>Ga0308157_10000003_pt1 | contig 1437071 bp, 1245 predicted proteins | sample PhyBR1_FD_201035 | JGI IMG/M metagenome (GOLD analysis project Ga0308157, IMG submission 201035) | Phyllosphere microbial communities from UC Gill Tract Community Farm, Albany, California, United States - DLSLB.R1 | ecosystem: Host-associated > Plants > Phyllosphere > Unclassified | place...
TCTAAATCTTATAGAGGGGTCAACATCTGCCGGAATGGCATGCGATAACTCAATGGAATCGCGCATATACTCCAGTGCAAAGTGCCGGAATTAAGGGGTCAATTTACTCCGGAATATGCAATATTAGGCAGGCCTGCTGAAAGGCTGCAAAAAGGAGATTCTATAATTAATAAATTCTCAATTAGTATTGATGATGCTAAACAAGAAATTATCCGTTCATATCCAGAGTTTATTGGGGATGAAAAAGCGATAAAAGATTTTTTTGTGGGGCAGATAGAAGCTGTATTTAATACAAGTACTGTCGATAACTTTATAATTATAGAATCTCAGAAACCTGAGGAAGAATTTGAAAATACCTTTGTGAAATTTTATAAAAAATTCTAACCAACTTCCTCAAAGTAAAACCTAACTTCAACCTGTTTTTCCTCTAAAAGCCCATACTTTTTGGCAAGCTTGTATTGAGTGCTATCCCTATTTAATGAGCGGATAAAGCCTGCTATTGTCTTTCGGAAGCTTTCGAGTGATAGGCTGCCTTTGATGATATTGCAGGAGTTATAGGCAGGGGCTAGGTTTTCAAAGCAATCTCGTTTCGGGTATTGGCAACCACTATTTACCCAATCGCGAACTATAGGTTCGATATGGTCAGCACACCAGCGTTCACCTAGTTCACATCCGCAATAAGCGCAGCGCCCCGAATACTTTAGTCGGAGCGCTTCTCTTTGTGGTTTGGTAAGTTTCATTTTTATAGATATATTTGAGTGAATATTAATTATTGTATGGAACGAGAGCCAATTTATAGTGAATCTACATTAAGAATTTTTGTTGCTATAGGGAGAATAACTGTAAATTTGATTTGGATATCATGTATATTGTCTTTAGTGAATTCATCTACCCATTGGTACTCAATTTATAATGAAATTGAAGGAGAATATAAAGAAGATATAATATCGATTTTAGGAACTTCATTTTATCTTAGCTTACCAATAACAGCGGCAATTTGGATAATTAAAGACCAGAGATTGAAAGAAATATCCTTCTGATTAGAATAAGTTAATCGCGGAGGGGGTTAGTGAATCTGTACAATTGCCAGCATCCACGTATAATCAATAAATTCTAGTTGTTTTCTTCGGGACAATAATTGGATCCCAATGTCCAGGACGAATTGGCTAAGATTAAGGCTGAGGGAACCAGGGCCGGTGAGGAAAGTACTGTTGTGAGGTTGAAAGGCGCTGGTTAGTCAGCGCTTTTTTCCAACTACGTCGTTTATATGATCAACATATTTTTCACTGAATTCGAAAGCCATAATGCTCATAATATTAAATTTAATACTTTTAGAAGCTATTTCACTCCACTTTATATTTTCTTCTGTAATTTCTAAATCTAAATGAAGTTCCTTTTCAAAAGTAATAATGTCTGCTGTTGGGCCTCCGTGTACCCAAGAAGACAGTTTGTTATATCTCCTCATAAAATCCAACATAGCTCTGTGAACGCCTTTCAATGCATAAGATTCTACATTTAATGAAATAAAATATTTTCCAATTCTTTTAATTTCAAATTGGTTGCCAACCATGTGCATTTCTTGAATATCTGCATGTGTAGCATCTTGAAGACTTTTAAATTTTCTTAATTCATCTAAAGGAATTGAACCACTTCCATTCTTTTCTATATTATCAATTTGGTAATTATATGAAGTCTGTTTTATGAATTCCGAAATCATATACTTCTGGTAATAGTCTAACCCAACAATATCATTACGATGATTATACCACTTCATGAAAATGTAATGAGACACAATATAATGTTCGAATAAGCTTCTGATTAATATTTGTGAACTATAGAATTGGTTTTTTATTAGACGAATAGACTCTAATATTTGATCAACTTTTTGAGAAGTTCGAAGTAGAGATTTCAACGTAAATGGAACATTTGAAAGTTTAATATCGTTCTCGATTTCATTTCTAATTTCTTCGAACTTATTTGTAATGACATCATAATCCATAAAATACTTTGGCTAATTGTTTAAACCCAAATATACCCCAATCCCACCAAAAACGCAACGCTCCCAGACTAAAAAATAAAATGTGTAAAATGTTTAACAAATGTTTGTTTTGTTTGAAAATTATAATCTTACGTTCCACTAGCCTATGTGCGCTCACTTTTTACTTAAATAATTTCTGCTTCTATATTAAGTTCGTTAAGAGTTTTCAACAATTCAATATTGTCTTTGAGTCTTTTTGGTATATAAACCTTTGTAATATATTTTTCGGAAAAAGTGGGGTAATCTTTCTTCATCTGTCCAAAATCACGTTCTAATAGTCGGTCACCTCCAAGCTTCCTTCTTTCTTCAGCAACTGAAAAAGCTTTAATTGGATCAAAGTCAAAAGAGTATAAGATCCTATATTCATCCTCATTAAAATATGGATCGCTTTTCTTAGCAAAAATTATATTCGATATCCAATTGTTCGAGTTGAGATCCATTGGATAACAAGCTAATTCTTCGGTATAGACAACTTTTCCAAAAATTAATTCGTATTTTTTGTTTGGGAAGTTTATATTGCCTCGCCTAAATAGTTCAGTGTTATATTCGATACAGATCCCCTTCAGGAATTTACTCCACATGTATTCATTTTCGAAGCTATTACTCAAGCATAATACTTTATTTCGTTCTAGGAAGTTCAAAACGTAATTATACAAAATATATTGAGCACCTATCCTGTTATCAACCGGGTAGTACCATGGTTGATAACTTCTAATTTTCTGTTTCATTGTTTCAATTGAGTTAGAATCGATATAGAATCTTTCAAATGAAAACTCAGTAGTGTCACACAGTGCAGGATTTTCTAAGTTTCTAAATCCTAAGGGGTGGGAAAATTGCAGATTTCGCCCTTTCAAAGCTGAAATTCCAGAATTTACCGAAATGAATTTATAAAGTTTTTTAGGCATCAGGCTATAATCTTCATTGTACGTAATGTCTGTCAAACGATCATTGTATACTCTTGGAAGTATAGAATATTTGTCCTCAATATGTTTAACATACAATCCCATAATTGGTTCACTAAATAAAAAGTATTGTTTTACTTCCCTTAAAGTCATTTTAAAATATCCTCTTTTTTTAATAGGTTATAATCAAATATAATTATTCTGTCTTACAATGATCAGTCAAAACACAGAGATAAATACTAAAAAATTGATATCTCGAATTTATCAATTTCTTGGCAGTAAAAATTACTTGAGTTCTAGTGTATATTAAGCAGTTTTATAAAAAATATGATAGTGCAATTTAAAAAATTTGACGATCTCCTTTTAGAAAGGCTCAGATGGTCAGAAAGCTATGAAGAGATGATGATTTGGGCTAGGTTAAGCATTGTTTTGGAAATCATTAGGAGGTCGGCAATTCGGTATAGCTGCTATTAATAAGAAAACCCTCTGACGAAGGGTTTTCTATTATTTAATAGTTTTATCTAATTATTTGGAAGGAAGATTTTTCAAGCTTTTCTTATGTTTTTCAAGTTCATCTTGAGCATACTTAAAGCTTTTCATATTTCCAGGTGTCCAATTTATCACATCATCCTTTCCAAAACTTAAATTGGAAACTCCAGAAATAAACAAATTTAATTCACCGGGTCGAGTATACACCTCTGCATATCCTTCAGATATTAAATTAAGCCCTTCAATTGCCTTAAAAACTGGAATAATGCCGTATCCATCCTACCCAAGTACATATTAACAAAGCTAACCACTGATAGAACCTAAGTCAATATGTACTTGGTAAGGATGGATACAATCACTTCCAGTTGTTTAATTGACCTAAGTTAATCTTATTTAAAGTATTGGGCTGCATATTTTGAATATAATAACCTCCGCTTTCGTTGACTAAAGTTTGAAATGATCTAATCAAATCGATTATTATGTCATCGGTAATATCTTCATTCATTGAAATCACAAAAACATTAGACTTACCGAACTTAGTAGAAACAGCATCATTTTTAGTCGTTACATAGAGCGACTTTATTGTGGTTTTTGGATTTAATAAATTACCTTCATATGTTACACTCCCATACTGTGCAAAGACTATATCTTTATAATTTACATCAATAGTGTCAGTGTGCGATTCATTTGTGTATAGTTTTTCATCACAATTTATAACAGTAAGTTTATTGTTATCGAAATTAACTCCACCATTTGAATGAATAAATGTATTACAAATGCTCTCAATTTTAGAGATCTGTTGTTCGACAGCTCTATTATGTTGGCCAAGAGCAACGCAATTAACCATCAACGTAAATATTATTAATGTTATATAATTCTTTAATAAAGGTGTAAGGAATGAATGCATAATCGTTCGTTTGGTTAACAAAACTATAAAAAGTTCTAGATATTTGGACAAAAGCTATTCCTGAAAAAAAAACAAATAAGTCCAACAGCTATCGTCTTTAATATGTTTTGAAATCTCATTTTAAAAAATCAGCTACATTTCTAAACTTTCAGGATCGGTGATATAGACCGTATTTATAATCGTTGTAAAGATTAATTGTCTATAGTAGTTTCCATCAATATCAGTGAACGCTATTTCTGCAAGAAAATGTGCTTCAGCATTGCTTCCAATTATAGTTGTAATGTTATTATCTAATACGAGGTAGTATTTTGCTCCCGGAAACATTGTGTCCGCATGAGTATATTGTGAAGGAGCGGATAGGTAATTTGAATCAAAATTAATGACTTCAAAGCAATAGACTCCATTATTATGTAATTCAAGCTCAATTATAAATCCTAAATTTCCTCCTACGGCATTGACAATACCATCATTGACACTGAATTTAGGTTTTATTGACAAAAGGTAATTTTTGTATGCAATATCGTTTGCTTTCTTTTGAGCCCGCAAAGACATTATCAACAATGCCGCTGTAATAGTTGTTACTATTATCATTACCCAATCAGCAACTGTTCCCCATACATCTGTTAAAAATGGCCTTTTATATAAATCAATATTAGGGTACAGATAATTTAAAAGCTTGATTACAACATAAATTATACATAAAAAACAAATAAATCCAAATATATATGCTATTGCAAAGTTCTTATCCGCCTTTCTATTTAATTCTCTGGCTTTTTTTGCATTTTCAAGTTTGGAAGTCATATGGCTGATTTTTCCAAAGATAATAAACTAATCAAATATTTAAAATGTTCCATTTACAAAAACAACAACGAGAAGCACTCCAACTAAAGTATTCGGGGCATTGATCTAACCCTGTTCTTATGCAGGTAACAAACTTTTGAGAGCTTTTAAAAATGAAGGATTGTGACTTTCTTGAGCTCTCTGTCATCAACATTATTTTTGGGTGATTATTTACTTTTTTCTCCTGTTATTCGCCTCTCGATTGTATTCTTTAATCTTTTCCAATTTAAGTAAATATTCCTCCTCAGTGTTGACTCGTAAATCTGGAAATCTAAGATTACACAAAGTGCCCAATTCCTCGCCAAAAGTTAGTTCTAGCTTTGTGATTTCCTCAATTTTAATACTTTCGTCCTCCTGCGAGATTAAATAATCAATTCTACTCGATTTTAGCTTCGAATTTTCAACAACCTCCTTCTTTGGAAGAATTTCAAATTGGTACCTATCTTTCAATATGATTCCCAATCCTGTGAGTTTGGGTGCATATTCAATTTTTTTTATTCCGTCGAAATAATTGAAACCAAAAACTTCATCAATGAAAGAGCTATGTTGCTTTTTTAATAAAAGCTTTAATAATAAAAATTCTTTGCAATTGAAATTTGGATGTTTTAAGTTTTTCATATCAGAGAGTTTAGGCACCTCGATATTTGTCCACGAACTAATTTCTGATAATTGATAGCTTGAATTTATTATAATGTTTGACAAGTTTTGTTTCCAACTCATATTTTACACTTATTATATTTTTATTTTGATATTACGACAAGTGTTTGTTATCTTTGTAGTAATTAATAGCGATAAAGTAGGGTATAGCCCTAACTTAACGATGTTACTCATGAACGAAAACGACCAAAAATTCCACATGAGCAATCGTGAGTTCGCCATTTCTATTAGATTTTCATATCTTAGTGGTATAGTCTAATAGGGCGAACTTCATGTCGGTCTTTTGTGGAAAATAATCTTTGGATTATTGGCGCTTGGTCGTGCCACGTTCAAAAGCATTGAAGTTCGCCCTATTGTTTTTAGAGCAAATTAACTTCTTCAATGATTGATTGACATCGTTCCACATAAACCAAAAATGATTATGAGAACGAAACGAACAAACACCACCCATTACCCGCATTCGATCAACGATCGCATGACGTGGTATTCCCACAAATCACTTTTAAAGAACATTTTTCGTGCGCCTGAATAGGTACACCATAACAAAAAACAGGCTGTAAAGAACATAGAAAAGGAGAGTTAACTTTCCTTACAATGAAAAAGCACTGAACCTAGTTCAGTTTAATTTCAATCTTTATATCCCTGTCACCGACCTATACATTTAGATGATTGCATAAAAGGTAATAATGGCCAATGAAATGAGCTTGTTTTAATCTTGCACCTTAAAATTAAGCAAAGTTTTATTGAATCCAAACTTTTTGCCGTTACTTTTTATTGTAATACAATAGTATGGTATGGGTCGGTTCTTCTTTAATTCCGGTAGGAAGCGTCATAATTATTCCTAATCAATGCCTAGTAACCGTTTTGACGGCGCTTTTCGGATAAGCTAATTCTTTATTGTTGGATCAGCATTAGCCATAGCTATGGCCTTTGCACAACACATTTTTAACATGCAAAAATTTTGCAACGGGGAGCGTATTGCCTATTTGTTAGGAGCTGTAAGTAAGCAGACTCTTAATATTTTAAACGATTTTATTTGCCTTTCAAAGGCATTAAAGAATACAACAATGCTTTTGACATGCATTGCTGTATTTCATATGTTTAGTTTATCGGCTCAGACGCCCCGCAAGGACAGCGGGGCGAATGGGCCTTTAACAGTATCTGGTACAATTGTTTCCGTACTAGATGGTAAACCGATACATGGAGTATCGGTTCGTATCGAAGATGAAAAGGGGAGAGCATCCTCCAAAAGCGACGGCTCTTTCTCCGTATCCGTATTAGCATCCGCAGGAACGGTGAAGCTTAGCCATGTCGGTTTTAAGCCTTTAACTTTGCCATATTCCGTTGGGGTATCATTAACCGTGAAGTTGATACCGCTGGAGAATCAATTGGAAGAGGTGGAGGTGGTCTCTACCGGATACCAAAAAATTCCAAAGGAGCGGGCGACGGGAAGTTTTGAGTTTGTGGACAATAAGCTTCTCAATCGCAAGGTCTCCACAGATTTTGTGAGTAGACTGCAGGATGTGGTGCCGGGGATATCTACCACAAAAATTTACCCCGATAATCAAGGGAATCTGTTAAACATAAACGTTCGTGGGGTGAGCACCTTACGATCGGACCCCTGGCCATTAATTGTGATCGATGGTGTTCCTTATGAAAATAGAGGAGCTGACGTAGGCAAGGGTGCATTTAACAATATCAATCCCAATGATATTGAAAGCATAACCGTGCTAAAAGATGCTGCCGCAGCGTCTATATGGGGAGCGCAATCTGGAAATGGTGTGATTGTCGTAACAACAAAACGGGGTAAATTTAACGGAAAAACGCAGCTTTCTTTTAATTCAAATATCACTTTTAAAGCAAAGCCTGATCTCTACTACTATCCGCAGATGAGCTCCTCGGATTATATTGATGCGCAACAGTATTTGTTTGATAAAGGGAAATACAATAGCTGGTATAGAAATCGGCTGCGAAATCCACAGCCTGTGCTTTGGCTCATGTATAATCGGAAGAATGGGGATATCTCCGAATCAGTATTTAACGATGAAATCGATAGATTGAAGCACTTGGATTTGCGGGACGACTTCTTGAAGTACATTTATCGTACCGCAGTCAATCAGCAATATCATGTACAGCTCCAAAGTGGCGGCGAGAAGGTGAATACGATATTTTCAACGGGTTATGATAAGAACTCGAATGAGCTGATCACCTCCTCATTCAACCGTTTGAATCTAAAATCCAATACGCAGTTCAAACCGGTGAAAAATTTGCAGCTGGATCTGGGAATGCAGTATTCAACGATAAAAAGTGAGGATGCATTGCTGGGCGCTGGTTACAACCGGTTGGCAAAAGGAATACAAAACTATCCTTACATGCAGCTGGCGGATGAGAAAGGGAAAGCTTTGGAAGTAAACGTGGGCGGATTTAATCCGGTGTTTAGGGATACAGTTGCCGGCGGCCGCTTGTTGGACTGGGCTTACAGACCCTTGGATGAGCTGGACGATTCAAAGGAAACGCAAAAGATAAATGAGTATTTTACCACCCTCAACGCTAATTATAGTTTTGACTTTGGGCTGAAGTTAAACCTCATGTATGCTTACCAGAAGGCCACTACTGCAATCGATCTGTGGCGAGGTATCGGTACAATGGGACAGCGCGACTATATCAATAGCTTTGCAAGCTGGGACAATACGGGTGTGACATGGAATGTCCCTATAGGCGACTATAAAAGGATCTTTAATTGGGATAATGATACGCATCAGAGCCGTGGATCGGCAGAATATTATAAAAAATGGAACGATAGGCACGAACTATCTCTGTTTGCCGGACTGGAAATAAGGAAAATTCAAAAAAGCGTCACTTCGAGCCAGTACCATGGATTTGATCCCGAAACGGGGTCGTTTAAGTCGGTGGCATACGGGGTATTGTTGCCCAAATTGAATGGAATATCGGGTGTGTCTACCATAGAAGATGCCAGTGAGTATCAGCTATACCGCAATAATTTCCGTTCGTATTTTGCCAATCTTGGATACACCTATCTGGAAAGATATCTTTTGAGCGCTTCGTATAGAAAAGATGCTTCCAACTTATTCGGTGTCAAAAGTAATGATCGCGGACAGCCTTTTTGGTCTCTAGGCGCAGCATGGATCGTATCGAAAGAGTCTTTTATGCAACACAGTCCATTTGAACTTTTAAAACTAAGGGCTACCTATGGTTATAATGGAAATGTGAATAATACGGTATCTGCCTATCCTGTGATTTCCATCGAAAGTGATGCCCATTATATCACAAATCAGAACTATGGTATGATACTATCACCTCCCAACCCGATGTTGCGCTGGGAACGGATCGGAATTACCAACCTCGGTCTAGACTTTGCCCTAAAAGGAAATCGATTCTCTGGTAGTGTAGAATATTACGTGAAAAATGCAAAGGACTTGATTGCCCCGGATAGAGTGGACCCAAGTACGGGATTTACGACATTGATGGTCAACAGTGGGAACATTCGTACCAAAGGCTGGGATATTTCTTTCAATGCCATCCCGATACAGTACAAATATTGGACATGGAACAGCAACCTGGTCTTTTCTTACGCGCGTACCAAAGTGCTGCATTCCTACATTGAAAATGAAAATGGTAAGGATTTTATAGCGGCCGCGCAGGGGAGTCCAAGGACTCCGATCGATGGAATGGATCTCAACAGTTTGCTGGCTTACAAATGGGCTGGGTTGGATCCCTTGACAGGCGACCCAAGGGCATATCTAAATGGTGAAGTATCTAAGGATTATAATGCCATTTTAGCCATGAATGTGCATGACCTCGAATACCTAGGAAGTACCGTGCCCTTATATATGGGAAGCTGGCGCAACAGTGTGCGTTATAAAGCACTCGAGCTTTCTTGGAATATTTCCTATCAACTGGGACATAAATTTCTACGAAACTCATTTGACAACAACCTTTTTCTCAACAGTGATATTGGGCACAAGGACTATGCATTGCGCTGGCAAAAACCGGGTGATGAACTGACGACCGATGTGCCTGCTTTTAATTATCCTGCCAATCTGGGGAGTCAGGTTTATATGCGCTCTTCGGCACTTGTACAAAACGCTGGACAGATTAAGCTACGGGATATTCAAATGAGCGTAAATCTACCCTTATCATCGCGATTTAAACTGAAAAACTGTAGGGTATATGCTTATGTACAGAATGTAGGTACGCTATGGCGGGCCAATAAATATGGCATCGATTCGGAATATGGATCCAATATACCCGACCCGATCATGTCATCCTTAGGTTTCAGTTTTAATCTTTAAATCTATTTATCATGAAAATATACAAATCCTTATGTAGCATCTGCATGATACTATTGTGTACTGCCTGCGATAAGTTTCTGGAGGTAAAGCCGGATATAAAAATGGTCATCCCCAAAAGTCTGGAAGACGCCGAATTGTTGCTCAATGATTACTCAACCATGAATACAGGCTACCCCATATTTGGAGAATGGTCGGCAGATGAATACTATCTATCTGCCGAGACTTTTGACGGAATCCTAAATTACGACCAGCGTAATGTATACACTTGGCAAGATGTGATTTATGACGATGCTGCACAATGGCAAAGACCTTATAAAGCAGTCTTCAATGCCAATCAGGCCATAGAAATTATCAACAATGCTACAAATGAGGATGCTGCAAAAGCAGACAATCTTTTGGGTATAGCTCATTTCTTTCGGGCCTTTGCTTTTCAGCAATTGGTCGAAGTGTTTTCTCCGGCGTATCAGCTCAGCACCGCCTCCACAGAAATGGGGATTCCCTTACGTTTGAGCCCTAATATCGATGTACCATCAACTCGGGCGTCGGTGCAGCAAACCTACGAACAGATTATTCGGGATTATACGGTAGCTTGCCGCCTTTTACCGTTGAGTGAAAAGATCAATGGTAGGCCCTGGCGGGCAAGTGCTTATGCGGGGCTGGCAAGAACTATGTTGGTAATGGGTAAATACGAAGATGCATACGTCTACGCCGACTCCTGCCTGCAATTGAACGGGGATCTGATGGACTTCAACACGTTTAATCAAACTAGTGAACTACCGATTCCCAAATTCAATATCGAAGTACTTTTCCCTGCGGTCTCTACCACCGCAGGGCCGATGAGCCTGAATGATGGTTTGGTTGACACAATGCTGTATAAAAGCTATTCTGACAATGATTTAAGGAAAACGCTATTCTTTCGTGAAAATGTAATGCCCCTTGGATCGTATGGTTATAAAGGCAGCTATGATAATGCGATAGCAAATCTTTTTGTGGGATTGACGACCAGTGAAATATACCTTATTAAAGCTGAGGCCGCCGCCCGGATTGGGAAAATTGATAACGCTCTGGAAGCTTTGAATAGACTGGGGGAACATCGGTTTAAGAGTGGGCTATATACGCCGGTTGTGGAGCGGGATCCCGGCCGATTGTTAATGCTATTGCTGAATGAAAGACAAAAAGAGCTGCTGTTTAGGGGGCGCCGATGGTCTGATCTAAAAAGATTGAATTTAGATCCCCGGTTTCAGAAAACACTGCGCAGGGAGATGAAAGGTGTTCTTTATCAATTGGAACCCAATAGTCGTAAATACGCATTTAGACTGCCTGAATTGGTTGTCAATAATGGAAATATACCACAAAATATTCGCTAATACTTCAATTAATAATAACATGAACGTTTTAAAATCAATTGCGCTGGCCTGTTTATTCATAATGAATATTACGCTAGTGAGTGCACAGCAGGTCAATACAGGGAGTCAATATAAAGGGCTTAAAATAGGAGACGAGTTTATTGCTCCCACAGTAATGCAGCAGCTACCTAATAGGGGCAATGGTATTGACCTCAAAAAGCTGGAAAATAAAGTCGTCATTCTAGATTTTTTTGACACCTATTGTGGTACTTGTATACAGTCAATGCCGCATTTGCAGCAACTGCAGAACAAATTGAAAAATAAAATTCAGATTATAACAGTTGGCTGGCAAGATAAAGCCACTCTTGAAAAGTTCTACGCTACTAACGCGTTTTTAAAAGAAAATAAAGTCAATCTCCCGGTTATTTATTCGGACGTATACTTGAAGGAAAGGTTTCCGCATCAAAGCGTGCCACATGTGGTGTTTTTATTTAAAGGCAAAGTGAAGGCAATCACAGGCGGAAAGTTGATCACCGAAGAAAACATACTGTCATTGTTTAAAGAGGGAACGATCGATTTACCATTAAAAGATGATTTTGGAAGAGCAGGTCTTATGGCCGGTACTGCAGATGGAGGTCTGCTTAAAGGTGCGGTCTCGCTATCGGGATATCAGAATGGCGTGCCTTTTGGGTCTTTAAAAATGCAACAGGATAGCTCGATCGGATTGAAAAAGTCGTCCTTTTACAATGTCTCCGTGTATAGTGCTGTACTGTCAACATGGGCCAAAATCAAAAAATCGGATTATGTGCCACGGCCAGAGCGGCTGGTCATGAACGTAAAGCATCCAGACCGATACAAGGATATAGACAATATCGGTGATATGTGGTATCGGCAATATGCCATTTCTTACGAGCGCTTGGATTCAATACAAAGAGCTGATTCTGCTCAGGCAGCTATTGTATTGAATGATCTCCATAATTTTTTAGGAATACGTACTTACAAAGCTATGAAACAGATCGAATGCCTTGTTTTAAAACCTTGCCCTGTAAAGCCGTACTCAGGAAAGGAACCCCTAAATGGGATGGTATACGACGGGAGTGCTGTTATGGCCGTAATGATAGATTTGAGCGGAAAATATCCCCCTGTTCTGGACTTGGTCAAAAGCAAGACAAAAATAACTTTAGGTAACTACGATAACTTGGAAGAGCTCAACGAACAGCTAGCATCCTATGGTATCAAAGCGGAAGTAGGTTTTGACGAAATGGAAGTTTTGGTGATCGAAGAAATAAAATAATAGATAACAATATAGGGTATGAGATTATTCATACCCTATTATTATATGTAGCTAGCGCTTATTGTTGTGTCTCTTATCTCTTATCTGGATTTCAAATGCACATTTGGCCCATCAACTTGGTTTTGTAAAGAGTTGATGATTTCATTTTTCAATGCATCTGTAATCACGGGCTTGTCGCTGCCATTGTTTGCCGCCTGCAGAGCACACATTTGCTCAGAAGGACTGCTACAAGTTGGAGTTCCCGATGATAAGGTATAAGATCCTGGTTGTGATGGGTCTGAGCCCGTATAACTAAACCATGCCATACTTACCTCCATTTTTAATCATAATTTATTTAATTGGTCACATCGCCCTTTTCAGATTGATGGCCCCAGCTTTCGCTTAGAAAGCTCGATGGTACTGGCGGGGACTCCTTATTTGCCAGACCAATATCTTCAGTACCCACCATCGGGGGAAGAGCGCAAACTTACGTCTATACCTTGTCAGGGCAGACTCTTTGCGTACTCTTTTTCCTATCACATACAAATACAGCCTGGTAAAATCCTGTCCCCATTGGGAATTGCCAGCTCCGGAATAGCGGAGTACGAGCACAGCGGTATGGATTGACCGTACTATCTGTTTTGCGATATATTTAAAGTAACTCACCATTTTCCTTTTGTAATTGTCTAATACAAAGTACCGCATACTTTACAGCCTAAAATCGGGTCTGGCGGTAGTATTTTACTTTTTTCCCAAAAACGAACAATTATACCAGAGAATTTCGGTGATGCCCTTGAATGTGTACCCACCCTTAATTTGGTTAGACATTTCCTCAATTCGACTACAATTAACGCTACTCAGATCAGCAACTTTGTCTTATCAAATTCTAAATAAATTAAATATGAGGACAAATGAAATTAAAGTGGCCCTTGTTACAGGTGCCAATACGGGTGTCGGTTTTCAGATTGCCAAAGCTCTTGCCGATAATGGATATAATGTATTTCTGGGGTCACGAAATATACAAAATGGAGAAGATGCAGCCAACAGGATAGGAGGTGCGACACAAGCTATTCAGCTGGATATTACCGACCCTGCATCAATCAAAAATGCTGTAAATAAAATAGAAAGTGAATTTGGGTATCTTACTTTGCTGGTCAATAATGCGGCAATTTCAAATGCAGGGGTTCCCGGACGTACAATGTGGGAAATTCTTAGTGCCCAGAAGGCAAGCATCACATCAATAGATGAAATGCGTCAGGTCTGGGAAACCAATGTCTTTGGCACCCTTGCCATCACTCAGGCGCTATTACCATTACTGCGGAAAGCAAAAGAATCACGAATCGTAACGGTTTCAAGTTCACTAGGTTCACTTACCCTTAATGCTGATCCAGACAATGCCTTTCGGAGCGGATTTGATGCGGTATATGGTGCTTCCAAAACAGCCTTGAATGGTGTTTTCCTTTCTCTTGCAAATGAATTGGAAAATACAAATGTTAAGGTTAATCTCGTAAGCCCCGGCTTTACAGCTACCGCGCTGAATAACTTTGAGGGTACCGATACGGTGGAAGAAGGATCTCTCGAGCCTATACGCGTTGCGCTGGCTGAAGATATTCCGAATGGAAGTTTTACCGGACCGGCCACTTACCGTACAGAACAAGGCGGTCAAGTTCCGTGGTAAAATCTCCTTTACTATAAAAAAACCTGTAGCAAAAGCGTTGCAGGTTTTTTTATAAATTTATAATATGAAAAAGAAAGATGACAAGTTAAGACGCTTTATATCCATATCTGAGAGCCATGAAGCTTTTGGCCTTCCAAAACCTCAGCATCCCTTGATTAGCTTGGTCCATTTCAATCAGGACAATCCATTCAATACCGATATGGCACCAATATACGATATCTTAAGCTTCTATAAAATAACCTTTATTACAAAAAACAGCGGAAAACTTAAGTACGGTAGAGACTATTATGATTTTAATGACGGAAGCATGCTTTTTTTTGCTCCCAATCAATTGGTTGGCAGCACAGAATATAATAGCGATACCTATGCTTATCTGCTGCTGATTCATCCTGACTTTTTTCTGGGTTATCCCTTAGCACATAAAATTAAGAAGTACGGCTATTTTTCTTACGCTGTGAATGAAGCCTTACATTTATCTGATCAGGAAAGGGAAACTATGATCGCGATCCTAAACATCATGAAAAATGAATTGGACAATCGGATAGATGAATTCAGCCAAGAAGTGATTATTTCACAGATTGAGTTGATGCTGAATTATGTCAACCGATTTTACAAGCGGCAGTTCATTACCCGGAAAAATGTAAACAATGATATTTTGCAGAAGACAGAGGCTCTTTTGGATGATTATCTGAATGGTGGTAATTCGGCTAACCAAGGTGTTCCCACGGTACATTTTCTTTCAGAGCAGTTGAATATTTCTGCAGGGTATCTAAGTGATATGCTACGTTCTCTCATTGGTCAGAGTACCCAACAGTTCATCCACAATAAACTCATTGAAAAAGCAAAAGAGAAGTTATCTACGACACAACTTACCGTAAACGAAATCGCTTATGAATTGGGTTTTGAGCATGCGCAAAGTTTCAGCAAACTGTTCAAGAAAAAAACCTCCCAAACACCACTGGAATTTAGGGTGATGTTTAATTGATATCAGCAGACGGGGGAGTTCATTGTCGCTTTTTGCTTTCATATATTGTCTTTGGGTTGATATATAAAAATTGGCTCAGCAGCTTATTGTTCAAACTGAGGAATAGCGCAGGCATCAGCTCTTTGAGTTTTGCATACCTGTCAAGCGCTTCCTGCGCCATTATTAATCCCTTTTTATTAAAAAAGTCAGATTTACGCTGCCGCATGATACTGACAAAGTGGTGCATACTCGGATACTGACCTTGCAGCTCCTGCAAAACAGTCAGCGGGATACAGGCAATGGTGCTTTTTTTGAGAAATTGAATATTCAGGTCCTGGCTGTTAAAACTGTACTCGTGCTTGGTGCCGGTAAAGTAATGTCCTTCAGTCGCGATCCAGTGGAGATAGGGCTTTTTGAGTTTCATCTCATAAGCACCAACCCTGCCATCAAGCACATAGCACCAATAGGGGCGGCTTTCATCCTCCCGGCAGTAGGTTTGCCCACGCTTCCCCTGGCGTATTTTGGTATGCTTTATGAGTTCATCGCGACATGGATCATCTGCATTGAAGTAGGCATTTAAATGTCTGGTAAAACGTTTCACGGTTAATATATTGTAAATGAATAGTTCATGAAAAAATAAAACGCCATGAGAGAGATATGGCCCATGGCGTTTTTGTTGGATTGTTTTAGATAGCCTATAGAAGCGTGTAGTAGATCCTGACGATTAAATGCCCTTCCAAACGGCGATTGAAGATCTCATTCGCTTCAGATTCGACGGGGATTTCTGGCGTATCTGACTGGATCTTGTTCGACTCATATTCCGTTACCTTGACTGAATCCCGGGGAAAGGTGCTGGTGTTTTTATCATTGGTCTGTTTGTCCAAAGTGATGTCTGCCTGATTATTAATAGCAAAAGCAATCTGTTGTGCGAGATTGTTTTTGAAGTCATCGGACAGGGATAGTATATACTCCAGTTGTTCTTCAGAAAGTTCAAAGCGGGAATTAAGCCAGCTGTATAGACAGAGCAGAATCAACTTTTGCTCAGACATCTGGAATTCGATGGTCGAGTTGTACAAGTCCCGGAGCCATCGCTTGACTCCTGCATCATCTAATGTGTATTTGTTCATACTGTTTAGTTTGTCGGTGACTGCCAGTCGCACAGGATACAGCGGCATGCCAATGCTATACCTAGGCAACTAGTATTCACTTTGTTAAAAATTAATTTATTTTATAATTCGATCGATAAGCGAAGCTAAAATCTAATCGCTAAATAGTGAAGAAAATGAAGGTCGAAATCGACGAGATAGAAATCCTATTCGTCGAAATGAAATTAAAATACGTTTTAAAGCCATTTAGGAGTAGTTTGAAAAACTATGAAGGTTTAAATAAAATCTACAATAAAAATGTAAAGGAAATGTTACTATTATTAATTAAGGATATTATTAACTTGTGAGTTAATTTATTGTCAGCCTATTATGATAGCACTTAAACCTTTCTTTCGGTCGTGGTATGGGAACATGTGGATTGTATTATTATTTGCAGGTATTTCATCTTGTTTCATCACTTTTTATACGACCTACGAATCTTTTTTTTCGAGTATAACCATGAAAAAACATGGTATGATATTTCTTTTTAGTTGGGTATTAATGCTACTGGCGATAACACCTGTCGCTTACGTCGTATACAAACTGGATACGAGTACTTACCTGGGACAAAATGATAAATTACGTTATCCGATCCAGTTTGTGGTCCTTGTCCTTCTATTGGGAGCTATTGCGCTCCGGGTAGTGTATAAAATCTATTTGGCGCTTTTCGGCGTGGATTTGCAAAAACTGGATTATTTTGAACGGGATTTTGTCGTAGTAATGTTCTGTCTGATTATGGTTCAGGTTTATTATGTTTTCCGACGGGAAAGAAAAATGTATAACTATCGGAAAAAGCGGGGAAGGGTAATGAAAAAATGGCTCTTGCAGAAAGATGAGCAGATAAAAGCGCAAGAAATAAAGAGTAATGAGCTGCTTATGCATTATGAGCATGAACTGGCGGAACTGAAAAGTCGGAAACAGCGATTGCGTGCAAACCACGATCGTTTAAGTAGCCATGAAACCAGATTGAAGGCTTGCCTCAAAGAGGCCACCCAACAGTTTGAGGTAATGATAGGTGCTGTAAGTGAATCTGTCAGAATTCCCCAGGTTGCGTATTTCCATCTAAAGGAGGGGTCTGCCAAATCTAAGCTAGTCGATGTCCGTCTACTGGATGGTCGCGAGGGTACCGTCGATATGGATTCGCTAGCCAAAATTGAAAAATTGTGGCCAAACCTATTTTTCCGTGCTGGTCGGGGGATGCTGATACAACATATGGCAATTAAAGATCAATATAGAGATGAGAATGATTATATCGTTGAACTATTTGGCGAATCCAATGAACGGCTAAAGTTATCAGGGGAAGCGTACGATAGGCTCTTGGAGATCAAGCGTGAATGGATGCTAATATTGCCTGAGGATAAGGATTAAAATCAGGGGACGGTAAACCGTCCCCCTTTCTATATTGATGCTCAGAGACTCAAAGCCGCTCGATGACTTCCGCTAGCGGTAAGTCGTAATAGGCTGCAAACTCCTGTACGGTGAGGTGCTGATGCTTGGCTTTTCCATAGGCATCTTTTGCCTGTTGGTATTTGCGCTGCGCCTGCCTGGGGCTAAGGTCGAGTACGGATGCGACATCCTTTGCACTGATGCACAGTCGGTATTTTTTTGCCATAAGAATAGGGCTGTGGATTGTCCTTGGACATAGCATGAGCATGCCGCGGACAATACCTAATGGTACCATGATTCTCCTGTCAGCTGGATACCTCTCTGTCCATATTCGCCAACATGTGGTTATAGACAGCCCTTAAGAAAAAAATTAATAATCTACATTTAACGTTTGTACAATTGTTTTGTTTTAAATAATTGTATTATAATAATTTGTCATAGGTTATCTGATCTATTACATAGGGTGATAAACCGCCATTAACGGCACACAGATTCTTCCGATATCCGGGCACTCGGCCTTCGCCAAATGGATACGGTTCATTCACATTTTACATACTGCGACGCTACTGATTGCTGTAGCTCTTTGGTAGCTTTTTAGTAGCTCTCCAGTACCTTTTTGGTAGGGTATTGGTACCTTTTCAGTACACTCCCAGTACACTAACCGTACTTAAACGCTGCTTCACGATAGACAGATAGTGCCATATTCTGCCATTCCGAGCCTTATGCTGTCTATTTAAGCCATGTTGGCCATATGCGGTCATTTTGGACAGGGATCAGTTTGGGTCTCGACATCTTTGTGTTGTCATCAAAAACTTAATATCATGGCAAAACAAGAAAGTTTAATCAAGTTTAGAGGCAAGGTCGGGGACCTTTCCTTTAGCAAACACCGCAGTCGCGGTTACGAAGTCCGTATGAAAGGTGGTGTGGACAAGGCACGGATCCAGACGGATCCCAATTTTCAGCGGACACGTGAAAACATGGCCGAATTTGGTACTGCTGCGGGCACGGCCAAACTGTTGCGGATCCAGCTGAACAATCTTTTGCGCACATTTGCAGACAACACCATGCGCAACAGACTGACTTCGCTGATCCACAGGATTCAAAAGTCGGATTCGTTGAATGCCCGTGGTGAGCGCATCTTTCTGGAGGAAAATAGCACCATGCTCAAAGGCTTTGAGTTCAACCAGGCTAGCAGCCTAAAAATGCTGTTGGGCGAAAAACTGGATACGGCTTATGACCGTGCCGCCGGCGAAGCGACACTGATTATTCCTGAATTCAATCCGCAGAATGATGTCATGTTGCTGCCGGGGGCTACGCATATGCTTTTCACCCTGGCTGCCGCAGAGCTAAGTGCCGAGGAGGTTCCGCCACGTCCGGTCATGGTCAAATCGGGATATATTCCGCTCATCGGTTTACATGCTGAGCAAACCCTCCAGGCGCCATTAGTGGTGGATGCTGCAAAGGTCGTGTACATCATCGTGGGAATCTCGATGTATCAGGAGGTGAATGGTGAGTTCTATCCACTCAAGAACAATCCCTACAACGCGATGACCATTGTCGAGGTCGATATTCCATAGCAAAGCGATGAGTAACAGGCATACTCTCAAGCTCCTCCGGAAATATGGGGCTGAGGGAACAAACGGCACGATTACCTTCAACGGCGAGCATATCTGCCATACGATCGAACTGCCGGATCGCAATAATATCCAGCGGATCAGCTGCATCCCGATCGGCCAGTATAAACTGGAGAAGATCCGCTACCAGCGGCATGGCGAGCAGATCGGTATTCCGAATGTACTAAACCGCGAAGGGATCTTGATTCACGCGGCGAATAACGCAAAGGACGAATTGCTCGGATGTATCGCTCCGGTCACTAGCCTAACCGGCGAGGGGCAGGGCACAGAAAGTGGTAAGGCCCTGGCCAAACTCAAAGCGCTGGTGTATTGCTTGTGGGATATGGGTGATGAAGTGTATTTGAGTATTCGATAAATAGAAGGTTTGTGGTAATAAAAGACATGATGGTGGTCATTCGCTATATTCCTTGGTGCAATTTGTTTATTGCCCAATGGCTAAATGAATTCAAACTCACTATGTTCAGACAAGAATTCATTCTTAACGCCATTTGGCTTCATCAATTTGCAATCGGAATATCTTGCTTCTGACCGCTCATCATGTCTATTTCGCGTAACAAAATGAAAAAGATCTTTAACAAAATAGGACAGGTGCTGCAGCTGGTGCTGGCGGCGCCTGTCAAACTACCAGTTAAGGTAGGGAATGTACTGAAGTATGTGGCTATTGGATTGGGAATACTGGAGACGGTATTGGATGAGGAGGAGCCACCGCCGGATGTATCGGATAGTTCCCCAAAAATGGACAAGGTGGAAAGGAGTGGAGCCGATGAAGCTGAATGATATCCGCATCTCGGCATTGGGAGGTACGGTATGTTCCATCTGGGCTAGTATATCGCTGGGCGATGTATTGCAAACAGTGCTGACAGCTGCCCTGGGTACACTTGTAAGCTTTGCCACCAGCAGATTGCTGGGACGGTGGAAACCAAAAGAACGCAAGTAGGGAGGCCTGGCTATAAAAAGGGGAGCATCGTAGCTGGTGCTTCCCTTTTTATAAATAGTTCCTGTTGCCTGTCGAATAAGCTATTTCTTTTTGACGTATATATATTTGATGCCGTACCAGGCTACCTCATCGTTCTCATTTTTCATATCTTCGGGGCCTTTAAAAAGGTATTTATTGTCATTAAAATAATAGGTATAGGATATTTCACCGTAATCGTGACCGTTTTCAGCATATAAATAGGGTGGAGTATACTTTTGAAAACTATAAAAGCGCACATACTGTTCGACAGTATCTTTCTTGCGCATCCCATAAAATTCCCAAAATCTTGCGTAGCGATTCCATCGGAAAACACTGTCCTTTCGTTGTTCAAATCGAAAATCATTGATTTCATATTTATAGGGTCTTTCAAAGGTGCTGTCTTTGGTAACGGTCAGCGTATCGTAACGATAACTGCTCAGTTTGGCAGAATTCCAAAAAGATTCTGGTTTCTCTTGAGCTGAAATATCAATACCTCCTTTGAGTGACCCTCTATATGCTTTAAAGACGATGACATCTTTTCGTAAAAACAGAAAGGTATCTCTAACGAGTCGGGCTGGTTCTTCGGGCTTCTCGATAACTTTCTCTGGTAACTTGGGTATACTGTCATCCTTGTTGCACCCATAGATAAAAATGGCAGCAGAAAATAGTAATGAAGCGATCCTTAGGGTTGTATTCATAAATTTATTTTTTCTTTACCTAATATTATTGCTGTATCTTGTTTTTCAGACTTATATTTATTTCGTTAAACAATATTCTAAGGTAGTAATATTTATGTTAGCATACTACAAAATAAAAAAAATATCGTGAATATGCCTATTCTCTGATTTCGGTGCTGAATTGGTATGCAGCGGTTTTGTCCTGCATATATACGAAAATGGGGAATTGACTCAATTGTTTGATTTTTGTAAGCTATTGTTTCTATTTTGTTAACACTGCCGGCCATTGAAGTGCTAATTTTGTCCTATAAATAAATTTAATATGAAGACAAATAAAGTATGGTTTATAACCGGGGCCTCCAAAGGAATGGGGCTATCGTTGGTGAAAAAGCTCATCGAAAAAGGGTATAGCGTAGCAGCAACAAGTAGAAAATCTCAACATTTAATTGACGCCGTAGGGCATTTTGACGAGCAACAGTTCTTACCATTGGAAGTGGATTTGACAAGTGAGAAATCTATCCGTGAAGCGTTGGAACGTACGGTTGCACAGTTCGGGAAAATTGATGTGTTGGTGAATAATGCCGGCTATGGGATAGGTGGAGCTGTGGAAGAATTAAGTCAGAAAGAAATCAAAGATAGTTTTGACATCAACGTAATGGCCGTCATCAAGACGATGCAGTCTGCGATGCCTTACTTCAGGCAACAGAGATCAGGCCATATTATCAACATTTCATCTATTGCGGGATTTGCCCCGGGAACGGGCTGGGCAATGTATGCGGCAACAAAATATGCCGTGACAGGGATTTCAGAGGTGATGGCAGAGGATGTGAAAGAGTTTGGCGTGAAAGTAACAGTGGTGGCACCAGGGGCATTCCGAACGGAGTTTCTGGAAGATAGCTCGCTGGTTTTAGCTGAAAAGAAAATCGACAGCTACACTGCGATCAGAGCCTCTCACGAAAAATATGCAGCAATGAATGGAACACAAATCGGTAACCCCGAAAAGCTGGCTCAGGTGTTTATTGATCTGACAGAAAATCCGAATCCCCCTGTACGGCTATATCTCGGAAGCGATGCCTATAAAAGGGCGACGGAAAAAATTAAGTTGCTTTCTGAAGAACTGGAAAGCAACAAGAATATTTCTTATTCTACTGATTTTAACTAAAATCTTAATCCAAGAACAAAAAGTGTTGCCACTCCCGAGTGACAACACTTTTTGTTTGATTTTCGTATATTTATCCTATGGAAAAAATGCAGTCGCTGGAAGGATTTTACCAATCTAAATTTGACCGGATCCCCGAAAATATCCGAAATGGGGTAGGGCATTTCAATGTTTTTAAAATAGATGAATATATAGGTAAGCATACGAAGCCTGTGGTCTACAGCAGGAAAGATTATTTTAAGATTACCCTGATAATCGGCAGAAATAGAATACATTATGCTGATAAGGTCATTGAAATTAAAAAGCAGGCCTTATTTTTTACAAATCCGCAGATCCCTTACAAATTTGAATGGATTGACGATTATAAGGCTGGATTTTTTTGTGTTTTTACAGCATCATTTTTTCACCATTTTGGCAATCTCAACGACTACGAAGTTTTTAAACCCAATGCCATACCTGTCTTTGAGCTCACGGATGAGCAATTGGAAGAAATAGAGCAGGTGTACCTCAAGATGCAGGAGGGCTTGGATTCGGATTATGAACATAAATATGATCTGCTGAGAAATCTCGTGTTTGATCTGCTTCACTATACCCATCGGATGAAAACGGCTTCAAAAGTTGAAAACCAACAGACGAATGCTGCTCAACGAATCACCCATATGTTCCTGGAACTCTTAGAGCGTCAGTTTCCGATTGAAGATGTGAGGCAGCGGATCAGCTTTCGTTCGCCCTGTGAATTTGCAGACCAGCTCTCCGTTCATGTCAATCATCTAAATCGGGCTGTCAAGGTGACCACAGAAAAAACAACCTCCATGATTATTGCGGAGCGTTTGTTGCAGGAGGCAAAAATATTACTGAGACATACTGAATGGAACGTCTCAGAAATCGCGTATTCTTTAGGTTTTAAAGAGGCTACCCACTTTAATAATTTCTTCAAAAAAATGATGCAGATGGCACCAATCCGCTTCAGGGAGGTGAATGGGCTAACATAAAATTACAGGAACATGGACCGGCTACTGAATAGGTTAAAAGGACCATGATGATTATTCTTGTTGGTAGACGAGGCCTTTGGTGAGACAGTGTTCTTCCCAAGACATTTTTATAAGCCGGCTATGCGCATTTTGTGGAATGATACGCTTTGGTGTCGGCAGGTAAAAATGATTTTTATTTCCACTTGCCAGGGTATCGCGTAGGTCGGGAATCTTTTTGAGGTCGCGCTGTAATGCCGCAAAAAATGCTTTTGCGGATTTGTCGGCTTGCTTCATGATCTGCCGCAGGTGGATGATTTCTCTTGTCTGATCAGTTTCATAGCCTCCGCTTCCTGCGATTGAATATTCGACTACAGGGGAATCGTAGAAGAGACCAGAGCTTGTTATATCCTCCTGATCTGAAAAGGGATAAGTCGACAGGAAAAATCCATAATAATCCGACGATGAAAAGCTTTCCAGAAATGCCGACTGATTTTCCTTGCTATATTTCACATAATTCCGCTTGCCTGAACGACGGTTTATCGTTTCAATATAGGCGTGTGCATGATGTTTTTCCATCGTTTCTCCGCAATACTGAAAAAACAGCTGTGCAGGTATTGCAATCCAAAAGTATTGGCCCATTTTCTTTCTTGTATTTAATTCGTATAGTCTCGTCCATGCTGGTCTGAATGGAAGTTGTTAATGAAAATTCGGATAAGCTTTTAACGCTAGTTCTACCAGATTGTGTGTTTATATGTGCTAGATTATATTTGATCAGGGTAAAATAGTCTAACAAAAATAATCAAATACTCAAGATCAACTTTTAACAAATAGATTTAAGAGAGTATATGCTTCATCAGTAAACCCTAACGTGAGTGGAAGATAACTAAATATGTGGTTTTTCTCGCAGACTTTCGGGCACTTTAGCATGCCTATGTTCAAAGCAGGAGAAAAGAAAGCCGAAAAAAATCTTTTTTTTTATAATATGATGATGAATTTCCTGAATATTATATCGCCTAGTATTAATATTTCTATAAATTTTATTGTTTTTCACCCGTTACATTGATAATTGTTTGGTTATAGTTTAATATTGTTGAAAATATTATTGCCAAGTATTATGAAGTTTATATTCCCTAAATTATTTATTTATGAATAGAAAAATGAAAACGGTAGCTTTCCTATCGCTACTGTTTATAACGACCGGTATTCAGGCGCAAGTCGGAAAATATCAGTGGAAAGAGACCTCTGAGGGGGGCTATACCTATAAATATGTGACCAACGACCCGGTCCAAACCCGATTTTACAAATTGAAAAATGGACTGACCGTCATTTTAAGCCCAAATAACAAACAACCCCGCATACAGGCTTATATTGCAACCAAGGCTGGTAGCAAAACAGATCCAAAAGATCATACTGGACTGGCACATTACCTGGAGCATATGCTGTTTAAGGGTACCGACAAGTTTGGTAGTTTGGACTGGTCCAAAGAAAAACCGCTGCTGGACGAGGTTGACAATCTTTATGAGAAATACAACCATAGAACAGATGCTAATGAACGTACTGCGATCTACAAAGAAATCGACCGTGTATCAGGGGAGGCATCAAAATATGCTATTCCGAATGAATATGATAAACTGATGAGCAGCATGGGCTCCAAGGGTACGAATGCCTTTACCTCTTTTGAGCAAACGGTCTACGTAGAAGATATTCCCAGCAATGTGATCGATAAATATCTGACCGTACAAGCGGAGCGATTCCGAAATCCCATCCTCCGTTTATTCCATACAGAGCTTGAATCAGTCTACGAAGAGAAAAATATAAGTTTAGATAACGATAGCAGAAAATCGATCGAAGCTATTTTTGCGGCCATGTTTCCAAATAATAACTACGGCAAGCAAACCGTTTTGGGCTCTGTGGAGCATCTTAAAAATCCTTCGCTCAAAGCAATCCGTGAATATTACAACACCTATTATGTTCCGAATAATATGGGCGTGATTATGTCGGGTGATTTTAATCCTACCGATGTGATTAAACGTATTGACAAGGCGTTTTCAGGCATGCAATCCAAACCTGTGCCAGCATATACCTTTGAGAAAGAGCAGCCCATCACTAATCCGATTTCAAGGACTGTCAAAGGCCCCGCTTCGGAATATGTCTTAATGGGGTTTCGTTTTCCGGGGGCAGCACACCCAGATGCGCAGATCCTCAATTTAATGGCTAATGTCCTTACCAATGGATCTGCTGGTTTGATCGATCTGGACCTTGTTAAGTCTCAGAAGTTATTGGGAGCAGGTGCATTTCCTTATGTTCTAAAAGATTATTCGATGCTTATTCTTCAAGGTAATCCAGGCACAGGTCAGAGCCTTGAAGATGTCAAAAAACTATTGTTGGCTGAATTGGACAAATTGAGAAAAGGAGATTTCTCCGACGACTTGTTGACATCGATCATCAATAATGAAAAAAAATCACAGATTAAACTCTTTGAAAACTACACCAGTACCGCCGAACAGCTTATGTCGGGCTTTAATTCGGAGTTGGATTGGGCAAATGAGTTGGCTTATACGGACCGCTTAGCTAAGATTACCAAAGAAGATATTGTTCGCTTCGCCAATAAATATATTTCTGACGTCAATTACGTGACCGTTTTCAAGGAAAAAGGGCAGGATGCCAATGTAGATAAAGTAGTCAAGCCAGCCATCACGCCTATTACGGTCAATCGGAATGTAGAGTCTGCATTTTTGAAACAGATTAATGCAATGCCGGAGCAGAATATCAGTCCTAAATGGATCGATTTTGATCAGGAGATTTCCAAATCAAAGCTGAAGGATCTGGATGTATTGGCTGTTCAAAACAAAAATAACGAACTCTTTACACTCACTTATCATTATGATTTTGGTAGCTGGGACAACAAGTTATTGGGCTTGGCCGTCGGATACCTGGAATTTTTGGGTACCAAGAATAGGAGCAGCGAAGAGTTTAGCAAAGCATTCTATAAGCTGGCATCAGACTTTTCAGTTTCTTCTGGAAATGAAGAAAGCAGTGTTTCTATTTCCGGTTTGGGTAGTAATTTCAAGGAGTCGGTCGGTCTGCTGCAAGATCTGATGCATAACTGTGTAGCGGATGAGCGGGCATTTACCGCATTCATTGACCGTGTTAAAAAATCCCGGGCCAATGCCAAGGAGAATAAAGCTTCTATCATGGAAGGGCTAAAAGCATATGCACGTTATGGGGCCAAAAACCCGTTCAATTACACCTATACCGATCAAGAGTTGGATGGATTGAAAGCTTCAGACCTGGTCGCGGTATTGCATAAGTTAGCGAATGCGAAACACCGTATTCTCTATTATGGACCGGAGCCTGTGAATGAACTGGTAAAAAATCTGACACCGCTAAAAAATAATAACACGGCCTATGCAACAATAGAAAAGGGCGTAAAGTTTGTAGAAAAACCGACCGATGAGAGCAAAGTATTCTTTGCACAGTATGGTATGAAGCAGGTTGAAGTATTCTGGATCAGAAATTCAGGGTTATTTGATAAAAACCAACTGCCGACGGTTGCATTTTTCAACGGATACTTTGGAGGCGGTATGGGCAGTATTGTATTCCAGACGCTTCGGGAATCTAAAGCATTGGCCTATACGACTTATGCTTACTATGCACAACCGCAAAAGAAAGAAAACCATGGCCTGGTCGGTGCTTATATAGGAACGCAATCGGATAAGTTTAAAGATGCTGTAGGTGGTATGAATGAGCTTTTGAATGAACTGCCAGAATCAGCTGTGGGCTTGGAGTCGGTGCGTACAAATTTATTAAAATCATTGGCTAGTGAACGTATTACGGGGACTGGTATCCTCTCAAGCTATATGGCGGCACAACGCCGTGGACTTACCGAAGATTCAAGAAAAATGATCTTTGAAAAGATTCCTCAATTGACATACAGTGATCTTAAACAATTTCACAGTGATAATATCAGCCGCAAGCCCTATAGCTATTGCATTGTAGGCGAGGAGAAGGACCTCAATCAGGACAATATTACAGCGCTTGGTAAAATCACTAAGCTTAGCTTAAATGAAATCTTTGGATACTAATCCAAACGGAGCAGATAGTTTTAATAGTTTATTTTGTAGTAGGGACCGCGTTGGCATACGTCGGTCCCTTTATTTTTAAAATAAGTGGCTTACTTCTTGGCACAAGTAGGTTAAAACCTTTGCAACCTGTATCCAAGCTCAATTTACATGCATCAGGCGGATCACAAGACTTAGTGTTTTGAATTACGATCAATGTGACATGCTGAACAAAATTTATTGACGCTCTCAACAAAACTCCCGCCTTCGGAACTGCCTAAATTTGTCCTATAACATTTAAATAAATAAACAAAATGGAAAAGAGCAATTATCAAGGCGCATTACAACACCCCATCGGATCGGGATTTAACGCCAAATCAACGGCAACTGAAGTTATCGGAGGAATCTCCCTAACTGGGAAGATTGCAATTGTAACAGGAGGTAATACAGGTATTGGCTTGGAAACTGTCAAAGTACTTGCAGCTGCAGGGGCAATAGTGATTGTACCGGCAAGGGATGTTGAAAAAGCAAAAAAGAATCTGCGAGGCATTCCGAATGTAGAGATAGAGGCGATGGATTTAAGTCAGCCTGATACCATTGATGAGTTTACTGAAAAATTTCTTTCCTCAGCCCGTCCCTTGCATCTGCTTATTAACAATGCCGGTATGACATGGGTGCCACTACAGAGAGACAACCGTGGGATCGAATCTCAATTGGCCACCAATTATCTGGGTCAGTATCAGCTAGTGGCAAGATTGTGGCCGGCACTTAAAAAAGCTAATGGTGCAAGAGTAGTTAATGTATCTTCATCGGCTCACCATATGGGCTCTTTCAATTTTGATGATCCTAATTTCGAGCATACTGAATATAACACCCTTGTATCTTATGGACAGTCAAAAACTGCATGCAATCTGTTTACTGTTGAATTTGATAATCGAGCTAAAGCTTTTAATGTAAGGGCATATTCGTTACATCCAGGTGAAATTGCAGGTACTGAGCTGGGACGGGGTGCGGATATGGAATTATTCAGACAACTGGGATATGCCGATGAGCATGGAAATATACGTCCGGAAATCCTTGCAAACTTAAAAACTATACCCCAGGGTGCTGCTACTACGGTTTGGTGTGCCACAAGTTCACTACTAAATGAAATCGGTGGCGTGTATTGCGAAGATGTAGAAGTGGCAGAATTAGCTAATGGAACTATAGAACAGGGTAATGGCTTAGAAGCACAAGGTGTACAACCTTATTCAGTAGATCAAAACAATGCCAAAAGGCTTTGGAACCTAAGCGAAGAAATGACAGGCATTGCCTTCGAGGTCAATTAACTATTACGTATGCTTTTCCTTCCCCATTTTTAGTAACATCATGCATCTTAAAAAGCGAAAGGAAATCAGCAGCTATATGTAAATTGTGGTTTTGGTTATCTCGGGTATCCGGGACGTGTGGGCATGCCATCCGAAATCACTATTTTTGAACTATCAGCGTTATAGGATACTTTAACATGTTAATTTGAAACAGTCCACGCTAAATGAATAACTTTACAAAAATGGAACATATATCAAGATACCTAACGAAAGAAATAAAACTTTCCTCATATGAGGACAAACTGTTCAAGTCAGATCTGATGTTTCAGGACCATATGCTGATCTGGTTTATTTCAGGCGAGACAAAGATTATCCAATGGGACACAACCTTCAATTTTAAGACAGGCGATATTTTTCTTATTCCCAGAAACCAGCTCGCGACTATCATCAATTATCCTAAAAATGGGCTTCCCCACAAATCCGTAGTCATGCACCTTTCGGTGGAGCGACTACGGAAATTCTATGAAAAGATTGATATTAAGAAGAGCGCTGAGCCCGGACAGAAAATATTTCGCTTCAGTAATCACCCCTTATTAGAAAGCTGCATGGCTTCACTGATACCATATTTTGATGTTGAGGGTGAATTTCCGGACGAACTAGCTTCTTTAAAAATAACTGAGGCCATAAATATCCTGCGGATGATTGACCAAAGTGTTGATAGTGTGCTGGCAAATTTCGATGCACCAGGCAAAATCGACCTTATCAATTTTATGCAACGAAATTTTATGTTCAATATGTCATTGGAAAAATGGGGTTACCTAACCGGTCGCAGCTTATCTACATTTAACAGGGATTTCAAGAAACTTTTCAATACCACTCCCCAAAAGTGGTTAACAGACAAAAGACTTGAGCTCGCTTACTATCACTTAACTGAAAAAAAGAAAAGACCGACTGAAGTCTATCTCGAAGTTGGGTTTGAGGATCTCTCTCATTTCTCTTTTATCTTCAAAAAGAAATATGGATTTTCACCTCATCAACTGCAAGCAAGTTTAGCATCGATTCCTCAGTAGAAAAAATCCGTAAATTCTAGTTGAAAATTCTAATGTGTAGCATGTTAGTCTCTCCTCGATCTTGCCGCTGACGATGTTGTCGTCACAGAGGAAGAAGACCTATCCGAGTGTGTCATGCAGATCACCGGCGGAAAAGGCGCGAAACTAATCTTTGATCCGATCGCAGGCGCCACGCTGGATACGCTGGCGACATCACTACAAAAGGTCGAGAGTGGACCAAACATTTTGAAATTTAAACGCGTTTGCTGATTTGATAAAAGAACAAGGTGCAGATTTTAATGAAAGAGATTCATTGTATTAATGATTTTTATTCTATTCATTTCATAGTTTATGATAAATGCCACGAATAATCGCTATTCGTGGCATTTAATATAATAAACACGTTATAACCCTGTTAAATTTGAATACGCTAATTTGTTTTACTTTGTTTTTTTTAACGGAAAGGTTTACCTAAATTAATAATCTGTTTAAACGCTTGTTATATACTTGTGCACGATTGAAAAGCACAAACAAGTCAAAATTGAAAGACGGGCAGGTTACGGTAAGTCGCTGACAATTCCCGTGATTTAAGTAAAATGGCCAACTCCGGCAATCCATACCAAATTCAATTAGGGGTAAGATATAGTTTTTAAGCAATAACAGAACATGAACAGTTCAAGAAGAGATTTTATTAAAAAGTCGGCGCTCCTTTCGGGGAGTGCCGCTTTGGTAGGTTTGCTACCATCGACAATCCAAAAAGCATTGGCAATCAATCCCGCATCGGGCAGTACATTCTATGATGCCGAACACATCGTTTTCCTGATGCAGGAAAATCGTTCATTTGATCATCTATACGGTTGTTTGAAAGGCGTACGTGGTTTTAACGATCCCCGTACGATCATACAGCCCAATGGAAATAGCGTATGGGCTCAGTCTAACGCCGAAGGGAAGACCTTTATACCGTTTCGGCTCAATGTAAAGGACTCAAAGGCCCCGTGGATGGGCTCCACCCCACATGGCTGGGCTGATCAGACCGATGCTCGAAATGGTGGGAAATATGACCGCTGGCTGAATGTCAAAAAGCCCTACAACAAAGCATATGCCGATGTACCCCTGACGCTGGGTTATTGTGACCGCTCTGATTTCCCGTTTTACTATTCTTTGGCCGATGCATTTACGGTCTGTGATCAGCATTTTTGTTCGAGTATTACCGGAACACATCCCAATAGATGGTATTGGATGACAGGCACGGTGCGCGAGCAAAATAATCCCAGGGCGAAAGCACATCTCTGGAATATCAGCGATTACAACAAGCCTACGCTCGACTGGAAGACATTTCCGGAACGATTGGAAGAACACGGTATCGGCTGGCGGATTTATCAAAATGAGCTCACGATAGGATCGGCCATCAGTGGTGAGGAAAGCAATTGGCTTGGGAATTTTGGTACCAATGTGATGGAATACTTCAAAGCATACAATGTGCGGTTGCATCCCGGCAATGTGGCTAATCTCCAGCAGCGAAAAAAAACTGTACAACGGGAGATTGATCGTATCGGGCCGGATCCTGTCAGTCAATCCGACAAGCAGAGGTTGGTGGCAGCACAAAAGGTGATGCGCATGATTGACGAAAGTATCGGTATTTACACCAAAGAAGCCTATGATAAATTACCGCGTCATGAAAAGTCACTCAATGACAGAGCCTTTACGACTAATCATAACGACGCAGATTATCATGCTTTAACGACGATATCGTATCAGGATGGAGACATAGACCGGCAGTTGCAAGTGCCAAAAGGGGATGTGCTCCATCAGTTCCGTCAGGATGTGGAAAATAACAAACTGCCGACGGTCTCCTGGTTAATGACGCCGGCAAATTTTTCGGATCATCCCGGAAGACCTTGGTTTGGCTCCTGGTATGTCAATGAAGTTATGGAGATCTTGCTCAAAAATCCGGAGGTATGGAAAAAGACGATCTTCATCCTTACCTATGATGAGAACGATGGATTTTTTGACCATGTACCGCCCTATGCGACGCCCAACCCGTATAGAGAAGGGTCTGGTAAAGTCTCATCCAATATCGACGGAAAGATGGAATGGGTGACGAAAGATCAACAGACCAACCCATCTGCGATGGAAGACCGTATCCGGGAGAGTTCCATTGGGCTGGGTTATCGTGTCCCATTGGTTATCGCATCGCCGTGGACTAGGGGCGGATTTGTGAATTCTGAATTGTTTGACCACACTTCATCACTTCGCTTTTTGGAGAACTTTTTGGCGAAGAAATTTGGAAAAAGCATTCGCGAAGAAAATATCACCCAATGGCGCCGTAGTATCTGTGGCGACCTTACTTCGATCTTTAGGCCTTTTCAGCCGGATCAATCCGAGACAGTGCAGGCGCTCGAAAAGGATGCTTTTATGGTGGATGTCCATAAATCCCAATTTAAAGATATTCCTAAAAACTATCGTCCCCTGCGTGAATCGGAAATCGCTCAGGTGAATACCGCACCACAACAATTTTCACTCTTTCCTGAGCAGGAAAAAGGAATCAAACCTTCATGTCCGATACCGTATGAATTGTATTTAGATGGCCATTATGATGTAAACAGTAAAGAATACCAACTTACCTTTACAGCAGGAAATAAGGTCCACAATGCCAAATCCAATGGTTCACCATTTTTGGTCTATGCCGCCGCGCCTTATGATCAAGAGACATTACGCACTTGGGAATATGCAGTTTCTGCCGGAGACTCCCTACGTGATAACTGGCATTTAAGCTCGTTTAAGGATGGCCATTATCATCTAAAAGGATATGCGCCAAATGGGTTCTATCGAGAATTTCGTGGTAGCGACAGGCATCCGGAGGTCTCGGTCAAGTGTGTATATGAACAGGCGAAAAATAAAGATCAATTGACAGGAAATCTAGTTGTTAAATTGAATAACCGGAGTGCTGCCACTAAAAAAATGCTGCTCAAAGACTTGGGGTATCAGCAACAGTTAGGGCCAGTGACTTTAGCTTCGGGCGAAGAAAAGTCGATTGTGATCGATCTTCAATCAAGTTTTGGCTGGTATGACCTGCAGCTTGAGGTGGAAGGATATCCGACTTGGTCAGAGCGTTTTGCTGGCCATGTGGAGACCGGAAAGATCTCTAAGACGGACCCTTTAATGGGAGGCCTTTATACCGTATAGGCTGTATAATCATCTCCACAAATGATTGATGTGGAGATGATTATTTTATAACGCTAAAGGATATGTTTAAGTTGCGAAAGAGAGGTCAATGAAACAATTGTCTGAATGCTAGAGGTGAAACATTGGTCTTTTTCTTAAACAGTTTGTTGAATGATTGTGGATGTTCAAAACCAAGCTTGTAGGCAATTTCTGCCACTGAAAGGCTTGTCGCCGTGAGTTTTTCTTTGGCTTCCTCAATTAACTTGTCGTGAATGTGCTGTTGTGTGTTTTTACCAGTCACTGACCGTAGTAAATCGCTTAAATAACGTGCTGAGACATGGAGGTTTTCTGCTAAATACTCTACCGTCGGAAGCCCCTGGTTTAATGTTTCTTCGCTGTCGAAATACGCATCCAGCAATTTTTCCAATTGTGCTACCAGCGCATTGTTAACAGCTTTTCGTGTGATGAATTGACGCTCGTAAAACCGGTTGCTGTATTGCAACAGCATATCAATTTGTGACAAAATAATACCTTGTGTATGTTTGTCGATATGTTGATACTCTTTTTCGATTTTAAGAAAAATTTCTACAATGTCTTTTTCTTCCCGTTCGGAGAGATGTAATGCTTCGTTAAGGGCATACGAAAAGAAATTGTAATTTTTTATTTTGCTTGCAAGTGTGTGCGTATACAAAAAATCAGGGTGAAACATAAGCATGTAACCTTTTCCGCATTCGATGTTCATTTTTCTGATTTCAGAAATCGTTAACGACTGAATCTGTTTGGGCGCAATAAAGTTCATGGTTCCTTTGTCGAAATCGTAATATTGTTGTCCGTACTTTATTTTTGCGGTAACATCTTTTTTGAGGGAAATGCTATAGAAATTGACGCAGAACTGCTCCCAAATGCTGCTTTCATCAGGTTTTATTCCAGCGACATCAATTACACTGATGAGCGGATGTAACGGCGCAGGCAATGACAATTGCTTATGAAATTCGGATATGGAATTGATAATGTGCATCCTGTTTTTGTTTTACAAATTTACAAAAAACAACTGCCTGGAAAGACAGTTGCCGATTTAAAAATTAAGCCTCAAATTGTTTGGCGATTTCTTGCCTGAAAGCTTCTTTTCCGATTGACAGACGTCTATCATATAAGGCATTTGCATCTTCGCCTGCCAAATAGCGTACCTGATCTTTATTGTCCGTTGCTGCTTCATACACCACCTGGGCAATTTGCGCTGCCGTGGATGCGTTTTGCATCATCAGATCCATTTGTTCTAACAGTTTGTTTTCGATGTCTTCATAGTTGGAAGATCGATTCATATCCAATGAACGACCTACAAAATCTGTCGCAATTCCTCCTGGAGCAACAGTTTTGATCGCTATCCCAAATTTTTTCAATTCAAAGGACATACTTTCGCTCCAGCCCTCCAAAGCGAATTTTGTCGCATGATAAATCGAATGTAACGGGAATCCCATAAATCCACCAATTGATGTAGTCGAAATAAACAAACCACTTTGCTGTGCTCTAAAATGTGGGATAAATGCCTGTGTAACGCGCAATACACCCAACAGATTGGTATTGATTTGACGAAGTATTTTTTCGTCGCTCAAGGTTTCAAACGCGCCCATCAATCCATAACCTGCATTATTGAAAACGACATCGATTTTGGCCAAAGAGATTGCTTTTTCAACAGTTTCTTTGATCTGTGCGGGATCGGTTACATCTAATTTTAATAGCGTAACGTTTTCGATTTCAGTAAGCTCGGTTTCATTTTCGGGATTTCGCATTGTTGCGATAACATCCCAACCCGCTTGTTGGAATAGCTTGGCAGTTGCTTTTCCCAACCCAGAAGAAGCTCCTGTAATGAAAATTGTCTTTCTCATAGTGTTATTATCTGATTCAATAATACAAATGTCTGAAGAAGGCATAGGGGAGTTGTTGCCATATTGAGCTTGGTTGTAGCCAAAATGACGGACACTATTTTTGTTTAGGCGAATATTGTTGTCGTATACTGCAAAAAAGGCATGAATTTATATGAGTAGCTTAGGGGGATTAACTAAATGTGTGCTGCTGCTCGGTGTAATAGGTACTGCGGCCTCCGATTTTGGTCTGCAAAATCTTGTTTCCCTTGGCATCTGTTACAGCTTTGCTGTTATGCACTTTCATAAAATCGCGGACTTCGCCGCTAATGATGTCGGGATGGGTCTTTAAAATGTGCTTTTCCGCTTGTTCGAGCACTTCTTTGATCGCTTTCGCGAGTTTCTTTATTTCCTTTTCCGGAATCTTATTCGCAACGGATAGGGGCGATATATTCGCTTCATATAGGATTTCGTCGGCATAGGCATTGCCAATGCCTGCAATATGTTTTTGATCCATTAAAAGCGTTTTTATCTTGGATCTACTGGACTGTAACAGATCTTCCAAAAACTGCGGGCTTAGCTTGGTGGAAAGAGCATCCACAGCATCTGCCTGAGGTGGGTTAAGCTCAACATTGGCTAGCTGCTGAAAGTCGGTCACGGAAAGGGTCTTGCCATCTTGAAAAGTCAGTGAAAGCAAGGTATACTTAGGCTTCGGATCGTCGGAATACACGAGTTTGCCATGGAGCATCAAGTGCAGGGCGAGGAGTGCATCTTTTCCAAAGTCAAAAAAAAGCCTTTTGCCCTCACGATACACCTTATCCAGCCTTTTACCTTCCAATGCCTGCAAATCCTTCTCACTGACTTTGATCTTTTGTTTTTGATGGATAACAGCACTCTTCAGCACTTTTCTTTGAATCATTTTCGTTAGGTTTTTACTGAAAACCGCTAGGTCTGGCAATTCGGGCATAGCTTTTCGTTTTGGGATATCAAAAGCAAGGGCTTTCCCTGAAGATAAGCCCTTACTTTTGATGGATAATACCAAATATATTATTTCAATTTGTCCTTTACCGATTTACTGTGCTCCAAATGAGTTCTTAAAGTCGGTAGAGTCTTATCTACAAAGGCCTTTAATTCGGCATCTTTCAGATTTTTACTGGCGTCCTCAAAAAGCTTGACATCTTTTTCGTGATCCTCCACCATCTCGTCGATATAAGCTTTGTCAAATTCTCTACCGGTCTTTTTAGCCAAATCATCTTTTACTTTTTGCTGCTCAGCGCCTACTGTAGCTGGGACAGTAATGTTTTTTGCCTGGGCAAGTGCTGTCAGTTCGTCATTGGCCTTGGAGTGGTCTTTGATCATCATTTCTCCGAAGGCTTTGACATCGGCATGCTGTGCTTTTTGCTGTGCCAGCTGTCCGAGCTCGACTTCGGCCATACCGCCATTTGCCGCTTCGGTAACAAATTTAGCATCCTCTTCGCTGACTGATAGAGGCGTCGCAGCGACCTGATCATCGTCCATATTTTCAGGTGCCTTTTCTTCGTTGATACTGTCTGCCGTTTCCTTACTGTCATTCTTTGCACCGCCGCCGCAACTTTGAACGGCAACAATCGAAAATGCAATTGCTAGGGTCAGAAATATTCTTTTCATATGCTTATGAGTTTGATTTCAAGGTAAACAGTCCTCAAACCAATATCGTTCAAAAAAAATGATTATTGATGCAACATCTATGTTGGTTCAACACAAATTGAAAAAAGATATCCCGAATCAAGATAATTTGTATATTTTGAGGTATGATCGGAGATTAGGTCTTCGTAGATGGTTAAATACAAAATCTCAAAAACAAGTTTCTTAGTGAATATTAGCAGCTATTAAAAATATGAAGAAAATACTTTTGTGCACTCTTTTGTCATGGTTTGGCTTCAGTATAGCACACGGACAGAATCCTCACAGCCAACATAGTAAAACAGATACCGTACCTTCAACAGTTTATAAAAACCTCGATGATAAAAGTCAGGTGAATGTTCAGATTTTGGGCAAGGTGTACAAAGGTGGTTTGATGGGTACTTTGAAGCCGGAGGAAATTAAATCCGTTGAGATTGACAAGGGAAAACAGCTTGTTATAATCGAACTGAATCAGAACTATAAGCCAGTCCCTATTACGCTATCCGACCTGCAAAAAAAATATACAAACGTTAAATCTAATCGTGTCATCTTTAAGATCGATGATCAGATAGTTCAGCAAAATCCTGCTGAGGTTTTTGTGGATATAAGTAATATCATGCGGATTGATGTCTCCCCAGTGAAATTTATCGGTGATATCGATGAGCTTTATATGATGAACCTGTGGGTGCGCAACGAAAAAAATAAAAAGGAATTGAATAAAATTATTATTCGCTAAGGATTGCGTTCTAAATGCATTAAAATTCTAGTATTATGCGCTAAAAGAGGTGATCTTTACACTGTAAGGATCACCTTTTTATTAATTGGCGTTTAGCTAATAAGTATGTAGTTAATCTACGTTTTTGACTTAGTGCGCTTTATATTCTTTTCCGACGCTTTGGTAAAATATCTCACGGTTGAGAGCGACTACGCGTTCGTATTCCTTTGTAAAGTCAATTTTCTGAATCACGAGTTGCTCATTAAGTCTATCTCTTGCAGCAGCAGACTTCTCCCGTATGGCAAAACTCAATGCTTCTTTCAGTTCGCTGCCGTTCAGGTGGGTGCAATAGGCAGGGGTGCCGGGTTGTTGCCGCCAAGATTCAGCAAGCGTTCCATTATCGACCGTATCGAAGCCGACAATATTTGCGATTTGAGAAGCTATTTTTTTATGTTGATCGTTGTCTCCGGCAACAGCGATGGCTATTCTGCCATCTGCTCCAGCAACTTTTCCTTTATTTTTAATGGCATATTGCAATATATTATTAAACATCTTTACGATCGGCCTATTCAGAATGCTGGCAATATAATCGCTTTCGGTCATCTCCTTTAGTTCGGGTATTTCACCATCGCGCATTGGATAATAATTGGATGTATCGATAACAACGACACCCTCGGGCACCTCATGTAATAGATCTTTGGGTAAACCTTTATATGCGCTGTAAGGCATGGAAAAGATAATCACGTCCACATCGTTGACAAGATCTTGCAATGAAGCAGCTTGGGCTCCTAAATCTGCAGCAATCTTTTTCAATTCTGACATTGGCTTGGTATTCGTCACCTTTAGCTCTTGCTCTGCGTCGGCGAGTTTTTTCGCTAGGACGCTGCCTACGGCTCCTGTTCCTACAATTCCTATTTTCATTATAAAATTATTTATGTTAAAATATAAAACAACCTACCCTAAAATTAACTTATAATACATCTACAGCGCTGAATGTGATTTCATTACGCTTACTTTCTTTCCTGCAATGGCCTGCCGAGGATCAGGGTACAGATTTTAATGAAGAGATTCATTGTATTAACGATTTTTATCCTATTCATTTATAGGTTATGATAAATGCCACAAATAATCGCTATTCGTGGCATTTATTATAATAAACACTTTAAAACTTGAGTTAGCTTGTAGAGTGTTATTCTAACCGCTTTAAACGGAATAATAACTGTTGGACTGCTTCTTGTGCATCGTCGATAATGGATTGAGAAAAAGTTTCTTTAAATAATCCTTCCCGTTTGCTTTCCACTTTTTTATAAAAGTCCTCAATATATTTAATATAATTGCTAGGCTTGGAAGTTTCAGGAATAATGATATCCAGTGTACCTTCTAAAGAAAAGGTTGTCTCGACCAATCTATCTGTAATGTCGATCAGGGACTCAATAGCCTGATCCAAGGAAATATGTGCTTCATAACTTCCCTTACCTGTTATAGACCAATGGGTTAACTTTAACGCATTTCTAAATGAGATCATTTCACCTAGGAAGTTTGCTACATCCTGTTTCGTGTTCTGTTGTTTTTTTGCCATAATTATCTGTTTCTACGTGTATTCACTGTTTGAAAATGATAACAATATATCGCAGCCCATTGTTTTGGAATACTTGTTTGTTTCGGTCCTTCGGTGGTAACGACGTCGGATTTCTTACTGTCGTGTGGCATACCGATACGCCACGGTTGGATTTTTACCAATTACATAAAAATTAATTAATATTATATAACTTATATTGCATTATAATTCAGAACTTTGCAATAAGTTGACGTTGTCATTTGAAGGTTTGGCCATCCGAAGACAAATGCAGCGATAGGATCAGGTCGGTATTGAAATTTTAAACAAAAAAATTTAATATCATGAAAGCGTTTCAATATTTCGTCGTTATTTTTTTCGCCATTCTCCCCGTAGCGATCTACGGGCAGGATGTAAAAATAGGTACGGAAATTACCACAGCGCTAATGGACAATACCTATCTTTCCAAGCTGAATTATCCAAAATCGGTCATCAGGTTCTACACGGACAATTATTCAGGGGATAGTTGGACTGATAGTCAACAAGGGCTGGATCAATCGGAAATAGCCCTCGCGCTGCTGGCACGGGCTGACCATTATGGACTGTCGCTGTCCGATTACCATCTAGAAAGCCTTTCACCTAAAAAATTAAAGCAATGGCGGGATTTTCCTTCCGATAAGAATCAGACGGAAAGAGCCAAGTTTGATATCCTGCTGACAGATGGCCTGATCACCTTTATTAATCACCTTCACTTTGGCAAATATAATCCACTATATGATGCGTCTCGCATTGATAGCAGCAGGACAAATGGTTTTTGTGCGGATGAGATATTGTCTGCAGCACGGTTGCGGGCAGATTTCCAGGGTGAAATACACAATGCCCAGCCCAAGATCAAGGCTTACCGCGACTTACAGGCCTACTTGGATGGATACTATGCAGAGAATAAGGCTACGACTCCTAAAGCGGTAATGGATAAGATCATCATGAATATGGAGCGCCTTAGATGGATCAGCACGCAAAGTGAAAACTATATCCTGGTAAATATTCCTTCCTATACCCTGGAATTTCATCAGGGGGACGAAGTATCCGACTTTAAGGTGGTGGTGGGAAAGCCAACGACAAAAACGCCTGTTTTGGAAAGTGAGATCGAGTTTTTTTCAACAGCACCAGACTGGCGGGTCCCCCAAAGTATTTTCCTCAATGAAATACTGCCCGAAATTTTGGAAGATCAGAGCTATCTCGCGGATCATAATTACGCGGTCTATGACGGAGCGGGCAATGAAGTCATCGTGAATGCATCAACACGAAGAAAGATCAGGAACAACCCTAAGAAATATAGTGTAAGGCAATCATCTGGGGAGGACAATGCCTTGGGTGCCGTCGTATTTAGATTTCAGAATCCGCATGCGGTATATGTTCATGATACCCCGCAGAAACAATTTTTTAAACGCGGGAAAAGGGCGCTCAGTCATGGCTGTATACGTGTGGAGAATGCCGATAGCCTCGCCGCCATGTTATTATCATATGATGATTCCGAATACAGAATTTCGGAGCTGGAATATGCAATACAATCTTACGAAAAGAAGGATTTTGTCCTGAGCAAGCCGCTGCCGATTATAATAACTTACCTGACCTGTCTTATAAAAAACGGAAAGCCCATTTTGTACGCTGATATTTACCAATTCGACAAATCACTGCAAGACAAGTTGAGTCAAAATCGGTAGTGAGGTCAGGTCAGCATAGGATCGTTGCACATGTTAAATATAGATAGATCACTGTTAATTTATGAGATCATACTGTTGGAGAACATATTCTAAAAATATTGTTTCTTATACAGTCAATAGACAACAGTTTATATACTTAAGCAACTTCTTTATGGCAAGCATCAGGATTATGATTACTAAAAATATTAGTTTTATTATCTTTTATTTTGTATCTTTGCCCTAATATCCTTATTATAAGCAGTTTATTATGAGTAAATCTTCCAGCCGCGTTGATGATCAGCTATGGAAGTCTATTTTAGAACAGACTTTTGCGCATTTCTTAGAGTTTTTCTTTGAAGATGCAGCATCTATATTCGATCTGAGCAAACCTTTTGATTATTTAGATAAAGAGTTTGAATCTTTATTTCCTCCAGAGCCCAACGGCAAGGGGGTGCGTTTTGTAGATAAGTTGGTCAAAGTCTATTTGAAAGAGGGCGGTGAGCAGTTTGTGCTATGCCATATTGAGGTACAGTCCAGTCGAGGTAAGGGAGATCTTGCAGAGCGCATGTTTCGGTATTACTATAAAATATCCGATAAGTATCAAGTTCCAATTTCTGCCATTGCTATTCTTACCGACGATAGCCGAACTTACCACCCATCTGCTTATATCAAGGAGTTCATGGGTACCATTCTCCATTACCGTTTTAGTAGTTACAAAGTGTTGCATCAGGACGAGGTCGCATTACGTTCAAATAGTAATCCCTTTTCAGTCGTAGTTTTAACTACATTATTGGCTATCACGAATAAAAATATCAGTGACGATAAGTTGAAGGATATTAAGCACGATCTTTATGAACAGATGATGAGTCGTAAAATGGATAAGAAAACACGTCAGGGTCTCTATGATTTTTTGACCTACTATGTAAGTTTTCAAAAACAAGAAAATTTCTATATCTTTGAAAAAGAGGTCGAAAACAAATTAGGAAGGAGTAATATAATGGGCACTCAAGAATATTTATTGGATAAAGCAGAGAAGCAAGGCATTGAGAAGGGGCGTTTGGAAGAGCGTGCTAAGCTTAAGGCAGAAAAGCGTACTATTGCATTAGAATTTAAGAAAATGGGTTTACCTGTAGCAGATATTGCTAAAGGTACCGGACTTTCCATCGAGGAGATCGAAAAACTGAAGTAGAACAGGGGTCTAAAATATACAGAACCGTTTGGGATGACCAAACGGTTTTTTTTGTGCCTTTGTTATTGACAAGTAGGCAAACCGGCAGGAGACAACCCTAAAAAATGCGAAATCTTATCCGGGATATTTTGTTGAAGGAATTGCATGTGGAGCAGGATAACGATCCGTCTTTATTATAATCGTCTGGACTAGCCCCTTATCCTTAAACTGTACCATCAAGCTAATATTGTAATCTGATACTTTTGAGCTATTAATCAAAACAATTAAAAGCAATGGGGTACAAAATCAAGAAAGCTGGTCTGGAAGACTTAGACACAGCAGCAGCATTATTCAACAATTACCGCGTTTTTTACCGTCAGGAGGATGACCTCGAGAGATGCAAAAAGTTTATACACCAGCGGTTAGACAATGAGCAATCGACCATCTTCATGATCTATGTGGATGAAAAGGCAGCCGGTTTCGTTCAGTTGTACAAACTCTATCATTACATTAAACTCCAAAAGCAATGGCTATTGAGCGATTTGTTCGTTCATCCCGATTACCGAGGCAAAGGGCTTTCGGTAGCATTGATAGACCAGGCAAAACAATGGTGCAATGAAACAGGGGCTTGCGGTTTGATGCTTGAGACCGAAAAAACAAACGATATAGGCAATACGCTATATCCGCGTTGCGGTTTTGAGTATGACGGCAACCACAATTACTACTATTGGTGGAAATAGCAGAAAGGGCGGACTATAGCAGTCCGCCCTTTTCAGAATCCTCCAATAAAAGCTTTCCCCAATCGTTCAATTTCCAAAGTACCGCGACTAATTTCTCGCCCAGTGGTGTAAGCAATAACGGCTGACAGCCATCGAAGAATACTATTTCTTAGGAATGCCAAAATGTAAAATCTGTTACTGTAGTGGATCCTGGCGGCCCCACCCAGATACCGGCATCATTCTCTGGCTGTCGTGGATCATAAAGTACTGTCGCTATACCGCCAATCTGGGGCAGATCTTGGCGTTTCCATTGGCCTATTTTCTGTACCCAACGATGGACTCCGTTCATGTCGGTGAATCTCACGGTGATTGTTCCGATGAGTCCAGCAGAACTGGGCTCAATTGCCGGAATATCGGTAATAAGTGCAGCAGCTATTTTTCCCTCATTTATCATGCGCCTAAGCAGATCATTCTTTGTAGATCGGCGCATTCTTAAGAATACACTAATTGATAGGAATAACAGGGCAATAGCGGTCAGGATCGTTGGTATAAGCCATAATAATCCAAGTACAGGGAGTGAAAGCACGCCCCACCAGGCACCTAGGGCAAAGCCCAGGAAAAGGATAGGTCCTGCGCCAACACCGGGGGATGAAAGCAGTTTCCCGGTAAATCTTCGGCAAGCGCCAATATGCACAAAGAAACCAAAAATAATAAATGGTAGTCCGCCTGCCATTCCAAAGATCGCCAAGGGTGGTTCACCAGCGTTTGTCACATTCTCCTCTAAAAAACCAAAAAGCGAACGGACGACTAGCATGCCGCCCACTAAGATCATAGCATGACCAATCAAAATACCGCATAATGCAGCCTTGCTGCCCCTTTGTCTGGTTGTGCGCTGCTTACGCCGGGCGATAGGATCCGTTGTGTTACTCTTCTTCATCTAATAAATTTTCACCATGCCTTACTACGAACCTGTTCTTAATGTGCTAATATAACTATTTTATAGTTAGCACCTTGTCTTTAAATGATGTCACTGTTTTGAAGGAGCAGCATTCGGATTATTTGAACAAATAGTAAAAGACCTAAAAATTGATAGAGCACTGCGACGCTATTACTCTTTATGCACCGCAAGTTGAAATGTCGTTTAAATTATTTTTAAACGATCTCAAAATTTAAGCTGTTCTATAGGTGACAGAGCCTCGTTTCTACTGATTGATTTGGATGGCCGGGTTTGGATGCTCGGCCTCCTTTCACCATACAGATTTAATTTCCAGATTGTTATATTCTTCAAATCTAGTAAATTCAATAGCCATCGCTTTATTGCCTCAATAGAAATGCCATGCTAACGTAAAAGAATACTGAATAGTCTGTTAAATATAGTTAGCACGCTTTGATAAAATATACTTTTTGGTATATTTGCTGCATAATATTTGAAACAATGCTAACAAAGTCAGAAAGAACAAAGCAATTTATACTGGATACAGCAGCCCCGCTCTACAATGAAAAGGGGATAGCCGGTGTCAATATTGATGATGTGCTGGCTGCGACGAAACTGACCAAAGGATGTCTTTATGGCCATTTTGAAAACAAGGATGATCTTTCCGTCCAGGTCGTTGATCAGATGCTGAAAAAAGTCAGCGAAAAGATGCATATGACCGTTGCAAAAGGGAAAACTGCAAAAGCCAAGATTTTCGCATTCATGGATTTTTACAAAGATCCGATAGAAACCTATATTTCAGGGGGATGCCCAATCTTTAATACTGCGGTAGAAGCGGATGACAACTATCCGGTGATCAAGGAAAAGATCGCAGCGACATTCAGGGCTGGTCAGGAAGGCCTTACAAATATCCTCAAATCAGGAATAGAGAACGGGGAGTTTTCGCACGACCTTGATCCGGCTGTTTTTGCATTTAAAATGGTGGCCGCTGTTGAAGGTGGTATAATCATGTGCAGAACAATGAATACCGTAAAGCCCATGCAATCGCTTATCAAAAACCTGAAGGCTGAACTGGAACAATACAGCAAATAATTTTTTTTAAAACAAAATAGACTAAAAAGTATATTATTAAAATAAAATAGACTAAAAAGTATAATAGTTAAGATCAATAAATATGAGCAACACAGTATTATTTGAAACGTACGAGCTAAACGGATTACAACTCCAAAACCGCATCGTAATGGCGCCGATGACGCGGTCACGGGCAGCCAACGAAGGCAATACCGCTACTGCACTGCAAGCGGAATATTATGCACAACGTGCTACCGCCGGTCTGATCATCACAGAAGGTACCTTCATCAGCAAGGATGCTGTGGGCGTACCCAATGTACCGGGTATCTATTCAAAAGACCAGCTTGCCGGCTGGAAATTATCGACAGATGCCGTTCATGAAAAAGGCGGACGAATCTTTGCGCAGCTGTGGCACACGGGTGCGTATTCACATCCTGACCACCATAATGGGAAGGCTCCTTTGGCACCTTCTGCTTACAACCCGAAGGTAGAGGTCTTTACCGCTACTGGGTTTAAACAAAGTGAAACAGCGAGGGCGATGACCTTGGAAGACATCAGACAAACAGTTGCCGATTTTATACAAGGCGCCATCAACGCTTTTGAAGCGGGCTTTGACGGTGTCGAACTGCACGGAGCAAACGGCTACCTTTTACAGCAGTTTTTCAGCAAAAACAGCAATTTTCGAACCGATGAATACGGTGGAAACCCCGAAAACCGTGCGCGCATTCTTTTTGACATACTGGATGGCTTGAAGCAGGCCGTGGATATCAGTCGTGTCGGTATCCGTCTTAACCCTTCCTTAAATGGCATTATGGGTATTTTGGTAGATGATGAAACCATCGCCACTTATGATTATATCGTCAGCCGCTTGAACGATTACGGCTTGGCTTATGTGCATTTGATCGAACCTTTTACTGATGTAAGTGGCAATAGCGATGCGATACAGGAAGTTGCAAAACATTTCCGTAAAATCTATACGGGTACCATCATCATCAACCGCGCATTCAACAAGGACAAGGCAACGCAGGTAATCAACGATAGCGATGCTGACCTGGTGTCCTTTGGGGTTCCGTTCATTGCCAACCCCGACCTGGTCGAGCGTTACAAAACAGACGCACCGTTAAATGCACCTGATCAAAACACGTTTTATACCCCGGGCCAAAAGGGTTACACCGATTACACGACGTTAACCAGCTAAACTGCAGGGATATAACTGCACCAATATCACAAAGATTTTGTATAAGAAATAAATAAATTAATAAAGTAATTACCTCTCAAAAACATATCACATGAAAACAACAGGAAATACCGTATTTATCAGCGGTGGTAGTGCCGGCATCGGTCTGGCTATTGCTAAAAAATTAAGCGCAGCAGGAAATAAAATCATCATCAACGGCCGCAACGAAGAGCGTCTTCAAGAAGCATTGGCTGAATTAAACGGCGCAGTGGTTATACAAGGTGATCTATCGGTAGAAGCTGACAGGATCCGTATTGCGGATGACCTGAAAACGAATCACGCCGACGTGAATATCATCGTAAACAATGCTGGAGCAGCTTTTGTGAATGATTTAAGTGATCCTAATAATAACGCTGCCGAAAAAGCGTACACCGAGATCAACACCAACTATATTAGCGTGATCCATTTCACTTCATTGCTTACTCCACTGCTTTTGCAACAGGAGGAAGCGGCGATTATCAACATTTCTTCCATCGCTGTATTCAGGTCAAATAAATACCTGCCGACTTACTCTGCCAGCAAAGCGGCACTTCACAGTTATACTGAAGGACTAAGGGATACCTTTGCAGAAAACGAAAAATTGAATGTCTACGAAGTATATCCACCTTTGGTCAATACGGATTTTTCGGCAGAAATAGGGGGCGCCAATGGTATTCCGCCATCTGAGGTAGCCGATGAGCTGTTTACTGCTTTGGGAAAAAATCAGTTTGAAGTGCCAGTGGGAGAAACCAAGGTCTATGCTGCGGCAATCCAGGAAGCATTTGCAAACATTGTGCGCGGAAAAGCGTAAATTCAATCATTTAAAAACATTCACAATGGATTTAAAAGGAAAAAGAATATTAATCACCGGCGGAGGTTCGGGTATCGGCTTGGAAGCTGCAAGACAGTTTCTAAATATCGGCGCTCAGGTAATCATTACCGGAAGAAATCAGCAGAAACTGGATGCAGCAAAAAAGATGCATCCAGCTTTGATTACGATGCAAAGTGATGCTTCCACTGAGGCCGATGCAAATGCGCTATACCAACAGGTAGAAACATTGGGCGGCATTGATATTTTGTATCACAATGCTGGTGTGGGTGTACCGCCAACAAATCTCGGCATCCCCAATAAAAAGCATCTGGAAGGGGCTATTTATGAAATGGAAGTCAATTATTTGGGGGTTATCCGATTGAATGAGCTTTTCTTAAATATGCTTAAAGCAAAAAATGAAGCGGCTATCATCCATACCACATCCATCCTCAGTATTGTACCTTCGATAATGGAAGCGACGTATTCTGCATCCAAAACAGCTTTGGCTTTTTATACCAAGATGCTCCGTGCACATCTGGAAATTATAGACAGCAAGGTAAAAGTTTTTGAGCTTTTACCTCCGTTGGTCGATACGGACATGGTGGCCGACCGGGATGACAAAAAAATCAGTCCGGAGCAATTGGTAAAGAGTCTGATCAGCGGTCTGGAAAAAAATGAATTCACCATTCGTGTGGGCGATACTAAAGCGCTGTATCTTATCAACCGTTTGGCACCCAAAGCGGCATATGGCATGGTAAACCAAAAAAAATACGCTGAATACTTAAAAGGGGGCGTTGCCATAGCATAAATAAGAGAGATCATACGAAATAATCAGCATCAAAATAGACAGACAAGATGAAAGCATACAGTATGTCCAGGTATAGCAAAGAAGATAAGCTCCAGCTTATCGAAATGGCTGAACCGAATCTGAGAGACAATGAAATATTGGTCCAGATATACGCCTCCAGCGTCAATCAGCTGGATTCTAAATTGAAAAGTGGAGAATTCAAACTGATTTTACCCTATAAGCTTCCGCTCGTGCTGGGACACGACCTGTCAGGAATTGTGCCCCGGGTTGGTTCAAAAGTGAGCAAATTCAAAGTAGGTGATGAAGTTTACTCAAGAACAGCTGATTTCCATATCGGTACGTTTGCCGAGTATATCGCAATAGCGGAGGAAGATGTAGCATTAAAGCCTAAAAATATCAGTTTCGAAGAGGCTGCATCCATTCCATTGGTCGCACTGACCGTATGGCAGGCATTTGTAGTGCGCGCACATCTTAAAAAAGGTCAAAAAGTCTTTGTCCAAGCGGGTTCGGGAGGTGTCGGAACAATTGCAATCCAGTTAGCAAAGCATTTGGGGGCGACAGTGGCTACTACGACCAGTGCAAAAAATGCCGATCTGGTAAAAAGTCTGGGTGCCGACCTGGTGATCGATTATAAAACACAGGACTTCGAAAACGTCCTGAAAGACTATGATCTGGTACTAAATAGTCAGGATCAAAAAACACTTGAAAAATCATTGAATGTACTGAAAAGGGGAGGAAAAGTCATTTCCATTTCCGGGCCACCAACACCGGTGTTTGCGAAGGAATTTGATCTGCCCTGGTATGTCAAGTTGGCAACAAAGCTATTAAGTAGAAAGATCCGAGCAAAGGCAAAAAAATTGAATGTGGATTATGAATTCCTATTTATGAAAGCCAATGGCGAACAACTTGCTCAAATTGCTGCGTTAATAGAGCAAAATGAGATACGTCCGATAATCGATAAAGTTTTTCCCTTTGAACAGACCAACGAAGCTATCGCATATGTGGAGAGCGGTAGGGCCAGGGGGAAGGTGGTAATAAAAGTCTATTAATTTAGTAGTTTTTTTTCAAAAAAAGTCTATATTTGGATCAGCAACAAAAAAATGACTTAAATGAATTTTTATATAGCAACTATTCTGATTTCTCTCAAAAAATTCAACAATGTTGGGTTTAGGGCTTACTTATTACAATTCTATGGATAGAAGAAAGAAATAAAGAGGAGAACAAGGTTCTCCTCTCATTATTTAACAATGAAACAAGTATCAATTGGCGTCGGCACTTGTAAGTATTCACTATTAAACATATCAAAGTTATGAAAAAAAACGGAGTAATCCGGTATTCAACCTACCTACTGTAGCCTTTTTCACTGTCTTCAAAGACAGTTAATTCATAAACACGCGCTGGAATTCTCATCAATATATCGTTTATCGAGCGGGTAATTGATGCTCAAAACAGCCAGACCTAACACCAGGCTTAACAGTACACCTTAAAAGCAATCATAGGCATCGTAAAAACAGATCGGAGCAGCAATGCTCTTGCTCTATATTTTAAATTAAATGAGATTATTTATCCTTTATTGTTATTGCTATTCGATGCGAATGTGAATTTCTGGGCGACCATCACAATACGTTGATTTAGGTTGTTCACCATCCTCGAATTATCGATAAGATCATAAACAGGTTTTCAATTGGCGTTGGCACTTGTTACTTACTTCACCATTAAATTAACATTACATGAAAAAAAATCGGATACTGCGGTATTCATTAGTATTCGCCTTGCTTGGAGGTCTTCAGCCGATCCAGTACAGCAATGCACAAGAAACCAATCCTATTATCAATGCCTCGCTGACAGGGAAAGTCATCGATGCGGTCACCAAGGAGCCTCTAGAAGGTGTAACCATCCAGCTGGATGCGGTCACCCATAGCGTAAAAAGTGATCGCGACGGGAATTTCCATTTTGTCACGGGGCAGACACTCCCTTTCAAGCTAAAAGTCTCGTTCGTTGGTTACACTTCCAAAACATTGGTTGTTACTGCGTCACCTACCGTTATCGCATTGGAGCCATCCACCGAGCATTTAGACGAAGTTATTATAGTTGGCTATGGAACACAGCGAAAACGGGATTTAACAGGCGCTGTGACGAGTTTAAAAGATGTTGATTTCAATAAAGGAGCAGCAGTAACCTCCGTTGATCAATTACTTCAGGGAACATCTGCAGGTATCAACATCCAGCAGTCAAGTTCGGAACCTGGAGGCGGAGTGAATGTACGTATACGCGGAAATAATTCCATCAATGCGGGATCGAGCCCCTTGTATGTTATCGATGGCCTACCCATCGATAACGCGACCAACCTGACTTCTTCCTCAGGAGAGGGTGGGATTGCCAATAATCTGGTGGCCAAAAACCCGATCAATGCCATCAATCCAAATGATATTGCTTCCATAGAGGTTTTAAAAGATGCTTCGGCAGCAGCTATCTATGGTTCAAGGGCCGCAAACGGGGTTATCCTAATAACCACAAAACGCGGTGCCAAGGGACAACGTAGACTAAACTATTCGCTTAATGGGGGGGTACAATCGATAGCGAAAAAGATCGATATATTAAATACCAGGGAATATATCGATGTGATCAATCAATTGGCATCAGAGAAGGGGCAGCCCGCTGTGTTTAATACAGGGGCTATTGCAGATATTGGTGCGGGGACGGATTGGCAAGAAGCAATCTTACGTAAGGCTTTTGTCCAAGATCACAACCTTTCGTTGTCTGGGGGCGACGAGGGATTAACTTATTTTACCTCTTTAAATATTACTTCACAGGATGGTATCGTACGGAATACTGGCATGGATAGATATGCGGGAAGGGTCAATTTAGAAAGCACCTTTGCCAGAAAAGGAAAATTTGGTGTAAACCTTAGCACAAGCCGGATTCTGGATAACAATGCGATTGATGGAAATAGTATTAACGAATCGGCAGGTCCGATTAACGCGGCTTTATTATACGATCCTACGGAGAGAATTTACAATCCAGATGGCAAATTCACACAATCTTCATTTTTAACCATTAACAACCCATTGAGCTTGATCGAAGGAATCAGCAATGAAAGTGCAACTAACCGCACATTGGGGAACCTGTTTTTCGAGTACGAATTGATAGAAGGTCTGAAAGCGAAAATAAATGTAGGAGCAGACCTGTTATCACAACGTAGGGATATTTTCAATAGCAGGCTTACCATTCGGGGAGCTGCCCAAAACGGGATAGCCAATATTGCAACCATGGAGAAAAGGGACATATTAGGGGAGTATACAATGAATTACCATACCCTGTTAGGTGGTAAAAACACATTGGATGTGCTTGGGGGCGTAACCTATCAAAATTTCCAGACGAAACGCTTTGCGGGTTCTATCGGAAATTTTCCCTCGGACGATTTGGAAACGAATAATTTGAGCCTCGGTGATATTGCTACAGCATCCTTAAACAGTGGAAAAGCTGATAATACATTATTGTCTTATTTGGGGCGGGTAAACTATACGCATAATGAGAAATATCTGCTCACGGCTTCATTTCGTGCAGATGGTTCATCGCGTTTCGGTGCAGATAATAAATACGGTTTTTTCCCATCACTTGCTGCAGGCTGGCTGATCTCTAGGGAGCCTTTTATTCCGGAGCTATTCGACAACTTGAAATTACGTGCCAGCTGGGGTGTGACAGGAAATCAGGATATCGGAAACTACAATTCCTTACAAACATACACCACCGGCGGAACGTTTGTATCCGGAAGTTCCCTCTATGTCGGAACATCACCTTCCCGCATCGGTAATAGCAGCTTAAAATGGGAATCTACAGCGCAAACCGATATTGGAATCGATGCTTCGATTCTTAAAAATCGTGTGGATTTGACGGTTGATTACTTTGTAAAGCAGACGCGTGATATGTTGGTTGAACTTCCTCTACCATCGGGAACGGGATATAATGCTATACTCTCCAACATTGGATCAATGGAAAACCGAGGCATAGAACTCTTTCTCTCAGGCAACGTGGTTCAAGGCGAGAAATTTAGCTGGACTTCGTCTATTAACTTCACACGCATCAGGAATAAAGTGACCGACTTGGGAGATATCAAAAACATTATAACAGGAAACGCTTCAAATATTGGGAATGTAGCGATTATCACGGAGGGGCAACCCGCCTTCACATATTATGGATATAAAGTGACCGGAATTTTTAAGGATGCAGCTGAAGTGGCTAATAGTGCTCAAAAATCATCTAAACCAGGCTATCCTATTTTTGAAGATATAAACAAGGATGGCGTTATCAATACTTCCGACCAACAGATTATAGGAAATCCTTTTCCCGATTTCACCTACGGATGGCGGAATGAACTTAATTATGGAAATCTTGGACTCAACTTCCTTTTCCAGGGGCAAAAGGGTGGTGATGTACTTAACGGAAACATATTGGAAAGTATGTATCCGAGCAACTACCGGAGAAATATGCTTCGGGTTACTGTTGAAGATCGCTGGACGCCAGAAAACACAGACGCGAAATGGCCGTCAGCAGTGGAACCCACCTCGTATGGAGGAGGAAAAGTAAACACCCTGGCATTGCAGGATGCGTCTTATTTACGCTTAAAGTATGTGCAATTGAACTATAATGTTCCTTTACGGTCTACAAAGGCGATTCGTCAGTTGCAGGTTTATTTGTCTGCCCAAAATCTCTTTACCATCAGCAACTATATCGGATATGATCCAGAAGCAAATGCTTTGGGAACAAGCAGTGCCCGGGTAGATCTTAATACATATCCTCTGGCTCGCGTTTGGGGTGCAGGTATCAATGTTTCATTTTAATCAGCTGTTATACATCATGAAAATTGTTAAATATATAAGTATTGGTCTGTGTTCTTTAGTTTTATCAGCCTGTAGCTCCATGTTGGACGAAGAGGTTTATTCTGAACTAAATGACGATTATGCAAATTCTGAGGAAGGATTACAATCCTTATTGACTTCGGCCTATGGAAATGCCCAATTGCGAAATTACGCCTACTTCTTTACATCTGGCATGACATCCGGTGAAAATTGGAATGAATTTGGCGCCATTGAAGCAAACTTTACACCGCTCTCTAACTTTACTTGGGATAGCAATCACACCTATTTTAGCAGCACCTGGAAACAATTGTATACGGTGATACGTGATGCCAATCTTATTTTAAAAAACGCCTCCGGGCAAAATCAGGAACAGCTGATCGCGGAGGCCAAGTTTCTTAGGGGAATAAGTTATTATTTACTGCACGATTGGTTTGGTCCCTTGCCGCTATATAGTAGTCCGGATGACGATTATTACCTTGCTAGATCCACGGAAGAACAAACTATCGCTTTTATAGAAAAAGACTTAAGTGAAGCCGCTGCGGTGCTACCCCTCGAACAGACTGTATACGGCAAAGCAACTAAAGGAGCGGCACTTAGTTTTCTTGTTAAATTATATTTGAATACAAAGCAATGGCAGAAAGCAATAGACCGCACAAATGCGGTTATTGGTCTGCAGACTTATTCCCTGTTTGCTGATTATACGAAGTTGTTTTTAATTGAAAACGAAGGCAACAACGAGATGATTTGGACCATACAATCAACACCTCAATTAGGAAATCCTTTTGTTGCAAATACTTTTCCAACAGACTACCCGCATTTACCCAATCAGACCATATACGCTTCCCGTGTCTATCTCTATGATGAATTTGTTAACTCCTTTGACGCCAATGACAAAAGACGTAAATTGATCGTTACTGCTTACACAAATACCAGCGGCGTATTTACGCAATTGCTGGGGAATAACAGGTCTTATCCCGGCAAGTATGAATTTGATAAGGATGCAATCGGGGCATCTTATGGAAATGATGTTCCCGTTATCCGCTATGCAGATATCCTGATCAGTAAAGCAGAAGCTTTAAATGAATTAAATGGTCCTACTATGGAGTCTGTCAGTTTGGTGAATCAGCTTCGCAATCGGGCGGGTTTGAAACCGTTACAGGTTGGCGATCTTACCAAAGATAGTTTTAGAAGTCAGATTTTTAAGGAGCGAAAATGGGAATTCTGGTATGAACAGGCAGGTCGTTCTGACCAACTGAGAGAGGGTACATTTATTTCTTCTGCAAGACAACGGGGAAAGACAGCCGCCAACGCACATCAGGTCTTGTTTCCGATTCCGCAAACGGAGATCGATGCAAATCCAAATCTAGCACAAAATGAAGGTTATTAACAAACGATAAATAGATAGATTATGAAAAGAGTACTTATGATGAAGTCAATCGTATTATTTGCACTGACAATTGGCATTGCCCAGTTTTCCATCGCGCAGCGAAAAGACGGGGCCACGCGGCCGAATTTTATACTAATTTTTACAGATGATCAAGGATACGGGGATCTTGGAACCTACGGTAATCCCACAATCAAAACACCAAATATCGACCGCCTAGCGTTGGAAGGACAAAAATGGACAAATTTTTATGTGGCGGCAAATGTATGTACACCCTCAAGAGCAGGTCTATTAACGGGGCGTTTGCCGATTAGAAGCGGTATGCAAGGCGAGAAAAAAAGGGTTTTATTTCCGGACTCTAAAGGAGGTCTTCCCTTGTCGGAGATTACAATTGCTAAATTGCTAAAACAGAACGGATACCATACAGGTATCGTAGGGAAATGGCATCTTGGAAGTCGGCCTGAATTTCTGCCTACAAAACATGGTTTTGACTACTATTACGGTATTCCATATAGCAACGATATGGATCGCGTAGATTCTATCCCTTATGTAGAAGCAATCACCCAGCCGAAAAATGAATATTTCCAGGTTCCTTTACTCCGAAATGAGGTGGTCATTGAAAAACCGGCGATCCAGAACACACTTACGGAGCGGTATACGAAGGAGGCTGTTGAATTTATCACTAAAAACAAGGAGAACCCATTCTTTCTCTATTTGGCGCATTCTATGCCTCATGTTCCTCTTTTTGCGAACGATAAGTTTAAAGAAAAAAGTGCGCGGGGCATTTATGGTGATGTCATAGAGGAAATCGATTGGAGCGTTGGGGAGATCGTTGCGGCACTAAAAAAGCAGGGTTTGGATAAAAACACTTATGTAGTCTTTGTATCAGACAACGGTCCCTGGAAGATATTTAAAGAACTTGGAGGCTCATCGGGTCCGCTGTATGGCGCGAAGGGGAATAGCTATGAAGGTGGTGTGCGCGTACCCGCTATCTTTTGGGGTCCTGAGCGTGTCAAACCAGGTCAGGTAACCGAGATAGGAAGTACCTTGGATGTATTGACAACCTTCGCAAGTTTGGCCCACACAAAATTGCCAAAGGACAGAGTATATGACGGATATGATCTTACAGGAGTACTTACCGGTAGGCAACAAAAAAGCCCTCGTGATGAGATGTTCTACTATCATGCCTCGCAACTGGTAGCTGTACGTAAAGGTCCCTATAAGCTATCATTCTATAGCAATAGCGAGTTTGCTTACCCGGACCAGCTTAGCAGGCTGGAGAGACCCAAACTGTACAACCTTAATGAAGATATTGGAGAAGCTAATGATATCGCCGAAAAACATCCTGAGCTGGTAAAAGAGTTATCCAGATTGATCGAAGAACATCACAAAGGTGTGGTGCCTGTCGTTAGTCAATTGGATATCCCTTAATGTCGTTGGAGTGCTGGCCAAGCGATGTGGCTGGGTTCTTTTCAACCTCAAGACCTATGCCAGCGCTGGAACCGATATTGAATGCAGCTGCAAATTTATTGCAGCTGCATTCAATAAAAACAAAATGAATGTATACAATGTTATATTCTTCTGCTCTGGGGCTTTATCAAAACATTTTTATTGTTTCGCTGTAACGGTTTACTGCTGCGTTTCCCATTTTTGCAAAATATCATTTGCCTCATAGAGGGCGATTACTTTCTTTTGAGTGGCAATAACAGCATTGAGGTGGGCAATAGTCTCATTTTTCTGTGTGATCTCCGCCGCTGGTGCCGCCGGGATCTGTCTGGGATCGTCTGGATTTAAAAGATTGTCAATGAGGGACTGCTTTATTCCAGCAATGCTTTCGGCACCTTTGCCAAGCCGGGATAAAATAGGCAGCATCGCCAGGATATTTAATAGTTCGATTGCTTTATTTGCTGGAGGCTGTGCGCATACAAAGTGCTTTTTATGGATTCCATCTGCTAATAAGGACGTGAGCCAATCGGCTAGAAAATCGTAAAATTTACTGACTTCGCCTTTGATATTGGGATCTATGTCTTTCATGTCGGATGAAATCGAGACAATAGGGCACATCTTTCCTTTACGGGCTAAGTCCACGTAAAAATCTATCAGCACAGCTAGTTTTTCAGGGGGCGTCTTGTCTGCAATGGACGCAAATAATGCAGTCTGTATGTGCTGAGAATAATGTATGACTGCAATAATAAGATCGCTTTTGGTCGGAAAGTAATAATGTATGGAAGAGGTTTTGATGCCGATCTCCCTTGAAATGTCATGAAAGCTAAAGGCATTAAATCCATTGTCAGACAACATCTCAGCGGCAGTATTGATTATTTTCTCCTTGGTATTCATAAATCTATCTACTACTAGGTAGATAAATATAACTGTTTTTTCTGATTATAATTTGAGAATTTTCAAATTCGCCTGCGTTCGGCCTTTAGATACCTAAGGCTTAGCAGTGCTATTCGTGATTGGACTGAAACAAAAAATTAAACCAGCTCCACCAACCATTAGGCTGAGATGCAATGCAGAGCTGCACCAATGCTGTTGAGCAGGGGCCTGCGAAGGCGAATGATAACCGTTTTAGTGGTGATCCTGAAACGTAAATCCAACCCGAAGAGCTTTAAGGCCGATTAGCCCCTGCAGATCTTCTACCTCAAACTTTTCAATTTCATCATTTAATAAGCCTTTGTGCTGCAGTAGCTTGATATACCCCAGGTATTCTGTTTCTTCATGGGCATGTGAATAGACAATGGCTAATTTACCTTTTTGGGTAATACGTTCGGCCGATCCTTTGATCTTAGCTTTGTCGATCCGCTTTTTCACAATTTCATAACGTACATTGTAGGAGCCGTCGATATCAAACTGCTTTTCGTCCATTTTAAAACGGATGGAAATCGGATTTCCAAAAACGAGGATCAGCGATGTGACATCCAGTTGGTGTGGTAATTTGGGCTGGATCTTTTTAAACTTATTCTCCATTTCACACATGACCTGCATCTGCCATAACCGAAGATTTTTGAGATAGTATAGATCAAAATTCTTGCCCGGTGCGATGGAAGCTCCGATATACATATTGTGCTCAATGCCATCTGTTTTATAACGCTCGTAATAATGCGGGAAGTATTCTTGCGCTTCTACCTGTTTTCCGTCAAGAATAGTCACAAGTTTCTTATTGATCAGATCGATCGAGTTGTCGTAATCTTGCCTAGCTTCGTAAAAACCACCTATGGCAGGATTTATCCGATCGAAGTAGGCGTCAATAGTCTTGGCGATGGGACTATTTGTATTGTTTTTCCGAAAGTTGTCCAAGATAGGGTGCACATCCAGATTGAAATGGTCCAGCACCACCTGTTCTGTATCGGTGGACAGGGAATGGTCAAGTGTCTCCAGGTTGCGCTCCAGATCAAACACCTTCTGTTCAAATAGGGGCAATCGATGTTTTTGGTTTATCGCTGTGAAAAGCGCGATCAGATCGGTGGTCTGGTTGACCAAATCTTGTTTAATGGCCTGATTTCTGGATTCTGAAGAACCCTGGACGTCAATCTGCCCATAAAGTGGATAAACGTTTTCAAAAACGATTTCCTGAAGGGTGTAATCTTTTCCAAAGGCCTTATCGTTGAGGTAATGGATGGCTTCTTCCTGAAACCGCCATTTGACACTTGGATGAATGGATGTGTATTCTTTCTGGATGATGGCTTCAATCTGGTTTTCTGTTTCAAAAAATGCCTTGGATACTTTGTCTCTGATAAACGGCAAGATAAAGTTGAGTTTATTGGCATTGACAGAATTCAGTTCACGTACCCGGGACGAGGACATTTCCAATATCCCCAGCACTTTGTCATCCTGTATCAAGGGGGCAAAGATAAAGCTCTTCACATTTTGCTGTTTCAGTTTGTTTACAAAACACGCTTGCTTTGGATCTGAAACCGGCATTTTGTCGATGTCGGGAACGACGAGCAGTTCTTCTTCGGTGAGCAGGCTCTCCAAGGTATCATTGCATAGCATTTCTTCACACTCTGCAATCGTAGAGTCGTACAGCAGATGGCTATAGAGCTGTTTTTCGACAATTCTGAGATTGTACTCTTCCCTGACTTTTTCAAAGGATGTAAGTCCTATCCGCAAATCGTCTATTTTATAGATTGACCTGAAAATGGTTTCAATTTCTGCTAATTGTATGGTGCTATCTTCCCGGAGTAAGTTGCTCTTGAAGCTGGACACCGCATTTTCAATGGTCGCATCAAAAAGGGTCATAATGGAAAAACCTTTCAAAATCCAGCTTTGCTCTGGAAATTTGGACTTCCACAACGCGATATCTGAAAAATGATCAACTAGCTCAGTAATGTCCTCAGCCGAAAGGGCAATGGCACGATCGGTAGGAATGACATCCATAAAATCGGCGTTGAACAGTACCCGGTAGTGATGCATGATGTTATGCTTATCGGGTATATCCAAAAACAAGGGGGCATCCATGGCATCCACCTTGAATCCATAGTATTGGCTCAGGATCACACAGCAATTCAGTATATAATAATAATCGGCAGTGATATCCCGCAAACTAAACTCATAATGATCTCCGGCATCGCTTAAAATACGATCTAACCGCGCTGTATGATTAAATGTATAGGAATGGAAAGGGATTGTAATGGCTTTTATCTCATTTTGAGTCAACGAACTTGGGAACAAATCAGCTAAAAGGACTTTGATGATAGGCTCATACTGTTTCAGCTCTTCGGTTTTTTCGATCCCTTCGATAAGCGCTGGATATTTTTTGAATTCTTCCAGCAAGGATTTCGCATAGCTAGCCTGAAAACCAACTTCGGATAAAGCCGTTTCCTCAAACGGTTTTATAATCTTATGAAAAGCGATAAGCGTCTTAAAAGGACTGGATTCGAATGAGAAGTTAAATTGCATAGCAGTTGTTCCCGACTAAATTAGATTGTTATTGGAAGACATACAAAAATAGGAAATAATCAGTTATTGAACCGCTACTTTTTAACAAATCGTTTGAAGCTTGATTTATATCCTTGTTGTACATGGAATCGGGGTCTTTTAGTATATTTGCTATGGCGAACAAAATAGGTCCGCGTAAATTATGCAAAATTCGTTCCCCGTACACTATCATTACATCGCGCGAAATAAAAAACAGTCTAGCTGTCGGCTTGATGTAGATAGTCTGTATTGCAAAATACAGAAGCGCAACGGTTTGACAGAAGAATATAGATATCGATACGAAGATATTCACCGAATCCATTTGGGCCTGCCGGACATAGGTTGGCATACCATTGATATCTATTTTAAAGACAAAAAGCATATCCACCTCAAAAGTTTGACCTTCTTTATAGCCGATGCGCAACAAAGATTACGCCGACCAAAGACAGACGGCGTGGATATTGGACACGCAAAATCCAATCGGCAGGCCTATCACGATTTTGTAGTCGCTTTACACGAGCGTATCAGTAAGCTTGAAGCGCGTTTTCCTGTAAAGCTCACGCATGGCAACCCATGGAAAAAGATCCTGATTTGGATATTCATGCTGGCATTGGTTATCTGGACGCCAATTGTCTGGAAAATGGGTTATTATTGGTGGAGCCTATTCTTCGCTGGTAGTTTCCTCTTGCTTGTGTTGTTTAGCAGGATGATAAACTTTAGAACGCATTACTTGTCTGATGAGCTACCACTAAAATATCTGCCTTCCTGAGCTTTGGAATTGAAGCTGTAAACTGACAGCTGTAAAGGATTCGATCGAACTATTTCGTGCCGCCCGATGTTCTCAAGATAGCCTGTTGCAAATTTTACAGGAACGATTGAAAACTTAACACATGAAATAATGAATGTATTTAATAAAAATATGTTGGGTGGACTGATCGGCGCAGTTGTGCTCAACATGATCCACAGTGCTGCAAAAAGATTTGATCCAAAAGCTCCCGAAATTGACCAGGTAGGTGAGGAGGCGATGCAGAAGTCGGTACGTGCTGCCGGATTTGAACCGCTAAAAGGAAACGCACTCGTTGCAGCTACATTTGGAGCTGATGTGGCTTCAAATGCAATGTTATATACCATGATCGGCTATGGCGGTGATAAACATCTCCTCCTCAGAGGAGCACTGCTCGGGACAGTCGTAGGCCTGGCAACATTGACAGTACCTGAACAGGCCGGACTCGATGCCAAGCCGATAAAAAAGACGCCACGTACAAAAATAATGACGGTAGCTTGGTATGTCATCGGCGGGATGGCAGCCGGGCTGGCCATAAAAGCCATGCGAAAGAAAATATAAATAGGTCCGTTTAGGCAATCCTTTAGCAAAGCTGGATAGGCCTTTCTATGAACCTATGGATTTGACCGGAGCGAAAGGCTACTAATAAAAAAAGTGTAACAGATCTCTGTTACACTTTCTTAGAAAATGCGCCATGCAAATTCCAGATTGACTATTCTACTTAATTAAGCGATACGTACGTTCGTGGCATTAATGCCTTTCTTACCGTTCTCTAAATCAAATGTTACGCTATCGTTTTCGCGTACTTCATTGATTAGACCAGTAACGTGTACGAAAATGTCTTCACCACCATCAGCTGGTGTAATAAAACCGAAACCTTTTGTCTGGTTAAAGAATTTTACTGTTCCTTCTTGCATTGTATTATATATTAGTATTAAATTATTCATTTTTTAACTCCATTGCAATGATACTATTATCCTTACTCTGGTCAATCGTTTTGTTCGCAAGAAATGATGTTTGGTATTTAATGGGCTTGGGTTTATGCAAGTTCAAAAAGGTACTTCACCTATTATTTTGACAACAAAATTAGCTACTGAAAATGCGAAAACTGAGTGGAAAAGTAATACTTGACGATTTCAGAGAAGCAAAGGCGAAGCCTGATTATATTACAAGTATAGGTATAATATATTGACATTTAGCATAATTTGTGTTTTATTTTTCACATAAGTTTATAAACAACCCCTATATCGCATTAAAGCTCCTTTTTCTGCGCAGATTAATTGCAGCAGAAAAAGGAGCTTTATATTCCTTAGGCTGACTATGTACAATCAGCCGCTAAATTCATTTACTTGGACATCGAATGAATGACGCCAATATGGGACCTGAAAGCAGCCCAGAATGTTCTAAATTCGTTATACTGCAATTTATATTCCTCACAGGTCTGTTTCACAATGCGGTTAAGTGCCGGGTAATGGACATGGCTGATCTTAGGAAACAGGTGATGCTCGACCTGAAAGTTAAGCCCGCCAAGCAACCAGGTCAATACCTTACTCTTGGTGGCGAAGTTGGCCGTCGACTGAATCTGATGGATCATCCATTCTTCTTCCACGCGGGAGGCTTCGATGGTCTTGAACTCTGTTCCCGAAACCACATGCGCCAGCTGGAATACCGTGGCCAGGCTCAGTCCACAGACGACCCCAGCAATTAATAAACCAAGCAGCGTAGGCAACCAACCCACAAATATAATCGGAACAACCACAAATAATGTAAAATGCAGCAGCTTGCTCACCCAAAATATAACGCGCTCCTTGAGCGGAAAATGAAAACGATCGGTATCATTGCCCATACGGCCGCGGAAGTATTTCTCGTAATCCTGATAGAAAATCCAGGCCAGATAGGAGATACCATACAACAAGGGGAAGTAAAAGCGTTGATAACGGTGGTGTTTCTTTAATTTTTGATCATGGTGTATCCGCATAAATTTGACCTCGATATCGTGGTCCTCGCCATCAATATTGGTGTAGGTATGATGGGCAATATTATGTTTGAGTTTCCAAAAATAGATATTACCTCCCAATAGATTGAGCGAATAGGACAAAATGGTATTCAGCCGTTTATTGCCCGAAAATGAATTGTGCCCGGCATCGTGCATGATATTGAAGCCGATAGCGGCTAGGTTGGCCCCGAAAATAAGGCACAATACAATGGCGATACTCCAATGGATGGGGACAAATACCAATAGAACGTATAGAATGATAAAAGTGGTCAATAGAATGGAAGCCTTCAAAAAAATTCGTCGATTGCCGGTTTTCTGCTTTGATGAATTATTGAAATAATGATTGATTTTTTGCTTCAATGTTTTGGAGAACAATGTATTTACATTGTCGAATTTAATAGACTGGGACATGTGAATTTTTGCGGAAGAGATATTTCTTGTATTTATTTTCCAACCTCTAGTGATTGGTTGATGTGAATTTACAAAATATAATTGATTATCTATACTTAATAATGTTAAATGATTGTTAAAGGTATGATTTACCATGTTTCCAAATGTTATGACAATCGCCATATGTCCCGAACATCGCCCCGGTACGGGCTCCGCTTCAACAATGGAAAACTGCACCAACACTGGATTCAACGAAGATACAGACATAGCTTTACAAAGTAGGCTAACATAATCCTTGATACCGTTAGGGGAAATATTCTGTAACCTGTATTAATTTTTTTTTGTACAGATAAAACATTTCAGTACGCTATTTGTTATTTATGTTGAATTGCGATTTAGCTAACTATCGTTTGGGTGGTCTCGAAAAAACACAATTCCCAGTCGTCATTTTATTTTTTGTAGATATTTTATTCGATGTTAGGTAGCTATCTAACGTCAATATAGGGCTTATGTAATGCTCAGAAATACGCATGTGCTACGATGTTATCACTGGTTATTTATCAATACTTATTTGATAAAACAAGCGGTAGGAGCATGTATAAAATTGTACAACATAGAATATTTGAATATGAAAAAGGAAAAAAATGTAAAAACGATCGAACTTGATCAGCGATCAGTTGACAATCACCAAAAAGTGATGACGACCAATGATGGTGTGCCCGTGTATGATAATAACAATACCCTGAAAGCGGGAGAGCGAGGACCATCATTACAGCAAGATCATATTTATTTTGACAAGCTGATGCATTTTGACCGTGAGCGTATTCCTGAGCGGGTGGTGCATGCCCGGGGCTCTGGTGCGCATGGGATTTTTGAAGCTACGGCAGACCTCTCCCAATATACGACTGCTGCATTCTTAAAGAAAGGCACAGTGACACCGTTGTTTACACGGTTTTCGACGGTAGCAGGATTTAAGGGATCTACCGATCTGGCAAGGGATGTAAGAGGTTTCTCGGTAAAATTCTACACCGAAGAGGGAAATTATGATCTTGTCGGAAATAATATTCCTGTTTTTTTTATTCAGGATGCAATGAATTTTCCCGATCTGGTGCATGCCGTCAAACCGGAGCCTAACAATGAAATGCCACAGGCGGCATCTGCACACGATACTTTCTGGGATTTTATTTCGCTGATGCCCGAATCGGCTCATATGATCATGTGGACGATGTCTGACCGGGCAATACCCAGAAGTTTGCGGATGATGGAAGGCTTTGGTGTGCATACCTTTAAATTTGTCAATGCGCAGGGAAAGGGGACATTCGTTAAATTTCACTGGAAACCACGATTGGGTGTTCATTCGGTCGCCTGGAATGAAGCGCAGAAAATCTCTGGATTTGATGCCGATTTTCATAGACGTGACCTGTGGGAGGCCATTGAAAAAGGTGATTTCCCACAATGGGATTTGGGTGTACAACTTATTCCGGAGGAAGACGAACTGAAATATTCCTTCGATATCCTTGATGCTACCAAAATTATTCCGGAGGAATTGATCCCGGTACAGATTGTCGGAACAATGACGCTAAACCGTAATCCGGAGAATTTCTTTGCCGAAACCGAACAGATTGCCTTCGATCCGGGCAGACTGGTACCGGGCATCGATGTTACGGATGACCCGCTACTGCAGGGGAGAATCTTCTCCTATATGGATACGCAAAATTACCGTCTTGGGGGCCCTAATTTTCATGAACTGCCCATCAATCGCCCGGTAAACGGAAAACATAACAATCAAAAGGACGGTTTTGCGCGAATGGATATACCCACTGGTGCGGTCAGTTATTTTCCCAATAGCAAAGCTGAAGGCTGCCCGTATCACGCTATGCTCAACGGGGAGGTGGGATTTGAATCGCACAAACAACCGCTCAACGGCACTAAAGTAAGGGCCCGATCGGAGTCCTTTGCCGATCACTTTAGTCAGGCAAGGTTATTTTTCACCTCACAGAGTCCTGAGGAACAGGATCATATTGTCAATGCACTGAGTTTTGAGCTTTCTAAAGTAAATGATGTCAACATACGTAAAAGACAACTTGCAATTTTAAATCAGATCGATAAAGATCTTGCGAAGAAAGTGGGCGCAAATCTGGGTCTGGAGCCCGCAAATGAGCTCGATCCTTTAACGCTTAAATTTGCCCGTCAAAACCACCCTAACTATCCGATCAAACCCAAAAAACCGGAAGTTGACCAGTCGCCAGCACTGAGTATGAAGGTGAAAGCCGGTGAGGGTACCATCAAAACCCGCAAAGTTGCCTTTTTGATCGATAATGGGGCAAGTAAAGCCTCAATAGATAAAATGAAGGCTGCACTTGAATCTGAAGGATCTCAGGCGGTATTGATCGCAGCTCATGTGGGCAAGATCCGCTTTAAAGAGGGGTCGGAGCAAGAAATCCAGCATTCGTACCTCACAGAAGCTTCTGTCTGCTATGATGCTTTTTATACCCCAGGCGGTGATTCGGTAATGACGCTCGCCACTAATCCGGACTACCTGCAATTTATCAATGAGGGCTACCGTCACTGTAAAGCCTTGGCTTTTGCTAACGACGCAGAGCAATTGGCAGCAAGCTCGTTTATTGAAAAGGATAAGGGGGTGATCTTCGAAAGCAAAGATAATCTGACTCAGGATTTTATCAATGTAATGAAAGGGCACCGCGTCTGGGAGAGAGAAAAATCTAGAAAAGTGCCTTCATAGTCTAAAAACATTTTAGGTTTATCATACCTGCCTTATCTAAGTGATCTTAAGGCAGGTATGATTTACATTAATTAGGCTAACTACATCATCTAATAACTTTTATGCAATATCAAAAACTAAGATCGATTGCGCTAATCGGAGGGGGACCTGCTGCATTATTTATGTTAAAGCAGATTGTCAACCAGCATCTATCTGTTGAAAATATATACATCTTTGAAAAAAATGAACGGCTGGGTGTCGGAATGCCCTACGGTAAATATGGGGCGTGCCCTGAACATCTCGCCAACGTCTCGGCCAATGAAATTCCGGCATTAGCTAATGATATATCTTCGTATCTGTCAAAATATCCTACCAATGATTATCCGGACTACTATGCGAATGGCAAACTCAATCCATACCAGGTAGTACCGCGCCTACTTTTGGGGGATTATCTCGAAAACCAATTTCACCAATATATCAAACTTGCGATAAAGAGCAAGATAAAGGTGCAGGTCAACACCGAGACCTCGGTAAGCGACATTGTTCGCGATGATAAAAATGAAAATTACCGGATAGTTATCACCGAGGATGAAGATTATGAAGCCCAAATCGTGGTATTATGCACCGGACATCATTGGGGTATAACTTTTGAGGGAGAGACCGATGGATGGTATGACTCGCCCTATCCGCCTGCTAAATTTGACCACGCCACAGATTACCCCATCGCGATCAAAGGAGCGTCGCTGACTGCTGTAGATGCTATCAAAACCCTTTCCCGTCGAAATGGTCAGTATACTTACGTGGGGGACAAAGTCAGCTATGTGCTGAATGAAACTTCCAGCAACTTTACCATTCATTTATTTTCAACAAGTGGCTTTCTGCCTGCATTGAGATTTCATTCTGAACAAGAACCCTATTCGTTGACCTGGTCGATGACATTGCAGGAAATTTATGATTATAAAACTAAAAATAATGGTTTTGTGGACCTGGATTATGTTTTCGAACGAAATTTTAAAAATCCGCTTATGCAAAGGGATCCTGCTTTTTATGAGAAGGTCAAAGACCTCAGTATCGAGCAGTTTGTGGATGAAATGCTGGCGCTACGTAAAGAACTGGACAGTTTCACTCTTTTTAAGGCTGAATATCAGGAAGCTGAAAAATCCATTAACAGACGACAGTCTATCTCATGGAAGGAATTATTAGCCGCTTTTAGCTACGCCATGAATTATCCGGCCAAACATTTTTCTGCCGAAGACATGCTGAGATTGCGCAAAGTCTTAATGCCGCTCATCAGCGTGATCATTGCATCCCTGCCGCAGGAATCTTATAGCGAGATTATTGCTTTATATGAAGCGGGTGTCATAGATCATATTCAAGTTGATAAGGAGAGCCAGGTCGTTCCTCATGCTGACGGCGGCGCAATTTACAACTATAAAGATACAGAAGGAAATGAGCAAAGCGTCCATTATCAACTCTATGTAGATGGCACCGGACAAAAGGCTCTCGAATTTAATGACTTACCCTTTGAGGGCCTAAAGCATAATGGGCTGATCAGTACGGCTTACTTAAATTTCAAAAATAAAGCGGAGGGACTCAGCTATTTGGATGAAAATGATCTAAATGTAAGGGCCGACAGTAATGGCGGCTATTATATGCAGGTGAAAGGACTAAGTATCAACGATTATTTTCAGGCGCTCGATTCCTTTGGAAACACAACAGAAAATCTATTTATCATGGCCGTACCTTTTATCGGTGGGTTGAATCCGGATTATTCGGGTCTTGATTTCTGCGACACAGCGAGCGAACGGATAGTAAAGTTTATAAAAAATAATCATGTTTAAGGTCGCTGCCTTCGGTACTTGTCCGCGGTGCCTGAGATGGGACTTATAGCTTTGCCTCTTATTGTATTTTTCAACGATCAAAATAACCCTTAATATAGATTAGGGGTTATTTTTTTGTACAATCAAGTTGAATTCACTGGTGATCAGGTCCGGACAAAAATCTTATGATCCGTATGTTTCGTGGGGTAAAATCAGATTATTATCAGATTTTATTTAGAATTAATCAAAATAATATATCTTTGTCCCCGTTATTATTATTTTAAATTTTAAACAGGCATTAAAAATCGTCTACCAGTCCATTACAAGCAATGAAAGTCAATCCATACAGCATGGCTAAAATCACAGCCGCTTTACTATATTGTTCTTGTTCGTTATCCTCCACAGTTTCGGCGGAGGTGGCCTTTATCCGTGAAAATCCTTGGTCTACATCTTCATTCCCCATGCAACAGAAGGGTGCTATCAGCGGCCGTGTTGTCAATGCACAGGGTATGCCTTTAGCAAATGTGCATGTTCAGCTCAATGGGCTGAAGGGTGCGAAATCTGACCGCGAGGGCTATTTCAAACTGGAGGGGATCCCTTATGGAACGTACAGTTTGACGCTGAGCTCAGTGGGATTTGAAGGTATCGTCCACGCGATTGAGCTGCGTGAAGAAAGCCATCAAATTGATGCGCCGCTGGTGATGCAGGTGGCTCAGCACAATTTGGATGAAGTGGTGGTAACAGCGAGTAGACTGGCCGAACATATCGATGAGGTGCCCTCTTCAGTAACCTATATCGGTGGCAAGGCGCTGGATCAGCAACGCCAGATCAACGACAACCTGCCGTCTATCCTGATGCAAAAGGTACCCAGTATCTCACCTAGCGAAGAAAGTCAAAATAACTTTATCGCCAAGATCCGTGGCCGTAATTTTCTGGTACTCATCGATGGTATCCCACAGTCTACGCCATTACGTAATGGCGGACGTGACCTAAGGACGATAGACGCCAGTGCAATAGATCATATCGAAGTGATCAATGGCGCGACGGCAATGTATGGTAATGGTGCCGCAGGCGGTGTGATCAACTATATTACCAAAAAGCCTCAAATAGGCAAGAAACTGAGTTCATCCACTTATCTCAATAATTCGCTGAGTTTGGTAAAACCTAGCGAAACCTATGGCTACAATATTGCACAGGTATTTTCGGGACAGATAGCCAAATGGGACTATGTCGTACAGGGCAAGATGGGCCGTACGGGCGTGGTAAGAAGTGCTGATGCAGCAGTGGCAAGTCCTTTCTATGGACTGGGCGAGACAAAATCGTATAATGCACTGGCCAAAATCGGCTACCAGATTGCTCCGGATCATCGCATCGAATTTATGGGCAACTATTATCGTAGTCTCCAGGATAGCAAGTATGTGGGTACAACGGGCAAATTTGGCGAATCGCCGGCAATTGGTATTCCATCCGATACGGTCATCAATGGTGGTACACCCTACAATAAAGCCTTGCATTTGAAGTATGACGGCCAATATGGAAAGACAGCAGCAAATTTGAGCCTCTACTATGAAGATATGAATACGGTCTTTGAGACCTACAATCAAAATTACTCGGATCACAAAGGAGCAAGGCTAAACTTCAATACGCCTTTTCAATTGGGCGCATCTACAAAGATGGCGCTCATCTATGGTGTGGATTTACTAAAGGACCACACGGTTCAGAAGACAATGAAAGATGACCTGGTGACACCAGATATGAATATGAACAATCTGGCTCTTTACCTGCAGAGTAAATTAAACCTTGGTACCGACTGGATCCTAAAAGGAGGGCTACGCTATGAAAATATCCGATTTAAGGTCGGTGACCTGACCAAAAATGGTAAACTGACTCCGGGTGAAAACAATAATTCGGATGCCTTGGTATTTAATATCGCCACGCGTTTTAATAAATACCGCTATGCGCAGCCTTTTGCTTCTTTTTCGCAGGGCTATTCCATTGGTGATGTCGGCCTCATTCTGCGCAACGGTGTACCATTGAGCCAGATTGATCCCAAACCCGTGGTGGTCAATAATGTTGAATTGGGCGTAAATGGTCAGATGGTTATATGGGACTATCAGCTGACAGGCTATTATAGCACCTCTAAAAAAGGAACGACCTTTGCCGAAACTTCTACGCCTGGTAATTACGAACTGAGCCAGGTACCACAGCGTATTTATGGACTTGAGTTTGTCGGAAATGTCAAGCCGCTTCGATGGTTGTCCCTGGGTACAGTGCTTGGCTATATGGATGGACGCCAGGATCTGAAAAATGAAGGGACTTACAAGGATAAATTGGACAACTCCATTATTTCACCCTTCAAAATTAATTTGAACGCTGATTTTAAATTAACGGAGCAATGGAATGTGTATGTGCAGTACCTGCATTTGGGCGGAAGGGATGTTTTTCCTGCAGAAGCGTATAATTATGGTAAATATCCGATTTCGGGTTATAATCTGGTGGATTTACAAACACGTTATAAATACCAGAAATTCACCTTTTTATTCTCCATCAACAATTTATTCAATGCTGATTATTACCCCGTTCATGCGGAAGTACGTGGTGCCACCAATGAGGGCCGCTACTACATCAAGGGAACAGGCACAATGGCAAATCTCGGAATACAGTTTGATCTGTAAGTCTTAAATCATCTACTTAACCAAATGACCATGTCTCAGAAACGGCTTTACTCGGCCTTGTTTATCCTATTATCGTCTACTGCGCTAACGCATGCTCAGGAAGGTCACCTATCGGGTGCGGTGCACACAGAAAATGGGGATGCACTGGCCCATGTTACTGTCCGGATAGATGGACAGCGTAAACTCCAAACAAACTTGTCTGGCAAGTTTTATGCTGAATTGCCTGCTGGACAACGCCGTCTTCAATTGAGTTCGATAGGCTACCAGACGCTAGACACCGTTATTACTGTACCGCCTCAGGATAGTGTCAACGTACTGCTGACATTGCAATCCAATAATAGGATCAATGAGGTCGTGGTGTCGGCATCTCGTCGCGTGGAGTCCTTGGACGAGGTGCCTTCATCCGTGACGATTCTCTCACAAAAGCAGTTGGATGCACAACGTAGCATCAGCAGCAACCTCAGTGACATCTTGGCGTCCACCGTGCCTGGACTTGGCTTTTCGACCAATCGTACTCAAAATCTGGGGCAAACATTGCGCGGAAGGCGTGTATTGGTTATGATAGATGGTATCCCGCAATCAACACCGCTGCGTGATGGCGCCCGCGATATCCGTGCCTTGGATCCAAGTGTGATCGAACGTGTGGAGGTCATAAAAGGGGCTACGGCGATCTATGGCAATGGAGCGGACGGAGGCTTGATCAATTACATCACAAAAAAAGCCACACCGGACAAAGCTTTGCGTGGAAGCACAGAAATAGGAAGTAACTTTTCACTTGTCAAACCCGGACAAACGGGCGGCTATTATCTGGGACAACTTTTTAGTGGACATCAGGGACGTTGGGATTATGTCGTCAGTGGACGCTATGAACAAACAGGCCTGTACAAAGATGCGGATGGCAGGGTGTTATCGCCCGAATATGGTATGAACGATCTGAAGAATTGGAATGCATTTGCCAAGATCGGTTATACCATCAATGCCAATAGCCACTTGGAGATGATGTACAATTACTACAAGAGCACACAGTATACCGATTATATCGCGAAGGCTGGTAAATATGGCGATACCAATACGCCAACGACTGGGGTACTGGGAAAGAGGCCGGGGGATCATGAAGGGACGCCTTATAATCATAACGCGAGTTTAAAATATAGCGCACAGGAATTGATCGGAAAAACGGATCTGGAGGCGAATCTCTATTTTCAAGATTATAACACCTTGATCAATTACAGCAACTTTTTCGAAAATAATGGCCAGCCAAGTACCCGTAGCAAGAAATTGGGCTTGCGCCTGAATTTTAATACGCCTTATCAATGGTCAGATCGGGTAGAGAGCCAGCTTACGTATGGAGCGGATCTGCTCTCGGATAAAACAAATACCATGCTTACGGATGGGCGCACCGTAATCCCTGATATGCGCATGCGTAATTTGGCACCTTATTTTCAGGTCAAAACTTCATTTGGTCAATACCTTATTTTCAAAGCGGGCAGCCGCCTGGAAAATGTGCATATCGACGTGCCTGACTATACCACCATCGGGATCTTAAACTCGGTCAGTGGAAGTTATGTGGGCGGCGGGACCAACGTTAATGGCGGTCAATTGAATTTTACAGCCTTGATGTTCAATGCCGGATTGCGTTACACTAAAATACAGGCTTTCAAACCGTTTGTCAGCTTCTCACAAAGCTTTAGTGTAGCTGATTTAGGGTTGGTCTTACGCGCAGCTAAAGAAAATACCGTAAGTAATACCGCTATCAAAGCCGTAAAAGCGAATAATTACGAAATGGGATTTTCGGGGGATGTTGGTCGCTTGTCGTATGAGGCTGCAGCCTATTATAGTACTTCGACATTGGGGGCATCGTATGTATTTGTGGATGGCAATCCACAGATCGCGCGGTCGCCAGAGAAAATTTATGGATTTGAACTGTCGGCCAATTATCGCATACACCCGATTATGGAGTTGGGAGCTAGCTATTCTTATACCGAAGGTAAGCGGGAGCTAGCAGATGCCTCAAAGATATATCTTGGTGGGGATCGTATCAACCCTCCAAAGATTACAGCCTATGCAACAATTCATCCCACGGCTAAATGTACTTTGACGACGCAGCTGGTCAATACCACGGGGCGTGATCGTTTTGACCCGGTCAATGGACTGTACAGTTATGGTACCGGTCCGGTAAAATCTTTTACGATTTTTAATTTATCATCCAGCTATGAAATACGTCGCAGCACCGTGCTTAGACTGGGCGTGGAGAACCTGTTCAATAAAGACTACTTTACCGTAATCTCGCAATGGCAATCCAATAACATGAATTATGTAAAAGGGAATGGTGCCCGCATGAACATCAGCTTGGCACATGCGTTTTAACAAGAATGATCGTCTAAAAATATAGCGGGGTAGGTGTCCGATTAAGCTTCGTCCTTGGTATTTCTCACCAAACCGATTCCCGAAGAAAAGAAAAGCAAACCGAGCACGCCGATCACTATTAACGTCGTGTAATCTGAACTTTTATTTATTATCTCATAGGCAACATAGCCAAGACCGGTGATACCCAAAATGGTTAGGATCGTTCCGAAAATACGTTTTACATTCATCAGGTTTTTTATTTATCAATTATACAGTTACGAAAGATCTGCTTGAATAGGAGTGGATCTGCTTGAATAAGGTGTGCATTTTTACAAATATCTGTGTTCTGCTTTGCAATAGGACAATACAGCAAGCACAATAGTTTTCGATTTCTTTTTACTGCCTGTGTTGGGCAGTCCATTTGGAGAGAAAATGGCCGTTGAAATAAAAAAGCGATTTCTGAATTTAGCTTATAGCTCCTGAGGTAACCAAGGCTGAGTATCTGTTGATTTTATTTGAATTTTTCCCTGAACTCGACAGGCGTCGTTTGTGTTTTCTTTTTAAAGAGTGTACTGAATGACTGCGGGTGCTCAAAACCGAGCTCATAGGCAATTTGGCTTACAGATAGCTGTGTCGTCGAAAGCTTTTCCTTTGCTTTTGCGATCAATTTTTCATGGATATGCTGTTGGGTATTCTGTCCGGTTAAAAAGCGCAACATATCGCTTAGGTAATGCGGAGAAAGATTCATAAGGTTGGCTACGGACTGCACAGTAAGCAGACCGTCTTGCGCATATTTATTGTTTTCGAAGTAATCATTTAAAACTTCTTCAAATTTTGCCAACAACTGATGGTTGCTATTCTTGCGCGTGATAAATTGTCTTTCATAAAATCGTTTTGAATAGTTGAGCAGCAGCTCTATTTGTGCCAATACAATCTCCTGCGTATGTCTATCAATATGCGCACACTCCCGGTCGATCTTAAGGAGGATATCAATCAGATCGTCCTCCTCATGCTCAGAGAGATGAAGGGCCTCATTGACGGCGTACGAAAAAAATCCAAACTCTCCGATACGGGTTGCCAGTGGATGATTGAGCAAAAAATCTTCATGAAAGATCAGTAAATAGCCTGCCCCACAATGGACATTCTGGAGATCCAGGTACTGCACCTGATTTGGTGCAGTAAAGCTGAGAACCCCTTTATCGTAATCATAATATTGCTGTCCGTACCTGATTTTCCCTGTAGCATCTCGCTTTAGGGCGATGCAGTAAAATTTATTCACAAAGCCTTTCCATATCTCATCTTCTAAAAAGATACTCTCTGATAGATTGATTACACTAACCATCGGATGCTTTGGCTGAGGCAGTGACAATAAACGGTGAAAATCGGAAACGGAAGCAATGCTGTTCATAACGCTAAATTTAAGTATTAATAATCCAAAAGTCCCATACTGAATTCATCATAAGGGGCACCGGTATCGGTTCCCAGCGGAATAATGACCTCCAGCTTATCCATATCGGCTTGATCCAGCTTGATCTTAGTTGCTTCGATATTCTGTTCGACATATTTTCTACGCTTTGTACCTGGAATCGGTACAATTCCCTTTTGCATGATCCAAGCGAGGGCAAGTTGTGCGCTGCTTACATTTTTGATTGCAGCCATGCTTTCTATAGCCTCAACCAGTTCGATATTTTTATGAAAATACTGCTGCTGAAAACGCGGGATCGCCCTCCTGAAATCATTTTCTGGCAAATCATCAATCGAACGGATCTGGCCGGATAGAAATCCCCGTCCAAGTGGGGAATAAGCGACAAACCCGATACCCAGATTGTCGAGGGTCTGCAAGACACCCTTTTCTTCCACCGTTCTTTCAAACAATGAGTATTCACTCTGAACCGCAGTAATGGGATGCACAGCATATGCCCTGCGTATCGTTTCTGATGATACTTCTGACAAACCGATATATTTTACTTTCCCTTCCTGCACAAGATCTGCCATCGCTTGAACGGTTTCTTCGATCGGCGTATTCTTGTCCAGACGATGCATGTAATAAAGGTCAATATAATCTGTGTTCAGATTTTTCAAAGAGCGTTCGACTGCCTTTTTTACATATTCCTTTTTCCCGTTGATAGCCCAAGTCACTTTGTTACTATCATCGATCTCCCAGCCAAATTTTGTCGCAATGATATAATGTGCCCGATTGTTTTCAACAGCCTTTGCAATAAGTCTTTCATTTTCAAATGGGCCATATAGGTCTGCCGTATCTAGAAAATTTCCGCCCAGTTCAAAGGATCGATGGATGGTCGCGATAGCCTCTTTTAGGTCTACTTTTCCATACATGTCGGCATCTTCAAATCCAGTCATACCCATACATCCCAGACCTATTTTAGGGATTTCCAGTCCTTGACTTCCTAATTGAATGTGTTCTATGCTCATATTTTTCGTTTTTTGATACTACAAATTTCACTAGAAATCAGTGTTGCAACGTATGCAAAATACCGAAAGTTGTATGCGAAATACGGTAGCAGCGCTTAGATAACAACCTTTTAGCGCCCGTGGGATCTTTTGCTGTAAAACCTGTCGTCACACAGAGCGAAGAAGTTGGTAAAATTGGCACATTCAGGTTGAAATTATGAACCGACGATCAATTTAAAACCCTTGCCGCGGATATTGATAATTTTGACTGCTGGATCACCTTCCAAAAATTTGCGCAGCTTGCTGATAAAAACATCCATGCTCCGGCTATTGAAATAACTATCGTCGCCCCACACGTAATCCAGGGCGACTTTACGATCGAGTACAGCATCCCGATGGTCAACCAATAGTTTCAATAGTTGCGCCTCCTTATAAGAAAGCAGCTGTTGCTTCGTACCGATGCAAAGATGCAGGTTACGAAAGCTAAAACGGTATTTTCCAATGACATATTCTTCATCTAGGCTAGCGGATTGCTTCAGTGGCGAACGCCTCTTGAGGAGGGCATGCATCCGAATAATCAATTCTTCCATGCTGAATGGCTTTTTGATATAATCGTTGGCTCCGACCTCAAAGCCCGTAGCGAGATCTTGAATTGTTGACTTTGCCGTAAGAAATATTATTGGCAACTCGCTGGCCAATCCGCGAACTTCTTGCGCCAGCGTAAATCCATCCTTGTAGGGCATCATGACGTCAAATATACAGATGTCGGGCCGCGCTACACAGAAAGATGAAAAGGCTTTGAGCCCATCCATAGCCCAGATCACTTCAAAGTCCCGGAGTTCTAATGCTTCCTTGATAAGCTTGCCCATCATGGGTTCATCTTCGGCCAATAATACTTTTATTTTATTCATGCGGATGATATGAAACGAATTATGATTTAATAGGAATATGCAGGACAAATGTTGTCCCCTTGTCAACGTGGCTCGTCACACGGATAGCCCCTCCATGAAGCTCAACAATTTTTTTAACATAGGATAGGCCTAAGCCAAAGCCTTTCGTCGCATGGACGTTGCCCATAGGCACCCGAAAGAACTGATCGAATACTCGGTCGAGGTATTCCCTGGGAATACCCATTCCATTGTCGGCAAAGGACAAAAGAAAGTGATCTTTCTGCTGGCTGACATCGATTTGAATGTTGGGCGATAGGCTACTGTATTTGAGACTGTTATCGAGAAGATTGTACAGTATATTTTCTAAATGAGTCTTATCGACTTCGACCGGTGGAAAATTATCTGCTATCGTTATGGTCAATGTTCCTTGCGCTTCATCCATTTTGGATGCCGTCTGGCTTCGGAAATCATAAAGGATCTGTTGGAGATCTGTAAACTCTTTCTCGAGGAAATAGGGGTTATCTTGTGCCAGTCGCAGTACCGTTTCAATCATCGTCGATACACGCTTTAGCTGAGCGCCACAGATATCAAGATATTCATCCAGTTTTTGGGGATTATTCTTTATTCCAAATTTGCTCATTAACTCCACCGCCAGACTTGCAGTAGCGATTGGTGTTTTGAATTCGTGCGTCATGTTGGAAATAAAGTCATTCTTGATCTCGGTCATCTGCTTCTCGCGGTTGAAGGAGCTAATGAGGGCAAGAGCCGTATAAAAAAGCATCCCCAAGATAAGTAGGGAAACAAATAATAGCCATTTCATTCCCTCCAGGCTTGTCAATACATCTGGCTGTACGCTAATCTCAGCACTGTAGCTAGGACTGACAGCGCTTCTTATCATCAGGTAATGACCTACTGAATCACTTTGTTGTTTTGTGTGAGCTGCAATGGAAGCAAAGGAAACTTTAAATTGATTCTTCAATTGTAACGCAGTAAAATTTGCGTTGATCAGCGAGTCCAGCAATCTTCCAATAGCGAGCGTATCCATCGGTTTTTGTATGGATTTTGCATCATTTGCATAAATCTTAACAGCAGAGCCACGAGATGAATTCTCGGTAGTGGTGACATTAACTTTCGTCGGACGCCTGCCGCCATACTTTGTACCTAGAATTGAATCCGCTAGCTTTTTTTCGAGACCTTTGGCATCTTCGGCGATATTCATCCTAAATTCATGGGTGGTCTTTTTTGGCCTCGTTACGCAGGTATCACAATTTGTTGTTGCCCCGGAATCTTCTGTAATCTGCCGGTGAATCTGCAGCCCCTTCAGCTCCTTATTGGACACTTGGTCAAGTATTCCGCCCATGGCACGGAGGATGGATAACTGTTCTTTGGAAAGGGAACTATCGATACCGAAATATGTCTTGAGGCGAATGACATCTATCGCATCTTTGACCGCTCCCTGAATGATAATCTTTTCTTTTTGCTGGTTGATACGAAATGCATTGGACAGCCAAAATACCTGCATGACAATGACAGCTATTGTACTGGCAATGAGCAGGGCAATGATAATGCGTGTTTTCTTGTGTGTCGTCATAATAAAATACCGCCTACAATGCTAGTTAAAATCCGTCAAAAACAAGGATTTGCTAACAGTTCATAACATTACTTAACAGTAGTTAACAATTCAATTGCCGGTTAACAGTATTTAACAAAATGATTACAGAGGGGGCTGTCCCTCCACACTACTTTTGGTGCATTGACAGTATAAAAGTAATAAAAATGAACAGAACAAAGTCTTTGCTGACCGTTATGACCGGTCTTATTTTCTTCGCACAGCGGCTCGTTGCCCAAGAACATCAAGTGAATATGTTTATCAAATATGATTTTGAGCATATTGCTGACAGCACCAAAAAGGAGCAGCCTATTTCACGTGCCATGTACCTCTATATTGGTGATGAGCGCTCTTTCTATGCAATGACGCCCATGGAAAAAGATCAGGAGCAGCGCTTGTTTCACATCAGTATGGATGCAGATGAGCAGTCTGATGCATTGGTCAACCTCTATACACCTTTCGGAACAGGTGAGGCCCCCAGTGTAGTGACCATGCTCGGCAAATTGTATCGGGTATATCCCAATAAGAAATACAAAATAGATTGGCAGATCACCGAAGACAAACGGGATATTGGTGGTTACATGTGCTCCAAGGCGATAGGCCAATTTGGTGGACGTAGCTATGCAGCTTGGTTTACCGAAGAAATTCCATTTCCGGTCGGTCCCTGGAAGCTCAACGGCCTGCCTGGTGCCATTCTTGAAGCCAAAGATTCGACCAATGAAGTACACTTCCGCTACGCTGGACTGGATAAGGTGACCGACAAAATCTCGCTTATGGACATCGACAAATTGCCTGAACTCCCGTATGAAAAATACCGTAAGGCTCTCGAAAACAGCAAGGCCAACAAGCTAGGTGCGATGATGGCGCAATTGCCAGCGGGTGCTATCGTAAAATTCAAGACGCAGGATGGAAGGGAGATCTCTCCAGAACAGGCGGAGGCCTTGATGAAAGAAGAGGGAAAAAATAAGCAAAAATTTCGGTTGAACAATCCGGTCGAACGTACCATCAACTAATAACCCTCATGAAAGCAATCTTTTGTGGCCTATGCCTGATCATGGCTTCCATGCTCGTTTTTGGGCAGGAGAAAATTGAGGGTACCATCAGCAGCGACAAGCGGGCAATACCCTACGCGACAATTGTGATAGGCTATGCCAACAACAGCATCCAAACCGTCAGAAGCAATAGTATGGGTCAGTATACATTGAATCTTACAAAAGAACAGATGTCGAAAGTCCAATGGATAGAGGTCAGTCATATCTCGTACGAAAAAGCCCGGAAGGAATATAAAGATCTAAGCCGAAAAGTAGATTTTGAGCTGACCAAGAAATCGATCCAGCTGGCGGATGTCACCGTTAAGAGCAGACCGCATGCGGTACGCCGGGCAGGTGATACCACCCGTTATGCAGTCAGCAACTTTGCCGCCGCAGAAGACAGGAGCATCGGCGATGTGCTGCGCCGCATGCCCGGTATTGAGATAGACGACAATGGTGTCGTCAAACATAATGGCAGGACCGTCAACCGCATGTACGTGGATGGGGATAATATCTTCCAGAACGGCTATGGCGTAGGCACAAGGACGATACAGCCCAAAGCGGTAAAAGACGTGGAGCTGGTCCAAAATCACGAGCATAAAAAAGTCAAGCAGGGGGTGAGCAATTCTGAAGATGTAGCATTGAATCTGGTCTTGAATGAAGATGCTAAAATGATCTGGTCCGGTGAAGCAACCGCAGGTATTGCTGCCCCCATAAATGCTTTTGTCAACGCAAACGCAATGAGCTTTAAAAAGAAGTATAAAACATTAAACACGCTGCAATGTAATTCGATAGGTGAACGCAACAACAATGATGTGGAATCGATCGGCTCTTTCAACCTGACCGAACCTATTGCTGCAGCAATACCATCCGTACCGACCAATAAGTATTACAACAACAGATCCTTAGCATTCAATACAAATCAATTTTATAAATCCTCCGAACGGTGGAGCACCAGCTTTAACGGCAATTTATGGGCGGATCGGGAACGGCTTGCTGCTGATGGCATGCAAAAATATCTGCTGGCTGATGGAAATCAAGTGACCTACGCGAATTATTACAATACCACAAAAAAGCCCTTCTATGGACGTGGTAGCTTTACGCTGGAGGGTAACGACAATCGATTTTATCTAAAAAATATGATCGATTTTAAAGCCGAAAACCAAAATCATCACACCTGGTTGCTGGATGAGGAGCTGCGGTACGATCAATGGGGGCAGGATCGGCTGAATTATTTTTCTGAATCTTTGGAGTATACCCCTAAATTAAAAAACAAGGATCTCATGACCTTTAATCTGGATCTGGGACGCAAATGGCACAAAGACCGCCTGGAAGTAATGCCTGGCATAATGGCAAACTATTTAAATGACAATCAAGCCTATGATGCTGTGCAGCAAACGGTCGCATTGCCACAGACTAGTGCAAAGGCACAGGTGGCTTATACACGCAACAATACGCGCTTAAAACGTACTTACTTTGCCATTGCGCATTACTTGGCAAAAGAGCTCAACTCGGCATTAAACCTGGTCAAAGATGAAGCTGTATTTGCGAATGAAAATTTCCCGGACAATAATCTGCACTGGAAACAAAAGCAACTATCCAGTGGTGTCAAGCTCGACTGGAAAAACAAGAATTTCACCCTTTCGGGAGCCTTTCCGTTGGCCTGGAATGTATGGGATATTGCAGATCGCCAAAATGGGTCAATGACCTCAACAAAGAGGCTGTTGTTTACGCCATCGGCCTCCATGCAGGTTTACTTGCCCAACAGGGATTATTTCCTGTTATCGCTACGCTTTAATCAGGAAAATTCAGATCTCGACCAGCTTTACCCGAACCCAATATTGAGTAATTTTAGGGAAATTAAAAGTTTCGCTGCACCATTGTATTTCACGTCAAGTCAAGCATATACATTACGTTACAATATCGAACGACCAATAAGCTTATTTTATCTCAATGTAACAGCATCGCATCTAAAGACGAAAAATGATTACCTAATCGGTCAGGAGGTGACACAGCAGGGTATCGTCAGCAAGTTGCTCCCCTACGATAACCGCACGAGCAGCAATAACCTGGCTTTGGGTTTGTCCAAGTCTTTATTGAAAACGGCCATTTTTGCGGGATTGAACGCCGGTGTGAGCCAAAATAAATACAATCAATTGTTAAACGGTCAACTTGCCGCCGCCATAGGCACGACGGTGACGTTTAGCCCAAGGCTTGAGTATAAGGGTATTGCCAATACAACGCTGTCCTATCAATATAGTTACAGCAGGTTTCTCAATAAACTAAAAAGTGATAATCAACAAAACGCCAATCGATATACATCGCAGACACACAGCTTGAGCACGCTGTATGTTGTCGGCACATCCTTATTTATAAAGGCAAGCTGGAGCTACGGTAGCTATAGGAGCAGTGCACTAGACCCCATTGCCAATGGCTTTCTGGATGCCGCCATACGTTACAAACCATTGAAAAGTAAACATAGTGTGGAGCTGAATGTAAATAATATTTTCAATAAAAAATTATTTACAAGCTACAGTTTAAGTCCAAATTTGGAAAATCGTCAGGTCATTCCACTGCGCGGCTGCCAATCGGTATTGAAGTATAGTTTTCTGTTTTAGGGATACATGGAGAAACCTTGGTATGTCTGATTATTGGCTGTGGCATAGTTAAATCGGAGCGGCTAAATGGCCAGCTCCGATTTGAGCATATGCGTTGGATGAGCTTCGGTCGGCCTTGCCATTACTTTGCCACAGGAATCTCAGCGATATCGTAATAGACTTTTAGACCTCTTTCCTTCGCCAACCTTACATCTTCATCAGCGCCCTTGGATTCACCTGTGATACGTAGTACAGCATCACATTTTTCCAGCATACGATGAGCTACCGGATATTGAATTTCCTCCCATTGTTGGTCTCCGACTTTCGTCGATCCTGCCAGTTTTATTAAGGGAAGCGCCATCCATTCTCCTATAAAGGGAATGTGTCCTTTGCGAAAAATATCCAATGCAAAAGATTCAAGATTGTCCAGATTTCTTTTCATCAAGATCGGATCGTCGTTGGTGCCACCACGATAGGGGCCTGCAATTAAAATAAGCATAGTTTTTTACCGTTGTTAGTTGGGGCTAAGTAACAAAGTCATCGGCCGAAAAAAAATAAACTAGTTTAAGGTTTCTGACTTTTTTCGCTTAATCATACTTAAAAATTCAGCTGTTATGCCTAAATATGAAGCAATCTGTTTTTGCTTTACCTTATTTGCAACTTCTGGATATTTTTTTATAAATATATCGTAGCGCTCTTCCGCTGTCATCGAAAGATTTTGTACGACACGCAATTGCTCACGTATATACGCGTTCTGCATCAATATCCTGAAAAAACGTTCAAATTGTGGGACCGACCGATACAGCTGTTCCAAATCGTTTTTCTTTAATTGGTATATCATGCTGTCTTCGATTGTTTCTATCGTCAACATGGCCGGAAGCGCATTTACAAAGCAATACATATCCGTTACCCACCAATCTCTTACTGCAAACATAATGGTCGATTCCCGGCCCGAAACATCCAGATAAAATGCGCGTAATGCACCAGAATCAACAAAAAAAATCGAATCACACAACTGCCCCTGTGCAAGCACCTTAGTTTTTCGGGCGAGCTTCCTTTTCTTTAACAGCGCTAAAAACAGCTCGCGCTCGCTGTCATTGAGGGCAATATGTTTATAAATATTTTCCAAAAGTGAACGGTGTTCCATATGTTGTCAAGCTACAAATTTCTTTGGATTTCATACGCTTATCACCACAAATTCGGCAAAAAAAAATAAATCGCCCGACGGAACCGAAAGGCTTTAAAGCCTCTCTTTAAGGAACTTAAAAACATTATCCAGATTATTTAGTTTAAGTGAACATTCATTTTCTTTAAAAATGCAGCAATTAACCTGAACTGAAATTTTTCTAATTTGACTATTGTTTCAACAAAATATATTTTTTAGATTTGATTCAATGTAACAGAGGTGTTACATTATTCACGCGTTAGTTTTTCATGTGGCCACGTTGTAAGCTGACTTAAATTATGATAGATTAAAAAATAATAACGTATGGAATTTAGAAAAAAAATCCTCTTTGGGTTGATCCTTTCCGCTTCGGCTACCATGGTAGCTTGCAACAAAAACACTGAAATCACCACAGCACAAGATTCTTCTGAACTAAAAGCGGTCGCATCGGCTGATATACCTGCTGGTTTTAAGGATGCGCATGTGTGTAAAGATGTTTATTTGCCTGGTGGCACTGATCCTAGAGGTGCGGTCATCACGGCAAAAAAATGGACCAATGGGAGCGTCATTACCGTGCGCCTATATGGTGGATCGACCAAAGTGCGCCAAAAAGTAATGCAATATGCCAATGAATGGTCCAAATATGCCAATATCACCTTTCGGTTTGTTACCAGTGGCAAGGCTCAGTTAAGAGTCACTTTTACTGAAGGCGCCGGATCGTACTCTTATATCGGAACCGATGCGCTACGAATTGCTTCCAATCAGGAGACAATGAATTTTGGCTGGTTTGATGACAATACCCCTGATACCGAATTTAGCCGAACAGTAATCCATGAATTTGGTCACGCACTGGGAATGATCCATGAACACCAACATCCACTGGCGGCTATCCCTTGGGATAAAGACAAGGTCTATGCCTATTACGCGGGCTATCCAAATTATTGGACTCAAAGTGATGTCGATAATAATTTGTTCGCAAAATATTCAACGACTCAGACGCAATATAGCAGTTATGACAGTAGTTCAATCATGCATTATTCGATCAGTAGCCAGTTGACGACCAATGGTTTCAGTGTTGGAAATAATACGGTGCTATCTGCAACCGATAAGTCTTTTATCGCGCAGGTGTATCCCAAAAACTAACGATTAAATTTTAACTTCTTCCATACACCCCAGTGTATCCGGGGTGTATGGTATTTATTAGACATGAAAAGCTACATTATCCTTTTGTCTTTAAGTCTACTTTCAGGTGTGGCAATCGCGCAGGAAAATACCCCTAAGTTGACGATAATGCCTAGTATAGCCTGGAACCAGGAAAAATTGGACTGGAATATTGCAGGCGACGAAAATGGTAAAAATCCAAATGTTCTTTCTGAACTCAAATGGCGAAAACTCAGTGGGCCAGAACTCGGAATATCATCCGTCGTCACACTATCTCCAGACTTTGAAGCAATGGTTTCGATTAGCCATTTTTACATTACCCAAGGTGTCGTAAATGACTCCGACTATGTAAGCGACAATAGAACGGAAAAAACTGCTGACTTTGACTTTAAAGCTGATCGGGGTCATGCAACCAGCGCCCGGGCTGAAATCTATTATAGCATCCGAAAGACTGAAAAGTTTAGCCTTGCAGCGCATACGGGATATTTTGGCCGTTATCAGACTTTGTATATGCTTGATGGCGAGCAACCCCTTGTCGTTGGCAAAGAATTGAAAAGTACTTATAAACCCAGATGGCATGGTATTATTCTGGGATTGAATACAGCTTATCATGTCGATCAATGGCATGTTTGGGTGGGGGTAAGTGGCCTCTATTTTCCCCGTTATTCGGCCAATGCAAATTGGAACCTGCAGGAGGAATTTAATCATCCGATCAGCTTTACTCATAAAGCTAAAGGGATGGGCTGGGAAGCAAACCTGCAATTGCAACGTCAGGTGGCTAAGGCAATTTACCCTTTTTTACAGGTGGGTTATACAGGACTCACAACCAGAACAGGAACAGACCAGCTGTTTAAAGCCGATGGTACGAACCTTACGACACAGCTGAATGATGTGAATTCTTCAAGTTTTCGTATTGGACTGGGGGCCAGAATCCAGTTTTGATGAGGATGGACAGTTGAAACATATAACTGATATTTCGATTGATAAAAGGTTCCTATGACTTGCTGTATTTGATCAATTTTTGTATCATTGGGGATATCTTAACCAATGCAGCATCTGAAGTTTTTTTTATCCGCCTGTCGCTACTTATTCCTTTTACTCGTATTAGGTCAGTCTTCTGCTTTTGCACAAGTGAATACCTATGCATTCAAAACCTTAACATCTGACCAGGGATTGGTTCATAATCACGTCAATTGTGCGCTCCGGGATAAATATAATTATCTTTGGTTTGGTACGGAATCTGGCCTGAGCCGATTTGATGGTGTACAATTTACGAATTTCCGTTATTCTGCCAGTAAGGGGACAGGTCTGAGCAGCAACGTCATTTCTGCTATTTTCGAGGGCCCTGAAAGCAATGTCTGGATCCGTACCGCCAATCAGATGAATGTATATGATCAGCGCTCGGGCACCATCGTTCAACAGCTTGACTCGATACTGGCCAACTTAAAATTACCCATTAAAGATGTATATACCATTCGGCAGATAGATGCTCAGACCTTTGCAATACTGTATAGCGATCGCTCGTTGGGCTTGTATGATAAACTAAAAAAGACCTATCGGCCGGTTCCCAGACTGACCGCCAGCAGTAGGATTACCGATGTCATCCCCAGCCAGGGACAAGCCATTTGGGTGATCTATGACAATGGCCTGCTCGGCCTTATTGATACCAAGTCATTACAAAGCATCCGGACTACCAGGCTGCCCTCAACAAATAAACCGGTAAATTTTAATCTATTTGCGGATAAAGATGGCGATCTATGGGTCTTCTCAAAAGATATTCCTATTGGTGTGTATTGGCTTGATACAAATAAGTGGTCTGTCAATCATCTCCAAAAAGAATTGTCAAACCCTTTTGTGGGCAATATCGTGCAGGACGATAAGGGGTCTATCTGGCTCGGTACTGATCATGGTGGAATAAACGTGTTTAATAAAAACAATCATTCTGTTGAGATCATCGGCAATGACCGGTATGACTTAAGAAGCCTTCCTTATAATAGTATAACTTCCTTGTACAAGGATAAATCGGGTATTATCTGGGCCGGCACCTACAAAGGCGGCATTAGCTATTATCATCCCAATCTGTTGCTGTTTTCATTAATTAAAAATTATCCCGGATTGCCCAAATCACTTCCCTTTGATGATGTCAATAAATTTGTCCAAGATCGTAAGGGTAACCTTTGGATCGGGACAAACGGAGGTGGGTTGCTTTATTATGATCGTGTGAAAAAGACTTTCAAACAGTACCTGCATGATGCGCATAATCCAAATAGCTTGAGCAGCAACGTCATTGTTTCACTATTCCTAGATACCGATGATATACTGTGGATAGGAACCTATCGCGGGGGGATGTGTCGATTCGATGGCAAAAATTTTAAAGTTTTTCATCGCGATCCGCGACCTGGAAAATTGAACGATGATAGCGTATGGGAAATCTTTGAAGATAGTTCGCATCGATTTTGGGTAGGGACACTGAGCAGTGGTCTATATCTATTCGATAAAAAAACGGAACGCTTTTCCAAAGCATATAACCAGCAGGGGCTCACGGTAAATCACAATTACATCTCGGTCTTGTTCGAGGATTCGAAAAAGCGGCTGTGGATCGGCACCGCCACAGGCTTAGCCGTACTGGAACCAGACGACAAGATTACCTACATCAGCACCACTAGCTCGCCAAAGAAACTTAGGAATGATCTTATTTATGACATAAAGGAGGATAAGCAAGGTCGTATCTGGGTAGCTACACAAGATGGACTACATATCATCGAAGGTGGGAAAATAACATACCTGACAACAAAGGATGGACTTAGCGACGATGCTATCCTGGCACTATTGGTCGATAATCAGGGAAATATCTGGGGCTCTAGTGTAAAGGGCTTGTCCGAAATTGTCGCTACTCGACAGGCACACAAGTTTATAATCCGCAATTTCACACAGGAATTGGGCCTGCAGAGTAATGTGTTTAATGAGAACGCGGCTTTAAAGATGGGGGATGGTAGACTTATTTTTGGTGGTCCCAAGGGATTCAATTTTATCGACCCGGCAAGAGTCAGGGGTGAGGGTGAACTGATTTTACCCGTGTTGTCCAATCTCTATTTATTCAACAAGCGAATAGCAGTAGGCGAAGAATTCTCGGGGCGTGTTATCTACAATCAATCGCTCAATAACCTAAAAGAGCTCAGCCTGCCGTACAACCTCAACGCCTTATCGCTGGAGCTGTCAACCTTTGATTATCTACAGCAACATAGTGGGCTGTACCAATATCAATTGGCAGGCCTAAGTGACGAATGGTTTGATTTTGAACCTGGAACAATGCGTACTAACTTTACCAATCTAGACTCACGGACTTATCGATTGTATATTCGGCGGGCCATCGACTCGAATAGCTGGTCTGAAGGTGTTCTCCTGCTAACGATTGATATACAACCTCCGTTTTGGCGTTCGAACTGGGCTTTTATCTTTTATGCCGGACTTGCATTGGCTGCTTTATGGGCATTTTCTTATTTGACAAAACTGCGCGCAAAGACACGCAACCAACTCTATCTCGCCAATGAGCAGGCGCTGCAGGCTAAAGAACTGGACGCATTGAAAACGCGCTTCTTTACGAATATAAGCCATGAATTTAGGACACCGATCAGTTTGATCCTGACCCCCACACAGCACTTACTGGAGGAGGAACAACATGAAGGTAAAAAAGCAGATCTCAACCTCATCAAGAAAAATGCCGATCGCCTACTGAAATTGGTGAATCAGTTACTGGATTTTAGAAAGTTGGAAAAAAGTGAGTTGGAACGGAGCGAGGAATATGGTGACCTGATGGGATTTATCCGTGAGCAGCTTGATGCATTTGTCGGGTTGGCACAGAGTAATCGGGTGCTGCTCCAGGTGCATATTGAGCCGGATTCCTGTACCACTTGGTTTGATAAGAATAAACTGGAGAGTATTATTTTCAATCTGGTCTCAAATGCAATCAAATTCAGCCCACTGGACGGGATTGTGGCATTTAAAGCTAAAATTGAGGCGACAGTGACGGCAAAACTGCTCACTATTGAAATCAGGAATATGGGTACGCCCATTCCCGAACCGCTTCAATCCCGCGTATTTGAACGCTACTTTCAGCTGGAAGTACCCAATGGTAAACTCAACCAGGGTACCGGTATTGGGCTTTCGATCGTCAAAGACTACGTGGAATTTTTGGGCGGGAATATTACCCTAGCGAGCAATCCGCAATGGACCACATTTTCTGTACAGTTGCCCGTACAGACCGTCAATGTAGCTACCGAGGCACATGACAATGCAAATCAGGGCCGGCCATGTATTCTAGTGCTCGAGGACGATGCTGATTTCATGCAGTATCTGGAGCGGACACTAGGTCTGGAATATACAATTGTTGCGGCACATACGGTCAGTGAAGCAAAATCACTCCTGGCCAGGCAGCAGATTGATCTGGTCTTGACCGATCTGAGCCTGCCTGGTGAAAGTGGATTGGATCTCTGTCGCTATCTAAAAGATCAGGTCAAGTATGCCCATATCCCGGTGCTTATTGTGACTGCAGTAGTCAATCAGAAAACTGAATTGGAGGCACTGCAGGCTGGCGCCACCGACTACATCAATAAACCTTTTAATATCAATTTATTGCGATCTAAGCTGGCACAAATCCTCAGTCAGCAGCAAAAAATGGTAAAACGCTATAAAAAACAGATTAATGTCAACCTTGCGCAACCTGAAATAGCATCCGCGGATGAACAGTTTATCCGCACTCTTGTGAAGGAAATTGAACAGGACTTAAGCGACTCGTCGCTATCGGTCGAATTGCTTGCAAAACGAATGAATATCACACGGGTCGGACTCTATAAAAAAGTACTTGCGATCACAGGGTATTCTCCCATGGAATATATCCGGCATATCCGCCTCAAACGGGCCATGCACCTGGTACAAAATTCTAAATTATCCATGGCGGAAATTGCTTATGAAGTAGGATTCGGAAATCCGAAACAATTCAGCAAGTATTTTAAATCCGCATTTGGCAATTTACCTTCTTTTTACCGTAAGCAGCTTTAAAACAACGTAATAACTGTTATTTGTTTCGATTTGGACTTTTTCAGGTTAACAAATTAGCCCCTAAATGTTAACAAATCATAACCATAAGACAACCGGTTGCATTCTATATTTGAAATGTTCTTTTGATAAAAAAGGACAATGAATAACCAAGGGAATACAGTAACCAATAAATCTTATTTAAATGCGCAACTTAACGTATGCTTTAAGCGGTTTGATGCTCGTCGCGATGATGCATCAGGGATTCGGGCAAGTCAACAAAGCTCATTATGAAAAAACATCAACCGGCATTAAAGTCAGCTTCAAAAATTCGGAAACTTCAATCGATCAGGATGTCTATCTGGACGTCGTAACGGACAAAATCGTTCGGGTGACGGCCGTTCCTGCAGGCGCCGCCTTTCCAAAGCAATCTAGCCTCGTAATCGTAGATTCGCTGCGTCGGCAAGTGAAGTCATTGACCGTAGGATCCACCGACTCGACGGTAAATGTAAAAACGGCCAATGTGCAGGCAATCGTCTCCCTCAAAAATGGTAAAGTGGAATTTTTTGACTTAAATGGCCTCCCCATTGTCCGTGAAGCGAAACGGAATTCAAGCTCCTTTACAGCGGATAGTTACAATGGCGATTCATTTTATCGCATCAATCAGGACTTTGTCGTAAATCCTGAAGAAGGAATCTACGGACTTGGACAACATCAGAATGCGGTCATGAACTATAACCGTGGCAAACAGGTCACCTTGTTGCAATACAATACCGAAATCGGCATCCCGTTTTTGATTTCCACCAATAATTATGGTTTACTATGGCACAACTATTCCATTACCCAGGCGGGCGACGTACGTCCCTTATTGCCGTTAAATGCATTTAAACTCTCATCAAAGGAAGGTCAGCAAGGTTGGCTCACTGCCTCTTATGTAAATCGTAACAATCCAGCCGAAGTCTATCTATCGCGGCCTGAATCCATTATCGATTATGGCTACCTGACGGATCAGCATAAGTTTCCAAAGGATGTGAAATTGGCGGATACGAAAGTAATCTACGAGGGAAGTATTGCATCTCCTTATGCGGGGAAGCATGTGCTGCACTTTAAATATTCGGGTTATATGAAGGTCTGGATAGACGGCGAATTGCTGGCCGACCGCTGGCGGCAGTCCTGGAATGCAGGTACTTTTGAGATTGAAAAGGAAATGGGAAAAGATCAGCCACACAAAATCCGCATGGAATGGATACCTGATGGGGGTGAATCTTATTTTACGTTAAATTGGCAAAGTCCAATTCCTGAAGCACGTAAAAACTTATTTTCATTTAATTCGGAAGCTGGGGATGCAATTGATTATTACTTTGTCAAGGGGTCTTCCATGGATGAGGTCATCGCTGGCTATCGACACTTATCAGGCAAGGCACCGATCATGCCGATTTGGAGCTTTGGCTTCTGGCAAAGCAGAGAACGCTATAAAACACAGGAAGAAATAGAACAGGTCGCCGCCGAATTCCGGAAGCGGAAAATTCCGATTGATAATATCGTTCAAGACTGGTCTTACTGGAAAGAAAATGACTGGGGAAGCCAAAAATTTGACCTGGATCGTTTTCCTGATCCTAAAGCCATGGTAAAGAAATTACATGATCAACACTTGAAAATCATGATTTCCGCCTGGCCAAAAATCAACGAAGAATCGTCGGTATACAGCGAATTTAAGGCCAACAAATGGATCTATCCACGCAATATTTATGATGGTCGCAAGGATTGGATCGGGAAGGGCTATACATCGACATTCTATGATCCTTTTAACCAAGGCGCAAGGGATGGATTCTGGAAATTATTGGACAACAACCTGTTTAAGATAGGTATCGATGCTTGGTGGATGGATGCAAGCGAACCGGATATCCATTCGAACATCGACCTGGATGAACGCAAATCTGTTTTTCAGCCCAGTATTGGTTCTTCGGTCCGCTATTATAATGCTTTTCCATTGCAAAACGCAAAGGGTATCTACGAAGGGCAGCGTGCTACAGATCCCAACAAACGAGTTTTTATCCTCACCCGTTCATTTTTTGCGGGACAACAGCGGTATGCGGCGGCGGCCTGGAGCGGCGACATTGCCTCCAGATGGCATGACATGAAAGACCAGATTGCCGGTGGTATAAATTTTTCGATGTCGGGTACGCCATATTGGACGATGGACGCAGGTGGTTTTCTGGTTGAAAACAGATTCCATAAGCCCAATGCAGCTGACCTAGAAGAATGGCGTGAAATGAACAGCCGCTGGTACCAATACGGTTCATTCTTGCCCTTGTTCAGGGCACATGGGCAATTCCCATACCGGGAACCGTTTCAGATTGCCCCTGCGGGACACCCTGCATATAACAGCATGATTTACGCAATCAATCTGCGCTATAAATTGCTTGCTTACAATTACAGCCTGGCTGCAAAAACATTTTTTGAAGATTATTCGATGATCCGGGCACTGGCAATGGATTTTCCACAGGATAAAGATGGATTTGACATCAATGACCAATATCTCTGGGGACCTTCCTTATTGGTAAATCCGGTCACGGAAAAAGGAGCGACTTCCCGGAAAATCCACTTTCCGAAAGGAGCAGACTGGTACGATCTATACAGCGGCCGTAAGGTGGCCGGGGGGCAGAACTTGTCTATTTCAACACCCTACGAACGTATTCCGGTATATGTCAAAGCTGGAGCTATATTGCCCATAGGCCCTGTCATGCAATATACAACCGAGAAAAAGCAGGATGTACTGGATCTGTATGTCTATGATGGGGCTGATGGTCAGTTTTCATTGTATGAAGATGAGGGTAACAATTATAATTATGAGAAAGGTAAGTATAGCCAGATCGACTTCAACTATGACCACAACACAAAAACGTTGTCCGTGGCCAATCGTAAAGGTGAATTTGAGGGTATGCTGTCCCAAAGAAAGTTCAACGTCGTTTTTGTCAATGACAAAAATACCGTTGGGGTAGATAGTGTAAAGAAAAAAACAACGGTGATCTCCTATAGTGGAAAAGCCTTACAAGTTAAATTAAAATAAGTAACAACCAATTTTTAAATCAAATCATATGATAAGCAAACAATTGTTGAGCAGGGGCGTGGCTGTCGTGGTCATGACCAGCGTGACCTCATTGGTCTGGGCACAGTCCTTTACAGGATCGGTTGTTTCAGCTGATTCCGGCTTGCCGATCGGGGGGGCGAGTATCAAAGTAAAGAATCAGAAGACTGCAACAAGCAGCGACGAATCGGGGAAGTTTTCATTGGCCGCTGCCAAAGGCACGGTACTGACGGTATCCTATGTGGGTTATCGAACGGAGGAAATTACGGTAACTGGTCCCAACATGACGATTCGCCTGCAGCCCAGTGCTTCGGATCTTGAAGAAGTAGTGGTAATCGGTTATGGTGTACAAAAGAAAAAGTTAAATACAGGTGCAAACCTGAAGGTCGAGGGCGAAGAACTTCAAAAACGGAATCAATTGAACCCTTTGCAGTCCTTGCAGGGACAAGCTCCGGGGGTATCCATCACTTCGACATCGGGCCAGCCGGGAGCGGATATGAAGGTGGTCGTCCGTGGATTAGGGACGATAGGCAATTCGGGGCCACTTTATGTCATTGACGGGGTACCCGGCGGTGATATTTCGGTCTTGAATGCGGCCGATATCCAGTCCATAGATGTATTGAAAGATGCTGCTTCTGCCGCGATCTATGGCTCTCAAGCCGCCAATGGTGTTGTCCTGGTGACGACAAAGATGGGGGCTGCGGGTAAAAGTGTACTCTCTTTTGATGGCTATACGGGTATACAGAATGTATCGCGCAAAGCTAAGTTGCTGGATGCCAACCAATATAAGGCCATCATGAACGAGCAATCGCTGAACTCTGGAGCTTCGATGATTGATTTTGATAAGATGGAAGGCCTGGCAAATACCAATTGGATGGATTATATGTTCAAGGACAATGCAAAAATGGATAACTACAATGTTGCACTGACCGGCGGATCAGAAAAGTCTACCTATGCCTTGTCAATGAATTATATTGGTCAGGAAGGGATCGTGGGCGGTAAAGATGTGTCCAATTACCAACGTTATGGTTTCAGAACAAATTCGGAACATAAGCTCTTCGACAATTTTGTAAAAATCGGTCAGCACCTCAATTTTAACTACATTAAAAATCGTGGTATCGGTGTCGGCAATCAATACAACAATACATTGCGTGGGGCTTTTGCTACTTCGCCCTTATCGCCGGTCTACTCTGACAATGGCTTATATGGTAGCCCGTTTAACGATACCTCAAACTCGCCTTGGTACAATGGCGATAGCAATCCCTATGGGGTCATGATGACCAACTCGAACAACAACAATGATGGCCAAAAACTACTTGCGGATGTCTTCGCAGAGGTAGAACCGATCAAAGGCTTGAAAGTACGCTCGCTATTGGGATTCAATTATTATGCATCCGAATACAGGAGTTTTACACCGATGTATCGTTTCTCGATCTATACCTACAATCAGGACCATACCACGACTTCACAGAACATGAGTAAAGGCCATACCTTGACCTGGACGAATACAGCTTCTTATGATTTTGATCTCAATACAGATCATCGTTTCTCGGCGATGGTGGGGATGGAATCATTGCGGTATCAAGGCACTTATCTATCAGGATCTAACTGGAACCTACTTTCTCAATTCAATGATTTTGCACATGCTTATTTGGACAATACCACCGGTCAGGCGCACTTGGATGAAAAAGGAAATGTGGTGGAGACGCGGACAGTCTCGGGAAGACCGGAAAACGTCACACGGAGGGTCTCTTATTTCGGAAGATTGGGTTACAACTATAAAGAAAAATATCTGCTGAATGCGACCTTGCGGGCAGATGCATCTTCTAAATTCTCACGCAACAATCGCTGGGGATATTTTCCATCGGTCTCAGCAGGTTGGGTATTATCGTCGGAAGAATTCTTTAAAGAGAACTTAGCGGGAATCAACTTCTTTAAACTGCGGGCATCATGGGGCCAGGTGGGCAACCAGGATATCGCCGATTTTCAGTATGCTGCACCGATCAGCACCTCAACAGGTATCACCTCGTCCAATCCAGGTGCACATTATGTATTTGGAACCAGCAATAACAATATTGCAGGTGCGTATCCAAGCCGCCTGTCAAATCCAAATTTAACGTGGGAAACTTCAGAACAGACAAACATCGGATTTGATGCCAAGTTTGCAAACAACCGTCTGGATGTTGTCGCTGACTTTTATGTCAAAAAGACAAAGGACTGGCTGGTAACCGCTCCGGTGTTGGCAACCACCGGAACGCTGCCTCCGTTTATAAATGGCGGCGATGTGAAAAATACAGGGGTTGAGCTAGCATTCAATTGGGCCGATAAGGTAAATGACTTCAAATACCGCCTGGGTGTAAATGGGGCTTACAACAAAAATAAGGTCGGTAAGATCCCTACGGAAGATGGCATTATCCATGGTCAGACAGCGATGTTATACGATAATTCGGAGGAATTTTACCGCGCAGCCAACGGATTGCCAATTGGCTACTTCTGGGGCTATAAGACCGATGGATTATTCCAGAACCAGGCAGAAATCGATGCCTGGAAAACTGCAGGCAAAGGTGTGCTGCAAGCGGATGTAAAGCCGGGAGACGTAAAGTACGTGGACCAAAATGGCGATGGAATCATCAATGCTTCAGACAAGACAAACCTGGGCGTGGGCATGCCTGATTTTACTTATGGATTTAACGTCGGCTTCGACTATAAAGGATTTGATTTCTCGGTCAATGCCTATGGATCGTTAGGAAACAAAATTGTGCAGTCTTATCGTAATCATACCAATAAGCAGGCAAATTATACAACACGCATATTGGACAGATGGACTGGCGAGGGCACGTCCAATACGATTCCGCGCGTGACGGAGACAAATGTCAATTGGCAGTTTTCAGATCTATATATTCAGGATGGCGATTTTCTTCGGATTAGCAACGTCACACTGGGTTATGACCTTTCTAAGCTGATCAAGTGGAAATACGCGAATCAGATCCGTTTTTACGTGCAGGGGCAAAACCTATTCACCTTTACCAAATATGATGGTATGGATCCCGAGATCGGCTACGGAACGGATGGTTGGGTCTCGGGCATTGACCTGGGCTATTACCCTCGACCACGGACGGTGTTATTTGGTTTAAATGTTAAATTCTAAAATCAGGAAATCATGAAAAAAACGAGTTATATCTATCATTCAATGCTCCTTGGATCCTTGGTATTGGGATCATGTTCATCCAGTTTTCTGGATGTCGAACCGATGACAAGCGTCTTGGAAAACAATTTTTATAAAACAGTGGCTGATGCTGATATGGCTTTAGTCGGTTGTTACGACGGTTATCAGCGGACTACGTCCAACGGCAACCAGTCCTTCTATATCACCTCAGAGCTTGCGGCAGATAATTGTTTTGGCGGTGGCGGTACCACAGATGGCCGTGGATTCCAGGCAATTGACCGCTTTGATATTGCCCAGTCACAATCGGACAATAATATCTTTGATGGAACCTGGTCGGACTACTATGCGGGTATTTTTAGGTGTAATACGCTATTGGGGAAATTAGATGGTACTGATTTTTCTAGCAATGCGGCGGCTCGCGCCCGAATAGAGGGTGAAACGAGATTCCTACGGGCGCTAATGTACTTTGATCTGGTACGCCTTTTTGAAAATATTCCCCTATTGACTAGCCCTACGAGCGAGAATATTCCGCAATCAGATCCAAAAGAGGTCTATAAGCTGATTGTTTCGGATCTCAAATTTGCAGCGGGCAGCATTCCGGCAGATGCTTACCCGAAATCGAATGCAGCGGCCAATGACGGACGGGCGACTCCCTTTGCAGCGAAGGCTTTATTGGCCCGGGTCTATTTATTTTACGCTGGTTATTATGGAGCTGAGGATATCGGCGCATCCAAGGCTGAAGCACTAGCCGGATTAGAAGAGATCATTAACAGTGGGCAGTTTGCGCTGGTAGCTGATTTTAAGAATCTATGGCCTGCAGCAAGTTATATTCCAAATGCAAGCAACAATACCTTGGATATATCCAAATATGCCGGGAAGGGAAATTCGGAAGTGGTATTTGCACAGAAATTCAATAATACATCCAATTACAGTGGTTATGTCGACGGGAATCGCTGGGTGGTATTTTTGGGCCTACGCGGCAAGAACTGGTCTCCGTATGGCCAGGGATGGGGTGCATGTACAGTAAGCAAAAATTTCTTCAACGAGTTTGCGAATAATGACACCCGCAAGTCTGCTTCGATCATTGATATCGATGGTGAAAAGATAACAGGCTTTGACCTGAAAGATCAACGTGAGTATACGGGGTATACAGTGAAAAAATATGCGCCAACGGCATTACCGGATGGGACCACCAATACAGGTGGCGACAAAGATATGCAACTATCTCAAGATCAAGACTATTTTGTCATTCGTTATGCTGATGTTTTGTTAATGGCTGCCGAATTAGGATCGCCTAATGCGCAGAAATACTTTGATGAGGTGCGCAAGCGGGCTTACAAAACCAATTTCGTCACAGTACCTGTTTCAAAAAATGCCATCCTAAAGGAGCGAAAATTTGAATTTGCATTTGAGGGTATCCGCTATTGGGATGTGCTGCGCCAAGGCTTAAATAATGCTGCTGCAACATTGGAAACATCCGAAGATGTATTGAGTGGTTCGGTACCAGAAAAGGTCGTTATCACGAAAGATAGATTTTTGACCACACGCGGGTTGATGCAGATACCGAACAAGCAGATCACCCTATCCAATGGTGTGCTGAAACAAAATGCCGGTTGGAATTAGCGAAAGGCGTGCTTAAACGCAATGTTGGTTAACTATAAAATTTATACAAATGAAAAAGATCATAACATATGTCGTCTGCCTTTTTTCGCTGATGGCACTATTTGGCGCTTGCTCTCCTGAGAAATATGAGCTGGGAGAAATTGATGTCACCCCGGCACAACTGGAGAAAGGAAAATCGTATACTATCGAGCATGATGCCAATAATCCGAATATTGTCTATTTAACAAGTCTGATGGATCCCAAATATACACCTTTGTGGGATCACCCGCAGGGAAGGAGCCAGGATCGAAAGGTAACTTTGAAGATGCCATTTCCTGGGGAATATTCGGTAAGATTTGGTGTTGAAACTCGTGGTGGCATTGTTTACGGTGAGCCGGTGACCTTTAAAATCGACCAGATGTATGCCGATTTTATCAGCGACGAGACTTGGACATTGCTGACTGGCGGCGCAGGTGAAGAGAAAACCTGGTACCTCGACCTCGATGCCGACGGTGTATCTCGTTATTTTAAAGGGCCGCTGTATTTTTATGGAACCGGCGATTGGTGGGGCACCATCAATAAAACAGGCGAGCCATTAAACAGCGATAGCTGGAGCTGGGAACCGGACTGGAAAGGGAATAGTTGGCTCATGCCCGCGGGAGATTATGGAAGCATGACTTTTGACCTGAAAGGTAGTGCCAATGTCAATGTCAACCATGCAATGCTAGGCAAAATACAAAAAGGTGTTTTCAATATAGATACTGAAAAGAAAACCATGCGCCTCACCGGTGCCTCGCCCTTACACGGCAAGCCACAAGATGGTATTGTGGTCGACTGGGGCGATGTCCGTATTATGTCACTGACGGAGAACACCATGCAGTTAGCGGTATTAAGGGATCCTGTTCTTTCCAAAGACAGTGCTGCTATGTTGACCTTTAATTTTATTAGCAAGGCGTACAAGGAGAGCTTGGAGGAAAATGCATCGGATTCCAATAAGGCTAAATAACGCGCTTCCAATGAATTTAACATTCTATAACAAAATACTGGGCATCCTGTCTATTTTACTCCTAATATCAGGGTCTTTAGCAGGACAATCCCGGCAAGTAGTCAATTTTAATGCAGGATGGTGGTTTAAATTGGATAGCAGCCAGCACCACGCCAACGGCAGAAACGGCGCGGGCTGGCGCTTCCTTGACCTGCCACATGACTGGAGCATAGAAATGCCTTTCAAGGAGCATAGCCCCGCCGGTAGCGGGGCTGCTTACTTGGACGGGGGTGTCGGCTGGTATGAAAAATCTTTTGTGCTCGCTGAGACTGATCGAACGCAACGTATATTTATCGCGTTTGAAGGGGTCTATGAAAATAGCGAAGTATGGATCAATGGCCACTTCCTGGGGAAAAGACCAAATGGTTATATCGGATTTGAATATGAACTTTCGCCCTACCTATTTTGGGATGGACGGCAAAATAGGCTCTCGGTTAAAGTCAATAACAATAAACAGCCTAACTCGCGTTTCTATTCGGGTTCGGGAATATATCGAGATGTACAACTGCTGATCCGTAACCCGATCAGTATAGCGACCAACAGTACGTATATAAAACCGATTCAGTTGAACGATAAAAATGCGATCGTCAATCTGTCTCTGGATATAGAACATCAACGGAAAGAGAGCAAAACAATAAGCGTGCGAACGCAATTATTATCGCCCAAAGGCCAAGTTGTCGCAAGTCAACAGACCGTTCTGAAAGCGCTTAAAAAGGGTATTCATCCGATCAACCAACAAATCACGATTGACAATCCAGTTTTATGGGATATTGACAATCCGGCTCAATATAAGGCAAGGGTGCAAATCTTAGCAGAAGGCAGGATAGTGGACGAATTGGAAACCAAATTTGGCCTGCGCAATTTTAGCTTCGATCAACAGCAGGGATTTATACTGAATGGTAAAAGGCTCAAAATCCGCGGCGTATGCCTTCATAGTGATCTTGGCGCTTTAGGTATGGCCTTTAACCGATCTGCAGCGTTACGGCAACTGCGCACAATGAAAGCTATGGGTGTCAATGGAATACGCACTTCCCATAACCCGGCAGCTCCTGCATTCTTGGACCTCTGTGACAGCCTGGGTTTTATTGTAATGAGTGAAACCTTTGACGTCTGGAAAGGACAAAAGAATCCTTTTGATTATCACTTATATTGGGATCAATGGTATAAGCGGGATTTTGCCGATCATGTCAAACGGGATCGGAATCATCCAGCATTGTTTATTTGGTGTCTGGGCAATGAAGCACAGGAGCAATGGCATTCAAAATCGGATGGAACAGCAATCCCGCTGGCATTGGCCGCTATCGTGGATAGCTTGGATGGTACACGGCCGACCACCATTGCCAACAATGAGCTATCCAAAAACAACCCTGTACTCATGAGTACGGCAGTGGATTTAGTGGGCTACAATTACAACCACAAGAAATGGGCAAGCTTTCCACAGGATCATCCGGGAAAGAAATTTATCGTGACCGAAAGTACCTCGGCACTGGAAAGCCGCGGACAATATGATTTAGTTCCTTACGATTCGGTCCGCATGTGGCCCGAAAGATGGGATATCCCATTCAACGGAGGCAATAGCGATAAAGGTATTTCGGCTTACGATAACGTATACACCCCGTGGGGTTCGGACCATCACACCAGTTTGCGGCTCATGGAGCAATATGACCATATCGCCGGTATGTATGTATGGACTGGCTTTGATTACTTGGGCGAACCCACGCCTTACACCTGGCCTGCACGAAGCTCGTATTTTGGGATTGTGGACTTAGCTGGGTTCCCGAAGGACGTATACTATCTGTATCAGAGCGTCTGGACCGAAAAACCGGTCTTGCATCTGCTACCGCACTGGAACTGGAGGCAAGGTGATAAGGTCGACGTGGTGGTCTATTTTAATCAGGCTGACCGTGTAGAACTATATCGCAATGGCAGAAAGATCGGCGAACAAACCAAGGATCCACAGCGCTATGACCTCGTTTTCAAAGCCGTTGATTTTGAACCCGGGACGCTTGAAGTGATCTCGTATCGGGGTGGAGAGAGGGTGCTGAGCAAAACGGTCCGTACGGCAGCAAAACCTTATCGCGTGAAACTTATCACTGAATATCCTACCATAAATACGGCAAACAGGGAGCTGGCTTTCGTACATACCTATATCGTAGATGACTCGGATACGCTCGTTCCAGATGCTGCGCACGAAATCGAGTTTACCGTTGAGGGAGAAGGTGCTGCAATAGTCGCCACAGACAATGGAAATACAACTGATCTGCACCGTTTTCAATCCAGGTCAAGAAGGGCTTTTCATGGCAAAGCGCTGGCAATTGTCGCAAGTAAAAATAAAGGTAAATTAGTCCTATCAGCAAAAAGTCAAGGACTTATAGCTGATAAAATTCAAATTGAGGCGAAGTAGGCAATGAAATGTTCGAATGCTGTCCAGATCGGTTTTAATCTTTTGCTTATTACGGATCACGACACATTCGAGCACTTTGCTTTGATTAATATGTTCAGGCACTGGCTCCTATAAGTCCGGCCGTTTTACATCGCCTTTTTTTGATGCAATGGGTGGTCATCTTTTGTATTCAATATGGCTTCTATTTTGGCTTTTCTGTGTTGTCACCATCTTCGGTTTGTTCAAAATATTCCCGCGCTTTTTTGAGCCCGGTAGCGATGGCGATACCCTCCTCAACACCTTCTTCGAGCATAGCGTTCGCTATTTCGGTCGCTTTATCGCGAATTTTAATTGGTTGATTTTTATAAGATGCTGGGTAATTTCCGTTGTACCAAGGCATATTTCCTCCTTTTTGTGGAGAACAGTTGCAACAAGGGAATGGTTTGATCAAGAAAAATCGAACGGATTGTAAAGCAAGGTTGCAAATTGTAAATCAATAGGCAATAGAACCTATAATAAGGTTATTTTTGAAAACAGCTTGGATCGTGTGATAACAGCATTGACAGCAGACAGGAAGCGCAGGACGTCATCAAACTGTATCTATAGGACTGGTACGAACTTCATAAAGAAGAAACCTGGTAGAATATGCGCCAGCGAGATTGGGGTTATCGTATGCTATAAGAAGAGCTATCCAGGGATGGGAATAGACGATAACTGCGTATCATGTCGTACCAAATGATCTTTAATAGTTAAATTTTTACAAATTTATGTTACCTTGTCAATGGATCGTGTGAACCAAGATAAATCTAAATAACAATGATAATTATTAACAATTTTGAAGAGTATAAATCCTACGAAGGGAAAATTATTGGAGTTTCCGATTGGCATCAGATCGATCAGCAGCAGATAACAAAATTTGCGGAATCGACGCTCGATTTCCAGTGGATCCATGTTGACCAGCAAAAGGCAAAGCAGGAGGGTCCCTTTGGAACGACCATTGCCCACGGCTATTTGACCCTTTCTCTTATCCCTTATTTATGGAAGCAGATTGCTGATGTACGTAACGTAAAAATGGAAATCAACTATGGGATAGAAAACTTTAAATTTGGCCAGGCAGTTCCGGTAGATAGCGAGGTACAACTTCAGGCCACAGCAAAGTCCATATCAAATCTGAGGGGAACAGTGAAGGCTGTTATCCAGGCAAAACTGGCCATTAAAGGACAAGACAAGCCGGCTTATATAGGTGATGTTATTTTCCTTTATCATTTTCAATAGCGTATGAAAGGCAATTATACCTTAAAATAAGTAAAAACCTACCTGAGTTTTCAGACAGTTTTACCCTATATTATTTTCTGGGAAGAAAATAGAGCCAAATGACACAGGCAATAAAGAGCACAAATGAAGCAACAAAGGTACTATAAGCCACTTCGGGGTGACCTTCGAGGGCATTGTTAAGTGCCGTATATAATAACCAGATCTGTATCAACAAATTGATCAACAATACTGCGATCAGCGTTGACAGGATCATATTTTTTTTCTGGGGGTGGGACTGCTCTTGTCCTCTTCTAAAATTGCTCATACCGATTTGTGGCTAATTTTTTGAACGAAGATATCTTTTCCTTCGATGGTGACTGCTAATTTGTTCAAAGGTCGGGGTGGCGGCCCCTGTAGCACTTCGCCGGTTTTTACGTCAAACCAGCCATTGTGGCAAGGGCATTCGATCTTCATGGTTCCGGGACGATAATAGACGGCGCAGGAAAGATGGGTGCATTTTTGTTCATACGAATAATACTCATCTTCTTCAGTACGAACCAGTATATAGGGAATGGCGCTATTCTCCAGTACAAAGGACTTTGTACCACCAACGGGTATATCACTTGTCGTACAGATTTTTTGCTTTTTAGAATCAGTCTCTTTTTTTGAAAAGTATGCTTTTGCAGCGATCGCAGCATTGCCAAATACCATTCCCCCGGACACGAAGGTCAATATCCGCGCAAAATCTCTCCGGCTCACTTCATTGGACTCTGGCCGGTTGATCGGGAAATCTTCTTTCCAGTGTTTTTTATCATTGCTCATAGAAATACGGTTTTAAATAGCACATATCTTTCACGCTATAAGACGCGCAATTCAGTGCTGCCCTTTGGCATCATTAGGTTGACCTTTGTTTTGACGGTTTCCTCGCCAAAAAGGAATGTGTTGATCGGCGTGGAATTTGGGCGCTTGGCCTGTATCTCCTCCCGGGTTCCGTAAAATAAAGCGCCGCTGGGACACACCGTGGCACACATCGGTTTTTTGCCTACACTAGTACGGTCGTAACACATATTGCATTTCATCATGAGGTCATATTCCTCCATTTTCTTAGGGACGCCAAATGGGCAAGCCATGACACAATTGGAGCAGCCTATGCATCGCGATGTGTTGGCGGTATGGACTACCCCAAATTCATCCTTGGTGATGGCGTCTGCCGGACATACGTTGGCACAAACGGGATCTTCACAGTGCATACAGACCTGTACGGTTGTCTGAATAGTGGTACTTCGATCCACATAGTTTACATGGATCATAGATTCCTGGCCATTGGTCTCGCATTCGGCGCAGGCCGCTTCGCAAGCTTTGCATCCGATGCAACGCTGCATGTCAACAAAAAATTCTTCTTGCAATTTATAATACTCTGCCATAATCTTTCCTTTTTATGCTGTTATATACTTTGATAATCCAATGCATCATTGCCAATGTAAGAGTGGTTGCCCGTCGGAATAAGCTTACAGGCACTTACCTTAAATTCCGGGATTTTTGAAATAGGGTCTAGAAATGCGCTCGTCAATTGATTGGCGGATTTTTTTCCAGGCCAGTGGTAGGGTAAAAACACAGTATCTTCGCGAATTGTTTCTACAATATTGGCCGGAAAAATGGCATCACCCCGTTTGGTAACGACCCGAACATCTTCGTATTGGCTTATTCCGAGTGTCTTGGCCAATACAGGGTGGATCTCTAAAAAGGGCTGCGCAAATTGCTTGACCAGCTTTCCGATACGACGGGTCTGTGTACCACTAAGGTATTGTGAAACAACCCGTCCAGTTGTTAGTATCACGGGATATTCAGCGTCGGTAGGATCCATGCTGGGATGATATTTAACGGGATTGAAATGTGCTTTGCCATCCGCAGTCTTAAATTTACGGTCTTCCCAAAGTCGGGGCGTGCCGGGATGATCAAGTTCGGGACAAGGCCAGAATATGCCCATATTCTTTTCAATTTTTTCGTAAGTGATCCCATAGTAATCTGCAGTACCGCCTTTGGAAGCAATGCGCAATTCATTGAATATCGCCTCACTATCAGGGTAGGAAAATTTATCGCCGACACCGAGACGCCGGGCGATCTCCATAATAATTTCGGAGTCGGCGCGTGCACCGACAGGTGGATCTACGACTTTACGAATCCGGACAACTCTCCCCTCAGCAGTGGTGACCGTACCTTCCTCTTCTTCGTGCAGAGAGCCTGGTAGAATAACATCACAGTGGCGCATTGTCTCACTCATAAAGAAATCAATGCCCACATAGAATTCTAACTTTTCAAGTGCAGCTCTGACATAATTATTATTTGGGAGAGACACAAGTGGATTGAAACAAATGGATATCAACCCCTTAATTTCATCCCGATGAATGGCATCAATGATCTCATAGGCTGTAAGTCCTTTTCCGGGCAGATCTTTTTCGTCTATGCCCCACACATCAGAGATATACTTGCGGTGCTCCGGATTTTCTATATCACGATTGCCAGGTAACTGGTCACATTTATGACCGTGTTCTCGGCCTCCCTGTCCATTACCTTGTCCGGTGATGGTGCCATAACCACAATAGGGTCGTCCAATTCTGCCCGAAGCGAGGACAATATTGATACAACTCAATACGTTTTCTACACCTTTGGTATGATGCTCGATACCGCGGGCATGCAGCAGGAAGGAGGTAGAGGCTTTGCCCCAGAGTTTGGCTGCAGCCTCGATCTTGTCTTTCTTTGCGCCGGTGACCTCCTCGGCCCAAGCTAAAGTATAGTCTTTGACCGCGGCTATGGTCTCGTCGAAGCCAGAAGTATAATTGTCGATAAATTCATGGTCCAGAAGATCGTGCTGCACCATGTAATTAAGTATGGCGCCAAAAAGCGCTGAATCGGTACCTGGCCTAATATCAAGGTGAATATCTGCTGTCCGCGCCAGGGGAATTTCCCGTGGATCAACCACAATAATTTTGGCTCCATTGTCACGTGCCTGCCACAGCCAATAGGTCAGCGTGGGGAAGGTCTCTGAGACATTTGCTCCTGTGACAATAATGACCTCAGCATGTGCCAGGTCGCTATAGTTATTGGAAGTACGGTCAAGACCAAAGGCTTTTTTGTTGCCCGCACCCGCAGACACCATGCATAAACGGCCATTGTAATCGAGATTCTTTGTTTTTAAAGCTACCCTTGCAAATTTGCCCATCATATAGGATTTTTCATTGCTGAGGGATACACCCGAAAGCACAGCAAAAGCATCGTGACCATACGTCTCCTGGATACGGCGAATTTCAGCTACCGTCTTTTCCATGGCAGCATCCCAAGAAGTGGGGAGATAACCCTTTCCCGGTGTATTGATCAATGGACTCGTTAACCGATCGGGATGATTATCCTGTAGATAGCGCTGTACTCCTTTGGGACAGAGCCGGCCTTCATTGAAGGGGAATTCCATCCAGGGCTCAAAACCGACGACTTTATTATTCTTGGCCAATAATTTTATCCCGCATTGCATACCGCAAAAGCAACAGTGCGTCTCCACAATTTTATCGGGTTCATCACGGCCAGGGGTGCCCTCTGGATCCGGAAAATGAAGATGTGGACCAAACTCATCGATAATCTGTTCTGCTGGAAGGGGTAGTTTTGCCATGCTAACGCTGTCTTTTATATTAAATGATCTGCATATTATCCGAAAAAATCTCCCGATTGCTTGCGCGCCTTAAAATGTGCAATGGCAAGGAGGTCACGTTTACCTTCGGGACTGTAGTCCAAAATGGATTCGCCGTCTTTATTTTCAAGGTTGAAACCTGTTTCTTTGGTGATTTTCTTTAGATCTGCGACATGTAACTTTGTGGTATATTCTTTATGGGTAAACTTGCACTGCTGCATACCTTTTTTACGGCCAACTTCCTTATAAATATGTGCACCAATCTGGGCAGGACGTTGGATAATATGAAAGAATTTTCCGAAAGGCATCCAGACTAAAAATACGATTACAAAAAAGGCGTGGGTTACCGCCATAAATTCATACGCTTTTCCATGCATAAATTCGTAATCAAGGGTCAAGCCCAGACCGGTTAATGAAACTAAGATCAACAGTAGCAAAGGCAGAATATCGCCTTCGAAAGTTTGTGTGGCAATAAGCCCGGGATCTTTTAGCCGTCTTTGAAGAAAATATGTAGCGCCGATAATGACCAAAATTGAGCACCAGTTAAGTGCCCCAAAAGTCAAAAATCCAATAATGGACTTTACCGGAAAGTTCATCACGTCGAAACCGAAGAAATGCGCAGTATAAATTTTGGGTGCGGCCGGATCCATTCCCGAACCTGGGACTAATGTAAAGTGTATCCAGCCGAAAGTAAGCGGTATGGTAATACAAAAAGCCAAGAAACAGCCTATGGCCATGAAAAGATGTGCAAAACCACGGTATTTACCTCTTCGGATGATAAATCGCTGGAAAATGATATTTAATAGAAAATCTTTCAGTGTATATCCGACGAAATTAAGTCCATCTTTTGAAAACAGTGTTTTTAAACTGCTGACAAAGTATACGCGGGTAGGGGGACGCTGAATCCAAACGGTATAACGATAAACAATACCAAAAACTGCGAATAAGGTACCGAAGAGATAGGCAATCAATGCTGCATCAAAATTCTGGAGCCTACGCGACCCAATCAAGATCATCAATAAGGTCAGCAATGTTGCTGTACTGGCAATCAGAAACGCTTTTAAGTCAACAAGCTTTGACATATAAATGGTATAGTTTACAATTTCTATAACATCATTGTCCGTAAATTGTTTGCAAGGATCTCATCCTAAATTTTTATATTCCAAAACGCTTTGAGTAACTGTCTGATAAACCCAATTATTACTGCTATCCAGGCAAATAGAGCGATATAAATAAAACCATTGGGAATAAGTTTTAGGAATGCAATATCTAAAGCTTCACTAAGGCGGTACGTACTGACTACATACATACCGAGCGGGAAGACCATGGCCCAATACGTCGGGTCATATCCGGCAGCCGCAGTAGGCACCTTGATCTTTTTGACAATATGACGCCAGGCTCCCAATAGCACCAACAGTGGTATCCACCAGGTGCCCGCAGCCCAAAATAAAAGCACAAATCCTTTCAAAAATGGACGAATCTCCATAAGAAAGCCGAACTGTTTTTCATGGAGGATCAACATCGATCCCGCAAGCGTGGAAATCGCCGTGGCGCCCATATTGATCCAATAGGGAGCCCCCAGTTCCATCGCATTTAATGGGAAGAAGGATATCCTATAAATAATCAATGACATAAGATACAGGTAAAAAATACAACCTATCAAAAATAGGCAGGCGGCCATAAACAGGTAAATTTCGGCGACTGGGCCCAATCCATCTGACACAAAAGAGATCAACACTGATATCGCTTGAGTAGAGACAATAATAACAAGCCAAGTTCCGTTGATACCTTCTTTTAATGGCTTTTTGTCATCAGTCACCGTTAGGTTATAAAAGAAACCATAGATAATAAAAGCCCAAATGATGGCAGCCACAATCAATAATCCAGTAGCAAGTTTGTACATACCTTCGAAGAGAATAACTTGATTGCCCATGATACATAAGGCCGCAACAAGCGTAAAAAATCCGGGGCCACGTTGATAACTTTTGAAATCTGCAACTACATCGGACCAAAACCGGATCATGCGGTAGATCAAGGCTGCCAATAGCGCTATCAAAAATAGAATATTGAGATAAAAGAGAACCTTGCCCAGTGTTGCGAAATTCTCGAGAAGACAAGCAATGGATATGATCCCTGTGGCCATTACCATGGCAAAATAACCCGGAAGCAAAATTTTGATTCGTTTTTCGAGTGGATTCATTGGTTAATTTTTGGTAATAACAAATAGATTCATTTCTTGTTTTACTTCATTGTTATTCTTAACTGGTTAACCATGGTATTGTGCCATTCCCCTGGTATTCGCAGACACACATGGGATTAAAATCAGACTAATCGAATACCCTGTATTTGAAGTAGTTAAGGCATAAAAAACATGAATTACGTTTCAGCTGTGCAGTGGCCTGACGGTAGTGGTTTGCGAGTTTGAAGTAGCGCTAACAGAAGGCGAACATCATAAGGCAGTTTATAACGGCAACGATTGCGTAAAAAATCTGATCAGATTGAATTTATAATTTTTAAATTCAATTACTGCAAGCGGTTGCACTACCGCAAAGGGAAAAAAATTATAAACTGTAATACCTTATGATACCAAAGATTGAATGGGAAAGTAGTATCCTAAAAACTACTGCTCTGAGCGCGATGCTTGTTTTGTCTGCTTCTCATGTTCGCGGACAGGAACAAAGTGTAAATGGGATAGTGAAAGATCCGCAGGGAAAACCACTATCCGGAGCAACAATTCGGGCCCTGGGAAATAGCGCAATATCCACATCCTCCGATGCTAACGGAAACTTTTCACTCAAACTGCCTAAAGATGTCAAACAATTGTCGGTAACTTACCTAGGTGCTGATTCGCAAAACGTAACTATCGTAGCTGGAAAACCGCTCAACATCGTGCTGACATCGAATGACTCGAAGCTCGATGAGGTCGTTGTGGTCGGCTATGGTACTGTTAAAAAACGTGACCTTACGGGTTCTGTGGTTTCGGTCAAAGGCGATGAAATTGCCAAGGTTCCTTCAGCAAATATGCTCGAGTCGGTACAAGGCAAAGTATCAGGAATGGATGTGACCAGGAGTAGCGGCGCGGCGTCGTCGGGCGTGAATGTTACGATCCGTGGTAATCGATCCATAACCGCACAAAATGGCCCCTTGTATATTGTCGACGGGATTCAGTACAGCAACATTCAGGATATTAATCCGAATGACGTAGAATCCATGGAGGTCTTGAAAGATGCTTCGTCGACCGCAATCTATGGTTCAAGAGGAGCTAATGGCGTCATTATCATAACCACTAAAAAAGGGAAAACTGGAGCAGCACAAATTTCCTTCAACGCCTATGCCGGTATCTCCAAAGTAGCGCGCTACCCGGAGGTCATGAATTTGGACCAATGGGTTAAATTGCGACGTGAAGCGTATCGTGCCACGGGTAAATGGAACAGTGAAGCTGATGATGCCGCGATCTTCAATACGGCCGAACTGGATGCCATCAAAAACAATGAGTATACCAATTATTTTGACCTTTTGGTCAAGGAGGGTTTTCAGCAAAATTATCAAGTCGGCATCAATGCTGGTACTGAAAAAACGAAGGTTTATTTCTCTGGCGATTTTTTGAATGAAAGGGGAATTTTCGAACAGGATAAATCAAACCGTTTTGGCGGCCGGCTCAATATTGATCAGGAACTGGGAACATATTTTCGGACGGGAATGCAATCGCAGGTCACGCATTACAAAATCCAGGCGGCACGCGACCCGTTAAATCAGGCCAATAAAATTAGTCCACTGGGACGGATCTACAACGAAGATGGCAGTTTAATACGCTATCCATTGAATGGCTCGGCTATCAACCCGCTGGTCGATCTCGAACCGAATGCCTATGATGCACAAAACCTCGTGACCCGTACCCTCATCAATGGCTATCTCGAACTGAAGCCTTGGAGAGGGTTTTCGGGCAAATCGACGATAGGCGTGACGCTTAATAACAATAGGGAGGGGTCTTTCGCGGGAATGTATACCATTGACCGGAATGGCTCGGCATCAAAGGCAACCTATAGCACTGAAAATAGTCATCTGGTGAACTGGGAAAATGTCTTGTCTTATAAAAACTCTTTTGGCGACCATAACTTGAATATTACAGCCGTCAACAGTATTCTCTGGAACAGGTCTGATCGTATAGATGCTTCGGGTGAGGGGCTGATCCTAGATAGTCAGCTTTTCTATGCGCTCGGCAATGCGTCCAAAAACCTGGCGACTACGACCGCCTATAGTATGAACAATCTTCTTTCTTTTGCAGGACGGGTAAACTATAGTTACAAAGGAAAATACCTGCTAACAGCAACTGGACGCTCAGACGGATCTTCGATCTTGGCCAAGGGCAGCAAATGGGCATTCTTTCCATCTGTAGCCGCAGGGTGGCGCATTGTCGATGAATCTTTTATGAAAAATCAGACTTTATTTAGCGAGTTAAAAGCTAGACTGAGCTGGGGTAGAGCGGGCAATTATGCGGTATCACCTTATTCAACACAGAGCAACCTGAGCCGGGTGGCTTTTGCATATGACGATGCTTCTGCCACAGGATATACTTTTGCTTCACAGATCGGCAACCCCAATCTGGGCTGGGAGATCACTGCCACGACAAATGCAGGGTTGGATTTTGGCATCATGAAGGGCCGTATCTCCGGAACCATCGACTATTACGATTCCAAAACGTCAAAACTATTACTTGAACGTGGGCTTCCACCATCGACTGGGATAAGCAATGTGATTCAGAATATCGGCAAAACCCGCAACCGTGGTATCGAGCTAACGGTGAATGCTGATGTGGTAAAAGATGCTGCTTTCACCTGGAATACCGCAATTTCCTACACCCGAAATAAGGAAGAAATCGTTGAATTGGTGACCAGCTCGGATGACATCGGGAACGGCTGGTTTATCGGACAGCCAACCACTGTCTTCTACGATTATGATAAGTTGGGCATCTGGCAACTCGGCCAGGAGGAGGAAGCTGCTAAGTACAATCAAAAGCCTGGTGATATTCATGTGCGGGATATCAATGGGGATGGAAAAATTGATGCCAGCAATGACCGTGTTATCGTCGGAACGCCTAGACCAAAATGGTTTGGCTCCTGGGACAATACGTTTAGCTATAAAGGGTTTGACCTGAATGTATTGCTTTTTGCGAGATGGGGTCAAACATTACAACCGAATTTCTTGCGCCGTTATGACCCGCAGGGTTTGGGGCAGAGTTCGGCAATCATTGACTATTGGACTCCGGAGAATCCGACCAATGCCAATCCAAGGCCAAACTCCGGACTGTCGCTGGCAAGTACATTATACTCCAGCTCATTGGGCTACGTAGATGGCTCATACCTCCGGATCAGAAATATATCGCTGGGATACAATTTCCCGCAATCCATTTTAAAAGATGGCTTTGTCAAGAAACTGCGGGTATATGGTACGGCGAAAAATCCATTTACGTGGACAAAATCAGATCTGTTGAACTCCTATGATCCTGAAAGGGGTGGATCGGAGAATTTTCCGATGACAAAATTGTTTGTATTCGGTGTGAATGTTGGATTTTAAATGCTAAATAAATGAAAAGAAAGATCAAAAATATCGTAATAGCCTCTTTGGTGGTACTCGCTTCATCGAGTTGTTCAAAGATTTTGGATGAGTACAATCCAAGTGGATTGACTTCGGAGAAGGTGTTCGCGACGCCGGAAGGTTTTGAATCATTAGTAAACGCAGCCTATTCCTACCAACGCTGGTGGTATGGAAAGGAAGAGGGGTACAGCATATCGGAAATGGGCACGGACCTATGGATGAGTGGTGCCGGGGATACGTTTCCAGACTTAATGAAGTATATTAATCTCCAGGGAAACAACGCTGCGCTGGCAACAGAATGGAAGGCATTGTATTCGGCCGTAAATATCTGTAATGCGGGTATTGCCCGCATCGATGCGGCAGGTCTGAATGAAAGCACCAAAGCTATCAGGCTGGCCGAACTGCGTTTTCTGCGCGCCTTTTACTATTGGCATATCCTGCAGACCTGGGGTGGTGTGCATCTAACCACGACAGAAACTGTTGGCATCGTCACGACAGCAAACAAGACAGCACCAGCGGAATTTTACGCGCTGATCGAATCGGATCTACTGGCAGCAATTAAAGACCTTCCTAATACGGTCTCTGACTACGGTCGCGTGACCAATCCCGCGGCTCGTGCTTTCCTGTCCCGTGTATACCTTTCTCATGGGAAATATAAGGAGGCCAATGAATATGCTGTGTCGGTCATTAAGGGAAATTATGGCTTTGAACTGCTCAAAAACTATGCTGACCTGTGGAATATGGCCAACTTAAAAAATAAGGAGGTCGTGTATGCAGTCAATTATTCGACCAATCTGGCCTTGAACGATATAAGTGATAAAATCCTAAATCCGCTGGGACACAACCGGGGTAGCAACAATGGCCATCTGCTGTTTCTAATGAAATATGATACAGAGACGGGCATGCAGCGCGACCTCGCTAACGGCCGGCCATTTAACAGATATATGCCCACACGTTTTCTATTGGACTTATATCCCGAAGGGGATAGCCGCTACGCAGCATCTTTTAAAGAGGTATTTTATTCCAATAACCCAACGGCTACGGTCAAACTGGGTGATACCGCAGTCTTTGCCACGCGCAGAGCGATAAGTAACACCGGCAAGGCCTATAAGATCTATGATAGGAATTATATCTATGCCAGTGACGGAAAGGTGAAAGACCAATTACGTTATCCGACCCTAACTAAATTTTTAGATCCCACACGTCCTTCATCCAATGAAGCGCAGAGTGCCCGCGATGTTTTTGCCATCCGATTTGCAGAACTTTATCTCAATGCGGCGGAGGCGCAATTAAATCTGGGTAACCGGGATTCTGCAGCACACTGGATAAACATTGTGCGCACGCGGGCAGCACAACCTGGTTGGGAGGAAAAGATGAAGATCACACCGGGTCAAGTTACGCTCGATTTTATCCTTGATGAGCGCGCGCGGGAATTTGCTGGTGAACAGATCCGTTGGTTTGACCTCAAACGTACCGGAAAATTAGTCGAACGCGTCAAAGCGCACAACCCGGATATCGCCACCTATATCCAGGATTATCACCGGGTACGGCCAATACCACAGGCTCAGCTAGACGCCATTACAAATAAAGATGAGTTTACGCAAAACGAAGGTTATCAATAAATAGATAAAGTAAAGGGGCAATGGAAAGAAGGCCGTAACAGAGTTACGGCCTTCTATTTGTGTCACAAAGTTGAAATTGATTTTCAGCTATTAACCTGCGTTCTGCAGCGCTTTCACGATAGCTTCACCTACAGCTTTGGCTGACTGGGGATTTTGGCCGCTGATCAACCTGCCGTCTACGGTGACATGTAGCTGCCAGGGTCCGGATTTTTCATAAAGGCCACCAATTGCCTTTAGTTTATCTTCCAATAAGAAAGGGACGACATCGGTAAGCTTGACGAGTTGTTCCTCTTCATTGGTAAAACCATTTACTTTTTTGCCTTTTACCAAATATTCACCATTGCTCAACTTGATATTGGTCAGACCGGCCGGACCATGGCATACAGCAGCGACAACGCCATTCGCTTCGTAAATCTTGGCGGCTATAGTTGCTAGTTGCGAATCGGAAGGAAAATCCCACATCGCGCCATGCCCACCGGCATAAAAGATGGCTTTATATTCTTCAGGTTTTACCTGCGATGGCTTGAGTGAATGGCTGATTTTATTCTGATAGTGCTTGTCTTCCCAGAATTTTTTATTAACAGGGTCGGTCAGATCAAATCCATCCACAGGCGGATTGCCGCCTTGAGGACTAACAAAATCAATCTCATAACCGGCCTCTGTCAATACCTCCCAGGGATGCGATACTTCGCCGAGATAGTAGCCTGTTTTTTCACCGGTATTCCCTTTGGAATCATGGCTAGTTACCACAAACAATATTTTTGGTTTTGCAGCAACTTCTGGCTGTGATGGGGAATTTGCTTCCATATTTGTTGCACGGGACTGCGTTACTGTAAGCATCAATAGGACGGAAAATATACCCATTTGTTTAAGGAGATGTTTTACTTTCATATCGTTATCATTTTATTTTTTGTCAGCACAAATTTCCTTATTTCACCTTATAATTTGTTGTGACATACATCACAAAATCTCCTGTTTTACTATTCAAATAAAACATAATCTGCCAATTGGTTTTGACCATATCAACGATGCAATTCCTAATATGGTAGACCGTTCTGATTAAAGCTACCTATAAATTAAATCTTGGCGAAACAGATGCTACAACCACTTTTGGGGGAGGGCCTGGCAAGTATCATCGTATTATCACCGGCAACAGAGGGGAATTTTCATTTGATAAAGGACTGGCATTTTTGCACCATTGGCCATTGCATACCTTAATGATGTCTATTGCCCTTAGGATGATAAGCCACAGACTGGGGAGAACTTGACGCGGGAATATGTTTTCCATCCGTAAACGACTGTGGATTAGCACGCTGTAGTGTCACAATATCGGGCATATTTTCCTCTGCCAGGTCTTTAAATGGCCGGTAACCGATGGGTTTGCTTGACTGTCCATTATTGGATTTTTTTTGAGCAGTTTTTGACTGTTCGCTATTTTTTAATCTCTCCTTGCGGCGTTTAAAAAAAATCAATGCCGCTCCGGTAATCACGGCGATAGCAAGTTTCAGTTTGGTATTCATAGTTCTTTTTTTTAATGAACAAACTGTTTGCATAAATCGTTTACCTTAAGAATTTCTTTTGATCTTTTCATGAAACAAATGTGTATCCTTCAAACAGCGCCGCGGAGGCTTTGTTACACCGCTTAGAAGCCAATAAGGCAAATAAAAGGGGCAGAGAGGCTTGTAACTGTGCCTCGCTGCCCATTGTTTTAGTTACCGGTTGACTAGTTTTCTCTTACTTAGGGCAGTGTGGTAAGGTCAATCGCTGGTGCAGTATTTCCATTATTTACCGTAAATAATGTACCAGGATTAACGACAGTATTGAAAAACCCACCATTTTTAAGAAAGAAGCTACTACCAGTGGTACCACCCATCGCATCGATGCGCTGATTGCTGGAGTAGGTTGCATCCACCGTAAATTTGGCTTGAACCACTGGCATCCAGGTACCTGATGCCGTCCGTACCCATTGATTTTTATAATCTGCTGAACGCCCCAAATAACCATTATCTGCATTGAAATTTTCTAGGAAGCTATGGAAGTTGGTTAAGTAAGTTGCGATCTTGGGTCTTTTCCAACTCGCAATAAGCACCCAGCTGTTGACCGAGGGATCATTGAACCAGGCGGTAAAATCGGTGGCACCACTACTGTCTGGCTCACCTTTAAGTAAAAATTTATAGCTTTTACCACTGGTCCAGCTGTACTTCATATAACTCTGCCCGCCAGATCCTTCACCACCAAACTCGCCAGTAATCGTATTGGCACCTTTGCGGTTGAGCGTAATCCGGTCTTCAACAGGTATTTCTGCCGGATTGTCGGTACTGTATGGACTCCAGACAGAGAACAAAATACGGCGCTCGGTCGCTGAATTGACCTGCATGCCAAAATAGCCCTGGCCAAATCCGTTAGCCATAAAGTAAGAACCTATTTTGTCCTCACCACTAGGAACATTGATTTCACTATAGTAATAAGAAACCTGCTGGTTGGTAGGTACGGTATAGCTTAGATGACAGGAGGGGCCACGACGGGACCAATAGTAGGTATTATCGACGTTGTTGTCACTATAAATGACGGTTCCCGTGGTAGCTGTTCCACTCAAAATTAAATGTGACACGTCTGCAAAGTACCCCCCGGTTTTGGAAACGCCTTGAAGGTCCATTTTAACGTAGCCGCCGGCATCAAGTATATAACTCCCGACTGCATAGTCTTTGGTAGTACCGCCCTTGAGCCTTACTTGCTTACTAACACCATTGATTGTCAACTTAACCACGCTGCTATCACCATTAGGTAATACTTTGGCTCGAATTTTTACGGTCAACGTACCGGCTTGTGGCAGCTTGGCATAGGTGCTCACTATGCTGTTTGAATTGGTCCAATTCGCTAGGCCATTGCTATTGATAACCTCAGCAGCGCCGGAAGGTGCCGATGTCACAAAGGCATTGCCCCCCAGTGGAACCTCATAACCGTTAGGGCCGGGTGTAGCCGCCCGTAGGGATAGTGCTTCTTCGTCCGCCGTTTTTTCAAGAGTCTTTTCGCAGGAGACAAAAAAGACCAGCGCAGCACCGAGGAGTGCCACAAATTTGATTTTTTTCATAATTTATTTTTAATTGTTCACAGTCAATTTATCAAACGATTTACATATTTCGAAAATAAATTGCATGCAATCGATTGTCCAATTTACTTTTGTAACAGGCATAGACTGTTACAGCAATTTACAGACTATTGACATTCCATTGGGGCCTTAGGATCATCGTTTTTTGTATATTGCAGCAACTGCTTATGACTCGAAAAAGGTCGTATATCATCACAAATAATCAAAAAATATCAGGAATGGAAGTAAAAATCAGACAAGCACAAGAGCATGAAATCAATGTTTTACTAGAATTTGAACAGGGAATAGTAGCAGCAGAACGACCGTATGATAGCACTTTAAAAGAAGGCGAGATTCATTACTATGATTTGTTGGAATTAATAAAATCGCCCCAAGCGGAAGTCTTGGTTGCGACGATCGGCGATCAGATCGTGGGGTCCGGTTATGCGAAAATAGTGGATGCTAAAGCCTTCCAAAAATATGCACAATATGTCCATCTGGGGTTTATGTATGTGCGGCCTGACTACCGTGGGCAGGGTATCAATAAATTAATCTTAGAAGCGCTCGTAAATTGGGCAAAGCACAGAAAAATATCCGAAGTTAGACTTCAGGTTTATGACCAAAATGATAGTGCGATAATTGCGTATAGCAAAGCTGGCTTTAAGCCAAATCTATTGGAAATGCGATTAGAAATTGAGCTATAGATGCGACTCTATGGATCTTTCAGAAGAAGTGTACTTTTTCTGAAAGATCCAAGAAACCTATCGTTTAAGTCCACATTGTTACAATCGAAAATCAATAATTTATATTCTCTTGGATAAATATCTAAGGAATTTACTCTTGTTGTCCAAAGTAATAGTGTCCCAATAATGTGCTTTTTTTTATGTTGGGTAGGGCAGTGTATATATTTAGTAGCCTCTTATTTAGCTTTCGGTTGATCGTAGAATAAAAACTATTATTTATAATTAGTCTAAGTAATTTCATAAAAACAATTCTAAATCCTATATTCGGCTCCATAATTTTTTTTATGAGAACCAGATCTATACCTATTGCAATAGCGATTCTTTCGCTTACGACTGCCGCCAATGCACAGACAGCTAGTGTCTATGGCAAAATAACGACAATTGATGGGAATCCGGCGGAGTCGGTAAACTTAACCATCACAGGAATCAATCGACAGACCCGGACCGATAAGAATGGAAATTATAAGTTTGATAAATTGAAAGCGGGTACTTACCAGGTAATTGCTAGCTTTACAGGCTTAAATCCGATTGAAAAGGAAGTAATCCTTGAAAATAATAGGCCTTCCGTGGCGGATTTTATTTTAAATGAAAATTACGCACAACTACAAGAGGTATTGGTGTCTGCTTTCAAAATAAACAAAACCGTAAGTTCCGTAGCCAAAATGCCCTTGAGCAATATAGAGAATCCACAGGTATATAATACAGTCTCCCACGAAATTTTAAAACAGCAGGCCATTACAAATTTTGATGACGCATTGATCCGCAATGTTTCAGGCCTGAGCCGAACATGGGAATCAACCGGTAGAGCAGGCGATGGTGGCGCCTATTTTTCCTTACGTGGTTTTGAAGCCCAGAGTAATCTTGTAAATGGCTTGCCTGGCCTGTCAAGCGGCATCCTCGATCCAGCTGGCATAGAGGAAATTCAGGTATTAAAAGGTCCTTCCGGAACCTTATTCGGGGCAAGTTTTTATGGGTATGGTGGTGTCATCAATACCATCACAAAAAAACCTTATTTTGACGATGGTGGCGAAGTTTCCTTTAACTATGGTAGCAACAACTTGTTTAGGCAAACAATTGATGTCAACGGTGTCTTAAATAAAAACAAAACCCTCGCGATAAGGATTAACTCTGCGCTGCATCAAGAAGATAGCTTTCAAGATGCCGGTTTTAAGCGCTCTGCTTATTTTGCACCAACGCTGACTTATCAGGTAAATGATCGGCTCACCGTCAATTTAATGACCGAGTTTCTTGCAATGAAAAGAGCCGTCCCGCCGGTCTTCTTTCACTCGGACAGGGTAGCACCGCTTACCTTTAAAAATATTGCGGAGCTCAACCTTGACCCAAAACTTTCCTTTACAGGTAATGATTTAACGATTAAAAATCCGCGAACCAATATCCAGGGCGAAGTGCTTTATAAAATCAATGAGAAATGGAATTCACAGACAGTTGTTTCATTTGGAAAAGTAAAGGCGGATGGAATCTATACTTATATATGGGGCAACCAAGGTAATCTCTTCGATCAATATTTCCATAATGAAAATCAAAAAACCAGCACATATGATCTGCAACAGAATTTTAATGGCGATTTTAAGTTGGCAGGGTTAAGAAATCGGCTTTTGGTCGGCGTTGATTATTTCTCAAGAGATATAAAAGAAAACGGATCGGGTTGGGCAGTAGGCCGTCGGGTAACTCCACAGGGAGAAATTAAAGGTCCCTTGGGCGAAAACTCTGCCGTATTGGAACCCGTGGCGCTAAGCAAAGAGGCTATTGACAAGTTACTGGCAGGTACGCAGGCGGGGGATCCTTCGCATATCAAGAATAGCTCATTTAGCCTATACGCATCTGATCTATTGGATGTAACAAACAGTTTATCATTGATGGTGAGTTTGCGGGCAGATTATTTTGACTCAAAAGGGGATGTTTCGAATACAGATGACAACTACAGCCAATGGGCACTTTCGCCAAAATTTGGTATTGTATATCAAGCCGTAAAAGATAGAGTCTCCATCTTTGCGAATTACATGAATGCCTTTTATAATGTTGCACCCAGCATCACATACGATGATAATAACGTAAAAACAGGAGTGCAATCATTTAAACCAGAGCGGGCCAATCAGTGGGAATTCGGTACGAAAGCAAGCTTGATAAAGAATAAACTCTGGACAACACTGGCTTTATATGACATTACTGTTGCTAATAGGGTGTACAGCACACCAACAGGATCGGTACAAGGTGGTAAAGTACAGAGCAAAGGTGTCGATTTTGATATAGAATCATTACCTTTTCCAGGGCTTTCATTGAAGGCCGGATTTAGTTATAATAACATAGAAATAATAGCCGGTAATGGAAACGATTTCTACAATGAAAAAGGACGCGCACCTGGGGGTCAGGGCCCAAATACCTTGGCGAATTTATGGAGTAGCTACCAGATTCAGCAAGGTAAACTTCGGAATTTGGGCTTCGGAATAGGAGGGAACTATGGTGGAAAATACAAGGTGATAGATAATAGTGTGACAGGCGTTTTTGAGCTCCCAAGTTATACGCTCTTGAACGGAAGTATCTTTTATTCATTCAATAGATTCCGTATAAATTTCAACGTGAACAACATAAACAATAAACAGTACTATATTGGTTATTGGTCTGTCAATCCACAGCAGAAACGAAACTTTGTCGCAACGCTCTCCTATAAATTGTAAAATGGATTCGTAACAATGGGGAACAATAAAAAGGTACATACCTAAGGACTGATAAAAGTAAAAGGCAGATCATGACATAATCTGCCTTTCTTGTTTTTAATACAATAGGGTTTCAAAAAAACAATTCAGATCAATTATCGCCACAGCCAGCGAAAGGTATCTAGCGGCTATATTTTATGGGCCAGCCTGGATAAATAAAAGTTACTACCTCGCGTTGTATTGTTTACTGATGAATTGATTTATATTAATGTTGTGCTTTTTAAAGTTTTGTACAACCAGCATTTTTATTTTTTCAAATTGTTGAGCTGGTAGACCATCTTGTTCTTTCGCAGCCATATAGAAGTAGGTCCCTTTGTATTTTTGGAGTATAGAACGGACTGAAGCAAAGTCCATATTATCGAGTATATCCTCTTTGGGGTCCTCAGCACGTGGCACTGCAATAGATGTACTGTACCGGATGGGTCTAAACGTCGAATCTACCGCATGCCGACCAAATGGCGTAGACAAAGATTCTTTGGGATTAAACACTGTAAGGTAAATTGGCATGGTTAAACTATCGTCCGAGCTAAATACGCTCTTGTTCATCACAGCATAAAATTTGGCGGATGGATTGATCACCGTTAAGTCGTAATCCACACTATCGGGATGTCGGATATACTCCTCCAATAATTTATTGTCTTCTGCATGGCGCAGGCCAATCACATTGATTTCGACACCATAGGGATCCTTCGCGATATGGGGACTAAACGCTACTGAAGCCTGGGGATCGTTGGTCCATAAAAATACTGGGCCGAACGCAAGGGCGTATTCTGCGGCCACTTCTTTGGCTTTCTGTACATTATTTTCATAGGTTGTTTCCATGCTGAGAATAGCATCTCGAAAACCTGCCGATTCCCTGTCCCGCTGTTGCTGAATAAAATCAGCACCGCAAGTTCGAAAAAGCATCACGACTGCAAATACGGCTGATATCGGAATAGCGATGTACTTATAATCACGTTTTTTAGATTCTTCAAGTTGAGAGACAAGCGCTTTTGCGGTATTGTTGTGCTTGTTATCTACAACGACATCGCTGGCGGTGGCATTTTCTTCACGAGGCTCAGCTTGAAGAGCTAATGCTCGCTGCTCCAGACGATATAAAAGTTCCGCCCTGAACGCGGTAAAGATAATGGCCTCAGCGGCAGATTTTGGGTGGTCCGGATTGAAAAGCCAAACCAGCTTTTTCCCATTATTGAGTTTGATCCGCATGGATGGTGGGGGTGCCTGAAGCGGACCATAGGGTGGTATACTGTGTATATCTTGGTAAAGAATACGCCCATAACTAAGAGATGTAAACCCTTCCTCATCCAGACTGATGGTATCTATTGCTCTGGATTTTTTCACAAACCGCCAGATTCCTAGCCCCATCAGGCAGACCATTATTATCATATTAGGCCAAAAAATCCATTGTACATACTCCATAAGCCATACAGTCAGCAGCATGGTGACCAATGGTATTCCAGCGAGCACGAGTAGTAGATAGAGAAGTCCGCTGCTGTTTTGATATTTGAAAGTGTATTGTTTCATCGTATATTCTATCTCAAATAAGCCGTTTATTTATTTAGATCAATACGCTAAAACTACGACAAATAAACAAGTAGAAAAATCCATGAAAACAGGGATTTAACAACCCACTGCTCTTAGGTAAAACTGTTTAAAGATGCTAAACAATCTGGCTCAATTAGCTGTATAGAAACCAAAATTTTACTTTTATCCGGATGTATTTATTAGTTAACTTTATGCAAGAATTTACAATCCGTTATTTACTTTGCATGCGTCATATTAGCAATCTCATTGTTGGCATCCTACTATTTGTTTCATCCGTCCATGCGCAGGTCATGGATACTGCTCTGTATCAAAAATATAAACTAGCCCAAAACACTTTCCATAGATTTGAAAAAGAGCATAGGGGCACCGTCCAGGGTGCCAATCACCGTATCTCTTATCTCAGATGGGGCAGTAATACAGACAAAGTATTTGTCTGGTTACCGGGAAGTTTATTGTCTGCCTATGACTTTTATCCCTTTGCAGAATCGCTTGTCAAGGCAGGTTACTGTGTTTTGTCTGTCGATCATTATGGTCATGGATTAACAACGATACCTGATCGCGACCTGGATTTCTGGGATTTTGCCGATGATCTGGCAGCAGTGATGGATGAACTGCAAATTAAGAATGCAGTAGTGGGAGGGTTCTCAAGGGGCGGTTACCTCGCGACAGCGTTTTATGATAAGTATCCCGATCGGGTGAATGCGTTGGTGCTGGAGGACGGTGGTTCGGTCCATTTCAAATCTTTATTTAAACAAATGGATACAGCTCAAATAAAGAGCTTCTTTGAGTCGTTGGAACCACCAATAGAAGTTCAAAGATTGCTCTTTGATGTCTATAGATCAGACTTTGAAATCTATAAAAACATAGATCAGATTGATGGCTCAGCACAGCAATGGCAGATTTTTGGTTTTATAAAACATAAAGACAACAATAGCTTTTTATACCATGGTCTCAATGAATACATGAATATGCAGGATAGCACACATTATGTTCAGGTATTAAATACACCTTCGAAAATTAGCCGATATGCTTCTTCCATTGCAAGGGTAAATCCAATTGCAACTTACCGTTCATTGCGCGTCCCAATATTGCTAATAGATGCCATTGGTGAAAATGATTCTTTTGACGCACAGGAAGGTAATCGGCAACTAAAATCTCTACACCCTGATTTGGTACAACATCAGCTATTTGATTGTGCTGATCACAACGTACACTTTTCATGCCCAGAAGATTTCTTGAAGGCACTCAAAGATTTTTTAATAAGGCTTTAACTACTGTCATCACCACGAATAACATCCCAGTTAAAGTCCATCTTTATCGACAAATTATTCAATTCCTGGCAGCTAACGCTGATAGAAAAAGCAGGTCTCGCTGTACCATACTTGTGGTATGTCGATGTCCTTTTTAGCACCTGTCGTTCTGAAAGCAATATAGGCAACAATTACGCCGAGGACTATGTTTATGAGCCACCTTATTTTATCAGTACCTTGCTAAAGGTTAACTTACCACTCTCACAAATGCTGCAGCAGTAGGTGGCGGGTAACTCGTCAAATAAAGTACCAGCAACAATGTCTTGTGTACTATCTCCCCATGTTGGGTCATAAATTGTTTGACAAGCTTGACATTGATAAAGCGTAATTAAACTGACAGGTTCTTCAGAAACCTGAGCTGGTGGGATTTCACTTAACTGCTGTGTGGCCAATTTGCTTTGAAATTTATAAAAATCCTCACATAAGTCCAAAATGACATCGATAAGTTGGGCGCGCTCCACAGGTTTTCGGTAGGTGAGAAAATCCCGCGAATTGGGGTTAAAGTCCCGTGTATGCTGCACTTCAAACCAGGATTTATGCTCAGTAGCGCTGATGAAACGTAAAATTATAGATCCCCAAATACCAGTTTTGGGCTGCATTTTAATACCAAAACTGAGTTTGTAGGTCCGAATATCCAACCAATTCATCCGATGTACTAGTTCCTGCTTGATAGCTAAGGCGCTGGGATCAAAATCATCGGTCATCCAATTGAGCTCGTTGAGCGCATGGCGTAAATTGATCCGGTGCTGATCCAATATAAGATCCCAGGATGAACGGGTAGCAGGCTGTATATCCTTGATAATAATAGATTTCCACGGAGTGGTATACAATTGACCGATCCTATGTTGTAGACACAGGTTGCATATATCACGTAAAAAAGCAATTGAAAACGTTTCGGAACGCCTGTAGACGCCCAACCATAATCGATCTTGATAAGCATTGAAACCTTCATAATAGGGGAGCTTAAAGGCCGGTTCCGAAAAGGGTTGTCCTACTGGTTGAAACAGAAATTTTCCGGATGCAGTTGCTAACTCTTCCAATTTTTGCCCGAGTTGCTGTCCGTCGTTCGCGTTTTTGACTGACATCCCGAACATCATTGGCTCCAACAATTGGCTTAGCATCGCAATATCGTCGGTATTCACCAGGGTGGACCAGGTATAAAATAAGCTGCTTTTTGGAAACCGAAGCTGTAGGTGCCAATAATTGCTAAGCTCAGAGGTGATGAAATTGAGATTACCGGTATAATAGGGTACAAGAGACTGGCTAGCGTCGACAATATTTACCTTTAATCTGGGGTTGAAATCAAAACTGTCCAAAATATCTTTATATACCCCTTCCCGTATCCATGCACTCTGATTGAAAATACCGTCAGCGACGTAGGAGCTAACAATATTTGGATGAATGTCATGTCCAAGTTCATAATGAAAATCCAAACTGAGCAGGGTATATTCCAGATCTTCAAACTGAGCATCGTTAACACGGAAATAAAGCTGCTGCCGGCTACCAAACTTAACTTCCTTTATACCGGCTTCAGCTAAAGGCTCCAATAGATTGGCGAGTTCGCCCGTAGAGATTGCACCACCCGTAAGATTAATTTTAACAAATTGCTCCGTGTTAATTGTATTACTTTGCATAAAGTTGTGCCTCCTTTTCGTTATCGGTAATATAGTTCTCTAGAATACTCTTCACTTCCGGTCGGCACGAACCACAACCCGTGCCCGCTCCTGTAGAAGTACATAATTCCTGAAAATCAGTACATCCATCGCTCATTCGTCTGATCAGATTACCTTCACCAACCTGACTACAGGAACATACCAATCTACCTGAAACTGCTTCTTTGGCTGTCCCGCTGCGTAAAAGCTGTAAACGCATTTCGCTCAATTCAATTCTATTTGCGATCAAGTTTTTGAATTCGAGAAATTCGTTTTTGTCACCAATCAGTATGGCACCGACAAGTCTATCGCTGTGGATAATACACTTTTTATAATATCTCTTGGCTTTATCAATAAAGACAATTTCTTCATATTCCTCATTTGGAGCTTCAGCCAAGCCAATACTGCATAGGTCAAAACCTTGAATCTTGATAATATTCATAAATAAGCTCCCTTTATAATAGCTACTGATATCACCTTGAAGGTAGTTGGCGACGACAGCAGCCTGTTCTTCGGCTGCTGCCGTGATACCATAAAGTGTACCTTCAAACTCGGCAATCTCACCGATGGCATAAATTGCTGGATCGCTAGTTTTCATATGCTGATCGACAACTACGCCGCGTTGGCACAGCAAATTCGCCTCTTTAGCCAATTCGATATTAGGGGTAGTACCAATGGCCAAAATGACGGCATCGCATTTGATCTGTCGACCACTTTTTAATTCAATTTTAGTCAGTTTATTGCGCCCGCAGTAGAGTTGCACTTCATCGTTATAAAATATATCGCAACCAAGGTCTACCATCTGCTCATGGAGGAGCTGGCTTCCCAATGGATCCAATTGTCTATTTAGAAAACGCGAAACCCGTTGTATAATGGTAATCTTTGTTCCGTTTTCACGAAGTGAGGCTGCCATTTCCAGCCCCAATAGGCCACCACCGACGATAACAACATGCGCCTCCTTCGGAAGATATTTACTGAGACGGTCAGCGTCCGTTCGGCTCCTCATCGTAAAAATGCCGGGCAGTTGCGGCACATGCCTGGGCAGGCTAGGCCGACTGCCGGTAGCGAGAATCAGTACATCATAGTTGGTTTTTATTCCCCTGGAATCGTAGACACACTTATTGTCACGATCGATAGCAGTAACCTGTACAGCACGAATATGCTGTATTTTTAATGCAGCTTCTTCAGCATCTTGCATCTTGACGAGTTGTTCCCACTTGAGTTCGCCACTGATGTAGTGGGGCAACATGACGCGATTGTAAAAAGGTGAATTTTCATTGCTAAAGATAACGATCTCATCGTCTCCGTTCAACTCGCGAAATGACCGAACAAAACCATGCGCACCTGCGCCTGCGCCAATAATAACGATACGCTCTTTTTTCTTAATATGTTTTTCAACACGCACCGCACAGAATTTGAAGTCGGGCTCTTTGGAGATGGGATCAACTAAATCATTTGTTAGATTGTTGGCCCGATTAAGGTCGGATCCCAATATTTTCCCCCAATGCATCGGAAGGAACACAACGCCAGGTTTAATGCTGTTGCTGACACGTGCCCTGACACGAACCTCTCCACGAAGGGAGTAGATATTAGCCAATTGACCATCCCTGAGATCAAGCGATGCTGCATCGCTTGGATGAATTTCCAAAAATGCATTTTGAATGTGTTGGTTGAGTTTACTGACTTTGCCGGTTTTTGACATGGTATGCCATTGGTCACGTATGCGACCGGTGGTGAGAATAAACGGGAAATTCAGGTCAGGCATTTCGCTAAGATACTGGACTGGCGGGCTGTGCAATTGTGCACGGCCGCTTACCGTATGGAATTTGTTGTCCACGAATAAACGCGCAGTTCCCTTTTTCTGATCCACGTTGAAAGGCCACTGCACGGTATTCAGGCTGTCAATAAGCGTATAATTCAAGCCCTGTACCGTGATGTTTGTCCCGGCAGTCAATTGCACATGTTCCTTATAGATATCCTGGGGTGTTTGATATGCAAAGCCCTTAAAGCCCATTTTCTCTGCAAATAGTGAAAAGATTTCCGCATCTGGGCGAGCTTCACCAGGTGGGTCTATAGCTTTATGCAGGTGACTGATCCTTCGTTCCGAGTTGGTCATTGTACCCTCTTTCTCTGCCCATGCAGCAGCGGGAAGAATAACATCGGCAAAGGCTAAAGTCTGAGGTTTATTGGAGATCTCTTGCACAACGACAAATTTGGCTTTATGCAAGGCCTTTTCGACCAAACGTACGTTGGGCATACTGGTCAATGGATTGGTACAAAGTATCCAAATAGCTTTGAGGCGCCCATCTGCCAATGCTTCAAACATCTCTGTAGCCGTAAGCCCGGGCTTTCCACTTATGATCGTACCGGACCAGAATTGCTGCAGTTCGTCGCGATGCGTTTTGTTGTCCATGTCCCGATGAGCTGGCAGAAGATTGGCCAAGCCGCCGACTTCTCGGCCCCCCATGGCATTGGGCTGTCCAGTAAGGGAAAATGGGCCACTCCCAGGTTTACCAATCTTTCCAGTGATCAAGTTAAGCGCAATCAGACTTAGGTTCTTGTTGACACCCACCACGCTCTGGTTGAGTCCCATTGTCCACATGCTCAAAAAGCCTTTGGATTCGCCGATATAACTGGCCGCACGTTCGATATCTTCAGCTGCAACACCGCAAATCGCTGCAGATTCCAACAAGGTGCGCTCAAAGACCCGTTCTTTGTATTGCGCGTAACCTTCGGTATGATGTTCTATAAAATCAAGATCAAGATCTACATCTCCCTGCTCAATGAGCAATCTTCCCAATGCATAGTTGAGGACAATGTCTGTTCCGGGATTGATCTGCAAATGTAGATCTGCCAAGGCGCAAGTATCGGTAACCCGGGGATCAATAACAATAATTTTGGTGGCTGGATTCTTGGCTTTATGGGCCTCGACACGCCTCCAAAGGATAGGATGACACCATGCAGGGTTGGCACCTGTGACCAAAAAGCAGTCTGCGATTTCGATATCATCGTAGCAGATCGGTACACTGTCTTCGCCCAGTGTCTTTTTGTATGCTGCAACTGCACTGCTCATGCATAAACGAGAGTTTGTATCAATATTATTTGTGCCGATAAACCCTTTGACGAGCTTATTAAGAATATAATATTCCTCGGTGAGACATTGCCCTGAGGCATAGAATGCGACAGAGTCGGGGCCGTATTTTGCAATCAGGGCACGAAATACGGCCGCTGTTCGTTCCATCGCGTCATCCCAGGAAACACGCTGTAGGGGAGCAGAGCGATGATAACGCATTTGCGGATAAAGCAACCTATCAGAGCGGTCATTTACCGTATACTGCAAATTCATTCCTTTACTGCATAGCTTCCCCTGATTTACTGGATGTTGTGTATCACCAGCAACAGAAATCAGCTGATTTTTTTCTACGGTTATTTCTACCCCACAGCCTACTCCGCAGTAGCAGCAAGTGCTTTTGTAAACGTTGTTCAATTTTTTGTTCATACCAACATACTAGTTTTGCACTTCTAACGAGACAGCTTGAATAGCTGTTTGGCTTTTCGGGCGGAAACGGACAAGTAAAACTGTGAATCCGATCAAGAACACACCGATACCGATGTATTGAAAAGCGTCAGCATAACTCAATGTCTCGGATTTGAAAAGAAAGCCAACCAACATCGCACCGATATTGCCGCCAGCTCCGACAATCCCGCTTACACTACCGATATTATCCTTGTTGATAAAAGGCACAATGCCGTAAGTACATCCGTTTGCCATCTTTAGGAAGAGGGCAAAAAGCAGCATGGTAATAATTGCTAGCACCAAGGTGTTGGATGTGGAAAAAAGGCTGATACCTATTCCTTCTAAAAGCAATAATATACCAAGGAGTACCCCCTTGCCCTTGATCCCATAAGTTTTTCCTACTTTATCACTTACCATACCGCCCAATGCACGGGCAAAAAGATTCATACCGCCAAATATGCTGGCCAATGCTCCCGCCACAATGATGCCCGTATCAAAACGATCAATAAAAAAAGTTGCTGCCACATTGTCTACAGTGATTTCTATTCCGAAACAGGCCGCATAAGCAAGAGTGAGTACCCAGACTCGATAATCTTTTAATGCAAGCAAAAATGAACCATTTTTTTTCGAATAGGACCTTGTGTCTGCAGGAAGGTCATTAAAGTTACCATTAGGCGTATCTGTCGTATAACGGTAGTAAATCCAAGCCATGATAAGTAGAATAATTCCAGGAACTACCATTGCGATTCGCCAGGAATCTGAATGACTCACAAAGCCCATTCCAGCAAATGTAGCTGCTATAAGCGGCATAACTAAATTGGTAACGCCCCCACCAAGATTTCCCCAACCGCCGGTCACGGCATTTGCTGTCCCAATGATATTGGGCGCAAACATCATTGACGTATGAAATTGAGTAATCACAAACGAAGCACCAATAATACCGATGAAAAATCTAAACAATAAAAATGATTCGTAGCTATTACTCAGACCGATAAGCATGACAGGAATAGAACCCGCCACCAAGAGGATGGTATAGGAAATCCTTGGCCCCAAAGTGTCACACATTTTTCCAACAAATAATCGTGCAACAATAGTAGCGGAAACAGAAGCGATAATGATATTACCGACTTCGCTTTTACTCAGTCCAAGTTGTTCGCGGACCAATGGCATGAGTGGCGCAACGCCAAACCACCCAAAAAAACAGAAAAAGAATGTAATCCAAGTAATGTGAAAGGTGCGCATCTGTATGCCTCTGAAAGAAAAGACACGGAGCTTGTCAAGTGGCTGAAGTTGTTGGTTCATGGTTTTGTAAGTTTATGGTTGATGAAAATGGTAATTACATAGCAATATTTTGTTTTTTAGTACTTTTTATATTAAATCACCTCATTATAATCTATTTTTGGATAACCAAAACTATTTATAACACACTAATCACTCATATTTAACATATTTTTATTTATGAAATTGACAAAAACATAAAATATAATAGATAATACAATATATTTTACACAGAAATTATATTATTAATACAATATTTCAATCAAATTTACCAAAAAATATGATATATATCATATTATATATTCATAAAAAATAAATATCAATATATATTATTATAAAAAAACGAGTAAATAATAAATAATATGATTAAAATAAAGATATTAAATAACTAAAAACACCTAATAGAAGGTATATTATAAAAATAAACCCATTAAATCAGAAATAAATAAGATATAAAATCAAAAAATCAAATATTATCAAGAATTTTGCAGAGAAAAGGATAGCTTTTTTGTTCTGAATAGTGATATTTCATTCAAAAAACAAAAAATCACCTCAGTAATTAACAAAAAAGGGGCGTAATATAAAAATACCTTTTTTGCTCCGAATACTTTTAATATGCTACCTTGAGCATTGCAAATGAGAAAATATAACGCTATAATGTAGCGAATAGACTGAAAAATAACTGAGAAAGATCGGGAGGATAGCCATATGCACGAAGTCGATCGCCACTAAAATCGATAACCCAAGGATAAGGCGGTACGAATCCCAGCGAATGGGCCTTTCGTCTTCAGTGTGACTCCTTCGGAATCAACTTCTTTTTTGAGGTCTAACACATCAATGTCAAAATCCTCCAACTGTTTACGCAGTTCCTCTTGTTCATCAGTATTTAATTGGGTTTTCCCCTCAAAGGTACCGTTATTAAATCCGTAGTTGGGACCAATAATTCGCCAATCTAGATAGATATGCTCGCCGAGACGCCATTGGCTACCAATAGCTAGTCCAGCTGTCAAGGCATTCAAGGCACCCGAAATCGGAACTTCCTTTTGGTAATCTGGTTCTTCAACCGACAGTATGGTGCTAAGGCTATAACGTGCATATTTTACGAAAGGAGCAAAGTAGAATCCTCTGAAAGCATCATTATTACCGAGATAAAAGCGTATTTCCGGTGTAAAGGAAAATGCCCCAAATTTCGCTCCACCCAGAATGTCACTTGGATCATCAATGGCAGATTCCCATATCGAGCGGAAGGGAAGCCCAGATTTAGGACGAAGACTTAATGTCGCATTTAGTGATACGCGTTGTTGAATCGCCTTTTCATATTCGAACGCAACATTCCCAACCGCCAATGGCAAGATATTTAATTTAATTAAATTGGTATTTTCCTGTGCTTTTAATCCCGACATCGCCAATATTCCGATGATAAGTGTAACTAGGTAGTAATGTTTCATATTGATATTTTAAACTGATCCGGCCTATTGGCGTAGATGAACAAATCCAAGCTGTAGGATGTATAAATTCCTTTATCCCGTCCTTTACCCCAATAACGTTATTTAATAGGACTTATTTTATCTCATTAAGAACATAAGAGGTAAATATAAGGTTTTTACTAAGAGAACATTATAGTGTTCTTATTTATTTGCCTTTCTTTGAATAGATTAAAAGCTTTTGCGAGATGCCGTAAACGTCACTTCCCTGAAAAATTTTGTATTTATAAACTATCGATAGCCCTGTTTTGTTATATCAATGAATCAATCCAATAAAAAATGGTGGACACGACGGCTACACGAATCTCCATTAATGCGCAGTTGAAGAGGGCGAGATCATTGGAATCAGAAGGTAGTACCGAAGAAGCAATAAAAGATTATAGGGCTATTATCACAAAAGATAAGCTAAATGTGGATGCCTACAATCGATTGATGGTCCTTTTTCGTAAGCAAAAAGATTACAAAAAAGAACATCAGATCATAAAAAAGGCGCTCCTTGCTTTTGAAAAAGAGATCAAAGAGAACCAGCGCGAGTGGAAAAAAACAAACCGAAAATCTGCCGATCTAAGTGAAAATTTAGCCAAAGCATTGGGATTGCTGGACAATCTTGGTGACCCGATCTATGACGACCCTCAGATGATGACCTGGCGAAAGCGCCTACGGGTAGTGGAACAAAAACTGAAATAATATATTGGCCAGATTCGGCCAAATTTAGGCCAATTATATAAAATCCCACAGCATCTTTCCCGATAACTTTGTCAAATAGCGTTAAACAAGGTTATCATGAAAGAAAAAGTACAAAAAATTATTGCGAAAGTCGTCCCTGAGAAATCGGCTGACCCGATTGCCGATGACGATAGACAAGTGAACAGGCTATACTTCAATTACGCAGGTATGTATCTGTTCCCCCTATTTCCGATGGGGGATCTGTCCGTCGTTCTCCATGAATTGAGGCGGACTTGGAAGAAATATGCCGAAAAACGGCATAGCGCCAAGCAACAGCATGTTGTTTTTAAAGGAGTAAAGAAATGAGGTGGGATCTTTCATTTGTTTCTATTAGTGTAGGCATATTTTTCTTTTTACGGTCCGCCAACGGCCAGGTAAGAGATACGGTACAGCCTATGAACCTGGTAAAAATATGGGAGTCAATAGCCTCCCATAACCACCAGCTAAAGTTACAGGGTCTCAAGAGTGTAGCTGCTTCTCTTGCCATTATTGAGGCGAAAGATCAGTATTTACCTACGATTTCTCTCAACGGGGATTTTAAACTCAACACTAAATTCCTCCTGTATCCAGAAGGACTGTTCTCTGCTCCACAGGATGTGCCGGTATCCGGTTATGGCTATGGGCTGGGTTACAACCTAAACCTCAATCTTTACAATGGTGGCCTCGATAAAAGAAATATTCAGCTAAAAAAGGAAGAAAAGTTGGCCATGCAATTTGAATACGAATTGCAGCACAACAATCTAAAGTATATAACTGCTGTCGCTTATTATGAACTATACAAATTCATGAAATTCAAGGAATTTATTTCTGCCGAAATATCCGCTGAACAACGCCAGCTATCGACAATCGAACATCTCTACAAGAATGGAATTGTCTTAAAGAGTGATGTGCTGCGAATCGCTGTTAAATTGGACAATTTAGAACTCCGCCGGTCTGAAGTACTCAAAAGAATTGACCTTACGAAACAGAAACTGAATGTGCTCATGGGCCGCGACGAAATGGAATCACTCCAGATAGCACTTCAAGAAGACTTGAACCCTGATCTGCAGGATGTTCATACATACGGTGATTATATTGGCATTGCCCAACAACAGTCTCAGGAATTTAAAATCATTGAATCCACGATCAAAACCAGTGAATTAAAACTAAAGCAGGTGAAATCTGCCACACGGCCAAAGCTCTACTTATACTCGAACTATAACTACACCTATCCGCAGATCTCATTCTATCCATATAGCAATAATTTATGGGGATTTGGGCAGACGGGGCTCAAAATGCAATGGTCTATTGACAATGCATTCAAAAGTAAACATGCTGTCGCACAGGCCAACATACATATTGAGGAACAAAAGTCAGTCATGCTGATCAAACAGGAAGAGGTTAACCTGAAGATCAGACATGCATTCCTGCAGCGCGAACAGGCCCAACAACAGGTAATAACAGCTGAGAAAAACATCGCGCAAAACACCGAAACTGTCCGGGTCATCAAAAACAGTTACCTCAATCAGGAATCCTTGCTGACAGATCTGTTAGAAGCAGAAAATGCATTGCTTGAAGCCAAGTTTAACCACATATCTGCGTTGGTCGAATTAAAACTAAGCCACATCCAATTGTTGGCGATAACAGGGATACTTTAAAAGATATAAGATAATGAATAAGAATAAAATAGATAAGGTCGTGGTCACTTCCACGAAGTACTTTGGTATTGTCTTGCTTACGGGCATGCTGGGCTGGGCCATGCTATACCTATGGCGAAATTTACAGTATGAGCAGACAAATGATGCACAAATAGATGCTTACTTATCGCCCATAAGTGCCAAAGTGGGTGGATATATCAGTAAAATTTATTACAACGATAACCAACAGGTACATCAAGGCGATACACTTGTATTGATTGAAAAAGATGAGTATCGACTCAAACAGAAGGCCGCTGCAGCCGAGTTGTTAAGTTCGCGTGCGAAACTGCCGATCTTGGCGGCAAGTGAAGAGACACAATCCAAAAACATTGCTGTAATCAGTGCACAATTAATGGGGGTCCAGGCAAAATTAGAGCAACAACGCAAAGAGTTTGAACGATATAAAAGCCTGCTGGCAGATGAATCGACCACACAACAAAAGTTTGACCTCGTGAATACAACACTCCTGAGCCAACAATCTGACTATGCCCAGACAATAGCGTCTCTGGAGGCCGCCAAATCAAGACTCAAGGATATACAAGCTCAGCGAGCTGCAATTGCCGCTGAAATAAATATCAAAACGGCGCTATTGGAGCGACAACAACTTGATCTTCGGTACACCGTAATAACGGCACCTTTTGATGGTCGTATTGGTAAGAAAACCATTCAACAAGGACAGCTTGTGCAACCGGGGCAAACATTAGCTTTTTTGCTCAATGAGGCCGAAAAAAAATGGGTAGTCGCCAATTTCAAAGAAACACAGATCAAGTCATTTCATATCGGACAGCGGGTTGCTATAGAAACAGACGCTTACCCCGAAGAAGTATTCTCTGGAGTAATCGAATCGCTATCGCCAACGACAGGAGCACGTTACTCGTTGTTGCCACCGGATAACGCCACCGGTAATTTTGTAAAAATCATCCAACGCATCCCCGTCAGAATTAAATTGACCGGTAATTCGGAGATGCTATCTAAACTCTCGCCCGGAATGAATGCCAATGTTTATGTTTTAAAGAAATAACTATGCAAGCACATAAAATACCTTTATTTAAACACTGGGTCTCGGAAGGTCTCGCACGGGCGGTCATCTTTGCGATATTGATGACATCACTTTGCTGTTTTGCCTTATATAGCAGCCCGGTAACCATTATGGGATTCTACGGTATCGATGCTACGGCCATGCAATACGGAATGGTGGTTATTTATGGCTCGACCGTAACTTTCCTGGCGCTAGATGTTCGCATCGTAAAACGCTTTGCTTCCCGAGGCTATTTGCTCCTGGCCCTCGCCATCAATGGGATATGTACCTTGATCTGCTTCTATAGCAGAAATTGGACAATCTTTCTAATCGGCCAATTTTTACAAGGGATTACATGTGCTCTTTTGTCAGGTATCGTACTCAATCTGATCTTTCCACGGCTGGAGTCGACCAGAGCAAGGGTAATTGGCTATACAATTTTATATGCTGGTATACAGATTTCAGTGCCACTATATGCCATATTCTGTAGCGCTATCCTGTATGTCAGGGATTTCAATTGGCTATTTTATGGCATTATCATGCTACTTATACTACTTGGGCTAACCGTATTGATTACCATGCATCCGAACGCCAGGCTTCATAAAAAGCTACCGCTATATCAGGTCGACTGGATTGGTTATATCTATTACACCTACATTACCTTAGCTCTTGGATATATTCTTATATATGGGCAACAGTTGGACTGGATAGATAATCCTTACATTAAAATACTAAGCCTTATTTTAGGTCTTGTGCTTATTTTATTCGTCCTACGGGAAATGCGACTGAAACGACCTTTAATTGACCTTCGCATTTTTGGAACCAAAAACTTTGTATTGGGACTATTATTACTGGTGATTTTCTACCTCTTTAAGGGAAGTACTGGACTGACCTATAGCTATGTGGAGAATGTTTTGGCCACCGATTCCCTACACACAATCCCGCTCTGGCTCGCGGTGATTGCCGGAACCTTATTAAGCATGTTTGTGACGGCCCGCTTTGTATTAAGTGGAACGAATCTGATGCAGCTCATGCTTGTGGGATTTATGATTATGGCCATGTATTATGGCTATATGCTCCTGTTTGTCTCAGTGGCAGGGGAGACCTTAGATTTTATCCTACCCATGTTTATTTATGGTCTTGCCACTGGAGCGCTGTTTGTACCAATTGTTTTTTTTACAGCTTCGGCAGCGCCACAAGGGATGGCGCTATATGCCTCCCTATTAGGTATCTTCGCCCGATTCGTTGGATTCTGCAGTAGCATTGCCCTTAATAACCAACTACAGCTCTATACAAAGGGAGCTATCCGCGACAAACTACGCGAAACGCTGACCGAAACAAACCCGCTTATCCCTTCGGTATGGCAGGATATTCAAAATACTTATATAAACGCCGGGAACGATATCTATGTGGCTAAAAACGCATCAGATTTTCTTTTTAATAAGTTAATCAAACAGCAGTTATTTGCACGAGCGGTGCGGGATTATTATGATGTAATGTTTGTTATACTGCTTTGTGTCATTATCGCTTTGTTGTTGGTACCAAGGATCCGCAATGTTGTCCTAAAGCTCCGAAAGAATAATATCCCTTATTGAATTAAGATAGCCCGGCCTTACTGTAACTTAGAACGAAAATCTGAAGGGCGGATGTTTGTCAGTTGGAAAAAAGTATTGCTGAAAGCCGAAATATTAGAATAACCGACCTGATAGGCAATCTCACTTATGGAAAGACTCGTATCTTTGAGTAGGTCCATCGCACGTATGACACGGAGCATTTTGAGATATTGAACAAAGGAGAGGTGTAAACACTGTTGAAAAAGTCTAGTCAAACTGCGGACACTGAGGCCGAATTTTTGGGCAGACTCTTCCAAGCTTAACGGCTCGTCGATACGATGACGCATATCATCGGTGATGGCACGCATACGGCTATCGTCCGTGGTGGGTAGTTGAATAGAAAATTTCTGCAAATTTTCATGTGCGAGCAACTTTTTAACGGTAGACATCAATTCATACTCCCAGCAGCCAGCAAAATAACTACCCTGCCAGGTCTCACTAAAGGCAAGCAGTTCAAACAATAACCTGCTGACAGGATAGATGCCAAGTTCTTTGTAAAAAGCTCCATCATCATCAGCAGCAGGGAAATAGATATTGATAATATGAAGATCTTGTGCATTATACATCAGGTTGTGCGCATAATCTCCTGGGATCCAAATATAATGGTTCGAGGGAATGTAATAATCACGCTCTGACGTTTGAAGATAGGCTATACCACCAAATACCAGCAGCAACTGTCCTTTGGCATGCTGATGGGCCGGCAATTTCTGCTCAATCTGTTGACGCATCACTAAAATGGATTCGGGATACTCGTCAATGGTTTTTGAAAGTTCGCTTACGTATTCCATCAATGGCTTAAATTTATCGTATACTGTTATTCTAATCCTGTATTTAGGTGTTATAAATATCGCCACCTTGCGACTGAATTAGTTTAGAATCACTATAAATAACATGCAATTATACAGCTTTATAGCGAATAAGACAAACCGCCCTAAATGGAATTGAGCAAAAGCATTACCTTAAAAGCGTTTACATTTTTGTACAAACGATATAGATAACGTTTTTTGTTTTTTCACCCCAAAAACGTACTTCTTACAATTTCGCTCCGATTTATTACCTAATCTATTTTTTTCCTATTCAATTAATTTTTGAACAATATGAAATAATTCATTCGAAAAGGGTTGTAATAGGACTTGTATAACCATTCTCAGCGAGAATACGTATTTCTACCCTTGTCAGTAGTATAATTATTTTCGAGGTAATACCCATTTAAAATTAGCATTCTTCTTGTTCTAAGCTATTAGGATCAACTTTTAAACAACAAAGAGGATAAATTATGAACAACTACAATTTAAACGTACTAATTAAGGAGAAAAGAGGGTTGCTAAACCATTTTGCTACTAAATTTACAAACGACCCAGATGAAAAAGAAGACTTGATCCAAGAAACGTGGATCCGGGCATTAAAATCTATTGATAAATTTGTGCATCACCCCAAATTAATGAGCTGGCTATATGTAATTATGAAGCATACATATATTAACAAATACCGTAAGGCTAAACGCGTGGGGGAAATCCAAGATACCTATATCGACCTAGAAAGTTCAAATAATACTGTTCATAATAGGGGAGTAAGCAAATTTATGGCAGAAGACATCGAAAAGGCAATGTGTAGTCTGACGCAGGAGAACTATGAGATCTTTCGATTGTATTTAGATGGGTATAAATATCATGAAATTGCTAGCTACTTTAACATGCCGGAAGGAACAATAAAAACAAGAATTCATATGGCCCGTAAAAAGCTACAGCAACAACTTAAAGCTTATAAATTGAATTGATAGATAGTTCACTGCATTTTTTATAATTATATTCAGAGCCAAACGGAAACTCGTTTGGCTCTTTTATTTTTACCTTGCATAGTGGGCGTTGAAATGCTCATGAAACAGGAGCGAGTGACAAAAGTACTAGCTGGATCAATTTAAATAAATAAGCGCACAGACTTTGTGCGCTATATATAATCCTTCACAGTTTGCCAGAGATAGAGCGGCTATTGCGCTGTAGCTCTTGCAGTATTGACAATTTTATATTGCAATTTTACCGCCTGTTACGGCGATAGTGGCTCCAGCAATGTAACTGCTTTCTTCTGATGCCAGAAATACGTACGCAGGAGCAATTTCCACTGGCTGTGCTGGTCTTTTAATTGGACTATCCTTACCAAAGTTCTCAGGTTCGGGCATTGTGGATGGAATTAAAGGTGTCCATACTGGACCAGGGGCGACGGCATTGACGCGAATTCCCTTATCCTGCTCAAGCAGCATCTGCGCCAGATTAGCTGTAAAATTTTGAATGGCACCTTTTGTGGCTGCATAATCCAATAGCACGGCGTTGGGATGGTAGGAGTTTACGGATGCTGTATTAATAATGGAACTGCCTGGTTTCATATAAGGAACTGCGGCTTTACACAAGTAGAACATACTCCGTATATTGGTTTCGAAAGTACGATCCCACTCTTTGGATGTAAGTTCCTCCAAGGTTTTATGGGCCATTTGATAGGCCGCATTGTTAATCAGAATATCAATACCACCTAGTTCCTTGACACAGAGAGCAATCAATTCATTAGCATAGGCTTCTTCTCGTAAATCACCTTTGGAAATAATTGCCTTACGACCTTCGCTTTCAACAAGACGTGCAGTTGCTGCTGCATCCTCATCCTCGATATCATAACCATAGTTAATGACCACATCTGCACCTTCACGGGCAAAAGCGATCGCTATCGCACGACCTATTCCGGAATCAGCACCAGTGATGATGGCTTTAGCATCCTTTAATTTTCCCGTGCCAATATAGCTCTCTTCGCCGTGGTCAGCTTGTGGCTTCATTTCTGCTTCTACTCCTGGTACTTCTTGTTCCTGCTTTGGAAATGGGGGCACCGGATATTTTGTGTGTGGATTTTTGAATTGTGTCATAGCATGAATTTTATAGTGACATTAAATATTTCTCTTAAGTGGTCCAATGTTATAGCAAATATCCTCCCGGAAACAATAACGGTTGAAGTATTTATAACAATTTGCCTACTGATTAAGTGCGATTTTTGTATCTATTTTATCTTTCCTTTGCACTTTTAGAGTGTTTAAGGAATGTAAAAAGTTTTCTTCATTGCTTTATGAATTAGTTTTAAACTGAACAGTAGTGGACAGCGTATCGTTCAAAAAAAATGATGATATACATCAACTGATCGGTATAGATAGCGTGAAGATAAACCTCAACGTTAGACGATCGCCAGCCGTGTCGTTTTCTCATGGCTTCGGTTTTTACTCAAATACAACGTACACCCTTTGGGTAGGCAACTATTATGGAGGTAGCGTTGTTCAAGGTACAGTTAGATCCTTTTTAATATCAAGACACAAGTAAAAACAACAAAACAATGATCACTATAAAGCATATCTTTTGTACAGCCGAAACACCAAAAGGTTCAAATGCCAAATACAATTACGATCCGAATTGTGGAGGATTTGTACTTGCCAAGTATCTACCTCTGGGATTTGTTTTTCCCTACGATTTTGGTTTTATTCCGGGAACGGAGGGTGAAGATGGAGATCCGCTGGATGTTATTATAATAGCTGAGCAGGGAACTTTTCCGGGCTGCATGATGAAATGTAGAGTCATAGGCGCAATAAAAGCTGTACAGCAGGAAAACGGTGAGATGGTGGAGAATGACAGGTTTCTAGTCGTTCCTGAAACTTCAATGACCTTTGGCAATATTCATAGAGTGGCACAATTGCCCGACACGGTGCTGGAAGAGTTGCAAAATTTCTTTATCAGCTATAATAAACAGGAAGACAAACTCTTTCGGCCCCTCAAAATAATGAGTGCGAAGGATGCCCTTAACGCAATAGAAATAGCAAAGAAAAAAATGAAACCTACCAAAAAGATTGAGATTTTTGTACCGTTAACAGACAGAAAAGGGAAGCCTTTTCCAAATTATCTTTATAAAAATATTAAGAAGCAACTCACAAAAGATTTTGGTGGGATGACCGCTTATATACAAGCTCCCGCGGAAGGAATATGGGCGGATGAGGGGCAAGAAGTGGTCAAGGATCGTATGATTGTTTACGAAGTCATGGTACCTGTCGTTGACCAGTCCTATTGGCGGGAGTATAAGCACAAATTAGAATACCAGTTTGCACAGAAAGAACTGGTGATAAGGCAAAGTGACATTGCCGTGTTTTAAACTTTCCGGACTGGCCCTTACAATATCTAAGACCAATGGACGCATGATGTACTTAAAAGTATTTAGTACAGCTGGTAAATATCATTGTTCAGGTCATAGCAGGATAAATAGCTTACCAACTTATTTTGATCATTCCTGCAGCGTCCAACTCGAAATGCCCAAGGCTTATCGCCTTTATCTCCCGATAAGTTGACTTATTTTTTTGTTTTACTTTGATTGTTGACAAGACCGTTTGAGACAACATAAGAAGCTGCATTTCTGCTTTGAGCAGGTAACTGCCATCAATATGGAAGGTGGCTGAGTTTTTTCCTACTCTAAATCCGGTAATAGGATAGTTGACAAAGACAATCGCACCGAGCTCTGGAATTGTGAAATATTGTCTCGGTATGATTCCGAATGCGAGTCCTGCACCATAGACTTCCTGACCAACTGATCCACTTTTTTCCCAGCCGTCATGTATGTCTTCCAGCGGAACCCAAAGATCTTTCTTGATTTCACCGGTCTTGATTTCATCGGCGATCATCTCATCAGGTAGAAGGGGTGGATAGTAATAAGCTAATCTTCCGATTGCATATTTGATAAATTCAGGTAGCAAAACTTTTAGGGAAGGCAAAATCGCAATATCTTTAGCGACTTCCAAATAATGATGGAGGGCAGCAAATACTTCTAGTTCTTCATAAGCCGCGGTATAAGGCGCATCGTTCAATGGGAACACGGCGAAGAAATAAGGAAAATTCGTACCATGACCGTAATTGCAATCCCATAGCTGACAATTTTTAAAAACCCCGGCTAGACAGCAATAACTAAGTTCCAGATAACGTTTTTCTGCTGTTTCGCGATATAATTCAAGTAGGGCTGCTGCTGCAAACGCGGTATTATTTGCCTGATAAAAGATGTCGAAAGCCAGTCCATCAAGACTTTTAACTGCTTTTGCAGCCTCATTCAAAAATCTCTTTTCCTTTGTCAATTGCCAGGCCATGAACATTACGTGGGCATAGCTCCCGGGAACATCCTTTTCGCCACCCTTGCCGGGTTCGGTTTCTGCTTTTAAAACCTCCAATGTAGTCATTTTATAGAACACAGGCCAGTTATAATCGAAATGCTGAGCCACCCTAATTGTATAGTCTATTGAATCAAGAAACAATTTTTTAGCTTGTTGGTCGCCACGCAACGCTAATCTAGACAGATTTAATAGAGGATGGTGAAGGTACCATGAGTCCATTACCATTTCGCGCTTCTGCTCCTCCGATCTATCTAAATCGTGTTGCAAGGCTGGATGCCATCTGACAATACTCTCTACGGTCTGATCATAGAAAGACTCGAGGCCACTGCTTATGTCTTCATAAAGCGGATGTTTTTTCCCTGCCCAGCTTAGATACTCATGTAATGGCAGTAATACTGCAAGCTGTACCATAATCTCAGAAGGTGTAGTGTAATCACTTACGTAGGCATTGAGATAAGGGACACCACCTGTTTGCGTCCAACAACCTTTGTTTCCATAGAGATCTATCAGCACTTTCTCAGCCGTAGACAACCAATCGTGCTTGGCAGGCGCTGGCTTTGGCAACAATAAATAAATATTTGCAAGATGTTCAAGGAACTGTGTTGTGATAGCCAGATCGCCATCAGGTATATCCTCACGCAAGAGAACAAAAGCATCAGAAATTATAAATTCGCGATCAGCAGGCAGCGGCTTTTCGGTATTGACAGGAAATTGAAAGCCGATTTCGGGCCATTCTCCCCCAACAGTGTCACGCAGGGAAACTTCGGTGGCTTGACAATACGGAGACATTGCACTTAAATTCTGAAAGTAAAACACTGAGCCGACCTGAGGCTTTGTCATACTGAAAAAGAGCTGGCCGGAGCGCGCCCCCACTTGCTTCGCATGAATCAGGCCATTGGTATTTTCTATTCTTCCTTCTTTGGTAAGTGGAACTATATCCCGCGGCCAAAAGGGTATAAGTAACGGAAACTTAACTTGTAGTGTCACCGTATAACGAAAGATGGTAGCTGGGCTTTGGGGGATGAACAGAATAATACGATAATATGCTAACCGAGTTGAAGCGGTGACGAGTATCTCATCTGTGGCTTCTGTAATCGAAGTTTTATCAAACTGGCTATTCATCCCAAAGGCTAGCCTGAAAGCTATGCTTCCCCCTTCCCGCCATGAGACTACCAGCCAAATACTGTCGCCAGTGTTATAAAATCGAAGTAAGTATGCCTGTATAGCCAGCTCATAGATAGGCTCACTGTCCGCAATGTCGGTTTGGACTGTTGCGGACCAGGGTGTAACCGCATTGATCATATTCAAATGTTAAATAATTGTTTTCTAATTGCCGTTTAGGCCTTGATATTAGTATCAATACCAATGAAGTGATTTAGCTGACTAATAGTTTTACCAATGTGTGAATTTGCCGTACTTCAATAAAGAAGTATGTAAACATAGCCTATCCGTGAAGACGGCAAATGCACGCTCAATAGTGTGAAAATTCGCTTTTGAGGTCGGCCCAACAAGCTAAAAGTAACTGTAACATCTGACCATGTTTCTAACCGACGAAAATAGTTCAGCTGGATGAAGGTCTATCGGCAGAAAAGCTTTAACATAATTTGCACATCGCTGGGCCTCTTTGAAATGTTGCCTGTCAAGTATAAGAAAGATGGGTATTTGAGGAAAATAGTCGTTAAGTAGAGAAAAAAAAAGCGCAGTATCATTCAGCACGAGGCGATAATCTAAAAATAGCAAGTCGATTTTCCCCAAGCTGTCAATCTTGCCCCCGAAGGTTTCAATCGAAGGCCCTTCAAGAACTATCCTTGCAGGGCTTTGAGAATCTTGATCAATAAGTATCCGGTATGCACATCTTAGCTTACGAACATTAGAAATTATAGCGATATTAACCTTTTCCATAGGAAAGCAATTGATTCATTTCTGATTTAGCAGACCACAAAAAGATTTAAACTATAAGATCATTGACGAATTTTGTGTAATGCCTGCGCGTTTGATTGCATCTTTTCGACAACAAAAATGCTTTGTTTCTTTTGGAGTTCTTTTTCACTTACCATTTCACGTAATGACTGGCTCGAAAAGCGATTTTTGCGCTTAGTATATACAATCTCAATACCTTCAGCGATACAGAAGTCTCTTCCAGCAAAGTCCAAGGTCTTATATTCCTCGCTGACGAATAGTTTGTGGATTGGTAAGGACTGCAACATATCTGAGAAATCATCTTCAGACTCATACGGAATAATTTCGTCTACAAATTTACACCCTTCCAATTTTATAAACCGCTCGACCATCGTTTGCGCAGCAACGTATTCGTCTGTTAATTGGGTATTTGAATCCGTCTTAAGCCCTACAATTAAATAATCACATTGTTGTTTTGCTTCCTGCAATGCCACGATATGCCCAACATGTAACATATCAAAAATCCCAAATATTATTCCTATAACCATATCCTGTCTGTTTTAAGCATTAATCCGTTTTAACTTATAATTTGTTTCATCATTCAATTTAACAATGGCACCTTGTGGATTTTCCTGTTTTTTTGCAATGATCTTGCGCAGTGAAGAACTTGAAAATCTATTTTCGCGTCTATTAAAATAGAGCTCGATACCTTTCTCCTCACAATATTTACGTCCAGTGAACGCCTTATCAATATATTCATCACCCAGAATGCGCACGTGTATTTTATAGGACCGAAGCACGTCTTCCAAATCCTGCTCAGTGGCATAAGGTATAATCATATCCACGTGTTTGCAGGCCTTTAATTGCATATAACGTTCGAAAACACTCTGCGTTGGTTTATTTTTCTCTGGCCTGTCTAAAGTGGGGTCTGTCTGAAGCCCGCAGATCAAAAAGTCACATTGCTCTTTAGCATCCTCCAACATTTTGACGTGACCAGCATGTAAAAGGTCAAACGCGGAAAATGTAATTCCTATTTTTCTCATCATATTACGAATAAACTATTTTTAAAATTTCCATTGTTATAAGCAGAACGTCCCTTAAAATGGAATGGTTTTAATTTTAAATTATTTTTTTACCAAATTGTGCTTTCATATTTTGTGTATTAAATTTTTTGAAGACAGACAGAACTAATTTTATCGAGCAGCGTTCTGATGTAAATGAAATCAATCAACACCATGCACACAAAAGGACTTAGAACGATATGCCCGCATACTTTACCACATACAACCTATAGAATCCAATTTCATAAAGATTTTAATTTTAATGCCTTCGAATCTATCCTACCATACTTGCATGAATTGGGCGTGGATACGATTTATGCATCTCCGATCCTACGCTCAACACCGGGAAGTATGCATGGTTATGACGGCACAGATATGCAACAGATTGATCCTGAACTTGGGACCGTCGCTGATCTAAGACGGATTCGAAAGCAGCTCAATCTGTACGGTATAAAATGGTTGCAGGACATTGTGCCTAATCACATGGCCTTTCACCCAGACAACGCTTGGTTAATGGATCTACTCGAGTTTGGTCCCTCCTCGACTCATGCTAGTTTTTTTGACACCAGCTTTGTCGGAAATATGTTTGAACCTGGGAAATTAATCCTCCCTATACTGGCAAAGGAAGTACATGACGCTATCGATGACGGCGAAATAACGATAGCATTGGTAGAAAGAAGATTATATCTAAAGTATTTTGACAATTGCTATCCATTAAGCCCAGAGTCATATTGTACCGTCCTAGAAGACCAACTCAGAAAAGTAAAAAATGATTTTAGCGGATTTTTGGTTCGAGTAAATACCGCACAAGCGAACGGAAATCAGCAAGAGTGGCAAACACTTCGTGACGAAATACTTACTGATATTTCTGATATTGACCTCCAAAATTATTTAAACACTGTAAATAATATAAAATATAAACTCAAAGAACTTATTGAAACACAGTTTTATGAACTTTGCCCCTGGTGGACTACTAATCGTCGTATAAATTACCGCCGTTTTTTTACGGTTAATGGCTTAATCTGCATTAATGTCCAACATCCGGTGGTGTTCCGTGACACGCATCGATTGATCAAACAACTCGTTGAGGAAAAGTTAATTGATGGGTTACGAATTGACCATGTAGACGGGCTATATAATCCCAATCAGTACTTAAAGGATCTGCGCGATTATATAGGACCAGATATCTATATCGTGGTGGAGAAAATATTGGAAAGGAATGAAAATCTACCTCAAATATGGCCAATACAGGGCACCACAGGATACGAATTCCTGTCAGCCTGCAACAATCTAATAACCTGCGCGAAAGGGAAGAAACAATTTGATTTTTATTATAATCAGCTAACAGGAAACAAGCGTCCCCTTAAAAAGCAACAATTAAATAAAAAAATGCATATCCTTACCAAGTATATGCAAGGTGATGTTGATAACCTCGTCAATTTGCTTGTTCGATTAATGGACGATAGTATCGGCGTGGATCGCCAACATTTAAGGGCTGTGCTGCAAACTTTCTTAGCAAACTTTCCGGTATACAGAATTTACGATGATAACTTTCCTTTATCAGCGGCAAGTTATCGAATGATTGTAGATCTCTTTGAACTATTAAAAAAAGACCATAGCTTAAATAAGCAGGCTATAGAACAGTTTTTCTGTCTTTTCAGCGACGCGCAAGAAGGAAGGAATCCAACTAGAATCCCAGAAACAATTCGGTTATTAAAACGTTGTATGCAATTTGCCGGGCCGGCCATGGCCAAAGGAGTAGAGGACACGTTGATGTATACCTACAACCGGTTTATAGGCCATAATGAGGTGGGAGATCACCCGGGTAATTTTGGTATTAGCATTAAAAACTTTCATAGGCTGATGCAAAAAAGGCAAATGCAATGGCCACTCTCACTCAATACGACGGCGACACATGATACAAAGCGCGGAGACGACACACGCAGTCGTTTAGCTGTACTCACAGCAATGCCCAATAAATGGGTTAAGCAGGTACAAATATGGCAGGATATCGTCTGGAATGAATATCGAGGTGATCTCCCACATCCCAATGACGAATATTTTATTTATCAGGCGTTATTAGGATCTTATCCACTTGGCTCTCAAGAGAACGCCCAGGACAGTGAATTTGAAACGCGTTTTTTGGATTACCTGATCAAATATCTCCGTGAAGGAAAAGAACGTTCTAGTTGGGAAGAACCGAATGAATCTTATGAATCTGCGGTGCGCAATTTCGCAGGTTTTCTCCTTAATAAAGAACGCCCTTTTTTCACGAGCTTCTACCAATTTTTGCAGCGTATATCTGATTTTGGAATAATCAACTCTTTAGCTCAGCAGTTACTTAAATTTACTTGTCCTGGAGTGCCTGATATCTATCAGGGGACTGAACTATGGAACCATAGCTTTGTGGATCCAGATAACCGCCGCGCAGTAGATTATCGACATTGTAAAGAACTCCTGTCTCAAATAGCAAAAATTCCCGAGAACGTGCTAATTAAAACATTGTGGCGCGAAAGGTACGATGGAAAAATCAAACTTTGGCTGGTCAACAAGCTAGTGAAGCTGCGTAAAACTTACCCTGCGTTATCGTTTAGTAGCAGCTATATAAAGCTTAAAGTAAAAGGTGCTTATAAAAAAAACATCTTGTCTTTTGCACGTAAATGTGGGGATGATTGGCTTGTGATCGTCATTCCGCTGCACCTTGCCGAACTCGGAAAATTCTCACAATTTATTCCGGGCAGCTTTGCATGGGAGGATACGCGTATATTATTGCCAACCAACCGTCCTTTAAAATGGGAGCATTTACTTTCTAATGCTGAAGGCGAAGAAACTGAAATCGGCATTGACAAGTTATTCAGCGATTTGCCCTTGGCAATTATACAATATAAAAACGAGCCTAAAAAAAGGAGCGCAGGCATATTAATGCACATTAGTTCATTGCCCTCTCCATATGGCATCGGTGACTTGGGCAAGGAGGCCCGCCGCTTTGTCCGCCGACTGCAGGCAAGTGGACAGTCCTGGTGGCAAATGCTTCCGCTGGGTCCAACCGCAGAGACCCAATGCCACTCTCCTTATAGTACACTGAGCGCATGGGCTGGCAATCCACTATTTATTGACCTAGAAGGGCTTGCCAAAGTAGACTTATTAACGGAAGAGGAATTGCACGCCGTAAAAAGGCCCTATTCCACCGAAATTAATTTTCAGGAGGTAAGCTCGATTAAATATAGACTGTTGAAAATGGCGTATAGTCGATCCTCGGTCGAGGAAGAAACGGCTTTTGTAACGTTTTGCAGCGATGAATCTCATTGGTTGGAGAATTTTGCTTGCTTCACATTATTGAAGGAAAAACATGATAATCTTCCGTGGTATAAATGGCCCGAGAAATATAAATTGAGAGATAAAGATGCACTCAATATGTTTAAGAGCGAACATAACGCTGATATCCAAATGATAAAATGGTGGCAGTATGTATTCTATCATCAGTGGCAAGAGTTGCATCATTATTGTGGGGATCATGGTATTAGACTATTGGGCGATATTCCTTTTTACGTGAGCTATGATTCAGCAGATGTGTGGGCGAATCCACAATTTTTCACGCTTGATCAAGCTAGCAACATGACCAAAGCCGCCGGCGTACCCCCGGACTATTTCAATGATCAGGGTCAGCTTTGGCGTATGCCTATATATCAATGGGGAGTACTTAAAAGAGATGACTACAGGTGGTGGGTAGCCCGTCTGCGACATAATTGTAAATTATTCGATCAGTCTCGATTAGATCATTTCCGCGCCTTTTCTAGCTTCTGGCAGGTGCCTGCAGAGGAGCAAAGCGCAAAACATGGTGCATGGTCACCTGGGCCTGGGGCAGATTTTTTTGAGCATGTAAAGAACGAACTAGGACATATGCCATTTGTCGCTGAAGATCTCGGGGACGTGGATTCGGCGGTTTATGCATTGAGGGATCAATTTGGGATACCAGGGATGAAAGTACTACAATTTGCTTTTGGGGAAGACATGCCCCGCTCGCCACATATTCCGCATCAATACGGTCAGAACTTTGTCGCTTATACAGGCACTCATGACAACAACACGTTACTCTCCTGGTATAACCAAGATGTCGATCAGACTACAAGAAATAGAATAGATCACTTTGTAGGGACGTCTATTGATGCTTCAAACATCAATAAGTCATTTATGCGTCTCTTGTATGCTTCTATCGCCGATACAGTCATCATTCCGATGCAGGATATTTTGGAACTAGATGGTTCATGCCGGATGAATAAACCCGCAAGTACCGCAGGAAATTGGCTGTGGCGTATGAAAAAGCAAGCATTTCAAAAAAACGTTAAAAAACAATTATGGCAATACACGCAATTATATAATAGATAATACACAATGGAACCAAAAATTTATACTGGAACACCTTACCCGCTCGGCGCTACATTTGATGGACAAGGGGTTAATTTCGCCTTGTTTTCTGAACATGCTGAAAGTGTAGAACTCTGCTTATACAACGATACCGACGAGGAAGTTGAAGTCCTAAAAATCAAAATAAAAGAAAAAACACATCAGGTATGGCATATCTATCTAAATGGAATAAAACCCGGACAACGTTATGGCTATCGTGTACATGGACCTTACCGTCCTCAAGAAGGGCATCGGTTCAATGCGAACAAATTACTCATTGATCCTTATGCTAAGGCAATTTCTGGTACAGTGCAATGGAATGACGCGCTCTTCGGCTATCGTATTGGAGCGCCAGAAGCGGATCTTAGTTTTGATGACGCAAACAGCGCTGCATATGTACCCAAGTCAATTGTGGTCGATAATCGATTCGATTGGGGAGAAGACCAACCGATGCGCATACCTATGCATCGCAGTGTTATCTATGAAGTCCATGTGAAAGGCTTTACTGCCTTGCACCCCGATATCCCGGAAAACATCCGAGGAACTTATGCTGCTATGGGTCATCCAGTTACTATTGCTTACCTCAAAGAATTAGGAGTCACTGCTGTTGAATTATTGCCCGTTCACCATTTTTTAAGCGATCGCCACCTCATCGATAAGGGGCTTACTAATTATTGGGGATATAACTCAATTGGCTTCTTTGCACCTGATATACGCTATGCTTCAGGTGGGACTCAGGGTGATCAAGTGACCGAATTCAAAACGATGGTCAAATCTCTGCATGCAGCAGGAATCGAAGTAATCCTAGATGTAGTATATAATCATACTGGCGAAGGAAATGAAATGGGGCCAACACTCTCATTTCGCGGTATTGATAACGCATCCTATTATCGCTTGACAGAAGACGGCCGTTATTATATGGATTTTACGGGAACGGGAAACACGTTGAATGCACGTCAACCAAATGTATTGCGAATGATCATGGATAGCTTGCGTTATTGGATCCAGGAAATGCATGTGGATGGATTTCGTTTTGACCTAGCATCGGCGTTAGCGCGGGAACTCCATGATGTCGACAAATTAAGTTCCTTTTTTGATGTAATTCATCAAGATCCAATAATTTCGCAGGTAAAATTGATCGCTGAGCCTTGGGATATTGGCGAAGGAGGTTATCAAGTGGGGGAATTCCCTCCGGGATGGGCGGAATGGAACGGAAAATATCGTGACTGTATGCGTGATTTTTGGATTGGTGCTGACAGCATGATCGGAGAATTTGCCAACCGACTGACCGGATCGTCCGATCTTTATCAGGGCGACAACCGTAGACCATCGGCTAGTGTTAACTTTATCACGGCTCATGATGGTTTTACCCTTCAGGATCTCGTTTCTTATAACGACAAACATAACGAAGCTAATGGTGAAGATAACAATGATGGGGAAAGCCACAACCGTTCATGGAACTGTGGTGCAGAAGGTCCGACCGACAACATTGAGATCAGCCACTTGAGAGCAAAACAAAAACGGAACTTGCTCACCACATTATTCTTATCTCAAGGTGTGCCTATGCTGCTTGCAGGCGATGAATTTGGGCGAACACAACAGGGAAACAATAATGCCTATTGTCAAGATAATTCGATTTCTTGGCTTGACTGGAAAAACATGGATAGTTCATTGCTGAATTTTACCAAAAGCCTTATCGCATTTCGAAGAGAGCATCCCAGTTTGTGCCGCCGGAAATGGTTTCAAGGATTACCCATAAGGGGTACTGGTGTTGAAGATATCGTATGGTTTCTTCCTAATGCTACTGAAATGGATGATTTCCATTGGGAAGATGATTTTGCACGTTCCTTAGCTGTTTTTTTAAACGGCGAAGGGATAAGATCAGTAAGTCAAGATGGAACAAAAATAACAGACCATCATTTTTATCTGCTTTTCAATGCCTATTGGGAAGACGTCGAATATCAGCTCCCTGATCAACGCTATGGTACGAGCTGGATTAAAGTTATCGATACAAACTTGGATACAATATCCGAGCATGCTATCTTCGAGGCAAACAGTAGAGTTAGTGTTCCCTCGCGTTCAATTTTGGTACTCATGTCAAGTTAGGTAACAGCAGATTTAATTTTATTAATATTATTATGCAGAAAACTGGAGTTACACAGCTTGGGGTACGCTGGAATGGCGACTTGGCGCAGATACGAGTATGGGCGCCAAACGCAAAGACAGTAAATTGCGAGTTAAGCAAAACGTACCATTCATTGCCGCTCGAAAAACAAGAATATGGTTATTGGTATACCGAAAGTCGGATGCCACAACGGGGAGATTACTATAAAATCATCATAGACGGGATCCCATATCCAGATCCAACATCGCTATCCCAGCCAGAAGGGGTGCATGGACCATCTGCTATGGTCGATCTCGCTTATCCCTGGACCGATCAAAGATATGTGCCGCCATTGCAACGTGATTTAATCATTTATGAATTACACGTAGGGACATTTAGCACAAATCACAATTTCGCAGGTATAATTGAAAAAATACGCTATTTAAAAGATCTGGGGGTAAATGCGATCGAAATTATGCCTATAGGGCAATTTCCAGGTGAAAGAAATTGGGGTTACGATGGTGTTTTCCCTTTTGCGGTGCAGCATTCTTATGGAGGAGCCCATGAATTGCAGCGACTGGTGGATGCATGTCACCACGCAGATATTGCGGTCATTTTGGATGTTGTGTATAATCATTTTGGACCTGAAGGAAACTATCTCTCTTATTTCGGACCGTATTTGACAGATAAGTATCATACTCCATGGGGCCAAGCTATTAATTATGACGATCAATTCAATCATGGGATTCGTGATTTTGTAATGTCAAATGTACGGATGTGGTTTGAAGATTTTCATATCGATGGGCTACGCATGGATGCGGTACATGCAATAAGAGACTTTAGTCCTATACACATTCTTCAAGATATACGCAAGGAAGTGAATGCAATTATCAATAGCACTAGAAAACAAAGATACTTATTTGTTGAATGCGATCTTAATGACCGTAGATTTCTAGATCCTCTAGAAAAGAATGGATTTGCTATGGATGCACAATGGCTAGACGAGTTTCATCATGCTTTGCGGGTAACAGTAGGTGAAGAAAGAAAAGGCTATTATAAAGAATTCGAAGGGATAACTCATCTTGCCAAAGCCTACGAGCAGGCTTACGTATTTGACGGTTGCTACTCTAGTCATCGTCAAAAGTTCTTTGGTACTGATGCCAAAGGCATCTCGGGAAATAAATTTATTGTATTTAGTCAGAATCACGATCAGGTAGGTAACCGCATGCTAGGTGAGCGAAGCGCCGCGCTCTATAGCGATGAAAAAATAAGATTAATGGCTTTGGCAGTGTTCCTATCGCCGTATATTCCCTTGTTGTTTATGGGAGTGGAATGGGGAACAAAAAAGCCCTTTCAGTATTTCGTCAGCCATAGTGAGCCTGAATTGGTGGAAATGGTGAGAGCGGGAAGGAAACGTGAATTTGCTGATTTCCAAGGAGAAGGACAGTTTCCAGATCCACAGGATCTAGCTACATTCGAACGTTCAATATTGGACTGGAGCGAACAGCATCATATTTCCAACCAACAGCATTTGGCTTACTACAGGGATTTAATCGCACTTCGTAAAACCCATCCCGCCTGGAGCAACATGCAGCGCGAAGACTTAACGGTTGACTGCTTACCAACACAGAATACCTTGATTCTACGTGCCGGAAATGGTGCGGCCAGGCTCCTGGCAATTATGAATTTCTCGAATGAAATACAGCATATTTCTATCAACGAACACCAAAAATGGCAGTTAGTGTGGGACACGGGAGATGCGAATAACTATGAGTATGAGCTAGGATCTGGTCTGTTGACCAACACGTGCTCAATACCCGCCCTGAGAGGACTCGTTTTTTCGACAATATGACCATATTAAATGTAGTTCAAATGAATGGAAACAGAAAAAGGTTAAAAAGTGAAATTATACAAACTAAGTCCTTTCATAGATTGTACTATTACCAAAGACTGCTTGTCCCAGTCGTGAAGAAAGTTTTTTAAAAGCTAGGTTCCTTTCCAACCTAGCTTTTATTTTATACATTAAGTGTATTAGCCTACAAATTTATTTTACGAATATTCTGCTTATTTATATAAAAAACAAACGATTTGTACTGTGGACTAGTTCATAAAATAAACTTGAGTTATTTACATTTCTAAACATTGAATTATGAAACATGAAAGCGGAACTACGCCTAAGTTCAAAACTAAGACACCTTTAATTGCAGAATCGTCATTGCAAGAGCTGTTTTTGGATGGGATCATGGATTTGTATTGGGCAGAAAACCATTTAGTCAAATCTCTTCCAAAAATGATAAAAGCTGCAAATTCGTCAGCTTTGATAACTGCTATCGAAAATCATCTCAAGGAAACCGAGCAGCATGTTGTGCGGTTGGAGCAGATCTTCAAGCTAATGGGTAAGGAAGCCTTGGCAAAGAAATGCGATGCGATGGAAGGATTGACCAAAGAAGCAGAGGGGATAATAGGAGGTACAGAGCCCGGCACTGTGGCCCGCGATGTGGGCATAATTTTAGCTTCGCAAAAAGTAGAGCATTACGAAATTGCAAGCTATAGTGGATTGCTTCAGCTCGCCTTTACACTAGGCTTGCAAGAAGTCGCCTCACTATTGGAACGGACACTGGGAGAAGAAGAGGCTGCCGATGCATTGTTGTATGAGGTCGCAGAAAACCAAATCGAATACACTGCTCCAGAACAATAATATTAATCTTATTACGATGAAAAAGAGAGAAACACAAGCTAAAAAGGTTAAACAGCCAGAAAATGAGAAAATTAAATCATTAAATCAACATATATCCGATGCTAGTGGTGAACTAATGACAACAGATCAGGGAGTTAAAATCAATGATGATCAGAACTCACTACGTGGCGGTGACCGGGGCGCTACATTATTAGAGGATTTTATTCTGCGTGAAAAGATTACTCACTTCGACCACGAACGTATCCCCGAACGTGTAGTACATGCAAGGGGATCTGGCGCACATGGTGTATTTAAATTGTACAAACCATTAGGTGAGCTTACAAAAGCGGCCTTCCTGAATGATACAGAAACGGAAACGCCGGTGTTCGTACGCTTTTCAACTGTCGCTGGATCTAGAGGGTCTACGGATCTAGCGCGTGACGTACGTGGATTTGCTGTAAAGTTCTATACACAGGAAGGTAATTTCGATCTGGTCGGGAATAATATGCCCGTTTTTTTTATACAGGATGCAATGAAATTTCCAGATTTGGTACACGCAGTAAAACCTGAGCCTGATAATGAAATTCCGCAGGCGGCATCCGCACACGACACTTTTTGGGACTTTATTTCACTAATGCCTGAATCTACCCACATGATAATGTGGCTCATGAGTGACCGCGCTATTCCGCGCAGTTACCGTATGATGGAAGGATTTGGAGTCCATACTTTCCGATTTATCAATAAAAAGGGGGAAGCACATTTTGTGAAGTTTCATTGGAAACCACTATTGGGCGTGCATTCCGTCGCATGGGATGAAGCGCAAAACATTTCTGGAAAAGATCCCGATTTTCATCGACGCGATCTTTGGGATGCCATTGAATGTGGTGCATTTCCGGAATATGAATTGGGTGTGCAGATTATCCCTGAAGCTGACGAATTTAAGTTTGATTTTGATTTATTGGACTCAACTAAAATTATTCCAGAGGAACTAGTTCCCGTTCAAAGAATCGGCAAAATGACGCTTAACCGAAATCCAGATAATTTTTTTGCTGAGACTGAACAAGCTGCTTTCCATATTGGGAATGTTGTTCCTGGTATTGACTTCACAAATGACCCCTTACTGCAAGGTCGTTTGTTTTCCTACACAGATACTCAATTGATTCGATTGGGTGGTCCTAATTTCCATGAGATACCAATTAATCGTCCGATCAATTCTTCCTATAATAACCAACGTGATGGATTTATGCGACAACGAATCGATCGCGGTAAAACGAGCTACGGTCCGAATTCACTTGGAAACAATGATCCAGCACAGGTGAAAGAAGCTGAAGGCGGATTCACCAGCTACCAAGAACGCATTGATGCACGAAAAGTCCGCGCTAGAAGTGATAGCTTCCGCGATCACTTTAGCCAGGCTAGATTATTTTTTCACAGCCAGTCGGAACCCGAAAAAAACCATATTATCGATGCATTTAGCTTTGAACTTGGTAAGGTTAAGGCGGTAGCAATAAGACAACGGATGGTCGGCATCTTATCCTTAGTGGATAAAGGGCTCGCGGCTGAAGTTGCTTTTGCTTTGGGGATTGAAGTACCACAACAGCTCGAAAAGCCGATTAACCGCAGCATCCCTGCCGACGGTGATCCTTCAGATTATGAACCCATCCAAGTTGAAGGAAAATTAAAAAAATCAGATGCGCTGAGTATGATGAATACGACTAAAGAGAGTATTTTAAGTCGAAAAGTAGCTGTGCTCGCTGCCGACGGTGTGAATGCGGCCTCCCTACAGGTAGTCCGTGATGCCATACTGGCTGCTAGCGGAATAGTCCATGTAATTGCGCCAAAACTGGGCGAAATAATTGCATCGGACAATACCGCTATTCCTGTGGAAGAGAGTTTTTTGACAGGGGCCTCTGTACTTTATGATGCTGTGTATGTACCAGGTGGTAAAAATAGTGTGGCCACTCTGGAAGCGGAAGCAAATGCTGTTCATTTTTTGAATGAAGCTTTTAAGCACTGTAAAGCTATCGGAGCTGATACTGAGGCGAGTCAAGTGTTGGAAGCCACCTATTTCTTTGATAAATTACCCGAAGAGTTTTCAGAAGAAACTGTACTATCTGAAGGAGTTGTCATCGCGGAGAAACCGTCCGAATTAGCAGACAAATTTATCAAGGCGATTGCACAGCATAGATTCTGGGAACGCGAAAAACCTAGACAGGTGCCCGCTTAGAATTACTGAAATCTCAAAAAATTAAAGGAAAGCCTGGCAATAGCCGGGCTTTCCTTTAGTTCATATATTGTTCGCTTTGAAGAAGTGATATTGCTGCTTCGTTGCCCTGTTGTGCAGCTAAGTCCACAACGGAGAGTCCACGACTATCGACCAATGTTCTATTTGCACCACTTTCGAGTAAAAGTTTTAAAACATCATTTCTACCAAACATCGCTGCAAACATTAGGGCGGTACCACCATTTCCATGTTGCAGATTCAAGTCAGCACCATGGAGAATTAATAATTCGGCAATATCCTTGTACCCTTTGAAGGCGACACCCATTAATGCCGTATTACCGCCATTGTCCTGTGCATTAACATCAGCGCCAGCTTGGAGCAAAAGCCTTGCTGCTGCAAGCTGATTGTTGTAACAGGCAATAATCAAAGGTGTATATCCCTTCACGTCACGTGAATTCAAATCTACGTTTTGTCGGATGAGCTCCTGTAACACTTCAAGGTTGCCCAACCGGGCAGCGTGAATCATGACTTCTGTCGTTTGTATCATAAATAATTTTTTTTAAGAGATTAGGCTACAAAGTCTTACTCGTGGATCATCTGAATATGGCCGATTACTCCAGATCGATGGATTTAAGTGGCAGGGGGTGCAATTTTAAAATAGAATGCCCGAGGATTCGGGCATTTCTGATACTATGATGCAGCTTCATTTACACCTGACATTGCAATTTCTGTCAGAAGACTATCAGTCTGTTTTTCCTCGTCTAAAGTTTGCTGAAGCAATTGCTCGGCCTCACTATGCTCCATAAGTTTTGCATAGGTCACCAAACAACCATAACTGGCAATTTCATAATGCTCGACCTTTTGAGCAGCCGAAATAAGTGCGGCATCCAACGCTGGATCACCTTCAAAGCTCTCAACGATTTCGTCAGCTTCTTCGAGAAGACCTTCCATAGCTTTGCATTTTTTACCACGTGCGCTCATTTCTAACGATGTAAATACTCCTTTCAGGCGCTCAATGTGGCCTTCAGTTTGGATATAATGTTGCTCAAATGCTTGTTTTAACTCGTCGCTTTCAGCTGCCTTACTCAGCTTTTTCAAGCCTTTCAAAAGTTGTTTCTCTGCCCCGAGCATATCCTTTAACTCGTCTATAAATAATTCATGTAAATGCGCATTTGGCATCTGTTGATTGTTTTGCTTTGATGTTGCCATAATTTTGATTTTTTTATAAGAAGAACAGCAGTGGAAATGTGATGGTTTGAATGTTTTTAAAATGTTTTGCGATTATTTCAATATCTTCATTAATGTCTGCCCATTATACGCCGCATAGCCGTTTTGATCATTATCAAAATAGAAATAAATATCCTTTCCTTCATCTTGCCAATCGGTACATTTTTCTGCCCAACTGATCAGATTATTTTTTGTATAGCTGCCTTGATATTTATCTCCTGGACCATGCAAACGTATGTAAACAAAGTCTGCCGTGATAATAACTGGACTCTGGTACCCAGCGAGATCATAAATGCAATAAGCACAATTATAATGTTCAAGTAGCTTATAAACTTCCGGAATGTTCCAACTAGAATCGCGAAACTCAAACACAAATCTATGGTCGGTAGGTAACTTCTCAAGAAAGTCATGAAGCCTTTCGGTATTAACATGCCACCTTGGCGGCAACTGAAATAGGATAGGGCCCAGCTTTTCTTTCAACTGGGCTGCCCGTTGCATAAATTGATCAATCGTATCGTGATCAACATGCAATTTCTTTACATGTGTGATGAAACGGCCGGCTTTTACAGCAAATATAAAATCCTTGGGCACTTGTTTATACCAATTGATAAACATATCGTCAGTGGGGAGCCTGTAAAAGGAATTATTGATTTCAACCGTCGGAAAAATGTCGGAAAAATACCTCAATTGATTATCGTTTTTCAACTCTTTTGGATAGAAAGTGTCTTTCCAATGCTTATAATGCCAACCAGATGTCCCTATATATATTTTTCCATTCTTCATGTTATCTTGGGTAAATCCTACACAAAAAGAACAGCGAGATGGAGCGAATGGTTGACAAAATTTAAGGGGATACCACAGGGGCTAATAAACAACGAATAGCCTGAAACGCAAAAAAGGCAAACCATTTTACTGATCTGCCTTTTGGGTAAGTAATCGGGCTCGAACCGACGACCCCTAGAACCACAATCTAGTGCTCTAACCAACTGAGCTATACCTACCGTGATTTTGATGTCACAAAAGTAGTACTATAGGCCATATCTTCCAAATGTTTTTTAAACTTTTTGATTAACCGATTGTCTATCAAATGGTATATTTTTGCCGAGCGGTATTATAAAGTAGCATAAGATAGTGTTCGTACAACATTTTCGGTCCAAATATCTATAATTGCAGCTTGGTCTATTATTTGTATTATAATATTTATGGGAAAATTTTTAAAATTTTTATTGATCGTGGCCATTTTGGCAGTAGGGGCTTGGTTTGTCTATCAAAAATACAACAGCGGGCCTAAAGTAGAAAGCAAGCATCAGCTGCTGGTCGATCGCATTGAAGCGATGGGTAAATTGGAGCTTGTTAAATATCGTTACAGTGATGTTGTTGAACACAAAAACATCAATACTTTTTTGCCTACAGCAAGCGTATTACTCATTGTCAAGGCAGATGCTGTAGGTTGTGTGAACTTGACTAAACTGACACCTGAGGATATTAAGGTAATCGGAGATTCTGTTTCCATCAAATTGCCGGCGCCAGAAATATGTTATATTAAGATCGACCATGAGGCATCAAAGGTTTATGATACCAAAATGGCATTTCTTAGAGAGGCCGAATTGGTAGATGAAGCGTATAAAACCGCTGAAAAAGCTGTGGCAGATGATGTCAAAAAATCAGATATTCTGCAACAGACAAAATCGAATGCAATAATTGTTTTCAAACCTTTATTACAAGGATTAGGTTTTTCGAAGATCAATTTATCCTTTGATTAATAATCAGCAAATAATGAAAAGCTAGACACTTTTGTGTCTAGCTTCCTACAATAAATCAATCTCCGGCCGTCTCCCGACGGAAGAGTACAAATAATTATGCTATTATCGGAGATTGAACAATAACTAAATCAAATTGGTTTTATTTTTTTGACGAAGTATCAGGCTGTGGCGTTGGTGGGATTTCTCCGTGGGACTCACTTGAGGTTGTATCTCGATATTGAATCGTTGTTGTATCATTTGGTACAGAATCCCGCATTAATTCTCTTGATTTTTGGTCATTGGATTGTGTACCATTACATCCAAAAACAGTTAGTACCACAACACTACTGATCATTGCTTTAATTAACTTACTCATGCTTTTATAATATTAGTTCAAAATTGCTTTAAAGTCTATTGCTTTTGTAAAGAACACTATGCAACAAAAAAAGGTTGGAGTTTTTTAGTTTAGATAAACCGTCCCGCTGCAACTGTATTCAATGTCATAATGGTATTGAATTTTAGAAAAAACGTTTTACACTTGAACGCTGTTCTTACTGCATAGTAGTGTAATTTACGCTATTTAAAAGTCTGCTTGAGTTCTATCTGCGACTTTTCAGTAGATAAACAAAATTGAAAAAATATGGCAACGAAAAATGAAAACCGACTGGTCGGAACGGAAATGGAGAAAAAAAAGAAAGTTAAACTTGGCGCTGAGGGAGAGATCTTGAAAGATGTAGATCATAAGGATCGCGGAGATGCTGAGGCGGGTGTAGATCCTCAGGTGGAGCAACTGAATCAAATGCCTAACGATCCCACAGACAGGCCAAAAGAAAAAAAACAATAAAAAAGTGACCCAATTAATGGGTCACTTTTTATAATCAAGAAATTCCTTCAAAATTATTCAAGAGCGGGTTATTTTTTCCCGTGCTTGTCGATCGCTTTGATCAATTCATCTTTTGTCATATCATGACGCCCGGTAATTTCTAATTTTTTGGCCATTTGCAAGAGCTCATCCTTTGTTTTATCAGAAGTACCATGCTGCCCATTTTTTGAAACTGACGTATTTTTTCCATTGCTCTTTTTCATACTTTTTTCACTGTCCGTGCTTTTCCCACGGGACTGCCCTTTAGCAGTTGCGTGGCTTGTAGTTTTTGCTGTGTTCATAATACTTGATTTATATGCTATTTATTGATTGAACATATCTGTTGCACTAATAGTTGACAGTTTTAGTACCTGAATATTTCGTAATTATACGTTTTCTATGGTTTAAACATGTAATCCCAACATCATTGAGTGTTTGATCTCTATTTCGAAAATGCCCTGACAATTGCTTTGTTAAAAGCAGGAAGGTCTTCTGGGGTCCGGCTAGTAATTAAACCATCGTCAATGACGACTTCCGCATCTTCCCATTTAGCACCAGCATTGATCAAATCTATCTTTATCGCTTCTACAGAAGTCATTTTTTTATCCCGAACCAGATCAGCATTAATTAACAGTTGCGGGCCGTGGCAAATGGCTGCTATCGGTTTACCACGCTCCCAGAATGCGTTGATCAAAGCTGTAGCGGTCTTATTAGTTCGTAATTTATCGGGATTAATAACGCCGCCCGGTAGTAAAAGCGCATCATACTTATTTTCTTCCGCATTTTGGAGATCGACATCAACGGGATAATCTTTTGACCACTCGTCACCATTTTTGGATCTCACTTTAGTTTTTGAGGGCGATATAATATCAGTCTTCGCTCCAGCAAGTTCTAAAGCATCTTTTGGGCTGCTTAATTCAATTTCCTCAAATCCGTCAGCGACCAGGATCGCAATCCTTTTGTTTTTTAATTTTTCCATATACTTGAAATATTAATGTTGGTTTACCAATTGAACGGATGAACCTGCCTCAAAGTTTGTGTTAAAATGAAATGGTCTACTTTTTTGCAGCAGGTAGTATAGGAGCGGTAGGGGGGGCAAGGTACTGTCCATCATATATGCACAACTTAAACAGATCCTAAAACCTAAAACACTGTATAATGAACCTATTAATAAGAAATAGGTATATCAGATATCGATCAAGGCATAACTGGTTTCATTTCCATGTTGTGCTTTGAGCACCGGAACTGCTACATTGTAGATGGGAATACCTGCAGCCGATAGAGCCTTAAATTTTCCAGCATGAGCGTGACCGTGAAAAGCAGCAGTAACTTTTCGCCGGTGCAACGGCTCAACAAGATGCGTAGATCCGAGAAATGGATAAATTTCTTTTGGTTCTCCTATAACGGTCTCCGCTATGGGCGCATAATGTAGTAAGGCAACTTTTTTTATATCGGAATATTCTTGTTCAAGCCTCGCAAGTGCACGATCGAGTAGCAGCGATTCGTTGACAGCCTCCTGTACGAAACTCTTCATAGCATCTTCACCAAACATAGAAAGCATATAGCGATCAAATCCGCCTCCAAAACCCTTTACACCTGCAAAGCCGATATTTTCGACTACAATAGCCTCGCCATCCAATACCGTGACCTTATTGTCCGTCAAAATCTGACGGATTTGCTTTTGCCGCCCTTTTTCGTAATCGTGATTTCCCAAGACAGCAAGTACGGGAATCTTAACGGTCTGCAATTCTGCTACCAGTAATTCGGCTTCCTCTTCATCGCCAGTATCAGTTAGGTCGCCGCAAAGCAAAAGTACCTTCGCTTTTTGTGAAATCTCTTCAAATATACTTTTCCATTTGCCGTGTTGGCTGGCATTCATATGGATATCACCTATTGCCGCTATAGTCGTTTTTTTATTCATCTTAAACAGTTTTTATTGTATATGATTTATAACCCCAGTCTTTGATATCGATCTGATATTGTGTTTGGTCGATTAAAGGACCTAAGCAAACCTTTTCCAGGCAGGGGGGAAGCTCGTATTGCTCCCGTGCACGATTGATCAGTTCGTCAAAGAGATCCTTTGGTATAATTTCCCGATAGTCATGAGGATAGGTAAATTGAAAAATAATTATCTGAGCAAGCAACAAATGCCAATGCTGGTCCATACGCAAAAGCAATTTCTCCCAATCGAATTTTTTTCCATATTTGAGCCAAATATGATTGATATCTGCACTGTCATGCCTTTCTCTATTTTGAACATATAATTTACACCACACAAGCTCCTCGGCTGGTATATAACGCACCTTGTTATCAAAAAGAACACTTTCAGCCCCACGGTCAAACCAATCCTGATCGACTGTGCAATTATGGTTGACACTGTCGAAAATAATATCGATAAAGTATGGATCTTGATAAATCTTTGCCAACCACCTCACATCCGTTAATTCGGTTTGATACCCGTTAGCAGAGAAGTATTTAAGAATTTTGGGATACTCACTGCTCTTGCAAAAGATATCCATATCCTTTGTAGGCCGTGTAATTCCCGTATAATGGAACATCGCTAATGCGCCTCCCACCATAAACTGGCTTTCGCTCTCATGGAGCATTCGAAGTGTGTCCCGAAAGAAGGTAATACATTCTTCGGGTGGATTATCAAGATGGATCATGTTTCATGTTTAGTCTGAAAACAGTTAAATAATCGCAGAAGTTTGTAGGCGTTAAGGATTGCGTATTTAGGCACTGCCATAAGTATAAATACTCGATTTAAAAATCCCAGCAACTTGTTTGTGCATTCCTACTGTTCTATAATAAAAGAACGTATCGTGCCAATAGAATAGGCTCTGTTCAAAAAAACAAAATTTAACTTAAGGATAAGGAATATAATGGAAAGCTTATTGGGTACAGGTGAAAACCTGTCGATGATACAAATGGGAATCAGAGCATTAATTATGTTCTTTATAGCGCTACTTTTGGTCCGTTTTGGGGGAATGCGGATTCTCGGGCGAAAGTCGGGTGTTGATTTTGTCATTATTATTATGCTTGGCGCTGTCTTAGCAAGAGGAATTGTTGGTGCTTCACCTTTTATATCCACCGTATTCGCCGGCTTTGTCATGATTGTTATCAATAAAGTCTTAGCCCAGATAGCAACACGAGTACCTTATCTTGGAAATCTGGTGAAAGGTAAACCAGTTGTACTGTACAAAAACGGACAGATACAATGGCATCACATGGATCGTTTAGGTGTCAGCAGGACTGACTTATTGACCAGCTTACGTTTGGAGACTCATAGCAAACATCTTGATGAAGTAGACATCGCGATGATGGAGCCCAATGGCCGTATTAGCTTTACCTTAAAAACAAAAGCATAGTCTATATTTAAATCATTATTATGAAGAATAAAACATCATATTCCTTTTTTTACCGTAATGGTCTGAGTTTGGTATTCCTGGGACTTTTTATCGGTACCCTTGGTCTGCAATTACTAACGGGATGGAAAGTCTATAATGAGGAATTGCAGGAAGCGCACCGGCCAGCCATTAAGCTCTTGGCTTACCTAAGGACCGGACATTGTATTTCGGCTACATTCGAAAACTTTGAAAGTGAATTTTTGCAGATGGCGATGTATGTTATGTTAACTGTCAGCTTACGGCAATTGGGTTCTGCAGAATCCAAGAAACTGGAGGAACCAGAAGAAGTCGATCGCGAGCCTCAACCGCATCCTAATGCACCCTATCCTGTGCGAAAGGGTGGATGGATATTGAAGCTTTATAGTTCTTCTTTGTTTATTTGCTTTGCTTTGCTATTCTTATTGAGTTGGGTAACACATTTCTATGGGAGCTGGCATCACCATAATACGGAACAGCAATTAAAGGGCTTACCCACAGATAAAGCAACTACATATTTTGTAATGCCTGAATTCTGGTTCGAAACATTTCAAAACTGGCAAAGTGAATTCTTATCGGTTTTGTCAATAGTTTTTTTTACAATATTCCTCAGGCAGAAAGGATCACCTGAATCCAAACCTGTTGATGCTCCGAACGATGAGACAGGTAAAGGTTAAATATTCGGAACGCTCCAATTTATAGACGTAATTTAAATAACATGATGAAAAAAACATATTTAATTGTTAGACTTAATTTAATGTTCAGTCTCACTTTGGCCGGCTTTATTTTTTTCGCCTGTGGAGACGGTAAGAAAAGGGCCGAGGTCGAAGTGAACAACAGAACGGACAGTGTTGGAATAAATAATCTCGGTGTACCACTAGATAATATTCATCGCAGCCGACCCAAGGATAGTCTTACAGAAAAAGGAAGTAAGAATTCAGGACTTCCATTGGACAATCTCGACAGAGCTAGAGACGCCAAATAAAATTCTCGACGGTGTGAAATGAGCCTGTATATTTTTGTAACAATCTGATGGCTTCCATAAACAACGTAAGCCGCCGCGGGTCAATATATTTTTTCAGGTCACTGGAGGAGTGGTGATTACCTTTAACGGTAATATGCCCATCCGCGTAGATTTTCAATTTCGTTGGCATTAGTCAAATCCACTACCATATTGAGCCCCAATTCGAAAGACTGCAAACTGGCTGAGTTGAGTTCGAAAATAGGGTAGAAGAGTGCATGTTCATTAGGAAGATCAACATTTCCTTGCAACCACCTGTATCCTTCTGCTTGTAAATTATCTATGAAGGTATCAGTGATAGAACTAAGATAGCGCATCATTTTTTTGATCCACTCGAGTTCCGCATCGACATGCTTAGGATAATGCTCTTTAATAAAATCGAGTATCAATTGCTCCCCTTGGTTATTTAATCCATCGCGTATCATTGCAAGCCCCATGCTCCGCACTTCTTCTTGGTAATAATCGTTTCCATAGGAGAACTTGATTTCCCCAGCAATCGGGATAGCCTCTATTTTGGCACGTAGGGCCATTTGCCTATTTAAGAGTTCGTGTATGTAATCGAAAGGTTGTTCCATAAACCAGCGTTTGTATTTAATTAAGAGGACAAAGTTCATCTTACTTTGTCCTCGAACTTGGAAAGTGTGGAGTAGTCTGTATATTATTTTAATGTAGGTTTGAGTGTTTTTCCTTTAACTGGACTGGTTGGTCCGGGGATTGTACTATTGGATGTGCCAGTGGGTACTGTACTGTCTGTTGACCCCACGTTTTTTATCTGATCAAGGTGTTTCTCGAAAGCACTGACCTTATCGGATGCAAACTTGCGTAGGTCTGCATCGGAGGCAGCCGTACCACCGCTAGCATCTTTATATAAGGTAATGGCCTCTTGATGGCTCTTCACCATCATATCAGCATATATACGATCAAAGTTTGCTGGATCGGCATTATTCAGGTCATCGATCATCTTAGTATAATTTTGATTATCGGGCGTACTTAATTGCCAGTTTTTATTTTTTACTATCGAAGACAGCTCATTACCTACGGTAGTATGATCGTCTACGATCATTTGTGCATATTGTTTAATGCTTTGATTCTGAGACTTAGCCAATGCAATGTTCGCTGCTTGCAGTTCAAAATTATTTGCTGCCGTCGCTTTGCTTGCAAAATCTAAATCGCCCTGCTGTGCTTTTGAACTAGTCGTGTCTTGTGCGTGCAAGACAGTGCTAAAGGTCAAAATGGCTATGAATAAGCCAAGAAATCTTAAAATGGTTTTCATAATACTATTATTTAATTTATTAACGATTCTTATTATTGCGAGTGCCATTTCGCCGACTTCTATAATTGATAAGGATATAAGTCGCTACGAGAATGAACACAATACCGATAACTATTGATGTAAACATAAGCGCTTGTTTTTACTTAGGAACAAAGCTCAGGAATCTACAGTTTGAAGAGTAGGTATTTTAGGTATTTTAGGCAAAAAATGTCATCTATACGTATCGCTAGCGTATTAATCCACTGTATTCCAACAAGAAATGCTTCTTCCAGATCATCTTTCTCTTACTTAGCTAACAGATGAGCAGATAAAGACGTACACATTCTATAGATTGTTAAAAGAAAATACTTAAAACTATTTCCAATTAGTCGCTGTTTCTGTTCAAGAAAATCAATTTACCATACCAGTTTTGAAAATAAAACAGACAGCTATGACACGGTTGCTTTTGGTGGATGACCACAAACTTGTAAGATCTGGATTTCAATTAATTTTAGAGGCTCAAGAAGATATTGACGTTATTGCTGAAGCAGAAAACGGAGATAAAGCATTGCAATATCTTGCGCAAACAAGACCTGATCTCATCTTAACAGATATTCATATGGATGTAATGGATGGGCTCAAATTTATTAGGCACGTAAAAGCGTTATATCCAAATGTTAAAATCGTTGTATTATCAATGGATGATAAAATCCAAACAATACGCGAAGCTTTAGATTCAGGGGCAGATGGCTATTTGTTAAAGAGTTCTCATGTTGACGAGATTTTATTCGGCATTAAACTAGTCATGGATGGAATGCAGTACATCAGCGCAGCACTGGGAATAGAAATGATAAATTATTTTTCCCAATATATCGATCCGCAAACCGATAAGAAGGAAATAATGGTAAAATATGAAATCTCCGAAAGAGAACTATCAGTTCTAGAGTTAATAGCAGAAGGGTATACAAACGCTGAAATTGCTGATAAAATTTTTCTTAGCAAGCGCACTGTAGAAGGTCAGCGACAACTACTGCTCGAGAAAACTAATTCCAGAAATACTGCTCAATTGATTCAATTTGGCTTTCAAAAAAAGTTACTCTGCTGATATCTGTTTTGTTGCTCTTCAAAGTATTTGTACTTGATAATATACTTCGTGTTTTATACCACAAAAAAAGTGTTTTTACTTTAACTAAAGGATATATGCGTGATTCGTGAATTTTCCGAATAGTATGTGAACCAAAAAAGTTTAAGCCCTGTTTTAAATTAAGAAATGCAAATGTAATTGATATATAAACAACATTTTTTAACATTAAACTTTAAGATTATGGCATTAACAACAGGAAATGAAGGTGAAATCACCAAAAAAATTGAAGAGCAAACCTCTAAATTACCGTCAACGCTTTTTTTGGGAGCAGCATTGCTTTCTATGGGTGTGTCTGCAGCGCTTAAATGTATGACTAATGATAAGACGGCCTTGTTTGTTGGACAATGGGCCGCACCTTTTTTATTATTAGGTATTTACAATAAAATTGTCAAAACCGAAGGACATGACTAGCGTCTTTTGGTAGAAAAAATGAATGGAAAATGGAAGGATGGCTCAACGATGTTGGGCCAATCTTTATGTAAATAATTGTGTAAAACTTATAAAAATGGATTGGAGAACAGCTATAGGCAATATGGGAACGGGCATTTAGCCCTTATCAATTTTCTTCCCAGTTTTTGAAACATCTTTCCTTTGCTGGCGAAACTTTCGTTTAAAATCATGATTCTCTTCAGCCGCATCAATAGAGTGTGTACAAGTAAGCTCGCCTTCTTTTAGTGCCAGTTTGGCAATGTGTGCATAAAACTTTGCGAGTTGATCCAGTTCTTCTTCGCTGAGATTTTCCAAATTTACCATACGATTGCTCGTCCCTTCATGGGAAGCAATTAATTCGTTTAATTTTAAATGAATCGCTTTTGAATCTTTATTTTGGGATTTTTGAATCAAAAACACCATTAGAAAGGTAATAATTGTTGTTCCTGTATTGATGACCAACTGCCACGTCTCAGAGTAACCGAAGATTGGGCCACTCACTGCCCACAGAATTACCGTAGATGTTGCCAGGATAAATGCTGCGGAACTTCCAGTCGCATGTGTTGCCCAGTTTGAAAACCGTTCAAATAAATTTTTTTTTGTTTTCATGTTTTCCGTTTCTTATTTGGACGTTTGCGTCGAGTGATTTGTTTGTTTTTTTACGGGATAATATTAAATGATTTGCCGCAAAGGCTTCACCTGCATGCTCACAATTGAAGTTCGCATGGGTTGGGATACAATAAAGGCAATTGCCCGAGCAATGTCTTCAGCAAAAAGCATCTCCATGGATTCGATTTTATTGCGCTGCTCTTGTGGTGAATAAGGCTGCATATCAGTCCCAACGGAACCAGGTTCAATAAGTGACACCTGAATGCCCTTAGGATTTACTTCCTTACGCAATGACTCAGTGAAGGCTTGGATACCTCCCTTTGAACATACATATACAGAGCTTTCTGCTTCCCGAATATCGGCACTCATAGATCCCACATTTACAATGTGTCCTGAACCCCTGGGCTCCATGCGCGACAGCGCAGCCTGGGCACAAGAAAGATAAGCAAGAATATTGGTTCGTAACAGATAGGCCTGATCAGAATAAGTTCCTTGTTTGACGGATTGGAAGGCGATCGCAGCATTATTAACTAAGATATCTAGATGCTCATACATATTGTCAAACTCTTCAAACAATTGTTGTATCCCCGCCTCAGTAGCTAAATCTACAACAATACCCGATAAAGAACCTGACGTATTTAATGCTTCAAAATCATGCAGTGTATCGTTGAGCTGTTGCTCGTGATGCCCACATATAAAAACGTTGTTACCCATAGCGGCTAATAGCAGCGCAGTGGCTCGTCCAATGCCTGTAGTACCGCCAGTAATTAATATTTTCCTGTCCTTTATCCACAAGGGGAGAATGGAATTAATATAGTCATCGAGATTGCTTATCATAATTTTCAATTTAGTTATCCTGATTTTGGAAATGAACAATGCCAATATGCGCTTGGTTTGATGCTATAGACGAAGACGTATTTTTTCTTTATTTTACGTATTTAAATCAGAAACGATTGCTTAGTGCTGTGGTTCTTAATAGAAATCATAATTAGTTATACCATCAAAATCTGGGTATCTATAGCTCCCAGCCTTTAAATGAATCTTATATGAAACGCGACGGTAATAATAAGAGCTTTTGGCAAACTACGGATAGCCAAAAATTTTCGACTAATTTAACAGATGTGACGTTTGATACTATTGTTGTAGGTGCAGGTATCACTGGCATAACCTTAGTAAAGGAGCTTCAAAATAGGGGAATAAAATGTTTACTGTTAGATAAAGAAAATCCAGGCTTTGGAACGACAGGGGGAACAACTGCGCACATCAATAACTTCTACGACGCATCCTACGATGAAATCATAAATAGCTTTGGCGAAGACGCTGCTCAGCTGTTGGTCCGAAGCACAGATAATACGTTAAACTATATTAAGACGAATATTTCGAGGTATGGAATAAATTGTGAGTACAACGCATGTGACTTCTTTCTTTTCAGTGCCGAGCAAGCTCAAAATGAACAACTTGATAAGATTCGCGCTGCTCACCAACAATTGGGAATAAAAACGACCGAATGTAATACCATCCCTTTTAGTTTGCCTTTTGAAAAAGCAATCAGAATTGAGGGGCAGGGGCAATTTCATCCTTTAAAATATATAGAAGGATTATTGGAAGCATTCTGTGAAAATGGGGGTGCTGTATTGTTAAATCAATCCATTTGTGATTATATGAATAAAGATGGTATGGTTACCTTGAAAACGACTGGCTCAGGTATCCTCTCCGCAAAAAATATTATTTGGGCAACACACGTGCCTCCGGGGGATAATAGGTTTGGTTTGTTAGTCGCACCTTATCGCAGTTATGCCCTCACCGTGCAAGTTAGCCGAGCCCCAAAAATGCTTGCACAGACCGCAGATCTTTATGATCCCTACCATTATTTTCGCTACCATCGTACGGAAGACAAATACTATCTGATTGCAGGTGGGTTTGATCATAAAACGGGTGATGAAAAAAATACAGCGCAACATTTTAGCGATTTAAAGGCTTTGGTCGATAAGCATTTTGAATACGATAAACTTATTGCACAATGGTCTTCTCAATATTATGTATCGGCAGACGGATTACCTTATATCGGCCGCATGCCTAATGAAGATAACGTATATATTGCTACTGGATATGGCGGAAATGGAATGACCTTTGGATCAATGGCATCATTAGTGATTCCTGATTTACTAGAGCAAAAGGAGACTCCTTTATCAAAATTGCTATCGCCTTCTCGTATAAAACCGATCGCCAGTGTGAAAAGTGTATTGTCTGAAGGATGGAGCGCTTCGAAGCACTTTATAATGGATAAATTGTCGGCGGAAAAAATTAAAGCAATGGAAGATATTACTGTCGGTGAGGGTAAGATTGTCAACTATGAAGGTAAAAGATTCGCGGTGTATTGTGATGATGGGGGGACTCTACATTGTTTGAGTTCGATCTGTCCCCACATGGGGTGTACAGTTAGCTGGAATCCTTCCGAAAAATCTTGGGATTGTCCTTGTCACGGTTCCCGTTTTGATATTGAGGGTAAACTTTTGAACGGCCCAGCAACTTCTGGCCTAAGAAGATTGGAGGGGTTAGATTTCAAATAGCTATCTATACTTTTGATGATGCTATATTTCCTACTTAGCGCGATTTGGAGCATCCGGCAAGCACGATGATAAAGAAATTTAGTCCAACTTTTTACTATTCAAAGGCCCAGCATTATAGGTGTGGACTTTCCTAGCCGTGGCACAACTGAATCAGCCAACGACAAAATCGATGTGAGAATATTGGTCAAATACCTAACAATTTTCAAATTATATAGTATATTTGGCGCGCAGATAAATCACTGCTAATATTTAATACATCAATCATGAGCCAAAAGTTTACGTACAATACGCGATTTCCTGCTGTTGAAGATTTAAGAAGACAAGCAAAGAAAAGAATTCCAAAATTTGCATTCGACTATTTAATAGGGGGTGCCAACGAAGAGCTCAATCTTGCTCGGAACGAAAATGATTTTGACAATATTTTATTAAAACCACAATACCTTCAGGTGAGTGAGGAAATTGATATGTCCGTAGAGCTCTTTGGTCGCCGCTATAGTGCACCATTTGGCATTTCACCAATTGGCTTACAGGGCTTGATGTGGCCAAATGCGCCAGAAATTTTGGCAAAAGCAGCTGCCGAAAATGATATTCCTTATATTTTGAGTACCGTATCGACAAGCAGTATCGAGCGCATTGCCGAAGTATCAGGGGGAAAAGCTTGGTTTCAACTTTATCACCCTACAGAGAACAAATTGCGTGATGATATTTTAAGGCGACTGACGGCGGTCGAATGCCCCGTACTTGTCGTTTTGGTCGATGTTCCTGCCTTTGGGCTTCGCTATAAAGAGATTAAAAGCGGCTTGTCCATGCCCCCAAAAATGAATATCGCGAATATCTTACAAACATTTGCTTGCCCCACTTGGGGCATCGAAACACTTCGACATGGAATTCCATCTTTTGCAACCTTAAAACCTTATATGGAAAAGGGGCTGGATCTTGCACAATTGGGACAATTTATGAACAGGACTTTCACTGGTAAAGTTGATAAGGAAAAGATTAAAGCTATTCGGGACTTATGGAAAGGCCCGCTGGTCTTAAAAGGAATTGCAACTGATGAAGATATGCAGGCTGCTATTGCCCTGGGTGTAGACGGAGTTATCGTTTCAAATCACGGGGGCAGACAGCTTGACGCCAGCGAATCATCAATCAATTCGCTAATTCATCTCACAAACAACCCCGAGTATAAAAACAAAATCAAAATTATGCTGGACGGTGGTATACGCTCTGGGGTGGACTTGGCCCGTGCACATGCAGTGGGGTCTGACTTTAACTTTATGGGGCGACCATTTATGTATGGCGTAGGTGCCCTAGGAAATGCTGGTGGCGAACATACCATCAATATGTTCAAAGCTCACCTGTTTCAAGTGATGAAACAGCTTAGCATTTCAAAAATAAACGAATTTTCAAAACGATTACAGAAGGTATTGTAACATTGCGAAACAATAAATTAAAAGCCGAATTAAACACAGATCATATTGTGTTTAATTCGGCTTTTTGCTTGATGATAATATCGCTTACCAGTCTATTGTACGATTGTCGTTGTCTCCAAGCCCCCATTGTTCATTGACTTGACCGTTGGAGTCTTCGGGTCTTGCAGTTGCTGAACCGGCAGCTATGCCTTGCTCAAGTTCGATCAGTTGTACTTTAACCTGAGGGGCGATATAGGCCATTTTCTTTTTCATAGTCTTTTATTTAATGAATTATGTGTGTTTTTAAAATCTATTCCTTCGTTTAGCTACAAGGTATTTTCTTCTTACCAGCACCCACGCCTTTAATAATTGTACGGCCATCCACAAGTTGAGTTACTTTAACAGTATTACTCTGTGTACTTCCCCAAGGAAAAGTATTGAAGGCATTACCATTGACCAGTACAAGCTCATATAACGGTCCACCACTGGTTTTACTGCCAAACATAGTCACTTTGCCTGTCCTACTGATCACAAGCTTGATCAATGGATTAGCTGCTGTTCCCTGCATATTATAGACTTGATCAATTCTTTTGTTTGTTTGCACATTTGTTCCCGCATATTTACTTCCGTCAAGGAATTGGATATTCTGTGCTGAAGACGCACCAACTTCAAATTGGATTTCATTCTTCGCCAATTTCACACCATTAATTTCCATATTGAAAGCATTATCCAACTCGGTGATGTCAAACACAAACCCGTAGTCTGCAGCAGGGGCAGTGAAGTTTTTGGAGATTGTGGTACCGTTTCTATAAAATACGCCGTCAACCCGGATTCCGGTTTTGCCACCAACAGTTACTGCGGGATAGCTCCAGTTTAATCCATCACTAGTTACATCTTGTGTACAAGTTTTGAAATTAAGCTTCAGATCGTATTTTTGTCCCGGATTGATATTTACATTTGGGATAGTCACGTTTGACTTGGTCTCTCCATCGATGGTTAAGCTTCCCAATTTTAAGGTTCCTGCATTTGTTGCGGGGTGGATCAATAGGGAAGGAGTGCTAACTACTGTACGTAACCCTATCCCCAAAGCAGGAAATTGCGCAAGTACACCAGCATCATTTAATCCATTGTATGTAAGCGCTTCATCCGAAAGTTTTAGGTTAGCAGATAGATGACTTGGTTTAAATACCGCATTTTCAATCTTGGTAATGGCACCAGTCATATTCGCATCCATTGTCAACGTTGTTGTGATTTGACTGAAGCGGTGTTTTAAAACAACGTTTAAGTTGTTCACTCCACTGTTTAGTTTCAGCTTGCTTGCAAAATACATCAAATCGCCACTGATATTGTTAAGACTCGCTGACGATAATGTACCTTGGCTATTGATACTTGGCACCGTACTTGTGCTATTTGTCGAATAGGCAATAAAAGTATACGTTTTTCCGGCATCAAGAACAATACCTTCGGCAACTGCTTCTCCGCCATAACTATACGTTTTCTCAGTAACGTAATTACCTTGTTCATCATAAACAACAACTTTGTATTTCACACCGGTATCCAAAGGTTTTTCGCTCACCTGAGGCGTTGTAGCTGTGGTACTTGATGAAGCAACCAATCCCTTTTTAACTGCTGCAGCCGAGCTGTTTGTCAGTACAACATCGATGGAAGTGCCATTGCCGAAAGGAACGGTCATTTCCTGTACCTCAGAAGCGTCCCTTGCAGCGGAAGCGCTAACGGAACCTTGCTTCTGTCCTACAGCGTTGCCCTCACCTTCAATGTAAGCCGCAACCCCCTGTAGATTGATCTTGACCATCGTTTGTTCGGCCGCGATTGTGTTTTCACCACTCTTTTTACAAGAATAAAGAGTTGAAGCAGCTAGTATAACGCATCCCAGCATTATAAAATTTTTAAAATTGCGGTAATGTTTCATTTTCATGTTAGTAGACATTTTGATTTTACTTCGTTTTCCAATGATTTTGAATGAATTATTATTGTATTATTACTAATTTATCAATAGAGTTAACATTTACTTGAATCACATCTTTTTTATGCTAATCAGTATTAAAATTTATTTGTGCAATTATATATATAGCATCTTATTTAATCATTATTATTCTCAATAAGTATTTTTTACTGTAGTGAAAATTCTACAAATCAACAAAAGTGTTTAAACATTAGCTTATAGCATCTAAAAAGGATTATTTATTGTTTTATTTAAAATTTTATTGGGTTATAATTTTCGCATAAATTAATATTCTAATTTATTCTTTGGAGATAGAGTGCGTCAAACGGATATGAGGATATAACCAAAAAAAATTTCAGGACCTCCCTAAAATTGGCTAATGTACAGATCATCTATAGCTACGCATAGGAGCATAATGCGTACAACCTTGATATATCAATTCATAACTTTATATGAAGAACTGATCTTAATTACATGAAGCTGATTTGTTATCAGGCACAAATTCTAAGCTGAGCCATTAGAATAGTAGCTGTTTATTGTTGGTCGTTGCAGTGTTTCCTCTCCGTTTAGTTCAATTTAATGGTGCAATTATTGTCAAAAAATAAATTTTTAAAATATTTTTCTAAATTTGTATAACAATGAGGTTAACTGTTATCATACTGATCACCTATATTTTGGGACTTTCCTTTGTCCCATGCAGTGATGCGAACATTCGCACCGATGGAACAGCTATGGAAGCACAATTAAACGAACCTCATAATCATAGTGAAGATACCACCGATGCCTGTTCAATTTTTTGCTATTGCAACTGCTGTAGCGGAAATATTACGGTATTTGAATATCAACTACCAAAACTTGCAGGTATTCCGATTTCGATTTATTTTAATAATCGTATGCCGGTTCTCGACACACCTATTCTATCTAACTACTTCGGAACTATCTGGCAACCGCCCAAGGTAGATGCTTAATTTCAATTTTTTAATAACTGTACACTAAAATCGTTGGAAAAATTCCTTTTTCCAACGAATGTTAGCTGGTTATATTTAGCTGTAGCATTTTATTGTTACAAGGAAATAAGATATTCTATATATCTATTATTTAAGCATTAATCAAATATATTGTGTTAGATAGTATAATTAAATTTAGCATCAAGAATAAGATCATTATTGTCTTAATGACTTTATTACTTATTATCTGGGGCAGCTGGAGCGCAACAAAACTACCGATAGATGCAGTTCCTGACATCACCAATAATCAAGTTCAAATATTTACTTCTTGTCCAACCTTGGCAGGGCAGGAAGTCGAACAATTAGTTACTTTCCCAATTGAACAAAGTATCGCTACGGTACCAAAAATTGAGGAAATCAGAAGTATATCCCGTTTTGGACTCTCGGTAATTACTGTCGTTTTTCAAGAGGATGTAGACATTTACTTTGCGCGGCAGCTCATCAGTGAACGTCTAAAAGAGGCCGTAGACCAAATCCCCCAAGGTATTGGTAAGCCTGAGTTAGCACCTGTCAGTACGGGCTTAGGAGAGGTGTACCAATATATTATCCACCCCAAGAAGGGCAGCGAGGGCAAGTATAATGCAAAGGACCTCCGGACAATGCAGGATTGGATCGTGGCCCGTCAGCTCTATGGTACCCCTGGAATTGCTGAGGTCAATAGCTTTGGCGGTGAACTGAAACAATATGAAGTAGCTGTTGACCCGAATCGCCTGAAAGCGATGGATATCAGCATACCAGAGATCTTTATTGCGTTAGAAAAAAATAATCAAAATACAGGTGGTGCTTATATCGACAAAAAGCCGAATGCTTACTTCATCCGTGGCATTGGACTCGCAACATCACTGGAAGATGTCAAAAATATCGCCATCAAAAAATCTGGCACCGTACCTATTTATGTGAAGGACGTGGCTGATGTACGTTTTGGACATGCTGTCAGATATGGGGCCCTTACTTATAATGGCGAAGTGGATGCCGTAGGGGGCGTGGTAATGATGCTCAAGGGCGAGAACAGCAATGAGGTGGTCAAACGGGTAAAAGATAAACTGCCCACAATCCAAAAATCCCTGCCCAATGATGTGGTCATCGAACCTTATCTAGATCGCACAGATCTGGTCAACCGGGCTATAGGCACTGTTGAAAAGAACCTCATAGAAGGGGCGTTGATTGTGATATTTGTATTGGTACTATTTTTAGGCAATCTCCGTGCGGGTCTTATTGTCGCATCAGCCATTCCATTATCCCTACTATTTGCTTTGGGACTGATGAACGTGTTTGGCGTAAGTGCCAATTTAATGAGTTTGGGAGCTATAGATTTTGGCCTCATTGTGGATGGTGCAGTCATTATCGTTGAAGCCACACTTCACCATTTGGGATTACGCAAGTCTACCGAAAAGCTGACACAGTCGGAAATGGACCATGAGGTGTTTGAATCGGCCTCAAAAATACGGACCAGTGCCGCCTTTGGCGAGATTATCATCCTAATTGTTTATATACCTATATTGACGTTAGTAGGCGTAGAAGGAAAAATGTTCCGCCCTATGGCACAGACAGTAGGTTTTGCGATTTTTGGAGCGCTTATCCTTTCGCTGACTTACATTCCAATGATGTGTGCCCTGTTTTTACCTAAAAAGCATCACGACAAGAAGACTTTCAGTGACCGTTTTATCGAAAAACTTCAGCGCATCTATGCGCCTTTATTGCAGAAAGCTATCCGTTTCAAATATATTATCGTCAGCTTGACAGTCGCTTTCTTTGTCCTATCCGTTTTCTTCTTTAAAAATATGGGGGGGGAGTTTATCCCGCAGTTGCAGGAAGGGGATTATGCCTTTCACTGTATATTACCACAGGGAAGCTCGCTTTCACAAAGTATAGAAACTTCCATGCAGGCTTCCCGTATCATTAAGGAGTTTGACGAAGTAAAAATGGTTGTTGGCAAAACCGGAGCGGCGGAAGTACCGACGGATCCTATGCCACCGGAAGCGACCGATTTGATGGTCGTACTGAAACCCCAGAAGGAATGGAATTCCGGCCGAAGTTATAATGAACTCGGCGCAGCGATCCTTGAAAAACTGGAAGTTATCCCGGGTGTTTTCTTTGAAAAGAACCAGCCAATACAGATGCGATTCAATGAGTTAATGACAGGAATCCGTCAGGATGTTGCCGTAAAGATTTTCGGTGAAAATATCGACTCTCTGGCATCTTATGCGAATATCGTGGCGGCGCAGATTCAGTCCGTTAAAGGTGCTACTTCCCCACAAGTGGAGCGCGTGTCGGGGCTACCACAGATCAACATTGTATATGATCGTACACGCATTGCGAATTACGGTCTTACGATTCAAGATGTCAATGATGTGGTAAGTACGGCTTTCGCTGGTCGCAGTACTGGACAGATTTATGAAAATGAACGTCGTTTTGACCTAGTTGTTCGTCTGGATACGACACACCGCAATAGTATAGATGATGTACGCAATCTGATGATTCCAACTGACACAGGTATTCAGATCCCACTCTCGCAAGTAGCTACAATTGACTACAAACTTGGGCCTGCCCAGATCAGTAGAGAAGCTGGCAAACGAAGGATCGTGATCGGGTTTAATGTCGCTGGTAGAGATGTGGAAAGTGTGGTCAAAGATATTCAGCAGCAACTGTCAACAAAGATCAAACTGCCAGCAGGCTATTATTTCACCTATGGAGGCCAGTTTGAGAATTTACAGAAAGCAAGCGCTCGTCTGATGATTGCAGTGCCTGTTTCCCTCTTACTGATCTTTATGCTATTGTATTTCACATTCCATTCCTTTAAGCAAGCAGCGCTGATCTTTACCGCCATTCCAATGAGTGCAATTGGTGGTGTTTTTGCCCTGATGCTCCGCGATATGCCTTTCAGCATCAGTGCCGGAATCGGTTTTATTGCTTTGTTTGGTGTTGCTGTACTAAATGGTATTGTACTGATCGGGACTTTCAACCAGCTGAAGAAGGAAGGTATTGATGATATTTTTCAGCGCGTGAAGGAGGGTACATTGACAAGGTTGCGCCCAGTACTTATGACAGCTACTGTAGCTTCGCTGGGCTTTCTGCCGATGGCAATCAGTACGAGTGCTGGCGCGGAAGTTCAGAAACCATTGGCGACAGTTGTTATCGGCGGACTGGTAACAGCAACCTTCTTAACGTTGTTTGTACTGCCTTTGCTGTATATTATTTTTAACTCAAAACTGAATATGAAAAAAGGAAATGCGGGTAAGACCATTGCAACGGTATTGGTTTTCCTATTTTCTACCATTGGATTTAAGGGCTTTTCACAGGAACGGATCGGGATTGACAACGCTATCGATATGGCATTGAAGAGCAATCGCCAGTTTCAGGTCAATGAGGCTGAAATAACCGGAGCAACTTATAATGTCAAGACCGCGAATGAAATCCCAAAGACGGGTGTTTTTGTGGAGAATGAAGATTACCGACCCAGCGATAAGACAGGGATCATGAAAATCGGTATCACGCAAAGCATTGCATGGCCGGGACTCTACGCGGCACGAAAGGAATATTTTAAGCAACAGCTAAAATATGCCAATCTGAATACCGAAGTACTCAATGCCAATATTAAGAAAGATGTGCGCACAGCATATTATCAGCTCTGGTATCTTCAAGACAGACAGAAGCTCTATGTGGAGTTGGACAGTATCTACTCGGCGATGTTTAAGGCGACCGAATTACGTTTTAAAACCGGAGATGTCGCAGCATTGGATAAAATTGCCGCGGAGGCGAAATTACGGGAGTTGCAGGCTCAATTGATTCAAAATAAGAAAAATATGTTGGTTCAACAGCAGCAATTGATGATGCTTCTCAACCGCAATGAATGGATATTACCTGTAGAGCAATCGCTGGAAAAGATAAAAATGGACGTGGATGTACAAAATCCATCGGTTAATGCCTCACATCCTGTTTTAGCTTTGCAACAACAGAATGTCAATATCGCATCCTCCAATATCGCAGTCCAGAAAAACACAAATAAGCCGGAGTTTTCGGGCAGATTCTTTTCGCAACGCCTTTGGGGAGCAAAAGATCCTTTTACGGGTTTCTCGATATCGGCATCATTTCCTGTATTTGGCCTGGGCGCTTATAAAAGCAAGGTAAAAGCTGCAAACGCGGAAATGGAGGCGCAACAAAGACAACTGGAATATGATACACAAGTTTTTCAGACGAATAAGGTGAATGCATTGGCTGATATTGAGAAAAATACTGCGCTGTTGCAGTTCTATGAATCCGCAGGCCTCAAGCAAGCTGACGCCATCATCAAAGCCGCGAGTCTTGGTTACAGAACAGGTGAAATAAGTTTTGCGGAGATGAGCCAGTTCTTAAGTCAGGCGATCGGTATCAGACAGAACTATTTAGATGTGCTCAATCAGTATAATCAATCGGCAATCCAATACAATTACTTCAATAATAAATAAGTCAATAATGAGAGTTATCATAAAAATATTTTTTGCACTAGCGATTACAACAGTTTTATATAGCTGCGGATCAGATTCAAAAGGTGCTGGCGATGCCAAGAAGGAGGAAGGGAAAGGTGCTACCGAAGAAAACCATAACGAAGGACCAGTGACTGTAGCAGCATTGAGTGAACAACAGATAAAAGCTGTAGGTATTGCTTTTGGAACTATAGAGGAAAAGGAGCTGACAGCGACGATCAAAGCCAATGGCGTACTTAGTGTGCCCAATAACAACAAAGCCAATGCGACAACTTTGTATGGTGGCGTTGTTAAGACGTTAAATGTGCAACTAGGTGATTTTGTGCGCAAAGGGCAGGTCATAGCAACCATTACGAATCCGCAATTTATTCAGCTTCAGGAAGAATATGTCGCTCTGGCAAGCAAAATTACACTTGCAGAACAAGAGATGGCAAGACAGCAAGAGCTCAATGAAGGCAACGCTGGAGCGAGGAAAAACTTGCAGTCTGCGACAGCGGATTTCAATAGTCTTCGCGCCAGAAAGGCGTCGCTGCAACAGCAGATTCAACTGATGGGCATCAATCCCAATGGTGTGAGCCTTTCCAATTTGCGGGCTTCACTTGTGGTGACAAGTCCGATTAACGGCACTGTGAGCAATGTCTTTGCCAAGATAGGTAGCTATGTGGATGTTTCATCGCCGGTAATTGAGATTATAGATAATAGTCTATTGCACCTTGATCTTCAGGTTTTTGAAAAGGATCTCCCTATGGTTAAGATTGGGCAGATTATTAATTTTCAGTTGACAAACAACCCCGATAAAACCTATTCGGCTAGAGTATTTACGATAGGCTCATCTTTTGAAAATGAAAGTAAAACAATTGCTGTTCATAGCACTGTGATCGGTAGCAAGGTTGGTCTGATAGACGGTATGAATATTACAGGGATGATCGGGATTAATAATGTCACCACTCCAGCAGTTGCGAATGACGCGATTGTGGAAGCGGATGGTAAGTTCTACATTTTCGTAGAAACAAGCAAACAGGCCGAAGAGCATGAAGAAGGACACGATGATCATGGACATGCACATGATGAGGGTGAGGCTAAGCACGAACATAAAAATGAAACAGAAGCTGCTAAACACGCAACTGAACAGGGTAAGAATGTCAATTTCGAGAAGGTTGAAATTCAAAAAGGTGTCTCAGCATTGGGATATACAGCAATTACACCAGTACAGGAAATTCCTGCGCAAACCAGGATTGTTGTGAAAGGAGCATTTTTTATCAATGCCAAGATGAGCAATACAGGTGGGCATGAACATTAATTAGTAGCATTTGTTAACGAAGTAATCATGATAAGGTATGGAACACAAACATATTTATGATGCACAAGGTAAACAACTTTGTTGTACACAGACGGAAAAAATATATAATCAGGCAGGCGCCCAACGTTTAATACAGGGCGCGCCGACCCAGGATCAGGCACATAGTCACAGTGATGATGACGGTCATGATCATTCAGTGGCACAAGGCAGCACCTTGCAGCTCTTTCTGCCAGCGATAATTTCATTTGTCTTGCTGATTGTAGCCATTGCAATGGACAATTGGGTACCACAGGAATGGTTCAAGGGTTGGATCCGGATCATTTGGTATGTACTGGCTTACATTCCGGTAGGATTTCCAGTGATTAAAGATGCATTGAAGAGTATTGGAAAAGGAGAGATTTTCTCCGAATTCTTACTGATGAGCATCGCCACCATTGGTGCTTTTGCAATTAAAGAATACCCAGAGGGTGTTGCTGTAATGCTTTTTTATGCGGTAGGGGAAGTATTTCAGACATTGGCTGTCAGTCGTGCCAAGAACACTATTAAAGCGCTCCTAGATCAGCGCCCGGACGAGGTGACTATTGTGGAAGCGAACAGTAGTCGAGTCATTAAAGCAGAAATGGTGGCTATCGGTGCTATTATTCAGCTGAAACCCGGAGAGAAACTTGGTTTGGATGGTGAATTGATCTCCGATACAGCTGCGTTCAATACAGCAGCACTTACAGGAGAAAGTAAACCAGATACAAAAACCAGAGGTGAAGTCGTACTGGCCGGGATGATTAACATGAATACCGTGAGCTTGGTAAAGGTGACAACAGCATACCAAGACAGTAAATTGAGTAAAATCCTAGAGCTGGTGCAGAATGCAACTTCGCAGAAGGCACCAACGGAACTCTTTATTCGAAAATTCGCAAAAATATACACTCCCATTGTCGTACTTTTAGCCATAATGATCTGTCTTGTCTCTTATATTTTTGTTGCGCAATATATATTTAATGACTGGCTCTACCGCTCACTTGTATTTCTTGTGATTTCTTGCCCCTGTGCGTTGGTAATCTCTATACCGCTAGGTTATTTTGGAGGAATCGGTGCCGCGAGCAGAAATGGTATCTTATTTAAGGGCAGTAACTTTTTAGATGCTATGGCCGGGATCCAACATGTGGTTATGGACAAAACTGGCACCATGACTGAAGGTGTTTTCAAAGTGCAGGAAGTTCGTTTAGAATCAGGTTTCGATGAAAAAGCTATACTCAAACTGGTTAATAAAATTGAAAGCCATAGCAGCCATCCCGTCGCTACAGCAATCAAGGAATATGTCGGCGAGCCAGATGAAACCATCAGCCTTACTGATGTCGAGGAAATACCCGGGCACGGGCTAAAAGGAACTGCAGATGGAAAGGTACTTCTGGTTGGCAACTTTAAACTTTTGGACAAATTTAATATTGCTTATAACATAGACCCGAATGGTATTGTCTATACGACAATAGCCATAGCGCTCGACAACCGTTTTGTAGGTTTTATTACCATTGCAGATAGCATTAAAGAAGATGCCGCAATGACGATACAACTGTTACATAAATTGGGTGTAAAAGCTACCATGCTGAGTGGCGACAAGAGTACCGTGGTTACTTATGTGGCTAAGAAACTCGGTATTGATAAGGCTTTTGGGGATCTTCTTCCCGAAGATAAAGTTAACAAGATCAAGGAAATAAAAACACTAAACGAAAGTGTCGCTTTTGTCGGTGATGGAGTTAATGATGCACCCGTTGTCGCTTTGAGCGACGTTGGAATTGCTATGGGTGGACTGGGAAGTGATGCTACGATCGAGACTGCAGATGTGGTTATACAAGATGACAAGCCTTCTAAAATACCCATGGCAATCAATATTGGTAAACAAACAAAGAAAGTAGTTTACCAAAATATTGGACTAGCATTTATGGTCAAGGGTATTGTTTTAATCCTTGGTGCTGGAGGATTGGCAACGATGTGGGAGGCTGTATTTGCAGACGTTGGTGTTTCGCTTATTGCAATATTGAATGCTATCCGAATTCAGAAGATGAAGTTCTAAATCAGTTTTTATTAATAATGTACTTACCCAGCACCTTACCACCCTAAGGCTCTTTGTTTTCTTTCGGGTGCATTTTTATTTACCGACGAGCTTTTCGTAAAGAGGCCATATTTCCGCTAAATCATCGTTTGACTGCGCTTCTGGATAGTGTTCATCATGCAAATTACGGATTTCGACTCCTTGCCCTTGATCATTTATCACAACAGCGGCCCGAAGCTCGTCGGTACCATCATAATAAATACCTACGCCAACAAGCCTACCATCGAGGATAATTTCACTTACGAGATACTTCCTAGCATTCTTGCCTTTGCCGACATTATGACCGCTAGAAATCGTATTTCCTTTGCTATAGCGTCTTTCCATATCCATAGAACATCGAAAATATCAATTTGTTGTGTTTTTAATATATTTCTGCCTTATTTGATCAAACAATAAACTCGGAAGTTTTTCAGTGTCCAAACGACAGATAATGGGGAATGCGGGCACGATCTTGCGATCGAGTGAACTATACAATAAATTCTCACCTAAAATTTAAACTCCAGGTTGCTCTTTCCTCTTCCGTCTAAAAGCTGAATATACAATAATCACGCTAATGGTCATTAAAATAAATGCTAGGAAAAAGGGCGCTCCAGAGAATTTAAATGGTGCTGTATCGTGCGTGAAATAGTAAAACAAATTAGTCATCATTGGCGGGCCTATAATCGATGTTGCACTCATTAAGCTTGTTAATGCACCTTGAAATTCACCCTGTTCGTTTGACGGGACATTCTTTGTAATTACAGATTGTAGTGCAGGCCCACAGATTCCACCTAAGCAGTAGGGGATTAGAAAGACAAACATCATCCATCCCTGATTAGCGAATGCAAACAGCAATAACCCTATAGCGTAAAATATTAACCCGTAATAAATACTCTTTTGTTCGCCTAGTTTTGGAGTTGTCCAGCGTATTAAAACGCCTTGAACCAAGCCAATTAATAAACCAATTACGCCAAGGGAGATACCCACCATTCTTTCTGTCCAGTCAAATTTATACATGGTGAAGAAGTTCCAGTTGCTTTGCACTGCGTGTCCTGCAATATAAATCAATATCAATGCTACGATTAAACCGGAGATCTCAGGATGCTTTCCTAAGAATCTGAATGATCCAATTGGATTTGCGCGCCTCCAGTCAAATGCTCTTCGCTTATCTTTATCCAAACTTTCGGGAAGAATAAAATATCCATAAAGAAAATTCAATAGACATAAACCAGCAGCGGCGTAGAAAGGAACCCTTGCTCCATAATGTCCAAGCAATCCACCGATTACTGGGCCAATAATAAAGCCCAATCCAAAAGCGGCGCCAATAAGACCAAAATTTTTAGCACGGTCTTCATCCGTAGAGATATCTGCAATATAAGCACTGGCTGTTGTGAAACTGGCTCCCGTTAGTCCTGCTATCACCCGCCCCAAAAATAGCCAGCCGATCGAAGGGGCAAGCGCTAGAAAAATATAATCTACCGCGAAACCAAATAAGGAAATTAAAATAATAGGTCTCCGACCATATTTATCACTCAGATTTCCCACCACTGGTGAAAATATAAATTGGGTGAATGCATAAGCAAAACCGAGCCAACCGCCATACTTGGCCGCCTCACTGATGTCACTATGAATAAGTTCCTCGATAAGCTTGGGAACGACAGGAATAATGATGCCCCATCCGGTGATATCAATGAGTAAAGTAATAAATATAAAACCTATAGCGGCTTTCTTTTTCGAGCTGTCAATCATGGTCTAAAAATAGAAAAAACTTGAAAAAATTTCATCTAAATTTTAAAAGCTTAATTTATGATAAACGATCGGATCAATCGAGGAGGTTTGTGGACGAAAGATCAAATCGAATGTAATATGTTTCGGTCATGCTAAAAGGCAAACTATAGCAGTTATCTAAGTAATTATCACAAGACATCACAAAGAGGATGATGTCGTACCGGGAAATTACAAGAGTTGGCTATAAAACAAAGCCGACTCGCTTCATGATGTAGTGATAGTGCCAATGCTATCTTTGTGGGATCTGATATATTGACTTTTGGATGTAGATCGACCTGAACAAACCGACCACTACCATCAGAACTTGTTTCTAAAATTGCTTCGGCATTGTCTGTGTAGGAAATTATCTCAATGTTATTTTTAGAACAAACATATAAATAAGACATCATGTGACAAGAGACAAGGCTACTCAATAGCAGATCCTCTGGATTATACAATGTCGGATCCCCCTTAAAAACCTTTGCAGCTGAGAGCTGTAAATCCGTCTTACCCTGGATAGAAATCCTGTGACTCTTATGATATAACTTTGCTGTTTCTGAGGGCTGCTGTTGATGAAACCATCTTAAAGTAGCCTTAAAATAATGCTTTATAGCCATCCTGCAAAAATTTGACGTGTTATTAGTTATTACTTCCAGCCGTTCTCTTTATGTTCGAACGAAAGAAATGTAGTCTGTGTTAATAGGGTCAAGCCCACTTCTTCTCATTTCCATAGCGATTTGTGCCCGGTGGTATGTGCCATGATTAAATATATGTAGAAGGATATCCCCAAAAGAATTTTGAAACTGCTCATTCTTGGTGTTTGTATAGTTTACGACTTCCATCGTTTTTACCTTGTCAACGCGCACCTTATCTGCAAATGCTGAAGAAGCTAATTGGTGATATTGTTCACAGGTTAACAAGCTATGTTCGTCCCATACACCCACAGGTGGTTTTTTGCCATTAAGTCGATATAACCATATCAGCTGCGCATTCATAATATGACTTAATAATCGTAAACAGTTCGACGGAATGTGTTCAGCATCCTGTTTCATTTTTTCGATCAGTAAATTATTCGCCCAATTGTTATATAACCATAATTGTACCAGCGTATCCGACATTGTGAATCGTTTTATTTAGGGATTAAATATACACAAGAATAAGCGAGTAAATGCAGACTGAACGATTAATTTTATGTCAGGTCAGGCTATCAATCTATTCGCACTTCTCTGGCTAATTCAGTAGATTCCTTGTGGGACGAATGATAGACGCTGGTTTTTGGTTTTTCAGATTTAGGAGGAGTTGACAATTTTCTGCTAGGTCCCGATGGTAGAATAATCGCCCGGAATCTAAGAGGCGAAGATTTGCAAAGTAAACTGAAAACAATCTTTAAAGCGCAAGCAATTCAGTAATATTCACATCGGATTGTCAAAAAAGAACCTGCAAATTGTGTTTTCGTATGACAAGCTATTTTGTTCCAAAAATAAGTTTAAAAAATTGCTTGCAATTGCGGCTGATTTTCTATCTTGCGCCTTTAATTAAAGATCACATAGCTGTAAGATATTTGGGCTGTATTCCAATTAACCGGTGCAGGGTGCTTTAAAATTGGAAGAGCGGCTGATCGTTTTGTATGTGATATTATTCGACTTATTGATGGATGTTTTTTTTGAATTTCTGAATAACCTCACAAATCCAGACTGGATTGTTAGTCATGGAGGTTTATATCTACTGTTGTTTATTATTTTTGCCGAGACAGGTATCCTCATTGGATTTTTCCTTCCTGGTGATCCGATTCTTTTTATTGCTGGCATGATCGTCTCAAACATGACAATTCCACCTTCGGAACAGATACCCACACTCTTGTATTGGATTGTACTTGTATCGCTCGCTGCAGTGTTAGGAAATTTTGTCGGATATTGGTGTGGAAAGGTATTTGGTAAACGAATAATGAGCTTAGAAGATAGCTGGCTCTTCAAAAAAAGCTATATATTGAAAGCACAGGATTTTTACGAAAAAAGAGGTGGGGGAGCCATCGTTCTCGCAAGGTTTCTTCCTATTGTTCGGACCTTTGCTCCAATTGTGGCCGGCCTTGTTGGCATGGACTTTAAAAAATTTGCGTTATACAATGTGATTGGTGCGATTGTATGGTCTGGAAGTTTGGTTACTCTGGGCTATTTGTTGGGCGAAAATGTCTGGGTAAAGGAAAACCTGGAACTTGTAATTATTGTTATTGTGTTGATTGCGACAGCACCTGTCATCGTAAAAGCATTCACATCAAAAGACCGAGCAAAGATTATTCAATAAATCGGGATTTATATGGTTTAAACTACGCTATTGCTTCATATAACTAGAGCTAGTGCCTATGATTGATTTGCAAATCAGACCATTTACTTATTTGATTTCATCGCCTTGACTTTTTTAATTTTATCATCGTTTAAAAAGTCCTGATATTCTTTTGTTTCCATTCCATAAAGTGCTATTCTGCCTTCATGATTACTATGAATTCCAAAACCGTATTTTTTTACGAGGGGAGATGCCCGCAGGCAAGCTTGCCCCTTTGAAAAAAATATGTTCTTGGCGTCAGCATACTCTTCCTGGATTAGTCCATTACGATCTGCATAAACCTGAAAAAGTAGTTCATCAGAAGTATACTTATAAGGTGATTGTGAGATAAGCTCATATTGCATTTCCGCTACAGTCTGTTTATCCCTTTTTGGCGGATGATTTCCTGTGGACACTGTTATATCTTCAGCTACCTCTATAAAAGTGTCAATGTAGTTCGTAGAATGGATTTTCATACAATTATTGATTTATTTTGGTCAACAACTATAAAACTCTGGTATGCAGAGATAAACGTAAAATAGGACACTCTTTCAGCTTTACGAAAAGAATGAAAGAAATTATTATCCAAATCATTACTAATTTCATCTGTGTTTTAAACATTTTTTTTCACGGAAAAGAAATGTTTTGCAGTATTTTTCTTAAATTTACAGAAATATTGCGCAGCACCCTACAGTATACCTATCATAAATGGCTACAAATCAATTGATAAGTGGCCATTTTCCTATTAATAACATATCGCATATCCGCATATACCATTCAATTACATATTTATAGCAAATATACCATAAAGTAACAATTGATGATTTTAATCGTTTGCCATCTTCAAATTTAAAACATTAATTTATAATATTCCTTGTTTTGAGAAAATTTATTGTCGTATTATGCTCTTTATATATTATTTTCTTATAGGGACGAAAAAATACAAATAAATATAGTTTAAAGAGATTATAAGATTCGATGATAATGGTTCACGATTCGGTCACAAAAGATTTTATATGTAATTTTATCTTTTTTTAATTTTAACATACAAGGGAAAATTAATTTTTCTATATTTGTATATCATTGAGGCATTTTTTACTTATTCAAATTTAATGCGCAGTCTAAGTAAACTCTTTATATGGAATTTCCCATACAAAATGTAGATATGATATGTATACTGTAGGTAGGTGTATAATTTAACAGGGGTAGCTGTAGGGGCTACCCACTGTTGTTTTTAATCACTTTTTTGAATTGTATAATATCCAGGTTTTAACAATCGTCTTGCGAAGCTGAGCTTTGGTAATTGATGTTTTACCCTATTGTCATTTACCATAAAAACCCGAATTTGCAGATCAGTACAAGATTGATATATCCCCCCAATCTTGTAAACGTACCGTCAAAAATTCCACTAAATACATGCTCAAGGTAATGATCAGCCTATTTTTTACTTTATATTTAGGTATGATTATACTTACCTAAAAAACTATCGATGGAAAATAAAGAACAGATTGATTTTGCGACGGCAAGCTTCAAAGAATTTGAAAATATTGCTGGTTTGGATATAATGGATACGGCAAGGTATTTCAATTCCTATATCAATTACATGAAAAAAAATGAACATCTCAACTTTAGGTTTATAACACAAGGTTGCGGCCCAACTGCGATTGTAAGTTCGCCCTTTCTAAAGAAACCAACTGAATGCGTAAGTCTTGTGTCAAACGATTACCTTAATTTTTCTCAACATCCAAAAGTGAAAGCCGCAGCGATAGCGGGAATAGAGAAATATGGCACAGGAGCGGGGGCATCCCCTTTAATCGGCGGACACCATGAATATCATGTTGCGTTAGAACAAAAGCTTTGTAAATTTTTCAATCGTCCAGAGGGATCAAGTATTATTTTCACGACCGGGTATACAGCAAATAGTTCTACTTTATTGAGCTTACTAAAACTAGAGGACTGTGCCATTGTTGATATGGAAGTACACGCAAGTGTGTACGAAGGATTATTAAATACAAATATTAAACGATTTCCACATAACAGTACTGTCCATCTTGAGCGGGCATTAGTCGAAACCCAGAATAAGTTTAGAACTAAATTAGTTATCATTGACGGCGTGTATTCGCAAAATGGCGATTTCGCGAAAATGGACGAAATCTATGCGCTGACTAAAAAGTATGGAGCATATCTAATGGTGGATGATGCCCATGGCATAGGCGTTGTGGGAGATAACGGCAGAGGTGTTATTGAAGCTTACAATCTGTTAAATAAGGTTGATATTATTGCGGGAACGCTGAGTAAAGCGTTTGGTCATATTGGTGGTTTTATCATTTCGACGCCTGAGATCATTAATTACCTTCGCTATCAGTCCAGGCAACAGGTATTCTCTTCGACGTCAACCCCGGCAAGTTTCGGTTTATTAAAAGCTATTGATTTAATTGATGAAGAGCCCTTTTGGCGCAACAGGCTCAAAGACAATGTTAAATATTTTAAAGAGGGATTGCAATCATTGGGTGTAGATATTGGGACATCATCTTCACCAATAATACCGATAAAGATAGGTGATCCAATTCGAACTGCTCGAATATCCCGCATGTTGTTACAAAATGGAGTCTATGCGAATTGTATCGTCTATCCCGGTGTAGCAAAAAAAGATGCACGTATTCGTACAAGCCTGATGGCTACGCATAGTAAGGAACATTTGGATAAAGTATTAAACGTACTGGAAGACATTAGTAAGGTTGTGAGCTTGAAAAAATCAAGATAAGTTAACCTTATCATCTTTATTATTTATTATATTGATCTGAATCCTTAATTTTAGGAATTCAGATCAATACCATATCGATAACACATGCGTAAAACTTATAAAGGAGAAAAAAATGATAAAGAACGCACCATGAACAAACTTATTTTGTCTGTTGGTCAGGTTCTTAGAGAAAAGGGGTATACAGGATTAACAATTGCCAATATTTCTAAAATTGCAGGTGTTGACAGAAAACTCATTTCGCTTTATTTTGGTTCCGTTGATAATTTAGTGGAAATCTATATTAGAAGTAAAGATTACTGGGTGGCTGCAACCTTGGGCGCTGTTGAATATTTTGGTAGCGCACCAAAGGAAGGGTCAAAAGGTTTTCTGGAATCACTTCTATTGAATCAAATGGATAGTTTTCTTGAAAATACTGAAATGCAAAAGGCAGTCCTCTGGCAAATAAGTGAAAAATCAGAGATTATGTCACAGATTACAAGAGAGCGTGAAAAGATGAGCGCCTTATTCTTCGCATTTGCCGATCAAGAGCTAGAGGGTAGAAATGTTGATTTAAGAGCCATTAGTAGTATTCTTACTGCGGGGATTTATTATCTAGTATTGCATTCAATAAATACGGACAGTACTTTTTGTGAAATTGAATTAAATGATGAGGGATTAGACAGAATTCGTAATGCAGTTAAAACAATTCTTTCCTGGGCTTATGGGGAAAATGAAAAAACAGTATCTTCATAAGCGCTGTTCTTATTATATACTATTTATTTAATATGCATAGCTATGATTCAACAAAGTAAATTATTGCGAATGGACAATGTTGGTATTGTCGTGGATTCGCTAGACAAAGCTATTTTATTTTTTGCAGAACTGGGATTGCAGCTTGAAGGACGCAGTATTATCGAGGGCGAATGGGCAGGTCGAATTACAGGTGTCCCTGGACAGCTGGTTGAAGTGGCGATGATGGTTACGCCTGATGGCCATAGCAGGCTAGAATTATCTAAATTCCATGCGCCACCAGTGATATCTGACCATAGAACTCCACCTGTGAACTCTTTAGGCTATTTGCGAGCGATGTTTACAGTTGATAATATTGATGAGTTGTTGACGAGACTTATCACACATGGAGCTCAGCTTGTGGGAGAGATTGTCCAATATGAGGATGCTTATCGCCTTTGCTATATCCGTGGGGTGGAAGGGCTACTTATCGGTTTGGCTCAACCCGTCCGCAAATAGTTACTGTAGCTTCTAACACCAAAACATAACCTATACTTCTACTCAAATATGTATGCCAATTTGTCAATTGTGCTAACTAAATCTTGGTAAATACATCGTATTGTCATACAGAAATCAGGATTTGATCCAAGGAGATACCCATTTCATACCACACACTTTTTGGCATATCATTAGCCAGCTTAGATTTATATTCAGAATCATGGGAAAAAGATTATTGATCGTATTAATGGCATTTGTAATTGCTGATATTTACTTCTTCCAAGCATTTACCACTGTTTTTCACGCACCATTATTGCATAAAATATATTGGTACATAGATGTATTAATGCTTTTAGGTGTGTTTATGCTAATTTTTTTTCGGCGGCAGGGGAGAGATATACAACGATTGGCAGGTGATTTAGCCACTACTTTTCTATTAATATTTATACCAAAATTATTTACCTTCCCGATCTTATTGATTGAAGACGTGATCCGTCTGCTACAGGCTTTTCCACCCCGAAATATATATGTAAGCGAACTGGTGCTTACACTTGCAATGTTAATTCTATTCTTTATCACGTTCGGGCTGACAAGAGGGCGACATCTTTATCAAGTAAGGGAAGAGACCCTGAGCTTTCCTGATTTACCAGATGCCTTCGACGGTTTTAAAATTACACAGATTTCAGATATTCATTCCGGAAGTTTATCCGATATCAACGGTGTACGAAAGGGCATCGCTTTGGCAAATGCCCAGCATAGTGATCTGTTGCTGTTTACAGGAGATCTTGTTAATAACAAAGCCGCTGAGATGGAATCTTGGATATCGGATTTCAGCTTATTAAAGGCTCCGTTTGGCAAATTCTCAGTGCTCGGGAATCATGATTATGGAGATTATTTGCAGTGGAACAGCGATGAGCTAAAGGCGGAAAATCTTAATAGGTTGAAAGAGATTCATCAGGAAATGGGATTTAAACTATTGATGAATGAATCTGTCGCTATTCAAAAAAAGGGGGCCAGTATCGCATTGATCGGTATAGAAAATTGGGGGAAGGGTGGTTTCCATCAATATGGAGACCTCAGTAAAGCAACCTCCCAATTATCGATTGATTCTTTTAAAATATTGATGTCACATGATCCCTCGCATTGGGACCTAGTGACCTTAGCACATAATCAGCATGTGCACCTGACTTTTGCTGGCCATACACATGGTATGCAATTTGGGATCGAACTTTTTGGTTTTAAATGGAGTCCAATACAATATTTTTATAAACAGTGGGCCGGATTATATCAAAAACAAGGTAAATATCTGTACGTGAACCGTGGCTTCGGTTACCATGGGTTAAAAGGAAGAATCGGTGTATGGCCGGAAATTACTGTCATCACGCTCAAAAAGTCTACCCATAATTTTCCGGTATCCTAAAAGATAACCGAAGGTAAATAAGAACTAAGGCGAAATGTACCAGTTGCTTATTAAATTCCCAACAATGCAGCACTGGGAGTGCATTTATACAATTCTTGCACATGTTGTCATCAGTACTATCACACATAATACCAATAGGACAATAACAGTTGTAGTATAAGGTGTTCTTCTCATAACTTTTATTACTTATAAATTCTAATTGACAAAAGTCATGCCTTATTGTAAATATCATTGTAGCGCTAATAAAACTTGTAGTTTGAAAACTACAGGTGATAAAGAAGTTAGCATCCAAATACCCTTATATTGAACTCTTATTATTGTAAATAGGAAATGTGGCTGAATAACCTGAATTGGCCGAAAAGCATATCAGTCTGTTGAAATTTCATATCCCAAGAGATTAGTAATAACGCTGTTGAACAAACAACCCTCAAATAATCAGGAGATAGCATAAAGCTCTTATGGTAGGCCGTCCAACCATAAGAGCTTTAATAAAAAATTGCAGAAAAATCGTAATCCTACTCGTCGATAATCGATAGGCTACTAACAACTTCGAAAGTCGATACATGGTAATCATCACCAAAAAACAAGCCATTGATATAGTGCTGGATGGGATAGAAAAGATCTATGGGAGTTTCTTTATAAAAAGTTTTGAAATCATTTGGAATAGAATAATAATGGCTGTACTTTCCTTTTCCAAGGCTAATACCACCAATTTTTTTCAGGTAACCTGTTATCTTGTGTGTATAGGATTTTGAGAATTCCTCGCTTGTTTCCAAAAAATAGTCCTCAATATAGAAATTTCTTATGTCGTTTAATTTTATAGCTGCCGTTTTATCAGGTTTTATCCTACGCGAATAGGATATATCGCTTAAAATGCATGTTGCTTTTTGAACGGTAGAGACATCAATAAAATAATCCCCATCAACCATAAGATGTTTACTATCCCGGTAGATCCCCAAGATCATCTCGTTGATTTCTCTATCAGAATAGTCCATTATATTTGAAGATCTCCCAAACTTTTCGAATTGCAGTCCGCTATCTTTGACATTTTTTCTGATTTTATTTAGCTCATATTGCTGAAAAGTTCTAATTTTTTCCATATCAGTCGCTCGTTATTTTTAGCACCTTAAAGATAATTTTAAAACTTCGCTTTCAGTATCTTTCTTGAGATCTAATTACAATTTGAATCAAATCTAATTTAACAGTAAGATAATTTTTAGACAACATCGCCTTAGCCAAATGGCATTGCTTTGACAAACTAAACCTTGTGAATGAACGGAATAGGTTCCCAATTGAAAAAACATCTTAATTGCTCACATCGTTTTTAAGCCATTACCGAAAGTTTAAAAAGCATCCGTCGTACCCTTTATTTAATAACACTATATCAATTCGAATTCCATCATTAAAGTTTCCTGTCCATTGACAATAATGGAAATTTTGTGTTTACCAGTGTATAATTTTCTAGTAGTGATGACTTTAAATGACTGTCTCCGTTGGATCAAGCGGGTTTCAGATGCCTGATAGATCTTTTCACTAATTTTGAATACTTTGCGTGACATTAACCCATTTGACTTTTGATAATACAATCCATACTCTAGTCTGAGGGGTTTTGAGCGAAGATGGGTGTTTTCAATCTTAAAGGAAAAACTAACATAGTCGCCAATTTTTACAACTGGAGTTTTAATTTCTAAATCAGTGACCTTGAAATGTGCACTATCCAAACCGTAATAATGCAGAATCTCTGGATGTCCTTGCTTGAGCAATGTACGGCATGCATGTTTTATAATTGCATCTGTATCTTTACTAATCCCTTTCCAATGACATGCTATATTCAATAAAATAGCTGGATGATCTTTCGAAATATCATTTAAATTATTGGCGACACTTCTTCTTACAGTTTCGGATACATCATTTTTTAGCGAGTTCAGAATGGGTAAAATTGAAGCCGGATCTTTTTTCAAAAAGGGGATAGCTATTGCCCATGGCAATCGTGGACGAATACCTTCACTTGCTAAACGGCGAACTGGTGCATACGGACTTCCAGCCCATTCCTTCATAACAGCGATCATCTGCTCTCTATATTTGATAATAAAGGGACGAACTGCAAATTCACAGGTTATGAATGTTGTAACTAATTCAAACGATTGTACTGCTAATTCAAAATGATCTATACCATAAGTTTCAATATAGTCAGGAAAAATAATATATTCAAGCCCGCCAGAATGCCCCTCTGCAATTAAATTTTTGACAACCTGATTGATCAAGTTAACTGCATCTCGAAAATCGGGGGGCAGAAAATCATACAGGATTTGCGTGCTGTGTTTTGTCCGTTCCTTCCATTCTAAATCATTAAAATTAGTACCAAAAATTCGCTTGATAAATTGCTTGCGATCAAAATCAGGTTTCACCCTGCTAAACTGATCTGCTAGCTGTTGGTAGAAACTGGCAGAATAGATATCTTTGATAAGACTCATAAATACGGATGATATAGTTTAAACATATTACATTCTTAATAAAGAAATAACTAAAAGGAAAACAATATTATAGTATCTAATAAACGATAAAACCTAACTAAATTTTTGAATAGCTGCAGGACTTACTGGAGTGAAGAAGTTCAGCAGATTTCCATCGGGATCACAAAATAACAGTGAACGATTTCCCCAAGGCATCGTGATAGGCTTTTGAATGATTTTCTCAGTGATATTTTTTATCCTTAAATATTCTTCATCCACATCATTCACCTTAAATTCAATGATGATAGCGGAATTATTTCCGTTAATTGTTAAGTCATCTCCAAATAACTGTAATGTGTGTGTACTACCAATGGCCAGTGTAATGGCATTTATTGACAATTCCGCAAAATCCTCTGTGGACCAATGGGCATCGACTGCTAAAGTCTTTTCGTAAAACGCTACAGACTTCCTGATGTCGTTTGTAATAATTCGAATGGATTGAAATTTCATGTTATAATGTTTTTATTGCTCGACAAAGCTAGACCATAGAACTGACAATAGCTTGTCAACATTAAAAAGATAATGAATAATAAATCGGGGATTCAGATGTATACTTTCAGGCCACCAATAGGCTGGAAAATAGTTGTAAATTATAGAATTTAACCTCATTCGACTTTTATAACCTGCATAACGCGTTGTAAAAGTTGATTAAGTGTTTTCAATTCATCATCTGTCAATAATTTTGAAACTTTTTTCGCAATACTTTCCCTAAAGTTTTCCGAATTATCGATGATATACTTACCTTCATCTGTTGCTGTTAGATCAAAAAACCTACGATCTATCGGGGACTGCTGTTGTGCGATAAGCTTATTTTCAATCAGAAATTTAAGCTGTTTGGAAATAGCAGCCTGACTAATTTGAAAAGCTGCGGCAATCTGTTTTCCTGTTACCTGACGGTTTCTATAAATATACTCAATAATATTATAATGTGTAGCAGTTACGCCATGCACATTGCCCTTATTCATGTGTGCCAATATATAGCACTGTAAGTCTGTAAAGACATGATAGAACTCAATTCCACTCTTTTTCATAAAACAATACATTAGTTAACTTTGTTAAGTAATATACTTAACAAAGTTAATCAATATCAAAGATAATTAAAATGGAGCATATCATCGTTATTAATGCTAAGCAAAACAATTTAAAAAATATCTCGCTTAATATCCCCAAAAGGCAGATTACAGTTTTCACAGGTGTATCTGGTTCGGGCAAGTCGTCCCTAGTGTTTGGGACTATTGGAGCAGAAGCTCAACGCCAATTTAACGAAACTCAAACGAGTTTTATCAGAAACCGATTGCAACATATCGGGGTACCAGAAGTGGACAAAATAGCGTATTTAAATGTGCCAATTATCATCAATCAAAAAAGATTAGGTGGCAACGCCCGTTCTACCGTGGGTACCGCAACAGATGTTTATAGCTCATTAAGGTTGCTTTTTTCTAGAATGGGAACACCTTTCGTCGGATATTCCAACGTGTTTTCATTTAATAATCCACAGGGAATGTGTCATGAATGTGAGGGTCTTGGTTTTGTACAGACCATAGATGTCGGGCAGCTTCTGGATAAGGATAAATCCTTGGATGAAGGCGCAATCAAATTTCCGACATTTCAGCCTGGTGGATGGCGCTTAACCCGTTATACACTATCGGGATACTTTGACAATAATAAGAAACTAAAAGACTATAATGAATCGGAATGGGACATGCTCTTAAATGCGGCGGAACATAAACCCAAACATCCTGATAGACAATGGGGGAAAACTGTAAAATATGAAGGATTAATTCCCCGCATTGAAAAGGCTTTTCTAAAGAAGGACTCGAAAGAACATATCGCCCGTAAAGAAGTGCTCAAGAAGATCATTATCACGACAGACTGTCCTGTGTGTAATGGCAAAAGACTAAATAAAAAGGTATTATCCTGTAAAATATCTGGAAAAAGTATAGCCGATTGTGCATCACTTGCAATAGATGAACTCCTTAATTTCATAAATACCATAAGCTCGAACACTTACGAAGTTTTGTTAAACGAACTGGCCCGGAAATTACAGCATATTGTTGACATAGGTTTGCAATATTTGACGTTGGAAAGACGCACAGACACCTTGTCGGGAGGGGAATCCCAACGAATCAAGATGGTGCGTAATCTCAATAATAGCTTGACCGATCTGCTTTACATTTTCGATGAGCCGAGTATTGGGCTTCATCCCAAAGATCTCCAAAATATTGCGGCGATTATCAAGCAGATTAAAGCGAAAGGAAATACTGTATTAATTGTTGAACATGACCCAGATTTGATCAAAATTGCAGATTGGGTTGTTGATATGGGCCCTGGATCTGGAAAAGCGGGTGGTGAAATTATGTACCAAGGCAAATTTGAGGGACTTCAACATTCAAAAGGGCAAACCGGCGCTTATTTTGTACAGCAGTCCGGTTTCAATCGGTCCCCCCGTTCAGCCCAGGATTATCTGGAGATAAAGCAAGCGAGCCTACATAATTTAAAAAATATCAATATTAAAATACCTAAGCATGTACTGTCTGTTGTTACTGGGGTTGCTGGTTCAGGCAAAAGTACCTTGATCAACAAGGTATTGCCAGCATTTTATCCAGAGGTCATCGTAGTCGATCAGACGCTATTCGTGGCTAATGCGCGTTCAAATTTGCTTACTTATCTAAATTTATCGGATGTCATTCGAAGGCTCTTTTCAAAAGCCAACAACGTTTCTGACAAACTATTTAGTAGAAATAGCCTTGGAGCCTGTGACATCTGTAATGGATTGGGGGTGGAAAAAATTGATCTTGCATTTATGGAGGATGTCGAACAAGCTTGTGAGCATTGTGGCGGTTCGGGTTTTACACCTAAAATTCTAAATTATCGCTATAAAGCTAAAAATATAGTTGATATTATCAATATGACGGTCACGGAGGCGGCCAACTTTTTTCCAGAAGAGCCATTTCATTCAGCGTTTGATTTATTATCCAAGCTTGGTCTTGGCTATCTTAGCCTAGGACAGCGACTGGATAGTTTCTCGGGTGGTGAACGGCAACGGCTAAAACTTACACGCAAACTCCATCAAAGCAATGGTATTATTGTCCTTGATGAACCGAGTACAGGGCTGCATCCGACAGATACGGAAAAGCTATTGAACTTTATAGATATTCTTGTAAAAAATAACAACACGGTTATTGTGATCGAACATAACCTTGATGTTATTGCGCAAGCAGACTGGGTAATAGATATTGGTCCAGGGGCAGGCAAATATGGAGGCGAACTACTTTTTGAAGGTACAGTGTCCAGTCTATTAAAAGATAGAAGGTCATTAACAGCGGATTACTTGCGACAACACTTAAAAATGACATAATAAACTATACTTGTTATTCTGCATTATTTGAAGCACAAAGTGCTATTGTAGGTTGAATTTCAGATTAACCAAGCCATAATTTTACAAATCAATCCTGTAATTCCATAAAGAGTTCAGGGCAGTTTTTGCGCAAATTTGTAAAGTAAGATTAAACATACGGATATGGCTACAAATAATTATAAAGAAACAATTTACATACCCTTGGAGGACGTTGAAAGCGAACATTCCGCTTTAATTGTTGAAAAAGAACTGGGCCTACTAAAAGGGATTGAAAGCCACAAAGTAGAATTAAATAACCGTAGGGCAGCTATAACTGTCAAAAATAATGATGTTATTGCCATGGCCGTAAAGGCTGTCAAAGACCTTGGTTATGGCGTATCGACTACAAAAAAAAATTTTCCGGTATTGGGGATGACCTGTGCTTCCTGTGCAAGCAGCGCAGAGAGTATGGTAAAATACGAGCCCGGGGTAGTCAATGCATCTGTAAATTTTGCCACAGGGAACTTGGCGGTTGAATATCTTCCAAATATAACCGACACCACGAAAATCCAGAAAGCCGTTCAAGCTGGTGGCTATGATTTATTAATTGAAGACGAAACGACACAACAGGAAACCTTGGATTCCATTCACGCCGAAAAACTCAAGACACTCAAAAACAAAGCAGTATGGGCAATAATCCTATCTCTGCCCGTGGTAGCTATTGGTATGTTTTTTATGGAAATACCTTATGCGAACCCGATTATGTGGTTCTTTGCGACACCTGTTGTACTTTGGTTTGGGAAAGACTTTTTTATCAATGCATGGAAACAAGCAAAACACGGTTCGGCCAATATGGATACATTGGTCGCGTTAAGTACTGGGATTGCCTATACATTTAGCGTTTTCAATGTGCTTTTTGCCGATTTTTGGCATCGACGTGGCTTACACGCCCATGTTTATTTTGAAGCGGCAGCTGTGGTGATTGCTTTTATCTTGCTTGGGAAACTATTGGAGGAAAAAGCAAAGGGCAACACTTCGTCGGCCATTAAAAAACTGATGGGCTTACAACCCAAGACAGTGATGGTCATACAAGCTGACGGATCTGAACGACAGGTTGCTATAACAGCTGTGCATGTTGGCGATATTATTCAGGTAAAACCGGGTGAAAAAATTGCTGTTGATGGCATGGTCATATCGGGAGATTCCTATGTCGATGAAAGCATGTTGAGCGGTGAGCCCGTGCCTGTACTGAAAAAAGAAAATGAAAAAGTTTTTGCTGGTACAATTAATCAAAAAGGCAGCTTTCAGTTTAAAGCAGTAAAAGTGGGTAAGGAAACCATGCTAGCACAGATCATTAAAATGGTGCAGGATGCACAGGGCAGTAAAGCGCCCGTACAGAAAATGGTTGATAAAATCGCAGCGATATTTGTTCCAGTTGTAATTGTTATTACCCTATTTACCTTTGCCATCTGGTTTACGCTGGGTGGAGATAACGGCATCGTACACGGTTTGTTGGCTGCTGTTACCGTATTGGTTATTGCCTGTCCCTGTGCACTAGGATTAGCAACGCCTACAGCGATCATGGTTGGTGTTGGAAAAGGAGCGGAGCATGGTATCTTGATCAAAGATGCGGAGAGCCTTGAACTTGCTAAACGTGTAAATGCGATCATCTTGGATAAAACCGGGACAATCACAGAAGGTAGACCACAGGTAATGGGAATCCAATGGCTAAACGATGAAGATGCCACAAATGGTATCTTGTTGAATATTGAAAAACGGTCCGAGCATCCTTTGGCAGAAGCAGTAGTCAATCATTTGAAAGGAGTAATAGGGATGCCAATAACAGCGTTTGACAGCATAACGGGCAAAGGAGCAAAAGCCAATTATGGTTTGGAAACTTATTACGTCGGGAATAAGAAGCTACTGATGGAAAATGGAATTATAGTCTCACAACAATTGCAGCTTCAGGCTAATCAATGGAGTGAAGAATCTAAAACTGTTATTTGGTTTGCAAACAGTAAAAATGCACTTGCAGTAATTGCAATTTCCGATAAAATCAAAGAAACCTCGATATTAGCCATTCAAGAAATGCAGGCCATGGGTATTGATCTTTATATGCTGACGGGTGATAACGAATCTACTGCAAAAGCGATTGCCGAACAAACAGGTATTAAGCATTACAAAGCGGAAGTAATGCCACAACACAAAGCTGACTTTGTCAAAGAACTTCAGCAACGGGGAAAAGTGGTGGCCATGGTAGGCGATGGCATCAATGACAGTACGGCGCTGGCAACAGCTGACGTTAGTATAGCGATGGGTAAAGGAAGTGATATCGCGATGGATGTAGCAAAAATGACCATTATCTCTTCGGATCTAACTAAAATACCGCAGGCAATTCGGCTGTCAAAACAAACAGTAACTACAATTAAACAAAATTTATTCTGGGCTTTTATTTACAATGTAATCGGTATCCCGGTCGCTGCTGGTATACTCTTTCCAATCAACGGTTTTCTTTTGAATCCTATGATCGCTGGAGCAGCCATGGCCTTAAGCAGTGTTAGTGTAGTGAGCAATAGTTTGCGTTTAAAATGGAAAAAATAGATAAAAATAGAAATAATAACATCAAATTAAATAACATGGAAAGCAAAAATATTCAATTCAAAACAAACCTCAACTGTGGAGGCTGTGTGTCCAAAGTTAGTGCAGATCTAAACAACGCCGAAGGGGTCTGTGAATGGAATGTCGACACATCACATAGTGACAAAATTCTTACTGTAAAATCAAACGGTATAACTGAAGAAGAAATTATCGAAATTATCAAAAAGAAAGGTTTTATCGCGGAATCACATTCCGCATAATTCTACTCAATCATCGAGGAGAGTCGTTCCTTTAACCCGAGCGGCTTTTCCTCTTGCAATACGGTTACGATAAGATCGTAGAATTCCATCGACACTTGAAACCATGTATAAACTTGCCTATGGCTAATGGCTTATATAAATAACACCTAGAATGAGTGAATAGTGTGTTTGTTTAATTCTAAAGTCAATCATTTCGAGAAACAACCACCTGATGTAACGGCTACTTTTAAAGATAAGTAAAGAACTTTAAAAATTAATAAATAGCTTAGGTCACTTGTGTGCTTGCACAATTAAGCTTATTTTAGCCTTTGATGGGTTACACTAAATCTAACATTTTCAAAAATCATGGACGATACATAATGACTTTACTTATGTTCGTCATCGTCTTGCTCACTTCCTGCCCAATAAAGAGTAGTATCAAAAGTCTCATCGGGGTACAGATAAATACGGTAAAAGGAGGAACAATGCATCGTCCGGTCCCAGCTGAAAATAGATCTGAACAATGTACCGAGTTGATAGATAGTGGAAATACGCGATCGGCCTTTGCGCACGGAAACCCTCTTTTACCAGGTGATGTACTCAAACGTACGTTGTTTTGTCCTTTTAATAAATATGGGTATCTGCGCTTGCTTACAATTAGGCACCGAAGTCAGATCGCTGTCCGAACTGTGCCCATCTTTCTCCAATATCAAACATTACGCATTTAGCCTTTAGCATTTTCCAACTAGCTTTTGGCGCGTGTGAGGAAACTATATTTATATACCGTTGAACGCTAGGACGATGAAAAAAAAATGAAGACAATAAATTTCGAATATAAACTATTATAAGTTACACATACTATGACGAATATAAAATTTAACTGTATAAATACGCATATTGGGCTGTTTATCATTGCCGTAAGCATTTTAACCGCCTGCGGAAATTCTGCAGATCATAACAAACCCAAAGTAGAAAGAGAACAACCTTCCCAAGAAGTCCAAATGCCGAAGCTTACGGAAGTTTCCTTTAAAGATGAGGCGGGAACGATTGTATCATTGAGTGAATTAAAAGGTAAAGTCATATTTATCAATTTCTGGGCGACATGGTGTCCTCCATGTATACATGAAATGCCGTCCATAAATACTTTAAGGCAAGGATTTAAGAATAATAAAAATATAGAATTCCTAATGGTCGATGTAGATAATGACATCGATCAATCAGCGGCATTTATGAAAAAGAACAACTATGACTTACCACTATACACTCCTGCAGGAGAAATCCCACCCGAGTTTTTGGGTGGATCAATTCCTACGACAGTAATTCTGGACAAAAGTGGGCAAATTGTCGAGCGCTTAGAGGGGAGTAGGGATTATGCCGCTCCAGAGATAGCAAAGGCATTGGAGGAACTGACAAAAGCAAACTAACACGAGCTTGAAAATACCTTAAAAAGAGCTAAATAGGCTTAACCTATTTAGCTCTTTTTATAATATAATCGTCTTAAGATATTGCTAAAACATATCCCTCCGCATGAAGTTTAATAACATCTAATGGGATCCATCTTCCCAATCGCCATGAACTAAAATAATTGTTACTTTGTAATTTTTCGTATTTATTGAAATTTACAGCCAAATAGATATTTAATAATTTATTAAACAAATTAATTTAAATAACGTAAAAATGAGTACACATATTTTTTAGCTCAACTGTAACTGACAAGATATGATTTAAAATATTTAATATTAAAACTATTAAATTATTTTAAAACTTATTACAACATTCAATAATTGAATTACACAGATCGTTTACCGTGGTTATAAAAATGTTACCTTCGTAATACATTAAAGCGATATTGATATGTCACAAATTAAAGAACAAACAGCCGTAAAAACTATCTATTTCAGTATTATTGGAAATACAATGTTGGCTCTGCTGAAGTGGCTAGCGGGATTTTTCGGAAATTCATACGCGCTTATCGCAGATGCCATAGAATCAACCGCAGATATCCTCTCTTCTTTTCTTGTTCTTTTTGGATTAAAGTATGCGCAACGACCCGCTGACAAAAATCATCCTTATGGTCATGGTAGGGTAGAGCCGCTTATCACCTTTATTATTGTGGGTTTTCTCATCATATCAGCTACCGTAATTGCCTATGAAAGTATTGCGAATATTGGGACACCACACGAGTTGCCCAAGCCCTGGACGTTATTTGTACTGGGAGCGATTATTATCTGGAAAGAAAGTTCTTACCGAATCGTAAAGAAAAAGAGTCGTGAAACCAATAGCTCTTCGCTAAAAGCAGATGCTTGGCATCATAGAAGTGATGCAATTACTTCTGTAGCTGCTTTTATTGGGATATCTATTGCATTGGTGTTGGGTAAGGGGTATGAGAATGCAGACGATTATGCTGCGCTATTTGCCGCCGGATTTATCTTATATAATTGTTATCATATTTTTAGACCAGCCCTTGGTGAAATCATGGATGAAAATGTCTATGTGGAAGTGATTGAAGATATTAGAAGACATGCATTGGAGATAAAAGGAATCAAAGCAACCGAGAAATGTTATGTTCGAAAATCAGGGACAAAATATCATGTCGACTTACATGCAGTAGTCGATAGCGATATCACTGTAAAAGCAGGGCATGCCTTGGCTCATCAACTCAAAGACTATCTGATTAAACATGTTCCAGACTTAGGGCATGTCATGATCCACATTGAACCCTCGGAATATACAGACTGAAACACAAAATTGAAACAAAAATTGGTGTGTTTGTATATAAAAAAACACTGTTCGTAGAATTTTGTCAATCTGTATTTATTTTTCTTTTAGCTTTATCTTAAGTAACAGCTTGCTGCTTAAAAAATAGTCTTTTTGTAAGCGTTTGCTGCTATTCACTATGAATTTTGCTCGATACAAGAATGCTGTTCAGTTTGTGAACAGGTCATCTAGAAAAACTTAAAATAGTAAATAACATTATATGCCAGTCAACAAAAGGAAGAAAATTGTATTTGCCATTGCAGTAATTTTTGGACTACTGCCCACGACTAAAACTTTCGCACAATTTGGAATGAGCATTCGGGCGGGGGGAAATTTATCAAGTACAAATGGTTCTGCTTTCCACTCAAATAAGAAAATCGGTTTTCAGATCGGAGGAGATCTTACCTACCATTTTGATAAAAACATTGCTTTACAAGCTGAACCAGCTTATAACTTGATGCGAATCCGAAATAATGACCAAACAGCACAGCGTGCCCATGGAATAGGGGCTGGTACCAGAAAGTTAGCTTATATGAGTGTACCACTCTATTTAAAATTAAATTTTACCCGTACAATTGCGATCTTGGGTGGTCTTGACTTTAATTTTTTGCTCAACGATGATCGCTACAAATTAAATAATGGAGAGAACGCATTCCGTAGCAGGCCGAGAACAGGCTACAGTTTAGGTGCAGAATTGGGTGGACTTTATTTTCGATATCGAAAATTTAATAGAACAAATAATATTATTGACAATTGGACCGCGGATATAGAACAATATCAATTGGGATTTAAGTTTGAATTATTCTAAATGGATTTCGGCTCAATATTCATTTGTAAAAGAGGTTGTTACAAATTTAACCTTAATGCAATAACAATTTATAGTGGATATAATGAGCCATCCCGATGTGATGGGGATGGCTCATTATATCCAGAAAAGAATAGTTTTTTACAAGTTGCTGTTGTGGGCAATCTATTTAGCATTATTTTACACTTTATCTTCTGCTGACAGCAATTCAAGTTGCCACCTAATATGGTCTATTGGAATCGGATATTCAACATCATAAACAAGATTTTCATAGATAGCATTGAATAATAGATTATAATCACCTTTATGCGGAAGGGGGTAAGAAATATGCTTTTGATTTGTCTTATCAACGGTAACAAGTTTGCCTTCACTGCCATGGGGTTCAATACCATATACGGGATTATTAGGAAGCATACCATCTATTAACTGCTGCTCTTGTACATCAGCCATCGTTTTAATAAAGCTACCGTTTGTACCGTGTACAACAAAAGCAGGTAAAGGTTCCGCAACAGCAAGACTTCCTGTTAAAAATACATTCAAACCATCCGAATAACGTAAATGATAATGAAAGTAATCGGCAACTTGGGAACCAGGTCTATTGATTGAGGTTGTTTTACTAAATTCTAATGGCTTGCCAAAAAGAGCAATAGCTTGGTCTATAATATGAGGTCCCAAGTCGTATGTAAGACCGCTGGATACATATTGATTATTTTCCTTGAAATATTTTTGACCCAATTCCATTTTATAGCGGTCAAAGCGAAAAGATACTTCGGCTAGCTTGCCAAGGGTACCACCTTCGATAACTTTTTTTACATCAAGAAAATGGCTATCATAACGTCTATTTTGATAAAAGAAAATCCGCTTCCCACTTTGTATGCTGACTTCGATAAGTTCATCAAACTGTGCTATATTGTCCACCACCGGCTTTTCAATAAGTACATGTTTTCCTGCTTTTAATACCTCGACGGCAAATTCAAAATGCGTATGATTTGGCGTATTTACAATTACAAGTGCAATCGTATCATCGGCCAATAATTGAGCGACGTTGTCATAACTTATTATTTCTGGATAAAGCTCCTGCGCCGTTTTATTTGATCGCTCTACGACTGCAGTTAAGTTAAAATGTGGGTTGGTATGGATGAAAGGTGCGTGGAAGACGCGTCCAGACATCCCAAAACTTAAAATTCCGGTGTTGATTTTGTTACTTGTCATTTTTATCTGAATCTTGTTGTAGCGATGCTGTTCGAAATTGAATATTCTTACTGCAATTATTCACTGCATTGTCGAACTTAATAAAGACCTCAATATAAATATAGATATAACTTATCTTATTTTAATGAATCCACTGCAATATTTGATCTGATTTTTCTAGAAATAATATTTTAAATTATCTTCGTCAACACCGCATCACAGCACTCCATTATACGCGAATTCTTGAGAGAGAAAGATAATATTCGGCTAGATACTGAAAACTATAGTCCGTACTTATCAATAACTAGACCAGATCGCTTATGTATATATAACAATTGCTATTTTCCGAAATGACTTAAGACTATATTTTTAGATTAACAAATTCAATATGAATTAAGACATGAAATATATGCACAAATGAAAATGGCAAACCAATTATATTGATTTGCCATTTGGGTAAGTAATCGGGCTCGAACCGACGACCCCTAGAACCACAATCTAGTGCTCTAACCAACTGAGCTATACCTACCGTGATTTTGATGATACAAAAGTACGATTAAACACTATTCCCTCCAAATAATTAAACGAAAAAAAACAGCGATTAAAGGCAACTAGGTGAAGATTAGTTTATTAAATTCTAATAAAAAATAGTTGCGAAAGCGAGCAGGTGGAAAATTGATGTTTTTTCTCAAAGTGATGCTAACTAACTAGGGATTCTTTGAATAAAATATACAAGAAAAGGCGATTACTCGTGTCGGTAATCGCCTTTTTCTATAAAACTGTTGACTATTAGATCATCTCAACACTTCTTTTTACGAAAGAAGTTAAATCTGCTCCCGATAAAAGTCCTCTAGATAATAGGGCTAAATCAAAAGCTTGTTTCGCTAATTTAGCACCTTCTTCGTCAGAGGATGACAGAATTCGTTTGATCAATGGATGGTTACCATTAACAGTTACTTTATAATTATCTGGCAATGAGCCGTAGAAATTCATGCCGCCTCCGGTTTTGGCCATATCTTTCATTCTACGCATAAACTCATCAATGGTAACGGACACTGGCAAGTCGCTTTCCCGAAGGGCATCGACTTCGACTTTCATATCTTGACGAGAAATTGATTTTTCAAAAACTTCCAGTGCTTTTTTGGATTCTTCTTCGGACAAGGAAAGCTCTATTTTTTCATCTTTTTGGATAAGCTTGTCGATTACATCTGCATCTACACGTTTAAGCTGTACTTTTTCGCCTCCTTTTTGCTCCAAGTAAGAGGTAAAGTGTGTATCAAGCGGGCCATCGAGCACTAATACGTCATAGCCTTTGTTTAACGCTGTTTGGATAAAGCCATCTTGTTGAGCAGCATCATGTGTATAGAGGTAAACGATATTACCCTCCTTGTCGATTTGAATGTCTTTTACCTTTTCGTAATATTCTTTGATGGTAAAGCTGGCATTGCTCGTGTTTTTCACAAGACAGAAGTCACTTGCTTTTTCTGCAAATTTCTCATCGCTTAGCATACCATATTTGATAAACAAACCAATATCCGCCCATTTTTCCTCAAAACCTTTGCGGTCAGTTTTGAATATTTCATTTAATTTATCTGCAACTTTTTTGGTGATGTAGCTATTGATCTTCTTAACATTGCTATCAGCCTGTAAGAAGGAGCGCGAGACATTCAATGGAATATCAGGTGAATCAATTACACCGTGTAGCAACATTAGGAATTCTGGAACGATATCTTTTACTTCATCAGTAATAAATACCTGTCTCGAGTAAAGCTTGATTTTGTTGCGTTGAATTTCAAGCTCATTTTTTACTTTAGGAAAGTAAAGTATACCTGTCAGATTAAATGGGTAGTCAACATTAAGATGGATCCAAAACAGCGGTTCATCCATGGAATATGGATATAGCTCTCGATAGAAAGCCAGGTAATCCTCATCTTTTAATTCAGAAGGAGACTTTGTCCAAGCTGGATTTGTATTGTTGATAATATTATCAACTTCTACAGACTTATATTTTGGTTTACCTTCTTCGTCTTCACCATCTGGCTCAGAACTTGTTTTGGTACCGAAACGAATTGGAATAGGAAGGAACTTTGCATATTTGTCCAAGATATCCTGCAGACGGGCCTGACTCAAAAACTCCGTAGACTCGTCATTTATATGCAAAATGATATCTGTACCACGTGCTGTTCTCGTTCCTGTTGAAATTTCGTATGAGGTACTACCATCACAAGTCCAGTGCGCCGGCTCAGCTCCATCTTGGTAGGATAATGATTGGATTTCTACTGTGTCTGCTACCATAAATGCAGAATAGAATCCTAATCCAAAGCGACCGATAATCTCGTTTGCATCGTTCGCTTCTTTGAATTTCTCCATAAATTCTGTCGCTCCCGAAAACGCAATCTGATTAATATATTTTTTGATTTCGTCGGCTGTCATACCAATACCTTTGTCTGAAATCGTAATGGTTTTGGCCGCTTCGTCAAACTTTACGTCTACGATTAACTCACCAGTTTCGCCATTGTATTGCCCCAAAGAAGCCAAACGTTTAATCTTTTGGGAAGCATCAACTGCATTAGATACCAGTTCGCGCAAGAAAATCTCATTATCTGAGTATAAGAATTTTTTGATTACGGGAAATATGTTCTCCGTGTGGATTGAAATACTACCTTTTTCTGGATTCATAATTTTGTATGTCGCTATTTAATGTTATGATTTGTTGATCCTCGCACAATCAGTGTTCCAAATTGTGATAGTAAGACAGGATGGCAGAAATTCATTCATTTTGTCATAAACACTCATTATTCGATGATAATCGTAATAGAACACCTGTCAGGATACGGAAGACAGAAAAAGTATAACCAAACTATTGAGCGCAAGTTTTTGAAATTTTTGAACCCTTTGATCAGAAATCTATGGAATCTAGGTCGCGCAATAAGCTTAATTTAATTCAGGGCTTTGCGGAAAATTAGCGACATGTGCATATTTTGGTCCCAGTCCAATAATAGCATCCTTCCAGAGCAGCTCACCATTCCCCTCAAAAATAATATGATGATGGTATTTATTTTGAACGGCCCAACTGTTCTCGTTGATTTCTTTATCCAATTGGCCGCTAGACCAGCCTGAATAGCCAATGAAAAATTTAATTTCATCAGCTTTAATCTGATCCTGTTGAATAGCGCTGATAAGTTTTTCTTCGTCACCACCAAAATAGAGATTTGGCGCAACCTCTTCGCCACTTAGTAAAAGATCAAACCGGTTATGTACAAAAAATAAGCTTTCTTGTGCCACGGGTCCGCCCACATAGATTGGAAATATGCATGATGATATTGGTTCCAATAGCTGACCAATTTGAACATTTGTTTTGTTATTCAACACAAAGCCCAGGCTCCCTTCACTATTATGGTCACATAAGAGGATGACGGATCTTAAGAATCGGGGATCCAACATAAATGGCTCCGAGATCAATAAACTTCCTTTTTGTGGGTCTAACTCATTAAACATAGATTGCAAAATTAAGTGTATGTCGAAATTAATCCTTTTTATTTAACGTATGCGAGATTTGTGCCAAAAAAACGTTTTTTGGTAATTTCTACTAAGTTTATAGAGAAAAAGCAATGATTTTAGTAAGTTTGTAGGAATATAAAAATAGGTTTCTATGTCCATTCAACATAAAAATATTGCAGCGATCAGACAAGATTACGTTTTAGGTAACCTATCTGAATCGGATGTGGATTATGATCCCATCAATCAGTTCAAAAAATGGTTTGATGAGGCCATTCATAGTGATGTCATTGAGCCCAACGCTATGGTATTGTCTACTGTATCATCGCAACATTTGCCTTCTTCAAGGATTGTGTTATTAAAAGATATTTCTGATGGGGGCTTGGTTTTCTTCACGAATTACGAAAGCCGAAAAGGAGAGGATATAAAAGCCAACCCGCATGCAGCACTTTTATTTTTTTGGCCTGAACTACAACGACAGATCCGTATCGAGGGTGTCATTGAATTTGTCAATGAATCTGATTCAGATGAGTATTTCCAATCGCGTCCCAAAGCAAGTCGTATAGGAGCTTTGGCATCGCCTCAGAGCCGAGAAATTCCAAACCGAATTTTTTTGGAGAGTAGAGTAGAGGAGCTTAAAGAGCAATATACAAACGATGCTACTGTACCCCGTCCAGCGCATTGGGGTGGTTATATTCTAAAACCAATCTATTTTGAATTTTGGCAAGGACGAGCAAGCCGTCTTCATGACCGTATTGTCTACAAAAAGGTATCAGATTCTTGGAAAATCACGCGTCTAGCCCCCTAATATGACATTTGACGAAATAAAATTAAAACTAGCTGCCGCTTTAGGAGCTACAAAAATATTGAAAGAAGAGATCACAGGCTTACAGCCGGCTTTGTTTATCGCTTCAGAAGATCTACTTACTGTCTGTTCCTTTCTTCGAGACACAGAAGGACTTTATTTTGACTTTTTGAGCAATATAACAGCCGTAGATTACGAAGACCACTTTACTATTGTTTACCATCTTAGTTCGCTGCCTTACCAGCATACACTTGTTTTGAAAGTAGAATTGGAGACTAATCGGTCTCTGGACGATCTACCAGAGATTGATTCAACGACATCTATTTGGCGTACGGCCGATTGGCATGAAAGAGAAGCATTTGATCTGATGGGAATTTATTTTTCCGGACACCCTGATCTCCGACGAATTCTCTTACCCGACGATTGGGAAGGGCATCCGTTACGAAAAGATTATCAGGAAGCCGAAAAATATCATGGTATTAACATTAATTAATCCCCATGGCGAATCCAAAATATAGAGAAGCTTTAGAGCGTTATGAAAAACATCTAACGGAAATTTCAACGCAAGAAATGGTATTGAATATGGGGCCGCAACATCCCTCAACCCATGGTGTACTGCGCTTGCAACTGATTACAGACGGCGAAATCGTTAAAGAAGTTGTTCCACACGTGGGATATCTACATAGATGTTTTGACAAACATGCTGAATCATTGAATTATGGCAAAACCATCCCTTTCACCGATCGCTTAGATTATCTGGCGTCAATGAATAATAGCCATGCCTTCGTCATGGGAGTAGAACGGATGTTAGGTTTAGATAGTAAAATTCCCAAGAGAGTGGAATATATTCGTGTGCTGGTATGCGAACTCAATCGGATAGCATCACATCTTATAGCCATCGGCACATACGGTATTGATATTGGAGCGACAACTCCTTTTTTATGGTGCTTTAGAGATCGCGAGCATATCATGAACATGTTAGAATGGGCGTCCGGTTCACGTATGTTATATAATTATATATGGGTGGGGGGGCTTTTCTACGATTTACCCGTTGGTTTTGAAGCGCGTTGTTCGGAATTTATCAATTATTTTAAGCCGAAATTAGTTGAGCTGGATCAAATATTAACACAAAACCAGATATTTATTTCCAGAACAGCCAATATAGGCGTCTTACCAGCTGATGTGGCCATTAATTATGGTGTTTCGGGGCCTATGTTACGCGCTTCTGGTATTAAATGGGATTTAAGACGGATTGATGGGTATTCCGTTTATCCGGAAATAGATTTTGAAATTCCAATAGGAAAAGGAGCCATGGGCAACCTTGGAGATTGCTGGGATCGTTACAAAGTTAGGGTAGATGAAGTCTATGAATCCGTTCGTATCGTCGAACAATGCCTTGAACGGTTACAGAAAGATTTTAAGCGTACCGCCGATTTTGACCCGCGTGCTCTAGTGCCAAAAAAAGTAAATTTGAAAGCGCAAGATTACTACGTACGTGCAGAAAACCCGAAAGGAGAACTTGGTTTTTATTTTGTAACAAAAGAAAAATCAGACATTCCCTTAAGGGTAAAATCAAGAGGACCAAGCTTCAACAATCTTTCTGTCATTTCCGAATTGGGAAAAGGGGTTTTAATTGCTGACCTCATCGCAATACTTGGATCCATCGATATTGTTTTGGGCGAAGTTGATCGGTAAAATTGCAGTATTATGCATATTATCAAATATTTTTGATATAAACAGAGGTTTTGTATTGAAAATGTTGCATAAAAACGCATAAAAATTTGCACATATAAGCAATATTCACCATATTTGCAGTCTCATAATTTAAGTTTATAATTGGTTAATGAAAGCTCGTTACTCCCATAGTAGCGGGCTTTTCTTTTAGTATTGATTTTGTGATAGTCGCCCAGATACATTTATTATTGAAATAGAGATAACATCAGGAAAATATTCTTTCAAAATATCCTTTTTGTATCGATTTCATCGAAATTCGTATCAAAGAATTTAGCTTAATTTGTTACCTTTACTGGTCTTAAATAAAAGAAAGTGACGGAGAGTTTAGTTATTATTCCAACATATAATGAAAAGGAGAATATTGAGAAAATCATTCGTAAAGTTTTTTCCTTGTCACATGCATTTGATATTCTGATCGTTGATGACGGATCGCCTGATGGAACGGCAGATATTGTAAAGCATTTACAATTAAATGAGTTTCAAGACCGTTTATTTATAGAGGAGCGGAAAGGTAAGCTAGGTTTGGGAACAGCTTATATCCATGGATTTAAATGGGGGCTCGCAAAAGAACATTATCAATATATCTTTGAAATGGACGCTGATTTCAGTCACAATCCTGAAGATTTGATCCGATTGAGACAAGCCTGCGTGGATGGTGCTGATATGAGTATCGGTTCCCGATATATCAAGGGTGTAAATGTTGTCAATTGGCCTATGAGCCGTGTATTGATGTCATATTTTGCTTCAGTATATGTCCGCTTTATCACTGGGATCAACATTCAGGATGCGACAGCAGGTTTTGTCTGTTTTACACGTGAGGTCCTAAAGACCATCCCTTTGGATAAGATCAAGTTTGTGGGCTACGCCTTCCAAATTGAAATGAAATTTACAGCCATACGCTATGGTTTTAACGTTGTGGAGGTACCTATTATATTTACTGACAGAACCGAAGGTACATCTAAGATGAGTACGAGTATCTTTAAGGAAGCTTTTTTTGGTGTGATCCAGCTGAAATTGGGAAGCATTGGAAAGAATTATAAGAGAAATTAATATTTATTGGTCAATGAACGAGAATTTAGATCCAAATCCTGAACGTTTAAGCAATACTGACCGTGATATCGAACGGGCATTGCGACCTCAAGCATTTGAAGATTTTACTGGGCAGGCAAAAATACTGGAGAATTTAAATATTTTTGTGCAGGCCGCACGCATGAGAGGGGAAGCACTGGATCATGTCTTATTACATGGCCCTCCGGGACTGGGTAAAACTACACTATCACATATCATCGCAAATGAAATGGGGGTAGGCATAAAGATTACCTCCGGACCGGTCTTGGATAAGCCGGGCGACCTTGCTGGGCTCTTGACCAATCTAGAGGAGGGAGATGTGCTCTTTATTGATGAAATCCATCGATTAAGCCCTTTGGTCGAAGAATATCTATACTCGGCAATGGAAGATTTCAAAATTGACATCATGTTAGAGACAGGACCGAATGCCCGCTCTGTTCAGATTTCATTGAATCCTTTTACGCTAATTGGTGCAACAACACGTTCGGGTCTATTGACGGCACCGCTACGGGCACGGTTTGGGATCAATTCGCGGCTCCAATATTATGACGCAAAATTATTGACAACGATTGTACTTCGTTCGGCGCATATTCTGAATACGCCGATTTCTGACCAAGGTGCATATGAGATTGCCCGTAGGAGTAGAGGAACTCCACGGATTGCAAACGCTTTGTTGCGTCGTACGCGAGACTTTGCTCAAATTAAAGGGAATGGAAATATAGATCAAGAAATTGCTAAATATGCGCTACACGCGCTTAATGTAGATGAAAATGGTTTAGATGAAATGGACAATAAGATCCTGACCACAATTATAGATAAATTCAAAGGTGGTCCTGTTGGACTCAAAACTGTTGCCACTGCTGTAGGAGAAGATGAAGGCACAATAGAAGAAGTTTATGAACCTTTTTTGATCCAGGAAGGTTATATCATGCGCACCTCCAGAGGACGCGAATGCACCGAAGCTGCATATAAACATCTTGGCCGCACACATAGTCCGAAAGGAAACACATTATTTTAATTACTAAGAACTTAAGAGACCAGCCTTTGGTCAGACGCTTCGAAGGATCCTTTTTGTACGGCTCAGCAATGCAGGGCTAGGCTTTATCTTCTGAAAATAACTTATCTGAGCAAAAAGTTCCTCTTTTACCCAAATATGCTTCTTGCTCAGATTATTTAGAATATCTAAACAATTGACCAGAACAGCTACAGGGCATTCCTGTTCGATCAGCCATTGAAAAGCATGTTCAATGATATCTTCCTCGGTTCCTTCATCAAGATTATAGCGCCTATTTTTGTTTGAAGTTAGGTACATCAAAAGTTTGCTATAGCTTCTGAGGCAGCTCCAATTTTTTTGTTTTTTTAGATTATTGAAGAATTGTGGTAACAATCCCTTAAGTAAGCTAGTGTCCTTTAATACAATTGTTTCAAACACCCAGGCAGCCCGGAAAGAAATAGTTTTATCTTTCTCCAGCGAAATGTCAAGCAAGTCCTGAAGGCTAATATCGCCAAGCATATCCAAAGAAAAATCCGTTACCTCAAACGATCTTAAGGTAACGGATAAAAACTTTATTTTTTCATTATAGGTCATAAACCTGTTATTTTAACGGTTTCTCGCGATTCATTTCGGTCATATCGACTTCATTCATTTTGGAATCACCCAAGAGATATTGGCTAAAATAATCGCCCATCTTCCAGAAAAAATACTCTGTCATATCCCCGAACCCATGCCGCTGTCCTGGCAAGAGTAGGAAGTCGAACCGTTTATTTGCTTTGATTAATGCATCAACCATCCGGATCGAATTTGCTGGGTGCACATTGTTGTCAATATCCCCAGTAGCAATCAATAGCCGGCCTTTAAGGTTCTTGGCTAATTCAGTATTTTTGGTAATCTGATATGAGAAAGTCGTGTCACCTTTCGCTGAGACTTTTTCTGTTACACCATGGTGACGTTCGCTCCACCAGCGGTTATAGATTTGATTTTCATGGTTTCCAGCTCCGGATACAGCAACTTTAAAGAAATCGGGATAAACAAGCATTGCTGCTGTAGACATAAATCCACCTCCAGAATGTCCTGTGATACCTACACGATTAACGTCAATAAATTTATAACGGTCAGCAAGCTGCTCCGCTGTCACCTTTTTGTCCTCCAATCCATAATCACGCAGATTGCCATAGCCATAGGTATGGTACCACTGTGAACGAGATGGATGTCCGCCTCGATTTCCTACAGTGACAACGATAAAACCAAATTGGGCCAGTCGATCTATCCGATCCATGCTCCGTCCAAAAGATTTATTGACAGCTTCTGTCTGTGGACCTGGATAGACATATTCTATGATAGGATAGGTTCTTGTACTATCAAAATCAAAAGGTTTGTACATGACACCATAGAGATCTGTGGTGCCGTCACCAGCCTTTACTTTAAACGGTTCAGGGAATTTATAACCTGCAGCAAATAATAGCGACAGATCTGCCTTTTCAAGTGTCATGATCTTCTGTCCGTTGCTATTCAATAATACAGATTCGGGTGTTGTATTTACTCTTGAGGAGTTGTTTACAAAATATTTGGATGATTCGCTCATCTCAATCTGATGATCAAAGTTTCCCGGATTTAGCAGTTTAATTCCATTGCCGTTGAGATTCACACTATAATGGTGAAGGTAGTAGGGATCTTCATCTTTCTCACGACCGGATGCTGTAAAAAACAAAGTCTGTGTTGTCGGATCTATCCCAGTAATTTCTTCACAGTGAAAACTTCCCTTAGTAATTTGGTTAATAAGTTTACCATTGGTATCGTAGTGGTAGTAATGGCCCCATCCATCTCTTTCAGACCAATGAACCAATCGCTTTCCATTTTCGGTCAAGAGCGGTTTTTGGACATCAAGATATACGTTTGATCGTTCCTGAATAATAGGATTGACCATTCCATTTACATTCACCTTTAACAAGTCTATTCTTTTTAAATCACGGCTGGAACGTGAGATATAGAACTCTTCGTTATTACCTAGCCAATAGTTAATAAAATAGTCCTCCTTGTAAGAGTTTCTATCTGGAGTTTTTGTCCAGTTGGAGATTGTTTGGTTTTTAAAAGCCGTAATATCTAGCCTACGTGGGGCCTTTGCTGCAGCTTCAAAGATATAGAATTCAGTTTCAGTTGAATCGACCTCGCCTGGCATTTGGTATTTGTAAGTCTCCAGGGTAGGGCGAGAAGAACCTACGTTATTGATCACCCATAAAGGTCGCAACGATCTGTTATCTTTTCTTGTCAGTGTAAAATAGCGGCCGTCTGGTGACCAGCTTATCCATACACGTTTGCGTTTCGTTTCATTGTCTTTATCCTTTTCGTCACCTGTTGTCGTACTATATTCATCGCCGCCCCATGCATAGTATTGTACACCATCTTTTGTAATCTGGTGTTCAACAATCGTGCTATCTTTTTCATTCTTTACCGCTTTGAGATAGTTGGCTTTATCCATCCAATACAGATTAAAGTCTTTGGCGAAGTAGACGGTATTGGTGTCGGGAGAAAAACTTGCCCAAGCTAGTGGAGCTTTAACCTTGGTAGAATCACTGATTTCGGTTACTGTTTTTGAAACAAAATCATATTCCAAATAAAAGAGCTTTTTCTTTGTTGTATCAGATTTATTTTTAAGTTTTTCAATTTCATCTTTGGATTTTACGGTATCTTTTGTACTCTGAATCTGAAATCTAATCTTTTTTTCATCTTTGGTGAATCTCAAACCCTGTAATTCCAGATGCTGCGCGTCGACAGGGTTTTTAACAATCTTGGTTATTTGAGCAGCTATACTCTCGCTGTCAAAAAGAGTCTCTTTCTTTTTAAGTGCTGGATTGACTATATACCAGTTTTTTCCTTGTGGACTTGCGTAATCATACCAGAATCGGTCCGAAAAATTGATCCAGTTTGGTTTGATAGTTGTAGAGAAAATCATTTTTTTTAATTTCTCTGGGGAAAATTTGGCGGCCAACCGATAATTCGGTTTTATCGGAGGTTCTTGAATCTGCTGTCCGGAACCGAAATAGGGTAATAGACTGGCTGCAAAAATAAAATAGAACTTATGCATCAAATAAATATAGAATAATTGTGTAATCTTAGTTTTGGTCACTAAAATATTCATTATTATATACTCGTACGAATGATTCGTGTAATAATCCTATGATGGATAGAAGTTTTCGCTAAAGTTTACCAAAAATAGTTCCTGCGTGGCTCGGGTAACACCAGTGTATAGCCAGCGAAGAAATTCAAGATCCAACATTTCATCATTGATATATCCCTGATCTACAAAAACAATAGGCCACTGCCCCCCCTGAGCTTTGTGACAGGTGATTGCAAAAGCAAATTTAATCTGTAATGCATTATAATAAGGATCTTTCTTAATCGCTTCCAGTCGATCCTTCTTATCCAGAATATCTGCGTAGTCCATTCCGATCTCTTCGTACAGGTTTTTCTGGCTTTCATATGAAAGGTTAGGCCCTTCGGTATAGAGGCTATCTAAAATAACGCGACAGGTAATAGGTTCTATCTCGTCAATATCCATAAATTCGAGTGTAACGTCAGCAAACCTATAACCGTGCTGTTCATGAATATTACTCACCTTCCTGACTTTGGCCATATCGCCATTAGCAATAAAGCCATCGCCCATATTGTTTTCCTGTAGCCAGAAATAATTGTTCTTCACCACCATAATATAATCTCCACCTGTTAACTCTTCATCCCTAAAAAGAATTCTGTTTCGGATGTTCTGATTATATAAATTTGCCGAACGATTTGAACGACATATGATCATGGTGTTCTCCACGCCATATTTATCATAGGCATAATTTATCCCTTCAATTAAGCGTTCACCCGTCATACGATAAACATCTTTAAATCCCTTTGTTATGAATTTAGGAAATGGAAAATCAATCTGCCCAGCTTCAGCTGATATGATCTCATTACGTATTTTAGTTGCATTGTACAATATCCCAGAGTCTTGAGACTGTCGGACTACGGTAGTCATTTCGTAAGGATAGACACAGAGGTGAAACTCACGTTCAAGGTAGCTGGCGCTCAATGCTGGACTATCCAATAAACCAACAGGTGGTAATTGGGCAGTATCACCAACAAAAAGCAGACTACAATTCTTGCCGGATTGCACATAACGAATCAGGTCATTTAAAAGACTTTTTGAAAACACATTTACAGCTTCATTGGAGATCATTGAAGCCTCGTCAACAATAAATAGGGTATCTTCATGTAAATTTTCGGCAAGCGTAAAATCCAATTGAAAAGAAATGGCAGACTTCTTTCGATAGATTTTTTTGTGGATAGTTAGCGCTTTTCGTCCGGAATAATAACTCATCACTTTAGCAGCCCTACCAGTCGGAGCCAAGAGTACAGCGCGTTTTTTCAATGCTGGCAATACTTTGACCAATGCTGCAATCAATGTTGTTTTTCCGGTACCAGCATAACCTTTAAGGACAAAACAAGACTGCCTATCAAAAGCAAAAAGAAACTCTTCCAATAACTCGAATACCTCCAACTGCTGTGCGGTTGGTTGCCAGGGAAATTGTTGTATTAACAGATTTTTGATGAACACACCCAAAGTTATTTAAAAGGTTTGTCTTATCCTCTAGAAAAAGCTATTTTTGCTTTAACAAGTTTTTATTTTTACAATTCAGCGAATGAATTATATTTCAAAACAATTTAACATTCATTACCTACCTGAGTATAATCTTTTGGTAAAAGCTGGCTTCCAAAAAGATGTATTGGCGGTAGTCGATAAGAAGTCAGTAGCACCGATATTGATCGAATATCCGTCAGAGGAGCCAATTTTAGATGCAACAAGAATAATGAGTCTACCTTTCCGATTCGTTCGGATTGTTATCCCACACCAGAGTTTTACCTTTATACCCAAGGAAGTTTTCCAAAAGGACAATACACAACAATATCTGCAGTTTTTGGATATGTCAGACGCTGATAATACATTTATTTATTATTTAGATAATCTTAACTTAGTAGCTTTATATCAGTTTGATAAACTCCTTTTAAATCGTTGGCGCAGACTATTCCCTGATGCTGTTATTCTTCCTGAATTTGCCGTTGTACTGGATCGTGCGCAGGAGCATATATCCATTAGAGGGAGTGCGTTGGGAATGCACTTTGTTGCTGATAACATTATTGATTTTTATTTATTTAACAATGGTGTCTTTCAACTTTATAACAGTTTTGAAATTCACAACCTAGATGATATTAGTTATTACGTATTGAATATATTAACACAGTTCAGTCTGGGTGATTCCACTGATAAGATTCTCCTTTCCGGCGAAATTCCCAACGATTATTATTATAAACGCATTGCTTCCTATGCAAGCGACGTTGAAGTATTGGAGTTGAAAACAAAAGTGGTCTTGGCGGATCAGATGACAAACAACAACTTAACACCGTACAATGTATTATTTGATTCAATATTATGCGAATAATAGGAGGTAGACTCGGTGGTCTAAGGCTGAATCCACCAAACAACTTACCAGTCAGACCAACCACAGATATTGCTAAGGAAGCATTGTTTAATATTTTGCAGAATCGTCTGGAATTTGATGACCTAAATTGCCTTGATCTTTTTGCGGGAACTGGTAATATTAGTTTTGAACTTGCCTCGCGGGAAGTAAAGCAAGTTGATTCTATTGATCTACATTTTAAATGCGTACAGTATATTAACGAAACCGCAAAAAAAATGAATCTGGAGCAGATCAAAGCAAAGAAAGCAGATGTTTTTAAATTTATTAACAGTTGTAAAAATACCTATGATTTAATCTTCGCGGATCCACCCTACGATATTCCAAAACTGCCCCAATTACCAAAATTGATTTTCGAAAACAATCTGCTAACGGACAATGGGCTTCTTATTGTCGAACATCCATCTTCAAGGCAGATGGAGGAGCATCCGAATTTTATAGAAACTAGAAAATACGGTTATTCATCTTTTTCATTTTACACAAATCCCTCATAGTATGAAAATTGCTGTTTTCCCTGGCTCATTTGACCCTTTTACTTCAGCTCATCAAGATCTGGTCGAAAGAGCCCTGCCGCTATTTGATAAAATCATTATTGCTGTAGGTTATAATGCGAACAAAAAAGGCATGTTAGACCATGATGAGCGTGTCAATTGCATACAGCATCTTTTTCAGGACGTCCAAGCGATAGAAGTGGTAAAGTATAGTGGTTTGACCGTAGATTTCTGCCAGAAAGTCGGCGCGAAATTTATATTACGCGGTTTACGGAATACAGGAGATTTCGAGTTTGAAAATGCAATAGCTCAAAACAACCTGTTACTAAACCCTGCGGTCGAAAGCTATTTTTTGATGAGTAGATCCGGGAAGGCGCACATATCGTCAACTATCGTACGGGACGTCTGGTTTAACGGGGGAGATGTTAGCGCAATGGTACCAACAGAGGTCCTTAGCTTATTGAACGAGAAGAGACCGACAAACCCCTGATTGTTATTTATAACGATAAAACATATAAAATATCCTGACAAAATAATATTTTGTCAGGATATTTTTCGTATTGAAATACAAATACTTATGATTTAAAATGTAAAGAATTAATTTACCACTAATCCAAACATCAAACCTTTTATGGCAGAACTTGCCAAATAATATTCCGAATAGCGTCAAATTTTATTTTAAAAACCTCTATACCAGCAAATTAAAACAAAATACACATCAATTTTCTTCCCATGCGCTAGCTATATTTAACAGGGACATTTCTTCAGTGGACAAATTTATTTTGGTTGCTTTAGTTAGTTCCTCAAGTTGTTGCAGGGACGTGGCACTAACAATAGGTGCGGTGACTGAAGGTCGATGAAGAATCCAGGCGAGTGCAATTGTTGACATAGCGACCTGTTGATTGTGGGCTACTTGGGCTAAGGCATCCAGAATACGAAGTCCACGGTTATCAAACCGACCTTTTAAGGCATCCGATCGCTTCACATCTTTAATATCCTCCATCGACCTATATTTTCCCGAAAGAAATCCGCTTGCAAGGGAATAGTAGGTGATTACACCCAAGTGATTTTCAATCGCGAGTTGCTCATAATCTTTCTCATATTTTGAACGGTCGTACAAATTATATTCGGGCTGGATGGCAATATAAGCAGGGAGACCATGCTTCTCCGCGACAGCCAATGATTCCTTTAGGCGCTCAGGGCTTAAATTAGACGCTCCAATCCATTTTACCTTACCAGCATGCATCAGTTGCTGGTAAGCCTCCAACGTTTCATCTATAGCCGTTGAAAGGTCATCGTGATGCGACTGATAAAGATCTATTGTGTCCACTTGTAACCGCATGAGCGATTCGTCAACAGACTTGATAATATGATCTTTTTTCAAATTAGGTTTGTCATTAGCGGCATGGCGTCCACCCACCTTCGTCGCAATCTGAATTTTATCCCGCACATCCCGTTTATTGATCCATTTGCCGATAATGGATTCGGACTCTGATCCAGTGTGACCCGGTACCCAATGGGAGTAGTTGTTGGATGTATCTATAAAACTAAAGCCCATATCAACAAATGCATCTAAAAGAGCAAACGACTGTTGCTCATCTACAGTCCAGCCAAATACATTTCCACCGAAAACGATTGGTTTAAATTCAATTTCACTATTTCCTAACTTTACCTTTTCCATAATTTGCCTAATATTTCCAGTTTAAAATTAAGAAAAAAATGCCAGTTAAGCCTTTAGAGGGGTATTACAAATAGTTTTATAAAAAATTTCTAATTCATTTTCAGGTAGTTTAGGAAAAGAAGCAAAGGATCGTTTGGAAAAATAAAAACTTTCCTTACTTTTGCATCATCCCAAACGGATATGCCCGGATGGCGGAATTGGTAGACGCGCTGGTCTCAAACACCAGTGGGAAACCGTGCCGGTTCGACTCCGGCTCCGGGTACAACAAAAAAAGGCTTTTCAAATTGAAAAGCCTTTTTTTGTTTGTCACAGGGCAAGCATGGGACCATACCGAAAGTTGTGGATCAGTTTCAAAACCTGTGGACTAAGCGAAACAACAACAAATAAGTAAAGAATAGGCAATAAAAAACACCATAAGAGAAACCTTATGGTGTTACATGAATATATAGTTTGATTAGTTTTTCGCTATTACCATTTCTGGCTCTTCTTTGCCGCCATGACAAGTTTTACAGGAAATTGCTTTGGCCGGTGAGCTATCCCAACTACGATTAAAATATTTTTTGTTAATCTTTTGTGTCATCTTGATCATTGCCCGGCCAATTTCCTTTTTGTGGTTTTCATCACTCGCAAAATCCAACTTTTTAGGATCCTCTTTTGACGGCGCATGACAAAATCCACACTTTACACCCAACGCGACATTAAACTCTTTCATTGTCGCGATCAGTTCGTCATGTGAGATATTTTTCGGTAAGACTTTTAAATTTGTAGGTTTGGGTTCTTCCTGAGGTTTTTCCTGCTGGAAGTTAAATCCACTCAAGGCGATGACTATGGCAAATACAGAAGCAATTGCTCCAATTTTTTTGATGTGTTTCATTTCTCTTTTCCTTATGCTTGACTAAATATAGCGATAAGGAAATACTTTCACAACGAAAAATGAAGTTATTATGACAATTTAGATTGATTATTTACGAATAGCATCAATTACATTCCAAGTTTGGCCGTCCAATTGGTAATTAATAGTCAAAAGCTTACCCCTAATTTTCACATCTTTCAGTTTTATGGTATCGTTTGAAATCCAGGTAGTATCATTGAACTTTTCGAAACGAACCCCTGTAATATTTGGCACTCCGGTAAAGAACTCAATTTTAAACGATTGGCTGCCTCCGTCGCGTAGAATGCGGATCAATCTATTGGATCGATCAACAGACAAGGAGTTGTCCTGAAATTGAACCCTGCCAATAAAACTTCCAGAAATTCCGGCAGATCCATCAGCATCAGGTGTTTCATTCTTTTTACATGATACAACTGTAATAAGGCATAAAAAAAACACGATTAAGGGCTTAAACAACTTCATGTGATTAAATTTTGACTAAAATACGGTTTTTAGATTAAAATCTCAATTGATAAGACCGGAAATGATATTGATAGTCAATGCTACCACAAATGTATTCAGCGCAAAAGACAGCAGACCATGGAGCAACGCAATCCTTCTGATTTTTTTTGAAGAGATATCAACATCAGATACCTGAAATGTACAACCCATGACAAATGAAAAATAGGCAAAGTCCATATAATCCGGTTTATCATCGCCCGGAAATTCCAGGCCACTTCCATTAGAATCATTTTCATAATATAAACGCGCATAATGGAATGTATATATAGTATGAACCAAGCACCATGAAGCCAGCATAGCAAGCATGCAGATAATAATAATAAATGAATTATCAAGCTGTTTATCCTTAGTTGATATAATGATCATCAATACCGAAATAAAGCAACTAATCGTAACTAATATTATAAATAAGGATACAAAAAGCCGGCTACCATCTTCCTGTTGTGCTTTCTTAGCGATTGTGGATACCGGCATGGTATAAAACGTATACCAGGAGACCAATATATAAGAAATACAAAAGCCAAACCAACACAAAAGCAGGCTTAACAATGTCAAGGATTTAATCGGAGAGAAGAGATATACAAGGGTAAAAACGCAAATTGCAATCAAAGCCCGATGAATGGACTTCATTTGATGCAGCACTAAATTTATTTTTTCCATGATCTCAAATTAACAATCAAATTGTTCATTCGCCTCGAAAATCAACGGTTTTCCGCCATTAGAAAGAAACAAAAGCAGCGCTTCTTCCTCATAGTTACTTGGATTGGAAAAGATAAAATCCAATTGCCCATCACGATCTATATCCCCAACAAACTGGGTGGACATAAAAACATGTTCATATTGATCCTTTTGAAATAATGTCATTTCATGAGCTCCACCAAAAGTGGCATTAAGCTTGTATTTGGATACTTCGTGAAATATTTTTTCATGCCCTTTTTCGTCGGTCTGTACTTCGGTCGATTTAATATCACCAAATCCTTTCAGGATAATATGCTGTTTTCCGAAATTATATTCTACAGATTCTTTGGGCCATATCTCCGAATGGTTTATCTGCATGCTTTCTAAAGGTCCTGTCTTCAATCCTTTTATATGTAGAAACAAAAGCGAATTTCTTTTGGACTCGACACTTTTTGAAGGGACCTGAGCACATTCATCATACCCATCCTTTATTTCATATTCAACTTTGTCCAGGTAATACTTTCCCTCGCGCTCATAGAGATCAAACCAATCCTTATTCAATACAGCAGTGGGATCCTCTTTTTCCCAGATGCGATAACTACGCACCAAAAAAATCTGCCCTTTTGAGCTATCGGCTGATGCGGAAATTAACAAGTCCGTACTGTCTTTTGACAATAGAGCTGAACTATCTTTCGTGGCAACTGAATCTATCGGGGTATCCTCTTTATTCGTCGTGGGACTATGACAAGCTTGGATGAGTAATAGCCCAACCAATAAGGTAAAAGCAGAATAACAGTTCATATATTGTGAATTTTTATTTAAATATATAAAAATTCACAATATATAAGTCTCTAAGACACCTTAGGCGAGTGCTTCCTTAAGCAAGGAAAATGATTGCAGGCATTTTTCATCGTCAAAAATATAGGAAGTAGCCATAATTTCATCGACTTTATGATCTTTGACAAATTTTTCTATTTCTGGGGCGATCTTGTTTTTATCCCCCACAAAAGCACAGGAGGCCATGCTTTGTACAGCTTGTTCAATGGCTGGAATCCCTTTATAAATTACTTCCTCAGTCGGTGGAGATAAGGGTCTCCTTGTATTCGTTACAATACCAGCAAATAAATTATAGAAGCTAGTAGACAAAAACTCGGCTTCTTCGGTGCTGTCTGCAGCGATAACATTGACACAGGAAATAAAATAAGGTTTATCCAATACCTCCGACGGTACAAAATTCTGATGATAGATCATACTCGCTGAGGCAAATTGAGCCGGAGCAAAGTGTGTCGCAAAGGCGTAGGGAAGTCCTAAACTGGCTGCTAAATAAGCGCTATCCGTACTAGATCCCAGAATATAAAGAGGGATTTCCAATCCTTCACCGGGAAATGCACGCACTTTTGCATCATAATTATCGATACTGAAATAACGTTGAAGATCTTTGACCTCCTGCGGGAACTGAAATGCAGTATTTAGGTTATTTCTTCGCAAGGCCATTGCAGTCAATTGATCAGTACCCGGTGCCCGACCTAAACCAAGATCAATTCGCCCCGGAAATAGCGTTTCCAATGTACCAAATTGTTCCGCGATCACTAGGGGAGCGTGATTAGGCAACATGATACCGCCCGAACCCACTCTGATCCGGTCAGTATTCGAAGCAATATGTTGTATAAGTAGCGAGGTTGCCGAACTTGCAATATATTCCATATTATGGTGTTCGGCAACCCAGATTCTTTTAAAATCTAGTTTTTCGATATGTCGGGCAACCTTTACACTGCGAGCGATAGCACTGGCTGCATTTTCTCCCTTTTTGACAGGAGCTAAATCTAATGCTGATAATACGATTTTATCCATGCATTAAAATTACGGAGAAGAAACAGGACAATTGTAATCAAATTGTCTATTCTAGAATTCGCTGCGTATGTATGACAATAAGCTGATCATTCAGCACTGTTGTGAAGAAGATGAAGGTGTCACCCGCATCTTTGATCTTAAACTTCTTTTTGATCTCCTCTGTTTTTAGCGGAAAATTTTTAGCGATAATATCAGCTATCAGCGGACTTTTCTTTTTCTTAAATTCTGTAAAAGATTCCACCTTCTTAATTATAAATACTTTCCCGGGAAAATCAGGGATTTTCTGATCGGAGGTATACAAATGAGTGCTTTTGTGTAGTTTTTTCAACCCAAAACGACTAGCAATTGTTTTAAACGCCCCAGCTTTGGTCAGGGCCACATCGGGTTCAAAGAGATAGGATAGGGGGACACCATAATCCACAAGGGTTGCACGTTCTTCTGCATAGGTGAAAGAGACTACCTGCTGTTGCTCTCTGAACAGTCGGACAGCATGAATGACTGGTTCGCCTTCGTAGCCTTTCTTCTGAATAAAAATAAGCTCTTTACAATCATTTTGCAAGGACACCACATATACATCCTTTACATGAACTAGCATACTCAATGCTGAAGAAATATCCAATAATGGCGCGAGCTTACTGATAATAACATCAGATCGCTCAAAAAAATCGTTTTGCAGCGCAACCAAATTGGGTTCACATTCATCCAATAAAAATACTTTTTTATTTTGAACCCTGCGCGAAGGATCCAGATAGATATAATCAAAATGCTCCTCCGAACGGCTAAGTATGTAATCTACACCATTCGCCGCAACAACGTTGATATTTGTTGCGGACAATATTTTTGCATTATACGAAGAAATTTGCGCAAGATCAGGATTGAGCTCACATGAAGTCACTTGCTTTGCCCGCGTTGAAAAGTAAAAGCTATCAACACCAAAACCACTGGTTGCATCAATTAAATTTGTACCTTCCTGAATAAGCGAACTTTTAAATAATGCCGTTTTTTCAGAAGAACACTGTTCTAGGTTTAATTTAGCAGGAAAATAGACACCTGGAGTCGCTGCCCATAAGGGGATTTTAATCCAAGTACGTTGCTTACCATCGAGCTGTGTCGCGAGTTCAGAAGACGATATTCCTTCAAAAGGAGATTTCTTTAAAGCCATTTTAGCAGGAGACTCATTCAGGTGTTTTTCCAAAAACAGCTGCACCTCATTTTGAAGAATCAATCTATTCATTTATATTTTCTTAACGAGAAGCTGGCAAGTATATCTATCCTTTAATTCACTGATCACCTCCTTATCAACCAAAACACGATCGATCGTTTCCTGGTTATAATAACGGATAGTTATCAATTCAAGACCAGACTCGTATGTCACTTTAAATCGTTGCTCAAGATCATTAATTAAATCGACCAAGTTCTTTCCAGTATCATCCACTGAGACGGTGAAATTGATCGCCGTATTGTGCATCATATTGATTTTTATACGATGTTCATGGAACAGGTTGAAGATATCCCTGAGGTTATCCTCCACGATAAAAGAAAAATCGCGTGGCGAGATGGAAATAAAAATCTGATTTACTTTAAATATAAATGAGGGAACTGGTAATGTCTGATTTGTACTTCGAATTATCGTTCCGGGAGACGTTGGATCAACAAAAGAACGCACATTTAAGGCAATTTTCTTATTCTGCAACGGTTTGATTGTCTTCGGATGAATGACAGTCGCACCATAATAGGTAAGTTCGATCGCATCCGTATAAGACAGTTCGGGAATCAATTCGGTTTTTTCAAACCATTTGGGATCAGCATTGAGAACCCCCGGAACGTCTTTCCAGATTGTTACATTTTCAGCATTTAAACATGACGCAAATATAGCTGCTGAATAATCGGAACCTTCACGACCTAAAGTTGTTGTGAAATTCTCCGATGTGGATCCCAAAAAGCCCTGCGTAATGACAATATATTCGTCCAATATGGATGGAAGTTCAGCACGGATTTTCTCTTCTGTTTTGCTCCAGTCTACGGCAGCTTCGCGGTAGGTATTATCGGTCAATATATAATCACGCGCATCTACCCACTTTACTTTCTCCCCAATAAAGGCAACATAGGCCGCGACAATTTTCGTCGAGATCAATTCGCCCATGGACACAATCTGGTCAAATAGGTAATCGTAGGAGTCTTGCGGATCCTCTTCCAAAATCCATTCGATCTCGACGAAACAGTTGGCAATTTCATCGAATATAGGATGTTCACCTCCAGGAAATAGGTCCTGAAGAATTTGAAAATGAAATGCTTTGGCTTCTTCAAGGGTTTGAAACTGCAAGCCCGTATTATTATAATATTCTCTGGTCAATTTCTCCAGAAGGTTTGTTGTCTTACCCATGGCAGAGATAACGACCAACAAAGCTTCACCTTTGTATTTCGAAATAATCTTTGCTGAATTTCTGACACTTTCTGCATCCTTTACCGATGCACCTCCAAATTTAAAAACCTGCATTTAATTTATTGAGTTTAGTTGATTGCTAATTGATACTATTGATATAATGTAATCCTTTTTCTGACATTAGATCTTTAAAAGTTGAATAGGGAATACGCAGCTCCGTACCGCCTTCTGCGTAAGATTTAATTTCGTAGATGTTATAATAAAATAATAGTTCGTTTTTTTCAAATGTAAAATTATCTGCAAGCGAAAACTTACCACCTTCAAAAAAATATTTTCCATTTAAGGAATCATCCTTATGCAGCCTCTCTTGCTTACGAAAACACTGTTCTGCGATTGTGATAAATTTATCTTTATCTTCTTTACGAATAATATCGTCAATTGTAATGGGACTATTAGACTGCCTATCAAAGTTTGAATATAAGGTTACATGGTCGCCATGAGCTCCGCCAGTATATTCCTCCTGTTTTGTTCGTATCGCCAGATAAACGGGTGTATTTGCAACTACATCAACCTGAAGATCTCGATTCCAGGTTGCAGTAGATTTACCATTGTTATCATCCACATATTCATTGTAAGCATTGATAAAACGATGGGCGGCTTCTTCCATGCTGGTATCCCCTTCGAGATGAACAGTAGATGAAACAAGATCATTGATTTTGGCTTCATCGAACACCGGATAGCTAGCCCGGAAATAAGTAGTATCCAATTGATCTTCTCCTTTTAGAAAATAATTACTATGCTCATTAACCATTTTTTTGTGATAGGAGAGTGTATCCCTAGTCTGAGCTAGGGAAGGTGATACACTTTTGTTTTGACACGAAGACAAAAAACAGCCTATAGATAATATTTTAAAAAAAAGATAAAACCGCATTGAATTGATTGTTTCCCCTCTAATTTAATAAGTGATTGACACATTAATCCACTCCGAATCAAAATCAGCTTTATACCGCTCGTAGAATTTTATGGCAGATTCGTTCCAGTCCAAAACTTGCCATACCATGCCATGGTACCCACATTCTTTACCATAGGCAAGCGTCCTGTCAAAAAGTTGCTTACCCATTCCCAGTCCGCGCATTTTCTCGGTAACGATTAAATCTTCCAGGTAAAGTCTTCTTCCTTTCCATGTGGAGTATCTGACGTAATATAATGAAATTCCAACAATTTCTTCGCCAACTTCCGCCACAAATGCACCCCAAATAGGATTATGTCCAAATCCCGCTTCTTCAAACTCCGCAAGGGAAACCGTTACTTCGTCCGGTGCTTTCTCATAGATCGCCAATTCTTTGATTAGCTCAAGCATTTGTGGGCAATCGGACTTAATTGCTGCACGTATAATTGGTTTAGTCATTGTTTTTATAATGTTTTATTACTCTTTTACCAAAGATTGTACTTCCGATACGAACCATAGTTGATCCCTCTTCAATCGCCAATTTATAGTCCGATGACATTCCCATGGAAAGTATGTTAAAATAATCATCTTTCCGGTAGAAGCTAGCTTTAACACCATCAAATAACATCTTTAATTCATAAAACTCCGCTTTGATCACCTTTTCATTGTCTGTATTGGATGCAATTCCCATTAGGCCACAAATTCGGATATTCTTTAATGCTAGAAACTCCTCACCCCGGAGTAGCTCGATCAATTCCGCATGATCCAAACCGAATTTGGTATCTTCATCAGCGATATAAATTTGCAATAAACAATCAATGGTCCGATTAGCTTTTAACGCATGTTTATTAATTTCCTTTAACAGCTTTAAGGAATCTACAGAAGCAATCAGGCTAACAAATGAGGCAATATATTTCACCTTATTTGTCTGTAGATGTCCGATCATATGCCACTGAATATCTTTGGGTAAAAGCTCTGCTTTCTCAATTAATTCTTGAACATGATTTTCACCAAAAATACGTTGTCCAGCCTCATAGGCTTCCATGATTTCTGAATTGGACTTTGTCTTTGAAACTGCTACAAGCTTAACGCCTTTAGCCTCAGTTTCCAATCTTAAAGCTTCTAAATTACTCGCAATACTCATTTCCGATATAGTTTGATGATGTAAAAAGTGCCAAATGTCGGTGCTTTTTGTAAATTTGTACAAAACTACGAAATGCTACGATTAATACTGAATCTACTTGCTGTGATTTTTTTATTGGGTTCCTGTGTCAGACCAGAAGAGAAGGATATTATCTCACAAAGCAAATTTGTAAATGCTTTGACAGAAATCCAATTGACAGATTCATATCTCAATATTTTGCCTATTGATAGTGCACGCAAAGTGATGCTGCCTTTGTATCAGGTGACTTTTGATAAATACGGACTGGATTCCGTTTCTTTTAAAAAGAACCTAGACTATTACGGTAAAGATGCGGAGGTCATGTCGGCTATCTACAAGAAAGTGGAGGATAATCTTACCAAGGAGAATAAGTTCTATACGGATATCGAACGAAAAAAACAGGATTCAATCCGTACAAGAGATTCTATCGTCAATGCACGAATCCAGGATAGTACCAATCGTGTCATGCGACAACAACAACAGTCTCAAGAACGTATCAACGCATTGATTCATTACAAACCAACTAAAGACAAATTCAGTTTTAAAGAAGCATCTTCATTGTTTAACAAAACTTTCCAGCTAAAAACTGGTATCAATTTGGACAGCTACCTGATGAATCAGTTTTCTACAGCTGGTACAAATGCGCCTGCTGGAATAAAGCCACCTGTTTCAACGGGCAACGCTGTGTCCCCAACAACAACACCTGGTAGTGCGGCAAAGGACACTGCAGTGGCGCCAAAACAAGTGGAGCAAAGGCTTGAAAAACCTATTCTTACTCCACCACAGGCATTAAAGCCTGCATCAAAACTTTAACCATCAAAGAATATATTTTTATGGTATATCCATTAAATGCGATAGATAAACTCGGCTTTTCCGAGATAAAAGATAAGATAAAACAAAAATGCCTGAGCGAATCAGGTCGTGAGCTTGTTGAGAAAATTCAGCCACAAACTCGCTTTGATCAGATAGATCGTTTTTTAAGGCAGACGAGTGAATTTAAAGATCTTCTTGTCAACGATGGGGCATTTCCAGTCGAGAATTTTTTCCCCTTAAAATCCATTATCGAAAAGGCGAGGGTGGAAGGTGCCTTTTTGCTTGAAGAAGAGTTTTTCCGCGTTCTGTTGTCCTTGAAGACTGTTTACGCCATCATTCGCTATTTTAATGAAAGGGAAGGTCTCTATCCGAATTTGGAATTGCTATTTGAGCATTTACCGATAGAAAAAGGGATCATCCGTGATATTGAAATGGTCATCGACGAGCGAGGAAAACTCAAAAATAATGCTTCTCGTCTATTACTTGAGATCACTCAACAAATACAACGGGCAGAACAAGATGCGCTCAAGCGCATAAATAGTATCTTCAAAAATGCGCAGGACAGCGGGTGGACAGCGGATGGCAATTTGACTGTACGCGATGGACGTCTATGTATTCCCATCTTGGCTGAAAATAAAAGAAAGCTCAAAGGACTGATTCACGATGAATCGGCAACAGGACAAACAGCTTATATTGAACCAGAAGAAGTATTCCAGCTCAATAATAAAATTAGGGATCTTGAATTTGAGCGCAGGAGGGAGGTTATCCGAATCCTTGTGGAACTCACAAATAAGGTACGCCCGCATCTCCCATTATTGCTGTCTTATCATGGCTTATTAACCAAGGTCGATTTTGTTCGGGCCAAAGCATTGTTTGCCTTGGATATTGAGGCCGAGATGCCGGAACTGTCCAAAGAAGCTGAGATCAATCTCATCAATGCGCGCCACCCTTTACTCATACTTAACGAACACCACAAAGGTACTGTCGTTCCATTGAATATACAGATCGACCAGTCGCAACGTGTAATTGTTGTCTCTGGACCAAATGCCGGTGGTAAGTCAGTCTGTATGAAGACGGTAGGTTTACTACAGATCATGGTACAATCGGGTTTATTGATCCCAGCTGAGCCAACGACGAAAGTAGGCGTATTCAAGCAGATATTTGCCGACATCGGTGATGACCAATCTATTGAGAGCGACCTAAGTACCTATAGTGCACACCTATCCAAAATGAAGTATTTTACTGAATTTGCCAGTGGACGCACGCTGGTGCTTATTGATGAATTTGGCACGGGAACAGACCCTTTATTCGGTGGACCGATCGCCGAAGCCGTATTGGAATCCTTGAATAAAAAACAGATTAGAGGTGTGGTTACCACCCACTACTCAAACTTAAAGGTGTTTGCGAGCAATACGACGGGTCTGGAGAACGCTTCTATGTTATTCGATAACCGCGAGATGCGCCCAATGTATATTCTCCAGATCGGTAAACCCGGTAGTTCCTATGCCTTCGAAATTGCACAGAAAATAGGATTGGGAAAAGATATTCTGGAGGCTGCCAAAGGGAAAATCGGTGTACAACAAAAAAAGGTAGATACCTTGTTGATCGACCTCGAACGGGAAAAAAAAGAGGTGTTTGATACGAAAGTTGCCATCAATAAAAGGGAAAAAGAACTTGAATCACTTAAATCTGAGTACCTGGAATTACAAAGTTATCTTGAGGAAAATAAACGGATTATACTGAAAAAAGCCAAAGAGGAGGCTCAGGAAATCATCAAGAACTCCAATAAATTAATTGAAAATACGGTTGCACAGATCAAGTCGGCGAAAGCTGATAAGGAGAAAACCCGTGAACTGCGCAGCAATCTGGACCAAGCTTTGAAAGCCGTTTTGCCAAAAGAGCAAGTGACTAAACAAGTCATCAAAGAGAAAATAACAGAATCCTCCGAACTGACCGTAGGTGACTGGGTACAGATTATTGACAATGGAGCGGAAGCACAAGTTGTTGAAATAGCAAAAAACAATTTGATTCTTGCAATGGGAGAATTGCGCACAGTTCAGAAACGAAAAAATGTCATTAAGCTCGAAGGACGGGAAAATAAGAAATCCGCTAAAAGTTTATCTAAATCATTGTCAGCTGGAACTGTTGCGGATTTTAATCCTGAAATTGACGTCAGAGGAATGCGTACCGAAGATGCACTGAATGAATTGGAGAAAGTACTGGATAGAGCGGTCATGGTAGGCTATCCATCCTTAAAAATTATCCACGGCAAGGGAGATGGTATTTTACGGAAATTCATTCGTGATTACTTACGTAAATATAGTCATGTCAGCCGATTTGAAGACGAGCATCAAGATCGTGGTGGAGACGGAATAACTTACGCTTATTTATAACAAGAATAAGGAACTCCATTTTTTCCAATTGGAGTTCCTCCGATATCGTTAAACAGAATTTAAGATGGAAAGCATTATTGATTTTTTGAGTAGTAAGCCTTTGCTAAATGCCATAACTTCAATTTTTTGCGGCAGTTTAATAGGTTTTGAACGTGAATACAGAAATAAATCAGCTGGATTCCGTACGGTGGTGCTGATCTGTTTTGGCTCTGCCATGTTTACGATTGTATCCTGTCTATTTATTGGCGATAGTACAGATCGTGTCGCAGCCAATATCGTTACCGGTATTGGTTTTATTGGAGCAGGAGTAATATTTAAGGGTAAATTGTCTGTAAGTGGTCTGACTACCGCTGCCGTTATATGGGCAACAGCTGGTATAGGTATGTTTGCTGGGTTAGGGGAATTAGTTTATGCTATTTCTTTTGCGATTTTTATGGTTATGATCCTTGCGCTTTTCCAACGCATTGAAATTTTCTTGGCACGCTATTATCTTATCCGTTCGCTACATATCAAATTTAGCTCAAATGAATTTTACCATTTGCATGAGTTTGAGCAATTAGCATTAGATTACAAAATTAAAACCACGCGTCGTGTAATTGAGAAAATCAATGGAAAATTGGAAGTAATGTACGATATATCTGGAAAAATAGCTGATTTAGACCGCTTTAATCAACAACTTGCTAGCACGCTTGTAATTGATGAGTTCTATTATAACAAATAAAACCCATCAATTTTACTGGATAAATAGCTTTTAGACTACTTGATCTTTACCACCAAAAGTGATCATTACCATCCCCACAATAATAACAAACATACCAACAACCTGCTGCCAGCTTAGTGGACTTTTAAAATAAAGTGCCATTGCCAACTGAACTGTCAGAAAAGTTCCGCCTGAACATAATGCGATCACAATAGGTTGAGAGACATTTTTAAATAGTTGGATAAGAAACCAACTTGCCGAAAGCAAAATAACATTTCCAACAATTAAGGCTACCCATTTATACTTCGGGTGAATCCCACCCAGTTTAAATAGGATAGAGGAAACAATCTGGCAAACCCAAAAAGCTGCAAAATAAAAATAGTTTAACATAATTATCGCTATTCGTATCTACTGTATGCACTGTTAAATGATTGACGCATTAACGCGAACTGATCAGTCACGCTTTTGAGAAATTCCTCGTCAAGCAATTCAAAAACACCATCTACGCCACCTATGATGTCAATTTCTGCAATTTTATAGGATTGCTCCAGATTTCCTTGTTCAAATTTGATGATGAATTTTTGATTCATTCCAAAGATCGAAATCTTGCAATCAGGATGGGGGAGTTCCGCTATTAATCTCATGTAAATCTCTTGTTTTAAAAATTACCATAAAAGTATAAAAAAACGCCCAAATGAAATACATTTGAGCGTTCAGGATTATGATATGATTAGAAAAAGGCTGAGATTATACAACTCCCTGAGCTTTCATGGCATTAGCTACTTTAATAAAGCCGCCAATATTGGCACCTTTTAAGTAGTTTACAAAATCACTTTCTTTGCCATATTTCAAACAAGTCTCGTGAATGCTTTCCATAATTGTTTTCAGTCGGTTATCGACTTCTTCGGTACACCATTGTGTACGGATCGAATTTTGGGACATCTCCAAGCCACTGACAGCAACACCACCGGCATTCGCCGCCTTCCCTGGAGCAAAACTAATTTTAGCATTTAAGAAAACCTTAATTGCTTCGGCAGTGGAAGGCATATTAGCGCCCTCAGCGACACAAATACAACCATTTGCCACAAGTGTTTTCGCGTCCGATTCATCCAGTTCATTTTGCGTCGCACATGGTAGAGCGATATCACATTTAAACTGCCAAGGTTTTTGTCCCGGTAAAAATTGTGCATTTGGATAATGAGCAGGATATTGGTCCAAATTCCGCCCCAAAGTTGCTCCAAAAGCCATTTTTTCCTTGTCAAAGCCATCTGGATCGTATAGTGTACCCAGGCTGTTAGAAACAGTAATTACTTTTGCCCCTAATTGCATTGCCTTTTCAACCGCGTAAAATGCAACATTACCAGCACCAGAAACTGTTGCCACTTTCCCTTTTAAGGATTGTCCTTTATGTTTAAATATGCAGTCGACGAAATATAATAGGCCATATCCAGTAGCTTCGGGACGAATATAGGAACCACCCCATAGCTCTCCTTTACCTGTCAGAACCCCAGTAAAATTATTCTGAAGGCGTTTAAACTGTCCGAATAAAAAGCCAATTTCACGCCCACCGACACCAATATCCCCAGCAGGAACATCTGTATCTGCCCCGATATGGCGATATAATTCTGTCATAAAACTTTGGCAAAAACGCATAATTTCATTATCTGATTTACCTTTAGGATCAAAATCAGAACCACCTTTACCACCACCGATCGGCAAGCCGGTTAAACTATTTTTGAAAACTTGTTCAAAAGCTAGGAATTTCAAGATACTCTGATTCACAGAAGGAGCGAAGCGGAGTCCTCCTTTATATGGACCTATAGAACTATTCATTTGCACACGGTACCCACGGTTTACCTGTACTTGATGATTATCATCTAACCAAGTTACACGAAAAGAGATAATGCGTTCAGGTTCAGTAAGGCGTTCAAGAATTTTTTGATCGAAAAATTCAGGATGATTGTTGGTGATATAAGGAAATAAATCCTCTGTAACTTCTTTTACTGCTTGTAAGAATTCTGGTTCATTTGGATTGCGTTTCTCAACGCTCGCAATGAACTCGTTAAAATTTTTTGACATGTTTTAATTAGTAAAATTTCCCTTTGGCTGGCACTAATTTATGTATTTTTTAATAGAAAACCAATTTTTATTAATTTTTTACAAATTTTAAGTAATTATAATGAAATTTCGAATTCTATACTATACAAGCTAATCTAGCTTGATTATATCGAAATGTAGCCTAAATCAAATCATCTATGTATTTTATTCGACATTTTGAATAAAAAGAAGAATCAATTTCGTTCTTACAACAAAACAGACAAAACGTCGTAATTTGTGCAATTATAGTTCTTATAAATTTTAATATTTACAAGAACTTACAGCGTTACACTAAATTTGTTCCATAAAAACAAAATTTCTATACTCAAGTATTATCATAATTGTGCAAATTGTCGTGTAGAAGGGTGGATTTACAAATCACTATTTAACATAATATAAATTATAACAACTATATAGATTCATGAAAACAGCAGCTTTTAAAAGAATTATTGTAAATAAAAAAGGAATCTGGGCGCAATGCCCGGATTCCTTAATAAATATTTAGGTTGAATATTTACAGATAAAATTATTAATCGACAGCTTGAATCATCAGCGCGCCAACTGTTAGATTAGTCCGTGGATCAATCACGATCGCTTGCGAATTCGCGGCATTTTCTGCCTGTAAATCGAATACAATATTTTCAGCAGATTTGATCGCGATCCGGCCAATATCATTGAGCTTGATCGTTTCGTTAAAGACTTTTTCCTGTGTATTGATGTCAAATTTATAAAGCACATCAACAATCTTTATTTTTGTCAATTTACTATGGCTCTGTAGCAAATAGATCTGTTCGGTATCCAGAGGTTTATTGTCAAACCAACATACATTTGCCTGTATATTGCGCTCAAATTTTGGTTGTTTTTCAACATTTGCAATCGTGTCGCCGCGACTAATGTCCACATCGTCTGTTAAATGAAGAATAACTGACTGTCCATTTTCTGCCCGGTCAAGCTGCAGACCGTTAAATTCTATGGCCTTCACAGTGCTGTATGTTTCTGAGGGATAAATGATTACCTGATCACCTACCGTAAGCCCCTCTCCTAACACTCGACCTGCATATCCCCTATAATCATGGAGGTCATCCGTTTGCGGCCTTACAACCCATTGTACCGGGAATCTCCAGTTCGCTGCCTGATTTTCGTGAATTTCAACATTTTCCAGGTAGTCCAATAACGATTCTCCTGAATACCAGAGCATACGCTCAGATTTATGAACAATATTGTCACCTTTCAATGCGGATACAGGGATAAAATCAACGTCCCGAAGTCCTAGATTGGCAGCCAATTGCTGATAGTCATTTTTGATTTGTTCAAAAACAGCGGCGCTATAATCCACCATATCCATTTTATTCACACACACTAATACCTGCTTCATCGCTAGCAATTTAGCAATAAATGAATGCCTTTTAGTTTGTTCAATCACTCCCTTCCTTGCGTCTACCAAGATAATAATCAGCTCAGAATTAGACGCGCCAGTAACCATATTTCGCGTATATTGGATATGGCCGGGAGCATCAGCGATAATGTATTTTCGCTGATCGGTCTGAAAATATTTGTAAGCAACATCGATGGTTATTCCTTGTTCGCGTTCTGCTTTTAATCCATCCGTTAATATCGCTAAATCTACTGTTCCATCATCATTTTTTCGATTGGCACGTTGTATCGCTTCCAATTGATCGTCCAAAATAGAATTGGTATCGTATAGCAATCGACCTATTAGCGTACTCTTACCATCGTCTACCGAACCAGCTGTTATAAATTTCAATATATTCATTGTTGTCAATATCAAGTTTAGATTTGAGGAATTAAAAATACCCCTGTTTTTTGCGTTCTTCCATTGCTGCCTCGGATACTTTGTCATCCATCCGGGCCCCACGTTCACTGACTGTTGATGCTTTGATTTCCGCGATGATATCATCCAATGCAATTGCTGTAGAATCTACTGCTGCTGTACAGGTCATGTCACCCACGGTCCTGAAACGAACAGATTTAGTTTCGATAACATCATCCGCATCAATATTTAAAAATGGTGCAGCTGCCATTAATTGTCCGTTACGGGTAATTACCTCCCGTTCATGGCTAAAATAAATGGATGGCAATGCGATTTGTTCGCGTTTGATATAATTCCAGACATCGAGCTCAGTCCAATTTGAAATCGGAAATACCCGTACATTCTCGCCTTTGTTTATCTTACCGTTGAAAATACTCCACAGCTCAGGTCTTTGTCTTTTTGGGTCCCATTGTCCAAACTCATCACGCACTGAGAAAATACGTTCTTTTGCCCGCGCCTTCTCCTCATCTCTGCGTGCCCCGCCGATACATGCATCGAAACCGTGTTTCGAGATTGTCTCGAGTAAGGTGACAGTCTGAAGTGCATTACGACTTGCATTTTTTCCTTTTTGCTCAACGACTTTGCCCTGATCTATACTATCTTGTACATAGCCCACAATCAGTTTTTCTCCGATCTCTTCAATAAGGCTGTCACGGAAAGCAATAGTTTCCGGGAAATTGTGCCCGGTATCAATATGAACCAGAGGAAAGGGAAATTTACCCGGCCTAAAAGCTTTTTTTGCCAGATGAACCAATGTGATGGAATCTTTTCCGCCCGAGAATAATAATGCCGGTTTTTCAAACTGTCCGGCGACTTCTCTTAATATATATATTGCTTCCGCTTCTAAATGATCTAAATAGTCCATTCTTTGAAATAATAAATTTGATTTAATGAATTCGGGTTTATGCTTTTTTAAGATTAAGATTTAACAGCATGTAAACCACATTCTTTTTTACTCTGATCTTCCCACCACCATCTTCCGGCCCGAAAATCTTCTCCTTCCTGAATAGCCCTTGTACAAGGTTGGCAGCCAATGCTCGGAAATCCTTTGTCATGTAATACATTATAGGGAATATACTGTTCCTTGCAATACATTTTTACCTGCTCGAAGGTCCAGTCAAACAGCGGATGGATTTTTATGATATCATTTACTTCATCATACTCTACAAAATCCATATCATGTCTGTTGACCGATTGTTCAGACCGAATGCCGGTAATCCAAATTTTTTTTCCTTTGATAGCACGCTGCAAAGGTTCAATCTTCCTGATCCGACAACATTCTTTACGATTTTCAACAGATTCATAGAAAGAATTAGGTCCCTTTTTACTGATAAAATCTTCCAGCAATGTTGTATCCGGTGTGTATGTCTTGATATTCAACTGATAACGTTCCAATGTACGGCTCCACAAGGAGTACGTTTCTTTGAACAATCGTCCAGTATCCAACGTAAAAATCTCGATACCGATATTATTTTTGCCGATCCATTCAGTGATAATCTGATCTTCTATCCCAAAAGAAGTCGAAAAAACAACTTCAGAAGGATATCGTGCTGCAATTGTCTGCAGCATCTCCGCCCCCTTTTTATCGCCGATAATTTCTTTAATTTCCTTAACGCTCATGACGTAATATATTTTTGGTATGTTCGTTCAGCTTCTTTACCTTATATTCAAAATCACCTTTCAGTTGTTCTCGATACGCACTCATCAACGATAATGTCTCGTCAATCTCTTCCGGCAACATTTCATTTAACAGCTCTTTGATTCGTTTTGCGATTGTAGGTGACTTACCATTGGTTGAAATTGCTACTTTTAGATCACCTTTTTTCACAATAGATCCCAGATAGAAATCACATAATTCTGGTTTGTCTGCTGCATTGAAAAGGATATTATTAAATGCAGTCAATTCGCGCAATTGTTCATTTAATTCTCGATTATTCGTTGCAGCTATGACAAGCTGCATATTTTCGAGATCATTTATCTCAAAAGGACGTATATTGAGTTTAATTTGAGGATATTGCTTGATCAGTATTTCAAATTCTGGGACAATTTCTTTCGCTACTATGTTCAAATTCAAAGCGTTATCATTTGATACAAGTGCTTGAAATTTTTCCATCGCAACATTCCCTCCTCCTACTAATAGGGTATGAATTTGATTGAGTTTGATGAATATGGGAAATAGTTGGTTCATAGCTACAAAGCTAAAGCTTTTTCTTTAATCTGTTGAAACGCCCTGTGTTTTGCTACGACTTCACCAATAATTATAATAGCCGGTACACCAAGTCTTTTTTCGGTAGATTCATCCAATATATTTTCCATTGTACCCAATACAATCTTTTCATTAGGTAATGAGCCGTTCTGAATCAATGCGATTGGTAAATCATGAAGATTCTTATCCCGGTAAATAGCCACGATCTCAGCCAGTTTTCCATATCCCATTAAGACAACGACAGTCGCCTTGGACTCGGCAGCCAAATATAGGTCGCTGGACAAGCTGCCATCGGATTTTGATCCGGTTATCACCCAAAAACTTTCGCTGATCCCCCTATAAGTCAGAGGAATCTGCTGTAACCCTGTCAGACCAATTGCGGAGGAAATACCCGGTATGACTGCTGTTTCAATACCATATTGTGCCACATGATCGATCTCCTCACCACCGCGTCCAAAGACAAATGGATCCCCTCCTTTCAAGCGCACAACATGCCCATAATTCAAAGCATAGTCAACCAATAGGCGATTAATTTCATCTTGAGAGGTTGAAAGCTGTTCGGCACGTTTTCCGACGTAAATTTTTATACAATCTGTTTTCGCATAATCCAATAGTTCTTCATTGACAAGCGCGTCATACAAAATAACATCCGCTTTCTGGATTGCTTTGATCCCTTTGAGGCTAATCAAGTCTGGGTCTCCCGGCCCAGCGCCTACTAAAGTTACTTTTGCTTCTATCGACATTCCGTTCCCTCCTAAGCCAATACAGGCGTTAAATTTTTACGTTGATAAACCTCATTGATAAACTTTGTGGCCTCTTGTAGATAGCCTGTTGCAAAGCCCTCAGTAGGTTCATTTTTACTGATTTGTAAGACAAGTTCCGGAAATGACTGATCAAAGTTATATTCCCCGGACTCCACAAAATGTGTCTGGAATTCGTTGATCACTGTATTTTGTGTGCTTGCACTGATACCTTTATCTAATAGCAAAGCTTTCGCTGCCTGAACAAAGGCATTGTAAGCATGATAGATAGCGTCTGCGAATTTTGCTTCCCCAAATGTCTCATTTGCCCATTGTAGTTTTTCCTCCGCCTCATAAATTAATGTTGCCACTAAATCAATCACCACCCCGGCACACTCACCCACGCCTATCGCTGTTTGGAAAGTACCTTCATGTCCCCAATCCACAAATTCATCTTCCGCAAGCGTCGTCAGATCCGACAGTGGTTTTAATAGATTGTAAAAATAATTTTTACCCTGTCTGTCGTAATACGCATGGAAATTCTCGGTCTCTTCAGCATTCTTTTTATAATCGTTCAATACGAATTCAACCACATGCAATACCCTTTTGGTCGGTACTTTGATAATCCGTTCGGCTACCCGGCCTTCACCGTCGCCGATCGTACCACCGCCAAGCATAACCTGAGCAGCGGGAACTACCTTGCCCTCTGCTTTAACCGAGCTGCCATGGAAACCAATATGCGCCAGTCCATGTTGACCGCATGAATTCATACAACCGGATATCTTGATTTTCAGGTCTCTGTTGAAAACAAAATCTTGGTGGAATTCGGCTATATACGATTCGATGACCCGCGCCATTTCGGTACTGTTTGAAATACCAAGATTACAGGTGTCCGTTCCGGGACATGTGGTCACATCTGCAGTACTGTCAAAACCTACCTGCGCAAGATCCAGCGATTTGAGTAATTGATAAATATGAGGTAGCGTTTTTTCGGTTGCATACTTCAACAACAAACTTTGGTTTTGTGTTATCCGGATATCATCCGCAACGAGATCTTTTAAGCCAGCAACTAGGGTCCGCGCTTTATCGGTACCGATATCCCCGGTAGAAACACGTACATAGACACCGTAATAACCAGCTTGCTTTTGTTCAAATGTATTCGTATTCTTCCATACCTGATAGTTTAAGTCGGTATCCAGATCAAGTACGGTAATTTGGCTGTCATCTGGTGGCAGCGGTTGCTCAATTTTGGTTCGATCAATAGCAAAAGTCTTTACTTTTGTAGCAATCTTTTCCGCTTCGATCAGATTTAATACCTCTTCAAGGCCTAGTTTTTGAATAAGGTATTTAAAACGGGCTTTATTTCGGTTGTTACGCTCGCCATATCGGTCGAATACTCTTAATGTAGCCTCTATGTAAGGAATAAGTTCATCTTCCGGAAGAAATTCATTTGTTAGCGATGCTAAAAATGGTTGCGACCCCAGTCCGCCACCTAGCAGCACTTTGAAACCACGTACTTCCAAACCGTCCACATACTTCAGTTTTGGAATAAAACCCAAGTCATGAATATAGGAAAAAGCGGTATCCTCTTCACTTGCTGAAAAAGACATCTTGAATTTTCTACCCATCTCCGCACAGACCGGATTACGTAGAAAATATTCAAATGTTGCCTGTGCATACGACGAGACATCAAAAGGTTCCTTCGGATCAATACCCGAAGTTGGCGAAGCCGTTACATTACGAACGGTATTACCACAGGCCTCCCTTAAGGTAATATCATCCTCTGCCAATTTTGACCAAAGTTCTGGCGTACGATCCAGACTAACGTAATGGATCTGAATATCCTGACGTGTGGTCAGGTGCAGGTTGCGACTTGCATATTCATCAGATATTGCCGCTATTTTGATTAACTGTTTAAAAGTAACTTTTCCAAATGGAAGTTTGATACGAACCATTTGAACCCCTGGTTGTCTCTGTCCATATACTCCCCTGGCTAGACGCAATGATCTAAATTTTTCATCAGCGATCTTACCTTCGTGAAATAATCGAATCTTTTTTTCAAGTTCAATAATCTCCTTTTCCACGACTGGATTTTCTAATTCTGTACGGAAGCTTTGCATAAAACAAATAAAATCTATTGATTTAGTATTCTTTTCTCGAGTCAAATGTAAAAATATTTTTTTAATATTCTATAATATCTACCAAATTAATATATATTTGCCGTATAAAATTTAATATACTAAACCTGTAGACTAATGGGTGTAACGATAAAGAGATATTTTATAATTCTGACTTTTAGCTTTATAACCGTACTTAAGATCACATCCTGCGCACCAAAAGTAAAGAATGGATATAGTAAAGAGCATGGATTTGAAGGTAATATTTCACTTTCTGGAGCCTTCGCACTCTACCCTTTGGCTGTAATCTGGAGTGAAGACTTCAAAAAAATTCACCCGCATGTCCGTTTTAATATCTCTGCAGGCGGTGCAGGAAAAGGAATTGCCGATGTGTTAACAGGCATGGTAGACATTGGTCTGGTATCACGGGATTTGCATCCACAAGAAGTCAAAAAAGGTGCTGTCCCTATTATTGTAGCCAAAGATGCTGTGATATGCACATTGAATCCTGCTAACCCGAATTATAAAGCACTACTGAAACGCGGCTTAACGGAGGATGAACTTGCAGATATTTTTGTCAGTCGAAAATTTAAGACATGGAATCAAATTGATCCGCAATTTACTGCAGATCAGATTAATGTTTATGTACGTTCGGATGCCGCCGGAGCAGCAGAAACCTGGGCCAAATTTTTTGGGCGTAAACAGGAAGACCTGCAAGGCGTTGGAATCTTTGGTGATCCCGGTATTGCCCAAGCTATTAAAGATGATAAGTTTGGCATTGGCTTCAACAATATTAATTACGTATATAATTTAAAGACAAACAAAGTGTTTGACCATATTGATGTACTGCCATTGGATTTAAATAAAAATGGACAGATTGAAGCCGACGAGCAATTCTATGGATCGCTATCAGACTTGACCGGAGCTGTTGCAGCAGGCAAATATCCCGCGCCCCCCTCCCGCGATCTGACATTTGTCACACGTAATAAAACAGAGTCTCTGCTTTTGAAGGAATTTATCTCTTTTGTGCTGCAGAAACAGGCGCAGTCACAGTTGCTTGAAAATGGTTATGTACCACTGAGTGAAACACTGATCAATGACGAACTAAATAAGTTATAGCATGCTAAATACACGTCTAGTTAAAGATACCTTAGTAAAACGGTCCACATTTTTGTTACTGCTGATTTCGCTATCAGTTGTCGTTATTATTGCGGTCGGTTTAACTGTAAAATCCATTCCGCTATTTGAATACAGCAACATATTTCAGCTATTGACAGATAAGGTATGGGCACCTATGAAGGGCTCGTTCGGATTTCTGCCTTTTATCGCCGGTACACTCGCTGTCACATTGATATCGCTTGCCATCGCAATACCACTGTGTATATTGACGGCAGTTTATCTGACTGAATACGCTTCGGATGCGCTAAAAAACATGATGCTTCCGCTTGTCAATATCTTGGCGGCCATACCACCGGTATTATATGGTGTTTGGGGAGTATTATTTATCGTCCCTTTGATCCAGCTTTATATTGCTCCGATTTTTGGTGTGGTGACATCCGGTTATTCGGTATTAGCCGGTGGCATCGTACTGGCGGTCATGATTTTTCCGATTATGATTTCCATTATGGTGGAGGTGCTTCAAACGATTCCGTATGAATTAAAAGCTGCTTCTTTGTCTTTGGGAGCAACAAAATGGGATACCATAAAACATGTTATTCTCAAAAAGGCAAAACCTGGTATCATCGCCGCCATAGTCTTATCGACCTCCCGGGCATTTGGAGAAACGATTGCAGTATTAATGGTTTGCGGGAATGTACCCAAGGTACCCACATCCATATTTGACGCCGGTTATCCCATCCCCGCTTTAATCGCCAACAATTTTGGTGAGATGATGTCCATCCCTCTTTATGAGTCTGCTTTGATGTTTTCAGCACTATTGCTATTTGTCATCATATTTATTTTCAATTTAATATCACGTCTTATATTGAGACGACTCGAAGGAGGTTTAGATGGATAACACCAAAAGAAGATTAATAAGCGAAAAGATCGCGAAGGGTTTCATGCATCTATCCGGAATTACTGTAACCGCTTCCCTGTTTTTTATTGTAGGTACGATTCTCTATAAGGGACTTCCCTACCTCGATTGGGAAATGGTCAGTCAGTTGCCCAAAGGCGGATTTTACATCGGCAAAGAAGGTGGAATCTTAAACGCCATATTAGGTTCACTCTATCTAGCAGGTGTAGCGACTGCCCTATCGGCTTTTATTGGTATTCCAATATCACTTTACCTGAATATTTATTTGGGTACAAAATCCAAAGTAACACAGTTTTCGAAGCTGTTGTTTGATGTGCTTTATGGAGTACCATCTATTGTGTATGGTGCTGTCGGCTTTGGTATTATGGTCTATTTTGGCATTAGAGCATCACTATTGGGCGGTATCATAACAGTCACGCTATTGACGATCCCTATTGTGGTACGTACTGTAGACGAGCTGATCAAAACGATTCCTGAAGACCTGAAAAATGTCACTCTTTCCTTGGGTACCACACGCTGGGAGCTTGCGAAAGTCATGTTGCGGAGTATTCGTGCTGGATTATTGACAGCTATTCTATTGGCGTTCGGAAGGGCAATCGGTGATGTCGCGGGCGTATTATTGACGACTGGGTTCAGTGACAATTTGCCTAAATATATTGACGAACCAGCAGCAACACTTCCCTTGGCTATATTTTTTCAGTTAAGCAGTCCAATTCCTGAGGTACAGGGGCGAGCATATGCTTCGGCTCTGGTTTTAACTATCATCATTTTAATTATCGTAGTATGCACGCATATCCTTCAATCGAAACAAAAGAATCGTCGTTAAACAGTCCTTTGACTGATCCTCACATTCAGATCAAGGATCTCAATGTATATATCGATGGGAGACATATTTTAAAGAATATTAATCTTGCCTTACCGAACAATAGCGTAACCTCTATTATCGGACCTTCAGGCTGTGGCAAGACCACATTGCTGAAAACCCTGAATCGCCTGGTCGACGACACAAAAGGTGTTGAAATAACGGGATCTGTGCTTGTAAACGGTGAGGATATTTATGGTAAAAATACCGAAGTAACGCATATTCGTAAAAAAATGGGACTTTTATCCCAAAAACCTTATCCATTACCGATGTCCATCTACGACAACGTAGCTTATGGCCCGCGCATACATGGCACTAAAAATAAAAAAGAACTGGATAAGATTGTCGAGACACAATTGCGAAATGTAGCCCTATGGGATGAGGTCAAGGACCGTTTGGGGCATTCCGCAAGCGGGCTTTCGATTGGACAGCAACAACGGCTCTGCTTAGCGAGGGGACTTGCTGTAGAACCCGAAATTATACTTGGCGATGAATCAACTTCTGCATTGGACCCGCTATCCACAGCAAAAATTGAAGAACTACTCATCGAACTAAAGCAGGATTATACCATTGTTCTGGTGACACACATTTTACGACAAGCCCGAAGAGTGTCTGATTATATCATTTTTGTTTATGGTGGAGAAATCCTTGAATTTGGTCCCACTGAGCAAGTGCTGTTAAATCCACAGCATGAAATCACAAAACAATATGTAAAGGGTTTTATCTCCTGATAGATTGCCTGCCGTTTATAAAAAAGCCGAGGATTCTATGTATCATAAAATCCTCGGCTTTTCACTCCTTTATCCTTTATTGCAACTTCGCTATCTTAGATCGAATAGATCATCAACGCCTAATATTTTTTTCGATGTAAATCCTTCAGCATACTTTGCCTGGATGTAACGACCGAATTCCCTTGCTCTGGCAGCGGTAGATTCTATAAAATCCGGATTGGAGATATACGTTTGTGGCTCGTCAGGATTGATATTTTCGCCTGTATAGAATTGCGTTTTATAGGCCAGGATTGATTTCTCCTTTATGGCATAGTAGTCCGTAATATCGATGACTACATCGGGTTTGATGTAATAATCCTGCACAAATTGCAATACTAGACGTGGACGAAAGGCTTCTTGGATTTGATTATTTTGATCTCTGGTTTCCACCTTTCTTAACCCCGAAAGGAAGCAGGCTTCATTCACAAGCTGCCCTGCTCTGCCATGATCCGGATGACGGTCAGTAATCGCGTTGGTGATAACGATTTCAGGCTGGTATTTCCGTATAGCACTTATAATAGCCATTTTTTCCTCGATGGCATTTTCAAAAAAACCGTCTCTCAAACCGAGATTTTCACGCGCTGCCAGTCCGAGAATAGCTGCTGCATCTTTTGCTTCTTGTGCTCTGGTCTCCGCAGTACCTCGTGTCCCCAGTTCACCCTGAGTTAAGTCTAGAATTCCCACTTTTTTTCCTTCGGCAACATATTTTGCCATTACTCCGCCTGCACCCAATTCTGCGTCATCGGGATGCACGGCAATGACAAGTAAATCTAGTTTTAGCATATTTATATCTTTTTTTGTTTATAGCTTCCAATATCAGCAAAATCGGCAAAAATCAGTGTGATACAATTCACCACTCCATATTGCGGGCTTGTGTTGAAGACAGCCGGCACATACAGGTCTTACTGGTATGAAACCCAGGCCAAAGGTAGGAAGTTTGTAGGTTACTCCTCCAAAAGTCGTTCGATATTACGACAAATTTTACCTGACAATGGCGAAGTCATAGGATAATAGAAATCCACGACTTCCCCCTGCCTGTTGATCAAGTATTTATGAAAGTTCCAGGTGGGCTTGCTATTTATATGCCCGTTTTCCGCCTTATTTGACAGGAAACTATACAATGCCGTCGTGTAGGTGCCAATGACATGGCTACGTTTAAAAACCGGAAAACTGACCTGCTGGTTTATTCTACAGAATGTCTCCAATGTACTGCCAGTCAGGGGTTCTTGATTCCGAAAGTTATTGGACGGAAATGCCAGTACCTCAAATCCCCTTTCTTTATACTTTTGATAGAGTTTTTCGAGCGATTTAAACTGTCTTGTGAACAGACATTGACTCGCTGTATTGACGACCAATAAAACCTTTCCTTCAAAATCTCCAAGAGATTTCATGGTTCCATTGAATTGCAAAGCATCAAAGTCATATATCGTTTTCATATTGTCTTATTTAGGTATTACATAACGATCCCGATCCTAATCAAAGTATCTTCGTGACTTATATATACGAGTATATATGTGGTCCTACATCACCGGTTTGGGTCTCGACCGTTCAAATTCACGGATGATATTTTCGATTTCGAAGTCCTCTTTTGGATCGTATGCTGATTTCAAATTATGCCCAAAAATTTTGGCAACTCCCTGATAAAAAAATGCGGAAATCCCACCTTTCATTTCCTTCACCATTTCATAGCTCGTGTGTCCGGTATAGCGATCGATCAGCTTTATTAGGATTTTACCCTGGGAAATGGTCATATTTTTAATTTCCCTATTAAACATTTGTTTCACATCGTTTTCACATCTTTCCACTAGAGCTTCATGTTCTTTTTTATCGGATGTCATAGCCAGATCCCGATCCAGTTGGTCGTATCTTTTTTGAGCATATATCGCATAAGGAAGTACTTTCAGTACATTTCTTCTAAAACGTAGATATTCCCGTCGAGCTTCCTCACTTGACCAAACTCGTTTTCTAACGATAACTACCTCAGGAATAGGAAACCAAGGCAATATCTCACCTGAGGGCAGCGTTGTTGTCATATAATCCGTTACTGTCTCCTGCGACCCTTCTCCATATAATGGCAAAACAAGCGACTGAGCCTTTGCCACATCTAACAAAGCCCCAAGAAGAAAAAACAAAACGCATACTGTTGTCTTCATCTGAACGACTATATAACTCTTTTGATTTGTCAATGCTATTATATTTTGGTAAATTTATTACAAAATAAGTTAGCTTGATAATTGTATTTAACATACATTAACTAAATTAAACAAAAATACTCAAAAAAACATCATTTACCTGCAACGTTTATGAAAGATTATGTGATTGATATTGAAGCAGAAAACAAAGAGATAAGAAAACGTTACCGTGCATTATTGCGTGCCTGTAAGCCTACTTTGCAGCGCGGGGACAAACAAGAGATTCGTAAAGCTTTTGATTTGGCCCTGGATAGCCACAAGGAGATGCGCCGCAAATCAGGAGAACCCTATATTTATCATCCGATTGCGGTAGCGCAGATTGCCGCCGAGGAAATTGGTTTAGGGACGACCTCCATTGTATGCGCTTTGCTCCATGATGTTGTTGAGGACACCAATGTAACCTTGGACGAAATTGAGGAAATGTTTGGAAAAAAAGTTCGTCGTATTATCGACGGATTGACAAAAATTTCCGGAATATTTGACCCCAATAGTTCAATGCAGGCCGAGAACTTTCGTAAAATGTTGCTCACGCTTGCTGATGACGTACGCGTTATCCTTATCAAATTGGCGGATAGGCTGCACAATATGCGGACGATGGAATTTATGGCAAGAGATAAACAGTTGAAGATTGCCTCGGAGACCAGTTATCTTTATGCTCCCTTGGCGCATCGTTTGGGTTTGTATGCGATCAAATCCGAATTGGAAGACTTGTCCATGAAATTTACTGATCCGGATACCTATAAATTTATTGCGCGAAAACTGAACGAAAAGAAAGCCGAACGGGAGAAATTCATAGGTGATTTTATCGGTCCTATTAAAGAAATTTTAGAAGAACAAGGAGTTAAAGCCGCCGTATTTGGAAGACCCAAATCGATTCATTCGATCTGGAACAAGATGCGCAAAAAATCAATTCCATTTGAAGAAGTATATGACCTATTTGCGATTCGTATCGTTATTGACGCGGTGGATGAGAAGGAAAAAACCGAATGTTGGAAAGTATATTCCATCGTAACGGATTTATATCGTCCCAACCCGGACCGTTTGCGCGATTGGATCTCTTCACCCAAAGGAAATGGCTACGAATCCTTGCATACAACGGTAATGGGCCCCAAGGGGCAATGGGTGGAAGTACAGATTCGGACCAGGCGGATGAATGAGATTGCGGAAAAAGGATTTGCGGCACACTGGAAATACAAAGAGTCCAATTCGGATTCAGGCTTGGATCAATGGATCAAAAAGGTACGTGATGTACTCAGCAGCCCTGATCAGAATGCCATGGATTTTGTGGATGATTTCAAGATGAACCTGTTCTCGGATGAAATTTTTATCTTCACACCCAAAGGCACCTTAATTCAATTGCCGAATAATGCTACCGCCTTAGATTTTGCTTTTGAGATCCATTCTGATATTGGTGCAAGTTGTATCGGTGCTAAAGTAAACCATAAACTTGTTCCACTCAGCCATGTTTTGCAGAATGGTGATCAAGTAGAAATTATCACATCAAGCAAGCAATCTCCGAAAGAAGACTGGCTGAATTTTGTGGTTACGGCAAAAGCAAAATCAAAAATTAGATCCTCCCTTAAAGAAGAAAAACGAAGAGTTGCTGAAGATGGTAAAGAGATCTTGGAACGCAAATTGAAGTCTTTGAAGGTAACTTACAATACAGATAATATTAATAAAATTGCTAATTATCTAAAGTATCCAAGTTCTCAGGATCTGTTTTACAACGTAGCGAAGGGTATTGTTGATATCAAACAATTGCGTGAATATGTAGCCCACGAAAAAGCAGTCGAAATCAATGTAGGATCTTCTTCTGGGAATCAGTTTAACAGTCATATTGGTGGTTTAGTAGAAAAAATCAATAAAAAAGAATTCGACACCATTCTTATAGGTGATGATATGCAAAAAGTTGATTATACGTTAGCCCCTTGTTGCAATCCGATTCCGGGAGACGATATCTTTGGTTTTCTGACAGTCAATGATGGTATCAAGATTCACCGTACCAGTTGTCCGAATGCATCCAAATTAATGGCAAATTATGGGTACCGTATCCTAAAGGCTCGGTGGGCGTCGACTAAAGACTCTGCATTCCTAACAGGCTTGCATATCGTAGGGATCGACGATGTCGGATTAGTCAACAAACTTACTACTGTCATTTCTCAAGAATTTGCCGTCAATATACGTTCCTTATCCATATCAAGTAATGACGGTATTTTTGACGGGAATATTATGGTGTATGTCAATGATACGCAGCAATTGGAGAGCTTGATGAAAAACCTTAAACAAGTAAGAGGAATAACAGGAGTAAACCGTTATGAATCTGAAAATTAATCAAATGAATCTCACAATCTAGAAATACTATCAAATGTCAATCTAAATTGGTAAATTTGTACAAGAATACTTTTACTATGAATCAAGCTGAAAATTTTGCAACTGTAAAAAAAATCTTTGAGGCCTACTTAGAAAATAAAAATCTAAGAAAAACTCCAGAGCGTTATGCTATCTTGGAAGAGATTTATTCACGTACTGATCATTTTGATGTAGAATCTTTGTATATCCATATGAAGAACAAAAAATATCGTGTCAGCCGTGCTACAGTTTATAATACCCTCGAATTATTGGTATCTTGTGACTTGGTAACAAAACACCAGTTTGGCCGTAATATGGCTCAGTTCGAAAAATCTTATGGCTTCAAACAACACGACCACGTGATTTGCATCGAGTGTAATAAGGTTGTCGAATTTTGTGACCCCCGTATCAATCAGATTCAAAGCCTTATGGGAGATTTGTTGAAATTTGATATTAAACACCACTCTTTAAATTTATATGGTGTTTGTCAAGATTGTCAAGAAAAAAATAAAAAAGAAGAAATCGTAGCCCAGGAGGCTATTTCAAATTAATCTTATATTTTTGTTAAATATAATAGTACATTTGTTCAGGAATGTTCAGGAGAAAAATTCCTGAACATTTTTATTTTTTTAATGAGTCTATTTTTATTAATAACATTTTAATTACTATACTTTAAAAGCTATGCAAGTTGATGTGCTTTTGGGCTTACAATGGGGCGACGAGGGTAAGGGTAAAATCGTAGACGTATTTTGTCCAAAATACGATTTAATCGCTCGTTTCCAAGGCGGCCCTAACGCCGGACACACGTTGGAATTTGATAACAAAAAATTCGTGCTCAACACAATTCCATCTGGTATCTTCAATGAAGGTACACTAAATCTTATTGGTAATGGTGTCGTTATCGATCCGATTATCCTAAAAAGAGAATTAGACAACCTTAAGACAGCTGGTTTTGATCCGGTGGGTAAAGGCAATTTGGTATTAGCACGCAAAGCACACCTTATTTTGCCAACACACCAATTATTGGACGCTGCTTCAGAATCAAAAATGGGCGCAGGCAAAATTGGATCTACATTGAAAGGTATCGGTCCGACCTATATGGACAAAACTGGTAGAAATGGCTTACGTGTAGGTGATACAACGCTTCCAGACTTTCAAGAACGTTACCAAAAGCTGAAAGAAAAACACTTGAATATTCTTTCACACTATGGTGATATTCCTGATTTTAGCGAAAAAGAACAAGCATTCTTGGCTGCCGTTGAATTTATTAAAACCATTCCGCATGTTGATTCAGAACATTTAGTCAATCAGTATCTGAAAGAAGGCAAACGTGTATTGGCTGAAGGTGCCCAAGGTACCCTTTTGGATGTTGATTTCGGTTCTTACCCATTTGTGACTTCATCCAACACGACCACCGCTGGAGCTTGTACAGGTCTAGGTATTGCACCGAACAAAATTGGTAAGGTATATGGAATTTTTAAAGCCTATGCAACCCGTGTAGGTGGAGGTCCCTTCCCGACTGAACTTCATGATGAAACAGGAGAAAAACTACGTCAATTGGGGCATGAGTTCGGAGCTACAACAGGACGTGCGCGTCGTACAGGCTGGATTGATATCCCTGCGTTGAAATATGCAATTATGCTGAATGGCGTTACAGATCTAATCATGATGAAGGCCGATGTATTGGATACTTTCGATAAGATCTACGCTTGTACACATTATAAATATAATGGTGAAGTGATTGACTATATGCCATATGAGATTATTACACATCAGGCAGAGCCAATTTTGGAAGAAATTCAAGGATGGAAACAAGATTTGACAGGCATCACATCTGAAGGAGAGATTCCTGAAGCATTAAATAACTATATTTCCTATTTAGAGAAGGCTCTCGAAGTCCCTATCACAATTTTGTCGGTAGGCCCAGATCGTAAGCAAACATTGGCTTTATCAAAGTAAAATATGCGGATCGAAAGTTTTGATCTTCTCGATTCTAAAGATAAATTTCATCAAAAAGCCCTGCATTGGTCAGGGCAATTTGATGAAATTTCTTTCTTTAATACCAATGGGTTACCTGACCAATGGGGGGAATTTGAGAGTGTATTGGCAGTGAAGGCTCTGCATTCATTTTGTGCAGATAAGGATGTATTGGATCAATTACAACAATTCCTAATCAAATATCAATGCGAGTTTATTCCAGGGTTTCTGTCTTACGATCTCAAGAATGAGATTGAAGAATTACAGACCCGCGCGACGGATAAACTTGGATTTCCAGTGGCTTATTTTTTTGTTCCCGCGATTACAATCAAAGTGGCGGGAAAGCAAGTAATCATCGAAGGCGATGATCCTGCTGCGGTCTATCAGTCCATCTGTAATACAATACTCGAACAGGAAGATGCCGACCTAGATCTAAAGTTACGCTCACGGTGGACAAAAGAAGAATACTTTGATGCCTTTGATAAAGTGCAACAGCATATCCAACGTGGTGACATATACGAGGTAAATCTCTGTCAGGAGTTCTTCGCAGAAAATGCAGATATTTCTCCGATTGAGGTCTATCTAAAATTGAATGCTGTTTCACCTACCCCATTCAGCAATTTTTTTAAAGTTGGACATCATTTTATCATGAGCGCTTCTCCAGAGCGTTTTTTGGCAAAAAGAAAAGGTAGGTTAATATCTCAGCCAATTAAGGGCACAGCTAAAAGGGGTGTCACGGAGCGCGAAGACCGGGACATTATCAATCGTATGCTCCAGTCGCAGAAGGAGATCGCCGAAAATGTAATGATCGTAGATCTTGTTCGCAATGATTTAACACGGAGCGCGCTTCCCGGGACAGTTGAAGCCACACGTTTGTTTGAAATCCAGTCTTTTAAACAAGTACATCAGATGATATCTACCATCAGCTGCATACAAGACCCCAACGTATCCAATATGGATGTCTTTAGACATACCTTTCCTGCCGGCTCCATGACAGGTGCTCCCAAGATTGCTGCCATGCGTATTTGTGATCAGATTGAAGGCTCCAAAAGAGGAATTTACGCAGGTTCGGTAGGCTATTTTGATACTATTCGTGATGAATTTGATTTTAATGTCGTAATCCGTTCAGTCCTGTACAATCAACGCGAAAAATACCTATCCTTTCATACCGGCGGAGCCCTCACCAACCAAGCACTAGCGGAGCAAGAATATCAAGAATGTCTTTTAAAGGCTTCGGCAATTTTGCAGGCACTCAACAGTAAGTTGGAGCAATAAAACTATACTAAATTTGTAGAGAATATTTTTTGCTTCAACTATTTTTTCGACCTTTGTCCTTTGACAATGCTGGTTCCCTATATCGACATACATACACATCGGCTTGATATGATACAGGACGGTTTCAACCGATCTGTTATAAATATCGCATTGAACCATAATGAGACTATCATTGAGGGAGACTGTTCTATCGGTTTGCATCCCTGGTATATCGACAACAATACAGAAAAAACCTTGGAATTGATGCAGGAAATGATTCAAAAAGGGAATGTTGTGGCATTAGGCGAATGCGGTCTAGACAAAAATAGCGCTGTCTCTTTCGAGCTGCAGCAACAAGTTTTCGATCAGCAAGTACTATTGGCTATTGCCTTTCAGAAACCACTGATTATTCACTGCGTTCGTGCTTTTCAAGAAGTTTTGGCCTCTTTGGTAAAAGCTAAATTTCATTTACCGGTTATCTTCCATGGTTATCGCAAGAATTGGACTTTGGCCAAACAGCTCATAGACAAGGGGTATTACCTTTCGATTGGTATCCATTGCTTGAATGGCAGCCAGGACGAAGTCGTAAGAAATATCCCCCTTACACATTTATTTTTGGAAACAGATACCTATACAGCAACAGATGTTGCTACCCTATATCAATATGTCGCCCAAGTCCGATCTATTCCAGTAGAGATGCTAAAGCAGGCATTATATCATAATTATAAGATTGTATTAAAAAAATGAAAGATTTAAGTTGGCTGTCACGCACCGAGGCACTGGTTGGTAGGACAGCTTTGGAAAAATTAGCGAATTCACACGTGATGGTTCTGGGCCTAGGCGGTGTGGGTTCCTTTGCGGCTGAATTTATCTGCCGTGCGGGGGTCGGTAAGATGACCATAATAGATGGTGATACCGTAGACCCCTCCAACAGAAATAGGCAGTTGCCGGCTCTTGCAACGAACCATGGTGAAGCAAAAGCTGAAATCATGAGACAGCGTCTTTTAGCTATTAATCCAGAATTGGAATTGACCGTGATCCAGGACTTTATTATCCCTGAAAAAATACCGGCTTTATTGGAAATGGCCCCCGACTATTGTGTGGAAGCCATCGATAGTATTACACCGAAGTTATTTTTCATCAGACTGGCATTGGATGCAAAAATGCCATTTGTAAGTTCAATGGGTGCAGGTGGTAAAGTTGACCCGACAAAAATTGAGATCGCTGATATCAGTAAATCGTATAACTGTAAGCTGGCCCAACATATTCGTAAAAAATTACGTAAACATGGGATACGAGATGGTGTTAAAGTTGCCTTTTCAACTGAGCTTCCGGATAAAAGCTCCTTACTATATACCGATGGGAGTAATTTCAAGAAATCAGCTTATGGAACAATGTCCTATCTACCCGCAGCGTTCGGAGGTGCTATTGCCTCGGTCGCTATTCGGGATTTGATGGAAAATGTTTAAATTAGGTGTAAATAAACATATGCATAAATAGTAAAAGCTACCCATCTGTTGATGCGTAGCTTTTATATTTCAGTGGAAATACGAAAACTATCGACTGGTCACTCCTTTCATATCAATACCTTTAGGTTTAATATGTTCCAATCTCTTCTTTAGGGAATCCATTTTCGTCTTCTCAATATTGCCTGTTGCAGTAATGATTCCTTCCTTCACTTGAGCTGTAATTGTTGGAAAATCCTCCAGGACTCGATTGACATCTCTAGTTAGGGTAGAGTCGACCGCCCCTCCGACTAGTTCATGATATTTTTCACGCGCGCCTTCGGGCTCGGGAAGATTGACTACAATATTGTTATGAATGGATTTGATCTGCTCGCCCCCAGCCATTTTCGTTTTCTCTTCAACAACTTGTTTTAATGAATCCGATCCTAGCTGTCCGTTCAGTGTGACATTACCCTCTTCTACATCCACTGCTATGCCCTGGTTATCTGCTAAAGCACTTTCGATTTTAGACTTTAGCTTATTATCGGATTCTGGTGACCGGCAAGAGTGAACAAAAGGTAAAACACTGAATGAAAATATCAAAAGTAACTTGTTTAGTTTCATCGTCTGGTTTTATTTTCGTTCATAATGAAAACAGTTATTTTGGCATATTGTTTAACTTTCTTCGATTTAAGCAATTAATAGAGCTCAGATATGGTTTGATTTAATCTGTTAAATAGGAAGCTATCCCCACATTTCTTACCTAGAAGCAACTGACCAATGGGCGATCCTGCTGAAACGACAAAGACATTCTTATCATTTATTTTTAAAGCGCCAATACTCGTTGCAATAAAATAAAGTCCCAAATTTGTTTTTACAAGACTCCCCAATTTAACAAAGTCGGTCTCCACCCCTATCGTCGAGAAGATATTGGTAAGCTGCATTAAATCTTTATTTGCTTCAAGAAGTTGGCCCTGATAGCGGTTGATATCTTGCTGGATCATTTCCCGGGAGGTTTCGTACTTATCTCCAGCACTACTTTTCGTATCGTCATTACTCGAATCCCTTGCTGTTTCCAATGCCGATTCGATCATTGCGATCCGATCATTTGTTCGCTCGAGGGCAACTTCCAAAATATTCTTTTTTATGTCTAAATAAGTATTTGTCATTCTGAAAAATAAGAAATATGTTTTATTCAAAAAAATATAAAAACAATGCGCTTATGATCAGCAGCATAGGGAAAATCGTTCTTAAAAAAAGTATATCGTATTGCAATAAAGCAAAAAATTACTACATTTGTGCACTGAAACACGGAAAGGTGTCAGAGTGGTCGAATGAGCAGTCCTGGAAAGACTGTATACGGGATGACTGTATCGAGGGTTCGAATCCCTCCCTTTCCGCAAAACAAACCGTTTTTAACGCTGTTAAAAACGGTTTGTCTGTTTTAAGTGTTATACCCGCTCCAAAATTAAACCGAAAGCTTTCATTTTTGCGATACTTTCCTCAGGTCTTTCTCTGTCAATTGGCGCCAAACTCTCACGGAAATATTAGGGGAATGTGCAGCAATAATGAAGTTCTTCGGGCTGAGTTAATGGGTCGAACTTCTGTCTGTCAAGTTCGTTGTCTACTTGCGTTTCATAAAAAGTTATCGTCAATAAATTTCTTTTGTCTTGTGTCATTGTTCAGCAGTATATTTTTATCTTTTATAATTCGGTTCTTCAAGTAGAATTGGTTTCGGGTTAAGGAGTACCCATTTCGTTGCAAGTTGGCATAAATAATTAAGTTCGTCTGTTTCTGCATCTCCATTTTTACGGATGTCTTGTACAAGTGAAGTTAGTTTTTCAAGTTCATCAACTGACAAAGCGTTATTTGAAGCTAAATGCACAAGAAATGCGTCCAACATTTTTTTGAAATAAAGATTCCAGTTCCCGCCACCGTTTCTGTATATTTCATCTCTTACTTTACCTGCAATTCGCACAACTTCCCCTTGCACTGTTTTTGCAGATCCTTTTGATGGAATTAAAAGTTCCCACAATTCTTCAAATTGTTTTTGCCAAGTAGTTCCACTTAAAACAATTGGCGATACACCATCGTGCATAACGCGTTTTTTGACTGGTAAAACATTATAGATTTCGTAAAGTTTGTTTAGCGCTTCGTCAGTTTCTTGCAGATAATCTTTGTTGAAATTTTCACGATGAAACTCAAAATTTTCTCCGATACGGATAATGTTATCTTGCATTTTTTGAGTTATTGCGGTGTTTTTCAGTAGGATATTCGATATTTCTACTAAATTTACGATGTCGATATTATTGGCATGGTTCAGCGCTCTTTCAAGAGGTATCTGTCTATTTCCATTTAGAACATTTGTATTAGCTCCGTATTCAATCAATTTTTTTACGGAAGTAACATTAAAACTGCTTCCTGCTGCAAAATGCAAAGGTGTGTCTCCATACTTATCAACAGCATTGATATTTGCTCCAAGTTCTAAAAGTACCGTAATCTTACCACTTCGAGCCATTGTGTGTCGATGCAGTGCCGTACGTTCGTAATCATCTACAGCCTCAATGTCTGCTCCGTTCTCTACCAGCCAACGAACTAGCTCGTCAGGAACATTGAAGAAACTAAGAGCAGTTGCTTTTCCATAACCGCCTCGTGCATCTAACTCACAGGTATCATATACCTTTTTGAGATTGTCTATATTATTTTCGTTAATTAATTCGTCAAAATTTTTCGGAAGTGTTTTTTTCTTTTTAGCCATTTTGTTTGTTTATGCTTATATGAAGATATCTTAAATTTGGCAATTTTGAAAATACACTAACCGCTCATCGTCTATTTCTCCTAATATTATTGCTTCAATATTTTTATTTCCGTTTAACGAAGAAAGGTTTGTATACGTCAATTTGAACTTTTTCAAAGGCGTTGACATTTCCAAAATCTTTGTGTCAGTAGGAATTGTAGATAAGTCAAAAATTCCATTCACAGCTCCTTTGAAAACGCCAAGATGTGCATAGTTGGCAACTGGGCCTTTCTGTTCTAATAAATAATTATTCCAATTCATTTGTTTTAGCGGTTATTCAAAGTTGCAGGTAACTCGAAGATTGGCGCAACTTTGTTGTTTTTAATTATTTATTGTTGTTTGGTACGTCTTAAAATTAAGATATTTTATGTTTCAATGGCAAACCATTTACAATTCACTCGGTTTCGTTTATGATTCGGTAAAAACGTATTTTGCACCTCAGCCCACCTGATACAGCCCCCCTATTGGCGGTAGTTTTTTATCTTTTATAATTCTGTTTGTCAAATAAATTGGTGTTGGGTTAACACCGGATACAATGCAGATCACGACTATCGCAAAACAATCCATATCGAGCTATCTACGAATAAAACGCACGCGATCCGTACGCTTTATTCGTAGATAGCTACCAGCGTTTTCTCTTACTCCACCGTCCCAGTAAACGGCTTGTTGCAAAGCTTACCACTGTACCGAGCGCTGCAGTGAGCACTGTTTGCAGTACATCGCCTATTTTGTTAAAGACTTTTTTCATTTTGTTTGCATTCTTTCTCCAGCACTCACCAACAACCAAATCGATTAAAATGAAGGGCAAGGAATAAAAATTATACTTCGCGGTTTAGCCCATGAGGAATACCGATCTGCTCGCCATGCCGCTGATAGCGGATCTTTTCCAGCTTGTACTGACCGATCGGGATGCAGCTGATCCGCTGGATGTTATTGCGCGTTGTAAGGATTGTTCTTGAGTGGATAGAATTCCCCATTCACTTCCTGATACATCGAGATTCCCACGATGATATACACGACCCTTGTAGCATCCACCACTAATGGTGCCTGGAGGGTTTGCTCAGCATGTACACCGATGAGCGGAATATATCCCGATTTTACCATGACCGGACGTGGCGGAACCTCCTCGGCACTTAGCTCTGCGGCAGCCAGGGTGAAAAGCGTATGCGTAGCCCCCGGCAGCAACATGACATCATTCTGCGGATTGAATTCTGGAATGATCAGTGTCGCTTCGCCGGCGGCACGATCATAGGCCGTTTCCAGTTTTTCGCCCAACAGCATTTTTAGGCTGCTAGCCTGGTTGAACTCAAAGCCTTTGAGCATGGTGCTATTTTCCTCCAGAAAGATGCGCTCACCACGGGCATTCAACGAATCCGACTTTTGGATCCTGTGGATCAGCAAGGTCAGTCTGTTGCGCATGGTATTGTCTGCAAATGTGCGCAGCAGATTGTTCAGCTGGATCCGCAACAGTTTGGCCGTGCCCGCAGCAGTACCAAATTCGGCCATGTTCTCCCGAGTACGCTGAAAATTGGGATCCGTCTGGATCCGTGCCTTGTCCACACCACCTTTCATGCGGACTTCGTAACCGCGACTGCGGTGTTTGCTAAAGGAAAGGTCCCCGACCTTGCCTCTAAACTTGATTAAACTTTCTTGTTTTGCCATGATATTGAGTTTTTAATGACAACACAAAGATGTCGAGGACCAAACTGATCCCTGTCCAAAATGACCGTATATGGCCAACATGGCTTAAATAGACAGCATAAGGCTCGGAATGGCAGAATATGGCACAATATGTCTATCGTGAAGCAGCATTTAAGTACGGTTAGTGTACTGGGAGTGTACTGAAAAGGTACCAATACCCTACCAAAAAGGTACTGGAGAGCTACTAAAAAGCTACCAAAGAGTTACAGCAATCAGTAGCGTAGCAGTATGTAAAATGTGGATGAACCGTATCCACGTGGCAGGGTCGCGTGCCCGGATATCGGAAGAATCTGTGTGCCGTTAATGGCGGTTTACAACCCTATGTAATAGATCAGATAACACACTTCAAGCTATTATAATACAATTATTTAAAATAAAACAATTGCACAAACGTTAAATGTAAACATTTGTCTACCATTTCAATGTCTTAATAACTTTATGCCGATTATTTAATCATTGTTTCACAATAAAAATAATTTTATACGTTATCTTTAATAGTATAATAAAGAATCGCATTTATCACATAAAATTTATAATAGAAAAAATGGGAAAATTTGTAGTGAAAACAAGAAAAGATGGTGAGTTTCAGTTTAATTTAAAATCAGGAAATGGACAGGTAATTCTGAGTAGTGAGGGCTATAAAACCAAGGCGAGTTGCTTAAACGGCGTTGAATCGGTAAAAAGAAATGCTCAGGACGATGATAAATTTGACAGAAAGACTTCGACAAATGGTAAACATTACTTCAATCTGAAAGCGACCAATGGTCAAGTTATTGGAACAAGTGAAATGTACGAAAGTGCAAGTGGAATGGAAAACGGAATAGAATCCGTAAAATCAAATGCACCCGATGCTACCATCGAAGATCTTGATTAAGGTGTACAACTTGGTTTGCATAAGCAAATAATAAAAAGCCCGAAATTTACGACACTGTCTCATAAAGTGTGTAAGTTATAGAAATGCGGAGTTTGAAAGGACTTCGCATTTTTTATTTACTAACTTTATAAGAGTATGATTGACAAGGATTCACTATTAAACGACAAGGAGTTCTTAAAGAGTTTTAAGGACGGTTTAGAGCTGCAATCATTTTTCCGCGAATTACAGGCACGTGCAGTATCGCAAATGCTCGAAGGAGAAATGGACGGCCACCTTGGCTATGAAAAGCATGAGCGCAGTTGTCAGGGCAATTCTCGGAACGGACATACGAGTAAAAAGGTTCGTGGTGATCAGGGAGATCTGGAGATTCAGGTTCCCCGAGATCGCGATGGTACATTCAATCCGATCATCGTTCCCAAACGCAAGAACATGATTGACGGAGTTGAGAACGTGATCGTTTCGCTATATGCCAAAGGCATGAGTGTTTCGGATATAGAAAATATGATGCGCGATGTGTATGGATTTGACCTTTCTGAATCGACGATTTCCCGGATTACCGACCGTGTGGCGGGTGATGTGATCGCCTGGCAAAACCGCCCGCTGGACAACGTCTATCTGATTGTCTGGATGGATGGCATTGTTTTTAAGGTCAGGGAGAACTCCAAAGTGGTCAATAAGACCATTTATCTTGCTGTGGGCCTAAACAGGGATGGCTATAAAGAAGTTCTGGGCATGTGGCTGGGTAAGAATGAAAGTGCCAGTTTTTGGATGGGAATCCTGACAGACCTAAAATCCCGGGGAGTAGAGGATATGCTGATTACAGCGACCGATAATCTCAATGGTTTCTCCGCTACCATACGGAGTGTATTTCCTGAGTGCAGCACCCAGGTCTGTGTTGTCCACCAGATCCGAAATGCCTGCAGATATGTTGTATGGAAGGATAAAAAGGCCTTTACAGCGGATATGAAGCCTATCTATGATGCTCCCAATAAACAGGCTGCACAGGCCGCACTGGCAGATTTTGCCGATAGATGGGAATCCAAGTATCCTTATGCAGTAAGATCATGGAAGGAGAACTGGGACGAACTGACCGTCTTTTACGACTTTCCACTTGAGATCCGAAGAATAATCTATACGACCAATATCATCGAAAACATGAATGGGAAGATCCGTAAATACACAAAGAATAAACTGTCATTCCCCAGCGATGATGCCGTATTGAAATCTGTATATTTGGCTTTGAGAGAAATCTCTAGAAAATGGACAATGCCCATTCGTAACTGGGCTATTATCCTAAATCAGTTCTTAACTTTATTTGAAAAAAGAGTCCAGTTATAAGGAACATAACTGAACTCCGTAGTTTTTATTTACACACTTAGTGGGACAGTCCCAAATTTACGCTCGGGCTTTTTGGTTATACATATTGATCTCATTCCTCTATTTCTAAATAGTTGATACTGGAATAATGTTTTTTCATCAAGCCATTTTTATCGAATTCCTCAACACATGATTGCCTCCTATTTAGGTATTACCAAAGAAACACTAAGCCGCATTCGGGCACGTTCAGTCAGAAGATAATCTGTCTCATTGATTTATTAATGGTATCACTCGTGTTCCAATGAGTTCAATGGACCTGAATATATCTTCTTTACTCAGCCCGGGATTATCCATCTGAAAAGTAAATCTTGATATACCTCCCAGGGCTTCGCTATGGCGCAGTATCTTTTCAGCAACTTCTTCAGGGCTGCCAATCACATAAGCTCCTGTCTTACCTGCCTGTGCTTCAAACATATCACGTGTTGGTGTCGACCAGCCTCTCTCCTTACCTATTTTACCCATCATTTCCTGATAACCCGGAAAATATACGTCTTTTGATCTGGTTCCTGTCTCTGAAACAAAACCAAGGGAGTGTAACCCTACCTTAAGATTCTCCCGAGGATGCCCTGCTTTCTCTCCAGCCTCATAATATAGATCAATCAATGGACGGAACCGATGTGTTTCGCCTCCAATAACAGCTACCATCAATGGAAGCCCCAATAGTCCGGCCCGCACGAAAGACTGTGGTGTGCCGCCAACTCCGATCCATACAGCTAGCTGCTCCTGTAATGGCCGCGGATATATTGCCTGTTGTTTTAATTCGGGCCGAAAATTTCCCTTCCAGCTCACTATTTCGTTGTTCCGAATTTCAAGGAGCAGTCTAATTTTCTCATCAAATAATACATCATAATCCTGCGTATCGAATCCAAACAAAGGAAATGCATCAATAAAAGAGCCTCTACCAGCCACTATCTCTGCTCTTCCTTTAGAAATAAGGTCCAATGTTGCATATTCTTGAAATACTCGGACAGGGTCCGCTGCGCTTAATACAGTGACTGCACTCGTCAGCCGGATGTTTTTTGTTCTCGCTGCCGCGGCGGCTAGTATCACCGCAGGTGATTCATCCAAAAATTCCTTACGATGGTGCTCCCCCAATCCAAAAACATGTAGTCCCATCTGATCCGCGAATTCTATTTTTGTCAGCAACGCTTCTATGGCCTCCACATTTTTAGCAGGACTTAACGCACCTTCATATGCACCTGTAGTAATAAAACTATCTATACCTATTTCCATGGTTATTTATTTTAGCTGTAACCCTTTATCTAAGAGATGTTCAAATTTCTGTTTTTTTATTATTCAATATGATGATCTACATCAACAAAATGTTATTTATTAACCGTTACTTTACGTCAAGTGTTTTAAATTCAGGAAATTTATCTAAATGACTATCGGATATCTAATTTTAGCGTATATTTTTTATTAAATTGGCCTTAGAAAACTGATGAGCACGGACCAAGAAACATATCAAAGCTTTAGGATACCCGTTCCGGAGGAATTTGAAACGGTGTTTTCCCATTTTTACTTTGCAGCGAATACATCAAAAAACAATATCACAAAAACACTGCTACCATCATTTCAGACAATGATGGTGTTTAACTTCGGGACACCGGCCTTATTTATCTCCAAAGAAAAGGCAAAAATCAATATTGGTAACTGCATTGTACTCGGCCCAGTTAAACAAGCCTTTTCTTACACTTTACTCCCCGGGACACAGCTATTGATCGCCAATTTCAAAGCTGATGCTTTTTATCGTTTTTTTGGTAGGCCACACCTTTCCGGGGATCAGACCATGGATCCTGACGAGCTCTTGTTGGACAATTGTTTTCACTGTTTATGGCAGCAGCTAAATGAAATCGACGATGTGGCAGAGAAAGTAAAGTTTATCTTAAATTTTTGTAAGCCTTACTTGAGGTCGCAGGATGATGTTGCTGCTCTACTTTTCCATTTTCAATCCGGACCACTAAATCCTGTTAAATCTGTTGCCGAGCAAACCGGACACAGTGAAAGAAATATTCAGCTCATCCATAAAAGACATTTTGGATTCAGCGCTAAAGAATTAAGTCGATATGAGCGTTTTATCAAGGCGATTGGACTCATCCAACAACTAGCCGCTTCAACAGGAAAGGTAAACTGGTTTGAAATAATAGAGGAATGTGGCTATTATGATCAAAGCCAATTGATTCACGACTTCAAACATTTTATCAATACTTCACCTAAAAAATTTTTGAATTTTCAGCGTGATGTCTGCAGGGCATCTGATGGTTAGACCTTTTTTCGTTTTCTTACAATTTTCCCGATTGCATTCCTGATAGATTTGTTCCATTCAATCAATTAAAAATAAAAAAATGAAACATCTCATCATCTATGCACACCCAATTGACGGCAGTTTAAATAATCACTTTAAGCAAATCGTAAAAGATACCTTGCTACGAAATGGACAGGAAGTCATCGTAAGAGATCTCTATCAATTAAATTTTAATCCGGTATTGTCCCGTGATGATATCAACGGCCAACGCCGGGGGATCATTGATGAGGACGTAAAAAGAGAGCAGGACTATATTATCTGGGCCGATGCCATTACTTTTATATACCCCATCTGGTGGACAGGTATGCCTGCCATTATGAAAGGATATATAGACCGTGTATTCAGTTATGGATTTGCCTACAGATATGATGCCGGTGTTCAAAAAGGCCTGCTGACCGGAAAATCGGCATACATCATCAATTCTCACGGTAAATCAACTATGGAATACCAAAAAACCGGAATGGACAAAGCCTTACAATTGACCTCTGATAACGGTATATATGGTTATTGTGGCCTTAAAATCAAGCGACACTTCTTCTTTGATCGGGCTGACCGTGCAGACGATCATACTGTCGAAGCATGGGGATCACAGCTCAGACAGGTCTATTTAGAAAATGAATTAGCTGTTTAAAATAAAAAACTACTGTGCTGCCTAGCAATCGACAAAAAATCCGGGAAATGAAACTGTTTCCCGGATATTCCGGTCAATGGTTTCGATTTAAGCAGAGTCTTCAGGAAAAGAAGCTAATTTTCCCAATCCTTAAGCTTGCATTGCTATACGTCCTTTCGCTTTTCTGAATTCCGTCAGGCTCATTACGTGTGTCTTTTTAAAGAATTTATTCAGATGGCTCTCATCTGAAAAACCAAATTCGGACACAATTTCATTGATCCGCATATCACTAAAAAGAAGCCTATGCTCGATCAATCTCATTTTATAATTCAATATATAATGCTGGATAGTTTCACCACATTGCTTTTTAAAGTAGCTACCAAGATAACTTTCAGAGAAGCCAAATTTATGAGCGATTGAAGATACTTTTAACAATGCCGGATCATGGATATTTCCCTGAATATAATTAATAATGTCTAACACCCGCTTATCTGTATTGGATGCCACATGGGCTACTCTCATCTTTGAAATGTTCCTCGCAGCAATGACAATCAATGCATTCACATAATGTAGGGTCAGCTCCTCTTGAAAGAGGTCTGGATGATTGATGCCATGGAGAAGCGAGGAAACAATCGAATCAACCAGAATAACATCGGGTTTATTCTGTAAAATGCACCCGGACAAATAGGAAGCCCCATATAATAAACATTCCATCGAATTTATGCTATTCCACTTGTAGTCTTTTACATACCGTTCGCTGAACTTAACGAGCAAAAGTTCGGTATGTTCGATTACTTCCAAATTATGCTGATCATTTGGTGTAAGGAGTATGAGACTACCTTTGCTGTATGAAGCGGTATTGTTGTTAATCTTAAGAAATCCTTCTCCACAAATGACATATATGATTTGAAAAAAGGAAAACTGGTTATCTTTTAAAGGACAGTTTACCACCTGATGGTATTCCACTTTGACCAATTGATCTATGTTCTCTCTTCCCATAACGCAAAAATACCTATTTATCATTAAAAAGTACTGATTTTTCACAATATTTCTGTTCAAATTTGCTACATCAAAACTTTAGATAGCAATGAAAAAATCAATCTACATCCTCGCACTCGGTGCATTTGGCATAATTACAACTGAATTTGGAATAGTTGGAATCCTTCCGACAATCAGCCGTGAGTTCGGCGTATCATTAGATACTGCCGGATGGCTACTCAGCGCATTTGCGATAACGGTGGCGGTTTCGTCACCTTTTATCACTTCCTTCACAACCAAAATAAATCGAAAACTTCTTTTATGTCTGGTTATGAGCATATTTGTCCTCTCAAACTTAATTTCCGCATTTTCTTCAAATTTCACTATGCTGATGGTGGCCCGCATCCTACCAGCAATATTACACCCGCTATTTTGGAATATCGCTATCGCTATTGCTTTTAAAAATAGTGGAGCAAAGGGTGTTTCTACGGTCATGTTGGGTCTCAGCTTAGCAACTGTCCTTGGAATCCCATTAACAACCTATGCGGTAGATCTATTTAATAATTGGCAGGCTTCATTTTTCCTAAGCAGCGCCATCAGTCTAATTGCTTTTATAGGTCTGTTGGTTTTTATACCTTCTATTCCCGCGGACAATACAAAATCCACTCAAAATCAGATCGCGGTAATGAAAAGTCCTCTTTTGTGGCTCAACCTGATTTCAACCATTTGTACACTAGCGGCGATGTTCTCCAGTTATACGTATCTTACCGCCTATCTTGAACAAATTACTAAGATGGATGGTGCACAGATCAGCGTTATGTTACTGCTCTTCGGTGGCATGGGAACGCTAGGAAATTGGCTGATGGGCCTGGCCTTAAACAGAAACGTGCTATTAACAACAAGATTCTTTTTGGCTTCTTTAATCGCAGTACAGGTACTCGCTTACTACTTAGGCGGAATATTTGCACCAATGGTTATTATAGTCTCCATCTGGGGAATGATTCATACGGGTGGATTTCTGGTTTCAAATATTCGGACAACTCAGTCGATTCCCCATCACGCCCTTGAATTTGTGAATAGCTTACTTACTTCATCCTTCAATATCGGAATTTCCCTAGGTGCTTTTCTCGGAGGAATAATAAGCGCGTACTACAGTGTACATTATGTTTTATGGGTAAGTGTCTTGCTATTAGCAGTAACATTTGCAATGAGTTTTGTCACCTTCCCAAAAACGCAAACGGAGGATGAGGAAAGTATAGCAACAAAGCTTGCTCCATCGGTCTGTAAACAAGCTTAAGCAATCAGCTCGCATAATAGCTTAAATAAAAGTATCTCTTTTGTTAAAAAGGGATACTTTTATTTGGGTGCATTGGCGTTTTTGGTCTTATTCACTAGCTTCTTGATGTATCACTTCAATTTTCGGTAAAAACACAGAGCAGTGATAAGTAAGACATAAAAACAACGGATTCGTAATGTTTAAGCCGGGAATTACTTAAAATTGCTATTTTTATTCCAATGGAAGCATCGTTGATACAACAGTTTAAAGACAAGGTAAACTCCTACTACCCAGTTACAGAGATTTCATTTCGGGAGCTCTTAGCATTGGTAACTATCAAAAATCTAAAAAAAAATGAGGTACTTGTACAACAGGGCTCCACCGCACGTGAGTTCTGCTTTTTATATAGCGGTTATTTAAGGGCATATATTGGTGATGAAAATGGACGAATATACAATAAGAATATTGCTGTTGGAGGTGATTTTATCGCCTCAACGGTTTCCTGCATCTTAAATCAGCCATCAAAATTTACTCTTCAGGCGATAACAGATTGTTCATTGCTACAACTCCCCTACAAGAAATTCAGAGCGCTCCTTTTCAAAACGGAGGACCTAAAATCTCTTTATATTCATTACCTCGAAAAAAATTGGGTCATAGAAAAAGAAGAAAGAGAAATTTCCATTGTTATGGAAGACGCGCTGGTTAGGTACGAAAGATTATTGAAAAGCAGTCAACATATTGAAAAATACGTACCCTTGCAGGACATTGCCTCACATCTAGGCATTACCCCTACCCAGTTAAGCAGAATTCGTAAACAACTGAAATAATATCTTTTCTCAACATATGTAAAAAACTATGTCGTTTTCCCTCCCTAACTTCGCGATATACAAAAGGTTAAACAACATTTCATAAAACTACAGTTGGAGACATATGATACAAAAAAGTCAGCAATCAGATTTTAATACAATCTACGAAATTATTAATGACGCATCTTTGGCTTATAAAGGTAAAATACCACACGACCGTTGGAAAGAGCCTTATATGGATGAAAGTGAACTGCGGGAGCAAATCGCGGATGGAGTTGAATTCTGGTGCTATCACCAAAATGCGGCGATAATTGGTGTCATGGGAATACAGCACAGATCAGATGTGACCTTAATTCGCCACGCATATGTAAGGACAATCGCCAGAAATAAAGGAATTGGAGGAAAATTGCTAAAACACCTGTCAAGTCTTACCGCTAAACCAATCTTGATCGGAACCTGGGCTGACGCCACCTGGGCAATTGGATTTTATGTAAAAAATGGATTTCGACAAGTAACGCACTTAGAAAAGGAATTTCTATTACGAAAATACTGGAATATTCCGCCGCGACAGATCGAAACCTCGGTAGTTCTTGTCAGTTCGGGTTTTGATGTTAGGAAACAAGATATACCGCGTTAAGGCACTATTCTAAAAATCGGATACAGTAGATGTGATTTTTCATAATAGTTCGAATGCTTATATACCCAATCCAATTGGGCTTTTCCGTCAGCTGCAAATTTTGGACTGCTTGCTTTTTCTTTATCAAACGCAGATTTTAAATCCTTATTTTCTTTCAAAAGTTTGGCTGCCGTATCTTCAAAAACATAGGCAGAGTAATATTCTTTTTGTCCAAGGATCGCATCAAAGAAATTCCAGTTGAAATAGGAATCCATTGCTTCGGGTTCCAGTGTCTCCATAAGATATTTTAAGCCATCCTGATCCAGCGGAACCAAAAAGTCTCCGGCCCTGAACCTCACGTCCTTCCTTTCCCTGAACACATCGGTATCATAATGGAGATAATGCCCTTCGTAAGGTACTGAAGTTGTTTTAAAATCTTTGATCCTATACTGTTCTACAGTAATGATGGTATCTCGTCGTATGGGATTCATTTTAATCTGATTGAGCTTCAATAAGTCAATAACTTTCCATTCGGATTGAGGGATGACATAATACTTCGGAATTATAACTTCCTTTGTTGGAAAATAAGTGTTGTACAATTTGACTTGCTTTGAAAATTTTGAATTTCGGTCATACCACAATCTATTTTCTGAGGAAACATCGCTGGGCTTATATTTCGCTTCAAAACCTTTAAAATCAATATTTTCATATTTCGTAGAATCAAGTTTCCAAGCTATAGGATAATTGTTCCCTATGCCGTACTGCTTTAGATTATCTGCTCTTTTCTGTCGAATAACCTCATGGTTCTTGTCCATAAAATTGAGTGTATATAGCATATAATCATACGTTGCTTTTACCCGTTCGCGATACGGCTTCAACATATGTGTTTCGACTACTGTACCGATGACATTGAAAAGACTGGTATAACCAGTTGCATACCTCGGCGAATCCATAAAAACTGGAAAGCCACCATCGGGGATATCATGGTGAATATTGACATAAGGAACAGAAATAAATCCCCCATTCTCTAAATCTATGAGAAGTTTTTCTTGCATATGACCACTAAAATAGTCACCCAATGCCCTTCCCAATCGCTCTTTATTCGTTGAAATATAAGTAAACGTATATTGATAGTCTGCGCCATTGCTGACATGGTTGTCAATAAAAACATCTGGCATTATCCATTGAAAAATCTGCTGAAAACTTCGCGAATTTTTAGTATCTGTTTTGATAAAATCCCTATTGAGATCATAATTTCTTGCGTTTCCACGAAAGCCATACTCTTCGGGTCCATTTTGATTCGCTCTGGAAAACCCGTTGCGATTTAGCATTCCGCTGACGTTATAGCTCGCTATCGCAGCTATAATAACATGCTTAGGTGTTTTTATCCTGCCCGTTGCCAGATCTCTCATAAGCATCATGGTTGCATCAATTCCGTCGGGCTCCCCGGGGTGAATACCATTGTTAATAAACAGTACCGATTTATTTTCTCTTGCCTCTTCCAAGCTTTGTTGCGATGGATTGAATACAACAACATCGATCGGGGCCCGATTATCATCTTCGCCCTTTGTCTCATAACTGATTGCGGGAAATTGATTCGCCAATCCATGATAGAATTTGCGCATTTCCTCAAAAGTCGTCGACTGATTACCATTACCTTTCTCGTAGGGTGAAAGGTTTTGAGAATAGCCCACACTTGAAATCAATAAAAAAAATAGAATTGGAAGTTTTTTCATAAGATCAATTTAATGTCCTAAATTAAAAAAAACTTACTAAAGTCAGTTTCTTTCAAACCTGCCTGTACCAAAACTATAGATGACGCGCTCCCGAATGGGGAAATCCATATTGCTACCCTCGAAAATTGTATTGGAGCTTTCGAGGGTAGATGACAACAGGGCTCATTTTACCAAGAACTGTTCACTTATAGGGTTTTAACAAGAGAAAGATCTACGCCTAAACCCTTGAGCGAAGCAAATGTTAGCTTGTCCATCATTGCTCCGTCGAAGCGAATTGTTTGGAGCGTTTTATAATACCTGTTTGTTAAGGTAAAAGTAGATCGAAATGAGACATTTCTAAATGTCGCTCCCTGAAAAGAAGCACCTGTCAGCGCAACACGATCAAACATTACATCAATAAATGTCTGTCCATCGAGGTTGATCCCGCTCATGTCACAGGATTTAAATGTCGTACCTTTAAAGGAACAGTTTTCAAACACTGCTTTTCTAAGATCAATAGATGCGATCTTAACATTGATCAATGAAGCCTCCGTAAAATTTGATTTGTTAAGCTCCGACGCATAGAACTCCGTATCTGTAAGAATAGTCTTATCAAAGCTGGCGTTTGTGAGATTGTTTGCAGAAAACTTGCAGTCTCTCAGATCGGTTTCCTTGAAATTGGCTCCGGAAAGATCACTTCCTTTAAAGGTACTACCGTTGAGATCGGCGTTCGAAAAATCGGTATTCCGTAAATCACTTCCCAGGAATTTGCGTTTTGGAGCATGAACACCGACAAAATCAGTTCCTGCTAAAGCACTGCCGCTGAAATCAGTCAGTAGCGATCGTTCCGACTCGGTCGTTGGCTCCATGTAGCGGGGCATTCCTGCTAAGGTACCGTCACCGTTGTAATCCGTAAGTTTAGGAAGATCCCTGCCCCTCTCTCCTTGAGCGCTGTCAGAAAAATAGTCTAATCCCACAGCAAAAATATCGGCTAGCTGATTGATTGTCATAAAATCGGGGATGGATTCTCCACGCTCCCATTTTCCGACGGCCTGTGGACTAATAAATAAAAGTCCTGCAAGTTGAGCCTGAGACATGTTTTGTGCTTTTCGGGCATTGGCAATTCTACTGCCCAATATCTTTACGTCCATAATTGTAATTAAGTTTATGTTTGACTCTGCAAAGATACGCGGAGCCATGGTCGAATAGATAAAATAACGACTACTTCTAGTTGTTATTACACTACTTATAGTTGCAATTATCAACCCATAGTTGCCAAGCAGCATATACTGCATTGGTTAAGGACAAATCGCGACTACTTTTTGACCTTCTTATCGGCAAAAGCAAATTCTTGCCATAACTTTTCTATTGCAATAGTTGACAACCTTTCCTTGCCTGATGCGATGACGATACGATAGCGAAATGTAACTGAATTGCCTTTTTCAAGTCTTAAATTCAATACTTCATTTCCCTTGCTAAAAACTTTTTGCCCAAGCGGATTTGCAGCAAATAAACCGTATCCCCGCGCGTGCCAATAGGTTGGATAGCCGACATTATCTGGATTGTCCATAATGACAATGCTAATGGTATCATTTCCTTTTTGCCCATAAAGCATACACCATTTTCCACGGGTGCCCCAAGCATCATCATCCGTCTTATTTTCACTCGTCAGATAATGACCTGTAACATTGCTTGCAAGATTACTTTTTACTTTAGTTACGGAACCGTGTATATCAGTAAACTTCCGTTCTTCCTTGGACGGTAATTCCAGCTCATGCGCCACACGAAGACCAAGTAAGCCATCTTTAACATCGACAAAAGAAACAGAGTCCATAGCAGTAAGCGTTGTCGTCCGGTCGATAATTCGAAGGTTCGTAGTTGCCGTAAAAGTGAAAGCCGTATGTTCTTTCAATAAGACGTGTCTTTTTATGTCGCGCCAGTCTGCCGTGTATTTTAGTATACCCGCCGCACCACTTTGGGTTTCGGAGATGGATGTCGTTTTGATCCATCCATAGTTCGGTTTCTTGGCTTCAGGTATAGCAGACGAATTGTTCCAAAAATCAAGACCATTCACACTTTCATAGTTCATCCACAAGCCAATATGATGTGGATGATCTGTTGGTTCATTCGGTCGTGGGTCTAACGGGAAGCCTCTGGTAATGATATCTCCCTTCGCTGAAAAAATTGGGTACAATGTAGGTTTTTCCAAATTATCTGGGTAGATAAAAGCTGTAAAAGGTCGATCATTCGCCGTGATAATAACTTCTTTACGTGCTTTATCTTCTCGAACGGCTATAAATTGTTTTTCCTGAGCGGATACCATTGGCATCATGACAATCAGAAGAAGTGAAAATAGGAATATTTTTTTCATTTGTTGGATTGATCTAAATTTAACTTGACTAATATTTGAATGCCTTACCGCCTGCTATCACTTCTTGTTGTTTATTGTCGAAAGTGACTTTTTCTCCTGTCCTATAGGCTGCATTTGCCATAATAACTGCAATCGAATGGTTGTAACCGACTTCAATTGGCGCATTGGGTTCTTTACGACTGCGCACGCATTCCATCCAATTACGTATATGCGCCAAGGTGACAACATCCCCACCAGTATTAGCGGCTGTACTCACCCGAATATTATTCAAACTAATATCTGGCAATAAATTCGCTTTCATACCCATTGCACTGGCATACTCTTCGGTCAGGCCACCTGTGGCCGATATTTTATTGCTATCTAAGTTGAGTGTTCCACCATTGCTATAATAAATTTCCTTTACCTCCTCCCCTTTCAATACGCCAGAATTTGTCTGCCTGGATTTAAACAATACCTGAAATCCTTGAGTCAAATCTTCTAACGGACCGTAGTCAAATACGGCAGTAAACGTATCCGCATTTTCCCTACCATCTTTCCAAAGATAGTTCCCTCCATTCACGGCAACACTCCGTGGGTGCGGAAGACCTGTAAACCAATGCACTGTATCAATCTGGTGGCATAACCATTGTCCAGGAATACCAGATGAATAGGGCCAGAATAATCGGTACTCAAGATAATGTCTGGCATTGAAAGGTACATCGGGTCGATTGAGCAAAAAGCGTTTCCAGTCGGTGTCTTCTTCTTTTAGTTTGGCAACTAGATCAGGTCTACGCCATCGCCCTGGCTGGTTTACGTTCCACGTAAGTTCCACCATGACGATATCTCCGAATTTCCCACTTTTGATAAAATCATTTGCGGCAAAGTAATTCACGCCACTCCGACGCTGCGAACCAATCTGCACAATCTTCTTGCTATCTTTAACTGCTTTTAATACCGCACGCGCGTCTTCCATTGTCTCGGCGAGTGGTTTCTCCACATAGGCATCCTTACCTGCATTTACAGCCTCTATCGCGTGTAGTGCATGCTGAAAATCTGATGTTGAAACAAAGACTGCATCGATATCTTTGATATCGTACAGGGACTCATTATTCAAGCATGGCTTAATTGAATGTCCTAATTTTTGTTTCCAGAATTCCACACCTTCCTCGCGACGCAACTTCCAAATATCGCTTACAGCGATAATATCGAAATTCAAATCTTTATAAGCCGCAAGAAATGAGGGCGCATGTGCCCCTTTATGCCGATCCGAAAATCCAACCACCCCGATATTGATTCGATCATTGGCTCCCATAATCCGTCGATAACTTGAAACACTAAATGCGTGTGTTCCTGTATACATACTAGCCCCAAGCAGCCCTGCTTTTTTTATAAAATCTCTACGTGAATTACTCATTTTTTTTTAGTTTAGTTATCTACTAAAAGAAAATTTCTGGCATTTTGTTTTATTTTGGATACATCTTATAGATTCATCAAACACTTCACTACCAACGCTCCTCGGCAATAATTAAGTCAAACGAACTTTCATCATGCACTGGATATTAATTTAAAAATTTATTTGCGTTCCAGCTTAAAATTATTATATCTTTGCAATCATCAGATGATATGACTATATGAGAACTGAACACATCGTACGAAGATCTTTAGCTGAGGAGGTTGCTTCTGCAATTGAAGAAAAAATCAAATTGGGTAATTTCCCTATAGATTCCAAACTCCCTGCTGAGCCGGAACTCATGAAGCAGTTTGCTGTAGGAAGATCAACAATTCGCGAGGCCATTAAGTATTTAAGTCAGTCTGGTTATCTGCATGTTCAACAAGGTTTGGGAACATTTGTCAAAAGAGTGACTGGACATCATGCGCTTGACGCGGAAATTGAAAAGGGTAATTTCAACGATATTTTTGAGGTCAGACAGGTTTTGGAACTGAAAATTATTGAAAAGGCTGCAGTGAATCGAACGACAAAAGGTCTGAGAGATATGGCTATTGCCCTTAAAAATAGAGCCAAATATGCCAACAGTGGGAATTTTACCCTTTGTGTAGAAGCAGACATCGCTTTTCATAGCGCTATTGCTGAATCTTGTGGAAATAGTATCTTAAAAGCATTATACAATACCTTATCGGTTCACGTTAATAAATTTTTCACGGAAATTTATAAGGACACCAGTCCTTTTCTGATCTCACAAAAACGACATGAGGATCTGATGGAAGCAATTAAAAATAAAAATATCCAACAGGCTGTTGCACTAGCAAATCAAATTATCCAACATAAATAATTTTCTAACGTCTTGTAGTGTACAATCCAGACAATCAAACATATAAATCACATCAAAAACATCAGATGACCTGATGTATTAATTTATGAAAACAGAATCTTTAAAAGCTGATGGTTCTTGGAACAGTTCCCAGACAGTCTACCCTATCTTATTTGCAATTAGCATTTCTCATTTGTTGAATGATCTCATTCAGTCGGTTATTCCAGCTGTTTATCCCTTATTAAAATCTAATTATGCCCTTAGTTTTACTCAAATCGGTATTATTACCTTAGTATTTCAGCTGACAGCCTCTATCCTGCAACCTTTTGTTGGACTTTATACCGACAAGAATCCCACGCCGAGGTCTTTGGCAATTGGCATGTTGTTTTCGCTCGCCGGTTTACTTTGTATTGCCTTCGCCTCTAGTTTTATTTATATCCTACTTTCAGTGAGCCTGATCGGGATGGGCTCCTCAATTTTTCACCCCGAGGCTTCCCGTGTTGCCCATTTGGCCTCTGGCGGCAAAAAAGGATTGGCGCAATCAATTTTTCAGGTAGGTGGAAATGCAGGTGGCGCGATAGGCCCACTCCTTGCCGCGCTGATCGTTATCCCATTTGGTCAACAATATATCGGTGTTTTTGGTGTGTTGGCGATTTTAGCTATCTTAATCCTTACCTATGTTGGAAATTGGTATCAATTGCACCTTAAGCCAAAATCCACCGTCGCAACACTTAGCACCACACAAGCAAAATCAAACTTTTCAAAATCTAAAATTATCTTTGCCTTAGTTATTTTGTTGATTCTCATATTTTCAAAATATTTCTATATGGCATCCATGACCAGCTACTTTACGTTTTACCTAATCGATAAGTTTGGCATTAGCGTACAAGAATCACAAATTTATCTCTTTGTTTTCCTTGCATCAGTAGCGGTAGGAACAATACTTGGTGGCCCATTGGGTGATCGCTACGGACGCAAGCTTATTATTTGGATTTCCATACTTGGCGCAGCGCCTTTTACATTGCTTTTGCCACATGCGGGCTTAATGTTGACTGTGGTATTGTCCATTCTGATCGGATTGATTATATCCTCTGCTTTCTCAGCAATATTGGTTTACGCCACGGAATTGATTCCAGGAAAAGTAGGTTTAATTGCAGGTTTATTTTTTGGTCTTGCCTTTGGAATGGGCGGGATCGGTTCTGCGATTTTGGGATGGCTGGCCGATAAGACCTCCATTGAACATGTGTTCAACATCTGTGCTTATCTACCCTTAATCGGTATTGTGACCGGGTTATTACCCAACATTGAACGTCATAAAAAGGTATAATAAAAATATCTCTCCGAAAATTTTCGGAGAGATGTTTGTTTAGCGTTTTAGTATCCAGGATTCTGGATGAGTTTGGTATTCCGATTCATCTCGTCACGATGTATGGACGTAAAATACATCTTGTCATCCCAATTTCTATTCTCGACTCCGGGATCAATGTTACTTACAACGTATTTGTAACTGTAGTTACTAGGATCGTATTTATATATGGTTACTTTTTTGCCATCTTTCAATGTCCCTGTGATATTAATTATATTTGCTTTCCGTCCTATCGTTTCGGCGGCGATCATCCAACGTCTTGCATCAAAAAAACGATGTTCTTCATAAGCCAATTCTATTCTACGTTCATTTCTATAGCGGTTTTTGAGTGCCATACCCGTCTCGGTGATTGCTGGCATTCCAACTCGAAACCGAATTTTATTTAACCAAGTTTTTGCTTCTGCTTCCTCACCCAGTTCAATACAGGCTTCCACATAGTTTAATACCGCTTCGGTATAGCGTAACATGGGCCAAGGAACACGCTGTCTCGTATTTTGATCTTCTTGTGCAGGATCAGGATCTACAAATTTACGCATATAATACCCCGTCCTTGAACCATTCCAATCTTCAACAGCACTTTTTCTGGTATCCAATCCGAAATGTGTGGTCTTTTGGCCTCCAGCATTGATAATTTCATATTGACCAGTCTGGATCTGATTGCTAGGATCTCTTTTGGTCACATCTGCTGCCCTAGGCTTCCAGTCTGCACCATCATATAAAATTGTGGCTTTCAGTCTCGGGTCACGATTTTGATAGGGAGCCGAAGCCATGGCAGCGTTTGACCAGTCAAACTTTTGCCCGTCATTCGTCTCATAATCATCTACTAGCAATTGTATTGGGGTATTACCCGCCCAGTTATGATATCCGTTGGGTCCGTTATCACGTCCTACCCAGCCACCGCGTTCGTCTTTTTCGTCAACAAAATAACGACCTAAGATCATATCCTTCGCTGCTCCTGCATCTGCCATTTTACTTCCACCACCTAGGGACAAAGCCATATAATTTGCGGTTCCTTCTTCTGCAGGCACCGCAGCTGTCAAATCAAGTTTATAGGCAAATTCAGCGCGGTTCAATACAGCTTTTGCTGCTTCCTTTGCCTTAGTCCATCGCTCAGTTTGACTACCACTGGTATACATTATGTATTCTGGTTTTGCGTAAGCTTTCAGGAGCGGAGATTTGGCACCTGCCTTATTGGCGTCGTGGAGATCACTCGCGGCATATAATAGCACGCGCGATTTTAATGCCAATGCAGCTGTTTCACTCGCGCGTCCTTTAGCAGCCTTTGAATCTTTTAAAAGCAGGCTTGCGCTGTCAAGATCATTGACGATTGCATTGACACAATCAGCATAGCTATTTCTCTGCACCATATAATCTTTATCATTCAAGGTATAGATCTTATTATCTATCGGTACAGCACCATAAAAACGCAAAAGCTGTTGATAATAATATCCACGCAAAAAATAAGCCTCACCTAATAATTTATTCGCTTTTGCCTGATCAAACTTGGCCTCCTTCAAATTAGCGATCGCAATATTGGTTGCTCGAATACGCACATACATACGCCCATATTCGTAGGTATCCATGATACGCCCCTGGTCTGCTGGATTGGATCGCGACTCAGTTACGGTATTAATACCACGATTGGGATGCGTGAACAATGCCTCATCTGTCATGGATGCCATTTCTTCTTCATAGAAACCACCAACGCCAAAGCCATTGTATATTTCGACTACGAAAGCTTCAGACAGTCCTGCGTCGGACCATACCAATTCATTGGGAACCTCACTGAGTGGTTTTGTATTAACAAAATCATCATTACAGGACTGGAAACCAGCCGATAATACAAGCAAGAGCAGGGATATATTTGCAATTTTTTTCATTTTCTTATCTGATTTATATTTCTGAGAATAAGTTTTCATAGGCTTTTCATTATTTTGAGAACCTGTATACTCACCGGTACTCCCTTGTAGCCCTTTGTTTATTTTCATAATTCTTTAGCAATTAAAAGGATAACAATACGCCCGCATTAATTAACCTCGCCTGCGGATAATATTGTCCTAATGCATTTACTGCTTCTGGGTCATACATCTTGATCTTGCTCCAAGTGATTAAATTCATGCCATTTGCATACACCCGCAACGAGCCGATGCCAATTTTATCGCAGATTGTCGACGGAAGATTGTAACCTAATTCAACATTTTTTAGCCGTAGATAATCGGTGCTTCGCATCCAATAGGTATTATTGTACGAGTAATATTGGTTACTGCGATCCGTTAGTCGGGGGTATTCACTGCTTGGATTGGTTATACTCCATCGTTTATCGTAGAATTCTTCCAAAAAATTACCGATAGAACCCGATTCGTCGGTACCAACACGAATCTCTCCACCTGTGGCGCCTTGGAATAAAACGGACAAATCAAAATCCTTATAGTTCAAACTAAAATTGAATCCACCCTGAAATGTTGGATCACTATTTTTATCTCTTCTTACTTTATCATCTGGCGTAATTTTTCCATCACCATTGACATCCTTATATTTCATATCTCCAGGGCGCAAATCGCCATGTTGCCGTTTCTCGGCACCGACGATAGCACTATAGTCTAACTTGTCGTTGTTGATATCCTCCATATCTCGAAATACACCATCATAGATGTAGTAAATATCTGTTTTGATTGGTTTGCCAGTGCTTTGTTGCCATGCTGGAGCACCAGGTGCCTCATCCCAGAAAATAATTTTATTCTTCGCATAGCCACCATTAACGCTTACGTTGTATCCAAGCTCGCCCGCCTTGCCTTTATACCCCAGATTAAATTCCCAACCTTTATTATCTACTTTACCGATGTTCTCCGCTGGTAGTGTCATACCAGTACTTTGTGGAACAGAAGCATTTTTCCGCCATAGAATAGAGTTTCTACGATTTTTGAAGATATCAAACTCAAAATTCAACTTACCCTGTAGAAATTGGAAGTCGAAACCTAAGTTATAGTTATTGGCGACCTCCCAGGTGACCATTTCGTTTGGCACCCTACTTTCAAACAGTGTTTTGGCCAACTTGTCGTCCACAATATAGGTTCCAAATGAATAGGTTGAAAAGTATTGGTATTCTTGTAATTTATCTTCCCAATAAATATTATCGTTACCCATTTGACCATAGGATGCACGGATTTTGAAGTAGTTGATTACGGGAATATTTTCTTTCCAGAAGTTCTCTTCAGATACAACCCAACCGGCCATTGCTCCCGGGAAAAAGCCAAAACGCTCACTCTCTGGGAACATATAAGAGCCGTCATAACGCCAAAGAAACTCTGCAATATATTTACTTTTGTAATTATAGCCAAAACGACCAAAATAATTCAACCTTGCCCGCTTCCAGGCTGCTCCATCATTATTTTTTTCTTGTTCTCCCCCCGCGAACAGGTAATCGATACTGTTTGACAGAAAATAACGTCGATAGGCACTAAACTTGTCGTTGTCAATGGTTTCTCGGTTTACACCAGCGATGGCATTCACTTGATGATCTCCAAATTTTCGGTCAAAACTTAAAATACCTCCTAACAAAATGTTGAGTTGATCTTCGTTGCTTTGATTGAGATTTGGGTCTGCTGGACCACGCCGACCAGCTTGCAACAGGGGTGTTTTGCCATCAGCTTCATAACCTCCCGGCCAAGAATACAACGTCCAAGGTGTCACCCAAGTTTTTTGGTTTTTCACATATTTGTCTACAGAAGCATTTAATGTTAATTTCAGGCCTTCAATCCATGGATTCGTAATATCTACTTGTCCATTTGTTTGGAAATAATAACGTTTATCCCGGTCATATCCAGTAGAATTTGTCGTAATAACCACTGGATTTTCGCCATTCTCAATATCTGGTCCTGGTTTTCCATTAGGCCAAATGGCGGGCTGCGTCGGATTTCCACGCATCAGCATCCGAAAGATCGTACCTGCACTTTTGGTTGGGAAATTGCGGTTTTCCTGCCTTCCCAATACACCAAATTGTGTTTTAATATACTGACTTATATTCGCATCCAGATTAATTCTTAGATCATACTGCTTGTAACCGGTTGCAGAATTTTTGTAATAAGCATCTTGATTTTGGTACCCTAATGACAAAAGGTATTTTACGTCTTCAGTACCCCCATTAATTTGAAGATTATGACGTTGTTGAGGTGACCAATCTTTCAATGTGGACTTGTACCAGTCAGTATTGGGGTGCCCCCAAGGATCAGAACCATCTTTAAACTTTTGGATATCCTCAGGTTTAAAAGGTGCTCCTAAGACAGTACCATCCTTCTTGGTATAAGATCCCTTCCCGTTTAGGTCTGTCAATGCTGCAGACCATTCATCCACCGGAAGATTGTAAATTTCAAGTTCGTTGCGAATTTCAGCAAACTTTGTCGCATCGGTCAATTTGGGAATTACTGTCGGTTGGGAATATCCTTGATTAAAGGTATAAGAAAACTGTGGCTTGCCTGTCTTTCCACGGCGTGTTGTTACAAGAATAACGCCATTTGCAGCTCTTGCTCCGTAGATTGCGGCCGAAGCATCTTTTAAGACAGAGATGTTCTCAATATCCCGAGGATTAAGTCGCTCAATTCCGCCTTCACGAGCTGGAACACCATCAATAACGATGAGTGGGCTGCTATTTCCCAACGTATTTGTACCCCGGATCTTGATTGTCGATCCGTCATATCCAGGCTCCGCACTACCATTGGTAGCGATTACACCGGGGATTCTTCCAGTCATCGCATTGGAGACATTCAATGCTGGGGACTGCGCAAGATCACTTCCTTTAACTGTAGCCACCGCACCCGTTACGGTTTCTTTCCGCTGTTTCCCGTAACCTACCACAACGACTTCGTCAAGACTGGATTGAGAGTTTAAGATCGTCACATCTATAGCTTTTCGCCCTTTGACTGCTTCATCCACCGTCTGTTTACCGACCATCCTAAAATTGACTGTCCCGTTAGCAGGAACCTTATCCAATTTGTAACGGCCTTCATTGTCTGTTTTGGTGACTAAATTAGTCCCATTGATCGATACAGTAACGCCCGAAATCGGCATTCCCGCCTCATCTCGTACGACACCAGTAACACTTAATTCTTGTTGAAAGAGATTTCCGTAATTCGCGAAGGTCGCGGCATCTACAGACTGAGGACTCAGTGCTACCAAAGAGCACAGCGATCCAGTCCAAAATGCTCTCTTCCATTGATTTGAGAAATAATGGCAATTAATCATAAAAACTGTTTAATGGTTTAAATTGTATGTTTATTAGTTATTATTTGCTTCTGCAAGATACTAGGTTTAGGATCTTATCAAAGGCGGTTTATAATTGAATTTTTGATTATATGAAATTACAAAAATAAACAAATAATGCAAGTGTTATTTTCACACTATTTGCACATATATACATAAAGCATTTATTACAAGAAAGTTACAACTAAACAAACAATCAGTATCACTATTTTGCATACATACACGCTACATTACTGTATTCACATTAATCTAATACATATTGTAAATAGTCACATTTTAAGATCTTAATAAAATATCGTTTTAATACATACATCCTTTCCTTAAGATACAACTGTTATATTTTAGAAAGATTAGATCGTACATATTAATTCCAATGGTATATAATTATATGGGTACAGGCACTTTTGTGACAAACAGCTTTATTTCTTAATTTTAATAGCAAGAATAATATAAAATATAGTGTCCAAAAAAAACATATAATGAATATTTACATCAGACAGGAAAGCGTAGATGATTATCAGGCAGTTTTTGACCTGATTGAGCAAGCATTTAAATATGAGGAACACAGTAATCATCAAGAACAATTTCTTGTTGAAAAATTACGTCAGTCACCCGAATTTATTCCTGAGCTTTCCTTAATAGCAGAAGTTAACAATAAGCCAATTGGCTACATTTTACTTACAAAAATCAAAATTCACAACGAAGAAAAAAAAGAGGACTATCCTTCACTTGCTTTGGCACCAATAGCTGTATTACCTGAGTTTCAAGGAAAGGGAGTTGGAGGTAGATTAATTGAGGAAGCGCATAAAATTGCTGCGCAACTTGACTTTGGATCAATAATTTTATTGGGCCATGCCAGTTACTATCCAAGGTTTGGCTATGTTACAATGGCTGAATATGGTATTAGCATGCCATTTGACGTCCCAGATGAAAACTGTATGTTGATTGAACTCCGCGAAAAAGCATTAGCTGGTCTGCAAGGAACAGTAGTCTATCCGGAAGAATTCGGAATATTTTAAAAAAATGGTAGACTGCTGCTATTTGGGTACAGCCCCCATTTTTTATTAATATTTAATGGGATAATCTTGCATAAATTCAAATTGATACCCATCTCTTTTTAGTGCATCTATCAATGTAGATAACTCTTGTTGTCCCTTTTTTGTCTGGAACATATCATCATGCATTAAAAATACCACATTATTGGGCACCATCGAACTTTTGTTGTTCATAAAGTTATGAATATGGGATAATGTCGCAGCCTGACTTTGCATAGGATTGCCCGTAACACTGTTCAAACGCCATTCTACATCCCAACCATAAATACGGTAACCATTTTTATGAAGCATATCAGCTGTAGTTGAGCCATTTTTCAAATCTATTTTCCGAATATCATCATACATCCAGATATTTCTTCCCGGAAGCCTAACTATTTTATGCTTAAGATTAAGATCCTTTTCATTTTTCTCAAAATCAGCAAAAGCCTTTTCGGCATTATTATAGAATCGCGAATACTGATTATTGGCATGGGTATAGCTGTGGTTATAACAGGCAATCAAGGGATTATTTTCATATTTTTGAAGATCCCGCTTTCTACCTTTACTCATATTGGCATGTTTACCAATTAAAAACACACTAACTTTTATATTTTTCTCTCTTGCCAAGGAATCAATTGCGGCACTTCCAATCAAAGGCCCATCATCAAATGTCAGATAGATATGCTTGGGATGTGTATCAAAAGCTCTTCGCAAAGAATCCTTTAGGTTACGTTTTTGTTGCTTGACAGGGATAGGGTGTAAGCTATCAATTGTAAAATGAATTTGATTTCTTTGAAGAGAATCCCATTTATTTAAAAGAACAGGGACATTTTGCTTTTGAATCAACTTTTCATTTAATGTATCCCTGATGCCCTCTTTATCACTACCCAATACCTTATTTGAGAAATCTTTACATGACATGCAACTTAAGATCACACAACCCGTGAACAATGCAATCAACAACCTTCTACACTTCATATCTATCCTAATAACTTAAGCGATTTTTTAACATTCAAAAATACTATAAAAACCAACGCTAAAAGTATAATTTTTCATAAATCCCTATTTTCCGGGATAATCAGCTACATATATGACAAGTTAGATGTCAAGCGGAGTTAATAACGCTACCATCACATAGATAATGATTCGAAAATTTAAAAAAAGTAATACCTTATTTCTTTTTAAAGATTAAAGCACGATTATATTCAAAATTCATCCGAGCAATGTTAAGCACAGATATTCCTTGTGGACATTCAACCTCGCAGGCTTCTGTATTGGAACAATGCCCAAAAGATTCGATATCCATTTGCTTGACCATGTTGAGTACACGTTGGTTTCTTTCTTCCTTTCCCTGTGGTAACAGAGCCATATGCGTAATTTTGGCCGAAGTAAATAACGCTGCGCTCCCATTTTTGCACGTTGCAACACACGCACCACAACCAATACATGCAGCAGAATCAAAGGCTTCCTCAGCTAGCTCATGCGAAATAGGAATAGCAGACGCGTCGGGCGCCTGACCAGTATTGATAGATACGAAACCTCCCAAAGAGATGATTCGGTCAAAAGCAGCCCGATCTACTTTAAGATCTTTTTTCACTGGAAATGCGGATGAACGAAAGGGTTCAATCACAATAGTATCATTATCGCTGAAGGAACGCAGGTGCAATTGACAGGTTGTCGTATGTTTCAGCGGGCCATGTGCTATACCGTTAATCATTACGCCACATTGGCCGCAAATCCCTTCCCTACAATCATGATCAAACTCGACAGGTTCTTCCCCATTGACAATAAGCTTTTCATTCAAGGTATCTAACATTTCAAGAAAAGACATGTGCGGGTTAAGCCCTTGCAGATCATAGGCGACTAGTTTTCCTGTTGATTGATTATCTTTTTGTCTCCAAATTTTAAGATGTAGATCCATAATTATTCATTTTATTTGTAGCTTCTTACTGTAGGTTGTATTTCTTCAAAAGTCAATTGTTCTTTGATTAATTCTGGTTGCTCCCCATTTTCTTTCCATGCCCAGGCAGAAATAAATTGAAATTCAGCATCATTTCTCAAGGCTTCTCCGTCTGCTGTTTGGTATTCCTCTCTAAAATGGGCGCCACAGGATTCTTTACGCGTCAATGCGTCATAGCACATCAATTCACCTATTTCAAAATAATCTGCAACACGTCCAGCTTTCTCCAATTCCGTATTTAATGAATTTGGTTGCCCGCTAACCATCACATTATTATAAAATTCCTGTTTAAGTTTTCTGATTTCGCTTATGGCATAGTTAAGCCCTTGTTCATTCCTTGCTAGACCGCAATAATCATAAAGCAACTTGCCTAATGTTTTGTGAAAATGATCAACGGTCTTTTTGCCCTTGATTTGCAATAATTCGTCAATCTGTTTTCTAACTGCTGATTCTGCCTTTTCAAATTCTGGGTGATCCGTAGAAATTTTTCCAGTGTGAATTTCATTCGATAAATAATTGGCAATGGTATAAGGCGCTATAAAATAGCCATCCACCGAAGCCTGAAGTAGCGAATTTGCCCCTAAGCGATTCGCACCATGGTCGGCAAAATTAGCTTCACCAAGCGCAAAGAGACCCGGCAAAGTTGTCATTAGTTCATAATCTACCCAAAGCCCTCCCATTGAAAAATGGGCCGAAGGCGAAATCATCATCGGTTCGGAATATGCATCATAGCCCGTAATCTTATGATACATATCGAAGAGATTACCGTATTTCTCCTCAATCTTTTGCTTTCCTTGCTCTTTGATTGCTTTAGCAAAGTCAAGGTAAACCGCATTTTTTAAGGGGCCTATACCAAACCCGGCATCAATCCGTTCCTTGGCCGCCCTTGATGATATATCTCGCGGAGCAAGATTGCCAAATGCTGGATATCGCCGTTCCAAATAGTAATCCCGATCTTCTTCAGGAATATCATTGGGCGCTCTTTGTTCCTCTTGTTTTAACGGAACCCAAATGCGTCCATCGTTACGCAAAGATTCTGACATCAAAGTCAGCTTGGATTGATAATCGCCCGATTGCGGCAGTGATGTTGGGTGAACCTGGATCCAGCTCGGAGATGCCATCAATGCTCCTTTTTTATGTGCCCTCCAAATCGCAGATCCATTACAGCCCATCGCCAGTGTAGATAAATAATAGATTTTACCATATCCACCTGTAGCGAGTATAACCGCATGGGCAGCATGTCGTTCGATTACTCCGGTGTCTAAATTCCGAACAATAATACCGCGCGCTTTTCCATCAATGACAACAACATCCAGCATTTCATGACGGGAAAACAACTGAACAGCCTTTTTGCCAACCTGACGCATTAATGCTTGATAGGCTCCCAATAGCAGTTGCTGTCCTGTCTGGCCCCTAGCGTAGAATGTCCGACTCACTTGAACCCCTCCAAAAGAGCGGTTGTTTAGATATCCTCCATATTCACGTCCAAAAGGAACACCCTGCGCGACAGCTTGATCTATGAGATTCAAGGAGCATTCAGCCATCCGATAAACATTAGCTTCGCGAGCACGAAAATCCCCACCCTTTAAGGTATCCACAAACATGCGATATACACTATCACCATCATTCTTGTAATTTTTTGCTGCATTGACTCCTCCTTGGGCTGCCACAGAATGGGCTCTTCGGGGACTGTCCTGAAAGCAGAACGATTTTACCTGATAACCCATTTCGCCAAGCGATGCCGCGATTGAACTTCCCGCTAGCCCCGTTCCAACAACAATGATATCCAATTTTTTCCGATTGGCTGGGTTCACAAGCTTGGCCGTTTTTTTATAACGTTCCCATTTTTGCTCCAAAGGTCCTGCTGGTATTTTTGCGTTTAAAATCATGTCTTCGCCTTTAGTTAATAGTAAAAAATATATAAATTGGCATCAATGCAAAACCAATGCTGATAATAACCGAATAAGTAATACCAATTACCTTAAACCAACGTACAAATTTTGGATGGTACAGTCCAAGTGTCCGTACTGCACTATGAATGCCGTGGATAAGATGATAACATAAAGCCAGCATTGACAAAACATAGATTAACACATACCACCACTGTTGGAATACGGCAATAACCAATACATAGAGGTCCTTGTTTCCTTTGACATCTAGCGGCGGTGCGCCAAACTTATAGACATACCAGAAGTTCTGTAAATGGATCACTAAAAAAATCAGGATAAGCGTACCCAAAATTCCCATATTTCGCGAATAGCACTTACTTGCGCGTCCACGATGATCCGATTGATATTTGCCGCCTGCTTTCTTATTCTTTATCGTGATAACTAAGCCATCTATGGCGTGCAGTATAATGCTCAGATAAAGTACATAAGAGACTATTTTAATCAGGATATTTCCTGATAAGAAATGGGAATAAGCATTAAATTGCGAATGTGCCTGCTCCTCAGGTAAAAATAACTGTAAGTTTCCCAGAAAATGGATAAGCAAAAAGAAAGCGAGAAATAACCCTGTTAAACACATGAGCATCTTCTTTGATAAGGTCGATAGCATAAGCTTTTTTCTTTAATAATAACCAATGACTTTCATCCATAATCCGCCTACACCCATATAGATAATAAGTAGGACGATCCCGATTTCTAAACCACGCAACCACCAGGACTTGAGATCAACATAACCGCTACCAAAAAATACCGGTGCCGGCCCATGACCGTAATGTGTTAATACGCCGTATATGGACCCGAGGAACCCAAGCATCATGGCCAATAACATGGGCGGAATACCTAATGATACCCCAACGCCCAATAATGCTGCATACATTGCAGCAACGTGGGCTGTAGCACTCGCAAAGATGTAATGGCTAAAGAAGTACACCAAAATAATTACCGGGAAAGCAATTTGCCAGCTCAGCCCTCCAATCTGTACCTTGATCAAATCACTGAACCAGCCTATAAATCCGAGTTCATTCAGTGAACTGGCCATCATCACCAAAACGGCAAACCAAACAATTGTATCCCAGGCGCCCTTCTCAGCTTTTACATCTTCCCATGTCAACACCGAAGTGAGCAAGAGCAAGGTAAGCCCAATAAATGCAGTCGTAGTCGCATCAATAGACAATGTACCCCCAAAAATCCAAAGTGCCAAAAGAATAAAAAAGGCCAATAACATCAACCATTCATTTCTGGATATTGGTCCCATCTCCTTTAATTTTTCTGCGGCCATTTTCGGTGCATCCCCTGTCTTCTTTAGCTCAGGTGGATAAAGTTTGTATAATACCAGTGGAACAACAAAAAACGCAACAATCCCCGGAATAAAACCAGCCACTGCCCAAGACATCCAAGTAATATCAATTCCAAGATTGGCGGCAAACTTTTGACACATTGGGTTACTCGCTGTTCCAGTTAAAAACATGGAGGATGCAATCAAATTCATGTAGTAGCTATTCAATGTCAGATAGGAACCCAATTTTCGATGTGTCTCAGGCCTGTCGGGAACAGAATCAAAACTGATGGCCATTGACTTCATAATCGGATAAATAATACCACCGCCTCTGGCGGTATTACTGGGAATTGCAGGTGCTAAACATACATCCGCTAAGCCTAAGCCATACGCTAGCCCTAATGAACTTTTTCCAAATACACGTATAAAAAGAAATGCGATGCGATTACCTAAGCCTGTTTTGATAAAACCTCTTGCAATGAAAAAGGAGATTCCAATCAGCCAGATAACTTTGTCTCCAAAACCAGTTAGTGCTTTGGTAATCGATTTACCGGCATCTCCCGGAGCGAGAACCTGTGTCAGTGCGGTGAACGCGATCGCCATCATACACATGGTTCCCATTGGTGCAGCCTTAAGAATAATACCGAGAATGGTAGCGGCAAATATGGCAAACAAATGCCACGCTTCGGGACTGACACCCTGAGGTACAGGAATAAACCACAAAATGAGCGCAACAATAAAGGTGATGGCAACATTTTTGATGCTAATTTCTTTCATAATAAATGGCGTTTAAAAGATTAAAATCTACTTTGTACTTGAACGATAAATAAATTTTTATTGTATTCATTGGTATTCTGAGTTTGTTTCTTATAACGGTCGAGCTGAAGACCGAGCTGTATACGGGCACCATAATTCTTTAAAAACTCCAGACCAAACATAGGCGTAAAAGTTTGCCTTGCATTTGCATTTAACTTATAATTTGGATCGATATACTCGTAACGACAAGAAAGCTCAAATGCACTGAGGTTGTAATAATTAACTTCATACCTCAAATTTGGAAGGAAATAGATGCCCCGAATGAGGTAATCGCTTAGTTTTGATGTCCGCGCACTCTCATCCAATGCATAATACAAGTTATGATTTATGGCCTGTTTTGCTTCCAGCTGCATATCCAGGTTCCAACGTTTTCCAAAGTCTATGTTTCCACTTAAGTCTACGCCCAGTGCATGTACTTGCTTTTTCACGACCTCACCTATCCCACCATTTAATCCTAGATTGACTCCATATTTCTTTGAAAGCCCAAATACTAAGCGCGTTGAATATTGTTTTCCGTTGTCATTATCCACGACTTGGTTTTTACCATTTCCATTAACCACCGAAAAGGAATAACTGAATGGCATATCTCCTAAATTTACTTCCCCCGTTGCAGCCATTCCTATCTGGAAACTCGCCCAGCCCAACTTACCAAATTCAAGGTATTGATTTGACCAGTCCAACGATTTAATAATATCTATTGGGTAGGTTTCCTCAATGCCAAACCAAGGTCGGAACTGACCAACTGTAATGGCTAATTTAGGGCTAAAAGTATATTTTAAATAAGCATTCTCAAGCACCTTTGTTTTTGGGTCACTTTTAAAATCAGCCAGGTTGGCAAGCACAGCCACTTCGGTCCGTTTGCTGATCTGCGCACGCATCTGCACCCGCATATACTTCACCATAAAGTTATTGTCTGTTCCTGAGCCATCACTGTGATGGAGCCCGTTGACATCCACGTCTTTCGTTGTACTGATGAGGTACCTTGCTTGAAAAAGTCCTTTTATCTGTAATTTAGGGTAGGTTGCATCTCCTTTGGTCTGCTGTACCGAATCTCTTTTAACTGACTCAACTGGACCAGGCTCCTGCCCCTTGACAGTTGGGCATAGCAATATGTATAAAACAGAAATTAGAACGTAAAGTTTCCTCATATCTAAAATTATTATCTATCCGCTAGTAGCCTAGCGCGCTTTTCAATGTCAATAATGTTATCATTTATTCTTTCCCTACTAACATATAGACAGATGAATGGTTTTAATTTTTTTTATAAAATTTATAACTCAAGGAAAATATTAACCAAATACACATGAAGTTGAGTAAATTCCTTGTTTTTATGTATTTTCACGGCTGGATGTAAAATGAACGCTAACGCTAAACTGCAGTTATTATAACCTTTAAGATCTTCATAAACTGTTACATCCTGTAGGATACATTATAGATAAATTTTAGAACCAATCAATCGTATGAAAGAACAATTAATCAGAAAATGCTGTCTCTGCCTAGTACTAATTATCTATGGATTTTACATCCCCGTTTCCAAAGCTGCGAAACGAGAGAAACCGGCCATGTTCTGGACATGGCTTGACTATAATCCGGCTACAAATTTTGACTCCATCTGCCGTGAGATGAATTATTTGGGTATAGATGGGGTTATGTTAAATGCGGCAAGTCCTGATGAATATCGTGTTGCGATTCCTATAGCAAAAAAATATGGCATACAGGTAATTGCTTGGTTGTGGACCATGAACCTGGAACATGATCGGGATAAAGTTCTCAGGGAACACCCAGACTGGTTTAGTGTCAATAGAAATGGAAAAAGTTTGGCTGATACCACAGCATATGTTGGGTATTACAAATTCCTATCACCTGTCGTGCCAGAAGTGAAAGATTACCTTAAACAAAAGATCCAATCCTATTGCGAAGTTGATGGGCTCGCCGGAATCTCGATAGACTATAATCGTTATGTTGATGTTGTATTACCGACTACATTGTGGCCAAAGTATAATATCGTCCAAGACCGTGAATACCCTGCATGGGATTATGGATACCATCCAATTGCAATAGCAAAATTCAAAAAACAATACGGTTATGACCCTAGAGCACAAAAAGATCCTTCAAAAGATTTAAAATGGAGACAGTTTCGTTGTGACCAGATCACTGAAATAGCTAATATGATTGCAGATGTTGTACACGCTCATGGAAAGACAATGGCTGCGTCTCCTTTTCCCACGCCTAAAATGGCTTCGAGAATGGTTCGTCAAGACTGGGGTAAATGGAACTTAGATCTTGTATTTCCAATGGTCTATAGCAGCTTTTACACAGAAGACCCGAGCTTTATAAAAGACTGTACCTTGGAAAATGTTAGAGATAAAGCAAGCCATACCACCCTTTATTGTGGTTTAATGGCTAAAAACAATGATGAAATGTTTGTTGATATGGATGAAGCATTGAACAATGGTGCTCAGGGTATTTCAATTTTCACTATACATACCCTCCGGGATCCAAAATTCAAAGAGCGCTTCAGAGCTTATACAGCAGCTGCAAAATCAAAAAAAGAAAAAAACAATGGAACTTTACCTCAAATCTCAGGCAATAAGGTAGAAAATGATCCTTTTAAAAAGGCTGGAATTATGAAATTAATCGCACAAAAAATTCAGGACATGGTAAAGGCTGAAAATCCGGCAGCAAACCCTGTAGCATTGTCAAAATATAAGCAAATTGACAGTTATGATGTGACCAAAAAATATCTCGTAAAGGATACAGTCAGCCAAAAGAATTTCTATGTTACTTTCTTCTTCTATGGCGACATTCTTTCAGGCTGGAATGTTGATCCTGCACCTGCAAATAGCTAGAATAGATATACTTTGCTATCTTTGGGATTTTATAAAAAATTGAACACATGAATAAAACTTTTGGCTTGATAACAGCGCTGTTTATCCTGAGCTATACAGGTGCGGCAGGCCCCTGCCTTGCGCAACGGACGGCGACTGAATCAACAGTACGGGATACGACAGCCTTAGATCAAGCAACTTTAAATACCATTCTCGAAAAGAGCCGTCAATGTTATAAACAAGGAAAAGTAGCAGATTACATACCCGAACTGGGCAAAGCAAATGCGCAATCCATTGCACTTTCTGTTGTCAATAGCAATGGTACTGTCGTCAGCGCCGGGGATATCCAGCAGAAATTCACCATCCAGAGTATATCGAAGATCATTGCACTGATGATTGCGGTCCAGGAAAATGGAGAAGCAACTATTTTTGAGAAAATGGGGTATTTTGGCACAGATAAGCCTTTCAATCATTTTGGCAATCTGGAGACGATGGGAAAACCGCTTAATCCAATGATGAATGCGGGTGCCATACTGACCACAGCACTTATTAAAGGAAAAGGTGAAGAACCATTTGTTAAAATCCTTAAGATGATCCGTTTCATCACAAACAATGAACATATTGATTATAGCCATGCAGTGTACAACTCAGAAAGGGAAACAGGGCATCGCAATCGAGGCATGTTCTATATCATGCGAAACAATGGCTTAATTGATGGCGAAGGAGAAGAAAAACTCAATAACTATTTTAAACAATGTTCGATCGAAATCACGGTCGAAGATCTAGCCAAAATAGGTTATTTTTTTGCCCACCATTGCGTCCGTTATGATGGGAACAAACAATATCAGGACCGCAATCTATCGCAGCTGATTCAGTCACAGATGTTAATCGCCGGTATGTACGAATTCAGTGGTGAATATGCACGTACGGTTGGTTTGCCCAGTAAATCCGGTGTCGGTGGCGGAATCACGGTCAGTGTCCCCGGTAAAATGGGGATAGGTGCCTTTAGTCCCGCTTTAGACCAGCATGGCAATTCGCTTGTGGGTTACCGCATGATCCTTGATCTGGTAAAAGCCAGACAACTCAGTATTTTTAATTAACAGATTAACTCCTGTTAATTAACCCTTTATAAAACCGAATTCCTATTTCACTTGTTTATTCCTTGGCCGACATAGCTATATGAAGGCTAAGGAATTATTAAATACCAAAAATTAAACCAATGGTCAGAACAGAAACAATAATCGCTGTAGAAAGCGTTCCAGCAAGTTCATCATTTTATCAGAAACTACTGGGCTGCAACAGCGCGCATGGTGGCGAGACTTTTGAGATACTAACAGTCGATAATCATGTCATTTTATGCCTTCACAAATGGGGTGAACACGCGCACCCTACACTACTCCAACCCAAAAATGCCGGAAATGGTCTCATCTTATTCTTTCGGGTAGGCAATCTCCAGGAGGTATTTGAAAATGCCACAAAACTCGATGCTACTTTCGAAAAGGAAATTCATTACAATGAAAACTCCCTAAAAAATCAGTTTATTCTTCGGGATCCGGACAACTATTACCTGATGATATCTGAATAAGAGGATTCGTCCGTGAATAATTCCCATGGACCAGGGTACTAAATGTTGCTTTGATTAGTTTTCTTAAACCAGTTTAAGTTTATTATTCAATCTTTCCTCCAACTTTGTCATATAAAAATATAACACAATGACAGCACGATTAAATATTGCAAAAGTAGACGCAACAGCGTACAAAGCAATGATGGGTTTAGAAACCTATCTTGCTGAGACTTTTTTAACTCCTATCCAAAAAGAGCTCATTAAGATAAGGGCATCCCAAATTAATGGATGTGCTTTTTGCCTGGATATGCATACAAAGGACGCGTTAAAGTATGGTGAAACTCCACAAAGGATATTTTTACTGAACGCTTGGCGCGAAACCGAATTGTTTAATGTCGAAGAACAGGTCTTATTGGAGATGACAGAGGAAATTACATTAATTCACCAACAGGGCTTAACGGAGCAAACCTATCAGAAAGCAAAGAATCTCTTTGATGAAAAACAAATTGCACAGATCATCATCGCTATTATTACGATCAATGCTTGGAACAGAATCGGAATAAGCACACATTTAGAATTATTGAAATAGCGAACAAGACGCCCTATCCCGGAATTGAATGAACCTATTTATGAATATGAACAAAGATTTTGATCGAGGACTAAAAAACTTGAAAGATATCTAAAATAGCTTAAGAAAATCTTGATACAAAAAAAAGTATTTAAAGCACAGTTGAATCTGCTCTAAATACTTTTTATTTTTCTTGAAAACAAACCGAATTAACGACGGCTCATTAGGATACGTAAAATATACCAAAACAATAGCATAATAGAAGAAAATAGCTGTAAAGCCGCTCCTACATACTGCTCATTGCCGTATTCATATTTTAGCTTCTGCGTTTGGTACAAAATGCTACCCGAAGCGATCAAAACCATGATTACCGAAAACCAAAGTCCCAATTGAAATCCAAATATTGCTCCAGCGACAATTGCGCCCAATGCTAAGAAACCGCCAATAACCAGGATATTTTTCAGAAAAGAAAAATCCTTATTTGACATAAAGGCAACGGCTGTCAGTGCTGTAAACAGCGCAACAGTCATGATGCTTGCCTGATATAGCATACTTGCCCCATCTGTCATCGCCGCAGCGATGTAAATCATTGGTAAGAAAATAATTGCCTCCAACACGATGTAGAATGCCAGTCCCATATACTGCGTCTGTCGGCTTTGGGCTAAGGTCCATCTCGAAGAAAGTGACGCTCCTAACCAGAAGCAACCAAGAAGAAATAACCAGATAAATTTTCCACTGACCATCCAGACGATAAAATCATAAGGCACTAATTTTATCAACAGGCTTTCTAAAACAATAAATGCCAAAATCGAAAGGGCAACATGAAGATATGTTTTCTTATAGAAAACTCCCCTTTCAGCCTCATCATTAATAAGTAAATATTCTTGTGATTCCATAAAACAGATAATAAGATATATTAATATAAATTAAAAATAAGCATTAATTCTATTTTAGCAAGAAATAATTTCAGTGGTGAGGGCAAAAAAGAACCCCGCCTAGCGGGGTCCATTCAAACAAACAACTTATTTCCAGCCTCCTCCCAAATCTTTGTAGATATTGACAACAGCATTCAGCTGTTGCTTCTTAGTTTCTATTAATTCAAGTTTTGAATCCAATACATCGCGTTGTGTCATTAACACTTCCATATAATCGGCACGTGCCGACTTGAATAAATCACCTGATACGACCACTGAATTATTAAGCACCTCAACTTCTTTGGTTTTAAAATCATAGCTCTTTCCAAGATTTTCGATATTAGAGAGCTGTGTGGATACTTCGAGATAGGCATTTAGGATCGTCTTCTCGTAATTATAGACGGCCTGTATTTGTTTGGAGTTTGCCGTACTGAACTCTGCTTTTAGTCCATTTTTGTTCAACAGAGGCGCTGCCAGCTCACCTATTATATTATACAGCATAGATTCTGGCATTTTAAATAGATAAGACGGCTTAAAAGCTTGCAAACCAAGAGCAGCAGATATCTCTAAAGACGGGTAAAACTCTTTTCTTGCAATCTGTACATCCAATTTGGCGGCTGCCAGTTCATATTCCGCCTCACGAATATCAGGCCTATTACTCAATAGTTGACTAGGGATACCTGTTTGTACTTTCGAAGGTATCATATCCACAAAATTGCTTTTATCGCGTTTTATCTCCTGTGGGAAACGTCCTAAAAGAAAATTGATACGGTTTTCCGTTTCTTTAATCTGTTGTCGCGTTTCGAATTCCATGCCCTTCGTTTTCAATACCTCCGCCTGAAATTTCTGAACAGCAAGTTCCGTCACACGTGCCGCTTGCTTCTGTAGTTTGATTACTTCTAGCGCATTGTCCTGCAACTCGATACTTTGTTTAATGATCGTCAATTGGTTATCTAATGCTAATAGTTCATAATAAGAGCGGGCAACCTCTGCAATAAGACTGCTCAGGACAAAGTTTTTGCCTTCGACTGTAGCGAGATAACGGTTTAATGCCGCCTGTTCGGAATCTTTAAGTTTTTTCCAGACGTCAATTTCCCAGCTTGCATAAGCCCCTATCGTTAAATCACCTAGTGGATCAGGCATCTCCTTACCTGGCGCAATCTCTGTGCTGGCGTCACCTGCTCCTTGGCTGGTATAACGGCCGACTTTTTCCACACCGCCACCGGCGCGTAAACTTACACTTGGTTTCAACGCGCCTTTTCGCAATAAGATATCGTTTTTGGCGATTGCCAATTCCTGCAAGGTCACATTTAACTCCTGGTTATTTTTTAATGCGGTGTCTATTAACGCAACTAAATTGGGATCACTAAAAAAATCACGCCACTTCACGCTCGCCGAACTCGTTGTATCTTGTGTTACAGCTTCGGCAAATTGCTGTGGCACCTGCTTATTTTCTTGAATCTGCGTTGCTTTAGGAACTTTGCAGCCGGTCACTGCCGTTGACAACAGAAGTCCTATTATCCAGTGTTTATTTATTTGACTAGCCATTGTTATCGATTTCTTCAGTTAACGGATTCTCATCTTCGTGTTTGATGAGCTTGCGTTTGGAAGCAATTGTTCCAAAAATAAAGTACAGCCCCGGTATGACAAGGATACCAAATACAGTTCCAAATAACATACCTCCTGCTGCTGCTGTACCAATAGTCCGGTTGCCGATCGCTCCTGGTCCGGAGGCCATTACTAATGGAATCAAACCTGCAATAAATGCAAAAGATGTCATTAAGATAGGCCTAAACCGTACTTTAGCACCTTCCAGTGCCGCTTCGATAATACTTAACCCTTGTGCATGTCGTTGTGTGGCAAACTCAACGATTAAAACCGCATTCTTACCCAGTAATCCAATTAGCATCACCAAAGCTACCTGAGCGTAAATATTATTTTCCAACCCAAGGACTTTCAACAAGAAAAATGCACCAAAAATACCGATTGGCAAAGAAAGTAACACTGCAAACGGCATGATAAAACTCTCATACTGTGCTGATAAAATAAGATAGACAAAGCCTAGACAGATCAAAAATATATAGATGGCCTGGTTACCACGCCCGACTTGGTCTTTGGAGATACCCGCCCAATCTATACCATAGCCATGCGGCAAGGTTTTTGCCGCAACTTCATTAATCACCTGAATGGCCTCACCACTACTATACCCAGGGGCGGCGGAGCCGGAAATTTCAGAAGCCATGTACATATTATGCCGAGTGATCTCTGATAGTCCGTAGACCTTTTCCATATGCATAAACGCTGAGAAAGGCACCATCTCATCCTTGTCATTTTTCACGTATAGCTTCAGGATATCCTCCGGAAGAGCTCTATACTGTGGTAATGCTTGTACCATGACCTTATATTGCCGGTCATACTTAATAAAATTGGTCTCATAGTTACTCCCGACCAATGTAGAGAGTGTATTCAAGGCATTATCAATCGTGACACCTTTTAACTGGGCCATATCATTGTCGATATGGAGCATATACTGAGGGAAACTCGCGCTATAAAAGGTGAAAACAGAGGATAGCTCAGACCGTTTATTCAATTCACGAACAAAATCCTTACTCACAGTTTCCATTTTCTTGTAGTCACCTGAGCCCGCTTTATCCAAAAGTCGCAATTCAAATCCCCCAGCAGCACCATAGCCTGGCACCGCAGGTGGCTGGAAAAATTCGATGGAAGCACCGGGAATATTTTTCGCGGCGTTTTCCAGCTGTTCAATAATTTCCTGCGACGATTCTTTACGCTCCTCCCAACTTTTTAAATTGATCAGACACGTTCCTGTATTGGCCCCTGTTCCTTCAGTCAATATTTCATAACCCGCCAGCGAAGAGACCGATTGTACACCATCGATATCCTCCGCTTCCTTCTGCAGGGTTTGAGCAGCCAAATTTGTCCGCTCTAAAGTTGATCCCGGCGGCGTTTGGATAATGGCGTAAATCATCCCCTGATCTTCATTTGGAATAAAACCTGCTGGTACAGAATTATTCAAAAAATAAGCGCCGACACAGAATCCGATCAACACCACAAACGTAAGGAGACGTTTGTCAACAATACCTTTTAGTAGGAAAACATATTTGTTTGACATTTTGTCAAACAAGCGATTGAAGGCATCCAAAAACTTGTCTACAATAGATTTTTTGCGCGGCTTTCCGTGGTTATTCTTTAGCATGATAGCACACAATGCAGGTGTCAATGTCAATGCCACCAGCCCCGATAAAATGATTGACGTCGCCATCGTAATGGAAAACTGGCGGTAAAATATCCCGACAGGTCCGGACATAAAGGCTACAGGTATAAATACCGCTGCCATCAGAAACGTTATCGCGATGATGGCTCCGCTGATTTCATGCATCGCTTTCTTTGTCGCCTTATACGCAGAGATATGCAGCTCTTCCATCTTGGCGTGCACCGCCTCGATGACAACAATGGCATCATCAACCACAACACCAATAGCCAATACAAGAGCAAACAAGGTAATCAGGTTGATCGTAATACCAAAAAATTGCATAAAAAGAAACGATCCTACTAAGGAAACCGGCACCGCAATGGTCGGAATCAATGTCGAGCGCCAATCTCCCAAAAATAGGAAGACAACGATCGCTACCAAAATAAAGGCTTCAACTAAGGTATGGATAACCTTTTCCATGGAGGCGTCCAAAAATTTAGAGACGTCATAACTGATCTCATAATCCAGTCCTTTGGGAAATGAGCTTTTCAGTTCTTTCATTTTATCTTTAACATCCTGGATAACTTGAGAAGCATTACTACCATAGGATTGTTTCAGTACGATTGCAGCAGACGGTTTCCCATTTAAGGTCGAATAGATATCATACATTGCCGAACCGAATTTGATGTCCGCAACGTCCCTCAGACGTAACATTTCACCGTTGGCATTTGTACGCAGCACGATATTGCCATAGCCCTCTGTCGTGGTAAAACGTCCGGGATATTTCAGCACATATTCAAAGGACTGTGAAGTAATACCGGATGACTCTCCGGCCTTACCCGGAGATGCCTCCAAACTTTGTTCTGAAAGGGCTTTCATTACCTCCTCCGCTGAAATTTTATACGCTGTCATGCGATCTGGTTTCAACCAGATCCGCATGGCCAATTCCCGTGTTCCAAGAATATTTGCCACACCAACGCCATCGACACGCCGCAGCTCCGAAACGATGTTCATATCCGCGTAGTTGTACATAAAATTTCCATCAAGGTCTTTGTCCTTACTGTAAAGGTTGATATACATCAACATATTAGATTCTTCCCTTGTAATCTTAACTCCCTCCCGTACGACAATAGGCGGAAGCTTGTTGACGACCGAAGCCACACGGTTCTGCACATTCAAGGAAGCTTGGTTTGGATCCGTGCCCAGATTGAACACCACCTGGATACTAGCTTCCCCGTCGTTACCGGCGTCTGAAGCCATATATTTCATTCCGGGGACACCATTTATGGCGCGTTCAAGTGGAATAATCACTGATTTTATCATCAATTCACCATTTGCACCTGGGTATTCTGCTGTAATATTTACTTTAGGTGGTGATATGGATGGAAACTGAGTTACTGGAAGTTGTACCATGGAAAGAACCCCAAGAAACACAATGATCAGTGATATGACAATCGAAAGTACAGGTCTATTTATAAAACGACTAAACATAATTATTTAAGAGTATGGGGATTTATTCTGTTTTTAACTTCAAATTAGAAATGGCTTCTTTTGGTTGCACAAAACTATAGCTAATTTTTTCATCCTCTTTCACTTTTTGTATACCATCCAAAAGGAATCTATCGTCTTTTTGAAGTCCACTGGCAACCACATAAAGATCTGGAAGGGAATTACCTATGGTAATGTAACGGGCTTTTAATTTGCCATTTTTATCCACCACATAAACATATTTACGGTCCTGCAATTCATAGGTTGCTTTTTGTGGAATAATCAATGCCTGCTTTAATGGAAAATTCATGACAACTTTACCACTCTCACCATGCTTTAGCAATCGATTGGGATTTGGAAATCTGGCTCTAAACGCAATATTACCTGTTTCACTGTCAAACTCACTCTCTATGGTCTCTACCACACCATGTTCTGGAAATAATTCATTATTGGCTAACAATAATCCTACATGGGTATCTCCCCGTTTATTGATATTAGTTTGATAATTAAGATACTCGGGCTCAGAAACATTGAAATATACGAGCATCTGGCTATTGTCAGAAAGACTCGTTAATAATTCTCCTTCGTCTACCAGACTTCCCAATTTTAGGGGAATTCGGTCTATTGTACCATCAAATGGCGCTCTTATCTCTGTAAAGGAAAGGTGCAGTTTCGCAATAGCGGAAGCTGCTTTGGCCTGTTCCAATTTAGCTTTCGCCATGGCAAGTTCATTCGGGGACACTACATTTTTATCCGCTAAGCTCTTCGTGTTCTGTACTTCGATCTCAGCTACATTAACCTCGGCCATTGACTTTCTAAATTCTGCTTCATACATTTTGGGCATAATACGAAACAGTAATTGCCCTTTGTGTACAAATTGTCCTTCGTCCACAAAAATTTGCTCCAGATATCCTTTCTCCTGCGCACGTAATTCGATATTACGGAATGACTTAATCTGGGATACAAAATCTTTATGGATGGTTGTATCCATTTGTACCGGAGAGGTCACATTGAATTTTTCTTTCTCTTCTTTCTCTTCCTTTTTGGAAGTACACCCAATTTGGCATAATACCATAGCCAAATTAACGAGCATAAGTACTCTTTTCATTTGTAAACGTCTAATTAAAAATAAGTTTGATTGTTTGTTTGATATTCGAATTGAAATAACTTAATCCTTAACTTGTTACAGGACACAAAAACGGTAAATCATTGATAGACAAATGAAAACCCGGTTGATACAGAAATTAAAAAGAATAAGGCTAAGCTATTTTGGGGAATTGGCTACTAAATTCTCCAGTTTTGTTGAAGAATATATCTTTGTGGGTGTAAATAAGCGATAAAATTGCAAAAGGGAATCTTCTTTGCAAATCGGAATACAAAAATGAAAAGTACGACCGCACAGAACAATAAAGCTACAAAATCTGCAGCTGCATGTAGATCCTTGGTTAATTGAAAATTCTCGCTGTTAAATTCTTCAAAGACGGGATTTTCATCGTGAACATTTCCCGCAATGAGGGGGTCGATATGAGAGGTGAGCGAAGCAATCTTTTCCTTTAGATTAGCTTCATTATGCTGGTACATGAAACTGACCACAGGACGATCTGATTCATTGAGCACAGCATGGCTATTACCGCTCCTAATTAATAGGAAGACTATAAAACATAGAATTGTAATAACCGCTTTCATTTGTGGGCAAATATACTGGCGTAGAAATAATTTTAATAAGCTTTAACACAATTTAACAAAATGATTACATTCTGTCGATAGTAATCAAAATAATGAAAGCTGTTTTCCTGTTTTATCATCTTTTGGTGCTTTAGCTCGGCCGAGTACCGTTCGTCCATTATATCTCCAGGAATTCCTACGTTCATCCTCTATTACTTGTTGAATATCAAACTGTGGCATAAAATTATGCTCAGCATCCAAGATAATCTGATGAAGTTTATTTACGGACTTCAACTTATCGCTATTGCCCAGCTTTGATTTTTCAATACCTTTTCGTAGGATCTGAATACTTTGATCATAGATATCCAGAGGAACGGGAAAAGGATGTCCGTCCTTTCCACCATGTGCAAAAGAAAAGCGTGCCGGATCTTTAAATCGTGCAGGAGCACCATGGATCACCTCGCTGACAAGTGCCAACGATTGTAATGTACGGGGTCCCATTCCTTTTAACAGTAGAAGCTCCTCAAAATTCTGCGGTTGATTTTCCCGTGCGACATACAACATCGCCCCTAGCCTTTTCAGATCAACGTCTGTAGATCGGACATCATGATGGGAAGGCATCACTAACCTTTTAAAGTCCAATAATGCTTGAGAAGAATCTTCGTTTACAATAGTCATGATGCCAGCTCTGTTCGGAGCCGCACCAGAAGCCGTCAAATTTAAAATAATTCCCTGAGGACAACCGTTGATACCAGCATGGGGTTCTTCAATGAAAGAACGGACTTTGTCCGAATGCCAATGATAGCGACGAGCAGTTCCATCGTAATCGTGCATACCCTGTTGTACGACAGCCCAATGACCGTTTTTAGCCACAATAAAATTATGAAGATATAACTGATAACCATCTTGTATCGCTGTATTATCTACTTTTGCTACCAACTTGCTTGTTCGAACCAACCTATTACCATCCAAACCAGTTTTATCCGCAAGGTAAAGTAGTTCCTGAGGTGTACCTTTAGAAAATTTCCCCTTGCCACCACATATATAGAGACCGAATGCATCCGCACAGGGGTTAATAGCGCGTTTTAGCGCTCCCATAACAGATGTTGTAATACCCGATGAATGCCAGTCCATACCGAGCACGGCGCCAAAGCTTTGAAACCAAAATGGATCTGCCAAGCGCCTGAGCACCTCATCTTGCCCATAGTCCATCAGGATCACCTCAACAATGGATTTGCCCAATAAACTCATCCGCTCATAAAGCCAAGCCGGTACCTTTCCATAGTGCAATGGCAAATCCGCTATTCCTGAATGCTCCATAAATAAAACTAAATTTATTAGCACAAATGTAATTCTTTTTATTGACCAAACAAGATTTTCTGAAATTTTAAATAGACGACCTGATACGAGAGACCTGTGTTATACTCTTTATTTATAAAATTGGAAATATACCTAAAGAAGCTCACAACGCACAGAATGAATAATAAAAAAGGCTGGATAATTAGCGAATTAATCCAGCCTTTTTTATTTCAATATTGAGTGTGCTCCCACACAGGGCAGTTACTCAATGTTATCCTTCGTTGGCGATTTACTTTCCAGTTAATGCCGATAGCAATCCCGCGCGGAAGGATGGATCTTTTTCGGAAAATTCAATACCATGCTTATACGTATCTATATTAAAAAACAACTCCGCTGGTTCTGCTTTTTTATTCTCTAAAAAGAGTTTAAAACTATATGCAGTTTTCTTTGATAAATCAACATTCATTTTATTGGATGAGAAGACATTGGGCAATACTACGTCTTTTGTAAAGCCATCGCTGGTTGGCATTTGAAACAATTCACCCAAGGCTTTGACTAGATTATTGGATTGCGTACCTAGGCTAGTAATTTTAATTTTCCCTTTAGTAAATCCGACGTCGTCACTTGGCTGACCATCAATAATACCCGCAGGTATAAAATCAATAATTTCAAATTTCGCGCCGACAGTATCCTGATTGTAAAGTGATTTCGTTGTATAAATACGGCTCGAATCTGTTTTTACTTCATCCGTAATACGCAAAAAGAAATTCTTCTTTTCGGGTCCAGGAGTGCCATTTGTCAATTTTTCGATGCGCACCCGTTCGATTGTATTTGTCGTCGCAGTATCACTTCCATCAGTTTTCTTCTGATTGGAATTTCCACAAGCAGCCAACATCAGCGTAGCTGTGGCAAGAATGGCTATAGATTGAATTTTGTACATGGTGATTTGTTTATTATCAGTAATCATTCAAATATTGTTCTTATAATATTACTATTATTACTGATAACAAACAACCATTGGCAATGTTTTTATTTTATTTCAATAAAGCTTCGTATAAAATTTCAACAGGATGAAAGGATTTTCTTCCAGCGCCATCCTTGATCTGATGCCGGCACGAAGTACCTGCTGCAGCGATTAAAGTTGCTGTATCCGTTTCGCGTACAGCTGGCAATAAAACCAGTTCAGCCACTTTCATTGAAACATCATAGTGCTCGGCCTCATACCCAAAGGAACCCGCCATCCCACAGCAACCTGAGGGAATAACTTCAACAGCGTAATTTGACGGAAAGGACAATACCTGCTGGGTCACACCCACCAAATGAAAAGCCTTTTGGTAGCAATGTCCATGCAGCTTGATTTTTCTGTCAACGGCAGTAAACTGTTCCTGACAAATACGGCCAGCCTCAATTTCCGCTAATAGAAACTCGTCAATCATAAGCGCATTTTTAGCAATCCGATGGGCATCAGCACGGAGATTTTCATCAACCAGACTTAAGTATTCATCCCTAAAAGTAATGATCCCAGATGGCTCAATACCTAACAACGGCATATCGTCCGTGATCAGATCTTTTAGAAAATTGATGTTTTGGTTGGCAATTTTCTTGGCTTCTTTGACAAATCCTTTGGAAAGAAAAGTCCGGCCACTTTGCACATGTTTTGGAATAATCACCTCATAGCCCAACGCCGTTAGTAGTTTATAAGCTGTAATACCGATCACAGCATCATTATATTCCGTAAACTCATCAGAGAATAGGTAGACCCGGCGCTTTTGTGGTACTATCTTTTGTCTCTTGACCCATTGGCTCAATGTTGTTCCATTAACCGTGGGAAGCGACCGCTTCGGCGCAAAACCGACCGTTTTCTTAACCAAACCGGACAGGAAATCGTTCTTCACAACAAAATTGTAAAGTGGAGCGACCAGCGAACCCAGTTTTTGAGAGTCGGTAAAGTTGGCAATCAATTTAGTCCTAAAACCAGCGCCGTGTTCATCGTAATAATGTTGTAAAAATTCTGCTTTCATTTTGGCAACATCCACACTTGAAGGGCATTCTGTTTTACAACCTTTGCAGCTCAAACATAAATCCATGACTTCCTTAATCTCCTCATGATCAAAGCGATTTCTCTTTGTGGAATTGGTCAAAAACTGCCGTAGCATATTTGCTCTTGCACGTGTTGTATCCTTCTCATCTCGAGTCGCCATAAAAGAAGGGCACATGGTACCGCCAGTAATTTCTGTTTTTCGACAATCGCCCGATCCCGAGCATTTTTCCGCTAAACGCAAGATAGATTCATCTTTCGAAAAATCGAAATATGTTTTTATAGCCGTTCTATTCTTGTCGTTATCGTAGCGCAGATGGGCATCCATTGGCGGTGTGTTGACAATTTTATTGGCATTAAAAATCCCCAGTGGATCAAAAATGACCTTGACTTCTTCCAAAAGCTTATAGACCTTTTCGCCAAGTACCTTACCAATGAACTCGCCTCGTAAACGCCCATCACCGTGCTCTCCGCTTAATGATCCATTATACTTTAAAACCAGGTCACTTGTTTTTTCCAGTATGGAGCGGAAAGTGCGTTTACCTTCTTCTGTTTTCAGATTGACAAAAGGTTCAATATGCAGTTCACCGGCTCCAGCATGCGCGTAATAAGAGGCATGTACGCCTTCTTCGATCAATAGCTTCTGAATATCGCTGACATATTCCGGCAGGTCTTCCGGAGAAACCGCACAGTCTTCGATTAAGTTTACAGGCTGACTATCACCCGGGAGATTACGGATAAGGCCAAGTCCCGCTTTTCTAACATCCCAGACTAAATTCGTTTGTTCGGTTCCAGTTATAAATGGATAAGCATAGCCTAATCCTCTTTCGATCAGTTCAGCCTTTAAAGCCATGGCTTTAGCTTCGGTCGCGGCTAAAGTATCACCTCTGAACTCGACGATTAATAATGCCTGCGGATCTCCTTCTATAAAAAAACGATTATATTGATAAGTAGGGTGACCAACCGTAAAATCCATAATATATTTATCCACCAGCTCCGAAGCCTCCGGCTTATGGTTCAATGCGATCACATTACCACGCATACATTCGACCATATCGGAAAAATGAACACATAATAGGCCCAATTCTTTCGGTGGTAAATCCATCAAGCGTAGCTTTGCCTCAGTGACAATCGCCAAAGTACCCTCCGAACCCGCCAAAAGATTACACATATTAAAAGGTTGATGTCGATCACTCAGAATGTCCAGCGCATAACCTGTGTTTCGTCTGGTAATCGAACGCTTGGGATAACCCGCATCAATATCTGCCAGATTTTGAGGATCTGTTAACAAGTCATTCATTTGGCGATAGATATCCCCCTCACGATCTGTCTGTAAAAGTTTTTTGAAATAACTTTTCTCGTCAAGCGAAGTAAAGCTTACTTCGGATTTATCATCTAGAAGTACATTTGCCGCAATGACGTTGTTCCGCGTATCACCCCAAACAATCGAATGAAGACCAGAAGAATTATTGCCGATCATCCCCCCGATCATGGCCCGGCTAGCGGTAGAGGTTTCGGGACCAAACATCAAGCCAAAAGGTTTAAGGTAGCTGTTTAAATCATCACGAATGACACCTGGTTCCACACGAACCCATTTCTCCTGTACATTCAATTCGAGGATACGGTTAAAATGACGGGATATATCCATGATAATACCATTTCCAACAACTTGTCCCGCCAACGATGTACCGGCGGCACGCGGAACTAATGTTGTTTGGTTTGCACGGGCAAAATCAATCAGGTTCTTTATATCATTTATATCAGATGGAATAGCCACGGCCAACGGCTTCTCCTGGTACACCGAGGCATCCGTCGAATAGGCAAGCAACATGGTTTGATGTAATGCTTCATCTGTATAGTACAACTCACCTTTCAGTTGAGCTGCCAATAAGGCTAATTGATTCTGATCTTTCACTGAATTTGCTTTTTAATATAGAAAACAAATTTAATTAAATTTCCCTTCGGAAAAAGCAACAATTGCAAGAAATATACAATTCTTTTCAAGAAAACGCATAAAAACGCAAACACAAAATGCAACAAACCCGAATTTTATTTCGTGTCTTCATCATTTGCTTGTATTTTTGCAATAGCAACACGATTTAATGAATTAACGTCTTCTTTGTTATATGCGTAATCTCATCCTTCGATACACATTACATTCAGATTTTATTATATATACGATTCGGGTAATGCTGGGATTTTTACTCGGCTATATGCTATTTGTATCCTTTCCGGAATATTCTGTGTCCTGGACTCTTATTTCAATTATCTTGGTCATATCTCCTCAAGAAAATGAGTCAAAAAAAATTGCTATTGATCGCGCAAAATCAAATTTTATTGGATCAGCTATTGGACTTAGTTTATACTTCGTCCCGATCCCGCAGCTTTATGCGATGATTATCGGCATGCTTGCTTCGCTCTGCATTTGCAAGATACTGAATATTATGGCTGTGGCGCGCACTTCTATGGTCGCGCTAATTATAGTTTATTTACATGAGCAAGAAAGTCGTTCCTATTTTGCGGCCCTGGACCGTTTTGGCTGTGTTTGCGTAGGGTGTTTGATTGGATTGGGCGTCATCTTATCTACCCGAAATATTATTATTGAATTAAGAAATCGGTATAATTGTTGATTATCATAGGCCAAAACACTTTCACAACTTATTAATACCCAATAAATTAAATCTAATCCCAAGTATAACCACCCATCTTAATCGAATAATATTCATTAATAAAACGTAGTACACAGAATAATATTCATAATCAATACATATATTTTGAATATTATACTTTTTTATTTACCTTTGCAGTCGAAATGACAAAAGTAGAATATAATTTAGATCAGGTGGATTACAAAATCCTTCGTTTGATGCAGGATAACGGGCGTATCAACAATGCTGATATTGCTAGAGAGTTAGGTATGGCTCCTTCAGCAATACTGGAACGCGTTAAAAAGCTTGAACAAAAAGATGTAATCTTAAAATATAGCGCCAAAATCAACCCAGCTGCTGTTGATCAAAAACTTTTATCATTTATTTTCATCAAAGCAAATGATATTATCGGCGAACAACGTGTGGGTCTTGCTCTCGCTGAAATCCCCGAAGTGCAGGAAGTACACGACATTGCCGGAGATGATGGTTATCTTATCAAGGTGAGAACACCTGATTCGACAGGTTTAGTGGATTTAATGCGTAATACATTAAGTAAGGTAGAAGGAATAATTTCCACACGTACCACAATCGTACTTCAGACGGTAAAAGAAGATCAACAGGTTGTTATACCTGAATAATAGAAAGGAGGTTTAATTATGTTGCAAGGACACAAAAAAGCTGCAAGCCCGCTGATGGTTGTAGTTGCTTATTTTATAATTTACGTAGTATGGGGGTCAACCTTCTTTTTTATAGAAAAAGCGTTGCATAGTTTTCCACCGTTTATATTGGGATCGTTTCGATTTGTTACCGCAAGTGCGATCCTGATGAGCTATTGTGCAATAAAAGGTTATAAATTATTTAATAAACGTTCCATATTAGAAGCTGCCTTTGTCGGATTTCTCCTTTTGTTTGTCGATATGGCCGGTGTCATCTGGGCGGAGCAATATGTATCCGGTGGAGTGGCTGCAATAATCGCAGCAGCAGCAGCAATCTGGTTTATTTTGCTCGACAAACCCAAATGGAAGGAGAATTTTAGCAGCATTACAACGGTAGCCGGGGTTATGCTTGGATTCGTTGGAGTCGTTATGCTATTTGCCGAACAGATTATGGCATCCAACGACAATGTTAATGGAAATTTGAAGATCATTGCTTTATGTATTTTGGTATTGGGCTCCATTGCATGGACAGTAGGTTCTTTAGCATCTAAATATTTCAAAAAATCAGAAGCACAAGAAAAAGAAGACTTACATGTTATGGTCAAAACAGCTTGGCAGATGGTCACCGCAGGTTTTCTTTTTAATATCACGGCACTTTTCACGGGCGAGTACGCATCATTTGAATTAAGCAGCGTCGCTCCTGTCGACTGGTTCAATTTAGGCTATTTGATCACATTTGGTTCTATCCTCGCATTTAGCTCCTACATTTGGCTTTTACAGGTGCGCCCAGCGATGGAAGTAAGTACTTATGCCTATGTGAATCCGATCATTGCGTTAATATTAAGTCATTTTTTCACTTCACATGCCGTGACGCCCTTGCAGATTGTAGGTTTGGCAGTTATTTTGTTTTCTGTTTTACTGATGAATTGGAAAGCTTACCGCACCAAACTATCAGCTAAAAATAAAAACAAAAAGGTCCTTCAAGGAAACACATTGGATACATTGACGAAAAATAATGACCGTCAAACTCCCATAGATGGTCTTCCTGAGGCAGAATTGGTTCACTAGGTTGTTATTTTTCTAATTATATGATAAAGCTTAACGTAGATTTATGTTAAGCTTTTATTGTTTTTATGTTTTTGGCAAAATTAGCGCGTAAGGAATAAGATTTCTTCGTATTTAATTGGCTAACTTTGCCCCAATATTTGGTTAAACTAACTATAATGAATATATCAAAGCAAATTGCCTTTATCGGTAGTCTTGGAGTCGCTTCGCTTTTGATGGTCACTGGTTGCTCAAAGCAACTCCACCCTACACAGAAGGATTTTCAGCAATATCATATTAATAAGGATGTACAAGTAGACCCTACTGTCGTTTCCATCTATGAGCCGTTCAAGCAAAAGATGGAAGCTGAAATGAACCGCGTTATCGGACACGCCGACAAGGCCCTCACAAAAGAGAAAACTCCTGAAACATTAATGGGAAACTTCTTTTGTGAAGCCTTATTATGGATGAGTGAGCATTATGCCCATAATCCTGCAGACCTGGCCTTTGCGACCAAAGGGGGAATCCGTAACGATCTCAAGGCTGGAAATATCACTATTGGCCATATCTTTGAAGTAATGCCATTTGAAAATACATTAACGATTCTTGAACTAAAAGGCAGTCAAATACGTCAGCTTGCTGATTATATCGCAGCCACCCATGGCCAACCCATTGCAGGTATGACCTTAACGATAACAGACAATAAAGCGCAGGACGTCAAAATTAAAGGACAGCCCATCGATGACAATAAATTATACAAACTGGTCACCTATGATTACCTTGCCAATGGTGGTGATAACCTCGTGTTATTAACGCAATCGGTCTCCAGAACCAACTACACCCAACGGATGCGCGAAGGTTTGATAGGATATGTAAGTGAATTAACAAAAGCAGGTAAACAAGTAAATGCGGAATTAGATGGAAGAATTAAAATCAATTAATCGGAGAACGTTTATCAAGCAAGCCGGTGGAATTTCTGCAGCACTTGCTTTGGGTTCATTACCTTTTCAGGCGGCGGCAGAACGTAAAAAGATCAAATTGACCATTTTACATACGAACGACGTGCATAGCCGAATTGAACCCTTTCCAATGGACGGTGGTAAGTACCAGGGACTGGGAGGCGTGGCTCGCCGCAGCACATTGATCAATAAAATCCGTAAGGAAGAAAAGAACCTCCTGTTGCTGGATGCCGGCGATATGTTTCAGGGAACACCATATTTTAATCTTTTTGGAGGTAAATTGGAATTGGACCTCATGACGAAATTAGGATATGATGCCGGGACTTTTGGTAATCACGAGTTTGACAATGGTCTGGACGGGCTCGTAAAATATCTGGATCACGCCAAATTCCCTTTTCTGACCGCTAACTACGATTTTAAAGGCACTGTGCTCGAAGGAAGGACACAAGATTATACCATTTTCCATAAAGGCGGTATTAAAATAGGTGTATTTGGGCTAGGTGTTGATATCGAAGGTCTGGTAGATCCCAATAATTATAAGGGTATGAGTTATCTGGATCCAATCGAAATCGCGAACAAAATTGTTAAAATCCTAAAGGAAAAACATAAGTGCGATCTTATAATCTGTCTTTCACACCTTGGATATCAATATGAGAATGATAAGGTTTCAGATCTGGTACTTGCCTCCAAAACATCAGATATTGATTTGATCATCGGTGGTCACACACATACTTTTTTAAATGAACCGACCTTGGTCACAAATTTAAAAGGAGCGCAGACAGTGATCAACCAAGTGGGCTTTGCAGGTATTAACCTCGGCCGAATCGATTTCATTATGGAACCCGGTTCAGGTAAAAAACAGCTGATAGCAAGTACATATCAGGTTAACCCGTCAATCGAAGAGTCACTATTGGCATAAACGTTATCAATTTATAATAGATGCCAAATTGACCAATATCAATTTGGCATTTTTTTATCAAAATGAGTTATAGCTTTTATAAGGCCGAGCTGCCCCTTCTATCGGAATGACAACAAAACGCTTATAAAAATAAACACCGTCTAAAAGCAAATTATTTGCATGAAAAAAATTATATCCATATACCTAGATTCTTTTAAAGGCCTTTCGCAGGCAGCCTGGCTTTTGGCCATTGTTATGTTGATCAATAGAATGGGTAGTATGGTCATCCCCTTCCTGGGACTTTATATGACACAGGTACTTCATTTCGATATTAAGCAAGTCGGAATTGTCCTGATGAGCTACGGTATAGGCTCTGTATGCGGCTCCTATATCGGCGGATGGCTAACAGATCGGATCGGCAGCTTTAAGGTGCAATTCGGGAGCTTGGTATTGGCTTCCCCCTTATTTCTATTAATCCCCTATTTTAAAGAAGTTCAATCCCTGTCCATCATGATCTTTACGCTAAGTCTGATTTTTGACGCATTTAGACCAGCGAATTCTGTTTCAGTGGCCAGCTATGCGAAGCCTGAAAATATAACCCGTGCCTTTTCACTAAACAGACTGGCTATCAACCTGGGCTTTTCAATTGGCCCTGCCGTTGCCGGTTTTCTCGCTACAATTTCGTTTAACTGGATTTTCTATGGAAACTCCTTTGCCGTGCTATGTGCAGCAGTAATTTTCTTTATCTTTTTTAACAAAAGACAAAAAAGAACGGATGTTAAAGCAAAAAAAGACGCTTTGGTGCACAGCGAGGTAGCAAACCAAAGCCGCAACCCCTATACGGATGTTCCCTTTGTGTTATTCAATATCTTCTGCTGTATTTTTTCATTTTGCTTTTTCCAGTTAATTACAACCTTGCCGATATTCTACCGCGAAGTACATCACTTGGATGACCATCAGATCGGATTCCTATTGGGCTGGAGCGGTTTTGTGATTGTTTTACTGGAGATGTTTGTTGTTCATGTCGCCGAAAAGAGGTTTTCACTGATCAGCACCTTGGTGTTTGGTACATTTCTATGTGCCAGTTCATATGCCATGCTGAATTATATGGGCGGACTTGGCTGGTTATATTTCACCTTCTTTATTTTTGGCCTCGGTGAGATGCTGACATTACCATTTATGGCTACTGTATCCGTTAACCGCTCTACCCCAAAAACACAAGGCGCATATATGGGTTTCAATTCCCTGGCATTCTCCGCAGCAAATATTTTTTCGCCACTGCTTGGGACTTCCATTGTTGACTCCTTTGGTTTCACCACACTTTGGTGGGCAACAGCACTAACATTATCCTTCACGGGACTTGGTTTTTACCTTGTGCTGAAGTGGATGCGATAAACAACAAGGGGGCATTTCAAATGAAATGCCCCCTTGTTGTTTATCAATAAGATCCGGAGATTTTCCTACCAGATCTTAATACGTTTGTCCATAGGAACAAACATCTTGTCGCCATTTCTCGTTTCCCAGGCATCATGGAACGCATCTAAATTGATAATCGGTGCGAAAGCACGATACTGCGCGGGAGAATGCGGATCTGTTTTTACCTGATTCACAACAAACTCATCCGTTGTTTTCGTTCTCCAAATAGTTGCCCAAGAAAGGAAAAAACGTTGGTTTTGTGTAAATCCATCAATCAAACCAGGATTTCCTTTATCTTTTAAATAAAGCTGCAAAGCATCAAAGGCAACAGAAGAACCACCCAAATCACCAATATTTTCACCTAAAGTGAAACGGCCATTTACAAAAACTCCAGGAACTGGTTCATAAGCTTCAAATTGTTTCACTAGGGCGTCTGCTGCAGCTTCAAATTTAGCCTTATCGCCATCGGTCCACCAGTTATTCAAGTTTCCATTTCCGTCGTACTTGGCTCCTTGGTCGTCGAAGCCATGCGATAGCTCATGCCCTATAACGGCACCAATACCACCAAAATTTACAGCTGCATCCGCTTTGTAATCGTAGAATGGAGGTTGAAGGATAGCCGAAGGAAATACGATTTCATTAAACAAGGGGCTGTAATAGGCATTGACAGTCTGCGGCGTCATTCCCCATTCGGATTTATCGACCGGTTTGCCTTGCTTTGCTAAGTTTTCATAAAAAGACCACTTGCTGGATGATAAGACATTATCGTAAAGCGAAGTGCTAACATCAAGTTTGCTATAATCTTTCCATTTGTCCGGATAACCGATCTTCACTTTAAACTTCGACAGTTTTTCAAGCGCCTTCACTTTTGTGTCTGCGGACATCCATGTTAAACCATTGATATGTTGTCCAAATGCTTTTACAAGATAACTGACTAACTCTTCCGCATCAGCTTTCGCTTGCGGTGGAAAATTTTCCTTCACATAGAGCTTTCCTAAGAGTTCTCCTGCAATGGAATTCACAAACTCGACTCCCCGTTTATCCAATGCACGTTGCTCTTTCTGCCCTTTCAGCTTACGGCCCCAAAAATCAAAAGATAAATCATTTAATTCCTGTGTGGTATAAGACGCTGCTGTATTTAACACATGAAATGTCAAAATATCCTTAATAACAGGAAGGTTTTCTGGATTGAAGATCTTATCTAAATTTTCATAATATTTTAGCTCTGGAACAATAACAGTATCCACTTTAAATCCAACATCGCTTAGATATTTAGCAATATCGACGTTTTTTACCATCTTTTTCAGATCGGCAACCGCTACAGGATTGTAACGACCATTAGCATCACGTGACTGCTCAACAGTTTTTAGATTAGCGGCCAGCTCTTTTTCAAAAGCGACAATTTTAGGCCCTTTAAGATCTCTCGTGCGTTGACCTGACTTGGCATAAAGTGCCGAAATATAATTTGAATAGTCTTTTAATGTTTCCTCATTTTTTTGATCCTTTACCTGGTAATAAGAACGGCCTAAACCTAGACTTCCACCACCCAAATAAACGGTATTGACAGTAGAATTTTTGAGGTGAGCATAGACATATCCGCCAAAAAATGGATTACCTCCTATGGGTGCAACCTCTACCAGATATTTATAAAGGTCATCAAAATTCCTTATTGCATTGATTTTAGTCAAATATGGCTGAACAGGTTCCAAACCAAGTTTATCGCGTGTCTTCATGTCTACAAAAGATCTGTACAGATCCCCGATCTTCTGGTTATCTGTGCCTTTTGCAAACTGCCCGGACAATGATTCCTGCAACACTTTCAGCGTGGCAACATCTGTATTCTCACGTAATTCATCAAAAGATCCCCAGCGCGCTTTATCGGATGGTATCTTGACGGTCTTCATCCACTGACCATTTACAAAATTGTAGAAATCATCCTGCGGACGAACGGTTTTATCCATGTAGTCTACATTGATCGCATTATTTTGGGCATAACCGGTCAAAGAACCGCATGCCAGCAAAGCTGCTAACAGTATATTTCTCTTCATATGATATTTTAGTTTGTTATCTATCCACACAAACTTAAGAAAAGTTTTGCTATTGTCCTTAACACAGAACATAGTTTTGCGGACAACTAAAATAATATATATTACATTATGTCTGCGTTTTGTTTCTCGTCGATTTACGGAGAAGAAGAAGGAAGATAATCAGAAACAGCGCCACACCGCCCAGCCAAATCCATGGATTGGCATACCATAAGGTGCCGTTTGCCTCTCTGAGCTTTTGATTTTCCTCAATTGGTACGTTCGCATATAGCGACACAAAGAAAGAGAGCAGACAAAATAGTACAGACATTCTTTTCATACGACCTACTTTACTTTATATAGATAGAATGCTCCGTCGACCTATTTTGTTTGCTTAGGATAAAATTTGTGTTCAGTCCTTCTGCCTGATTTCTCCCAGGTGAACGACGTCTTTTAAATCAAAAGGGGTCTCTTGGTAGACAAAATAGTTAAGCCAATTATTGAATAATAGGTTCGCATGACTCGTCCATCGTACCAAAGGTTGATTGTCAGGATTGTCATCACGATAATAGTTCGCTGGCATACGTATGGTCTGGCCTTTTTCTAAATCTCTTTTATATTCTTCATCCAATGTAAAAGGTGCGTACTCGGAATGACCGGTCAGATAAAACTCACGCCCGCCACGGGAAGATGCGATTGCAATGCCAGCTTCGGGAGATTCAGAAAGAATTTCTACACCGTTTTTAGTAAGCAAATCTTCTTTCTCAATAGTGGTATGCCGGCTATGCGGAATAAAAAACTCATCGTCAAATCCACGGAATAATGGATGTCTTTTGTCGAGCGCCGTATGTTTGAATACACCAAAAAGCTTTTCTTCCAAAGGTTTTTTCTCAACCTCATAGAAATGGTATAACGCAGCCTGTGAAGCCCAACAGATATATAAGCTCGACGTTACGTGTGTTCTTGCCCAGTCAAAGATTGTCTGGATCTCATCCCAATAGGTAACCTCCTCAAATCGAACCATTTCCACAGGCGCTCCCGTGATGATCATACCGTCGTAAAAGTTTTCTTTCACTTCACTTAGGCTTTTATAAAACATCTCTAGGTGTTCCTCAGGGGTGTTTTTAGACACATGGGTTTCCAATCGAAGAAACTCCATCTCAACCTGTAAAGGATTATTGGAAAGTAAGCGAATAAAATCGGTCTCCGTTGTAATTTTAAGCGGCATTAGATTAAGGACCAATACACGTAATGGTCTAATATCCTGTTCGTTCGCCCTCAAATCACTCATGACAAAGATATTCTCCTTTTTTAAAAGTTCTATCGCAGGAAGGTTATTAGGAAGTTTGACTGGCATATATAATTTCTCCTTATACAATTAGCATGCAAAATTAGCAAGAAAATGGCAGAATATTAAATGAATCCGCAAATTTAAGTTTGCACCGAATGAGCAGATTCAATTACCTGCCAACTTATTCTTCACTTAATTGTTTTAAGGCCTTTCTAAACTTCACTGATCCGAAGTTCATCCCGCCAACATGCTTGTTGACCAATTTGCCCGCTTTATCCAGGATAATGGTGGTCGGTATGCTTGTCGTACTCCATTCTTTTGGCAATGCTGAATTCAGTTGATAGACCGGAAGACTATACTTCCGCTTTTTTAGAAACTTCGCTGAAGATTTCAGATTACCGTCAACATCCACGGACAAAAAAACGATTTTGCTATTCCCCCGAAAATCCTTATACAGCTTGTCCAGAGAAGGCATTTCCGCCAGACAGGGTGAGCACCATGTCGCCCAAAGATTGATCAGGACAACCTTGTCTTTGAGCTGATTTAACGAAACAACATTTCCCTTGCTGTCTTTAAAGCTAACCTCCGCATTCTTGTTTAACAGGACTGTTTTTTCCTTTTGTTCTCCGGGATGCGCATAACTGGACGCTGTGTGGACAAATGGTATAGAAAGCAATAAGCTAGCGGCAATCAATCTGAATGTATTTTTTATTTTCATCTTGTTTTCTCCAATAAAAGGACATTAACTTAAACGTCTGATCTGGCAAATGATTGTACCTTTCGTACAAAACAAATTAATATCAGCGTTCTCCAACGCAACGCTGGCTCCGGCTGATCCGTCAATTTTATCGTTCCGCGGATACCAAACGGTTTAAAAACCGTCTGATTAAAAGAATTAAATCTTGAGACTATACAATATAATCAACTAACAAACATTTAATCCGAATAAAATATAGATCCGAGTTTTCCTGATCCGAACGGCTGCTTTTGTGCAGTTCAACAACAGAAAGAAATAATATGTCTAAAAGTTATTACAAACAAATTTACGGATATGGTTATTATATAGTATATAATAAGTAAATCAATATGAGCAAGGAAAAATCAATTCAGGAAATCGAAATCGATGGAAGAGTGTATCAGTATAGCTCCCTAAGGGATCTACCAGAAGGTAATATTGAGCATCTCCCATTCAGTATCCGAATTCTTCTGGAAAATGTATTACGTAATCATGATGGATTTAGTATAACGGATGAACATGTCAGCACATTGATCGGCTGGTCTCCACAACCCGTTGATAAAGATATTCCATTTAAGCCGGCACGCATTCTGATGCAGGATTTTACGGGCGTTCCTGCTGTTGTGGACATGGCTTCCTTAAGGGCTGAATTTATTCGACATGGCAAGGATGGACAGAAGATCAATCCGGCAATTCCAGTTGATCTGGTGATTGACCATTCCGTGCAGGTGGATTATTTTGGAACAGAATACTCCTACGACAAAAATGTCGAATTGGAATATGAGCGCAACCGGGAGCGTTATGAGCTTTTAAAATGGGCGCAAAAAGGTTTAAAAAATTTCACTGTCGTACCGCCGGGAATGGGAATCTGCCATCAGGTAAACTTAGAATATCTTGCCAAGGGAGTTATCGCCCGTGATAATTGGCTTTTTCCGGACACCTTGGTGGGTACCGATTCACATACGCCAATGGTGAATGGTATCGGTGTTCTGGGCTGGGGTGTGGGTGGCATTGAAGCTGAAGCCGCCATGCTGGGACAACCCATCTTCTTCACCTGTCCGGAAGTAATCGGACTCAAACTTACAGGCAAAATTCCGGATATCTGTACCGCAACTGATATGGTTCTTTCGATTACAAAAATCTTACGCGATAAGGGAGTTGTCGGAAAATTTGTCGAGGTCTTTGGAGAAGGATTGGATACACTATCAGTGACAGACCGCGCCACCATATCCAACATGTCGCCCGAATTTGGCTGTACAGTCACCTATTTCCCAATAGATGACCGTACGCTGGAATATATGCACAGCACCAATCGAACTGAACAGGAAATTAAAATTGTCGAACAATACTGTAAGCGCAATTTGCTCTGGCGCACGGGAAAGGAACAGATCTCCTACTCTTCGGTAGTGGAATTTGACCTAAACACACTAGAACCAACGGTCTCAGGCCCCAAGCGCCCACAAGACAAAATTTTGGTCAAGGATCTAAACCATAAGTTTTCACAGCTGTTAGATAGCGAACACCATAGGCAATATATTCCAATGCCACAGCGTTCGGAATCAGCCTGGCTGGCAGATGGTGGGTCGGGGACCGAATTTACTTTTGGGAAAGTTCCGGTTGAACATGCTTCTCCCCATGAAGTTATTTCAGAGTCCATACATGCCGTACGCATCAAACACAATCACAAGGAATATATTGTCAGCGACGGCAGTATTGCTATTGCCGCCATAACCAGTTGTACCAATACCTCTAATCCGACTGTGATGATTGGTGCGGGTCTATTGGCCAGAAATGCGATCGAACGCGGTTTGCGCACAAAATCCTGGGTGAAGACCTCATTAGCCCCGGGTTCAAAAGTAGTAACCCAATATCTGGAAAGATCAGGCCTGAATGCAGATCTTGATGCGCTAAGATTTCACACCGTAGGTTATGGTTGCACTTCCTGTATTGGAAACTCCGGACCACTCCCACCCCAAATTGCTGAAGCAGTGGAGAAAGGGGAATTGATTGTTGCCTCGGTACTGTCAGGAAATAGAAACTTTGAAGCACGTGTACATCCGCAGGTAAAAATGAACTTTTTGATGTCTCCAATGTTGGTTGTTGCCTATGCCCTTGTAGGTCGAGTGGATATCAATCTAATGGAAGAACCATTGGACTATGATCCAAATGGCCAACCGGTTTATTTAAAAGATATCTGGCCAAGCCGCGAAGAAATCACCAAAACAGTTAACGAATGCGTCAAACAATCTGATTTTCAGGAAGTATATGACGTTATTTTTGACGGATCTACGGACTGGCAAGATCTGGAAGTCAACCTTGACCAGAATTATCAATGGGACAATAACTCAACCTACATCAAAGAATCCCCTTTTTTTGAAAACTTACAGGCAGTTCCACAGCCCATCGAGGACATCCAAAATGCCCGAGTATTGCTTTATTTAGAGGACTCTGTTACAACCGACCATATATCGCCGGCAGGTTCTTTTAAAGAAGATACCGCAGCCGGAAAATACCTAAAAGCCCATCAGGTGAATAGAGAAGATTTCAACTCTTATGGTTCTAGACGTGGTAATCATGAAGTGATGATGCGTGGAACCTTTGCCAACGTGCGCATTAAGAACAAAATTACCGATCAGGAAGGTGGTTTCAGCCGGTATTTCCCAACAAATGAAGTAAAAACAGTCTATGATACAGCAATGGAATATCGAAAAACCAATACGCCGCTGATCGTTTTGGCCGGAAAAGAATACGGTTCAGGATCTTCCCGGGATTGGGCAGCCAAAGGCACATTTCTCCTTGGTGTACGGGCGGTGATTGCCGAAAGCTTTGAACGTATACATCGAAGCAATCTGGTGGGTATGGGAGTAGCACCGCTTGTCTTTATCAATGGAGAGAATGCCGAAAAGCTGGGACTTGACGGTACTGAAACCTATACCATCACCGGCCTGGCGAATGAGCTAACACCGCATAAACTTTTAGATGTAAAAGCTGTTCACGAAAATGGAAAAACAATCACGTTTCAGGTCAGAGCAAGACTGGATTCGGCTATCGAAATCGAATACTTTAAAAATGACGGTATTTTACAGTATGTATTAAGGCAATATTTAAAAAACAATTAATTTGGTGCCTTATTGACCAACACCGAATTTGCAAATAAAACGGGGCACGATATATCGCGCCCCTTTCACAACCTATATAAAAACCTACCAGAGTTCTATTTAGACAACTATTTCTCGCCAACACAAAAGGACGCTTGGCGACTTGCCAAAGTTACATCCCATAATAAGGGATTTTTCTCCCTGAAGTCAGCCATTTTTGGCCTCGGGGCAATGTAAGGGATTAAATCGGTTATACTTCCATTATCAATGATAAAAATGTATTTTCGTCTGCGGTCAATCCCGATATTTACGTAGACAGACAAATCATGGAAGAACTGGTAGAGCAGACTATTTCGAATGTAAACTTCAACAAAGAATTACAGCAAATTACAGAATTTTATAAATGCACATTTGAGTATTGCGATTTCCAAAACGCCGCAATGGTTGATCTGATGTTTACAAATTGTGAATTTAAATCCTGTAATTTATCCAATATAAAATTAAAAGGAACACAATTGGATCATGTCATTTTTCAGGACTGCAAGATGTTAGGTATCCACTTCAACGAATGTAGTTCATTCTCTTTTCATATCGAAATGAAGAATACCACACTGGATTATGCTTCTTTTTTTGAACGTAATATGAAGAAATTCAAATTTGAACAGTGTTCATTGCAACATGTTGATTTTGAAAAAGCCAACCTCCAACAGGCCATCTTTAAAGATTGTAACTTCCTGAACGCGCGGTTTGAGCAATGCAATCTGGAAGGCTGTGACTTTCGTACTTCGGTTCATATCCAAATGGATCCCGAAGCCAATCGGATGAAAAAAAGTAAATTCGAACCGGAGCAACTACCGGGCCTGTTAGCTAAATATCAATTGCTGATCGACTGAGCGGAATTTTTAGCATTGCGTACGGCAAATGTTCTTAATCAACAATCGGCTAAATAACGGATTTCAGGGATAAAAGAGCTTATCTTAAATCATCATATTTGCCTATCAATTTTAGGTAGATGAACCTATCATGCGCTTACAATGGCAATTATACTTTGTGCATACAAGCTCATGACCGTTTCCTCACCGCTAAAAGCAAATTATTCTGATGAAAAAAACATTCTTATCATTCGCAGTTTTGATGGCTGCCAGCACAGTATCTCTCGCACAGATCAATAAAGCGTTTAAAATCGATTATGCCATTGTGGTTACAAACGCTAACAGCGGTACCGAGCAGGAAGCTCCGGTCTCCTTGTATGAGGCTTATGTCAGTAATGACAAGATAAAAGTGGTCTCCTCAGCGGATGGACAGGAATCTATTTTTCTGGCTAAAAAGAATGAAGATAAGTCAACCATACTCTATCCTTCCTTATCGAAATACACGGTACATGAAGATGAAGCAACTTCCTTCTCGATCAAATTGGTTCCGGGCCAAACTAAAAATATTGCCGGTTACCCTTGCAAGTTGGCACAGATCGAACTTCCCAATATGGAAGATATCGAGGGCAATAGCACCTTATCCATCTGGTATAGTGAGAAACTGCCTGTTATCTATTGGGAGGGTTTTGATATTTTCAAAAAGATTCCCGGTGGCGTTTTACAGGTAACCACACCGCTGGGCGTAGATATTGTGGCACAAAGTGTAGCGAACAGCCAACTGAATGACAGCGATTTTATCGTTCCAGAAGATTATGATCAGGTAGATTCCATCTATGGCGATGAACAGGAGGGTGAAGAAAACAATCAGATGGCGGAAAACCTATACTTATTTGAGGATAGTACTTCCGGTCTTATGGGGTTACAGGATGATGCACAACAAATCGTCGTGCCAGCACAGTATCATTACATTACACCATTTGTCGGTGAGGTAAGCGTTGTCCAGTTTAAAAATGAGAAATATGGTGCAATCAATCTTACGGGGAAAACCGTGATCCCTTTTCAATACGATTATTTAAGCTATGACGATCATTCGGAGCAATTTCTTTTTGGAACAAATGAAAAATATGGCATATTGGACAAAACAGGTAAGGTTCTTATCCCGGCCAATTATGATATGATTTCATTTATCAATGGTGGTTACGCCGTTTTTCAGCAAAATGAAAAATACGGAATCCTAAATCAGGTCGGAAAAATCGTTGTACCGGCAAGCTATAGCTTCATCTCCGAGAATAATGGTACACACTTCATTTCTGTCGAAAATGACAAATACAGCCTGGTTGACATAAAAACAAATAAGGTCCTAACGCCAGCCTATGATTTTATTTCAATAACCGAAGAGCCGAATCTTTTCCTTTCGAGTAAAGATGGTAAGTACGGTTATTTGAATGGTCAGGGGAAAATTGCCATTCCTTTTATCTACAGCGGCGCAACTTCCTTCAGCGATGGTTTAGCATCGGTCACAAAAGAAGGATCAGATGATGTGATCTTAATCAATACAAAAGGCGAACAGGTCGAATTGGACGCTGCAGCGGAAGCCGTCGCAGAAGAAATCTAATTCGCATACATTTTTGCTAAAAATAAGGGCTAGTATTCAGTTACTAGCCCTTATTTTTATGAATTATTTTTTTGGTAATTATGTCGTGCTTGCAATCTTCTTTTTGCCAAAAATTTTCTTACCAACCGTGAAAAGTAGCACTGCAATAATGCCGCCTCCAAGTCCAAACAAAAGTTCTTTGACTATCCCCGGAAAATCAGGCAAGGCATGATGAAGGAAATCGATATAATGGGTAAAAATACCTCCCGAAACCAAAATTAAGGCGATTGTGCCCACGACCGCCAACAATTTGATAATAAAGGGAAGGGCTAGCACCAGTAATTTGCCTAAGCTGGCCAATGGTCCTTTTTCGTTCGCGCTTTTGATCAACTTATATCCCGCATCATCCATTCGAACAATTAATGCAACGATACCATACACACCCACGGTAGCAAGAAGAGCAACTACACAAACGGTAATAATCTGCAAAGTCAGACTTTTATCCAAAACTGTTCCCAAGGCGATGATAACAATCTCCACAGAAAGGATAAAATCTGTTGTGACTGCCGCCTTGATCTTGGATTTTTCAGCTTCCATATCATTCTCTTCGATAACTTCTTCGGTCTTTGTTTCGCCTTCATGATGCTTCCGATGAAATAAGTATTCGATAATCTTTTCAACCCCTTCAAAGGCCAGATAGAATCCGCCCAAAATCAAAATGTATTTGATAGCGATCGGAAAAAAGACATTCAACAACAAAGCTATGGGTACGATAATCAGTTTATTAATGAGTGAACCTTTGGTAATCGCCCATAGGACAGGTAATTCCCTAGATGCCAAAAAACCTGTTGCTTTTTCCGCATTCACGGCCAAATCATCCCCCAAGATTCCTGCTGTTTTTTTTGTAGCTATCTTGCTAGCAACCGCAACATCATCCATTAAAGCTGCAATATCGTCTAAGATTGCAAATATTCCTGAAGCCATATTTTATTTAAAATTTGAACGTAAAAATATAAATTTAATTCAATTCGCAACTAAGTAATTTAACGGGATTGCCATAATCGTCTATAAACAGATCTATTTTAATTGTGTATTTTAGATACAAATTATACCAAATATGAAAAAATCACTTTCAGCGACGGAGCAAACAGCATTATTAAACGTGCTTAAGGCCAGATTTGAGACTAATATGAAAAGGCACCGAGAGCTGGTTTGGGAACCGATACAGCGAAAAATCGAAGAAAACCCGGCCAAGGCCTGGAGTTTACAGCGAATGGAGCAGAGTGCAGGCGAACCCGATGTGATCGGTCTTGATCCAGTCAGCGGAGCCTATTTGTTTGTCGATTGCGCTGCTGAAAGCCCAAAAGAAAGAAGGGCTTTATGCTTTGATCAAGCCGCGCTCGATTCCCGAAAAGAAAATAAACCTGCAGACAGCGCAGTAGAGACGGCCAAACAAATGGGTGTCGAACTACTGACGGAAGAACAATATCGACAGCTGCAAACTTTGGGAGAATTTGATCTGAAAACATCAAGTTGGATACAAACACCTGCTAACATCCGTCAGCTTGGAGGTGCCTTATTTTGTGACCGTCGCTATAATCATGTTTTCACCTACCACAATGGCGCGATCTCCTATTATGCCGCACGTGGATTTAGAGCTATACTACACCTTTAAATAACACGAATGAGCAGTCTGTTTAACAAAATTTAAGCTAGAAATGAAAAAATCAACAATCGTATGGCTTAATCTTTTCTGTATCTTTTTGTCCGGGTCAGTACCCGCACAAAGCCCTTTTCCCGCCTTTCTCCAAGGCCACCTGGAAAGTGGTTAATAAAGACAATTACGAACACTGGGGCCAGATCCACGACAGTGAATTAAAGGGGGTTGGTATGGATCGGCAGCGTTAGCTGAGTACCTCCCTTTTTCGGGAAAGATATGGAAAAAAGCACATTGATTTATAGCACCGGATAAAGTTTTGGTTGTATTTGATCGCCAACAGTAATCTTTATTTCAGCCATTCTCTCATGACAGACAGTTGTCAGTTGGCAATTCTATTTTTGGAGAAAATATAAAACATATGAAAAATAGATCTATCCCTTCTTTTAATATCATTGGAATTGCAATACGCACAAGCAATCAGAATAGCCAGGCGGCCGAAGATATTCCAGCTCTTTGGAGACGATTTTTCGAAAATGATATTATGAACCGCATTCCAAATAAAGTTTCCAATGAGCTTTATTGCGTTTATACAGAGTATGAAAAGGATCATACGCAACCGTACACCACGCTATTAGGCTGTAAAGTCGCTCATCTTGATGATGTCCCGGATGACATGGACGGCATACGTATCGAGGAAAATGTATACCATCATATTGAAGCCGAAGGAAATCTGGCAGCAGGCATCGTTTACGACACTTGGCTTGACATCTGGGAAGCGGATCTTCCGCGCGCATTTTCAGCCGATTTTGAAGTTTACGGAGAAAAAGCGCAAAACCCGGAGCAGGCTAAAGTTGATATTTTCATCGCTCTCCAATAAGCATAGATACGCTAATAATATCCGTCAGGGGAATAACAGCTAAGTCTGCTATACCCCTGGCAACATATACCGGCTCGGCTAGCTAATGTAACAATAGGTATGTCGGATTAGACTTGCTTTTATTTTAGCCAAAATATCTTTTACCTTTGTGCCGATTTAAAACAAAATAATATGCCGGGCACCATGACACATCGAAAGAAAATTGTTCGATATAGCTACCTTAAATTAATTGCAAGCTCAGTTTTTGTCAGCTTCATCTGCTGTCTGTTGGCTTATAGTCTCAAACACATCACGGGATATATCCAGGAAAAAATAGCCGAAAGCGTTTTGGAATGGGATCCGAAATTATTTATCATATTACCAAGCCTTGGCATCACCGCGATATACTTCCTCCGGAAATATGCTTTTCGCAACAGAAAAAACAAAGGGATCAAAGAGATTTACACGACACTCGAGACACGGAAAGATCATTTACCTTTTTTTAAAATACCATCCCATTATATTAATGGCTTTTTGACTGTTATTTTTGGGGGTTCAACCGGGATTGAAGTCTCTACTGTGGTAGCAACAGCTACTGTTGGCAATCAAGCCTATAAACACCTTCACCCTGCTTGGGCCTACAAGACAGAATTGATCTGCGCGGGCGTTATCGCTGGAGTAACCTTATTGTTTGGCAGCGCATTGGGAGGCCTATTATTCGCCTTTGAAGTTATCGCTAGAAAATATAACAAAACATTGGTGATAAGCGGTATCAGTTCGATGCTTGTCGCTTCGTTGTTCGTTCATTATACAGATGCAGCCCCATTGTTTAACTACACAGCAAAGCAATGGCAATGGCAAGCGGTCCCTTTTATTGTCATTCTAGGATTAACAGCCGGTTTGTTGGCGCTTTATTTTACTAAAATTGTGATCTATGCAAAGTCGTTCTTTGCTGGAATAAAGAATAACTTTATTCGAGTCAATTTGGGAGCCATCTCCGTGGGTGCTCTAATTTTTTTCTTACCTGCCCTCTATGGTGACAGTTATCATGGTCTTGGGGAAATCCTGGAAAACAGTTTACATGGATCGGTGAATTTGCTATACTTTCTTCCATTGCTTTTATTAGTGCTGTTAAAACCATTGGCAGCAGCGCTAACCTTGGGGGCAGGCGGCGATGGTGGCGTTTTCGCTCCAAGTATCGTTACAGGAGCACTCCTTGGAGTATTTTTTGCTCAATTTTGCAATCATTATCTCGGTACACATCTTATTGTCATCAACTTCGCCTTATTCGGTGCAGCAGCCATGCTTTCGGCAGCTATCCATGCTCCGTTTACAGCGATTTTTATTGTTGCAAGTATCGTTCCTTCAGGCTATATACTGTTTGCTCCCTTGTTGATGGCCAGCCTTGTCGCTAAACTGCTTGCCAAAAAGATCTACCCTTATAATGTATATACGTATAAAGAGGTTGCCCATAGTTAATAGCTCAATTGCTTATCTAAGGCGCATCAAAACAGGGCGATTCATAAGCTCAATTTAACAGACCAAAATGTATTGGTAAATGCACGGGGTCTCAACATGTAAACAAACCATAAAAAGCAGTTCCATTCATTAATGAAACTGCTTTTTAGTAAATCCATGTCAGTCTTCACGGCTACCATCATCCGCCATACGAACAATCTTAGGCGAGAACTTCGCTACAATATCGACCAATTCCTCTTGGGATGCCATGACAGTATGGATGTCTTTGTATGCCATCGGCGATTCATCCATTCCCGCTCCCAACAAGGTAATCCCCTGATCAGTCAGCATATTTTTCAGGTCAACGGACGAAAGCGTTTTGATCGCCTGCGTACGACTCATCAAACGCCCCGCGCCATGGGAGGCCGATTGGATCGCCGCCATCTCACCCTTTCCGCGAACCAAAAACCCCGGAGTCGCCATGGAACCGGGAATAATCCCCATGACTCCTTTGGCCGCAGGAGTAGCGCCTTTTCGATGTACTACAACCTCTTGGTCATTCCAGCGTTCTTTCCAAGCAAAATTATGATGGTTTTCAATTTTCGCCAGCAGCTCGGCGCCCAAAGCAGTTTTTATCTTTTCATGGATAACTTCGTGACAGGCAGAAGCGTAATCACCCGCCAAATTCATTGCCAACCAATACTCCTGTCCTTCCATTGTATCTAAGTCCAGATAAGCAAGATGCTGCGCTTGATAAGGCAGCTTACATAAAGACTTAGCCAATTTGGTATAGTGAGCAGCCACGGTGGCCCCCAATCCTCGTGATCCGGAATGTGTCAGCAAGCCTAGGTAAACTCCTTTCTCAATATCCAGTATTTCATCCTTTTCATTGAATTCCACCATTCCAAATTCCACAAAGTGGTTACCGCCTCCTGAAGAACCTAACTGCGTCCATGCTTTATCTTTTAACGATGCAAGCAGATTATTCTCCGAAAACAAGGTGTTTTCCAACACTGCATGCTCCACGCGTTCGTGCTTCAGATACCCATTACCGGCGCCAAATCGCGTATGTTTCAGGATAATTTCCTTTAATGTATCGGTATGAGTTTCTAAAAGGGATGCCGGCAAATCAAATATGGACAAAGCCATTCGACAACCAATATCAACACCTACGCCATACGGGATTACCGCATTATTGGTGGCCAGCACACCGCCGATCGGCAGGCCATAACCTTGATGGGCGTCCGGCATTAATGCACCGGCAATGGTAACAGGAAGCTTCATCGCCACTTTCATCTGCTCTTTGGCTCCCGCTTCAATTTCAGACTCTCCATAGATAGTGTATTCCATAGGATTCTCATTTAGGGCAATCAGGGAGGCATCTACTGCATCCTGGCCTAATATGGCATGTGCCAATATACCGAACACTGTATCTTCCACATATGCAGATGGATTTTCCAGCACAGCCTTAAATTTGTCCAACATTTCTGTCTTTGTCAAACCATGTCGCTTGCTGTTGATCTTCAACGCAGCACCCAACGTATGATTTTCTTTATATCCCAATGCAATCAGGTCATTGCCGTTGATTCTTTTATTTTCCATTTTTTATTTTTTTGTTATTGAGGGGAATCAATCGGATTCCAAACAGGTGGCAATAACCTCTTTACAATTGCCACCTGCACCTCTTTTTTCCAATTTTATTTCCTTTCTATGCTCGTTATTTGACAAACAATTGCTTTAACTGATCGACAATCTGTCCATTTCCTGAAACAGATATGCTATTGATCTTTTCGGCTATTTTTTCTACATATTCCATTTCTTTCAATTTAAACAACATGTTGTTCTCCTCCATAAGTTTCGCCGTGTTGAGCAAACTTCTTGTGGAAGCGGTTTCTTCACGCCGCATAATAATATTTGCCTGTGCCCGTTTTTCCGCGATCAGCACTTGATTCATAATATCACGGACATCTCCGGGAAGAATAATATCTTTAACACCGCAAGTTAATAAGTGTAACCCCAATCCGGCGATATAATGAGTGGTATTTTCCAGAATATAGCTGCTGATCTCGGTCTTCTTCTCCATCAGTTCGTCCAAAGTCATTTGCCCGATATAGGTACGCAGATTTAACTGCATTACCGCATACAATTGCTTCTCGTATTCTTTATGATCCAACAACGCTTTGACGATATCCACGATTTGATATTGCAAAGTGAAATTGACCCGTATCTGTGCTTTGTCCCGCGATAGAATCTCTTGTCCGACCACATCCAAGGTCAATACACGCATATCCGCTTTGGAAACTGCGATTGTTTTCGCATTCTTCCACCAACAATATGTTCCCGGATTCAAAATTTCTGCGAACACGCCATCAACAAAAAGTAAGCCCTTCTCATTTGGTTCCACTTTATATTGACGGATATAGCAAGCCAATGTTTGCTTTTCAAACAATTGACGGTTGACAGAAGCCAGTATTTCGATTTCCGAAATATCCTCCAATTGAAATTTACGCAACTGCAGACCTTTCCAGAATACATGTCTACCCGCCGCCAATGTCTTCTCAAAATTATTGTTTAAGAAAACCAGCGCAATGGCGGTATCCTCCACTTCGACAATGTCAACCAGTTCACGAAAACCCTCCAGTAGCAAGAGCACATCAATGTTGTGGTTGGACGGAAATGAATGTGCCCTATTGTATAGCTCCAGTTTTTCGCCGAAACCCAACCAGTATTTACCGGTTTCCAATACACGGATGACTTGGTTATTCTTAACCACCAATCCAATTTCATTGACATTTACTTGTACTCTTTTCATACTATCTGTTGTTTTATACTATTATCTAATGAAAAAACCTGCTATTATTTGTCCATCGATGCAAGGCGGAATCAAAAAGAGCCCATACAGATCTTTACATTTAGAAACTTCAAGACAGCTAGCACCGCTAGCTACTATCTGACTCTTCCTGTATTGGCTCTGTATGAGATGTTCCCGATCACAGGCCCTTCATCAACTGTCCCGAAGAGAAACAATGCACTCTCCCGGACCAGACAAACTATAGCAAGCTTTAATTAACTGACCTTTTTAAAGAAGGTTAACTTTCAAATCCAGAACCTAAATTCTGTGCAATACCCTTATGCTATTCCATCCGAAAATAGAAGTGGGATTCGAACCCACACGATACAAACAAATGCCATACTCTACCCTTGAGCTACCCCTTTCGAGGGAAGGATTCGAACCTTCATCCCTGACAACCTTCTCTCATGCTTGTCATCTTATCAGTATATTGAATCCCCGCTGGGAACAACACTATCCTGCTATACAGAAACAAGAAACCGGGATGCAAATCAAAGCCTGAGAGTATTTTCGTACTTCCCTAACAGAGAAGCACATATCTTAAAAGCATTTTGCTATTATTTTCATCAAAGAACGTTTATCATCGCTGACATGACAAAGATCGCAGGACTAAAGTGCAAGCGATCTGCGCAGTAATATTAATTCTACAAAAAACAATAAACAAAAACACAACACACTGATAATAAGGTATAAAAAATTTAAAACGAGACTACACACAAGAAAAAATATGTTGTAATGCGCAATTAGAATGCGTAGACAAGAAGAAACCAAAGCGTAATTGGAGCATGACGGTCTTCAGTGACGATAAATATCACTGAAATCCATGATAACAACTTCTGATATATACACTAATTTTACATCTGCATAAACAATATCAATTCATCCTAAAATGAGTGTAAAAATATTTTCAGTTATATTGGCTATATCGCTTGTCAACACAGGCTGTCTGAGTTCGGACAAGACAAATAATCCGGCGAGGGAAATCCGTAAAAACGAAACCAAGGTACTGCTACCTGACAGCACAAAAAACAATGATCAGGTCGCGTCAAAAGCAGTTGCAGATCCGGCCAAAGAATGGCTGGAAACCATTTTTCACTGCGAAGGCAGAAAACCCGGGAAGTATTGCTATTATTTAGACAAGGAAGAGACTATCTGTACGGCACGTTTTATGGAATTCCTACACGATACCAATGAAATCTATGGTCCTTCTAACCTGACAGATGCTGAATTACCCATAGCAGAAGCACGATACAAAACCAAATGGGAAAAGATTTATCCCCTTTATACACAAGAAACGTGGTTATTTGGCCGAGGCAATGATGATGCCTTAAGGATCAATAGCGTCCTTATCAAAAAGTTAGGCACAAATAAATACAGTGTATTTATAGATTATAGTGATGATATTAAGACGCAAAACGAAGTACAGCTGGTTGTCGAAAAGAATAACTATAAAATTGATTATTGCAAGACAACCTTTGTACAATAATAGCATTATAAAACAGTTGATTTGACTTAAAAAGCCACTTTCTATTTTTGACGATAAAAAGTGGCTACAGTACTATAAAATGGGGTTGTTTAAGCGGGTTGAATGGGTGTCGAATTATGCCATTTTACGATATTGCCCTTATGCAATAGTCCGTCTACCCCGGAGATTCTTGATACTGCTTCAGCGGAGCAGCTTGCATCCACCAGTAGGAAACTTGCCTCATCACCTACATTGGGCCATGTCCTATCGCCTTTATCATCTAAAGGTAATTTCCCATTTGTAGCATAACGCAGACAACGGGATAGGTCAAATTCTGTTTCAAAGCCATATAACTGTGCAGCAAGATTCGCTTTTTGCAGCATATTTCCACTGCCGAAAGTGCCCCAATGATCCTGTACATTATCATTTCCCGTAAGCACCTCCACTCCTGCCTTGCGTAATTGCGGTAATGGCATGAGCATATTCCGAAAAGGAACCGAACTGGCGATGCCGATTTTGGCTGCAGCCAAACGTTCGGCGGTATATTGCAGATCCTTCGGTGACATATAGCCTAATGCAAAAGCATGACTGATAAATGTACGCCCCTGTAACTCTGGATTCTCAAGCGCTTTGTCTATTAAATAATGAATGGTTTTAGCACCTGACTCTCCACCCTCATGCAAGTGAATATCAATGCCTTTTTTGTTATCCAAGGCTAACTGAACAGTAAAGTCCATCGGTTTCTCGATACTTCCGTCTATACTATAAGGATCTAAACCGCCTATAAAATCAACCTTGTCCCAAGCGGCAATTTCACGCATCAGTCCAGTTGAATCGGTGTAATACAATCCATGTTGCGGGAAGGCAACTAATTCTGCACCAAAAGACGCTTTCACATGTTCCAGCGCCCTTAGCAGATGTTCCAATGATTTAGTCCCAGAGGTTGGGTCAACATTAAAATGTGTCCTCGCAAAATGAGTTCCATAACCCTGCAACAGCATAATTAATTTCTCCGCTCTTTCCACTGACGTTTTGAGTAGTTCAGGTATGATTTCCTGCTCACGGGCGATCATATCTTTCACCGTCCTGTTTTTAGGAAATACAGCCTTCCAGGGAAGACCATATAGTGTTTTATCCAAATGGATGTGCATATCCTTAAAGCTTGGTAAAGCCAGCTTTCCCTTGGCATTGAATGGACCGGTTCCATCGCCGGTTTGATCCGGCCTAATTTCCTTTATTTTTCCATCGGCTATCGTTACGGAAAAAAGCGCTGTATCCGTTCCAATAACTTGTCCCTCTCTATAAAGGAAACCTGTTTCCAACCGTACATTTTCCAGAGTATATTGCTCGTTGCGCTGAAATAGTTCGTTCATGACATTAACATTTTTTTCAAAGCTAGACTATTTGCAACTTTCTGCGTTGTAGATATTATCACATCATTTGTAAATATTATGGCTGTGACTTAAACTGACTAGGCGTCATATCCGTATGGCTTTTAAAAAACTTGCTAAAACTAGCATTGTCATAAAAACCCAGGTCAAAAACAATATCCTTAACGGATTTATTCGATATTTTAAGCAATCTCTTGGCCTCCAGCAATATCCGCTCCTGAATCAAAGACGAAGCCGATATCTGAAAAATTCTGTTGGTCAGCACATTCAGATAATTGGCAGAAATATTCAATTTATCCGCATAAAAAGCCACAGATCGTTCAGTCTTATACCAACTATCAATCAATTGTACAAATTTCGCAATGATCGGGTTAGCCTGATACTGGTCATAATCGTTAAAATTGTCCGCGACAAATTTGCTGATCAGTAATGCTATTACTTTGACTCTAGCATAAATCAGTTCCCAAAGAATTTCTTTTTCTTTCAAGTCAGCTGATATGGCTCGAAACTCCTGCTCCAATGCCTGATAACTTGGTCTGGATAACGCGATCACCAAATGCCGTAGATAATACGACACGGGAAAGCGTAAAGCAGGTAAAAGACTTTCAAACCATGACCTACTGATCATCAATTGCAATCCTTGTGTAGGGTCTGTCATTGACCACTGGTGTACTTGTCCGGGAAATACCAGATGCAATTGGTGCTCGCCTAAACTAAAAGTTTCAAAGTCAACAGTATGCGTACCTGTCCCTTTTTCGAATAGCAGTAAAATAAAAAAATCGTGCTTGTGAGGCTCTTCAATCTCCCGACTTCCAGTCAATTCATGAAAAAGTAAATCTCGATCGGACATTATTCCATCGTAGAATTTCTGCAGATTTAATATCGGGAAATGGTCAGTGGGATGATGCATAAACAGTTTCAAAGATAAATCATAAATCCTGGAAAACAAAAAAGGGACATTTCATTGTAGCGCTTGAATGAATTTTCTCCTAATTAATGTGTTTAATGCAAAAATATAGTTACTTTGATTTCGGCTTACAGAAAATCAAGGTTATACCAAGCTAAGAAAGACAGCTTAACACAAAATTCAACATATTGATTTTCAAATATTTTTAAAAATTTTTATTTTATATGCAGATCGAAATTGATCATAATTTTTATGAAATCGTCAGTTGGAACAGAGATTATATCCAGATCCAAGGAACAAAATCTCCCTATCGTATCTATGCTCCGCCCTATTACGATATTGCCTCTTTGAAACAATATATCAAGCTCAATCCGCCAGTAAATCAGGAAGAAGATCAGTCATATTCTTATCTTGAAACTCCTTATTACCTGTTCAGAACTCCTTACCTTGTTAAGATTTTTTCGACGGTATCCCCTGCTACCATTGAACTTAAATCAAGTAGCATCTGCATTTATCAACGAAAGAATGTAGACTCATTAAAGTTACTCAAAGAATGGAGTATGGATCTTTTATACAATGAATTGATCAAAATAGTATCCTATTGGGAAGAGCAACTGGATAACTATAGGATCACGGCTATCCGCCTAAGCAAGCGGTTAAGTGCGGATTATAAAATCGAAGGCAATGAGATCAGTTTTTCTTCCCGATTGATTGATCTTGATAAGGAACAGTTGAATCTGATTGTTTTAGCGGCATTTTGTAAATTTTCCAAAAAAAACAAGAAAGAATCCGAAGCTATTTATAACTTGTACATTCCTAATTGGAGGGAGCTTAATGTATACTAAAACATGGCAGAAACCGCAATACAATTAACAGTCGCAGTAGACGGCAATTTTGACTCACTGATTGATGATCCTGTTCAGTTTTCGAAACTATTAAGTCCTGAACAATGGCATCGGATCGACGATCATGTCGTTAGTCAGCTTGAAGATAAAGATGGGGCTCCGACCCTGATCGATTTTAGCGTCAGTAACATTATATTTGATCCAACTGTCTCAAAAGGCTCATTTCGTGTTCATTTCAAAATTTCCCGACAATTCTGTTGTAGTGACATTGCTTCCTGTCAGACGGATTACATCGATTTCAGATTCACAAAAGAAGGTAAAACAATCAATATAACAGGATCTTATATTTTATGGATAATCCAATAAGAAACTTATCTCACCATCTTTATAAAATCAGCTGAATTCATTCTTATTCTATCAAAATGATAATCCCTGAGCGCTATAAAATTAACACAACCTCTTTTCACTTTTATTGGACAAAGGGTATTGGTGCTAGCTTACTGGCTAAATTGCCGACCGCTCCAGACTTGACTCATGCAGCGCAATTTATACCGCTGCTCTACCAGTATGATCAGGCCTGTGATCAGTTGGTAGAGCATTTACATCTGAAAATTGGTTTCGCCAAGGGACAACAATTGATCCGGGATTATCTTGGTGGTAAAGCGGTTGAAGCTCCTTACTATGGGCTGATTTCGGAATTTATGGATACACTAATCTTGGAGCCCGAGTGGCTCGATTGGCAAAAAATACAACAGGGAATCGAACTTAGTCAACGTTCTGGACTAACCGGACTTATTGTATTACGGGATTACTGTCTCATGGGCGGCTACGAATCGAGTGCGATCAATAAACCCCTAATTTTTACGGGAGCACTGAAAAAAGGTGCAGTAAAACGTTTAACGGAAACCGTCACATTTTGGGTTGATATTACAGCTCATGATGCATTGAAAAAAGGCGGTATCGGTATGGAGGCCATTCTATTGACCAGATGCATCCATTCATTTGCCCGATCGAATATATTGAAACATGGTGATTGGAATTCTGATAAATGGGGCATTCCTTTAAACACCTGGGATATGCTAGCAACAAATCTAGGTTTTTCATTAGTTTATTTAATTGGTCTCAAACAAATGAAATTCAATTTGTTAAAAACTGAAATTGACGGCATATTTCATCTTTGGAGATATGTGGGAACTTTATTGGGCATTCCATTGGCTCTCCTTCCGAATTCGGAGGAGGAGGCCATAAAATCGCTGTACTATTGGACAATGACCCAAAAAGAAGGCGATAAGGATAGCGTCGCACTCGCTCAGGCTCTAATGGAAGAACCGATAAACGCAGCATATCCAAGAAACAAGTTTGGCAGAAAACTCATGCGGGAAGTTCATCTGTATTATAACAACTATCTTTTAGGAGCATATTCCTGTGCGCTATTGGGGCTGGAAAAAACGACTATCGGCAAAATTGCCTACTTCAACATCCTCAAAAACAAAAAGGTAAACAGCCAAATTCAAAACGATAAAATAAGGCAGCAACAGATACGAAAAGGCCGAAAAGTTCATGAGGGAGTCAAACAGATCTATTTGACGTACAACTAACCTACATTTCGTTCGTAGGGTACTCTCGTGGCAATTGATCTGCCTAATGTGAGCTCATCGACATATTCCAGCTCACCTCCAAATGCAATACCACGTGCGATTGTCGTAATCTTAATATCAAATTCACGCAACTTCCGGTACAGATAAAAGATCGTTGTATCCCCCTCCATCGTTGCTGACAACGCCAGAATAACCTCCTCTACACCACCACGTTGAATACGATTGAGTAAAGATTCAATTTTAAGATCGGCCGGACCGATACCATCCATGGGCGAAATCAGTCCGCCCAGCACATGATAAACGCCCTGATAAGAATTTGTATTTTCAATGGCCATGACATCACGTGTATCCTCCACGACACAAATTAAGCTTTTGTCCCGCTTGAAAGAACTGCATATTTCACAGGTCGTATGGTCCGAAATATTAAAGCACTCCTGGCAATACTGAATATCTTCCTTCAATCGGTCAATAGAGGCAGTAAAACGGGCCACTTCAGGATCGGATTGCTTCAATAAATGCAAGACAAGCCTTAGCGCTGTCTTTTGTCCCACACCCGGTAATTTACCAAATTCCGCAACCGCGTTCTCAAGAAGTTTAGAAGAAAAATTCATAATGCAAATGTAAGAATAATCGCAAAAAGTAGCTAGTATTAAAAAAATAGCTATATTGTATTCCTTTTTGAAAAAAAAATGGGTTTTAGAAATTAAATGTATAACGTTATATATGGACATTACAAAAGAAGATAAAATTATCCGCGCTTTTGAGAACAAAACATGGCAGGAAATTAAGGTTAAAGATTCATGGCAGATTTTTAAAGTTATGTCAGAATTTGTGGATGGATTTGAAAAGTTGGCTAAAATTGGCCCCTGTGTATCCATATTTGGTTCGGCACGTACTCCACGGGAACACAAATATTACCAAATGGCTGTGGATATCGCCGCACTGTTAACTGAACGTGGCTATGGTATCATATCTGGAGGTGGCCCCGGAGTTATGGAAGCAGCAAATAAAGGTGCCTATGAATCCGGCGGAAAATCCGTAGGCCTGAATATTGAATTGCCATTTGAACAATTCCACAACAAATATATAGATCGGGATAAATTGCTTGAGTTCAAATACTTTTTTGTGCGAAAGGTAATGTTCATGAAATATTCACAAGGTTATATCGTTATGCCTGGCGGATTCGGAACAATGGACGAGCTCTTTGAAGCAATTACCTTAATCCAAACGGGCAAAATTGCTCGCTTCCCCATTGTATTAGTCGGGACAGAGTATTGGAAGGGCTTAATGGATTGGATACAAAACACAATGCTGTCTAATAAGTATATCAGTGAAGAAGATCTGAAGCTTTACCGTATCGTCGATACCGCTGAAGAGGCAGCAGACCATATTTTCCGTTTCTATGATAAATATTTGTTGAAACCAAACTTCTAATAATTAGCATACGGCATCCATGCAAAAAGGAGTGTCCCCGAAATTGGGTGCTCCTTTTTTTGTATAGTAAAAATCTCTGTTTGTTCAAATCAGACATTAATCTAGATCCTTGCAACTATACCCACACGCTTTATCTGCTACTTCGCGGCAAATTCAGACCATAGCCGGATCTCGGCGAGACTCCAACTGGAAGAAGACTCAAAGTAAAATCCGATAATTCTATATATCTGATTTTAAAATTAAAATCAGATATACCTGGCTTTAGTAATAGCATTTTGATAAATAAATAGTACAACAAGGAAAGATTTTTGAGAGTCCTTTGGACGAAGATTTAGCGCTAAGGTTTTCAAAACGAATAGTAAACATTTTCTCATCTATCGTTGTAAATACGCTCTAAAAAAAGGGCCTAAGCCCTTTTTAATATATAAAGATATGGATAAGATATACCGTAGCTACTTTTAGAAAACGCCCCATCTTTGTTGACTAATTCCGCTATTACAGTATGCATGATCTAAAATAAGGTAAATTAACCCTATAGAGAAAAAAACCAGGGGGGGACAAAAGGGGGACAAATCATAACAATCTGACATACAAACTATTATTACTATTCAATAAAAATATTGTTTTTTAATAGATATTATAGGCTCAGCCTTAACTACGAGCTATCTTTCTACCAAAGCTATAATAGATCAGAGCTCCATCCAAAAAGAAGACCTGAGGTTGGGAGCCCCAGGTCTTAACTAACCAATTATTAACCTAAATTATGAAAAGTCTTTTTATTATTCTACACGAGGAATATTTCAACTATTAGACCAAAAAAAAGCATCTGCTCCTATTTCACATTTTTTTAACAAATAACTGAGATTAATATGACGGAGCCGATCGCTAGAAGCCAGTCTCGTAAATTATTACTACTCTTTACGTTAATAAAAGAGTCTGTCAGAAGTAATTTTGTCATAGTTGCTTTCAGGCTGCTCTGCAGCAATGAGCCCTCTGAAATCATTCATAAAATGCACCTTATTTGGATGGTTTTCGGCCATCTGTCGCACGAGTTCTAACATATAATAATTGCTTGGATATGCTTTAACTTGTGTTCTGATATCGTCAAAACTTGTATATTGACTATATTGATCAATATATCCCATGCCATAAAATCGACCATTTTCAATGACAATACAACTCTTTTCTTCCACACTTCTACCCTTATCTATAAATACATAAGAGGATCTTTGTTTTGACCACTCATCAATACAACGTTCGACCCTAGTATTATGCAGTTCACGATCAGGCAACTCAGCCCAACCTGTGGATTTAATTGCCAAACTGGCAGTGCCAAAATGACAAAACTGGGCGTTAATTTCAGCTTCTTTCATAAAGGATTGCAACAACTGAATAGCATCATATTCCCGCTGAAATAACTGAATACAATCCTGGACGCGGTTCATTTTACCAATTGCCAAATGGAGGTAACCATTTTGGTCCTCATAACAAAATAAGGCAAATTTTGGCTCGTAACGTTTGAGCGCCCGATTGTATTTAGGCCAAAGCCGTTTAATTTCGGCGCATTCCAACAGCAAGGACATCAGCTCGGTTCCACAGCATTCGCAACTAACATGATAGATCTCTTTTAAAAAGTTTTGCCGTTGTGCTTGAATATTATTGCCTGTAAAATGCGACGATACCCTTTTCTTGATATTGACTGCTTTTCCAACATAGATTACTTTTCCATTTCTATCGTGAAAATAGTACACTCCAGGAGTGTCCGGGAGCTGCTCAAATTCTTTAAGATTTAAATGCGGTGGAAAGCGCTGTTCAATAGCCTTATGTTTGATCATTTCCTGAAATACCTGCGTTGTATCCAGTGCACGAAGGTACGCAAAAAGGATGACTGTCGCATCTGCGTCACCGCCTGCACGATGCCGATTTTCAATGGGTATATCCAGATAATCACACAAACGGCCCAAACTATAAGATAATAACCCGGGCTTGATCTTACGGGCATAACGCACCGTACACAATTTAATTGAAGACCATTCTATTCCGACTTCTTGAAGTTGAAAACGAATAAAGGAATAATCAAAATTGACATTGTGTGCAACGAAAACCCGATCTTTCAATAAAGCGTGAATGTCTGAGGCAACATCCTCAAACATTGGCGCATCTTTTACCATGTCATTATCAATACCAGTCAGCGCAAAAATAGAATTTGGAATTTCCATACCTGGATTTACTAAAGTCTCCCAACGATGCAGCACCCGATTGCCGTCATGTATAACAATTGCAATTTCGGTGATGCGACTGGATTTCGCATTCCCGCCCGTGGTCTCAATATCCACAATGGCAAACTCTTGTTTTTTGCTTCGATTCATAATCATTCCTAGTACAAATATACTAACATTTTTAGTATATTTGTACTTTTTGTAATTTTATCCATAAAAGGAAGTAATATGGAGTCAAAGAGGCCCTGTTTAACCTAGTCCCTTGTTCGGTCAATTTTTAGCAATATTCGACAGGAACAACAGTACAGGAAAGCTATTGACTAGATTTTGTCTATTTTGTATCTACTTTTATATAACACATCAAATTATCATCAATGGAAGTAATACATAAAACCAACGAAAAACATGGCAGTTTTGAAGTAATGGATCAAGAAAAGTCAGTCGCACAAATGACGTATACCTGGGCTGGCCCGACAAAGTTTATCATTGACCATACTGAAGTTAGTGAAAACTATACAGGTAAAGGTTTAGGTAGGCAAATGTTAATGGCTGCAGTTGCTTTTGCCCGAAAAGAACATCTCAAAATTCTTCCCCTATGTCCTTATGCAAAATCTGTCTTTGACAAAGAGGCGGAATTAGCCGATGTGCTTTTTTAGCCCAAAGAGAAAACATAAAAAGCAGGTTAATCTATCATTGAAAGAGCTAACCTGCTTTAATTATTTAGACAAGCTCCATTTCACTGAGACCTATCCGTGGATACAATAGACTAAAACCTCTCTAAAAACTTAAAAATAAGATCTGCTGCGAATTTAGCAGTGCGGGAATCGATATCAAAATAAGGGTTTAACTCAGCAATGTCCATCGACCTCAAATTAGGCAGTTCGATGATAGTACTGTACAAATCAAAAAATAATTCATCAGGAACTATACCATTAAAGGCTAGTGCACTTACACCCGGTGCATAAGGCGCTGCAAATGCATCCAGATCAATGGTCAGGTATACATAGTTCACCTGACTGGCAAAGTCGCGTATCTGTCTGCGAAGCACAGCAAGTCTGTCCGCGACTAAATCCTTCCGTTCAATAATCTGCGTATGCTTGGATTTTGCATAAGCAATAAGACCTTTCGTATTGCTGATTTCCTGTATACCAATGGCCAAATAGTGAAATGATTGACCTAGGTTGCTGAGGTCTTTTTCGATCTGAAAAAATCCAGTTCCTGAATTTCCCTGTCCTGCAGAAATTTCGCGCATATCCAGATGTGCATCGATGTTAATAATCCCGATCTGGTATTTCCTATCGCTCAAAAAACGCTTGACCCCAAGATAATGACCATAGGTTACCTCATGTCCCCCGCCCAAAACAATGGGAAATCCCCCGCCTTTAAGAATGGACGACACCGCATTTCCAAGAGCAGATTGCGAAGACTCCAAATCATTATCTACTAACAGAATATCACCGGCATCCTTAAGTTTAAGTTCAGATGAAAAATGAGCTGGTAAATTTGCAAGTACATTCCTTATTGCGCCTGGCCCATCCTTTGCACCTACCCGTCCCTGATTCCTACCAACACCTTCATCACTACAAAATCCCAAAAAAACCAACGATTGACTCAAATTGGTGTCAGCGGACAAGTCTATACAGTCCATCAACTGATGCCAACGCATCCAGTCTCTTTCTTCGCCATCAACCCGCCCCTTCCATACGGTCTTGTCTCCACGGGCATATAAGTCTTTGTGATTAAGTAAGGGATTCATCAGTCTTCATTAAACAATTCATCGATAATATCATCGTCTACCAGTTGCGCACGGGTAACCAACAGCGTGCTATTGCTCGCCATTGCATTATCCAAGGCTTGATTAGCCTCCTTATTACGAGCCCATGCACGCCTTGCAATACCATTATTTACATCAAAATACAACATTTTCTCCAATTTAACGTCAGCAGCAGCCGAACCGTCAAGCAGCATCCCAAACCCACCGTTAATGACTTCACCCCATCCAACACCGCCGCCATTATGGATAGATACCCAAGTTGCACCTCGAAAACTATCACCTATTACATTATGGATAGCCATATCAGCTGTAAACTGGCTACCGTCGTAGATATTGCTTGTCTCCCGATAAGGCGAATCCGTCCCGCTGACGTCGTGATGGTCGCGCCCCAAAACGACTGGGCCCGCCAAGTGTCCTTTTCGGACAGCTTCGTTAAATGCTTTGGCAATCGCGATGCGTCCGTTGGAATCCGCATACAGAATACGTGCCTGTGACCCGACAACCAAATTATTCTTACCCGCCTCCTTGATCCATTGGATATTATCCAACATTTGTTGCTGGATCTCCTTTGGAGCAATGGCCTGAAGGGAGGTCAATACATCCATCGCAAGCTGATCTGTCTTTTCCAGATCATTGGCCTCACCGGAGACACAGACCCAACGGAATGGTCCAAAACCATAATCAAAGCACATTGGTCCCAAAATATCCTGAACATAAGAAGGATAGCGAAATCCGTCCTCCTCTCTGTTCAGTATTGCAGCTCCGGCGCGACTACTTTCCAACAAGAATGCATTTCCATAGTCAAAGAAATATGTCCCTTTAGCTACATGTTTATTAATCGCATCTACATGACGAACTAAGGTTGCTTGCACATAATATTTAAATGTATCCGGATCAGCGGCCATCAACGCATTGGATTCGGCAAAGGATAATCCCATCGGATAATATCCGCCGGACCAAGGATTATGGAGCGAAGTCTGATCCGATCCAACTGTTACATAAATATTCTCGCGGTCAAATACTTCCCATACCTCAACGATATTACCAATATAGGCAAAAGATACAGCCTGCTTTTGAAGCATTGCTGTCCGAACTTGTTCCACCAATTGGGCAATATCTTCAATCAAGACATCTACCCAACCTTGCTCGTATCGTTTTTTAGCAGCTGCAGGATTAACCTCGGCACATACAGTTATACAGCCCGCAATATTACCTGCTTTAGGTTGCGCGCCACTCATTCCACCCAAGCCCGAGGTTAAAAACACCTTTCCTTGAATTGATTCACCGGGAGGTAGCTGCCGACGGAAGGCATTCATTACAGTAATAGTGGTCCCGTGAACGATTCCCTGTGGACCAATATACATGTACGAACCAGCTGTCATCTGCCCATACTGCGTGACACCCAGCGCATTATAACGCTCCCAGTCATCCGGCTTGGAGTAATTGGGTATCATCATCCCATTACTAACAACGACACGCGGGGCATGTTCTGACGATGGGAACAGTCCCATGGGATGCCCACTGTACATGTGTAGGGTCTGCTCATCGGTCATTTGGGACAGATAATGCATTGTAAGCCGATATTGTGCCCAGTTCTGAAAAACAGCGCCATTGCCGCCATAGGTAATCAGTTCATGGGGATGTTGAGCAACTGCAGGGTCCAAATTGTTCTGGATCATCAGCATAATGGCCGCCGCCTGTTTACTTTTTGCAGGATACGCATCTATTGGCCGCGCATGCATCGCATAGTCAGGTCTAAAACGATACATATAGATCCTGCCGTACTCCTTTAATTCTGCCAAAAACTCTGGCGCCAGTTCAGCATGCCATGATTTCGGAAAGTAACGAAGGGCATTCCTCAAGGCCAATTTTTCTTCCTTTTTCGAAAGAATGTCCTTGCGTCGTGGTGCATGGCTTACTGTAGCGTCTCGTTCTATTTTAGGTGGTAGCTGGGAGGGAATACCCTCTGCAACTACACGACTAAATATATTCTCTATCATCGTTCCTTTGAAAATACTTCTTTGCCATTTTTCCATACAGCCGAAGGCTGCATGCTTCCTTGGTAATAAGTGATATCTTGATAATTATCGGTCTGGAATAAAACAAAATCCGCACGCATTCCCTTACGCAACTTGCCTCGATCTCGCAGATTCAAGGCCTGTGCGGCGCGAAAAGTCAATGCTGCTAAAACCTCCGCATTGCTTAGTTTTTCCATCGTAGCCAATATGCAGGCGCTGGTCAGCAATTGGCCCATTGGTGCAGAGCCCGGGTTCCAGTCGCTCGCAATGGCCAGGCATGCGCCAGCATCCAGCAGTTTTCGTGCTGGAGTGAAAGCACAACCAATGCCAATTGATGCGGCAGGCAATGCTACAGCAACAGTATCAGACTGCGCTAAAAGCTCGATTTCAACCGCTGTGGACGCCTCCATATGATCGGCCGATCGCGCCCCTAATTCCACGGCGATCTGGCTTCCTGAAGTACTGAACTGATCCGCGTGAATCGTCAGATCAAAGCCCATTTCTTTGGCCCGTTGCAAATATGGTCTGATCGTTTCCGCATCGAATGCTGTCTTTTCAATAAAAGCATCCACTCGATTGGACAATTGCTGTGCTTTCAACTCCGGGAAAAGCGCTGTTTCCATCAAATCAAGGTAATCTTTTGCGAACCCTTTATAGTCCCTTGGCAGCATATGGGCTGCCAGGCAGGTTGGAACCAAGTCCGCCGCAGTAAGTTCATTTGCTTTCTTTATCGCACGTAGAATTTTAAGTTCTTCTTTAACCTCAAGACCATAACCGCTTTTAACTTCGATTGTTGTAACCCCTTGCGCCAATAAAAACAACGCACGATCGACAGTAAGCTGTTTCAGATCCTCCTCCGTGCAAGCCCTTGTATGGGTGACAGTGCTCCAAATTCCACCACCAGCTTCCGCAATTTCAAGATAAGAAGAACCGCCATTTCGAAGTGCGAAATCATTTGCCCGCTGCCCCGCATAACAGATATGGGTATGGCAGTCAACAAAACCAGGTAGTGCAACCTGATCACCTTCAAGACGAACAAGAACTGCTTTATCTTGCCATTTTTGGTATAGAAAATCAAAGTCACCAACCTCTTGAACAAACTCACCCCCGATCAAAATTCCTGCTTGTTCGATAACCTGCAGTTTCGCATCCCTTACGGCACCCTTCAACGGAATATTGTCCATTGTCAACAATTGACTGAACGGGCCTATCAGTTTTAAATCCTTTTCCATTTTCATGTGAGGCTAAAATGTATCAAAACGTTCTACCAGTTCCATTGTTATGGCTTTCTGCGGATTGCTTCGACGACGTAAGCTAATCAGCTCGCCAGATTTGACCAACTCCAATGCATTACTCAGCAAAGTTTCCATAGGCTGATCGGATTCGATATGTGGAATAAATTGTCGTACGCGTTCATGAACCGCCTCTAATGCCGGAGTGGACTGCAGCGGGTGATGATAATCCTTCGCCTGCGCTGCGCACAATAGTTCAATGCTCAGGATTTTATCCACGTTATCTATGACTTGAAGCAGCTTTCTACCGGAGATAGAGCCCATGCTCACATGATCTTCCTGCCCCAGCGATGTCGGTATACTGTCTGCACTAGCGGGAAAACACAGGCCCTTATTTTCACTTGCAATAGCGGCTGTACTGTACTGAAGAATCATAAAACCAGAATTGAGTCCTGTCGATTTCATTAACAATTTAGGAACCCCATTGGTTTGCCCCTCTAAGGATAAATAAACCCGACGGTCTGATATATTGCCTATTTCAGAAACCGCCAGCGTGGCATAATCCAAAGGTAAGGCAATGGACTGCCCATGGAAACTACCGCCACTTATCGTCAATTCATCGTTTATAATAACGGGGTTATCCGTTACCGAATTGATTTCTAATTCGATCGTCTCCTTAAGATGAAGCCAGGCATTACGTGAAGCGCCATGCACCTGTGGGATACAACGTAAAGAATATGGATCCTGAACGCGCGAACAATCTTTATGACTTTCTAAAATAGCAGACCCATAAAGTAAAGAATGGATATTTGAAGCAACATAACGGTTACCTGCATGTGGCCGCAGTTCATGTAGTTCGGAAAAAAAAGGTTTAATGGAGCCATTCAGCCCCTCAATCATCAATGCTGCGATAATATCCGCATTTTGAAGCACCCGGTTAAATTCACTGACAGCTTTTACACCATGAGCGGCCATAAATTGTGTTCCATTAATCAATGCTAGCCCTTCTTTAGCTCCTAAATGAACCGGCTTGAGGCCATGCTTCGCCAAAATTGTCTCCGTTGCATACATCTCACCATTGACGCTGACTTTCCCTAGACCGATCAATGGCAAAAAAAGATGGGACAAAGGTGCCAGATCACCCGAGGCACCAACTGAACCCTGCTTGGGAACAACAGGAACGACATCCTGTTCAATATGCCAGATAATACGTTCTATGGTACTGTACTGAACCCCCGAAAAGCCCTTCGCCAATGCGTGCACTTTTAATATAAGCATCACTTTAGCCAGATCATTAGCGATAGGTTCACCCATTCCCACAGCATGACTCTTCAGAATATTTTCTTGCAATAGCTGTGTTTGATCCGCGTCAATTAAAGTCGTACAGAGCGGGCCAAAACCGGTATTGATACCATACACAACCTGCCCACGTTCGACAATCTGCCTCACGTAGGCCGCACTCCTATCGATATTTGCTTTTACTTGTGCCGAGATTTCCCCCTTAATATCCCCTTTTGCTATTGCTAACGCAATGGAGCAAGTCAAATGTCCACTGCCGTATAAGAATTTTTCCATCGTTATAAAGCTTTTATCAAATTTAGCCGCTATATTTAATAATTAGAAATACCATTTTTATCATCAATTGATAACCATGAATTATCAGATAGAACTCAGACACCTTCTTTACTTCAAAGTGTTAGCCGAAGAGCTGCATTTCAGAAAAGCTGCTGAAAGGCTATTTATCGCCCAGCCAGGACTGAGCCGGCAGATCAAGCAGTTGGAGGAAAACTACCGTGTAACGCTATTGGAACGGAACAAACGACATGTATCACTGACCGAGGCAGGCAATTATCTCTTTGATGAGGTGAAAGAATTGTTTAGGCATTTGGATCAGATTGAAGCCCAGCTCCAGAGCTTGGCCAATGGCAGAATCAGCACACTAAAACTGGGGTTTATCGGCTCGGCAGTACAGACAATATTACCACAATTACTAATCGACCTCAAACAAAAACAACCGGACATTGAGCTGTCGCTGCATGAACTTGCCAATGAAACACAATTGGACCTGATTCAAAAGAAGGAACTTGATTTTGGCTTCGTCCGTCTTTCTGATACGCCCATAGGACTACATAGCCTTCCTATTTATACGGAACATTTCAGCTTGGTATTGCCAAAAAACCATCCATTATTAATGCAGAAAAAACCAAATCTGTACGAATTAAAGAATGAATCCTTTATCTTATTTTCGAAAAATTACAGTCATTCTTATTACGATCTGGTCATGAGTATTTTCCAAGATCATCAGTTTACGCCGAAAGTTACGTTACGTACCGTAAACGCGTTAACAATATTCAATATGGTGGCTCAGGGACTGGGTGTCGCCATTGTTCCCGCCTCTTTAAAGAATGGTTATCAGGTTGATGTCTGTTTCCTAGAACTGGACAGCTTGCCCCAACGAACGACCCTTTCCTTGGTTTGGAATACCGAAAATCGTAATCCTGGGATACCATTCGTTTTGGATATTATCACTTCCCAAAGCCTGAAAGCCCTTATTGCTGAATACTAGCCTTTTTTATCGTAGAAATATTTGATATATTTACTCGACTATATATTTAAAAAAACAAATTATGATTTTAGAAGTAGCCGTATTACAAATTATCGAGGGACAACAGTCTAATTTCGAACGTGATTATAAAACTGCCTGCCAGTATATAAGCGCAAGCAAAGGGTATATCACACATTCGCTCCGCAAATGCATTGAAAAGGATAACCAATATATTCTATTGGTCGAATGGGAAACATTAGAAGACCACACTGTTGGCTTCAGAGAGTCTGACTTATTTAAAGAATGGGAAAAACTATTACATCACTATTATGATCCGTTCCCTACCGTAGAACATTATGAAGTGTTAAAATAGCTTTTTTTATCCACCTTTTCCAATAATATCTACTACCTTTGTAGAAATTTTAAATTCAACTTTTAACCACTGTGAAGTCTAAGGCTTTACGGTAATACACAGAATAAGATGTATACAAAAGAAAAAGCAAAAGTAAATAGTTTCACGGTAGACCACACCAAATTGAAACAAGGGATATATGCGAAGGCTTCCAATACCAATAACAGCGCCATTGAAAGCTACACGACATACGATATCCGCATGATCAGACCGAATTCTCCAGAGCGCATGTTATCTCCGGAAGTCATGCACACGTTGGAGCATTGTTTTGCTACGGAAATTAGGACAATCTTGGGTGACGAAGTGATCTATGTTGGACCAATGGGCTGTTGCACGGGATTTTATGTAGTCTTAGCAGGCACAGAGAGAAGCCCTCAAGCTGTTGCCGAATTGATGAAAGAAGTGCTCGAAACGATTTTGACCGAGGGTTATGAGGTACCTTTTCAAAATCCGATCAGTTGCGGAAACTACACGTTTATGGATTTCGATTCCTCAAAACAAGCCTGTGTCAATTTCTTACATTTGATCAATGCTGGAGAACTCGCTTTCGAATACCCTTATATTGAAGAAAACTAAATGATCCTTAACAAAGAGATTGAAACAATCATCCTGGTAGCAAATAAAAATGAATTATCTTTTACTACCGACAATAAATCGACCATCATCTATGAAATAGGTGTTGGGAAAGTGAACGCACTTTTATCTATAGCAACACTATATGAGGAGATCAGGGCGCTGGGCATCACCCCAGTTCTACTCAATGTAGGCACGGTAGGATGTATACGATACCCAATCGGTCATGTATTGTACCCAAATTACTATGCGCAAGGTGACGCTTATACCGATGGATTCTTTTTGGAGAACACGCTTTTCCTAAAGGGGCAAGGTTCAATCGAATCTGTTTCCCAGGCGGAATTTAATTATGAAGACGCCCTATTGACATCAGATCGTTTTATCAATGTAAATACAGCATTCTATCAAGATATCAAGCACCTGAATCCTTTAGCTTTTGATATGGAAGGTTACGCGCTTGCAAATTTTTGCTTTCTCAAAAATCTGTCTTTTCATAGTGTCAAAATTGTTTCTGACAATTGCGATGGCACTGTAAAAGATTGGGAGAGCATCCTTGGTGAAATTTCCGGCCGATTGGGGAAAATATTGGATGAATTTGTGAATAACCGACTCCACAAAGAAACAATAAGCATATCAAGTATTTCTTAAGATTGAATACAGCATAAAAAGACCTAAAGCAAAAACTCTAGGTCTTTTTTTAATTCCCTTCGACTAAAGTATCGAAATAACAGGAGCCCCACCCTACCTAGACTTTTTATTCAGGTCAATAAAAATCAAGAATCACGATCATTTAAATTAATCTAAACTATTTCCAGCTGAGAGTTGTTTAATTAGATAGATTATGCACCCATCGTTATATTCAGTATAATTCTTCTACACTGCAATTAAATCGATCTAATATTTATATGAAGAACAAAAAAAAAATAATAATTTCAAATAGGCTGCCGATACAAATAGAACGAAAAAAAGATAAACTTATCATCAAACCAAGTGCAGGCGGTTTAGCCACCGGCTTAAACTCAGCCTTTGATTCCACGGAGATTCTTTGGGTAGGATGGCCAGGAATAGTTCCTAAGGATGATAGTGAAAGAGAGAAAATTACGGAGTTACTCAAGCCGATGAATCTGCTACCAGTCTTCCTGTCAAAAGAAGAAATCCGCAATTTCTATGAAGGTTATTCCAATGAAGTTCTCTGGCCAATCTGTCATTACCAGCCCAGTTATATCCATTTTGACCGGGAATACTGGTCTACCTACGTGACAGTCAATAAAAAATTTTGTGAGGCCGCATTGGCAGTACAGCAATCCACAGATTTCATCTGGGTGCAGGATTACCAGCTCATGTTGCTCCCACAAATGTTACGGCAAGAAAGCAATGAACTCAATATCGGTTACTTTCACCATATCCCATTCCCTTCAGAGGAACTTTTCATGAATATTCCACAACGAAAGGAGCTTATTGAAGGTCTGCTTGGGGCTGATCTTATTGGCTTTCATACATTCGCTGATAGTCAAAACTTTCTTAACGCATGTAAGAAAATACTAAATGTGCCCTGTGGTCATAATCAACTTAAATACAAAGATAGACATATATTTATCGAATCATTTCCAATGGGGATTGACTATGACAAGTTTGTTCATACCAGTTCGCTCCCTGAAGTAACTACCATCGCTACTCAATTTCGTAGTCATTTCCCAGATCAAAAAATAATTATATCAGTAGATCGACTGGATTACAGCAAGGGAATTTTGGAAAGACTTAGGGCCTTTCTCACTTTCTTGGAAAAATATCCGGAATGGCATTCAAAAGTAGTGTTATATATGCTTATTGTGCCCTCTAGAGATAAAGTATCTCAGTATAAGAAACTAAAAGATGAAATTAACAGAAAAGTAAGCGAGATCAATTCGATCTATGGCAATCTAAGTTGGACGCCTGTTCTCTACTTTTATAAATCTCTACCATTTGAAGAGTTAATAGGTCTATACGTCGCGTCCGATATCTGTATGATTACTTCAACGCGCGATGGTATGAATCTCGTCAGTAAGGAATACATCGCCAGCAAGACTCACACCGATGGTGTATTGATTCTAAGCGAATTTGCAGGTGCCTCAAAGGAACTTGTTGACGCACTCATTGTCAACCCGTATAATAGAGCTGAGACTGCAGACAGTATTTACCATGCACTTAAAATGGCACCTGAAGAGATTAACGAGCGTACCGAAGCAAATCGTCAAATTATACAGAAGTTTAACGTGCAGCACTGGGTTCGCTTGTTTATAAATCGTTTGGCCGAGACTAAGGCAATACAACGTGACGAATGGGCAAGAAGAATTTCTGATAAGGTATTTAACAGTATCGCCGAACGTTATCGAAAAAGCCACAATAGGCTATTTTTTTTAGATTATGACGGCACACTTGTCAAATTTCAAAATCATGCACAAAAGGCTAGCCCAACGGTTCTTTTGTACAATCTCCTGGATAGCATTATTGCAGATCCGCTTAACACTTTGGTTATCATTAGCGGTCGGGCGCAGGAAAGCCTCTCAACCTGGTTTGACGGACGTTCCTACTATTTGGTTGCCGAGCATGGGATCTGGTCCAATTTCCCAAACTTCAATTGGGCTTATAAAAAGGGATTGGCCTTACATTGGATGCCCGAAGTAAAAAAAATAATGGAAAAGCTTGCTGATCAAACTCCGGGCGCCTACATAGAAGCCAAACCCTACTCCCTGGCTTGGCACTATCGTAAAGTGGAGCTCGGACTGGGAGAGCTCAAAGCAGCCGAATTGAAAGAAATCTTAAATCCAATGTTAAATGACTATGGACTGCAACTTCTTGATGGCAATGCTGTTATTGAAGTTAAAAACACCGAAGTCAACAAAGGAAAATCTGCGTTAGAAATTGCGGGCCATATTAAAGCCGATTTTCTATTAGCCATTGGAGATGACATTACGGATGAAGATCTCTTTAAATATCTGCCACCTTCCACAATCAGTATCAAAGTGGGGAGTAATAAATCAGCTGCAAAATACTATTTGGATCAGCAGGAAGATGTTCTTCAATTTTTAAATCAACTTATTCTAAAATAATGAAGGAAAATACAATATCAAACAGACATATTTATGAAGCCGGTATAATCGGTAACTGTTCTTACATTGCCCATGTAGGCATTGATACCAACATTTCTTGGCTATGTTGGCCATCCTTTGAAGATAGTTTTGTATTTGGCGGCCTAATCGATAAAACTCAGGGTGGATGTTTCGTCGTAAAACCGGAAGAAGAGATTGTTGAGACCAAGCAATATTATATTAAAAACTCCAATATACTTTGTACCGAAGTTCACACTGAATCTTTTGCTTACCGTATTACAGATTTTGCTCCACGATTTGAACAATTTGGCCGGTATTTTAAACCATTGATGTTGATCCGGAAAATAGAACCGCTCCGAGGTGCACCCAGTGTTAATATCCAATGTCAGCCAACAGGAAATTATGGTCGTAGCACTTTAAAGGCTACGCGAGGAAGCAACCATATTCTGTATAGCAGTGCTGAAAATGGTGAACGCATCCGATTGACTACCGATGTGCCAATCTCGCATTTTTTTCAAGATGATAGCTGGACAATTATTAGCGATAACAAATATCTTATACTGACTTATGAAGCCGCATTCGAATCTGCAATCGCTAGCACCTGTGAAGATTTCCTACAAAAAACACTAAGCTACTGGCAACGTTGGATAAAAAGGTGTAGTATCCCAAATATCTATCAAAAAGAAGTCATTCGTTCGGCGTTGGTACTCAAATTACATCAATATGAAGATACCGGGGCTATTATTGCCGCATCAACAACGAGTCTTCCCGAATTTCCTGGTTCCGGACGAAATTGGGATTACCGCTATTGCTGGGTACGCGACAGCTATTATGTATTGACAGCATTGACACATATTGGTCAATTCGAAGAAATGGAGAGCTTTGCTAATTATATTGCCGGCATCACACACCACAATCCTGGAAGACTACAGCCGCTATACGGGATACTTGGAAACGCTGAGCTCACCGAACACATTCTTCCCGATTTAAAAGGATATCAGGATAGCGGTCCAGTTCGCATTGGAAATCAAGCATTTGAACACATCCAAAATGATGTATATGGTCAGGCGATGATTGCTTTGCTCCCATTGTTCACAGACCAGCGTTTCAAAATCCACGAGAACAAAAATGTATTGGGTTGGGTAAATTTTATACTCGAAAAAATTGAGGCAACAATAGATGAGAAAGATGCTGGTATTTGGGAGTTCAGAAATTTTGCCAATCACCATTGTTATTCAAATCTCTTTCAATGGGTCGGTTGCAAAGCCGCTTTACTTATTGCACGCCAAAACGGTTATCAAGATATGGAGCAACGAGCAACCGTTTTACTTGAAAAGGCAGCTGCATATATTGAAGCCTGTTATGACAACGAAAGAAAAGTATATCAAAATGCATTGGAAAGCCAAAATTTAGATGCTAGCACCTTACAATTGATCGTGATGGATTATTTGGACCCCAAATCAGACCGCGCCCGGCAGCACTTGGAAATGTTGGAAAAAGAATTAAAAGGTGAAAATGGGCTTTTTTATCGCTATAAACATCAAGATGACTTCGGAAAACCCAAGGCAACCTTTTTAGTTTGTGCATTCTGGTATGTTGAAGCCTTGGCTTGTGTAGGAAGAATTGAAGAGGCAAAAGAAATACTGGAGAGATTACTTACCTATAGTAACCATCTAGGTTTATTTAGTGAAGATGTCACTGAAGATAACGGAAGCCAATGGGGTAATTTTCCTCAGGCCTATAGCCATGTAGGATTAATGAATGCCGTTTATCGACTTGCTATAAAACTAGATAAACCAATATTCTCCCTATAACATAAAAAATGCTGTCAATAAAATATTGGCAGCATTCCTCCTCATATGTAAGTTTAAAATTTAATTTAACTTCTACATTTTATCTAACCAGTCTTCCACTTCTTCCTTCGTCTTTCCAGTTTTTTGTTGCAATTTACCCAACAACTCGTCTTCCTTCCCCTCAGCATATAACAAATCATCATCAGTTAAGTCAGCATATTGTTGCTTGACTTTACCTTTTAATTCGTTCCAACGTCCTTTCCATGTTAAATTAGCCATAATATTCCTTTTTTTAGTTAAAAATGAATTGATGTATTATATTAAAGTTTCTTTATACTCATCAAAATGATCACAAATTTCTTCCATCCCGATATTCTTACCCATTAAATCAATAAAGCGATTTTTATAGAGGGAAAAAATATATAGGCCCGTAGCAATATTCCCAATGACGAATATGCCTTCGAGCTCATTGCTCCTAACGATTTTATCTTTTAGGTGACACTCCTTTAGCAACGGAATAGTATAAGAAGACCATCTTCCCATCCGATCTTTAAGGATCAATCCTATGTCTTTTGTTCTCATTGTGTTTTAAATCCTTTCCAATTATAAAACAGTAGCTAAAGAATAAATGTTTCGAAAATTTAACGTCTAAGACCAGAATAAGTGTTTAATCTTCAAGCCAGGTATTTATACGTTGTAAAGCGAGAAATTGACTGATAAATTATATTAATTCTATAACAGATGTTTAATTCAACAATTTGATTTATTATTCAATCGTGCGTTAATAAAGTAATAGATTGCCCGAATCAATATCAATTGCTGGCATATTTCACAAAAAGACAACCATTCTAATTTTGTAAGTGTTCTCTCTAAAAGGAATTATGAGAACAACAATTCAACTTCGTAGCGGGATTCCTATGACATTCGAGGATGCGCTTATTCTTTTAAACGAAATAGATCCAACTAATCCGGGCACAGATGACGGTGCACCTATACGGAGAGCTCCAAGAGTTCCTGACTTAGAAGAAGTGACACCCGACAAATATTATCCTGAAAGTGCAGAAGGCCCCGATCCAACTGAGGAAGAACAACGGGATAGAGATAATATCCTCAATAACGATCCAGGCAACGATAAAAATCCATATCGTCCAGATCATGAAGAAGAGGACATTTATAACCCTGCTTCAGACCAGGAGGAGGATGTGGAGGAGAAAGGCTTATAATCATTCGTAAAAAATATACTAAAAAACGATATGACTAAAAATCATGGCAAACAAATCAAAGATGATGCAAAATATGAAGCTTTGCGTCAGGAAGGCTACAGTAAAGAAAAATCAGCCCGTATAGCCAATACACCCAATTCAGGAAAAAAAGGCGGAAAAAGCTCAGATTTAGATGAAAGAAGTAAAACTGAATTACTTGCAGAAGCGAAAAAAATTGGAATAAAAGGTCGCCATAAAATGACTAAAGAGAGATTAATAAAAGCGATTCGGTCCTAATACTTAAAACTCCCTTTATTGTAGGGAGTTTTAAGTAAATATTTCTGGTTTGGAGTATATAGTCAATACACTAACGCTTTAAGGTGTTGAATCCTGTTGCGTTGTGTCGGCTAAGGTTGTATCTTTTTGCATACTCATCTTTTGTTGCTCACTTAAATTATACCTTGTCTCATCTGCATCACTCGGAGCTATATTATCTGATTGTCCGCTTCCTTCTTTACTATTCGAAGAATTTTTACACGAAAATAATGTTGTGCTGCACAGTAACCCAATACTGACTATAGCTATCATTTTTTTTATCTCTTTCATATTTAACTTATTTTATGTTCCAATCTCTACTAAGGAACTTATTTCGCGAAACTTTAGTTCAATAAAAGTGAAAATCTGTTTTAGGTTGCCTTCAAAGCTATACAGTCAATATCGTGTATAAGAAATCATCAATACCGTAATTTAAACATTTCTTTAGGGAATAAATACCCGATCGAAGCAACAAATATAGAGGGTATATCGATGCCATTAAATTTGTTTTTTTTGATCAACCACCACTGCATGTCGTATTTCAGCTACAATGTATAAAATATCGGCAGCACGTATTTTCCACATTTAGCTGTTTGAACAGCGGTTATTAGGCCAATTTCAGCAAAAATTAGCACTCTAATTGTACTTACTTATTCAGAAATCAATCAATTTAATAAACGAGATATATCATGAACAATTCCAATTTAAACTTACTAGTTGAAGAAAAAAGAAGCTTATTGAAACATTTCGCAGGAAAATTTACCACCGATCCCGACGAAAAGGAGGATTTGATTCAAGAGACACTTATTCGTGCATTGAAGTCGATCGATGATTTTATTAAGCATCCAAAATTAATGTCTTGGTTGTATGTGATTATGAAGAATGTCTATATTAATCAATACCGCAAGGCCAAACGGACCAGCGATATTCATGAAACTTACATCGATCTAGAATCCTACAATACAATAGAAGCAAATAAGAGCGAAAATAAATTCGTATCAGACGATATTGAAAAAGCGATGTGTAGCCTTTCAGAGGAAAATTATCAAATCTTTCGGTTATTCCTAGAAGGTTACAAGTACCATGAAATTGCCTCCTATTTTGGAATGCCTGAAGGAACGGTAAAAACGAGAATACATATGACGCGCAAGAAGTTACAAAAGCAATTAAAAGTATATCGAATTCTATAAACCAAATCTTCTTTCGAATGTTTACCCAAGACAGTTTTCGCAATAATTTAATAACACACTAAAAAACAGATATATGAATACTAAAAGTATAAAACTCAATCAACACTATTTGCCAGTGTTGCTGATTATTTGTGGTGGACCCATTCAAAAAGGGAATAACAAAACAATTGTTCAGTCAAACACGGACAACGCAATAAACAAAAAACAGACTAAAAGCAATGTTGAAGAGGAAAAGAAACCTCCTTACTTAAGTAAAACAAAATAACATGCGCTTTTTAAAGAAAAGGAGACCACTTTATTTGAATAAGCGGTCTCTTTTTGTGTGAGCGTGTTATGAAAGGACAACGGTTATGCCGATATACGCACCCAAACTTTATAATCACGTATACTGTTCGGTTTGAAATAGGATGAGTCACTTGCGTCATTTGTAGAAAGAGTAGAAATACGTATCCTGCGATTTGACTAAACGGAACAGCTCTCGAACAAGTTCTACGATTAAAATCGAAGAACTTAAAAACTAAATAAATGGACACAATAAATGATAGCACACTAATTAATGATTTAATACAAATCAACAATGACCGTACTGCTGGATATAAAAAAGCGCTTGAAATCGCAAAACGCCTTCATATTAACACATTAAATAATATTTTTTCCGAATACATGCATCAATCCGAACGATTTATTCAGGAGCTTAAACCCTACTTGCAACCACAAACTAGGCCAGCAAGCGATGGTACAATGATTAGTGGTAAACTCTTTCGATTATGGATGGATTTTAAATCCGCCGTTTCAGGAAACGATGAGAAAAGTCTGCTTGCAAGCTGTGAACAAGGTGAAGACGCTTTTACAAAGACTTATAAAGACGTCGTAGATAATCAAGATTGGGAAATCACACACGACCTTCTCCTACTGATCGAAAAACAGCTCTCCATACAACTCGAAGCGCACGAATACATCAAAACATTACGAGATAATATTAAATAAATCCAAGCTCCCCCTCTACTTGAGCTAAAGCTCTTATTTATAAGTAAAAAAGAGAATTTCAATCACACAACAAAATAAGTCCCGGGAATGTTATGCAATATAAATTACTTATATGAAGATTAAGAATAGAAGAGGATACACAAGACGGAAGATTAAGCAAAATTTTAAATATTTTGATAGCTCGGACAAAGAGGTTACAGAGCCAAAGATATTAGATAGAATAAATGAGTTGGTCATTCCACCAAATTGGAAAGATGTTTGGATTGCAAAAAATGCGCAAAGTGATTTACAAGCGTATGGATTTGACCAGAAAGGACGCAAACAATATATCTATCATTCAAAATTTGTCGTCCGAAGACAAAATGAGAAATTTAGGCATATTCTTTACATGGGACAATATCTTCAAGATCTTCGGAAAATAGCATCCCGTCATTTGAAACATCGAGATTGGGACATGGAAAAATTATGTGCAGTCGCCTTTAAAATAATGGACAGCACTCTTATAAGAATTGGAAACAAACGCTATACGCTAGAAAACAAATCTTATGGACTCAGTACTCTTGAAAAACGGCATGTCAGCATAACAAATAATATGATTACATTCGCCTATAAGGGTAAAAAGGGAGTCTTTCAGGAAAAAACTTGGCAAGATAAACAACAGGCAAAATTACTATTAGAACTGCTACAGATGAAGGGAAAAAGTATTTTCCAACTTAACAAAACTATATGTGATGGTGTATTTTGTGGACGTACATTCAACAATTATCTACGCAATCATTGTCCAGGCAAAATCAGCTGCAAGGATATCCGAATTTGGGGAGCAAGCAGGGAAGCATTTCACCTATTAGCTCAAGCAAAACAAGGAGACGATTTAAACACACGAAAAAAACAATTAAATGAAGTTATAAAAGTAGTTGCTAAACAATTGGGCAATACCAAAACTGTTTCACAAAATTATTATATCCATCCTGTGATACAGAAGATATATTTAGAAGGAAAATTTCCGTTTATCAAGGAAAGTTTGACACTTAACAAGTTAGAATATAAATTATTCCGTTTTTTATTAAAATATAGCTAGGCACTATCGTCCGAAATTAAACCATTTGGATAAGGGGTGTGTTTTATTTTTTAGCCAATAGGCCACCATTTCCATAGCCGTTACCGAAAATGTAATACCATTTCCGCCAAAGCCACAAACAAAATAGGTGTTTTTAAACTGTTTATGTTTACCAATATAAGGCAGGCCGTCCTTCGTCACTCCAAAGGTTCCAGCCCACTTGAAGTCCGTAACAAAAGGACTATCGAAAATCTTATGAAAAGACTTTTCTAATTTATCCGATTTTTTAGCAATCATGGCATCGCGCTTTTGCGGATCGTGAAATTCTTCATCCTCCCCTCCGATCAAAAATCGACAATCATCAGTTGTTCGCATATAAAGATAAGGATCAGAAGTATTCCAGATCAATAGGTCTTTATACTGTTGATAAAGAGAATTATTTGGTTCGGAGACAATAGCGAAGGTACTTAACAAGTCTACACACTTCTCCGGAATCAACTCCACAGACTCATAACCAATACAATATATGATTTTCTTTGCATGGATCATGGCACCACTAGATACTGTTATTTTATGGCTCCGCTCACTACTTTTCACAGCAGTAAGTGCCGTTTTATCAAATACCTCCAAACCCTTTTTGACATTATAAGCCAATAGCTCATGAGCAAAGCAAAAAGCATCAATACTTGCGCCCTGCTCAGAGCAGATACCTCCATAAGCCCCCTCTATATTATATTTTTTTTTAATTTCATCCTCAGACAGCCATTTGACTTTAAAACCGGCAGCACCTCGTGTACAAAATTCTTTCTTCAGCCAAGAAACGTCTTTTTTGCGAGAAGCATAATATAATGAATTCTTTGTGCGAAAACCGGCTTTAGAACCGATTTTTTTTGACAGTAACCCGATCTTGTCTATAGCATTACAACAAGCTTTATAGCTAGCTATTGCACCTTCTTCGCCAATTAATTCCTTTAAGCGATAAAGTGGTATATCTATTTCATATTGTAACATTGAAGTTGTTGCCGCGGAGCTTCCATTAACGATCTCTCGCTTGTCGATTAGTATACATCTTTTGCCCATTGATATACATTCATGGGCAATCAATGCACCAGATATTCCGCCACCGACAATTAAAATATCGCAAGATTTGTCCTGGCGCAAAGAGGGATAAGTTGTCAAAAGTCCATTCTTTATTAACCAAAAAGGTTCGTTTGATTTTAGATCCATACTATATGACAAGCTCATGTCCATATAACCAATTCACGAGAGAAAGGTTTGGATTAACACCCAGTTTCTTCGAAAAAATACAATACAATTTTCGGCTACCCCAAACTATTTTACCTTAAAAATGGTTACCTCATATAGACAATGAGGTAACATCTGTCTAATATATACAGTTAAAAAAATAGAACGCTATGCGAGCCATTTGGACAGGAGCAATCGGATTTGGTTTGGTTAACATCCCGATAAAATTATACAGTGCCACAGAAAGCAGTACCCTTGATCTTGATATGCTGGATCGTAAAGATCTAGCCAATATTAAATTCAAACGCGTTAATGAGCAAACAGGTAAAGAAGTGAAATGGGACAACATCGTCAAGGGATATTTTATGAAAGATCATTATGTGGTTTTGGAAGATGCTGATTTTGAAGATGCCAGTCCAGAAAAGTCAAAACTAGTCAATCTACATGCCTTTGTTAAACTTGCTGATATTGACAGCATTTATTTTGACACCCCCTATTATCTGGAACCCCAAAAAGGTGGTGAGAAAGCTTACCAGCTGTTGCTTAAAGCGCTTGATAAAACAAAAACAGCTGGACTTGGGGCTTTCGTCATGCGCAATGTAGAACACCTTGCAATCATAAAACCTTATCAAAATGTTTTGGTGTTAAACAAAATTCGTTATCAACAAGAAATTAGAGATCTCGATGAATTGAAGTTGCCTACAGAGGTTAAAATTCAAAAGGCAGAAATGGATATGGCTACGCAACTAATTAAACAGCATAGTCGGGAATTTGACCTTAGCAGTTATAAAAATGAATATAGTGAGGATCTATTAAAAATCATCAAACAAAAAGACAAAGGTAAGCGCCCAACCATAAGAAAGATAAAAGTAGAAAACACAAAAGCGGATGATTTGCTTGCCAAACTCAGAGCAAGTCTGGGTTAATAGATAAACGCTGTCGGTCGCGTCGAATTTGATATAACAGGAATTCGGAATGGTACCATTAACGGTTTAGTTTGCTTTCTCAGGTTGTCTGCCGTTCGTCGGCTCATCTTCTCTCAAACTAAACTAGATTGAATAATGTTCTTTCTCAAAAAGGCATGAAAAATATTATTCCTGAACAAAAAGAGGGAAAGCAACTTGATTGCTTCGAAACTGTCGATTTTGAGAGTACTGCGCTGGCAGACTCCGCCTTCGACACTGTTTGCTACGATCTTTCGCGAGTCAATCATTGGTATGAACTTGCAGAGATTCCGGCCACTACATTCCAACTTACTGATCACAGCGGTGTTCCAATTGATCGACCTTTAGCGATACATGACTACATTAGACTCAATATTCCCGGTCCCGGACTGCCCAGTAGCGAAGGGTATGATTGGGTAAATGTCGTTAATGTTATTCACGATGTAAGTCCTGATTATAAACTCTATGCATTGACCCTAAAACCTTGCCCAGATCCACAACATCCCGAAAACAAAGATACCGCTCATTTTTTTGAAGGGGTCTCTTCCTCAACCTTTTTAGTGGAACAAAGACGCAATAGTATCTTAATTCAGTATGCTGGACGGAATGAAATTATCAATGTAGAAAATCATAGTTTAGCAGATAATATTAGGAACCTAATCATTGGACTGACTGCAAAAATTGGCGCCTCTTATCCGCAATGGAAATTGCTCGTCAAAGGCCTTGCAGACCGAATACGCGATAAATAAATTACGATCGAACAGTGTAATGAATTGTAAGAGTTAGTAGCCCCAATAGACAAACCAGTTGTGTTAATATTTTTCGTATATTTATGAATAAATCATAAGGAGTTTTTGGGTTACTATGAACACTGATTTTCAATCTAACAATCAAAATACGATCAAACTTCAGCATTTTGGTAGTCTTGTAGTTTTGGATGAACAATATACCATTGTAGCTCTAAGTGAATTTGCAGCAGTTAAAGCCAATCTATCTACTGCTGCACTATTACGCAGCAACTTTTTCGAAAGCTTTGCCAAAGCCTTTGGTGATGTTATTCAAAAGATAGCGAATGTCTTGAATGAGTTACGCGAAAATGGGCAATCACGTCATATCTTGCCCATAAAAGTGTTCCAAGAACGTGTTTATTTCAAATTTAGGTTATATCAAGGTTATTTTTATATCGAATGGGAGCTACAGCATAAAAAATATATCTCCGCAAAAAAAATAAACGAATTCAACTTTTTGCTCGATACGATCCAACCTAATAATTGGGATCGGGTCTGTTTAGCAATCAATAGATTATTAAAGTATGATCGCGTTTTTGTTCTCCAGATCCAGGAAACCGGATATAGCGAAGTAATTGCTGAACACACCTCCAATGGTAAACCTTATTTTAGAGGAAAGGAATTTTCAAGAGATTTCATGCCCAAAGAGGCATTGGAATATTATAGTAGCTATTCGTATCGTTATATTCCAAATATCAAGAAAGATGATCAGTGTTTTGTTTATGTAAAAGATAGCATCGATACACTTTCGAGCTTATTACGCCCTCTTCCCCACCTTCATCACCTTTTTATGGAAAAGACCAATGTTCGGAGCATATTGTTTTTTCGTATTTGTATAGATGACCAGTTTTGGGGCCTCGTTGTCGCTCAACATGAACAAGAGAAAGAAGTGGATTTGCAACAACGGAAACTTTGTACTTTTGCCATTCAGGCGGCAACCAATAAATACGAAAGCCAAATTAAACAGAACCTACTCGAAAGAACAGAACTCCTGAATACTGCCGAAGAAGAACTTAAAAAAAGTCTTTCTGAAAATAAAATGGTGAATTGTGCGCTCGTGCAGCACATAGAAACTCTTACCCAATTGGTCAATGCAGATGGCTTATCGATCTTTAACCAAGGCGATGTATTCAATCACGGGCATACACCAAATAAATCCCTGTTTTATGAAATCATTCAATTTCTACAACTACATACTGATAAAGAATTATTTAAGGATTACAACTTTAGATTAAATCACCAACAACATTTCAATGAAAAATTAAATTTTGCAGGACTAATGTATCTCAAAGTTGGCCTAGAAAATGACTATTACCTTGTATGGTTTAGAAAAGCAAGCCAAAGTCGTGTGATGCAAATCGGACAGAATCAAAACGAGCTTCGGACAGCTGATGACTTAAGATTCTGGGAGGACGTTCGTTATGACGTAGCCAAACCATGGAATGACGCTGAAGTCAATTTTGTCTTGCGTCTGAATCATATTATCAAAGAATCTATATTTAAAAAGCTCAAAGAAAGACAATTACTCAACGAAGAGCTATTAAGCCTGAACAATGAATTGGAAATGTTTACTTATACCTTATCCCATGATTTGAAAAACCCCTTATCAATTTTGAAAATGGGCATTCAATTTTTGCAACAACACTCCAATGATATAGACCTTTCAAAAACCAATAAATGGTATCAAAATTTTAGTAGAAGTGTTTCGAATATCGAAGATATCATCAATAATATGGTTCAATTAAGCCAACATCGTGCAAGTATTCTGGACAAGGAACCCCTTCCAATGGCATACACATTACAGCGGATCTTTCAGGAAAGTAAAACGTTGTATGGTACACCTAACTGCCAGTCTTATTTTGGGCAATTGCTACCAATCTGGGGTGAAAAGAGTGCTGTTTATCAAATCTTCACTAACCTTATTGTCAACGCCATTAAATATTCTGTTCAATCCGAAAAGCCCATTATCGAGATTGAAAGTACTAATCAAGACGGCATGACTTATTACTGCATAAAAGACAACGGCATAGGAATCCCGGGGAATCACCTACCACATATCTATGAAATGTTTACCCGGGCTGACAATGTAGGTGAAATTCCGGGAACGGGGATTGGATTGTCTCTTGTCAAACGTGTCATGGAACGTCTTGGAGGCAGTATAGAAATCGAATCAAAGCCTGGTGTTGGAACAACCGTACACCTATATTTCCCTATAGTAGGATCTTTCCCAGATCATATGCTTCCTGATTAAGCCAAACAAACATTTAATACATAAACTGTAAAATCTAGGGCAAATTTTTCTTCGTTAATTTTCTATAAATAACAAGCGCTATAACAAAAATAAAGATAAAAATAAAAAGCCAAATCCCGGGTTCTGTATACCATTCATTTGAATTCCCTGTATTTAACGCTTCCATCTGCTTCGATGCTTGCAGTATGATAATTAAGACAGTTAATATATTCATGACAATTTATCGATTGGTTCAATATATATAACCCTCCTCATCCAGAACTAGTTTGAATCGGATTAGTTTAAACGAATTTACTTTTTGATTGTTCTTTAAATAAAGTACTAAGTGTTCACCTATGTTATTCAAAAATTACAACAATGGAAAAGATATTTCAACATTCAATAGTAAAACAAGGTTTAATTATTGCTTATTATTTTAGTAATAGATGGTATCGCAAATGTCTGTTTAATGAGAGCAGTGTCCCGGCCTCAAATAATACTGATTCTGTTAAGCGTTCAGAAACAGATATTAAAGAGCCTCATAAACATAAAAGATCCAGTAATAAGTGGCCGGAACATAAAGAAAAATCCGACTGGGATGAGGATGTAAAGAATCCAGCTATTCCCAAGAAAACAGATTGACCATTAATGTCAATCTGTCTGAATTTGTAGTTGACGATTTTTATCAAAACGGATATCACGAATAAATACCATTCTCTGATCTCCAGTTTTCGTTGTCCGACCGTGATAAACGCAACGCAGTTTTCCATTGCGGTCCTTAAATATGCTGTTGTGTCCCGTACCCGAAATGATTCCACCACTATCGGTGTTTTTTTGTATGATCGGATTGGTGCTAGATTTGCTGTAATTTCCCAAAGGGGATGCAGAAGTCGCATAACCAACGGCATAGTTTGCCCCTCCAAAATAATTAGCGGAATACATCATATAATATTGCCCTTTTGCTTTTAATAAAAACGACCCCTCCGTCCATCTTCTATTGATTTCGCCCGAAAATACCGAACGGCTTTCCCATTCAGACTGTGCATCATTCATAGATTCAGGTGGCCGTATTAGTAATACTGGTTGCCCAATGATTTGTTGCATACTGCTGTCCAATTCGACACCGTAGACCCAACTTTCTTCAACATCTTTATACCCCCATTTGGATTTGGCCCAATAAGCAATTTCAGAAGCAATTGGATGTTCATAACAACAACGGGAATAAAACAAATAATTTTTGTTGTCGGTATCCCGAAAAACATTGGCATCAATAATGGGATAACCAGGGTCAAACAGCGGCTTGCCCGTTAGGTCTATAAAGGGGCCCAATGGATTATCGGCAACAGCAATACCTATGCGATAGTTCTCCAGTTCATTATCGGGATTTTCCTTCCAATGTGCGCTGTAATACATATAAAATTTATCATTGACTGCGTATACTTCCGGCGCCCAAAAGTCTTTCGTGCCCCATGCTTTAGGCTGCTTTCCATCATACACCTTTCCTGATTCTTTCCAATGTACGAGATCTTTAGAGCTATATGCTATAAATCCATTTTCTGTACCTCCTGTTCCATACAGGTAATAGTGATCACTGGCTTTATCGTAGAGGATGAAAGGATCGCCAAAAGCGACACCAATGGAACCTGCAGGTTGATCCAAAGTATCTATTAATCTAAATTTAGCACTATCAAATTTGGGAATTACAATACCGTTACTTTTAGTAGAAGAAAAATCTACGGGTACTATAGCCGTACGTCGCGGAGCTACTTGCTGATCGGAAAAATGTGTATGGCAGACATAATACCACTGTTTTCCTTTCTGAAATAAATCGCCATGTCCAGTACCGGCAAATCCGCTATTATTTTGGCTCAATAACGGGCTTGTTCCCATTTTTTCCCAGGGGCCATACACATTGTCGGAAACCGCTACACCTACAGCATAATCCTTATTTCTAAAATCATTGGCAGAATAAAACATATAATAATGACTCCCATGACGCAAAACAGTGGGTCCTTCGCTAACCGGCCATCCTGAACCAGTAGTATTCTCCCAAGGAAGTCCAGCATGTAGACATTCTCTTAATGTCTCTTCCTTAATCCCAGAATAGTCCTTTTTTAATTCAGCGACAAAGATGCGATTCCCTTCCTTGAGCCTGACGTGAAACAAATACTTTTTACCATCCTTATCCCTAAATACATAAGGATCAATCTCCTTTCCTTCTTCTATAAGTGTTCTGGGAATGTCCTGTTTAAAAGGACCGATAGGGGAATCACTGACAGCGATCGCAATTTTTTCATCGGCAGTATATGCCATGTAAAATTTCCCCTGCTCAAACCATACTTGCGGAGCCCAAAAACCCTTGCTTCCAAATACATCTTCTTTGACCAATGCAAATCCTGCTTTAGCACCTATCGGTCCCTGCCAGTGCTTCAGATCCTGAGACTTGTACACTTTAAAACCCAATTGCTGATCACCATCACCATTAGTACCATACAAATAGTAATAACCATCGTGATAGAATATCGTTGGATCAGCTTGAAAAATTCCATTTTCGGATACCGACAGCCATTCGTTGGAATCATTTAAAGGTGTGACAATACTAGCCCTGTGCATTGCGTATCCCAGTGGCAGGATGCCGTAAAAAATAAAAAGGAATGTATAAAATTTCATCTTTTTCACTGAATACAATTTAAGATCACACTAAAATTGAAGAAATAATTTCAATAGTACATGTGATATTGTATCAATGAAAGATCAATTTGTATCTTTTTTCTTATTTTCACTCTTTGTCGTTTTTTTATTGTGTGTGATATCTTCACCTTTAATTTCATTTTCTGTTGATTCTCTGCTATCGAGATTATTTTTGTTTAAGGCCGTATTTCCTTTCACATTCTTGGCCGATTTATTCCTGCTTTGCATATTCATCGTCTTTAATTTTAATGAAACCATCTTTTCTATAGAACCCTTATCACCGACCTTTTGTTGAATTCATATTAACTAAACTATTTATTTTTTACATCTGTTCTATTAATGAATAGCGAATAATTTTACATTAAACACGATGAAAAAAGCTATATCCAAAATTCCCGCACCACAACTGTCAAATAATGAAGCTAAATCATTATATACAAAGCTGGGAAAAGCAGTTGTTGACCGTATTAATGTCAAGATTGCAAAAGAAGCAATGCATGAAGAAAATACCATTAAGGAGATTGAAAAGGAAAGTAAGGGTAAACTTCAGGCAGAAAAAATAACACAAGCAGATTATGATAATATCCTAAAATATTCAGCGGACTGCAATGCTATAGCAAAGTCAGCCAATTGAGCGAAATAAGTATTTAGAAAGGAGTAAACAATAATGGATAAACAGAAATTCCAAAACTGCATCAGCGCCTGTTGGCAGTGTGTTACAGCCTGTCAGTCATGTGCCCTCGCTTGTACCAACGAGAATGATATTGGGATGATGGCTAAATGTATTGCTTTAAATATAGAATGTGCGATATTAGGCTCAACCACAGCTCAGTTGCTTGCAATAGATAGTTTTTATGCAAAAGAACTTGTTAAGATTTGTGCAGAAATTTGTTCTAACTGTGCAGAGGAATGTTTCAAATATAAATACAAACATTGCCAGTCCTGCGCGAAGGCTTGTGAACATTGCGCTATTGCCTGCAATGCAATATTTGTTTAAAAAGGTCGCGATAGCGTATCTAATGGAAAAGAAAAAGATAGAATACTAATTTAATATTCCATTCTCGAAGGCAAACTTGACTAAATGTGCGGTATTTTTCACGCCAGCTTTATCTATTAGATTTTGACGGTGTCCCTCTACCGTACGTTTGCTCAAAAAAATCTTATCTGCAATTTCGATATTAGTATATCCCTCAGCTATAAGCTCCAAGACTTCAAGTTCACGTTCAGAAATCTCAAAGTCAGTTCGCGTTCCTATCATATGCTGCGCATATCGTTGACCAGAACGTATCTGATCTAGTAGTAACATAGAGATTTCCTCGCTTATATATCTGCCTCCATTGGCGATATGATTAATTGCAAAAAGTAATTCGTTATAACCAACATTTTTTAATAAATACCCTTTAAGACCATATTCAAAGGACTCAATAACATAATTAATTTGATTCAGCATCGAGAGTATAACCACTTTTATATTCTTGTCACGTTGATATAAAACCTGTAAAAGTGCTATTCCATCCATTCCCGCCATATTAATATCTGTCAATACAATATCGGGCTTCGAATCCGGATTTGATTCCAGATAATCGAGCGCTTCTCTCCCATTGGACGCTTCCCCAACAACCTCAAAATTATCATGGGATTCCAAAAGCAATTTAATACCATTTCGTACCACCATATGGTCCTCTACCAACAGGATTTTTGTCATATCGTCTTTTTAAATAATTAATTTAAGCACCATACCCGACTCCAGAGTATCGTTAATAATTGTAGCGCTATAAAGCTCTACCACTTTTCTTAATCGCATGGGGTCATCTTTGCAATTCGTTTTTTGCAATACATTATCGTCTTTAAGATAAGGTAGTACTTTGATAAAGACAGCGAAATCAATGAGTTGCACGGATATGGAAACTGCTTGAATGGTTATCTCATCGTTTAAGTATTCAAAGAGTGCGATAAGTAATTTAAACAGGTGCACTTGAATATGATGATGAAGCTCTTTTAAATCCGGGTCAAGTATAATGTCGATATTGAAACCCAGTTTCTGTTTATACGAAGCCACAACATCATCAATGGCATGAAAAATTCCCAAATCATTTAATATCGGATTATAAAGGACTATCGCTTTATTGCGTAATTCTATGATCAAAGAAGTCAATGAATCACTTAAGCAACGTAATTCTTCAGAATTGCCATATCTATTGGTAAAATTCTGTAATGAAATACGCATCCCATATAATTCCTGTGCAAGATCATCTCTAAAATATCGCCCAATACGCGCTATGTCTTCCTGCTGATTCCGGATTATGGATTTGTAAAAGTCTTCCTGACTTCCACCCCAAATTTGTTTAAGAGGTTGTCCTCCGTCATTTTCCTGTGATTGATCTATATATAAGTTTTTGTCATCGTTCCCCATGGTATGGTGCTTTAATACTATGACTAATAACCATTATCACGCTTGAACAGTTTTTAATAATTGACAACTGCGTAAAACGTAGCTGTACAGTTTATAGTACTACGTATAAATACGTAGTACTTCGGGATAAAGAATGGATTTGACTAAGGAAAATACTTGTTGTTAAAGTAAAAAACACCTTAATATTTTTTTTAACAACGCGCTTAATAGCGTCAATTAAAATATGTAAAAAACTGAAATATAAATAGTTACAAATGAAACAAAATTACGTAAACAGAATTTAAATTTAAAAAAGCTGTATTTTATCTATTTTTTCTAGCACCCTAATTGTAGTAGCCTAGGCACTAATAGACACTTAAAATTGGTAATATGGGAAATACAACAATCGATCAACTGTTTAAGAAAAAAAGACCTACATTAAAATATTTGGCTGCGCAATTTACGAGCGATCCAGATGAGAGAGAAGATTTAGTGCAGGAAACTATGGTTAGATCTCTATCTTCCATAGAAAAGTTTTTAAAACATCCAAAGCTCATGTCCTGGTTATATATTATAATGAAGAATACATATATTAATCAATATACTCGGAATAAACGGTTGGAAAACTATCGCAATGAATACATAAGCACCGGTTATGCAAATGAAATCACAACTAATCGCGGCGAGAATAATTTTGTAGCATCGGATATACAGCACGCCCTTAATAATTTACCAAAAGATTATTACAACGCTTTTGCACTATTTTTGGAAGGTTTTAAATACTATGAAATTGCGGAGCACTTGCAGATTCCCGAAGGAACTGTAAAAACACGCATCCATATGGCGCGCAAGTCTTTGCAAAAGCAACTGAAAACATATTCTAAAAGTATTTATTAATAACAGCAATCCTTTATACAAAGCAGGCGCGTAAAGTGCCTGCTTTTGGTTTATCTTTTTTTACGTTTAATTCGTAAAGGCTACGTGTGCTATCCCGTATATTTAGTATATTAGGTTATTTCTAATAAAATCTAGTTTATTAACGTTACGATATGAGACACAAGTTAAAATTATTTTCACTGGTTGTTACTAGTGGTTTATTATTGATGATATCCTGCCAATCTGTTTCCGATGACAACCAAAACCGGATACGGGTCAGCGGTGAAGGAAAAATAAGAATTATGCCTGACCAGGTCACCCTAACAATAAATACGGCATTCACCAAACCTCGGATGGTAGATGCTGTACGGGAAACACAAAATACTGTCGATAGTGTTATTGCCATTCTTGGAAAATATGGCAATAAAAAGGAGGACATAAAGACAAGTAGTGTCTCTGCAAACAAAGATTATCAATTTATCGGAAATACGAATAAATTTGTCGGTTATCAGGCGCAACAGACCATCGATTTTGTTTTACACGACCTATCCAAATTCACGGAATTGACGGGTAAGTTACTCGAAACTAAAATCAGTGGAATTGGTTCAATCTCATTTGACCATTCAAAAGCCGATAGTATTCTTCGGGAAGCCGACCTCATCGCGTATGACGATGCACTAAAATCAGCTCAAAAGTTGGCTTCACGAGCTGATGTAAAGATTGGAAAACTGCTATTTTTATCAAATGATGGTAGTGCGTCGAATGAATCTACTGGGTATAGAACAGGAATGGCTTTGGAAACATTTAATAAAGCTTATGGTGGCGAAGGTTTTAAGATAGCTCCGGAGGTACTTGAATTTAAAAGGACGATATATACCGAATTTGAAATAAAATAGCATACCTGTACCCGCCGCAAAATACGATCGGACAAAGGGCATGTCTTTTGAAATCAGTGAGCAATGATTGCGTAAAAAGCTCTACTTCCGAATAATTCGAAAGTAGAGCTTTTAGTTCAATTGCAACTAAGGAATAATGGTCAATATAGCATTTGCACTACGTGCATTAATGGCGGGATCGTACATACATCCTATCGTGGTGATTCCCGAATTAAATATGCCCGGATTGTTGGCTTTAACCTCATACTCATAGATTGATTTCCCCTTTAAGAGGCGATCCATAAAGTAATTTGTCGAAGCATCTTTCGAACTAAAGTAATACCCCTTACGCCATTGGTATCCAGAAGGGCTATACACAGGCTCAACACCAGCTGGGCGACTATCTTTCAGATGAACATATTGAATGGGGTCATCATTGATTACTGTAATTCTAACTTTGATCCGTTCGCCCAATTTGGCCTCCTTGGATTCTACCCACTCGCCTTTTCGCTCTACCAGAAATACTTTCTGAACTGAAAGCGCATTTGTACTGGATTTCACCTGATCAAGATCAGCAAAATACTGATGGACAATACTTCCAGAAATAACTCTATCATTGTTGTTTTGTATTTGAATAGTCTTATCGGTTTGCAGTTCTACTTGATCAAATTGCTTACTGACTTCTCCCAGAACATTGTTACTTAGGTCAGCCTCTGCCCTATTGATCAAAACACGTACGGTGTTTCCGGTAACAAAATCCTTCGGATTGTCCGCTAATAACAGCGCATATACGGCATCAACTGTCATCCAGGTGCTATACCAATGATTGACCTGTTTGTTATAATAGATCCATTGAGTGACTTGATTCAGTTTCGCCGGGTTATTTAGTTTGTAAGCTTCGACGAGATAAGATTGTAAACTAATCTTATTGTATTGATTCAAATTACTTTTCCAGTACATTCCCTTTTGTGCATCGACAATCGCCTCTTGATCAAGTCTATTTTTGATTTCTATACTTTGTTTACCTTGGCCAAAAATCTGGTTAACAATCCATGCTTTAGCCGCCAGTCCCGCATTTCGACTGGCACTGCTTAAAGAGGAATTAAGCAGTTTGCGCTGCACGGATCGGAGTGAATCTTGCGGTAAAGGATTGAACTCCGTCCAATACCGTCGCGCAAATAAATAGTCTATTCCAACATCGACACTGGCCTTGGACGAAAATATGATCGGATCGCGATCAAGGTATTGTGTAAGCTTTAAAGCAAGGTCACGCATATCACTGTTGATTAGGGTTTTGTCCAAATAGAGTACCTTCCCGATAATTTCCAGCATACGGATGCTAATTTCAGTATTTGCTTGCCCCCCGTCAAACCAGGCAAACGAACCATCTTTGGATTGATTATTTTTTATCTTCTGTTCAACGGTACTGATTTCCGATTGTATATCAGTGTTAAAAAATGCTCCAATTGCTGTTAACCGATCCTTATCTCCCTGCATATCCCGTAGCCAGGGCATTTCTTCCATTTTGAATTCATCTAAACTGCTATTCTCTTCTAATCGCCCTTTTTTTGAGCCGGCATCCAATTTTTTGAAATACTCTGTCACTGCAGGATAATGTAGCTTTATGTATTGCGCCATCTTGAGACCAAACCACTTGCTACTCAATTGTTCATTACATTCGTAGGGATAGTTTTTCAAATAGTCCAGTGCAGAGAGTATTTCCAGTATAGGATTGCTTTGCACTTGTACCCTTCCCATGAGGTTATCCTTAGTATTTCCTTTTAATGTATATGTTTTGGATTCCCCTGCCTTTAGAATAATTTTTTCCGAATCAGCAATCAGAATTTTATTTGGTAATACCGGAATTTCAATAATTTCACCGTCAGAAAACTCATTACCAGCCGCAAGGATGCGAATCTGTATTGTTGGATATTCAGCGGAGATTTTCAAAGCCCATTCCACGGTTGTATTATTGGATGCTGCCACACTAAAGTTTTTTTGCACGGAATCAACCCGGAAAGCTGCCGAAACGACCTGATTATTTCGTGGATCAATAAGCTCTATTTTGGTATTTCCCTGAATGCGCTCCTTAGTCAAATTTTGAATTTGTGCCTTGATCGTTACCCGGTCATTGGTTCTAAAATAGCGTGGAATATTCGGGCGCACCATCAGCTGTTTTTGTGTTTGCGTAAAATAGGTACTTCCAGCTGATGCCAGTTCCTGAGTATGCGCAAAAAGTAACAATTTCCATTTTGTCAATGCTTCGGGACTGTCAAATTCGAAGCTGATATTGCCCGCTTCATCGGTATATAAATTGGGATAGAAGAAAGCGGTTTCCTGAAGATTGGTCCGGGTCTTAATCTGCTTGAATTGATTGTCTGCAGCGGCATCAACACCACTGCCATCCATTTCAATAAATTCGGCAAGCTCCTCATTTACTGTGTTCCCTACGGCTGCCGGTTCATAGAGCACCGCTGAGGCGTCTAAAGGTCGTGACTGCTTTGTTGCACGGGCAGCACCGCGGATGCGTATTGTGCCAACTTCAGCCCGCAGCGCGGGGTCCCGCAACTCGTCGTACATGCTCACTGTTGACATGTAGGCTTGGTTATCTATCACTTTATATAAGGATTCGTCCCGCTCCAGAACGCTTCCCCTATAGCCCCCGCGGTTTGATAACAAACCATAGTCATAAATCTGATCCCGTTGATTATCGGCATTAGGCCCGTAGTAATAAGAGTTAAACATGTCTCTCGAACTGATCTGCTGTCTAAAAGCATTGTTGATGTAGTAATAATTGGTCCTTGGATAATAAGGATAACGCAACTGAAAAGAACCGAAAGCATTACTGGCAAATGCGTCCAAGGATGCGTCATACATCGTTGCCAACATTTCTGTAGCTATTGTTTTATCCTCCTGTTTTACGATAAAGCTCCATTTTTCTTTTTGACCGGGCATTATTTTATCCCGAAATGTCTTGGTTTGGATCGTTAACTCCTTATTCTGTTGAAAAATAGGAATCATAATTGGTGATAGCGTCAATTGATTATTGACCACAAAAAGTGCATTCAGCTGCAATTGACCGGTGACATCTTTTTCATCCAATACAAATTGATAGTCAATACGACCATTTTTCCAATTCAGGACTTTTGTATCTAATTTTTGCGAATTTCTCTCGCGCATTAACAACAGTTTCCTTGCATTTTTCACATCAGTCTGCAGCATGATGGTGACCCGATCACCGATCTTATATTTGTCTTTATCCAACCGGTAAGTGAAAAACTCCTGCTCATTTAATCTCTTATCTTTCGACCGGTATAAATTCGTATAGCCGACCGCGCGTACGGTATCCCCATCCCGTATACTAATGGCTTCGATCTCGTATCTTCCCCAGTTGAATTTTAATGAGTCCAGTATGATCTTACTCGTATCGGCGTTATTAAGATCATAACTGGCTATCTTGGTCTTTTTCTCTTCTTTTTGGAGCGAGACCGGATCAAAATAAAGGGGGAAATACTTACTATAAAGCTCTTTCGAAAGCAGGTGATATTCTACCCTTGCAAAACTTTCCCGGTATTCCGCTGTCAAAGGAATGCGGGCATCTTCTAACTTATAAATCGTGACCTTTCCGTCGAATTTCATCGGAAAACCATTTTGATTTTGTTTTAAGATCGTAATATCGCGCCATTTCTTTTCTTCCATAAGAGCAGGAACCTGAATCTGCAGCTGCCATGGACGGGACGAATAAACATAACTGCCAGAAGCCGCTTGCATCTCCCCTGTCTGATTAACCACCTCAGCCTGGTATGTCAATACATAGTCTTTCAGTCCAGCAAACTGGCGATCCATCAAGGGTACCCGAATGGTAAAATTCCCTTTTTCATCAACGGTTGTTGTCGAATCGCTATAAATAATATTCTTCCCTTCCTTCGGATGATAGAATGATACTTTATACTTGACTGTGGCACCGACTAGTGATACGCCAGCCAAACTCTCTGCTTTGCCAACAAATACCGCAGTATCTTTTGCTGTATAAGTCGATTTATTCGGCTCAAAAATTACTTCAAATGTCGGTCGCTTATATTCTTCGACCCGGAAATAGTGTTGATCAAGCTGTTTTGAGTCGTAAAATACCAAGAGATTATAGCTTCCATTCAATGCCTTTGACGGCAGCTGGAAACTCGCGTTGGCAGACCCAAACAGATTCGTTGTCAAGTTGATCGAGTCAATCTTCTGACGATTGGCGTCCTGCAGATAAACTTTCACATTTTGCTTTTCTAAGACCTTGCCCTGCTGTACATGATCATCGTAAAGAATTGTCTTAAAATAAACAATTTGCCCCGGTCGGTAGATTGCTCTATCCAACAAGCTGAGTGCACGCATATTCCGCTTATTATTGCTTACGGCTGATTGGCCTAGGTTGTTTTGGTAATAGACTTGATTTTCGTTATCCAAAGGAATTAATGTTTTTTCCCCAGGTAGCAACAATGCATGATTGCGTAGGTAACCTTCATTTTTGGGTGAGTAGGTCGACTTAAAGCTGAATTCTCCAACAGCATTGGTCTTCAATTGCGCGATCAATTTAGGAAGAGCATTGTTTACAAGCTGGTATAAGGTTGCGCTTTGATTGGCATAGGGTGCTCCGGTCTTTCTGTTCAATAACAAACCCGAATATATAAACTCATCGGTAGATTTTACAGCTATATTTCCCGGTACAAATACATCTGAAATGATAAGCTGGGATACAGCGACATCCTGCTCCTGCCCATTATCCTGAAAAAACTTATTATTCCCGACCAAAATGGTATAAGTACCCGCTTTCAGTGGATTAATTTTATAAATTGTATTGTGCGTCGTATAATCACCAAACGCTTTCAATGGCACTTGTTCCTCATAGACCAGCGCCGCATCTAGGGTCGTCCGATAACTTAGGGAATCATATTTTACCGTATAGTTCTTTGAACGCTTCGGCATCAGGCTTGTATTATACACCCGGATATAAAGGCTGTCTATATTTGTGTGGTAGATTTGGACCGGCACGTATTCGTCAGTCGGTGCCGTTTTCTTGTAATTTAAGGTAATGGAAGCCTTCTTGATTTCCTTCATTAAATTAACTGCATTCGAAATCCATGGCGATTTTGGGTACTCTTTTAAGGCTTTTTCAAGATAGGTAACTGCCGTAGGCTTCTTTCCGATATCATTGAAAGCCGTCGCTATCTGATACAATAAAAAAGCGTTATAGTCACTTTTATTGCTTGCTATATTTTTCAGGTACTCGTCCACTCTTTCTTCGATATGATTCCATTTCCAATCATTGGACATAATATAGCTACGCGCATCCAGATAATTATTTTCGGTACTGATCGTTAGCAATCTCTCTTTAAGTTTATCCTTATTAGCTGTGTTGACATCCTTTAATGTATTCAAAAAATCCAGGTACTGGTAGCTTAGAAAATGGTACAGTGTAGGGTTCAGACTGACGTTCCGGGTTTCGGCAAACAGACCTTTCCAGCGTGTTATGGGGTCGGCACTTAATCCGTTTGCGTCCGAAATTGACAGGCGAAAAATAGAATCAATCATCTGTATTTTTCCTTTTGCGTCTTTTGCCACAAATTTGTTCTGGCTTTTACTTGCATACTGGTTGATATTGGAAAACAGATAGCTTGCATAGAAATTTTGAAGGACCGATTTTTCTACCTTTTCAGCTGTCCGGATATTGTTTTCAAAATGATTCTGAATACGCAGAAAGGAAGAATCCTCAGATTGGTTTACTTCCAACACTTTTGCTTCCGCCAAAAATGCTCGCATCCATTCAGCAGGGTCTTTGGAGCGTCGGGCTTCAGCTTTGATATCGGCTAATAAGGGTAGGGTCTGCTCATAGTTTTTTATGGAAATAAGCCTTTCGACTTCGTTCCACTTTGCCAACTGCTTGTCTGAACCAAGCTGCTGCGAAAATCCCAAGACCGGGATACATATCAACAATAACCAAATGTATTTTTTCATAAAATATGACGCTAAATATTTATTAAATATCCTGTTTTTTTTCGAAAGGATGCGATAAATTAGCATATTCCATAACTGTTTAAAAAAATACTTCACCCGCGAGGACACGCATGCTGAGGCATATTTTATTTCTTTTATTTTTTTAGGTTGGTACTGTACAGTTTGATTGCTAGGTATCACTAAATACTTAATCAATATTTTTTTATATATTTAATAAATAATTCATATCCAGTTAATATCAGTTTCGTTCCTTTATAATAGGATAATTAATGGAGTCAACACTTTAATGTATCAATTATGAAAACGATCAACTATTTTTTCCAAAGGATTATATTTCGAATCTTTTTAGGTCGGTTCAGTTCATTCTATTCACCACTAAGATTCCATAAAAATTAATTCATATTCAGGTCAGTCGATATTACTGGCAACTATATTTCAATAAATGCAGTTAACCAAAGATGCCTTTGGCAAAGATTTTATATGGGGCGTGTCTACCGCTGCCTATCAAATCGAAGGGGCACATGATCATCAGGGCAAAGGTCCCTCCATCTGGGATATCTTTGTAAAAAAGAAAAACCGTATATTTCAGAATCAGCATGGCGATCAGGCCTGTGATTTCTACAATCGCTACATACAGGACCTTGCTTTAATGCAGGAAATGCATATTCCAAATTATCGATTTTCCTTATCCTGGAGCCGCATCTTGCCGGATGGCATCGGACGGTCCAATCCATCAGGCATGGATTTCTATGATCGGCTGATCGATCTTTCATTGGAATTGGATATCAAGCCTTGGGTTACTTTATATCACTGGGATCTCCCACATGCCCTTGAAAAAAAAGGAGGTTGGGTAAACCGTGATGTCAAGGAATGGTTCGGTGAATTTGTTGGCACCTGTGTTACACGTTATGGAGATCGCGTCAAAAACTGGATGGTACTCAATGAGCCCACCGTATTTACGGCTGCTGGTTACTTCTTTGGTGTACACGCTCCGGAAAGAAAAGGCTTGGGCAATTTTCTTGCTGCTGCCCATCATGCCGCATTAGCGCAGGCTCATGGTGCCAGGATCATAAAATCATTACAACCGGACAGCCAGGTGGGAACTACCTTTTCCTGCTCCCACGTCGAGCCATTCACTTCTAGAGAAAAAGACATTATTGCTGCCAAAAAAGCCGATGTCTTACTCAATAGACTGTTCATCGAGCCACTGCTGGGCATGGGCTATCCCACAAAGGAAATCAAAATACTCAATCGAATTGAAAAATACATGAAAGAGGGCGATGAGAAAGAATTACAATTTGACATGGACTTTATAGGTATTCAAAATTATACCCGTGAGATGATCCGTTATGCGATGTTTGTCCCCTATCTGCAGGCTAAGATCGTGACGGCCAAAGAGCGTAAAGTTGAAATGACCGAAATGAACTGGGAAGTATATCCTAGCTCCATTTATCATATGCTGAAGAAATTCAGCAACTACCCCAATATACCGCCCCTCATTGTCACCGAAAATGGTGCCGCATTCCAAGATAAAGTTGAGCACGGAAAGGTACATGATCCCAAAAGAATGAATTATCTACAAAAAGCCATACAACATGTCTATCAGGCAAAGAAAGAAGGTGTAAATGTACGCGGCTACTTTGTCTGGACCTTTTTAGACAATTTTGAATGGGCCGAAGGATATCGCCCACGATTCGGATTGGTCTATGTCGATTTTCAAAACCAACAACGTATCATAAAATCATCAGGGCATTGGTATGCTAATTTCTTAAAATAAACATTACTTATTTTTTTGGCTAACATTCATATATTAATAAGTTTCAATAGCAAAGGTACCAATAAGATGGCCAGCAGAATACTAATTGCGCTGACGATTATATTTCGTCCATTATCGCCCAAGAAATAAATAGAAAGGCCACCTAACGAACATGGAATTCCAAAAACCAAAATCTTACCCCATACTAGCGTCCGTTCTTCACGGTAAATATGCGAGGAAGCAATAGCCGCTATTAATTCGATGTCATTAGTCTTGAAATAGGCTAAAATTTGCGCTATTTCGGATGCCGTTAATTCCCGTGGCCGCAAAATTTCTTCTTTTACACCGATCAACAACCCGTTCTTGTCCTGTTGAATGATCTCAATATCTGCTGTTTTAAAAGACTTTTTATACCTCATGGGGTTGAGTGCATAGTCTTTGTAATCATTACTTCCGGGACAGAGACAGGAAAAGTTGTCCGCATTCAGTGAAAAAATAATATCGCGACGATCATCCCGGATAGTGTTTACAGAACTTATCACACCCAAGATACAGGTTAATGCAAGAAACTGTAAGACGAACATCCAGAAGGACAGCTGTAATAACCATGATAAAAGCAATGCTAAAAAAATCAAGCCAATGAAAAACCATTTTAAGTAGCGCAATATCAATACCTTACGATTCAGAAAATAGGTTAGCACCATACAAATCAACGGAGCTATACTCGATTTCCAATCCAAAAAAATTGAAAAGATTCCCAACAGGGAAATAAGGCCGAACATAATCGCCGTGGCATAATTCCCCTTTTTACCTAAATTTTTCCGTTCAATTTGGATACTATTTTTCAAATTTCGGTGCCTTAACAAAAAAGCGTGCTTTCTTGTCGCTATATATATTATTAATTGGATAAATATAAATATCTTTATCCAATTAATAAATATTGAATAGTAAAGATAGCTTGTCTAAATTCGACTTATGAAGACTTTCCTGTTTAAATCCCACAACATTAAGAAAGGCTTAATCTTCGGATTTGCCTATCTGATCATTGTTTTTATTATTTTCAGTATCATCTATGGTGGATTTAATGGTATTGCCGATGCGGTCAATAACTTCGGGTCCGCCAAAGGACTTGGCTTCTTGGTTGCCGCCATTGTGATAGGACCATTTGTTGTGCTCCTGCAGCTAATCAACCCAAAAATAGAAGTACTTATTGACCACCAACAGCTGGTTATCAAACAGCAGAAAAAAAAAGATCTGAATATCCTTTTAAAGAATATTTATGAAATGAAAATAAATCATTCTTTGGTAAACCAGCTTCAGATTTATGGCCAGCAGGCACAGCTACTTGCAACGATCCACCCGCAACACGATACGCAGGTCATTTATAGTATCGCTGCTGAAATCGCGCGGCATGAAATCTTTTTACAGCAAAAAGGACATAAGAAGATTTTCGGCAATCCAGTTGAAACGATATCCTACACAAGAAAATAGATGGCGCTAGCAGCACACTGTTGAGTTACCCCGGATACAATCGAGATATTTAGCAAAAAAAAGATGAAGGTATACTATCCCAATAATCAATGGACTTTTTATATGATAAGCCCCTTAATCATCTGGGGCGGACTTTGCTATCTCCTATTTATCGCTGATTATTTTTCTTGGCCTTTAATTGGATTTGCGTTATTTTGTTTCCTCTTTTTTTGCTATTGCCTATACGAAAGATTCGCCACCAAATTAACGATTTATACGGATCGCCTGGAACTCCGTCGAAACTTTCAACAATCTCAATCATTTCATTATGCGGATCACGAATTTGTCATAGGCCCGACCTACGATACCTTCACGCAACGGATGTTTTCAAAAAAATACACTGGTAGGGCGCGATTGTTCTTCATCTATCCATTGGATGAACACGGGAATCGGATAAAGATGCTTTCTATTGCGCTTGAACTGGATATTACAAAAGGCCATTACAAAAAAATCCAAAGGGATCTAACAGAAGGCTTGAAAAAGCTCGATCTATCGGCCCATTTGCGTTACAATCATAATGATACCATTATGATTAGGAACAGGTGATTCAAATCGAGCAATATCAGCTCGCTAACTTACTTTAGTTCGAGCAGCTCCTTACCAAACTTTTTCTCAATAAACGGATTCAACTGTGGGATGCCAAATTTAGGGTTGTCCAGCCAAAATTTATTAGCATACCTGCTTTTTAATTCCAGCCAAACACCTGAAGTCAGCTCTTTCTTTACCGCCTTGAATTCCTCTTTGGTGACGAATTTCCGTTCCTGTGTGTAAAATTCACTCAAAAAGTCAAAAGGAACAAAGTCAGATTTACGCCCTCTTTTAATAGCCCCTACGTTCATCATCACCTTACTGACCAATTTACTTGGCTCGGGCTGATCAAGATTGGTCTCTGTATAATTTTCCATCGTCACGCCCGTGTATTGCTGCCCTTTGAGTTTAAAAAAACTAACTTCTTTTTGGCTATTGGGTGGAATGATATCAAAATAAACTTGGACATCGCCACGTGTTGTCCTTTGTATATATCCTGTATTCAGATTACCCGTTCTGATTAATTTCCGTTCTTTGTCCTGAACCAGCACAAATTTTGGCGGAAGATCATTAGCAACAGACTGTGCTTTCATCCGCATCACATGTGGATTCCAGCTCCAAAAATTGCCCATTACTTCTTTAAAATTCTTGGTCGCGATGGAGTCTTCCAAAATTCGATAATCTAAAACCCGATGATAGACCTTTCCTTTTTTTTCTTTCAATGGAATATAATACTCAATAATACCATCGTAAAAATAACGTGTCCGTTTGTTGAAAAAAGTCGTATTTCTAAAATAGCCTTTCAAAACCAGATAATCATATCTGCTTTTGTCTTCGATAGCGATCTCCTCTATTTTTATGCTTCGTGGGACCAATTTAACTAACTTCTCGTTGTGAAACGAAGCAATTGATGTCTGGTAATTATTATAGGATATATGCTGCAATATGAGCATTGAGCTTACATTTTGCTTGAGCGAATCCAAGACAAATTCCCCCGCTGTATTTGCGACGCCCAATAATGTACCATCTTCTGCGTAAATATTCACTAAGGGTACGGGTTCACCACTCAGACTATCAATGATGCGAATTTGAGCAAATAGTACGTTGCAACTAAAAAAAAAGCTTAACAGAAATAATATTTTTGGCATATGTCAAATGATTACCCTAAAATATAAAATAGTCATTACAATAAAATGCCAAAAATCGTTAAAATGTAATCTTGTACAGATCCTTTCGATCAAATCCACACGGTCCGATCTCACCGCATTTTTGAAATACGTTTTTTTATTCCGTACAATAAATTTCTTTTTATATTTAGCCGTTAATCTAGTATAAGATGCACAAAAGTATTTCAATAAGGGAATTCGGAGAAAACGTATTTTTAGACTATTTGCTCAATTATTGATGGCGCGATAGCTAGCTAGAGGACATGATCGCAATAAACAAAGTGTTAACGAAGTTTATTCACAAAGATGAAGTTACAAACAACAGGCTAAAAGCATAAAATTGTGCCGATGAAACTCAAAAGAGCTCACTACCTGATTTTAATGTGCATAACAATAGTCTTAGGATTGTTATCGCGAAAAGTAGCGTTTATCCCCCTTTTTGTTGGCGATAGTCTGTACGCCTTTATGGTCTACTGGTTATGCAGGTTTATTTTTTTTCACCGATCGTTCAACTTTTGTTTTGTAAGTACCCTTGTATTTTGTTTCACAATCGAGTTTTTACAACTGGTTCAACATCCATTATTGATCAGTGTCCGCAGCCATCAACCCCTGCGGTTATTATTTGGCCAGGGTTTTCTCTGGTCTGATCTGATCGCATATATTGCCGGTGCTTTTGTTGCTTTTCTATTGGATCGGTCTATTCATTCATACCCGAAAAATTAAATTGTATTCAAATACTCATTTAACGATAGCTCCGTTTCAACCTGCAATTTCTTCCGTAATCTATACCGATGGATTTCCACACCCCTAACGGTAATATTCTGTAATTGCGCAATCTGTTTAGAGGTAAAATGAAGTTTCAAATACGCACATACTTTTAAGTCATTACGGGATAATCCTGGGTGTCTTTCCTTTAACTTGTTTAAAAAACCATCATTGATCTCGTCAAAATGACTGGCAAACTGATTCCAATTGGCACTGTTCTTTTCAATGTCTTTCAATAATGTGTTGATCCGTTTTAGATTTGAAGTTTCATCTTCCCCGGTGTCGAGCTTGGCCAGCTCATCTCTTACTTTAATTAATGCCCCTGAATTTTCAAGCAGCTGCATACTTGTACTTGCCAATTCTTTTGTCTTGGCCATGACTTCATGAGCCAGTTTTTCATTGTTCAGCTTCACAATTTCTTTCTCATTTTTCTCAATTTCCAACTGATGGATATAACGCAATTGGGCCAATTGCTGCTCATGTTTCAGCTGCTGTTTGCGCCGCTCTATTTTCCGCAAACGAACCAATCCCAACACCCCCAGCATTGCCAATAGGAAATAGGCGATTTTTGCCCATAGCGTCTTATACCAGGGTGGCAAGACAATAAAACTGTATTCCTCCACACTGGATTCTTGGTTGAGATTGTTCCGTACTTTCACCAAGAACGTATATTCGCCATTCTGCAAATTGGTGTATGACTTTTCTGACTGCTGGGTCCAGGAAGACCAATTCTCGTCATATCCCGACAGTTTATAACTGAACTCAAGATGTTGATGTATACCATAACTTGGTGAGGAGAAGCTAAATCGGAAAGAATTGAAAACAGCGGGCAACTGTAGGACACTATCCTTTGCAGACGCTTGTTCTCGTTTTGAAACATTTGAAAAAAAACCGCCAAAAATAAGGCTATCGCCCTTCCCTGTTGCCACGATTCGCGATAGTATAGCGACAGGTTTTACACTTTGTTTCAGGTATTTATCATAATTAATATGAAGCACTCCTTTTTCTGCTCCTACATAAATATTATTTCGATCAAAACTATAGATATGCTCAAAGCCAGAGGTATTCATGCCTTCTATTTCTGGAAAACTAATCAGATGATAAGTTTCCTGTTTTGGATCAAATTGCCCCAAACCGACCGTTTTCTTTGTGCAAAACCAGACATTGCCATCTTGGTCATCCCTTAGATAGCGTATAGTCAGGTCTTTAAAGACAGTAAGTTGCTTACTTGGCACAAATCGCTTCTTAGTATAGTCATAATTGTAAAGCCCTTTTTCAGTCGCAAAGACAACTTGATTTTTTATTTTAAACACATAATTCTGATAGTCTGCTGGAAGACCATTCTTTTGTGTGTAGAGTTGAGCCTGATATGACTTTTTATCCGGGGAAAGTGTTAGGCGATAGATCCCCCTGTAGGGATGAGAAGCCCATATTGTTCCATGTTCATCCTGTTCAAGAAACCGAAAAGAATCCGACGGCCCATTAAGCGAGCCTCTGGAAGAGAAAATGCCATTATGAAAATGCAGTAGTTCCAATCCCTGATAGGTTCCGACCAAGGTCTCTTCAATCGGATACACCATATTTAGCGGAAGAAATTTCCACGTTCCTATCCCCCGGCTTAATGGTCTGATGGAATGCCCTAGGATCTGAAATAACCCTTTATTGTGTCCAAGCATCAATTGGCCATTGAGCTGTTCAAGCCGCCATGCTTCTCCGCCATCGCTCCCCTGAAGAAGGGAAAATACGGATGGTGAACGGCTCTGATCTATTAGACCGTTTTTTATACCCGCATAATATACACCATTGGAGGATGAGAGATAGAGTGTATGATTAAAGATCAAGGCTGAATATCCGGTCACATCATTCTCCATATTGGGTCTGAGATACCGAATGGCACTTCCATAGCTTATAACAGAAATCACATTATCCGTACCGATCCATATATTCTTTTGTCGATCCACGAAAACGGCAGTGACATTCTTATTTTGCAGACCTTCGCGAACACCGATCCGCTGTATTGTATTTCCAGCTAAGTTGCGTATGTGACAACCTTCTTTTGCATTGCCGACAACAAAGGTTGAATCATCGATTGTCGCTAAGGACGGCGTGTAACTACCATCGCCATCTTGTGCATTCAATCGTGTCAATTTCATGTTTGATAAGGAATATGTTTCGTTATTTAAGGTTGACAACAACATACGATCTTTGCCAAAAGGCATCAATGAAGCGATTTTAACATCCTTAAAAGGCAAGTCTTTTAGATAGGGATTCCATTTATTATCACGAAACTCTAGCAAGCCATTTTTCTTATCCTGAGCATAGAGCCTTCCCCCTGATTGCCCCATATAATACCATTCCACAGCCGCTGGGTGTACTTGTATCTTTTGCCCCTTTAATTCAAATATCACATTGGTACCCCGAAAAAAGACCGATTGTCCTACGCCAACGGTATTCCAGATGTCTGCAAAGTTCCTATATTTTTCGGGAACCAAATCCTGCAATGACCGATAGACTAAGCCCGATTGCGGTGAGCGCTCAAAATACCCAAAGTCACCTTGCCCACCAACATAAATTCGATCGTCGGCATCAATCCAAACCGAACGGATATTGGTGTGATTGGGCAGGGCAAATGTTTTCCAATATCGTCCGTCAAAGGTCAACAACCCTTCGCTATTACCAAAGTACATGATGCCATGACTGTCCTGTTTGATATCCCAAGTGCGACTTCCACCCTGGTATACGGATTTACTATAATTGTAGACCAAAGGCAAGCCAAGCAAATCCTGTGCAAGCGCATTCGAAAAAGCAGAAAATAGCATAAAAAACAGGATGGCAAAACACTTCATAATAATTCCCTTCAATTGGCTGACGTAAACTTGACGTACCTCAAATATATTGAATTCTAGCCGAAAAACCCAATATGAAGTAGTGTTGTAGTACCTTTAAAATTCGTCAATCACATCTGTAAGGCTAATTTTGATTCTTGATAATTATAAACAATTCCTAAATTTCAATTCATTACACATGAAAAATAATATCAGTATTATTGCCAGTACTGTGCTGTTCTCTTGCCTAACGAATATGGTCAGTGCACAGAGCAGAACAATCAGTGGGCGGATTATAAATGAGCAGGGCAATCCTCTCATCGCCAGCATTATTGTACAGGGAAACTCTAAAATAGGCACAAGTAGCAATGAAAACGGGGACTTTACACTCACCATTCCCTCCAACTTAAATTATGTGATCATCTCATCACTGGGATATGAAACGAAAACAGTACCCTTAAACGGAACTACCTTAACTATTCAACTCAAACAAAAAGGAGATTTCAATCTCGATGAAGTCGTTGTCGTGGGTTATGGTACCCAACGCAAGGGCGACCTAACTGCCCCTATTGGCACAGTAAATGTGGAAGAAATGGTCAAACGTACCGTTTCCAATCCAATGGATGCGCTACAAGGTACTGTTGCAGGTGTGCAAATCGTAAGTTCGGGAGCACCGGGCGCATCACCCTCCGTTCGTGTTCGTGGGGTGGGTTCCTTTAATAATGAAAGTCCGCTGTATGTTGTGGACGGAATGTTCATGGATAATATTGATTTCCTGAATCCAAATGATATCGCTGACATCTCCGTTTTAAAGGACGCTTCTGGTGCCGCAATTTATGGGGTACGTGCCGCAAATGGTGTCATTCTGGTAACCACAAAAAAAGGAAGCCTAAATATGAAATCAAAAATTACATATAATGGTTTTGCTGGTTTCCAAACACCTACGAATGTCCTTAAAATGGCCAATGCACAGCAGTATGCAGCCTATGCGACAGCCATTGGTAATGAAGCATTTGTAAAAAGTTCGGTAGAAAAGTATGGTGGAACCAAAAGCAATCCGGCCATGGACACCGACTGGTTCAACGAGCTCTTACGCTCCAAAGCCCTGATCACCAACCATAACCTCGACATCATGGGTGGATCAGATAAAATCTCCTATTCCATGGGACTTAATTATGTCAAACAGGATGGAATTATGGATGCCAGCAATATGAACCAGAAATACAATATCCGCATGCAGGCGGATGCCAAAGTAACAGACTGGTTAAAGGCGGGTTTTAGTGCGCATTTCAATAACTTCAAAACCTACTCACCGAATAATGCTGCTTTTAGACAAGCTTATTTCGCCACCCCGCTCTATCCGGTCTATGATCCTTCCCTGGAACTTGCCAAGCCAGAGAAATTTGGCTCCAGTACAGCGATCGGCATGCAATCTGGCTTTTGGTACAACAATCCCATTGCAACGGCCTTTTACAATACAAACCAAACAAAGGGTTTCCAGATCCTGCCCACCATCTATCTGGAGGCAACATTGTGGAAGGACAAGATCACTTTTCGTTCGCAGCTCAGCCAACGGTATCAGTCCACACATAATATAAACTATAATCCAATCTATTACATTGATAATGATCAGCGCAATGATCGCTCCTTTTTACGGTCAGCACAAGCCCGCAATACCAATTATATTCTAGATAACCTCCTAACGTATAAAGATCAGGTAGGCAAGCATCACTGGTCCCTGCTATTAGGCCAGTCTTCACGTGAGGAACGCTGGCGCGAAACTTGGGTTCAGGCCAATGATGTACCGGCATCCGAGGAGTTCTGGTATGTAGGTGTCGATGCACAAGGCACTGGTTCAGCCACAGGTTATGGAGAGAAAGGATCTCGAAATGCAGGAATATCGTACTTCACTAGAGGCACTTATGACTATGACAACAAGTATTTACTGACTGCGACATTCCGCGCGGACGGAAGTTCTAAATACCAAACGAAATGGGGCTATTTCCCATCGGTAGGTCTGGGCTGGGTATTAACACGCGAAAAGTTCATGGAAAACCAAAAGCTCTTCAATCAGTTAAAGATCCGTGGAAGTTGGGGTAAATTGGGGAACGATGGTATCCAACCCAATGCAGGTTATGCGACGATCTATTCTGGCAACAACTACTCGGGTATATTTGGCAGCGAGGGAGTAACAAATGGTATCCGAGTACCAGGATACCGCGTCGGACGTTTTTTCACCCAAGTTCGCTGGGAAGTTGTTGAAGAATGGGATGGCGGTCTAGATTTTGCTTTATTGAACAACCGTTTGACAGGGTCAGTAGATTATTACCACCGCACGACAAATGACCTTGCCTTTAGCCGGCCTATCCCCTTTTCCTGGGATCGTGTCTATGGCAACTGGGGCAGTGTGACAAACAGCGGCTGGGAAATTGGTTTGCAATGGAAAGACAAGGTCGGTGACTTCGGGTATGCAATAAGCGGAAACCTGACCACACTAAAAAATCGGGTAAAGAATCTTGGCGGACTGGAAAATATCATGAATGGTTATCCGGAATGGTCAGCGGAATTCCCGGCACGGATAGAACTTAATCAGCCAATCAACTTCTATTATGGCTATGAAGTCGCAGGGGTCTACCAAAACCAGGCTCAGATTGATACGGATCCTATCGCAAAAAAATACAACCAACAAAATCCAAATACACCGATTTTACCCGGATATCTTCAGTACAAGGATCAGAACAACAATGGTGAACTTGATGAAAAAGACCGCGTCAACCTGGGCAATTACCTTCCGACCATTACCTATGGATTTAACTTAGCATTTGATTATAAAAAATTTGATTTAAGTGTTGCTTTTCAGGGTGTAGCCGGCAACAAAATCCATAATCTTAATCGCGCGATGCGCCGAAAATATAATCAGATGAACGCAGATGCCGCATTCATCGAAAACCTATGGACCGGAGAAGGAAGTAGTAATACACATCCCTCCGCAAAAGGTTCCGTTGCATCCTGGAATCTTCAAGCCAGTTCCTTTTTTGTTGAAAGTGGAGCCTATCTACGGATACAGAACATACAATTGGGCTATAACTTTGATCTGAACAAAATACCGGTACGTGTATTTGCAACAGCCGACCGGCCTTTTATTTTCACCAAATACAATGGATTTACGCCAGAAATATCCGGAATGGGATTCGATGCCAATGTGTATCCGATCGCCTCTACGTATAGTCTAGGTGTCAAAGTATCGTTCTAACTATTAACCCTTTAAAATTTAAACTGCATGAAAACTTTTAAATATATCCTGATTGCAAGCTGTTTAGGCATTTCTTTCGGCCTATCGAGCTGTAGTAAATTTCTGGACAAGCCCTTAGAAAACCAGCAACGTTCTGAGGAGATTGATTACAGCAATACGGCTTTAATGTATAGTCCTGTTTCCGGTGTATATCGTTCGGCTTCAGATGATAATCTGGTGCACTGGATTGACCTTTCCATTCGTTGTATGCGCGATGACGATTACCAACAGGCTGCACCGAATCCGAATGACAACCCCGAATTAATGGGTATCAAAAATTTCCAAAATGACGTCACAATTCAATCGTATTGGGGATTAAATCAATCTTGGATCAGTTATTACAGCCTTGTTATTGCAGCAAACAATGCATTGATCGAACTGGATAACTTCGCCGCAAAAATCCCCGCATCTAATTCAGCTGACATCAAACTCAATAAACAATACAAGGCCGAAGTCAGATTTCTAAGGGCATACGCCCATCTCATGGCATCACGTCTGTTTGGAAATGTACCTATTTTAATTGACAGCGATAATATCGGTCGCCTGGCCACAATCAATAAAAGTACAGCCGCAGAGGTTCGCCAATTTATCCTTGATGAAATGAATGCCTGTTCGGAGGATCTTGAAGATGCGCGTCCCAATCAGTCCAAGCACGTTGGTGCGGTAACACGATATTCCGCGCTTCTTTTAAAAGCGAAAGCCGCAGCAGATTTGGCGGGAAATGATAACGGAAGTACCTATTGGAACGAGGTCCTCGATGCCACAAACAAAATTATCGCGAGTGGCAAATTTTCGCTATACCCCAACTACTACGAACTTTTTAAAATTCCTGGAAAACTGTCAAACGAATCTATCTTTGAACTGCAGTACTCCGATTTTGGATTGGGAACCGGGGACATTGTTCGTCCCGGGGTTGATTGGGGAACATTTTTCAAATGGCAAGGTCCTTCAGGTGATCAAAAAGGCAGTCCTATTTCTGGTGCCGGCTGGGTACCGCCTTCACAGAATATCGTTGATTTCTTAACCAATAGAGGCGAAACCGAACGACTAAAAACGACAATTTTATATTGTGGCATCAACGGCAACCCGGCAACTACGGCGACAACACCAAGCGGCGATGTTGTCTATGGGAATCCATTCGGTGTCAAATATTTCAACGGCAAAGCCTATCTTCCAAAATCACAGATGACGGCAGGTCGAATGGAATATGGGGCGAACAATAATGTGCGTATATTACGTTATGCAGATGTACTTTTATTAAATGCAGAGGCCAAAGTCAGAAAGGGACAAAATGGTGATGAGCCTTTTCGTCTGATCCGTGAACGTGCCAAACTAACAGCAATTACCAATGTCACATTAAATCAGATTTTGGATGAACGCCGAGCCGAATTTGCCTGTGAATGGTGGGGCGAGCGTTTCAATGACCTGGTCCGTACAGGAAGGGCAAAAGAAGTATTTGGTGCAAAATTCACTCCCGGTATAAGTGAGTTCCTCCCTATACCACAAACTCAAATAGATGCAAATCCTAACTTTCGATAAATGATGACAGCAGGAAGACTACTCACTTTTCTATTACTCAACCTTCTCTTCCTTCCCATCGGATGGGGACAGCAAGGGAAACCCGTTAAAACAACAATTACTAAGGTCGGCCATGGCTTTACGATCATGCGCAACGGGCAGCCCTACTTCATCAAAGGAGCGGGCGGAACAAGCAATATGGAACAATTAAAAGCGTATGGAGGTAACTCCATACGCACATGGAGCCCTTACCAAGCAGATGAAATCCTGAATAAAGCACAACAGCTGGGACTTACGGTAACCCTGGGTCTCGACGTGAAAACAGAACGGCATGGTTTTGATTACAATGACCCAGTGGCTGTTGCAAAACAAAAAGAATACCTGCGCACAGTTATCCTGAAATACAAAGATCATCCGGCCCTATTGGCCTGGGGAATCGGCAATGAACTCAACTTGCATTACAGTAATCCCAAGGTCTGGGATGCTGTCAATGGCATTGCCAAAATGATCCATGAATTAGACCCCAATCACCTGGTCACCACAATGCTGGCCGGTGTAAATCAAAAGGAAATTGATTATATCAAAACCAAATGTCCGGCATTGGACCTCATTGCCGTGCAAGTGTACGGCGGACTTGCCTCCGTACCTGAACAATTGAGAAAAACAGGTTGGAACAAGCCCTATATCGTGACAGAATGGGGCCCTACGGGTCATTGGGAAGGCCTACAAACACCTTGGGGTGCATCGATTGAAGAAACCAGCCACGAGAAAGCAGCCGTTTACAAAAGCCGATACGAAGCCTCCATCGGTCAGGACAAAAACTGTCTGGGCTCTTATGTCTTTCTGTGGGGACAGAAGCAGGAACGTACACCGACCTGGTATGGACTGTTCACCGAAGCTGGCGAAGAAAATGAAGTTGTCGATGTGATGCATTACCTCTGGTCGGGCAAATGGCCAGACAATCGGGCGCCACAGCTGGACTCCTTTTTGTTGGATAACAGGCAGGCAAAAGATTTTATCTATCTTGAATCGGGTAAAACCTATCCCATGGAAGTCTTTGTACAGGATCCCGATGGGGATAAATTAAGGATATGCTGGGAACTTCTCCATGAGAGCACCGACCTTAAAGAAGGTGGTGACCGTGAAGAACGGCCACAGGCGCTAGATGGATTTATCAAAAATAGTACGGACGACAAGGGTACATTAACTGCTCCTTCCAAAGAAGGTGCCTATCGGCTATTTGTATATGCAAGCGATGGAAATAACAATGTTGCGACGGCAAATATCCCCTTTTTAGTCAGATCAACTTTAAATAAGGACAGCAGTAGAGCCTATCACTTTTCGCCGGTACCGGTATGGTCCGATGAATTTAATTACTCGGGCTTACCGGATAAAAGCAAATGGTCCTACGATATCGGTTCTCTCTATGACGGCTGGGGAAACAATGAATTACAATATTATATGGAAGCTTCACGATCAAATTCCCTGGTACAGGATGGCGTCCTGAAGATTACAGCGAAAAAAGAAAATAAAGGCGGTAAATCCTATACCTCCGCACGGCTGACCAGCAAAAACAAGGGGGATTTCACTTACGGTAGATTTGAGGCCCGGGCAAAACTGCCACTAGGTCGCGGTTCCTGGCCAGCGATCTGGATGCTTCCTACCGATCGAAAATATGGAGACTGGCCTAATTCTGGGGAAATAGATATCCTTGAACACGTCGGATACGATCAGGATATCGTTCATATTTCTACCCATACCAAATCGTATAATCATGGTATAAATACACAAAAAACCAGCAAAAAAAAGGTTTCTGGCATTTCTTATGAGTTTCACACCTATCGTATAGACTGGACGCCAAGCTACATCAAAGGTTTTGTTGATGAGCAGGAAATTTTCCACATGGACAATGAAAATAAGAGTTTCAAGGAATGGCCCTTTGACGAGAATTTCCATTGGTTAATCAATTTGGCTGTTGGTGGCAACTGGGGAGGCAAAGAAGGTGTCGACGATACGATATTCCCGGCAACATTTGAAATTGACTACGTTCGTGTCTATGATTTATTAAAGTAAAATTTCATTTCGTCGTTTTCGTATAAAACCAAACTGCTTGTCAAATCACCTTGACGGGCAGTTTGGTGTGACTAGCGCTCTACCTGAATCGCTGATAGGTAAGGTAATTAATCTGTCCATTATTTTTTTGTTTAAAAACAGCAAAAAGTAAGAACCTATTTATACTTTTGAATGCACAAATGGCCATAGCCTTTTCTGTTCTCTGGTTTCTAATACAAGGATCAGGAAAGACTTCCGTAGCCGTTGGTAAATTAGAAGAATACCTGAGTTAAAACACTTATTATGTACAACTTTAAAAACGACTATTCGGAGGGAGCACACCCCCGTATTTTGGATAAACTTATTGAAACTAATCTGGTACAACAACTTGGATATGGCGAAGACGAATATGCACAGGAGGCAAAAGCAATTTTAAGAGAAAGATTGAATAATCCAGCTGCAGCCATCCATTTTGTGTCAGGAGGTACCCAAACGAATTTACTGGTTATATCATTCCTACTGCGTGTGCATGAGGCTGTGATAAGTGCAAAAACAGGACATATTGCGGCAAATGAAACGGGTGCCATCGAAGCCACGGGGCATAAAGTGATTACGACTGAAACAGTAGATGGAAAATTAAGGCCCGAGGATATCGCTGAAGTTTTAGCTGCATATGCACTCGCTCCGCATGTGGTCAAGCCACGCATCGTCTATATTTCTAATTCAACAGAAATTGGCACATTTTATACCAATGATGAAATCAAAGCGCTGTATCAATTTTGCCAATCCCATGAGCTGTTACTTTATATGGATGGCGCTCGATTAGGGCATGCACTTACGGCGGAAAATAACGACCTGACACTTACGGCAATCAGTCAGTATACCGATGTATTCTATATTGGCGGCACTAAAAATGGTGCGCTTTTAGGTGAAGCCATTATCTTTAATAAACCCAAATTGGCTACGGATTTTGATTATGCGATCAAGCAAAAAGGTGCCATGTTGGCCAAAGGGCGAATTCTTTCCATTCAGTTTTTAGAACTCTTTAAAGATGATCTGTATTTCGATCTGGCACGAAAAGCAAACGTAATAGCCATGCGTATCGCAGCAGCAGTCCGAGGCAAAGGCTATACCTTCCTAACCGAATCCACCACAAATCAACTGTTCCCAATTCTACCCAAAAAAGTTATTGAACGCTTGAGCATCAATTATCAATTCTATATTTGGAAAAATATCGATGCAAATTACGCTGCCATTCGACTCATCACCTCCTGGGCGACCGATGAGGAAAATGTCACGGCCTTTATCAAGGATTTACAGGAGGCATAAAAACACAGGACTAAAATTCGTATTGGGATACGACTTAGTACACACAAAACAGCGCGTAAGGATAGCTTCCTTACGCGCTGTAATTTTGTTGTTATAACGATTAATCTTTAGGTTCCAAAGCTCTCCACACGCCTGCAGCAACCGCCGCACCGACAAGAGGTGCAACTATAAATAACCACAATTGAGATAACGCGTTACCTCCTGCAAGAATCGCAGGACCGAATGAACGAGCAGGGTTAACCGAAGTACCTGTCACCGGTATGGCTACCAGATGTATTAATAGCAATGTAAATCCAATTGCTAAACCCGCCATTGTTCCGTTTCCAACTTTTGATGTTGTGGCCAAAATGACAAAAAGAAAGAGGAAAGTTAAAACAGCCTCAATAAGAAAAGCCGAAGCTGTACCATATTCATTTTGATAACCTTTTCCCCATCCATTGGATCCGTAAGCCCATTCTCCAGCTGTAAAACCCGCTAATTGACCACTTAGAATTTGCTGTAATACAAATGCACCCAAAAGTGCACCGATAAATTGTGCAATGATATACACAATTGCGTCCTTAGCAGACATTCTTCCAGCCAACAATACCCCCACTGTCACAGCTGGATTAATATGACAGCCCGAAATCCCTCCAATGGCATAGGCAAAAACTACAACGGATAGACCAAATGCCACAGCAATGCCCAGGAGGCCTAGCCCCGAAAGTCCCCCCATGGTATTGGCTCCGGCAATAGCGGCTGCACCACAACCAAATAGTACCAAACCAAATGTTCCAATTAGTTCGGCAACAAACTTTGAAGATGTTTTAATTTCCATATGAATATGTTTATAACTCAGTTAACTCTAATTTAATCATTTTCTATATAAAAGAAGAAAAAAGAATAAATTATTGTAGAACAATATCTACATCCACAGGCAAGCCTACCTTTATTGTATTTTTAGTTATATTGATTAATGGCTTATTTAATATTCGACTGTTGCCAATTCAACTTCCCGAATAAGCCCCTTGAGGATATCACTGGTCGAGCTGTCCTGATACCGATGGATGGATTGTCCGATCCATATACCAACGAAATCAGTGTTTCCCTTCGCCTTTGCTGCCTTTCTCAACGCATTGGTTAATTTATTTTGATAAGGGTATGGTAAAATAAAATCAGTTCCATCCACAGTTTTAATGAAAGTGTTCGTAATTGCCCTAGTAAACCTTCCCGAAAAACTCCGGGTCAATACGATATCTGATTCTTTCACCTGACTTAAATGTTGTTTCTCAAAATCTAGGAGTGCACTTTCCTTAGATTTAAGCAATAGACTACCAACTTGAAAACCTGTAGCACCCAATTGTTTCGCAGCAAGCAAAGTCCGGGCATTATATATCCCACCTGCATAAATCAATGGTTTATCAATATGATCATGGACATGCGACAATAAGGAAAGTCCACCAATCTGAGGGATGACAGTAGCATGGAAACTTCCACGGTGTCCTCCAGCTTCCAGTCCCTGTACACAAATAATATCAATACCTGATGCCTCCAACAGCAGCGCTTCCGCAAGGGATGTGCAGGTACCAATTAAGACAGTTTCATTTTCTTTTAACAAAGCTATGCTCTGGTTGTCTAAATTACCAAAAGTAAAACTGACGATTTTGCACTTGCTGGCAATAATGGCTGCGATTTGATCCTTATAATCCGTCAAATGAATCTCATCGAACCTCGGTAATACGACCTCCAACCCGTGCTGATGAGCCAATGTCGCTATAAATGAACTAACCTTACTATACTGAGATCTTAGATTTTCTGATACCTCAGGTATGCTATTCACAAAGATATTGACTGCAAAAGGCTGTGTTGTTAATCTTCTGGTAGCCTCAATAGCATCCATACATTTTTCGTATGATAAATCTCCCAATGCCAATGTACCCAGCGCGCCGGTTTCAGATGCTCCAGCAACCATCTGCGGTGTAGTAACCCCAAACATCGGTGCCTGTACAATCGGATATTTTATGTCTAATAGCTGTGTAATTTGAGTTGACCAAGTCATGATGAAATGATTTTATGTTCAAAAGTTAAATCGAATAATTTTATTGTACTTTCAAACTAATTTACCGCTTTTATCATGGATTCTGCAAGAATTACCCCCTTTATTCACCTAAATTTAAACCAGGTAAAAAATTAATACTGTATATTTACATAGGATATACAATTTTATGAAAATAGCTTTCTTTTCAACCAAACCTTACGATAAAGTCTTTTTCGAACGGGAAAATGAAACTTACGGTTTCCAATTCAATTTTTATGAAACCCATCTTGGCCCCCATATTGTCAATGCAATTGAAGACGAAGATGTTGTTTGCGTTTTTGTCAATGACAAATTGAACCGGCAGGTGATCGAAATCCTTGCTCACAAAGGTATAAAGTTGATTGCTTTACGATGTGCAGGTTTCAATAATGTCGATTTGGAGGCAGCAAAAGAATTTGGTATCCAGGTCTGCCGTGTCCCCGCTTATTCTCCTGAAGCCGTTGCCGAACATACGATGGCCATGCTACTAACGCTCAACCGAAAAACCCACAAAGCCTATAATCGTGTCCGTGAGCAAAATTTTGCCTTAAACGGTTTATTAGGTTTCAATATCCATCAAAAGAAAATTGGAGTTATTGGAACAGGTAAAATTGGAAAAGCATTTATCCGGATTGCATTGGGATTCGGTGCAAAGGTCATCGCTTATGATTTGTATCCCGATCAGGATCTGATTATAGCGGGTGTTCAATACACAAGTCTTGATCAGTTATTTAAGGACTCCGATATCATCTCATTACATTGTCCACTTACGCCAGACAATCATTACCTCATCAATAAGGAATCACTGGCGAAAATGAAGGACGGGGTAACTATTATCAATACAAGCCGAGGCAATCTTATTCACACGAGCGATGCCATTAGTGCATTGAAAACGCGTAAGATAGGATTATTAGGTATTGATGTTTATGAGCAGGAAGAGAAACTGTTTTTCAAAGATCTCTCCACTGCTATTATCGAAGATGATACCATTCAGTTATTGATGAGTTTTCCAAATGTCTTGGTAACAGCACATCAGGCATTTTTCACAACGGAAGCACTTACCCAAATTTCTCAACGCACATTAAAAAGTATTGCTGACATCTTGGCCACCGGAACGACAGACAATGAGGTTATATTATAACACTGATATCCCAAAAGATCATTAACTTTTAAGATGAACAATACAGATAACAATAAAGTTTTGAAAGGCTTTTTATTGGCTGTTAGTGCATCTATACTTTGGGGTGTCTCCGGAACTTTTGGTCAATTTCTTTTTCAACAGCGGGCCGTCAACGTTGAATGGCTGATTACCGTTAGAATGTTGGCAACGGGCTCCCTTCTTTTAATTTTTGTAGGGGCAGGCAACCACAGTGAGCTATGGGCTATCTGGCGTAAGCGCAAAGATGCTATTGATCTGCTCTTATTTAGTATTGTTGGTGTACTCGCCGTTCAATATTCATATTTTGCGGCGATCAACTATTCCAATGCTGCTACTGCAACGGTCATCCAATATACCGGCCCAGTAATGATCGCCATTTATATCGCATTAAAAGAGCGAAAATTTCCAAACGGCAAAACATGCCTGGCAATTATACTGGCCGTGTTAGGTACATTTCTATTGGTCACCCATGGTAAAATGGGTACGCTTTCGATATCTGGAATCGCCCTATTCTTTGGATTGGTATCTGCGGTAACACTTGCCTTCTATACCTTACAACCTGTTCATCTCCTAAATAGGTATAAGTCAACCATTGTTATCGGCTGGGGCATGCTTATCGGCGGAGCTGCATTTTGTTTTGTTAGAGCTCCCTGGGACGTAGCCGGTGTCTGGGATATGCAGACCTATGCATATACATCATTTATCGTTATTTTTGGAACGCTAATCCCCTTTTATGCCTATCTCACAGCAGTGAAATTAATCGGTGGACAAAAGACCAGTCTCCTTGCTTCCGCTGAACCCCTATCTGCGGCATTGCTGGCGGTATTATGGCTTAACACCCCATTTGCCTTTACAGACTGGATGGGTACCGCATGTATAATACTCACAATTGTTTTACTCGGAACCGTAAAGGATACAAAAAAACAATCCAGGCAGGTTATATAAACAATGAATTCCGAAAGCCTATAAATGGATATATAATCCTGATCAGCGTGAAAACAGTCTGGTACAAAAAAGGTGTTAATGTGCCAATTATGCTGTCACCGTACCCGAATATCAAGGGGAGTCCATCGATAATCGATTAATGAATTAGAACTCTGCACTTTTTGGTACCTTTACATATACACAGATCAGATTAAAATCAAGTTATGAAAGTCAACTTATCACGGAGTACTCTTATTTTCTACAGCATCTTAGCTCCCTTCATTATGTATGGATCCTTCTATAATCTTATGGGGGTTATAGCCGGTACAAGTACAATTATTTCATTTGGTGCCTTTGCACTTTTTGGTGTTGTCCTGTTGCCGCTGCTACTTTTCTCTACCTATCGGCAAAATCGTTGTACCATACACAACGATTACATAAGCATTGGAAAAAAAGACTATGCTTTTAGCAGCTACAAGGTAGCTATTATTGATAAACAATTACCATTTGCGCAAAGGCCAATTTTTTCCACATTCAGAAAAAATTATTCAGACTTAACGATTCTGGAAAAATCAACGGGACAAGTTGTTTTCACCCAAGACCTTGATCTTTCAGCTCGGGTCATCGAAAAAATGAAGGAAGCCTTACCGCCGAGTTAACTCTTTTTATAGTGCAGCCACCAGTCATCCAGCTGCTCAATAATCGGTAATAGGGTCTTGCCTACTTCGCTCAGCTTATACTCGACTCGCGGTGGCGATTCTGCATAAATCTGTCGGCACAGGATACCATCACGCTCCAGTTCGCGCAATTGGACGGTTAATGTGGTCTGTGCCATATCATCCATCTCCCTTCGCAATTCCCCGAACCGTTTAGGGCATTCTTTTGCAATGGCTTTGATAAGTAAAACCTTCCATTTTCCGCCAATGATCTTAAAAATACCATTGACATCACAGCAACTTCCAAAAAATTCACTTTTTTTTTCATCCATAATCACCTCATACTGACCATTAGTTCATAAAACCATACTAAGTACATCATTTATAACTACTTGACTATAAAAAATATCCAAACTACTTTTGACTATAAAATTATCAAAAACTTTGGCTATATGCGCTTCCGAATTAAAGATTTGCTTCACATTTGTATTCTATCCATTGGCATCTTTTTGTTTGTCATCGATTTATTCATTATCAATGTTTCCCTACCGACCATACAAAAGGCCCTGGATCTGAGCAATAGTGCAATCCAGTGGATCATTATCTTATATATTATTGGCTACGCCAGCCTACTGATCAATGCGGGCAGTGCCGGAGACTATTTTGGTAAAAAGAAATTATACGTCATAGGCATGGCCGGTTTTACTTTTGCGTCGGTTTTATGTGGGCTGTCAACCAATATCTACCTTCTGTTACTGGGCAGATTACTGCAGGGGATTAGTTCAGGCATGATGGTACCACAGGGTATCGCCCTAATCACTGTGCTCTTTGAAGACGCCTCTAAGCGCGCTATGGCCCTGGGAGTATATGGTAGCATCGCAGGTATTGCCTCCGTGATCGGACAACTGCTCGGGGGGTTACTTCCTGATCAGTCCTGGATCCATGAAAGCTGGCGCCTTATTTTCTTAATTAATATTCCAATAGGTATCCTCGCCTGTATCGCCGCTTATTGCTATGTCCCCCGGGACCGGCCAAACCCTACATCCACGATTTCGTTTATACCGATGCTGAGTTTATTTATACTCTTGATGGGCCTAATTTCTCCCTTGGTCATGGGCCCTGAGTTGCATTGGCCGATCTGGTGTATGCTATTGCTGGCAACTGCGCTTATCTTTACACTGTTATTCCTAAAAAAGCAGAAGAAACTATATGAAACGGGACAACAGTCGCTTTTTAACTTCGCTCTCTTCCACAACAGGGCTTTCAATTTGGGACTGATTGCGGCATTAGCCTATTACATGGTCCAGGATGCTTATTTCATTATTAACTCCAATTATCTACAGCATGACAAAAGCTATACAGCAACAATGACAGGCATCGCTTTCGTCTATCAGGGTATAGGTTATGTTGTTGCCAGCCTGATGGTCAGCAGGTTTATTCAACGCCATGGCAAAGCCGTTGTACTCACCGGATTAGGAATAATGGTTATGGGCCTATTTCTTCATTTACTTGTCCTCAATAAAGTAAATGTCGCAAGCGATCAGCTTCATCTGCTCTTTTTCTTTTATGGGCTTGGCTGTGGTAGCGTACTACCATCCCTGATGACGTTAGCCTTAAAAGATATCAGCAAGGAATTGATAGGCGTGGGATCCGCGATCTATCTTACCGTACAGCAACTGTCCATCTGTCTCGGTATTGCTTTTGTTGTTGGCCTGTTCCTACATGAAAATCGGAATCCATTTTTCCGGCTGAACAACATTACTGCAGCTTACGGCTCTGCTACTACAGCATCCATCTTATTATTGCTATTGGTGGCCTGTTGTATTGTCTGCTTACCGGCAATTGGAAAAAAGAAGGGTAACTGTGTTACCGCTCAGCAAAAACATGACTGTGAAGTATAATAATGCCAATAACATATTAGAGTAAAAACGAGAAGACTACAGTAGTCTTCTCAAATCCCCGTCTTGGACATAAGGCTGTTGATCCGCCATCAGCAAAAATTTGGTATATATATTTTCAAAATCTTCAGGGAGATAGGTTAATTCCAATGCATTAAGGCGATCCTTTAACGCAGCGCGCCCGCTTCTGGCGGATAGTATCAGCGCAGGAAGCGTCCCTCCGATAATCTGAGGGTCAATAATTTCGTAATTTCGCCGGTCTTTCAACACGCCATCCTGATGGATACCCGAAGAATGAGCAAAGGCGTTTTTGCCAACAATGGCTTTGTTGGCCTGGATGGGATTGGACATGGCTTTGGCCACCATAGCACTGAGTTCAACAATATATTTTGGATCAACTCCACTTTTTAACCCCAGCCTTTCTTTAATAAGGAGTGTCAATATGATTTCTTCCATAGCGGCATTTCCCGCACGTTCCCCCACGCCGTTAATCGTCCCCTCCACTTGTTCTGCACCAGCCATTAATCCCGCAATACTATTAGCTGTGGCCATACCCAAGTCATTGTGACAATGGACAGATAAGATGGCTTTTTCTTTATATTTCCTGTTCTTGTTGACATAGGATATCTTTTCGAAATACTCAAAAGGGGTACAAAATCCATTCGTATCCGGTAGGTTGACAACTTTTGCGCCTGCCTCAACGACTGTATCTGTCATCTGTACCAAAAAATCGTCTTTCGCTCTCCCAGCATCCTCTGCAAAAAATTGCACCTCATCACATAGACCAGACGCATAAGCGACCATATCAAATGCCTGCTGTAAAATAGCCTCCCGACTGCTATTGAATTTATGTTTGATATGGATATCGGATGAACCGATACCAAGCTGGATACGTGCGATCTTAGCTCCCCGCAGGGCTTCAGACGCGGCATCAATATCTTTCTTTTGCGCCCGGGCCAAAGCACAGACTGTTGCATTTTTCACGATTCGACATATTTCTGTCACCGCCTTAAAATCACCCGGTGAACTGATCGGAAATCCAGCTTCGATCACATCTACCCCCATCGCATCCAGCTTCTCGGCTATTTCCAGTTTACTTCTTAACGACAGTTGGCAACCCGGCCCCTGTTCACCATCACGTAATGTGGTGTCAAAAATCTTTACTTGCTTCATCAATATACAATTTATGTTGTCTGTAAGGATGCTTTCGTGAACCACTCGTTTCTACGACCCAAATCTAATGGAAGGATAAGATTTTCTATATTTGAAAATAAAACAAATAGTATTGAATAATGCCAAAATCAGCAATATCAGTTTTTCCCTGTGCCACGACCTTCCGAGACGGAACAATTGAGTTGCGTGAGTATGGTCAATTTAATACTGAAATGCATTTCCACGAACAAGTACAGCTCCTAAGCCCAACAAATGGAACGCTGTTTGTTTATACAGAAGGAAATAGCGTATGTGTGCCAAATAATTTTTATGTGCTTATTCCAGCACAAGTCCCCCATAAACTAGTTTCCCGATCTCCCCGTATGGTATTAAAAACTATTTTTCTGGATATGGGGCATTTTAATGATAGATTGACGATATATCCCCCACAGGAATTATTGGATCATTTTTTACGTTTCGGTGAACAGCATTGGAACCTAAATATAAATGATTCAATGACACGAACAAGCATCGAGGCATTTAAATCTATGCTTCCATTATTATTGGCCAAACCTTTTCAATTACAAATTAGTGCAGCGCAAAGTGATATAATGATGGCTATCTGTACATTTATCCTGGAGAATCTCACAAATAAATTATCCATTACTCAACTTGCCCAAAAGTTTAACATTTCGGAACGATCGCTGTTTAGACAGTTTAAAGAAGAACTGCAAATGACCATATTTCAATTTATAAAACAACATCGGTTACTGAAAGCACTCCATCTCTTGGAAAACAAAGACCTACAGATCGCCCAAATTGTCTACGAGGTTGGCTATGACAGTGTCTCCAATTTCTCAAACTTATTTAAAGAGTATTTTGGGATCTCGCCACAACAGTACCGCAACAAGCTCCTGATATAAATTGTGCTAAACAAACTTAATCTTTTCGTTCGTACTTTTTGAACAACGCATAGTCATAAGGTATGTGCATACTTAAGGCCTTCGCTCCCCATATATCTCCACCTTCAGGAAGATAAAAATCATAGGCATTGTCCAGGAAATTTGCTCCATCAGGAGCCTCTTGCCAATCTTTCTTTTCCCGGTTATAAAGTAATATCATGCAGCTGACACAGCGTTGGTTTCCCTCCCTAAGGGGGTTTTCATAACATTGGCCAATTTTGATATTCAACTTTTGCCGCATGATCACATCTGTCAATTGTCTATTTGTAAGGTAAATTAAAGCCAATTGCGCCTCTTCATCTGTAGGAGATTTCTTTGCGGGTATTAATTTATCAAATTGAGCGTTTTTAATCTTCGCCATTTCTGCGGCTTTGAATTCTGGAGAAAGTAGATTGGTGTCTACAGGCCGGAAGTCCTCTGCATCAGCTACCCTGGTGACACCGGGTTCCAAAGAGACTTTTCGGTCTGCGGTATCAGCGTCCAAAGCCGCTGCTCCCCCATCATTTTTATCAAACACTTGAGCAAGATCCGACAGATGATGTCCGATATGATTAAAGCCAATAACATAACGTAGAAAGACAAAACCTAAAGCAAGTAGAGATAAGCCTATTAGTAAACCCTTTTTACTTCTCCCACGTTTGCTTCTGTCTTTTTCTACTTCCAAAAAAGAAGATGGTTCAGGCTCTCCCCTGTCTGAAACTTCGCTATTGGACACTTCGTCGTAATCAACTAAAAACAGGTCTTTGCCATCGAAAAGATCTATATCGCCTTCGTCAAACAGTTGAACAATATCACGGGCCGTTTTAAATTTTACGTTTGCACGGTTGGCGATCAGGTCAATGGCACCGTCGCGATTATCCTGTTTGATCAAATCGATGATGATTTCTTTTTCGATTTCAATTTTATTAACGAGAATGTTGTTGTTCATCTAATTTTATGTTCTTTTCAGTTGATTCCAGTTATTGTACCTGCTGTACGGTTTCCAAAAATGAGATTAATAAATGAAAGGTCAATGAAAATTTCGTCCTTTATAAAATACATGCGTTACCTGCTCATCCTCTTCTGCCAGATTTTTTAATAAACCTGACATATCAAAGCAACGTTCGGCAATGATATGGATTACTTCTCCTTCGACCTGTACTTTTCCCGCAACCATAAACAATTTCGCCCGAAGGATCTCTTTTCGGTATTTCTCAAATACCTTACTCCAGATGACCACATTTGCAAAACCAGTATCATCCTCAATGGTAACAAATAACACGCCTTTGGAAGTCCCCGGACGCTGTCGCACCGTAACCAATCCACATACTTTAACAGGCATATCATTTTTTACCAAGCCTAATTTTTCGGTTGGGACAACGTGGAGAAGGTCCAATTTGTCACGCAGGAAACTCACTGGATGTGCTTTGATAGACAGCCCTGTCCTTGCATAATCCGCCACCACATGTTGGCTGGGACTTAACAAAGGCAGCTCAATCTGCCCTTCAGCATTTGATGATGCTTTCCCCTCAAATATTCCAATGGGGCGATCCCCTAAAGCTGTAATTTCCCATAGTGCCCGTCTACGGTCAATGCCCAGCGAACGAAAAGCATCCGCCTCGGCTAAACGCTCCAATCCCGGCAGGAATAATCCGGCTTCCATCACCGCTGTGACCGTCGAATACTCATTTATACGCCCTTTGGTCAATAACAAAGCCTCTTCTTCCGAAAACCCTTTAATCTGGCGTAGTCCTAAACGTAATGCATGCTGTTTGCCCACCTCACCCTCCAGGGTATTATCCCAAAGGGAGTGGTTGATATCTATGGGTAGCACTTTCACACCATGCCGTTCGGCATCAATAACGATCTGGGCAGGCTGATAGAATCCCATGGGTTGGCTATTGAGCAGAGAAGCTGCAAAAATATCGGGATAATGGTATTTAATCCAAGAAGATACATACACCAGGAGCGCAAAAGAGGCCGCATGGCTTTCCGGAAAGCCATAGCTTCCGAATCCTTCCAGCTGCCGAAAGACCCGCACGGCAAACTCTTCTGTATAACCTTTCTTCACCATACCGTCGATCATCTTCTGCCTGAAGACCGACACCTGCCCTTTTGCCTTAAAGGTCGCCATACTACGGCGCAGTTCGTCTGCTTCAGCGGGGGTGAATCCGGCCGCAACAATTGCAATCTCCATGGCCTGTTCCTGAAAAAGTGGGACACCCAAGGTTTTTTCCAGAATCGCCTTAATTTCTTCTTTAGGATAGTCCACGTCCTCTTCTTTGTTACGCCGGCGCAGGTAAGGATGCACCATATTCCCCTGTATCGGTCCCGGACGTACGATGGCCACCTCGATAACCAGATCATAAAACTTCTTTGGCTTTAGCCGCGGCAGCATGGACATCTGTGCCCGGCTCTCAATCTGAAATACCCCCAGCGTATCGGCATGACAGATCATATCATATACTTCCGGGTCATGTTGAGCACCAATTCCTGCCAAAGTCAGATCCAGTCCATAATGTCTTTGGGCAAGATCAAAAGCCTTCCGGATACAGGTCAGCATCCCTAATGCCAATACATCCACTTTCAGGAATCCCAGCGCTTCCAGATCATCTTTGTTCCACTCCAGGTTGGTCCGGTTATCCATGCGTGCATTCACCAATGGACAGAGTTCATGTAGATTACCCTGTGTAATGACAAAACCTCCAGTATGTTGCCCCAGTTGCCTTGGAAACCCGATATACTGGTGCGTCAGTTCGAGCACTTTGCGTAAGTGCGGATCGTCCGGATTAAAACCCTGTTCCATTAAACGTCCCAGGTCAATATCCTCATCCCAATGGCTGCTCACGACACCAGCCAAATGGCCGACGGTATCCATGGATAACCCCATTGCTTTCCCCACATCCCGTACAGCTCCCTTGGCACGGACCTGTGTTACTGTAGCCACAATAGCTGCACGGTTGCGGCCATATTTCTTGTAAATGTACTGGATCACCTCTTCCCGGCGTTCATGTTCAAAATCAACATCTATATCGGGTGGTTCATCCCGGGCATCGGACATAAACCGAGCAAAGAGCAGCCTGAATTCGATGGGGTTGACCGAAGTAATGCCAAGACAATAACAGATGGTAGAATTGGCGGCCGAACCACGACCTTGGCATAAAATGCCCCTTTCCTTGGCAAAACGTACGTAATCGTAAACGGTCAAAAAATAAGATGCATAGTTTTTCCGTCCAATAAAATCAAGTTCCATCTGGATGGTATCACGGATCGTATCGGGAATCTGGTCACCAAATCTATCTTTTGCTCCCTTCCATGTCAAATAAACTAATTCTTCCTGCGCAGTACGCCCATCGGACGACAGTTCATCCGGATAGACATATTTTAAATCATCTAGGGAGAAGTTGCATGCTGCCGCTATTTCCATTGTTTTTGCGATGGCCTCTGGATATGGCCTAAACAGACGTTCCATCTCCGCTATAGGTTTCAGATAACGTTCGGCGTTTGGATACAGTTTAAATCCAGCCGTCTGGATCGTACATTTCTCCCGAACACAGGTTAAAACATCCTGTAACTCACGCCGTTCAGGTATATGATAATATACATCACCCAAAGCAACAAGAGGAACGCTTAGGCTTTCTCCTAATTGTTGTAGGCGAAACAAAAGCTTTGCATCGTCACCACGATAGAGCCGTTTGACCCCTAAATACAGTGCTGTATCCAAGCGCTGTTTATATTCCGCTACAAATGCAGTAAACTCTGCTTCAAGCTCAAATTTAACCGTTAATCTATTGGGGGGACAAATGATAAATTTGATTCCTTCCTTATACTGATAAACATCGGATCTATAGAGCGTGCATTTTCCCTTCTCGGCACGCAGATTACCTACAGTCAATAGAGAAGACAGCCGTCCATAAGATTCTTTATCAGTTGGATAAGCCAATAAACTTGGTCCATCCTGAAGGTCCAAACGACAAGCTGGAATAAGGGTAATACCCTGTTTTTTGGCGGCAGTATGCGCGCGAACAATACCGGCAAAACTATTCCGGTCTGTCACTGCAATTTTCCGATACCCCAATGCTGCCGCACGTTCCATCAATTCCTCCGGGTGGGATGCTCCTTCCAGAAAGCTAAAATTGCTCGTCACCTGTAATTCACAATATCCCATTATTACGCAAAAAAACCATGTAAAAACCATTGATTCGGCGACCTATCATCGTAATGCCCCGAACGGTAGAGCCAAAATCGTCGGCCCTTCTCATCCTCTACGGCATAATAATCCCGATGCTCGCCTGTATCGATCCACCACTCACGCTCAATTCGCTCCGGGCCATCCGCCTTCTTTACCGTATATACTTGCCCTTTGTACCGAAATAACAATGGCGGATAATCCGGAATAGGTGCGGTGACTATAATAGGTTCGGGGATACTAAGTAAGCGGGTGGGACGAGGTCTGTCCACCTGCCAATCAACAGCGGATGCTTCCTGCACTGAACTGGCTATTTTCATGGACCGTTCAGGCCAATAATGTGCGGCAGGCAAATAGCGTGAAATTTCGCAGCCAGGATCCCTACTTTTCAAACGGTCCAATAATTCGGTCACCATGGGATTATCCAGTCCAATACGATTGCCCCATAAATTCTCCTGAGCAGGGTCTGCCGCTTCAACTTTCGGAATCTCCAAAACAAACAATTCTATACCCAATGCGGGTTCTATCTGTGCGATTTTCAGGGCAAATAACTGAAATAGGTGATGCTCATGTGCTGTCGCGCGATTGGTCCCGATACTGATCTGCTCTATTTTTCCATCCACACGATGGCATTGTAATATCGCTTCCCGTACGCCTTTACCTTCCCCTGCCAGGCGTTTGCAGATATTATTTAAAAGCTGTTGCAGGGCAAGTTCAATTCCATTGGCTGTCCGAATGGGCTCCAGACAGGGCAAACGTTCTTCGTAAGGAACAATAGGTTTTATGGGCGCAATAAATTCATCCTCAAGCCCAGTAGCCTGATCCAGACGGCGTAATAAATCTGTACCAAAACGTCTGCGTAGCGCAGTTCGCGGCATGGTCGCAAAGCTTCCGATTGTTTTTAATCCAAGACTTTGTAGCCGTTGCAGCACAGCTACTTCCAGCCGAAGTGCCTCTGCGGGTAAAGCCCATAAAGCATCAAACTGCATTTGTGGCTCAACAATAGAATTTTCCTTTCCAAAATGGGCAATTGCCCAAGCCGCACCGATCGTGTCCGCAATACTCATGCGTACGTCATAACCATGATGTTTAAACCGCGAGACGATATGCTGTAAATAAAATGCTTCTCCACCCCAAAGATGGGCACAGCCACTGATATCCAAAATAATTCCTTCGGGCAGATCTATCGCGACAAACGGTGTATACCGGATACACCAATGTGCAATATTATGAAGCAACTTTTCGGTTAATCCGGGACGTTCATTGATCACTTTTAAGGAGGGTAAAAATGCTTTTGCATCAGCAATGGCTAAACCAGGGTATACACCTTCCTGTTCAGCCCAAACATTACTGGCATTTACGACCAGCTTTCCATGGGTAGAAATTGCCAGCACAAAGGGAACTTCCTTAAGCAGCGGGTGCCCCACGGCCATCCAATCTGTTTTTAGATGGCGGAACCATAAGGATGCAAATCTTTTTTTCATGCCATTCCCTGATTAGCATAAGATTTACTCCATTCTTCGGCAATCGATCTTACTTTAGCAACAGGTTCAAAGTCACCCGCAGCCCATGTCATCTGCCATCGGCCCGGATTCCCATTCCGTACTTTAAGGAGCTCGACATCCCAGCTTGGATAGCCAATTCCCGGCAACCCATCTTCCAATTGACTGGGCATTGAGCTAATTTTCCATCGTGCAGCACAAGCTGTTGCCCCCAATAATTTCGGATTGTGCTGCAGGATAAATCCTGTCACGCCACTTTTTTCAACAGCCAACTGCAAACGCCGAGACTGTACGAAGTCCAACTGGTGCGTCTCTGCCAATACAGCTGCCACTCCGCCACATTTCAAAGCCTCTTCCATTGCCCATAATACATCCTTTTCTCGTACCATACGGACAAATATGATATTTTCAGGCTCAACACCAAAGGGTTTAATGGCTGCGGGAAACAGGGTGTGAAAACAACTTATCCAAATGCAGATGCCACCATTTCGCATCAGCTTGCCCAATAAGCCAGCTATAAAACCGCAAGAAACGGCTCCTCCTATCCGATCAAAACTAACAAATTCATGAATCGCCCCCTTAGGGAAAATCCCATTTGGGAAAGCCTCTTCCAATGGCCCAAGCCCCATTGGAAGCGTATCAGCTGATTTTGGCCCTACTCCCTGCCATAGCAACAGGTCTTTTTTCAATTGGCCAATTAAACTTTGTTTTTCTGTTATTAGCATAGCCTCCTCCGTCTTAAGTTTAAGCAAATTTAATACTAATAATTTTAGTATTAAAGCGAAGTTACTGTAATTTTTAGTTTTTAATCACTATGAGAAAAATAAAGTTTACTTTCTATTTTAAAAACAATGTCTTTTTTATTAGAAATCATTCAGAAATTGCTGGATAACATCCTTCTTTCTAGTCGCTACAGGAATCATTTTGCCATCTGCCATTTCCAACTGGCCATCTTTAAAATATTTTTTGATATAGTTTACGTTGATCAAATAAGATTGATGACAGCGAATAAAGTCTGTTTCAGGCAACATGGTTTCAAAATGTTTCAGCACTTTAGATACCATCATAGGTTTGTTGTCCTTAATATAAAATGTAGTATACCCTTTGTCGCCATGGCAATATAAAATGTCCTCGATATTCACAATCTGGGTATATTCAAAGGTACGCAAGGCGATTCTTTTGGGCTTATTCGGCGCCTTCAAATAACTATCGGCCATATTCAACTGCATGCTATTGAATTTATATTCCGTATTCTTCCTATAACATTTTTCAATCGCTTCTATAAATTGCTCGGGTACTAAAGGTTTCAATAAATAAGCAATAGCACCGATATTAAGCGCTTCAATGGCATATTGATTGAACGCTGTAATAAAAATCGTGTTGATATCCAATTTTAGCTCGGATAGAAAGGATAAGCTTGAGCCATCTTTTAATTGAATATCTGCTAAAATCAAATCGGGATTAGACGTCAGCAATTCCCGCTCAGCCTGTGCAATGGAAGGACTATAGCCAACGATTTGAACATAAGGAATGCTATCCAAAAGTGACTTTATATACAAGTATATATTATACTCATCTTCAAGAATATAAACTTTCATAATATGAATTATTTAATTAAAATATAAAACAAGTGGAATATAAATTTCGACTTTATAACCATGTTGATCCTCGGTATAATTTGGTGTTATTTCAACCCTAGCTTTTGGTTCAACGTCAGCAAACAACAGCTCCAGACGTTCTTTTGTAATGAGTTGCGATAAAGACGTTTTATGAGCAGCTTGTTCTTTATTTATCTGCATCCCCCAGCCATTATCACAGATGCTGACATGCAATTGATTTTCACCTGCGCGAAAAGAGATCTCCAATTGCCCCATATGGGGTAAGTTTTTAAACGCATGTTCAATGGCATTTTCCACAAATGGTTGAATGATCATGGGTGGAATCATAACATCATCCAAGTCCAGGTCACCTGTATCGATCCCATAATTAAACACATCTTGATAACGCATCTGCTGTAAAAGTATGTAATTGTTCAACGATTTAATTTCTTGATCCAACGAAATATATTCTTCCCTGTTTAATTCAAGGATATCGCGGATCTGACGTGATAGTAAAAGCAGATACTGATTGGCCTTTGCTTTTTGCTCGCTGATGATCAATCCCTGTAGATTGGCAATGGCATTGTATATAAAATGCGGATTAAGCTGGTTCTGTCTGGTTTTTTGCTCTAAAATAAGCTGTCTATTTTCAGCAAGAATACGTTGGTTGATATTTTGCAGTAATTTCTGTTTGTTTCTGAAATAGATAAAAAATGCAATGCTGAATATCAGAGCCAATAGAATAACAAATATCCAGCGTTGCTGTAACAAGATCTTATGGTTAAAGGCATTGGTTGTTCGCAGCAACGTAATCGCCTGATCTTTTTTTTCCGTTTGGTATTTTGTATTGATCTCATTGATTTTCTCGGCTTCGATCCGTTGTGTACTCTGTTTATACTCCTGAAATGTTGAATCCAATGCAAAATACGCCCGTTCATAATCTCCTTTTAATGCATAAGCTATTTGTAGATTTTTATAATAAAACAATTTATTATGCTTCACCTTATGTTTTTTGATAAATTCAAGCCCCGCATTAAAATAAAATATGGCTGAATCCACCTGATTATTGTTCAGAAAATTCTTACCTAAATTTGCATACACATACGAATTGAGTGTATTTGAGGCTTGTAAATAATTGAAATACTTTCTGGATGCTTCTACTGCTTTTGGGTTGTTATTGATACTAAAATAATATTGCGACTGTAAGTCGTACATGCGCATAATGATGGCCGGGTCTTTTGTCGCATTTGCATAATATTTACAACTGTCCAACGTTCCTTTTAGTTTCTCAAAATCATGCAATGCTGTATATTGCATAAATTTCATTTCCTGGTAAGCCTGAGCGACGTGTGTGTTAGTCTTATTGGGATGGTGATGATACCAAGATTCAACGTCTTTTAATGCCTGTCGGTATTTACCTTGTCGATATTCCGCATTGGCCAATAGATTATAGAACAAAAAAGTAAACACACTTTCATGTGCCACAGCATACTCCTTTGCATCAATAATCTGTGCCACCATTGTTCCGCTCGTCACATCATGAAAGCTGAAATTGGCACGGATCCTCAAGTAGTCTTTTAAAACAACTAAGTCTGGTGATAATTTTTGTCCTACCAGATTTTTTAAGGCAATCTCGATTGAATCAATATTATCATCCAACAAATATTCGTAGGCCAGCAGAATTGAACTGTAAGGAGAATGTTTAAAATGCTTATCTTTAAGTAATTCATTTCTTTTGTTTTTTACGACAGCAGCGCTTTTGAAATCCTGTGTCGAAAGATACGTCAATAGGACATTTTCATAACGCAGTTCAAGTGAATCGTAGGTTGTTACTGTAGGCTTATCTGAATCCTGGGTTTTATTTTGATGACAAGAATAGAGCTGGACGAGCAGTAAAATTGCCATAAGACAGTAAAATGCTCCAGTTCTATAGTTCTTCATCAACATCTTTATTAATTTTACTTTTGTTCTTTCCAAAAGGCACGCATAGACCCTTCGACTGGTTTTAGATCATAGACAGCATATTCATGAAAACTGCGCTTTAATGTTTAAAATACCGTGCGCATGATAGCTTCGTCAACAAGTAATCGAATATCGGAATATTCCAACAAAACACTATACCTAAATTCAAAAATATTTAACTTTCCTGATATTTAAGTATGGCTCTTAGCTGGTTAAAGATACGTTGAGCAATTGTCAATTCTTCCGTCACAATAGAGGCATTGCCACTTAGCTCTTTATCAAATGGAATATTTTTATTGTAAGAACTTTTTAATCCATGGGGCAGCCTAGCCTCTACATAGTATTTATTGTCTTTATCCGGTGTAAGGGAAATTGATTTGACAAGTCCCTTGATAATACCGTATTCCTGATATTTGAAATTATCCAATTTGATCAGCACTTTTTGTCCGGGTTTTAATTTCCCCTGATTCTGTGGGCCGATCAGCATTTGACCGATGATCACCCGTCTGCTGTCCGGCAAAATACTGAACAGATTTGTACCGTTCTTGACAAACTGTTTCTCGCTCAGAAATTTCAGAAAACTCAAGGTGCCATCTGTAGAAGAATACAATAAATACGTCCGTTTCCATTGCCGGATAGACTTTCGTAATTTTTCAAAAAGTTGAACAGCAGCTGTTGAAAATGTTGCCTTATCTTTGACTGTATTGATATTGACCCCGGCCTTAGTTTTTCGGAAGTTAACAATGGATTCATCCAGCTGTGCTATGGTGATTTGCGTGTTTTTCAGACTTCGCTGAGCCTCTAGCAGTTTAAGCTTTTCATTTTCCAATTCCTGTGGCGAAATTACCCCGCGTTGCTGCAGCAGCTCACATCTACTATAGTTCTTTTCGGTCAATTGAACCTTTGCTTTTTCAAGTTCAAATTGCTGTTTAAGATTCACGATACGGGATTCATAATCCCTGATATTCTTATCAGCCATCAATCCTTCGGCGGCGTAAGGTTGTAGAGCGTTAAAAAGCGATTCATCCTGTACAGCTTTTGCAAAGGCATTGAAATCTTCCTGTATTTCTCCTAGTCGGAATTGCGCCGTTTCTTTCAACGGAAAACCATTCAATAGCCCAGAAGTAGAAAATGAATCCGCCAAACGTTCAAGTGCAAGCACATCCTTATAATTGGCCGTTGATTCCAAGATCAAAACAAGATCTCCTTTTCGTACTTGCTGATGATCCTGAAATAGGATCTTTTCGATCCGGGCATCCATGGTCACTTCCATTCTTTCTGGTGGGTTCTCGGATGAAATAATTATGGGTGATTCAATAAAGTCAGGATATTTAATGATACTGGCCAGCAAAAAAAAGAAGGCAATAATAAGTAAAATCAGTAAGCTCCCCCAACGGATCAACCAATGCGGTGGATTTTCCAGGATCTCATTGACCTGTTCGGAACGCAACCGAATATCGTCAAGTATGTATTTCTTAGTTTCCAAGTTCCAATTGATTTTTAACAAGTCTATAATATTCGCCTTTTAAGGCAACTAATTCTTCATGATTCCCTTGCTCGACCACCTTTCCTTTATCCAACACAACAATGTTATCAGCATGTTTGACCGTAGACAGGCGGTGAGCAATAACGACCGCGGTACGCCCCTTTAAAAACTGATCCAGATGGTCAGTGATAATCCGTTCGGTATTGGCATCTAATGCACTTGTTGCTTCATCAAAAAAAAGGTATTGCGGGGCTTTATAAATTGCGCGTGCTATAAGCATACGCTGACGCTGTCCACCACTCATGCCCAATCCTTCATAGCCAATCTTTGTATTGTAACTGGTGGGCAAAGCCTCAATAAAGTCTTTGATATTTGCGATTTGAACCGCATCGCGCAGACGCTCTTTATTAATTTCATCTGATCCTAAAGCGATATTGGCTGCAATACTATCATTAAAAATATAACCGTCTTGCATAACTACACCACAATTGTCCCGCCAGATGCGGGGTGATATATGTTGCATATCCACTTTACCAATTTTAATACTGCCAAAATCGGGTGAATAGGATTTTAGCAACAATTTCATCAAGGTGCTTTTCCCACTGCCACTGGCACCTACTATGGCGGTAGTCTTTTTATAAGGAATAATCAGGTTTAGTTGTTCAAAAATAGCTTTGTCTGTTCCCTTGTAGCTAAATGTGAGATTTTCAATAGAGATATTTTCCTCGGGAATATCTTTTTGATAATGGCCATCTACATTTTCTTCATCATCTTTATCATGGATTTCATTGAGCCGTTCCAGGGCGATCTTGGCGTCTTGAAACTGACGCATAAAATTCATCAGCTGAATCAAGGGGCTGTTTAATTGCCCAATAATATACTGTACTGAGAGCATCATACCCAAGGTCAACTGGCCATCCACTACTAATTTTGCGGCGGCGAAACTAATTAAGATATCCTTTAACTGGTTGATCACATTCCCACCAATGGTCTGTATCTGTTCCAATTTTAGTGCTTTGACCTTAAGGCGGAACACTTTGATTTGCACACCTTCCCATTGCCAGCGTTTGTTGGTTTCAGCATTGTTCATTTTGATCTCTTGCATGCCGTTGATCAATTCCAGAACTTGCCCCTGCTCCTCCGCCAGCTGTGAAAACTGCTTATAGTCTATTTCCCTTCTTTTTTTCAGGAAGAAAGAAATCCAAAATAAGTATAGGATCGCACCAATGGAAAATAGTAGGAATAGCTTATAATTATAGATTAATAAGACAACACCAAAAATTATAAAATTGATCAGAGAAAATAAGGTCTGTAATGAATTGTTTGTCAACAGCTGTTCGATACGATTATGATCCGAAATACGTTGCATGATATCAGCTGTGACGCGAGAGTCAAAGAAACTCATGGGCAAGCGCATTAACTTGATAAAAAAGTCAGATACAATTGATATATTGATCCTTGATGATAGATGAAGCAATATCCAGCCTCTGATCGCTTCAATACCCATTTGGCCTAAATAAAGCATAATCTGGGCAAATAAAACCAGGTAGATAAAGTTAATATCCTGATTTTGAATTCCAACATCCACGATACTTTGGGTAAGAAATGGAAAAACCAGCGCCAACAGGCTCCCCGCGATCAAACCGAAAGCCAATTGTACCATAAAGGCGCTATATTTACGGAGATAATGTTTTAAAAATTTTGAAATCGAATGTCCCTTTTCTTCCTTTTCTTCATGATCCATAAAGCGGGCTGTCGTCTCTAGTACCAATACAATACCTTCTTCGGTACGTTCCGCGGCTTTCTCTCCGATCCAGTACTTTAAAAATTCCGATTTTGAATAAGTGATTAACCCGAAAGCAGGATCCGAAGCATAGATCTTATAATCATTGTGCTTTTTCTCAATTTTATACAGCACCACATAATGCTGTTCCATCCAAAATACCACACAGGGCAACGGCACTTCATTCACGAGCGTTTCAAAATCTATTTTTACAGCAAGGGTCTTAAACCCAATTGTTTCAGCTGCCCGGCTCAACCCCAGCAAACTAGAACCTTCTCTTGTGGTACCGCAAAGATCCCGGAGCATCGGTAGTGGTAATATTTTACCATAATACTTGCTGATTATCCTTAAACAGGTAGGGCCACAATCTTTTGAATCCGGTTGTTTATAAAAAGGGAATTTCGTCATGCTGTCTTATTTACAAACAAACATACTGGATCGCAAAAAGATAAAATAGACGAATTAATAATCGCATCTATCCTATCAATATTCGTCTTGAACGATCTGTTTTCTGAATGAATAATGCTGCGGCTGGATTTATTTTAACGATTTTCTGTAACAAATGGCTGCCACCATATACTAATTACAAAAACTCAAAACATTAGCCCTGATGACAAACAGTATCCTATTAACTTTCATCTCTTGGGATGTCAGCAGTGATATCTTCAGTATACCGATCATCAATCATCCCATCCGTTGGTATGGATTATTCTGGTTGCTGGGAATAGTTTTATGCTACAGAATACTATGGTCCAGGTTAAAAAAAGAGGGTCGTCCGGCCGAATTTCTGGATCAGCTGAGTATTTATATTGTAGTGGGCACAATTATTGGGGCACGCCTGGGTCATATTTTGTTTTATGACCCATCGTATTATCTCAGCAATCCCTTAAAGATCTTTGCGATATGGGAAGGAGGCTTGGCTAGTCATGGTGGGGGAATTGGTATCCTAGTTGCTATTTTTCTATTCGCAAGGAAGCAGAAGCTTCCTTTTCTCTGAGTAGCCGATCGAATTGCACTGGTTGTCCCCATCGCTGGCGCCTGTATCCGCCTGGGAAACCTGATGAACTCGGAAATGATAGGCACACCGACAGATCTCCCCTGGGCTTTTGTCTTCACTTCTATTGACCAAATACCCCGTCATCCCGCACAACTGTATGAAGCGATGTTTTGTGTGTTGCTGTTTCTGTTAATGAATCACCTCTGGACAAAACCGATTCTTAAAAATAACATCGGCAACTGTTTTGCAATGCTGTTAATCTTTTTATTTTCCTTCCGCTTTTTGGACGAATTCCTAAAAATCAATCAGGAAGATTTTGAAAACTCCCTGTTCATAAATATGGGCCAGCTGTTAAGTATCCCCTTTATTCTCCTGGGGTCGACCCTCCTTGTCATCAATAGCAAGAAAAAAAACAGATCACCTATTGCAAAATAAAAACTAGCTGTGCAGAAATTGACAGCATTATTTTAAAATACCGGACTGGAATGCAACTTTGACCAGCTCAGCTGTATTTTTCACCTTCATTTTTTCGATCAAACTTTGTCGGTGTCCTTCGATTGTACGCTTGCTCAAAAAGATCTTGTCCGCAATTTCTACATTCGTGAAGCCGTCAGCGATTAATTTCAATACCTCAAGCTCACGCTCACTGATATCAAAGTCTGGTAGCGAACGGTTTGATAAACCCAGATAATTTTCTCCCGATATGACTTGGTCAAGCAGCGCCATACTAATCTCTTCACTTACATATTTCCCCCCATTAGCGACATGATTAAGGCCAAAAAGAAGTTCGTTATAGTCTACATTTTTGAGCAGATATCCAGAAAGACCAAGTGCAAATCCCTCAACAACATAATGGATCTGGTTCAACATAGAAAGAATGACAACCTTAATGGAGGGATACCTCGACTTGATCAGGCGCAACAGCTCCATCCCGTCCATATGATCCATACTGATATCTGTTAAGATAATATCGGGCAACAATTGATTATCTAAAAGTTGCAGGGCTTCATTGCCATTCGAAGCCTCTCCGATGACATCAAAACCTTCCTGAGACTCCAATAACAATTTAATACCATTACGTACGACCATGTGATCCTCAACCAACAGTATCTTAACCTTACTCATCATTTACAATATTTAATAAAAATTTATCTTCTTATTTATCCGAATTGTTTGCCACTATGGAGTTCAGTTGCATTTTTACCTTGGAAAGATCAGGAAACAACTTGTACCTCCAATTCCCCCTCTTGCCTTCTTTCCAAACGGGTACAAACCGAATAAAGATACAAAATTCTATCCATTTAAAGGATTTTACACGATATTCTAACGGAGCTCATGACAAAAGAGAAACTACATTCGGATTAAAATTCAACGAAAGCATAAATGAAAGCAATATTAAGCGCACAGCTGTTTCAACGCAACCTACTTTTGATCAGGTGCATTCGAGTGCTGTTCGTTAAGAAAATCACAGTCATGGTGTATTATTCATAAAAAAGTAACAGCGGTACATCAATTATACCACTGTTACTTCATACACCGTCAGTCTTCTTTGATGGTTATTTACTTTTCAGTTGTTGTCCAGCAATATCCTCCCAACGGTAATAATGGAAAGTTTTATCATCGCTCATGGCCACAAATAAGCCATGTGGAAAGGTATCATTCAGACGGGAAGACACGACCTCCGAACCATCACTTTGCGTGGCCATAACAGGCACTGTCTTCAAATGGTTATGTTCAAATGGGTTCGCGTTTGTTCCCTCACGGCTAAAAATCTGAAAGCGGTTGGCCCCTTGATCAGAGACCAATATATAGCCCGTGCTATCCGTCAGCTTATAAATGGAAATACCTTCATGATCTTCTTTAAAACCTTCGGTCGCAAAAAGGGCCAACTGCTGATTTCCCTTCGCCGGATCTGCATAATACTGCTTTACCCCTACCTGCTCGTCTGAATAATAGATATAGCCCAGTTCATTGTCCACAGCGATGGCTTCAATTTCTTTCTTCCCACTAAATGAACCAAACTTACGGACAAAGGTCGCTTTCACGGCGCCAGCACCATTATCTTCCAATAAATACTGACCTAAATACCCTTCTTTAGGACCATTTTTGCGGCCCACAATCGCATAGATTTCACCTTTCGGTGATGTGTAAAGTGCAATCCCCATCAGATCCCTGAATTCCGGTTCGGTCTCGTCTACAAACATATCCAATCCTCCCCCGTCGATTGGTTTCATGTCCGGCAACGAGAATACTCGTAACTTATGGGTCATACGTTCGGTCGTAACAGCGATATCAACAGGTTTGCCGCCCAAAAGCAATCCATAAGCGATATCCACATTATTGGGTCGTTTCAGATTAGAAACGACCTTATCCTTGACAATTTTACCCTGTAAATCGTACACAAATAAAGCACCATCCGCATCTTTGTCCGTAGCAATGACCAGACTCTTGCCGGGATCGGTCTTATTGATCCAGACCGCAGGATCATCGGAATCATAGCGTACTGCTTCTGTAACTATGGCCGGTTTGATCGTATCCGTTGCGGAAGTACCGGGCTGAGGGTTATTACAGGCGACCTGCACGAGTGTTGAGGCTGCCAAACAAAAAAATAGTGTTGTTTTTAAAGTTGTCATGCTATTGTGTTAATTAAAATTTAGTGCCAAAAGCACCGACATAAGCCGCGGGCTTTGGCGAGGAATACGATAAACCATTGGATAGCACCAAGCCATCGCTAAAATGAGGCTTAAAAGCAGATGTACCTGCTTTTAATGCCGGTGAATTGCCTTGTAGATGGAAATCCCAGGCTGCATCAAATACATAATTATTGACCGAAGTCTCTAAGGGGTAGGCTGTAAACTTAGGATTGTTCTCGCCAGCGGTTTTACCTCTGACATCATTGGTGCCGCCTACGATATCATTCTTTCCGACCTGAAATTGGTCCACCGTCAATTGATCATAGCCATAATACCAATTGTTGCTCGAAACCGAACGGCTATCTTCCGGATTTTTGGCATCACGTTTAACGCCAAACCGCGTATTGGCAAAAATATTGTTATGGATCTCTGCTTTTACCGAAGCTTCTAGCCAGATGGATCCTCCTTTGGCTGTTGGCCTACGCCAACCGGTATTAAGCATGCTGTTGTTATAAATGAAGATATGCGCTTGCGGCGTGCGGTCGCCAGAATTGGACAGCTTCAATGCATTGGTATTGACACTGTATATCAAGTTGAAAGCTACGTCTGCCAGAGAGCCCGATTTAAAATTCATCGCTTCACCCCCGGTTACCCCATTCGAAAAGAACCGGTTATTGGCGAAGATAATCTTGCCCCCTTCAATATAAGTACAGTCTTCATAAAAATGACTGATCGTAGTATTTTGAACAATCAATTTACCTTCGACATTGGAAAACCACAAAGCAGGCAGCGCTTCCCCCGCTTTCTGTTTGTACAGCCTCATCTTCACCGAAGTCGATGCATCCGAGGTAACCGCACCACCATATTCTAAATACGTATTATCCAAAACCAGTTCCTTACAGCTTGGCGCCGCTAAAATACCGCCCCAAAGTTTTCCAAATTCATTTTCTTTGGTTTTGTAAGAATCTTCCACCGTAAACTTCACGGGACTCTCGGCTGTACCCAGCACATACAGGTTGCCCAGTACAACTATCTCAGGCTTATTGGCCGGATCCATCAGTACCGTTACACCTTCCTCAATAGTCAGCGACTTTCCTTCGGGAATAATGATATCCCCCGTGATACGCTGCACGGTACCTTTGCTCCATATGCCTGCTACCTCACCGATCGCACTACCATTGGCATCGGAGGTGTCTACATCGCTATTTGCTTTCTCACAGGATGTCAACCATACCAATGTAAGGGACATGAGCAGTATAATAAAGTTATTTTTCATCTGTAAATATTTTTTCTGCCATCGTTCAGATGGCATGTTCTTTGTTTAAAATCAATGGGATTATTTCTCGTAAACAGTCCGCGCAGACGCTTATTTCTTAAAAGAATAACGTAAACCAAGAATATAGTTCTGACCGTATAAATCCTTCCGGATAAGCGTGTTGCCGCCTTCCACTATTTTTTCGGCGATCTTATCATTTTCTGGATTTGTCCCCTTTACGTAAAGTTCCATGGGCGTGTTCAACAGGTTATTCGCTTTGGCAAAAACCGCCCAGCCCGCTTTGAATTTCTTCTCGATGGAAGCATCCAGCTGGATAAACCCTTTCTGCCATAAATCAGCGTTTAAAAATTCCGATACCGAATTGATCCGTGAGCCCGTATAAGATCCGGCCAACTGTCCTTCCCAACCCCTGTTTGCATCCTTATAAAGCAAAGACAGATTGGCAATATGTGCTGCCTGCCCATGAAGAGGCCGTGTCTGATCCACCAGGATTGGATCCAGATCCTGTGTGACCTCATTGATTACCCGCGATTTCTTCGGTGTGGTGATCCGTGAATGGGTATACGTATAATTGGCTTTAACACCGAATTTTTGGATATATTTAATATAATCCAGCTCTACACCAAAATTGTTTGCCGTTCCAAAATTACCCGGCATATAGTACACGTCCTGCCCCCGAATTTCATCGGGCTGAAAGGTATATTCGATCGGGTTTTTAATCCTCTTATAGAATAGTCCGGCAAGAAATTGCGATGAGGGCTCCGGAAATAGCTCATAACGTAAGTCAAAATTATCCGCTAGTGCATGTTTCAAATCCGCATTTCCGCGTTCCCAGAACTCTTCATTTAATACCCGCGATGGCACCACCTCATAGAAACCCGGGCGGTTTAATGCACGATAATATGCCCCATGAAGCTGCTGCTTACTTTCCAGGTGATATTTCATGGTCAAACTAGGCAACCATTCGGTATAGGTCCGGGAGCCCTCCGGTCTTTCTTCACCATCCGGAAATAACAATTTATACCCCTGATTAGTGTGCTCCATCCGTATACCTCCGATCATTTGAATTTTGTCATTCTCGTAGTTGAACATCCCGTAGGCAGCGGTGGTTTTCTCGCTGGCATCATAGGTCAGCGGGTTCCGCACAGCACCCGTCGGATTGCTAACCGTGAGATTCAAACCCGTATAGTCCTGAAAATCCACCCCATATTGGTACTTCGCTTCACTTGCTATTGGAGACAGATTGTAATTGTTATAGAAACTGCTCCGTTGTTTGTCGCGATACAAGCCACCGGTCGACAGTTCCAGTTTGTTTGCCGCCAACGGCACCTTATACGCAAGATCCCAATATCCGGCACGGTCATCGTCCGTATTCCGCTCCCAGCGATAAGTCACCGGAGACCTATTGACCAACGAAGTCCGTCTAAGTTGAAAATTCTCTTCGATACCATCCAAACTAATTGTCGTATTCTGCGGCACTTCATTACGGGCAGATGACAGCACCCCGGACCAGCGGAAGTTCAGGCGGTTATCCAAAAAATGATGATCTCCCTGTAGATTACCATTGTAAATCTGCTGCTCCGTCTTTCTGGTCCGGGTCACATAAGTCAGTTCAGACTTGCCGATACTTGGATCATACTGTCCATTATAAATTGTATTGACCGCATCGCGCAATTGCAGATTATTCAGGTTCACGTACATCTGGTAAAAACTCAGCCGATGATTGGCATTGAATCGGTAGTCTATCTTGTTGTGCACACCCAGGCGCTGTTGCTGCTCATCGTATTGCCGGTCACTCTTTTCGGTGATGATCGCATTCGGATTGGTATTATTGACCGAAGATTTGTAAAAAATGGAATGACTACCACGGTAAAGATTTTGGTAGCTCAGCCCCAATATTACCCCCAACCTATCATTTAGGTAACGGTTCCCAACCGTCAAATTACCAATAAGATCCGGTATAGGTTTCTTATACGTATAGTCCAATGTGCCCTTATCAAAATCAGCGGCGGTGGCATTGTAATTTTTTCCATGCAGTTCATAGGGCGACTTTGACGAAACAGCTCCGCTGGAGAAGCTGCCAAAATCGCGGTTAAAATACCGCTGGCTGTAACCTGTGGCCAGATTGGCCTGAAAGAATAGTTTACGCGGTGCGGATTTCATCACCATATTCACGACACCACCGATGGCATCTGCCTCCATATTTGGTGTCAGCGATTTGTAGACTTCCAATCGTTCCAACATATCGGAAGGGAATAGATCCAAAGGTACGTAGCGGTATTTATTGTCCGGACTGGGTACTTTCACGCCATTGACCAAAGTCGTATTATAGCGCTTGTCCATTCCCCTTAAAATTGCATACTGTCCCTCGCCATTTGAATTGCGTTCGATTGAGACGCCCGAAACACGTTGCACAACATTTGCCACCGTAATATCCGGCGAGATCTCAATTGCCCTGGCCGATACCACATTCATGATCTGTGAAGCATTCTTTTCCAGTCGGCGGGCGCTTGGGTCGTCATCACCACCGTTGCGCTGTCCTTTGATCGTTACCTCCATTAAGGTCTGCTCGCTCGAGGTAAGCTGAAACGTAAAATGAGGAGTATTTTCCTTTTTTACCTCAATTTCCTGGACAAATTCGGCATAAGCCATATGTCTGATATGTACTTTATCCCTACCTGCTGATAGTCCTTTGAATTCAAATGAACCATCCAGTTGCGTCCTAGTTGACAGACCACTTTGTTCGAGGAACACGGTAGCACCGACAATGGCTTCCCCTGTTTGTCCATCCAGGACTTTCCCCTTGATCTTGGTCGCATAAGCGGCGCTGATCGAAATGCTGGAGGCAAGCAATACCGTTAAAACATTTTTCATTTTTAATAGATTATTATGAATCTTTGATTGTTGCCACAAATATGAAAGCCTGCAACAGATTCACAAAATCTTTGGTGTTACAAGAAAGAAGCAAGCCAAAACCTAGACTAGACGAGAGGGAAACAACAGATAATAAAAATCTGAAATAAAGACATTTACATCAAAAATAAACGCCATTAAAATTCAGTTACCCTTATGTTAAGAAATTATGAAATACGGAGCAGGTACCCCGCAAGATCCTCGCTCTGTTCCAATTTTAGTTTTTTCCTTAAGCGGTGTCTGGCCACCCGAAGGCTATCTTGGGAGATCCCCAGAAGGATTGCGATATCGGTATTATTGAGATTGATTTTCAGCAATGCGATCAGGCGCATATCAGCGGCGGTCAGATCGGGAAACAGCTTGATCAATTTTTCAAAGAAACTATGATGCACACGCTCAAATGTACCCATGAATTCTTTCCAATGAATGCCCTGTGTAATGTGCTCATTGATTTGTTGTACCATGCGCTGCATAGGTTTCTTCTGATCCCTTCGATCATCTTTGACCAGGGCTTTTAGCTCGTCCCGCAGCTCCTCCAGAAATTGATTGCTACGGATAAGGTTAAGCGTATGTGAGGTCAGTTCTTTTTCCTTCAGGGTCAGCTCCTGTTTGAGTTGTTTATCTTCCAATAGTTGGTTTTTGAGCGCTATTTCAGCCAATTCGCGCTCGGCTTCCTGCTTCCGTGATTCGGCAATCTGGGTTTTGATCTTAATTTTTTGCCGGCTATAGAGTACGTAGGAAAGTATACTTAATAAAATCAATACGAGTATCGTACCCAATAACAAGATGGAATTCATCCGTTTGCTGGTCTGCAATTTCTCTATTTCCTCCGCCTTTTGGTTCATATCATACAGTGCCTGAAAAAAAGCCGTATGGCGGGCCCCATCCACACTGTATAGTTCCAGTACCAGTTTTCGGCTCCGTTCTGCGTAGAAATAAGCACTATCCACCTGTCCGCTTAAAGCGTATGTTTTACTGAGGTCTTTTGTCGTTGATGCCATCTGATAGACATCGCCAAGGTTTTCAGCTAAGCGAAAAGCAAGTTGGGTCAATTGAATACTTTCAGGATATTTATTTGTTTTTCGAAAGATATCCCCCATGTTATTGATGACCACAATCTTTCCATAATTGTCCTGCGTTTGCTCATACAAATTTCTCGCCTTTTCGAAATGCGCATAGGCACTGTCATATTTGCCCAGATCCTCGTAGATGCTGCCCAGGTTTTCATGAATCTTGGCTTCACCGTTGCTGTTCGTCTGTTCACGATAGATCGCCAAAGCCTGCTTTTGATAGACAAAGGCCGAATCGTAATGCCCCTCTTTTTCAAAAAGATGCCCGATATTCCCCAAGACTGAAGCTTCACCATTTCGGTCATTTTCACCTTTGAATGCATGCAAGGCTTTGTTAAAATATTCTTTCGCAACATGATGCTGTTTATTGAAAATATTGAGTTCGCCAATATCTGTCCAGTTGGATGCCAGCGATTGCTTTGCATTGATCTGCGTGTAGATACGGTCCGCCTGGAAATAATAATCCTGTGCCTGAGCGTAATGCCCCTGATTGACACACAACCAGCCGATCGCCTGTAAACAATTTCCCTGAAGCATTAAATCACGGTCATTAACGGCTTTTGCATATTGTTTTTTGACTAAGGTAATTGCTGAATCTGGATAATTTTGACTCAATATCCGGATTTCCTTAAATGAATCCACTTGCGCCGTAGCCAACTGTGACAAAAGCAGTTGCCCCAGAAAGACAACCGAAAATATAATGTTATTAGAAATCCTCATTTTTGCAGTAAATAATCGCCCTGCAAATTTAAGCGGAAACATGTTAAGAGAATATTAAATCCGATTAAACTTAATATGGTGCAAAGAACAGACTACATCGCAACCTCAGGATAAGACAGAGCACACTTTTTCTTTGGTATTTCTCTGCTTATTCTTTGCCTATTCTTTACCGTTTCTTTGCCTATCCTTTGCCGTTTTTAGGCCATTTCTTCGCACCTCCTTCGGGCTTTCTAGGGACTTGGTTTGCTGTTTCTTTGCTTATTCTTTGGTATAATACCAAAGAATAAGCAAAGAAACAGCCTTCAATCGCTCATGTTGGACATACCTTGTCAGCAACGAAGCCCCTACCACAAACGAAAAAGGGGCATCGCCCCCCTTTTGATTTGTTAAATATTAAAGCTGGCGCAATACAGAACCTTTTGCTTAATTGCAGTCAACATATAGCTGACGTAGCGACTCGCTTAAGCGATCGATCGCAACAAAGTCGTGCTTCGGATCAATACCCAGATTTAAGCTCAATCAAAGGTGTTATCCGTTCTAAAATATCAAAAGCGACCTCGGCCATCTTATTTCCTTTATTGTCCAGCAAGGGATTTACCTCAACAATCTCCAAACAGGTAACTTTTCCCGAACGGATGATTTCTTCCAATATCAGAACGATTTCCTTCGGCATAAAGCCTTTGGGAACCGGAGTCCCTGTACCGTCTGAAATCAGTTCACTATCCATACTATCCACATCGAAGGAAATATAAATCATATCGCAGTCCCTCAAATTGGTCAATGCCTCAGCGACACAATCATCAATGCCCCGCTGACGAATTTCTTCGACTCGGTAATTTTTTATACCTAAACGCTCAATCAGCAGATCCTCGGGTTCCTCCGTATCCCGAACGCCAAAATAGATTAAATTCGCGGGCTGTATCTTCTCGGCCGGACCAGCAATGCGTTTCAGCTTATTCCAAAATTCCTGCGTTGATTGATCAATTTCATTGATTTTACAAGACAAATTATCTTCATTCAACATGGCCGCCAAAGGCATCCCATGCATATTGCCGGAAGGTGTTGTATAGGGTGAATGAATATCTGCATGGGCATCAACCCAGATCACCCCCATTTTCTTATCTGGGTAGGCCGATTTGATTCCACTGATTGTGCCCATTGCCGAAGAATGGTCACCCGAAAATACCAGCGGGAAATTACCCGCTGAAAGACTATCCTCAACGGTTGAGGCCACTTGCTTACATTGCTCGTAAATCTGCTGAATATGTTTACCAAAAGGGTGATTATCATTTTGATAAATGGAGCTATTTCGGGTAGGCACATCCACAAAAGGATAATTGATAAAGTACTGACTCCCTTTGTTGATTGCCGCAATCTCAATGGCATCAATGCCTAAATCAGAACCTCTGGTACCTGCACCGATATCTGACCTGTTTTTGATCAATTCAATCATTTTCTTCATCGTGTGGTCACATTAGTCAACGATCGCTCGATTATCTCCAGACAGCTGTTGATCTGGCTTTCGGTTATAACCAAAGGTGGAGCCAAACGAATTTTGTTGCCGTGGGTAGGTTTTGCCAGCAGACCATTCTCCTTAAATTCCAGGCAAATATTCCAGGCCAGGTCACTTTCTTCACTGGCATTGATCACAATGGCGGTCAATAGTCCTTTACCCCTAACCTCGGTAATGATATCCAATTTAGCGGCAATCTTCTGTAATCCTTCCAGAAATAGATCGCCCATCTGACGTGCATTCCTGATCAGATCTTCATCCAGCACGACCTGCAATGCCTCCATAGCCACTGCACAAGCCAAAGGATTACCACCATAGGTAGAGCCATGCTCACCGGGTTTGATACATAACATAATCGCATCGTCTGCCAACACCGCAGATACGGGCAATACACCTCCGGATAGGGCCTTACCCAAGATCAATACATCCGGCTTGCTTGCGCTGTCTACATCGTCAATGGCATAAGATGCCAACATGCTTCCGGTTCGTGCGATACCTGTCTGAATTTCATCTGCAATAAAGAGCACATTATAAGTGCTACACAACTGGCGCACACGTTTTAGATAATCCGCATCCGGAACCACAATACCTGCTTCGCCCTGAATGGGCTCCACAATAAATCCGGCAATATTTTTATCCTGTTTGAACAATACTTCCAATGCTTCGATATCATTGTAAGGTACCAATGCAATCCCTTCCACAAAAGGTCCAAAATCACTGGTCGCGGTCGTATCGTTTGAAGCAGATATCACCGAAATGGTACGTCCATGAAAATTATCTTTGGCAAAAACTATTTTAGCTTGGTTCTGTGCAACACCCTTCACTTGATACGCCCACTTACGACAGAGCTTCATCGCCGTTTCAACAGCCTCTACACCAGAATTCATGACCAAAGCTTTATCGAATCCGAACAACTTGCAGATCATTTCTTCAAAATCGCCTAATTTATTGTTGTAGAAAGCACGTGAGGTCAAGGTTAACTTTTGGGCTTGGTCCGTCAATGCAGCAATAATCCGTGGATGGCAATGTCCTTGATTGACCGCTGAATAGGCGGATAGAAAATCAAAATAAGATTTACCGTCAACATCCCAAACCATAACACCAGCTGCTCGTCCCAGTACAACCGGTAAAGGATGATAGTTATGTGCTCCATATTTTTCTTCCTTGGCCACGAATGCCGCGCTATTTCCTTGTTTAGACACCATACTCATAATTTGGATTTTATTTTCAAATAATAACAAATATACAATTTTTACTATTTTTAACACAAAACAATGTAATTTAACACTAAATTAGCGTTAAAATATTAAAATTAACTTTAAAACCTACATAACAATGAACGGCATAGATGAATTTGAACTTCAGATTTTAAAATACCTGGATGCAGATGGCCGAATGGCCTATTCCGCAATTGCTACTGCATTGGGTGTATCCAATACCATGATCCATCAACGGATTAATCGCTTAATGGAACAAGGTATATTGACCGGCATAAAACCTGTATTGGATGAAAAAAGATTGGGTTATGACTGGGGGGCTTTTACGGGGTTGAGCCTTGAAAAAGATCATGACTCAGGCCGTATTATTGCAGAATTGAAAAAAATACCTGAAGTAACGGAATGTTATTACATCACGGGAAATTACACCTTATACATTAAGATTATTGCCAAAAACCATGAGCATATGCGCCAGTTGCTTTATGAAAAAATTGACAATATTCCCGGCATCGCTAAAACAGATTCGCTCATCGAATTGGGTTGCGCTTTTAAACGCAATATTATCCTTTAACAACCACTGCTCGTGCAACTGGTCTTGAATCTACAGCAACAACAATGGATTCAGGACCTTATTATTACTTACCGATATTTGCCAGCTCTTCTTCTGTCCAATAAATTAATTCCCGCAATACATACACGTTTTCATAACTTCCCAATCCATCTATATAATCCCACAAATCGCCCTCAACTTTAACCGGCCTACCATGATGCAGTATATCGTATCCATTGTCCAACCAATTTTGTATCTGCTCTTTATCCATCTTTATATAATCTTATTGTTAATATTTACACTAAATAATCATTTCAAATATAAGGCATTTTTGTCAGGGAAATAAAGCTACTCCACAAGAAAATTAAAATCCAGCATTTGATTAAAACATAGACTTCTTTCTTAAGTTTTTATGGCTAAAATAACTGATTTAAGATTAAATAAGGTATATTCGTATGAAACCAAATTGCATAATTATGGCAGATTTTTTCTATGTTGGCTATGAAGGTGAAGACGAATTACTCGAACTCGTAGCGGTATCAACCATCCAATCCCTCCTCTATTTTCAAGACGCCGATCAAGAAGATTTTACAACAATAAAAACATCCATTGATCAAAACTTTATTGTTGAGGAAGATCTGATCACTGTGGCCGATACCCTGCGACTGGATCAATCCATAGTACGCTTCACTCCCGGGAAACCAAACTATAAAGATTAAGTTTCCGGTATAAATCTAGGCTTAGTAACAGTAACAATATCACGATGATGAACAGGATTACCTGTGCATCATTTGGTGTGGAACAAAAAAACGAACAATATGAGAGCAGTCTTAATTGGCGGATCTGGCGCAACCGGAAGAATACTTGTGCAAGATTTATTGAAGTCAGCGGAATTCACCGAAATTATCGTCCTCCTACGTCGCAAGACATTTGACGAACAGCCTAAATTACAACAGATTATTGTTGATTTCAACAAGCTACAGGAATTTGAACAGCATATTCGGGGCGATGTCGCGATCTCCTGCCTTGGCACAACAGCCAAAGATGCGGGCAGCAAAGACGCCCAGTGGAGCGTGGACCATGATCTTAATCTACAATTTGCAGCTTTGGCCAAGAAAAATGAAATCCCTTGTTTTGTATTGCTGTCGGCAGTCAATGCTGACGCTGGTTCGAAAATTTTCTATAATCGAATGAAAGGAAGCTTAGAACAACATATTAAGGCACTTGATTTTGGCAAGCTTATTATTGTACAACCCGGCGGTTTAATCCGTCCAAACACAGACCGTGTAGGTGAAAAGATTGGCATAAGTGCATTAAAAGCCTTTAATCGCATTGGCCTTTTCAAGACTTACGAAGCCCTTCCTGTTGCCCGCGTAGCCTCGGCGATGCTGCAGGCTATTCGCAACTGTAGAGAATCCGTCAACATCATCTCCGTAAAAGACATCAAACAATTAGCAGAAACAGCAAATCAGCAGTAACTGCCACATCTGAGGGGCTGCATAAAGAGCATTCATAATAATGAATTAACAATTAGCTAATGCTGACTTGTTAATTTGCGGTCATTTATTATTATTTATCACGCTAATGAAAAAACATTTTTTATTCCTCCTTCTCTTTGCCTTTATCCAGGTATTTCCGGCTTTCAGCCAAGAGGCAAAATATATCTTTTACCTGATTGGTGATGGAATGGGCCTCAATCAAGTCAACCTGACTGAAATACACCGCGCCGAAACCCAGCAAAAAAATAGTACCGTACCGCTCGTGTTTACTCAATTCCCCCATGTTGGCTTTGCTTCAACACATTCACAATCCAACGGCGTTACCGATTCCGGAGCCGGTGGTACTGCACTTGCTGTAGGTAAAAAAACAAAGAATGGTGTTATCGGGATGGATAGCACAGGAACAGTACCCTATAAAAGTATCGCTTATGCAGCCAAAGAAAAGGGAAAAAAAGTCGGCATCATCACTAGTGTAAGCATTGACCATGCCACGCCAGCATCGTTTTATGCCCATCAGCCTGACCGTGATATGTACTACGAAATCGGAAAAGAAATTATCAGCTCCAATTTTGACTTCTTCGGCGGATCCAATTTCCTAAAACCTGAAACAAGCTTTGACAAAAGGACGGTACCGTCCCTTTTTCCACTATTCGAAAAAGCAGGATACCAGGTTTTGAAGGGAAAAGATGCCTATACGCAATACCCGCGCAAATCTGATAAAATTATCCTCATGAACACCGAGGGAACGGCAACTGATGCGTTAAAATATGCCATAGATCAAAAGCCCACTGACCTAAAGCTCGCCGATATTACTGCAGCAGCTATCCAATCGCTGGAACTGAATAACAAAAATGGTTTCTTTTTAATGGTCGAAGGCGGAAAAATAGACTGGGCCTGCCATGCAAATGATGCTGCTACCACCATCCGGGAAGTGCTGGACTTTAATTCTGCTGCGGAACTGGTCTTTGAATTCTATAAGCAGCATCCCAATGAAACGCTTATTGTCGTGACAGCGGACCACGAGACAGGCGGATTGGGTATCGGCAACGGCAGCTCGACATTAAAAACTAAATTGCTGGCAAATCAAAAATTATCGCATGCCGAACTGTCTAATGAAATCGGTAATCTGCGCAAAAGTAAAGCAAATGCTTCCTGGGATGATCTAAAAAACTTACTTTCGGCACAAACAGGGCTGTATAATCAGATAAAGGTAAATACAGATGACGACAAAATGCTAAAAGAGGCCTTTCAGCGAAGCTTCGTTGACCATCAAAATGAGACAGCAAAAAGTCTATATGCAAGTGATGACAAAATCGCCGCTTTAAGCATCGCCATACTGAACCGCATGGGCTCAGTAGCCTGGGCTTCCAACAACCATTCGGCAGCCTATGCGCCCGTCTACGCCATTGGCGTGGGCGCTGAACTGTTCAATCAGAAAATGGACAATACCGATATACCGAAAAAAATAGCAATAGCTGCCAAGCTAAGTCTGGATTAAAAACAAAAAATCCCCAGGATAATTCCTGGGGATTTTTTGAGCCTCTTATCGGGATCGAACCAATGACCTACTGATTACAAGTCAGTTGCTCTACCAGCTGAGCTAAAGAGGCCTTTTAAATGAATTTTAATGAGTGTCGCTCAAAGAGCCTCTTATCGGGATCGAACCAATGACCTACTGATTACAAGTCAGTTGCTCTACCAGCTGAGCTAAAGAGGCTTTTTAAAGAAGTTTGATGAGTAGTACTCGAAGAGCCTCTTATCGGGATCGAACCAATGACCTACTGATTACAAGTCAGTTGCTCTACCAGCTGAGCTAAAGAGGCGTTAACTTCTTTTCAATCTTTAAAACGGCTTTCCGTTTTAAGATGCTGCAAATATCGAAAGCCTAAATCAAAAATACAAGTCTGCTGAAATAATTTTTGCCCTTAGCAGCCCAAATAATTAAAAATCAACATCATTATTTTTGCATCCTGAAAATTTGTCATGATTCAATAAATATTAATGTCATTTTTTCCGAAATATCCCGTAAAACCTGAATGGCATTTCAATTGTTATACCTGATGCATATCAACAGAACTTTAATTAGTAGAGCATGAACTTTAACAATTACACAATCAAAGCCCAGGAAGCAATACAAAAAGCTTCGGAGATTGCAGCTGGAAATCAGCAACAGGCAATTGAAACGGCACATATACTAAAAGCATTACTTACTGTAGATGAAAATGTTGTCAGCCATTTATTAAAGAAATTGAACGTCAACATTACTTACCTTGGCACTGAGCTTGACAAGCAAATCGAGAGTTTCCCAAAGGTAAGCGGAAGCAATATCTATCTCAGCAGTGGTGCCAACAACGCGCTACAAAAAGCGCAGGGCTATCTCAAAGAATTCAACGACGAGTTTGTATCCGTTGAGCATTTGCTATTGGGCATACTGGCCACTTCGGACCAGACATCCTCCCTATTGAAATCGCAAGGGGTGACTGAAAAAGATCTAAAGACAGCCATCAAAGAACTGCGTGGCAACAGCCGTGTGACCGACCAAAATGCAGAAGCGACTTATAACGCATTAGGTAAGTATGCCCGTAATCTAAACGAATATGCTGAATCCGGTAAGCTTGATCCGGTCATCGGTCGGGACGAGGAAATCAGACGTGTCATGCAGATTCTTTCACGACGCACAAAAAACAACCCCATACTCGTTGGTGAGCCCGGTGTCGGTAAAACAGCTATCGCTGAAGGAATTGCCTATCGAATCATTAAAGGCGATGCACCGGAAAACCTCAAATCCAAAATTGTTTTTTCCTTGGATATGGGTGCCCTAGTCGCCGGAGCCAAATACAAAGGTGAATTTGAGGAACGTTTAAAGGCTGTTGTCAAAGAAGTAACTGATTCCAATGGCGAGATCATCCTATTCATAGATGAAATCCATACCTTGGTCGGTGCCGGTGGCGGTGAGGGCGCAATGGATGCTGCAAACATTTTGAAACCGGCCTTGGCCAGAGGTGAACTGCGTGCCATTGGAGCCACTACACTCAATGAATATCAAAAATACTTTGAAAAGGATAAAGCTTTGGAACGTAGATTCCAAAAAGTCATGGTGGAAGAGCCGGACACTCAGGATGCCATTTCCATTCTTCGGGGATTAAAAGAACGTTATGAAACACACCATAAAGTGCGGATCCTCGATGAGTCGATCATCGCCGCAGTGGAACTGTCACAACGCTATATTTCAGACCGCTTTTTACCGGACAAAGCAATCGACCTAATCGACGAAGCAGCATCTAAATTGCGCCTGGAGATGGATTCCGTGCCGGAAGCCGTCGATGAATTGGAACGTCGTATCATGCAGCTGGAGATCGAACGGGAGGCATTAAAACGTGAAAATGACGATAAGAAGGTGCAGGAATTGTCAGAAAGCATTGCCAACCTATCTGCCGAACGCGATACACTGCGTGCTTCTTGGCAGGAAGAGAAAAGTTTAGTCGACAATGTAAACCAAGAAATTGAAAACATCGAAAACTATAAGCTTGAAGCTGAACAGGCGGAACGTTCCGGTGATTACGGTAAGGTAGCTGAACTACGCTATGGACGAATCAAAGAAGCGCAGGAAAAAGTGGAGAAACTCAAAGCTGAGCTTGCCGAAAAACAAGAAAGCAAGCGGATGCTCAAAGAAGAGGTGACCTCAGAAGATATCGCCGATGTTGTTGCCAAATGGACAGGTATCCCCGTCAGCAAAATGATTCAGTCTGAACGTGAAAAACTCCTGAATCTGGAAGAAGAGCTCCACAAACGGGTAGCGGGTCAAAACGAGGCTATTGAAGCCATTTCAGACGCGATCCGTCGCTCAAGAGCTGGACTGAACGATGCGAAGCGCCCTATAGGTTCATTCATTTTTCTCGGCACAACAGGGGTCGGGAAAACGGAGCTCGCAAAAGCGCTAGCCGAATTCCTCTTCGATGATGAGCAATCCATGGTGCGTATCGACATGTCGGAATATCAGGAGAGACATGCTGTCTCCCGTTTGATCGGTGCTCCTCCGGGATATGTCGGTTACGATGAAGGCGGTCAGCTCACAGAAGCCGTACGTAGACACCCTTATTCGGTTGTATTACTCGACGAAATAGAAAAAGCACATCCGGATGTATTTAACATCTTGCTACAGGTATTAGATGATGGCCACCTTACGGACAACAAAGGTCGTACGGTTAATTTTAAGAATACAATCATAATCATGACCTCCAATACGGGTTCACATATTATCCAAGAGAATTTTAGTCATTTGGATGATGACAACAAAGAGGAGATCATTGCAAAAACACGCACTGAGGTCTTTGATCTACTTAAACAGTCGATCCGACCAGAATTCTTGAACCGAATCGACGAGGTGATTATGTTTACACCATTGAGCAGAGATGAAATCGCTGATATTGTCAGACTCCAATTTGCGCATGTCCAAAAACAATTGGCTGAACAAAATATTTATATTACAGCCTCAGACGATGCGTTGGACTGGCTGGCACAGCTCGGCTATGATCCGATCTATGGAGCCAGACCATTGAAACGTGTCATTCAGAAACGTATTCTGAATGAACTTTCCAAAGAAATCTTATCCGGCAAAATAAGCCGCGATTCGATTATACAGTTGGATGTCTTCGATGGACAATTCGTCTTTATCAATAAACAGGAACAATAATGCCCGATTGCCCATAAAACAAAAGCCCTGCGAATCAAGCGGGGCTTTTGTTTTATGGGTAAGGTCTTGTTTAATTTGAAACTCCTACGGCTTTGAGCAATTTTTTCACATCATCTTCACCATCAAGATGTTGCAGCAAGGTTTTGGTTTTTGCATCATAAATATAAAGGGAGGGATAATTACTCGGGTTAAATTTTTCAATAAACTGCGTTCCACCATCATACAAAAATTTCACGTTGGCCGCCCCCTTCAGTGCTTTGGCATGCATATTAATAAATCCATCCACATAGGCCTTATCGTTCATCGAGATAAAATAAAAACTAACGTTTTTGAGCTTCTGTAAATTCTGTGCGATGCCCGCTCCCATCTTTTGGCAATGCCCACAGCCTGGATCATAAAAATCCAGCACGATATAGCCTGTTTTAGGCAATTGGTCCGAACTGAACTTACCTTGCCGATAGACCTCATCAAATGTAAATGCCGGCATTGTTTTTGGCGCCTGAGCGAACAAGGGGTTAAAAACAAAAAACGTGCACGCAAAAAAAAGAGAGCAGAGTAATTTCATGTTAAAGAATTTTAAACTGACTATGAATATTCAATTAATTCCAATCAATAATACTTAAAAATAGGGTTCTATTCGTCAAAATTTTAGTTTTTTTACAAAAATTGTGTAAGTTTGGACTAATTTTTAAATCGATCAAATCTATTAACACTCATTAATCGTGAAAAAACGAATTGCCATCTTTGCTTCAGGTTCAGGATCCAATGCTCAAAAAATAATGGAACATTTCAAATACTCAGACGAAGCTGAGGTTGCTTTGATCCTGTCCAACAATCCTGATGCTTACGTTATTCAACGCGCTGATAACTTTGAAATTCCAGCACATATATTCGATCGCAATGAATTTTACAACACAGACAATATTGTTAATATTCTCAAAAATTTAAATATTGATTTGATCGTTTTGGCCGGCTTCCTATGGCTCGTGCCAAACAATCTTTTAAGAGCTTATCCAAATCAGATCATCAATATCCACCCTGCTCTCCTACCTAAATATGGCGGTAAAGGCATGTACGGAGACCATGTACATAAAGCTGTCTTAGCCAATAAGGAAGAAGAGCATGGCATCACGATTCATTTTGCTAATGAGCATTTTGATGAAGGCGAAATTATTTATCAAGCCAAGTTTAAGGTTGATCCCAATGACACCCTGGATGTCATTAAGTTTAAAGGTCAGCAATTGGAGCATCAACATTTTCCAAAAGTGATTGAGAACCTAATCAAAAAAATGTAAAAACATTATTTTTTATTTAGAACTATTTTAAACAAATAGTAACTTTGTACCATGAACGAAGTTATTGAATCCTTTGTGGAACTGTGTGAGGGCGAGGGCAAAGCAAGCCCATTTCAATTTAGAAGTGCCGCAATGAATCCTTTTTCTGATTTTTCCTGCGTCTGTTTCAAAAAATGCTGCAAAAAATACAAAGAAGGAAAACGTTGCAAAAAATGTCCCGGCCGAAAAAAATAGCCTGTTCAGGCCCCGGCACTTTATTCCTCGAGATAGTTGAGGTCTTTGTCAAAGCTCTCTTCAAGTTGCGTGAGGGAATATATAGCAATACCAGAAAGCAGTAATACCATCGTAATTGCTGCTGGCACAATACCGAAAAAATCTACTAAAAGGCCATACAACATCGTTGATGGAATCAGAGCTCCCCGAACGAAATTAGGAGCTGTCGTTGCTACAGTGGCCCGCAAGTTTGTACCAAATTGCTCCGCAGAGATCGTCACAAAGGTGGCCCAGTACCCTACCCCAAGTCCCATAATAAATGCTAAAATCAAAAACTTATTGGCTGTAATTCCAGTACTCAAAAGATACCATAACGAACTGGCGATAATTAACAATTGACAGATAAAAACCACTTTTTTACGTGATTTTAAAATCTGCGCAAATATTCCTGCCAAAACATCCCCTATAGAAATACCTATATACGTAAACATTACCCCTTTACCTGCACTCAGCGTTTGAGATGCTCCTAATGCCTTTCCAATCTCTGGTGCCTGCGTGACCAATACCCCGACCACAAACCAAATTGGCAGGCCGATACAGAGGCAATTGAGATAGCGTTTCAACCGTGCTTTATCTGTAAAAAGCATCCTAAAGTCGCCTTTGGGAACATCCTTTTTATCTTGTTCCTTAAATAATCCGGATTCAAAGGAACCAACACGCAAGAGCAATAATAATAAGCCCATTCCCCCACCGACAAAATAGGCCGTGCGCCAATTGAATTCTTCGGAAACAAAATAGGCAAGAATAGCACCCAATACCCCGACGCTGGCCACCAGCATTGTTCCATAACCACGTTTTGACTTATGCATACTTTCTGAAACCAAGGTGATCCCAGCTCCCAGTTCGCCAGCCAGGCCAATGCCCGCTATAAACCGGATAATGCCATATTGCATGACATCGTGTACAAAACCATTTGCAATATTCGCTAATGAATACAGGAGAATAGAGCCAAACAAAACCTTTAAACGCCCGAATTTATCACCGATAATCCCCCAGATAACTCCGCCCAAGAGCAAACCGCCCATTTGCATATTAAGTACAAATTCGCCTTTTACCCGCATTTCCTTTACCGGCACGCCAATATCCGTAAAGGATTGAATGCGGACAATGGAGAAAATAATGAGATCGTAGATATCGACAAAATATCCCAACGAAGCTATTGTCACCAATAACCACACGTTCTTGCTCTCAGCCTGTTTATCTTTTAATGTTGACATTTTAGGTTTTTTGATGCCGTAAAAATACCATAGTGAACGAAGAAAACCAAGATTTCAGAAAATAATCCGCTACATTGTTTTATTTTTGCAAGATGAGATACAGTCCGCGTGCATTAACATGGCTCTTGCGCTTTTACCCACCTTTTTTATTCCAGGGAATCTGGGTAAAAAAAATCAGTCCTGGCTTCAAAGGAGCTGAGGTAAAAATTTACAAGACCCCATTCAATATCAATACCAATAGAACCCTGTTTGGCGGAACCATCTTTGCGGCGGCGGATCCTATATTTCCGATCCTGATTGATCAGTACCTTCAAAAAACTGGCTTTAAAAAAACCATTGCCTGGCTCAAATCATCAAAAATAGATTTCAAAAAACCGGGCAAGACCAGCGTAGGCTATTCGGTGCAGCTTTCGGATGAACTGCTGGCAGAATGCACGCAGACTATACGCACAAAAGGTAAAATCGTAAAAAACCTGAGTTTGGAAATCAAGGATAAAAATGATGAACTATGCGCTATAGTGCATTGTGAAACCTACATTCGTGACTTGAATTTTACATTCCCGGATAGAAATCAAAAGCTCGGGCAATAAGAAATTGATATCTTTGTCCAATTACCAAAAAAATAGAAACATGAACAAAATCGCTTTCATGGCTATCGCATCCTTGGCAATAGCGGCATGTGGAACCACCGGCACAAATAATGTAAAGGCTTTACAGGATTCAACAATTAAAATTCATGATGAAATCATGCCTCAGATCGCCCATTTTGACCGCGATGCAGTCAAAATCGACTCTATTCTCAATAACCTAAAAACAATTAAAGCAGCCAAGGCAGACCTAGATACCACAGCTACAAGAAAAGAACTTGGTATATTAAAAGCAAATCTGGAAAGTGCAACGGACCATATGATGGACTGGATGAAAGCATATACACCAGATAGCACCGATGTTAAATATTTTGAAGTTGAACTGCAAAAGGTATCAGATATGAAGAAAATATTTGACACAGTTTCTAAAGAAAGCCAAGAGAAATTAAAAAATTTCTAAAGAAACAGTTTTGGAAATCTGTAGCTTGTAGCAGAATTAAATACCCCCGCGGGTGAATTGATAACGAAAGAATAAAAACAGATGAAATCTATAATTAAACTTTGTTGTGCAACAGGCATATTGCTTGGTTTATTTTCTTGTAAAAACACAAGTCAATCGAGTTTGCCGATTTATGGCGAACGAGAGGCCGTCGAAAAAAACATTGATGGAAAACAAGTCGTAGATACTGTCTATCATACTATTCCCGCGTTTAAATTTTTAAATCAGGATAGTGTGATGATCACAGACAAAGATTTTGAGGGCAAAGTTTATATTGCCAACTTCTTTTTCACCCATTGTCCGAGCATCTGCCCAACAATGAACCGTAATCTATTGAAAATCTACACGCAATATAAAGACAACGATGCCGTCCGTTTTTTGTCCCACAGCATAGATTTCAAATATGACCAACCCTATGTGTTGAAAGATTACGCAAACAAACTGGGCGTTAGCAATGATCACTGGCAATTTGTGTCTGGTACAAAAGCCGACATATATGGCATAGCCAACCAATACCTTGTCTATACAGCGGAGGATAAAAATGCCCCCGGAGGCTACGACCACCAAGGCTATCTTGTCTTGATTGATCAGGATAAACGCATCCGTGGCGCTTATGATGGGACAAATGATGAGCAGGTTAAAAAGCTAATGAATGACCTGCCGATGCTACTGAACGAAGCTAAAAATTAATATGCGTACGATCCTCAAGGCCTGTTTTACGATTGGCTGCCTGTTGCTGGCACTGATCGGCTGTCAAAATGAAGTTGATATCAAGACGGCACAATACAGCGTAAATGGGCAAAAAGTATATATCACACATTGCCAGAATTGTCATGGCGAAAAGGGCGAAGGATTAGGAAATCTATATCCCCCGCTTACGGATACCAACTTTTTGGATAAAAATCACCAAAAGCTGGCCTGCATGATCAAGTATGGATCCACAGGAGAACTGGAAGTCGCAGGAAAGAAATTCAATAATACCATGCCGGCCTCAAATCTTTCGGCTATTGATATCGCCTATGTTCTGACCTATATCAATACAAAGATTAATAAGAGGAAAGAGATATTTTCGTTAGCTGATGTAGAAAAACAGTTGAAAAACTGCCACTAAAAAAGGGACTTTAAAAGTCCCTTTTTTAGTGGCATGCTCGCACTAGCTTCCTTAAGTTCAGTTGCTAAAAAATAATTACCCAAAACCAAAACAATTTAAATCTTTTTTCCTTATTGTATTATTGGTCCAAATTGTTTTAGCATTTATTGATTTATAACAATAATTTGACAGTTTGCTTCCAAATTAATCACTAATTTTGCAACCGAATGAACGTTCGATTGATGAATTTTAATGAAAAAATTGCAGCTGTCTTTGCTGCCACACTTAAACTGATACACACAAACGGTTTCCACGGGACGCCGATGAGCAAAATTGCCCAGGAATCTGACGTAGCAATAGGGACAATATATCACTATTTCCCTTCTAAAGATGATTTGATTTTTGCGCTCTTCAAACATTGTCGCTCGCTACTGAACGATTACATTTTTGACGGCATCAAAGAGGACTTTGATTACAAAGCGTCTTTTTTTTATGTGTGGCGCAACTTTGTCAAGTTTTATTTAGAAAACGGACCGATCTTCAGCTTTTTTGAACAGTTTTTCTCATCACCTTATTACGAAAAAAACAAAACCGAAATACAAGAACCTGTCGGAGGCCAAAACAAAGTTGTTGATTTCCTACAGGAAGGTATTGATCGAAAAATTTTGAAACAGGTTAATGTACACCTTTTGGTGGCAAGTTATATTGGGGTAGCATTATCCACAGTCCATAGCATCAAATTTAAAGATCTTAAATTTTCGGAAGAAAACATGCAAGAATTGATTGAGATTATCTGGGATGGGGCTATTATTAGAGAAAAAAATAATTAATTACATATATGAAGTTTAATAAAATCGTTTATTCCTTGGCGGCCCTGTCGCTTTTGAGTAATACAGGATTTGCACAACAGCAATCGGAAAACTTGCCGGCAAATGCAACACTTCAGCAACTAATCGATTACGCTTTACGCAATCAAATAGCTGTAAAACAAGCACAACTGGATGAGACCATTGGTGAGAAGGATATAGACATCTCCCTTTCAGGTTGGTACCCACAATTGGGACTGAAAGGAAGTTATAACTATAATGTGATTGTTCCATTGGCAAATATTGGAGGGAATAACATCAAAATGGGACAGAATAATGCCAGTGCACTAACCCTTCAAGCCGACCAACAAATCCTAAACCCTGAGTTAATGCAGGCGAAAAAAGCGGCAGCTCTAGTACGCTTGGGTAATAAGCAAAATACGGAGAACAAAAAAATAACTGCAGTTGTGGAAGTCAGTAAAGCGTATTACGATATCTTAACTTCAGAAGAACAAATTAAGATTGTCCGTGAAAATATCGCTCGGCTACAGAAACAATTAAAAGATGCAAAATCGCAATATGATGTAGGCTTAGTTGATAAGACAGACTACAAAAGAGCGCAAATTGCCTTAGCAAATTCAAACGCAGACGAGAAGCGAACAGTGGAATTACGCAAATATAAATACGAGTACCTGAAACAACTGCTAGCTTTGGATAAAAGTCAAAATTTGACGCTTTCTTTTGACAACAGCAGTATGGAATCAGAGATTTTGTTAGACACAACTGCCGGGATGAATGTTTCCAATCGTATTGAATTCCAACAATTGGAAACATCAAAAAAGATTCAACAGCTGAGTACACAATATTATAAATGGACGTATTTGCCAAGCGTGAGCGCTTTCTATAATTATGCTTTCAATTATCGAAATGACAAATTCAGCAAGCTATACTCCGATAACTTCCCGGGTTCTGTCGCTGGATTAAACCTATCTTTTTCAATTTTTGACGGCTTTAAACGGAAAAAACAAATTAATAAATCGAAGTTACAAGAAGAAAGAATTGACTGGGATATCAAGAATTTGGAAAATAGCATAAATACAGAATACTCGCTCGCTAAGGCGACCTATAATGCAAACTTAAACGATTGGAAAACAGCAAAAGAAAATGTGGATCTTTCCAAAGAGGTGTACGACACAATCAAGCTTCAGTATGATGAAGGTATTAAGACTTACCTCGATCTAATGACAGCAGAAACTGATCTCAAAACAACACAACTTAATTATTTGAACTCCCTTTATGCACTATTATCAAGTAAATTGGATGTTCAAAAAGCGGTTGGGGCGATCCAAACTAATTAATCAATTCAAACGGAAACTAATACAAATCATGAATAAAAGACAATTATTATTCGCTTTCTTCCTTGGGACGGCTTTAGTATGGACCTCTTGTGGAAATAAAGATGCAAAAAAGCAAGGCGCAGCACAGGCTCAGGCTGAAAAAGTTGTTCCTGTAACCTTTGGCGTAGCATCGCATGAGATTGTTACGGGAACAATAAGTTACCCAGCAACAGTCAAACCGTTGAACGAAGCAGACTTATTTGCAGAAGTAAGCGGTTATATTACTAAAATATATGTTTCAGACGGTGCTGTGGTCTCTAAAGGACAAGCATTATATGAAATTGACGGCACACGTTACAGTGCGGCGGTGCAACAAGCTAAAGCGAGCTTACGGATCGCACAAACTGACCTTGACCGCCAAAAAAGAGATTTGGCTCGGTACCAAACGTTGGCAGATAAGGATGCCATCGCTAAACAAGTTTTTGATAATGCAGTGTCTGCAGTAGCTTCTTCACAAGCACAGGTAGAATCTGCTCGTGCAGCATTGGTTACGGCTAATACTAACTTGTCACGCTCTACGATACGCGCACCATTTGCGGGAACTGTAGGTATATCGCAAGTACGTTTAGGTGCTTTGGTCAATCCAGGAACTACCCTATTGAATACTTTATCTTCAACAAGCCCAATTGCTGTTGAATTTCAGGTAAATGAAAAGGACATTGCTAAATTCACCAAATTACAGAACAGCCATTCCTCTTCAGACCTTTCTTTGCTTTTGCCAGATGGAAGTACTTATGAAGGGAAAGGAACGATTACAACCATCGACCGTGCAGTAGACCCGGCAACAGGGACGATTAAAGTGAGAGCAACATTTCCAAACAATTCCAATGCACTTAGAGCTGGTATGAATATCACCATGAATGTTTCTTCAACTTCGGCAACGGAAGAAGTTGTAGTGCCTTACAAAGCGATCTTTGAACAGCTTGGTGTATTCAATCTATATGCTGTTAATGATAGCAGCAAAGCTGAAATCCGTCAGGTAAAATTAGGGATTAAAGCCGGAGATAAAATTGTTATCAAAGATGGTGTCAAAGATGGTGAAAAAATCATTGTCGATGGTGCCATGAACGTCCAAAATGGTGTTAAAGTTGTCGACGCTGCCACTGCTGCCCAACAAGCGGCAAAAGGCGCACCTCAAGGAAAATAACAGCATTAATTTTTTAAAGAGAATCTAAAAGATATAGAATGATTTCAGAAGTATTTATTAAGAGGCCAGTTACCGCAATCGTTATTTCGATATTGATTTCAATCATCGGAATTATTGCGGTATCCACGCTGCCAATTAGCCAGTATCCTTCTATTGCACCTCCAACAGTAACGGTTACAGCCAATTATACTGGTGCAGATGCACAGACGGTTGAACAAACTGTGACTACACTCATTGAGAGTCAGATCAACGGTACACCTGGCATGATTTATATGTCATCCAATAGTACTTCAAATGGTCAAGCAACAATTACTGTTACATTTGAAGTAGGTACTGACATTGATATAGCAACCCTGGACGTGCAAAACCGTGTGGGAATTGCTGAACCAGCCCTACCAGAAGCTGTACGTCGTTTAGGGATTACAACCCGTAAAGCCAATAACGATATCCTGATGTTGGTTGCCCTGACCTCACCAAAAGGAACCAGGGATGAGAATTTCTTGGCCAATTACAACAACTTATACGTTAAAGATGCATTATTGCGTGTTAAAGGTGTCGGTGATGTAACAGCATTTGGACAGCCATTCTCCATGCGGGTATGGTTAGATGCCAACAAATTAGCTAACCTAAGCATGACACCTGCTGATGTATCTACAGCGATTGCCGAACAAAACTCCCGTATACCAGGGGGTAGTGTTGGAGGGCGCCCACAAGAGTCGTCAACGGTGTTTGAATATCCAGTTATTACGGATAGTGACCTCTCAAACCCAGAGGACTTTGAAAATATCGTTGTTAAGACCAACAAAGATGGATCTATCGTACTTTTAAAGGATGTTGCACGTGTTGAATTAGGTCAATTCAATTATGGTACATCATCTACCGTCAATGGCATGACCTCATCTGCGATGATGATTAACCAAACGCCGGGAGGAAATGCCGTAGAGTCTGCAGAAGGTATTGTCACTGCTCTGGAAAAATTGAAACAGTCCTTCCCAACCGACGTCGATTATACCATCAGTTACGAAACAGTATCTGTGGTAAATGCGTCGATATCTTCGGTAATTCATACCTTGGTTGAAGCATTGATTTTAGTAACGGTAGTGGTATTTTTCTTCCTTCAAAGCTGGAGAGCAACATTAATCCCCGTACTAGCAATTCCGGTGTCCATAATCGGTACCTTCATCTTCTTCCTGATGTTTGGTTTTTCGGTCAACAACTTAACCATGCTTGCTTTTGTACTCGCCATTGGTATTGTGGTGGATGACGCCATCGTTGTGGTCGAAGCCGTACAACACTATATCGACCATTATAAGCTGGATGCAAAAGAAGCGACACGTCGCGCCATGGGCGATATCACGGCTCCGGTTATTGCAATTGCATTAATTTTGGCCGCAGTATTCGTTCCTGTAGGTTTTATCCCTGGGATGGTAGGTAAGTTGTACCAACAATTTGCCATCACGATCGCTGTCTCTGTAATGTTGTCAGCATTTATTGCCCTTTCTTTAACCCCTGCTTTATGTTCCATTTTATTGAAACCCACCGCTGTACACGAGGGAGCAAAAGGATTGAACAAGTTCTTCTACAAATTTAACGTATGGTTTGAAAAAGTAACCATCAGATACTCCAGAGGTGTAAAACAGGCTATTAAAAAGGCACCACTTGTATTGATTATCCTGCTATGTATTTTTATCGGAACAGGCTGGATGTTTACAACCAAGCCAACAGGATTCATCCCTTCCGAGGATGGTGGCGCATTTTTCGCAGGTATTACGCTGCCAGAGGGTTCTTCTTCTGCACGTACAAATGAAGTCCTTAAAGAGATTGAAGCCGATCTACATAAGACTTTTCCTGAAATCAAGTATGTTACCGCGATCTCTGGTATCAATATCCTGAACCGTGCGTTCAAATCCAATGGTGCAACAGTGTTTGTGTCGCTAAAACCTTGGGAAACGCGTACGCGTACAGCAAACGACATTGCAGGTATGATCATGGGTAAATACATGGGGTATACAAAAGCAAGAGTACTTGCGGTAACACCTCCTGCAATTCCAGGTCTGGGTACTTCAGGCGGTTTTTCTATGCAAGTTCAGGATTTGCAAACTGTCAATATCAAAGACTTCGAAGCTACAGTGGGCAAATTCTTAATGGCAGCCAATCAACGTCCTGAAATTGGAATGGCTTATACGATGTTTAACACGAATTCTCCGAACTATAAATTGGAAGTAAATCGTGAACAGGCTAAACGTATGGGTGTACCAATTTCAAGTATTTATTCGACAATATCTGCCTATCTAGGAAGTAGTTATGTAAACGACTTTACAAAGTACGGTCGTAGTTACCGTGTCGTTACTCAAGCTGATATACCATATCGTATGAATATTGAAGACATCAACAAATTATATGTCAATAATATTTCTGGAAACCCTGTACCAGTGGGTACCTTGGTGAAATATGAATTGACGACGATGCCTTCTATCATCAACCACTACAATATCTTTAGAAGTATCGAAATAAATGGTAGCTCGGCACCCGGTTATTCCTCAGGTGATGCATTGAAAGCGCTGCAGGAAGTAGCCGCACAAACATTACCAGAAGGTTTTGATTATCAATTCTCAGGTCTGTCTCTTCAAGAAATGCAATCTGGGTCTAAGACTATTCAAATTTTTGCGCTCTGTATCCTATTTGTATTTTTGTTATTAGCAGCATTATACGAAAGCTGGTCAGTTCCGTTCTCCATTTTATTGTCGGTTCCTTTAGGTGTATTTGGGGCTATATTGACGCTAACTTTAATCCCTACGTTGGACAATAACATCTATGCGCAAATTGGTTTGGTGACGATCATTGGTCTTGCGGCTAAGAATGCGATCCTAATCGTAGAATTTGCGAAAGAACGGGTTGATATCGGGATGAATCTCTATGAGGCGACATTGGATGCCGTAAAATTACGTTTACGTCCGATCATCATGACATCTTTTGCCTTTATCTTAGGTATCATTCCATTGATGTTATCGCATGGAGCTGGAGCAATTTCTCGTCAAACCATCGGTTGGACAGTATTTGGCGGTATGACTGCAGCAACACTCCTTGCTATCTTTATCGTTCCAGTGCTATTCGTCGTGATTACACGTATGGCATATGGTAAGAAAAAATTAGCTGAATTAGAAGCTAATTTCGATGAAGAAAAAGCGAAAAACTTAAGTGCACACTAAGCAAACAACGGTTTGCAGTATGCGGCACTAATTACAATAGTACGCTTAAGCGGCCTTTCTTTCCGACGAAAGAAAGGCCGCTTGCTTTTTTGCGCTTCCAATTATAATTTCTAATTTTACCACATACGATCTAAAAGCATATGTCACCTGAATCACAACGCAAATTTGAACTACTAAATCTTCTTGCCGAATCCTATGACGCCTTATTATTTGATGTCGATGGCACATTGGCGGACAACATGGATGCCCATAAACAGGCCTATAAAGCTGCCGCCAAACAGTATGGTGTTGAGCTTGATGTCAATCTCATTGATGAAACCGCCGGCTGGCCTACGGTAGCCGTTGCTGCGGAAATCAGCAAACGCTATGGTGTTGACTTTGACCACGAGGAATTCTCCACACTTAAGTCTACGATATTTAGAGATGAATATGTTTTTAAAACAAAACCGGTCGATTATGTTGTTGAGCATTTGAAGTACCAAAAAGGTAAAAAACATATTGCAGCCGTCTCTGGCGGAACAAGGACAACCTTGTCCATGACGCTGAATACTATCGGTGTATGGGAAGATCTTGAAACGTTAGTTTGTGCCGGAGATACTCCAGAGGGTAAACCGTCCCCACAACCGTTCCTCCTTGCAGCTTCACAGTTGAACATCGCTCCCGAAAAATGTTTAGTCTACGAAGATGGGATTCCAGGTGTTGAAGGTGCTAAAGCCGCTGGAATGGGCTGGGTACGCGTCGATGAGCTATAGGCAAATCTAAGTAACGATACAAAGAAGCCCTCGAATGGTAAATTCGGGGGCCTCCTTTATTCTTGATTCCCTCGGTTTCTTTGCGAACCATTCCATTCCGAAGGGTTTGTATTTATTTTTTATAACGCTTTGTTTTACTAGAAGCTTGTGATAATTTTCACCCCTCCATTGCTATAATTCAGATCAGAGGACCGCAAGCCCCCGACTGGCAATTTATAATAAGGTTCTACAGAGATGGAAAGCTTGCCAACTTTCTGTTTTCGTCCGACTGAAAAATTAACAAAACCGTTTACCTTCTTATCGTCCACATTCTTGTCTGTGGATTTTTGCTTATATTCTGTATTGTTGGTTTCATAAATCGTAGCACGTTCCTGATCCAATACACCGACATAGGAAACCCCTACTGAGGTATAGAAATTTTTACTGATCGCATAACGAACATCCACAGGAATATCCACAGTTAAGATTTTACCTGAAACCCGCTCGTTACTTTTAGCCTCTTTTGCATCAGCAGTACGCATTACAAAAGGATTACTCAAGCTGTTAGGTTGCGAAAGGTAATTTGGTGAATTGGCGACAAAAGAGTTGGATCCCATGGCCGGTGTGATAGGCGTGTTTCCTGAGACAGCACCATAATGCTGGATAGCAGCTCCCGATCGAATACTAATCTTACTCGAAACATTATAAGCTAAGGCAACTCCTCCCCCAAGCGTAATACTCTCTGAGGTAGAAGCCGGTGAAACAAATGCTCCCAACTCCCATTTGCTATCAAGATTATCCCTATCTTTTAAGACGATACTGTTCTTCCGGTTTCCTTGTTGCTCCGCATAGAGGGCAGAAAGACGTGCGGCTTCACGCTGCGTTTGTGTATAAGATGGGGTATTTGAATTCGTTGATGCCACAGTTGAATTGGATGGCGCACCAGACTTCGTTCCTGCCAGGATATCGGACGAAGCAGTAACTGTAGGATCATCCAGATTGATCTGTGCTGATAGTGTACTATTTCGCAATTGCATGGTCTGCCCTACCCCTAAAGCGGCAAGATTATTTGATATACGAATATTATTTCCGCTAACTGCTTTTCCGCCAAATAAATCAAACCGTTCTTTTTGACTGTCATCTGCAGGGAGGCTCTCCACTTTCGAATAAGTAAACGGCCTATCCCGTAGGAGCTCCTGTGTGCTCAGGCTCTGTTCTCCAATCACTTCAGACAACGAACGTTGAAGAGATTCTTTTAAATCATTATGGTCGACGGGAACATCGTCATTTTCTTTATGCTGCGTTAAAACAGGTGAAGATGGAACTACTGTAGAATTATTTTTCAAACCCCAATAGCCCACACCAAAACATAAAAGTACAGCGGCAGCCGCACTCCAATATTTCCAAGCGGAAGAAGGCGGTGTTGTTACCTCATACTTTGATGCAAATTTTTCCCAGGAACCTTCCCGATAAGGTAGTTCATGGTCTTTTAATTGCCCAATGATTTCTTCTATCAATTCTTTTTTCTTATTGCCTTCCATTGTAACAACACTATTTATCTTATTTCTTGCACTACACCAGTATAGTCCAAGTATAATTTTCTCAGTTTTTGCTTTGCCCTTGTCAAGTACGTACGCGAAGTACTATCCGGTATATTTAGCATTTGGGCAATTTCATCATGCGAATACCCTTCTATTTCATAGAGATTAAAAATAGTTTTCTGAATTTCGGGGAGCTGCTCCAATAGGCTCAAAATTTCGTTTACCTCCAGCCGGCTATCCAATTGCACCGATGGCGTATGCATATCCCCTTCCGCCATATCTTCAACGGAATACAGCTGCTTCTTACTCCGCAAAAAGTCAATCGAGATATTTGCAGCGATTCGACCGATCCACGCCCGAAACGATTTCTCGAGGTTCTCATCGTCAATATCCTTATTGAAGGACTCCAATTTCCGAAAAATGCGAACAAAGCTCTCATTCACAAGTTCCTCTGCATCGACATCCTGCTTGACATAACGGATGATAATCGCCATGAGATAGCCATAATATTTTTTATAGACGAAAGCCTTCCCGTCCTCGCGATTTCGCAAACAACGCTCCAAGGCATCATGTAAAGATGATAGCTTCTTATTATAAAAATATGACTGAATAATTCCCACTTAAACTATTTAAATATTAAGCTTCAAATAACGAAAATAAAATTATAAAACTTAAAATCAAATAGTCGAATGTCCCCGCTTAATATCACTATTTAACTATTTTTATTCTCCTAACGGTCCCTGTTTCCATTTCGCTACATTACTTTCGAAAAAAAATCAATAAAAAGAATTGAAAAAAATGGCTATTTTTGCATGATTTTCACATTTTAAATATTATTCAGACCGAATGAGTACTGTATTATCCGAACAGGAACAACTTAGAAGACAGGCGATGCAATCGTTGTTGGATATGGGAATCGAGCCTTTTCCAGCAAATGAATTTGTCGTCAATGCACATGCTGCCGATATTTTAGAAAACTACGATAGAGATAAATTGAATTATAAGAACATTACCATTGCCGGACGCATTATGAGCCGCCGCGTGATGGGAAGTGCTTCATTTTTTGAAATTCAAGATTCTACCGGTCGTATTCAAGCTTATATCAAGCGTGATGACGTATGCCCTGATGAGAATAAAGATCTCTACAATGTTGTTTTCAAAAAACTATTGGATATTGGCGATATTGTAGGTGTCAAAGGATATGTTTTCACGACACAAACTGAAGCTATTGCAGTACACGTGGAGGAACTTACCGTATTATCCAAGTCCTTGCGTCCCCTTCCAGTGGTTAAATCCGCTGAAGGCAAAACATTCGATGCCTTTACCGATCCGGAGCAACGGTACAGAATGCGTTATGTTGACCTAATTGTAAACCCTGCTAACAAAGATATATTTGTCAAACGCACCAAACTTTTTAATGCCATGCGTCAATTTTTTAACGACGCCGGCTATATGGAAGTAGAAACACCCGTTTTACAGTCTATTCCCGGAGGTGCCGCAGCACGTCCGTTTATCACCCACCACAATGCATTGGATATTCCATTATACCTTCGTATTGCAAATGAACTTTATTTAAAAAGGTTGATCGTAGGTGGTTTTGATGGGGTATACGAATTTTCCAAAAACTTCCGTAACGAAGGAATGGATCGTACACATAATCCGGAATTTACGGCCATGGAAATCTATGTGGCTTATAAAGACTACAACTGGATGATGAATTTCACAGAACGCCTTCTGGAACACTGTGCACTTGCTGTAAACGGCACCACAGAAGCAACTTTTGGCGAACATCAAATTGATTTCAGAGCGCCATATAAGCGTATCTCGATGACCGATTCCATCAAAGAATTTACTGGATTTGATATCACCGGCAAAACCGAAGAAGAAATCCGTGTAGCGGCAAAAGGGATGGGCATCGACGTTAACGAAACAATGGGGAAAGGCAAGTTGATCGACGAGATCTTTGGTGCGAAATGTGAAGGTAATTACATCCAACCAACGTTCATCACTGATTATCCAAAAGAGATGTCTCCTTTGACGAAGAAACATCGCGATAATCCAGATTTAACAGAACGTTTCGAGTTAATGGTCTGTGGAAAAGAGATTGCCAATGCTTACTCCGAATTGAATGACCCAATTGATCAACGCGAACGCTTTGAAGATCAATTGAAACTTTCAGAAAAGGGTGATGATGAAGCCATGTTTATTGACCAGGATTTCTTGCGCTCTTTAGAATATGGTATGCCGCCTACTTCCGGTTTAGGAATAGGTATGGACCGCCTGATTATGTTCCTTACAAATAATGCTTCTATCCAAGAAGTATTGTTCTTCCCGCAGATGCGTCCTGAAAAAGTAATGAAAGTTGCCGATGTGAAGGATTATGAAGAGCAAGGTATTCCTGCCGCTTGGGTACCCGCATTACAAAAAATGGGCTTTACAACCATCGAAGCATTAAAAGAAGCTAACCCTAATAAGGTTTTTAATGATCTCGGTGGCATGCGTAAAAAATTAAAACTAGAAATAGCAATGCCTAGTAAAGACGAAGTATTTGCTTGGTTCAATTAAGTTTTATCCATTTTAAACAAAAAAGCTGTCTCAGTAAAATCTGAGGCAGCTTTTTTGTTTAAAATGGATTTGGGAAATGTTTGCAGCTGCCCCTCAAATCCATAAATCATACGGATGCTTTATGTAGCCTTTAAGTTTATACCAACTTCATATCAGTTTCATATCAACTCCTATATTAACAGCATAATAACAGGGGTATTACAGGGGGTTAACAGGGGTATAGCAGGGGTAATATCCCTGCTATACCCCTGTTAATACCTTGATAAAGTTCTGCTAAATCCTTATTAATTCAGGATTTGGTATGAAGATAGTATTAAGCAGGTCACTAGCGATCACCCATTAAAGAGAAGCAATGATATTAAAGCGTATTATGACAGCGATCTTGTCAGTAAAAGAACGCTGCCAATTGTAAACATTTTTTATATTTACATATCGTGAATTAATTAATCTTTGCATATGAAGAATATTCTTGCGCTGGATGGTGGCGGTATTCGAGGAATCATTCCTGCGATGGTACTGGTGGCTCTAGAAGAGAAACTACAAAAACACACAATGGATCCCAATGCACGAATTGCCTCTTATTTTGACTTTATTGCCGGCACAAGCAGTGGTGGAATACTAACAAGTATCTTATTATATCCAGCGGAGGGTGATCCTACCCATCCAAAGTTTTCCGCACGTGATGCCTTAAATTTATTCGTAAATCATGGAACGGAGATCTTCAATACCTCCAAATGGCGTCGCTTTTTGGGTGGATTTGGTCTAGTTAGTGAATTGTACTCATCTGCTCCCTTATCGAATGTATTAGACAAATATTTTCAAAACGCAAGATTAAGTCATCTCATCAAACCCTGCATTATCACGGCCTATAACATTGAGCTACGTAAAAATCATTTTTTTAGGCAACAAAAGGCAATCACACATGGCGAAGCGCGGGATTTTTATTTAAAGGATGTCTGCAAAGCGACTTCAGCAGCCCCAACCTTCTTTCCTGTTGCCGAAATATACTCGATATCCAATACAAGGTATCCACTTATAGACGGTGGGGTATTCGCTCAAAATCCCTCCATTTGTGGTTTGCTTGAAGTATTAAAAGCCTTTAACAGCACACAGATCAACGACATGTTTATGGTATCCTTGGGTACTGGGGTATCAAAGACAGCCTATAATTACGAACACTTTAAGAAAAAGCTCGCGATTCAGATTGGACCAGCCTTAGTTGATATCATGACAAGTGCCTCTTCTGAAAGTACCGAATTCTTTATCAAGCAACTATTCAGAAGCAACGGAAAACAACAGAATTACGTTCGGCTGGAACCTGCTAACCTTTCTAGTATAAACGCCTCTTTGGATGCAGCCTCACCAAACAATATCCAAAAGCTCATCTCCTTATCCGATAAGCTCATCAGTGAACATGAGGATACACTGGATTATATCATTGAACACCTCGTCAAAGAAAAGAATCAGAATAAGAAGAAAAATCCATGGAGCCAGTTGATGGATAAATTCTAAAAGGTTACTTTTACGCATATTTAAATCTATTATGGCATTAAACTACGTATGGGTTGCATTTTTTTTAATCACATTTGCCGTAGCCCTGGTAAAACTTATCTTTTTCGGAGATACCGAAATCTTTCAACAAATTGTCAATTCCATTTTTGACAGCGCTAAAAACGGAGCTGAAATCTCCTTGGGGCTAATCGGGATGATGAGTTTCGCCCTGGGAATCATGAAAATTGGTGAAAAAGGCGGTATGATCAATATCTTCGCAAAAATTGTAGGCCCTTTTTTCCATAAATTATTTCCCGAAATCCCTAAAAACCACCCTGCTCTCGGATCTATCCTGATGAATTTTTCCGCTAATGCGCTTGGTCTGGATAATGCAGCAACACCTTTGGGTCTTAAGGCGATGAAGGAACTCCAGGAACTGAATCCCAATAAGGAAACGGCAACCAATGCACAGATTATGTTTATTGTGCTCAATGCCTCCAGTCTGACCCTATTACCGATTTCCATTATGGCTTACCGCAAAGAAGCGGGTGCGCCGGATCCATCGGATGTCTTCCTTCCGATTTTGATCGCAACCTTCTTTTCGACCTTAGTGGCCTTGATCCTTGTTGCCATTTATCAGAAAATAAACCTATTCAACCGTGTTGTTTTAGGTTATTTAGGTGCCATGGGTTTATTTATCGGGGGATTATTATATTATTTTTCAGGACTACAGCAAGCCGAAATAGAGATTTTCAGCAAAGTATTTGGCAATGTGATCCTGTTTAGCCTCTTCACTTCTTTTATAGGTCTAGCGCTTTTCCGCAAAGTCAATGTATATGACTCGTTTATAGAGGGGGCTAAAGAAGGATTTGAAGTTTCCGTTAAAATTATCCCTTATTTGGTAGCTATGTTGGTTGGTATCGCTGTTTTTAGGGCCTCTGGTACAATGGACTATATGGTTGCGGGTATATCTAAAGGTATTGCCTTATGTGGTTTAGATACTTCTTTTGTTGATGCCCTGCCGGTCGCATTTATGAAACCGCTCAGCGGATCAGGTGCGCGCGGACTAATGGTTGACTTAATGAATGCCAAAGGGCCTATGGACTTTGCAGCGCGTGTTGCTTGTGTTATCCAGGGATCTACTGAAACAACATTTTACGTATTGGCAGTCTATTTTGGCGCAGTCGGCATAAAACGGACCAGACATGCTCTGCCTTGTGCCTTATTAGCGGAGTTGGCAGGTGTAATAGCAGCTATTATTATTTCCTATATTTTCTTTAAATAGTATCCTACAAATTACCTTAAGTTTCGAAATAATGGGCAATTAAAACAAACAATTTAAACTGACCTGCCCTGAATAGTAAATTTATAACTGCCTACAGATGCATCATCTATTAAAGCTGCTATTAGAAGCAAATACAAATGATTAAATAATGAACAAGGATGAAAAAAACAATCGCACTGATCGCACATGATGGCAAGAAGCCAGAAATGGTTGCTTTTGTAAAAGACCACCAAGATTTGTTGGAACATGCAAATATCATCGCAACAGGGACAACTGGTTCTTATGTACGACAAACTGGACTGCCGGTAGAATTAAAACTAAGTGGCCCTATGGGAGGTGATGCACAGATCGCTGCATTAGCCGCTGAGGGTAAAGTGGATGGTATCATCTTCTTTCGTGATCCACTTGGCAAGCATGCCCACGAGCCAGATATTCAAATGTTGATGCGTGTATGCGATCTCTACAACGTTCCATTAGCAACAAACCCTGCTACCGGAAGTTTGATTATTGAAGGCTTATTGGAAGATTTAATCGACTAATGTAAAGCTATATTATTTAAGATAATGGAAAATGAAGTTATTGTTACTATAGGTGAAACTCCCTATATCACGACTGTACAATATGGTAAACACCAAATTATTGCCGATGAGCCAAAAGACTTAGGCGGTCAGGATGAGGGGATAAACCCTACACCGCTTTTGCTCTCTTCTTTAGGTACATGCAAGGCAATCACGGTTAAAATGTATGCTGAACGAAAAAATTGGCGTTTAGAAGAGGTTATTATACGGCTTTCACACGAGATACAAACCAGTGAAAAGCAACAGACCACTTATATACAATGTCATATTAGTTTTAAGGGGGATCTGGACGAAGAGCAAAAGAAAAGACTATTTAAGATTGCCGAAAAATGCCCGGTACATAAAATCTTAACTAATCCTATTGTAATAACTTCAAATCATTTGTAATTGTTTCTTGGGATAACGGACAACACTAATTATATTTGTCCGCACAAAAAATCTTCGTACAACAATACCTGCCAATTGCAGTAAAAGATAATGAAGGTTCTTATTTGTCGCTGAATAGGTAAAAGTGCGCTGTAACAGCAAAAATAAGAAGGAATCAATAATACATATACGTTCAATAAAACAGCAAATAGATGCAATTGGATCCACAAATAGCAATAGACTCTCCTTTTAGATCAATTAAACGGGAAGACTGGAAAAATCTAAATGGAAAGATATTGCATAACTTCAGCTCCGAAGATCTGGAAAACCTGCATGCGCTCAACGAGCCATTGACAAACCAGGAGATCGAAGAAGTTTATGTTCCACTAAGTCATCTGCTGGAAATTCACATCGATCGTTTCCAAGGCCTGCATCAACGAACAAACCGTTTTTTCGGTAAAGAAGAAAGCAAATTACCTTATATTATCGGGATCGCCGGATCTGTAGCGGTGGGGAAAAGTACAACAGCAAGGGTATTGCAACGGGTGCTGAGTATGTTGCCCTCCAAACCGAAAGTGGATTTGGTGACCACGGATGGTTTTCTTTACCCCAATCAACAATTGATCGAGAGAGGTATCCTGAATCGTAAAGGATTTCCGGAAAGCTATGATGCCAAACGATTAATCCATTTTCTTTCTGCGGTTAAATCCGGAGCGCCTAAAATAACTGTTCCGGTCTATAGTCACCTCGTTTACGACGTACTGCCAGATGACCAACAACAGATCATTGAACAGCCGGATATTTTAATCGTCGAAGGTATTAACGTATTACAGGTCAACTCACAACGCCCCCGTAAAGGACATAGTGTCTTCGTTTCCGATTTTTTCGATTATTCGATCTACGTACATGCCAGTGAGAAAAACCTCATCGAGTGGTATACCAATAGGTTTGAATCCTTACGGGCGACAGCCTTTCAGAATCCGGCTTCGTTTTTCCATAAATATGCAGATATGTCACCCGAAGAAAGTAATGCCATGGCCGTCAATATCTGGAATGAGATCAATAAGCCTAACTTGATCAAGAATATCTTACCGACTCGCTATCGAGCGGATCTTATCTTAGAAAAAGGCAGCCACCACTTTGTCAAGAATGTGAAAGTCAGAAAGATCTAATTGATCATTCCTTTAAATTGAAGGACCTGATTCAGGATCTTGCTCTGTACTTGCTGGTGAATCCGATTACTTGAAGATATCGTACTGACTTCAACTTTATATTTCACATAGTCTTTGGCCAGGTCCGCTATTTTCACTGTAAAACCCTGACTATGATCTAAATTGGAGTTATTTTGGAACAATGGCTTAAAATAGCTTTCGAGCACTTCCACGGCAACAGCGCGATCTACCGGCAATTCAAATTTTACGACAATTTTATTCGATTTCTGCGAAGTCTTGTTGACTAACGTCGCTGTAAACACCAAATTATTGGGAATCATCACGGCATCATCATCTTCATCTCTGACAACGAGGTTAGCCAAAGTAATATCGACAATTTTACCCTGATACTCTCCTATTTTTATACGATCGCCAACGGAAAACTGATCCGAGAACATAATAATCAATCCCGATATCATATTGGTAATATACTCCCTAAAGATAACCGCGATAGCCATCGCTACAATAGTCATGCTGGTTATAAAGTCCTTCGGGTTGATTCCGACAGCAATCATTACACTAACAATAATGAAAAATACATTTCCCACAGTTGCTACACGTGTGATGCCCAACACAAAATTACCACGCACAACCTGATGTTCATTTCTGCTGTTGTAAAGTTTAACGAGAATAAAATGACCGATCGAAATCAGCACACTGGCTGTTAAAAAAGTATTCAATCCGTATGCAATATTCCGAATGACCTCCCGTTGCTTATAAAAGGCCTCAAATTGTACAAATGAAGCGGTAAGCGCAATAAGCAGAATAATCCGTACGATAAAGGAAATAGAAATAGCTTTCGTCATTTTTAAATGTTGATGATTTGCAAATAAAAACAAATTTATCGTTTTCTCCACGGTGACCAAAGATTTTTTTTGTATACAGAAGCGCTAAACCTGTTATAGGACTAAACAATTTTACTTTACCTAAAAAGCATTATCAGGAAATACCTATCTTTGCCTAAAGCATTACAGACTATTAAATGAAGGAATCCAACGTGCAAACTGAACTCAACGTAACCGGAATGCACTGTACGAATTGTGCTATTTCAATTCATAAATACCTAGAAAACAAGGGCGCTAAGGAGATTTACGTTGATTTCACTTCAGATGAAGTAAAGTTCTCCAATATTCCCCAGGATCAGGTCCCGCAGCTTGTCAAAGGCATAGAATCATTGGGCTATAAAGTCATCAAGGATAAGGATGGCAAAGTGAGTTTTTGGAAATCAGTCGAATTTAAATTTATCATTTGCCTATTCTTCACCATTCCACTATGGAGCCACATGTTTATCGACATTCCCTTGCTGCATGACCCCTATATACAGCTGGCTTTTTGTACTCCGGTCTACCTTATTGGTTGCCTATACTTTGGCAATAGCGCCCTGCGTTCGCTCTGGAATAAAATGCCCAACATGGATGTACTGATCTTTGTCGGGTCCACTGCGGCCTTTGTCTATAGCGCTATTGGCACATATTATCACTTGGGACACGATTATCAATTTTACGAAACTTGTGCAACGATTATTACGTTGGTCTTTATGGGTAACGTTCTTGAAAAACGCGCTGTTACCAAGACTACATCTGCCATCAAAGATCTGGTTAAATATCAAGACATTAAGGCAATTAAAATTGAGAACGATAATGAAATTGAAATTTCCGCCAGGGAGATTAAATTCGGAGATATCCTGAAAGTGAATGCTGGAGGCCTGATTCCAGCAGATGGTGATATCCTAGATGGATATGCCTGGATTGATGAATCCATGATTACGGGCGAGAGTCTCCCAGTCGAAAAAACAAAATATGACGCCGTAATTGGCGGTACACTGGTAACAGCCGGTAACATCAGAATCTCCGCCACCAAAGTGGGTTCTAAAAGTGTTTTATATCAGATTATTCAATTAATTAAAGACGCGCAGAGCAAAAAACCGACTATTCAAAAATTTGGCGATAAAGTAGCAGCCTATTTTGTACCTATTGTTATCACGATCGCGTTTTTCACCTTCTTTATTGCTTATTTTATAGCCCAATTACCTTTACAACATGCGTTGATGAACGCCATTGCGACACTGGTCGTCTCCTGCCCCTGTGCGATGGGTCTGGCTACACCGACAGCAGTGATGGTCGGCCTTGGTCGAGCAGCCAAACAAGGTATACTCATTAAAGGCGGGAGCACGATTGAAGAATTGTCTGAAATCAAGCAAATAGTCTTTGACAAGACAGGAACCTTGACAACAGGGGATTTTAATATCAAAGCCATTCAGACCTTTGGCATTGAGCAATCCCAGGTTGAATCCATCATTGCTCAATTAGAAAGTTATTCCAGTCACCCAATCGCACAATCTATCCGCAAACAGCTCAAGGAAATAAAGTCATACCGCATTATTTTCAAAGAAGTCAACGAAATAAAGGGACAAGGAATATTTGCCACGGATACCAATGGAAACAGCTACTCGATTTGTAATGCGAAAATTGGCAAGAAAGATTATTCCAATAGGTACGATCTGACGTTGACCATCAATGAAGTGGTCATCGCAGGTATCGTTCTTGAAGATCAGATCAAGCCCTACGCAAAAGAACTTATACAACATTTAAAGGACAAGGGTATCAGACCCATTCTATTGAGTGGCGATAGACAAAGCAAATGTGAACGAACAGCGCAAAAGCTTGGCATAGCCGATGTTTACTGGGAAAAATCGCCCAGCGAAAAACTAACGGTTCTATCCGACCTAAAAAAGACAGCACTTACAGCGATGATTGGTGATGGTATCAATGATGCTCCTGCCCTTACTGCAGCCGACGTTGGCATTTCACTTGGTGACGCCACGCACATTGCTATCCAATCTGCAAAAGTCATTTTATTGAACAACGATTTGAAATCCATCGAGAAGCTTCTACAAATAGGTCATCATACCCTATTGACTATCAAGCAAAATCTCTTTTGGGCATTTGCTTATAATATTATCGCGATCCCATTAGCCGCTGCGGGGTTCTTAGGCCCCATGCTCGCAGCTTTAAGTATGGCCTTCTCTGACCTCATTGTCATCGGTAACTCCATCCGTCTGCGCTTTAAAAAATTGAAATAAAAACAATACGACATAAGTACCAAGACAATCCATAAAAGATTGTCTTTTTTGTGTATATTAGGGTTGAATTCATTCGCTTTTGAGGTTAAATTTTTGTAACTTCGCATGCGTAGCAAGCCAATTAAAAGGCTTGCTTACTAGTTTTATTGAAACCAAATTCATATGGCTGAAGAAACAGAAAACGACAACAATCTTGTTCCGGCAAACGACCGGATTATCCCAATCAATATCGAGGATCAGATGAAGTCTGCTTACATTGACTACTCCATGTCTGTCATTGTATCGCGGGCACTTCCTGATGCACGTGATGGTATGAAGCCCGTACACAGACGTGTTCTTTATGGTATGTTGGACTTAGGGGTTACCAGTGGTAAGCCTTATAAAAAGTCTGCCCGTATCGTTGGTGACGTATTAGGTAAATATCACCCACATGGTGATTCATCCGTTTACGATACCATGGTTCGTATGGCTCAAGATTGGAGTTTGCGCTATCCGTTGGTAGATGGTCAGGGTAACTACGGTTCCATTGACGGTGATCCTCCTGCGGCGATGCGTTATACGGAGGCGAGATTAAAAAAGATTGCCGAAGAAATGCTATCCGATATCAATAAAGATACTGTTGATTTCCAGAATAACTTTGATGATTCCCTACAGGAGCCTACTGTATTACCTACGCGTATCCCTAACCTCTTGGTTAATGGAGCTTCAGGTATCGCTGTAGGTATGGCAACGAATATGGCCCCGCACAACCTTTCTGAGGTGATTGACGGCACCATTGCCTTCATCGACAACCGTGATATTGAAGTACCCGAATTAATGCAACATATCAAGGGGCCTGATTTCCCTACAGGAGCATTAATCTATGGTTACGCGGGTGTTCAGGACGCTTGCAATACAGGCCGTGGTCGTATCGTTATGCGTGCAAAGGCAGAAATCGAAACGACCAAATCCGGAAAAGAGCAAATTATAGTGACCGAAATCCCTTATCAGGTGAATAAGGCCAATATGATCGAACGTACGGCTGAATTGGTCAACGAAAAGAAACTGGAAGGTATTTCGGCTATCCGCGATGAGTCTGACCGTACCGGTATGCGTGTCGTTTATGACATTAAACGTGATGCCAATGCCAATGTTGTTCTAAACAATTTATTCAAGTATACAGCGCTACAAACTTCTTTTTCAGTCAATAATATCGCCTTAGTTAAAGGAAGACCTGTACTGATGAATCTAAAAGATATGATTCGTGAGTTTGTTGAGCATAGACACGATGTTATCGTCAGACGTACACGTTACGAATTGGCGGAAGCAGAGAAACGTGCGCATATCCTGGAAGGATACTTGATCGCCCTGGATCATTTGGATGAAGTCATCAAATTAATCCGTAACTCCGATACACCCGAAGATGCACGCGTTGGATTGATGGAGCAATTCGGTCTATCCGATCTTCAGGCCCGTGCTATTCTGGATATGACCTTGCGTCGTCTGACAGGACTGGAACGTGATAAGATCAAAGAAGAATATGCTGAATTGATGAAAACAATTGACTATTTGAAATCGATATTGGCAGACGAAGAGCTCCGCATGAAGATCATCAAAGATGAGTTAATTGAGATCAAAGAAAAATATGGTGACGAACGTAGGTCGCAGATCGTTCACTCTGCCGAAGACATGCGTATGGAAGACTTTATTGATGACGAAGAAATCGTGATCACAATCTCCCATAACAGCTATGTAAAACGTACGCCGTTAACCGAATATAAACGTCAAGGTCGTGGTGGCCGTGGATCAATCGGAACAAACACGCGCGAAGAGGATTTCACGGAACATATCATTACAGCTTCCGCGCACAACTATATGCTTCTATTTACCGAAGCAGGTCGCTGTTTCTGGTTGCGTGCATTCGAGATCCCTGAAGGAAGCCGTACTTCACGTGGCCGTGCACTTCAAAACATCATCAACGTACCGAAGGAAGAGAAAATCAAGGCCTTTATCTTAGTGAAGAACCTGAAAGACCAGGAATACCTGGAAAACAACTTCATTATCATGTGTACTAAAAAAGGTACCATCAAGAAAACGTCTTTGGAAGCCTATTCCCGTCCAAGAGCAAATGGTATCAATGCAATCAACATCAACGAAGGTGATCAATTGATCGAAGCTTGTTTGACTACAGGAAGCAGCGAAATTGTGATGGCACTGCGTTCTGGTAGAGCAATTCGCTTTAATGAATCTACAGTACGTCCAATGGGCCGGACAGCGACAGGAGTTAGAGGTATCACCCTGTCTTCCGAAAGTGATGAGGTGATTGGCATGATTAGTGTCGATGATTCAGAGACAACTGTATTGGTGGTTTCAGAAAAAGGTTATGGAAAACGTACTGATATCGAAGATTACCGTGTCACAAACCGTGGAGGTAAGGGTGTCAAAACAATCAATGTAACTGACAAAACAGGTGAGTTGGTAGCGATTAAAGGTGTTACAGATGCAGAAGACCTTATGATCATCAATAAATCAGGAATTGTCATCCGGATTGCTGTCGAAGGATTACGTGTCATGGGTCGTGCAACACAAGGGGTAAGACTCATTAATCTGAAAGACAATGACGAGATTGCTTCCATCACAAAAGTTGATCGTGAAGAAGAATCTGAGGAAGAGTCTGAGGAGACCGAAAATTCAACAGAAGGAGATAACGAAGGATTAACTTCTGAGGAAAATATAGATTCAAACGAAGAATAAACTGAATGAAAAACTTACTGATATCATTGTTCATATCTGCAAGTAGTTTAACTGTTGTTGCCCAATCAAATTTGAAAGAGGGCAGCAACAGTTTTGCTTTATATACCAAAACTGGCGATTTTAAAAATCTTGAAAATGCCCGTAAGTTTGCCGATGCAGCATTCCAATCCAAAAAAGATTCGGCGTCTGTCAACAACAATCTTCTGAGGGCCTTGGTATACAGTTCGCTGGCAGTTGCGGATTCAACTAGAAAACAACAGTATAAACTAGACCCTATAGATATATCCATTAAGTCATTAAGATTATTAGATGCAAAAAAAGCACGCCGGAATTTTCCTGCCGAAATGGATTATATCCGTCAAAATCTTGCTGGCGCGATCTCCTATCAAGGTGGTGTTGCTTTAAAAGAAGAAAAGTTTGATAAAGCGTATAAAGCTTACCTTCGTATAGATTCACTTGGTTTTAAAAATAGTGATCTGAAATATAATCTTGCTGTACTCGCCGGGAAAAACAAAGACTATATGAATTCAATCAAATACTATGATGAACTCATTAAAGGGGAAAGTCCCAAACCAAACTACTTTTTAGAATTAGCGCAAATTTATAGTTTAGGGGGTACTAAACAGGATGTCTTAAACGTTTTAGAGAAAGGTCATGCTGTATTCCCGGAGAATAAGCAAATACTTTTTAGATTGATCGATGTGTATTCGGCTAATAGTTCGTATGATGCTATATTGAACGTTATCGCTGATGCAATTCGTTTAGAGCCTGAGAATGTTGAATTAAATTACATTGCCGGTTATTCTTACGAAAATGCAAATGATCTGAAAAAAGCAAAAGAATATTATAACAATGTATTAAGGTTAGATCCAAACAACTATGAATCTAATTTGGCCTTAGGTTTGATTAATCTCGAAACGCTATTAAAAGATCCGACAAATCAAGATATTCAAGATTTGACTGTCGAATATCTATTAAAAGCAAACGAGATCAGACCTTATGATGTTAATGCCTTAAAAGCATTGGCAAAATATTATACGCTTATTGAGGATGCATCACAATTAGACAGGGTAAATTTATTATTGAATCAATTAACAGTTAAATAGATATGAATTTAAAATCTCTATTATTATTAGCGGCAATAGGTACTGTTTCTACATCAGTTTCTTTCGCCCAAACGGGTAACGTAAAAAAAGCAAAAACTGGTCTTGCAAAATTTCAGGAATTAAAAGAAGCGGGTACTGCACAATTAGGCCTACCTAATCTAAAATCGGCAAAAGAAGCTATCGACGCTGCTGTTATCAACGAAAAAACAAAAGATAATGCAGAAGCTTGGACAGTATATGCTTTGGTCAACGCAAACCTATCTACTATAGATAAATCTAGCGAATTAGCAAAATTAGCGGAAGATGGTATTGCCAAAGCAAAACAATTGGATACCGATGGAGCTAACAAAGCGAACATCACTGTTGCAGAGCAAATTCTTGGACAATACAACTTCAATATTGGTGCAGAAGAATACCAGGCACAAAAATATGCCGATTCTTATAATTCGTTCACGAAAGCATTGACTTACCTTCCTGGAGATACGTTGGTAACTTACTACAGTGGTGTCGCCGCATTGTCCAACAAGGATTATAAAAATGCAATCGAACGTTACAAAGAGTTAATCCCTAGAAAAGACTTTTCTTCACATAAAACAATTATGGTCGATTTACCTAAATTGTATTTATCGCTGCAAGACACAACTTCCGCTCTTGAGTACGCCAAGAAAGCTGCTGAAGCTTATCCGGATGACAATGCAGCAATGACCCAAAACATCGAATTGAACTTGATTACAGGTCACGAAAAAGAGACTATTGATGCCATTACTGCACAATTGGCGAAAGATCCATCAAACAAAAGTCTGAACTATTATTTAGGGATCGCACAGTCATCTGCAAAAAATGATGAAGCGGCAATTGCTGCTTATAAAAAAGCATTGGAAATTGATCCTAACTTTTTTGAAGCCAATACAAACTTAGCAATCACGTTGATGAATAAAACACGTGAAAAACTAAATGCTGTTAATAATAATAGAAAATTGACTCAGGCGCAATACAATACTGAAGTAGATAAGATTAAAGCTGAACTAAAACCGGTATTACCTTATTTAGAAAAAGCAGTTGCTTTACAACCAAAAAATGCAGATGCGCTTACTAATCTAAAAAACTATTATGTTTTCATGCAGGACGAAGCTAAAACCACTGAAATAAATAATAAAATCAAAGAATTAGAATAATTATACTATAAGTTTTTCTAAAATAGATATAAAAAGTCCCCGGCAAAATCGGGGACTTTTTATTTGTTTTGAGGGGCGTTTTCCTAAGGGAATCAGGTTTCACATAAAAAAACTTATGCATTTATTCGTAAGGGAAAATTTACTTTCTTAAATACGGGTTACTCCCTTCTTTTGTTTAGCAAGCGATCGATTTCAAGAACACCATCACAGAATCGCGATCAGTTCAATCTGAAACACCAAGGTGCATTCCCCTCCTTTTCGAGGCAGTAATTCTTCCTTTCCATAAGCTAAATGCGGTGGAAGATACACTTGCCATATCGATCCCACAGACATCATGCACATCGCCTCTTGCCAGCCTTGGATAAGTTCGTTGATATGGAATGTTTCCGGACGTTTGCGTTTGTAAGAACTGTCAAATACTGTTCCGTCCAATAGTTCACCTTTGTAATGACAGATGACTTTGGAAGTCTTGGTCGGAGTTTTACCCGCCCCTTCCGTCAATATTTTATACTGTAACCCCGACTGGCAGACGGTTATCTCCGCTTTCGTTGCATTCTCCTGTAAAAACACGATTCCTTCCCCCTTGTTCTTTTCTAATAGTGCTGTGGCGTTTAGCTTGTTCTTCTTTTTCTGTACCAAAATAATTTCGTTTAACTTTCCTAATCCTAACCAGCTGGACTTATTACACTTGGGACGTTTGGCCGATTGTCGCTTTATAATAAACCAGTCAGAGCCAAAGTAACAGCTTTTTATTAGTTTAACGAAAAAATGCAGTTAATTTGTAATATTTCGACAAATTAACTGCATTTCTATACTGATATTACTCTTCTAAAAAATTGACCTTATAGCAAAGTAGCCTGCAATGTTTTCTCAAAATTAAATGCCTTGCTAACAGGACAATTCTCCTTTGCCTTTTGAGCAAGTGACTGAAATTCAGGATCATCAATAGCGGGGATTTTAGCGGTCAGTTCTAGTTCAGAACGGACAATTGCACCATTTTCAAATACGATGGTCGATACAGTTTTGAGCTCATCGGGGGGAAACCCGGCTTCGGTTAAAAATGCGCTCAGCTGCATTGTAAAACAGCCAGCATGGGCAGCAGCTAATAACTCCTCCGGATTGGTACCCACGCCATCCTCAAATCGTGTTGAAAATGAATATTGGGTATGATCCAATACTGTGCTGTCTGTTGTCAAATTTCCTTTACCTTCTTTTAGATTCCCGTTCCATAGGGCTGTTGCTTTTCTTCTCATGATTTTCTTTTATTGTTATATAATTATTACTGAATAATTTGCCCTGACCTTTCCAAGCTTCGCGATAAATTCTCTTCATCCACCTGACGAAAGCCTCTTATAGAACAAACGATAGTATAAAAAGTTGTGTTTTATTCCGTAAAATCATGTCGCACTTCGACCGCAAGTGTCGTTATTCAATACAATAAAACTAAACTCATGAATAAATTAACATATCTCCTCATCTTAACGGCAACATTCGTCTCCTGCAAAACCCGTCAGAATAGCCAACAAGCGCTCATTCAGGACTGTCCCGAAGAAAAAATTGTCAATAAAATCCCTGGTCCTCCCGTAAAAGGAGAATCCGAAAGAACCTATTATATTTATCAGGGGAAAAAGCTATCTCCCAAACAGTTCGATCAGGAATGGCTGAATAAAAATTGTGAGATTAAAGAGACAGTTGTTTATTAGTTTTATTTCCAAAAACAAGTGTAAACAAGTATTTTTGCCTAAAATTTTTTAAAATGACAGTTTCTCTTCCCGAGGTCAGTAAAAAGATTTTAGGCTATGTTTCTTTAACTTTCCTTGGTTATTTCACAATTGGCTTATCACTTGCGACCTTACCTATTTTTATCCATCAAATTCTAGGGTTTAATACAATTATCGCCGGACTGGTCATCAGTGTACAATATATTGCGACCTTCTTACTCCGGGGTTATGCCGGAAAGATCGTGGATACCAAAGGTCCCAAAGTATCTGTCCTGCGTAGCATGCTCTTTTTTGCACTTTCGGGCATTTTACTGTTGCTGGTCTTTTTATTCAAATCACAACCTTTTATTAGCCTGGGTTTATTGCTTATTACACGGCTATTTACCGGTATTGGCGAGGGTTTGGTCGGTGCTAGCCCCATCAACTGGGCTTTAATGGAACTTGGTGATGAGCATGCTGCCAAGGCTATATCATTTAACGGCATCGCCAGCTATGGTGCGCTTGCCATCGGCGCTCCGCTGGGTGTATTTATGGTGGATCATATCAATTACGAATCGTTGGCACTACTCACCATCGTCATAGGAATCCTGGGGTATTTTTATAGTAAGTCAAAAAAACCTTATCAAGTGGACCGCAAGAAGACAGCTTCCATAAGCTTCAAGCGGGTGCTTCTGACTGTCGCTCCATTTGGAATATGTCTGGCCTTGGGTGGTCTTGGTTTTGGGAGTATCTCAACCTTTATGACGCTGTATTATGAGCATTTCAATTGGCAGAATGGGGCGGCATGCTTGACAGTCTTTGGTATTTTCTTTATTCTGACGAGACTTGTATTCAATAAGGTGATTGATCAATATGGTGGTTTAAAAGTTGCCTTAGTCAGTCTTTTTGTCGAAACATTGGGTCTCCTGGTCATTGCTTTGTCTGTCCATCCCTTATGGACACTTGTCGGAGCCGCACTGACAGGCCTGGGCTTTTCACTTGTTTTCCCTGCTCTTGGTGTGGAAGCAATAAAAAGGGTCGACCAGAGCCAGCAGGGGTCGGCATTAGCCGCTTACGGATTATTTATCGATATCTCCTTAGGAATTACAGGGCCGCTGATCGGTTTTGTAGCCAATAATGTCGGTATGAGTAGTATCTACCCCTTCAGCGCCATTATGGTGTCCATCGGTTTGGCAGTAGTGGGAAATTTATGCTATAATCAACGGACAAAGCTTGCCTAATCCGGCAAGGCCGGCAGTGAAAAGCTGTAAAAAAATAAAATCCCCACCTGTGCCCATTGGATAACTGAAATGATAGAATGGGATATGCAAAATCGAATTAAAAAAGGGCCATCCAATTGTGGATCACCCTTTTTAATAACGTATATTTTTAGGTTAGTTTTCAATGCTTGGCACCGCAACGACTTCATTCGTATCAGCGTTGTAATCTATGCCATCAAAATTAAAACCAAATAGATTGAAAAACTCATTACGATAACCTTCAATATCGGAGATTTCAGCTAAATTTTCTGTAGTTGCTTTCTCCCATAATGCCGCTACTTCTGCCTGAACATCTTCACGCATTTCAAGATCATCAACGCGAATTCTGCCTTTATCATCAAGCAACACCTTGCCGTCCGCTGTATAAAGACGTTCTGCAAACAAGCGTTGCATTTGCTCGATCGTACCTTCGTGGATTCCTTTCTCCTTCATCACCTTATACAATAGAGAGATATACAAAGGTACTACAGGAATTGCTGAACTGGATTGCGTAACCAAAGCTTTGTTAACAGAGACATATGCGACACCATGAAGATCACTTAAGATCGCATTGATAGCAGGTACAGTACCTTCTAAATCGTCTTTCGCACGTCCGATCGTTCCGTTACGGTAGATCGGATAAGTCAGCTCAGGTCCAATATAAGAGTAAGCAACTGTCTTCGCTCCATCAGCCAAAACGCCGGCAGCTTTCAGATCTTCGATCCAGAATTTCCAGTCTTCCCCTCCCATTACTGCAACCGTATTCACGATGTCTTCCTCATTTTCTATGGGCTGGATCGTAATATCCGAAACAACGCCTGTATGGAAGTCTACCGTTTTATTGGTAAAAGGCTCTTGTATAGGTTTCAAAACAGATGCATGCGCAACACCTGTTTTGGGATGCGTACGGCGTGGAGAAGCTAAACTGTATACCACTAAATCCACCTGTCCCAAATCTTTTTTGATCAGGTCAATGGTCTGTTTTTTTATATCATCTGAAAATGCGTCACCATTGATGCTTTTGGCGTATAATCCGGCTTCATGGGCTTCTTTTTCAAAAGCTGCGGAATTGTACCAACCAGCCGTCCCCGGTTTACCTTCTGCCGCAGGTTTTTCAAAAAATACACCGATTGTAGCAGCTCCAGAACCAAATGCTGCAGAAATCCGAGATGCAATACCAAATCCTGTGGAAGCACCGATCACCAGTACTTTCTTTGGACCATTCGCGATCTCACCCTTTGATTTCACGTATTCAATTTGATTTTTAATGTTTTGCGCAGCCCCTTGTGGATGCGAGGTTAAACAAATAAAACCTCTAGTTCTTGGTTGTATAATCATCTTGATTAATTTTCTTACTACTTGTTTTATTGATTAGGCAAAATAAGGAATTTTAAATGAGAAAATCGCCATAAAAATCAATTACTTTTTGTTTCATTTCCAATTAAACGGGCATTTGCTTACTTTCACAGCAGGAAATATACACCGCATTCATTTTATTTATGCCAACCCAATTTACAATAAAAAACAATAAAAAGACGGCACTTTTTTTAGGAATATTGGCCGCGTTATTTTTCGCAAGCACCTTTGTCCTAAACCGTATCATGTCCGTTTCGGGAGGAAGCTGGCAGTGGACAGCATCCTTGCGCTTTCTGTGGATGCTTCCCATCTTGTTTGTTATTGTATTGATCAGGGGCAATTTAAAACCACTCTTTTATGCGATCAAAACCTCCCCCTTGCAGTGGCTGCTATGGAGCACGATAGGTTTTGGTCTGTTTTATGCTACGCTGACATTTGGCGCAAGCTTCGGTCCTTCCTGGCTGGTGGCCAGCACCTTTGAATTTACCATTATCGCAGGAATGTTTATTGGGTTATTAATGGAGAAAAAAGGGCATCGAAAAGGGATATCCAAAGCCTCGCTGCTGTTTTCGGTTATTATTTTCCTTGGCATTGTGCTAATGCAGGTTTCCGAGGCACGGGCAACCTCCGTAAAATCCATGCTTTTGGGTACTATCCCAGTATTGATCGGAGCAATCGCTTACCCGCTGGGAAACCGTAAAATGATGCAAATTGCAGGAACCAAACTGGATGCCTTCCAACGCACCCTGGGCATGACTTTATGCAGCATGCCTTTTTGGCTACTGCTCAGCATCTTCGGTTACCTGGATAAAGGAGGACCTACGGAGAGTCAGCTGCTGCAAACTCTGATGGTAGCCATCTTTTCGGGTGTGATTGCCACACTCCTATTCTTTACAGCGACAGATATCGTCCGCACCGACCCTAAAGCACTCGCCGCAATAGAAGCTACACAGGCCATGGAGGTGATCTTTACCTTGTTGGGCGAAATCATTTTATTACAGGCCGCACTTCCAAATAGTTACTCCTGTGCAGGAATTGGTCTGGTTGTCATTGGAATGCTATTGCATAGCCGTTTGCATTAGCATCAAAACAGATTACATCAATTTTCATCTCCATATAAGGTCTTACTGATTTTACTTAAATTAAGGCTGTTCGCCATAGCAGAAAAGATCTCGTAATAGGTACCCTTCTGCATATAGAGATCTTCATGCTGTCCCTGCTCCACGACATGCCCCTTCTCCATAACCACAATGGCATTTGAATCTATAATCTGGGAGATGCTATGCGATACAATAATCACCGTTCGATCTTTCTTGATTGCGTCCAAGCTATTTTTAATCTGCTCCGTAGCAATGGCATCCAGATTTGCCGTAGGTTCATCCAGAAAAATAATAGGCGGATTTTTTAGGAACAGCCTTGCGATCGCAATGCGCTGCTGTTGTCCACCGGAAAGTAATTGCGCATCCGAGTCATATCCCTTTGGCAGTTCCATAATCTGCTGATGGATATATGCTTTTTTCGCCGCTTCCATAATTTCCTCCCGCGAGCTTCCCATCTTGCCATATTCAATATTTTCAAATATTGTTCCTTTAAAAATATGGTTACGCTGCAGCACCATACCGATATGTTGCCGTAGAAATGCCGTATCATAATCCGCCAGATCAACGCCGTCCAGCAAGATCCGGCCTCGTGTAGGCTCGTAGAATTTGTCCAGCAAATTGATAATTGTACTTTTCCCTGCGCCGCTTAATCCAACTAATGCTGTAATTTCATTGGGTTTAATTTCAAAATTGACATCTTTTAAAGCCTGCGTCCCGTTAGGATATTCAAAGAAGACATGGTTCAGCGCCAAATGTCCGCGAATTTGCGCTGGCCGATAAGTCCCTTTTGATTCGATCTGATCATCGGATTCTAAAATCTCAAAAAAGGATTCTGAATAGATCAGGGCATCATTTACTTCATCGTAAATACGGTGCAGCTGGCGGATGGGTGCCGAAACATTGTTAAATAGCATGATATGAAACATAATCGCTCCAATCGTAATTTGTCCGGATAGAACCAAATAGGCCGTCAGCACGATAATGCCAACGACAGCAATCTGCTCCACAAAATTTTTGATACTATCATAGAAGAAACTTGTTTTTCGGGTCTGCATCTGGTTTTCCGTCATTTCATATTGAATCTTTTCGTGTCGCTTCGCCTCTTCGGGCTCCCGCACAAAAGATTTGATGACAAGAATTGAATCGATCAGACCGATAATCCGATTATTTTTTGATTCACGGTATTTGCGCATCTGCCGCCTAAAACCCGTTAGTTTAGAAGCCTGTGTCTGACCGATATAAAGATATAAAGGAATGACAGCAAGCCCTACCAAGCCAACGTATACATTGGCGTAGAACATACAGACCAGGGCAATGATGGCGTTGGCAAATAAGGGGAGAATATCAATAAAGAAGTTTTGTACTAAACGTGTCAATGAGCTGATCCCTGAGTCGATACGTGTCGCCAGCTTGCCACTTTCATTATCTGCTGATGTATAAAAAGCGAGCTTATAGGTCAAAATACGACTGACAATGGATTGCGAAAAATCACGTGCAATATAAATACGAAGCTTTTCCCCGTAAAATTTCTGTCCAAACTGCACCAATGCATAGACAATTTCCTTGAGCAATAGTACCGCGCTGATGATCCCGACAATGTACATCCCCTTTGACAAGGGTTCCTTGGCCACCATCAAGGCGTTGATGGTATCTACCGTATACCGCAAAATAAAAGCATTGATCTGTGCAGCAAATGATCCGACAACGGTCAAAAGCAAGGTATAAACAATCAATTTACGGTAAGGACGTGCAAAGGGGATAATTTTTTTAAACAGCTGTGGAATGGTCATAAAGAAAGATTTACGATGTGCAAGTAACAAATAAGCACTATGCATTGTTTAAAAATAAACAGAAAAAATGTAAACCTACCGTCCGAGACCGAAATACTGACACAAAAAAGTCGCATCATAACCATGATACGACTTTTATTCGTAGTGCATTAACTTTGGACTAACCAAAAATGCGGTTCAATACCTTAGCCAGACGCAATCCACCTTTTAACAGACATTGTTCCATCGTATCTTTATTTTGATAAACATACGAATAAGACAAATTTGCATTATTGGCAACATCAGCATAAATCTTCTCAGCGAGCTGATTGGATTCGTACAGCCAATTAGACAGTTCGCCCGCGGCCAATTGCTCATTCTCCTTTTTTCCGTTGACATCCAATACCGTTGCATATTCGGTATAGCTATACTTCTCATTATCCACAAGATCACTGTCCCAGACACGGTGAATATTGGATTTTTTCCCAAACCAGCTTACCTCGATCTTGTTACCGCCCTGATCTTCTGCACGGCTGACATGCATGGGCTGGTGAGCATCTCCCAGGATATGGATCAAGAAATAGAGATTTTGTTTCTGCTCGTCCAGCGAAATATTTTTATCAGCAAAAGACTGTTCGATACGTATTGCCATTTTGTATAAATTCTCATCAGCCGAATTTTCAAGTCCCTGCTGAAACGTTGCCCAGGGTAAATTTGAATTTAAATTTATGAAATGCGCATTGCCTAATTTCTTAAATTCAGGATTCGGATCCGACTTGATAAAGTCCCCCCAATTTGCCCAGTATGCCAGCTTTTGCTGTCCAATGATTTTTCCGATATTCTTTTTTGCTTTTTTGTTCAAATGACGCTCTGCTATTTCGGCGACGACGCGGTGCCCAATGGTCCCCCAGGCAAATACCGATGAAAGCTGAAAGCACAAAGCTACAGCCAACAGACCCTTAATCACTTTTTTCATTGTTATATTTATTTTATTGTAATTATTTAAAGATATCGAATGCGTATTTTGCCGAAGACCAGAACTCATCTAACGCGATCATCCGTGGTTTAAAGAAAGCGATCAGTTCTCCCCATTCCGTTTCCTTAAAAATGCTATGGCCGGCTAAGGTTTTATAGATCTGGCAGTAGGGCTTGCCATATGCGTCATAACTATCCATATCCCATTCCCAATCTTCCCCAAGGATAGCATGAAGCAGCGCTTTATACTGCATGAACTGCTCCGCCATTAATGTGCGGATTCCGGCATCCGCATGTGACCAGATAATCGCAATTTTCGCAGTATTTTTATCCGCATCCATCTTAAAATACAAATGCCTGACGCCGGTCTTATAGTTAATCCAATTGACTTTTTCGCCGTCTGCAGCGGCGTGCAGGGACATGAATTGCCCAAATTTGGTCCAGAACAGCTGTTTCAATTGCTTTACTTCTTCTCTTGAATACACAAATACAATTTTTAAGTCAACAAAATTAAGAAAATAGCGCGGTATGCCTAAACCATATTGGTATTAAAATTGTTGTTTTATCAACAAACAAATCCAAAAGATGAATATAGACAAGAAAAAATCGCTCTTACTGCTGACCGCTGTGGCGTTGGGAACGGTGGCATACAATGCGTTAAAGCCCGTTATCTCCCGTCCGGATGTAGTAGATCCTTTTGATTTAGATAAATACCTCGGGAAATGGTTTGAAATTGCACGGCTTGACTTTCGCTGGGAAAGAGGGCTCAGTCAAGTTTCGGCAGAGTATACCAAGAATAAGGATGGAACAATCCGGGTCAACAATCAAGGTTACTCGGAGGAAAAAGAACGCTGGAAACAGTCCATCGGAAAAGCTAAGTTTGTCAACAGCTCCCACGAAGGTGCATTGAAAGTGTCATTCTTTGGCCCATTCTACAGTGGTTATCATATTGTAAAAATAACTCCCGACTACAGCTATGCCCTTGTGTTTGGAGACAACCTCGATTACATGTGGATTCTGGGCAGAAATACCGAGATTCCGGACAAGATCAGAAATGAGTTTCTCACCTATGCTTTACAATGTGGCTATGAAACCGGCAATCTGGTCTGGACAAAGCATTAATCAAAAATTGGCGCGAGTACCTGGTAATTGAGCGTTGGATCCTGGGCTAAAACATCAGCGATCTCTTGAAGATCTTGCTGATTGATCGCATTTTTTATTCCTGCATTATACAGACTCGCGAGAAATAGCGCGGCTTCACGCTTTTCAACTAACGCCAAGATAGCGCTTCCAACATAGAAATTGAGAACAGATGCAGCGTAGTCACCAAATATATGGAAACCAAAATCACCGTTTTTTTGTAATGCATGGCGCATCATTTTCTCAAAATCCGAACGCAATGTTTCTTTTGTTGTATCTTTCATAACGAAAACTAAATATTGTGCAGCATATTCGCTCTGTTGGGCAAAGGTGCAAAAAAAATCCCAAACAATGCCGTGTGAAAAGCATTGTTTGGGATGATAAAACGATTTTGACCTTAGCAATTAAAGTGCCTCAGCGTGCTGAGAAACGTCCAAACCAAGTTCCTCATCTGTTTCTTCTACACGTAAAGGAGAAATTAGATCCGTTATTTTTAACAGTACTAAAGAGCCTACGAAAGCAAAGAAAGATACTGCAAATAAAGCTACCGTATGCACAAAGAATAACTTAGTTTCTCCAAAAAACAAGCCATTGTCAACAACCAATGGATTTACATTATGGTGTGCAAATACACCCGTCAGCACCATTCCTACCATACCACCTACACCATGACAAGGAAACACGTCCAATGTATCATCGATGCTGGTTTTGCTCCTTAAATAGACAACTAGATTACTAATCAATGCAGCGACTAATCCAATGACCATGGCATGTGGAATGCTCACAAATCCTGCTGCTGGCGTAATTGCTACCAGTCCCACAACTGCACCGATACAAGCCCCCATCGCTGATGGTTTTTTACCGCGGATGATATCCACAAATATCCAAGCCATTGCAGCCATTGCCGAGGCTGTAGTTGTGGTTGCAAAGGCGTAGGCTGCTAACGAGTTGGCACCTCCGGCCGAACCTGCATTAAATCCGAACCAGCCAAACCACAACAAAGCAGTTCCTAAGATCACATAACTAATACGTGCTGGATTATGTGTCTGTGATTTACGGCCTTTTAAATAAATTGCAGCAGCCAATGCCGCCCAGCCTGCTGACATGTGCACAACAGTGCCGCCGGCAAAATCAAGTACACCAAATTTTGCCAAAATTCCTTCCGGATGCCAGGTAGCATGCGCCAATGGCATATAAATAAAGACACCGAACAAGATAATAAACAACATATAAGAGTTAAATCGAATACGCTCAGCAAATGCACCGGTAATGAGTGCAGGCGTAATGATCGCGAACTTCAGCTGAAACATGGCGAATAAGACCAATGGTATGGTCGGTAATGCACCCCAAGCGACATTCCCTAAAGTACCTTTCATCATAAAGAAGGTGCGTGGATCACCTATAATTCCGCCGATATCATCACCAAAGGCTAAACTGAATCCAACAATAACCCATAGGATCGTCATCAGGCACATACAGATAAAACTCTGCATCATCGTTGAGATCACATTCTTTTTACTGACCATTCCCCCGTAAAAAAATGCCAAGCCGGGCGTCATAATCAACACCAATGCTGAAGAGGTCAATAACCAGGCTGTATCCCCCGTGTCAAACTCTACTTTATCCAATGCAGATAAATCTATCGAAGGAAATACAAGTCCTAATACGCCCAAAAGTACCAGAACAAAGAGTGGAATAATTTTTTTCATTTTTTTAAACTGATTAGTGTTTATTAATACGTCAATAAATTTTAAATAAAATACAAAAACAAAACAAAAACCCTTTCTTACTTATTGTTTTGACAAATATAAACTCTTTTTGTTGAAAAATTACTATCAAATATTATTTTTTATGATATTTTTTACATAATTTCACAGAAAACAAAAACAAAACCACAAAAACCTATAAAAAAAACAAATAAAAATCAACCAAAATTCAAACAGATTAAACTTAAAACCTTATCAACATGAAAAAAATCTTAACAATCATCATTTTTTCAATAATTTTCATACAAAAATCAAAATCACAAGAAGAAAACAAAGAAAAACCTATTGAAATATCCGGATCTGTGGATACTTACTGGAAATATGATTTCCAAAACAAGCCTAATATCAACACCTATTTTACGGAGGATAATAATTCAGTCTCCATCGGAATGGTTGACCTCGCAGTAAAGAAACATTTTAAAAAGGCTTCTTTTGTAGGAGAACTCTCCTTTGGCCCACGTGGACAATATCGTTCTATTATTAATGGAGACGGCCAGCCGGGTGATGATAAGAACAGCTTTCACATTCAGAATTTATATGTAGGCTATGATCTTACCGACAAACTGAATCTTACTGCCGGATTCATGGGCACATTCGTGGGATTTGAAGTCATCTCTCCCACTTACAATTTTCATTACTCCACTTCCTATTTATTCGGAGCCGGCCCTTTTCAGGATGCAGGTCTGAAAGCGACTTATAGTTTTTCTGACAAATTTGCGTTAATGGTCGGTATATTTAATGACTGGAATGTTTATCAAGATCTGAACGGGGTCTCACATATTGGCTCACAACTAGCGTATAGACCTAACGAGAAAGGCAGCTTCTACTTAAATTTCCTAAGCGGGTCTTCTGTTGGGGGCAAAGAAAACTACAGCTCGGGCACGCTTGTGGATTTTGTAGGAAATTACGATTTCACACCAAAATTCTATCTTGGTGTAAACGCCACACATTATAAACGAAGAGCCGAAGGCGGATACACCGGAGTAGCTCTCTATCCAAGAGTTCACCTCTCAGAACATTTCGGAATAGGATTGCGTGAAGAGTTCTTCCAAACGCACAAAGAAGAAGCCAATGGTATTCCAAGGTCCAATATGTTAGCCACCACATTGACCGCTGAATACAATTACCATGGTTTCAAATTCATTCCCGAAATAAGAATTGATAAAAGCAATACCGAAAAATTCGTTAAGAATGACCTATCTCCGACAAAATCAGCCGGCCAGTTTTTATTAGCCTGTGTATATAGCTTCTAGATCAGCGATGCAACACTTTATTCTCCGCTTAATACCCATAAAATGAGTTCAAATTATCTCGAAATTGATATAATTCCATAAAATACCAACTATTAAACAGAAAAAGCGGATTCTTTAGGATCCGCTTTTCTATCTTACATTTTTTACGCAAACTTATATTGCTAACCTCAGCTCCATGTTCAATCCACATCACCGGACACTGACAGAGACATGCCGATCTAAAATCCGGTCAGTTTCCGGAGCATCGGCTGCGTATTTCGCAAATTGTGATCCATAGCCTTCCGCTCCGACGACCTGTTTAGAGAGCCCCGCCTTATCCAGATAATCTTTCACAGCATTTGCCCGATCCAATGATAATTTTTTGTTGAAATCTTCATTTCCGGTTTTATCGGTATAACCACCAATTTTCACATTAGCCGTTGGAAAGGCTTTGAGTATTTCTGCCAAATTACTAAGTTGGACCTGGCTTTCAGGTAAGACCTTTGCAGTACCGGTTTCAAAATTCAGGTTATCAAAATCAAACCAGGTATTTTTCAGAGAATCTTCGCCCAAGGATTTATAATCGGATTTTAAGAACTGAACCAATTGGTCTTCTATTCCGCTTTTAAACGCTCCTAACTTTGCACCATTTGGCAGCGCCACATCCAAGCGCTCACGATCAATTTCGCTAGACGGGCCGCCTTCCGCTATATTTCCTGAATCTAACTGTACTTGATTGACACTGGTATCCGAAGATCCCTCTTTTTTATCACTACTACAGCCCTTGCCAAATAAAAACCAAAGAAGCGCAATGACAATTAACGCAATTAAAATCTTCCACCATCCACCACCTGAAGAGTTTGTTGATGCAGCACTTGCTTTGACAGCATCTGCTCGGGGTAATGCCAAAGGTTCCTTATGCGCCCCTAACTCTGTAGCCGGGTTAATAACAGGCGAATCTTGATGATGTTCGACATTTTTTACAATCTCTTCAGCGGGGTTTTCAGGCACGACTGTTTCGGGTTCCGAAAAATGATCACCATCAAATAGTTTTCCAAAAGCGCCTAAACTCAGACCAGCAGGGATAGCAGCAGCAAATGCAGTCTTATTCTCTTTTAATGTTTGACTTATTACACTTGCATCCCAGTGTTGCCCCTTATTCGTCAAGCTGGAGAATATAGCTGGTAGCGAGAAGCGCATCAATTTGTGAACTGAGTCTGCACTAAAGCCTAGATAGCCCGCAATGGTACCTATCACAGTCTCTAACCCACCACCAAATATAGAAGTCAAGATATTGCTATTGCCCGAACCTTCCGAGACTAATTCTTGGCCCTCTACGTCTCCATCATTTGTCCGATCACCTAAAAATTGATTAGGGTCAAAATTCGAAAAATGCTGTTTTCCTTGTTCCAAAATTGCCGCCATTCCACCACCATTATCGGACTGTTGACTCAAGCCTAATAACAGGGCAGGAACAACAACGTTCAAGCCCTGTTTTACCTGTTCATGATCTTGGTTTAAGCTTTGTCCGAACCGAGTAAGAATCTCGTCATTAAAAAAGTCTTTAGTTGATTTTAAAAGCTGATTTTCCATAACCTTAGTTTATTTATTGTTTATATGATAAAACATTAACAAACAAAGGCTTAAATTGTTCAAATCAAACTAAGGCTGTCAAAAGTCTCCGGACAGCCACTTTGGCACGACGAATTCTTCAGCGAGATGAGCCAACTGATAATTTTGCCAATTATCTTTTTTGATCCATTGTAGTTCTTCCAATTCTGCCTGAGGTACAAAAGAAAACTTTGCCTCAAGTTTTATCAAATAAATATATCCTTCAACCAACGTATCAACTTCATTTACAGCCTTCGTGCTGTGCAGCCCCATAAACCGCAAGACCATACCACTTGCATCAAATTGCAACTCTTCACCGAGCTCTCGAATCAAAGCCTCTACATCACTTTCTCCGGCAGCAATCTTCCCTCCGGGCAATTGAAAATATTTTGACCCCTTCTTTCTAACCATCAATAAGTCTCCGTCAGGACCAATCATCATTGCTGAACAAATCACAATCTTATGCATACTATTACTTAATATTACAAAACTAACTTTTTATCAATCATTTAAAAAATGTGTTTTATTCTTATATTTAAAGAATAAAACAACAATTTATATAATCCATATATGAATAAAGGATTAACACGCCTCGTATTTAGCCTATTAGTTCTAGCGTTGGGTTGCCAGCAGGAAAAGAAAAGTACAGTACAAGAAGAGCGGCCGCCTAAGCATCAGGAAGCTGCTCACACTAAAAAGCAGGAAGAAAAGCCAAAGCCAGTGACAGCAGATGATATCGTTATCAAAAAAGACCTGCTATACAAAAAATATACACTGGAAGACACTTATCCTTATAAGGACACCACGCGTGGTTTTCAATGGGATAAAATAAAGGAACAGCTGGCTTTTGTGGAGAATTTTCAGCAGACGCCCTCACGCTATGCCGTTCTTCAGAATTATCAGAATGAACAAGGAGAAGCTCCCACGATTAAAGATTTCAAACGAGATGCATACAAACGCGTTGCTGACAGCTTCAATGTGGCTCGCTATCAAGCTGCCCCATTATACGATCCGGCCACGGCCAAACCTGTCCGTTACGGACGTGACGGATGGCTGGTTCGCATACAAGGTGCAGATACCCTAGCTAGAATACCGATTGCAGGCGTATCATTTGACGGAAAATATACGATTCCTAAACGGTATCTACGTCTAATAAGCGATAGTGTGCAATTTAATATTATTAACGTTGTTGACGTCAAAAATCAGAATATCTGCACATTGGAAAAAGTGGACAGAGAATGGCTTGTACGTAGTATGAATCCTATCACCAGTGGCAGGCACAAACCGCCACATGCTCAAGAAACGCCAACAGGGCTTTTTGTAGTACAGGAGCACAAATCAAAAATGTTTTACTATGAAGACGGTACGCGCACCTATGCTGGCTTTGCTCCCTATGCGACCAGATTCACGGCGGGAGCTTATATTCATGGCGTTCCGGTCAATAATCCAAGCGGCAGTATCATCGAATACAGCGAAAGTTTGGGCACGACGCCTAAGTCTCATATGTGTGTCAGAAATGCGTCATCCCATGCTCAATTTGTCTACAAAAGGTCAAAAGACCTTTCCTCTCTCGTAATTGTTATTGATTAACAATATTTAACATTCTGTAAATCAAATATGTATTAACTTTAATAATTATTTTTGTAAACATCTACACAGAAAAAGGGAGGAGAATGGGAAATACGTTTATGTTTCTTTTAATGGCATTAAATACAGCTTTGTCAACGAAAGAAGATTTAAAAACAACAAATCAACAGACCAACATCCATCATATAAATGTAGAACGTCAACGTACAGAAGTTGATTCTTTATATGATGAAATGAATTTAAGCCCGGTATTAAAATACGAGGCGTTCCGACAAGCAATGGAAGGCAGAAAAGAGCTATCCATGAACAACAGAGATATTATGACAGTCATTGACTTTTCCCTGGCATCCACGGAAAAAAGACTTGTTGTGCTTGATCTGGTCAACAAAAAGATACTTTTTAATACCTTGGTATCTCACGGTAAAAATAGTGGCGAAAACTATGCCACAAATTTTTCAAATCAGCAAGAATCCTTAAAAAGCTCCTTAGGTTTTTTTGTCACCGAAAACACCTATAATGGAGAAAATGGCTACTCGCTGGTGCTGAATGGCCTTGAGGAAGGAATAAATGATAATGCCAAAGCACGGTACGTGGTCATGCATGGCGCAGATTACTGCAGTACTGGAACAATTTCAAGCTTGGGAAGATTAGGTAAAAGCTATGGCTGCCCGGCAGTACCCCGGGAATATGCTGCACCAATAATCAATACCATTAAGGATGGCACCCTGTTATTTATCTATGCAGATAATCAGGAATATCTTGCAAAAACGCATTTGATCCATCAACCAAATGTATTAATGGCGCAATTCAGCCGTCAACAACGGCTTGAAAACACAGATGAGGGTTAAAATAACAAAAGGCTGATGAACATCAGCCTTTTTCTTTTATACAGTATTTTAAATGACCTAAACAGCGCAAACCTGACGCCCATTTGTAAACCTTAGGATTTATGCTTTTTCTTAAATTTTAACATCCAGTCATAAATCGCATCATCGTGAAATAAACGTTCGACGCTACCGTGCGTTCCACCTTTGATCACATTTAAGCTCACATCAGCATCGGGATCGGCCTTTTTTATGGCATTCATAATTTTTCTGGACTCTGAAATTGGTACAGCACGATCAGCTGTTCCATGATGCAGCCAGATAGGTACCTGGCTCAGGTTGGAAGCATATTGGCTCGATCCGCCACCACAGATCGCCACGGCAGCCGCAATACGGTCCGGATATTTTCCGGCAACATCCATGGTACCGTACCCCCCCATACTCATTCCACATACATAAATACGATCTGGATCAGCATGATAATGCGCGATAACATAATCGACAATTTCGATCACTTTATCTGGATCCCATCCGCCACGGGATTGGGGAGCAACAATAATTCCGGGCACCTCCTGCCCCTTATTAATGGCATATAACACCCCATAGCGTTTGACACGATCTAAATTTGTACCCGATAAGCTCCGGCCATGCAAAAACACAAAAACAGGCTGCTTTTCAGATGCCGCAGTATCCCGGTCGGCATCTTTCAATAAAAAAGGATAAGCTGTTTCCCCTTTGATTGCTTGTATTTCTTGTGCATTTAACTTCGTAAAATACAGAAAGAAAACACATAAACACAGGTAAATTTTATGCATAAATTTAATTTATCAACGATTACTTAGCTTAATTTTGGAAGACTAAAAATACAATTAAATGATTTTTACCGACCGCATTTAACAACTTTTAACATTTCAGTATCATCCAGCGATACCATTTTAAACCTACGCCAGCATAAATTTAGACGGATATGCAATTATAATTGCATATCCGTCTAAATTTATCTTAGTTTGTACTATCTGGTAAAAATTAAGGGCTCATCATGAAAATACTACATACTGCAGATTGGCATTTAGGAAAGCGATTGGACAGCTTTTCCCGCATGGATGAACAACACCTGGTCATGGAGGAGATTATCCAAATAGCAGACCAACAAGAGGTGGATCTGGTGCTTATTGCTGGCGACCTTTTCGACAGCTTCAATCCCGGTGTAGAAGCCATCGAGCTCTTTTACAAAACCATCAAACGACTGGCAAAAAATGGTATGCGCCCTGTAGTCGCTATTGCAGGGAACCACGATTCACCACATTTGATCGATGCGCCGGATCCGCTAGCGCGGGCCTCTGGCATTATCCTTATCGGTCATCCCAATACCCTTGTCACGCCGTTTACAGCGGAAGGTTTCGCCGTTCTACATTCAGACAAAGGTTTTATTGAGCTTCGTATTGACGGTCATGACTATCCTATCCGAATACTGCATACCGCGTATGCCAACGAGATCCGCCTCAAACAATACCTCGGGGAAGAGAAAGAAGTTCAATTAAATAGAGCGCTCGCAGAAAATTGGCGAAAGCTGGCTGAAGCCTATTGTGACGACAGGGGTGTCAATATTCTGACGGCACACCTCTATATGAATAAAATTGGCACACCGCTGATCGAAGAACCTGATGGAGAAAAACCCATTAAAATTGGAAATGCTGACCTGATTTATTCCGAATCTATCCCCGATCAGATTCAGTATACGGCATTGGGCCATATCCATGGATTCAAAAATATCGGTTCCGCGCAAAAGCCTGTTGTATACGCTTCATCACCGCTTTGCTATAGTTTTGCCGAAGCAGGACAGACAAAGTATGTCAACATCGTCAATGCTGTACCAGGCAAAGACGTCACATACGAACAAATTGCACTCCGCCAAGGAAAACCGCTGGTCCGAAAATCGTTTGCGGATATTGGCCAATGTATCACTTGGCTGTCCGAAAACCCCGAAACATTCGTGGAGTTAACCCTAAAATCGCAAACATTCCTGAAAGCTGAAGACCGTAAACTGATTTATCAGACGCATTCAGGAATCGTCTATTTAATCCCTGTTGTTCAACATGATCAACAAAATACGCTGGATACAAAAGAAATTAATCTGACCCAAGATATCGCCACACTATTTGGGGATTATTTTAAATCCAAAAATGCCAACCAGGCGCCCAATGAAGATATTCTTAACCTCTTTCGCGAAATACTAAATTCTTAAAGCCCATGATCCCTTTAAAGTTAATTATAGAAGGCATATACTCTTACCAAGAACGTCAGACAATAGATTTCACCGCGTTGACAGATGTTGGACTTTTTGGGATCTTTGGCGCTGTTGGCTCGGGCAAATCTTCAATTTTGGAAGCAATTACCTATGCCTTATATGGCGAAACCGAGCGCTTAAACGCTCGGGATAGGCGGGCCTATAATATGATGAACCTGAAATCAAACCGTTCGTATATCGAATTGGATTTCATCAACTTCGATAACCGCACGTTTAAGATCACCCGTGAATTCAAACGGAACTCCAAAAATTTTGAAGATATCAAATCGCCCACCGTAGTATTGTACGAAAACATTAATGAACAATGGATTCCGATGGAAAGCAGTAACACACAATCCATCATTGGATTAAGCTACGAAAATTTCAAAAGAACAATCATTATTCCCCAGGGACAATTCAAAGAATTCATTGAACTGGGTGCGAAAGAACGCACCGATATGATGAAAGAAATCTTTCAGCTCCACCGCTTTGATCTGCAGGACAAAGTAGCGACACTTTATAAAAAAAATCAGTCTGAACTGGACCAGCTCAATGGCCAGCTGATCAGCTATGAAGAGGTCAACAGCGAGCATATCCTGGCAATAAGGGACAAGCTGCAGGGGGAACGGGAATCTTTTATATTGGCTCAGGATAGCAACAAGCTTCTTCAGGAAAAATTCCAGCGCCTCAAAAATATCAAAGAGGATTTCTTACAACTGCATAAAATGAAATCTCAATTTCAACAGCTAATAGATCAGCAGGCAGAAAAAGAACATCTACGCCAGCGTATGATCCGCTTTGAAGAGGCATATACAAATTTTTATCATAGCCTACAGTCACAGGACAAATTGAAGCAGGAAAATAGGTATGAACACAGCAGACTGCAGCGCGAGGAAGCAAAGTCCAACGATATCCAGCAGCTTACTCAACAGTTATCGCTGCAGCTTCAACAAGTTAAACTCCAGTACGAAAGACTATCTGAACGGCGCATCAGTGAGTTGGATCTGGAACTTATTCTGCAGCTGATCACTTTTTCATCAGAGATAAAAGGGCTAAAAGAAAGCGCAGAGAAAGGACGGAATTTTGTCAGGGAAGCCAAAGAACAGCAAATACAAAGTAAGACCAGTATTCAAGAAACGGAAGCCTTACTCCTTCGTCTGAAACAATCGAAACCTTCTGCAAATGAGCTGATGGAACTGGGTCAATGGTATACAAGACAGCAGGCGATTCTCCAACAGGAAGCTGAACTCCATCAACAACTTACTGAGCTGAAGACTACTATAGCCGATCTGAACGATAATTTGCGACGCCGGGGCTTCGATGCTGTCGAATTTGAATCCAAGTACAACAGCGAATTACTAACCCTTGAGACCAGGCTCAGCGCACTAAACGACGAGAAAGCACATCTTCTGTTACAGCAAAAGCTAACACATTTTGCCGAGAATCTGAGCGCAGGCTCCCCCTGCCCTTTATGTGGAGCCCTGGAGCATCCAGCTATCGCTGAAGGCATCGACATTACCCAAGAACTTGCTGACAATCGTGATGCCATCGCGGAAATCACTGGGGCGATAAAATCCAGGACCGATCAGAAATTCGAGATCGAAAAACTCTTGCTTCGCCTGCAGTCACTTGAGGCGCAGCAAAATGATCTTACAGAAAAGAGCCGTGCACATGAATCGCTTAAATCCAATCACCTGCTTCAGTTTACCTGGAAGAATTACAGCAGTGCTGACGAGTCAGTTTATACGCAGAAAAAACAGGAACTTACCAGCATTGAAGCTCAGATCGTGGCAACAGAGCAAATCTTAACCAACCGGCAGCTGGTATTGGCGGATTTAGAGAAAAAACTGGACAAAGCGAACAATAGATTAAATGAACTTGAAGTAAATGAAGCACGAAAACAGACCCAGATTAATCAAAATATTGGACACCTTAAACATTTAAAGTGGCCAGATTACCAGCCCTTGGAACATGCGACTGTCGAAAACCAATATAATACGTTAAAAGCAGAGAACCTCTACATAGAAAAGCACTATAACGAGCTTACGGAACAGCTAAATGGACTAAACAGTCGACTTGCCGCACAAAATAGCTTAGTACAATCTATTCAGGATCGGATTAGTAAAATTGATACCGAGATAGTACAAGCTGAAGCGGTTATCGAGCAACTTCTGAAAGTTTCTCCTTTCAACACAATAGATCAGGTGAAAGAAACTTTAGCTGAGAACTTACCAGTTCAGCAGATCCGAGCTGAACTTGAGCAATTTCAGATCAAATTTGAAACCCTGAAAGCACAAATTGCACAGTTAGACAAAAAGTTAGTTGATAAAGTGTACGATGAAGCATTTTTTTTACAGCAAGAAACTGCATTGGAACAAAATTCTCATCAGCTAAAAATTCTTACGGAGAACGTCGCTAAATATGAGCAGGAACTGAATCAGCTGGAAACTGCTTTTGAAAAAAAAGAAATTTTACTACACGAGCAGGCAAGGCTAGCGCTACGGAATGATGATCTGAAACAACTGTTCAACCTATTTAAGGGTGCGGGATTCGTGCAATACGTATCATCAATCTATTTACGTCAGCTCTGTGATCACGCGAATATCCGCTTTCACCGGATGACCCGCAACCAGTTGAGCTTACATATTAATGAAAACAATGAGTTTGAAATCATAGACTATTTAAATGAAGGGAAAAGTCGAAGTGTTAAAACGCTCTCTGGCGGTCAAGCTTTTCAAGTCTCCCTGAGTCTGGCGCTAGCCTTAGCCGAAAGTGTGCAATCTAATACCAAAGCCTCAAAAAACTTCTTTTTTATTGATGAAGGTTTTGGTACTCAAGATATTGCTTCTGTCAATATCGTTTTCGAAACGTTGCTTGATCTTCAAAAAGAAAATCGGATTGTCGGCATTATCTCCCATGTGGAAGAATTGAAAGAACGGATTCCATTATCGCTTTCTATAGAAAAAGATGAAGAACGAGGTAGTCAAATTTTCATTAATTAATTGCAAATCCAAAAGTAATTTTGTAAATTAGTATAGCGTCAGTAGCCAAAAAACTGGCGCTAATAACCAAAAAGAAAGATTATGGGCTTATTTTCAAATAATAGGAAAGGGAAAGGGTCACATCCTTTTTTTCATAAATCCGCTAGATCAACCGTTCGTTTAGCTGCTGCAACTAATAATCCTTCTACTGCGCATTCGCCGGCGCACTCCACACTCTTCGTCAAGCAGTATGATATTATGACCATTCTAAAGGAAATTCTAATGCCACAAAACCAAAATTAATTTTCACCATAAATACATCCCTTAAGCGACAGTTTTTTTGCTCCGCTCCTATTTTTGTTGGTATCCTGTCCACAACATATAGCAGTATTGATGTACCCAGATTTTTGCAGTTGAAACAATGCTTTAGCCGGATAATCCCCTCCACATCCTATTGATTTACCAATCTCATCGCTTAGATTTGTCGACTTGAAAAAGAAATTAAAAAATCATTGAAATTGTAAAAAAGTAAGTTTAATTTAACAATATAAAACATTTGTAAAAAAATATTGTCATACGATACATAGAAATTAAAGTGATATTTATTCCAGACACATGAAATACAAACAGATCAACAACAATTCCATTAACCAGATCATGCTTATCATCATTATTCTGCTGATATGCATCTTGATATTTACGAATTTATTCTATTATCTTCCCGGCTTTTTGGGCGCAATAACATTATATATCCTCTTTCGAAAAATCAATTTTAAATTGACCGAAGAAAGAAAATGGAAAAAGTCCATCGCAAGTCTTTTATTAATCCTGCTCACGATTGTATTTCTGGTCGGCCCGCTTTATTTACTGATCAATTATATGGTCCCTCAGGTAACTGATGCAATCAGCAATAAAGATGAGATTATGGAAAAATTTGATTCCATTAAAAACTATTTCAAGGATAGTCCATACCTCAGCAGCATTGATCTATCGGATACCGCTTTGATGGGCGGACTCCAGCGGGCAGCAAAGTTTATTCCAAATATCCTGAATTCCGTTGCCGAAGTTGGTGTCAATGTTTTGGTAGCCTTATTTGTACTTTATTTCATGTTGGTAAGCAGCAAGCAGCTAGAACGGACCATATATAATGCCATCCCATTTTCCACAGGCAGTAAAGCAGAGCTATGGAAAGAATTCGATATGATGGTCAAATCAAATGCTATTGGCATTCCGATCCTGGCAATGTGTCAAGGTGTTGTCGCTGGTGTAGGCTATTGGATTTTCGGGCTTGAAAACCCAATTTTTCTGGGTATTTTAACCGCAGTATCGACCATTATCCCCATTTTAGGCACAATGGTGGTCTATCTTCCAGCAGCTGTATTTCTATTGGCAAATGGACAATCCGGCAATGCCATCGGCCTCGCACTATACGGCATCATTATCATCGGGAGTATTGACAATGTCCTTCGCTTTACAATCTTAAAAAAACTGGGCGATGTCCATCCTTTAATTACTGTTTTTGGTGTATTGCTGGGATTAAATTTATTCGGCATGCTTGGATTGATATTTGGACCTCTTATTCTTTCTTGCGTAGGCGTACTCCTTAAAGTCTATAGTAACGAGTTTGGCCGTGGTACACCAGAAATCATCCAATCCACCTCGCTGATAGATCCAAACAGTCCACCTGACATCAAAGATAGATCACAATAAGACAAATCCCAGGACAAATAGCAGTAGCCCGTGTTATTGACATTTAACCAGTAAACTGTCATAACTTAAGATTAGACACTGCATAGTCCCATTTTTTTTATAGTTTTGATCCTTCATTGATTTCGTTGAAGCATGGTTGGCATTCAGCTAAAGTTGAGCTAAAAAGCACATCCTATTGACGAATCTAAAACAATAAAAAATCACGGAAACTGATTTAAAATCAAAGGTAGTCTATGAACAAAAAAATAATCTTAGGAGTAACCGCTGTATTAGCAGCAGCTATACTTTATTCATGTAACAATAAAGGCAATCAAAAGGCAACTGGTACGGAAAGTAACACACCGGAAAATACCGCAGATAGCCAAGATCACGCAGGTCACGATCATGCTGGCCATGACCATTCGCAAGCGAGCCCCGCGCAGTCTTCCGAACCAGCTGCAATTCTTCCTAATTTCACTTTTTACCAACTTCGATCGGGTATACGTGTTAGCAATGAGAACCTTGCTAAAGATAAGAATACCGTTTTTATTTTATTTGATCCGGGATGTAGCCACTGCCAGCATGAAGCAACCGAACTTGAAAAAAATATCGATCGTCTAAAAGATGTAAACATCTTCTACATTTCCATGAATGATCCGGCATTGGTATTAGGCTTCTTCGACAGCTTTGCACCAAAATTGTCTAAATCCTCCAATGTAGAGGTATTGATTGACAAAGATCAAACCTTTATCCAAAGCATACATGTCCCCTCACAATTCCCGGCAAATTATGTCTACGGTGCTGATGGCAAACTAAAAGTACATTGGGAAGGTGAGAAAAATATTAATGAGGTGATAAGCCAATTTCATAAATAAGCTGAAATGCTCAATATAGCGATAAACGGATTTGGGCGTATCGGAAGAAACACCCTGCGCAATATTTTTCTGCGTGAGACTTTTAGTCAGCTGCAGGTAGTTGCCATCAATGATTTGGCGGATACCAAGACTTTGGCCCATTTGTTCAAATATGATTCAGTTCATGGACCTTTCTCCGGCACGGTCACACACGACGAAAATCATATCATCGTGAATGGCCATCCCATTTTGGTAACTAATGAAAGAGATCCGGCCCTACTGCCCTGGAAATCCTTGCATATTGATGTTGTTGTTGAATCTACAGGCCTTTTTACAAGTCGCCAGAAAGCAACACTCCACTTAACTGCCGGAGCCAAAAAGGTAATCATCTCCGCTCCTCCAGCAGACAAAGATATTGCAACAGTTGTATTGGGTATCAACGACAACACGGTGGATCTCTCCGAATCCATTCTCTCGAATGCCTCCTGTACAACCAACAATGTCGCGCCCTTAGTCAAAATATTGGACGACAATTGGGGGATAAAAGATGGATATATCACTACCGTCCACTCCATGACGGGAGATCAAAATCTGCATGATGCACCACACAAAGATTTGAGACGCGCACGGGCAGCCTCTTCGGCGATCATACCGACAACGACAGGTGCTGCCAAGGCGATTACCAACGTCTTCCCGCATTTACAGGATAAATTGGGTGGCGCGGGTATACGTGTTCCTGTATTGAACGGATCATTGACAGATTTCACCTGTACCTTGGAAAAAGAAACAACGGTTGAAGAAATCAACAGCGCCTTCAAAGCCGCTGCGGAAAATGAATTAAAGCAAGTATTGTTTTATACAGAAGATCCAATCGTATCTGTCGATATTATAAACAATCCCTATTCTTGTGTTTTCGATGCCCAATTGACCTCAATTGTTGGCGGATTAGTGAAAGTTGTGGGCTGGTACGACAATGAATTTGGCTATTCCAATCGCTTGGTGGATCTCCTGATTAAGATCGACCATCTCGGTTGATCGCACTTGCTGAAGAACAAAAGGCCCGTATTTTTGAATGCGGGCTTTATGATACAGCACATTCGATATTGAAGCAAGACAGGTAATTAAAGTTCCCTTTCAACCCCCAGACCAAAAAGTGCAAAATCATACTTCACAGGATCGTTAGGATCCAGGAGGCGAAGATTTCCGGTCAGCTCAAGCGCTGTCTTCCAATTAACCTTTTCCAAAGTAATCAGTCCAAATTTTCGTGCAACACGTTCGACATGGACATCACATGGGCAGATGAGATCTTTAGGAGACAGCCGGTTCCAAAGACCAAAGTCAACCCCTTTATTATCCTTTCGGACCATCCAGCGCAGAAACATATTGATACGTTTGACAGTAGACTTCTGGGCTGGGCTACTGATATGTTTACGTGTACGATGTGGATAGTCAGGCAAAGAAAAGAAATACACTTTAAATGCATTGAGCGCCTGTTCCAAATTCACCGCTTCCATGGCTTCCTGTCCCACCAAAAAGGCGTCCTCCAAGGAGGTAAAGTGATTGTAATGGTGTTTAAAAAAAGCAACGAAATAGAGTATATCCGTATCGTTGAACGTACGATGCTTAAAACCAAGCAGGCTTTTTAAGTCCTGCTCCTGATGGTTCATAATAAAATCGTAAGGCGTACCGTCCATTCTTTTGATCAGTTCATTGCATTTGTTAATAATCGTTTTACGTTGTCCCCAAGCCATAATAGCGGCCAGGAACCCTGTAATTTCAATATCATGCTTGGCAGAAAATTGATGTGGAATGGAGATCGGGTCATTGGGGATAAAATTGGGTTGATTATATTCATCAACCTTTTTATCCAAAAAGTCTTTTAAATTAAAATCTACAGTCATTTCCAAATCTATCGTCCTGTCTGTAGTATCCCTTTACAGATGTTTGCAATCAAGCCCGGCCCTTCATAGATAAATCCGGTATATACCTGGACAAGACTGGCACCTGCATCAAGCTTTTCAATAGCGTCCTTGGCAGAATGAATGCCGCCAACACCAATAATCGGGAATGCTTTATTGGATTTTTCATTTAAGTAACGGATTACTTCCGTAGAGCGCTTGGTCAGTGGTCGTCCGCTTACTCCTCCGGCTTCCTTGGTCAATTCCTCCTGGCTCTTTAAACCTTCTCTCGAAATCGTGGTATTTGTGGCAATGACCCCTGCAATCTGTGTCTCCACAACGATTTCCACAATATCATCTAATTGGCTGTCTGTTAGATCGGGAGCAATCTTAAGCAAAATAGGTTTTGAAGCTGGTTTTGCTTTATTCAAGTGCTGTAGGGTATTTAGTATATTTTTCAACGGTTCTTTTTCCTGCAGATCCCTTAGGCCAGGTGTATTGGGTGAACTGACATTGACTACAAAATAATCCACGTAATCAAAGAGTGCATTGAAGCAATAAATATAATCGTTTACCGCCTCTTCGTTCGGTGTAACTTTATTCTTTCCAATATTGCCGCCGATAAGAAGTCCTTTTCGGTCTTTCAGGTTCTTCAAGCGATTTGCGGCCACATCTGCTCCCTGATTATTAAATCCCATACGGTTGATCAGCGCTTCATCCGCCACAAGACGAAACATCCGTGGTTTATCATTTCCCGGCTGAGGTTTTGGTGTAACTGTTCCGATTTCAATAAAACCAAATCCTAAATTAGTCATGTCGGAAATATATTCGGCATTTTTATCGAAGCCGGCGGCTAGACCTACCGGATTTTTAAACTTCAATCCAAACACCTCACGTTCCAGACGAGGATCTTCTACCGTAAAAATAGCATTCAATAATCGCTTGGCACCCCAGATTTTTGAGAAGACATTCAATCCGCCGGTCACCCTATGGTGAGCCGTCTCCGGATTCATTGTAAAGAATATAGGTTTGACTAATTTATACATAATCGCAAAGTTACTCAAACAAGAAGAAATATTCATTACTTTTGTACTTTTGCATTTGAAATGATATCAATAAATAATTTAACATTTGAAATAGGATCCCGTGCGTTGTATGATGAGGCAAACTGGCACATCAAACCAGGTGATAAAGTAGGTTTAATAGGTGCCAATGGTGCCGGAAAATCTACCTTATTGCGGTTAATTGTTGGACAGTATGCCCCAACTTCGGGAACGATTTCCATGGCAAAGGACCTTAAGATCGGTTATCTAAATCAAGATTTACTATCTTACCATTCCGACAAGAGCATTCTATATGTAGCCATGGAAGCGTTCGAACGCCAAAATCAGTTACATGCCGAAATCGAGGATTTACTCGCTAAATTGGAAACTGATTATTCGGACGATATTCTCAATAAACTCAGTGACAGACAGTTGGAATTTGAAGCGCTGGATGGTTACAATCTCGAGTTTAAAGCCCACGAGATCCTGGCCGGTCTGGGTTTTTCAGAAGAAGAACAAAAAAGACCTCTGGCAACATTCTCTGGAGGATGGCGCATGCGTGTAATGCTTGCCAAAATCCTGTTGCAGACTCCTGATATTCTATTGTTGGATGAGCCTACCAACCACATGGATTTACCTTCGATCAAATGGCTTGAAAACTATTTACAGGCTTTTGACGGAGCCATTGTCATTGTATCACACGATAGGTATTTTCTGGACCGCATCATCAAAAAAACAGTAGAGTCACGCAAAGGAAAATTAACACTTTATGCAGGTAACTATAGCTTTTACCTAGAGGAAAAAGAGTTAAGAAACGAACTACAGGCCAACCAGTTCAAAAACCAGCAAGCGAAGATCAAGCAGGAAGAACGGCTTATCGAACGTTTCCGTGCCAAAGCGTCCAAGGCAAAAATGGCACAGTCACGTATTAAAGCCTTGGATAGAATGGAAAAGATTGAAGATGTGGATGACGATAATCCAACCGTCAACTTTAGCTTCAAATTTTCAAAACCTTCTGGCCGTCATGTAGTGACATTAGACAATATTTCTAAATCTTATCCGAACTTAGAAATACTAAAAAATACCTCTGCAATTATTGAAAAAGGTGATAAAATTGCTTTGATCGGTGCAAACGGAAAAGGTAAGTCTACCCTACTTCGTATTGTCGCTGGTACAGACGACCAATTTGAAGGCAAAGCAGAACATGGGCACAATGTCTCACAAACGTTCTTTGCACAGCACCAGTTGGAGGCACTTCACCTCGAAAACTCAATATTGGCCGAGCTCCAGGCATTTGCCCCAAAACATACGGAGACCGAATTGCGTTCAATACTAGGCTGTTTCCTATTTACCGGCGATGATGCCTTCAAGAAAATTAAAGTACTATCTGGAGGTGAAAAATCCCGTGTAGCCCTTGCGAAAGCACTGACAGCTGATGCCAACTTTCTGGCGCTCGATGAACCTACCAACCACTTGGATATGCAATCGGTCAATATTTTGATCCAAGCTTTGCAACAATTTGAAGGAACGTTTATTGTTGTTTCGCACGACCGCTATTTTCTGGATCACGTGGCCAATAAAATTTGGTATATCGAAGATAAGGAGATCAAAGAATATCCGGGCACTTATCAGGAGTATGAAGAATGGGCGGCAAAACGTATTATAAAAACTGAGGGCAAAGCGGAGAAAAAAGTCAAAGAAGAGCCAAAGGTCAAAAAGGAAAAACAGGCGCCATCTGAAGACCGGACACGGTTGCTGAGCAAAAAGAACAAAGAGCTTTCGACGTTGGAGAAAAACGTCGAAGAACAGGAAATAGTGGTCAAGGACCTGGAATTAAAACTCGCGGATGAAGCTGTTTATTCGGATGCGACTAAGTTACAGGAAACTACACGCGCTTACAATTCGGCCAAGGCCCAGTTAATCCATTATCAGGAACAATGGGAGCAATTGGCCGAGGAAATTATGGAATTGGAAAACGATTAATTTTTTTGGCTTAAAATCAGCTTTTTAAGCGTGCTAACGCGATTTTAAACTGAAAAAATTTGCAGGAGTAGGATTAAAGCCCTACTTTTGCATCACTTCAAACAGGGAACGACAGTTCAAAAAGAAGTACGATTCCGTAGCTCAGCTGGTAGAGCAATACACTTTTAATGTATGGGTCCTGGGTTCGAATCCCAGCGGGATCACAAAAGGAAAAGCTAATCGCAAGATTAGCTTTTCTTGTTTAAAGGTATCAGGATTCGAACGAAGGGTCGGCCGGGTTCGATCCAACTCCCATTCATAAATTCCTTTCTCAAAGATGAGAAGGTACTTCCTTGTCCATATCCGGATGAGTATTCCTGTTCATCCAATTTAAGTGTAAAATCTGCGATTTTCCAGTATTCAATTTAATTCCTGCGCTGTACCAGCCTGTACTTTTTTAAATTTACCGTCGTTTTCTAAAATGAAGGTTTCGGTTTCAAAAATAGGATCTTCGCTCATCCAATTGCTATTTGTTACCACTATTTTATTTTTCTCTATTCTACTCGTTTTCGCAAATGCAGATTCCGCTACTTCATCATATGCAATTTCCAGTTTGTCGATTATTTTGCTGTCCTTATCTATTGTGATCAATATTGTGAATAATTCGTGCTCACCGCCTTGGTAGGTAGCCACAATGGAAGCAAATTTTTCAGAAAATGGTATTTTATAATTAAGCCTAAAATTTGTCGCATCTTTACGTCTGGGGTCAAAATTGATCTTTTTCAGAAAACCGCTATCACGTATCCCTGATTTTTCAAAATTCTCGAAGTCAGTGGAGTCCAATATCGGAAAATGCCGGATGGGAAGCGATGTTAACAGATCAGTTTCTGCACCCGAAATTACCTTAATTGGCACTGAATGCACGCTATCCTTTCCAAATACTTCTTTTAATGGAGATTTTTCCATCATTTTCTTTTCCGTTTTATTATCACACGCCGTGAAAACAAACGCTGTTACCAGAATAAGTGTATATATTTTTATCATCCCACCCTTTTTAAGATAAATTGTTATGCTATTCCTTCTATAGATCTTTAGTCAATTATATAAGGATCAACCTAAAATTTTGCTTTTGCTACTTTAAAATCAATTGTTAGCTCGTTCCCCATCTATATTCATCTTTACCTGATAAACATGTTCAACAATGTATTTCCATTCATTGTTATTATAGGCATTCATTTTTGAGATGGTATCAGAATTGCTTACTACAATAATCTTGATATCAATTCCATCCATGGATTGAACACTTTTACCTCCCTTTGCGGACTTAAATGCTACCAAATTGATATTAGCTATAAGGTTATTCCAATCCTGAGATACTGTTTTCTTACGATATTCCGAATTCTTCTCCGGATTAGCGGCGACAGTTTGCTTATAGTGCGTGGAATCCTCATCTATTAACATACGGGAGCTATACCCCAGCTGGCCACCGGCACACATGATTTCAACCGACTGTATTTCTATATTTTTCATAACCTTAGGCTGGGCGGTTTTATAGTTGTTGCTGTCAGCACAACTGAGCAAAAACAACGATAAAATAGTTAATTTATACATCTCTCAAAATTTAGACTTTAATATTTGGTTTACTTGTGTCAGTCTACTGAAAACCAACCACAATTGCTACGGTCCAGGTCCCCTATTCAATACTGCCTCTGATTTTTCATTCACTGTTGGTATTATTTAATTTACCAATGTACCTTCACGAATAACACTATAAATTTAAGACATTTATCATCCCGCTTAAGCGCAATTTTATATTCGCAGAGGATGGCTTATAATCCGTCGGACACAAATCATTATTTAAATCACGGTTTTTGCACTATGATCAATTGCCGCTAAAAAACAATGGAGCGAACTGCTTGACAGCGTTAATGTCGTAGAAAGTGAGCCTGTGACAGTCGCGAGGATGTATATCAAGACAATGGCCTGTAAATTTCATCATAATTGTGTATATATTACAAATATCAATTATCTTCATGGTATGGACGCTATCTTTATTGTAATTCGCTCCTGAGGTAATGGTATTATGGCAATAAGGAGTATAGGATAAACCTGAATTTAACAACAGTAATAGGATGAAAAAATCTATTTTAACCATAACATTAAACCCCTCGGTAGACAAAAGTACCAGTGTTCAAAACATCGTTCCAGAAAAAAAACTGCGCTGCAACGCTCCAAAGTACGAAGCCGGAGGCGGCGGTATTAACGTAAGCCGCGCGCTCAAACGGCTTGGCATACCTTCTGATGCGCTTTTTACTTCCGGTGGAAAAACGGGCGATATGCTGGAGCTTCTTTTGAAACAGGAAGGACTCGATATTATACCAATCCACATAAGCAGTGAAACAAGAGAAAACTTTATTGTTGTAGACCAGACCACCAACCAGCAATACCGGTTTGGATTTCCAGGTGCATCTTTTACAGCAAATGAACAAGATGAAATTCTGACTATTATCGACCAATTATATCCGGCACCTGATTTTGTTGTCATCAGTGGTAGCCTTCCAGGCGACATCTCCGCTGAATTTATCGGGTTTCTTATCAAGAAATATAAAACAAAAGGAAGTAAAGTCGTCGTAGATACATCCGGAGATGCCCTTAGAGCTGCACTGGAGGAAGGTGTGTTTTTGCTGAAACCCAATGCTGGTGAATTGGCAGCCCTTGTCGGGAAAGAGGAACTGGAAAATACAGATTTAGATCATGCTGCCCAACAAATAATTGCACAGGGCCAAGCGGCCATTGTTGTGGTATCTTTGGGGGCTCAGGGAGCTGCATTGTATACCGCAACAGAAAAAATTCGAATGATCCCACCGCTTGTAAAAATACGTAGTACGGTTGGTGCCGGGGACAGCATGGTTGCGGGCATGGTTTCCGTTCTGGCTGAACAGGGAACTCCTGAAGAAATACTTCGTATGGGAATTGCCTGTGGCTCAGCCACCACAATGGCTGAAGGAACTGCCCTTTTTCAAAAGAAAGATGTGGATAGATTATATGCCGAAGTCAGAAAGCACTAAGCGATCGTATAACTCACAAACAGGCGAGTTTTAAGCTAATCAATTATCGTATTTATGCACATCAAAAAAATTCAGAACAACAATCTCTTTGCTTATAGAAGATTACGCAGGGCAATCGGGTATTTGGGAATTCTCCTGCCCGTGATCTTAGTTTCATTTTCACTTTTCAAGTTTTTTGACACAACGATACAACCGTCCATAAGTCATTATTATTTTTCAAACCTGCGTGAAATTTTTACAGGAACATTATGTGCCGTAGGGTTATTTCTTATTTGCTATAAAGGCAATGGAAACAAAGTCATCTGGAAGAATGACAACCTGCTTACAAACCTTGCTGGATTTATGGCGATTGCAGTCGCATTTATTCCTACGGATCCGATCGGTACCAGCTGCACACAATGTACGCTGATTTCGATTGGATTGAAAGAACTGCACTATGGATTTGCTGCTGTACTTTTTCTAACTTTTGCATTCCTTTCGATCAATGTATTTACAATTGGCCAAGAACCGAACAGCGAGATACCCATAAGCATACTAAATGAAAACAATATTTACCGATTTTGTGGATATGGTATAATCATTTGCATTGCATTCATTCCGCTCAAGCTCTTTGGACACGCGACACTTGTATTTGAAGCGATAGCGCTCTTTTTATTCGGCACATCATGGCTGATCAAAGGGCGTGCTCTGGGAGATAAAGGCCATATTGGCGAAAAGCTATACCGTGAGCACAATACCACCGACACCGAAGAGAGAGCATCGAACTAAAAGCTAAAAAGCCGACAAGGTCCTAATGTTTGTGATCATCTGCCGGATCAATTTCCACCCTCTTCTCCTCCTGAGTCAGGGGAGCCGGCGGAATCTCACCATCTGCGCGTTCGATCTCCTGGGTTTCCACATGTACGGCGAACTGGGCGGGCTCAATCGGGATCCCCATCACCGTTGCGTATTCTCTGGTGTAGATGGCTCCGAAATATAAAATAGCTGCAGTATAATATACCCAAAGCAAAATCAGGACAAAGGAGCCCGCGGCACCATAGGTATCCTGTGTCGCCGAATGCTCGAGGTATATTCCGATCAGATAACGGCCAAAAACAAATAAAATCGAGGTAAACAAAGCACCTGCGCGCACAGTTCGCCACTCAATATTAACATCTGGAAGGACTTTAAATATGATACTAAAAAGTAGGAATATGATTCCAAACGACAGCGCAAAGTTGATTCCATCAAGCAACAGTACCGTCATGTCAGGAAAATAGCGCTGCAATTGTCCGGTCATAGCCAAAATTACTCCATTGATAATCAGGGTGACCACCAACAAAAACCCGAGTCCGATGACCAAAGAAGAGGACAACAAACGGTCCTGAATTAACTTTAACCAGCCTTTTTTTGGTTTTGCCCGTACATGCCAGATTTTATTGATTGAATTCTGAATATCTCCAAATACAGTGGTCGCTCCCAAAATCAAGGTGATGCTACTGATGATCAGAGCCATATTGGATTTTCCCGATAGTTCAAGATTTTGGATAACTTCCTGGATCTGTTTGGCCGCACTATTGCCTACCAAGCCGCGCAACTCCATAAACACCTTTCCTTCAATAGCATCTTCGCCATAAAATATTCCGGCAAGTGCGATGATCAATACTAAAATCGGACCGATAGAAAAAACAGTATAGTAAGATAAGGAAGCACTATATTTCATTGAATCTTCATTTATAAATCCAGCAACGCTACTTTTCAAAATGCGCCAGTAGGTCTTTATTTTACTTCTACTTTTAGTTCTAATATCCATAGTAATCACCTTTGTTATTATGAATAAACTGCTCAGCAGCAAAGAAAGTTTTGGATTTTACAAAGAAACAGTGAAGAACTCTTGTATCACTACCTGATTATTTATGCGAATAGTCCCGAATAGTTCCCTGAAGAATAAGCTGATTTGACCGGGAAACTTTCAAGCTGAGATCCATGTCCGAAGCAATCGCCTTTAACATCAGAATCGGTGTCACTTTTAAGGCATCCGGCCAATCCGCAAGATGTATCGCTACATGTGAGAGACTATTGGTCTTCGTATATTTTGACTGTAAATTATCTTTGGCAGATGCTGTAGACAATAGATAAGACTGTTCATCTTTCCGCTGAAACCATTGGTAAAACAGCTTATTGGGTAGAAATTTCGACAATTCCGCATCACCTCTTATACTCAAGCTGACATTGGGTACTTTGCTTTCATAGGGCGTTTTCTCTGCCACTGTCTCAAAATTATCATTGACAGCATAATTAATAATCGTGTCTGTCTGTACTACCTGACTATTCAAAATTTCGATATCAACATAATCCCCATTGGCATGCGCCATAATCGAATCCGCTGCTATCGGAAGATCAGTTAAAATACGCTTTATAGTTGTCTTTAGACCTTGATTCGGGAAATTGATCCAGCCTTTGCTGATATAATTTTCCTTTGCTAACTCCCGAACAAGATATTCTTGTGGAAAATTCCAAGTGCTTGACTGAAGTTCCCCCGCGATTTCTATCCGGCTGCCTTTCAAATCAAATTCAATAAAATTATTTGTGGAAATGTTGCTGTAACGTAATGATGAGCGTGTTAATTCACTCGGTCGGTCGATGAAATGCTCAATGGAAATCCGCTCTGAATCGGATTGAATCAATTGGAGCATTTCATCTTTCTTTTTGTCCAGATTAAATCCCAGTCCCACCAATAATTCACGGCCTTTCCAAACAAATGCAATTTTGTTTGCCTCCTGATACGCATAATTTACCCCAGGAGCGGCATTATTTTCGATGGCATCGACTGCCAAACCCTCCTTTAAAAAAGTCAGAAATTGCTTCTCATCTTTTAAATCAAAAAATGCATAAAAGTTCTTCGCGCTGTCTTCCAGTGAAAAAAGAAATACATTCGCCTTGATATCTATTCCGTTATCCTTAAGTTTATTCAATTTTTTGGCGAAGTCCTGTCCTCCTTTTGGTGCTGTTTGCCATTTATCGAAAAATTGATTCAATAGAATATCGTCCAAGGAAATCGTCAATAAGGCTCTACTTTTTTTATGTACGACAGATTGATACGACTGCTGCTGTCGGATGATATAAATTCCCCAGCCAACTATAGCCAGTACTACGAGAATACCTAAAGTCCAAATTATTCCTTTTTTAATCATTGTCAGTTGTATCAATTGGGTAGTCAAATTCGGGTTGTTCATCCGGTACAATTCCATCAAGCAGTTGGTTGATAACAAACTGTAGTCCGTTATTTGCCGTCACCGGCAACGCGAGTTGTACATCCGTTTCCAATCTATCACCTACAATGCCTTTAGAACTCACTGTAAAATTACCATAATTATTCAATTCTGCTAATGTAGAACGCAAGCTGTTACCTGATACTATACCCAGCTCCTTTGTTAGAGCAGGTATTTTCCCGGTCTGGAATGCTGCCGAAAATTTACTTCCCTTCATAAGCTTCACAAAAGATTTATTGACTTTGGCAGGACGATCTTGGTGCAAAATTTTATTTAGTGCAAGACTATCGTTGCTGATCATCACCAAATCCTCTTTGAACATTAAGTATACTGGGAAATCTTTACCATTGCCTTGTTTGATTTTATAGATACCGTCCGCTAAGATAGCCTCATTCTTTGATACTGCCACGTCCGCTGTCTTTCTGATGATCCTTTGATCTTCCGATGTGAACATCCATATGAAAGATGGCATCTTCTCCTCCTTTGTCTTTTTTACTTCCTTGGCTTCATAATTATCATCATACTCGTAATCGACGTAGTCTACCTTTAAATTAGTTATTCCATTGACAACAACCAAATTATCCCCGGGCATAATTTTGGCAATGGCTTTTTCATCCAATGCAATTTCAAGTCCAAGAGTCAGAAGTTCAAATAACTCATTTTCTTTGCCAAAATATTTTTTCAGATTTTTCCCAAAAAAGGCCGGCATTTCCTTTAAGTAAGCCTCTGTATTTATATTGACATTAAAATATCCCAACGTTTCCGTTGTTAAATACTTGGCAAATTTGGGATTTGGCTTTCTGGCATATAACTTTTTGGTCAGGTTTATCAAGTCTTTTCCTAAGGTTACACTTGCTTTCAGCGTAATTTTATTTTGTTGCTGTGCCAGGTCAAAAAACATATCTCTATAGCCGCTTTTCAAGGAGAAATCGCTTGTATTATAATAGGCGTCCACGATGGACCTTACGGAATGAAGTCCACTATAAAAGCTTCCAGCTCTAGGAATCCATACACGCGCCAGGTCCACATTTTTAAATAATCGTGTCTGCTCCTGTACCTTTATATTTGGATATTTACCACTCAATAATTGCTCCTGCTCATGCAGTAGCCACTTCTCCAACAACACATTTTTAATGGAATCATTTCGTCTATTCACTTCCTCAAAGGTTGTGTCAAGTGAATCATAGTTGACAGGACTATCATACACACTTGTATCAGTGTCTTTTGCACTGTCATAGACCTCCAATGGTTCTATTTCTGTCGGCTCTTCAGCTTGCAATGTGTCAAAGTCAAACGCATCCCATTCCATCGTGGAGGAATCCATTAGACTAGTATCTATAACGGCGCAATCAGTTGCTTCATCAGCCGCAGCTGTAGCTGCTGCTACGGCTGCAGCAGCATAGTCCGTATTTTCAATACCATATAGTGCGGCAATAGAATCATTGGCGAAATAAGTCTGTCCGACCTCCCCTTTTAGTACCCTGAACTCCTTGGCATTCCAGGCGAGTAGTTGCCCATCCATTGTTTTAAATCGGTGGTAACCGTTCAACGACGGAAGCGGGGTTCCCTGCATATTCAGCAACCTTTCAAAGCGGTTGCTATCATTGATCGGGATGATAATTTCACCGTATAGCAAACTATCCCTGTCGTTTCGGTAATATATAGCTATTCCTTTTGAATCCACACCAGTCTGTTGAAAATCCTTTTTCAGATCAATGCTTTTCTTTTCAAAATGTTTGAAAAAGCCAATACGGTCCAACAGTTTATTCAGTGTGGCAGCCTCAGCAGATTCAACGACCTTAGCTAAATTAATAGCCACCACTGTATTTGATCCATCGGGTATTTTGCTACCAAAGCCCTGCGCACGAACTGTACTGAGACCTAAGCCTAAAGACAATACTAGGCCAAAACCATAGGGAAGCAATTTTCTTCCCCGACAACGGAATACATAATTTGATATAACCATATACTTTTGATACTTCATCTATAGCATCAAAAGTATCAAATGCATGGGGTTATTCTCATCCCTGAATTCAGGTAATTCCCGGATTTCCTTTAGGCTTCGCGTATCAAACCGTATTCTATGGCAGATTTGACAGCCGCGGTCACACTTTTTGTCTGAAATTTTTCCATTAAGTTTTTACGGTGGCTCTCCACGGTATGTGAACTGATAAATAAGGATTCAGCAATCTGATTGGTCGTCATTCCTTTGGCCACAAAAGTCAGTATCTCCTTTTCGCGACGGGTAAGTTTGGGAACTTGCTTCAGTCCCGCTTCTGTCTTCTTATTGAGTATGACCTGAGTTTTCGCACAGATGTAGCGCTTGCCAACCAAAACATCGGATATGGCAGCAATAATCTCAGCGCCGGTGGCATTTTTTTGAAGATAAGCATCCGCACCCTCATTTAATATACTATTGATCACCGCTAGTTCGTTATGGACACTAAAAGCGACAATTTTTAGTTCATTATGACGCTCTTTCAATCCCTTTACCAGATCAATTCCATTTGCATCGGGAAGATTGATATCCAGTAACAGTACAAGTGGCGCGTCTGATGCAATGTTTGTGAATAAGTCTGCAGCACTTGTATACATCCCCACGACCTCAAAATCTTCATGGGTATTAATAATATTCTTTAGCCCCTCCAGCAAAAGAGGATGATCATCTGTAATCGCTATCTTTATCATTTTACACTATAATTAAACGAGCGGCATTTCAATTTCTATCGTGGTTCCCTCACCTAGCGCAGATAAAATCTTCATATCACCATATAGAAAAGAAAGCCTTGACTGTATATTGTGCATTCCTGCGGAATGCTGTAAATCCACCTTTTCGGTATCAAATCCCCTGCCATCATCTTCAATGGTAATATGTAAACGCTCATTGTGTGCAGAAAGTTGTATTAGGACATTGCTTGCTTCGGCATGTTTCAATGCATTGTTCACAAGTTCCTGAATTATTCTGTATAGAGAGATTTCATGTTCCGTACTTAAATTTGATTCAAATTGAAGGAATTCGCACTCCACTTGACAATTCGGCTGACTCATCCGCGCGGCGTAGTCCCTTAGAGCTTCCTGTAAACCATATTTGACAATCAGATCCGGCATCAGGTTATGTGCAAGTTTACGCAGCTCGTCGACGGCATCATCTAATAGTTCAATGCTTCGTGTAATGCCTTCCTTCACAGCGGCCTGTTCGGATTCCTTATCGTTGAGGGATGACAAGCCAAGTTTTGTGCTCGACAACAGTCCGCCTAAACCATCGTGTAGATCTCGGGCCAAACGTGTCCGCTCTTTCTCTTCTCCGGCCAACATCGCGGTCAGATTTTTTATGGCATGCTGCTGGTTATTCTTCTCAATCTCGAGGCTATGTAAGTGCTCTTTTTGCTTCAATGTGTTGGAACGCTGCCAATATGCATAAAACAATAAAATGACGGCGATTAAACAGCTAATAAATAACCAGATATAGATGGAATTCATACGCGACTTAAAAGCGATCTCCTGCTTCGAAACATCAAGCTCCTGCAATCGTTGCGCATTTTCCAGACGGCTTAATTGAAGGTCCTTCTCCTTTTTGTCCCGTTCTAACTGAAGCACTTTCAACTGTTGTGTTCGGTTTAGTTCATTTAACTTTAAGTTCTCAACCAATTGATTTTGACGGTCATTAAGGGCTCTCATCAACGTGATTTGTTGTTCTTTTTTTTCCCCTTCCAAACGCAGCCGCATTAACTTTTGGTTCTGCAATTCCCGTTCATATTTGATTTCAAGTTGTTTGGTTTTATCCAGCTTATCTGAATTGAAAGCCTCCTCGAAAACATCGATATAGCTCTTTTGGAACTGAAATGCCTCCTCATATTTCCCCTCTTCGACACTCACCTCAGCAAGTCTACTATAGAGGCTCAGTCCTACCTGATAATCATAATGTGGCTCCCGCTGTAAGTTATAGAGTGCCTGCTGTAAATATTTTTTCCCCAGATCCCGATTTCCATTTTTGAATGCTTCATCAGCCAATACGCCGTAGGCAGGTACTGTAAGCGCATATTGTCCGGTCTCCTGTGCAATTTCTAAGGCTTGTTGGGCAAATGAAGCCGCCTTTTTTGCAGCATTTTCGGGATAGAATTCGTGATATAGATTAGCTAAATTAACGGAAACATAAGCCATATCCGTCGGGTTAATAAGATTCTTCCGATTATTTTTCGCTATTTGGTAAGCTTGAAGATAATGCTCTTCCGCTTTCTTCAATACGTTTGGGTTCGTTCGATCTGACCGATACTCTTCCTCAAACAGATAGCCGGCTTGCATATAGGCATCAAATAAACTATTTATATTCCGGCCAGCTTTGGCTGTCTCCAGTAAAAGACTTGTATATTTTTCCTGAAATTCGAAATTCCGCTGATTGGCGTAAATAGCGGTTAACTCTTTATAAATTGCTAACTTTCGCGCGATATTCACATCAGTCTGGGGGGCCTTTTCCAAAAAGGAAATTGCTTTATGAAACTGCGAAACAGCCTGATCCTCTTTATTCTGCCTTGTCATAATCCAGCCATCACAATAATAGATATATCCCTTAGTACTGTTGTCAACGATAATCGGTAGAACAGATTTTGCATGTTCCAGATAAAAACCTGATTTCTCAAAGAGATGATCATTATAACTGTTTATCGCTGCAATGCAATTTAAATAGGCATAGTACTGTTTATCTGGATAATTTTTGGCCAGTTGAATATTATCATTTAGCAACTGGCTAGCTAATGCCTTCTCATTATTGAAATATAATGCTTGCGCATATTTTCCAGTCAGTAGAAAACGCTCCTTACTTCCTAAGGGAAGATTATAATAAGATTTCTGAAGCTCCTGAAGCTGTTCTTGCGCATGCAATGAAAGGCAGGAAAGTAGAAAAACTAAACATATAGTAAAGGGTTTAAAAAAAACTCGAATACATCTCATAAAGTCTATTCATTCCCATTAGTGGATTGGTCAAACTTAAATAAATTTACTTTTATAAACAATTAATACCTGCAAAATCGCCCGAACACCATTGAGTCGGCTATATTGCATCATTACTGTCGTCAAAAACTCCTAAATTAAATGTCATCAGAACAAAGTAAAACACAAAAAGTGTAGCTTTGTTACAGTCCATTAGGAAGGATCATTTATGATGAAATATATATACCTACTTCTCGCGATTGCAGCAGAAATTTTCGCCACTACTTTCTTGAAAAAATCCGATGGTTTTACCTTATGGAAACCAACGCTTATCTGTATAATTGGCTATATTATAGCCTTTTATTTCCTAAGTATTACATTGAAGTACCTACCCGTTGGGATCTCCTATGCAATTTGGTCTGGGATAGGCATTGTTGCCATTACATTGATCGGCATGATCCTATTTAAGCAGATTCCCGATACAGCAGCTGTGATCGGAATGATACTGATTGTCGCTGGAGTTATTATTATTAATATGTTTTCAAAAATGGGTACACATTAGCTGATCTCAAAACTAAATGTGTATTTTTGCAACTTACATAAACTAAAGGATACGTGTCGTTAGAGAAACTAAAACTAAGCAAAAGATTGACAGCTACAATGACCGAACTCGGTTATTTGACCCCTAAGGAAATTCAGCGTAAGTGCATCTCCAGAATTCTTGGTGGACAAGATGTTATTGCGATTGCTCCCGAAGGAGCTGGCAAGACTACAACTTATGTATTATCAACCCTGATGAAATTAAAATTTACGGATGATGAGGCACCTAAGTTTTTAATCTTGGCTCCCAATGAAGAACGCATCAATGAAATTGTTGAAAAATTCTATCAGCTCAGTAAAAATAGAGATCTTCGTATTATTGGATTACGTGCTGGAGGAAGTATGGAGGAAGAAATCGAAGAATTAGTTGCTGGAAAGGATATTGTCGTTGCAACACCTAACCGTGCGCGGGCAATCTATCTTAAATTAGCACTGAACTTAAACCGTATCCAGACGTTCATTATTGATGATGCAGAAGAAATCATCAAGCAGGGCATGCAAACTCCGTTAAGGGAACTAGCAGAAAGTTGTGGTAAAGTACAACACCTGGTCTTCAGTACTGTTGAACATCAGAAACTGTATGACATGATTGATGCATATTTAAACGAGGATTATGCCTTGATAGAAGTGGATGAGTTGGAAAACAAATCCATAGATACCTTGGATCTCTTTCTATATCAGCTCCCTAATTTCACCACAAAAATCAATTTATTAAATTATCTTCTGCAGGATAAAGAAGTTTTTCAAAAAGTGATCGTTTTTGTTAATTCAAAGCTTACAGCACAGAAGTTAGCAACGAGCCTATTCCAAGAGCGCAAAGAAGAGATCGCTATTTTAAACCCGCTCTTCTATGATGATTTTGGTTACGAAACAACCGAGGATTTTATGACCAATGTGCAATCCCGTGTATTGATCATTGCCCGGGAAAATAATACTGTAGTTGATGATCTCGCGAATATTCCTTTTATTTTGCAATTTGAATTGCCAAATGAAAAAGAGGAATTTTTAAACCATGTAGTCAAAAATAAAGAGAATGAGGATAGCGTGGTATTGACATTTTCTACCGATTTAGAACTTCCTATGGTTAGGAAAATCGAACAGGCTGTGGGAAAGAGAATGGAAATACTAGAGCTACCAGAAGATCTTCAAATCTACAATCCCTCGAATGATAAAAAGAAAAAATCAGCCAAGGAAGAACAAGATGACAGTTTCGGAGGTGGAGCATTTCATCAAAAGAAGGAAAGTAATGCAAAAACTTACAATTATGGTGGGGGTGAAAAAGCAAAAATGACGATGAAGTTGAAAAAGAAATAAAAGAGGGAAGTAAAAAACTTCCCTCTTTTATTTCTTTACTCTAACACCTTTTTTAGCAGCTTAATATAGGCATTAGCAATATGCTCCATTCCCTGATCATTGGGGTGCGCATAATCTACCGTAGAATTCAAGTCAAGTCCTAATTCGTCACTTGATAACATAAAAATCCGACGCTCCCCCTGGGATTGTAATTTTTCGAAAGTTTTCTTCAAGACGCTACTACTTTGTTGGTATTCTTTATTTTTATCTTCGTTGAAAACCGTCGGAATACTCCCTGAACTATGTTGCGTTAGTATAATCGGTGTTGTAGGGTGTCCTTTCCTCAACAATGTAATTGCATTGAGCAATAAGGAATCCAGCTGTTCTTCTGTGCGTGATTTTGTAATGGCAAGATTGGGGATACAATCTAAAATATAACAAGCCGCATCCACTTGATTCATAACCTTTAGAATGGGTTCTTCAAGACGGCCATTCCCCGAAAAGCACAAATTCAAAACTTCGTTCTTTAAGGCACGCCCTACCTGGCTTGTCCAGGCAAGCCCCGGCCGGCTCGTACATGCCCCCTGTCCAATAGATGTCCCATAAACAACAATGGGTTTCAATGTAGCAGTACGGGTATACGCAAATTCACTATTACTTGGAATACCAATTTTCAGCCACTTAACCGTATTATATAAAGGAAGATACAAACGGTAACTGAAGTTACTGTTCTCACCAATATTCTTCCAAGTGTATGAAATCGTATCAGAAAAATTATAGTTACCATAAGCCCATTTCCAATCTTTATTGGTTTTATCGTAAGCGTAGAGATCTAAGCCGCTCACACCTGTAGTAGGCATGTGGGGCATATTTAATCCACCAGCAACTTGATATTGCACTTTAATTTCTGAAGCTGATGTTTGAAAATCAATATAGAGTCCTGCGGAATTTTCTCCCAATTGCCATACGGGTTTACGGACTTGGTTTTCTAATTCATCTGGAAGTCGATTAAAAGCTGTCAGTTTTTGATTGTCAATTCGGCCTTCTACATGTTTGTCCTCAAGCGGTGAAAACCACGTATAATTCTGTTGCCCTTTGACAATCGAAAACGAAAACAGTATGAATATGAGTGCCATGAAAAAAACTTTTGAAAACATAGGGAGCAATTTGAATTTGAATTGATTAAAAAAGGAGCCTATTGGCTCCTTTCTATTGCGATTTATTTATTATACTATAAAATAGCTTGTCTAACACGTATTAATTTTTCCATTAATCCTTCGAGTAAGTCCAGGTGCAACATGTTTGCCCCATCAGATTTTGCATTTGCAGGATCAGGATGGGTTTCGATAAATAAGCCATCTGCGCCCACAGCAATTGCCGCTTTGGCAATTGTCTCGATCAATGCTGGTTTTCCACCCGTTACTCCAGATGTCTGATTCGGTTGTTGAAGTGAATGTGTACAATCCATTACAGTGGGCACATTAAAGGAACGCATTTCAGGAATTCCCCTGTAGTCAACAATTAGATCCTGGTAGCCAAACGTATTCCCACGATCTGTCAAAAAGACTTTCTCATTGCCGGACTCTACAATCTTATCCACAGCAAATTTCATAGATCCAGCACTTAAAAACTGTCCTTTTTTTACATTAACGACTTTATTGGTTTTTGCCGCAGCCACCAATAGATCCGTTTGTCTGCATAAAAACGCTGGAATTTGAAGGACGTCGACATAAGCTGCTGCCATTGCTGCCTCATGGCTCTCATGGATGTCCGTTACCGTTGGAACACCGAAGGTCCTCCCTATTTTCTCCAAAATTTTTAATGCTTTTTCATCACCGATACCCTTAAAAGAATCCAAACGTGATCGGTTGGCTTTACGGTATGATCCTTTAAAAATATAAGGAATATTGAGTTTATCTGTAATAGTAACAATTTTTTCAGCAATTCGCATAGCGATTTCTTCTCCTTCAATTGCACATGGCCCTGCCATTAAAAAGAAATTCTGCGAAGTTCCATTCTTTATTTCAGGAATGTATTTGTTGATCATATGAATTATATAAAAATTTTAATTACCCAATTCCGATAAAAATTTGATACGCATCAATTGGATGTCTTCAAAAGTATAATCGTCGCCCCCTAATTCCTTAAGGGCATCATTTATTGAATCGGTTTCAGCCGTCTTAAAGTAATCGTACACTTCGTCTTGACGGTCCTCATCAATAATCTCATCAATAAAATAATTAATGTTTATTTTAGTACCAGCATTAACGATAGTTTCAATTTCTTTTAATATCTCCTCATAGGTAATTCCTTTTGCTGCAGCAATATCATCTAGCGCTATTTTCCGGTCAATATTTTGAATGATTGCCACTTTCAGCGCTGATTTATTTGCAGTACTTTTAATCACTAAATCTACAGGGCGGTCGATTTCATTTTCTTCCACGTAGTCTTTTATGAGAGCGATAAAGGAAGCACCAAATTTAATTGCCTTACCATTTCCTACCCCTTGAATTTGTTTTAATTCTTCGATATTGACGGGGTAATGTGTACACATTTCTTCTAAAGAAGGGTCCTGAAAAATAACAAAAGGTGGTAAAGATTTACTCTTGGCAATCTTTTTACGCAAGTCTTTGAGCATACCTAATAAGGTGGTGTCTAACGCTCCGGTACCATGACCGGCATCTTCACCACTCGTACTCTCTCCGCCTTCAATCGGACGGTTTAAAACAAACTTTAACTGATATGGATTTTCCAGATAACGTCGACCGATGTCGGTTAATTTCAACAAACCGTAATGATCAATGTCTTTCTCAATGAAATTGTCCAGTACGGCTTGTCTTAACAAAGACTTCCAATAAATAGAGCCTTTGTCTTTTCCCGAACCAAATAACCGGTGTTCATCATGCTTATAGGAAGATACAGGTTGATTGTTTTGTCCAATCATCACATTAACGACATGATGATCGTCAAATTTTTCGCCTTGCTCTTTAATAAAGCCCAGTACATCTTTTAAGGAGTCTTCGGCTTCAAAATATTCTTTTTCCGACCGGCAATTGTCACACATGTTGCTACAACCTTGTTCGTCAAAATTTTCACCAAAATAATGAAGAATCTGTTTACGGCGGCAGACAGCAGATTCGGAATAATCAATAACTTCTTTTAGTATCTGTGTCCCGATCTCGCGTTCGGCCACAGGCTTATCTTTCATGAATTTTGTCAGCTTCTCGACATCTTTCTCCGAATAGAATGCCAAACAGTAGCCCTCACCTCCATCACGACCCGCACGGCCAGTTTCCTGATAATACCCTTCCATAGATTTGGGGATATCATGATGAATAACATAGCGAACATCCGGCTTGTCGATCCCCATACCAAAGGCAATTGTCGCAACAATCACTTCGACATCCTCCATTAGGAATTTATCCTGTGTATCGGCCCTAGTTTTCGCATCAAGTCCAGCATGGTATGGTAGCGCTTTGATCCCATTAAGGTTCAAAACTTCACTTATTTCTTCAACTTTCTTTCTACTCAAGCAATAGACGATACCTGTCTTACCGGATTTGGTTTTGATAAAACGTACAATTTCTTTGACTACATCCTTTTTAGGGCGGACCTCATAGTATAAATTGCTCCGATTGAACGATGATTTGAATAACATAGCATCATTCATCTGCAAATTTTTACGGATATCGGATTGGACTTTCGGAGTTGCTGTTGCTGTCAATGCAATAATTGGAATATTCGATCCAATTTCATTGATAACCTGACGTATTTTACGATATTCTGGTCGAAAATCATGTCCCCATTCAGAGATACAATGTGCTTCATCTACGGCTACAAAAGATACCGTTATGTGATGCAAAAACTCTACATTATCTTGTTTAGCAAGCGATTCCGGAGCTACATACAGTAGCTTTGTCTTTCCCGCAAGCACATCCTCCTTTACTCGAGTGATTTCACTCTTGTTCAGGGAGGAGTTCAAAAAATGAGCGATACTATCTTCGCCGCCGAATGCACGAAGCTGATCCACTTGGTTTTTCATTAAAGCAATCAACGGGGAAATTACAATTGCAGTTCCCTCACTCATGAGTGCTGGTAGTTGATAACAAATTGATTTCCCTCCCCCGGTTGGCATAATAACAAACGTATCCTTCTTCTGAAGAATACTGGTTATAATAGCCTCTTGATCTCCTTTAAAAGTATCAAAACCAAAAAAATCCTGTAAATTGTCGAAAAGTGATTTTTCTATTTCCATTGCGCCTTGGGCAAAAATAAGATAGATAAATGAAGAAATAATCCTGAAAAATAATCTATTTTTGCAATCTATTCTAATACATAAAAGTAAGAGTATTTTTTGTGAAAAACAACTACGAAATAAAAAATATAGCTATTCAAGCTATTCAAGAAGAAGCGAAAGCAGTAGCTGCTCTGGCTCAATATATTGATGATGATTTTGTTACCGTGGTAAATAAAATTTTGCATCTCCAAGGTCGTGTAATCGTTACAGGTATAGGAAAGAGTGCCATAATAGCACAAAAGATTGTTGCAACATTAAATTCCACTGGCACACCGTCCATTTTTATGCATGCTGCCGATGCCATTCACGGAGATTTAGGCATTATCCAACAGTATGATCTGATTATTGCCATATCTAAAAGTGGCAATACACCAGAAATTAAAGTACTTGTTCCTTTTCTGAAGCAAACTAAAAACACGTTGGTGGCTTTGGTTGGCAATACAGAATCCTACTTGGCCAAAAATGCGGATTATATCCTGAATACCACGGTGGAGAAAGAGGCCTGTCCAAACAATTTAGCGCCAACGTCAAGTACAACAGCGCAGTTGGCCATGGGTGATGCCTTAGCGGTTGTCTTGCAGGAATGCCGGGATTTCACAGACCAGGACTTTGCAAAATATCATCCCGGTGGTGCACTCGGTAAGAAACTTTACTTAAAAGTCAGAGACCTATCTGATCAAAACGGCAAGCCGAGCGTACAATTGGATGCAAACGTCAGAGACATTATCATCACCATTACACACTTCAGACTCGGAGCCGTCGCTGTTTTAAAGGACACACAAATTCAGGGTATTATTACCGATGGTGATATCCGTCGCATGCTCGAAAAACATACTGACCTAGCGACAATCAGCGCGGCAGACATTATGGGCACATCCCCAAAGGTCATTGACAAAAACGAACTCGCAGCCAGTGCACTCCATATCATGCGGGAAAACAATATCACCCAATTGTTGGTAGCGGATCAGGGGAACTATGATGGCGTCATTCATATACAAGATCTGCTCAAAGAAGGAATAATCTAACTGTAATAAAATTGTTAGATGAATAATAAATTGACAATAAATACTACATTTGGCATATCAGTTGTACTAGTTTAATCACAAAGTAATATATTAGAAGCATGAAAAAGTATATAACAATCTTAGCAGTGATCATTTCCTTTATCGGTTTATCATCTATGCAGGCTGGTCAAGGGGAATTTAAATTTGAAAAAGAGACACATGATTTCGGCAAAATTCCAGCCGGAACACCTGTATCATATAATTTTAAATTTTCAAATACAGGCAGCGAGCCTATTATCATTTCGAACGTAGTCCCTACCTGTGGTTGTTCGGTGGCTGAATTTACCAAAACGCCTATCAAACCGGGAGAAACAGGAACCATCAAGGTTACTTATAACGCCGCGGCAAAAGCACCTTTTACCAAAAGTTTTACAGTACAATCAAATACGAAAACACCTGTAAAGACACTTTATATTAAAGGGATTGTGGAATAAAAATCCGACAGATAAAACAAAAAAAGCCACATCCTGATGTGGCTTTTTTTGTTTTATTTTGGTTAGCTTTGCACAACTAATTTTAAAAAAACTATAATGCCAGTAATATCAGAAAAAGGGCTGAATATGCCTGCGTCACCAATCAGAAAACTGACGCCTTATGCTGATCAAGCAAAAAAAGACGGTAAAAAAATATACCATTTAAATATCGGGCAACCTGATATCCAAACACCTGAAATTATGCTTAATGCATTGAAAAATATTGATTTCAAGGTGTGGGCTTATACTCCTTCTGAAGGTACGGCCTCCTACCGTAAAAAATTAGCCGAATACTATAACAAGTTAAATTACAATATTGAACCTACGGACATCTTGGTCACCAATGGTGGCTCTGAGGCGATCACAATTACCATGCAAGCATGTTTGAATGAAGGTGAAGAAGTGATTATCCCGGAACCATTCTATGCGAATTACAATGGTTTTGCCTGCTCATCTGATATTGTGATCAAACCGATCATGTCCTACATCGAAAGTGGATTTGCACTGCCTTCCATTGCTGAATTTGAAAAAGTAATTACGGAAAAAACAAAAGCAATCTGCATCTGTAACCCCAACAATCCGACAGGTTACCTTTATTCGAGAGAAGAGCTGGAAGCTTTACGTGAGCTTTGCCTTAAATATGATCTTTATCTATTTTCGGATGAGGCCTACCGCGAATTCTGTTACGATGGCAAGGAGTTTATATCCCCTATGCACCTGGAGGGTCTTGAAAATAATGTCGTCATCTTTGACACCGTTTCTAAACGTTATTCAGCATGTGGTGCTCGTATTGGTTGTATCATTACCAAAAACAAAGCGCTTTATCAGACTGCATTAAAATTTGCGCAGGCGCGTTTAAGTCCATCGATGGAAGGTCAAATTGCGGGAGAAGCTGCTGTAGATACACCAGATAGCTACTTTGAAGCAGTATCCAAAGAATATACAGCGAGAAGAGACACTCTGGTCAATGGATTAAATGCAATTGAAGGCGTTTACTCTCCTAATCCCGGCGGTGCATTCTATGTGGTTGCGAAGCTGCCCATCGATAACGCGGATAAATTTTGCCAATGGATGTTGGAAGAGTTTTCTTACAATAATGAAACGGTCATGATGGCTCCAGCTACTGGTTTTTATAGTACAGAAGGTGCCGGTACAAATGAAGTTCGCTTAGCTTATGTACTGAATCAGAATGATCTTAAAAACGCATTGACCTGTCTGGAGAAAGCGCTAGAGGTATATCCTGGAAGGACAAATTAAAAAGCAATGCGTAACCTTGCTTGCGGCCAGTCCAAAATGAGGACTGGCTTTTTTTTGCCCCACAACAAGCTTTAACGCCTTTTTTTCTAATTTTTAAAAAAACAAAACAAAGTTTCGAGCGACATTGTTCTTATTACAGTATAACTAAAGATATTGCATATGGATAAATTGAAGAAATTCCAATTAATGGAAAAAATAGCAAGAGAGTTAGAAGATGTCAGAAACAGTCAACAAGCTGTTTTGGAAAAAATAGGCAAAATCGAAGTTGATAACATCGAACTTGGAGATAAGAATATTGAAAAGACAATTCCTGAGATTTATCAACGTACAGCGGATAATTCAGACGCTATCAAAGCGCTACTGGAATCTTTTCAAGAACAGACTGCAGAGTTTGGAGAGAAAAACAATGTCGACAAATTACTGGAGCAACAGCAAATCAATAGTATCAAATAGCTCGGGCTAAAATACAAAAGATGCCGATCTTTCAATCGGCATCTTTTGTTATATTTTTATTTATGCTTGCATCCTGGCTGCTTTAACTTTCAGATATTCTTCTTCGACAAAATGCAACTGTTGTTCCGGAGTCAAATTTGAGTTATCCAGCACGATGGCATCTTCGGCTTGCCGCAAAGGACTCTCCGCACGGGTACTATCAATTCGGTCCCGATTGGCAAGATTTTCCACCACCTCTTCAAGTGTTACATCCTCCCCTTTCTCCGTTAGTTCCAGGTATCTTCTGGCTGCCCTAACTTTAGGATCAGCTGTCATGAAGATCTTGAGATCGGCATCCGGAAAAACCGTGGTACCAATGTCACGACCGTCCATAATGATATTTCGACGGCTGCCCAGCTTTTGCTGTTGCGCAACCATGGCGGTACGCACCGCTTTAATCGCACTGACCTCGCTCACTTTATCGGAAATATACATCTGACGGATCTCTTCCGAGATGTCTTCATCATTCAGGTGAATCTCCGTTTTGACAGCATTGGGAATAAAGTCGATATGGATATCATTTAAGGCGGTATCAATCGCTTCCTGATCGTTCAAAGCGATATTATGACGTGTAAAATAGAGTGTTACTGCTCGATACATCGCGCCACTGTCAATAAAGGCAAATTTTAATTTTTTAGCCAGAGCTTTTGCCAGTGTACTCTTTCCACAAGAAGAAAAACCATCTATGGCAATGATAAAATTGTGTCTTGTGCTCATTATTCGTTTCCTCCTATGATGACACCGGGTTTATTTACCAAGGGAACCTTAGTCAGGTTACCATCGACGATGCTTTCGGGTAAAAAGATATATTTTTTATCGTAAATAATATTGTCAATATAAAAACTCAACCAATATTCATTGGTCAGGCCAAATACCTGCTCGTCGATTGCCTCGACCCGATCAAAGGATTTTGCTTCAATATTTCCGATGAAATGCCGCAAAGTGGTGGTTGTTACTTGCCGACCATCTTTTTCACCGTAACCTTTTGAGCTGATCAGCACATTCTGTATCGCTATATTTTTATCGTTAATGACATACACTGTCCAGTTTTTTGTCTCCACAGTCTCGCCTTCCAAAACCACGGCAATCATAATATCTTTTACTATATTTTCTGGCAAATCTGCTTTCATCCTTATTTAGACTTTGTCGTTTTCTTTGCTGGAGCCTTCTTTGCTGTCGCTTTTTTAGCTACTGTTTTCTTTTCGGCAGTTTTTGCTTTAACAGCTTTACCTTTCGGTGCATCCGCTTCCGCCCACTTCAGCACATCTTCATAGCTGATTTTTTCGATTTCTGTTCCTTTCGGAATTTTCAGATTCTGCTTTCCAAAACGAATGAATGGTCCCCAACGACCCTGTTCGATCTGTGCATCCGGATTTTCATCAAATACACGGATCACTTTTTCAATATCTTTCTGACGTTTCTCCTGAATAATCTGAATGCATTCTTCTTCGGTCACGTCCAACGGATCTACGCCTTTTGGCAAGGAATAGAAAGCGGAGTTATGACGGATATAAGGTCCAAATCGACCGATGGCAACTGTCATTTCCTTATCTTCAAATACGCCTACTTTTTTGGGAAGTTTAAATAACTCCATGGCATCTTCAAAGGTAATCGTTTCAATCATCTGTCCTTTGCGCAACGATGCGAATCGAGGTTTTTCCTCATCATCTGGCGAACCGATCTGAACCAGAGGCCCGAATTTTCCGATACGCACAGAAACCGGTTTTCCGGAAACTGGATCTATCCCCAGTTCACGTTCATTATTGGCGCGATCAGCATTTTCCAGCGTATCCTCCACTTCGGAGTGAAAAGGGCCATAGAAATCGTGCAGCATTTTTGTCCACTCGGTCAATCCATGCGCAATATCGTCAAACTCTTTTTCGACATTCGCCGTAAAGTGAAAATCTACAATACCATTGAAATGCTCTACCAAGAAATCATTCACGACAATACCGATATCAGTGGGGAACATTTTCCCTTTTTCGGCGCCTGTAATTTCTGTTTTGGTAACTGCTTTCAGTTCGGCATTCTCGAGGGTCAATACCCGATAGTCGCGTGATCTTCCTTCCCGTTCTTCTTTAACAACATAACCACGATTTTGAATTGTAGAAATGGTTGGCGCATAGGTAGACGGTCTACCGATACCTAGTTCCTCTAATTTTTTTACTAATGCCGCTTCCGTATAACGTGCCGGAGGTCTTGTAAAGCGCTCTGTAGCTGACATGCTTTTCAACGTCAGCTGTAATCCGACCGTCAATGGTGGCAGGATTGCGTTATCGCTATCTTCATCCAGTGTTGTCTCCTGATCATCATCCACGGATTCCATATAGACTTTCAGAAAACCGTCAAACTTCATCACCTCTCCTGAAGCATTCAGATCTTCCGGACGTGTAGAAATGGAAATCTTAGCCAACGTACGTTCAAATTCTGCTTCACTCATCTGAGATGCAATTGCTCTCTTCCAAATCAGTTCATATAACCTCTTTTCAGCCGAATCACCTTCAATGGTATGTTCCGAAAAATAGGTAGGACGTATAGCCTCGTGTGCCTCTTGCGCACCCGAAGTTTTTGTTTTATATTTTCTTACTTTATGGTATTGATTGCCATAAGCCGATTTAATTTCTTTTTCTGCTGCTTCAATAGCTGTATCACTCAAATTGACGGAATCCGTACGCATATAGGTAATACGTCCCGACTCATATAAACGTTGGGCAACCTGCATCGTCCTTGCGACCGAGAAGCCAAGTTTTCTACTTGCTTCCTGTTGTAAGGTTGATGTGGTAAATGGCGCAGCCGGTGAGCGTTTTGATGGCTTTGTTTCCAGATTTTTAATCGCAAACAAAGCTGCTTTACAGTCTTCCAAAAATCGTGTCGCCTCTGCTTCTGTTGCAAATCGTTGCGGAAGCTCGGCTTTAAAACTATCTTTGATCTTACCGGTATGGAAAAACGCAACAATCTTAAAAGCCGCCTCCGGTTCAAATTTGTTAATCTCACGCTCACGGTCTACAATTAATCGAACTGCAACAGATTGTACACGGCCTGCGGATAGCGAAGGCTTAACCTTTTTCCATAAAACAGGAGATAATTCAAAGCCCACTAGCCGATCTAAAACCCGTCTGGCCTGTTGTGCGTTAACAAGATTATAATCTATTTTACGGGGATTGTCGATAGCTTTTAGTATCGCTGGCTTTGTGATCTCATGAAACACAATACGTTTTGTACTTTCATCCTTTAATCCCAATGTCTCAAATAAATGCCAAGAAATAGCTTCTCCCTCTCGGTCCTCATCGGATGCAAGCCAAACAGTTTCTGCTGCCTTAGCTAATTTCTTCAGCTCGCTCACAATAGCTTTTTTATCGGAGGGAACCTCGTATTTCTGTTCGAAATTCTTCTCTGTATTAATCGCATCATCGGTTTTCACCAAGTCACGGATATGTCCATAACTTGACTTTACCATAAAATCGCTTCCTAAATATCCTTCTATCGTTTTTGCTTTCGCTGGAGACTCAACTATCAATAAATTTTTCGCCATCTAATTTGAGATTTGTGCAAATAAAGGGAATTCTAAAAGGAATGACAATAATTTCTTGCAAAAAAGACAAAAAAAATAGATTTCATCTTGGTATATAACTGTATTTTCTATTGCAAAACAACGTCAACATTGTCCCTAAGAGTATCCTCTTCTCGTAAAGTAAGGTCAATCTAACAGATTTTTAAAGCTCCGCTTTTCTTCATTTCAACAATTTCGAATCATTTTAGTTCGTGCTATTTTAAACGCACTTTCGAAATAGAAAATCAAGCATGCAAAGTCGCCGAAATAAAATAGGTTGTGTATATTCGCCTATTCAAAACGGGATAACCCTTATTTTGTTTTAAATATAGTAATATAATGAAAAAAAGTCTACGTAGAATAGCGTTTTTTAGTGTAATATTGCCCTTTATATCTTGTTCAGTAATGAAAGATTCCGCTCAACCGGCAAACAGTTTTCCTAAACTGAGTTTGGAAGCACACCGTGGAGGACGCGGCTTATATCCAGAAGAGTCTATCGCTGCAATGAAAAATGCAATTGACCTGCCTCAAGTAACTACACTCGAAATGGACTGTCATATTACCAAGGATAAGAAAGTTGTTGTTTTTCATGATGACTATCTCAATCCCAAATTTGTATTAAAACCGGATGGCAATGAAATCCCTGAAAAGGATAAATCCCTGAAGATCTATGCAATGAATTATCAAGATCTCATTAGGTATGATATTGGATCGAAGTTTTACAAAGAATTTCCTGAACAAAAAAAACAGGTGACGCGTATAGCAAAACTCGCTGACCTCATTGATAGTACAGAAGCCTATGCCCTCCAAAAGAGAAAAGCACCCATGTTTTATAATATCGAGGTAAAAAGCAACGAAGATAAAGATGGTATCAATCATCCACGAGTGGAGGAATTTGTCGATTTAATTGTACAGGTCATCACAGAGAAAAAAATTGCCGCACGTACAGTTATTCAATCCTTTGATATTCGTGCTGTTAAGTATCTCAACACTGCCTATCCCCAACTAAAAGTGTCTTATCTTATTGATGCAAATTATTCAAAAAACGCGCAAGAAACAATCGATGCTCTAGGTTTTACACCCTTCATTATAAGCCCACACTATAAGTTAGTGAACAGCGATTTTATTCGCCAATACCATAAAGTGAATGTAAAGGTAATTCCATGGACAGTAAATACGAAAACTGTTATGGCGCAACTAAAAACTTTGAAGGTGGATGGAATTATCAGCGATTATCCAAACTTATTCTAATTCCTTGATGTTTTAAAATCAACTTGTTTTAGTATATAATGATTTAAATCTAAAAGACTAAACCAAGAGCGCGCAAACTGTTATCCTATTTTGGTCTTATTTTTAAGAGCGTTATCGATATACTCCCGTCCTTTTTGAACTAAAAATTCAGCGCGGTGATAATCCCATAAATTACAGATATTGTATGGGATGTCCACAACGACATCCGGACGGTATAGATCAATAATCATACGGCTCATTTTTCTACGCATCACATAATAGGAAGCCTGTAAAATGTCCAAAGAATTGGATGTTTTTGTATCGAGCTTTTTGATAACAGAATATTGTTTATCAGGTTTCGACTCCAGGTTGACGGCAATAATTAAATTTTCTTTTTTTGTAACATGATTGATGGGCAAAGGATTAAGTACCCCCCCATCTACATAGACATGGGTATTATCTTCTACAGCGGTAAAGACAGCAGGTATCGCGATAGAGGCCCGAATAGCATCATACATACTTCCAAAATCCAATACAACTTCTTCTTCATAGTTTAGGTCTGTCGCAACGGCCTTAAATAAAATGGGGAACGTTTCGATATTGGCATCAGGAATCACCGATTTCAATGCATTGAACACTTTGATCCCCTTCATCATCCCCAACCCCTTCCAACTGAAATCCATCATATTGAAAACCGATTTCTTTGTTAAATTAAACATCCAATCTTCCAACACATCCATCTTTCCCTGGGCGTAAATGCCACCGACCAATGCTCCTATGGAGCAGCCGACTATTTCATCTATCTCAAAGCCCATTTCCTCTAATTTCCGGATAACACCGATATGTACCAGTCCTCTTGCTCCGCCACCTCCAAGGACAAGTGTTACTTTACGATTCAAAAAATCTTTCTCTGACATATGCTTAGACCTGCATTATAATGATGTTGACATTGGCACAACAATGTAATCCGATAATCACCGTTATAATATGTATTTTTGATTACAATATACGGAGTAAATTAAGAAATATGAAGATAGAAATTTGGTCGGACATCATTTGTCCTTTTTGTTATATTGGTTTGACAAAGCTTGAGTTGGCCCTGCACGAAACTGCAGATGAAGCACAAGCAGAGATTACCTGGAAATCCTATCAGCTCAACCCCGATTTTCCAGAAGATGCGGCGGGAATGCCTACGTACGATTATCTCGTCCGAACAAAAGGAATGAGCATGGATGACGTGGTGGCGATGACAACACAGCTCAGTGAGCAGGGGAAAGAATTAGGTATTGCGTTAAATTTTGATAAAGCGATCGTTGTAAATACCAAAAAGGCACACCGCCTTATTCATTTTGCGCAGGCGCACAACAAAGGAACAGCATTAAAAAAATCATTATTCAAAGCACATTTTACCGATGGTTTGGATGTCAATGATAATCCTACCCTTACTGAACTGGCTAGACTAGCAGGCCTTCCTGAGCGCGGAGTTCGTGAACTTTTGGATTCCGACAATTATGCTTACGATGTCAGTCAGGATATTCAAGAAGGAGTCAACCTTGGCCTTCGCGGTGTGCCTTTCTTTGTGTTTGACCGTAAATATGCAATTCCTGGCGCACAGCCCATGGAGGTTTTTCACAACACAATAAAAGAATGTTTGGCGAGCCAAGTCACCCCGCTGCAACAAAGAGGTGAAGATGGGCCTTCTTGTGATCCTGAAACCGGAAAATGTGAGTAAAGAAAGAAAAAAGTTTTAGTTTAATTTACTATTTTCGCAAGCTTATAACGACAAACAAATTTGGTATAAATGCAGTTAACCAAACTAGAAATAAAAGGATTTAAAAGTTTCGGGGACAAAATCACGATCAACTTTAACGATGGTGTCACCGCTATTGTTGGACCAAACGGATGTGGGAAATCCAATGTAGTGGACGCAATACGCTGGGTACTTGGTGAACAAAGTACAAAGATGCTACGTTCCGATAAAATGGAGAATATTATTTTTAACGGAACGAAAAACAGAAAACCAGCCAATCTCGCCGAAGTTTCCTTAACCTTCAACAACAATAATAATATTCTCCCAACGGAATTCTCGACCGTCACGGTCACCCGTAAACTATTCCGCAATGGAGATAGTGAATACCGTTTGAATGACGTAAAATGCCGTTTAAAAGATATCACGGATTTATTTTTGGATACGGGAGTTGGTGCGGATAGTTATTCCATCATCGAATTGAAAATGATTGATGAGATCATCAACAACAAAGACAATTCGCGTAGGAATCTTTTTGAGGAAGCCTCCGGAATCTCAAAATATAAGGTCCGTAAAAAACAGACACTAACAAAATTAAGAGATACCGAAGCAGATCTCAGCCGCGTAGACGATTTACTCTACGAGATCACAAAAAACCTCAAATCGTTAGAAAATCAAGCAAAAAAAGCAGAGAAATATACCTTGCTCAAGCAAGAATACCGTCAAAGCAGCATTGATCTCGCTTATTATAGAATTGCTGATTTTTCGACAGAGCTTGACCGGCTTCAAACACAGGAGTCTAAAGTTCAGAAAGACGCCGCAAATTCTCAGGAATTGATCCTGAACGCAGAAACACAATTGCAGTCGTTGCGTCAGGTAAATTTGGAGCAGGAGAAAAATCTTTCCGTACAGCAAAAGGCAACACAGGAGTTTGTGAACAAAATCCGTGGCTATGAATCGGAAAAAAAGATCAAAAATGAGAAAGTAAAAAATCTTCAGGACAAAGAAAATAGATTAAATCTGGATATCAATAGCGACAAACAACAACTTAATCACGTTCTCTATACGATAAAAAGGTTAAACGAGGAGTTGTTTGATGAGCAGAATAAACTTGATTCATTAAAAGACAACCTGGAGTCCAATAAATCTGAAGTCGATGCCTTACGCGGTCAGCAACAGTCTGCTAAAGGCAAATTGGATATCTTTAACAAAAGTAATGCTGAACTCCAAGCCAAAATTTATAAACTGGAGAAAGATCTAGCTGTTTTTAATATTCAAAAAGAAGCCCTTCTTCAGGAAGCTGTACGCAATAGCGCGGATACCGAAGCAAAGGAAACCGAGCTAGTACAATTCGACAATGCTGTAGCTGAATTGGAAGGTCGTGTGGAGGCCCAACAAGCACAGTATGAATCGGCCAATGCGCTTGAGGAAGAGCTACAGGCGCAAATTCTTCAATGCCAAACAAATCTGGAGGAGTTTAAAGCGCAGCTTGCGAAAGACCTCAGGTTAGTTGATGCCAAACAGAATGAATATAACCTGACAAAATCTCTTATTGACAACTTGGAGGGGTTTCCAGATTCCATCCGATTTTTAAAGAAAAATGCAGGCTGGAAAAAGCAACCACCGCTGTTCTCGGATGTACTGTTCTGTCAGGAAGATTATCGCGTTGCAATTGAAAATTACCTGGAACCGATCATGAACCATTATGTTGTCGAAACACAACAAGATGCTGTTCAAGCAATCCAGCTACTGAGTGATGCCGCAAAAGGTCGAGCTCATTTCTTCGTATTGGAAGCAATTGATGCCGCGGTTAATTCTCCCGTCCCTCCAAATAATAATCTCATGTCTGCTTTGGATGTGATCACCGTGGATGAAAAATATAAAGCTCTTTGTACCCTACTCCTTCAGCATGTCTATATATTAAAGCAGGAAAGTGAAAAGGAACTGGAACAAGAGCTACCGGAAACAGGTCGAGTGATTCTGCAAAAGAATGGTCGCTATGCCAAACATCATTTGGGACTTTCGGGTGGATCGGTCGGATTATTTGAGGGAAAACGCATCGGTAGAGCGAAAAACCTCGAGGTTCTCGCACAGGAAATTAAAACGCTCAATCAAGAGATTGCAAAACTTGAAGACAAGATAACAGCCGAAACAGCGCGCGTGGAGGCTTTACGCAGTAACTCGCAAAAAGAACGCATTGATGAACTCCGTTTTCAACTCAATAGACTTAACAATGAGCTGATCACGGTAAAAACGAAACAGGAGCAATACCAGTCTTTCATCAGCAATTCGCAGGTCCGTAAAAGAGATATCCAGGAAAAAATTGCAGGTATCGAAACCGATCTTACTCTTGCCGAACCTCAGCTGCAGGAATTGCGCGTACAAAAAGATCAGAGTGTAGCCGAGCTATCGGAATTACAGGATCAATTCCATGAAATTTCAGAGATTTTGAATGAAAAATCTATCGCTTATAATCAGGAAAATATCAGCTATCATCAGCAATTAAATAAAGTTTCTAACATTACAAAGGATCTGGAATTCAGAGAGACCCAAAAAGATGATTATGAAATCCGTATCGAGCGAAATAGCGTCGAACTTGTTGAAATACAAGAAGCATTGCGCACCACTATTCCGTTTGAGGACGAAGAAGATGCGGATTTGATTGCCATGTATGAGCAAAAGATTGCATTGGAAGACGGTCTAAAGGAGCTGGAAGAAAAGTACTATGCAGACAAGCAACAGATCAATAATCTGGAGGATGCCCTCACTCAGCAACGCCGATCAAAAGAGCAGAGTGATTTTCTTATCGGTGAGATTAAGGATAAGAAAACCGCCTTACAAATTGATCTCAATACGCTAAAGGAACGCCTCTCCGTAGAATTTAATATCGAACTGAAAGACCTGATTGAACGTGAAGATGTACCAGAAATTGCGGAAGATCAATCCAACTTAGCGGCAAAATGCAGTAAACTCAAAAAGCAGCTTGATGAATTTGGAACGATTAATTTAATGGCCAAAGAAGCCTTTGATGAGATGAATGAGCGCTATGACTTTATCAATAAAGAAAAGGCAGATCTGATCGAGGCAAAAGGTTCTTTAATGGCTACCATTAAGGAGATCGACGACACCGCCAAAGTGCAGTTTATGTTTACTTTCAATGCCGTAAGAGACAATTTTATTAAGGTGTTCCGCTCATTATTTAATGAAGAGGACAGCTGTGACCTTGTCTTGACTGATCCAAGCAATCCGTTGGATTCAGATATTGATATCATTGCTCAGCCAAAAGGAAAACGTCCATTGTCAATCAACCAGCTTTCGGGAGGTGAGAAAACGTTGACTTCAACAGCGTTATTATTTTCACTCTATCTTTCAAAACCAGCACCTTTCTGTATTTTCGATGAGGTAGATGCACCTTTGGATGATACGAATATTGATAAATTCAATAATATCATTCGCGATTTTTCCAAAAACTCACAGTTTATCGTTGTATCCCACAACAAGAAAACAATAGCAAGTACTGATATTATCTATGGTGTGACCATGGTAGAACAAGGGGTCTCGCGTGTTGTTGCCGTAGATTTAAGGGAAGTAGCATAAACATATAGATATAAAAAAATAGCAAAGCCCTGCAATTTATGTAGGGCTTTTTTCCGACTCATAGTTTGCTTGCCATTAATCAAATTCCTAGTCACCACGAAGTATTCGTCCTGTCATTATAGTTTGTTTCTTCTAGTCTAGTAAAAAAATAAAAAGCCCAGAGTGGGGAACTCTGAGCTTTCGTTAGCCATATATTAACCTATTTTATGAAAAGTATTTGTAATTAAAACGACGCTTGTTTCAATTAATTATATGCTTGCCAATCCTTTAACATTTTTTAACATTTACACAATATCGCATCGAGTAAATGGCATATTTTAGCTACAAATCCAAATCAGCAGACATTAAGAACGAACCCATATTGGATGAACAATTTATGAGAAATAATAAAGCCCGAAGTTGAGAACTCCGAGCTTACCTAACCAATTATTAACCTAAATTTATGAAAAGTCTAATTTCTACTCAAAGCAATATTTTGTATCACTTTAGCTTATAACGTTTACTTTTCCATTCATAGTACATGCACTGATCGGATTTATCTCAATTTTGACATTATTTAACATTTCATTAAGTAACTTTAGTTGAATAAACTTAAAATCAAAATATATTTATGGCAGAATACGATTTAAAAGAGCTTCAAAAAATCCGTCAAAACAAAGATGTACTTGATTATTTAGAGCAGCATGGAATTATAGATATTGAAAAATTTAACGATGTCTACGACTATGAAAAAGAGCTCTACGAGCTACAGGTTAGCTTGCTCAAATTACAATATGACATTATCGAGAAAGGAAAGCGTGTCGTTATTATATTTGAGGGTAGAGACGCTGCTGGAAAGGGAGGTACCATTGGTCGTGTGACGGAACATCTCAATCCCAAAAAGGTACGAGTGGTAGCATTACCTAAGCCAACTCCGGAGGAAAATGGACAATGGTATTTTCAACGATATATTAAACATCTGCCAAATGCCGGAGAAATAGTAATTTTCGACCGTAGTTATTATAACCGTGCTGTGGTAGAACCTGTATTCGACTTTTGTACCAAAGAACAGTACGAATTATTCATGAAACAAGTGCCTGAATTTGAAAAGCAGCTGATTGACGATGGTATTATATTAGTTAAGTTATTCCTCAGCATTAACAAAGAAGAGCAAGCTGAACGGCTGAAAGAAAGGCAAGAGGATATTCTAAAACGTTGGAAGGTTGGAGTTTTAGATCAGCAGGCGCAGGAAAAATGGGATGTTTACACGGGTTATATTAAAAATCTCTTTAAAACAACGGGGACCAAAAAATCTCCTTGGTTTGAGATTGATAAAGACAATAAAAAGAAAGCCCGATTGGCTTCATTTCGGGTAATTATCAATGCAATTGTCGGTAATGAACAAGAGAAACTAGATTCATTTGTCAATAAGTATGCGTAGATCGTATCTTTATAAACTACCTCTAGAAAGACGGTATCTTTCTAGAGGTGCTTTATTTACAGTTTGTTCGGTATTTTAGGCCAGTACTGTTGTAACAATCCTGGGGCCAGCCATTTTTACTGAAGCCGGCATCTCATTGTCGAATTTTTCAAAGTTTTCAATAAACAGTTTTGCCAAACGTTTGGCCTGCATATCATAAGCTTCATTATTATTCCACATTCTCCTGGCATCCAGGATCTGTTCAGGGACAAATTCACCGCAGTTTGTTGGATAATCCAATCCGAAGATCTCATGTTTATTAAATCGAGACTCCAATAATGAACCGTCCATTGCAGCGCGAATTAAAGCCCGGGTATAGTTCAATTTAATCCGACGTCCGATACCGTATGGCCCAGCAATCCAACCTGTATTGACCAACCATACTTTAATATCAGGGTTCTGTTCCAATTTAGCGCGCAGTAAAGAAGCATACTTCGCCGGATGTAAAGGTAAGAATGCCTGGCCGAAACAGGTGGAGAAAGCTGCTGTGGGTTCTTTTACACCCACTTCTGTACCGGCGACTTTCGCTGTATAACCACTCACAAAATGATACACAGCTTGATCTACCGTCAACAGGGAAATGGGCGGCAATACACCAAAGGCATCCGCTGTTAGGAAGAAAATGTTTTCAGGGGCATTACCCACGCCAGACATTTCAGCGTTTTCCATGAAATCTATCGGATAGGAAACCCGCGTATTCTCTGTTTTACTGATATCATCATAATCTGGTCGGTCAAACTCGTCCAAAACAACATTCTCTAACAATGAACCAAAACGGATGGCATGATAGATCTCTGGTTCCTTCTCCTCCGTGAGCCCAACACATTTTGCATAACAACCACCTTCAAAGTTAAAAATACCTTTTTCGCTCCAACCGTGTTCATCGTCACCGATCAACTTTCTATATTTATCAGCCGATAGCGTCGTCTTGCCCGTCCCAGAAAGTCCGAAAAATAAAGCCGTTTTGCCATCCTTGGAGGTGTTTGCTGAACAGTGCATAGATAATACATTATATTCTAGTGGCAAAATAAAGTTCAGGATAGAAAAGATACTTTTCTTGATTTCACCAGTATATCCAGTCCCTGCAATCAATACTATTCTTCTTGTAAAATTTATTGCTACAAAATTTTCATTACGGATACCGTAGTGCTGCGGATTCTCAATTAGTAATGTTGGCGCAGCTAGTATCGACCATTGTGGTTGATGATTGATATCCTCCGCCGGTCTCAAGAACAGGTTATTCGCAAAAATGCTTTGGTATGCTGTCTCTGTAATAACACGAATGGATAATTGATATGCTGGGTCCGCCCCGGCAGCACAATCCCTAACATAAATTGTTTTCTTGCTCAAGTGTGTGCCAACCATCGAAAATAATGCATCAAAATTGGTCGGAGTCATGGGCTGGTTTATTTCTCCCCACCACACGGTATCCTTGGTCAGGGAATCCTCGACCAAAAAACGGTCTTTGGGAGATCTTCCAGTAAATTTTCCTGTATCAGCAGCCAATGCTCCAGTATCAGATAGTTTTCCCTCTTGATTCGCTAGAGCATGTTCAACCAGCGCTGAAACAGGTAATTGATAAAATACAGTTCCTGTATGATCAATTTTCAAATATTTCAAATCAGGCGCGTTTCCAATGTTACCCTTTTTCATATTTTTTGTTTGTTTTAAAATGTGCCCAAAGTTAAAGGCAAATTTCGCTAAAAACAAAACTTAATTATCTTAAAATCAAGCTTATTGTACAAAAAACACAAAAACAACAAGTTCACTAACAGCTACTTATGAAGATAAAAAAAATTAAACTTTTTAGCATATTTTTTTAGCAAAATAGTATTGTGTACTGTTCTTATCATGTAGATTTTTCGTAAATTGTTCCAAGCTTTACAAATATTAATAAGATGAAATTACACGCGATAGAAACTGGTTTCTTTAAATTGGACGGGGGTGCCATGTTTGGAGTAGTCCCAAAAAGTATCTGGAATAAAACAAATCCAGCCGATGCCAACAATATGTGCACATGGGGAAACCGTTTACTCCTCGTCGAAGAAGGTAAAAGATTAATGTTGGTAGACACGGGCCTTGGCGACAAACAAACAGAAAAATTTTTCAGTCATTATTATCTACACGGCGATGCCACACTAGACAAATCCCTCAAGAGCATAGGTTTTGACAGAAATGATATCACAGATGTCGTTCTGACTCATTTACATTTTGACCATTGTGGTGGTGCAATAATCCGTGAAGGTGAAAAATTATGTCCCGCATTTAAAAATGCCAACTTTTGGAGCAATAACGATCATTGGGCTTGGGCAACAGCTCCAAATGCTAGGGAGAAAGCGTCTTTTCTAAAAGAGAATATTCTTCCAATTCAAGAAAGCGGCCAGTTGAAATTCGTTGAAGATGTGGAGGAACCATTTGGCAAGGAGATCGATATTCGTTACGCCCATGGTCATACCGAAGCTATGATGTTGCCACAGATTCAATATAAAGGAAAAACAATCCTTTATATGGCGGATCTATTACCTTCTGTTGGCCACATCCCCATCCCCTATGTCATGGGCTACGACGTGAGACCTTTAATTACCATGGATGAACGCAATACGTATTGGAATGAGATCGTTGACAATGAATACATTCTGTTCCTGGAACACGACCCAATGAATGAATGTTGTACCTTACAACATACAGAGAAAGGAATCCGAGTGAAAGATATATTCAAATTAAGTGATATATAGAACTCTCAGATTGCATATTAAATGCTACTACTCAAGATACAAATAAGAAGGGAGCTGTCACATACCAGCTCCCTTCTTATTTGTATCTTGAAATCGTTAGAATCTAAAGCCCAAAGCCCAGTAGTTTTCAAAAAACCAGATCTGTTGTGTCGCTTTGTCCACACCTCTTCTTCCCGTTGTACGGATATTGTATAAATCTGTCCAGCCTGTCTTAAAGTTCCCTTGCAGGTAAAGGCCTTTATAAAAACGATAATGTAAACCAACTTTTGCTGACGCACCGTACCCAGCAATATTCCAAAAATGATTGGCCCCCTCACCAAAGAGATGTACATCAGATCGTGGTATCAAAAGTCCGACATCTACACCGGACTCCATGGTAAGCACCTGTTGACCTTTACGATTGTTAATGATATCATCGTAGCGTTCTAATCCTACAGAGGCAAAGTTGTAGCCATCTGTATGTTCAAATGTTAGCATCGCAGAATCCACGGTAATCATTTCGCCATTGTATTGTCCAGCCCGGTTTCCCGTCGGTATACCAGGATTTGAGATTTCTTCGCCGATATAACCTGTGATCTTAACCTGCTGTGGGATATCCATTACATATTTCATGTGATCCCAACCTAAAGAGATGGAATAGTTATCTTTGATATAATATCCAAAATGCAAATTGAATTGCGGAATTGTTAACCGACTAGGATCAAAATAGGTTGCGCCAAATTTCGTCGGACGATCTCCCGCTTTTACATCATGAAGGATGAAATCATAGTTTGGGCCTGTGAAATGAATGTCAGATTTCGCATAAGAAGAAAAGTTATATCCCCAAAAGAAGAAAAACTTCCCTTTATTACTTTCCGTCCTTAAATTCTTTGGCTTAAAAATGCTTTTTCCTATCTCGGGATTTTCCTGTGCAAATAAACTCGAAACACCTAGTGCAAGTGCTCCAATTGTCAAAAATATTTTTCTCATATCAGCGCTAAAAACGTTGGGCAAAAGTACCCCCATTCTATATTATAACCAAATAAATTAGATGGAAAATAGGAAAATATGACGAAGATCACAGAAATGTTCCCTGTCTTGAGCTCACAAAAAAAGCTGCTTTCGATGAAAGCAGCTTTTCTATTAAACTATTTTATAAAGTCAATTTATTTCGCTTGATTCTTACGAATGATATTCAAAGCACCACCGGCTTTAAACCATTCGATCTGCTGCACATTGTAGGTGTGGTTTGCCAAGATCTCCTCTTGCGTTCCATCTGCATGGTGCAAGACAAGAGTCAATGGTTTACCAGGAGCAAACTCAGTCAAGCCAAGGATATCAATCGTATCATTTTCTTGAATTTTGTTATAGTCATCCTTGTTCGCAAAAGTTAAGCCCAACATACCTTGTTTTTTCAGGTTCGTCTCGTGAATACGGGCAAAAGATTTAACCAATACTGCGCGAACACCCAAATGACGAGGTTCCATCGCAGCATGCTCACGGGAAGACCCTTCACCATAGTTCTCATCTCCTACCACAATTGATCCGATATTATGAGCTTTATAGTCACGTTGCGTTGCCGGAACAGGACCATATTCACCTGTCAATTGATTCTTGACGTTATCGGTTTTCTCATTGAAGAAGTTAACCGCACCAATCAGCATATTATTTGAGATATTATCTAAGTGACCACGGTATTTCAACCAAGGACCAGCCATAGAAATATGATCCGTCGTACATTTACCTTTTGCTTTGATCAATAGTTTCAAACCTTTTAAGTCTGTACCTTCCCAAGCTGCAAAAGGTTCCAATAATTGGAGACGGTCTGATGTCGGTGCTACGTCAACAACAATAGCACTACCATCTGCTGCAGGAGCCTGATATCCCGGATCATCGACAGCAAATCCTTTTGTTGGTAATTCATCTCCCACAGGAGGATCCAACTTCACTTGCTCACCTTTATTGTTCGTTAATGTATCCGTAACAGGATTAAAGCCTAAATCACCGGAAATTGCAATTGCAGCAACCAATTCTGGCGAAGCAACGAATGCATAGGTATTTGGATTCCCATCTGCACGCTTTGCAAAGTTACGGTTAAACGAGTGAACAATCGTGTTTTTCTCTTGTTTGTCCGCCCCCACACGATCCCACATACCGATACATGGACCACAAGCGTTGGTGAATATCGTCGCGTTAAGATCTTCGAATGTTTTTAATAAACCATCACGATCCGCTGTAAAACGAACCTGCTCAGAGCCTGGGTTGATACCAAATTCAGCTTTGGTGATCAATCCTTTATCAACAGCTTGTTTCGCAATAGAAGCGGCGCGCGACAAATCCTCATACGAAGAGTTTGTACAGGATCCGATCAATCCCCATTCCACTTTCAATGGCCAGCCATTCTTATCGGCCTCCTCACGCATGCGTGAAACTGGTGTATATAAATCCGGCGTGAATGGACCATTCAATGAAGGTTCCAGTTCCGAAAGATTGATTTCGATCAATTGATCAAAATATTGCTCAGGATTAGCATAGACTTCAGCATCAGCTGTCAAATGTTGTTTAATGGTATTGGCAGCATCCGCAACTTCAGCACGGTCCGTCGCACGAAGATAACGTTCCATGGACTCATCGTAACCAAATGTTGAGGTCGTAGCACCAATTTCAGCGCCCATATTACAGATTGTTCCTTTACCTGTACATGATAGGGACTCTGCTCCTTCGCCGAAATACTCCACGATAGCGCCAGTTCCCCCTTTTACAGTCAAGATACCAGCAACTTTTAGGATAACATCTTTTGCTGCTGCCCAACCACTTAATTTACCGGTTAATTTAACACCGATCAATTTGGGGAATTTTAGTTCCCAAGGTAAACCTGCCATCACATCACATGCATCAGCACCACCTACGCCAATGGCTACCATACCCAGACCGCCTGCATTTACGGTATGTGAATCGGTACCAATCATCATACCACCCGGAAATGCATAATTTTCCAATACAACCTGATGGATAATACCAGCACCGGGTTTCCAGAAACCGATACCATATTTATTTGAAACAGAGCTCAAGAAGTTAAATACTTCTGAACTTTCGTTTTTAGCACGAGCTAAATCTTTATCTGCACCTTCTTTAGCCTGGATCAAGTGATCACAGTGAACCGTAGAAGGAACTGCTACCTTGGGACGTCCAGCCTGCATAAATTGCAATAAAGCCATTTGTGCAGTTGCATCTTGCATCGCTACACGATCAGGAGCAAAATCAACGTAAGAAACGCCGCGTTTGTAATCTTCTGTCGCATTACCATCCCAAAGGTGGGCATATAAAATTTTCTCAGATAAAGTCAAAGGTTTGTTTACCACCTGACGAGCCGCAGCAATGCGTTCATCATAACGGCTATACACCTTTTTAATCATATCTACATCAAAAGCCATATCTCTCTTATTTATGTTATTTAATTAAGTTACTGAAACCCTGATAGCTTTTATTTTGTCGGAATAGGCGCAAATTTAGTTAAGTTAATGCCTTCGACAGCAGCTTTATATTCTTCAATATTAGGAATACGACCTAAAATAGCTGAAAGTACAACGACAGGTGTAGATGCCAATAAGGATTCTCCTTTTTTACCATCTCTGTCCTCTACGACACGCCCTTGAAACAAACGTGTTGAAGTAGCCATGACCGTATCACCTTTGGCCGCTTTCTCTTGGTTACCCATACAAAGGTTACAACCAGGACGCTCTAAGTACATGATATTTTCGTATTCTGTACGGGCGGTGCTTTTTGGCAATGCATCACTGAACTCAAATCCAGAGTATTTTTGCAAAAATTCCCAATCGCCTTCAGCCTTCAACTCATCAATGATATTATAAGTTGGAGCTGCAACAACCAATGGTGCCTCGAAAGTAACAACACCTTTTTGCTGTTCGATATTCCGCAACATTTTAGAAACGATTTTCAAATCGTCCTTGTGCACCATACATGAACCAACGAAACCTAAATCCACCTTTTTGTTTCCACCATAGTAAGAAAGGTCACGAATGGTATCATGCGTATAACGTTTAGATACATCTGCATTATTCACATCTGGATCAGCAATCATAGGCTCCTCAATAAGATCCAAATCAACCACAACCTCAGCATAGTATTTTGCATTTGTATCTGGAGCCAACGCTGGTTTCGCACCAGATTTGATTTCCTCAATACGTTTGTTTGCTTTATCAATCAAGCCTTGTAAAACCTTATTTTTATTTTCCATACCCTTATCGATCATGATCTGAATACGGTTTTTAGCAATCTCTAAGGATTCAATTAAGGTCTCGTCCTGAGAAATACAGATCGATGCTTTTGCTTTCATCTCTGCAGTCCAGTCTGTAAAAGTAAAGGCCTGATCGGCAAGTAGTGTGCCGATATGAACCTCAATGATTCTACCTTGGAAAACGTTTTCTCCAGCGAATTGCTGTAACATCTGCGCTTGCGTAGCGTGTACAACATCACGGAAATCCATGTGCTCTTTCATGCTACCCTTGAAAGTTACCTTGACAGATTCGGGAATTGGCATAGAAGCTTCACCTGTAGCTAAAGCCAATGCAACAGTACCCGAGTCGGCACCAAAAGCCACACCTTTAGACATCCGTGTATGCGAGTCACCACCAATGATGATTGCCCATTCATCAATTGTAATATCATTTAATACCTTATGGATCACATCGGTCATAGAATGATATACGCCTTGCGGATCACGTGCAGTAATCAAACCAAAATCGTTCATGAATTTCATCAATTTTGGAATATTTGCTTGCGCTTTCTTATCCCATACAGACGCTGTATGACAACCTGATTGGTAGGCACCGTCAACAGTCGGCGAAATTACAGTAGCGGCCATTGCCTCCAACTCCTGTGCCGTCATTAAACCTGTCGTATCTTGAGAGCCGACAATATTCACTTTCACACGAACGTCAGAACCAGCATGCAATACTTTTCCCGGTGTTACCCCAACAGCATTTTTGTTGAAGATTTTTTCTACTGCAGTTAAGCCTTGACCTTCAATGGTGATTTCTTTCGAAGGAGCAAATACTGTAGGTGCCTGGATACCTAAAGTTTGCGCCGCGAAGGTTTGGATTTTTTTACCAAATACGATGGCATAAGAACCACCTGCTTTGATAAATTCCATTTTTTGTGGCGTTAACGCTTTTGAAATATCAATTAGCTCTTGTTCACCATTATAGAGTTTTTTTGTTTTTGTATTGATGGTCAATACAGTACCTGTAGCTACAGAATAAACTTCCTCTAAAATAGGCTCATCTTTTTCATTGCGAACCACATTTCCGTTTTCGTCTACCTTCTTCACCCAGTTTTTAAGGTCAATACCGATACCACCCGTAACATCTACTGTCGTTAAGAAAATTGGAGAAATACCATTTGTACCGCCGACAATTGGCGCGATGTTTACAAAAGGAACATAAGGACTTGCTTGCTTGCCAGTCCATAAGGCCACATTGTTCACCCCTGACATCCGTGAGGATCCTACGCCCATTGTACCTCTTTCAGCGATCAACATAACACTTTTACCCGGATGTTGCGCCTGCAATTCTTTGATTTGTTGCTGCGCTTCTGGTGTGATCATACATTTACCATGCAACTCACGGTCAGAACGGGAGTGCGCTTGGTTACCGGGAGATAATAAGTCTGTAGAAATATCACCTTCACCTGCAATAAAAGTAACCACCTGAATTTCTTCTGCTACTTCAGGAAGTTTCGTAAAGAATTCAGCTTTTGCATAACTTTCTAAAATATCTTTTGCGACAGCATTACCCTGCTCATAGGCTTCTTTCAAACGAGCTGTATCAGCATCATACAAGAAAACCTGTGTTTTAAGCACCTCTGCTGCTTGATTTGCAATCGCAAGATCAGTACCTAGCGTAAGGTCCAATAATACATTAATCGAAGGCCCGCCCTTCATGTGAGATAACAGCTCAAAAGCAAAATCTGGTGTGATCTCAGCAACAACTGATTCCCCTAGAATAATCTCCTTTAAGAACTGTGCTTTAACACCAGCAGCTGGCGTTGTGCCCGGCAAGGTATTATAAATAAACAATCTTAAAGATTCCGCTCTATTTTCATTGTTTAAATCTTTAATCTGAGCAATTACTTCACTTAGTAATTCTGCTCCGTCAATAGGCTTAGGATGTAATCCCTGGCCTTCTCGTTCTACAACCTCTTGTACGTAATCGTTGTAAATACTCATAGGTATCAATCTTTCTATTTTTAAGGGTAGTGCGGAAAACATATTCTTATCTTCCTAAACTACCGTGTCTGTAATATAATTAAGTAAATATATAACTCCTGTAGCTTCCTACATCCAAATTATAAATTGACCCGTTCAATTCGCATTTTTAAGTCGACTCATTTACCGTAAATCAACTATAATGACTAAATACAAAAATAGTGAAAATCCAACTTTAAACGCATGCATTCCATTTATTTAAATCAATTTGGAATTGTTCTAAACAGCATTTATGCGATCCTGCCATTTCCTTTCTGAAACTATTTTTTTTGTTATCCAGTTTTAAAAAAAAGAGGCGATTTATTTGATTAAATCACCTCTAAATACCGCTATATGCTTTCTATATTTATGTCAATATCTTTTAATGTTTTGATCGTTTCTAACGGGTCCTCAGCATTGAATACAAAAGAACCAGCAACCAATACATCTGCACCTGCTCTTAATAATTGAGCAGCATTTGCTGTTGTAACTCCTCCATCAATTTCAATAAACAGACCATCGTTGACACCTTTTGCCATTGCACGAAGCTCTTGTACCTTGGCATAGGTATTTGGAATAAACTTCTGTCCGCCAAATCCAGGATTGACAGACATCAAACAAACTAGATCCAGGTCAGCCAAAACATCCTTTAAAAGAGCAACGGACGTATGTGGATTTAGTGCAACCCCTGCTTTACAACCTAATTCTTTAATAGCTGCCAATGTACGATGCAAATGCGTACACGCCTCATAATGCACCGTAATCACCTCTGCTCCAGAATCTTTACACACTTGTAAGTAACGATCAGGATCAACAATCATCAAATGTACATCCAAAGGTTTCGTGGCATGTTTCGCAATAGCTTGCATAACCGGAAATCCAAACGAGATATTCGGTACAAAAACGCCATCCATAATATCGATATGAAACCAATCAGCCTCACTGTTGTTTACCATGATGATATCATCGGATAAATTTGCAAAGTCTGCTGCAAGGACGGATGGTGCAATTAGATGTGATTTTTTTGACATGTTGTATTTTTTTTGCAAAGATAACAAGTATTTTTCGTTCGGCACAGTATTACGTACATTTAACACGTTCAAACTGCATCTGACAGAATTAACAAAAAATAAATTATAACTACATTTGTATATTAACATTATATAAAAAACATCGTTCACAGTGGGAAGATTAAAAATAAAATACAAAAGAGAACTCAATACAACAGAAAATCTCATCCGAAAAATTGGATTAATACTAATCACTATTGTCCTGATTTGTATTTTTCTTCCCAAACAACCACGATTCCGATATGAATTCCAAAAGGGAAAAGTTTGGAATCATGAAAATTTAATATCGCCGTATAATTTTGCGATACTAAAAACACAGGAAGAGCTCAATGCTGACAAAAAAGGCATTCTGAACACCATCCAGCCGATTTATAACGTTAACATAACCACAAGTAAGGAGCAGATTGACCAGTTCAACACAGATTTGTCCGAAAAATGGCAAAGCAGTAAACTCGATACAACACATGAAAATATTAATGATTATCGAAGCGCTGGAAATGCTATACTAAATCACCTTTACGGAAAAGGGATTCTCTCGCTAAATAATCGCTTTCAAAACCGCAATAACGAAAAATCACCGGCCTCCAAACATTACAATTTCACCTTAATCCAGGATAAGGTTGCTTCTCAAAAAAATACAGCTGACTGTTATACCATCGAAAGCTCTTATAAATATATGGACGATTTGATGCCCAAGCTAACCAAAATCAAACAAAAGAGCTGGCTAGAGGAGACATTAAAAAATTATATCACGATCAATTACATCTATAATGACCAGCAAACCGAAGCACTTGAACAAAATGCTATCGCAAATATATCTACTACCCGAGGCGTTGTACAAAAAGGAGAACTGATTGCTGAAAAAGAAAAGATTATATCCAACGAGACTTACCAAAAACTTGAATCGCTACGTAAGGTATATGAGGATGAAGGCAAAATAAGTGGAAATCAAAACTATGTAACATTAGGGCAATTCCTTATCATATCGCTGGCCCTTTCTATACTCATGGTATTCCTTTTCCTTTTCCGGAAAGACATTTATTTCAATAATAGGCTGTTGATGATTATTATGATTGTCATTATTGGCATGCTCGCTGTACTTTCCTGGGCCATTAAAATCAAAATACCAAACCTCTACTATATACCATTTTGCGCTGTTCCTATTATTATCCGTATCTTATTTGACACGCGGGTAGCACTTAACATCCACCTGTTGATGGTACTTCTAGCAGGGCTATTTGTGCCAAACAGTTTTGAATTCGTCTTTTTACAGTTTATGGCGGGCATCGTTGCGATATACAGCATCAAGACATTGGTCAAGCGGGAGCAGCTATTTGTTTCTTCGGCTATTATTCTGGGCACCTACTGGGTGGCATACATTGGCTTGGTCGTTACCAGAAATGGGTCGATTGACACCATCTATTGGTCAGACCTCCTTCCCTTTCTTGTCAGCGTCATGATCACATTGCTGGCCTATCCGATGATCTATGCGTTCGAAAAGCTCTTTGGAATTGTATCCGATCTGACCTTAATGGAACTTACAAATAGTAATTCCAAATTACTGCGGGAACTCTCGTTTAAAGCTCCTGGCACCTTTCAACATTCTTTACAAGTAGCTAATTTGGCTGAGGCGGCAATTTATAAAATTGGCGGCAATCCCCTATTAGTCCGTGCAGGGGCATTGTACCATGATATAGGGAAACTGACAAATCCACAGTTTTTTATCGAAAACCAAAAAACGGAGAAAAATCCGCACGATGAACTTTCTCCGGAGCAAAGTGCACAGATTATTATCTCCCACGTCATCAAAGGTGTAGATATTGCCAAGAAACATCAGCTTCCCGAAGTGATCCTTGATTTTATCCGGACCCATCATGGCACCACCCGTGTGGACTATTTTTACAATGTGTTTGTTAAAAACAATCCGGACAAACTCGTGGACGAATCTTTATTTACCTATCCGGGCCCTATCCCCTTCTCTAAGGAAACAGCTGTACTCATGATGGCAGATTCGGTTGAAGCTGCATCTAGAGCGTTAAAAGAACCGTCGGAGGAATCCATTAATAATCTCGTCGACAAAATCATTGAACACAAATTGATGCGTGGACAATTCAACAATAGCAATATTACATTGAAAGATATCACGGAATCGGCCGTTATTTTTAAGGCTATGCTCAAAAGTATTTACCATGTACGGGTAGATTACGATTTAAGCAAAAAAACCTTATAATTTTAATTGCTAAACAACAAATTGAAATTCAAATGCTTATTGTGACATTACGTTTTTTTTGCATTTTTTTTGATATTTAGGCTTTGCAGATTCAAATAATTGCCTTATGTTTGCAATGTCAAAACACGGAAGGGTGCCTGAGTGGCCGAAAGGAACAGTTTGCTAAACTGTCGTACTGGAAACGGTACCGCGGGTTCGAATCCCGCCTCTTCCGCTAAGATTCCGAAAAGCTCAACATTAGTTTGAGCTTTTTTCTTTCATACCTCCGATCATTTCGCCGAATAAGCAATTCCTATATTCTCCCATAAAAATCACGTTTGAATTCCTCTTTTGTTCAACGGCGTCGTTCATCACAGCTGACGGAAAATTTTTCTTACCGTTACAGACTATCGGGTAGGAAAATACCGGAAACCAGTGATAATCTTAGCCTAAAATTCTTCTATTTTTGCAACAGCGAACAGGACAAAGATGAGTTTTAAGAATTTCACATGCGTATGCATAAGCTTATTACCCTTGCTGCTAAAAGCACAGGACAGTATCTCATTTGACGATGATTTTAACCTTTGGAATATACAGAAAGGACAAACTGCCACTATTTTTGTTGAAAAGGCCTACATCCGTTCCGCTCCTGGGCTCAGCTCAAAACTGGTAGATTCATTAACCCATGGCTCAACTATCACCATTACCAGCGATCCGTTTAAAGGCGCCACAATCAAAAATTTCTATGCTCCCTGGCACCAGATCAGCTATACGAAGAATGGCCAGCTTAAACAAGGTTTTATCTGGCTTGGCTTATTGGCACTTGGTAAACAAGTCGACAAGGAAGGCCTTCAATACCTATTCGGTTTTGACCGCTTTATCAAACAGAGAAATGATGAAGAACCAGCGTATTTCTTAACTACAGTAAAGCTATTAAACGCTCAAGATTCGCTCATCGCAAGCCAATCCTACACATTTCCTTTTACTGGCCAACTAAGCGCTCAAGGTAAATTATTGTCCGGTATGGGCTTAAATACTGTAAAACAGATCTTACGAATGGAGTTTCTTTCAGGCGCATGCGGTGTTCCGAGCGAATATTATTACGTTGCCTGGACTGGACAAAAACTAATCAACCTCCCCAGCAGGTATGCTGTTACTGATGCAGGCGCCTTCTATTACGACGAGAAGATCCTATTCCCATCAGAACACAAAAAAAATAATCAATTGATTTATAAATACATCGAAGAGGGTGAAGTAAAAGATGATGGTGCCGAAACTCCCAACTATCGCATTTCAACTAGGGAAGAACATTTTCAATGGGATGGCATAAAGTTCACAAAACTCTCGCTTTCGAAATAATTTCAATAAAATTTAACATATTAGGGAAAAGAATAAAAGAAAAGGTTAGGAATGGACGAAAAAAGTATATACGATTTATTTTACAGTGGACAACTGGATTTATTTATCATCGAAGGTGAAAATCAATTAAGACAAAACGAACAGGATGTGCCGCTTTGGACACATCTTGCTGTTGCTTATCACGATCAGGTATTCTACGAAGGACACGAAGCTATCTTTGATATCATCCAGGAGAAGATGATACCTTATCTTCAAAAAGCACTTAGCATAGAGCCCGAAAACGAAACAACGCTCTATCATATGCTCAACTATGTCCTAAGTAACGAGGCTTCATTAGCTCTGATCAATCGCCCAAGAAAACACATTCATGAGGACAACAAAGACCAGTTTATTCGCTACGCAAGACAGTTGATCGCCATACCAAAAATGACTTCGTATGGTTATGGCTTCCTGGCAAATATTTATGAAGGGCTTGAGAATGATAAAGCTTTATTGACAGTATTGGAAGAAGGGATCAATTATTTCAACGAAGCTTTTAAAGACGACCGCGAAAGTGCGGACCATAATTTCTCCCTATTTTGGATAAAGAAAATATATCTTTTAGACCGCACAAAGCAAATTTCCGGAGCCGCATTAACGGCGTCAATCAGGGCGCAATTTGACCGTTTCGTCAGCAATCATGAAATGCAGTATGTGGATCTTGCTGAGATCGCTTATGAAAATAAAGATATAGATCTGGCTTTAAAGATATTATTAAAACTTATTAAAGGAGAAAATTCAGCGGCACATATCCACCAGGAACTGGTCAAGTGGCACGGCCGTTTTGAAGAACTGATCGCTGACGGCTATGAGCATCCGGAGGTATTCTATTACCAGCTGATCATTGAACGTAATTATTCCGAAGATATCGGTATACCATTCGATTATTATTACCTGCATGCATTGAAACTGATTGACCAGTATCCTGACTCTTACGCTGGCTATCATTTTGCCGGTGCATACCTTTACGACGATGGACAACACGAGGCTGCTATACCATATCTTCAACAATCTGGTGAATGCCAATGGAACGCTACATCTTGGCGGCGTCTTGTTGAATGTACCTACTTAACAACTGGTGATATATACACAGAGACTCCTACTTTTGACGACTTACCACGTGAACTCTATAATGAAGCCGTCAATTTAGCTGATTTTGTAGACGCACTGGACATTGTATCTACCGAAGATACTCTTGCCTTGCGCCAACTGTACCTTGCTATTTATCGCCAAGCTTATGATGCTTTCGCAGCTTATTTCGGAGAGGGGAAATATGAAAGCGATTATTTTGGTGGAAGCCACAATCGTGCAATGAATTGCAACAACCTAGCTATTGCATTAAAAAATGTTGACCTCCTTGAAGATAGCTATCAAATCGCAACCGAAGGACTAATTTACTCAGATTTTGAAGAGCTACACTACACCCGTACAGATGCCCTGTCTAAGCTCGAAGACTATGAACGCATGAGAGATGCTCTCACGCAATATTTCGACACCTATCAGGTCACATTGGGCGACCTTGAAGAAATGCAACACGAAGAAATCGAGGAAGAATCAACAGAAGAAGACTCAGACCTGGTATTTCCCAGCTGTTACCAAATGTTTGTTTACCAGCTTGAAGTGAATTATCACCTAGGCCTTTCCCAAGACATACAGGCTGAAGCGCAATATCTGTTGGAGCATATCTATCAATTCTATATCAATCATCCGACCTTGAACGACTATCATTACCGGGATTTTGAAGCCGCTAAAAATGGCGTGGAAAGTGTAATTTATGATATCCTTGAGCCGCATGACAGGGATTACCGAATCCGTTATTATACGGATATGGCGCGACAATATCCACATGAAGCACAGCCACAATACATTCTGATGCAACTATACAATGAAATATTCGACTATCGTGCCATTGTTGTTGCTGCACAAAAATACCTTAAAAACAAAAAGGAATTTATCATCAATGATTTTGATAAGGCAAAAACCTTATATCTCATTATTAAAGGGTATTACTTCCTATCGGAATTTAAGCTGGGCGAAGAAATATTTCAACGCTATGACAGCTGGGTTGCAACCGTCATGGATCCCGAAGACTATGTGCTCTGGATTAAATTTGGAATCATGTTGTTTGCCGAACAAGAAAACCTAGCGAAAGTCAATCACTACGGCGCGATCTTTAATGATGCATACGCACAACATGAATGGGGCTATGATGACGACTGTGAGTCCGTAAAGCTAGCTGAAGCACTCGTTAACTACAAAACGGGAAATTTGAAAAAAGCGCACAGTCTACTCAATGAAGTATTGGCATATTCCGATCACAGTCCACTAGCAGACGACTATAAAAAGACCTGGAAGAAACCCGGATTTCTATCGAATTTCAAGTTTTAACAAAAACCCGCGGTTTAAGTAAGTATAACGCGTAGTAAGTAATAAGCTGCCTACTACGCTTTATACTTTACGAAACAACAGGAATAATGCTGCAATATCCCCCGCTCTTCCAAGAATCTATACTGGTATGAATAGAAACAAAAAAGCTCGGACAAGCATCCGAATGGATTTAGTACTTATCCAAAAAAGCTTATCTTTGAACTGTGACCGGACTGAAACATCTAATCGGATTATTGCTCTTTCTTGGCTTATGGCTCAAGCCAATGGATGCGCTATGCTGTCACCAGAGCAAAGTTCAAACTTGCCGTATGGACGGTACGGAATCTGAAAGTAAAAAAAATAATTGCTGTAAAAAGTTCCTCAGTAAGAAGAAAAACAAATGCCAGCACCACAAGCAATGTCGTGATTGCAGGTGCCACTGTACTCCCGTAACAAGTATATTAGCACTCTCGACAGCCGAGGTACAGCTTCCTAAAATCCCCTCTTCATCCTTTAAAAAATCATATAGCAGTTTGCTATTCGTTTACCTTTTAGACGGTTACTTTTACCCTTGGGTTCCGCCAAAAATAAGCTGACAAAAAAAACGGTTCAAGCTAAAAAAAGAGCGCCCGTATACTTTAAAGAGAACGCATTTCAAAATCGCGATGGGAACCGGATAAGGTCGGATAAAGCCCATTTAATCAACCAAACATTTTAAAAAATTTGGAACACATGAGAATTCTAAATAACATCATAACAGCTAGCCTTTTATGCGTGAGCATATTTACTTATGGCCAGCATAATACCGTGACAACACAAACCGTAAAAATCAGTGGCAACTGCGGTATGTGCAAAAAAACAATAGAAAAAGCGGGAAACTCCGCGGATTCCAAGGTCGATTGGAACGAAGACAATCAAACAGCCAATGTTTCCTTTGATGCAAGCAAAACTTCTTTGGATGCGGTGTTGAAAAACATTGCACTTGCCGGTTATGACAATGAAAAGTACCTCGCACCAGCGACAACTTACGCCGATCTGCATGGTTGTTGCCAATATGACAGAACCTTAAGTGCCCCACCGGCCAATCCTGAAAATACTCCTGAAAGCAAAGAAGAAAGCGCAGGATCGTCATCTGTCGCCAAGGCGGGCAAGTTCCAGGCTATTTACGACCAATATTTCCAGTTGAAAGATGCACTGGTTGCCTCCGATCGCAAGACTGTCGCTACGGGTGCTGCAAAACTTGCAAGTCTGCTGACGACGTTAAAATCGACCGACCTAACTGCTGCCGAACAACAGGCGTGGAAAACACAAGCAAACGCGATAACACAGTATACAAAGATGCTCCAGGAGGCAAAGGATCTTGCAAAACAACGTGAGGCATTTGTATCGCTCTCCGAAGAGGTCTATAAACTGGCAAAAAGTTCCAAACCTTCACTTCTGGTTTATCAACAAAAATGCCCTATGTTTAACGATGGCAAAGGAGCAACTTGGTTGAGCCTCAATAAAGATATCAAAAATCCATACTATGGCGCCCAGATGCTAACTTGTGGGAATACAATCCAAACGATACAATAAAGAAACCAGCATCTCAAAAAGATCAGTCTCCATACCAAAAGGTTCGTCCACAACGCAGGCGGACCTTTTTTATGACATCGCTCGATTTGGCTACTCCATCTTGACAGGGAAAATATAAATTACCAAACGAAATTCTCATAAACTGATTATTTCGAAGAATAAACCTTAAATTATAGCTTCTTTTATTGATTCAAAATAGTATATTAGGAGAAGCATGATAACCATGTAAGGAGTGACTAATGAAGAGAAATAAAGGGATCAATTATGAAGCGTTTTAATCCATGGAAAAAGTAATTATTACAGGCGGAACAGGTGCAATTGGCCTTCATTTGACAAAATTGCTGGTCGCCAATTTCTATGAAGTAATCATCTTCACAAGAGATCCAAAGGCTCAACCTGAACAACATAACGTTCGGTATGTTGACTGGAATCCGAAAAAGCAAATTATTGATATAAAGTCAATCCAGGAGGCTGATTATATCATCAATTTAGCTGGTGCCAACCTCAATGCCGCACGATGGAACAAAGCGTACCAGCAAGAAATTATATCCAGTCGTGTAGAAAGCGGACAGCTGATTTATCAGACATTAAAACAGATTCCAAACCAGGTGAAAGCAGTCATATCGGCGTCAGCGATCGGTTGGTATGGGGCTGATGACAGTTATCAAAAAAAGCCATTTGAGGAAGGTGATCCCCAGGGTGGTGATTTTTTATCCTGGGTCTGTAACCTTTGGGAAAGCAGTGTCAAACCAATTGAAACACTTGGAAAAAGACTTGTTGTCTTTCGATTCGGCGTTGTGCTCAGTAAAGACCAGGGCCTGTTGAAAGAGATCAATCAATTGTTACGTTTTCGGCTGACTCCCATTTTGGGATCAGGCAAACAGATGTTGAGCTGGATCCATATGGAGGATCTTACTCGGATGCTCCTATTTGCAATACAAAACAACGCTATCGCCGGCGTTTATAATGCTTGTTCGTCCGAACCTTTGCAGCTTAGTCAATTCACCAAACGGATTGCAAGACGACGCTATGGCATACTGTACCTCCCTTTTCCCGTACCCGCCTTTTTGATTAAGTTAGTTCTTGGAAAAAAAGGAAAAGAAATGGTACTCAACGGAACCTGGGTGAGCAATAAAAAGATCCTCAATGAGAAATTTCCATTTCAGTATCCGACTTTGGACAATAATTGTATAGATAATTTACACATTGGTTAATTGTTAATTCCCGTTAAATTCCACCCTTTTTGGGACAAAATCCGTATATTTGCGGCTTATGAAGATTTTTAGATATGGCGCAAGGGGCTCCGAGAAGGCGGGAGTCATTTTAAATGAAAAGAAATATGATGTTTCAGAAGGAAATTTTCAATATAACCGTGATTTCTTTGCAAATACGGCAAATTTGGAAAAACTTCAGGCATATGTAGCAGAGAATAGTGAAAACCTGAAAGAGATCGATGCCAATGAACGTATCGGCACTCCTTTAGAGGCTCCTTCCAAAATTCTTTGTGTTGGATTAAACTTCGACGATCACGTTAAGGAGACCAACTTGCAACAAGCAGCAGAACCTATTGTGTTCATGAAATCGGTTTCTGCGTTTAATGGACCTTTCGATGGTATTACATTGCCTAAAAATTCCGTGAAATCCGATTGGGAAACTGAGCTTGCTATCGTTATCGGCAAGAAAGCTTCTTATGTCAGTGAAGAAGAAGCGCTCGATTATGTATTTGGCTATGTATTGCATAACGATTTGACTGAACGGGAGTTTCAGATCGAAAGAGGTGGTACCTGGGACAAGGGTAAAGGTTGCGATACGTTCGCCCCTATTGGCCCGTTTATTGCCACAAAAGATGAAATTCAAGATGTAGACAACATGAGAATTTGGCTTAAATTAAACGGTGAACTGATGCAAGATGGTAACACGAGCGATTTTATCTACCGTGTACCTAAATTGATATCCTATTTAAGCCAGTTTATGTCCCTCCTTCCAGGCGACATTATCTCAACAGGGTCGCCAGCAGGTTCAGGTATGGGAAAATCTCCACAACGGTTCCTCCGCGATGGCGATGTAATTGAATATGGCATTGAGGGACTTGGATCTGGAAAACAACTTGTATCAGCTTACACCTTATCCTAGAAATCTGTTCTTATGGACCGGTCTTTCCATGCAGCAACTAAAGCCTGGAAAGACCGAATCAACTGCCATTTTTTTCGTCATTTCATTGTAATTTATCAACCGTATTTATGTACATTTATATCGACATCCACTTTGTTAACATAAATGCATAAATCCTTAAAGGGTCAATGATTCAATTAAACAACATATCTAAATCATTTCAGGTTAAATCCAGACGAATTGATGCACTGAAAAGCCTTTCTCTGACCATCGGTAAAGGAGAAATATTTGGTGTCATAGGAGCTTCCGGCGCCGGAAAAAGTACACTGATTCGTTGTGTCAATCTTTTGGAGAGACCAGATACAGGTCAAGTCATTATTGAGAATAACGACTTAATGTCTATGTCTTCCAGAGACTTAATGATGAAACGGAGAAAAATTGGAATGATTTTTCAGCATTTCAATTTACTATCATCCTTAACGGTGTTTGAAAACATCTCCTTTCCATTGCAGCTTGAAGGTAAATCAAAAACGTTTATCCGTCAAAAAGTTTCCGAATTATTGCATTTAGTTGGTCTCGAAGACAAAGCCGAAAGCTATCCGGCTAATTTATCGGGAGGACAGAAGCAACGCGTTGCTATAGCCCGAGCACTTGCCAATGACCCCCATATTCTACTTTGTGATGAAGCTACCAGCGCATTGGATCCTGCAACGACCAAATCCATACTTGCCTTATTAAAAAAAATCAATAAGCAACTGGGACTTACAATTTTATTGATCACCCATGAAATGGACGTGATCAAGAGGATATGCGACCAAGTAGCCGTGCTGGATCATGGGACTTTAATTGAGAGTGGTTCTGTTGAAACCATTTTTGCAAATCCGCAGCAAGAAATCACTAAAAACTTTATCCAGTCATCATTGCAGGTTGATATTCCTTTAGGGTTTCAAGAGCGGTTAAAAACGCAGGGAAATCCACTTGTGGAGATTTACATGACATCAAGTGAAGAATCCATCCCTTTCATTCAACAATTGGAAAAGCAGTTTCAGGTTAAAACAAATATTATCACCGCACAAATCGACTACGTTGGAGAAATGAAATTCGGTGTCATATTGGCTGAATTGTCTGGTAATATCGAAAATATAATGGCGAGTCTCTCCTATTTAAAAGAGCAGCATCCGCAAACTAAAATATTAGGTTATGTCTGATCAAGTACTGGATTTACTTTTATCGGGAACGCTCGAAACACTTATGATGACTTTCCTATCGGGCTTTTTTGGATTTGTAATCGGGCTTCCGCTTGGAATCTACCTCTTCCTAACGCGGAAACATCAGCTGCTGGAAAACAAAACCATGCATCAGATTGTTTCGCTCCTAGTGAACGTGTTCAGATCTATTCCATTCATTATTCTCATTGTATGGATGATCCCATTTACACGTCAGCTTGTAGGAACATCAATAGGTATGTCAGCAGCATTGGTCCCCTTAAGTATTGGCGCAGCACCGTTTATTGCGCGATTGGTAGAAAATAGTCTACTGGAGGTTCCCAATGGATTAATTGAAGCCGCCAGGGCCATGGGTGCAAGTACACAGCAGGTCATCTTTAGAGTACTGCTCCCTGAGGCGCTTCCCTCGTTGGTAAACAACGCGACAATAACATTAATTACACTCGTAGGCTATTCGGCCATGGGGGGTGCTGTTGGAGCTGGCGGACTGGGGCAGATTGGCTATCAATATGGCTATGTAGGTTATGACACCTTTATCATGAATTCTGTTCTTATTTTATTAATTTTAATTGTATTCCTGTTGCAATATACAGGTGATTACATATCGAAAAAAGTAAACCATCGTTAACATTAATTGTATCATATGAAAAAATTGAACTATGCATTTGCGATCTTAGCTTTTAGTCTTACGACTATTGTAGCTTGTAATAACAGGGAAAAAAAAGAAAATACCCTTAAAGTTGGTGTGGTATCAGGTCCTGAAAAGGAACTTGCTGAAACGGCTAAGAAAGTTGCAAAAGAAAAGTTCAATCTGGATGTGGAACTCGTTTCCTTCAATGATTACGTTGTTCCAAATGAGGCCTTGAATCAAGGTGATATCGATATCAATGTGTTTCAGCATCAGCCTTATCTACAAGAACAGTCCAAACAACGCGGCTTCACCAAATTAACTATCGTAGGAAACACATTTGTCTTTCCAATTGTCGCCTATTCCAAAAAAATCAAGACGATTACCGAACTTCAGCCAGGTGCAAGTATCGCAATTCCAAATGACCCAACTAATGGTGGACGTTCGTTATTACTGCTTCAACGCGAAGGCATCATTGGTTTAAAGGAGAATGTGGGCATACAACCCAAAGTAACAGACATTGTGAGCAACCCGAAACAGGTCAAAATTATTGAAATGGAAGCGCCACAGCTACCACGCGTACTTGACGACCCTCAAATTGTAATTGCGATCATCAATAATAGCTTTGCTTCGCAAGCTGGACTGGATCCTGAAAAACAAGGTTTGTTTACAGAGGATAAAGAATCACCGTATGTCAACTTAATTGTTGCTCGTGCAGATAATAAAAATGATGAAAAAGTACAGCAATTTATACAGTCCTATCAATCACCAGAGGTAGAAGCAACAGCAAAAAAAGTATTTAAAAACGGCGCCATAAAAGGCTGGTAAATTGATATTGATTAAGTGTTAGAAATAGATGATTTATGCCCATGTGGCTCAGGTAGCTCTTACGGAGATTGTTGCCGGCAGGTACATCTTTCCCATGCCAAGGCGAATACGGCAGAAAAGTTGATGCGAGCACGTTACAGTGCATTTGTTGTACATGACGTAGATTTTCTATATGATACATTTCATCCATCGACAAGGAGGTTTCAAAATAAAAATGCTATTCGACGGTGGGCTCTCGAAAATAAATGGATGCAGCTTTCAATCCTCAGATCTACACCGCAAACTGTGGAATTCGAAGCTCATTACCTGGATTCAACAATGGAAATTCAGGTCCACCATGAAAAGTCTACATTTAAACAGCAGGGCAACCTTTGGTATTATGTAGATGGCCGATAAAAATATTTTACTTAAAAGCCATCGCAAAATAGTGGCACTACTTCCGAACACATTTATTTTATAAAGGAAAATATAGCTTCAGTAAATTCTTTATTTCGCTCGTAATATAAAACGTGACCGCCGTTAATTAGCACCGTTTTTTGGTTCGGAAAATTAAACTTCCGGTAATGATCCACTCCAATTGCATAATCCTTTTTCCCGGCAATGACCAAAACTGGCACCTTAATATCTTTCGTTTCTTGCCTAAAATCTTCAGTATAGATTTTATAACCCCACACATGTTTTGCAAAATCATTTGATCGCCCATAACTGTCATCAATATGATCCAACATATCGGTAGTTTTTTTATCATCCGAAAGCATCTTATATCCTAACCCTCTATTTGAAAGCGTACGCCTTGCCAACGAAAACATCGACAAAATAGAATCTGCGGGAGTAGCCTCAAAATTGGTATTGATTAATTCGTTGACATGCTGTATCTGAGCTTCTAATGAACTAGTAAGATCTAAAGTCGAATTCGCTAAGATTAAACCAAACAAATGATTCGGGTATTTTTTTGCATAATTTACTGCAATTACACCGCCAAATGAATGAGACAGCAAATAAATTTTTTCAGTTCCTAAAGCACGGCGAATATCCTCGATATCATCAACCATTCGATCTAATGAATAGTTTCTTTCAGCCGAAGTATCTGATCTTCCACAGCCTCTTTGATCAAAATACACCATCTTTAGTTTTTTTTCCAGATTGTGGCCACCCATCTCCTCAAAAGACTTGCTCCAGGCTCCAGGTCCACCATGAAGGAAAATACAAACCGTCCCTGTTCCGGCAGTCTTGACAAATAATTTAACATGGTCGGACGTTTCAATAAAAGGCAATGAAGCTCGCTTAACATCTGTTATTTTCTTTTGCGCAAACACAAAATTTACGAGTATCATGATTACAAAAAAAAGAAATATAGGCCGTCTCATTCTCTATGTATTAGTTGGTTTATGTTCGTCTATGTATTTACAATAATAAATATAACGAAAAAATAGCACCTTCTGGCTTGTCAATATCCATGTATTATAATAAAAAAGCAGTATTAACATGGGGGTTAATACTGCTTTTTTAAACGATAGCTTTTCAGTTATATCTTTTAGATCAATTCCTCAGTATCTTCACGATAAGGCGCCTCCTCATCAAACTCACCTTCCCACTTCGCCACAACAACTGTTGCGAGACAATTACCAACAACATTCACTGAAGTACGAGCCATGTCCATCAATTCGTCTATTCCCAAAATAGCGGCAATAACAAAAGTGGGTAAACCAAACTGATCCGCTGTCGCAATTAAGATAATCAACGAAGCACGTGGCACTGCCGCAACTCCTTTGGAGGTAATCATCAAAGTAAAAGCGATCATCAACTGCTCCCCGAAAGACAGGTGAATTCCTGCGGCTTGTGCCACAAAAATAGCGGCTAATGACAGATAAAGGGAGGTGCCGTCTAAGTTGAAGCTATAACCAGTCGGAATAACAAATGAAACGATCTTACGGGGAACACCAAACTTTTCCATTGCGCTCATTGCTTTTGGTAGAGCGGCATCTGAACTTGTCGTGGCAAAAGCAATAGATACAGGTTCTTTGATGGCATTGATAAAACGCCGAACCGGAATCTTTAAATAAAGTGCCACAGGAAGCAGCACCAAGGTCAAAAAGCAAAGCAAGGCAAAATACAATGTTGCCAATAGCATAAATAAGTTTTTCAAAATATCAACACCAAGATGCCCCACCGTATAGGCCATCGCAGCTCCTACTCCAACTGGAGCGAAATACATAATAATGTTCGTGAACTTAAACATCGTCTCGGACATACTTTCTGTAAAATCGACCAGCGGTTTCCGCTTCTTCTCATCGACCATTGCAAGTCCGATACCGAATAATATCGAAAAGACAACGATTTGTAGAACCTGATTATCAGCAACAGATTTTACGATATTTTCAGGAAAAAGGTCTCGGATAAACGAAGTGAATTTATAAACAGGATGTACATTATCAGGCAGTGATTTCAATACATGTTCGTCCATACTTTCTTTGGGAGCGGGCAGTTCTTCATGTGGCATATGTGCGACATCGACACCCACACCTGCACGGGTCAGATTAATGGCACCTAAACCAATAAAAATAGCACAAGTTGTAGCACAGAAGAAATACAACATAGACTTCCAAGCCATACGTCCTACTTGTTTTAAATCTGAGTGTCCTGCAATACCATAAACCAGTGTTGCAAAAAGAATAGGCCCAACAATTGTTTTTACCAGTTTGATGAATCCCTTGCTCAATGGCTGTAAAGAGATTGCCAGATTTGGAAAATCCAGGCCAACAAAAATACCAAGGATCATACAGGTCAGAATCCAAGTGGTCAAATTTTTCTTATAAAGCGCATTCACAACCAAAACGGTGGCAACTATCCAACGGACAGCCATTAGAAATTCATGCGAAAAGCCTACAACATCAAATTCGTATAATACAGCAATGATACAAGCTAATGTAACTGTGATGAGGGTGATTAACCCTATTTTGGTTTTTAACATTTAAAAGATTTTAATGGTCAAAAGAACAAAAATAAAAAAATCCTATTCTTTTGCAAATATTATTATTTAAATCACCCATGTTTCGCAACAAAATACCGATTACCCCGAAAAGCAAGCGCACAAAAAAAAGCAGGATAATTTCTTATCCTGCTCTATATTTTAACGGAATAAAAAATTATTCCGCGTGTAACCAAGATTTTTTCGCCAATAGCTCATCCTTAGACTCACGCACATCTTCGTCATCCACACAACAATCTACTGGACAAACAGCAGCGCATTGAGGTTCATCGTGAAAACCTACACATTCTGTACATTTATCCGAAACAATATAATAGACTTCATTTGAGATCGCTTCCTGTGACTCATTCGCATCAAGCGTAACGCCATCACCAAAATCTATAACACCATCCAGAGCCGTCCCATCTGAGAATTTCCAAGTTACACCAGCATCGTATATTGCATTATTTGGGCATTCCGGTTCGCAAGCACCACAGTTAATGCATTCGTCTGTAATTTTAATCGCCATTTATAACCTCACAATTATGATAAATAAACTATTTTTGCATTATCAATATGAAAACAAAGTCCGATTGTACAATAAGGCTAGTTGATTCACGTTGATTAATGTTAACAGCACAAATATAATACAAATTTGTGTATTCATCTTTTAAAAATTTAATATTTTGACAAAGCAACAACGAATAAATGCGTTTGTAAAACTGGGTGAACTGTTGCAGAGGCAGCCAGAGGATCTTACTCAGATCATTCATTTGGCGCAACATAAAAACCCTTGGTATACCATAAAAAATGTTGAAAAGGCACTTCATGCGATTTCATCGAACTTATCAGTAAAAAAGCTCAATTATTGGCTACAGGATTATCCCGATCTCGAATCAACAAAAACAGTAGGCTTGATTCTCGCCGGTAATATTCCGCTGGTTGGGTTTCATGATATCCTTTGCGTATTGATCAGTGGATTTAAAGCAAAAATTAAATTATCCTCTGATGACGCAGGCTTAACAACCTATGTACTCAATCGTTTAAAACAAATCGAACCCGCTTTTGAAGCATCTTTTGAAATTGTTGATAGACTTAAAGACTTTGACCTCGTCATTGCGACAGGCTCAAACAATACAGCCCGTTACTTTGACTATTATTTTGGGGCTAAGCCTCATATTATCCGACGCAACAGAAATAGTATTGCCGTTATTACAGGTAAAGAATCTGCGGCACAGCTACAAGCTTTGGGACATGACATCTTCGATTATTTCGGACTCGGCTGTCGTTCCGTTTCCAAAATTTTTGTTCCAAAAGACTATAATGTCTCCCATTTTTTTGAAGGAATAGCAGATTTTAAAGATGTGGCCGACCACTATAAATACAATAACAATTACGATTACAATAAATCCATCTATTTGATCAATGGGGACAAACATTTTGACAATGGTTTTCTGTTGCTCAAACAGGATGAACGTACAGCATCTCCACTATCTGTCGTTTATTATGAAGAATACAACAGCCTTGGGGATGTCGAGAACGAGCTGAATCAACAAGCTGAAAACATCCAATGTGTAGTTTCCGAAGTGCAATTGAATATTCAGTCGCCCGTTTTTCATTTTGGTGAAAGTCAGTGTCCTGCCTTGAATGATTATGCAGACGGGATGAATACCTTAAACTTCTTATTTGCAAACAAGTAAGCTTCGGTTAATTTCGTAGTACGGAAATTACATTAAAAATACTAACTTTGAAATCATGTATATCATTAAAGTAAGAGGTGTCGCCAAAATCCCCGACTATGTGCAGCTGCGAGATGATGCCTTCACCTTGTTGGCATATTTTAGAGTGGATCGGCCTGACAAATCTCTTGATAAGATCGGATTGGGAGAAAAGGCAGAATATATCATGCAATTGGTCAAAGAAATGCCCTTTGGCCAGATTAAAAAATTAGAGTTTTAACGCCCATGATTGAAAATAAAGTAATTACATTAAAGAACGTTGATATTTTTCAACAGAAACATCTAGTATTATCCAATGTCAATTTAAGTATCGGCAAGGGAGAGTTTCTCTACCTTATCGGACAGTCTGGCAGTGGAAAAAGTAGTTTATTAAAAATCATCTATGGCGATTTGTATATCGGCAATGGCGAAGGAATGATTGCTGGCTTTGATTTAAAGAAACTTCATGAAAATGACGTACCTTATTTACGTCGGAAGCTAGGAATCGTTTTTCAGGATTTTCACTTACTATCGGATAGAACAATAGAGAAAAACCTTGAGTTTGCCTTAAAGGCGACGGGCTGGAAAGATAAAAAAATGATCGATGGACGTATCTTGGACGTCTTGGAAAAAGTTGGACTTCGCTCCAAATTAAAAAAAATGCCCCATGAACTTTCTGGTGGAGAGCAACAGCGGATTGTTATTGCCCGAGCACTGCTCAATAATCCGGAGATTATCTTGGCAGATGAGCCTACAGGTAACCTAGACCCCGCCACTTCAGAAGAGATTGTCCTTTTACTACGCGACATTGCCAATTCCGGAACTGCAATTTTAATGGCTACCCACGATTATACAATCATTCGCAGTATGCCTTCCCGGATTATTAAAACGGGCGACGGTATTCTACAAGATGATGTCAGTATATAAAGGAAAAACTGACAGTTAAAAAGACATTTTTTCAAATTCCGACAAATTGTTAGGCTTTTTTAATAAAATCTGACAAGCTGTCGGAATTTTATTGTTTGGCAAAAACTTTGACAAAAGAAAATATAGTAAATTTTTGAATCTATTTAGCATTGAAGATATGAATGAGCAAGATAATTATTATGATGAGAGTCAAGATCAAGTAGAAACAAATTCTTCTGATCAACAAGAGCAACCTATGGACGATCAGGTAGAACTATCTCCTGAAGAAAAGATGGCTGCAGAATTGGCAGAGGCAAAGGATAAGTACATTCGTCTTTCTGCTGAATTTGACAATTATAGAAAACGTACGAGCAAAGAACGTGTTGAATTGATTCAATCTGCAGGAAAAGATGTGATCAGTAAATTATTACCTACTTTAGATGATTTTGATCGTGCGTTAAATGCCATGGAAACGGCAACAGACGTGGTATCTGTCAAAACGGGAATGGATATCGTTAACAACAAACTGAGACAAACATTGTCTCAATTGGGGTTAAAAGAAATGGAAACAGTTGGTCAAGCATTTGACCCCGAATTACAAGAAGCTATTACATCTATTCCAGCACCCACCGCAGATTTAAAAAATAAAGTGGTAGACGTAATCGAAAAGGGATACTATTTAGGTGACAAAGTGATCCGTCATGCTAAAGTAGTTATAGGTCAATAATATTAAGACGATGTCAAAAAGAGATTATTACGATATACTTGGTGTCGCGCGTTCAGCGGACGAGAAGGAGATTAAATCAGCCTATCGCAAGTTGGCGATTAAATATCACCCGGATAAAAATCCTGGAGATCATGAAGCTGAGGAAAAGTTTAAGGAGGCTGCTGAGGCATACGATATCTTGAGCAATCCACAAAAACGTCAACGTTACGACCAGTTTGGCCATGCAGGCAATTCCGCGAGTGGTGGCTATGGTGGTGGAGGTATGAATATGGATGATATATTCAGCCAATTCGGCGATATTTTTGGTGGCGGACACCCCTTCGAAAGCTTCTTCGGTGGAGGCGGTGGAGGTCAACGCGGAGGCCGCCGTGTAGCGCGCGGAAGCAATTTACGTATTAAAGTTAAATTGACTCTTGAAGAAATCGCTAAAGGTGTTGAGAAAAAAGTTAAGGTCAACAAACAGGTCGTTTGTCACAGCTGTGACGGTTCAGGAGCAAAGGATAAATCCTCTTTCCATACTTGTAAAACCTGTGGTGGCTCTGGATCGGTGCGAAGAGTGACCAACACCATCTTAGGACAAATGCAGACGACCAGCACCTGTCCTACCTGTAATGGCGAAGGTGTTGAAATAACTGCAAAATGTACAACCTGTCGAGGCGAAGGATTAGAGCGTGGAGAAGAAACAATCGCGATCAATATCCCTGCAGGTGTGAGCGAAGGAATGCAGCTCTCGATGAGCGGCAAGGGTAACGCAGCTCCTCGCGGTGGTATTCCAGGAGACCTCATTATATTAATCGAAGAAGTACCGCACGAAAGCTTAAAACGGGATGGCCTAAATGTCATCTATGATCTATACATCAATTTTGTGGATGCCGCTTTAGGCACTAGCGTAGAAGTTCCTACAATTGACGGAAAAGCCAAAATAAAAATTGAACCTGGAACGCAGGGGGGTAAAATATTACGTCTAAAAGGAAAAGGTATTCCCGAAGTCAATTCCTACCACAAAGGGGATCAACTTGTATATGTAAATATCTGGACACCAAAAGCTGTGTCCTCCGAAGAAAAAGAATTATTGAATAAATTGAAAGAATCACCAAACTTTAAACCACAACCTGGTAAAAGTGAAAAGTCATTCTTTGAACGAATAAAAGAATATTTCGAATAAAGTCAGCATAAACGACAATGAGAAGAGCCATATATCGAATTGATATATGGCTCTTTTTTTTCTTCCTTACATAGTACTGACAAATAATTACAAAAAGTCAACACTCTTCAGATATTGTTAAAACAATAAGCAATTTATAAAAAAAAGCATAAAATTTAATCAATTGAACCACTATCATTTACGATTTTGGTAAAACATCTAGACAATATAGTGACAATAAAATAAAATAACTTTACGATATTTGACTAATGAATTTAAAAAGTCAGGAAGTAATTACTGACTCATTAGAACAAACTATTAAAATAAAAAGACATGAAAAAAGTTTTACTTACATTAACTGCCATTGCAGGTTTAACAATTGCAGCAAACGCACAAACTGAAAAAGGAAAAATTATGGTTGGTGGTCAAGTCGGCTTCGAAACTTCAAAAGTTAAAGATACAGACCATAAAAATAATTCGTTTTCGATCAACCCAACTGTTGGATACTTTGTCAGTGACAACTGGGCAGTAGGTACTGGTGTTGGTTACAATTGGAGCAAAAACGAAGCTGACAAAAACAACAGTACTAAAGTTGATGCTTTTCAAGTAGCTCCATTCGTAAGAAAATACTCTGCTAATGGTCCATTAAGATTCTTTGCGCAATTATCCGTACCAATGTCTTGGGGAAAAATGACAGCTGAATCAAATAACGTTGAAACAAAAAACAAATTCGAAAACTATGGTGTTGAATTAGCGCCAGGTTTGGCATACTTCCCAACAAGCAAAATTGGTATCGAATTAAAAGTTAGAGGTTTATACTATAACTATAACAAAGATAAAACCAACGATATCACAACAAATACATTCGGTTTAGATGCGAATTCCTTAGCACCAACTTTAGGTGTACAATTCCACTTCTAATCGGTAGTTGATAGGAAAGGAAAAGGCTATAGGTATTGGATACTTATAGCCTTTTTTCATCCTTAGGTATAGCGTTTAATAATTCGCAATTTATGCGAATAGCGATTCAATTCCTGATTAAAGATTCCTTCATTGTCCATCCGGTCAATACGCACTTTAGCTGAGGCATGAATAATGGTATCCCGATTTAGCATAATGCCCACATGGGTAATCCGTCCGTCCGCGTTGTCAAAGTAGGCCAAATCGCCGACTTTAATTTCCGAAATAAAATCAACTGTCTCCCCAATTTCTGCTTGCTGATACGCATCCCTTGGTAAATCTATCCCAAAACTACTATAGATTAATTGCGAAAAACCAGAACAGTCAATTCCCCACTGCGAACGTCCGCCCCATAAATACGGACTGTTTTTATAGCTTAAGGCGAGTTCAGCCACTTTAGCCTCAAAATCGGCCTTAGAAAACAAATTGAAACTCCCATGGTAGACCATATCCAACTGGGCTAACCTAAATCTATTTGCTTCATCTAAATAAAGCTTTGTACCATGGCAGAGCTGAAGTTGATCTGTATCATTAAACAACACCCCGCCCTCTCTTCCGACTAGACTTGGCTCTCCCTTGAGATAGTGCTCCATCGCCAGGGTTTCAAGCGCTTTAAACTGACCATTCTGAATCCAGCCCAAGTAACTTGTTTCTAACAACCTTATCGCGGTCCAGTCGGGTTGTATATCCAGTATCTCAAATAATTCACCAAATAACACCTGAGAAACCATCTCACTCCGATGCGTTTGCTCCGCACGCAATGGAACGAGAGCAAGTGTACAAATACCATATTTCATTGGTCAAGCAAAACAAAATTGTCAAATCTATGATTATACATTATAAAACGAAGATAAATTAATTATAGTAGATATGGAGAATACAAATTTAAAATTCAAAAGAATACTCGTTGCAGTTGATGATGCTCCATGTTCAGAAAAAGCCATTCTATACGCCAAAGAAATGGCTCAGGTATTTAGCGCCGCTATTGCCCTTGTAACGGTAATACCGCCCACTTCCCCCACCAATTTTGGAGCTGATCCCCTACTGGGCCAACAACCGATAATTGTACCGGAGGTATCCGAAATGGAACAGGAAAATGCGCAGAAGTATCTAGAAAAATTAAGTCGGGAATTTACCGGCCCAGGAGAAGTGTATCTTTTCAACCGAATTGGATCCATCAAAGAAGAAATACTTGCTACCTCTCACGAATGGTCGGCGGATCTGATCATTATGGGATCTAATGGAAGAACTGGATTCGACCATTTTATCTCGGGTTCTGTCTCTGAATCCGTTATCCGTAAAGCAACCTGCCCGGTGTTAGTCATTCCGAGCAAATGTGATTAATAGAATTCAGACATCATTAACCAGAAATATAATTAAAAGCCTATTCTTTTCTAAAAGAATAGGCTTCTAATTACCAATAGGCCAACTCAGTTACTTTTTTATGAGTCGCGCTACAAACATGGTATCTGCCCGTTCAGTATAGCCTTCCAGACAGCGCATACTTTCGAGCTCAAATCCCAAATTATTTAAGATATAATCAACAACGTCTTCATTTTCTGCCTTAAATATGGAGCAGGTGATATAAATCAGTGGTTTGCCTACTTTCACATAACCAGCGACATGGCTCGCAATTGTCTTCTGTAATGTACTAAATTCCTCAATCTTGCTTGTTTGAAATTGTCGAATCATCTCTGGTGTACGCCCCCAGGTGCCCGAACCGGTACAAGGTGCATCCAATAATACGCCATCAAATTTTTCATTTCCCAATATAGGGTATGGATCTTTTGTCAAATCAAGTATTTTCTTTCGATAATGCTTAATACCAGCCTGATCAAATCGTTCATCCAGATTTCGAAGAATACTCATCCGAAGATCAGACACCAAAAGGTTAACCGAAGGACAGGAATCCATTAATAAAAGAGATTTACCGCCAGAAGCAGCACAAGCATCCCACCAGGATTCTTTTCCCTCAGGTTTCATAAACTCGAGTGTACGCTGCGAAGATAAATCCTGCACTTCAACGATGCCTTGCAGTGTTGAGAATCGTTGTAATGAGGTACCATTTGCCAAAGAGATAGTTTGTTCACCCAATTCACGATAGGAAATTTGGTTTTCGTCAAGGATGGCACGAACAATTTTATTTTTTCCCTGTTTGACTCGGATATATAGGTCAGGTTGAACCAACTGACTTCTCAAAAAAAGCCTGGTATCAATCTGGGGCGAAAAATAAGCCGTGAAAGGAAATAGATCATGGCTTTTCAGTAGGCCTTCAGATTCAAGAAAAGCTATTTTTTCATCCAAGGTCAACCTTAATTTATCGATATAAGCAGGTTCAAGCGTCCTTACCAACGGACTTTCCTGTTCACATAAAAATTCCGCAAGAACCAGCCGTCGTTGCTGCGACAGCTGCGAAGCTGCTAATCCTAGACGAAAATAATTATAACACAGACGAGAAGTAGCCTTACGGTCTGAAGATCCCATCTGTTTATTGACCTTAAAGAAAGTTGTCAAATACCGCGAAAATGGCTGATCCTCCTCAAAACCATCCATTGCTCGCTCAAAATTACGTATCTGCTGGTAAACACGTTTTTCACTGAATTCAGCCATTCAAAGATTATTTTCTTTCAAATTTCTTATTGTGATAGACCATTATCCCCAAAGCTCTATTGGCATATCCCCACTTCGGATAAAACTCAAACCTGTAATCACTATTCAGCCCTGAGAATTTTTCTTGGGTGATATGGCTTACATAGTCAACACCATATTTATGCAATAAACGGCCAAAATAAACAGCCGCATCATAGCCCTTGTAAGAAAACTCCGAAGGATCTACCTTGTACAGCGATTTATAATTTGATATAAATTTTTTTGTGTCACTATCCGATTCATCGGCCAAGCTGGAAGAAGTAATGGTCAGGCTGTAAAAATCCATGTTTTCAAAATTCTCGAAAGTGAGTTTTGAAAGATTTGGATGCCCATATAATTTAAATTGGTTACCAGGATTCAAAAACCGATCATCCATAGCATCCAACAGCCCCTTTACAAGGTTTTTATTAGCCGTTCCGGATATAATGTGATTCGTCCCTGTCAAGACAAGACTATTGTTGAGCTCATTGATGCTCATAACCGTTTTTACTTTTGCCTGTGCATTTGCTTTTGCAACTTCATTGGAAAAATTAACTAAAAACTGTTTGCTCTCATCGTCACCAGCATCATAAATTAAAATCTGGTCACCATTATAATATTGTTCGGCCACGTACTTCGCCAATGTTTCCGAGTGCGTGCGTATCGAGGGGGTCATCGACACGAGGTTGGGAACACTAAATTCCGAAGCCATAGTAGCCGCCAATGGGGACACCTGAAGAACGTTTTTGTTGGCAAAGGTTTGCGCAAAACTTTTAATTTCGCGCGGATAAACAGGGCCGACAACAATAGCGGCGTCTTTCACTGTTGCCGATGTACCCAAAGACGCATTGTAGGCTACATTATCACGCGAGTCAATCACCTGCAGATCAAACAGCATTCCGTCTTTAGCGATCTTATCCAGACCTATCTGAAAACCTTGGTAAAAATCCAATGCCAGCGCAGAGCGCTCGACATCTTCGGTAGTCACTGTTTTAGCGATACTATTTAATTCAAATGGCAAAAGAAGTGCAATTTTATTATTTTTAACCGAATGGCCATTTACATTTTGCACATCGCCTACATTTACGACCGGCTTATCTTTCTCTCCGTTTGGTTTAGTGACAGCAGTTTGCTGTTCGCCCCGACTAGAAGAGGGCGAACGCAATACGGTGCTTTTCTTGGTCGTACAACTCGCTAGGCATAGTGCCACGAGAGCTGCAACCCATATTTTATTCCCACTCAATCGTAGCGGGTGGTTTTGAACTGATATCATATACAACTCTGTTTATTCCTTTCACATGGTTGATAATTTCATTTGAAATTTTTGCTAACAGGTCATATGGTAGATGTATCCAATCCGCAGTCATTCCATCAAGCGATCCTACAGCTCTTAAGCTGACGACATGCTCGTAAGTACGTTCGTCACCCATTACCCCTACCGAGCGTACAGGTAAAAAGATCGTGCCAGCTTGCCATACTTTATCATACCAACCGGATTCCTTTAAGTTATTGATAAAGATTGCATCGGCCTCCTGAACAATTCTTACTTTTTCGGCAGTAATATCACCCAAAATACGAATGGCCAAACCAGGACCTGGAAACGGATGTCTACCCAAAATTGCCTGATCTACCGCTAATGCCTTCCCGACTCTTCTGACTTCATCTTTAAACAAAGTCTTCAATGGTTCAACAACTTTTAACTTCATAAAATCAGGTAAGCCGCCGACATTATGATGCGATTTTATGGTTGCTGAAGGTCCTTTAACCGAAACTGATTCAATAATATCGGGATAGATCGTACCTTGTCCCAACCATTTCGCTTCGATTCCTTCCGGTAATTCTTTTTGGATTTCCTTCGCAGCTTCATCAAACACATCAATAAAGGAATTACCGATGATCTTACGCTTCTCCTCAGGTTCGGAAACTCCTGCCAAACGACCATAGAATAAGTCTTTCGCATTAATTCCCTTAATATTTAAACCCATATTTTTGTAAGAATCCAATACTTGTTCGTATTCGTCTTTACGAAGCAAGCCATGATCCACGAAAATACAGTGTAACTTCTGTCCGATCGCGTGGTGTAATAAAACTGCCGCAACAGTAGAATCCACACCACCAGATAAAGCCATGATCACATGGTCTTCACCCAGTTGTTCTTTCAAGGATGCTACTGTTGTCTCCACGAATGCATCTGGCGTCCAGTCTTGCGTACAACCACAGATACCGACAACAAAATTTTTCAACAAAATAGCACCATCCGTACTGTGTGTTACTTCGGGGTGGAACTGTATACCATAAGTACGTGTACCTTTTACCTGATAAGCCGCTACGCGTACTTTATCTGTACTGGCAATGATATCAAAATTTGCTGGGACCTCTTTAATCGTGTCGCCATGTGACATCCATACCTGAGATTGTACGGGTACACCTGCCAACAATTCATTTTCACTATTGACAAATTGCAGATTTGCACGACCATATTCACGGATTTCAGATGGCAATACATTTCCGCCCGATTTTTGAGCAATGTACTGCGCGCCATAGCACACACCTAAAAGTGGGAAGCGCTCCTGAATAGCAACAAAATCAATTTGAGGTGCATCTTCTTGTCGAACGGAAAAAGGACTTCCCGAGAATATAACACCTTTCACAGATTCGTCAAAATCTGGCAATTTATTAAACGGGTGTATCTCACAATACACATTTAGTTCTCTGACACGTCTTGCGATCAATTGCGTGTACTGAGACCCGAAGTCTAGAATGATAATTTTTTCTGGCATGCTGCAAAGGTAAGTATTACGAATGAATTATTAAATGTCAAATCAGGAAATAATACCTGCTTTTAATAGTTCAATTTCCATTTCTTTTTGCAGTTTCAAGGCTTCCTCACGCGCGCGTTCTGCAAAATCGCGTCCTTTTGAAGCGTATATAATTCCCCTGGTACTATTCACCAAGAGTCCACAATCTCTATTCATCCCATATTTGCAAACATCTTCTAACGAACCGCCCTGTGCACCTACCCCCGGAACCAATAGAAAATGTTCCGGTGCATGCTCACGAATCTTAATAAAGCCTTCTCCCCTTGTTGCGCCGACGACGTACATTAAATTGTCTATATCCCCCCAAGTATTTACTTTGTCAATAACCTGCTCAAATAATTGAAGTCCTTCCTTGTTTTCAAAATTCTGAAAGTCCAGGCTCCCTTCATTCGATGTTAATGCCAATACAATAGCCCATTTATCTTTGAAGTCCAAAAACGGTGTGACCGAATCTTTCCCCATATAAGGAGCAATGGTAATACTGTCGAATCCTAAACCTGAATTTGACTCATCAAAAAATGCCATCGCATAACGGCCGGAAGTGTTTCCGATATCGCCACGTTTGGCATCAGCAATACTAAAGCAATTCTTTGGCAATGCGGCCCAGGTTTTTTGAAGCGAATGCCATCCTTTTAATCCATAACATTCATAGAAGGCAATATTTGGTTTATAAGCGACACATAAATCAGCTGTAGCATCTATAATTGCTTTATTAAAACTATAGATCGGATCCTCATCATCCAAAAGGTGCTCAGGAATCTTAGTAAGGTCTGTGTCCAATCCGACACATAAAAACGAACGTTTCTCTTTGATTTGATGAATAAGTTCTGCTCTGGTCATGCTAATGTATAGATCGTAATTATTTATTGATTAAATCTTGAATAAAAGTTGCCACATCGGGTGTAGAATAGTCGGCCATGCCCTCATGTCGTGTTGCTAAGTTGCCGTCCTTATCCAAAATAACTGTACTTGGAATAGACTCTGAAAGCCATTCTTTCGGGATATCACTGTTCGGATAGCTGATGGGTAAAGTTAGCTTTTCATTTTTGACAAAAGCAGCTGCTTTTTCCTTATCACCTTCTATCTCCACAATTAGGAATACCACATTGGGATTGTCTTTGAATTTATCATAAAGCACATTGATGGAAGGCATTTCCGCGCGGCATGGCCCACACCAGGTTGCCCAAAAATTGATAAACACCACCTTGCCTTTTAAACTCGCTACCGGTACCGTTTCACCTAATTGATTCACAAACGAAACGGCCTTACCAACATTTTCTATCCCCGCACTGAGAGGCTCCGCAACCTGTTGTGGTGCTTCCAATTTCGGTTTAAAAAAGCCGATTTTCATCAGCAGATGATGAAAATAACTCCTGCTCGTCGGCCATATTAACAAACCAATGAGCAGCACAAATACAACATTGCCAATTATCTTTTTTGTTTTTGGATTCATAAATAAGATTAAGAATCAAATTTATCCAACAACTTCAGCAAAGTCGCAAAATCCTTCGGATAAGGTGCCTCAAACACCATCTGCTCGCCATTCAGTTCAAACTCAACATGCTTGGCATGCAAGGCAAAACGTTTCATGATCGGTTGTTCTTCTTCATCCTTGGATAAAGTATAGCCTCTTTTCTTGATCTGCGAGAGATAAACAGGTTTTCCGCGGTACATGCTATCCCCCACGATCGCCGCATGCTGTGTAGCCAAGTGAATACGGATTTGGTGCATGCGCCCAGTAATCGGTTTACACGCTACTAATGTATAATTCTTATAATATTTAAGGGAATTAAAGATTGTTTCGGCAGGCTTGCCATTTGCACGGTCAATAGAAACATTTTTATTACCTACGTTTAAAATAGGTAAATCGACTACAAGATCCTGAAAGGTATGCGTCCCGCCAATGATGGCATGATAAATCTTATTGACCCTGCGCTTTTCAAATGCGATGGAAATCGAACGGTAAGTCTCCGGATTTTTCGCGATCAACAAAATACCTGAAGTCTCCTTATCCAAACGATGGCAGACTTGAGCGTCAGCATGATATTTCTTTGCCAAACGGAGAATGTTAATCTCTCCCCCCTCCCTTTCATCCAAAGAAGCAACAAAAGGTGGTTTATTTATAACAATCAAATTTTCATCCTCATGGATTATTAATTCTGAAAATTTGGGAAATTTAAATAGACGGGTTTCATTCTGTATCATTTTACAAAAATACAAAACACAAGGCAGAATATTGGCCAATGTATGATAAAAACCTTACTTTTGAACTTACAATATAAGTTAAGATGTCTGTAAACAAAGAAATAAAACGAGTAAGCACAGCGATGCTGCAAGCAATGAAAGAACGCCAAGAGAAGATTTCGATGCTGACCAGCTATGATTACTCCATGGCCAAAATGGTAGACAGTGCCGGTGTGGATGTTATTCTGATCGGAGATTCTGCAGCCAATGTATTTGCTGGCTACGAAACTACCCTACCCATCACGCTCGATAATATGATCTACCATGCAGCGGCCGTAGCTAGAGGGACCCAGCGCGCCATGGTTTTGGCAGATTTACCTTTTGGGAGCTACCAGGGCTCTGCAAACGAAGCTTACAATGCCGCTGTACGCATGATGAAAGAATCCGGCGCCCATGCCCTGAAATTGGAAGGCGGCCTTGAAATTATTGAAAATATCAAAAAGATTATTTCCGGCGGAATCCCAGTTTGTGGACATTTGGGTTTAACGCCACAGTCTATTAACAAATTTGGAAATTTTGGCGTCCGAGCCAAGGAAGAACAAGAAGCAGCCAAACTTATTGAAGATGCACTAGCCCTTCAAGAAGCAGGCTGTTTTGCCATCGTATTGGAAAAAATTCCAGCAGCTTTGGCCAAAACGGTAACCGAGAAATTGGCCATTCCAACAATCGGAATAGGTGCCGGTGCCGATTGCGATGGCCAGGTATTGGTCATTAATGACATGTTAGGTATGAATGCGGATTTTAAACCCAAATTTATGCGACATTTTGCTAATCTTCACGAGCAGATTACAACAGCAGTGAGCAATTACGTTGCTGAAGTCAAAGCGGTACAGTATCCAAACGCAGAAGAACAATATTAACAAAGCATTATGAGATTGTTGATCGTTGGACTAATTCTCCTAGCTGCTTATCTTCTGATCCGGAAAAAGTTTATTTTTTCCGGATCAGAAGATACAAATTCCAAAAATTTAAAATCGGGTTTTCAATTGATCGAAGCACCTGCAGCGCTCATTCAATCTACCCTTAAGAAGACAATCTCCAATGCCCTAATGGGCGTGGTTCTTATTCTCATCACGGTATTGCTCTTTGTCAAAATTAAGATTGTATTATTTTTGCTCCCAATCGCCTTTTTTTTAATTGGGTACCTCTTTCTTTTCAATAATCACTTCAGCAAGATCAAGAGCCAGCAGATCTGGTTTAACGCCAAAACAAATGAAGTTTTTGTGGAACAACTTAAAGCGGCTAACTATACCTTTAATATTTTCCAGGATGTCCAGGCCGTACAGAAGATCGAATCAATTCAGACGACAAGAGGTTTGTTATACGGCTACTATCGTATAAAACTAAAAGATCACATCTTAGAGATCCCTTATTTCGTTGCTGAAAATAGACCTGCCAATAATTTGTTTTTTGATACCATCAACCACAACTTTAAAATTGTGACACAGAAAAGAATTTTTCCAATTATTTAATACTAAGTAAATTGCAAATCCAAAAGGAAAATGGTATATTTAAACTTATCAATAATGTATTGTTAAAACCAAAATATTTTATACTATGGGAAAAGGTGATATCAAAACCAGAAGAGGAAAAATATCAAATGGTTCTTTTGGAAAAAGAAGACCACATTTATCGAAAGCTTCCATCAAACCAAAAGTAGATGATTCGACGCCAAAAGAAGTCGAAAAGAAAACAGTCAAAGCAAAAAAATAATAAACATAAAGCTAGAACAAGATTCTAGCTTTTTTTTATTGCCGGCATATTGCGCTATCAACGGATAGATGGTTGCTCTGTATTGTAAAATCCTTTTGACAACCGGTTTCATCATTAGAATAAACCTATCTTTATCCGTCAAATCAAAAACCACATAAGGACTATACCACAATGAATAAAAAAACGACCATCTACATCCTTCTAGCCTGTGCTGTTATCGGAGGTGGATATTTCCTCATAAATCCAAAAAAAGACAAGAAAGAAAGTGCTCAATCTGCTGTCAAAAAAGATGCGCCTGTCGCCGCCCAGGCGATTATTGCAAAGTCATCTGTAGCAGATCGGTCAATCAATTTATCTGGGAGTATCGATGCCGAAGAAAAAGTTGAAATCAGAAGCGAAGTCAGTGGTCGAATTACAAAAATTTACTTTTCTGAGGGGCAACGTATCCAAAAGGGACAGCCTTTGATCAAGATTGATGATATCGAACTTCAGGCACAACTAAAGCAGGCACAAACAACAAGTCAACTCAACGCTGAAAATGAGCGTCGGGCAAAACTGTTACTTCAGAAAGGGGCGATCAGTCAGGAAGAATTCGATATTGCAAGTGCCGCATTAAAAACTGCACAGGCACAGATCCAGTTGATCCAAGCACAGATTTCCAAAACAACGGTACGCGCACCATTCAGCGGCATGATCGGCTTACGAAATATTTCAGTTGGAGCGATTGTTTCATCCAATACGCTGATTGCAAATTTGGTCAAAGACAATTCAGTCAAGATTACATTTGCTATTCCCGAAAAATACAGCAACGTGGTCAAGTTAAATACGCCAATAGAATTTAGTGTTGCCAATGATCCTACAGTCATCAAAGCAAACATTTACGCGATAGAGCCTGAAGTATCCCTAGATACCCGAACATTGACTGTCCGGGCACGGACAACGAACGAACAAGGTCGGCTCCGGGTAGGGTCCTTTGTCAATGTTATCCTTCCTATTGAAGTAGAAAATGATGCTATCGCCATCCCAACGGAGGCCATCGTTCCTGTTCAGGATGGAAAAAAAGTATTTATCCTTCAGAATGGACTGGCTAAAGAGACCAAAGTTGAAACTGGTGCCCGCACCGATAAGGAAATTGTGATCTTATCTGGGATAAGTGCAGGTGACACGGTATTGACAACTGGTGTTCTTGCATTAAAAGACGGAGTAAAGGTTAAAGTTTCACTAGCTAACTAACTGTACATGAATTTATCTGCCGTTTTTATCAAGCGCCCCGTTTTAACCATTGTAGTCAATATCACGATTATTCTGTTTGGCTACATTGGCTTTAGTTTTTTGGGTGTTCGTGAATACCCTTCCATTGATCCGGCTATCGTATCGGTACGGACCAACTACGCCGGCGCCAACCCCGACATCATCGAGTCCCAGATAACCGAGCCTCTGGAAAAGGCAATCAACTCTATCGATGGAATCCGCAACATATCCTCCTCGAGCAATCAGGGATCCAGCAATATTACAATTGAATTCGATTTAAAGAAAAATCTTGAAGAGGCCGCTAATGATGTTCGTGACAAAGTGTCTCAAGCCGTTAGAAGTTTGCCTCAAGATATTGATGCTCCTCCTGTTGTATCAAAAGCCGACGCTGACTCGGACCCTATCATTACACTTACCTTACAGAGTGAAACCAGGGATAAACTTTCATTGAGTGATTACGCTGAAAATGTCATTTCTGAAAGACTTCAGACCATTCCCGGTGTCAGTAGTACACAGATTTATGGTCAGAAACGTTATGCCATGCGGCTCTGGCTCAACCCCGACCGAATGGCCGCTTACGGCATTACAGCATCCGATATCCGCACTGCACTCAACAATCAAAACGTAGAGTTACCTTCCGGCAAAATTGTCGGCAATACCACCGAATTGACCGTAAAAACAGTAGGAAATCTTTCCACACCCGAACAGTTTAATAATATTGTCCTAAAAGCAGATAGTACTAGACTCGTCAAGTTTATCGACATTGGTCGGGCAGAAATTGACGCTGAAAACTTGGAGACAAAAATGGTCAGCAACGGCAAACAGCTGGTCGGTGTTGCCATTATCCCACAACCGGGAACAAATTATCTCGATATCGCGGATAACTTCTATAAGATGCTCGATCAGATGAAAGAAGATATCCCACAAGATATCAGCATCAATATCGCATCTGACAACACCAAATTCATCAAAAAATCGGTTATTGAAGTAGCTGAGACTTTACTGATCTCCATTATTTTGGTTACCCTGATTATCTATTTTTTCTTTCGCGATTGGGGGATAGCCTTACGTCCCTTATTGGATATCCCCGTTTCACTGATAGCGACTTTTTTCATCATGTACATTTTTGGCTTTTCGATCAATGTACTGACCTTGCTGGCGATTGTATTAGCGACAGGACTCGTGGTCGATGATGGAATTGTCGTTACCGAAAACATTTTCAAGAAAGTTGAAGAAGGCATGTCGCCTATTGAGGCAGCCTTAAAAGGCTCGAAGGAAATTTTCTTTGCAGTCATTTCTATTTCGGTTACGCTCGCTTCTGTATTTTTGCCAGTGATATTTCTTGAGGGATTTGTAGGTCGTCTCTTTCGGGAATTTGGCGTGGTAATCGCATCCGCTGTGCTTGTATCCGCCTTTGTCTCACTGACCCTGACCCCCATGTTAAACGCTTATCTAATTAAAGGCGGAGGTCATAAAAAGACCCGCTTTTACGAATGGACCGAACCCATGTTTGTGAAAATGAATAAGGGATATGCCAATAGCCTGGATAAGTTCATGAAGTTCAAATGGATCAGCTTCCCGATCTTATTGGTCTGTTTTGCCATCATCGGGATAATCTTCTCCTCAATCAAAAAAGAAACAGCCCCTTATGATGACCGAAGCAGTATTATGGTCAATGTCACCGGACCTGAGGGAGCCACCTATGAGTATATGGACCGTTATATGCAAGAACTGGACAAGCTCGTTTACGATTCCATTCCCGAAAATAAGATTAGTTTGAATATCACTTCTCCGGGTTTTGGCGCCAGTTCCGTCAATTCCGGACGGATTCGCATGACACTAGTCGATCCTGAAGAACGCACAAGATCACAGGACGATGTTGCAAAAGAACTGACAAAATGGACAAAAAAATACGATGGTGTACGTGTCAATGTATCGCAGACACCAACCATTTCGATGAACCGCAGAGGTGGCTTACCCGTGCAATACATTATTCAGGCGCAGAATTTTGAAAAGCTTCAGGAAAAGATTCCTGAATTTATGAATGAAGTGAACAATGATCCTACATTCTCTACTACAGACATTAACCTCAAATTTAATAAACCCGAACTTCATGTCGAAATCGATCGATTAAAAGCATTGAGCATGGGCGTGTCTGTACTCGATGTGTCTCAATCCCTCCAGTTACTGTTAAGTGGGCAACGTTTCGCTTATTTTATGCGCGACGGAAAGCAATACCAAGTGATCGGACAGGTCGAGAACGATAGACGGGCAACGCCAACAGATCTGACATCAATTTATGTACGTAATAATATTGGACAACTTATACAGTTAGACAATGTTGTCAATGTCAAAGAAGAAAGTAGCCCACCTCAGCTTTACCATAATAACCGGTATATGTCAGCTACGGTTTCCGCTGGACTGGCTCCCGGCATGAGTATGAGCGACGGTATAGCTGCAATGGACCGTATCAAAGAAAAGGTACTGGATCACAGCTTCACAACCGACCTTAGTGGCGAATCCCGTGATTTCGTAGAGAGTAGTTCCAATACCCTATTTGCATTTGGATTAGCCTTACTGCTGATCTACTTGATATTAGCCGCACAATTTGAAAGTTTCCTAGATCCTTTTATCATCATCCTTACCGTACCAATGGCCGTAGCTGGTGCACTGATAAGTTTATGGTTATTTGATCAGACCTGGAATATATTCAGCCAGATTGGAACCATTATGCTGATTGGACTCGTGACAAAAAACGGTATATTGATTGTCGAATTTGCCAACCAGATGCGAGAAGAAGGCATGGAAAAATTTGAGGCCATCATGCATTCTGCCGAATCACGTTTGCGACCTATTTTAATGACCAGCCTTGCCATCGCACTAGGTGCCTTACCAATCGCCATGTCTCTTGGAGCAGCCTCGACAAGCCGTATTGGTATGGGGGTTGTCATTGTGGGAGGTACTATATTTTCGTTAATATTGACCTTGTTCATTATTCCGGCAATCTACTACATGTGGTCAAGACCGAAGAAGCACAGACCCGAATTTGATAACATTAAAAGCTACGAATAGATCAGACATGAAGAGAAATATAATCATCGCACTGTTGCTTAGCTTCATCCTGTTTCAAGCCCGTGCACAACAAGTATTAACACTAGAGGAGGCCTTGACAACCACCTTGAGCAACAATTTCAACATCCTGTTGGCAAAAAATGACAGCAAAATAGACATCGAAAATACCAGCCTCGGTAGTGCAGGAATGCTTCCTGCAGTCACCGGCAATTTCAGCCGGAGCAATTCAATCCAGAATTCCCGGCAAGTAAGGGCCGATGGTCAAGTACAACAGATTTCCAATGCCAAAAACGACAACATGTCTTATGGTGTTAACCTCAACTGGACAGTATTTGATGGATTTGGCATGTTTGCCCGTCGCGATAGATTTAAAGAAATACAGCGTCAAGGTGAAGCCGAAATCAAATTTGAAGTGATCAGCCAATTGAGCGAAGTCATAGCAACTTATTACAATTTGGTACAGCAGAAACGTTTATTAAATGCTTTAGACACGACCATTGCCCTATCCCAATATCGCGTCACGCTAGCTGAAAACCGTCTGGAAATCGGAAAGGGATCCAAATTAGATTTACTGAACGCAAAAGTAGACCTGAATACAGATCAGACGAATTTGCTGCGACAACAAGAAAGCTTCCAAAATACGAAGACCTACTTGAATCAGCTAATGACCCGTGACCTGGGAATAGATTTTCAGGTAGAAGATGAGATGACGCTGGATACCGAACTTAAACTGGGCGACCTGATCCAGATAGCTGATCAACAGAATCCGCAAATTCAATTGGCACTTATTAACAGGCGGGTTGCTGAATTGAACCTAAAATCTGTAAAGGCCGAACGTTATCCCAAAATAGGACTGAATACAGGATATAATTGGAATGAATCTCACTCTTCATTGGGTTTCTCCACGGAGAACAAAAATAAAGGGCTCAACTATGGCGTCACTGCTTCGCTGAATATCTTTAATGGATTCCTACAAAATAGAAATGAACGAATTGCCAAATTTCAGATGCAAAGCACGGAAATACAGATTCAACAACAAAAGCAAAGTATACAGGCGCAAGTTCGGACACTATTTCAAACCTATATCACCAGTATAGAACTGGCAAACGTAGAGAAAAAGAACGAAGAGCTGGCCAAAGAAAACCTCAATATCACGATGGATAAGTTTCGTATCGGAACAATCACGACATTGGAAGTTAGGACAGCGCAATTAAATTACATCAACGCGATGACCCGCAGCTATACAGCTCAGTACAATGCTAAAGTTTCAGAAATACGCCTAAAAGAACTAACCGGCGAAACCTATTGAAAATGCTGAGTTATTTGCCTCAAAAGCGCAAACTGAGACCTTTCCTTTAGGATTAAATATACAAAGAAAAAAGGCTCCTGAATGTATTCAGGAGCCTTTCGTATTAATAGTCAATTGCAATAATAGACCGCAGTGGGATTAATACGCCACTTTTGATCTGAATATATCTATCAGTTAATGACCATACTGTGGTTTCGATACGCTTTGGTCCGGAATCTGTTTGAAAGGCTATTTCAGTTTTGGATTTAAATTCGTTTCCTAACCGAAGTGCCCCTTTCAATTTATCCATAAATGTCGCTGACTTATCTTCACTCGCAGGGATAAATTTAAATTGAGGAATTTCCTCTTTAGCTATTAGTTCTCCAACCATAATATTAGCATTTAATGTGTAAATTTAATGTCCGCGCTACATTAGATATAACGCGATAAAACCAATCTTATTTTATTATTTTATGCCATTGGCTTATTTAAATCTACCTAATCTGATGATAATAATCAATTAAATATTTGAAAACTATCATTTATTTTACAATAAAAAAACGATTGGCGGTTTTCGCTTTTTTGTTCTGTTAATGCCTGAAATTTGCCATACAATACAATATTATCCGAATATCTTAAAATTATGTCATTTCATTTTGATTTAAGGGATCAAATCAGTCATATTGCCTAATTTTATAAAAAACTAGACAACAGATGGAAAAATCAGTCTTTGAGAAAAACTGGGAAATTTATTTTACACAATGCTACTCCAATGGTCGTATCCGTTTCTCCGACTTATCAAATATCCTTCAACTTACTGCTGGCGAACATGCGACCAGCGTTGGTTTCGGTTTTAAAGACATGGCTAAGCACAATCAAACCTGGGTACTCAGCCGAATGCGTATTGAAATCAACAGACTGCCCAAATGGATGGACATCGTTCAGGTAAGAACATGGATACAGGAATTGGAAGGCGCGCGCTCTACACGTAATTTTGAAATTTTGGTGAATGGGCAAGTGTATGTCACAGCCACAAGCTATTGGGCAGTGATCAATACCGTAAAGAGGAGTTCTGAAAATTTGGCCATTTCAGCGGATGATTTTACAACTTACCCAGACCGGCCCGCGACACAGCGGCCATTCTCAAAATTGGATATTTCGCAGCCTGTCAAAAATATTGATCAATATAGCGTCAAGTTATCCGACCTTGATATTGTCAATCACGCCAATAATGTAAAATACCTGGACTGGTGTATGGATAGATTACCGATCGAACTGGTGTTGACCAATCAGATCAAATCCTTGGAGATGAATTACCTCAGAGAACTCCGCTACAATGACAGCGTGGACATCAATGGCGATTCAACTAACAATGGCTATTTTATGACTGTGACAAAACAAAAACGCGTTCATTTTGCGCTGGAAGTAGAGACTAAATAAAGAAGGGGGCTAGGCCCCCTTCTTTATGTTAAGCGAATGCTTTATCTCCTTTTTTGTACGGAAGGTTCCCATCATATTTTCCAGGGATTTTGACAAAACGCAATGCTTTTGTACAGCCTAATTCCGAATTAAAGAAACCTGTCAACGTCAATTGTTTAAACATCGTGAACCAGTGTGGTGGATCGTTTTCTACGTAATTATACAATTGATTTTGTTTTTCTTTGTTTTTCTCCAGAATATCCTTTTGGTCTTCGGCCTGTTTTTTATTAAACTCATTTGATTCTTTATCCAAAGCTGCTGCTACTGCTGTCCGATCCGCAGCTGAAAGCTCAAGGAAAGGTTTTCCCTTCACTTCCTTCGCTTTATCGTCCAAGCTGGCAAAGCCCGTCATAAACGCTTTTTGCTGCTTCTCAGTGTAGCAATCGCGCACCATGACTGGGATAAAGCTCCCAACACCAGCTTCTTTTGCTCCAGGAGTTGCTGTTGCTGGTAAAATAGCTTCGGCTAAATCACCCAATAAATCTGTTGTTTTTGCTTCGAATAAGGCTTCCACATCCTTTGTAGCCGAACGCGTACAACCTTCCAAAAATAAATTGGCGCCGATAACGGTACCTCCTAAAATCAAGGCAACCCGTTGTAATGCTTCTCTTCTATTCATACTACTAAATATCTTAATTTTAGAAATTATACTTCATTTCCCAACCTTGTCTATAGTTCCGTTTGACGTATTGATTCACGTGATCAAAATTTGTCACACGCATATTGTTGTTATCCCATAACAATTTCAAATTACGTCCTGGATATTTTCCGTCCATACGTAAGTCAGCACCTCTGATCGCTAAATTAGCCATTAACAAAGCCTCAGTCAAAGGACCAGCGATTTCGAAAGGAGAACTCACCTCTTTCTTACCATAACCTGCTTGACAAGCTTCTACCCATTGTGCATAGTGACCGGCCTCTTGTCCTGGTACACGTGCATATTTCTGAGCGACCTGATCTTTTCTTGATGTTGGCAATAAACGTGCATTCTGACCGTACGTATCGGCCAAAATTTTACCTTTTGTACCTACCAATAAGATACCGTTACCGCCGTCACCAAAGATTTCATTTGGACCCAATTCATCAGGACGTGCGGGTTGAATACCACCATCCATCCAATGTAATGTTACCGGGCCATTTGTACGCGGTGTTTTAGGGAAGGTCAATGTTGCGTGGCTTGACGGAGGACAGCTTTCAGGAAAATATCCACGTTTAAATTCATCCACATAGACAGATCCTACAGTTGCCTGCACATCTTGTACGTAAGTCAATCCTAATGTACTGAAAGGAACTTCCAATAAGTGGCAGCCCATATCACCCAATGCACCAGTACCATAATCCCACCAACCACGCCAGTTGAAGGGCACCAATTTATCCACATACTCTTTATATGGAGCAGTTCCCAACCAAAGATCCCAATCCAGCTCTTTCGGAATCTCTGCTTTACCTGTTGGCCATGCAATACCAGAAGGCCATACCGGACGGTCAGTCCAACAGTATACCGTATGAACATCACCGATTAACCCAGCTTCATACCATTCACGTACAAAACGTGGCCCATCGTTGGATGCCCCCTGATTTCCCATTTGGGTCACCACTTTATATTTCTTCGCTGCATGCGTCAATGCTCTCGCTTCCCAAACATCATGTGTCAGTGGTTTCTGAACATAGACGTGCTTGCCCAGTTGCATTGCCGCCAATGCCTGGATCGCGTGTTGATGATCTGGTGTCGAAACAGAAACAGCTTCAATGCGTTTATGCTCTTTGTCCAACATCTCACGGTAATCTTTATAATATTTTGCTTTTGGGTAACGTTTCAACGCACCTGCAGCACGACGATCATCCACATCACACAAGAAAGCGAGATCCGCCTTACCTGAATCATGAAATGCGTTAATGTCGCTGAACCCTTTACCACCTACACCAATACCAGCCACTTGTAACTTATCACTAGGAGCGATGAAACCATTACCTCCTAATACATGACGAGGAACGATCATGAAAGCTGCGGCAGCGGTTGCCGCAGTCTTTAAGAAATCTCTTCTACTCGACTTATTTGAGTTATTTTCCATTGTTATCAATCTTTAGCTATTAGATATTACCTTTTTTCAATTCACTAACCGCAAAATCGACCGCACGTGCAGTAAGTGCCATATATGTAAGCGATGGGTTAACACAACCAGCAGAAGTCATACAGGCTCCGTCCGTAACAAATACATTCAAAGCATCCCATACTTGGTTATTGCCATTCAATACCGATGTTTTAGGATCACGTCCCATACGGGCTGTTCCCATCTCGTGGATACCTTGGCCAAATCCATATACATTATCGTAAGTATAAGTATCCTTTACGCCAATGCTCTCCAACATTTCCTTCATCTCATTTTGCATGTCACCACGCATTTTTAACTCATTATCTTTGATTTCAGCATCAAACGACAATACAGGTAAACCCCATTTATCTTTTTTGCTCTTATCCAGGGTAATTTTATTCTCATGGTAAGGCAAAGTTTCTCCGAATGCCGTAAAACCTACGCTCCAGTCGCCAGCTTCACAGATCGCATCTTTCCATGCGCCACCAACTTCCATCTCCGCAACCGCCCCAGACCAACGGCCCCGACTTGCTGCGCCCTGATAACCAAAGCCACGAACATAATCACGTTTTTTGGTATCTCCTTCAACGTTCACAAAACGTGGTACATAAAGACCTGTAGGACGACGTCCATAGACATAACTATCCAAATGGCCATCTATTCTACCCCCAGCTCCACAGCGGAAGTGATGATCCATTAGGTTATGACCGAGTTCTCCACTACTGCTACCCAATCCACCATCCCATACATCTGTAGCTGAGTTCATCAATACCCAAGTTGAATTTAAGGCAGATGCACATACAAAGATTACTTTAGCAAAAAATTCGTATGTTTTATTTGTTTCAGCATCAATAATTTCGACACCTTTTGCCTTTTTCGTATTTTTATCGTAAATAATCTTTGTGACAATAGAAAAGGGACGTAAGGTTAAGTTATTCGTCTTTCTTGCTGCCGGTAAAGTCGCCGATTGAGTACTGAAATAAGCACCAAAGTTACAACCCAACCAACATTGGTTTTGATATTGACAGTTGACACGGCCTTCGTGCGGAACAGTGATGTTCGCAGTACGCCCCATAATAAAGTGGCGCTGTCCGCCATATTGTTTTTTCAAACGTTCAGCAAGATCCTTCTCCACAATATTCATTGGCATTGCCGGCATATAGTCACCATCAGGAAGAGAAGCAATCCCATCTCTATTTCCAGAGATACCAGCAAATTTTTCAGCATAGCTATACCAAGGAGCAATATCTTTATAGCGGATCGGCCAATCTACACCGTGGCCATCTTTCAAGTTAGCCTCGAAATCCAGATCACCTAAACGATAAGATTGTCTACCCCACATTAATGATCTTCCACCTACATGATATCCGCGGAACCAGTCAAAACGCTTTACCTCTGTGTATGGGCTCTCTTTCTCATTTACCCAAAAATCCAAATTTTTCTCATTTAATGGATAATCTCTGCGCAATACAGGGTAGTCTTCGATCATCTGCTGCGTGCGACCACCCGCATGAGGCCATTCCCATGGATTTTTGTTTGGCGCAGTATAATCCTTAATGTGTTCGATATTACGACCACGCTCTAGCATAATTGTTTTCAGTCCTTTTTCTGTCAATTCTTTCGCAGCCCATCCACCACTTATCCCCGAACCGATCACAATTGCGTCATAAGTATTTGTTGCCATCTCTCTTCTAATTATTTGTTTTTTAAATAGTTATTTTTTTCGTTTAGTGTGTAGCATTGGTACTATCTATTTTCTCATCTTTGAATAGTGCTAGAAAGATAAAAAATACCACTGCTGCAATAATAGCAGGAACAACCCAGGTATGATTCCAAAATCCTGCTAAATCAGTTGTTTTTAATTCTTTATATTTATCACCTACATAACTTGCTACCCAAAAGCCAATCAACTGACCAACACCGTATGTTGCCAATGTAATCAAGCCCTGCGCTGCAGATTTGTATTTAATGCCAGCTTTACTATCTGTATAAATTTGTCCCGAAACAAAGAAAAAATCATAACAGATACCGTGTAAGGCGATACCAACAAGTAACATGAATGAAAGTTCACCCGCGTTGCCATAGGCAAATAGCAGATAACGGATCACCCAAGCCAACATCCCTACAAGGATGGTTTTCTTAAAGCCAAATTTGGTAAAGAAAATCGGAAGCGCCAATAAGAACAATACTTCTGATGCTTGACCAATAGTCATCTTACCGGTTGGGTTTTCTAATCCGATTTCGGTAAGAAATAAGTTCGCGTTTGAATAGTAGAATGCTAAAGGAATACAGATTAAAACGGAGGATACAAAAAAGATCAAAAAATTCTTGTCTTTCAACAATTTGATGGCATCCAAACCAATAATTGATGCAAATGATGGTTTTTCACCTTCATCGAGTTTGACTGGAGGTGTTTTTGGTAAAGCAAAGGAAAATACCCCTAATACCAAAGAAGCAACGCCTGACATCAAGAATGTATTTTTCAAGGCACCATCAGATGCGGCAGCATCCCATTTAAAGATATAGCTAATTGCCAAGCCCGCTACGATCCATCCAATTGTTCCCCAAATACGTATGCCTGAAAATTGCTTTTCCGGATTAGTCAATTGGCGAAATGAAACTGAGCTTGCTAACGCTAATGTTGGCATATATAAAACCATATAAGCCAATACATACGGATAAAAAGTAGACATGTCGGCCGCCCCGTACATCTGATACATTAATACGGCACCGACTAAGTGCAAAACACCCAAAATACGCTCTGCATTAAAATAACGGTCGGCAATCATTCCTACGATAAAAGGAGCGATGATCGCGCCCAATGATTGCGTCGAAAATACATTGGCCATTTCAAAATCCGTTGCATGCAGATTCTTACTCAAAAAGGTGCCTAATGTGACAAACCATCCCCCCCAAATAAAAAATTCAAGGAACATCATGAAGGATAGTTTAAATTTTATTGTTGATGAAATCATAAAAAAAATGGTGTTTTACAATACTACTAATTGGTTTTACCTGCTCAATTTAAGAAATTAAATCTAATTGTCAATAGTACACTATTAAAATATTACAAAAAGCTATCTACCTCACGGTAGGCAGTTACCAGTCTATCTTCTCCTTCCTTACCAGGCTTGGAATTCCCATGTTCCATGCCCATTATACCTTTATATCCCTTACTATGAATGAGTTTGAAAACATTTTTGTAATTGATTTCACCAGTAGTAGGCTCTTTACGTCCCGGATTATCACCAATTTGAATATAGGCAATTTCTTCCCAACAGCGGTTCATGTTTGCGATCAAATCCCCTTCCGTACGTTGCATATGGTAGATATCATACAAAATCTTACAAGAAGGACTGTTTACGGCTTTACATAGCGCATAAGTTTCATGCGTTTGCTGTAAAAATAAATCCGGTGTATCACTTAACGTTTCGAGAACCATCACCAAACCATGTGGTTCAAAGATCTCTGCTCCTTTACGCATCGCTGTAAGGATATTACCGAATTGATTCCCCCAGGGGAGTCTCCGCTCATAGAACCCGGGAACGACCGTAAGCCATTTCGCATTACAGCGTTTGGCAGCCTCGACTGACTTATGACAAGTTTCTATAAATTTATCCAAAAATTCCTGTTTACCTGTCGCCAGGGAAGGCATCCAATTTTGACCACCATCAACCACAAATACCCCCATTGTCATTCCCAATTTGGCCAATAGATCACCTATCTTCTTTTGCTCATCCAATGTACGGCCGAGGTAGCCATTGTCTTCAATTCCGCGAAATCCTAGATCATACATGTAGCGGATTTCGTCTAGAAAGTTGTCCCCAGCGTGATTCTTGAACATTCCTTGATGTGGTGCGTAATTTAAATTAAATGTCTTTCCTTTATCCATCATATTGGTTGCATTTTGATGTGTTGAAGCAAATGTATGACCGGATAATCCGGCCCCAGCAGCCAAAAGGCCGCTTTTGATAAAATCTGATCTCTTCATTTTGTTTATAGTTGATTAATTTTTGAATAATTTACCAAATCCATCCGAATAAATCGTCTGAATCGTCTGCTTTTTATCATGATAAATGACAAAAACTTCTATGCCTTTCAACGTCTTGGCTTTAGCAATAATTTCCGCGGGCTCCATTCCCATAAAGTAGTTATCCAAGGCGTCTGCATCCATGGCGGTTTTGGCATATACCGAGACGCTTAAAACACACGTTGTATAGGGAAATCCTGTCATCGGGTTTATATGATGGCCCATCTTTTTATTCTTATATTGAATAAACTTTTCAAAACTACCAGCTGTGGTTAAAGCTCCGGATCGGAGTTGGACAATGGCCGTTATAATCTCCCCCTGTTTATTTTCATCGGGATGTAAAATACCAATTGAAAAGCCCTGTTGCTCAGGTGGCGCTCCCGATGCCCTGATTTCGCCTCCCACTTCCACCATATAACTCGACAGCCCTTTATGTTTTAGGTAGTCAGCCAGCACATCTACTGTATAGCCCTGTGCAATACCATTCACATCAATCTTAACACCCGGTTTTTTCTTTATTAGCCGACTGCCCTTCACGTTGAGATAGTGCATACCAACAAATTTCTTTGCCTGATAGACCGTTGCCGAATCTGGTACAACTTCGCTTCTTTTCACACCAAAGCCCCAAAGGTTGACCAGTGGGGCAATGGTAATATCGAATTGGCCGCTGGATAGCTTGTTGTATCGGAATGAGGCAGCGATGACATGAGCCATATGTTTATCCATTTCGATATGTGTCGCAGTATCCTGGTTGAACAGGGATATCTTCGAACCCTTATGGTAGACCGACATCGATAGATCAATAACTTTTAAGATACTATCTATTTCCTGACGCTTGACAACGCTATCCGATGCGAAATAAGTAACGTGAAACTGTGTGCCTTGTGCAGGGCCCTCCATGCGAATCTTGCGCAATTCTTTTGAAACCGTTTGCGCCTGTATAACAAGCGAGCATAGCATAAAAAAGAATATATAGCAAATTTTACTGTTTAGCCCCATCACCGCACAGCTATTAAATATAAAGGTTTGTATTTTGACCAGGATTAGCTACGGCATAAAAACCTTCGGTATCAGGCAATAACTTCGGTTTAGCATCCCATGCGAGTACATCTGGTCCTAACTTGATGCTGGATTTCAATGCTTCATCCCATTTGATAACCTTACCTGTATAACAAGCAATACGACCAATAATACCGGTTAGTGTACTGTATGCGCCATACTCTGCATTCTCAAACTTATACTCACCTTTAGAAATCGCCTCGAAAAGTTCTTTGTGCTCCTGTTGGTAAGGGTTAGGATTACCTTTCGCATCATGACGATAGATTTCTTTACCTTTCCAATCATACAATACAGCTTGTCCACCGGCTGAGAGGTATACACGGCCTTTTGTCGCCTGAAACTGCTCGTCGACACGATTTTGTATTCCTTCAAAATGTCTACATTGGCTATATACCACACTGTTGTCCGCATAGGTCAATTCCAACGCAAAATTATCATAGATCTCACCATACTCTTTACCGGTACGATGCGCCCGGCTTCCAGTCCCTTGAATAGACACCGGATAAGATCCTTTCACCCAGTTGGCAATATCAATATTGTGTACATGTTGCTCAACGATATGGTCTCCGCACAGCCAGTTAAAGTAGTACCAATTCCGCATCTGATACTCCATTTCTGTTTGCTCAGGCTTACGTGGGCGTACCCATACCCCACCTGAGTTCCAATAAACCTGTCCCGAAGTAATATCACCGATTGCACCATCGTGAATACGTTTGATCGCTTCGCGGTAATTTGTCTGATAGCGACGTTGTAACCCAACGACAACATTCAGCTTTTTACGTTTAGCTTCGGCTGCCGCACGTATGACCTGTTGTACCCCCGGAATATCGACCGCAACAGGTTTCTCCATAAAAACATGTTTTCCTTGACGGATAGCTTCTTCAAAATGTGCTGGCCTAAATCCAGGAGGCGTGGCCAAAATAACAACATCAGCCAATTTTATAGCCTCTTTATAAGCATCAAATCCGACAAATTTATGATTATCGCTGACATCAATTTTATCTTGCCATTTTTCCTTAAGCGTATTATATGTGCTGTCTAAATTATCTTTAAACGCATCAGCCAAAGCAACAACTTTGATATTTGCACCCGAACTTAGCGCATCGAAGGTAGCCCCCGTACCTCTACCCCCACAACCTACTAAGGCTATTTTGATAACATCAGAGCCAGCGGCGTAAGCCCCGGATAAAGGCAGTGAGCTCAACATGGCACCGCCTGCAACCACGGCAGAAGTTTTAATAAAATCTCTTCTTTCTAGATTTTCCATAATAGTTTTATATTGATATTGATTATTTTATTTTTTAAAAATCTTTTATTGGTTTTTTATCATAATAAGCCATAATTTCCTCTTGGCTAGGTGGGTTGACCGGTCTAACTAAACGCAGACCGACAAATGGTGCTTCTGGAAACCACCAATTGCTTTTTGGAACTTGTGGATCTAATTGTTTCCATATTGGATCCGAAGCAGCACGGGCAGCCGAACGAAGGTCCGCAGCTGCACTGTCGAAAGCACCACCGCGAACGACATGTGGATACAAAGTCGTTGGAACAACAACCGGATTTATCAACACTTTATCCTTGCCTTGGGCATAACTATCTGCCTTATATTGATCATAGGTCCATTCGCCGACATTACCATAAATATCGTAAAGACCCCAAGGATTTGGCTTTTTCTCTCCTACAGCATGTGTTTTTTGCTCGGCATTGTCTTTAAACCATGCATATTCAGTGAGCTGAGCATCATTGTCACCAAAGAAATAAGCAGTACTAGCTCCAGCGCGAGCAGCATATTCCCATTCCGCCTCTGTAGGAAGACGATAGAATACGCCTGTGCGTACATATAGCCACTTACAAAATTGAATCGCGTTATAATGAGTCATAGCAAGTGCTGGATGCCCCTCTTTACCAAAACCAAATGTCATATCAAGATAGGGTTTTGTAGGTCGGGTTACCGCATCTATTTCTGGGGCAACTTTACCATCCTTACTTTTCGCGATTTCATAATCTTTGTACAAAAAGGGTTCAAACAAATCCCAGGTTACTTCGTACTGCCCCATCCAAAATGGGTCGAGCTTAACTTCATGTACCGGTTTTTCATCTTCTTTTCCGCCAGAAACGGATCCCATTTTAAAACTTCCGCCGGGGATAGCCACCATTTTAAACGAAAGATTGGTCCCCGCAATGGCCTGCTCATAAGGATCAAATTTCGTCTGAGCAAAGGTATGTGCTCCAGCTAACAGCAAAACAGGAATTAAGAATCTTTTTAACATATTTAGGTTTCTATTTAAGGACTAAAATATAAAATAAGGTGTACACTTTACACTTTGATAGTATAACTTTTTTATTACAGTTTAATCCGTAGCAAAAGAATCAATCATAATAACGGTTTAGCAAATCGAGCTTGCCCTCTCTACAGCACTCAACAAATCAAAAAGATAATCCTGTTCATAAAAAAGGTTTTCCATGTGCATGGAAAACCTTATTATCTTTTGCTGTGCTATAGTTTTTATAACAGGATTTTTCGGCTTACCGTTTTGTCAATGGTAATGTATCCTGGATAAAATACCGATTGCCCAGCAATATTGATCGAAGGTTTAATTTTTAACGTAAATATTCCTTTTTTATTCTCATCACTGGACATTAAAAAATTTTGCAGGTCTGAATTTACCAAAAGATCATAAATATTGGTCGCAATACGCACATTAGCTATAGTAGACCCGCCTGGTTCAATTTGTAAGGATTGATTGACAATCCCCTCGACAAGTTGCTGGCCACCATAAAGGATGATATACTGAAATTTATTGATTGATGCTTTCTTTAGGGTTGGATTATCTATTTTGAGACGGATAACAGCATCCAATGGAATATCCTTCCGTAGGTAGGCCAAAGCCAAGCTAGGTGCTGCGCCTAGATCAACCTGATTATTTTTGATCAGACGCTGTAAAGATGTTCCTGCCAATCGAATACTATCAACTGATTCCACATCAAACTTACATTTTGCCAAGTTCTCGATCTGTGCTTTTTGACGATTCACCCCACATCCGGAAATGAATAAACCTAAAAATACTAAACACCCAAATAAAATTTTCTTGCTCATAGCCGCTATTTTCCTCCAAATTTATACAAAACTCCTAGTGTAAACAATGGATACCCCGCTTTTAAATATGTATTACTTTTAAAACCGAAAACCATACCATTTGTATACTGTAACTTCCATCCTTTTCCAAGCCCCATCCTTGTATAAAATACAGGTTCAATGAGCATGTTGTTTTCTTTCTCCACTGGCAGACCATCAATGGCAAAATTCTTCATCCGCATATTACTCAGTCTTATAATAGTCCCATAATCGATATCATGTCTATTACCGAACAATTTCAGGGCATCTTTCTTTTCGGACGAAAAGTTTACTTGCACAAACACCTTATCAAAATCCATATCCTGCGTCTCCACAATCGCCTGTCCCATTGTTGAAGATCGTTTGTCAACTACACTTGTAGTCCCCAGTCCGTATCCTCCATATACCTCAAATACACGATTATTTTTTCTACCAAAGCGCGTATAATACCCGATCCCCGCTTCGCCCATTTTCTGTGCATAGTCTTTCGTATTGGATTTGTTATCCACATAAGACCCATTTGCAATGACAGCGACATGATCGGTCACCGCTACGCCTAGATTTGCAGACACATTTGCCTTTGTATTGATATTCCCTGAAACATACACCTCACCCGCTTCTGTAAACATGGGCGCCGAAGGCACATTGGGCATATAAATGGAACTACAGGAATATAATGAACAGGCAAACACCCCAACACACATACCATATCCCAACTTGTTGTATTTCATATGTAAATAATTAGTATTTTAAAGGCCATAGGAAGATCCCGATTATTTAAGCGCAAGTATTTAACCCCAGATGGCGTACATGCTACTGCCTGGTCATTTGTATTTTCCAATCGTGGATAATTCATAAATCGGTATTTATCTTAAAAACACCTATCCCTTATAAAAATTGTACCAAAGCGGTTACATTTAACAGTAAATAACAGTTCGCGGTATTATTTAAGCGTATAATTTAGGCGTAAATTCAACACACTTGGCCTCAATAAACCTGCAATAAACTCATATTCAACAAGATGAATCGCTGCAATTTTAACAAAATAGAATAAATCTGTTAAGTATAAAAATTTAATAACAGAAAGTACCTTACATAAAAAAGGCATCAATTGCTTGATGCCTTTTTCAAATATTGTTGCAAACCTTATGCTTGTTCTGTAGGAACTACAGATACATAAGATTTATTGTTAGCTTTTTTACGGAAAACTACTTTACCGTCTACTAAAGCGAACAATGTGTGGTCTTTACCAATACCAACATTTGTGTCAGGATTGTGTTGTGTACCGCGTTGGCGTACGATGATGTTACCTGCGATTGCTTGTTGACCACCGAAGATTTTGATACCTAAACGCTTGCTATGTGACTCACGGCCGTTCTTAGAACTACCCGCACCTTTTTTGTGTGCCATTTCTTTATCTTAATTTAAGACTAATGTCTGATTAAAAATTCAATTATAACGTAATACCAGTGATCTGGATTTTAGAAAATTGTTGACGGTGACCGTTTTTCTTTTTGTAGCCTTTACGACGTTTTTTCTTGAAAACGATAACTTTATCGCCTTTTAAATGAGACAAAATTTTAGCCGAAACTTTTGCACCAGCAACGCTAGGTGTACCAATGGTAAATTTACCACCGTCTTCTGCTAACAATACATTGTCAAATTCAATACTAGCGCCTTCATCTCCTTGTAAACGGTGTACAAAAAGGAACTGGTCTTTTGCAACCTTAAATTGCTGTCCTGCTATATTTACTATTGCGTACATTGTTAATTAATTAAATGTGTTATTAAATGAAGGGCAAAAGTAATTAGTTTTTACCACAATTCAAAGATAAATCTATCTTTTTCCCTTCATTTACTCCCAGCTGATCCGCTACTACAATCGGAAATAACAGAATAGCAGCTATTAACAGCTTACCAAACTAAAATTCTTTTTTCGGGTGCAACGTACATTTTAGCTGTAGGCTGCACATTGAATGCTTTATAAAATGCTTCCATATTATAAACAGGTCCATTTACACGAAATTGCTCTGGACTATGCGGATCAACCTTCAAACGTAAACGCATACGTTCATCGCTGCTTTTTACCCGCCAAACTTGCGCAAAACTCAAGAAGAAACGTTGATCGGGCGTAAAACCATCAATTTTCTCACTTCCCTGCCCCTGTTTGGTCAATTTAAAAGCATCGTAAGCAATATTCAAACCACCGATATCAGCCAAATTTTCACCTAAGGTCAGTTCCCCGTTGACATGTTGATTGTCCAACAAGGTAAAGCTTCCATATAATTTAGCGACTTGATTTGCACGTTCGGTAAATTGTTTGGCATCTACTGCTGTCCACCAATCGTTTAAGTTACCAGCTTTATCATATTGTCTACCTTGATCATCAAAACCATGTGTCATCTCATGACCTATTACAGCACCAATAGCACCGTAATTAATCGCATCATCCGCATTGGCATCAAAGAATGGAAATTGCAGAATTCCCGCTGGGAATACAATCTCATTGTATGGTGGATTATAGTATGCATTGACTGTCGGAGTCGTCATCAGCCACTCTTTTTTATCAACCGGTTTACCTATTTTATTTACCATTTCTTTGTAGGCATGCTTAGCTGAGGATTGAAGGTTGGCATAGTATGTATCTTTCGCTACTTCCACATCACTATAATCTTTCCATTTTTCCGGATAACCAATCTTCTTGACAAACGCTTCCAATTTTTCAATTGCTTTTTTCTTGGTTTCCGGCGTCATCCAGTCTAATTTTTCAATTCTTGTCTTGTAGACCTTTTGCAAATTATCGACCAATTCCATCATGCGCTGTTTTGCTTCCGGTTTAAAATAGTCATCCACATAGAGTTTTCCGACAATTTCGCCCAAATTTTCATCAGCCGAACTGACCATCAATTTCCAGCGTTCTTTCTGTTGTTTCTGTCCATTGAGGGTCTTGCCGAATAGCTCGAATTTAGCATCTCTAAATTCCTTGCTAAGCGCACTTGCCGATGCATTCGCTAAGTCAGCTTTTAACTTTGTTTTCCAAACATCTACAGACTGCGATTTCAACAAATTGTTCAATGCGATATAAAACTTAGGCTGCTGTACCAAAATCGTATCGGTCTTTACCTCCAAGCGCCCGAGGATCTCTTTCCAATTCAGATTTGGGGTCTGTTTCTGAAAATCCTGAACAGCAAACTTGTTATAGTTTTTAATCGGATCCCTTAATTCAACAGGTGTCAAATGGGATTTCGCAATTTCTGTTTCTAGCTTGAGCACTTCTTGGGCAGATTTTTGAGCACTTGCCCCCTCACCGATCAATCCAAACAGTTTAACCAGATAAGCAATGTAGGCTTCCCTGATCTTTTTGGCCTTATCATCCTCATCCAAATAATAACTAGCTTCCGGTAGATTCAATCCACCTTGAAAAAACTGGAGCGCATTTTTAGTACTGATTCGATCATCTGCAGCCACATAAAAGCTAAAAAGGTCGCCATCACCATTTTTGAATCCATCGGCCGCATAGGCGATCAGTTCATCGACATTTTTCAGCGCATTTATTTTCTGAACAGCCTCTTCTATCGGCTTGGCACCTAATTTATCGATGGTTATGGTATCCATTCCACTCGCATAGAAATCACCAGCTTTTTGCTGATCGGATCCCTTTTTACTGTTGGATTGAGCTGCATTTTCCAAAACAGTTTTTAGTTTCTGCAAATTTTCATCTGCCAAAATATAGAATGACCCCCAACCTGTTTCAGAAGCTGGTATCTGGGTATTTTTCATCCATGCTCCGTTCGCATATTGAAAAAAATTATCGCCAGGATGGACCGTTGTATCCATGCCAGAAACATCAAAAAAGCTGGTTCTGACTTCCTGAGAACTCTCCTTGCTCTTATTTGACTGACATGACATCATCATTAAGACGATAGAGAGCGTCCCCCATTTGAATTTTTGTATCATACTTTATTAGATTAAAGAATATAATTAAAGCTAAGCATATTTTGAAGTCCTTCAAAAATACAGGTTAATTATTTCAAAAGTTTTACTTCATAGAGATCTTTGCGTCGATCCTTTTTAACTTTTACAGTGCCATATTCATGCAGATCCCTTAAAGCATAAAGATCCACATCTGCAATCAGTACCATCTCCGCATTGGGTGTCGCTTCGGCCTTGATTGCATTGTTCGGAAATGCAAAATCTGACGGTGTAAAGACTGCAGATTGCGAGTATTGAATATCCATGTTGTTGACACGTGGCAAGTTCCCGACAGAACCAGCAATTGCCACATAACATTCGTTTTCAATGGCCCGCGCTTGTGCACAGGTCCTGACCCGGATGTAGCCATTCTGTGTATCAGTCATAAAAGGTACGAAGAGGATCTGCATACCTTGGTCAGCCAATATACGACTGAGTTCCGGAAACTCTACATCGTAGCAGATCAGCAGGCCGACTTTACCACAATCGGTATCAAATACCTTCACCTCGCTTCCACCTACCATACCGTAGTATTTAAATTCATTTGGCGTAATATGAATTTTCTTAAATTCATCCAGCTTACCATTACGATGGCATAGGTAAGAAACATTATAGAGTTTCTTATTTTCCATCAGCGGCATAGATCCCGCGATAATATTCACATTATAGGAAACAGCAAATTGCTGAATACGATCGATAATATCTGAAGTATGCTGTGCCAGCCTTTCCATCGCCAACCGCTCGGGAAGATCATTATACGGGCTCATTAGTGGCGTGTTGAAAAACTCCGGAAACATAATAAAGTCCGTTCCATAGTCACTTACCGTATCCACAAAGAATTCAATCTGATCATAGAAAGCTTCTATATTATCAAATAAACGCATTTGCCACTGTACCAATCCCAGACGAATTGTCTGTTTGGTCGTTGAGATCGATCGGGTTTCTGATTCGTAGTAAATATTATTCCACTCCAGCAAGGTGGCAAATTCCATAGACTCGGCATCTTCCGGTAGATAATGTTTCAGCACCTTTTTGACATGAAAATCATTGGAAAGCTGAAAGGTCAGTGTCGGGTCATAAATTTCCTTACGTTTTACCTTCTCAATGTATACTCTCGGACTCATTTTGTCCGCATAATTATGGTAATTGGGAATTCGGCCACCGGCCACGATACATTTTAAATTCATCTGTTCACACAGCTCCTTCCGTGCGTCATAGAGGCGTCGCCCTAAGCGCAATGCACGATGTTCGGGATGAACAAACACTTCGATGCCATATAACGTATCTCCGTCATCACTGTGTTTACTGAATTTCCCATCATCAATAATATCGTAATAACTATCGTAGATATTATTCTTTTTGGAATTAAGGATAATAGACAGCGCACAGGCCACTACATGCCCGTCGATCTCCACGCACAATTGTCCTTCGGGAAATATTTCGATCAAATCCTGAATATTTTCCTTTGACCAGGTATCCCCTACACCATCATAAGCTTGCTCCATTGATTTTTTCAAATCAACATAATCCTTCTTTGTCAAGTTGCGCACCTGAATATCCATATATAAATCTCCTTTTGAAATAAGTTTTCCTAAAAATAGTAAAAGTCGGGCCCGAGCCCAAATATCGGGGTAGCCAGGCAACCACAAATTGAGACAAAAAAAGACGCCAATTGTTTTATTGGCGCCTTAAAATATCGATTGATTGTACTACTGACTATGCTTGACCTTGAGGAGTTCCGAATGGAAATGCTACCGTTGGGTCACCACCTTGTTGAGGTTGCTCCGCAACACCTACATCCATTTTGATCGGACCGTTCAATGCTTCGAAACGATTCACGTTATCAACCAATGCACCTAACAAGCGTTTTGCGTGCTCTGGAGTCAAAACGATTCTTGATTTCACTTTTGCTTTTGGCACTCCTGGCATCACACGGATAAAGTCAACCACAAATTCTGTATTAGAGTGAGTGATAATCGCAAGATTTGAGTAGATTCCTTCTGCTACTTCTTCTGTCAACTCAATGCTCAATTCGTTTTGATTTTGGTTATTTTCCATAATAATTCTAAATGATAAGTTAATATAATCCTAAATTCTATTTTGTAAAAGTTCTAAAGTCCTGTACATCCTCGATATTCAACAATGTCTGATAAATCAAACGGATCACATTGTCAACATCCTCTTTGTGTACCATCTCAACAGTCGTATGCATATAACGTAATGGCAGGGAAATCAACGCCGAAGGTACACCGCCATTGCTATACGCAAAAGCATCCGTATCTGTCCCAGTATATCGCGAGCATGCCTGACGTTGGAACGGAATATTGTTTTGCTCTGCAACTTTCACCAACAGTTTATTCAAATTGACCTGAACTGCTGGCGCATAAGACAATACCGGGCCTTTTCCGGAGAACAAATCTCCCTGGGTGATCTTGTTGATCATTGGTGTCTGCGTGTCGTGTGTTACATCAGTCACAATGGCCACATTGGGCTTAATACGATCTGCAATCATCTCAGCGCCCCGCAGACCAATCTCTTCCTGCACCGAATTTACAATATATAATCCAAACGGCAGTTTCTTTTTATTCTCTTTTAGCAAACGCGCAACCTCAGCAATCATAAAACCACCGGCACGGTTATCTAAAGCACGTCCGACATAATAACGATCATTCAGGATCGAAAACGTGTCTTCGTAAGTAATCACACAGCCTACATGTACACCCAGTTCCTCCACTTCTTCTTTAGAACTACAGCCGCAATCCAAAAAAATATTTTTCAGGGATGGATTTTCTTCCTTCTCCCCCGAACGGGTATGAATAGCAGGCCAGCCAAATACAGCCTTTACAATCCCTTTTTCTGTATGGATATTGACACGTTTGGAAGGAGCAATTTGATGATCCGAGCCACCGTTTCGTACCACGTAGATTAATCCATCTTTTGTAATGTAATTGACAAACCAGGAAATTTCGTCGGCATGCGCTTCGATTACCACTTTATAGGCAGCCTTTGGGTTGATAACGCCAACAGCTGTACCATAATTATCAACGAAAGTGTCATCGACATAAGGCTTCAGGTAATCCAACCATAAACGCTGACCGTCCCATTCAAAACCTGTGGGTGAAGCATTATTTATATATTTTTCAAAAAATGAAAGCGAATCTTTTGTTACGACCCCAGTTGTTTTCTGTTCTTTTTTCTTATTCTTTTCAGCCATCTTGTCCTTTTCTATTTACTTTCGTCAAAATATGAAAATTTCAATGAAATGCAAAAGTAAAAATGTTTTTTGGAATATTCCTTTTACATTTCACTTTGATTTTATTGAAAAATAAGATTAAACCCTATCTTTACCTTAGTAATTTAAACAGACATAAAAAAATATGAATTCAATACTAAGTGCAATACACTGGAATGTAGATCCCGAGATGTTCAACTTTGGCGCTTTTGCCCTACGCTATTACGCCTTATGTTGGCTCCTCGCTTTCTTTGTGTCCTATGTTATTATGTTGCGCATTTTCAAAAATGAAGGCCGCACGCAAGAACAACTGGATCAACTATCTATCTATATCTTCCTCGGTACACTGATCGGCGCACGACTTGGTCATTGCTTATTCTACGATTTTGATTATTACAAAGACCATATATTGGAAATTTTTCTTCCTTTTAAATGGGATAAAAACGGATTCCACGTCACCGGTTTTGCCGGTTTGGCTTCGCATGGAGGAGCGATCGGCATCCTTGTTGCACTCTACCTATACTGCCGTAAGACGAAGACCGATTTTTTATGGCTGGCAGACAGATTAGTTGTGGTTGTACCTATCGCTGGCGCGCTGATTCGTATTGGCAATTTTTTCAATTCAGAGATGGTCGGTACACCAACGGACTTGCCTTGGGCAATAATCTTTGAGCGTCATGACAATATCCCCCGTCATCCAGGCCAGCTCTACGAGGCTATAGCCTATATTATCATCTTTATTATCATCGGTTCCTTATTCAAATCAGACCCGAATCGTCAAAAAGGAAAATTGTTTGGTATTTTTATGGTCTTATTATTTGGTGCACGAATGGTACTGGAGCACTTTAAAATTGATCAGGAAGCTTTTGAACAAAGTATGCTGCTCAATATGGGACAACTTTTGAGTGTGCCTTTTATTTTGGTCGGCCTCTATTTTATCTTTCGCAAACCAAAAGCTTAAAATATACGGCAATCAAAGACAGTTTGCAATGTCGATATATAGCTGGCATCTTTCTTACAAAAGATGCCTTTTTTATAGTTATATGCAAAAGTTATACATGCTCCATCGATGCTTCGGCTTGTGTTCGACCGCGGTAGCGGCCTGTTCCGACACTGCACCGCCCTCTAACCGCGATGAGTCCGCCGTAAATCCGATATGAGTCCGTAGTGACTCCGAGTCTAACACACATTTACCATAAACCCATCCCGCTTCGATATTGCTGGCAGTTGCCTTCAGAGACGAAGCAGCCTCGAATTATTTTGCCAGAGAGAGAGAATATCCCTCAATTAGCGCTAATAACACGGACTGTATAAGCGATAAAAATGAGTCAAATCCAATGAGCTAAATCCGATCCATAAACAAAATCATCTTGTTTTTTTTCAAAGACTCCAAAGATCACTATATTTAGGCTTCTTTAATGAGCAAAATTTTTACAACAAGAAACTTAAGCCTAAAATGAGTCTAGAAAAGTGTGCATCTGTCGAAGCGAACGAAAACATGCTTCAATACAATGGTAAATATGGTGAGTATGGAGGATCTTATATCCCACCTGTCCTAGAAAATCAGTTAAACAAATTAGCCGATTTTTTTGACAGCCATGTTCAGAAAGAAGAATTTCAGAAGGAATTCATCTCCATCCTCAAACACTATGTGGGACGTCCTTCACCTTTGTATTTTGCAAAGAATCTGAGTGAATATGTAGGATCCAGGATCTACTTAAAACGGGAAGACCTGAATCATACAGGTTCACACAAAATCAACAATTGTATCGGTCAGATCTTATTGGCAAAACAAATGGGAGCTACGGAAATTATTGCCGAAACCGGAGCTGGTCAACATGGAGTTGCAACCGCGACCGCCGCTGCTCTCTTAAATATTCCATGCAAGGTGTTTATGGGCGAAATCGATGCCGCCCGTCAGGCCTTGAATGTGAAACGGATGGAGTTGCTTGGCGCTGAGGTTGTCACAACAAATCTAGGAAGCCGAACACTTAAAGATGCTGTTGACGCCGCGTTGATGTATTATGTTGAAAACCCGACATCTTATTATCTTCTTGGTTCACATGTCGGACCGCATCCCTATCCTAAAATGGTGGGCTATTTTCAGAGTGTGATCGGCAAGGAAGCCAGGCAACAAATTCTTGAACAGGAAGGACGCCTTCCAGACAGTATCTTTGCCTGTGTAGGCGGTGGATCAAATGCCATTGGATTATTTTCAGGTTTTCTGGATGATCAAGAAGTTGAAATCAATGGCGGTGAAGGCGGTGGCTCAGGTACTTACCCTAAAACAGCCGCTACCCTATCTTTTGGTAAACCGACTGTATTTCAGGGTACCTATTCCTACTGCCTTGTTGACGATGCAGGCAATCCGATCCCATCCACATCCGTATCTGCTGGACTGGATTACCCGGGCATCTCGCCTCAGCATGCCGATTTAAAGGACAGTAATCGGGCCAACTATTATCCGGTTACGGACGACGAAGCAATCGACGCCTATAAATTGCTTTCCAAATTAGAAGGAATCATCCCGGCAATCGAGTCCTCACATGCTGTTGCTTTGGCGGTCAAACTATTGAAAGATAAAAACAAACTTGCTATCGTCAATCTATCTGGCCGTGGAGACAAGGATGTCGACCGTGAATTTTAAGAGATCACTGAATTTAAATAGCTATAGCGGATTGCTCATAGGGCAACTCGTTATGGCTATTGATATGAATCCGGGTTTTCCATGTAAGCTAACCGATCCATTTAGATAATAGCGATTCTTATGAAACGAAATAAAAACCGCCGCAACTGGCTAAAAATCGTTGCTGTCGTATTCCTCCTATTGGTTTTGGGGACTACCGCCTATAACCTCTATCCTGAACCCCGCTTACCAAAAAATGCGGTGATCGACAAACTTGTAGTCTATAAATCCAAACGAACCCTATCGCTTATGCGCAAGGCAAATTGCTCAAATCCTACCGAATATCGCTGGGCGAAAAGCGATTAATCCCTAGCGTGATCAGCGCTGCAGAACCATTGGCGAGACAGGCTGTATGTGGCTTGCCCAGCAGAAGGCACCAAAAAACTACAACATATCGCCTAAATCTTACAACCGTGTGTCTTATTAATTTGCGATCTTTGAGTTTGGATTTGTAACTTGTATAAAAAAAATCGAATGAAACTCGCAATAAAGAATATGGTATGCAATAGGTGCATCATGGTTGTCGAAAACGAATTGACCAAGCATAATCTTCACATTAAACATATTTCTTTGGGACAAGTTGAAATTGAAGAGACACTGGACAGGCTCCAATCCGTTCAATTAGCCGAGAGTTTTTCTGCACTTGGCTTTGAACTAATCGATGACAAGAGATCCGTATTAATTGAACAGGTTAAACATTTAGTCTTGGACTTAATCCGTAACCAACATAATAATACAAATTTAAATTTATCAGAAATAATCAGCAACCAGATTTACCATGATTACAGTTATGTTTCGAATTTGTTTTCAGATGTGGAAGGCATGACAATCGAGAAATATTTTATCAGCCAAAAAATTGAATACGTCAAGGAATTATTAGTTTATGACGAGCTGACTTTAAGCGAGATAGCCTATCAATTGAATTACTCGAGTGTTGCATATTTGAGTAATCAATTCAAAAAAGTCACCGGACTGACACCTAGTCATTTTAAGCATATTAAAGAGAACAAACGCAAACCGTTGGATAAAATACACGATGCTTGATAAATTTGTCTAGTAACATTTATTCCCGATGGATAAGATCATTATCCAAGCTTAAAAGGTAAAACAAGAAAAGGCTTCCGAGCGGAAGCCTTTCTTTTTAAAATTGCCCTTTCAAATTAGCAACCCTTATTTTAAATATCTCTAATTCTTTTTGTTGTTGATTGATAAAGGAATTCTCCTCCAACTTCCCAACGACAATATCCCGTTCCTCATCATTGGCATATACCATATTCTTGAACGGGTTTTTGTAATCTTTCGCTCGCGATTTATAGATCTGCTCACCTATCCAGATCCGCTGCCCTAAAGCCTCATCCAACAAAGATACAATTTTATCTTTGGATATTTCAACACCTTCCAAAGTAAGAATTTCAATAAGGGACAACAAAGCATGCTTACGTTTATCCAATGGATAATCCTTACTTCGTTCATGATAAAATTCGTGAATATCATCCCAAGAATCAATGCTTTTGGATTTGATATCTTCTAAGAAAAGGTGTAAAGCATTGCTTTCAATAAGCTGTCCACCAATATTTTCCCAGCTTGTCCGCTTTTCAGCAGAAAGATTTTCAAGGATATCATCCAACGATAAACCAGACTCCAATGCATCCATCAGGTGCAATACACCATAATACTTAATGAATGAACGATAAAGATGATAAGCTTCACCTACTTTTTGGATTACGGTAGGTCTCCGTGAGTTCTCCGCGCCAGACAGAACGATCGTTTTATCTTTCAGATCAATATTGTTGGCAAGTAAGTCACGTCCCGCCAGGATCCGCTCCTCTTGCGTCTTATTTTCTCCAGGTTGAAGGCTTTCCGATACGGCTAAGGCCAAAGCATCCATTCCGGCAAACATCTCATTAACCGTGTCGGGTGCCAACATATCGTATTCAAAATATTGATTTTTAAAATGTCTGTTGTCCCGCGCCTCATACTTATTAGCATTACGCACCAGCGCGTACATATTATACATAAACCAATATCCTGGGATCAGCACAAGCCTATCGTGCTGTACATCATTGCTTACTAAGGTAAAAGGTAACTGTATGTCCAGTTCATGTAAAAAATCTCCTTTTACGATCAAACAATAAGAAGCAAATCTAGAATTGTGTTTGAGGCTCACACATAAACCTGGCCAGAAACCACGGCCTGCTATAATCTCGCCGTCAGCAGCTCTGGAATTATGGTTAGACCCCACGGTAGCCCCAGCAGCCATGTTACTTTGTCCCATAACCAATGCCGCGCATAAAAAGGAATTATTATGATGCTGCTCATGTGCCGGAAAAATCAAAGAATTAAGCACTTCACAACAGGAGATGGTCGAGTTATCACCAAGATAGGAATTGATCAACCGCGCGCCATATTTTAATTGTGAATAAGAAGCCAAAATAAAACGTACCGCTTTTACTCCATAGAAAATACGGCAACCATAGCCAATGATCCCATTGACAAGCTCACAGCCTTCACCAATTTGCGTATAGGATTCCTGTGATGAATTGATGGTCACGTTCTTCAACTTGTTAACCCCTTTAATATAAGCATCTGTGCCAATCTTCACATTTTTGATTGTGAACGTATTTTTGATCACACAGCGATCACCGACCTGACTATAATAACCACGTTGCGTACCAAACTTTTGATCTGTCAGTTCCTCAAAACGGCGCTGTAGCTGATGATCGTGGCGATTTCGTGTCCATAAATAGACATCCGCAGCCTGCATGCCATCGAAGGGATAAACGGAGCGTGCGCCATTTTCATTACAGAGCTCCAATTGAATGCGTTTACCCGATTCTTCACCGTCGCGAAGAATGCCATTTCCAAATTTAGCCGTACTACCGGTCTCCATCTCCTTGATTTGACTCAGCAGTACTTCATTACCCACAATAAAATAGGACAAATAACCTACATGGTGTACAGCAACATCGTCGCCAAAATCGGAACTGATAATGGTCGAATGATATAAACCTATAGGAAGTTGCAGGTTGCGGTATTCCAGGTAACTAGGGCTCAGGTTCCCGATACGTACCAAGCCATAAAATTTGCAGTTCTGAATTTGCTTGGGATCAAAGATTGCTGACACTTTCACCTTCGACCAATCACTGGACCAATTCCCATTTGCAATGAGCTCCTGAATCTCGCTTGCCGTGAGGTCACGGTAATCATCGCGTGGATTTTGTTGAAAACGCAGGGTATACTCATCTTGCCCTTCTTTAAGAAATTCATTTGGGATAAAACCATATCCCAAATGTTCCAAAGGCCTTTTCTTTAATACACTCATATGTCTTCTTATTCTACTGTAACAGATTTGGCCAGATTACGTGGTTTATCGACGTCTAGGCCTAATTCCACACCAATATAATACGACAAGAGCTGCAGTGGAACCACGGAAATCAAAGGTGCAATAATCTCATCCGCTTCCGGGATTTCCATATAGTCATCTGACAGACTTTCAGATACTGCGTCACCTCTGGTGACAACCGAAATAATCTTTCCTTTTCTTGCTTTTATCTCCTGAATATTGGAGACAATTTTTTCATGATAAGCATCTTTCGTTGCTACGAAAACAACGGGCAAATTCTCATCCACCAAGGCAATAGGGCCATGTTTCATCTCTGCTGCTGGATAGCCTTCAGCGTGAATATAAGAGATTTCCTTTAGCTTTAGTGCACCTTCCAAGGCGACTGGGAAGTTATATCCCCTACCAAGAAACAAAAAGTCCCTTGCATCTTTATATTTTTTTGCTATTTGTTGGATCTTTTCGATCTGTGTATCCAAAATCCATTGAACTTTCTCCGGAACCGTATGCAATTCTTCTGATAATTGTAGAAAACGTTCTTCAGAAATCGTTCCTTTTAATGCAGCTATTTTTAAGGCAATTAGATTTAAGACAGTAAGTTGGGCGGTAAATGCTTTGGTACTTGCTACTCCAATTTCAGGTCCCGCATGTGTATAAGCACCTGCATCTGAAAGACGGGCAATCGACGATCCGACAACATTGACAACTCCTAAAATAATGGCACCTTGCTTTTTCGCATTCTCAAGGGCAACCAAGGTATCTGCGGTCTCACCACTTTGCGAAATAGCCAAAATAACATCTCCGGGCTGGATCACTGGGTTGCGATAACGGAATTCAGAAGCATATTCCACTTCAACATTGATGCGGCATAATTCTTCAATGATATATTCAGCAATTAAACCAGCATGCCAGCTCGTCCCACAAGCAACGATAACAATCCGATTGGTATTGCTGATTTCATGTGCGTATTTCTCTATTCCACTGAGAATAATTTGCTTGGCCTGCAAGTCCAAACGACCACGCATCGAATCGTAGATCGTATCAGGTTGTTCAAAGATTTCCTTTAGCATAAAGTGGTCGTAACCACCTTTCTCTATAGCTGATAACTCTAGGTCTAACTTTTGGATATATGGGGTAATCCGCTCATTGCCCAGGTTCTTTAGAATTAATTCGTCAGGAGTAATAATCGCCAGCTCGTAGTCATTGATATAAACGACCTCTTTGGTATAAGCTAACATGGGGGAAGCATCTGAACCCAGGAAGTGCTCATTTTTACCTATTCCAATTACTAACGGACTTCCTTTTCTTGCCGCAATAATCCGATCTGGGTGACCAGCTTCCAATACAAGGATTACGTAGGCACCTACAACCCTTTTCAAGGCAATGCGAATTGCCTCCTCCAAGGGACACTCATTCTGTAATTGGATTTCTTCAATAAAGTTAACGAGTACTTCTGTATCTGTATCACTTTTGAAATGGTAACCTTTATTAATTAATTCCGATTTTAAGGAAGCATAGTTCTCTATGATACCATTATGAATCATCGCGATGCGACCACTATTTGAATAATGCGGATGGGCATTCCTATCAGAAGGCTCACCGTGGGTAGCCCATCGTGTATGTCCTATTCCTGTTGTTGATTGGAGATCTTGACCGTATACGAATTCTTCCAAATTCACCACTTTTCCGGTTTTTTTGTAAACATCAACATGTTCACCCTTGTGCAGCGCTACTCCTGCACTGTCGTAACCACGGTATTCTAATTTTTTTAATCCATCAATGACGATACCATACGCCTGACGGTAACCTGTGTATCCTACAATTCCACACATGCTTGTCTCAATTTTAAGTATATATTTTTTTTGTTAATGCGGCCGCAATGTAATAAAAAAAAATTACGCAATCGATTGATTAACCTAAAATTAATACAAAAAAAAGGAGACCAATGACTTAGCCTCCTTTTTTTTGTAAAATTGATTTATACTTAATGTTCAGCTACATCAATATGATCGTAGTCCTCCACCATTAATGCTTCATAGTCATTCTTTTTCTTTTTACCAAAACGGCGTTGCAAACTGTCGAAAATCGAATAGACAACAGGAACGACAACCAGCGTCAAGAATAAAGATGACAACAGACCACCAATGATTACAATTGCCAAGCCTCTATTCATATCGGCACCATCACCTGTCGCTATAGCTATTGGAATCATACCGAATACCATCGCAATTGTCGTCATCAAAATCGGACGAAGACGGGCATGGTTCGCAGCTACTAGAGCATCATGGGTATTATCCCCTGCCTCCTTACGGTGATTGGCAAAATCAACCAGCATAATCGCATTCTTGGCTACCAGACCGATCAACATAATGATACCCAAAATCGTAAATATATTCAATGTTTGATTTCCCAAAGCCAAGAACAATAATGCCCCAATAAATGACAAAGGAATAGAGAACAAGACAACGAATGGAGTGATAAAACTATCATATAAAGCAACCATTACCAAGTATACTAGGATAATAGATGCCAATAAGGCAATTCCCAAAGTTCCAAAACCTTCGGTTTGGTTCTCCATGTTACCACCCCAGATAAATACGATTCCTGGTTTGCGCGGTAGTTTTTCAAACTGCGCCTGCCACTCCTGAGCTACTGTACCCATCGGTCTACCGATCGCCTGCCCTTGAATAGATACCGCTGGCGATTTGTCCCGGCGTTCCAACAAAGTGGGGCCTGAACCATAAGTGACGTTAGCAAATTGCTCCAATGAAATCGAAGCACCCTTATCATTAATGAACTTCAAATCACGGACATTATCAATATTTGCACGACCACTTTCGGTATAACGGATATTAATATCATATTCGTTATCTCCTGCCCTATATTTATTATCGGTATTTCCCGAAAATGCAGTTTGCATAGTCATACCGACAGTCGACACATTCAAACCTAAGGATGTCATTTTATTACGGTCAATCTTCACATTGATCTCTGGGTTACCCGCTTCAGAGGTCAATTTTACTCCTGCAGCTCCCGGAATTTTGCGCAATTGGTCAGCAGCTTTCTCCGCAAATTCTTGCGCGTCTTCGACAGATGCACCAATAATGGTCAACTTCAACGGCGCTTGCTCTGCTCCCATAATACCAACGTTCACGGTTTTGACCTTGGCACCAATCAGTTTATTTTCCAATTCGCGTTTTAAGGTTGCAGAATACACCTGGGAATTTCCTTCAAAATTCTCCTTGTCTAAAATAACATGGATTTCGGATTTATAACGAGATCCAGTAGTGGAAGCCATACCGTCCGAAGATTGACCGACCGTAGTGATTATTTCTTTAACATCTGGCTTAGATTTAATATAAGCCTCCGCCTTTTGCGTCAATAAGTTTGTTTTTTCCAAGGAAGCGTCTTTATCGAGTTCCAATTGGATAAAAAATTCCTTACGGTCGATACCTGGGAAGAAATCCGAACCGATATAGCCCTTCACTACCAATGAAAATGAAGCAATCAAAAGTCCTATCGCTAGTCCTAGCGTAGCCAGTTTAGTCAATCGTGTTTTTAAAGACCACACCAATAATCCGGATACCCAATGCGTAAACGCAGTCAAACCACTTTCAAATCCATAGATTATGCGTCCAAACAAAGATGTTTTGCTCAAGTGTTCAAGTTTTCCGAAACGCGAGTACAACCAAGGAACTACCGTAAATGACACCAATAAAGATAACATGGTAGAGATAATCACGGTCACACAGAATTGTGCCAGGATATTTGCAACCAGTCCTGTAGACATTGCTATTGGAAGGAATACGACAACGATAACCAAAGTAATCGCCGTAACGGTAAATCCAATTTCGGAAGCGCCATCAAATGCCGCACGCACCTTGTTTTTACCCATCTCCATATGGCGGTGAATATTCTCGATAACAACGATCGCATCATCCACCAGGATACCCACCACAAGGGATAAACCTAACAATGACATCAAGTTTAACGTGTAGCCCATCAAAAGTAAGCCGATGAAGGTTGCAATCAACGACAGCGGAATCGCGACCATTGTAATTGCGGCATTTCGCAAACTCTGTAAGAAAAACAACATAATAAAACCTACTAAAGCAATTGCGATCATCAAATCATGAATGACGTTGTCGGCTGCATTCAAGGTAAAGTCAGAAGAGTCATTTGCAATAAGTATTTTGATGTTGTTATCTTTATAATCTTTTTCTACCTGTCCAATAGTTTTCTTTACACCTTCAGACACAGCTACTGCGTTGGCATCAGATTGTTTAAAGACCTGCAACAAGATGGTATTCTGGCGGTCCAAACGAGCCACTTTTTCAATTTCTTTGATACCATCCTGAACGTCTGCAATATCACGCAAATAGATCTGTACCCCTGCAGGCGTTGTAATCGGCAAGTTACGTAACTCTTCAATTGACGTTACCTTTCCGGCCAACCGGATCGTGGTTCTATTATCACGGGTGCTTACATTCCCTGTAGGAAAATCCAAGTTAGATGCCGCTACAGTTTGTTGCACCTGTGAAATTGTCAATCCATAACCTTCGATTTTCTTCGGATCCACAGAAATCTGAATCTCCCGCTCTTCGCCACCGATCATGTCTACTTTAGCAACCCCATTTATGCGTGCAAAAACAGGTTGGATTTTATTGTCCAAGAGGTCATATAACTCTTTCTCGGACAAGTTTGAGGTAACCGCCAAACTCATGATCGCTACATCGTCCAACGAGAACTTGGACAGGGAGGGTGTCTCCACATCATCAGGCAGATCGTTAATGACAGCATTGATTTTCCGCTGCGCATCGGTAAGCAGAAAGTTGACATCGGCGCCATTATTAAGGGTAATCATAACGATCGATACCCCTTCAAGCGAGGTCGATTCTACTTTTTTGATACTTTCCAAGGATGAAATGGCATCCTCAATTTTCTTGGTGACAGAGCTTTCCACCTCAGCGGGGGATGCTCCTGGATAGACCGTCTGCACCGTGATGACGTTGATCTCAAATTTAGGGACTAGCTCGTACCCCAATTGAGTATAGGAAAACAACCCGCCTAATGTGAGTATTATAAATAATACGATAATTATACTGGGACGTTTTATCGATATTTCGGTAATTTTCATTAGAATTATTTGTTTTTAATGGCAATGAAACCACGACTTCATTTGCTACTGGTTATCAGTATACATTATTTAATAATTTCAACAGGACTCTGATCAAACAAATTGATTTGACCAGAAACAATCACTTGATCGCCATTTTGCAAGCCACCCAAGATTTCGATGTAATCGCCAAAGTTTCTTCCGGATTTCACCTTGGTCTCAATTGCTTTGCCATTTTTAAGAACGAATATTTTATTGTCGCTCACACTACCTACGAATGCATTACGAGGGACGATAAGCGTATTGCCGGCAACACCCTCGCCAAACATCGCTGTGCCATACATACCGGCACGCAATTGATTGGATGAGTTATTGACTTCAATTTCTACCGGAAAATTTAAGCTTCCGTCTGATTTCGGCGCGATAAACGTCACTTTACCGGTGAACCTTTGATCAGCATAAACACTTGCCGATACATCCACAGATTGACCGATTTTTAAGGTTGCCACATTTTTCTCATCCACATTGACACGTAATTTTAGTATACCGACATTTACGATATCGAAAGCCGGAGTTCCCGGACTTACATAAGCACCGGGTTCAATTTTACGTGCATTGACAATTCCTGCTACCGAGGTTTTAATAGTTACATCACCTGCTTTTAATTTAGCTGAACGTAGGCTATTTTTGGCACTTTCCAATTTCAATCTTACTTCATCTACTTTTTGTTGCGTGACACCGCCTGTTGAAAAAGCATTTTCATGACGTTTCATATCCGCTAACGCATTATCATAAGATGCCTGTGCATTTGCGACATCTACATTTAATTTGTCACCTTCTATAATTGCCAATGTCTGACCAACACCCACATGTGCTCCCTCATCCACCAATACACGGACAACACGTCCTGCAGTTTCTGCTCCAACAGTCACTTCCTGTTTCGGTTCGAACGTCCCGTTAGCAGTGTAACGTAAGTCCATCGAGCTTACTTTCGCAGTGTCAATACGGACCGCGATAGCCGCATTTGTCTTGGCAACTTCTGCTGTTTCGGCTTCATTTTTCTTTTTATTTTTGTTCAGTACAAAAAATATACCTGCCAACCCGGCAGCAATAATCAATAAGGTAATAATTCCGCGTTTCATATAGTTGTAGTCAATTATTCTTTAATTAATGATTTCAGTTCACCATTTGCCTTTATAATCTGTACTTCGGCAACCTTATAATTCAATAAGCTGGTATTTAAATTGTTTTCAGCATCCGCCAAGGCCTTCTCTGCATCCAATAACTCCGTCAATGTCGCAAGACCGTTATTGAAATTGTTTTGTGTGTCACTCAAAACATCTTTCGCCAAGATTACATTACGACGGTTATTATCAATATTCAATAAACTGATCTTTACTTGTGATTTGGCATTCTCTTTCGCCAAATTCAGGCCGAGCTTTGTATCCTCCAAATCTACCTCAGCCTGTCTAATCTGGATATCAGCCTGATTGATTTTGGCTTTAGTTGTCCCACCCGTAAAAATTGGGACAGAAAGGTTTAAACCTATACTTGAGCTTTTTGGCCAATTGAAACTGCTTCCAATCGGAAAACCTTTACCAAAACCATTAAAACCAAAGTCCCCGCCTAAGGATAATTTAGGATAAAGATCTGCAACTTTAGATTTTTTATTTAGTTGGTACAACTCAATTTGCTTTTTAGCCAGTTGGACCTCCGTGCGGTTTTCAACATTAGCTTCCTCGGCATTTAAGGCCGGATTTAGCTCAAATGTTTCTTTCGACAACTCAATATCTTCTTCAATTGGCTTACCAATTGCAAATTTCAAAGCATTCTCCTTGATCTGTACTGAATTTAATGATTGTTGCCGCTGCGCTTCCAAATTATTTACATTTACAATCAGCCGATCCAAATCAATTCGTTTCGCCAATCCAGCATTCACCATGCCCTCGGTCACATTCTTTGTTTTTGTTGTACTCTGAAGATTATTTTCAATGGTCTGCAATTTCAGATGTTCCTGATAGATTTCGTAATACGCATTTGCAACTTTTTCGATTACTTGTTCATCTGTCAACTGTGCGTTTATTTGATAAAACTCTTTGGTCGTCTTGGCCGCCTTTAAGCCCGTAAATATCGATTGGTTAAACAGTTGTTGGTTTAGTGAGACCATTGCAGTAGAATTCCACGGTTGCCCCATTTTAATTGTTTGCGTTTGCCCGCCTGCTTCTAATACCATTTCCGGAATCAGAACATTATATTTTAAGGATCCGCTCGCAGTAATTTGTGGCAATGCACCACCTCGGACTTCATCGATTTGGTACTGGGCATTTTCAAGGTCCAATTTGGCTTTTTTTGCTTCCTTTTTATTCTGTAAAGCAAATTTGATCGCATCACTTAGGCTTAACTGCTGTTGTGCATGACTTTGGAAAACCATCGCACCTAATAAAAGGCTGGCTAGTATTCTGATTGTTTTCATTCCTAATTTATTTGTCCTAATTTTATATCTACTTTTTATTTATACCGTTAAAAAACAACTTCGTAGCAAGCTTCTGTTTCTGTAACACTTCATCAAAGCGGTCTTGATTTGGTATACCAGAAATGATATCAGAAATATTGCACATCAACGATAGGCTTTTCATCAATTCTACATAGATTTCCGCCGTTTCATACAGATGTTCTTCATTGAGTTCCCCATTTTCTGCACCTACTTTAAATATTTCATAAAGCGCCTTTACATCACGGTTATGTAAGCACTGAAAGAAATCCTGCATTGAAAGTCCCTTAATCCATTCCAGATTTTCGTTCATATGCAACATATAGTACTTACGCACAAAAGCATCCCGCATCTCTAAAATTTTCATGATCAGATCATAAGTTGTCCCTGTATGTGCAGCAACCAACTTTTCCTCCTCCGCTCTATACTCATCTGTCAAACGTATAAGAACGTCCCGTATAAGCGCATTCTTCTCTGAGTAATAATAATATAAATTTGCTTTAGTGATTTTTATATCCTCTGCAATTTCATTCATTGTTGTCTTACTAAATCCATAATGCATAAAGCGTCTAATTGCGGCATCAATGATTTGCTCTTTTCTATCTTCCATTCTTCAAAAAACTCCTTTCTACTTTCTGACTTTTATCAGAAATTGTTCAAAAATATAAAAAGTAACTTCCTCTACAAAATATATTTCGAAATCCTTATTAATTTGATATTTAATTGACAACAAAAAAGGCAAACTTTTAAAGTTTGCCTTTTCCTTAATAACTCTGATTTTATTAAAACGCTACAGTGTTCTGAAAATGTTTAAGAAATTTTCGTTTATCTAACTTATACAAGCGGGCAGCGCGGTAAGCCACACCTGTTTGTACTTCGTCTAACTCCTTTAGAAAGCCATAATTCTGCATTTTCTTTCTAAAATTGCGCTTATCCAATGTTTTATTTAATATCCCTTCATAAACCAATTGCAATTGAGTGAGGGTAAATTTTTCAGGCAAAAGCTCAAAGGCGATCGGCTTATAGGCCAAACGCCGCTGTAATCTTTCCAGACATAAATCCAAAATCTGCTTATGATCAAAAGCCAATTCAGGTACATTTCTAACAGGGAACCATTTTGCCTGCTTCATGTAATTTGTAACAGGCTTGGTTTTCAACTTTGTATTATCAAGCTGAATCAGGGCATAATAAGCGACAGTCAGAATACGTCCTTTCGGGTGCCGTTTGAGACCCGCAAAAGAATGCAACTGATCCATAAATACATCCTTCAGGCCTGTATTTTCATACAAAATTCTTTTTACGGCATCTTCCATTTCTTCGTCATTATCCACGAAAAAGCCTGGCAATGCCCACCAATCCTTAAAAGGATATTCATTTCTTTCAGCCAAGAGAACCTTTAATTCTCCTTCATGAAAGCCTAATATGACACAGTCTACGGTAAAATTACTATACAAAACTTCTAAATTTATTTATGTGCAATATACTGAGCTAAATTTATCGGCTACTAATCATCGGGTTATCTGTAACAATTATACGCTTCCTAAACGTGATGCGCAAAAAAATAATGAAAAATTTATTCAAAGTGTAGAATATACACTATAAAAATCTTATATTCGTAAAACCTAAAATATAGAGTGTGATAAAAGAAATTAAAAAAATAGGCGTATTAACATCTGGCGGTGACGCACCCGGCATGAATGCCTGCATTCGTGCTGTCGTCCGTACAGCCTTACACAAGGGCCTTCAGGTAACCGGGATTTACCAGGGTTATCAAGGTCTGATTGACGGAAATTTTAAAGAAATGGATACCCGCTCGGTGAGCAACATCATACAGCGTGGTGGTACGATATTAAAAACAGCGCGTTGTCTTGAATTTAAAACAACTGAAGGACGAAAAATCGCTTACGATAATTTAAAGGCAGCAGAAATTGATGCTTTGGTGGTAATTGGTGGAGACGGAACTTTTACCGGTGCGAATTTCTTCTCCAAAGAATTTGAGATTCCCATTGTAGGTATCCCCGGAACAATTGACAACGACCTTTACGGATCCGACTATACCATCGGTTATGATACAGCCAATAACACTGTTATCGAGGCTATTGACAAAATCAGAGATACGGCTGCCTCCCATGAGCGCCTTTTCTTTGTTGAGGTCATGGGCAGAGACTCCGGATGTATCGCATTAAACGCTGGAATTGCAGGGGGTGCAGAGGCCATCTTACTTCCGGAGAAAGAGACGGCTATTGATGACTTAATCCGTCATCTGGAAGATGGTGCGATTAAAAAGAAATCCTCATCCATTGTTATTGTCGCAGAGGGCGATCAAAACGGTGGTGCATATTATGTCGCAAAAAAAGTAAAGGAAAAATTTGATCATTACGACACGAAAGTTAGTATATTAGGGCATTTACAACGTGGTGGATCTCCAACGAGTTTTGACCGCGTATTAGCCAGTCGATTGGGGTTTGCTGCCGTGAATGAAATTTTAGCAGGCAATACACGCATCACCGTGGGGCTTCGCGGTAATGAAATCAAAACTACACCGATTGAAGAGGCGATCAGCAATAAGGAAATTAAACTTAGCCCTGATCTATTGGAAATGGCTGAGATTTTATAATATAAAGCAAAGCAGACTATGATAGCAGTAGTATACAGTGGATCTCGATTCTCAGACTGGCGGTTGGCTGACAAAGGCCGGATAACCACCGGATTCCGCATGAATGGTATCAACCCCTATCTTCAGGATGAACGGTCCATACTACAGCATTTAAATAGAAACACCAATTTGATCAATAACGCTGAAAAAATTAAGCGTATTTATTTTTTTGGTGCCGGTTCTTCCTCCAAGGAACGCAAAGATAAAATCAAAAATGTCTTCGAACGCTTCTTTGTCAACGCAAGGGTCAAGGTAGACCACGATGTCATTGCTTCGGCAATTTCAACTTTCGGAGATGAAAAAGGCATTGTGGGCATCATTGGAAGCGGATCGAATGCGGCTTATTATACAGGGAAGAAAATCATAGAAAACAACTATGGCTTGGGCTACATCCTCGCGGACGAAGGTGCGACAAACTGGAATAGTCAGCAATTGCTAAAACACTATATGACGGACACCCTTCCGCTCGATCTGAAAGAAAAATTAGAAAAAGAATTTACCCTTGACAAGAAAAGTATTTTGGAGAAGGTGTACATAGCACCACAACCCACGAACTTTCTAAATTCATTTACGGATTTTGTGCTTGAAAACAAAGAGCATCTTTTTATCAATCAGCTAATCAAGAATGGACTGCGTATTTTTATTAAAACTTACATTAAGCCATTAATGAAAGAGTATCCGGATAGTGATGTGAATTTCACCGGTTCGGTGGCATTTAATTATGAAAATATCCTCCGGGAGGTAGCGACAGAAGAATTTAGTATCAGTATTGGCACCGTAGTTAAGGAGCCGATACATAATTTAATTAAATATTATATCAATAAAAATTAAGAATATGAAAATTGGAATTAACGGATTTGGCCGTATTGGTCGTTTAGCATTCAGAGCTGCTATCAATCGTCCAGAAATTGAAATTGTTGGTATCAATGACTTAGTTGAGCCAGATTATATGGCTTATATGTTGAAATACGATTCAACTCATGGTAAATTTGAAGGTACTGTAGAGGTGAAAGACGGTAACTTGGTCGTGAATGGCAAAACAATCCGTGTGACTGCTGAAAAAGATCCAGCAAACTTGAAATGGAATGAAGTAGGTGCTGAAGTAATCATCGAATCTACAGGTTTCTTCTTGACACAAGAGTTGGCTCAAAAACACATTGATGCAGGTGCGAAAAAAGTTGTTATGTCAGCGCCAGCAAAAGATGACACACCTACATTCGTAATGGGTGTAAACCACAAAGAATTAAAAGCAGATCAACATATCGTTTCAAATGCATCTTGTACAACAAACTGTTTAGCTCCTATCGCTAAAGTATTGAATGATAAATTCGGTATCGTTGAAGGTTTGATGACTACAGTACACGCTGTAACAGCTACTCAAAAAACTGTGGACGGTCCTTCAGTGAAAGACTGGAGAGGTGGCCGTGGTGCTTACCAAAACATCATCCCTTCTTCTACAGGTGCTGCTAAAGCTGTAGGTTTAGTTCTTCCTGAATTGAAAGGTAAATTGACAGGTATGTCTTTACGTGTTCCTACTGCTGACGTTTCAGTTGTTGACTTAACAGTACGTTTGAATAAAGGTGCTTCTTACGAAGAGATCAAAACTGCCATGAAAGAAGCTTCTGAAGGCGAATTGAAAGGTATCTTGGGTTATACAGAGGATGATGTAGTTTCAACGGACTTCTTGGGTGACGCGCGTACTTCGATCTTTGATGCAAAAGCTGGAATTTCTTTGAATGATAACTTCGTTAAAGTTGTATCTTGGTATGACAATGAGTGGGGTTATTCAAACAAAATTGTTGATCTCGTATTAGAAGTTGGTAAATTATCTTAATAAGATCCACTTGGACAATATCAAAGGGTTATTCAGATCGAATAACCCTTTATTTTTTCCACTTAGGAATCAGCAGGTTGGCGTTTAAACGCAAAAAAAAGCACTTTTGCCTTTTGTATTTCAAATAATCCCTCTATATTTGCAGCATCAATAAGGCAAACAGCTAATATTGAAAAGGTGCCATAGCTCAGTTGGTAGAGCAAAGGACTGAAAATCCTTGTGTCGCTGGTTCGAATCCAGCTGGCACCACCAAAAGAAGCAGAACGCAATGTTCTGGGATACTTTGAAAAATAATTCCAATGCGAAAATAGCTCAGCTGGTAGAGCACAACCTTGCCAAGGTTGGGGTCGCGAGTTCGAATCTCGTTTTTCGCTCACCTGCCTAGGTGGTGGAACTGGTAGACACGCAGGACTTAAAATCCTGTTCCCGTTAAGGGAGTGCGGGTTCGATTCCCGCCCTAGGTACAAGAAAGCCCATCAGTCGATGGGCTTTTCTTGTTATATATCCTATTCCTATTAATTCCCAACTTTCTTCTGATCAGCTTCGCCCTTTCCGGCAATTTTCATCGGGTTCGCTTCGGGATTTCATCGAGAAAATAGCCGGAGGGCCCGATGAAATCCCGAGCAACACTCGATGAAGTGCAGAAGTTGGTGCGAAGTTGGTCAGAACTTAATCCAAAGTCTTTAGCTAGCCAAAAGCCTATAATATGAATTATTTTATTTCAATTCCAAATTTAAACGGTGCTGACCCGCTTCCAGGTGGATTGCCTTACCATTGCGCACATTCGCTGGTGGATAAAAGGTTGCTGTGGCATTTGCGGGTATCTCAATCTGATATTCGACTTTGTTTCCTCTCGCTTTCCAACTGGATATAATATTTCCATAGGGCGAATTGTAAGAAACAGAAGACTCCTTGAGCTCCTTCGGAAAAATAGGCTTTAACAGCACATGTTTAAAACCGGCCTGCGACGAATCTGGCAAAATACCGCCTATGGATTTAAAAAACCAGCCCCCGATTTCACCAAACATCATGTGATTGTCAGAGATATCCCGCGTTGCATTTAGATCCCAATTCTCGAGTAAGGTGGTCGCCCCATTGACAATCCACCAGCCCCAGGAGGGATAGGTATCCTGTACCGCAACTTTATATGCCGTTTCCCCATAACCGTTATCCTTCAATGCATTCAGGAGTGCTTTTGCACCCAACACGCCAACATCCAGATGAAAATCGGTCTCTTCTACCCTCCTATTTAAGTTGGCAGCGACTTTGGCTTTCATCGCATCTGGCACCACTCCCCAATATAAAGGTACGCTTAACTCTGTCTGTGTCCCGGCACTGTAGATCCCTTTTGCGGTATCCAAAAATTTGGCATTGATGGCATCTTTGATTTTTTGGCTTAATTGTTCATATTTCTGCTGGTCATCTGTTTTGCCAAACATTTTTGCAGCGGAAGCCAAGATCGTCGCATCCACATAAAAATAGACCGATGAAGTAAGTTCAAGATTAGACTGCGATTTGACTGGCACCCAATCCCCCCGGCCAAAGGTCGTCAATCCAGTAGGACTGATTTCATCCACATAATCCACATAACGTTTGATATTGTCATAGCAGTCAGCCAATAGGCTTGCATCACCGTAAAATAAATAAGTCTGCCAGGGAATAATAGCAATGGTACTTGTCCAGTCCAAGCCATTTGCCGTACCATAACCCCAGCCCCCTGTTGGGATGATATCGGGCAACACACCGTTTTCCTGCTGCTCGTCCCGATGATCTGCCATCCATTTCTCATAGACTGTAATACCGTCAAAATTATAATAAGCTGTTTCAATAGCGAGGTGACCATCCCCAGTCCAGCCATTTTTCTCCCGCTGTGGACAATCGGTGGGATACCCCATCAAATTGGATAAGTAGGCATTATTGGTTGCTTTCCATAATCCATTGATCAACGCAGAGGAGGTTGTCAGCTGGCCAATAGGACGCACATCGCTATGCATAAAATAGGCCGTAACAGCCGACTTATCCAGCACGATCGGCTCACTGCTGCTCACTTCGACGTAGCGGAATCCTTTATAGCCAAACTTTGCCATAAATTCATCCTCTTTCTTACCGCTCAGTGTCAAGATATCGGTTTGAAAGGGTTCCAGCTCTTTATTCCCACGATAATAAACATCTATATTGGACTGATCCAAGCGTCCATTTGCATGCAATCGTTCGCCATGTTTGATCTTGATCACAGTCCCGGCTTTCCCCCGCATCTTGACCTTTGTCACACCGGCCATATTCTGCCCCATATCAAAGACATAGGTGCTGTCATCAATCTTTTTTATTGATTTTGGGTCGTAGGATTTCACCAGGCGTATGGGCACGGTCTGCTGGGAGACAATATTTACGGAGGGAGGATTCCGATACTGAACGGTATGCCACTGTGCATCGTCAAAGGTTGGGGTATCCCAACCCGGTACCTCCAGACGCGCATCGTAATGTTCGCCCGTATAGATATTGTTGTAGCGAATAGGTCCTGCAGCAGTCTTCCAGGTTTGATCCGAACTTATTGTTTCCTCACTGCCATCCTGATAGACAATGCGCAGGTCCAAACAAAATGTTGGACGATCCCGCCAGGGCGCTTTGTCGAAATTCCATACAGCCAGAGGCTGATGATTATACCAGCCATTTCCCAAGACGATAGCGAGTACATTGTCTCCCTGTTGAAGTTGCCGGGTAACGTCTTCCACCACATATAAAGTACGTTTATCAAATCGGGTATACATTGGATCCAGCCTGTGGTCGCCGATTTTTTTGCCATTTACCGATAGTTCATAGAGTCCCGCTACCGCGATGTAAGCACGGGCCGACTTGATTGCTTTGCTTGTTTTAAAAGCTCTTCTAAAATAGGGAGCCGCCTGTTCATGGATATTGTGGTTATCACTGATCCATTTCCCTTTCCAGTTCTCTATCCCCATCATACCTGTTTCGAATGAGGCAATGGTTGACGTACTTGGATGTCCGTCTTTGTCCCAGACCAGGACTTTCCAAAAATACTTTGTCTGCGGTTTCAGTACCGTCCCATTGTAGTGGACCAACATAATAGAATTTGACTGCTTTCCACTATTCCAGCTACTGGGTTTATTTTTCACCAATGCCATTGAATCCGTGTCTACCATAATTTGATAAGCAGATTGCTTTGCTCCCTGTCGTTTATCATCGAGTTGCCAGCTTAGGCGAGGATTTAGTTTATCTACGCCCATTGGATTTACGAGATGCTCACAGCTGAGGGCAACGGGGAGACATTCTTTTTTCTGCTGTGCATAGAGGACTGTGCCTATGCCCAGCATTGTCACCAGTAAAATTTTCCGCATATTTAGTTTATACATGTCGACCTTTTGTATTTCCTTCCATAGAACTGAATGCATATCCTGAGCAATCATCGATGAATTCAACAAGATTACAAAAGGTGTTAAATTGTTTTAGTCGATTCAAAAACGAATATATTAATTATTTCCAAGATAGTAGACTGTACTGTCGTGTTAGGCGAAGTATTTAAAATTAAAGCTAATGTTTTGGATTTTTCATCAAAATAGTCCTATATTAGTTCCAACTTTAGGGGTGTCTGCATTTGCAGGCTGAGATTTTACCCTTATAACCTGATCCAGATCATACTGGCGTAGGGAAAAGTAAGCCGTCTTTCAAATACATTACTGTATTGTTGTGGCCATTCCTAAAGTTTTACAAAAAATAAAAAGGAATGGAACTTACAATCAATCATCAAATCCGATTTTTCGACCCCGCACCAAACTCGTTAGCCGATCTTTTACAGGCTGAGCTTTCCGGTAAAACACAAGGTGTCGCCGTAGCGCTCAACAACCAGGTTATTCCCAAAAATGACTGGTCCAAAACCTACTTACAATCTAATGACCAACTCCTGCTCATCACTGCTACACAAGGTGGTTAAACTCATAGCAACATATTCAATTCAATATACCTAATTCCTCATTAACATGACATCAGAAAAAATCACACAGACAGCTTTTCCAAATTCCATTAAGGTTTTTGTTCCAGGAACGCTTTATCCCATCCAGGTCGCCATGCGCCAGATTTCATTGAGTCCCACCAAATTGAGCAATGGACAAATCGAAATGAATCCACCTATCACCATATATGATACCTCAGGGCCTTATACAGACGGGACACAGGAAATTGACATTCGTAAGGGACTTCCGCGTCTTCGCGAACAATGGATCCTGGACCGCGAGGATGTACAGCAGCTGGAAGGTATCAGCTCGACATATGGACAAGAGCGTCTGGCGGATAAAACATTGGACGAACTTCGTTTTACCTACAGCCATAAACCCAAGGTTGCGGCGCAGGGAAAAAATGTGACGCAATTGCATTATGCCAGAAAAGGAATCATTACGCCAGAGATGGAATATGTTGCCATTCGTGAAAACCAACGTATCGAGCAACTCGCCGACAGTACACCCGGTATGGATCATCAGCATCCGGGGGAGAACTTTGGCGCCCGAACAACCGGAAAATATATTACACCCGAGTTTGTCCGTGAGGAAATCGCTGCCGGTAGGGCAATCATCCCTAACAATATCAATCATCCGGAGAGTGAACCAATGATTATTGGTCGTAATTTTCTGGTAAAAATCAATGCCAACATCGGCAATAGTGCGGTCAGCTCCAGCATTGAAGAAGAGGTAGAAAAAGCAGTCTGGGCCTGCCGTTGGGGTGCCGATACCATCATGGACCTGTCTACAGGCAAAAATATCCACGAAACCCGCGAATGGATTATCCGCAACTCACCGGTACCGATAGGCACTGTTCCAATCTATCAGGCGCTTGAAAAAGTGAAAGGCGTCGCCGAAGATCTTACCTGGGAAATTTTTCGGGATACCTTGATTGAGCAGGCTGAACAGGGTGTATCTTATTTCACTATTCATGCCGGTGTCCTACTGCGCTATATTCATTTAACGGCAAAGCGCGTAACTGGTATCGTCTCAAGAGGGGGATCGATTATGGCAAAATGGTGTCTCTTTCATCATCAGGAAAACTTTCTGTATACCCATTTTGAAGAGATCTGCCACATCATGAAGCAGTATGATGTTGCTTTCTCGCTTGGTGATGGCTTGCGCCCAGGCGCTATTGCAGATGCCAATGACGCTGCACAATTTGCGGAACTTGAAACCTTGGGTGAGTTGACAAAGATCGCCTGGAAACATGATGTACAGGTGATGATCGAGGGGCCGGGGCACGTTCCTATGCAACTTATCAAAGAGAACATGGAAAAACAGCTGGAATGTTGTGACGAAGCTCCATTTTACACCTTAGGTCCGCTTACCACAGATATCGCACCGGGATATGACCACATTACCTCAGCTATTGGCGCGGCAATGATCGGCTGGTATGGCTGTGCCATGCTATGCTATGTAACTCCAAAAGAACATCTTGGACTGCCCAACAAAAAAGATGTAAAAGATGGTGTTATTACCTACAAACTGGCGGCACATGCTGCAGATCTCGCTAAAGGGCACCCCGGGGCACAGTACCGTGATAACGCTCTGAGCAAGGCCAGATTTGAATTCCGATGGGATGATCAGTTCAACCTATCCCTTGATCCAGATACTGCCCGTGAATACCATGACGAAACGCTACCCGCGGATGCCGCCAAAGTAGCCCATTTCTGCTCGATGTGCGGGCCAAAATTCTGCTCCATGAAAATTACACAAGAAATCCGGGATACTGCCGCACAGGGCATGTTGGAAAAATCGCAGGAATTCATCGCTCAAGGAAAGGAAATCTACTTATGATTATTGCGTTGACAGCAGCGGAGGAAGTTGCCTCAGAAATGAATATCATCCATCATCTCTTTGCACATGGGCTTGATCTCCTGCATCTACGCAAATATCATTTTACGGATGAGCAAATGTATCAGTATGTCGCATCCATAGATGCGACATACCATGATCGATTGGTTCTCCACTCCCATCCGTGGCTGTCTGACGCACTTCATATAAACAGAATTCATTTCAATGCGCATCTTCGGCAAAGCGACCCATTCAACAGGCAGCATTTCGGGAACATTTATTCGACTTCGGTCCATCACATCAATCAGTTCAATGCCTTGGATAAAAGATGGAATTACGCCTTTTTAAGTCCATTATTTCCAAGCATTTCTAAAGCAGGTTATGGACAAGAAAATGCCCTTTTGAATCAACTTCCCTTGCGGACCAATTTGGATGTCCGCTTAATTGGGTTGGGAGGAATAACAGCCGCAAATTGTCTACTTCCCATCCAAGCGGGAGCCGATGGAATTGCCTTATTAGGCGCCCTCTGGCAGGATACTGACCCTATTCAACAATTTAAAACATGCAAACAGCTATGCTCGAAAAATTACAATATATCTCCCAGGGACTGACACTGACAGACCAAAAGAACAATATCCTTAAAGCATTGGACGCCGGTGCCACCTGGATTCAGATCCGATGGAAACAAGCGGAAGAACCGGAGTTTTCATTACTTGCGAGTCAAATATTACATATTTGCCAACAGTTTGGTGCAAAATGCATTATCAATGATCATGTAAAACTAGCCAAGGAACTGGATGTCGATGGCGTACACCTAGGCTTAACGGATTGCGGTATAGCTGAGGCCCGCCAGTTATTAGGACCATCGAAAGTTATAGGTGGGACAGCAAATAGCTTGGAAGATGTACAACGTCGAATAGTAGAAAAATGTGATTATATAGGACTCGGTCCTTTTAAGCACACGTATACAAAACAAAAACTCAGTCCACTGTTGGGTATAGCTGGATATGAAAATATCATCCAGGAAATCCGGAGGCAGGAGCTCCCTCCTGTTCCGATATTCGCTATTGGCGGGATCAGCAGTCTCGAAGATATCCAACATTTAACACAGATAGGAGTTTATGGTGTCGCAGTATCAGGATTGGTCACTCAAACACCGAACATTATTTCATCCATTAAAAATCTTTTACCATGAGCACATTACAAATAGCAAATCGCAGCTTTGAATCCAGGTTATTTATGGGAACGGGCAAATTCGGTAATTTGAACGAAATGAGCACCGCCGTTAGTGCTTCCGGCTCACAGCTCGTTACCGTTGCACTTAAGCGTATCGATCAGTTCGCGGCGGATGACGAATTAACTGCTGTACTCAACTTAACAAAAATAGACTTGCTTCCCAATACTTCGGGTGCCAGAACAGCGGCGGAAGCTGTTTTAGCGGCTCAACTGGCCAGAGAAGCCCTGGAAACAAACTGGGTAAAACTTGAAATTCACCCTGACCCTCGTTATCTGTTGCCCGACCCAATTGAAACTTTACGTGCGACAGAGGCACTTGCAAAACTGGATTTTGTGGTCATGCCTTATGTTCATGCTGACCCCGTACTTTGTAAACGCCTGGAAAACGCAGGTACTGCAGTTGTCATGCCTCTGGGGGCACCGATCGGTAGCAACAAAGGGCTTCGTACATTGGATTTTCTGGAAATCATTATCGAAGAAAGCAATGTGCCGGTGGTCGTAGATGCCGGAATTGGTGCCCCTTCAGATGCTGCAAAAGCCATGGAAATCGGTGCCGATGCAGTATTGGTCAATACCGCAATTGCCATTTCCAATAATCCAGTGCACATGGCTGAGGCTTTTAAGCAAGCAGTCATCGCTGGACGCATGGCCTATGAAGCTGGTTTGGGACCCATTACTTCACGGGCAGTCAGTTCAAGTCCGCTAACTTCATTTTTATTCGATTGATCCAAAAACCATGACTGATTTTAAAGAGATACTTGACCAATACAGTTGGGAAGAAGTCCAAACAAAGATCTATGGGACGTCCGATCAGGACGTACGTCGGGCATTAAACAAAGGGCATTTGACACTCAGTGATTTCATCGCCCTTATTTCACCTGCTGCAACACCCTATCTGGAGCAGATGGCCGTCAAGACACAACAGGTCACGCAGCGGCGGTTTGGCAAGACCATACAGCTCTACGCACCGCTTTACCTTAGCAATGAATGCCAGAATATCTGTACCTACTGTGGGTTCAGCATGGACAATAAGATTCGGCGCAAAACACTCAATAATACTGAATTGTTGCTCGAAGCGATGGCGCTTAAATCCATGGGAGTCAACCATGTACTATTGGTCAGTGGTGAAGCAAACAAGACCGTGGAAGTTAATTATTTCCTCCAGGCCATTGCGCTGTTAAAACCACATTTCTCACAGATTTCCATTGAGGTACAGCCCTTAGATCAGGTAGAATATCAATTGCTACAGGCCGCAGGAGTCTATGCAGTGCTAGTTTATCAGGAAACTTATCATCGGGAGGTATACAAGAAATACCATCCCAAAGGCAAGAAATCGAATTTTGATTACCGACTTGACACCCCCGACCGTATCGGGCAGGCAGGCATTCATAAAATTGGATTGGGGGTATTACTCGGATTGGAGGATTGGCGTGTAGACAGCTTTTTCACGGCGGCCCACATTTCCTATTTGCAAAAAAACTATTGGCAAACCCGATATTCAATTTCCTTTCCTCGGCTGCGTCCAGCTGTAGGTTCAGTTGCACCAAATTTTCATCTTTCGGACAAACATCTGCTGCAATTGATTTGCGCTTACCGCTTATGGAATGAAAATCTCGAGATTTCCATTTCTACCCGGGAAAATGAAAGTTTTAGGGATCATATTATCCCCATCGGGGTAACCACAATGAGTGCAGCTTCCAAAACAAATCCTGGGGGTTATGTCGTCGACCCACAAGCGCTGGAACAGTTTGAAGTCAGCGACGAGCGGGATATGGAGACAATAAAAAATCAAATCCGAAAAATGGGCTATTCCCCGGTAATGAAAGATTGGGAAAGTACATATTCAGGACTAATTCGTTAAATGGATGAAAGAGGATCTTATTTTCGAACGCTATAGCCGACAAATCTTTATCGAAGAAATTGGTGTCTCGGGGCAGCGAAAAATCATGAATGCCAACGTACTGATTGTTGGAGCCGGCGGGCTGGGGAGTCCCGTATTGCAATATCTGGCCGCTGCTGGCATTGGTAAGCTTGCTCTGGCTGACTTTGACCAGGTTGAACTCCATAACCTCAACAGGCAGGTGATCCATAGCGAAAAGCAGCTCCATAAAACCAAAGTCAGCAGTGCTGCTGACTTTATGCAACAGCATAACAGTACAATTGATTTCCGGCCCTTACAGCTAAAAATAGATGCTGGCAATGCAGTAGAAATCTTGCGACCCTATGATATCATTGTGGATTGTTGCGACAATTTTGAAACGCGTTATCTCCTCAATGAAACCTGTTTAAGACTCAACAAGCCTTTGGTGTATGGGAGTATATATGGATTTGAGGGTCAATTGGCCGTATTTAATTACAATGGCAGCAAAAATCTACTGGATTTATTTCCGACTGCTCCGCCATCGGAACAAGTACCTAACTGTGATAAAAATGGTGTACTGGGTCCATTGCCAGGGATTATCGGAAGCATGATGGCCATGCAGGTACTTAAAATAGCCGCCGAACTTCCTGTAGATTGTAATCAATTGACACTAGTGGACACTTTAAACTGGCGTTTTACGAAGCTATCTTTCTAAACATAAAGCTTAAACAGTTCCCTAAAAGGCAGGGAGCTCCGCATTTGTGATGAAAATTCTTTTATAAACAAGCATTTGAAAACAATAATTCCTAATATTAGTTTATATATTAGGAAGCTAATATGTCAACTATACAATCTGGAATGAAAAAAGTAATTTATCCATTACTATCCCTCGCTTTATTACCTTTATTTTCAATTGCCCAAGAGACAAAAATCACTGCTGATGATCTCTTCGCCAAAGCACGCAAGGTAGCCTTCGATTCAAAAGATTATCCGCAGGCCATTCAATTATCGAAACAGGCACTCCTACAGGCTCCAGATTATACCGACATCAGTATCTTTCTTGGGCGCCTTTACACCTGGTCAGACAAGATTGATTCAGCCCGTACGCTCTTTCATGAGCTCGATAAGAGAGATACAAAGGATGAAGACTTTTTTTTAGCCTACGCAGCGCTTGAGTACTGGAATGACCAGACTGAGAAAGCAACTCAGCTTACAGACAGGGGGCTAAATTACCACCCAGAATCACAGGATCTACTGTTGTTAAAAGCCAAGATCAACTACAGCGCAAATCACTATGGGGTCGCCGAAAATGCGGTTCACCAATTATTAAAGATTGACCCGAAAAACGCGGAAGCGCGATCATTGGCTAAGAACATTGAGGAATATACCGCTAAAAACGCCATCGGGTTAACCTATAATTTCGTCTATTTCGACAAACAATTTGATCACAACTGGCACATCGTTGGATTGAGCTATAAACGGGCTACCTCTATTGGATCTGTGATCTTTAGAACAAACTATGCCAATAAATTTGCCGCAAACGGTATACAGTTTGAAATGGAAGCTTATCCACGTCTATCGAAGATATTTTATCTCTATGTAGGTGCGGGGTACTCCAATAATGTTGGCATATTTGCAAAATACCGAACTGGCGTCTCGCTGTATGCCAATTTACCAAATAGTTTCGAAGGGGAAGTTGGGTACCGTCAACTCTATTTCAGCGACAATATCTGGATGTATACGGCCTCAGTCGGAAAGTATTATGAGAACTTTTGGTTCAATCTGAGAACCTATCTTACACCTGGTGAGGAAAATATCTCCCAATCGTATACCGGCACAGTACGGTACTACACGAAAGGCGCAAACGATTACATCGGATTTAGTGCAGGAACAGGGTTGAGTCCAGAAGAAAACCGAAATAATCTTTTGAACAACGCTTCCTACAAATTGAAGACTTTCAAAGTTGGTGCCGAGTATAATTTTTCGGTCAGGCAAAATAACCTTTTTTCGATCTCCGGTACGTATTACAACCAAGAATTCCGACCAAAAGAAAAGGGAAATCAATTGGACGTCATCCTTGGTTATATCCGCAAGTTTTAGTCTTTCGGCAAAGTACCAAAGTAATTCGTATAAACACTGTCGGGCAGCAGGCGCTTTTGGGTATAAAATAGTTTATTTTTACGCTTAAACAAATCAAAGTGCCTGTACATCTCGTCTTTCATGTTATCCGGAGCGGGGTCTTCATTCAGGTTTCCATCCAGTTTATATAATTGTCCTTCCGAAAGGTGATAATTGCCCCGTACAAAATCGATCAGTTGACTTTTGCTCTGCATCATGGCTATCCCAGTTCCTTTTCCCGAAGTACCTTGATCAAGGCCCTGACCAATCCAGGTCACTTGTTGAGGGGTTTTGATGCCAAAATTTGCCCTATAGTAGGCCAACAATGAAGGAGCAACGTCAAAGTGGCTCACAATATTACGAAAGGTCTTCGCTTGTTTTAGCAATGGCGAATAAATCAATAACGGTACATGATACCGGTCAATTTTATTTTGCAATGGGATTTCAGGCATGGCATGATCGCCTGTAATAATAAAAATAGTATTTGCAAAATCCGGTCTCTTTTTATATGCTGCAAAAAACTTTTCTATCGCATCATCCAAATTTAAGACGGATACAAGTTGTGTCCGGTTTTCCTGGGCCCATTTTTTTTGCATTGGTGAGAAATCCATCGCTGCAATTCGTTGATCAAATAACCGCTCGTAATATCCTGTATTGTTGATCAAGAAAGGATTGTGCGTGGATAATGTCAAAAGCAGATGGAAATACGGCCTTTCCTGTAGCTTCTGTACTTCAAGCAATTTGCTAAACACCGCCTGATCTTCATAACCCCAGCTTTCGCCTCCTTTTTCAGGCAGTTTTTTATAGGGTGGACCAAAAGCATCCTGATCAATAAGCTTATCGATTTTATTATAGTCCATAAATTTTTTCATAAAATCGAAATTGGAATGCCCTCCATAAAAGAATCCCGTACTGAAACCATTGTGTTTCAATATATTAAAAAGATTAAAATGATTAGGCAATGTATCCTGTTCAAGAAAACCATGCACTGCGAATGGCAACGAACCCGTTAGCGTAGGCAAAACAGAAAATGTCCGTCCGGACGAACTTATGTTATTTTCCCAATACAACGATTGTTTTTTTAACGTGCCTATAAATGGCGTAAAATTACCGATGTAGCCATTTTCTGAACTATAAGCATGTCCTAGGCCTTCGATCACGAGGACGACCAGATTTGGAGCTCTTGTTGTTTTCTGTAAATAGGCTCCCAAAAAATCCTTCGTATCTTCCGTTTTCAAAAAAGGGAATTTACGATCCATTTCTTTTGGATCCACATCGTCATCATCTTGATAGAGCGCAGTCAACATTCCGGGATGCTCTTCAGCATAATTTGATAAATTGGATTCAAAAAAATAACGCCACTTGCTTCGACTAACATTGGCCACGAATTCATCCTTTGTAGCAGGAGTGCCCAAAATCAAAGCCGAAGAAATAAAATAGGATACAGCACCCAACGACAGGAGTGCAATCCCTACATAGGCCTTTTTAAAGGTTCGCTTATTGGCAATCCAAAGCGGAATCCAAGTCGTCACAATCAGTAACAAGAGTAAGGCGATATTTTTAAAGCTCAACATGCCGCTGGCTTCCAAAATCTGCTTCATCTCTTCGGAGCTGTAATAAAAGAGATCTGCACCAAGCAGATTTCTTGATTCTCCAAAGTACAAAAACAGGATAAATTGGATAACAACGATAGATGAAAACGAAACAACCAATAGGAATTTGGCCCAAAAACTGCTGAGGAATTGAAACAATAAATACCCGAAACCTACACAGGCTAAAGCTTGAAAAGCAAACAGCAAGTTATCAGCAAGCAGGTATTTACCCGCATCTGCAATTTCTGCAAAACGTCGGCCATACCACCACCATTCCACCCCAATAGATAACATGTATAACACAAAGAAAACCAGCATCACGGGGCTTATACCCTGCAATGCTGAAGCGAATCGCAGACCGATATATTTCCAAATGGACTCGTTTGCCTCTTTTTGCTGAAAACCTTGTCTAGTCATTTCACCCCAGCCATGCTGTTTACGGAAGTAATCGACCACGCCCTGTACACTGGCTTTAACGACAATAGGGTGAAAATATAGCGGCTCAAGTATAGCGGTTGCGATAAGCGTGGAAAGGTCTCGTTTTTTTGTATACACTTGGTGACTAACCAGATCCACTAGGATAGCATAGATCGAATAGAGTACTCCAGAGGCAATTACCAAACCAAATAAAGCGAAGAAAAAAGGCCAATTGATAATACCGAGAATAAAAAAAACCGCGAAAACAATGTAACCTGTAAATTCGACCACTGGCCCCAAAAACTCAAAGAAAAACCAATAAGGCATACTGATCATACCAAAACGGCCATATTTAGGATTAAATATCAGTTTGCGATGCTTCCATAACGTTTCCATGGTACCCCTCATCCAGCGGTTACGCTGTTTACGCAAGACCTCTTTGGATTCAGGCACTTCGGTCCAACATAAGGGATCTGGAATATTGACAACTTTATAGGCTTGCTTTTGCTCTTCCATATAGCGTCGCATCCGAACGACAAGTTCCATGTCTTCGCCCACCGTATTTTTGTCATATCCCCCGCAAGCAAGGACGATCTGACGGTCAAAGGCACCAAATGCCCCAGAAATTAGGATCAGTCCCGAAGCCCTCGACCAAGCCATCCGCCCCAAAATAAAAGCACGGATATATTCCAGCGCCTGTGTGCGTCCTAACCACGACTTTGGCAGGTTGACATCCACGACAGATCCATTAACCACATGACAGTTATTAGCCAAACGTATGACGCCCCCACAAGCGATAACCCGCTTATCTGTTTGTTCCAAAAAAGGCTTAGCTAGTTTTAATATGGCATCTTGCTCAAGAATACAATCTACATCAATACAAACAATGTAATCACCGGATGAGATATTGACGCCAACATTAAGTGCATCCGCTTTACCACCATTCTCTTTATCAACGACGATAAGTTTTTTAAAAGCAGGATTTTTACTTTTATAAATCCCCCTTATTTTCTTGGTCTCAATATTTCCCTGAACAAAAAAGGAAGTTGGCTCGAGCTGATAAGATGCGATCAGTTTTTGTATGGAGTCATCCTTACTGCCATCATTCACAATGATAATTTCCAAGTTATGGTAATAGAGAGACAATAATGACCGAACATTTTCGACAATCGTCATTCCCTCGTTGTAAGCTGGAGCGATCAAGCTAAAAGTAGGTGCATTGGGATTTGTGGCAATAATACTGTAATCCGTAAAGGTATTATTATGTTTGTAACGAAATACTGCCCCATAAGCATATAGACCTATCCACGTGTAAATAAGGAATACCGCAGCAGAATAAAGCAAAAATAGCCAAACTAAAATTTCATATACAATATGGGAAAATTCTAACATTTTTTCTCTTGCAAAGCGTGTTTAATAATTTGTTGAAGCTGGTCGTATGTATCTGCCCGCTGCGAAATTTCTTGTAAATAATATCTTTCCCCTAAAACGACGAGCACTTCTGCCGCAGCGATTTTGATAGCGACCTCCTGATGATCCCACAATTGTTGCTTCAAAAACCCTTCACTTTCTCTACTCCTTGCGACCTTCATGGATTTTAAAATTTCGAGCTGAACTTCAATTGGCTGTTGATCAAAGCAGGCTATAAACTGTCCGACCGTCATGCTGTTTTCAATGGCTTGCATCGTTCGTATAGCCTGCACACGAACGGCAGTGGCGCTATGGCTGAGCAATTCATAGATCGCCGTATAATAGGTCATTAATCTAAATTTTCTAATCAAGCGAAGGGTAAATATAACAACGGAGTCATTTTTACTCTTTAACCACACATCCACCTGTAAGTCAGATTGTTCAGGTATTTTATGGATGGAGTATAAAAGACGGAGTTGCTGCCAATCTGATAAGGGTTTATCAAAATGCTCCAAAAACCCGAGACCTTCATAACCCTTAAAGCTCACCATTGCATATTGCGCCTCTTGATAAACGGCCGTACGATCATCATTTAGCTTGGCATTAATTTCTGGAATTGCTGCTTCAACATTCATCGCAGCCAGTTCCCGTATACCACCAGCGACAAGATAATCTTTCCGCTGTCGAAGTTTTCGCCAAGCTTCATCTTCTAATTTAAACTGATGAAACAACGAATGAATAGCTTGTTTGGCTGCCCCTGAAAATTTTCGGTCAGAGTCGACCAGCACATTCAAAAAAAGCGTCCGGAATGATGGCTCTTTCAAATGCTTACTGAATGCACTATCCTGTTCGCTATTTCCCTCACCGCCAACAATCGTCTCCATAACCTTATACTCGATAATTTGCTTCCACAAATGACGGTAATGTAAAATTCTATAGCTATAAAAACTATAGGCCAATACCGAAATAATCAGTAGCAATACCAGGATTAAGACGACGATGATCGCCAAGATAAGTTCGTGTAGCGCGATATCATAATGCATAGTTTAACGCTATTTATCTGTTAGCCGTTTTATTCTCAACATCAACTCATTTGGACTAAATGGTTTAACCATAAAGTCGGAAGCACCAAGGTCGAAGGCATCCACAACAACCTCTTCCTGTCCCATGCTCGACAATACAATGACCGGAATCTTTTTTCCGATACTTTTAATAGCTGAAAGAATTTCTATTCCAGAGGCAAAAGGCATCATGATATCAGTCACCACCAAGTCTAAATCCAATTCACTGATTTTTTCGATGGCCTCGCGGCCATTTCTGGTTAAAACTACTTCGTGGCCTTCTTTTATTAATTTGTGTTCTACGGTGCGTAAAATTAACTCGTCGTCTTCGGCAATTAAAATCAACATAGTCCTATCTATTTAAAATTTTTGTAATCAAATCCAACCCGATCTCCATCTCTTCTTCAATAGCCACAAAGGCTTCTGACAGATCGGTTTCAGACGAAATATTGGTTTCCAATTCTTTCGTCAATTGTGCAAGCTTAATGAGTCCAGCCGTTGAGGAGGTTCCCCTCAATTTATGTAAAAGTTCCTTAATACGCTTCAGGTCATTGTCGCTTTTTACCGCTACAATTTGTGCTTTGGAGGCAGTAATCTCTTTGATGACCAAGTCAAGGAAGAAGGATAAAAATGCAGGATCATCGCCGGCTTGTTCATTTAGACGCTGCATATCCAAATGCATCGCTAAATCATCTGTTTCTGTTCCTGGTGCTTCAGAAACTTCGACTGATAACATAGCCTGTTGTAACGCATTGAACAAGTCCTGCTGCCGAATGGGTTTAGCCAAAAAGTCAGACATACCAGCCGCTAGACAGCGCTCTCTTTCTCCGGAAACATTACCAGCCGTAATACCAATAATCGGCGTGTTTTGATATTGCTGCATCTGGCGGATTTTTTTAGTTGCTTCGATACCGTCAACTTCCGGCATTTGCACATCCATCAGGATAAGGTCAAAATATTTCTCTTCACAGGTCCGGATCGCTTCTGCTCCGTTTGACACCTCTGTTAAAATTGCATCCGGCATAATACTGGCCATCATTCTTAAATTTAAGGCCATGTTTACGGCATTGTCGTCAGCCAGCAAAACTTGGATCCCCCTACCGTAAGCATTTGCATTTAGCGATGGATTAGCTTTTGCCTGCCCTATTTCTTCCTTGTTCTGTTGGATTGCTCTGCGCAAGGTCTGATATAATTCGTCCGATTTAATGGGTTTCAGTAGGCAAAACGAGCGTTCTTCCTGTCTAAATGCTGAAATTACCTCGTGTTCTTCAGAAGACGTATGCAATACAATCAACGGAATGCCCTCTCCCTGGTGCCGAAAGAGTTCCTTAATCTTTTCAATGGTTTCAAGTCCAGATAAAATAGGCATATGATAATCCATTAAGATCACATCGAATCGTTCGCCTTTCATCAGCAATTGCAATGCTTCCATGCCATTTTCCGCCAAGACAGATTCAACCTGCTTATAAGCAAGCATGTGTTGCAGAATAATACGGTTGTTGGCATTATCATCCACCACAAGTACTCTATTTAATGGCAAATCTGCATCTTGGCTTTCCATCTCTTCACAGGCAACTTCAATATCAAAGTAGAATGTCGATCCTTTTCCTAATTGACTGGTTAGGTTTAACTTGCTACCCATATACTTTAATAAATTATTAGAGATGGTCAGTCCTAGCCCAGTTCCGCCATATCGTTTGCTGACAGAACTGTCCTCCTGGGTAAATGCATCAAAAATACGCAGCTGTTTTTCCTCAGGTATTCCTATCCCCGTATCACGCACCTCAAAGCGCAGACTTAGTTTATCGCTTTCATGATGGAGTCTACTTATTTTAAATTCGATTTCACCCTTTTCCGTAAACTTAACCGCGTTGCCCAATAAATTAATAAGGACTTGTTTAATACGCGCTTCGTCAACCCATATAAAGGCCGGCAATCCTTGTTCGATATTCAAAAGCAATTCGACTTCTTTTCTTTGCGCTTGGTATAATACGACATTAATCACTTGGTTTGCGATATCATATACATTATATTTATCGACAAAGAGCTCAAGTTTTCCGGACTCAATCTTCGAAAAGTCCAGAATATCGTTGATGATATTCAACAAACTGTTGCCAGATTCATTAATATACCCTAGATATTGCATTTGGGTATCATTCAAAGGAGTTTTCAGTAATAAATCTGAGAATCCAATTACGCCATTCAATGGCGTGCGAATTTCGTGACTCATGTTCGCCAAAAATTCGGATTTGGCTTTACTCGCCAAATCTGCCAATTCTTTTGCGCGTTTTAACTCTTCGTTGATATGTACAGATTCCGTAATATTCTGCGTGAAGATAATTATTCCGCCTATACTTCCATCCGTCAGGTGCCATGGTCTTACCTCCCAGTTGAAGTGTTGTGGTTCGGCAATTCCGCCGACCTGAATAACTTCGTCTACATTCTTATAGGGTATACCCTGCAATGCATCTTGATAGATTTTCTTTCGCTGATCCGGAATATCAGGAAAAAGTTCAAACAGGTTTTTAGTGATCAATTGATTTTCATCCTTATGAAAATCTTCAATCCATTGATTGCTCAGCGACACATAATTAAAATCACGGTCAAACATCGCAACGGACGCGGGCACGTAATTTACAAAGGCACGCAACATGGATTCTTTACGTTCCAGTTCCAAATACAGCGATTTACTCTTATCAATATCCTGAATGATACCAAATACACGCTTACAGACATCATTCTCAAATTCAGGGATTCCTTTTACCCTGACCCAGATTGTTTCTCCATTCTGTTTTAACAGGCGAAGTTCCGTATCATAGGGTCTTCTATTACGGACCGATTCTTCGAATATATGCCGCAGTGCTAGTTGGCTATCCGGTTCATAAAAGCCAATAGCGTGTTCAAAATCAGGTGTAAAATGCGGATCAACACCATGAATTAATTTTGTTGAGTCGGACCAATATACTTTATTTTCAGCGAGGTTCACTTCCCATCCACCGACTTGAGCAACGGCATTGGTCTGTTCTAGAATCTGTTTGGTATGCAGTAGATCGTTCTCGAGACGCATGCGATCAGTCATGTTTAATGCCGTACTGACCACATAGGGTTTGCCCTCTTCATCAACCTCCACCATATTATGATAAAGCCAATAAATATCTTCACCGTCTTTTGTCTGTAAGACCATCATTGCGGAGTCCTCTTTATTCTTAGCGATACGCTTTAGGTATTCTTCAACCAGTCCCACGTGATGGGGTGGAACCAATTTCCTCAGATTAAGCGACTTAACCTCCTGCTGTTCGTATTTAAGCATCGCCCTACCTTTTTCATTCACAGCGAGAATATTCCCCTCCATATCATGCATACTCATAAGCCCGATTGCGTTCTCAAAAAAACTTCGGAATCGGCGCTCCGAATTCTCCAGTTTCAGTTTTTCCTGCCGTTCTTTTGTAACGTTACGGCCAAAGGCCAGAATTTCATGATTGATGGCGTCATATTTAAAGTGCCATTCGATAATCACTTCACTGCCATCCGCTATAAGCGTCAAAGAGGTAGATTGAATATCATAATCCACACTCAGGATCTTTTTTAAATCAGCTGCTAAGATCTTTGATTCATCCTGCAGTAATGTAAACAAGGATTTCCCAATGCTATCGAGCCTCGGGATCCCTAATATGTTGGTAAAGGCTGGATTAACATCTTTGATTTGACAACTTTCATCTAATACACAAATCACATTATTCGTTAATTGGAAGATTTCGGAGAAATAACCTGCCTGTCGTTTTCTTTTTTTTCCCAGAAGGATTTTAGTCACTCCTTTTCCTAATTCTTCCAGGAGATGACGTTGTTTATCAGAAAGTGACTTGGGTTGAAAATCTATGACACAAATGGTTCCCAGCGCGTCTCCGTCATCATCTAGAAGCGGTATACCAGCATAAAAACGAATATTGCCTTCACGTATCAACGGATTAGAGGATGAGCGCGGATCTTCAAAAGTATCTTCGATAACAAGCACCTCTTTACTCATTATAGTGTATTGACAAACGGTATTCTTTCTCTCAACGGTATCCAGCTCCATGCCCACACAACTTTGTATACGTTGTGTATGCTCCTCCATCATGGCAATCAATGCAGCTGGACAATCTGTTATCAAACAAGCAGCCTGGGCAAATACATCCAATTCTGGCTCTTTCCCTAATCCCATTAACTCATAGGACTTTAATTTCTCTATTCTTTGCTTCTCATTTTCGGGGAAATTTTGACTTGCCATAAATTGCTATTTGTTATATATGGTTTATTGTGTTCGTGAAGTTAACAAAAACATTGTTGCACACATAAATAATAAGGAAATATCATTAGATACGTTCTCTAAAGGAACAATCCTAATTCAAAATAGTTGGTTCTAGAAATGAAGATTAGCTTAATATCATTGTTGTCGTTTGATCGATCTTCTTAAGAATTAAGTTTTTTCTAAAGTAAAGTGTACTTTAAGCTGCAGAAATATTGACCATTACACGATCAAGAGATAAATGTATAAAACGACTTAAAAACAAAAGGTCCTACAATTGTTTAGTAGGACCTTCTTCTCCGAGAACACAGTGATATTAAAAAAGATGCTCAATATTACGTTCAGCATATCCGGCACTGGCCGTCATCCCTTTACCTCCGATACCGGTACGCACATGTATTCTTGGACTGACATCAACTTCGAGAATGTGGTCTTTATGCTGCGCGTAGAAACCTGACCAAGAGGAAGCAATCCAATCTTGCTTCATCGGAATAATACGGTTAGCTTCGGCAATCATGAGCTCATTGACATAGGTATCAACAGCAAACCCCAAGTCGTCCAATCGATTTCCAGCCGCATATTCATGTGAATCGCCCACGATAATACTGCCATCCGTCGCCTGTTTAAACAGAATATGTATACCGTATTTACGCAATTCATTGTAGTGTTCAGGAACTGGAATAGAACCGAATGATGGGCAATATTCTTCAAAGCTTTCATACCGGCGAATTGTTAATCCCGTCAGGATATTTCCAGGTAGCTGGAGCTGATGCAAAGGTTTTGTACGCATCATTTGCAATTTGCTAATTTCGAGACCACTATTGTCAAACAAAGAGCGATATAAGATCTTAAATTCGTAGCCATTACAAATAATGATTTTCGCTCCCTCAAAAATTTCGAGGCTACTTGTTGTCAAGCGTGCCTTTTCATTGGCATCTTCACAAGCGATAACAGTTGTATCATATTTAAGCGTATATTTTTCGAATTTTGTCTGCATATAGATATGCAACTGACGGATCATTGTTTCGGGTTCGGCACTCAGCTCCTGATCAAAAACAATAGCTTCTTGAACGTAATCGGCACTCATAGCTGGATATTTTGCCAGAATTTGCGCTTTGGACCATAGGGCGTGTTCATATCCCTTCGTTTGATAATGTGCAGACAGCTCGTGAATGACCTGAACTTCGTCAGCATCAGAAGCAATATAAATACTGCCATTGTTCCGAATGGATATATCCATGTCCTGCTGGATGGATTGATATATTTCCAATCCGCGGACACCGTAATCAAACCATTCCCCCGCCATCCCTGATGGCACAACCTGTCCGAAGTTGCGCACGGTGGATCCAACAGGAAAATTATCCTTTTCCAGCTGGAGCACTGTTAAGCCTTTTTTCAACGCATGATATGCATGAAAAGTTCCCAAGATACCACCGCCGACAATAATTAAATCGTATGTATTTGTTTTCATTCTTTAAAATAATTAGCATTAACTTATTTGTACTTCGCCACTCCCCGCTTGCCAGGGCTGAACCAATTCATCCTCTTTCTTCGTTTTCATCTGCTCTCTCTTCCGAACGAAATAAACTAACGAAAAGATCCCCAAAATAGCACCTATAATGGACGCTAGATAAACCAGCTGAATAAAATAAGCACCCCAAGTGACTGAATTTGGTAAAAATTCTTTATTCATTAAAATTAAAAAGCTCCCTAGATAGCCAACGGAATCAGCCATATACATGACAAAACCAATATTACTTTTCATACGGTAAGTCGCAATCATGCGTTCAAAAAATATGGCATTATAGGGAATATAAGCCATATATAGCCCCAAACCGACGAGTAACATCCAACTGAGCCCCCCAATCCAATGCATGGAAAATAAATAAGTCGAAAGCCCAGCGGTAAGAAAGCCCAAAATAATCATATAATGGATCAACCTAAATGCCTTCAAATTGTCTTTTACCATAATTAAACAGCCTATTAAAATCAAGACAATCAAAGCAATCGTTCCATCAACTTTTGCAAATATCCCGGCTCCTTTCAGATGCAGCATCTGCCAGATCTCTATCTCAAAATTATCGCGAACGTCACGTAAAATCGTCAACATTGTATAAATAATAATGGTCAGAATAATGCCCGGCATAAATACCTTGAAAAAATGTCTACGCATGCCGGCATCCATCGCTACACGTTCGGTCCGCAACTGCTTATCTTGCGCAGTTGGGCCTGGCGCATTTTCCAGAATCCAAATACACAGGACAAAGGGTATAAAAAAGAGCATACCTGTGAAAAAAGGCATCCAGAATTCATTGACATGAAAAGTGGACATGAGCCATTTTCCTACCGTTTTAATAAAGCCGGACGCGAAAATCAAGCTGACAGACATCACTGCGCCCATAATTTCTGTATATCGTCTACCTTCCAGATAGCTAAATACCAAACCCCAAACCATTCCCAATGGGAAACCATTGATAAAAAGAAAGAGTACATTCCATGGTTTGGGGAATAGTGCAAAAGCCAATAAGCCAATCCATGAAATACAAATTAGAGTAAGTAGATAACGTCCTCGATTCCGATGTTTGCTCTCTGAGATAAATTTAATCCCATAGAATTTAGAAAACAGATAACCCAACATCTGAATAATAACCATACACACTTTATAATCTATACCCAAAATAGATTCATTGGCAAAAGCCGAAGCCGTAAACGATTTTCGGAATGAATACATACTTGTATAACATAAAAATGCTGTAATAGCCAGTAAAAAGGCTACTGACCGTTCGTCTAACCCTGCTATCCGTTTTTTTATTAGCTGGTTCAAATCCATGATTTAGAATTGCTGACGGACCTCATTGTCCGCAATCAAAAGTAAATTCTGGAAATTAACACAACACTAAACTTTTGTTAAGTATTTATAAACAAATATAAGTAACCGAACTGACATTGTACAACCATCAATAAAAAAGCATCAATGAAAATTTTCATTGATGCTTTTTTATTGATGTGTTAACGGAATGGAATTACCGTTTATTTTCGAAGAAATATATAATGAGCATTAAAGCCTTTTCCTTCCCTATATTACGAGGTGTATGTGAAAGCCGCCCATTAAAGAATATGGAATCTCCCTCTTCCAGCTGAATACTTTGATCCTGAAAGATATATTCAATTTGTCCGCTGATGATATATTTATACTCATAAGCTTCCGTCTCTACCATCGGGCGTTGTGCATCGGGCAACAGTTCCAGAAGTACAATATCCATCGTGGAACTCTCTATTGCTGAGGTGAAAATACGTTTGTAGTGAAATCCAAGGGCATGCTCTTTTTCGAAGGATGTATAGCTATCCTTTTTTCGGACAACAACTGGCCCTGCATCCAATTCGGAATTAAAATCTTTAAAGAATTCATTCAGATCAACATCCAGTGCATTAATAATATTAATTAACACCAACAGAGAAGGTATGGTCCGGTTATTCTCAATCTGTGATATCAGCCCTTTGCTTACTCCGGCCTTATCAGCAACTTCCTGTATGGTAATCCCCTTCTCCTTGCGGATTTCTTTTATTTTATGACTAATCTTAAATATTGTATTATCTTCCATAATTGGGATCAAAAATAAACATTATTTTTCTGCTCGGTATGTTAAGTTTTTGTCACTTAATTTCGACTAAAATCCCATCTTACTGGTACACAGCATTTCTTCTAAATCTTAGTTCCTGTTTATTATTGATAAACCTTGACCCAATCTATCCGCATTTCGACCGGTAGCTGCTTCAAATCCACTTTCCCTACCCAAGTTCCGCCAAGCTGCTGATCAATCAACAGGTAAAAAGGTTGATCGTAGGGCCATTGGGACTCATCGACACCAGATATCCGTGGATAGGTAAATGTATCCACACCATTCAGCTGAAATACAATCCGATCTGGATACCAGCTGATACCATACACATTGTAGTCCTCCGCATTGACTTTTGCGGTTCCTGAATGTTTGGGATTATCCTTCTGTCCTAAATTCAACGTATAATGTGAATGGGTAGTTTGATAAATAATATCATCAAAATTAAGGTGCTCCATGATATCAATTTCACCATTTCGCGGGTACCGCCCATATTTATCCAACTCGGCCAGCATCCACATAGCCGGCCAGGCGCCTTGGGAACTGCCAAGTTTGGCTCTTATTTCAATACGTCCATATTGGAAAGCAAATTTTCCTTTACTCCATATTCCTCCGGTAAGAAACGGTCGTGCATCTTTCTGCTGGTCGGTATTTTTGATTCCTTTCAGAATCATTTCTCCTTTTTCCCATCCAAAACAAGCATCATCCTGACTCATGTGCCGATTCCAGTCTGATCCCCCTGCTGGAATCCGGCTCCATTTGCTTGTATCCAAATTTGATGAATTAAAATTTTCCTCCCACACAAGCTTCCATTTTTTCGTCTCCCGCCCAGGGTTTTGTAAATACACATGTGGATTTTCTTTTGGGGTGTGATGGACGCTACAAGCGGAGATAAGGATATAAAAAAGGCCTGCACCTAAGATTCGCTTCATTTAGATTAATTATTTTCTACTTAATAAATGTTACCTTATTTAGGATAGCGTATTAAATATAGGCTTTTTTTATAAAGGAACAGCATTCTTAAACCAAAAACACGCTAAAAGATTAAAACATGGGATGACTGTTGGCAGACTCTTTGGGTACATCTTGCTGTGCATCCCAGTGTTCAACAATCTTTCCGTTTTCTAAACGAAAGATGTCTATCGTTGATTTAAGACTGCCATCAGCATTTTTATTTTTAAGGTGGATAAAAACCAGATCCCCATCGGAAGCAATATGCTGTACATCAATCTTGGTTTTTGGCTGCCCTTCAAACCACTTTGCAGCAGCAGCCTTAAATGCGGCTGCACCATCCGCTACCGCCGGATTGTGCTGAATATATTCCGGGGCTATATAACGGTCGACGGCAGAAAGGTCTTTATCTCCGAACATCTGCTGATAAAAATCCAATACAATTCGTTTATTCTCTTTGTTGATATCCAACTGCGTCTGCCCTTTCTCCTCCTTAGCCTGTTGGCTCTGCTGGCATCCGTTAAATAGAAGAGCTACGATTGCTGCCGACAGTATAAATTTTGTACTTGTTTTCATTGTTTGGATCTATTTATAACATAAAAAAAGAATTGATTACATTCCCAGCCCGGTATTTACTGTATCCAATAAACAACATTTGGCCCAAAATTTTGTTTTCAAAACAATCGTCCTTTACGCAAAAATTGACCATAAAATATGGCATGATAATTGAAAATCATCTCGTAGTACACTATTCAGAAATATACATTTCATAAATTTAGGTTAATAATTGGTTAGGTTAAAAACACCTGAAGTCTCCAACTTCCGGTGTTTTTTGTTTGCGAGCTGATTATTTTAAAAGTTACCAACAAATTAAAACAAAAAATCAATTCCTGTTTTTTATTAATCTAGTTCAATGATTTTGTTTTTCAGCTGCCGTAATTTTACAACAGTTAAGAAAATAAAAAAACAATTATGAATAATAAAATATTAGGACTGCATCATATTACCGCGATAGCTGATAATGCAAAACGAAATCTTGATTTTTACACAAAAGTCTTAGGACTTCGACTTGTAAAGAAAACTGTCAATTTCGACGACCCGGGCACCTATCATTTTTATTTTGGAAATGAGCAAGGCAGCCCAGGCACCATTCTTACATTTTTCCCTTGGGAAGGTATTGGCAAAGGTACACAGGGTGCTGGAATGGCGACCCACATTGGTTATGCCGTCCCAGAGGGTAGCCTTGTATTCTGGAAAAACAGATTAACAGCGCACAATGTAGCTTTTCTGGAAGATGAAATTTTCGGAGAAAAATTAGTCTCATTTACCGATCCTGATGGATTACAAATACAATTTATTGAACCGTTGACGAAAGATGATAGAAGTGTATGGACAACGGCAGATATCAATAGTGAAAATGCATTAAAGGGATTTCATAATATAACCCTCTCCTTAAAACAAGCTGATCCTACGCTAAAAGTTCTAACAGATATATTAGGATACGCAGTACAAGGACAAGAGAACGGACGGTATAGGTTAAAAACCGACAGCATAGCCACTGCGAACATCGTAGACATTCTCGCAGACCCGAATCTCCCTTTCGGCCGTAATGCTGCTGGTACGAATCACCATGTCGCATTTCGGGTAAAAGACGATAACATCCTAATGGAATATCGCGAAAAGGTGCTCTCCGCAGGTCTGGATATTACACCAAAAATCAATCGGGATTACTTTTTCTCGCTTTACTTTCGTGAACCGGGAGGTGTATTATTCGAAATCGCAACAGATAATCCCGGATTTACTGTTGATGAACCCCTAGAAAGTCTCGGTACAGCGCTTAAATTACCAAAACAATACGAAAGCCACCGGCCACAAATCGAAGCGACTTTACCAAAATTAGATTAAGAATAACATAAACAATATTAAATACAGTAATACAATGGAAAGAACAGAAATTGTACTGGATAAAAATCAGCGTGGTGAACTTCAATTATTCTCCGATGAAACAAAAGCTGGTTTAATGAGCATTGCCATTATAGATGGAAGATTGGTCGTCTACCATACGGAAGTCGATGAAGCCTTTGAAGGTAGAGGATTTGCAAAAATATTATTGGAAAAATTGGTGTCCTATGCACGGGAAAGTGCGATGCAGATTGTCCCTTTATGTCCTTACGTAAATGCACAATTTCACCGGCACCCTGACACCTATGCCGATGTATGGTTTAAGAAAACAATATAGGAAGGAAAATCATGCGTCATTCGAATAACATCAAAACAGCAGGACATAGTCTAGAAAATGCAAAAAAAGCATTGATCATGATACATGGCCGTGGTGGCAATGCAACAGATATCCTGAGCATGTCGGCTTATCTCAATGTAGGCGATTATGCATTACTCGCCCCACAAGCAGACAATTACACCTGGTATCCACATTCATTTATGGCGCCTGAACAAAATAATGAGCCCTGGTTAAGTTCGGCAATTGAAGTCATTGAAAATACGGTGCAACTTGCTTTGGACAAAGGAGTGCAAACGGAAAATATCTATTTTTTTGGTTTTTCACAAGGTGCCTGCCTAACACTTGAATTTTTGGCGCGTAATGCCAGACGGTACGGCGGTGCGGTCGCCATTATTGGGGGACTAATCGGTGAGAAAATTGATTCAGATAAATATATGGGAGATTTTGAGCAAACACCAATATTTATTGGCACCAGCGACCCAGATTTCCATGTTCCGCTGGAACGTGTCAATGCAAGCGTTAGTATCCTAGAAGCCCAGCATGCTAATATCAAACTCGCTGTATATCCTAACTTTGGTCATTCCATTAATCAGGAAGAGATCCACATCGCTAACGAGTTTGTTTTTCACTAGGTGCATCCAGCCCCTTAGTATTCTTATCGAAACAAGGATCAACAGGCCGCTCAATATCCAGGGCATATCCTGCGTTTAAGCTTCTAAAATTATTTCAGCTTAAACGCAGGATATACATTGGTCAACCTAAATACCCTGGCGATTGAGCAATCTCTTCAATAAATCCTTTTTTCTACACACTTAAACTTTGGGGTATTTATAACCGTTATGATAGACTGAAGCTAGGTATTTATTTGCTTCTTCATCATTAAAACGCTGTTTTTGTTTATCCCAATAGAGCTTTTTTCCCGTCCTATAGGCGATATTTCCCAATTGTGAAAAAATAGCAATATGGGCTCCGGCTTCAAGTGGAGCATTCAGTATGAGGGGATTTTTCTTGCGAATGGCGTCCACGAAGTTGGCCATATGTTTCTCCAAACCATTGTCGACAGAAGGCTGCAAGGCGACAGCCTCCATTCTTCCCTTCTCAGGGATTACTTCCCAGCCGCCGCGATTTAGGACCAAAGTTCCGTTGTTGCCAATAAATGCTACGCCATGGTTGCGGTTATAAGGCCCTAAATCTATACCCTTTGCATGCTCCCACTGAACATTAAAGTTGTCAAATTCGTATACTGCAGTCATAGTGTCCGGTGTCTCGCCGGCATCATCCGGAAAGGCAAACTTGCCACCGGAAGCCATAACAGATTTCGGGTCAGAAACTTTCATCCCGAGCAGAGCATAATCCAGCATGTGTACCCCCCAATCGGTCATTAGGCCGCCAGCGTAATCCCAAAACCATCGGAAGTTAAAATGAAAATGATTACTATTAAAAGGTCTTTTTGTGGCCGGCCCCAACCAATTCATATAATGTACCCCCACAGGTATGGGTGCATCGGGCTGAATCGGAATGCTATTTTTCCAGCCTAGATAAGACCAAGCCTTTACCAATCGTATTTTCCCTAGTTTACCCGAATGTACAAAATCAATGGCGTCCTTAAAATGCTGCTGGCTACGTTGCCACTGGCCAACCTGGACAATCGCATTATTTTTAGTTGCGCCCTGCAGCATAAGCTGACATTCCCGAATGGAATTACCAATGGGTTTTTCAATATAAATATGCTTTCCGGCATTTACAGCATCGATCATTTGGAGGCAATGCCAATGGTCAGGGGTCGCGATGATTACTGCATCTACATCCGGACTAAGCAGCATTTTTTTATAATCGACATAGGTTGCCACCTTGATATTTCTATCCTGAAGTTCTTTCGCCCTTTTACTTAAGATATTTTCATCTACATCACAAAGCGCTGTGCAAATCACACCACCCTGCTTTAACAAGGCGTTAAGGTCAGACCAGCCCATACCGTTGACCCCGATCACGCCCACCCGGAGTGGCTGATCAAATAAGCTGGCGGCCTGGCTCTTGAGCATCAATGTAGAGGCGGCTAAAATACTGGAAGTTCGGATAAAGTCTTTTCTATTCATCATCTGTTGGTTTATACGCGCAATAGTTTAAGTTATTAATGAAAATACAAAATTCAATTTAAGCCTATATTATAAACATTGTAAAATATATATCGACATTCGAAACGATCAGAATAGCGGTGTTCTCTAGAGCGTTCCTTGAGCATACGGATAAAATCGGTCGATCTGTACTTACTGATCATTTGCTCTTATAGATACCCCTGTTACAGAGCGAACTAATTGATATTTCCTCTACTGCCTTTGAATTCAAACAAAAAGCACTCTCAGTTCCATTTAAAGGTTGATTAGCTATAGATAAATATTGAATATGAAAAAAAACTTTGTTATTTCAACGAAAAATAAAAGATTAGTCATTTATTATACCTACCTTGCAGAACTTAATTAAAAATAATGAATACAGGTAAAATTAAATTTTTCAATGAAACTAAAGGTTTTGGTTTTATTACACCAGAGGATGGTAGCGCAGACGTTTTCGTACACGTTTCTGCTCTTAAGAACCAAGTATCTGAAGGCGACGTTGTAACTTATGATGTAGAAAGAACTCCAAAAGGAATCAACGCTACAAACGTAAAATTGGCGTAATCCAAAAAATACACTTTCTTGTTAATGGGGTAATTCTTAATGATTTATCCCATTTCTTTTTCGTATTCTTCCCTTGTTATTTTCATTATACATATTCATAGCAGATGCTGCAAAAAATGCATCTAGTCGCTTATTGAATACTGATAAAATTATATAAAGGGTCTTACTTTAAGCTTATTTTCCTAGTCATATTTAATGGAATTCAAACAACTCAATTTAATATCTCCTCTCCTCAAGGCAATCTCTGAAACAGGATATACAACCCCCACAGCAATACAACAAAAAGCTATCCCCGTCATATTAGATGGCCAGGATCTTATTGGTTGTGCACAAACAGGAACGGGAAAGACAGCGGCATTTGCCCTACCTTTGTTACAACGTCTATCCGAAAAGAATATACATGCTGATGGTAAGACAATGCCCATCCGTGCCCTGATCCTCACCCCCACACGTGAGCTTGCTATTCAGATAGGTGAGAATATCAATTTATATCGAAAACACCTAAAGCTAAATTATTGCACCATTTTTGGCGGTGTCAATCAAGATAGACAGGTCAAAGAAATCAAAAAAGGTGTGGATATTTTAGTTGCAACACCGGGTCGACTATTGGATCTGATGAATCAGAAATTGATTTTCCTGGATAAAATTGAGGTATTAATCCTTGATGAAGCTGACAATATGCTTGACATGGGCTTTATCCATGATATTAAAAAAATCCTGGCAAAAGTACCCGAGAAAAGACAGACGCTGTTTTTTTCGGCGACGATGCCGCCCAATATCCGTAAATTTGCCCATGGTATACTACATAAGCCTGTTGAGGTGGATGTAACTCCCGTAAGCTCGACCGCTGAAAAAGTGAATCAGTCGGTTTACTTTATTGAGAAAAAAGAGAAAATAAGATTGCTGACGACCTTGCTTAAACAGTTCAAACAAGATCGTACGATTGTATTTTCGCGCACAAAACATGGTGCTGATAAGATCGTCAAATTGTTGGCCAAAAATGGACTACGCGCAGCTGCAATTCATGGTAATAAATCACAAAATGCGCGACAAAAGGCACTGGGAGAATTTAAGGAAAATCGACTGAAAATTCTGATTGCTACCGATATCGCCGCACGTGGAATCGATATCGAGCAATTGCCGATGGTCATCAATTATGACTTGCCTAATGTGCCTGAAACCTATGTACATCGCATTGGCCGGACAGGTAGAGCGGGTCTAGAAGGTAATGCCATTTCTTTTTGCGATGTGGAAGAGAGACCTTATCTCAGTGATATTGAAAAATTGATCGGATTGAAAATCAAAGTGAATAAGGTAGCAAAATAGCTTCCAGTTCTATTATTACAACATATACAAATCGGGCCGAAACTATTTTGTTTCGGCCCGATTTGTATATATTCTTATTTTTTTCGATCAGCAAGTAGCAAGGTGGACGGCGTATGGTGGAGCCAATCCATCTTTTTATTTACAATCTTATGCCAACAAGGTAAACTAATCAGCATTAGGTCCTGCTGTGCCCACAAGTCAGCATCGAGATTCTTCTCTTCCAATATGGTCAAATGATTGGGCACCAGTTGTTCCAGCTGTCTTAGCCTCTCCCGGAAGCTTTCTTGCTTGCGCAAGATTTGATCAAAATCCCATACCATCACCTGTGCATCTGAATGATGAATTAAGCGCTGGATGATCGCTGTTAGGAATTCATCATTTTTCAATAGTATTGGAACGATAACACGACGGGCCTTGACAAAATTTTTGTCAATCAAAATTCCTACCATCGCATTGACTTTGGCATTGATCTGCTGATTTCTGTCAAAAGCAGTAAACGGTGATTCGGCATTTGTCACGGTATGGAACAATTTCTCTGGATTGATAATTCGTGACGTAAAATCCAAAAATCGCCCCAAAAGACTTCCTTCATATATCGATTCACTTACGCCTAGCAAAAGTAGATCCTGGCGCTGTTCATTTGAAGTCTGAACAATTTCGCTATCAATGTCACTGGAAATTTTGAAAATCGTCTGGATAGGCTGTTCTAAATTTGCTGCAACCTCCTTTATTTCCCGGAAACTATCCTGTTCCTGTGTTTCAACTTCGTAATGATGAAGTTCATTGGAGGGCTCGATGTGCAACGCGGTAATCTCGGCCGTGTTTTTGGACTTTAAAGTAAGTGCATCCGCCAGATGAAGCAATGAAATTCCCGTATTACTCTTCGCGAATGACAGTAGGATCTTAAATTTTGATTTATTTTGAATTTCCTGTTGGATCGAAGGCTTCTTGAGCCGATATAGATAGTTGATCAAGTCAAGCGAAGGTCCGGTCATAAAAGTAGTGATCAATGCCATAACGACCATCATTGAGAATAGTTCGGCGCTGAGTACGCCAAGGTCATACCCGATATTCAATACGATCAGTTCCATGAGCCCCCTAGTATTCATCAGTGCACCGATGCTTAAGCTGTCTTTCCAGCTTTGTCCAACAAAGCGGGCAGCCAATGTGCTCCCTGCAAATTTACCGATTACGGCAACCAAAATAATCACAGCGGTTATCATCCATAGCTGTGGATCATTCAATAAACCGATCTGTGTACGAAGTCCAGTGTATACGAAAAATAGTGGTAGCAACAAAAGTGTGGATACATCTTCAATTTTCTCAATAAATGCTGTTCGGAAACGACTACTTTCAGGCATGATGGCGCCCGCCATAAAAGCACCGAATAGCGCATGTATGCCGATGACTTCAGTTGCATAGGCAGAAAATAAAAGCACAATAAAAAAAATAGCGACAACAGGTTTGCTCAAACCTTCACGCGTACCTTTTACTTCTCCCACCCGCATAAGGAAAGGACGCACAATTTTTATCATTAGTAATACATAAGCTATTGCCAATGCTATCGTATACAAAGCACTGGCAAAATCCCCAGCTTTCACAATCGCAATTACCACAGCCAAAATACACCAGGCCGTAATATCATCCGCAGCAGCGCAGGTAATGACCATCGCACCAAGCTTACTTTTCTGAAGCCCCCGCTCCTGTACAATCCTAGCCAAGACAGGAAATGCAGTAATGCTCATTGAAATACCGATAAACAAACTATAGGACAAAAACTCTACCTGAGCAGGTGGATGATATAGGTATAAAAAATAGGCCAGGGAAATCCCAAGAGTAAAAGGAATAACGATACTCGCATGGGAGATCACCACGGCGTCATGTGCTTTATTCCGCAGCACATTCAAGTCCAGCTCCATCCCGATAATGAACATAAATAAGATCAATCCAATCTGGCTTAAAAACTGGAGGTTACTTAAGGACTCTACTGGAAATAAGGTATGTGAGAATTCAGGGAAATAAAGCCCTAATAAGGAAGGTCCTAGAATAATGCCGGCCAGCATTTCACCAATAACGACTGGTTGTTTAATCTTGATACATATCCACCCCATCACGCGGGCGGCAATGATAATCGTCACAATCTGTGCAAGCAGTATAGCTAATGGATGCTGAAGACTGTGCAACAGGGTAGATTTAAAATCCGCCCAGGCACCCTGACTTGTTTTTGCACCGGTAAGTAGCTCCTGGCTTTGCAACTGTGTACCCAAATGGATCACCCAATACATCACTATAAGTAAAGTACCGATTAAGGTCACATAAAAAATCGTATTCTTGTATTTCTTCATCTTTTCGCTTTGAATAAAATTGTTGTAAATAGCAGATACATGTCCTTCCGAAAGTTGACTATCCATCAATTCGAGCAAACAACCACAACAAAAATAAAACTCTATAGCCGCTTTAAATATTACTGGGGACTAAGAAACGGAAAATATGTAATGAACTCGATGAATTTTGTAATCAAGCAAATTTCTCGATGAATGATTTTTTATAAGATTCTCCCAAGCTAAAAAGAATAGGCAATTCCTGCTCATCAATCAGGTTACTGGTGATCACATCAGCCGAAAAGAATTTCACAATTTTGAGGGCGATAATTTCCTTCTTGCTGATACGGATAAAATCTTGCTCGGGCAAAATGGATAGCAACTTGTCGAAGCTGATATTTTTCAATAAAATGGAGGATCGATCCGACAGGAATACCGTCTTATCCCGACTGTCTACTTCTGCAATTTGAATATAGTCTACCTGATTAAAATGGAGTATTGCTTTTCCCTTATTTGTATTAAATTGAGCGAAGGGAGAAATGTCTGTTTGTCGATTATTTATGGTCTGTTCAACCTTTAAAATCGCTTGCTGGAGCCGTGGCAAAGATATTGGCTTACGCATATAATCGACTGCGTTGATATCAAAAGCATCACTGGCGTACTGTTTATACGCTGTCGAAAAAACAATGGGATAATCTTCCAGTACCTTCGCGATATCAAAGCCGTTAAATTGAGGCATCTCAATATCCAGGATGCAAAAATCAAAATCTAAACTTTTGTATTCGTTGAGTAATACAGCTGGGTCATTAAACGCCCTGACAACCTCTAAGCCCGGAATTTGTTCACAAAGCATCTTCAAAAATCGCAGACTGGGCAGTTCATCATCCAGTAAGATGCATTTCAATGCTTTTTCAATTCTCATACAATCTGATCTGAAGGTAAGCGTTATAGACATCATTTTCTACGAAGCGCTTTAATTCATGCCTATCCGGATAATAGAGCATCAACCGTTCTTCCAAAGTCTTGCTTCCTATTCCCCCCTTAGTTTTGTACAAGGGAGACCGCTTCGATATTTTATTGCTGACGGTCAATTCCAACAAACCGTTACGAAAACTAAGCACTATAGAGATAAAGGAGTCGCTATGGTGAAAATCGGCGTGTTTAAATGCATTTTCAATAAGATCTACGGTCATCAATGGAACCAGCGCAGGACGCTCCAATAAAGACTCGTTCAATTCGTCAATATCAAATTTAACACGCATATCAAACAAAGGGCTTAACTTGACCTTGTTGACTTCAATTAGATTACGTGCAAATTCTATCTCGGCTTTTGGAGAGACAAGTTCCGCTTCACTTTCATATAATACATAGTCCAACACCATCGCCAACTTATCCATGGTATAGTAGGTTTGATAGGCATGGGAAAGAATGCCATTGAGCGAATTTTTCAGCAGATGTGGGTTTAGACGATTGCGATGCACATGATCCATTTGCTCATTATCCATGCGTTGAAAAAGTTCTTTATGCCGCAGCTCCTCCACGCGCAGCTTATTGTATTTCCGTGTCAATAATATATAAAAAATCAACAGGACAATAAAAGCTACAAGCAGTGATACAATGAGTATGTTGGAAAGTTCAGTAGTCATGATTCCTATCAAACTTAATTAAAATTTTATTAGCAATGAAAACATTCCGTTACATAAAGCCACATTTGGCTTTGTTTATTTGAATACAATCGATCCCAAATTTAATATAAGGAAAGGTATTTATTGACTGTAAAATTTACATGTATTGATTACAAAAATTAACAGTTTCATTACAATTTAGTCACTTTAAACTATTAATTTCAGATTATTCTTCTTATATTGAGAGTATTGTAATTAGCCGATCAAATGATTGTCTACGCTATTTTGGTTAAACCTGCCTGGTTTATTCTAACTGGGCTTAATATGAAACACGATGGAAAAGCTCATTTTCGAAACTAATGCACAACATCCCAGTCTTGTAGATAAGATCAAACAAGCTGTAGAGAAATTAAATGGTATCCACGAATGGAAAATAGACCTGGATTCTATTTACAACCTGCTCACCATTGAAGGCATCCGGCTCAACCCAACACAAATAGAGTCCGAACTTGCTCTTCATGGTATTGAGGCGAGTCGCCTATATGAGGAATAACTCCGGTCTATATTCTGGCACTTTGTCCTCAAAAAACAGACTTCTCCCAGATCAGGAATTACGGATATAAACCAATTCCTGATCTGGACGAAGCCCTACAATTTTTTAATAATCATTCCAGAGGCCCCGCCCCCACCGTTGCAAATGGCAGCGAGGCCCATCGTGCCACCTTCCTGTTGCAATATACTGGTCAATGTGACGATTATCCTTGCTCCGGAACAACCCAATGGATGGCCGAGCGACACTGCTCCCCCATAGATATTCACCTTATTTAATGGAATATCCAATATTTTCGCGTTCGCTAGTGCTACCACAGAAAAAGCTTCATTAAATTCAAAATAATCAATATCGTCCTTTGTCAATCCAGCTTTTTTTAGCAACTTATCCGTTACTAGGCTCGGGCTGGTCGTAAACCATTCTGGTGCTTGTTCAGCGTCGGCATAGGCAACGATTTCGGCCAGGGGATGTAAACCCAATTCCTTTACCTTCTCTGCGCTCATTAATAATACTGCAGCAGCACCATCACTCAAGGTTGACGCATTCGCTGCTGTCACAGTGCCATCTTTCTTAAAAGCAGGTCGTAATTCAGGAATTTTATCGAAATTGACTTGGGAAAATTCTTCATCTCTGGAGATCGTCTGTTCGCCTTTGCGTCCTTGAATGGCAACCGGACTTACCTCCTTCATAAATTTATTTTTTTGCCATGCTTCAAGGCTTCGTTTGTAAGAACCTATGGCATACTGATCCTGTTCTTCTCTTCCGATCGCATATTTTTCGGCACATAGCTCAGCAAAACTTCCCATTGCTTCATTCGAATAGGCGTCACTTAAGCCGTCCCGCTGCAAGCCATCGACAAAACTTTGGCTTCCGAACTTCGCTCCCCAGCGCAAGGCACTTGCGTAATAAGGCACTCTGCTCATGCTTTCCGTCCCTCCAGCAACTACCACATCTGCATCACCCAACAGAATAGACTGTGCTGCAAAAGCAATGGCCTTCATGCCACTTGCGCATACTTTATTAACCGTCGTTGCTGGCACCCGATCAGGTAAACCCGCGAGACGGGCCACTTGACGGGCCGGCGCCTGCCCCAAATCGGCTTGTAGAACACTCCCGATCAGAATTTCATCGACTTGATCTCCAGCAAGACCAACCTCGTCTAACACCGCACGGACAGCATGGCCCCCCAACGCTGTTGCAGAAATGGATGACAATCCACCACCAAAACTTCCAATTGGTGTACGCTTAGCCGCAACAATAAATACACTCTTTGACATATTATTCTGTTTATAATTGTTTACGTTTGAATTCTATAGAGGTAGCGCCCACCATACCCTTGAATGCATCGTCAAAAATGGGCCATCATTCCTTTCTTAAAGATAAAAAATATAAAACAAACAAGAGAACCTTCTTATTCTATTTTACAGGCAAAAACAGAATAAATAGAAAAAAAATAGACTATAAAGTTCCCTACTTAATATATTTTACAAAAAATAAACAATAAATATTTGTAGAAAAGCCATCACTTTTCATTAAATTCGAGTAGACACTCCACTTTGTTTAACAAGGGCGATGTTGTTCTACGATAAAGCAATAGATGAATCGCTTTCAGTCTACTATCGCGTAACTGAAATCAATAACCAAAAGTAAAACAAACAATTATGCAGGCAAACAAACTCACAGCCGAACACCAGATTTTTCGCGAAACCATTCGGGCATTTGTTCACAAGGAAATTACCCCCTATATAGATCAATGGGAACAGCAGGGCAAAATAGATCGAAATATTTGGAAAAAAATGGGTGATATGGGTTTTATGGGCCTCAATTACCCAGAAGAGTATGGTGGTCTGGACGTGGATTTTTATTACTCGCTGATTCTGTGCGAAGAACTTTCCTATTGTTTTTCAGGAGGATTCACGATCTCAGCCTTAGTCATCCAGTATATGTCAGCTCCCTATTTATTAAAATATGCATCTGAAGAATTGAAAGAACGTTATCTCAAGCCGGTTATTGTCGGTGATATGGTCAGCGCTGTTGCCATCACCGAGCCGGGGGCTGGATCTGACGTCAAACAGATTAAGACGACAGCCGTTCGATCGGGTGATCATTATATTGTCAATGGTTCCAAAACCTTTATCACCAATGGTTATTATGGAGATTTTTTTATTACTGCGGTTAAAACGGCTCCAGACAAAGGAACTAAAGGCATCAGTCTATTGTTAATAGAGAGAAATGCGGCTGGTGTCTCGGCAAATAAGATCAATAAATTAGGCTGGCATGCCTCCGATACGGCCGAATTGGGCTTCGATCAGGTACAGGTTCCGGTATCCAACCTTATTGGTATTGAAAATGAAGGCTTCGGTTATCTCATGGCGGGTTTACAATTAGAACGCTTAACAGCTGCTATACATAGTCTCGCAACAGCGGATTCCGCTTTACAGTATACCCTGAATTATATCGGTCAACGGGAAGCATTCGGCAATAAGCTCCATGACTTGCAAGCCATCCGACACCGCATTGCTCAAATGGCTGCTGATATCGCAATCACAAAAGCCTTTGTTTATCAATGTTGCGATCTTCAAAACCAGGGTGAATATGCCGTCCAAGACTGCTCCATAGCCAAACTCCAAGCCAGTGAACTCGCCATTCGGGTGGTCAGTCAATGCTTGCAGCTATTTGGCGGCTACGGATTTACCGAAGATTATAAAATTGCGCGCTTGTATCGGGATGTACGTGCGGGAACAATCATCGGTGGCACGTCAGAGATTATGTTGGAAATCATCGCGAAAATGACAATTGACAAGATAAATTATCAGTCCAATAAACCTAATCTAGCATAAACATTTTCAATTCACAAAAGCAAATCAATATAATGGATTATAGCACGCAGTCCTATTTTGACATACAATATGACGAGCAACATATTGTCACCATAAAACCATTCGCCGAGACAGCAAGCGACGAAACTGGTATTCTAGATCGTATTCAACAGTTTGTAGCCCTAGCAACAGATCTTCTTCTTCAAAAAGAGGTTCGCGGATTGATCTATAGCTGTCCGCTAAACAGCAACCAGATGGATTATCTTCCATTATTCAATCAGGTACTCAGCGGCCGATTTGATCCCGAGATCATATTAAAATCCACCCTGCAAGCACTCCAATGGAAAAGCTTGGGTAAACCCATAGTCTCCATCTTTAACAACAGCTGTACAGGCATTGGTCTAACAACGATGCTTTGGTCAGACTACCGAATCGCAGGCCCTGGAATAAAAATCGGCTTTCCCGAAAGTAAATTTGGACTATTCACAGGCTTTGGCACAACCATCTATCTACCACAGCTTATAGGCTCTACCAATGCACTGAACTTGTTGACACAAGCCAAACTTATCCCAGGCCAAGCGGCGCTTGAATTGGGTTTATTGAACGAAATCGCAACCGATTTTGATCTGTGCTTACTGCAAGCGAAAAACTGGATTCTTGAAACTTCAAAGCAATCTGTTTCTGCTACCTATTCCGCTATGCCATCAGCAGAATTTGAAGTGGCCTGCTCCGCTATTTTAAAGAAAACAAGAGGATTATTGCCCGGCAGCAATGCTGTCGTGGAATTGCTAAAAACAAACCCCGCTTTATCATTAACTGATTCTGTGGCGGCTGAAACAACACGCTATCATCAGGTATTAAGTGCACCGGAACCCCTCCATATGGTCAGGACGCTGCATGAAGGAATTCTAAAAGCACAGCATCCCGACCGGATAAAATCACTTGGAGATTATAAGGTCAAAAAAATAGGAATTCTGGGGGCAGGTATGATGGGATCCGGTATTGCCTATGAAGCCGCCAAAGCAGGCATTGCAGTGGTTTTAAAAGATGTGACTATCCCACAGGCCGAGCAAGGAAAAACCTATTCGACCAAACTTTGCGACAAACGGTTTGCCCAGGGACAGATGAGTAGCATGCAACAACAGGAACTTTTATCCAATATTCAACCCAGTGCGCAAGTTGCCGATCTTGTCGGTGCTGATTTAATTATTGAAGCGGTATTTGAAGATCTGGAGCTAAAAGCTAAGGTTACCCGACAAAGCCAGCCCTATCTCGCCGAAAATGGCTTTTTCGCTTCCAATACTACTTCGCTGCCCATTACGGCATTGGCCACTGCAACGGTTCGGCCGGAGCGTTTCATCGGCATGCATTTTTTCTCTCCTGTAGACCGTATGCCCCTGGTTGAAATTATATGTGGTACACAAACCGATCAGATTACATTGCAAAAGGCAATTGCAGTAACGTTGCGCTTGGGCAAAATTCCCATTGTCGTGCATGACGGCCCAGGTTTTTTTACATCGCGAATTTTCTTCCATTATTTACTGGAGGCAATCACGATGCTGCTGGAAGGTGTTCCTGCGATTCAGATCGAAGAAGAAGCCATACAGGCAGGATTTGCTGTTGGCCCATTAGCCGTGCTGGATGAGATTTCATTGGAATTGATGGTGCATGTGTACGATCAATTTCCGGCACTCCATAACAGTCAGCGCCGTGCCTATGCCCACTTACACAAAATGATTGCCAATGGCAGAAAAGGTAGAAAATCAGGCCATGGATTTTATGACTACGACCCTGTTTCTAGAACGAAAACAATCTGGCGGAATCCTGCTCTACCGATTTCTGAGGAATCCTACTCAGCCGATATAATACGTAAAAGACTTCTCCACGTCATGGCTTTGGATAGCTACCGCTGTCTGGAAGAAGGCATATTGGAACAAACCATAGATGGCGATATCGGTTCAATCCTGGGCGTGGGATATGCTGCATATACCGGAGGGGTATTCGGCCATATCGACCTAACAACACTCCCAATCTTTATTGAGGAGTGCCAGTCGTTTCTGCCATTTGGCGAACAATGGGAAATCCCCCAATCATTAAGAGAACTTGCCAATAGAAATTTTAACTTTTATACGGGTTTTGATTCAAACTGGACAGGAAAACAGCCCGTGAATTAAACTAACAGCATTTTATTAAGAAACGTGGGATCAAGCAAGGTGTCTGCCTGAGGCTAAAGCTCATATAGTAAATAACAAGCGCTAAAAAGCCATTAACCGGTAGTAACTCACTTACAACCGGTCAATGGTTTCTTGTCCTTATCGGGCCAGAAGATCCATCAGTTCAGACACATCCAGATCAATGAAGGTATCGTAATCCAAGGTCACTTCGAGCAATTGTTTTTGTTGTTTTTCAGAAAAAACACGAGCAAGATTCGTTTTATACTTTTCGATAAGTTTAGGAATTCCTTCCTCCCGACGTCGGGGATGTCCAATAGGATATTCCACAACCAGCTCCGGCAAAACTGTCCCATCTTTCAAGACGACCGTAAGCGCATTGGAGATCGCCCTTTTCTGTGGATCATGGTAATCCATTGTAAATTGAGGATCTTCTACACAGGAAATTTTATCACGCAAGGCATCAATACGGGGGTCTATAGCAATATGGTTTTCATAATCCTCTGCCGTTAAACGCCCAAAAATTAAGGGTACCGCAACCATATATTGAATGCAGTGATCACGATCGGCTGGATTATGTAAAGGTCCCTTCTTGTCGATAATGCGGATAGCTGCCTCATGCGTGCGAATGGTAACACGCGCAATATCTGCACTACTTTTCCCAAATTCCTTTAGCTGCTGATGAAGCTGCATCGCTGCTTCGGCAGCTGTCTGTGCATGAAATTCAGCAGGAAAAGAGATTTTAAACAGGATATTTTCCATCACGTAAGAGCCGTAATCACGTTGAAATTTAAACGGATTGCCCTTGAATGAGACATCATAAAAGCCCCATATAGGTGCTGTTAACACAGAGGGATATCCCATTTCACCAGTTTTGGCGATTAAAGCAAGGCGTACGGCACGCGAAGTGGCGTCTCCGGCAGCCCATGATTTACGGCTTCCTGTATTGGGCGCATGACGATAGGTGCGCAGGGCCTGCCCATCGACAAAGGCCAGTGATACGGCATTGAGCAATTCTTCCCTACTGAGCCCCAAAAGCTTACCAACAACGGCCGTAGAAGCAACCTTCACTAAAATGACATGATCCAAACCCACTTTATTGAAAGAATTTTCAAGCGCCAATACGCCCTGAATTTCATGGGCCATAATCATTGCTTCAAGCACCTGCTTGGCCTTTAGGGATTTTTCACCTGTAGCGATCTGTGTTCTGCTCAACCAGTCTGCTGTAGCTAAAATACCGCCGAGATTGTCCGATGGATGCCCCCACTCTGCCGCTAACCAGGTGTCGTTAAAATCCAGCCAGCGGACAATAGTACCAATATTAAATGCAGCTTGTATGGGATCCAACTGATAACTTGTCCCCGGCACTTTCGCACCATTGGGAACAATCGTACCTGGCACAACTGGCCCCAGTAATTTGGTACAGGCCGGATAAGTCAGTGCCTCTAGCCCACATCCTATGGTATCCAAAAAACAGTAGAATGCTGTATTCCATGCAACTTTACTTTCAATCTTGTAATTTAACACATAATCCACTATGGCCTCCAGGACCTGATCGGGCTGTGGTCGCTCATTTGATATCGTTGAACTCATTTTTTTCTTATAAAAGCTATCGTTTTTTCAATTTATTTATTTCAGAAACTGCCCGTGCCCATCAAACGAAGGAGCATCACGATGCACTTTCATCAGGGTTGTAGGCAGTTTCTCCAATTTTTATTCACTGTGTTATCTATACCAATTTATCGTTCTGAGATCGGTACAAAAGGCCTGTCGTCAGGACCGATATAATTTGCACTTGGTCGGATGATTTTCCCATCTTGTCGTTGCTCAAACACATGGGCAGACCACCCTGTAATACGTGAAAGCACAAACAATGGAGTAAACATTTCAGTGGGAATCCCCATCAGGTGATAGGAAACGGCCGAATACCAATCCAAATTAGGGAACATTCGTTTTTCTTCCCACATCACTTTCTCCAGCCGTTCGGCAATCAGGTACAATGTCATATCACCGGCCTCCTCGGATAATTCCTTGGCGACCTGCTTGATCACCTGATTTCTTGGATCTGAAATGGTATAGACAGGATGTCCAAAACCAATAATAACTTCTTTATTTTCCAGTCTTTTCCGAATATCAGCTTCGGCTTCATCCGCATCAGCATAGCGGCTCTGGATCTCAAAAGCAACTTCATTTGCGCCGCCATGTTTTGGCCCCCGTAAAGCCCCGATTGCGCCGGCAATACAGGAGTACATATCGGATCCCGTCCCCGCAATTACCCGTGCGGTAAAGGTAGAGGCATTAAATTCATGTTCAGCATATAAGTTAAGTGAAATCTGCATCGCCTTCACCCACGATTTAGAAGGTACTTTACCATGTAGCAAATGCAAAAAGTGCCCCCCAAGGGTTGCATCATCGGTTTCCACCTGAATTTCACGTCCATTTTGACTAAAGTGGTACCAATAAAGCAAAGCCGAAGCCATGGATGCCATTAAACGATTGGCAATGTCCCTAGCACCTGCCAAAGCATGGTTATCCTTTTCAGGATTCACACTTCCAAAAAATGAAACATAGGTACGCAATACATCCATGGCATGTGCAGTAGCGGGCAACTGCTTTAGTACCTGTTGTACCGTAATCGGCAGACCCCGCTGATTCACTAACTGATTTTGATAGGTCGTTAACTGCGCCTGTGTAGGAAGACTCCCATAAATCAACAGATAAGCGACTTCTTCAAAAGTGGCCTGATGTGCTAAATCTAAGATATCGTAACCCCTATAATGGAGGTCATTACCACTTTTTCCAACTGTACTCAAAGCTGTATTCCCGGCAGGTACACCGGAAAGGGCGACGCTTTTTTTCGGTTTAAAACCCGTTTCGTTTGTCTCTTTCATCGGAATAAATTATACATTTATAGTAAGCGTGTCTTTTAAATATTAAATGTGCGCATTCACTCGGCTTGGGGTCTTAGTCATTTGGTATTGAACAATTGATCCAAGCGATCTTCGTAAGTATAGTAATCGATGCTCCGATACAATTCTTCACGCGTCTGCATGCGATCTACTACAGCTGCCTGACCACCATCCTTACGAATATGGTTATACACATCGGTCGCCGCCTTATTCGCCGCGCGGAATGCAGACAATGGATAAAGCACGATGGACACATCCGCATGACGAAGTTCGTCGAGATTAAACAATGGCGTTTGCCCGAATTCGGTAATGTTAGCAAGTATCGGGAGCCCAGTTATCCTACTGAACTGCATATACTGGTCCAGGTTGTGCACAGCTTCGGCAAAGATAAAATCCGCACCAGCCCCTTTATACGCCAAGGCCCGTTCCAAGGCCTTTTCCAAGCCCTCAGAAGCCAAAGCATCGGTACGCGCACCAATGACAAAATGCTGATCTGTCCGCGCATCGACAGCTGCTTTCAGGCGGTCTACCATTTCATCTTTTGAAACCAGCTCCTTTCCCGGGCGATGGCCACAACGTTTGGCACCCACTTGATCTTCCATATGTACTGCTGCAGCTCCGGCTTTAATCAGACTCTTTATTGTCCTTGCGACATTAAAAGCTGAAGGACCAAACCCCGTGTCAATATCGACCATCAAAGGGAGCTTGCATACATTTGTAATGCGATCTACATCAATTAATACATCCTGAAGTGTTGTAATACCCAGATCAGGAATACCGAGTGATCCCGCAGCAACACCGCCCCCAGAGAGGTAGATGGCTTTGAAGCCAGCTTGCTCAGCCAAAAGCGCATGATTCGCATTTATTGTTCCAACGACTTGTAAGGGGGTTTCATGCTTGATTGCTTCCCGAAAAAGGAAGCCTGGAGAATCTATCATATCATTGCAATTTGAAATTCCACAGCTCATTAGTCCGGCAAGATAAACCCTATTAGGGACGCAATGAGCAATATTTAAGTTTATTTAGTTTGAACAACAGATAATTCGATCGTTCATCCTAAAGATACTAATTATCATGGCATTTCAACAAATTATTTTCTACCTTTCAAGTCTTTAGCAGAAGAAAATACGGTTTCATCCAAGCACTCTTAATCGTGCGCACAGCTCTCTCCTTAAAAACAGGTCGATAGTTACCGCCATAAACAATATGAGTCCGGTATTTGGCCGGACTCATAGGATCAGCATCGTTGTTTAAACGATGCTGTCCACTTCATTACATAGCACAGGGCATGATATAAACAGCTTAAAGGTGGCAAAAAAATCACATTTAATGCCAAACGGCATCATAATCCGGTCATTGCTCTTTAAATTTCGGTCCGGAGAAAATACGTTTCGAATCCCCTCGCCGGACATCAATCTGATTTTTCCAGGAGAGATTTTTCCCTGCATTTTTCTGCAACCGTTCCAGCTCCAGCAATCGTTCCTCCAAACGCAAAACAGCAATTTCTTTATTTTGCAATTGGGAACGGGTGTCCATTACCTGTACCATCAGTCCTGTCGGAAGGTGAGTCGCGCGAACTGCTGAACTCACCTTGTTTACATGCTGTCCACCTGCGCCACTGCTGCGCATCGTCTGAAATTGCACATCCTTCAAGTTTATTTTCGCGACAGCTTGTACTGGAGACCAGTTCTTGACCTCCACAAACCAATTTTTACGTCTGTGGCCAGGCCGAAAGGGACTTGGACAGATCCAACAGATCGTTCCTATCCAGCGATCAATAAATACGGTACTTATCTCCCCTGTCACTTTTAACACCAATGAACAGGGAAGTCCATCGATCTCTTCGACTTCCAGTGTCTCCAGCTTCACTCTATATTGATTCGCTTCTGACCGCATCCTTTCCAACACTAGCTTTACGGCAAGATTACATTCCCTCGGCCCTCGTCCAGAAGTCAATAAAATATACTTTTCCATGTTCCTCCTATTTATCCATGCGAACAATCTTGGGACGAAATGTTCCAAGTACATTAACCAACTCCTGCTGTAGGCTCATCACCCGGTGAATATCCTTGTAAGCATGTGGAGCTTCATCCAATGCGCCCCCGATCAGTTCCACATCATGTTTCTCCAATTCCTTAAGCATGGCACTTTTGGTGAAGCTACTTTTGCAGGCTGCCCGTGACATCATGCGTCCGGCTCCATGCGATGCCGATTGCAGGCTCAACGGATTGCCCCGCCCCTCGACGATAAATCCGGGTGCAGTCATGGAGCCCGGGATAATCCCCAGCACTCCCTCCCCGGCGGGTGTCGCCCCTTTGCGGTGAACAATGTATTCTTTTCCATCCACAGTTTCCTTCCAGGCTAAGTTATGGTGGTTTTCGATGGTCAAAACAGGCCGTTCCCCCAAAGCCTTTGCCAAACGCCTGTGGATATCCTCATGACAGGCCCGCGCATAATCACCCGCTAAATTCATCGCTAACCAGTACTCTTGCCCTTCTTGACTGTCCAGATCCAGCCACGCCAGATGTTGCACATGACGCGGTAAAGGACACTGCTTTGCCGCCAGATCGGTATACTGTTTGGCAATATTTGCGCCCAATCCCCGCGATCCACTATGTGACAGGGTCGCCAGATAAGTGCCCGGGGTCACTCCCCACTCCGGGCGGACAGCATGCAGCTCAACCACGCCAAATTCAACGAAGTGATTACCGCCACCTGAGGTCCCGAGTTGTTTGTACGCTTTATCCAGCAATGATTTCAGTAGCGGGATATCTTTAAATTCGGACCGGCTAAAAATCGCATGATCCTGTTTCTCGCGATGCGTATCGTACATACCGAATTGGGTATTTTCCTTCAGTATATTGCGCAATTGGAATTCCCTACCCTTGAAATAACTTTCCGGTAGGTCAAAGATCGAAAGACTCATTCGGCAGCCAATATCAACTCCGACACCATAAGGTATCACAGCATTATTTGTTGCCAATACGCCGCCGATCGGCAGGCCATAGCCCATATGTGCGTCTGGCATCAATGCTCCCCGATATGCTATGGGTAACTTCAACGCATCATACAACTGTTTTTTAGCCTGTTCATCAATTTCATTTTCACCAAAAATGGTAAAGGGAGCCATCTGCTTATTTAGCTGCCGCATACGGGCTTCAACCGGCTGAATTAAACCTTCGGCAAGCTTGCCCCAAATTGCATCCGTCCTAAATTTTTCAGGTGCCTCGAGCACCGTTTTTACTTCCAAAAGGATATTTTCCTTCTTTTCTCCTTTTCGATAGCGTGTTATTAGCCCTAAGGCTACTTGTATTATATTATGCTGTGGAAAACCGATTTTAATAAGGTCTTTCCCCGACAATTTACTTCCCATATTTTTTAAAATAATTTAATATGCTAACTTATCCAGCTCAGGGATAAGCATTTTAAAATATCCGGGTTTTCTTTTCTTGAATAAACAGTCTACCGACAGTGGGGTCATCACATTTTATAGCATGAACAAAATGACATGCAAAAACAAGTCGGTTAACCTATATGGGCCGACACAAAAAATCGACCGATAAAAAACAGACCCGGCATAGCCCGGCTAAATAGAAAATAGAAGGAAATAAAAAACCCGAATGATCTTCGGGCTTTTTTTCATGTCGTAACGAATACGTTATAAGTGAAGAAAAGCACGAAGAATGCTTCCAGCAAATCCATTTGCCGTAAAAGCGTCTTTTGTTTTTATCTTAGCGACCAACATAGTTCTTCGTCTTTTAAATTGTTTAAAAATTAATATCAGCGGCAAAGGTAAGTAAGTTAAATTCAATTTTCCAAATTTTGAAGAAACTTTATTTTGAATTAAAAGGCAGCGGATCTTCTAGAAAGAAGGTATAATCGAGTTCCTGTCCAGCTCTTTCTATCTTAAAGCGGATCTCTTTGCCTTCCTCTGATTTGAAAAGTGTATGGATCGCTTCCAAGGTATAGGAAGACGCTGATCGACCATTGATCTTTAACACTTTATCATCCGGCTTTAAACCTACGATTGCAGCAGGAGAATCTGCCCGGACGGTTGCGATTTTGTACAAATTTTTCAACACAAATCGGTATTGTATCCGATTGTCCATGCGAACTTCGGTTCCGCCGTCTTTTTTTAGGTAAATAGGCACCTCCTCCTTTTCATATTTAATGCCGTCATGAATGATTTCCAGGCCACTCATATTCAAATAATAGAATTTATCAAAGTTCCTATTTTTAACAAGGTAAACAGCGTTATTGGGATAATCGAAAATTACCTTAAATCGACGCAGAAGTTCGTTTCCAACAGAGCCGATTCGTTCATTGACAAAAGTCGCATGCTGGGTCGAACTCAATTCAGGATAAGCCACTAGTGGATAGTCCATAGTAAAGGGACCAAGTTCCAACGATTTGATTCGATTTCTTTTTCCGTAAATTTCACCATTGAAGCCTTGCCCAATATAATCGTCAATAAAAGGTGGTTTGATGGCAAAATCGTTTAATTTGCTCGGGATAAGCATCAGCGCGTCGCTATTGCCCATGTCAATCAATACACGACCTTCGATGTCTGTGGAATCCTGATTAAAAGCGATCGAAATATAGGGTCTGTTATTTAAAATATCCAGCGGTATACGCTGCATTTTAGCAAGTCCCTTAGGATATTCTCCTTTCTGATAAAGCGTAACCCGATGTTTCAAAAAATCCATTTCAACCACATGATCGTTAAAAAAACGGCTTCCCATGATACCATTTATTTCAACGCCTATACGGGTAGAAATATCAATATGTGCATTTTTAAGGATATAGATGGGTTGATCTGTATCTTCATAGACACCAGCAATGTTAACATTGTTATTTACAGACAGATAACCATCCAGTCCTTCGTCCTTCCCCAGGCCTTGAAATTTATTAACAAAGACAGCACTATCTATAGATTTAAGGGTCTCCCCAAATATCATAGTCTCTTTGACCCCTGTATCCAACAAGAAGTTCATGGCATAGCCGTTGACCTGTACAGGGATAATAACGAGGTTATGGACAAATAAAAAAGAGAACTTAGCCTTCTTTCTTTCTTTCAGAACAAAACGATCCTGCCCCAATGCGAAAACGGAACAGAATAATGCTAAAGATAAAAATACTGCTTTCATCCAAGTTTATATTTGGTATTTCCAATTTAAACAAGAAATACCATAATAAAAAAGGTTTACACAAAAAAAGCTGTATATATCTTTTCATCAACTTTATTAGCGTCTATTCGAGCCTTATCATCACTTTGCTTGCAACAACATACTACTTGCTTTGCTGTTTCTCTACCGTTTGAGGCTTATTTTATTACCATTATTCCAAAGAAGTAGTAAAGAAATGGCAAACAAACACCGAGCCTGACCCAAGGAAAATACGAAGAAGATATCTAGAAAAGGTAAAGAAATGGTAATAAACAAGCAAAGAAACATCGAGAAAATAGCAACAAATAAGCAGAGAAACAGCAAAGGAATACCAAAGAAAAAGCCCTATTTTCCTTTAACGTTTAAGATGATTTTCCAATCATATAGATGCATCATCTGGTGAGTCAAACTAGATATTACGTCTATCATCTTCTAAATTTCGAAGATCATTGGCTTTAGCAATAGTTAGGTTCTATTCAACAAGCATCTTACGGCATAATTAGAAAAGATTCTACTTGCAAAAAGCCCTCTCTACGTGACGTAAAGAGGACTTTTGTACCCGGAGCCGGAGTCGAACCGGCACGGTTTCCCACTGGTGTTTGAGACCAGCGCGTCTACCAATTCCGCCATCCGGGCATATCCGTTTGGGATGATGCAAAAGTAGGTTTTTTATTGACAAAGAGAAAACTTTTTGAACAAATTTCTCGTCAAAACCAATATTATACTGAAATACAGTCAAATAATTTTTCGTTAATTACTCAAAAAACTCGCCCTGACCGTTATATTCGCTGTTTTCTTTCGTGAAGTTGTATTAAAAGCACCTCCGGAAGAATATTCCTCATTGTCATTTTGACCTGTTATCTGAAAAATCCCCAGATCAGCTTTTACTAGACTACCTAACCCGGCATTCGATTCTTTAGCGATATTATCCGCACGTTGGTGTGCATTCTTCGAAGCTTGGGAAATAAGTTCCAATTTTAGGTCCTCTAATTTTGAGTAGTAATAATTTGGGGTGCTCGAACTCAACTCTATTCCTTTCGAGATCAATGTCGATATCTCCCTTGAAGCATTGTCTACCTTATTCAGATCCTTGGATTCCACACTTACCGTCTGTGACAACGTATAGCCTGAAAATGTATTATACCCATTGCCTTTCCCATCGGTATGGTATTCAAAGTCTTTGGCGATATTTACAGCTTCAAAACGAATTTCGTCCACCTTAATCCCTTGCTGAACTAAAAAATCGCGTACCAGATCACGATCTGTTGCCAATTGGGCCGAAGCAGCACTTAATTCGAAGTTCTTTCTGCTAAATGTGGCGTTCCATTTTACCAAATCCGATTCAAAGTCCTTCTTAGCATTGCCATTTACAGTAATAGTCTGTGTGGATTTAAATTTATACCGGTAAGCATTGCCCAATATCCACGCAGTAAGGAGCACAACTACGCCTACTATGATAGAAACAATAATAGATGATGATTTCATAACCAGTTTTTTATATTTACGTAACAATGAATATACTAAAAAATCGACGTTTTTTTATTTTTTATAGATAAATTGCGACAAAAAGATTTAAACATGAATAAGAAAAATATCTGTATCCCATTCTGTTTTCTTGCGGCCTTCGCTGTCCACGCACAAAAGAAACCATTGGATCATACGGTATATGATAGCTGGCAAAGTATATCATCTCCCTATATCAGTAAATCCGGTAAATTCGTACTCTATCAAGTTTCTCCACAAGAGGGCGATAATCAACTCTTCCTAAAAACAAAAGAGAACAAAGAATTGATTCAGATCCCACGGGGATATAACGGTAAATTGACGGACTCAGAAAACCACTTAATCAGTTTAATAAAAGCACCCTTTGCCGTAACACGCGAGGCAAAAATCAAAAAGAAAAAAACAGAGGATTTTCCCAAAGACTCTTTGGCTATTTATAATTTAACAACTTCTTCACTCGTTAAAATTGCACAGGTCAAGTCCTTTAAGATTGCGGAACAAAATAGCAATTTTGTTTCCTTCCTTTTTGACAAAGAAGCGAACGAAAAAACAAACTCGTCCAAAAGCCCAGCAGATTCTACGCAAAACAAAAAAAATACAACGGATAAAAAGAAGAAGACAGTTGCGACATTAGCTTTATATGATCTCAATTCGGGAGATTCGGTCCAATTCTCTTTAGTCGATCAATATGAATGGAACAAAAACGGAACGAAACTTGTCTTTTCAAAGAAAACGGATGCGAAAGACAGCTTATCTAAAGAGTCTGGTGTTTATCTGTATGACATAGCTACTAAAAATCTGAAGAAAATATCAACGGGCAAAGGTGAGTACAAAAACTTCCGTTTTGATGAGACAGGTAATCAATTGGCTTATTTGGGAGATCTTTCCAAGGAAAAAGCGATGGTTAAAAATTACAACCTCTATTATTATACGAACGGCATAGATACTGCACAGTACTTAGCGACCAAAAATAGCACAGGCATTCCTAAAAATTGGACTGTTAGCGGAGATGGGAATATCCGATTCAGCAAAAATGGCGAAAAACTTTTCTTCGGCATCGCCCCGATACCGCGTGTCAAAGATACCACATTGGTCGATTTTGAACACGCCAAAGTCGATGTATGGGGCTGGCAGGATGACTACTTACAGCCTATGCAATTGGTTAACTTGAAAAAAGATCTTTCCAAAAATTTTTTAGCGGTCACCTATCCCAAGAACAATCGTACTGTTATTCCGCTAACGGATGAAACCTTCAACGCAACAACGCTTACACCGGATGGAAATGCAGAATATATTTTGGCACGTACAGATTTTGGCAAGCGGATCGAAAGTCAGTGGAAAGGAGGCACAAAAGAGGATATCTACCTTGTTTCGACGAGAACAGGTCAAAGAGAACTCATTCTCTCCAACTTCTCGGGAAATGTAACCTTAAGTCCAGATGCGAAATATATCGTTTATTTTGATGAAGAGAAAGGGAGCTGGAATTCGTACCAGATCAGTTCGAAGAGAAAGACCGTATTAAATGAAGGTATCCCAGCCTCTTTTTCGGATGAAGAGAACGATATGCCTACACCTGCCCAAGGGTATGGCATGGCGGCCTGGAGTCCAGATTATAAAGGTATCTATGTCAACTCGCGTTATGACATCTGGTATTTTAATCTGGATGGATCCAATAAATCCATCCTCACCAACGGTTATGGCGCGGCCGCCCAAACAACATTACGATATCTACCTTTGCGACGTGAAGAGGACCGTGATCAGCCATTGACATTGGATTATAAAAAAGGAGGTTTCCTGACATCATTTGATAACAAAACAAAGGAATCTGGTTTTTATCAATTTAAAGGTCAGCACAACGACCCCAAAAGGCTCTTTGTTGAGCCAAAGACATTTAAAAATATAAATGCCTCCGCTGACCAACAAACCATTCTTTACACAAAAGAAGATTATGTCAGTTCACCGAATATCTATATCAATAGTATTAAGTTCAAAGACGAATTGCAGCTGTCGGATATTAATAAGCAACAGGCAAACTATAATTGGGGCACTGCCGAACTCGTCCATTGGACCACACCGGCAGGCCATCAGGCTGAAGGTATTCTTTACAAACCGGAGAATTTTGATCCGGCAAAGAAATATCCGGTCATTGCTTATTTCTATGAGAAGCTTTCAGATGGTCTATACACCTACCAACCACCCGCCCCCACTCCTTCGCGGCTGAATATCCCGTACTTTGTGAGCAACGAGTATTTGGTATTTGCGCCTAATATCAGTTACGAAACTGGACATCCAGGAAAGTCAGCAGAAGAGTATATCAATTCCGGCATGCGTTATTTAGCGCAAAACTCCTGGGTGGATAGCACCAAAATGGGCATTCAGGGACAAAGTTGGGGGGGCTATCAGGTCGCACACCTGATTACGCGTACCAATATGTATGCTGCAGCATGGACCGGAGCTCCGGTTGTCAACATGACTTCCGCCTACGGGGGAATACGCTGGCAGTCGGGCATGTCGCGTCAATTCCAATATGAGCATACACAGAGTCGTATCGGTAAAACACTATGGGAAGCGCCCGAACTGTACCTAGAGAATTCGCCACTATTCCATTTAGATAAGGTAAACACACCTGTTGTTATTATGGCCAACGACAACGATGGAGCTGTGCCCTGGTACCAAGGCATCGAAATGTTTACCGCATTGCGCAGGCTAAACAAGCCGGTCTGGATGTTGAACTATAATGGCGATGAACATAATTTAATTCAACGACAAAACAGAAAAGACATACAGATCCGCGAAAAGCAATTCTTCGATCATTACCTAAAAGGTGCTCCAGCGCCAAATTGGCTAAAGAAAGGAGTACCTGCCACCTTAAAAGGAATAGACTGGGGACTGGATTACAACTAAAAATACACAAAATAGGTCGATTTGTCTGAATCGACCTATTTTTTTTAACCAAAAACCTACCACAAATACATATTTTATAAAAAAAATCAAAAAAAATTTCAGTTTTCCGTAAAAACACAATATTTTTGAAAAACAAAATCAACAAAACTGTAATTTAATTATAAAATACAAATGTCGAACCTAAGATTCAAAGCAGTAGAGGCAGCGGGCTCACGCCAGATTGCACAATTTGAAAAAGTTGAAACTAAAAAAGCAACTGACATCTACGGAAAGAACGTTTTTTCCGTGAACAAAATGAAAGACTACCTTCCTAAAAACTCATATAAGGAGTTAGTTGCATCCATTGAAGAGGGACAGATTATTTCTAGAGATTTAGCTGAGCACATTTCGCAAGCAATGAAGACTTGGGCACTTAATCACGGCGTTTCTCACTACACGCACTGGTTTCAACCACTGACAGGTTCGACAGCGGAAAAGCATGATGCATTTTTCGAACCAGATGAAAATGGCGAAGCAATCGAAAAATTCACTGCTGATGCTTTGGTTCAGCAAGAGCCAGATGCTTCATCCTTTCCAAATGGTGGTATCCGTAACACATTCGAAGCTAGAGGATATACAGCATGGGACCCATCTTCACCGGCATTTATCTACGAAACGGGTGCTGGTAAAACACTTTGTATCCCCACAGTATTTGTTTCTTATACTGGTGAATCATTAGATTATAAAGCTCCTTTACTAAAAGCAATCAATGCCGTTGATAAAGCTGCAACTGACGTAGCACAATATTTTGACAAATCAATCACAAAAGTAAACGCTTCTCTTGGTATCGAGCAAGAATATTTTTTAGTTGACCTATCTTTATACAATGCACGCCCTGACCTTCAATTAACTGGCCGTACGTTATTTGGCCACATGTCTGCTAAAGGCCAACAATTGGAAGATCATTACTTTGGTGCGATTCCAGAGCGTGTATTAGCTTATATGGTTGATCTAGAAAACGAAGCACTAAAACTAGGTATTCCATTAAAAACGCGTCACAATGAGGTAGCACCCTCACAATTTGAGTGTGCACCAATGTACGAAGAGATCAACTTGGCAATTGACCACAATCAATTGTTGATGAACGTGATGGAGCAAGTTGCTTTGAGACACAACTTCAAAGTATTGTTACATGAAAAACCATATTCTGGTGTAAACGGTTCCGGAAAACACAACAACTGGTCTTTGATTACCAATACGGGTATCAACCTATTGTCTCCGGGCAAAACGCCTAAAAATAACTTGATGTTCCTGACATTCTTTGTCAATACTATCAAAGCCGTATTTGAAAATGCAGATTTAATGCGTGCGTCTATTGCAAGTGCCAGCAACGACCACCGTTTAGGTGCAAATGAAGCTCCGCCAGCAATTATTTCGATCTTCTTGGGTTCTCAATTAGATGAATTGTTGGAAGAAGTAGAATCAGCTCGTGTAGCGAAAAAAGTAAAAGCTGAAGCTAACTTGTGGCACGGCATCCCTAAAGTTCCAGAATTGAAGCTGGATAACACGGACCGTAACCGTACCTCTCCTTTCGCATTTACTGGTAACAAGTTTGAGTTCCGCGCCGTAGGTTCCTCAGCAAACTCTGCCCTACCAATGACGGTATTAAATGCCATCGTTGCTGCACAATTAATCGAATTCAAAGCTGAGGTAGACAAACAGATTAAAAAAGGTACGAAAAAAGACCTTGCGATCTTAAATGTTGTCCGTAAATACATCAAAGATTCTAAAGCAATCCGTTTTGAAGGAAATGGATACAGCGAAGAGTGGGAAAAAGAAGCAGCAGCACGTGGTCTTTCAAACATCAAATCTACACCTAAGGCATTAGACGTTTATGTAAAAGAAGAGTCATTGGCTTTATTTGAGTCATTGGGTATCTATACAAAACGTGAATCAGAAGCTCGCCATGAAATCTTGTTAGAAAACTTCTACAAGAAACTTCAAATTGAGGCCCGCGTTATTGAAGAAATGGTTAATAACCAAATCGCACCTGCATGTTTCACTTACCAAAATGAACTAATCGAAAATGTAAAAGGTCTTAAAGACCTAGGACTTGCTCAAGCAGCATTTAGTTCACAGCTGAATTTTGTGGAGCGTATCTCAACACACGTAAACACCATTCTGGAACAAGCTGAAGCAATGCGTCAAGAACGTAAAAAAGCAAACCAGATCGACGATGTACGTGAACGGTCAATCGCTTATGACGAATTGGTAAAACCATATTTTGACGTGATCCGTTACCATGTCAACAAATTAGAAAAAATCGTTGACGATAAAAAATGGCCTCTTCCAAAATTGAGAGAGATCTTATTCTTAAGCTAATCGCTTCATACAAAAACAAGAAGAGCATTCCGGCTGGAATGCTCTTCTTGTTTTATATACGGACAGTTAGTTTGAACAAAACCCTACCGGCCGCTATTTTTTCAAACGGTTATCCTCATCATTATTTCCAGCACGCTTATCCACGGATTTAATATTGATGTTTCCAAAACGGTAAGAAAGTGAAAGCCGGATCACTCTACTATCATACCCATTGCGAATGCGATAATATCCGTTTTCCTGAACACTAGACAACCGACGCTGACCTCTGGTATTCAAAATATCGTTGACAGCCAACTTGATATTCAGCTTTTTGTCGAAAAATGTTTTCCCTGCTCCAAGATCGACCCCATAGTAAGATTGAAAACTAAACACACCATAGACAGCCGGAGAGAAATAATTTGCGGTCAGTTCCACATTGGTTGTCTCTCCAATACGGATATCATGATTGGAGCTCACCTGAAAAGATAGCTTTTCCAGTTGCCGCTGAGCACCCGAACGCTCGTCAAAATTATATTTGCTGTAGAACGCAGTCAAGTTGTTGGAAGTAGTCCACCATTTAAGTACTTTAACCGGTATATTGATATTCATATTGTAATAGTCGAAATAGGTCAGGTTTCGATCTGTCTGTGCAATGGCTTTGGTTTCTGAATTGCTTTCAATTACCTGAGTGATCGCATCGTTGGTCCTCTTATAGCCAAGGCTCAACAAATAACGCTCTTTAAAGGTGTAATTCAATTCATAGGAGTTGGTATATTGAGGATTCAAATAAGGATTACCGTATTGATAGGTATATTGATCCAGGTAGTAGATAAAGGGATTCAACGCACCATAATCCGGCCGGTCTATCCTTCGGCTATAACTTAGACCAAGCTTATGATTATCGCTGATCTGTTGCTGTATAAATACCGTTGGAAAGAAATCCGTATAATTACGTTTTGTCTGCTGTCCTAAGGTGACTGAATTGCCCAATGAACTGGTATTTTCAACACGGAGACCCGTTTGCACAGAAAACTTTCCAAAGGACTTATTCAAGGTAAGATATGCCGCCGCAATGTTTTCGTTGTATAAAAACTGATTACTCTGATCTTCATTTCGGACAAATTCCCCAGTTGTGTTTTGATCCTCATAGACCAGATTATTATCTGTTTTTACGCGGCTGTATTTTAAACCCGCTTCGAGTTTTGTCGTTTTATCAAAAGGATGGACAAAATCGGTTTTGAAAACTAAAATTTTGGTATTGGATAACATATCGTTTCGGAATACCTTTGGCGTCTTAAATTCCACCCAATTTGGATCCAGGAAACGATTTTTCACCGTGCTGTTATCGTGATTTTTGGAATACGAATAATCTGCATTGGCTGTTAGCTCAGTCCCCAAGGTATCGAATGTCTGTTTGTAATTGAGGTTATAAGCCAGGTAGTGATAGCCGAAATCCGAAAAGTTGCTCCCCTGTACCACGGAGTCCAATTTTCCTTTTTGTGAAGCAATCAGATTATCCCCTTGTCGTGTTGAATTGCCGCTGCTGACATTACCATTGACAACAAAACCCAATACCTGCTGTTCGCCGAGGTTAAAATCAGCAGCGAATTTAAAATTATGCGCACGGTAACGAAATTTGGAGTAAGAATCTGAATTGAAATAAGTGGTCCCCGTTGAATCATTGACAGAGCGATCGATCGTTAAATCATTAAATCCTAAACTGTTATTATAATTATAGGACGCGAAAATATTCGCCCAATTATTTCGATGATTGACTAAGAAACCGCCGTCACCTTTCGTATATTTCCCCTGTCCCAGATTCAGATTTAGGCTAACATTGCTACCAAATTGCGTATTTTTTTTTGTTTTGATATTGATAATACCTGCATTACCGGCGGCATCGTATTTCGCCGGTGGATTGGTCAGTACCTCAATCGAAGCAATTGAATTTGAAGCCGTATTTTCCAGCAATCGGCTAACTTCATCTGCCGAAAGATAAGTAGGCTTACCATCAATCATAATAATTACGTTACTTTTTCCGCGGAGATTGATTTTTTTATTATCCAAAGTAACCCCTGGAACTTTTTGGAGGAGTTCCAATGCATTATTCCCCGTCGCCAAGATAATGTTTTCCACATTCAGCACAATTTTATCAATTTGACTTTCAATTAAAGGTTTCTTACCAACAACCTGAGCCTCGCTCAGCACTTTCGATACGGCCTCTAAACGAATGGTATCCAAAGACAATATATCACCCTTCTTTAGGGTCATTTCACTGGAACTGTAAGTCGTATACCCCACCGCCGAAACCTGCATCGTATATTTACCTTCGGGCACCCCAAAAAATTCAACTCCTCCATTCTCCTTAGACACGGCTCCTTTCAGCGGGATACCACCGGGATTACGGAGCAGTGAGATACTCGCCGCAGCAAGCGGTCCACCATCCCGGCCAACCACAACCGCATTTAACTTCCCGCCATTCGATTGTGCAGAAACAGTTCCCAAAAAGGAAAATAGCATGATTGTAATAGCGAATAGCAGCAGTTTATTTTTATTTAGCTTCATAACATAATTTCTTTATTCCATCAACTGGATAGTCATTGTTTATTTAGATGACAACAAACATCGTGTATTCATTACACCTTGACCAGTGGAAATAGACGGATACCCTAAAACCGTCGGCGGATGGCTAAATAAGCTCGGTAAATTGCTTTTCAGGTTTTCTCGACCACATCATACTATTCATCCCAAAAAAGTATCGGTACATTTCTTTCAGACGCGCCGGAAAACAATACTGCACATATCAACTGTTTCGAAATAAAAATTCAAAAAATAAACAATATTCAAAATAAATAAAATGAATACACAAAATATTAAGCATAATATTTGTATTTTTGCATCGAAAATTAGTAAACTGATTGATGGGCATTGTATCATTAAAGAAAAGATTTTACCGTATTTATAGCCAAGTTACGCGATTTATCCAAGGTGAACACTTTGGTGATGCATTACGTAATGTCTCCATCAGTATTCTTCCAAGCCTGACCATTTATTTATTGGGCACTCCCGCAGGCACCGCTATTGGTATTGGTGTCGGCTCCTTGTTGACTACACTGACTGATCCTCCAGGCAACCGAAAGGATAAACTATCCTCCGCCCTGGTCTGCATTCCCACTTTCTTTTTTGCGTCATTTCTTACAGCATACTTTTTCCCTTACCATTGGCCTTTGGTTATTCTGCTGAGTGTAGCGGGATTTACCTTTACTTTATATGGTTTGTTCGGACCACGTTATGCTGCTATAGGCAACATGGCATTGATCTTAATGAGTTTTGTCATCGGCTTGGCACCAAAACATCCGCTGGAAGTGAGCTTGCAAATTACGACCGGCGCGGCGATCTATTATGCATTTAGCCTACTACAGGCCTATATAAGACCGTATCGCTCCCTAAAACATGCGATGGCCAATGGCTTTCAGGGCTTATCTCAATTTTTACTGATCCGCGCGCAATCCTATGATCCCGCTATTCCACTGGATGTTACCTATAGTCGTGTGGGAAAAATCCACGGCCAGATCAGTGAGCAGCAAGAACAGATACGTTCCTTGCTATTCCGTGAGAAAAAAATCATCGGCCATCAATGGCCTAAGAGTAATTATTGGCTGAGTCAGGTTTATGGTCTAATTGATCTACACGAGCTTATTATTGCGCTTGATCATGACTATGATGCCATTCGGAAGAATCTTGCCGATACTGGAAGCCTTCCTCTGATCCGCCGTGCAATAAAATTACTGGCACTGGAAATCGACAGCTTTTCACAACCGCATAAAAGGTTCCGCTATGCACAACAATTGTATTATAATACGATTAAACTGAATGAGTTATTGAACGAGCTCAAAAATATTCAGCAGCAGCAAGTCGGATCAGCCGGCCCGATCCTATCGGCTATCATCAACAACATGGAATCTATTCTTGAAGCACTCCGCCGAATCCAGGTTGCATTTTATCAGAATCAGGAAATTCAGGACAAAATCGGTACCGAGGAATATCAACAATTTATCAATCGTCCCCTGGGCAGTCTAGGGGAGATCAAAGATAAGCTTCACCTAAAAAATCCATTGTTTCGTTTTGCACTCCGCATGGCTATACTTTTTGGTATTGGTGCGTTGATCGGGATTCTGTTTCTGGATTTCAAATATACCTATTGGATCTTATTGACGATTGCCATCGTGGCAAAGCCAGCATTTTCGATGACCAAGACCCGCAATATCGAACGTATTGCCGGGACATTTTCAGGTATTTTGATTGGCATCTCCTGTTTGGCTTGCTTCGAAAGTCTCCCCTTATTACTTACTTTATCGGCAACGGGTCTCTTCGGATTCTTTTTATTCAACCGATCCAACTATATGATCAGTGTAGTTTTTATCACACTGGGTGTTGTCATTGCACTAAATTTATTCGAAGGTAATATTAATCTTATTCTCGGTAGCCGTATGGCTTTTACCCTCGTTGGCGCACTGCTCACCATCGCAGGATATTTCCTGATTCCCGTGCGCCAAAGCTCAAGCATGGTCCACCTGGCCAAGGAGGTTGCACGCTACAACCAGCATTATTTTCTGATGATCAACAAGCGCCTATCCGACAACCTGCAGAGCTCCTTTGATATCAGGTTAGCACGAAAAAAAGCACAAACGGCAATGGCTCTATTTTCTGATTCCATTAACCAAATGAAGAAGGAACCTGAGCATAAGTGGATTGATTGGTCCCATATTCACCACTTTCAGGCACTCTCCTACCGCATCAACTCCCACCTGGTCGGGCTTTCGATTTCCATCAGCAAAAATCCTAAAGTCCTGCACAACGACATTTATAACCGAATAGATGAGCTAAAACCGCTTTTGACAGATTTGGATCAAATCGCAGAACATATTGCGCTCGCTAAAAGGTAGTAGAAAATCCTGCTTTAAAACAGCAAATAAACCTATGATTTCAGCTCAGCATCTATTTTCGTAGGCTGTGGCGAACATGTATTTACAAAATAGTTTTAATTAAAAAAAATGATTTTCTTTTGCATTAATAGAAAAGAAGTTTATATTTGCAATGTCTTCAAATGAAGATTTCTAATCAACACCTTCCTTAATCAGCAGGTCTTGATTTATAAAGAAGTGGCGAGAGACTGGCTCTATGACCCACTGGCAACCTTCAATTTGGTTGAAAAGGTGCCAAATCCTGTCCAAAGCAATATCGTTTTGGAGCATATAAATGAAATAAGACAATGATTATTACATTACAGAAAACCATCAACAATTTAGGTTTGTTTCAGACAAACCAGCCAACAGGTAAAGATGCGACACATAGCAATGCCATGTCTATGCGAATGCGCATGCATACGCACCTTCCAACTTGTTAAGAATCATTTTCCTTTTTCCCGGATCACGATATTAACAGACCTTTTCAACAGGTGTGTATGCTTTCTTTTTTTCTTGTGAATACTTTTTTTGAACCCTTAAAATCTGATATATTATGTCTTCCAACAAAAATTTAAAATTCGAAACCTTACAAGTTCACGCCGGCCAAGTGGCAGATCCTACTACTGGATCCAGGGCTGTACCTATATATCAAACTTCTTCATTTGTCTTTGAAAATGCCGAGCATGGAGCCAACTTATTTGCGCTGAAACAATTTGGCAATATCTATACGCGGATCATGAATCCCACGACGGATGTTTTCGAACAACGTATCGCTGCATTAGAAGGCGGGGTTGCGGCATTAGCTGTTGCATCCGGACAGGCAGCACAATTTATTGCTTTAAACAATATCCTTGAAAACGGCGATAACTTTGTGGCAGGCTCTAATCTATATGGCGGTACCTTCAATCAGTTTAAAGTTGCTTTTAAACGATTGGGTATCGAAGCCCGTTTTGCCACAGATGCCGAAGCCGATAAAATTGAAGCACTTATTGACGACAAAACCAAAGCAATTTATGTGGAGACGATCGGCAATCCGAGTTTTAATATTCCTGATTTTGAAAAAATAGCGGCTGTTGCTAAGAAATACGATTTACCGTTAATTGTCGACAATACTTTTGGTGCCGGTGGTTACCTGTTCAAACCCCTGGAATATGGTGCCCATGTGGTCGTTGAATCCGCAACAAAATGGATTGGCGGTCATGGAACAAGTATCGGCGGTGTGATCGTTGATGGTGGAAACTATAACTGGGGTAATGGAAAATATCCACAATTTTCCGAACCATCCGAAGGTTATCACGGACTGGTCTTCTCCGAAGTATTTGGTGAAAAAGGACCTTTTGGCAATATCCAATTTGCTATCCGCGCCCGTGTTGAAGGTCTACGTGATTTTGGTCCGGCCCTTTCGCCATTCAACTCCTTTTTACTACTACAAGGACTTGAAACATTGTCCTTGCGTGTGCAACGTCATGTGGATAATACCTTAGAGGTCGCCAAATGGCTCGAGGCTCACCCACAGGTAGAAAAGGTAAATTATCCGGGATTAAAAAGTTCACCAAGTTTTGCAAATGCGCAAAAATATCTTAAAAATGGTTATGGTGCAGTCCTCTCCTTCCAATTAAAGGGGGATGCTGCTCAAAAAGCAAATGCTTTTATTGACAGCCTGGAGCTCATCAGCCATTTGGCCAACGTAGGTGATACCAAATCATTGATCATCCATCCATCAGCGACTACGCATCAACAGTTAAGTGATGCGGATCAGGCAAATGCGGGTGTATTTCCGGGATTGTTGCGCCTTTCAGTGGGGATAGAACATATTGATGACATTAAAGCTGACCTGCAACAAGCATTCGAAAAGATCAAATAATCAGATACAGTCCTAAATTTAAACGTAATGAGCAGGCATATATATCAGCACCACGAGCCCTTTGTATTTGAAAACGGCAGGGAGCTTGTCAATTTACAGATCAGCTATGAAGTATTTGGAGAACTGAACGCAGACCGTAGCAATGTGGTCTGGGTCTGTCATGCCTTGACGGCGAATGCGAATGTGTTGGACTGGTGGCCGGGTCTTTTTGGTACAGATGAGCTGTTTAATCCCAATGACTACTATATCGTATGTGCAAATGTAATTGGATCAGCCTATGGGAGTAGCAATCCCTTATCTATCAATCCGGCAACTGGCCAGCCTTATTATCTTTCTTTTCCCGAATTTACGGTAAAAGATCTTGTCAATGCCCATCAGTTGCTCGCAGCGCATCTGGATATCAACCAAATTGAAGTTTTAATCGGCGGATCACTGGGTGGCCAACAAGCATTGGAATGGGCCGCTTCCAAAACGATCGCCATCAACCAACTCATTGTTGTGGGAACAAATGCAGTACATTCTCCCTGGGGTATTGCTTTTAATGAAAGTCAACGTTTGGCCATCACAGCAGACCGGACTTTCTATGCTAATCATCCTGATGGCGGCGCGAAAGGGCTAAAAGTCGCGCGTTCGATTGCATTGTTGTCCTATCGCAATTACATCACTTATGATCATACGCAACGGGATAATGATGGAAATAAAGTAAATGATTATAAAGCTGCTTCTTATCAAAATTATCAAGGCGAAAAACTGGTTAAACGGTACAATGCATACAGCTACTTCTACTTGACAAAGGCGATGGATAGCCACAATTTAGCACGGGGAAGGGCTTCCTTAGAGGCAGCATTGGCAGGTATTAACTGCTCAACCTTGGTACTAGGGATCAATACGGATATGTTATTCCCTGCAGATGAACAGAAATTTATTGCCCAACATATTCCAAATGCTAGTTACCAGGAGATCGAATCCACCTATGGTCACGATGGATTTTTGATCGAGACAAAAAAACTAACAGCAATTATCCATAATTTTTTAGAAAATAAGAAGGAGTATATCAACGAATTAGTATAAGAGAAATAAACAATAATATAAGAGCATACAAGAAGAGATATGAGTAATAAATTAACGATAGGGATGTTCGGTTTTGGCGTTGTAGGTCAAGGTCTCTACGACATTATAAAAACTAAAAATCTAAATCTGGAAATCAAAAAATTTGTCATTAAAAATGCGGATAAAAAACGTTCACTACCAGCCGATCTATTTTCGACTGATCCAGAGGCAATCTTGAGCGATCCGGAAATCAATACTGTTGTTGAATTGATTGATGACGCCGAAGCAGCTTACAAGCTGACTGTACGCGCATTGAGATCAGGCAAAAATGTAGTATCTGCGAATAAAAAAATGATTGCTAACCACCTTGAGGAGCTGGTGGATATTCAACATGAATATGGCAGTAGCCTGCTTTATGAGGGAGCGGTCTGTGGAAGCATACCTATTATCCGAAATTTAGAAGAATATTACGACAATGAGCTTCTACATTCGGTCAGCGGTATTTTTAACGGCTCTTCCAACTATATTCTTTCCAAAGTTTTCAATGAAAATCAACTTTATACAGACGCGTTAAAAAAAGCACAGGAACTCGGCTTCGCAGAAACAGATCCTACACTTGACGTCGGCGGATACGATCCTAAATTTAAAGTCTGTATCGTCGCTTCACATGCCTATGGCATCTATGTTAAACCAGATGATGTATTCAACATCGGTATCGACAAATTAGGCCAACAGGATATTCGTTTTGCAAAAGAAAAGAACTTTAAAATCAAATTGATCCCTACGGCCAAAGAGATCGATGGCAATAAAGTCGTGCTTTATGTATTACCTCGTTTGGTAGGCAAAGAAAGTATGCTGTATAACGTAGAAAATGAAAATAACGGTGTGCTGGTTAAAGCTGCATTTGCAGACGAACAATTCTTTTACGGTAAAGGTGCCGGCGGTCATCCGACGGGTTCTGCGGTCCTGTCCGATATTGCAGCGCTACGTTATGGCTACCGCTATGAATATAAAAAGCATTTAGAATCCAGCGCCTTAAATTATAGTCAGGATTACCTGATCAAGGTTTATTTGAGATACACCGATGATCAACTGATCGAAAAGCTGAATTTCAACGAGATTACTGAAAGATATTACGCAGCAGATTTCAAATATGTTATTGGCCACATTAATCTTCAACAAATTGCTGCCCATAAGGCCGATTTGGACCAAGAGGGCAATTTCATCGCAGAGATCGCGTAGGCAATCAACAAACCAACCTACCTTTAGAATAGCCCCAATTCGAGGGCTATTCTTTTATTATCCAATTTAATTTGCGCTAGTACTACTGTTTTTCAATTCCACCGTCATCGTACCGCCTTTAACGAGCTGTTCAAAAGGAAGCTGCCAACTAGCCCAAACCTTATTATTCAACCGAATTTGATCAACATAATAACTATTCGAGGCCTCTTTTTCAACCTGAATCGTGAATTTATTTTTTCGTAATTCCTGGGGAAGCTGTATGGTAATTTTATCAAATAAAGGTGCTCCTATCTGAAATGCTGGCTTTTCTGTCGTTAAACTCCTTACGTCGAATAATCCGATCCCCGATAAAACATACCAAGCCCCCAATTGTCCCTGATCTTCATCCTGTCCATACCCGTAACCATGAACAGGCTCCGTGCCATAAAATTCATTTGAAATCGCCCGCACCCATTTTTGGCTCAGGTCAGGTCTCCCTGAAAAATAAAACAACCAGGGGATATGCAAGTTGGGCTGATTTCCGTGATTATAGAGACTCTCAATACCGGCAAAGGCATCGATTTGAGTTCCACCTCCAAAGACATTCCGCTGGGATACCGTAAATATGCTGTCCAAACGTTGGTTGAATAAGTCTTTTCCGACCAGTTTGACAAGATCCTGGGGAACGTGCGGTACATAAAAAGTATATTGCCAGGCATTTCCCTCCTGAAATCCACGCCAGGGTTGATAGGGATTAAAGTTCGGAATAAAGTCTCCCCTACTGTCCTTTGGCCGTATAAATTTAGTTGAAGGATCATATAGTCCTTTCCATGCGTCTGAAAGCTTTAGAAACTTCTTATAATCTGCACCACGGCCAAGTGACTTGGCGTATTGCGCCGCAGCAGCTGCCGAAAAAGCATATTCCAAGGTATGAGAAGCGCCAAAAGGTGATCCTTGGGTTAATAATTCAGGACTACCGGTATTGTCCTCGATATAAGGTGAATAACCTTTTTCAACAAACACCCCCACATCAAGCTTCCCTGCTCCCGGAATCCGTCCGTGTGATTCAAGTTCATTTTTCCGGACGGCCTCATAAGCGAAATTTGTATCGTAATTCCGTATTCCGACATTATATGCAGCTGCAATTGCCAGACCCGTAAAATTGGTACCCACACCGGAAACATACTTGCTATTGGCGATACCGTCACCGAGCCAGCCCGCATCGCGGTACACCAGCAGCTGACTTTGTATCCAATCGTTGTAATAATCAGGATAGGCGATGGACCAGAGTTGTGTCAAGTTCCAAAATGCTCCCCAAATCGCATCTGTATTATAGTGCTGATGGATAGGTTTTCCTTGTGCATTTAATGCAATCTGACCTACTGAACCATCATTTTTTGGGTAAGCCCCATTAATATCACTGGCGAGTCCCCGTCCAAGTAAGGCATGATATAGTCCTGTATAAAACTTGATACGGTCGTCCTCTTTACCCCCCTCTACGAATATCCTTCCCATTTCGTTGTTCCAGGTCTTCAGTGCTTCGGACTTCGCTTTATCAAATGTCAGATTTTTTGCCTCCTGCTGCAAGTTTAACCGTGCATTATCTACCGAGGTATAAGACAGACCGGTTTTAATGGTGATGGATTCATCCGATCCTGTATCGAATCGCAAAAACAGTCCGGCTCCTTTCCCCCGTAAATTCTTCTTTTCCTCAAAAATCGCGTTGTCCTTAAATGTTCCATAAGATTTTGGCCGCTTGCTGACTTCAGCAAAGAAATACATCTTCACAGTAGCGCCTTGTTGATATTTTTGGACATATACCGGGTTTGTCACCACGTATCCCCATACACATTGATTATCGTAATTTACTTCGGCATCGACCACTGGTCCGCTCTCGCCCATCACATGTCCAATATCAAATATAATATTGGCCGCATCTGTTTTTGGAAAGGTATAACGATGAAAGCCTACCCTTTTTGTCGCCGTTAATTCGGCGAGGATTCCGTAATCTTTCAGTTTCACCCGATAGTAACCTGATGTGGCAAATTCGTCTTTCTTATCAAATGAAGAGCGATAACCACCTTGCGGCTGATCCAACTTGCCAGGAATAGTCCTAATCTCACCAACAGATGGAGCAAAGACAATTCCACCAATTTGGAACTCGTGAAAATTGGCAAAGCCTTCGATACTACTGTGTCTATCATCATAGCCTACCGCCTCCCAACCAGACTTATTACCATAACTTCCATTCGTGCTTGGAGCTAACTTGGCCATGCCAAAGGGTACTGCTGCTGGTGTATAAAAAAAATATCGGCTATGGACGGATCCAATATTAGGTTTTACCAATGTAGTTAAATCAAACTTCTGCTGCCCAAGCGCAGACATCACAGTGGATAGCATGCAAAGGAAATAAAATATAAGACGCTTTATCATCGTAGTCAATTAGGTTTAAAAACAAATTTACAAAAAATAAAACTATGTATAAACATTAAAACAAAAAGATAAGTAAAAAAACAAGCAACAGAATAGGCCATAGTACTCCATGGGTAGTAAAAATTTAAATATGGATTTAATTACACCACATTATAAGTCAGATAGGATAGGTATTTTTTTATTTAATCTTGTATATACATAATAAATAACATTCATAGTAGATGGTCAAGCTTCATCACAATCAAAATTGCAATAACTTGACCTGGTTTGGTTGTCGAATAACCAAGCCCCCCTAGATGATTTAGAACAAAATTGTACGAATGGTACGAGAAGAACGATATACCGAGTGGATCCAGAAAATTCAAAGTTACAGTACGAGTGGAGAGATCACATTATTCAATAAATAGAGTCGGAAGATACGACAACAATCAACTATTTATTAGGTCATCAAGTAAACAGGCTATACTTGATGACTCGACATTTTAATAATCTCTTCGGCTTTCCACGGTATAGGTAAAGCTTTCAGCACGATAAAATCCTAAATTATATTCGATTGGTTTTCCAGACTGGTCGAAAACAAATCTTTTACGTGATAATATGGGATCCCCAGTATTAATTTCTAGTTTGTCTGCGATAAATTTATTAGCTGCAACGGCGTCTATCTCTTCTTGGGAAAGATCGGCCACTACATGATAATCAGCCTCCAGTATCTCATACAACGGGCGTTTAAAATCTTCATCTCCTGTCAAGCCAATGCGAGGATGAAAATAAGATATAAAATAGACGAAGGGATCATCTTTCTTGCCCCGTAATCGTTCCAACTTTAATAGCTTTTGATCCTCATCGACAGCGAAAAATTTGGTAATTGCTTTATCTGGCACGACCCAGCTCACATGAAGCTCAAAATTCTTGACTTCGATACCACGGTTTTTCATCTCTTGTGAAAAACTTAGCCAATTTTTGGATTTCGAACTGAATTTGGCGCTTGCAACCTTTGTGCCGATGCCTTTCTTCCGGATCAATAGCTCCTCATAAACCAGCTTGTTAATTGCCAGACGCAAAGTAGAACGGGAAATAGCCAGACGTTTGGCAAGCTCTATTTCATTGGGCAACATTTTCCCCTCAATATATTCCGGTTGTTTTATCAACTCCCGCAATAGATTTTCTGCCTGTATATGCAAGGGAATCGGACTTTTGTGATCTATTTTTAAATTCATTACATGAAATTACTTAGGCTAAAATAAGATTTTTTGCATAATTAAAAAAATAGATATATGTTTGTATGTATATACATAATAAAGAAATAAACCCATTATGTCCAAGAATTTTATCCTCATTTTATGCATCGTTTCTCTGGGAGGGCTGCTTTTTGGCTTCGATATGGCAGTTATTGCTGGAGCTTTGCCGCTGATAAAACAATTTTTCGGATTGTCGCCCGTTCAGGAAGGTGCTTTTGTTAGTTCAGCACTGATCGGATGCATTATAGGTGTATTCTTCACAGGATCTTTTACGGATAAATATGGTCGTAAACCAGCCTTTATCGTGGCTTCTTTGCTTTTTTTATTGTCTGCAATCGGATGCGGATTCAGTCCCAACTATACACTTTTAATTCTGAGCAGAGGCATTGGTGGATTAGGTGTTGGGATAGCTTCTATCGTTGTACCACTTTATCTTGCCGAAATATCTCCCAGTAAATTCAGAGGTAGATCGGTCACCTGTTATCAATTAGCCATTACCTTTGGTATCCTTATCGCTTATATTAGTAATTATTTTATTCTTCAACGGCATTCATTACCGCAAGCGGAACTATGGCGCGGTATGTTTTTAGTCGGCGCGATCCCTGCCATCTTACTCAGTTTAGGTGTTTACATTATACCTGAGAGTCCACGCTGGCTTGCCAAAAACGGGCGAAACGAAGAGGTAACAATAATTCGTATCAAGCTTGGTTTAACTGATCTATACGATTCGCCAAGTCCATCCAAGGGAAATATCAGCGAGCTGTTTTCTCCAATCTACTGTAGAGCCTTTCTGTTAGGCCTATTCTTACCCCTTTTTTCTCAACTGAGCGGAATCAACGCCATCGTCTATTACGGTCCGAGCATACTGCTGGAATCAGGTATTTCCTTAACGAATTCGTACCATGCACAATTATTTTTTGGTGCGGCAAATGTATTATTTACCTGCTTTGCCATCTGGAAAGTAGATAATTGGGGAAGAAGACCCTTATATATTTTAGGAACATTGGGGGCCACCATTAGTCTGATTGTAACGGGATATCTCTTCAGTCAGGAACAACCAAACAATATTGCTTTGATTGTTTCCATCCTGCTCTTCCTTTTTTTCTTTGCTTTTTCTATCGGTCCGTTAAAATTTGTGGTCGCGGCGGAAATATTCCCAAATGCCATACGGGCAAGAGCAATGGGAATAAGTATAATGGTGATGTGGATTTCCGATGCGATCGTCGGTCAGCTGACTCCTATTTTGCTCGCATCTTGGGGAGCAAGTTATACCTTTTGGTTATTTGCTTTTTTCTGTGCGATAGCTTTTATCGTTGTGCTGGGATATTTACCGGAGACCAAGGGCAAACCTTTGGAAGAAATCGAAAAATATTGGATTGAAAAATCAAAGAAAAAGCAGAATAACAACGCATAACTTCGTTCAATATCCTCTATTATTTTAGTCATCTTTTTTACATACGCAATAAATAACATCTTATGTATTCCAATACTCAAACAAAATCTTTTCAATACGACATCTTACCTACATTTCCAGTTCAGGGCAAATTGTCAAACTCTTATGATGAGTTGGCCGATCACCTGATCCAAAATCATATACACTGCATAGATGGGTTTGTTGGCGTAAATTGGGAGACACCAATAAAGCATATCCAGCAGGAATTTGCAAAGCGGGGATTAACGGTACGATTTGTTTCCATGGAAACAGCATTGCTCCCTGAAGCAGTGATCGAGGAGAAAGCGGCTCCTTATCTTGGAGGAGATGATCCATTATTCGGAAAAAAAACGCCACTCGAACTCATCGCATACTACGATACCGGCAAGTTGGCTGCACTTCAGGAAATGCTAAGCCAAACAACCGACAATGAATACCTTATTTTTTATGGCCCGGGTGCAGCCCTTCTGGAAGCTACTAGCCAAGTGATGTACATTGATCTGCCCAAAAATATACTTACCCAACGGATGCGTGCGGGACTGGCCGGGAATCTGGCCTGTGGAAAACAAACAAACCAAAAAGAGCTTTATAAACGATACTACTTTGTCGATTGGGAGCTTCTAAACCGACATAAGCGGATGATATCATCACGCGTGGAGATTCTCGCCGATCAACAATCCGCTGAAAATCTCCCTTGGATCTTAGGAAATGATTTAAAAGCGACCTTGCATGTGATGTCCAAAAATTACTTTCGGGTGAGGCCAACATTCGAACCTGGAGTCTGGGGGGGGCAATGGATGAAAGAACATTTAACCGGTATTGATCAACAGGCTAAAAATTATGCTTGGTCTTTTGAGATGATTGTTCCCGAAAACGGCATTTTACTTGAGAGTAACGGGCTAGTGCTAGAAATTTCATTTGATCAACTGATGTTTCAGGAAAGTTCAAATGTCCTGGGCGCTGCGCGGCCACGTTTTGATGTTGAGTTTCCAATCCGGTTTAACTTTCTAGACACTTTTGATGGCGGCAATCTTTCCATTCAGTGCCACCCTAGTCCAAGTTATGCCAAAGCCGAATTTGGAGAAAATTTCACACAGGACGAATCCTATTACATTGTTGACAGAAAGGGAGATGCGCAGGTTTACCTGGGATTTCAAGAGGATATCAATGCGGACAACTTTCGTACCGTTCTTGAACAGAGCTTCCATACGGGCGAACCGATCGCCATTGACAGGTACGTGCAAAAATTTGAATCGCAAAAACATCAGTTATATTTAATTCCGCATGGTACCGTGCACTCTTCGGGCACAAATAATCTAGTATTGGAAATCAGTGCCACCCCTTACAATTATACGTTCAAAATGTACGACTGGGTGCGTCCTGATCTGGACGGTAAGCCGCGTCCATTAAATATTGACAGAGCTTTCGCCAATCTTAATTTTAACCGAAAAGGCGACGTCGTCAAAGACACACTTCTATCCCAGCCTCAGGTTTATTCACTCGATGACCAGGCATCAAAAGTTCATCTACCAACACATGAAGATCATTTCTATGATGTTTACAGGTATGAATTCGGAGATGAGGTACATATTGAAACAAAAGGTCAATGCCATATTATGATGCTTGTTGAGGGGGAAGCGGTAGAACTGACAACTGCCAATGGGATGAAAAAAATCTTTCATTACGCCGAAACGTTCGCTGTTCCTGCCGCGGCACAATCCTATTCGCTCCGCAACTTAGGAATTGGCCAGGCCAAAGTGATACAATCTTTTGTCAAAGACCATAAATGTTAATTTAGTATAAAAAAACAGCATCATGAGAAATTTATATTTCGCGTTATCTACTTCATTGCTGCTATTATCCTGCAATGGAGGTAGCAATAAATCCACAGCAAGCAACACACAGCAAGACGTAGCACAGGATAGTAGCTTCCAGCTCGTCAAAGATATGGCCGGCAAGGTTATCAAAGCTGGATTTAATGCTGGCGACGGGTATAATGAGGTATGGATCAGAGATTATAATACCTTTATTACTTTGGCAACCAAAGAGCATCCCCACGAACAGATTAAAGATCAATTGGCGCTATTTTTTCAATTACAGGAAGCCGATGGCAATATAGCAGACGGTTTTGTCAAAAAATCAAGTTTAAAGAATGGTGTGTCCGACTATTATACGATCACTAATCCGCTTGCCCCGGACTATGCTGCACATAAAAACACAGTTGAAACCGATCAGGAAACCTCCTTGATCCAGGCGGTCCATAAATATGTAGTAGCGACCAAGGATACCGCCTTCCTCGCACAAAAAATAGGCGAAACGACTGTGAAAGACCGGATGGAACAGGCCATGCAGTTTTTAATGGACAAACGTTATAATAGCACTTATGGTCTATTGTGGGGGGCCACAACCGTCGATTGGGGTGATGTGCAGCCCGAGCATGACTGGGGGGTCCATTTGGATAAAAACTCTCATATTGCCCTAGATATTTATGATAACGCTATGTTTTTAATTGCTTTGGATAATTATATGGATCTTTTCCCTGACAAAAAGGAAAAATGGAGTAAAGTGAGAACGATGATTGCCAGCAATACGATGAAACATCTTTGGGACGATAAAAATCAAAAATTTATTCCGCACATCTACATCAACGGTTCGCCATTTCCAAAAGATTTTGATGAAAACCAGATCTATTATCACGGTGGAACAGCCATTGCCATTGAGGCAAACCTACTTAGCAAAGAGCAGATCAAAACTTCCTTAGATAAGATGATCAAAAATGTAAAGGATGCGGGTGCAGCCACCATTGGATTAACCGTATATCCAACTTATCCTGCGGGTTTCTTCAAAAACAAAGGAATGTATCCTTATGGTTACCAAAATGGTGGCGATTGGACCTGGTTTGGGGGAAGAATGATTCAACAATTGGCTAAAAACGGTTTCCAGCAGGAAGCACATGAACAGATCAAACCCATGTTGGCACGCGTTATTAAAAATAAAGGGTTCTACGAATGGTATACCAAGGACAATAAACCCGAAGGCTCTGGAACTTTCAGAGGTGAGGCGGGTGTACTTTATGATGCGATCACTTTATTGGAAAATGCAGCTAAATAAATCAGCGCAAACCTTCTGAAGGGTATAAAAAATGAATTTGTTGTCAGGGAAGTAAGCCGCCCAAATAAGACATTATACAAAAGAAAAGGGGTAATATATTGTTCCTTTTCTTTTGTACTTATGGTTACAGTTCCAGCTACCTTTGTGTCTAATACCTAAAAGCTATTCCTATCGTTCAATCAAAAACTCGGCTTTCGGCAATCTAAATTTTTTCAATTTTAACAACCAATCCTCTTCACCCAAGCGGTAGCCTAATGGTAGCAGAACGACACTTTTTAACCCCAATTTATCTAATCCCAATAACTTATCCAGCTCCTCGTTAGAAAATCCTTCCATTGGTGTGGCATCCACTTTCAATTCTGCAGCTTGAGCGATTGCCATCCCAAAAGAAATGTAAGCCTGTTTAGCAGCATGTGCCGCTTGTTGTTCATCAGTAAGCGCAGCAAACATACTTTTTAATTTATTTTTGTAATCATCAGTTGTATGCAATGGTAAACCTCTATGGTTATTCATCTGGTCAAACGTTGCATCAATACGTTCATCCGTGTATTTATCCCATGCCGCAAAAACCAAAAGATGCGAACTTTCTGCAATAATTTGTTGTCCCCAAGCTACAGGTACAATTTGCTCTTTCAATTGTTGATCTGTAATCGACACGACACGAAAAGGTTGCAAACCCGAAGAACTCGGCGCCATACGTGCTGCTTCGATAATTTTTTCTACATCTTTCTGATCAACCTTCTTTGTTGAATCATATTTTTTGGTCGCATAACGCCATTCGAGTGTTTCTAATAATGCCATTTTCTTTTCTTTATTGTTAGTTGTTCAAATACCCTATTACAATTACAGGTACAGTATGACCATAAATTTGATAAAAAAAATTAAACCTGGAAAATAGTATACGCACTATTAACCTATTTTAAGTTCTATTTATAAGATAAATATAGCAAAATATAAATGTTTAAACACAAAAAAACCATAGCAAATGAATAAACTCTTTATGCGATCCCTACCAAACACGCTTGCCGATGATGAGCCTTGTACTAATGTCTTTTTTTCGCAAAGGGATTAAAAGAAAGTCCGGCATTGACATAAAACGATGGGTCCGCAGAAGCTTCCCATACATAATTATTTTGCCTTTCACTTTTTTCAAATATCCGTGATCTCGGAATGGTCTTCATACCAGATTTGAGCGTTGCAATAAACGATCTTCCCAAATTATGTTCGTAGGTCAATCCCGAGTTGATCTCCATCTGACTAAAGGTATAGGTCTTGTCTGATCCCCAAAAATCATAGAGGTAGAATGTTGTCGTGTTGAGATCTGATCCCAACGAAAGGCGACCATTCCGTAACATTGTTTTTCGTACATACATGCCTTTTGGCAATAGCACATCTATCATCCACCCATCGCGATATTGCCGCTTATAGGTAAAGGTCGGAACAACAGGGATAATTGCCGCAGGATCAACAAATCCAAGTAAACCAATTGTCATTTGTACATCCCGTGTTGCTTTTAGTACCCATGTTCCGGTCAACATCCCGCGCATCCGCTCAAACCCTTTATCGCTTCCATCCGTCATGAAACTGGCGGAATAAATAACCATTTTTCCAAATAATTTTGAGAAGTAAGAGAAATTAAGTGATTCGTAATGGTAATGGAAATCCTGTGTACGCATTTTTAGCGATTGTACGTTTAAATCAGATTCTTGCACATGAAATGAAGTATACTGGTAGCCAAGGCTAGTACCTAAAGTCCAGCTACGCCGATTTAAAAAATTGACATTTAAACTTCCGCCAGCTTGATGGAATGACTCCACCTTACCCTGGGTACTGGCGCCCTCTTTAACGTTGGAAGAATATTTGAACCCGCCATTATATTCATAAGTTAGATTTAGCACCCTCGCTGCAGGAAATTTGTCGGCTACAATGGCCTGTACTTTTTGGGGAATACTGTCTTTGGTTTGTGCGAAACTGTTGCATACAAGAGCAAAGCTCCCAAGCAACACCAGATTCTTTTTCATGTGGATATTCGTTTTGTCTATCTATTCGTTTTCAATTAAAGGCAACCCGAAAACTGCTCTTTCGGAAATTAGAATGGAGCAATCGGCTTGTTACAAGAATAGATTAATCGGAGACGCTCATTTTATTTTTTATACAAAAACCTCAATATTTTATACGAAAGATAGGCAGCTTTAAAAGCGCATTTCTCCAATCTACCTACCGATTTCACTTTGGTATAAAAAAGAGCGGTGTTCATATAAAAGAAAATCATTTTGGAACAAAAAAAGTTACATTTGCGAAATCAGGGTCAATAATCCAGATCAATATGCTAGACTGCAACAACCGTATTGTTTTACGCTACCTAACGGAAAAGAAATTCCGATTTTTACGACATGGTCTGTTTTTAATTGGTTTGCTTATTCTTTTTGCCAATGCCAATACAAATGCACAATTTTCAGGAAATTATAAGACCTACTTCTCCCTGGCGCTTTGGACGGTTTTCGTAGCGATGTTCTATATCAATATGTATGTATTGATCCCACAGTATTTTTTCAAGGGAAAATATGAAACTTATATCGTATTGCTCATTTTGCTAGTGACAGCGAGCCTGCTTGTTGTCATGCAGATCGCAATCTATATCTTTAGCATCCATATTCCCACAATTGAAAGGCAACGGACCAATACCATGAGTTTTGTGAGCGGTCTATTTATCTGTGTTCCCATTATCCTGACCACTACTACTTTTAAACTTTTTAAACGTTGGATCGAGGATAATAAACGCATTTCAGATTTAAAAAACTTGGCGCTTACAACGGAGTTAAATGCATTAAAGAACCAGATTCAGCCACATTTCTTGTTTAACATGCTCAATAATGTGAAGGCTTTAATTCGGAAAAACCCGAGTATGGCTACCGAGGTTATTATCAAACTCTCCGATTTTTTGCGATATCAACTGTATGAAAACGATGCAGATAAAACACTCTTAAAATCCGAAATAAACTTTATTTTCAATTTTCTAAAACTTGAGGAAATACGTCGGGATAATTTGAAAACTTCACTTTCCTATGCTGCGGAACTCGAAAAACAAAGTATTTTTCTGCCACCACATCTTTTTACCGCCTTTATCGAGAATGCGATTAAATATAGTGTCAATATACACGATGAAAATACCTTTATTGCCATCCACTTCACACAGACAGATGGGCAACTTTGTTTTGAATGTGAAAATTCGAGCCATCCAAATTTTTCGAATACCCATCCTGGGTACGGTGGATTGGGATTAGTCAATGCTAAAAGACGGCTGGATTTGCTATATGGCGACAATTACGAACTTACCATATCAAAAAAGGACCTGTTGTATCAGGTGAAATTAAAAATTCCATTATGAATTGTATCATTGTAGATGATGAACCCTTAGCACGGGAAGAAATGAGAAATCTGGTCGAAGAAATTTCATCTATAGAAATCCTCGGCGAGTTTTCCAATGCCTTAGCTGCCACGGAATATCTTGCAACTGAATCTGTTGACCTTGTTTTTCTGGACATTGAGATGCCCACGGTCAATGGACTGGATTTTGCACAGACCTTACCGAAAGATGTCCTGGTGATATTAACGACGGCCTACACACAGTATGCTTTGCGGAGTTATGAGTTAGATGCGCTTGATTACCTGCTTAAACCAATAAAAAAAGATCGTCTGGCCAGGGCAATTGATAAAGCGCTTACCTATAAAACTCTGCTCAATTTAAAGGAAAATCAAAGTACCTTTGAGGATGCCAATGAAGATGCTATTTTTATCAAATCAGATCGAAAATACTACAAGATCTTATTTGGCGATATCCGATTTATTGAAGCACTCAAAGATTATGTGGTCATCTATACCCGTACCAACAAACTTATTACAGCAATGAATCTAAAAACAGTTCACCAAAAACTACCAGCCCATATATTCGTTCGGGTCAGCAAATCCTATTTGATCAATTTGTCCTTTATTGATTCTTTTGACAGCCATACCATCTATATAGACAAGTTCGAAATCCCGATTGGCGAGATTTATCGTGAGCTGTTTTTTAAGCAGTATACCGGAGGGTTATTGTAAGACCTTCTGTATCGCGATCTGAACAAGATTAGGCTAGTACAAATCGGTCTAGAAAATCAACTTTTATACCATGCCTGTGCAGTAAAGTAGTCAATAGATCCACGGAACATTCCTCTGTCTCTACCCGAAATATGGCGTCTTCATCATCTAGATCCAAGGTCGCCGACTGTATCTGTGGTAGGTGGAGCTTTAACAACTGCATCAGAAATGTCTTCTTCTCCTTTGTTCTCACCGAGCTTTTAAAAATCAATATCTGTTTCGCTTTCATTTTTATAACTTTAAAATTGCACCAAAAATCCAATTGCTTCCCAGTTTGTATTTATCTGAGATTTCTCACAAATCTATTCTTTAAGGCTATCGCAGGTTAAGATTTTATACGAAAGCAGGCGTTTTTTATACCAAAACTCTCATAATTCCTCATGCCATCGTTAGTTGGCTTTTCTTTATGGGATTATCTGTTTTTTTTTAGACCTTTGTTTATCTTTATTTAATTCAACAAGCAAAACACAAAAAAAGCACGATGTCTATTACCAACGAGAACGAATTGACCGGAATGCAAAAAGCGAGTGCGGCAGTCGCCAAAACGCTTAAAGCGATGTGCGATTATGCCAAGGTAGGTATGTCAACCAAAGAATTAGATGAATATGGCGCAAAGATATTAGCAGCATATGGTGCCAAATCAGCACCAGCGTTGACCTATAATTTCCCGGGCTGGACTTGTATTAGTGTAGACAATGAATTCTGTCATGGCATCCCTGCTGCGGATCGCTTACTTCAGGAGGGAGATCTTATAAATATTGATGTATCGGCCGAGCTCGATGGTTTTTGGGCTGATAATGGGGCCTCTTTTGTAATCGGTCAGGATATTCATAACCACCAAAAATTGGTGGACGCTTCGAAGGAAATACTTCAAAAAACCATAAAAAATATACGTGGTGGTGTCAAAATTGCGGACATCGGTCAGCTGATGGAAACCGAAGCAAAAAAGAGGGGTTATAAAGTGATCAAAAATCTAGGAGGGCATGGCATCGGACGAAGCTTACACGAAGATCCTGACGAGTTGCTCAATTATAAAAATAGATTTGACCAAAGGCGGTTTAAGAAAAATTCAATTGTTGCTATCGAAACCTTTATTTCCACCTCTTCCACTTATGCTACTGAATTAAATGATGGCTGGACGATGGTTGGTGACAAAGGCGGTTACATGGCACAACATGAACACACCATTATGATTACAGATGGCGCTCCAGTGATTTTAACGGCGGAGAATGGTATTTTCAATGAGGGATATTAACTATCATCGGCATTCCGTTTTATCTAATTTTGCATGTAAGGTATTGTCTACGCTTACTTAAATAGAACAATTGATAGATATAAATGTATCATTGTCACATTTAGAATATATAAAAATATAAGGGGCCTCTCTTACGAGAAAACCCCCAAATAATATATTTTATGGACAACTAGATTATTCCGATAGGTATTAAATAATTCCTTCCTTCTATAAAAAGGATACGATATGGACGTTCAAAGTAATCAAGCGGGATGAACATCTGTATTTAAGTTTCTCAATTGGACTGTAAACAAAGGTAGATGTATTCTCCCACTTAAAAAGTGACAAAAATCACATTTCGCCAAAATTCCTTCCGATTTTAAAATGTTTTTATCCGAACTAATAAACTATGTCGGTCGGTATGCAATATGCTTTGTGAAAACGTTCTATTTTTGGTTTTAAGATGTTTACTTTTGATTTATAAAGTGTAAGGCTATTGAAAACAATAAAGTTCCATAAAGGCGAATGTGGCGTCGAGTTTCTAATAAATGTACTCACCCAAAAAGAGACAGACTATACGCACGGCGAGACGTATCACAAAGACTTTTTTGAAATTCTATTTTTTAAAAAAGCGAAAGGGCGTTTGCGATTGAGTCAGGAAATAATCGACTTAACGGACAACAATATTATCTTTATTTCAGCCTTTCAGAAACATACTTGGGAGCTGGATCCTCTACATCTGGAATTCACGACATTGATCTTTCAGGAAGATTTTCTCAATGAATTTTTTGCTGATAAACTTTTTACCTATAGACTGTTGTATTTTTATCAATTAAACCATACGGCTAAAATAGAGGCTGACGATGTGCATATGGCTAAATTTTGTGAGCTGCTCACGGAGATCAAATCGGAACTTATTCAGACACAAGCAGACAGCGCACATATTATTCGCTCTTTACTTTATTATCTGTTACAGACCTTGAATCGAAAGTACGCCAGGTTAAACGGGCTTTCTTCCCAAAAAGCAGAGAATAATTTTGCGTATCAATTTAAGAAGCTACTTGAACAACATATTCAACAGAAACAACGCGTTCATGAGTATACAGCCCTGATGGGTATCAGTCGCATAACACTGAATCATGCGGTTAAAGCACAATTTAACACAACGGCAGCGCACCTGCTCAAACAACGCTTGCTAGTTGAAGTGCAGGAACTATTAATACATTCAAACAAATCTATTAACGAAATTGCCTTTGAACTCAATTTTTCGGAACCTAACCACCTGATGCGCTTTTTTAAGGCCCAGACGGGCAAGACGATCAGTACATTTATAGAGGAACTGAGATAAATTCTCAGTTCCCGTTGGCCTGAATTACTGTTTGCAGCTGGCTGAATTGCTATATACTATCAGTCCTAAATTTCCTAGTTTTGCGCTAAATAAGTTTCTGTCGTCTGAATCTCAGCGTAGAAGAATGCCAATGCAGCAAGAAAGGCCAGCTGTACGTCATCAGCTTTTACGGTAGCACCATTCATTTCAAGATCACGCGTTGCACAGGCATCGCCTATTACGGTACATTGAAAACCAAAATCAGCTGCAGCCCGAGTCGTTGCATCGATACACATATGCGTCATCATACCGACAACGACAAGTTCTGTAATGTGATTTGCTTTCAGGTAATCAAAAAGTTCGGTTTCCCGAAAACTATTTGGAAAATGTTTCTGAATTACTTTTTCTTGTGATTGCGGTCGGACATTTGGGTGGATCTCGGAAGCGGCTGTCCCAGCAATAAAAAATGGTATTTTCGCGGGGTCTGGAGAGATATGCTGGATATGGATAACCGGTGCTTTTTTGTCCCGAAAATGACTGATTATTTTTCGTGCATTTAAACTTGCGGCAATGGGGTTTACAAGTTCCATTCCGCCATTTTCAAAATATTCATTTTGAATGTCTATGACAATTAATGCTGTAGTATTCATGCGTTATATATGATTATGTTTTCGTTACTACAAAATTAGCTTGTCAAGAATGGAAACTGCTACCAAATAAATCGTCGACACTACCATTTTGATAAGGCGAGATGTTTTAGCTATCTTAGCCGTAGGAATCACCTTTTGAGGGTGACATTGATTCGATTAAAAGAAAGAGATATCGTGAAACAGATACTACACAGCAAAATATACGGAGCAGAAAACGGCGGAACACCACTTGTGGTTATGCATGGCCTTTTTGGTATGGCGGACAACTGGGGATCGTTTGGCAGGAGTTTTGGAGAAAAAAGACAGATACATTTACTTGACCTACGTAATCATGGTCGAAGTTTTCACAGTAATGGGATGTCGATTGAGGATATGGTCGAGGATTTAAGCGTCTATATTGCTTCAATTGACTCGAAGAAAGTCCTCTTATTAGGCCACTCTCTTGGTGGCAAGATTGCCATGCAATTTGCTATTAATCATCCCGAACAGGTTGAAAAGCTGATTATTGCCGATATTGCTCCTAAAGCATACCCGCCACATCACGAAGATATCTTCAACGCACTTTGTGCAGTTGATATGAATCATATGGACAATAGGAAAGATGTACAGACAAAACTCGAAACTTATCTTGATGATCCGGGGGTCATTCAATTTTTATTAAAAAACGTGTATATTAAAGAAGACCGTAAATTAGGTTGGCGCTTCAACCTGGATGTTCTACAGCAAAAATATGCGGATTTTATCACAATAAGTGTAAAAGCTGGCATTTATGCTGGACCTACGCTATTTCTAGCGGGCGAAAAATCGCGCTACATTCTTCCGGAAGATAAAGTTAAAATCAAGGAGCAATTTCCAGATGTCAGTTTTGAAACGGTACCAAATGCCGGACACTGGGTACAAGCAGAAAACCCACAGGTATTCGACAAATTTGTTGCCGATTTTTTGGAGCAATAAAAATCTAATCCTAAGTAGCTCAATCCTAGTTAACCAATCAGCGGTCGCTGGGGTTGGGTTATCACGAGGATCGCTTATCCCAATGCTGCCGCATAGGTCTTTAGTGCACGTTCTCTAGCAAAAGAATGCGCTACCATCTGCTCTGGATAAGCTGCACTCTCCAGTTCGGGAATCCATTGTCTACTATATTCTTGCTTTTTATCGAATTTTTCGGCTTGAATAATTGGGTTGAATACCCTAAAATACGGCGCCGCATCACAACCGCAACCCGCTACCCATTGCCAATTACCGTTATTCGCAGACAAATCATAATCATTAAGTTTTTGTGCAAAATAAGCTTCCCCCCATCGCCAATCAATCAACAAATGTTTACATAAAAAACTAGCCGCTACCATGCGTACACGATTATGCATATAACCAGTACTATTTAATTGCCGCATTCCCGCATCGACCAAAGGATAGCCCGTTTCGCCCTTACACCAACGTTCAAATTCCGCTTCATTATTGCGCCACTGAATACCATCATATTTCTTTTTAAATGATTCGCTGACAACATTTGGAAAATGATATAAGATTTGCATAAAAAATTCACGCCAGATGAGCTCCGACAGCCATACCTCATTATGCTGTCTCGCAAAGGCGACACACTGACGAATACTAATCGTACCAAAGCGTAGGGCAATACCAAGATTCGTAGTACCAGCTATGGCAGGATAATCACGATATTTATCGTAGTTATTAATAATATCTGCCCTTAATTGTGGCTGATGGAAAGTCAAATCTGTCTTTTTAAACCCAATTTTTTCAAGCGAAATTATTGGCGTATAAGCCTGCTGGACAAAAAGCCCCCCTTTATAATCTATGGGCTGAGAATCTTTGGTCGTTAATTTTTCCCGCCACTTTTTCGCATAAGGTGTATAAACGGTATAAGGTGTACCATCATTTTTCAACAGCTCATTTTTATCAAAAATAACCTGATCTTTCACTGCTTTAAACGGAATCCCTGCTAGTTTAAAAAATTCAAAGATCTCTCGGTCTCTTTGGATTGCTTTAGGTTCGTAATCTCTATTACAATAGATTTCATGAATCCTGTATTTCTCACGTAGCTCCTTATAGATTGTCAAAGGGCTTCCATAGAACGTGTTCAATGCCGCTCCAAAACCCTTTAATTTGTTGTTTATCGCCAGCAGTGCCTGATGGATATAATCTACACGTCGATCTGATTCATCTTCAAATTGCTGTAAAATATCTTCATCAAATATAAAAACCGGCAGCACAGGGAGTCCTGTTGCCAAAGCCCGAGTTAATCCTGCATTGTCTTCCAAACGAAGATCCCTACGGAACCAAAACACAACCACTTTACTTTCTTCCATAAAAATAGCGGTAACTCCATCAGATACCTACGTGTCTAATCAATTTAATTAAATAACACAAAAAAACAATTTTAGAAATAAAATTAATCGGACAAAGCCAAACCTACAGTAGCTAGCAGCGTTTTCCTTCGGTTCAGCTTTGCCTTAATTTTATTAGTTTTTTAAGCTTTCCATATCGATCACAAAACGATATTTTACATCACTCTTTAGCAACCTATCATACGCTTGGTTAATATCCTGCATACGTATAAGTTCTATATCTGAAGTGATGTTATGCTTTCCACAGAAATCCAACATTGCTTGGGTTTCGGCAATCCCACCGATCATTGATCCTGCGAAACTCTTGCGGGCAGGGATTAAGCTAAATGGGGCTACTGGAAGGGGATGTTCCGGAGCTCCCACAAGCGTAAGTGACCCATCGCGTTTCAATAAGCTCAAGTAGGCGTTGATATCGTGTTGCGCAGAGACACAATCCAAAATAAAATGCAAAGTGCCGGCATTGTTTTTCATCTGTTCCTGATCTGTTGACAAAATGACTTCGTCAGCACCCAAACGTTTGGCGTCTTCCACTTTACTCTCAGAAGTTGTTATCACAACGACATGTGCCTCCATCGCTTTCGCAATTTTCACCCCCATGTGTCCCAAACCACCAATGCCCACAATACCTACCTTCTGTCCGGGACCAACGTTCCAATGCCTTAATGGTGAATAAGTTGTAATGCCGGCACAAAGCAAAGGTGCAGTTGCCGCCAGGTCCAAATTTTCAGGAATACGTAAAACAAAGTCCTGATCCACTACAACCCGTTCTGAGTATCCGCCAAAAGTCTGTTTGTTCAGATGTTTATCATGACCATTGTATGTTTGGATATTTCCATTCTCACAATATTGTTCCAGTCCTTCTTTGCAGCTCTCACATTCACGGCAACTGTCCACCATACAACCCACACCGGCAAGATCTCCTACTTTAAATTTAGTTACACTAGATCCCACTTTAGTAATTCGTCCTACGATCTCATGACCAGGAACATTTGGATAAACTGTCCCGCCCCACTCGTTACGTGCAGTATGCAAATCGGAGTGACAAACGCCACAATAGAGAATATCAATCTCCACATCTGTCGCTGTTACTTCACGGCGTTGAACTTCCAGCTGTTTTAAATCGGCTGTCGGCGCTTCAGTTCCGAAAGCTTTTATTGAAAATGTACTCATATTAAAATAAATGATCGATGTTAATTGTTATCTATTTCTAAACTATCTACGTTAGCCACAACTTGGAAAACTAATAACGTACTTCACAAGTTAAGAATAACCCTTAATAAAAAGAAAAGTTTGGTTTGAAACATCATCATTGAAAAAATAATTTATGGGCAATATCTATCTAAAAGTAATACCCATTTGAATACCAGCTTTCGTCCTTTGCATGAGAGATCTTTCGATACACTGAAGCATACAATTATTTATAGGTACCATGCAAAATTATTTCCGCTTCCATATCATCATATAGGATCTCTTTCCGAAAGGTTCCAAATAAGATTGCTTGTCAATTCTAAAACCGCAATTCTCAAAAAAAGTAACCAGAGGATCACTTTGAAGCAATTCTATCCAGCATGCGTTGTAAAAGGTCGTTACAGATAAACATTTTTTCCACAGGCATTCCCGTATTACTTGGTTATCATATTGATCCCGTATGTAAAAGTTGGCATAATTGATTGCTTTCATCCCCTTTAATACTTGGGGACTGGCAGATTGCTTGATCATCGCATACCCCACCGGTTCAGCATCCGCAAAAACGGTGATCAGTTGTGTACTCAGATTATTTAATTCGTCCGCAGCACGTTGATTATTCAATTGTGTGTCGACATAATTTCTAAGTTCCTTTGAGTCTACCTGATTACTATACATCCGTTGGATATGTTCTTGTCTCAATAAGAATAATATTTTCAATCCTTCTTCTGATGCAATGGTAAATTTAGTTTGTAAATTCATATTATATTATTTAAATACAAATTTATAGACTTCTGGGTAGGTTTACCGATTCAGATCATGAACGATAGATCAGTACAGTTAGTTTTTGAGCACATCTCTACGTTTTTCGATGGATGCGAGAAATCTATTTTAGTATCTTAACGGTGATTTGATTTAACTCATCAATCAAAATCCCCTTATCTTTCAGTTCATTAAAATTGCGCGCCAATCGAACTTCTTTATTTATATTTTCCAATGCAAGCGCCAATTCATCCAAACGTTCAATTTCCTGGTGTACCAGTAAATAACAATCAAAGTCTGAATCCAATAAAGCGGTAGACTCAGGTCGAATATTCTCATCCGTTTCTACCAATACAAGCACGTATTTTTGGGTAGTTAATTTATTGCTTACCTTCCCTATTTTTGCATTTAATATCATGTTATAGCGTATTTTTCATTAGTCACTCCTATTGTTGTATCAAAAACCAATTCAACCTACATAGACATATTTTGTATTTTTGTCGAAATAAATTGTTAAAAAAAGAGCAAATGTGCTCTATTCTTAAGATAGATTCAAAACCAGCTATCTCAACCCTTTTACGCAAATGTTAGTTAACCAAGCAAGCCTTGCTTCGAAGTCGGGAAAGCGATCAAAGAGCAATACCTCCTGTTCAAAACAACGAGAGGTCGTCACTAACATTTCTGCGAGAAAGAGAATATCTTTTTCTTCTAAAAACTTAATTTCCCCTTTGGCAATAGCTATTTCGATCATTTCGCGAATTAATTTGATTTCATCATCCAACATATGGCGTGTTTTGGACACCATTAATGCAGGATCTGATTTCATATCATCAAAAGCCAAATGAAAACGTTTGGTAATCAAATTGATCTGGCGTAATTTCGCTCTTAAAAAACTAACTAAATTTTCCTCTAGGGAAGCTGTCGGACTATAGCTTTCCTTAGCGACGTTAAACACTTGCAAACATAAACATTCAGCTATCGCGTCAAAAACATCCATTTTGTTCGTAAAATAGTAATATAACGTACTGCGACCCTTACCGCAAGCTTTAGATATATCCTGCATTGAAACTCGTGTAAAACCATATGTCTCAAAAACCTTCATTGACGAAAGGATAATTTCTTCCCTAATATTTTCTTGTTGCATTGTCATCACTCGACAAACGTACAAAAAATGTCGAAAAATTCCATCATCATTCAACAATTGAACATATTTTTTTACTATTTTTACTTCCATGATATCGGACATATTCCCCATTTTATCAACTGAACGTCTTTCTTTACGTCAGATTCAACATTCGGATGCTCCAGCATTGTTCTCCTATTTCTCAAAAAATGAGGTAACACTATATTTTGATTTACCAACTTTTCAGCACGTAGATGAGGCCTATAAGCTCGTAAAAACCTGGCAGGAAAACTTTCAACAAAAAAAGGCAATTCGTTGGGCGATCTGTTTAAAAGACAATCCGAATCAGCTGATTGGCTCTTGTGGTTTTCATAACTTTTCCTCTGAGCACTTTCGTGCAGAGATCGGTTATGAACTTCATCCTGCCTTCTGGCAGCAGGGCATAATGACAGAGGCCGTTTCCGCGATGATTTCATTCGGATTTGAAGGCTATAAACTCAACCGGATAGAGGCATTTATTGACCCTGATAACTTGGCCTCTCGTAAGTTGCTTGAAAAAATGAATCTTGTTTCCGAAGGAATTCTTCGGGACTACTTCTTTGAAAAGGGGCGTTTTGTGGATGGCGAAATTTTTGCATTACTTAAAAAAAATTATATCCAGCCTACTTTCTTTCGCCAGATTGTATAGCCGGGATCTTGTTGATCTAAAATCACAAGTTGATCTAGATTATAGAGCGTATCGAGTTGCTTTTTGCTGAGTTTGGGAAGATCCATCAGCAATCGCAAGTTATTAAGGTTATCTTTGTCCTCGACCGGATAGATTCCCCCGTCCGAAGTTAACTGTGTTCCAAAACGCTGTGGCTTGCTCTTAAAACACTCTATTCTATCGTATAAATAGGCTATATGAGCCAAATTAATATCCTCTTTGTTCATGTTCATCAATTGGTAACAGTTTTGCATGAACATCGGTTCCGATACCGCATGCTGTACAATCAACCAAGCAGCTTCACTGGCTTCTTCGCCAACTTTTGAAATACTGGGATACCCTATCTCATCCATTATTTCCCTTAATCGCTTCGCATTAGCGCGGTGGACGGCTTCCATTTTCGGATGATAGCCCTTCCCAGGTACATGGCTCTTGGCTAATTCTTCCCTTAATAGCCTATCGTCATTCGTTAATTGAATCAATTCCTTTGCAAGCTTTTCGTGTACCATAAATACATGTTATCTCTTATTTGCGTAATCGTCATACATTTTTGGTTAGGTCCAAGAAACTTCGACCATATCGTATAAGATATTGGGTTTATAACACCTTGGTCATTTCAAGTTGATTGATTCCATTTGCCAGGCCTTGCTTCTCCAAGAATAACTTCAGATCATTCCCTTCTGCGTCGACGTTATTGAACTGTATTATTTCTGTAGTCATCTCATTTTTAAGAGCCTGAAAAAGCAACGTTCCCACGCCTTGTCTTCGAAATTCAGGAGCCACGGCGATATGATATATTCTTTTGTTCACAAGATTAAAAAGGACATAACCAACGAGCTTACTATCAATATACGCGCCCAAGGCTTTCGGCTGCAAAGTATCCATACTTTGCAAGGCACTTTGCCAGCTTGGTAAAATATCCCAAAATCTTTGTAATACTGTCCAGGGAACATCAGACAAAGAGCGGATTGACACAACATTTTCCACTTTCTCAGATTGAATGACGCCAGTGAAACACAACAATTTTCTATTGATCGAAAAGCCGCTCTTTTCGTAAGCACGAATAGCAGATTGGTTACTTTCTATAGCCTCCAAAACAATCCGTTTAACCTGATGTTGGTTCAGGAAAGGGACTACATAGTCATACATTTTCCCTACCAGCCCAAGTCCACGAAATCCAGGTAACACACCTGTTCCACCGTTATAAACAACACGCTGATGATCTAATTCACGCACACCGTGCAACATAAAGGCAACGAGTTTACCTGCTATGAATGTACCAACGGACCATGCTAGGTCAATATCTTCCGCTCTGATCTTCTGCCTTAATTGTTCCATATCAAGCTGAAATGGAACAATATAATCGACAAAAGCTCGATTAATTGTCTGCAAAAGCTCCGGGAGATCCGATTGAGTTAATTGTCGAATTCTTGTTGACATATTATTTAATATTAGTAGAGACGAAGTAGTCCTGAACGTATCAAAAATCGCTTTACAGGAAGGTTTTATCGATTACCCCGCCCCCCTGTTCATACTTGATATTTAATGATGGTTTCAATGTTTTTACAGTACTCTTCCAATGTAGCGATCAATTGTGCCACATGAATTCCATCACAGACGGCATGATGTACTTGGATAGCGATAGGCATCAAGATTTCATCGGCCTGTTTTTGATATTTCCCGATGGTAAAAGAAGGAGCAAAATAATCTGTAAAGTCAGCAATATGGAGGTTAAAACTATCAAAATTTATCCACGGAAGTGCTGATATATTAAAATGATTCTCCGGCGGTTGTTCCGGAAAAAAATGCAAATTGTCAGCATACCTTTCCCCAACACCGTTATAGTTAGCCATAAATTTCTTAAAATCCTCTTCATATAAAGCCGTTAGCGCAGAAAAAGTTTCTGTTTCCGAATGCAATACGGTATATATGGGGTTTACACAATCCCAAACAATGAGTTCGCCCTCCTTCATTGCCATTTTAAACGCTTCATGCTTGTTTACCGCACGTGTGATGAGATAAATCATGACAGGATAAAATTTATAGCCATTTTCCTTTATGAAAGGAAGCACTTTGGCGATATTAATTTTTGTTGTCAGGCTAAAGCTGCATTTCATCTGACTACGATACACAGAAAAGTGTTCCTTTCGCTTCCAATCCGCTAAATTAATCTTCCTATATGCTGCTGTTATTTTCTCCATTGCGTTTACTGATCTTTTTGTCTGAATTTATTAACTGTACCGCAAAATCACCAATTTTTATTCAGATTTTCTTTCCAATCAAAAGGTAACAATTCTTTTTAAGATTTAAACATCCAATTTTTCACTTCTATCCCTCCCCTTATACCATTTCAATGCGGTTTTTTCATGTACTTTCAAAAATCGATCTTTCGCTTCGTTGTAATCATTTCCATCAACCCATTCGCGTTCGATTAACTTTTGCTTGAGTGTCTGATAGCTTTCTTTGACCGTTGGATGCGCTATTAGATAATCACGAAACGCAATATGTCTTATCCAATCGGGCGTTCCTTTTACAAAAACATGTAAATGAGCGACTCGGAGATTGTGATCATGCAAAATCGCCGGCACCTCTTCCCCTATCTTTACAATATCCGGAACTGCAATTTTATATGTGGGTTTATTAAGCAATATAAAAAAACGACGTTCCGGCCAATCTTGATTATATTTTTCATAATAAACAACATTTGGCAATTTTAAGAGGCTGGGTAAGCGATCTAAATCGGCCTCGTTCGCCACCCCTAGCTGAATATCAATGATCGGCTTTGCCGAAAGTCCTTCCACAGAAGTACTACCAATATGGTCAATTTGTGGATCAAGTGGCTTAAGCGCGGATTGTAACGCTAGTTTAATTGACTTGAATTGTGTTTTCCATTTTGGATCATAGGGTTGAAAAGGTAATTTCATTTCAATAATTGTTTAAAATCCGATAAATATTTTTGAGATGTAGACCTAACCAATCCAGTCTCCCAAGCCGAAAATTCATTGTCGATACTGTACATTTATCTCCTACATGCTAATTAACGTCAACCTTCGGCCAAAATAAAACATAATTTTTAGCATTTTAGTTCCTTGCCCTTCACTATCCAGTACCTTTCTGTAAAATCTTGCTGAGATGACTAACATCTGTCAATCCAAACTCATCGGCTATTTCTTTTAAAATCATTCGTCCAGCGGAAATACGCTGCCGAATAAGCGTGTCGCGATAACGTTGGATATAGCTTCTTATGGTTATACCGGCTTTACGTTTGAAGTAGGTGCCTAAATAATCAGGAGTAATATTGAAATGAGGAGCCATTACCTGAGACCGCAATAAATCTGGGGTGTATATATTTTTGTGAATATAACAAAATATAGCTTGCAGATCGCGGCTTCTACCAGCATTTGCTTGTAATTCGGGCATATTTCTCATCAGAACCGTAGAAATGCTAAGCAACTGATACCATATTAGATCTTGGTTCGCAAAAGTATCGTATTTTAGTGACGCAATTACCTGAAACAGCAGACGAACCGTTAGTAGATCAGCAGATAGTAAGGAAAATCCATGCTGGTGGGTTTCTCTGCTTTTTCTTAAATACTCTAAATGACGGGTTAATTCACCTGAATCCGTTGCATTACGGTAAATATATGCATCTGTAAATTTTAAATAAATAAAATGCGTCTCCTGCTCGATTTCAAAATAATGATACTCTTCTGGCCCGATAAAAAAAACAGCACCACTTTGATAAGGAACAGGATGGCCATTGATGACATGCATTCCCATTCCATTCGCAATAAAAATAAATTCGTAGTGATTATGATTATGCTCTGGATGTGTCCAATCGGAGGACTTAAACTCCGACACAAGGATAGGCTCAAATTGTCTATAGCGTTTCATTCAAGAAATTTACAAAATTATAGCCGATTTTTACATCTCTTCAGTCTTTATTAGCGCTAAGTTTGTTAAAAAGAAATTTATATGGAAACAACACAAAATACTGCATTGATCGTAGGTGCAAATGGTGTCATTAGCACAAACCTTATTGAATATCTTAGCAATCTCGGGAACTGGGATATTATTGGTCTATCTCGTCGTGGTGGGACCGATCACGACCGCGTTCGTTATATTGCTGTAGATTTACTTGACTTAACAGACTGTATCAACAAATTAAGCGCACTAACAACCGTCACTCATATCTTTTACGCGGCTTATCAAGACCGGGAAAGTTGGGCTGCATTGGTCGAACCCAATCTAAAGATGTTAGTCAATGTGTTAACGGCAGTTGAGCCAGTGGCTGAATCTCTGCAGCACGTTAGTCTAATGCAAGGTTATAAAGTTTATGGTGCCCATCTCGGCCCTTTTAAAACCCCGGCCAAGGAATCCGATGCCGGCCATATGCCGCCTGAATTCAATAGTAGCCAACTTCAGTATCTTCAACAGCAGCAAATCGGGAAACAATGGACCTGGTCAGCCATCCGTCCGTCAGTTGTGGGCGGAACGGCTCCGGGCAACCCGATGAACCTTGCACTGTTGATTGCCGTATATGCTACAATCTCCAAAGCGTTAAATATTCCGCTCCGTTTCCCGGGCAAACCAGGTGCATATGGGAAGCTATTGGAAATGACCGACGCTACCTTATTAGCAAAGGCTACTGTATGGGCCGCTACGGAACCACTAGCAGCCAATCAAGCCTTCAATATTAATAATGGGGACTTATTCCGTTGGGAAGACCTCTGGCCCAAAATTGCTAAATATTTCGATATGGAAGTCGACTCCCCCATTCCCTTACCACTTCAAACAATGATGTCCGATAAAGCAGAGCTATGGGAAAACATAAGAACTCAGAAGAGCTTAAAATATAATTATAATGAAGTATCGGCCTGGGCGTTCGGCGACTTTGTTTTTTCCTGGGATTATGACTTTTTCGCAGACGGTACTAAAGCTCGAAGATTAGGATTCCATGAGTACGTTGATACCGAGCAGATGTTTTTTCGTTTATTTGACGAGATGAGGAATAACCAAATCATCCCTTAAGCACAATTTTTCTTCATGGTGGCGATAATAAACACCATGAAGAAAAAAAATCTGCGTGCTATTTGACCACAGTAGCTTCCAATTCGACCTTCAAGGTCTCAAACAACCCCACGACTTCCAATGCCGTTAATGCTTGTTCGATTTGGTGTTTAGAAACCCATTCCTGTAATATTGGAAAATGCGGCCACAGCTGTTGCATAGAAGTAGTATACAAGTTTAGACGCACGATTCCATTACATTGATAGCCCGCAGTCCCGATGACCGTTTCCAGATTGGCGATAGCCTGCCTCAATTGCGATTCCATCCCTTTGTCACTGGAGGTTCCATCTGCATCTATTGCCGCCTGTCCTGAACAATACAACGTTCCTTCCACATGTTTTACTTCGACAGCCTGAACGTAACTACGTTGTTGTTGCCATACCCATGGATTAATTGATCTTTTATTCATTTTTACAAAATTTTTGATAGACAACAAAATTGTGAAATGGCGGTTGCAAATACCCTTGATAAAACGCACTATTATCGAGTGACAAAAGTCACATCACTGCGGTAACCGACTTAGTGCCTCCCTAGATACCCCCAAATAAGCTGCAAGTAATGATTTTGGGACACGTTGTACCAATGTGGGGTATTTTTTCAAGAGCTGTTCGTAGCGTTCTTTAATTCCCACTGTCATTGTTGAAATGATGCGTTGCTGTGCAGAAATAAAACCCTGGTAAGCTTTCTCTAGGAAAAAATGTTCCAATTTTGGAACCGCAGCACACATTTTTTTATAATCAATCAAGCGAAGACACAACACTTCAGTATCTTCGATACACTCGAGTGACATCGTAGCTTTAGATTCTGTATAATATGCTGCAAAGTCAGTCTCCCACCAATCTTCCTGTGCAAAACCGACAATATGCTCCTTGCCGGCGTCATTGGTATATACGAGTTTTAACAGCCCTTTGAGCACAAAAAAGTTGCATGGTACCGGCTCCCCTTCCTGGATCAGAAATTGATGTTTTTTATATCTTTTTAAGCTAAAAAAAGAAGAAATCATTTCAAACTCAGTATCGCTGAGGGGTACAACACGCTCAATATGATCTCTTAATTGTTTTGTCATGGTATAAAATTTATTTGCTAAAAATACAATTTTCCACTGAAGCTGCCGTTGGTTTCGCTCAAAAGCTGCTTTTAATGAAAATTGTGTATGATTCGGAGTCCCATCTGATTTATTTCCATGACCGGAGAAAGCCTGGTGTCCTTTCCAATCCATGGCAAAAAATCTTTATTACCTTGGCCAAGTTCCCCAGAGATCTGATTTCCCAAATGCTATGAATGTAATACACAAGAAATACATTTTCTATAGCCAAAATCAATTTTAAAGAATAAGCGGCATTTCTGCCGCTTTAATATATCGATGACTGTGCGAAAGCAGTTTCTATTTCCTGCATTCAATTATGCTTGAAATTTCTGTTTCTGTTTTAATTAACCTGATAAATTTTAGCCCCGCTCTTTCGATAATTGTCCTAAATTCACTCAGCGTCCGTTCTTGTCCGGTAGTCATCGCTAGAATATTAATATCCAAAAGTTTTCCTGCATGAGGACGATTTCTAGAATCATCTGGAATAACAGAGTCTATGATTAATAATTTTGCACCCAGGGGCATCGCCTTTTGGATATTTTTTAGGATAATAACAGCTTCGTCGTCATTCCAGTCATGGATGACCCATTTTGTCATATATAAATCTGCTCCGGGTGGAACCTCATCAAAAAAGCTACCTCCTATGACCGCACATCTGTTCTTTAATTGCTCTGGGATCATTTTTCCCGTTTGATCAATTACATACTGCTCATCGAAAATAATTCCTGTACTTTTGGGTGTTGCGTCTAATACAGCAAACATAAGGGCTCCATTCCCACCACCGATATCAACCAATTTTTTGTATGGATTAAAATCGTAGACATCAATAATAGTTTTAAGGACAGCACCTGACATTCCCGCCATTGCTTTTGCAAGATTGGCTCCACGTGCTGGATTATCTTTATAGTATTCCCAGACTGGTTTTCCATGCGCATGTTCGAATGGCACCTTTCCTGTTTTCACACCATATGTTAACGCGCCGAAAGCAGGATAATGTTCACCCATATTTGCCAATGCCCAAGGTTTTACCGAACCGGGAACATCAGTAAGTAAAGTTGCTCCAAAATCATTCAGCTCAAAGGTGCCGTCTTCCCTCTCTGAGAAAATTCCAACACTAGTAACGGCTCTTAATAGGCGACTTAATGATTTTTCATCTGACTGTGTTTCCGCAGTGAGTTCAGCTAGTGTTTTGGGGCCCTTTAGTAGTATATCCGCTATACTTAGTTGTGCTACGGCGTGTATACAACAGGCTACCCAGTACCCACTGATCAATTCATACATTTTAAAGGTCAGTTGTGGTTGTTCAAGTAATCTTTCCATAAAAAAATAATATAATTAAATTCAACAATATATGAATTTAATTATTTTTTTATTATAATTTTATGTTATAACAAAAATAAACGCCATAATAAATCAAAGTAAACAAAATGTTAACACAGAAATCTTCAGTTTTATCTTTATTTGAAACTTCAGCAAGTCTCAACCCAAAAAAGATTGCTCTTATTTCCGAAGGAAACAAAATTTCGTTCTCAGAGCTAGAAGCCCAATCGAACCAGATTGCAAACTATTTAAAGCTCCGGCGGATATCCACAAATGTCCCCATCTGCTTTTGCCTCAACCAATCCATTGAAAAGGTGACTGTTATGCTTTCGATATGGAAATCAGGTGGCGCTTATGTTTCGCTCGACCCGTTATATCCCGAAACAAGGCTTACGCATATTTTAGAAGAAACAAATAGTCCGGTACTCTTTACAACAAAAGAATTTTCTGAAAAATTTAAATTTTATAAAGGAGAAATTATTTTTATTGACCAACAGAGAAGTGAATTCGAAAAAATAGAGCCAGAAAAAATCGATCGTTCCATTGAAAAAGGGATTGCCTACCTAGCCTATACGTCCGGAAGTACAGGCCAACCAAAAGCTGTCATGGCGGAACATATCGGCCTGGAAAATTTTATTAGATCATTCGGTGATTTTCTAAAGGTCGAGGAAGAAGATGTCGCCCTCAATATTTCCTCTTCAAATTTTGACGGGATTGTTTTGGATTTATGGGTCCCCCTTTCATTGGGAATTACAGTATATCTTTATCCCGATAACAGAATTGTTGGTGAACCACTTTTAGAATTCATCTGCAAGAATAAAATAACTATCCTACCTTATTTGCCAGTTTCCATATTGGCAACTCTGCCGCAAGATAGACCTATAGGAAACCTAAGAAAAATCTGTACGGGCGGCGAAGCTCCGATTGTAAACGTCATCGCATATTGGAAACAGAAAGTTGAACTAATTAACATTTATGGCCCTACAGAAACAACTGTTGTTGTCTGCGGATTTAAATTTGATGATGAACATCCTATAAATACCATCGGGAAACCTCTTCCTAATGTTGATTTTTATATTTTAAATGAACAGATGGAAACCGTTCAGCCCAATGAAATTGGAGAACTATACATTGGTGGTATACAGGTTTCCAGGGGATACTATAATCAACCCAAGCTAACATCAGAAAGATTTTTACATTATGTTACCTCAAAAGGAGAATCTGTAAAGATCTATAAAACGGGAGATCTCGTCCGCGGATCAGCGGACGGTACGATTGAATTTATTGGAAGGGCTGACCAGCAGGTCAAAATAAGGGGCTTTAGAGTCGAACCTACAGAGATCGAGGAGAATATCCGTCAATCCGGACTTTCAGAAAACAGTGTAGTGATTATTAGAGAAGAACTAGGGGAAAAACAGTTGATATGTTATTATAAAAATTCCCCGAACAAGAATACGTTGGCTCACGATCTAAGGAGCTATCTCTTCGAGAGGTTACCTTCTTACATGATTCCATCCAAATTTTTGGAGGTAGATGCATTTCCGCTCACCGCAAATGGAAAAATTGACAAATCTCTTTTAAAAGAACTGGAACTGACTGAAGAAAAGAGAAATTCTTTCGTTGCTCCCATCAGCGAATTTCAGCAGCAAATCGCTTCAGCCTGGAGCGAAATTTTAAAAACGAAATCCGTTGGCATTCATGACAATTTTTTCCAATTCGGTGGTAACTCCATTTTTGCATATAGATTGACAACAAAAGTTCGTCAAAAATATGGTATCCACCTTGATGCCGCGGACCTCTTTTTACATCCAACCATTTACGGGCTAGAAGAATATATTAGCAACAAAAAAGATAATAAAAAAGAGCTAGTCTTGTACAACGATGTCTTTGATAGGTTATCCATTCAGCAGCAGAGTCTCCATTTCTTGGACAAGTTGCACGGAAGTGTTGCTTATCATGTAGGAGCAGTTTATCCTTTAAATGAAAAGGTCTCGTTCCAGGTTTTAGAAAAAGCCTTTAGACAATTGATCAGAAAACATAGCATTTTAAGAACGGTTATGAACGAAAAAGATTCAACGCACCTGCTGTCTCTAATGACCGAAAAGAATTGGCTACTTGAGAGGTTACATCATCCTAATGATGTAAAAAAGATCGTTAGAATACCCTTCGATTTAGAAAGGGATTACATGATTCGTGCCTCTGTAATTTATAAAGATAATAGGCCTGTATCATTATTTTTGATGATTCACCATATCGTTACTGACGGATGGTCAATGCCTCTTATTCTCGAGGAACTGAATGACCTCTATCAGAAAATCATCGATGATCAAGATTTTGAGGCGATAACAAATTATGAATATAGAAATTACGTACACTGGCAATCCAGACAAAATTTTGCGGAGGGAATCGAATTTTGGAAAAATTACCTAGATGGAGTCCCCGTCCTTCAGCTTGCGCATGATTTTAAAAAGCGATCAGTTGATACAGATGAAGGAAAGCAATACCACTTTGAACTGGGCGAAAATCTAATTGATAAGTTACAAAACCTATCGCGGGAAAATAATACGACCTTATACACTACACTACTGTCCGCTTTTGGTCTCCTGATGCAATATTACAGTGGCCAATCAGATATTTGTATCGGGAGCCCAACGGCAAACCGTTTCTATCCTTTTGACAGAACAATAGGATATTTTGCCAACATGCTTCCCATACGCATGAAAATTGAGAATAACCCCAAATTTTCAGAACTGTTAAAACTCAATCAGACAATGATTTCCGAAATCTTCAAGCATCAGTCGGTTCCGCTGGAAACCATTGTCAATCATGTCATCAAGGACCGTTTCGCCGGACATAATCCCTTATTCCAACATGTTTTTGTACTTCAGACCCTACCTGAAGAAACAGAAAATATCACACCTGTCAATCCCAAAGGCATTCAGTGGGTTTTTAACGGAAAGTCTAAGTTTGATCTACAGTTTGAAGCTATCCCCACAGAAAAAGGGATAATTGTTAATATCGACTATAATAACGCTCTATTCAAAGAAAAGACAATCGAGGAAATGGCGACGGCATTTATATTTATCCTCGAATCAATCGCCATAGACCCAAATCAGAAAATTGGAGAAATCAAGCTGGGATCATTATTATCTGATTTGGAAATAAGATCAACACAGCTCACCGAAAAGCCAAAAAAATTAATAGCACTCTTTGAGGAACAGGTAAAAAAAACACCTACAAAAAATGCACTTATTATTTCTGGTCAAGCTATTTCTTATCATGATCTCGACCAAAAGTCGAGTCATGTTGCCAATCAACTTATTGCTTTCGGTGTTCGACCGAATGACTTTGTCGCATGTTTCCAGGAACAGTCTATCGAAAGAATCATTTCCTTGTTAGCCATCATCAAAGCCGGCGGAGCATATGTCCCATTGGATACGAGCTATCCCCTAGAAAGGCTCGGATTAATTCTTGCGGATGTAAAACCAAAGGCGGTCATTGCCTCAGAAAACTATTCGAAAAATATTACTGAATTACAATACGATGTTTTCAGCATTGAGCAGTTGTTAGCTACCCCTTTCGAATTGATAAACCGAAGCTATTGCAATACCCATAATGACGAGGATCTCGTCTATGTAATACACACATCCGGAACCACTGGTATTCCTAAAGGAGTCATGATAGCGCATCAGTCCTTAGGAAATTTTATTACAGAATATGGCAACCTTCTGGCGCTGGAAAAAGAAGACAGCACATTGCAGTTTTCAGCATATAATTTCGACGGCTCTATGATTGATCTTTGGATCCCCTTAACAAAGGGTGCAACGGTCTATTTATATCCAAACAATAAACTTCTTGGTACACATCTTGCCGAGTTTATTTCACTACATTCGATTACTGCGCTCCCTTTCATTTCACCATCTGTACTCTCTACCATACCACAGGACTTCAAGCTACCGTTATTAAAGACTATTGGTACCGGTGCGGAGACCTGTCCACCGAATGTCAGTCAATATTGGAAACAGCAGGTGAAATTATTCAATATGTATGGGCCGACGGAAGCTACCGTAGCTGTAAATCAGTTTAGGTTTGATGATATTCATCCACAGAATACCATCGGTCGACCGATCAAAAATATGCATTTCTATGTCTTGGATCAATATTTAAGGCCTGTTCCCGCAAACGTTGTCGGTGAGCTTTACATTTCTGGAATTCAATTATCACGCGGATACCTGAATAATCCTGAACTGACCACCGAGAAATTTATCCAAAACTCAATTGTTGAAGAAAAGTCCGGCCTTTACATGAAAATGTATAAAACAGGGGATTTAGTTAAATTATTAGAAGACGGGATGATCGAATTTGTAGGTAGATCTGATCATCAGGTTAAGATCAGAGGTTACCGGATTGAATTGTCAGAAATAGAGAAAGTGCTCTGTCAGACGAAAGGGGTAATAAACGCGGCCGTCCATGTTCATCAGTCTTCAGAAGATGTTAAATTGTTACGTGCTTTTGTGACAGGATCAACCCAAACTGCTGATCTTAGAAATGAACTAAGCAAAAAACTTCCAGCGTATATGATACCAAATGAGATTTACCACATTGAAAACTTACCCTTGAAAACAAATGGTAAAATTGACTGGCAGGTGCTTTCCTCAATAGCCGAAGATAGGATTAAAGAAACAAAAGATCTGGATGAAGATAGCCTAAATCAGTATGAGAAAACAATAAAGAAAATCTGGAACGAGGTTCTTGAATCCAAAATAACAAGTCTGGAGGATGACTTTTTCCATCTTGGGGGCCATTCGCTCTTACTTACCAAACTTTATAATAAATTGTATGCGGAATATCCAAATAAGCTCACTTTAGGTGAGCTCTATTTAAACAGTACGATCAGAAAGCTAGCGGATTTAATAGAAGAAAGGGACGCAAATCCACACATTCATGAATACGGTTTAGGAGAAGATCCGTTGAGCAGTGAGATAAAAAAAGATGCAACAGTACCTTCTGATTTCTTTGTGTTTAATACCGTAGAGAAAGGAGATTTTGAAAACCCTGATGCTATTCTGCTGACCGGTGTAACGGGTTTCGTTGGAATCAATATTTTAGTTGAGCTGCTCAAGTCAACCACTGCCGACATATATTTATTAATTCGTGCTGAAGATAAAAAACAGGCCAAAATTCGTCTGTTAAAAACCATGACTGACCAGCATATTTCACTAGATAGTTACAACGAAGCGCGCATCAATTATTTATGTGGAGATCTCGCAAAACCGTTTTTAGGACTGGATGCCGACAGTTATGACCACTTAACCAAAATCATTGATGTAGTATACCACGCTGGTAGTTCCGTAAATTTTATACAACCATATTCTTATATGCGGGCAGCAAATGTTGACGCATTACATAAATTAATCAGATTTGTGACAACCTACAAATTAAAACAGTTGTCCTTGCTATCGACCGTAGGCGCTTTTAGCTGGGAACATTATTTTACCAAACCACCTCTTCTGAAGGAAGATACCGACATAAAAAGTGCTTTTAAATATCTGAGCCGCGACATGGGCTACATCCAGAGTAAATGGGTCATGGAGCAGGTTGCACAAGAAGCAATCAAACAAGGTGTTCCTATCATTATTTTCCGGCTTGGCTATGTTTTTTGCCATAGTAAGACAGGTGCAACAGCGAGTTATCAATGGTGGTCCCTCTTGGTCAAAACATGTATTCAGTTAAAAACATATCCAACGCTGGTCAATCAAAAGGAAGAGCTGATTATGGTCGATTTTGTGAGTAAGGCAATTGCACATATTTCCAAAAATCCAGCATCAATCGGTGAGGTTTTTCATTTAAGCCCGGAACCGAAAGACAACATGACAGTAACGGAATTTTTTGAAATGCTTAGGCATGAATTTAAATTTGATTTACAGCCAGCCCCTTATCAGGATTGGTTGGCGCTCTGGGAATCTGATGAAAACAGTCCCCTGTACCCGCTCCTCAATTTATTCAAATTCAAGGCTTATGATAATAAGTCGCTTATTGAGATCCACCAGAATACACCTGATTTTGATATAAGCAACACCAAGCGCTTTATAAAAAATAGCGCTATAGAGATCACCAAAATTAATCGCAACAGCGTGGAGGCATTCTGTAACTATTTAGGTGTGCTATAAAATGAGCATAAAAATATTTTACACCCAATTCAACTCAGAAAACAAGACAGCCATTCTAACGCAATGGCTGTCATTTCTACCCATTAAATTTCGAGATATCATATCACGTTATAAGATGGAAGAAGATAAAACAAGAAAATTACTAGGTAAATTATTGTTGATCGAGGGTATGCGACATTTCGGAATACCAAATATATCTCTTGATGAGGTGAAATATAACCCTTTTGGAAAACCTTATTTATATGACCGCATCGACTTTAACATAAGTCACTCAGGCAATTATGTTTTCTGCGCTATAGCAGAAAGATTGAAGGTTGGCATCGATATTGAAGAGTTAAAGCCAATTAATTTCTCAGAAGTGCATCAAATCATGAATACAACGGAATGGCTACAAATTAGGACTGCAGCTGATCCATTGCGAGAATTTTATCGGATGTGGACATTAAAAGAAGCGGCTTTAAAAGCTGAAGGAACAGGTTTCCTCACTGATCCGGACAAAGTTTGCGTAAAAAAAAATATGATCTTCATTGGAAATAACAACTGGTTTTGTCATGAACTATTTTTTGACACGGATTACTCAGGCCACCTAGTAACTTCAGAAATGCAGCATGATTATAAAATGATTAAACTTGATTTCACATGATTTATTCAGTCGTTTTGATCCGTTTAATCCAATAATAACTCTCTCGTATGCAGAAAATGCCTTGTATGAATTTAACTTATCCAATACGGAAATCTGGTTTTTATGTATTTTAATTACTTCGATTTTAAAAATCGTTGGATCAAATATTTTCGTACAGGGATGTCGTATAGTTTCAAACAGCTATAAGCAAGTGCAATACTGCCGACAAATACCGCTGCAGCACCAGGTAAAGATTCTTCAAAGCTGAGATTTCCGTTTTTGACCCAAGCGTAGTACAAATAGATAAAGGGATAGTGCACCATATATAGAGGATATGAGATGCCTCCCAAGAACTTACACAGTCCTTTTGTGAAATCTCCTCCTTTTCCGGATGCCCCCAAAACAACGAGCAGAGGAAAGATCAGTACACAACATAGGGTATCATAGAGTCCATTCATCCAAAGGTTCTCAGCACCACCCATACGCGGAATGGACAAAAGCGAAACAAGAACAAATCCACAGATCCAAAATGCCCACTTAATCCGAAAAGGCTTAAATACGCGTGACAAAAATAGCCCCGCCGTGAAGGAAAATAAAAGCCGCAGAAACCCCGCCGTAAATTCCGTTGTGGTCAGTGAAAACCCCGCACAGATATCTCCCAAAGGTCCCCAGATCGCAAATACCGCCAATCCGCATCCTGCAGCTGCAACAAGTCCTCCAAGCACTGTTGTCGAAAATTTACGGATGATTAAAACATAAAGGATATTACCCATATATTCAAAAAATAAAGACCAGCTCGGACCGTTCAACGGAAACATCTCGCCTAAGCCTCTTACTTCATGCCCAGGAAGAGCTGGAATTAACAACGCATTTAATACTGTTGCAATAAATAGGGCTGAAACAGTCACTTTTGACACATCCCAAACCGAACAACCCTGAAAATAGAACATAACTGCACCAACGATTGCACCAATAATAACCATGGGATGAAGCCGTATCATCCGACGCTTGATAAACTCCATTGTCGTCATTGTTTCCCAACGGTCATCATAAGCATAACCGACAACAAATCCAGAAAGCATAAAGAAAAAATCAACCGCTAAATATCCGTGATTAATACGTTGATCCAAGTGACTGGTTGCAAAAGCTTCGAAGATATGAAAACATACGACTGTAATGGCTGCAACTCCACGTAAGCCATCCAAAACAGTATAATGCGGTTTGGTATCAGCATACGCAGAGATAGAAGTGGTTTTATCGAGCATAAAAATAAAATGAATTTGCTTAATTTTCTAAAACAAGGAGGTAATATAAATAAATTTCAAAAACAGTTTTAACTTACGCCGCTCAAACCAATCTTTTCTTATTTAACAACAGGGATATATTCTCGCAAGTAAACCCGCTCTTTTCTCATTTCCTGAATATATTCTTTACTAAAGATTTCCAAAAGAATATCGGAAACATCTGTTGTAGCTGGACGCTCAACTTCAGGTTCACCGAAAGAGAAAATCAATTCCTCTTTTCTATCCTTTTTTGTTAAGAAATAGTAAAAACACGAGCTTTCCCAGGCTTTTACTCCAAAACCAACTTCCTCCGAAATTTTTAGTTGAGTATAGGTCTTTTGTAGAAAATCCTGAAGATTTTGAAAGTCAGCTTTATTTTTCGACGTTTTGCTCGCATATAAATAAGCGAATTTGCCATCGTTATTTTCAACCATAGTTACCGCTGGGAAAACAACGCCATTCAACATGGCCAGCGTATCCTTTTCTTCATTATAGGATACCGTTGTATATCGATAACCATAATATTTCTTCGGTTTTACATTCCTTGTCCCCCAACCTGAGGTAGATTCCAGGTAAAATGCTGTCGGCAAACTTCCTTCGCTATCAAAGATCGCTATGGTGTCTTTCTTAAATATTGCGGTCTCGAAAACTTTTTTTAATTCCTGCTTATCCATGTTTTTCACATCAGACGTCAACATAGATTCCGTCTTTTTTATTTTCGGCGCATAGAACTTCGATACTTCAAACGATTTGTCCAATTTGTCCAAGAATAAAACATCCGAATCTTGAAATTGACAAGAATATAACAGTGTCGATAAAAATAATAAGGAAAGAATCCATTTATGTGAATTAAATAGCTTCATTAGTAAATTGCTCAAAAATTATTCCGTTTTTTATCTTAAACAACCAGTAAAAGACGCTCAAATATACTGAGTATGAAGCTATGTTAACGCTATTATTTACAATTCCGTAGAATCTATCTCACACTTCGTAGTCGAGGTGGTAGTACATTCTTAATAAATTATGAATAACAGTAGTAATTAAAGGTAAAATTTAATTCAGTTATAAAAATTTCATTAGGGAAATAGAAACACGTCGCGGTTAGCTCCCTCTTGACTATAAGTTACCCGATAAAAGTTGATCTACATAATCCCTAATCTCTTCTGGTAACATAAGATAAACAGGCGTTTTTAGATTCTCTCTATTTGCTTCTCCCTCAGTAAAAATATTTCTAAATCCTTCATTGAGCCATTTTCCATCATCCTCTAAATAAGCCTTGTATCTATTGTCCAAAATCTCAATAATGTCGTTGCTCTGTTTCATGTGTTCCATCATTTATTCTATTGTAAACTGCATATAAATATTCGACAGGGAAACATCAACATTGGTGCCACTCCTCGTTTAGATTTCTAAAAGAAGATTGGAAATGGAAAATTTTAAGATTTCTTAACATTTGCGTTTATTTTACAAGATTTAAGTAAAAAAAACGGCTGCGTTATTTTTATATTCATGCGCATAAAAAACAAATACCAGTAATTTTTGCCACTGATATTTGCATTCTTTCATAATATTGACGATTTTTGCTTATAGGCAACCAAATCATGTTAAGCAAATTAACAAACTTATATTAACATGAATGTGGCTCTTTACAAACCAATTGATATGATACTTATCGCTGTACTCCTTCCTTGGTTATCCTTTTTTTTAAGAGGTAAAATATTCAGTGGAATTATTTGTTTAATTCTCCAACTTACAATTCTAGGTTGGTTGCCTGCAGCGATTTGGGCCGTTGCTTCGCGCGTTGACGGAAAAAATAAACAACGCATACGAAGTTTAGAACGTAATATTCGCCATTAAGCATAACAATACGCCTTAACGAAATCACATTGATCCGGTGATTTTATCCTTAAAGCAATAAGATGTTATTTGGCTTCCAGGAATTTTCTAACCTGAAAAATGGTAAAATCAATTAATCCTTCATCAATTTCTCCGTCAAAATCCTTCATCATGTAGTTCCCATGATTAGCTGGTAAAATCATGAGACGCGCATTCGGGATTTGTTTTTGCATTTCGGCTAAATGCACTCCGTTAACGACATCTTGATCTCCTCCCATAAGAAATACGGGGCAACGTATATCTTCTAAAATTCCAGCTTCAAAATCTTGGAAATTTATCATTCGTTGGCTATCTTTTTCATACATATTTTTAAAATCTTCGGGATCAGGATTTAATTTTAGAAAGTTTTCTTTTAAGTAAGGCGGCATCACCTCGATCGTTGAAGTAGCCATGCTGTCGAAAAAGCCATCTAACAATCCCGCCCTTTTTGTATTACCGGAAGCCGCAATCAATTTGTCTACCCGACCCGGAAAAAGGGAGGCGAGCTTCAAAATTGTGGTTGCGCCATTACTGAAGCCAAAAAAAGAGGCTTTGTCGATTGCAAGGTGATCCAGGACCTTTACAATGTCCTTTGCGTCTTGCTCAAATGTTTCTGGTACTTTTCTATGTTCCGATCTACCGTGATTTTGCATATCCAGTACAATTAATTGATACTGTTCCTGCAATCTTTTCACAGTTTCTTCAAAATCACAAAAGCCAGAAGATCCACCACCATGGATAAGCACCAGAGGCTTTCCGGATCCATATATTTCATAATATAACTTAATTCCATTAGCTGGAGAATAGCCAAATTTACTGTTCGATATGCTCATTGTTCGATGTTATTAGTTTGTTTATTATGGTGCTAAACTATCTGCTTTCCATAAATTTTTTAAAATTACCCAAAACGGAATCGGTGAAATTTTGCTGAAGATCCAATGCTGTTATCGTGTCAGGTTCAAATATTTCCCTTATAATTGTATTGTTATCGATAGCCTGAAATTCGACAATGCAGCTTCTGCCATCACTGGTGCTTTCGATATATTCCAATGGAATAATACGATTATATACACCACGATAATCAAAGCCTTCGTGATCATCCCGACGTTCCATCCGAAAATTAAATTGCCCTCCTTCCCTAAAATCGTTCGTAACAGTCGGACAATGCCAATCATCAAATGGAATGTTCCATTGTTTGATGAACGCTGCCCCGATCCAATGTTCCCAGATGTCCTCGATCGGTCTTTCTACTAAAACGACTGAAACAAGGGTGTTCCTGATTGAGTTTGCGCCTTCCATATTTCAAATTAATAATTTTCGTCTATTTATCCCTAACTATTTATATTTCAAGTTCCCGCTGGGTCTAATTTATAATGATCATCACATAGCAACTACAAGACAATATTAATAAACGGTATACTAAATCAACTTGCCCTATGACAATAATTGTGAGCGGCTTTCTTTTTTTTGATAAAGAGTTTAATTTGATAAGTATGGTATATTTATTGTACAGCAGAATCAGAACATATAACACACCGATTCAAATGAAAAAAATAGCGATTCTAGCACTAAGTGTGATCCTATTTGCAGGATGTAACAATGCACAACAATCAAAGTCTACTGGTAAAACAGAAGATCAGGCCAAAGAAGAAACACCATCAATTGGCGGAGATAAAGATGAACATGGCTGTCTTGTAGGTGCTGGTCAAACCTGGAGCGAGCTTAAACAGGGGTGTATCCAGGTCTTCAATATTGGAACGCGCTTGAATCCTGTTGATACCAAAGAAGGTGACGCAGTCATCAGCGCATTTGCTGTTGCAAATGATGATAGATCAAAAATGGAACTGTTTTTGCCAGATGACAATAAAACAACCATTATTTTGGATAAAACCAAAGACAACCTGTACGAAAAAGATATTTATAAATATGATGCAAAAAAATCAGATTTATATATCAATGGTACGGTCAAATATAAAGGTGACGTTGAATAACGTCCCTGAAACTTTATAGGACGTAAAGGTAATGCCAATGTTTATCACATTGGCATTTTTTATTTATCTTCTAAAGAGCAATTGCTCCCATTAATTAATGATAAAAATGCGTACATATAGCGTCTGCTTAATCAATCTCAAAGACTGCCTGTATCTCAACAGACGAATTTAAGGGTAATGACGCCGCGCCAAAAGTTGCACGGGCGTGTTTTCCATTATCACCAAAGATAGTGACCGCAAGATTCGATGCTACATTCATTAGATCGGCATGTTTACTATAGTGGTCTTCTGTATTAAAAATTCCTGTTAACTGCACACAGCGTTTCACTCGATTCATATCTCCGTCTACTGCATCATTAAGGACAGAAAGTACATTCAGCATCGTAATTTCAGTTGCCTTTTTAACTTCTTGTTCATTTACTTCTACACCTAATTTTCCAGGTTTAAATATTTTACCGTCCTTAAGTGCAACCTGATTGATAAAGACCAAATTTCCAGAACGGACATAGGGTTGATAATTACCCGCAGGCTGGGGAACTTTTGGTAATACAATATGTTTCTCTTCCATGCGCTGATTGACAGACTGTTTGTCGTCCAAATCTGTTATTTTATCGTTTTCGCTGCGCTCCCCATTGTCTCGTATCCCTACCAAGCCTGCGGCAACTTTCGCAAAGCTGATTCCCTGCAGCTCGGCCAGATAGCGTTCACTCTTGCTAGGTCTTTCGGTATTTGTTAATGAAGCAAGACTTGTTGTTCCCAGGACCGTATTTCCCTGTGGAATAGATTGATCTATTTTGTCGCTTCCCTGAATACCCATAGGCACCAGAATCATCCCATGTACAGCCAGCGTGTTCCAGAATGATTGCAGCGCCAGCTCCTTCCCTGCACCACTACCCGCAGACATAAACACTGTTGCAGGCATTCCTTGCAAAGCATGTTTGGACCATAGATCCACTGTTTTTGCCAGGAATTCGCTCATAGCCGTACTGATATTACCAAAATAAACAGGCGATCCAAAAGCGATACCATCATAATTAGGCAGCTCTTCCACTGTTGCGACAGCAAGGCCACTAAGCTTTGGATTGGACGATTTCTTAACAAGTTTAACGACAGCGCGCGACTTACCACTGCGCTCAACACCTTTTGCAACTTCTTTTGCCAGTTCATACGTTCCACCATGATCCGAATGGATAAGTATTAAGACCTGTGTTTTGTGGTCCTGAGCCATTGTAAAATTCGTCATTAACATTAAAATCACTCCCATAAAGGAGGTATATATTTTTCTCATTTTGAATCACATATTAAATCCAGCACAAAACTAAAAATCTGACTTTTATATATTCTGCCATAAATTACACTCAAAACGACATGTAGAAATAGCGCATAAAGCAATTGGGAGTATATAAATTTTCAATATCTTTAAACTAATATATATTTTTTTAAAATGATCGAAACTAATGCTTGCTTTCAAGTTGCGATAGAGAAGGCTCCCCATTTTAATTATAGCTTCTGTTTCCATAATTTGTCCCTTGTCGAAAGAGTTGACATCACTGCAATTCAAAAGGACCTTGAACAGATTAAAATTGAATTTACTTCTGAAATCGGATTGTTTTCCCCATATACAATCCATATAGATAGGTTTTTGGAAGGAAAATCGGTGACACTGAAAAATTTAGATTTCGACTACAATATTCTGTTTATCAAAAATTTAACAGAGAATGACATGGATTCCATTACCTGTACAATCTCTTCCAATAATGAAATCCTCCATGAACAAAAATTCACGGTAAAGATATTACCGATGGACTATTTTGGTGGATTAAGTAAATACCCTGAGTTATTGGCTTCCTATGTTTTGCCCAATCATGCCATAATCTATGAAATTAAAGCGGAGGCAGTCAAAATTCTTGAGAAAAATAGATTAAGACCAGCGTTTGAGGGCTACCAATCCAATAACAAAGAGCGGATCTTACAGGAAGTAATGGCTATATATCAGGCGATTTTAAATATCAATATTACCTACAGTGCCATGTCGCAAAGCTTTGAAGCTGAAGGTCAGCGGATTCGTCTGGTCGATCAGATCTGGGAAACCAGATTTGGAAACTGTATTGATATCTCACTATTATTTGCAGCCTGTCTGGAAGCAATCGATCTGAATCCGATTCTTATTGTTACACGTGATCATGCATTTATTGGAGTATGGCTCAGCGACCAGCGGTTAGAGGCGATAGTCAACTATGATCAGGCAGCTATCTCAAAACGAATCGCTCCTGGAATTGACGATATCGCTTTAATTGAATCTACTCATCTGTGCAAGGGAAACGCCTATACTATGCGGGAAGCAATGAACATTGCAGAAACACAGCTATTGCATGCAAAAAATTTCATCCTATCCCTTGATATCAAGCATGCTCGTTCACATGGCATTCTACCCCTACCTTTTACAGGGAGAGAAGAGCTGAACAAAGCAGGTATTAAGAGCTCATCGAACCTATCTAACCAACAGGCTATCGATCATTTTAATCTAGATGACAACAATCTGGATCTAGCACTTAGTGACACCAAAGACCTAACTAAACAAAAAATCTGGGAAAGAAAGCTACTTGACCTCTCACTCAGAAATAATCTATTAAATCTTCGTTTCACGAAAAGCATGCTGCAAATCGTAGATCTGAAAATAGACCATTTGGAAGATCATCTATCAAACGGAAAATCACTGTCCATTCATCCAAATAACAATCAACAACTCTCGCGCCGTTATAATCTATATTCAGAGCCTATGCATTTCTCCGAGCCATTGTTTAAGCTCGCAGAAGATGAATTTCGGTACAATCGCCTACTAACACATTACCATCAGGATGATCTGGATATCATTTTAACACACTTGTTTCGTAACGCGAAACTGGCCGAAGAAGAAAATGGGAAAAGCACATTATACCTGGGGGTTGGTCTATTGAAATGGTTTGAGCCCAAAAGCAAGCTGCAGGCTAGACTTGCTCCCATTCTATTGATTCCGGTTGAGTTATCCCGTCGATCCGTTAACACCAAGTTTACGCTCCGAAGTCGCGAAGAAGATGCTATGATCAATATTACACTATTGGAATATCTCAAGCAGGAATTCAAGCTTAATCTCAGTGCTTTGGAGACACTACCAATGGATGAGTCTGGAGTAGATGTCCAAAAAGTACTTTCCATTTTAAGAAAGTCCATATTAAATCTGGAAGGGTGGGACATCCTGGAGCAGGTTGTTTTAGGAAACTTTTCTTTTAACAAACTGATTCTATGGCAAGATCTGTCCAAATATGCCGAAGAAATTGAAAAAAGTACGATTGTAAAGAGTTTGATTGATGGAAAGCTTTCAGAAATGCTGGATATCACAGACGATTCGGAAAACCTCGAGCTGATGCCATCTGCACAGTTAACGTTACCGATACCAACCGACAATTCACAATTGGATGCTGTTCGTCACTCGAATGCAAATAAAAGCTTTGTCTTACACGGCCCTCCCGGTACGGGTAAATCCCAGACCATTACCAATATTATTGCAAACGCCTTGGCAAATGACAAAAAAGTGCTTTTTGTAGCTGCTAAAAAGGCGGCGCTGGACGTGGTGCATCGCCGTTTGGAAAAAATTGGCTTGGGTTCTTTTTGTTTGGAGCTGCATTCAAATAAATCCAAAAAATCAGATGTGCTTCGTCAACTGGAACAGAGCCTGGAGACACCAAAATATCAAAGTCATATTGATTTTCAGGAAGAAGCTCAACGTATTGATCAGCGCAAAGCGGTATTAAGTCGCTACGTAGACGCCCTACATCAGTCCTTCCCGATCGGCTGGAGTCTATATGATTCTGTCTCCTACTTAGACAGCAATCATATTGCTATCAACACAACATGGTTGCTGTCTTTACAACTGGAGCTTATTGATAAAAAGACTTGGAATGATTGGCAGGATTGGGCAATTCCTTTCGGCGAATTAACACGCAAATTACCTACGATTGAGAAACATCCGTTACGTTTGATCTTGCTGAAAGATCAAAACTTTGCCCATAAAAATCAAATTGAAAAATCTATCGAAGATTATAATCTGGCATCAATTAATGCGACAAAAGCCCAAACGGATTTACATTTGACGCTTTCGGACAATTGGATCGCAAACAAAGCTTCGCTATACGCACTCCTCGAAAAAACAGCTCATTTTCAAGCACATCAGACCATAGTGAATGTATGCTTTGATCCACGTCAAAAGAATTTACTTGATCACTGGATTGAACTGCAGACCCAAAAGCAGGCGCTAGAGCAGCTCCTTATTACAGATTTTGGCAACCGAATACTCACAATAGACTGTAACGCTATTGAATCCAGCTGGAATCAGTCAAAGCATTCCTGGTTTCTGCCTAGATGGCTGAAACAACGCAAAGTAAAGAATTTCTTAAATGGTTTTGCTACAAGCAAAATCGGTTCTGAACAACAAGTCGATCAATTCTTTAAACAGAAGAATTCCTTTGATCTCCTTTCAAAGAATTTACGCGAGCCGCAATTTAATCCCATAAACGAAGCAACGAGCTATTATCTTGTTGGTAATGCGTTTAACCTAGACTCCCTATCAAAGAACCGACATGAGCTGGGAGAATTAAATAATTTGGCACAAGATCTCAAGTTTGAAAACTTTCAATCCTGGCTCAACTACATCCTCACAAATATAGATGCAAAGCTGCGAATTCCAGCTACTATCCTAACACTACAGCAGTATGCGGATAAACACCAGGCAATTTCGACATTTTTAGTATATGTTCCGGAAGTTGAAGAATTAAACCAAATAAAACAGCATTTAGATCATCTTGATGACTGGATCCGATACAATTATTATAAAGATCAGGGAATAAAACTTGGATTATCCTGGTTGATTGACCTGCTTGAATCAAACAAGATCGATAAAAATGAGTTAAGCAAAGAAATGGAAAGTGTGCTGCATCTCAATTACTTCATCAATGCGCTGGATCAGTCTACTGTTCTAAATGGTTTTGATGCAACTCTATATGAGGCACAGATCTCACAATACAAGGCACTACATCAAGAATTTACACGACTGATGCGGGATCAATTAGTTTTGGATTTAAGCAATAAAATTCCGAATCTATCTCAGGAAGCAGTTCATAGTTCGGAAATAGGCATTTTACAGCGAGCCATCCGCAGTAGGGGGCGTGGCGTCAGTATCCGCCGTTTATTTGATCAGATTTCGACATTACTTCCACGGTTAAAACCCTGCATGCTGATGAGCCCGATTTCGGTTGCCCAATATTTCGATGTCAATACCGATCATTTTGATCTGGTTATTTTTGATGAGGCTTCACAATTGCCAACATCCGAGGCCATAAGTGCTCTTGCACGAGCAAAGCAGGCCATCATTGTCGGGGATCCCAAACAAATGCCACCAACCAGCTTCTTTGCCAGCAACAAAGTGGATGAAGATAATCTGGAATTAGAAGATCTAGAAAGTATCCTTGATGATACCCTTGCCTTGTCCATTCCATCTAAATACCTGTTACGGCATTACCGCAGTAAACATGAAAGTCTAATTTCTTTTAGTAACACTAACTTTTATGAAAACAAATTGCTGACCTTTCCTTCTCATGACGATCAGGATAGGAAGGTCAGTTTTCAATTGATCAACGGTCATTACGACAAAGGGAAAACACGAACAAATCCGAAAGAAGCGGAGGCTGTTATCCAATACATAAAACACCATTTGGAACATCATCCCCATCGTTCATTGGGTGTCGTTACATTTAGTCAGACGCAACAGAATCTAATAGAAGATTTGTTACAGATTTTATTTTCCGAGCAACCTGCTTTGGAGGAAACCGCACTACAGGGCGAGGAACCAATTTTCATTAAAAACCTGGAAAATGTTCAAGGCGACGAACGTGATTTTATTCTTTTTTCAGTTGGTTATGGTCCAGATGAAGAAGGAAAAGTTTCCATGAATTTCGGTCCATTGAATCGTGATGGTGGCTGGCGTAGGCTAAATGTCGCAGTAACCCGCGCCCGATATGAAATGCGCGTTTTCTCTTCATTGAAGGGAGAACAAATCGATTTAAGTCGTACCAATTCTGCTGGTGTGCAAGGGTTGAAAGCCTTTTTGAACTTTGCAGAAAGGGGTCTATTGCAAACAACGGAAACTGTTGCTCTAGACCAAGAAAAAAATACACTTATCCAATCTATTGCCAGGCATTTAGATAGAAATGGTATAAAAGTAAAAACGAATATCGGAACTTCGGACTACCGTGTTGATATTGGTATTATTGACCCGATGCATACGCAACAGTATATTTTGGGAATTTTGGTCGATGGAAAAAACTATTTCAACACAAAAACGACAAATGACAGAGAGCTGCTTATTCCCGATGTCCTGCAATCTTTGGGATGGAATATCTACCGCATCTGGACTTTGGACTGGCTAAAGAACAAAGAAAAAATACTGACTGATATCAAGGCCGAAATTCAACGCTCCATAAACGATGCTACAATGAAAGAGCCTGTCATCATTGACGCTTCGCAACCGCAGTCTAAGGCCAATATTTCAGTGATATCTGACGATGCGATTGTTTCAAGTAAAATGAAACCCTATATAAGTGCCCATGTCAATGCAATGGCAACAGCTAGTGCAGAATCAATTTATGATGAGGCACATCGAGCAGTATTAAGCAATCAGATCCTAGAAATCGTCCGTACAGAATCTCCAATTGGTCAAAATCATCTGTTTCGCAAAGTAATACGTCTATGGAATACACCAAGATCCTCAACAAAACTTACCCAGTACCTCAGTGAGCTTATAAAAAAGCTGCCAGATGTAAGGGAGGAGGTTGCACATCAAAGCTTTTATTGGGATCAGAAACAATCGACCGAAGAGCTGACTTACTATCGGAACAACAGCATAGAGAAACGTGCCATAGAAGATATAGCTCCGCAAGAAATAGAAGTTGCCCTGATCGAGGTCATGGACAACAACCTGAGTTTGTTGAGAGAAGATCTTGTCCGCGCCACAGCCCGAATCTTTGCGTTTTCCAAAACTGGAACTCAGATTGATATTATGATCAATAATTCAATCGACAAACTTCTGCAACAAGGCTATTGGAAATCAATAAGTGGTCGAATCGTTTTGACGGATTAGTTCCACCGGACTCAAAGGCAATCTCCATCTTATTTGAGTCGGACTATATAGATCAGGCCTAGTTACCTGATCTATATAGCTGATTGATGTAAGCAGTATAGATTCCGATGGGAATCTTCCCAGCCACCATTCCCCGTCGTGATAAAGGACAAGCTGCCAATATACTGTCCAATGAAAAAACAAATATATTCTCCACTGCATTCTTGAGCCTCCACTCTCCTTTTTCATGTATGTATTCCATGAGGTGCAAGGCCTTTCCCAATTCCTTTTCCTGTCCCTCTTCGATCATTTTTTTGATATATACTGTAAAAATCCGGATTATTGTGATAGGATTTCCAGTATTTTCAGGGCGTAAAATTTCTCTTTGCGCCAATGGTATTACCGAAATAATTATCTCTTGAGCTTGTTTTATATTCATAATTTATTCACTTTAGGTGCCGAATCCGGCTCAAACATCATTGCCGTACAATAGCAGTTTTTAAAGCATGTATTTTTTAAATTCTGATAATTGACACATTGCTCACATTTTTTCCAAAATGATGGGTCCTGTGTTATTTCAGAAAAAGTCACTGGTTGTAGTCCTAGTTTTGAGTTAATCCGCATTGTCGCCAATGTCGTTGTAATGCCAAATATCTTGGCCAGCGGATACTTCGCCCGTGTCAACCAAAATATATTATCCTTCATCTGCGTCGCCACCCCAAGTCTTCGCCAGCCTGGAGCTACAATCAAACCGCAATGAGAGACAAAGTTACCATTCGCATAAACCTCCAGATAGATGTAACCGACCCATTGCCCTTCTTTAGTCAAGGCGATGATAGCATTTCCTTCGGCTATTTTTTGACAGATAGAGTCAGAACTTCGTCTCCCTATCCCAGTTCCCCTTGCCCGTGCGGAGGCATCCATTTCCTCCGAAATCTGAGCTGCATATGTGCAGTCGGCCATACTAGCCTGCCGTATTATTACATCAGTTATTTTCATAGGGACGATATTCAGCATGCTTGTTTTTTTCTTTATCGTAAATACCTTCGGGCAAAACAAGCCGTTGTATTGAAAGTGGCAAGCGGGCTTCAAGGTAATTCCATTCAATCGAGTTGCATGCTTTTTTTAATTTGGAGAAGGTGTTTGGAAGTAATCCGTTTATCACAAACTGGAGTTCGGAGGTTCCCCGATCATGCACATAAGCCATGACTTGCATAATCCATTCAAAACGATGCCAATCCTTGGCATAAATGACATCTTCTGCAAACTGTGAGATCAATTTTACAATATTTTTGTAGTCTCCTTTAAGTTCGGATTTTCTTAATCTTAGATTCAACTCAGGAATTACAGCAGCAATAAAATCCACTGTCTGTCCTTCATCCATTTTTTTTCTTACTTCCATTGCATCGTTTTTTATGTATACATGTTATCCATTGTTAAACGGGATGAACCAAACAATATTCCATAACAATAAAAAAATAAGTAAGAATCTGATATACAGAAAGATAATTTTATTCTAAAAAATATAAAAAAAAAAATGGCCTTATCATTTTGATAGGGCCGTTCTCAATTTGGAATAATCTCTACTTCATAGGAGCCCGTATAATGATTCCCAACCATCTTATTTTCATTAATCGTAATAAAGTATTTCCCACTATCAATAAAACGGTAAGTTAGTTCTTTTCCAAATGGGCCATCTGCTGCTCCATTTGGAGAAAACAACTGGCTAATTCGAATATTGGCTGTATCCGATGGAGTTTTGATTTTTATCAGAACAGAATCTGCTCGATGAACGAAAATAAAAATAGTATCTGTCTGTCCAGACTTTATTTCCATATGCTTTACCAAACGGCCATCGTTAAAAGAAACTGCTTTTTCTGCTGATTTCGGATCAGTTGAGTTATTTCGCATATTTCTATCCTGGTCTGACGGGGACTGACACGCTGCCTGTACGATGAGTGCTGCCGAGATCAAAATCGCTGATGATATTTTATTCATGACTTTTTACCCGATATAACAATTCTCAACACATGCTTGTTTTCATGATCTGGTCCTTCTTACATTGTCCAGAGACTCCATTTCGATTTTACCGCAGCGGGGTTTACTTGCTCTATTTTCTTATAAAATTTATAGAAATCTTTATTCCATAGGGTATAGTTATGGGCAAACTTAAATACTATCTTGTGATTCCCAGCTTTCTGAATAATGACTTGCCAGACCCTATCATTGGTGATTGTTATCGCAGTCTTGCTCAGTTCGATTATATCCGTCAGCGGGAAAACCGCCTTTCTCTGCTGTTTATTATCGATAGCATAAAAGTTTATGTCATCAAAATAGAAATCTTCATCGCTGACAAGATTATCTTCCAAGCCAAACAGGAAAGGGCGGGACGAAATCTTTCTGATCTTTTCGCCCACTAAATCAGCTGAAGCTTCATAACTGATCTGATTATTTTCAGGTTTAAATCCAGCAGTATACTTCCTGAAAATTAGGCTAAATAGTACAATAAATAGTACTAAACCTGCCAACAATATAAGGTATAAATACATTCTTCTCTTTGTTAAACGATATTTGTGTTTCTCTCCAGACATCAAAAAAACGTCTAAATATATAATACGGTAATTAATTAGCAGCGCAAAATTATCAAATTTAATTCAATATGCAGATTTCCATGGCCAACGGGTAAATAAAAGGGATCAAAGTTTCAGATTGGGGGTGATATCGAGATGGAGTCATAAAAAATCACTCGATGACAAGCATTGAGCGATTTTTTATAATAAACAACAGTATGATAAGCCATCCGTTTCTCGATATAAAAAGACTAGCTTCCAAAGCTGATATAATACAGCGGTACATCACCCGTATAATTTCCTACACGATCAAGCCCTTCAAAGAATATGTGATCCCCCAGTTCCTTCCCTATCAATTGTTTCTCCATTTGATACAATAGATCCAGTGCGGTAAAATTCTTCCCATTGGATGTGCGAAGGCGGGCACAGATTTCCACTTGGTAGTATCCACTGTCTTCATTGTCCCCATCAAAAGCCTCGTCTTCGTCATCCAATAATGTTTCGTTCGAATTCAAGTCTTCCATTCCCTTAACCCAACACATATAGCATAACTCCATTTCTGGAACATCAACCACAACTTCAGTGGCGTCCCACTGCGCCCGTTCAGCTAAAATATCATGCTGATATTTTACGACACTAGCATCAAACTCGTCGATACTATGGTAGGATTTGGCTTGAAATGTCCAAACAATAGTTGACATTACACGTTCCGGCAGGATTTGGCTGTTCCAAACAACATTCTTCCATGGGCTGCCGACTTTCCCCCGCAAATAGCCAATGTATCTTTTCAAATAAGACTTTCCTATGTTGTTGTTCAGTCCAATTTGTTGTTCTCCTTCTAGAAATTTATCGGAGAATGAACTCCAATCTTCAAAATGCAACCGTGCGTAAAAGGACAGACTTTTCAACATCTCCATGGCTGCTGGTTTGGACAGGTAGCCCACATCCGTAGCCGCAGTCACTATATGACTAACGACTGCAACGGCAAGTGCATCCACCCCAGGTTTGCCGATGTCCCAACTTACACTGTCGATTTGATCTTCCCGTCCCTCCAGAACTGTACCCTTAGTCTTTATTCCGAGCAAATTAAAATATGCTGCTAGAATTTGAAAACAACTTTCCCTGTCTTCGATCGCAAAATCCCTTTTCAGTAACTTTACGAATTCATTTCTGTACTCCGCCTGTCTGGGATAATTTCCAAACTGATAGAGATGGACTGGATAGCTGCCGTCATCACTGGCGCTACCGAATACCGTAAACCAGTCACCAAAGACGATAACCCGGAATGCTGCCCCTAACGCCGTACCAAATTGCTCATCGTATGAAATATCATTCAGCAAGTCTTTACTATTAACTTCCTCCGTCGAGGTTTTATCCATTTCTCTCTCCTGCGCAAGTTCCTCTTGTGCTTCTCTTACTCCCTCCTTTGCTGCACTCAATAATTCTCTAAAAAATTTAAACATGATCTTAAATTTGTTTTTGGCTAATGATGCCAGTTTACATTTATTAGCTCATCCAAAATACACTGGTGCTGAAATCATTTTCATCCAGTCAGCAGTTTACTTAACATTTCATTTTGCCGTCGTAAAGCTGAAAATAAATATTTACATATTATTTTGAAATCCATATTAGCTCGAAAGCCTACGATATTTGTAGCTGGAGATTCTATATTTGAGGCAAGATAATGGGAATAAATATATTATAAGATAAGCTTCATTTGGTTAAAAGCATATCAATCTGCAGTCTTTATAAAATGACTATGATTACAATGAAACGGAATCTACAGATATAGGCTGATGCCTTCAGGCTATCTTAAAAAAGATCAGCTTTAAGATAAAAATATATGCTACAATAGGCCTTTAAGGCCAACTAACATGACAACTATCGCCATTAGGAGGAACGCAATGTAAAGAGCTCGATTACCCGCTCAAGCGGCCGTCCGATAACAGCTTTGCCATCCTTAATAATGATTGGCCGTTCAATCAATATGGGATTTTGCAGCATCACATCAATCCACTGCTCGTCTGTCAAATGAAGATGTTGAAATTTTTCAAGGAATAAGGCCTCATTCTTTCGAATAAGTGCTAATGGTCGAAGTTCAAGCTTTGACAGGATTTCAATCAGTTCTGCTTTACTCGGTACCTCGTCAAGATACTCCTGCACGTGCAGATCTAGCGCATGCTGTTTCAAAAAATCCAGGGCTGCACAGCTCTTGCTACATTGTTTATAATGGTATATTTTAATCATAATTGCTCGTTAATATCTTTTTAAATTCAAAAAAAGGCCTTCATAGTTGATCCAAAAATAGGAATAAGTTGGTGAAATTCGAAAAATTTCGCCAACTCAGCATCGACATTATTGTACAAATACACGATCCAGATATCGAACAGATAGACTTCAACATAAGCATAACATAGTAAAAAATTGAACTGTAAATGACCATGAATTATAAAACGAATTTTATAATTTAGTACTATGAACTCAGCAGAAAGCGTAACAGACTTTTATAAAAGACAACCGGGCTTTGCTAAGCTAGACTTACCGCTCAATAATACGGGTTTTGGTCACTTCAACGTATTTAGCAGAGAATCCTGTACAGTAGTCTCCCCTTATAACCGTCGTGATTTTTATAAAACCTCGCTGATTATAGGTCGGGGCAAATTATATTATGCTGATAAATGGATACAGATCGACCGCCCGGCCATGTTATTTGCTAATCCGGTCGTACCCTATGCCTGGGAACCGGAGTCTTCCGCCCAAGCAGGATGGTATTGTGTCTTTACGGAAGAGTTTATTCAACATAGTGAACGCATAGAGAGTTTAAAGGATTCTCCTCTTTTCAAAATCGGGAGCAATCCTATTTACTTTCCGAATGCAGAACAACTGGATGAAATTTCAACAATTTTCAAAAAAATGATGTTGGAGATGCGATCAGACTATGCGCATAAAGACGATATCTTGCGCAGCTATCTGCATTTATTGATCCATGAGACAATGAAATCGAGTCCTGCTCAAGAATTTGGCTCATATACAAACGCTTCCACGCGGGTATCCAGTCTTTTTTTGGAACTTCTGGAACGTCAATTTCCGGTAAATATAAGTAATACTGGTCTACAGTTGAAAAGTCCGGGGGACTATGCCCACGCACTTTCGGTACATATTAATCATCTAAATCGATCTGTTAAAGAAACAACCGGCAAAACGACAAGTGCACATATCGCTAGCCGTATTGCTCAGGAAGCCCGTGCACTGCTTTTACACACAAATTGGAATATCGCGGATATCGCCTATAGTCTAGGCTTTGAATACCCCTCTTACTTTACAAATTTTTTCAAAAAGCATACTGGAATGTCGCCAAACCAACTGCGGACAGCCACTGTTTGAATACTATAATTATCTGTTTGATTGTTTTAAGCAAGGCACGAGATACCTTCACTACTTTTGTATTAAACAAAATATAATCGTCATGAAATATAGAAATCTTGGAACAACGAACGAACAGTTATCTGCTATTGGATTAGGCTGTATGGGAATGAGTTTTGCCTATGGACCTACAGACGAAAAAGAGAGTATTGCTACACTTGAAAGAGCTTTGGATCTCGGCATAAATTTCTGGGACACCGCAGATATGTATGGTAATGGTGCTAATGAAGAATTAATTTCAAAAGTGCTTGTACCCAATCGTGATAAAGTATTTATTGCGACCAAATTTGGTTTTCGCTTCAAGGATGACAAAGCAGGACCAAGTGGCACAGCAAACACTTATTTTGACGGGTCACCGGCATGGATAAAAATAGCCGTAGAGAACAGCCTCCGACGCCTTCGTATCGATACTATAGACTTATATTATGCGCATCGGGTAGACCCTAATGTCCCTATCGAAGATACAGTTGGCGCGATGGCGGAATTGGTCAAAGAAGGTAAAGTAAGATATTTGGGACTCAGTGAGGCATCCCCAGCTTCAATCATTAAAGCTAATGCTATACATCCCATTGCTGCTTTGCAAAGTGAGTATTCACTGCTTACACGTGATGTAGAAAAAGAAATACTGCAAACTGTCCGTAATTTGGGTATCAGCTTAATTCCTTATTCGCCACTGGCCAGAGGTTTATTTTCTAATACCTTAAATTTAGATAGTCTGTCGGCAGATGACTTTAGAAGAACACTCCCCCGCAATCAGGGCGAACATGCGGAAAACAATGCGCGATTAGTCGCTGAGTTTGCCCGCTTGGCCCAGGACAAACAATGTTCACCGGTACAACTGGCATTGGCTTGGGTACTAGCTCAGGGAAATGATATCATTCCTATTCCGGGCACAAAAAAAAGAAAGTATCTGGAAGAAAATGCAGGAGCCATAGACGTGCAATTGTCCGATTCGGATTTAAATGCCATCGAAGAGATACTGCACAAATACCCAAATGTAGGCGCCCGTTATAGTGATGGTGCAATGGCACTCGTCAACAACTAATATCGAATCGTTACCAAATACGGAGTACCGCAGGCAGTTTTCACGAATTCCTGTGGTACTCCGTATTTGCTTTGTCGAAATATCCCTGCCCACTGTTTTTAAAACTGTCTTATTCCGTCATTTTCATTTAGCTCGCGTTTAGTGAAAAATAAAACGAACTTCCGGCACCGTATTCACTGTTTACCCCTATTATACCGCCCTGAGCTTCAATAAATTCTTTACTAATACTCAATCCCAGTCCAGTACCCCCTTTTTTGGACCCCGGGACACGGAAATAACGTTCGAAGATCTTGTCAAGGTACTTCGGTTCAATACCTTGTCCATGATCCGTGACCGAAAATTGGATCGCCGATTCCTTTTTTTCAACCCGGATCTGAATACTGGCGTCTTCGTAGGAATAGCGTACCGCATTGGAAAGAAAATTTGTCAATACCCAAGCGGTTTTTTCACTGTCCGCTAAAACCGTATTTATGGATGGATCCATTTCCAATACAAACTTTATCCGCTTTTGATCCGCCGCAAACTGATTTGCCATCACCGCGTAATCGATGATCGGTTGTACATCAGTCTCATGTAAGCTGATCTGAATAGCACCACTCTCTACCTGAGTCATATTCAGCAGTTCTCCGGTGATCTTAAGCAAGCGATCCGAATCATCTTTTATCCCATTTAACAATCCAATTTGCTCGGGATTGAGGTGACCAATCTGTTCATTTCCCAATAGTTGGATGCCCATTTGAATCGCTGCGATAGGTGTTTTAAATTCGTGTGAAACCGTGCCAATAAAGTTTGTTTTTGCCAGATCAAGCTCTTTGAATGTGGTTATATTTTTCAAGATCACAACCTGTCCGATAAACGTCGGATTAGACTCCCCAGTAGGCAATATATTGATATCAATAATATCTTTTTCAAAATAGCTTTCCCTTTCATTTGCATAAATCTTAATAGGGCGCTTTTCCCGTTGATCCGGTGCAAGAGCAAGATCTTTAAAAATATCCTTTATCAGATCATTTTCATTGGAAACTATCCCTGCAGATCGTCCAATCAGCTGCTCCTTTTTCAGGGTTGTAATGTGAATCGCTTCTTCGTTGGCGAAAATAATCTGTCCATATTCGTCAAGTCCAATGACAGGATCATGCATATTATCAACCAGGGCCTCAATACGCTTTTTCTCTTTTAAGATTTTATCCAGCTTACTTTCTGAATACTCTTCAAGTTTCTCTGCCATCGTATTGAAAGACTTAGCCAATTCCGAAAACTCTCCTGTATTTTGCAAATGCAAACGTTCTTTATAATTCTGACCAGCAATCTGTCGAATACTTCCGGTTAGTTTGGCAATTGGATCCGCAATATTCGATGGCAAATTGACGAGTAATATAAAAGCAATAATAAAACAAAGTGCCCCAGCAAAGGAAATGACCAAGATAGCCTGTTCGGCGGTACGATCAGCTACTAGGCTTTTATCTGCAATTGCTGTCATATTTTGCTGCATTAGCAGCGTGATTTCCCTCCTTATCGCCGAAATGCCCCCCCCATCCTGGGGATTACTTTTTAGCAATTTAAAATGCTTGGCAATGACGTCAGTGGTCTGTTGTTCTCCAGGTTCGGTTACATTCTTCCGTTGTTGGTTAAGATTGTTTTCAAAACTAGAAAAAGCAGCGTGTTTTGTGGGCATATCCTCAAGTGCCAGCAACATATTCTTCGCGTAACGCAGTGTATTATAATTTGCGGTCAATATATTTCCGGTATCTTTCTTTAGCCTATACACATACCAACCGCTTAATGCGGCAAGCAGGAAGATCATAAGAAACAGGGAGCCTACCCCAAAAGTAAGTTTCGTTTTTATTTTCATTTGTTTTTGTCAGTTAACTTATCCCCTAACATACGTGCAATATATCACTGTTTTACGACAATATAATAAGGTCAATATCTTTCTTTGACAATTGCGCCAATAACCTACGGAAAGTATCAGTTGACAATAAAATTCTGAACAGAGACAACCTTGGTTTGCCGATACATACGGTAGTAATATGACGCTGCTCACATAAGGCTAATATTTCATTCGCGACATTGCGTGCTTCGATCTTAACTATTTCTCCGCCCAGTTCTGTCGCCAATTTAAAATTATTGATCAAATGTCGCTGCTTGTTCAGGGCAATCCTATCCCCACGTTCTGCGGGCATCTGAACGTATAATACCAACCAGCTACTGTTATAATAACCAGCCAGACGGGCAGTCTTTCGGATGACATTTTTGGCCTTCACCTCATTAGAGCTGATACACGCAAGAAAACGTTCTTTGCGTGTCCAACGCTGCGGTTGAACTTCAATTTCTACTTTGCGCTGTACCTGTGAAGCCACTTCCTTTAAAGCCATTTCCCGTAACTGGAGAATATGCTCACTTTTAAAGAAATTCTGTAACGCCGCCTGAATTTTTGATGACTCGTAGATCTTACCATCTTTTAAACGGGTGATAAGCTCTTCCGCAGTAAGGTCTATATTGACAACTTCATCAGCCGAATCCACCACGCTATCAGGTACGCGTTCTTTCACTTCCACCCCTGTAATTGCCTTTACTTCCTCATTGAGGCTTTCAATATGTTGAATATTGAGCGCACTAATCACATTTACACCCGCATCAAGAATCTCCAGAACATCCTGCCAACGTTTCGTATTTTTACTTCCTTCAATATTTGTATGTGCCAGTTCGTCAATGATTACTACTTCGGGGTGAATGTTCAGCACGGCGTTTACATCCAATTCCTCCAATTGTTTTCCCTTGTAGAAAAGGTTACGCCTTGCAATGAAAGGAATCCCTTCAAGCAGCTCGTGTGTCTCTTTGCGATTATGTGTTTCGATGTAACCAATCCTTACATCAACTCCGCTATGCAGTAGGTTATGTGCATCTTGCAACATACGATAGGTTTTCCCGACACCGGCACTCATACCAATATAGAGCTTGAATCTACCCCTTCTTGATTTCTTGATCAGATCCAGAAAATGTTCCGCGCTTTTTCTTTCTTCCATTTTACCTATCATTTCGCTCACCTTGCTGTTGAATCAACGTACAACAGCAAGGTTTGTTTTTAATTAGAAACTAACAGTTAGCGCCATCACGGCAGTTGTGCTATTTTTTACCAGATTATTTTTTCGGTCGAGGAAAATAGCTTCCTTATTCGATAGATTGCGTAATTCCGTCCGCCAAAGTACATTCGGGAGGATTGCATAATCAGCATTGATTGAATAGCCAAATGTCTGGAAACCATTTTTGGCTTCGGTTAAAATAATGACTCCTTTCTTGTCCTGATAATATTCGCCTCTAACGGTAAGACTAAATTTATCAGAGCTTGTATAACGTGCAATCAACACCGGCGTATACCACACATTATAGCTACTGCTTCCTTTTTCTTTTTGCTCGGCGCCTATGTCAAAACCAGCTGCAACGCCAAACTCTCTATTTAACTGGTAAATGACATATAGATTATGGAAATAGCGCATCTGTCTGACGCTATCGGCTTTATCACTGCCGATAAAAGACCCGCTGTTGATCGTTAAGTTATCGGTTGGCTTATAGACAAGCTGATGTCCAAAGGCAGGCAAACTATTGCCATCAACCCGCTGTATACGTTGCCAACCATTGAGTACGAGCCCACCAAGGAATAATTTTCCCGACGCGGATGTGTATGATACTTTTGCACCAGTTTCAAAATATGGCGAGTTATCAGCGAAAAGGCTCCTGGTCAATGTCCAATTGTCTTTTCCGATGGCACTTTCGAACCCCAAATGAGAGGAAAAAATACCAGCATCGATCCATAAATTGTGTCTCTTTGAAATACGTACACCGGCATTAGCCTCATAGATGTTTTTCAATACTCCTGGCTCAGCAGCGTAGTTGGCATTCATGTAAGTACCTGTCGCCAAAGCAACAGTCGCACGTGTATTTTCAGTGCCGTAAGTTGCTTTTAGCAATGCCATATTAATATTCACTTCATTATTTCTGTTGTGACTGTAAACAAAAGCAGGACGTGTGTTGGCAATGGGATTGTTGAAATCCCGCATATAATAGGCTTCAACATATCCACTAATGGAAACTGTCTTATTCTGAATTGTATCTTCCTGTGCAAATATGGTTATCGTTGACCCTAGCATGAAGCAGGCCAACAAGGCTAATTTTTTCATCTATTTTAATTATTTGATCGTCATTTATTGTGTTCGTATCGTCAGGCCTCGACATTTATTTTTCAGTCATCTGATCCAAGGCAATATTCAGTTCAAGTACATTTATTTTTTCAGGTCCAAACATACCCGCAATTGGTTTTTGCACATGTGCATCCACTAGTGACTGTAAACTATTTGCATCTATCGCTCTTGCTTTGGCAATACGTGCAACTTGTATTTTGGCTGCTGCCACGGATATATCGGGATCCAGTCCACTACCGCTTGCTGTGACAAGATCTACAGGCACCTGCCCTCTTGACACTCCTGGATTATTCCTTAAAAATGTATCAATACGGGCTTTTACTTCTATCAGATATTCCGGATTGGAAGAACCTTTGTTGCTCCCTCCCGATCCGGCAGCATTGTACGCTACAGCTGATGGCCGCGACCAGAAATAGGCTTCATCAGTAAAAGACTGACCGATATTTTTATAATATTTCTGATCATGATAGCTTATAACCGCTCCCTTTCCGTGATTGGGTGCCAGTTGTGCGATCGCCCAGACAACAGCTGGATAGATGACTGCAAGCAGCACCAAAAGCACCACTGTGATCTTGATAGCGGGATAGATATGTGTTTTCATGTTAATTTTATAAATGATATTTTAGATAAATAGGGCGATCAATAGATCGATCGCTTTAATTCCGATAAAAGGTACGAGAATGCCCCCCACACCAAATACAAGTAAATTTCTGCGCAACAGCGCACTTGCACCAATAGGTTTATAGGCGACGCCTTTCAATGCCAATGGAATCAATAATGGGATAATGATCGCATTGAAAATCACTGCCGAGAGAATAGCGCTCTGAGGGCTATTCAAATGCATAATATTTAATCCTTGTAGTGCGGGAATTGCCGTGATAAACAACGCTGGGATAATGGCAAAGTACTTGGCGACATCGTTGGCAATACTGAAAGTGGTCAGCGTACCACGGGTCATCAATAATTGTTTTCCGATTTCCACTACTTCAATCAATTTCGTAGGGTCATTGTCCAGGTCTACCATGTTCCCCGCTTCTTTGGCGGCCTGGGTACCACTATTCATTGCTACACCTACATCTGCCTGTGCAAGAGCTGGCGCATCATTGGTACCATCCCCCATCATGGCAACCAATCGTCCATCTGCCTGCTCCTTCTTGATATAATTCATTTTATCTTCAGGTTTGGCTTCGGCAATAAAGTCATCCACACCTGCTTTGTCAGCGATATATTTTGCAGTCAGCGGGTTATCGCCAGTTACCATCACGGTCTTAATCCCCATTTTGCGCAGTCTTTCAAAACGCTCCTGAATACCGGGTTTAATCACATCCTGTAATTCGATCACACCAAGCACATCTTCATTCTCGGCCACGACCAATGGTGTCCCCCCATTTTGCGAGATGGTCTTCACCCGTTCGTCTGTCTCAATGGGAAACGAATTCCCCGCTTTGGTCACGATATTACGTATCGCATCTGTCGCTCCCTTGCGGATACGTGTACCGTCAAAGTCTATCCCAGAGCTGCGTGTTTCGGCAGTGAACTTGATAAATACAGGTTCCTGAATGCCGTAACTTGCAGGTTTTACTGCCGCCAATTCGACAATGGATTTTCCTTCTGGAGTTTCGTCAGACATGGAACTTAAAACGGCGGCACGCACCAAACTGTTCATTTCAACCGTATCTGCAGGATAAAAATTGGTCGCCTTCCGGTTTCCTATCGTAATCGTTCCCGTTTTGTCAAGGAGCAATACATCAATATCGCCTGCCGTTTCGACGGCCTTACCGCTTTTTGTGATGACATTCGCACGCAATGCCCTATCCATTCCAGCGATACCAATAGCAGACAATAGGCCTCCTATAGTCGTTGGTATCAAACACACAAAAAGTGATATAAAAGAAGCGATCGTGATACCTACATTGGCATAGTCAGCAAAGGGCTTTAGGGTAACAGTCACGATAATAAAAACAAGTGTGAACCCTGCTAAAAGTATCGTCAACGCAATTTCATTCGGCGTTTTCTGGCGACTGGCACCTTCAACCAAAGCGATCATCTTATCCAGGAAGCTTTCGCCCGATTCAGTCGTAACCTGCACGACAATTCTGTCGGATAATACCTTCGTACCTCCGGTAACAGAACTTTTGTCGCCACCGGCTTCACGGATGACAGGGGCAGATTCCCCGGTGATGGCACTTTCGTCTATCGTCGCCAATCCTTCTATAATTTCGCCATCAAGTGGTATGATATCTCCTGCCCGACACACAAAGACATCATTCTTTTTTAACGCTGCAGAGGAAACTATCCGACCATCCTGTAGTTTAGCTGGTGTTTCCTCACGGGTTTTGCGAAGACTATCCGCCTGTGCTTTTCCGCGGGCTTCGGCTATCGCTTCCGCAAAATTCCCAAAAAGCAAGGTGAGGAACAGAATGATAAAGACAGTGAAATTGTACCCGAGGGAGCCCTGCGAGGTTTCCCCGGTCATTATCCAAACACAAACTGCGGCCATAATCAGCGTTCCGATTTCAACCGTGAACATCACTGGATTGCGGAACATTACCTTCGGATTTAGTTTCACAAAAGATTGTTTTAACGCTTGTTGTACAAGTTCTTTCTGAAACAATGTTTGTTGATTGCTCATTTCTAAAATTTTATTATTTTAATTATTGCATGGAGAAATATTCAGCGATTGGCCCTAACGCCAATGCTGGGAAGAAGGATAGTGCTGCTATGATGACAATCACCGCAAATACCATCATTCCGAATGTACTCGTGTCCGTCTTCAGTGTACCTTCGCCCTCTGGAATAAATTTCTTCTCAGCCAAAAGTCCTGCGATCGCCACGGGGCCGATAATGGGTATAAATCGTCCGAGCAACAACACGATACCTGTGGAAATATTCCACCATAGGGTATTATCTCCCAACCCTTCGAAGCCACTTCCATTATTTGCCGCCGAAGAGGTATATTCATACAATATTTCGCTAAAACCGTGGAATCCAGGATTGTTTAATGTAGACGCTCCCTGTGTCGGAAACGCGGTCGCCAGTGCTGTACCAACGAGGATAAGAAAAGGGTGCGCCAGTGCCACAATCATAGCTATTTTCATCTCCCGGGCTTCGACCTTTTTACCCATAAATTCTGGGGTACGGCCGACCATTAATCCGCTAATGAATACCGCCAATATGATGAAAATAAAGAAATTGAGTATTCCCGCCCCAACACCACCATAAAATGCATTGACCATCATCGCAATAAGTTCGTTCATACCGGACAATGGCATGTAACTGTCATGCATGGAATTCACTGAGCCTGTCGAAATCATAGTCGTTACTATGCTCCAGAAGCCAGATGCTACAGCGCCGATGCGGACTTCTTTACCCTCCATCGCACCGAGGGAAGTATCTATCCCCATCTGTGTTAAAGCCGGATTTCCCGCTGCTTCCATCCTGATATTTGGAATTGTCAGGATCAAGAAACCTATTGTCATTACCGCGAACATCATCCATGCGAACTTGCGTTTGCGGATAAAGAAACCAAATGCAAAAATCATGGCCATAGGAATAAGAAACTGAGCGACCATTTCTACCATGTTGGTCAAATAATTTGGGTTTTCCAATGGATGTGCGCTATTTGTGCCAAAAAATCCACCACCGTTTGTGCCAAGATGTTTAATAGGAACAAATGCCGCGACAGGCCCCCTGCTCACCTGCACGGTGTCACCCTGCATATTCATCATGGTATCCTTCCCCTCCATCGTCATTGGCATCCCCTGAAAGACAAAGATTGCTGCGATCAGCAGACAAATGGGAAGTAGTATCCGCGTGCATGACTTGAGGAAAAACTCATAGAAGTTACCCAATTTCGTTGCGGTTTTATCGCTAAATGCCTTAAAAATGACTACCGCTGCTGCCATTCCAATACCGGCCGTAACAAACTGAAGAAACATCAACCAAATCTGACCGAAGTAACTCACTCCGGTTTCACCCGAATAATGCTGGAGATTACAGTTGACCAGAAAAGATATTGACGTATTGAAAGCAAGATCAGCTGACATGCTTGGATTACCATCGGGATTCAAGGGTAAATGCCCCATATTCATCAATACGACCATACTCAATAGAAACCAAACAAAATTTATAGTCAAAAGAGCGACCAAATGTTGCTTCCAGGTCATCTGTACAGTCGGATCTATACCACTAATTCTATAAAACAAACGTTCCAAGGGTTGAAAAACAGGATCAAGTCCTGTTTTCTCGCCCGCATATACTTTGGCGATGTACCTGCCAAGTGGAATTCCCAACAGCAATGTGATCATAAACATTGCAACGATTCCAAAAATTTCTGTATTCATTTCAGTTGTGTAATTGTTGTTTGAAAGATTTTACTGTCTACCTTATTCACTATTTTCTTTTACCCACAAGGATCTGTCGCGCTGCGAGAAGAACTATGGATAAAACTGAATTTTGAGGTATTTTTAGTACTGCTAAAATTTTTCGGGTTTGAGGAGTACATAACAGATATATCCAAAAACCATGAGTGCTACTATAAATAAAGCTGTCATTTGTCTTACTATTAATAAATTGTCTGTTGTTGCCTTTTTTGGATTTCCAAAAAAGAAAGTGGAAGACGGTTTTCAATCGTTATCCATTCTTCTACCGTATAGATCCGTTTTATTCCCGTCAAAGAGCGTACAAATAAATTTTCCATCATGTATTTGACGTAATGGTTACCCCGGCTATATAGTGCTCCCAAAAAGTGGATATGCCGGCACAACGTATCGATATCACGAGCAGCACTTAACGTACGAAGGTGGTTGACCACGGCCTGTAGCGCTCCAGCAAAATTGTGTTTCCGAATCAGAAGATTAATTTCCGAACGGATCTCCCTGTAGTGGAGTATCATATACAAACCGATCCGGTATTGATTTAATTTTTTCATCTTATGCTTTTTCAAAATTTAACTGATATACAGTTGATAGATCATCGTTAGGATCAAAATGATCATCACAAACTTTGCTATGCGATCCATAGATAATTTTCTTGGAGCTATATGCTCCTTATTTTCATTTAAATCTTTCATGGCTGACGTTGACTTAAGTGCTGTTCTATTCTGCGTTTTCCTAAATTTTCTCGAAGAAATCCACCATTTTAAAGAATAGCCAAAAACAAAGCAGGCCAGTTAGTATCAGTACGAGTGTTATCATTATTGTGGGGATTATTAGTAAAGATTCGTAAACTATATCCTATCGTTTTTGGGGATATTATATCTATCCCCGGCTTGTATTTGAACTTCACGTTCGGCGGACTTTTTGACGATTCTATTATTTTTCTGATCATTTCCATTTATGATTTGTCCCTATAGGCCAAACAGCATTCCACAGTTGCCACAAAGAACATAAACAACTATAAAACAGTAAATTAAAAATAAAATACTAAAAATTCAACTGATGAAACCTTATCAAAATGATAGGGTTATTTTATCAAAATGAGAACTGATTTATGATAGGAACTATCGAAAATATCGGATTCATATAATGCTAACAGCAGATTAATTGGTGAACAATAACGCGTTTTTCTCAGGCGAGAATTGGCTGCAACCTACAGTAAATTAAATTACTGTACTATCTTCTAAGTTGTCAACGGAGATTGGTTTATCTAAAGAAAAATTTATATTGATTCCATAAGGATCACAAATGTTGAATAGGCCTACAGCAAACCGTAATACCCATTCCTCCTCCTCGTCGTAAAGAATAATTTCGGGAAGATCCACCGGAAATTCTTCAATCTCTTTATCCAAATATTCCTTTTCCTGGTCGGTTATTTTGAAATCATAAGGTTATTCGGTCAATGTTTTTTTCAAAAAGGATATCCGGTTTCAAGATAGTTTTCCATATTATCAAGGATAACTTCCGCACGCCCTGTTATGTTAACACTTAGATCTTCCGTTTTTGTCAATATATAAAGTGGTATTTCTCCTTCAAAAAAACGGTTGTTCACAGCAATCCGGACAGGCCAAACAAATGTTTCTTCAGGACCTTCAGTACATTCTAATGTCCCAAAATTCACTTTCAAAGTTTTATTAACCATGCTCTTAAATTTAAAAACAAATAGTATTCGTGAACAAAAAAATAAAAAACATGAATAATATGTAAATTAAACTATAAAGATAGATCTTGGAATTAAACTTACATAAAAAAGAATACAGGAGAATAAATACGACGAGCCCAAATTCTTTGAAGAATATGGCAAAATGTATCGGTGGCAGAAGAGCTTATCAGGAGCTGGTGACTGGATTTGTGTAACAAATTCGCATAAATGTCTTTATTTATAAAAGAAAGTAAACATTAAAAATTATTTTAGTGCATCAAATTCCTAAGAACACTTCATATACGACAAACTTTAAACAATGATAAACTTAAACCTATTCAAAAAAATCGTTATAGCTGTCTTTATCGGCAGCCTATTCTATTCATGTAAAAATGATATGAGTGCCCCAAACACACTAAGTGAGAAGGAGCAAGAAGAGGGCTGGCAGCTACTATTTGATGGCACAACATTGAACAATTGGCATACGTACAACAATGAAAAAAAAGTGCCGACCGCTTGGGTGGTAAGAAATGGGACAATCTACTGTGACCCAAACAACCAAAGTCAAAAATATGACCTTGTATCCAATAGTGATTATAAAAATTACGAATTCAAATTCGAATGGAAACTTGAAAAGGAAGGCAATAGCGGTATTTTTGTCAATGTACAGGAGCGGCCTGACATCAATGCAACTTATCATTCAGGGCCAGAATATCAGCTACTTGCTGACTCGCACCCCGACTTTGACAAACCGTTGAAACGCGCAGGTTGTCTATACACGTTTTTACCTCAACAAAATTTTGTCAATACCAAAGCAAAGGATGATTGGAACCAATCGAGCATCGTACAGAAAGATGGTAAAATCACGTTCTATCTAAATGGTACAGCTACAGCAGAAATGGATTTCAATTCACAAAAATGGCAGGATCTGGTAAAACACAGCACCTTTAAAGATTTTCCTGAATTCGGTAAACATACAAGTGGTAAGCTTGCCCTTCAGGACTGGTCGAGGGGTGTATTTTTTAGGAACCTCAAAATAAAACAGCTATAACAGCTACATATATAGCTTCAAAAGCCCTTCGTTTTTGTATATATAAATGAAGGACTTTTTTATGGCTAGTATTCGTATTATCGTCTTTGACCATTGGTTGTAGAATCATGTAGATTATGTATTTAGCGTCACTCTGTAAAAAATATAGATTAGGCCATATGCTCATCAAAAGCTACCGCATCCCGATATAGCATAGACAATAAAGGGATATAACCGGATTATTATATTGAACAAACTGTACAAAATTCAGAATGGGTTGACTACATAATGAAGCTACTAGAAAATTCAAAATAATTGTTAGTTTTTCAAAAAAGATCCAAACAATTCGACTCTTTTTTTATTATTTAATATATATAAAACACAAATCAGCGATATCAACCTCATTTGCAATCATTTATAACAACACTCACCATCCATAAGATATTTCAGAATTGAAGTTCAAAACAATACACAAAAACGGAATAAAATACTTTTATCTGGATAAGGGCAAATTGAATCTATATGGCAAGGGTGCCGTAGGATACGAACAATATCATAATCGTCAAAAAGAGAGCTCTGACAATTTTGGTGCACTGTCCTACCAAGCCTCACCAATCGGTATTCGTTATGGTAATAAAATTGGCCTATACGGTGAATTTGGATTCGGATATTTGGGGATAGCCAATGTTGGTATATCTTTCAAATTATAATATTTCATACCTATAAATTGGTATAGTTTTTCAAACATTTAAATAAAAATTACTATGATCAAATCTATTATAACATTGCTATCTGTTGCATTTATAAGCAGCAGTTGTTCAACAATCCAACAAAAAGAAAAAATAGATTCAACTAAAAACAGGATATCGGTAAAACTTCAAAACTCGAATGCTCTTGCAATTAAAAATCCATCCGGTAAAATTAAGTTATATGCAGTCGCGGCGAACATTGCCGATGTTCCAGCAACAATAATCGCCGAAAAAAGATTTAAGCAGAATGAATTACCATTTGAAATCAAACTATATCTTCCAAAAAATCATTACAAATTAATCAAACCGACCATTAACGAAACGGATCCTATAAAATATTACGTTGCTTTAGAATGGGATTCAAATGCTGACGGTACAGTTGGCAAAGGGGATGTAGCGATTGACTTTAACAAGAAATTTCCGACCGTATCCGTTGGAGATAATAATGAAGTATTTGTCATACAGACAGATTAATCCTGTTGACAGCTTCCCTGTGACACTAGTCAAAATTCTATTATGGGAGGTTTAATGCGGAATAAATACCGCTATTACAAATCAGCGCAGTTAACGCAAATCAATACGTGCATCAATCCAAAAATAAGCCTGGTTTTTGCGGAATAGATCATCAGGTATTTGATGGTTATAAATTAGCTCTTCTAATGAGTTAAAATTGTAACGCAGCATGTCATCGTTCTTGAATTGTATAGGACGTAAAATTGCATCCTCATCATCAATAAAAATATCTGATTCGAATAGATTAATTTGATTTGAAGCAACCCAGGCCATAGCGGTAAATCTATCCATTTTTATTAAGGCCTTCGCTGCTTCTTGATAATGTTTCATTTCCCAAGGGAGATCTTCGGGATAGTGAGAGGCAACATAATCTTGATACACTTTTATATCTCCTATACGCAAACATTCGTTGCGAAGTAATAACCTTGTTGTATCACGTGCAAAGCTAATATAGTCTGGATGCATAAACAATCCGTATCGTTTACTATACATTGCTATCTTATCTACCAATTCCTGCCTCATAATTTACCTACGCAACAAAAATCATCCCAACATGCTCTTTAGCAACACGTTTTGATCCATATTATTGATTTTTTTTGCAAAAAAATATGATTTATCTAAAGTCAATGAGGACAAACAAGGTCTAATATTTCATATCAATAGAAAGGATTTCTAATAGCATTCCTTTTTAAAAACAAAGCGGTATCAGAATCCGCTGACAGCTATTAAAATATTTTTAAACCGAGAATACCCGCCACAATTAGCGTCGCAGACAAGAGCATGAAGACATTTGCCGAGTCGCCAAAGAAGAATACTCTCACTACCAAATTATCAACAGCACCTAATCCGGTCCACCACACCGCATAGGCGGTACCAATCGGAATTGCCTTCTGTGCATAAAACAGTAATCCCCTACTGATTGTCATGGAGACGACAGCCAATATAATCCAGCCAAATTTATTCCCTTCTGGCTGTTGCGCCGTCTTCAATCCCAAAGGCCAGCCAATTTCAAAAATACCAGCAATAATTAATGAAATCCAATTCATTTTCAATTATTTAAATGATCTACCACAAAAGTAATCACTTGATTGACTGCATTTTTGATGTATATCAAAATCGTTGTTTAGCGCCGTATGTGACTCAGAGTTTCTTGGGTGATTCCAAATAGGATGCAATATGACCGAGATTGACTCGATTTAGCAAATTCGGTTGTAACTTGATGAGTGAATGATAACGCCCTATGGCAGATTCAGTATGTAAAGAAAGAAGGATTCCTGACTAATTTTTAAACGATGGCTAATTCTTTTCGATACTATGTATTCCTTATCTGGTATTTTAAAAGCTCCACATAGGGGGCCCCCTCAAGCTTCAATAACGGGCAAAATGCAGGCTCTGTCTTTACTCCTTTTGTTTTTAACATCCGTACTTTAGCAGCAAAATCTTCCCCTTTGACCTGGATAATTTCATACTCTTTGATCATGTGTAAATAGCCGTTTTGCTCCTCTGTTTCTTTATCCGTAGCATATGGTTCAAAAACTTGCCCTTCAATGGAAAAACCGCATACAGCGACATTTTTAGCTATTCTCTCCAGCAGAAAGTTTTGAAACTGTGAAAAATCATGCCGCAGTTTCATCTCCAATTGATCAAAATTTTGGGTATATAAAATAATATCCACATCACTCGTTTCAATATTTATATTAATCGGTATCGTGCCAACGACTATAGGGTTATATACCTGGAGTATATTGTACTTGTGATTTAGTCTATAGATATTCCTCTGTTTAATATTTCCGGTTTCCAAATATGTAATATTTCTGAAGTCTATATCCATGAACGAAATGTTCGGGTTGTCAAATGTGCGATTTAATCTCTTCTTCTGCTTAAATAGATCTGAATATACAAAACTCTCAAAAAAAGCGAAGAATATAATAAAAAAGCCGAGCTTGATGTAGCTTTGCCTAAACCATATAATAGGCCTTAAAAAGTAGTCTATTTTGAAAAAGGAAAACAAAAGTCTCGGAATATGCAGGAATCTCAATCCCGATGAGAATCTACCACTGGAAACCATTACAACTATTCTAAATGCAGCCCTTAACCTCTATCGGGACGGAAAGATTTCCTGTTAGCATTGCTCAGCGCATTTAAATAATATTTACTTAACCTAAAATCAACAATCCACTACTACCTTTACCGCGGTTTGAAAATCACCTAGTCATTTAAACAGCTACTAAACAAATGAGAAAACATTTGATTACCAGCATTTTGCTAAGCACAATTGGTACATCGATTACCTACGCGCAAAATGAAACTACCTCTGCTCTCAATGGAACCGTCAGAGAAGGGAACACGCCTATTAATGGTGCAACAATCGAAGCTATCCATTTACCATCTGGGACAAAATACACGACTTCATCACGAAACGATGGCCGCTATAACCTTCCTAATATGCGTATTGGTGGCCCTTATCAAATCACTGTAACTTATTTAGGTCATACACCAAATGTCAAGCAAGTAGAAAAACTGGCATTGGGACAAAGTTCAACACTTGATATTCAGATGATCTCCAATGATCGGCTTTTGGAAGAAGTCGTTGTCGTCGGTACACGACAGGGAAAAGTCTTCAATTCAGGACGAACAGGGGCTTCACAGAATATCTCACGCACGGCAATACAGAATCTGCCTACGCTAAACCGTAGTTTTACGGATTTTGTCAAGTTGACTCCTCAATTTTCAATGCAGTACGGTAATCCATCATTTGCAGGGAGAAGTAACCTGGCAAACAACTTCACGATTGATGGTGCATTATTTAACAATGCTTTTGGATTACAGGGAACTATCGGAAGCCAGACAAACTCCCAACCGATCAACATGGATGCCTTTGAAGAAATCTCCGTCAATATTGCACCCTATGATGTAAGACAAAACGGTTTCACAGGAGCTGCAATCAATGCTGTCACGCGAAGCGGTACAAACGAGATACAAGGTTCATTAAATTACTATTTCAGAAATCAGGCCCTGGTTAATAAATACAATTCAGCAGGTCTGAAAGCTCCCGTCAATAATTTTAACCTCAAAGGATATGGCTTTACGGTCGGCGGTCCAATTATTAAAAATAAGCTATTCTTTTTTGCAAGTGGGGAAATTGAGCGAAGGGTCGATCCGGGCACAAACTTTATCGCTTCACGCGGAGGCAATACCGGGCCGAACGTTTCAACAGTATCAGCCGAAAAACTAGATGATCTAGCGAAATACCTCAAATCCATCGGATATAATCCCGGTTCCTATCAAGATTATCCATTAGATACACGAAGTGATAAATTTTCGGTCAAATTAGATTATAACATCGATGCTAAAAATACACTGAGTGCCAAGTATTTTTACTTTCGTTCCTATCGCGATATTTTACCATCAAATAGCGGGGCTCCGAAAAATAATAGGCAACCCTCGAATATAAGTTTACCGTTCAGTTCGGCAGGCTACGGGATCAACAATAATATGGACAATGTGAATCTGGAATTGCGAACACGTATTAACAGCAAATATTCCAACTCCTTGACCGTCGGATATAATATGATGGATGATTATAGAGAATCCAAAGGTGGACAACCTTTTCCCTTGGTCGACATTATGAATCCTGACGGTAGTAGTATGACCGCTTTTGGCTATGAACCTTTTACAGCATTTAATAGCTTGAAAACGAAAGTTTTCCAGGCTACCAATAACTTTAATATTTACGCTGGTAAACATGAAATCACTTTAGGGGCGAATTTTGAAAATTACAAAACAACAAATGGTTTTGCGCCAAATTATTATGGTGCTTATACTTTTGCCAGTCTTGATGATTTCTATAATTCTGCTGAAAACCATGTCTCAAATGCCACCAAATACCAGGTACAGTATTCCGTATTGGCAGATGGATCTTTCCCTTATGCTCAGATTTCAGCCAATATGTTTGGTTTATATGCCCAGGATGCTTTTGCTGTAAACGATCATTTTAAACTCACTGCTGGGTTAAGAGCTGATTTCACACACATATCATCTCCTAGTAATCTAAAGAATGAAAATGTCAGCAAATTGATCTTTGATCAAGGAGAAAAAATTGATGTCTCAAAATACCCTAAAGGTACAATTCTATGGTCGCCGCGAATTGGATTTAACTGGAATGTCAATGGAACCAATCAGACTCAAGTGCGCGGTGGTTCAGGAATTTTTACTGGTCGCCCACCATTGGTATGGATCTCCAACCAGGCGGGCAACAATGGCGTTATGTTCGGATCTGAAACAATAGACAAGCCGACCAATCGTCCTTTCACACCGGATGTGGATGCCTACCGCAATGTGAACCATCAGACAGCAGCCAATAATTCAAGTTATAACCTTGCCGTAACAGCTAATAATTTCAAATTTATGCAGCTATGGCGTACAAATCTTGCGGTAGACCAAAAATTGCCGGGAGGAGTCATAGGTACATTTGAGGCGATGTATTCCAAGGATATTAATTCTGTTTATTTCCGGAATGTCAATCTAAAAACAACAGATGGTACCGCTTTGACTGGTGCAGATAACCGCATGCGTTATACTACACCACGGATATATGGTGCTGCGAAGCCCACTCCCGAAAATCCGAATATTTCGGATGCGATCGTAATGTCCAATACTTCAAAAGGATACAGTTATACCCTGACAGGAACATTATCCAAAGAATTTAAAGGTGGTTTTTTTGCTAATATCGGCTATACCTATACCGATTCGAGATCTGTTAACGACGGTGGTTCAATCGCACAATCGATGTGGAGGGATCGATATGTATCCGGAAACCCGAACAATGCAGACCTCTCCTATTCAACTTACTTAGTAAAAAACAGGTTTATTGCCAATTTCTCTTATCGTAAAGAGTACATTGACCATTTGGGAACAACGTTTTCATTGTTCTATCAATTGCAGGACGGCCCCCGGTATTCTTATACTTACGGTGGTGATCTAAACAACGATGGCCTGTCAGGTAACGATCTGATTTATATCCCAACCAGTAAGGCTGAAATTGCATTAGTAGGCGACAGTGAAAAGGATCTACGTACACCTGATCAACTTTGGTCGCAATTGAATGGCTACATCAACCAGGACAACTACCTAAATTCACACCGGGGTCAATACGCAAAGCGTAACGCACTTGTAGGAAAAATGATCGGAACTTTAGATATTCGCATTGCTCAGGATGTATTCTTAAATGCTGGTGGAAAGAAACATCAATTGCAAATTACATTCGACGTTTTCAATTTTGGAAATATGATCAATAAAAGTTGGGGGGTAGCGCAATTCGCTAATAAAGCAAATGGTATCTTGAATTACAAAGGGCTTAATGCTCAAGGTCAGCCAACTTTCTCTTTCCCTTATTTGGATGCGACGAACCAGATTCCTTTGACCAGTACATTCTCAAATAGTGTCGATGAAACATCGCGATGGAGAATTCAACTTGGCGTCCGTTATCGCTTCAATCAATAAGTAAAAAAATAATGTAAATTTGACCCATCCTTGTTCAGGATGGGTTTTTACTTTAATTAACATGAAAAAAATAATAGTTTCTATACTTGCGTTCTTTGTTTATACATCCTCCCAAGCACAGCATTTCGATCTGATTCCATTGGGTATATACGGTGGTGAACAAGAAGACAATCTGTCTGCTTATCTGGTTGGGGCTCCAAAAGACAGTGCATTTCTTTGCCTTGATGCCGGTACTATAAATACAGGTATCCGAAAAGCGATTCAGTTAAAAAGCCTCTACGGAACAGAAGAAACAATTCTGCACAATCAAATCAAAGGATATTTTATTTCACATGGTCATTTAGATCATTTATCTGGCTTGATCATCAATTCTCCGGCTGACAGCAAAAAGAATATTTTTGCTATAGCTCCAGTTCTTCAAATTTTACAAAATCATTATTTTATCAATGATACCTGGATTAATTTTGCTGATCAGGGCCAAAAGCCCATTCTTGGAAAGTATCATTACAGTGAAATGCAGGAAGGAATAGAACTTCCTGCCCACAACACACCGTTCTTCCTTACTGCATACGAATTAAGCCATGTAAATCCTTATAAAAGCAGTGCCGTACTCGTTCGCCATAATGATCATTATCTGCTGTATCTCGGGGATACTGGTGCTGACCGCGTTGAAAAAACTGACCAGCTTGAAAAACTTTGGAAAAATATAGCTCCATTGATTAAAAAAGGTCAATTGAATACCATATTGATCGAGGTCTCTTTTCCGAATAATCAAGCCGAAAATTTGCTATTTGGTCACCTAACACCAAATCTCTTACTCGAGGAATTAAACAAGCTGAAAGAAAAAACGGGACGGAATGATCTCAAAGGATTAAACATTGTGGTCACCCATCGAAAACCAACACGGGATAATCCTGAAATTATAAAAACTGAGCTCCTAAACAATAACCTCCTAAAAGTAAATTATATTTTCCCTGAGCAAGGCAAAAGGATTAGTTTACCCTAAACCTTCAGATGCACTAGTACAACAACATAGAATTAGGCCAGCGGGAAAGAGCCCGGTAGAATACCGAGCTCTTCTGCAAAAATCTATTTCCATTAATCCGCTTTAATCCATTCAACTTTTGGGACTACTGTACTATTTAGACATCCCTATTACGATCACAAGTTATATTGCCTGGATAATATCCGCCATATTCAAACGCGACTTGGCTGTTATGCTAGGTTGATTTAAGTCCTCCGCATTTCGATAACCAATAGCGACAGCAAATAAAGTATGATACTGTTCAAGCCCTAAAACATGATCATAACGGTCATTTTCAATACCTTCCATCGGAGTAGCATCAATATGATTCGCAGCACATGCAGCGAGAAAAAATCCCAGAGAAAGATATACTTGTTGTTTCATCCAAGATTGCACATGCTGCTCTCCCTGTGATTTCAAAAAACGATGGTAATAATTTATCGAACCTTCAGGTAGTGTGCCGTTGATCTGCTCTTCAAATCGTTCCACATCATTAAGTGCACTAAAGACCACAAGATGACTGGCCTCGTTAATTTTTTCCGCATTCCAATAAGATGCTTTAGCTAGTTTCGTTTTAGTCTCCCCATCTGAAATAAAGAAAAACTTCCATGGCTGGCTATTGATGGAAGAAGGACTCAATCGAAGTATTTCTTTTAGTTCAGCGATCTTTTCCGCTGAGATTCTTTCCGTCGAATTATACTTCTTTGTTGTATAACGCTCTTTTGCTGTTTCTAAAAATGCCATAACATACAATTTTAAATTAACTATATTTTTTATAGTTGCAAACTTAAATATAGTATGATATATTTGCAATAACGGTCAAATTTGATAGTAACAGATGTATTTGATAGACAACAAACAATACCCATGCAGTACAAGCCTGACAATGAAATACATAGGCGGCAAGTGGAAGGCAGTCATCCTTATCCATTTAATTGAGAAAAAACGTTACAATGAACTGAGAAAAGAATGTGCATTGATTACAGAGCGTACGTTGAGCCTACAGCTGAAGGAATTAGAAGCTGACGGTTTGGTTAAGCGCACGGTACATACCGATAAAGCCCCCTTAAAGGTAGATTATGAACTTACAGAATTTGGAAAGACACTGATCCCTCTATTGGAATCTATTGCACTTTGGGGCAGAGAGACTGCAACTAGAACAGCAGGGATTCAACAGGTAAAATAATAGGCCGATTTTAACTAAGTAACATAGGCTGACAAAAGCGTTTTTAATCAGGAAGCTTCCATCTCGGTTTGCTTCCCGATTAAACCTGAAATACATTGGTTCTAGCTGCCATCTGCCGAAATCAGATCAGAAGCTCTCTTCGACCAATTCTTTATTGACCATCGCTCCGGCGAGATTACCTGCGGCAACTGCATTGGAAACAGACCGCATCATGCTGGCATTATCGCCACAAGCAAAAACTCCCCTAACTGAAGTTTTTTGAAAATTGTCGACGACAATATGCCCCTGTTCTGTTAGGTCACAGCCTAATTCAACCGGAATACCTGAATGCTGCTTAAAAGGAAGTGCTGCATACAATGCAGCAAATGTCCTTGTGCTATTATCCTCAAAAACTACTTTTTCCAGCCATCCATTCTTATGTTGTACTTTGATAACCTTTTCTTCAATAACAGCTATACCATGCTCTTCCAATTTCTTTACCTGCTCAGATTCAAAATTAGCCTTCCCCGAGGTCAATATTGTCAGATTTGATGTGAGATTATTAACCAGTGAGGCCAAATGCAAAGCTCTATCTCCATTGGCCATAATTGCTGTTTTCTTTCCGCTAATTTCATAACCGTGGCAGTAGGGACAATGAATAACAGAAATCCCCCAGCAAGCTGAAAAACCTTGAATGCTGGGCATGACATCCTCTATTCCTGTAGCAAAAATTATTTTTTTCGCGCTAAAAGCTTCGCCATCTGCTGTGTTTATTTCAAAACCATCATTGGTTTTCTTTCCACTTGCAGCGAGTCCTTGCTGAAAACGTACTGTTGGATAATTTAATACTTGCTCCTTAGCTTTCTGAGCAATTACCAATGGTTTTTCTCCATCATGGGTAATGAAATTATGTGAATGCGGTGTTTGCCTATTACAGGGCAAACCACTATCAATAATCAATACCCGTCGTAATGAACGCCCCAATGCCATTGCTGCAGAAAGACCGGCATAACTTCCACCAACAATAATTACATCAAAAGTTTTATCTTCTTTCATTTTTATATAGTTTATTTTAAACGCTGTTATTTATTTTTGGATTCGATTTTTTTTTTTCATCAGCGTATATTCTGAATTCCCCCAGGATGCTTTAAGCCCTTCGTCCCGATAAGTGAATAGAAGAAACCATCAGCGTCTCTTGTTGTTATTTTGTTTTTTCTCCTTTTTACAGATAATCAAATAAAAGGGATAATTCTCCTCCACTTCCTGGATCTCAATCAATCCATATTTTTCAAATGCTGTGCGAATAGATTGCAAATCATAAAAGAACATTTTAACGCCTCCAAACAATTCAAAACGATCTGGACCTATAGCTGTCCCCTGTCCATAAATAACTGCCTGTTTTGACACTGTTGTAAAAATCATGTAACCATTATCGCACAACTGTGCATAACAATCATGTATAAATTTAGCCCGTTCGTCAGCCCCCAGCAGGTGGATTAACGCATAACAAAAGATTCCTCCATATGTTTCGCTATCGAAAGGCATATCAACGACCGAACCATGATAAATAATTGTTTGGGCTCCGAAATGTTTTCGGGCCAGTTCGATTGCCGTATTGGATAGCTCAATGCCTGTAATACCGATTCCATTGTCTAGAAATACATGTCCATTCCGGCCATAACCGAAACCCGGAATTAGGATTTCTTTTATGCTCTTCGCTAAAAAGAAATCTTTTGCTATTTGCGCTGAACGGGCAGGGCTTCCGCCCCACATCTCTCCTTTTTCCTTAAAACTACGTTCCCAAAACTCCATATTTATAGCGTTTTATAGTGATATACTGTATTGAATTCCGCTTACGATGATCCTGCAATTACAGTAAAGATAAACGAAGATAAGTTTTTTTATTATTGCAACTATGTAGCAATAATATTAATGCAATTAAATTGCAAATAAATTACATTTAAAGAGTCTGCTGCCAATAATGGTTATTTATCAGTATTGAAAAATGCAGTATTGCAAGGATATCTTTGTCTCTCGATTAGAATACATCCTTTGCTAAAGAAAATATGAAAAAAATAAAGACATTTTTTGCGGCGTCATTGCTTCCCTTTTTTACCATGCAGGTGACAGCACAGGAATTAGACAAGATGACCTGGTTTAACGAACCTTCGGAGTGGACAGTCAGTAACAACGCGCTGTCCATGTTTGTTACTCCCAAAAGCGACTATTGGCGCGTATCACATTATGGATTTACAGTGGATGACGCGCCTTTTTTCTACACCGAACGCGGCGGTGAATTTGAAGTAAAAGTCAAGATTTCGGCTAAATATAAAACTCGCTTTGATCAAGCGGGTCTTATGCTACGGATAGATCATGAAAATTATATAAAAGCAGGAATAGAATTTGTCGATGGAAAGTATAACCTGAGTACGGTAGTCACCCATCGGACCAGTGACTGGAGTATTATACCAGTAGACAAAGAAATTCCTTTTATATGGATAAAAGCTATTCGGAGACTAGATGCTGTTGAATTCTTTTATTCTTTTGATGATAAGGAATATGTGATGATGAGAAATGCTTGGCTACAAGATAACAAGCCCGTATTGGTTGGTGTGATGGGGGCATCACCAGATGGGGAAGGCTTCCAGGCTAATTTTGAACACTTTAGCATCAAACATCTTCCCGACCAGCGTCGAACAAAATGGCTAAAAGAAAATAGTGCTAATTGAGCAGTATGGTCAAGTCTGTCGAAAGAGTTGCTTTTGACAGACTTGTTATCATGATGAAGTATCTTCTTGCTTATACATTTTATCGTATATACTGATCGCTTCGTGCAAATTGCGAACCCGTAGTTTTTGTAGAATGTTTTGTCGATGCCGGTTAACAGTATTGACACTCAGACCTAACTTTTCAGCAATGTCCTTACTGATCATCCCTCCTCTTACGCAATGCAAAATCTCCCGCTCCCTAGCACTCATGACATCCTTTACATCTTGTTTATTCAGTAAATAGACATCACCACTTACCTGATTAAAGATATAATTCTTATTCCCTTGTTGATCTTCCTTTTCGGGCAATAGCGTATAACAGCACAATGCCAACTGGGGAAATTCTTTAGCGGAAGTATCCAGATAGATGATCTGATGCGACATCAGCATATTCTTCTCATCTTTTCCTTTCACACGGAGTACACTATTTGCCTGGTATTGAAAACGTTCCTTCAGATCTACCTTCTTGACCATATCAAGAAATTGCAGTTCAAGCCTATGTTTTACAGCCAGATCTTCTGGATGTATGCGCGCCAAGAGAAAGTCCTCCCATATACTATTTATTTCCAATTTTCTATTGGGCGAAGACAGGTATAAACGTTCGGCAATCGCACCCATAAAGGTAAAACTCCAATTTGCCGTCAGATCGCTCAGTACCACAATGCCATTGTGAATGTCAGCATAGGTTTTCGCATACTGTTTATAGTATTTTAAAACCGATAAGTCTACGCTCGTATTTCGTAAACCTTGACCAACAAGGTTTTTATTTAATGTCTTTTTTAAATCCGATTCCATCATTCAATATTTTGCAAGTTTATGGACAGCTTTGGAGAACCATTTTTAATGTATGCGCCATGTGACCGAACTTTTCGCGACTTTATAACATAAACATTTACGCTTTAAAAAGAAAGACCGATCCGGATATAAGGCAAAGTTGCTTCCTTACTAAAGCCAAGTACTCCTTGAATAGTAAGAAGCTCTCCAGGCATAAAATAAATTCCACCACCATAGCCCATATGCCATGTATTTGAACTTTCGGCTGGCATCCAAACGCGTCCAATATCGTAAAATCCAATTGCACCAACAGTCCCGGGAACAAGATAAGATGAATAACTGAATAGTTTTAAGCGCATGTCAAAATTATTATATACCGCTGTTTTTCCTGTAAATCGCCGTGAATTAAATCCACGCAAGCTCATCTCACCACCAATCTGTGTGTGTTGATAAAAATAAGGATCTCCCCACACAGCATCTACCCCTGTTCTATTTGCAAATGTGATGTAATCGTTAGCGACAGTTTTATAAAAGCTCATCACGTGCTGTAGCTTTGTATATTTCCGGGTTTCGCCGCCAATTTCGGCATTCCAGCCCAATCTTGTATGGATATGTAAACCTGATTTTGGATTTGCGGCATTATCACGCGTATCGTAATCTATCCCCCCTGTAATACCCGCAAAAAAATTACTTCCATAGATAGGTTCAGCGGGAAATTCATCTTTAAATTCCTCAAAGTATTTTCCTACATTATTAGCCTCTTTACTGTTGTAATATTCAGACGATGAACCATAAAATAATTTCAGTTTAGGATTTAGATATTTTTCTAGAAAAATATCACCACTTACGATATCAAATCTATTTCGATAGTAAGAAATACTTCTTGAATCTGATTTTTCAAACAAGGTATTGTTCCCATAACCAAAAAAATTACTCAGATTTCTGGGGCCAAGTGAAGAAAGATGAATAGAAAGATCCTGATCTGCAATTAATTTCTTAAAGTGACCTTTATAATCAAACATAAATGATTCACGCCCTGTTAAATAATTGGCCATAAATTGCTGTCGATAAGCATAAGGCTTCTTCCGAAACCCCTGATTTTCGATCAGATATCCCAATCCGAAAATCAGTCCACGATCAATACCATAATCCAGATTGACTACGACTCCTTTACGATCGTATACAAAATTATCGTACTCAAATTGGTGAACAACAGTATCTGCACTTAATTTTAATCGTACATTTTTTTCAACCTGAATACCAGAACCCGGTTGATCTTTTGAGTCATAAATATATACTTTATGACCATTGCTAAATTTATCAGAGGTACGGTATATGTCATCACCATTTCCCCCTATCAAACGAACTTTGACAGAAGATCGGCCAGCTCCATGTAGTTTAAATTCATCGGATCCGGCTATCCCGAAGACCCGGACTTCTTCCGTCTGTCCGGGTAAAAAAGTACGTTTCAGAAGTCTTCGCCCTTCCGATCCATCTTTTTTCTTGTTGTGTATATCAACGGTGACAGAACCGTCTTTATTATAATCAACATCAACAAACTCAGATTTGGCAGATAAAGGCAAATCGACCACACGGGCAAGAAATCGATAATACGTTAGCCCACTCTGCATAAGTTCATCCCTTCTTGACCGAATATTTGTTTCCAGCTCCTTCGCGCTTAATTTTAAGATGGTATCCGGCATGGCCAACATAGCCTGATGGATCAGCGAATCCGTAAGCGTATTCTGAACAAATTTTATTTCGTCTATCCACTCATCCTCTGTCAGGTGGGTAAGAAAAAAGTGATCAAAATGGCGGGCATTAAAATTCCAATGTGCCACATTACGTATATGGGGACTATAGGCCTGCAAATGGGCTTTTAACCATTGATAGGAAAGTAAAGTAGGAAACAAACCTGATGTTTTATAATACACCTTATCCCGATCTCGTGGCACAGGTGTATAAATCTTCTTACCCTTTTCTTTTTCAGGATCCCAGCGCCAATTATCCTCATGACGATCCCAGTCCCCCAATGCAAAATCAAGTAATCTTGAACGTAAAGTTAGTTTTTGATCAATTTGCGTATCATTATCTTCTAGCACTTTCCGAATGACTTTTGCACTATTGTCAGTTTTTTCGTCTTCAAAGGGCGTACGAGCCTCAAACATATAAGGCCTATTTTTAAAGACCTCCCGGTATTCACCGAATCCGGGATCATCACCAACGAAAACAAGTTCGGGAGATGAATGTGGAATACCCAAAGCCGTATTAAACGGAGGAACAGTTAATGCACCGAATGGGTGATGTATTGAAATCTGATCCTGAACGATATCTTTGGCAAATGTTTTTCGAAGGCTTTCAGGAAGACTACGTTCTGGATATTTCTGAATGGATCTTAATACCCATTCCCGCCCTGAGGGATCGGCCATCCGAAGCGATTGGGTTTGCATGCCCCCGCCCAGTTTGACTATATGAAGCCCTCCCTTCTCCGTTTTAAGATCCATCATACGCATTTTTACAGGCGTACTATATAATTTACGATAGCTGTCTCCCAACCAGAACCGATGAACCGCACCTACTCGGTCATACTCAGGAGCAATGATAGTTGTTATGCTGTCAACTTGTTGAGCATATGAGCTCAAGGCACAGCAGCACGTAATCAATGTTAGGATTCTTCTCATATTGCTTAAGTCGGTCGTCAGGAAAATATGGCTAAAGTTCACATTTTAAAGCATGGAATCAAAAACTTTCTGTTCCTTTTTTAGTTTAAACCCCATATGCTCATAAAATTTATGACTTTCTGTCCGAAGGACGCTACATCTTACAAGCAAACGAAAATACCCTATATTTTTTGCCCACTGAGCAGCTTCCTGTATCAATAACTTACCCATGCCTTTGCCCTGTACAGCATGATTAACGACCAGCCCTGTTATTTCTACAAGCCCCCAGTCACGATACTCATCGTCCGTTGTAGTTGCATCCACCCAACAACCTCGTCGTCAATCGTACCAACAAGTATATGATATTCACTGTGACATAATAATATTTTCAACAGATCCTTCACCTTTTCGGCCTCAATGGAATACCCCAACTGTTGGGTTAAATTCGCGATTTCTTTATAGTCAGCTATTCTAGCTCGCCTTGTCTCCTTTCCAATATTTTTTAAAAGTTAAATGTATTCACGAGAGAAACCCAATCATCATACAAATAACAGCATCGTAATTATTCATCCAATAAACGACGATGATAATTGATCTGCCCCAAATGGTAGGTTAAATGTGTCGTTAAATGCACCAACAAATATTCCGTTGTTGTCTTCTTCTCAAACACTAATATGGGATACATCGCTGCAAGGTCAAGCTGATTAAGCTTATCCAAAGCGAGATCAACGACACTGATGGTATCATCTATCTTATTCAGAAGAAGCCCTCTTGGTATATCTTTCAATGAAAACTCAGCCTCCCTATTTCGAATATAGCCTGTTTTTCCAATCTCCGCTCCAATATACGTCTGTAGATTTCCAATTAAATGCAAGCATAAATTTCCGGCTGAATTTGCGATACCACGATCAATAATCCAGATATTCTCTTCCCGACTGTAGGATGCAATTTCAATTTTTAGTCTATTTAGATCTCGATAAAAAAGATCTTTCAATGTTTCTACAAGCATAATCTACTTTTTAATATACTGCCACTATCATTTTCATAATCAAAACTAATGTTTTCGGAATAATAATTGTTTCCTTATGTAAAGAAGCAAATAAAAAATCAGCTTATCCGGCCCTAATTTGGAGAAAATGGATCGAACCCCGTTAAAAGTTACATCCATTAAATATTCATAAGATATCATATTTTTACTTGTACCAATAAAGTAATCAATGCGTATGTTTCCAAAATTTCCAAGAACGACTTGGATCATCTTCTTGATACTAACAGTAACGATCACCCTGCTATTTTCGAAATGTGAAAGCCCTTCGGATGGCAATGATGCCCTTGGTTTCCCCTTCCCCTTTTATACCTATTTAGGCGGAAAACGTGATCCAGAGCCACCCAGCAGAACGTACTTCAATAGCATATATCTTCTGCTTAACCTAAGCATCTATTTCGGAATCGCTTATCTGTTAACGTATTCAATAAAAAAACAGAAAATAATAGATGAAAGAAAATAATGCGATTATTACGAATTAAACATCATATAATTGGGCAACGAAGTTCTTGCCTCTTAAATTTACAATGTTAGGATTGCTCTCATTATGAAAAAAAACACGAAGATTACCAACCTGAGTATTGAATCTGCGGGGCTACCCAAAGACCCGAAACTCGTCATTGCCGAATATATATGGAACGGCTTTGACGCTAAAGCTACTGAAATCGATATTGCAATTGACAGCAACGGACTCGGTTATATAAATAGTATTAGCATCAGCGACAACGGTGAAGGAATAGTTTTTAACACACTGCCTTATTCATTTGGTAATTTTCTCGATTCGGTAAAGAAAAATAGCATTAAGCGAAGCTCTTATACCAGAGGAAAAAAAGGAAAAGGTCGGTTTTCTTTTTCATTATTTGCGACCAGAGCCATCTGGAATACGATTGTAAAGGAAGAAGAAAATTTAAAAGCATACCGCATACAGATTGATAGAGACAGTAAAGAGCAATATGATGTTAGCGAAAGTATCCCGGTGGAAAATCAACCCCCAGGAACCCGTGTGCGCTTAGAGGGAGTTTTCGCATTAAATTCATCTTATTTTGAATCAAACGAATTTATGGATTTCATGGCACAGGAATTTGGCTGGTTTCTATACCTTAATCGAGATCTAGGCTATACCGTACGAATCAATGGTACGATGTTACTCTATGATCATCTGATCCAAGAAGCAGATCTGTTGTCATGGACTTTATATAGTCCTGATGGAAATTTATCCTATAGCTTTCACATCAATTACATTCGCTGGAGTCAACAGATTGGAGACCGCTATTACTATTATTTGCGCAATAGCGAAAAAAGGGAAATTGCCAAAGTACTCAGTAGCTTTAACAATAATGCCATAGATTTCCATCACTCGGTTTATGTAACATCCGACTTTTTTGACGCCTTCGAACAAGAAGATATCAGCATTTCAACAGACATCAATCTCTTCACTGGAAAAGAAAAACAAGTTATTTATCGGAATTTGCTGGCTGAATTACGCGATTTTCTTGACCGCAAACAGAAAAAATATGTTCGTGAAAATGCTGTAGCGACCAAACTAAGTGAATTGGAGAAAAAAGGATTTCTACCCACATATGACCAAAATGACAAAGACAAAAGAAGAAAAGAGGTATTGCTTGCGTTGGTTCAGGAAATCTATATCATAGATCCACGAATTTTCTTCGGTGTTAAAACAGATCTGATCCGGACCTATTTAGGTTTCCTAGATCTCCTGCTGCAAACCGAGAAAAGCGCTGATGTTCTCCATATAGTAGAGAAAGCAATTTCATTGACCGATAAAGAAAGAAGCCGAATCAAGCAGCTCCTAGCAATGGCTAATAATACCGGTAATAATGCGGTCTAACCTATTTTAATGCTGATTTTTTATTTAATGACTTTTAAATGTCATTAAATAAAATAAAAAGTTAGAATTTTGTTTAACACTGTTAAATCATTTATGCATTAAGCATGGGTAGTAAAGAACGTATACAACGCCTCAAAGATGAGAATAGAACAAATATTCTCGATGCCGCTCTTCAAATTGTCAAAGAAGAAGGATGGCAGGCGTTGAGTATGCGCAAAATTGCGGATATCATCGAATATACTGCCCCCATGATTTATGAGTATTTTGCAAACAAAGATGCAATTTTAAACGAACTTGCCAACCAAGGTTATCTCTTACTTGCCAAAAAAGTCAGAAAAGCCAAATCAACTCAAACCGACTTAGAGAAACAATTGGAAGCTATGTGGTTCAGTTATTGGGATTTTGCGTTTGAAGAGCGCGAATTATACCAACTTATGTTTGGTGTTGGTACAGCTTGCTGTGGGTTTGAAAAAACCTATAAGTGTGCTGAATCTCATGGCAGATTGATCAGTGACGTAATTCGTGAGATCATGAAGGATAAAAATCCGTCAGAAGACTTGATCTGTAGAAAATATTTCACGTATTGGTCTATTATACATGGACTCATATCCATCAATTTAGTTAATCAAGGCAACGGAGATAATACCAACCAGGAGGTACTAAAAGATGCGATCTACGGAATCACCCGTTCGCTTACTGACTAATTTTTTTTGCACCAAAAAATACAACGTTAAAAAATCTAACACCGTTAAATATACCAAAACTTCAATTTTTAATATCACATGAAAACAAATGTATCACCAAGTCTTAAGAAGATTTACATTCCTGCACTTAACAGTGTTAAACGAATTAATATCGTAAAGACTGCATATGTGCTTAGTGCAATCTTGTTATACAGCTGTTCGACAGGAACAAGCAAACCTAATGATCCACCACCAGTTAGCCTCCCTGTCGTCAGCATTGAAAATGGCAACGAGATCGTCTATCAGGAATATCCGGCAACAATCGAAGCTTCTGCCAATATTGAAATCAGACCCCAGGTTGAGGGAATTTTGGAACAGATCTATGTCGATGAGGGTGCGAAGGTCAGTAAAGGTCAGGCGCTTTTTAAAATTAATGACCGCCCATACCAAGAGCAATTGAATCAAGCTAAGGCCAACTTATTAGCGGCGAAAGCTGCATTGGAAAATGCAGAACTGGAAGTTGAAAAGAAAACAAAGTTGGTAAACACCAAAGTCCTGACTGATTTTCAGTTAAAAACAGCGATCAGTGCACGCAATGCTGCTAAGGCGAATGTGCAATTGGCAATATCTGCAGTAGAAACCGCAAAAATCAATGTGGGCTATACCTTGATCCGCGCTTCGGCCGATGGATATATAGGAAGGCTGCAACGTAAACAAGGAAGTTTAGTGGGCCCAACTGATACACAACCTTTGACAGCACTTTCAAATGTCAGAGATCTCCACGTCTATTTTTCATTGGGAGAAAATGATTTTATTGCCTTCAAAAACAACACGGAAGGTAATAATCTGCAGCAAAAATTAAACAACCTTCCCCCGATCAGTTTGGTGCTTTCTGATCAGACCATTTATGATCAAAAAGGAAAAATAGATATGGTGGATGGTCAGTTTGACAAAAACACAGGAGCTATTACATTACGTGCAACTTTCAGTAATCCCGAGGGCGTTTTACGCAATGGCAATACAGGCCGCGTCAGGTTACAAAAGAAATACGATCACACTTTATTGGTGCCACAGCTTGCAACACTTGAAATGCAAGACAAAATCTTTGTTTATACTGTCGGTAAAGAAAATAAAGTTGTACAGCAGCCTATTACTGTCATCGGAAAAAGTGGTTCAAACTATCTTGTAAGTAAAGGAATCAACGCCGGAGACCGCATTGTTTATAAGGGTATTGATTTACTGCAAGACGGCCAAAAAATCACACCACAACCTTTATCAAAAGACAGCATCAATTAATATTATAACGACAAACTTATGCTTAAGAAATTTATAGAAAGGCCTGTACTTGCCACCGTAATTTCCATATTACTTGTGATATTGGGAGTAATCGGCATCCTAAAGCTGCCCTTACAGCAGTTTCCAGATATCGCCCCGCCTGCAGTACAGGTCACCGCATTATATCCAGGCGCAAATGCCGAAACAGTACTTCGTGCTGTTGCTCCTTCGCTGGAAGAATCTATCAATGGGGTCGAAAACATGAGCTATATGAGCTCTACCGCCAGTAATGACGGGTCATTGATGATTACTGTATATTTTAAACTTGGTACGGATCCTGATCAGGCTGCTGTCAATGTACAGAACCGGGTGGCACAAGCCACGAGCCAGCTCCCGGCTGAAGTTGTTCAGGCCGGGATTACAACCGCCAAACAGCAAAATAGCTTGATTATGGTATTAGATCTATATACCGAGGACGAGGGTAAATATGATCAAACCTTTATTACCAACTATGCACAGATCAACATTATTCCAGAGCTTAAACGTATCCCCGGAGTGGGCCAAGCACTGGCTTTTGGGGGTAGTAAAGATTATTCAATGCGCGTATGGCTTAATCCAAACCAAATGGCCGCATACAAATTAACTCCGGAGGAAGTGATGGCCGCTATTCAAGATAAAAACGTCGAAGCCGCTCCTGGAAAATTTGGTGAAAGCAGCCGCGAAGCCTTTGAATTTGTTATCAAATATAAAGGCAAGCTTAACCAAGCCAGCGATTACGAGAATATCATTATCCGATCAAATACGGATGGTTCGGTCTTAAAACTTAAAGATGTAGCCCGGGTTGAATTAGGGTCATACACTTATGCGAGTCATACGCGTATCAATGGTAAAGCCGGACTCAATATTGGTGTCATGCAATTAGCTGGGTCCAATGCGAATGAAATTCAGATTGCCATCCAGGAATTTATGGAGAAAGCTTCTTTAAGCTTTCCAAAGGGTGTAAAGTATCTCGTTTTATATAATACCAAAGATGCGCTCGATCAATCTATTGATCAAGTGAAACATACCTTGATCGAAGCATTTATACTGGTCTTTTTGGTTGTTTTTCTATTCCTTCAGGATTTTAGGTCAACCCTGATACCCGCTATTGCCGTACCTGTGGCGATCGTTGGAACATTTTTCTTTATGCAGCTTTTTGGTTTCTCCATCAATCTGCTGACATTATTTGCACTCGTACTGGCGATTGGTATTGTCGTGGATGACGCAATCGTGGTGGTTGAGGCGGTGCACGCCAAAATGGAGCATAATAATCTCCCGCCCAAATTAGCGACCACTTCTGCCATGAGTGAGATTACTGGAGCTATCATCTCCATTACCCTGGTCATGTCCGCGGTGTTTCTTCCTATTGGGTTTATGGAAGGTTCGACGGGCGTGTTCTATCGGCAATTTGCCTTTACACTGGCTATAGCCATTGTAATTTCGGCCATCAATGCCTTGACTTTAAGTCCGGCTCTCTGTGCTCTATTTTTAAAGCCTACGCACCATGGCCACGACGGGGCTAAGAAACTTAATTTCAAAGAACGTTTCTTTACAGGATTCAACGTTGGTTTTGACCGTCTCACAAAGAATTATTTGGGCAGTTTACGTTTTCTGATCCGTTACAAATGGGTAGCTTTCGCAGGATTGGGCATCACCTTGTTGTTGACAATTTTTATGATTCGTCGCACCCCGACCGGATTTATCCCTTCCGAAGATCAGGGTTTTATCGCCGTATCATTATCCATGCCTGCAGGTGCCTCTTTGGACCGTACTTCGGGTGCATTGGCTGAAGCTGAAAAACAGCTTCAACATGCTGACTTTACCAAGACACTAAACATTTTGGCTGGTTTTAATATCTTAACACAATCAACCAGTCCATCAGCCGGTGTTGCTTTTATTTTGTTGAAACCTCATGAAGAACGCGGCAGCATCAAAGATATCAACGCGATCATGGCCGATGTTAACCAACGTCTAGCAAATATCAAAGGTGCAAACTTCTTCGTATTTACCTTTCCAACAGTTCCAGGATTTAGTAACGTAGATGGGCTTGATATGGTTCTGCAGGATAGAACAGGAGGACAACTGAATAAATTCAGTACAATAGGGCAAGGTTTCATTGGTGAACTTATGAAACGTCCCGAAATTATGATGGCCTTTACAACATTCAAGGCCGATTATCCACAGTATGAATTGCAGGTTGACGATATCAAAGCCGAGCAACTCGGTGTAAGTACCAAAAGTATCTTGCAAACCATGCAGGCCTATTTCGGTAGTGCACAGGCATCAGATTTTAACCGGTTCGGAAAGTACTACCGTGTTATGGTCCAAGCAGATGCGAAAGACCGCAGCGAACCTACTTCCATGGACGGAATCTTTGTAAAAAACAGATTAGGTGACATGGTACCGATCAACACATTGGTTAAATTGCAACGTGTATATGGTCCAGAAACCGCTTCGCGTTACAACCTATTTAATTCGATCGGAATCAATGCGATCCCAAAACCTGGCTATAGTTCAGGGGATGCGATCCGTGCGGTGGAAGAAGTTGCTAAACAACATTTACCTACCGGTTTTACCTATGAATTTTCGGGGATGACCAAAGAAGAAATTGTTTCGGGAGGTCAGTCGACCCTTATTTTTATCCTCTGTTTGATCTTTGTTTACTTCCTGCTCGCAGCACAATATGAAAGTTATATTATCCCATTGGCCGTTATACTTTCTATTCCAACAGGTATCTTTGGTGTATTTGCAGCAATTAGTCTTACCGGTACGGCCAATAATATTTACGTTCAGGTAGCTCTGGTCATGTTGATTGGTTTGTTGGCAAAGAATGCTATTTTAATTGTCGAGTTTGCTATTCAGGGTCGGAAACAGGGGCTCTCGATACCTAGCGCGGCGCTTAAAGCAGCACGCTTACGTCTGCGTCCTATTATCATGACTTCCCTAGCCTTTATTGTAGGTATGATTCCTATGATGACCGCAGTAGGCCCCTCTGCACAGGGTAACCACTCAATCAGTATTGCAGCAGCAGGTGGAATGCTCAGTGGGGTTGTATTAGGACTATTTATTATTCCTATCCTCTTTATTGTTTTCCAATTTATACAGGAGAAAGTAAGCGGCACGCCAAGCGAAAAACAGCGGGAGAATGAATCCATTTCTTTGGAAATTCCTGTACACACAAATAATTAGTGAACAATGACAACATCGAAATATATGAATAGAAAAGCAAAGCTACTGACTATTTTCATCTTATCTTTTGCAGCGTGGTCTTGTAAAACAGATAAATTGGTCAGCAATAAAAACCTTGCGCCAAATCTGCCCGAGCAATATCGTGATCAGGGAAAAGCGTCACAAGAAAACAATATTGGTTCTATTCCCTGGCGCGACTTTTTTAAAGATCGGGTTTTACAAAGCTTGATCGACAGTGCGATCCAACATAACCTGGATATGCAATTGGCTCTTAAAAATATCGAGGCATCTCAATTGAGCTTAAGGCAGGCAAAGGCAAATTATCTTCCTTCGGCACAGTTGCAGATCAGAGGAAACAGCACCAACCCCTCCAATAACAGTATGAACGGATTGAGTTTGGGCCAATTTCTAAAACAGCACCATGTTGAAGACTATACGGCTTCAGTGGGTGTGTCCTGGGAGGCTGACCTATGGGGAAAAATCAAAAACCAGAACGCCGCTGCTTTAGCATCGTACTTACAGACGGAGGAAGCAAAAAAAGTCATACAAACACAATTGATTGCCCAGGTAGCACAAGGCTATTATCAACTTTTGATGCTCTACCAATTGCGGGATATCGCACAGCAAAATTTACAGTTGAGCGACACGACACTCCGCATCGTTAAGCAACAATACGAAGTTGGCGATATTACATTGCTCGCCTTAGAACAAGTTGATGCGCAGCGTTTATCTGCGGCCGCACTTATCCCTGATTTCGAGCAGCAGATCCGCCTTCAGGAGAATGCGATCCAAATCCTCAGTGGTAAACTCCCTGCGGAAATCAAAACACAGGAGCAATTGGTCAATGTTCGTTTTCCCGAAGATTTGGCGACAGGAGTACCGGCAGACTTATTAAGCCACCGTCCGGATGTGAAACAGGCTGAACTTGCTGTCACAGCTTCTCAGGCCTATCAAAAATCCGCCAAAGCGAGAATGTATCCTTCCTTGGTCATCAGTGCTGAGGCTGGAGTCAATGCATTCAAAGCCAGTAACTGGTTTAATTTGCCAGGCTCGCTATTTGGTGCTATTACAGGAAGTATTACACAGCCTATTTTTCAGCGCAGAGAATTGAAAACACAATATGAACTTGCTCGTATAGAACAAGAAAAAAATGTTATGATTTTCAAACAAAAGGTGATTGCCGCGGTTGGAGAAGTTTCCGATGCTTTGGTCTCGATCCAAAAACTAAAAGAAAAACAACAGATTACTTTGGATCGAACCAATCGTTTAAAAGAGGCTACAAAACATGCCAACCTACTGTTTGAGACGGGTATGGCGACTTACCTGGAAGTAATCACCGCGCAAAGCAATATATTGCAGAGTGAACTAGAGCTTGCGCAAGTCAAAAAAGCCGAACTTTCAGCTGTAGTAGATCTCTATCGTTCCTTAGGTGGCGGTTGGAGCAATAACTAACTTTCTGAAGTGCAATTTTTCTAATTTTATATCACATATCTGGGAGACAGGGGACCGCGAGGGTCTCCTGTCTTATTTTATAGCACCATCTTTGACCTATTACCTTTTCCGCTAAGTTTAGACTTTCCTACTCCTACTCCTACTCCTACTCCTACTCCTACTCCTACTCCTACTCCTACTCCTACTCCTACTCCTACTCCTACTCCTACTCCTACTCCTACTCCTACTCCTACTTGATCTCTCCCTATTGAGGTCTTGCTATTGAGGTCTTGCTATCTTCGCCTATTCTTTTACAACTTCATGGATAACGATTACCACAGTTATAAATCCTTCAAACCTTGGAATAAAAGGGACAAATGCAACCGCAGTCATGCAATTATTTTTGTGGGACAATAAATTTAATAACATGAGAAACTTAAAAATGATTGCAATGCTATGTTATATAGCTATTTGCACTTTATTACTTGGAAGCTGCAGTAAGGATGATGAGGTGACACCAGAGCCTCAGCTGACACCCAGTGAGTTATTGGCAAGTACAGCCTGGGAAACTACCAATGCCAAAAATAACGAAGGTGAAAATGTGGTCCTGACAGATGCCAACGTTTCAAATTTTGTAGGTTTTGCCTATTTTAAATCTGATGGCACCTTTACCATGTTCAATCTTGATGACTCTCCCAAAATGCATGGCGACTGGTCGGTTTCAGCGGATGGAAAGACACGGACCATCGTTGCTAAAAACGCTTCTGGAGAAACGCTTTTCACACGTGTGGTTGATATTACTGTATTGACAAAAGAGGAATTTACGTACCGGATTTATCCAAACAATGACAATAAGGCCGTTTATTTCGATATTATACATACACCAACGACACACACAGAACCAAAATAACCGGTCGTATTATTGACTTAGAGACAATATTACCTCTTAATCAAAAGGATTGGCAACGTTTCAATATTGTCAATCCTTTTTTATCATGTCCGTTTATCAACTTTTTGGACTATTTCAATCCATAAACTCATTAAATTCTTCAATATTATGGTAACCAAATACCTTCATTTCGGAATGATCAGCTACAAATGCACGAATTTTATCCATCGAAGCCAGTCGTTGACGGTTATCTTCCACTCTCATTTCGGCTAAGCTATTTACAGGATGTGTTTCGTTCTCTTTGATTAAAAGGCAGTGTCCACATACAATGTGATTCACGGATGAAACAATCCGAACGCAATTTAAATGATAAAATTCAACCATACTAAAAATTAATTTATAAGAGTCAAATTAAGAAAATAATGGCCTAAATCCATTATTTTGATTGTAAAGTGAAATTGAATTCCCTATATTATCAACTGCAGACATGATCAAATAAAACTGAAGAGTAAATCCAAAGGTTTGTATCTATACGATTGAGTTGTGGTAAATTGGTATTTCAGCTTGCTCTTTGTACACTTCAGAATAAATTTGTAATCCAATTCTTAAACGAATTGCGAAATTTGTGGTGATTTAATGGTAATATATACGTAAAACGAATGCAGGAGAAGACGATCTATAAAAATGAGAAAAATTTAATCAGTACAAACAAAAAAAGACTGCTCTTCACCTTACTGTCTTTTTTCCTCATCTATCTTGTTGCTTATATTATAGATCCGTTTTCCAGCAGCTGGAATGGCTATTTTCAACGAAATATTTTTGAAATACTGGGCGAATGGACATTTACAATTATTTATAGTTTCCTAATTTCAGAATTTAGCATTATTGTACACAATCGATTGGACAGTGTATTAACTTGGAAGGACAATCCAACTGAAAGACTCCTTATTGAAACCGTCATCAATCTCATCGCCGTTCTCCTCATCAATTTATTACTGGTTTACATTATCTCCCGTTATTATTTTGAACTACAGAACGTTACTATAGCAACATCCTTGGAGGAAAAAAGAGGTGCGATACAAAATATCTCCATCAGTGTGATGATCGCATTAATGATTATGGGGATAAATATTGGAATTCATCTGATCAACAACTGGAAAAACGAATCTATACGGGCAGCCAAACTTGGCCAAGTTATTTTAGAGGCCGAGCTTCAATCCCTAAAATTGCAAATTGATCCTCATTTTGTCTTCAATAATCTGAGTGTATTGTCGGAAATAATTTTGGAAGATCAACAGCTAGGGTATGAATATGCTGAAAATTTCTCCAAGATCTACCGCTACCTATTGGTGAATTCAAAAAAAGATGTTATTTCGCTCGAAGAAGAACTCAATTTCCTTGATTCCTATATTTTCTTGATAAAGAATAGATTTGGGGATGGTGTCCATTTTGAAATTAACGTAGATCCTGCCAAGTCCAATTATCAATTACCACCACTCACCCTACAACTCTTGGTTGAGAATGCATTAAAACATAATCAGACCAACAAAAAACGTTCGTTAAAAATCAAGGTATACACCAATGCACAGAATCAACTCGTTGTCGAGAATATTCTGATACCCATAGAAAATGTATCGGAATCATCTGGAATAGGTATTTCCAACATCATTAAAAGATATGATCTATTGTCAAATCTACAACCGGAGATATTGAACAACGGAAAAACATTTAAAGTTAATCTACCACTTATAGAACAAAACTCATGAGCATAACCAACGTCTTAATTATCGAAGATGAAAAATTGAATGCTGATCGTCTCAAACGACTGTTGCGAGAAATAAAACCATCAATACAGATACTCGAGGTCTTGGATAATATTGCAGATAGTGTAAGCTGGTTTCAATGTAATGGGTCTCCGGATCTCGTCATGATGGATATCCGCCTTTCCGATGGTTTGAGTTTCGAAATCCTGGAGAGCATAAAAATTGACTGTCCCCTTATCTTTACGACTGCATTTGATGAATATGCCGTTAGAGCGTTTAAGTTCAACAGCATAGATTATCTCCTAAAACCTGTAGAAAAAAAAGAACTTGAAAATGCACTCATCAAATTGGACAATCTTAAATTTCAGCAAGTAAGTCAAGCACCAATTCAGGGATTATTGGATTTTATCTATCCCAAAGATTTCAGAACCCGTTTTCTTCTACCCTACAAGGACGGTTACAAATCTATCCTTGTTGAAGAAGTCCAATATTTTTACTCAGAATTTAAGTTAACTCATGCCAAGTTGAAATGTGGAACAGTGGAAATTGTACCACAAACCCTAGAAGAGCTGGAGCAACAATTAAATCCCAAAGTCTTTTTCCGTGCAAATCGACAGTTCATCGTGCATATCGATGCAATAAAGAGGTTACACAATCATTTTAATGGTAAACTTAAAGTGGAAATAAAACATAGCGAAGATGTGGAAATCCTCGTCAGTAGGGAGAAAGCACAGCTTCTAAAAAACTGGCTGGACTTTTAATACATGTCTTATTTCATTTAAATTTATAATGACGATCGGCGAGCTCAAATCTCGTATCTGAAATTCTGTTCCTAAGAAAAACAACAAAAAAAAACGTTTTGATTAAATAACATCAAAATTCAGTGCATTACATCTACGTTTCAGTAAGCAATTGTTACGTCTCGGTAAATTTCCTTGCAACATCCCTTAAAAGAATTCTTTCTTTTGCTGTATATAAAATGATAAAATGGCACTAAGAACGATGACTTTAAAACCTATCCTTACATTTATTACAGCAGCTACGCTATTATCGTCCTGTGGAGGCAACCAAGAACAACCGCAAGAACAGGCAGTTACTGTTGACTTTATCGAATTATCACCCGCGCATGCGGAAACAGAAAAAAAATATCCTGGTACATTGGATGGCACCGTCAATGTCGACGTAAAAGCCCAGGTAACTGGTTATCTGGAGCAGATTTACGTAAAAGAGGGCGATTATGTCACAAAAGGCCAAGCTCTTTTCAAAATTAAAGGGGATGTGTACAATGAACAAGTAAACAATAGCAGAGCAGCCTATCAGGCAGCATTGTCTGCAGAACAAAATGCGAAACTAGAAATTGAAAAAATCAAACCGTTGGTAGAAGGCAAGGTGTATACCGAACTTCAGCTTAAAACAGCCGAAGCGAATTACGCTGCTGCAAAAGCTCAGGTTGCACAAGCACAAGCGGCCTTAGGTTCCTCGCAAATCAATGCGCGATTTACCTTGATCAATGCTCCAGTTAGCGGCTATATTGGCAGAATTCCAAATCGAATTGGAAATTTAATTACTCCTGCAGATGCGACACCATTGACAACATTATCAGAAATTAATACGGTAAATGTTTATTTTTCATTGAGTGAGGCGGATTTTATAACCTTTATGAAAGATCAACAGAGCAAATCCAGTAATCAGGAGGCAACATTGATCCTCGCTGATGGAACCGTATATAATCATCCTGGGAAAGTAGAAATGGCCAGTGGTAACATTGATCGAACAACGGGCAGTATAACACTCAAGGCAGGCTTTGCCAACCCTGATAAAATTCTTCGTTCTGGAGGTTCTGCCAAAGTCATCTTAAAAAAAGCGCATGACAATGTATTATTAGTTCCTATGGCCGCTGTTAAAGACATCCAGGACCGCTATTTTGTGTATGTCATCGGAGACAAAAACAAAATTGCCATGAAGCAGATCGAAATTGCGGGCAATACAGCCGACGCGTATCTGCTCAAATCAGGTCTGACAGCAGGTGAAAAAATCGTAATGAATAGAATTGATATGCTTAATGACGGAATGCAAGTACAACCAACAAAAAAGTAAAAACTTGCAGTACACGATATCTAAAATTTAAAATAAAATGCTGAAGAAATTTATTGACAGACCAGTTTTGGCAACTGTTATATCTATCATATTTGTTATTCTGGGAATCATCGGCCTATTAAGGCTACCACAGACGCGGTTCCCTGATATCGCTCCACCAACCGTCCAAGTCACAGGAAGTTATCCGGGGGGAAATAGCGAGACCGTATTGCGTTCCGTTGTTACGCCGCTGGAGGAACAGATCAATGGTGTCGAGGACATGGAATATATTACCTCAACAGCGAGTAACGATGGTACATTTTCTGTACGTATTGTTTTTAAGGCTGGCGTAAATCCAGATCAGGCAGCTGTAAACGTACAGAATAGGGTCCAACAAGCTACACCAATCTTGCCACAGGAAGTGGTACGTATGGGATTGACAACTTCCAAACAGCAGAATAGCATGATCATGATTTTCAACATCTATACCGTAGATAACAAAAAATATGATGAACTATTCCTACAGAACTATGTCAACATCAACTTGATCCCACAGATCAAGCGTGTTCCAGGGGTGGGCCAAGCCATGGTATTTGGTTCCAAAGATTACTCCATGCGCGTTTGGTTGAACCCTCAAAAAATGGCCAGTTATGGTCTTATACCCCAGGAAGTCATTGCTGCTATCTCCAAACAAAGCCTGGAATCTGCACCTGGAAAATTAGGTGAAGAATCCAAAGCACCTCTGGAATATGTCATTCGATATAAAGGGAAAAAGAACCTTCCTGAGCAGTATGAAAACATTATTGTTAAAAATAATGACGTTCAGATCGTCCGTCTGAAAGATGTAGCCAGAATAGAATTTGGTTCGATCAGCTATAGCGGTAATTCGCAAAACAATGGTTTGAACACGGTTACAATTGGTATTTTCCAGACTTCTGGCTCCAATGCCAATGAAATCGAAATAGGGATCGATAAACAGATTGAAATAGCACAACGCTCTTTTCCTCCTGGAATCAAGATATTTAAACTGATTAGTACCAAGGAACGTTTGGACGAAAGTACCGCTCAAGTGCGTTCTACACTAATTGAAGCATTTATTCTGGTCTTTCTAGTAGTTTTCTTATTCTTGCAGGACATACGATCGACGATCATTCCCGCAATCGCGGTACCAGTAGCCATTGTAGGAACATTCTTTTTCTTACTGGTTTTTGGGTTTACCATCAATATATTGACCCTTTTCGCCTTGGTATTGGCCATCGGTATTGTGGTCGATGACGCTATTGTCGTTGTCGAAGCTGTCCATGGTAAGATGGAAACTTCGGCCATGACCGGCAATGAGGCCACGCATAGTGCCATGAGCGAAATAACAGGTGCCGTAATCTCAATCACCTTGGTCATGTGTGCCGTATTTATTCCGATTGGTTTTATGACCGGTTCGTCGGGAATGTTTTACAAACAATTTGCCTATACCCTCGTTATTGCTATCGTCATTTCAGCAATCAATGCGCTAACATTGACACCTGCGCTTTGTGCCTTGTTATTGAAAAATACACATGCCGAACATCACGCGGGGCAAACGCAGAAAACAGGATTCTCACAACGTTTTTTCAAAGCATTTAACGCTGGTTTTGAAAACATGACAAATAGATATGTTGGTTCACTGCGATTCCTTGTCAAAAGAAAATGGGTAGCGGCTTTATTAATTATCACCACGATAGCTGCTGCAGGATACCTAATGACAAGTACTTCAAAGAGCTTCGTACCCATGGAAGATGACAACTTTGTCGTGTACAGTTTGGAGATGCCTCCAGGCACCGGTCTCGACCGGACGACAAAAGCCGTGGAAAAAATAGAGAAGTTACTAGCTGATATCCCTTCTATTGAAAGCCATACCAGTATCACTGGTTTCAATATGATTGGAAACAACTCCAGCGCGGCCTATGCAACTGGTTTCATCCGTCTAAAGGATAAGAAGAAACGTGGTGAAATGAATGATATTGATCAGATTCATCAGGTAATTTCTGAAAAGCTAACCACCGTTAAAGAAGGAAATGCAATGGCCTTCCGCTCCCCTCCCGTTGACGGTTACGGGATGATGAATGGAGCCGAACTCGTACTGCAGGATAGGGCCGGAAAATCTCCAGTAGAGCTAAAAGCAATGTCCGATTCTGTCATTTCCAAGATCATGCAACAACCAGGCGTACAATTTGCTTATACCATGTTTAGAGCAGATTATCCACAAATGGAACTGGAAGTTGATGAAGATAAAGCAGCTCAACTAGGAGTAGATGTCAGTGAAATGCTTTCGTCCGTTCAGACTTATTTTGCCGGTGATCAGTCCTTGAATTTCAATCGTTTTGGTAAATTCTATCGGATCGCTGTAAAAGCAGACGGAATTTTTAGAACAGATAAGGACGCTTTCAATGAAATATTTGTCAAGAATAATAAAGGGGAAATGCTTCCGGTAAATACCTTGGTGACACTACGCAAAGTCTATGGACCAGAATCCGTAACACGTTACAACTTGTACAACTCACTCACCATAAATGTGGTCAGCAATCCAGGCATCAGTAATGGTGCAATTATGGAAACACTGGAGAAAAACGTATTGAACAAATTACCTGGAGACTATAGTTACGAATGGACTGGACTTAGCCTAGAAGAAAAATCTTCTGGTAACCAAACCATGATTATTCTGACGTTGAGCTTGTTGTTCGTTTACTTTTTACTTTCAGCACAATACGAAAGTTATCTGTTACCGTTGGCCGTTCTATTATCAATTCCAACGGGGATCATAGGTTCGTTCTTAGGTACACGTGCTATCGGTCTTGACAACAATATTTACGTGCAAGTGGGACTAATTATGTTGATCGGTCTTCTGGCCAAAAACGCTATTTTAATTGTTGAATTTGCATTGCAGCGTAGACGGGCGGGTTCTTCGCTCATTGACTCAGCGCTAGAAGGTGCCAAAGCACGTCTTCGACCGATCTTGATGACTTCACTAGCCTTTATAGCGGGTATGATCCCATTGATGTTTGCTACAGGTGGGACAGCAACAGGTAATCACTCCATTAGCACCGGAGCAGCGATGGGTATGCTAAGTGGCGTCGTCCTTGGTGTAATCGTTATACCGTTATTGTACCTGGCGTTTCAATATTTACAAGAAAAGGTTTCAAGTAAAAAACTGGCGGATAAAACAAAGGATTAAAATGAAAAAATTTCATCACTATATTATTACTTTAGCAGGTACTTCCCTACTATTTGCTTCATGCAGTGTAGGCAAAAAATATACACGCCCGGATATGGATCTTCCGGAGAATTTCAGAAATAACGAAGTTGTCCTGACTTCAGATACCTTGGCTTTATCCTGGCGGGAGTTCGTAAAAGATCCTAATCTGACCGCACTTATAGCGAAAGCACTGGTTAAAAACACAGATGTAAATGTAGCACTGCTTGGTATGCAACAATTGGAGCTCGCTTATAAACAAACAAAAAAGGGATTATTACCAACACTCGATCTAAATTTGGGCGCGAATAGAACTTGGTTGTCCACCAATTCCCTCAATGGTTCTCTCAGCGATCAATTTATTGGAACACCCTATATGGATGATTACAGCGCTACGCTCAGATTATCTTGGGAAGCCGATATCTGGGGAAAGGCTAAAATGCAGAAAGAAGAAGCTTTAGCAAATTTCTTTGGGCAAAAGGAGAATTTATCCGCGTTAAAAACCCGTATTATTGTTCAGGTTATACAATCATATTACAATTTGATCGCATTGGATGAACAGCTCAAGATTGCACAAAAAAACGTTCAGCTTAGCGACAGCACGTTGAATATGATACGCTTGCAATATAATTCTTCCCTTGTGAGTTCGTTAGCTGTCGAGCAAGCAGAAGCTCAAAAGAAAACTGCAGAATTGCTAATTCCCTTAGCAGAGCAGAATATTGCTATAGAAGAAAATGCCTTGAGCATTCTCTGTGGCGGTTTTCCAGATAAGGTGCAACGTTCTGAGGGTCTTGATGTATCGTTCGTCAACGAAACGGTAGCGACAGGTGTTCCTGCCGAACTGCTTAGCCGGAGGCCGGATGTAAAAGCTGCTGAATATGCAATCGTTGCTGCCAACAGTAAAATGGGATTAGCGAAAGCTGCAATGTATCCTTCAATAAGTTTGACCCCTTCGATCGGAACAAACTCCTTTCAGTTCAATCGCTGGTTTGATCTACCGGGTTCCATTGTGAAAACAATAGCAGGAAATATTACCCAGCCGATCTTTCAAAAAGGTGCTTTAAAGACCAATTATGAGATTGCGATAATCGAGCGGGAGAAATTAGCCGTTCAGTTTAAACAATCTGTTATGGGCGCGGTTTCCGAAGTATCAGATGCACTGGCAAAAATTAAGCACAGCGAAAAAAGATTACAACTTATTGAGGCTAAATCCAAATCATTGGCCAAAGCTACCTCAGACGCAGCGCTCTTATATAAAAGTGGCATGGCAAATTATCTGGAAGTCATTACTGCGCAAAACAATGCATTACAAAATGACCTCGAGCATATTACTATAAAACGGGAAAAACTAAATGCAGTGGTGGATCTTTACCGCGCATTGGGTGGGGTAAACGACGCCGAACAACAGTAACTCACCGCAACAAAAAGTTCGTTCACTCAGTTTCTAAGCATACCGCGTGTTCATCATAGTTGAATCAAAGGGCTAATTTTTATTAGCCCTTTTCTTATCGTTTGTACCGTTTTATTAAATACAATCACCTGAATGGCATGTAAATATTTTTCGCTCTGTTGAATTTAATTCTTAAAATTTATTACCTTCGGATAAGCAATAGATGTTATGAACAGAACAAGCTGTCTTCCTCCTCCAATCATTTAATATTTGGTAAAATATTAATAAAGCATGGCACCGAATAATCGGGTGATTCCCCATGTTTTAAATTCTCAATCAAATTTTATAACAATAGGATCTCTCCTTTTGATGATAGATCTGGAAGATAACATTTTATGAAACATTCATATTTCATACTTCACCTTGCTGTCGTATGTTTAGGTATATCGGGTGTATTGGGGAAAATCATCAGCCTCAACGAAGGTATGCTTACCTGGTATCGCGTATTTCTCTCGGCCATTTTTCTGTTTTTAATTTCAAAATGGCTTAAAATTCCACATAAAATCAACATAGGTAAAAAACTAGCTATTGCAAAAAATGGACTATTGATTACCGCTTCTTGGCTACTTTTTTATGCGAGTATTAAATATTCCAATATTTCCATTGGTGTCGTTTGTTACTGCATGGCCAGTTTCTTTACCGCAATCTTTGCCCCCATCATTAATAAAACAAGGTTTAGACGCTCAGAATTCTTCCTAAGTGGCCTCACACTGTGTGGCATTGCCTTGATATTCCATTTCGATACAGCGCATCAACTAGGTATTATTTTGGGAATTATTTCGCCCGCTTTTGCTTCGCTATATGCGATTTATAACGAGCGTTTGGTCAAGCGGTACAATAGTATTGTAATTAATTATTACCAGATGATTGGTGGAACAGTTGGTCTTGGCCTATTACTTCCCTGTTATCTTTATTATTATCCGATGTCCTCTTTTATCCCCAGTACACAGGATATGATTTACCTCGTTATATTATCTCTTTGTTGTACCGTTGCAGTATACGTTGCTTTCACTGAAATCTTAAAGAGAATTTCTGCATTTACGCTCAATTTAAGTCTCAACCTAGAGCCTGTATACGCAATCCTAATTGCGTTTTTATTCCTCAATGAAACGAAAGAACTCAGTCGATCATTCTACCTAGGGCTTGCATTGGTTATGCTCTCGGTGCTCATTCAGGCAAGCATCAGTAGCAAGAAGGAATAATTGGAATATCAACAATAGGCAAGATAATGTGATGATTTAGTTTGGTAATATCAAATTCAAAAGATAAGTCTTAAATTTTGTTGGGACAAAGTCTTATATTTACATCAGGTGTTCATTAGCGTTCAGACATTCAAACCCATCCTTCAAGAAAATTAACATCAATTAGACAATATCATGAGTAATTCTTCTTCAGACAACAAACTCATCCATGAGCAAATTCAATACCTTGAATTTCTATCAAGCGATCTTGAAAGAGCGAAAAGATTCTATTCAGCAAGTTTTGACTGGACCTTTACAGATTACGGCCCTGCGTATACAGCCTTTAATGGCAAATATGTAGATGGCGGTTTTACGGTTGGAACACCAATAAACGGTAGTATTTTGGTCGTCCTCTACTCGGCTGATTTGGTCTCCACACGTACTAAAGTCATTCAGGCAGGAGGCAGTATTGTTAAAGATATTTTCAGCTTCCCTGGTGGAAAAAGATTTCAATTCAAAGACCCTGACGGCTATGAGCTAGCTGTGTGGGGGGCAGAATAGGGTGACTTAAACAAGGAAAAACAGAAAAGGGCTTAATTTTCATTAGGCCCTTTTTTGCTTTTGGTAATTTTTATTTTTGTTCTTATTGAAGCGTCTTCGATTTTGCGGATTACCGCTTTTCTTTGCTGGATTATATTCAGGCCCCGCGTCAAAGCCTTCTGGTAATGCTATTTGTTCGACCGGATAACCAATTAGATTTTCAATCTGGGAAAAACGTTGCTGATCTTTGTCATTCACAAAAGTAATCGCCGTACCTGTTGTTGCCGCTCTTGCCGTACGACCGATACGGTGCACATAATCCTCGGGGTCCGGCGGAACATCATAATTGACGACCAAACTGATACCTACGATGTCGATACCACGTGAAATTACATCTGTTCCCACGAGTACCCGCACCTGACGTGATCTAAACCGGCTCATGATATCCTCACGTTTGGCCTGCTCAAGGTCAGAATGAAAACCCTCTGCATCTATACCCTGCTTTTGCAGTTCCTGCGCCAATAATTTGACCGTAGTTTTTTGTGAGGCAAAAATGATAACTGATACATAATTCGCGTCCTGTAAGATAATTTTCAATAGATCCATCTTTTGCTTATCGTACAGCAGATATGCACGCTGGTCTATACCCTCTGAGGGTTTTGAAATAGCAATATTGACCTCAACTGGCTTATAAAGAATCTTCCGCGCAAAATTTCGGATTTTGAGGGGCATCGTTGCAGAAAAAAGCAGCATCTGCTTTTTCTTTGGTAAATAACTGACAATGCGCAATATATCATCCTGAAACCCCATGTCCAGCATACTGTCTGCTTCATCCAATACAAAATGTGTCAGATGAGTCAAATCGACTTTCATCGAGGTAAGATGACTAATCAATCGACCAGGGGTGGCAACAATGATATTAACCCCTTCCCGAATAGCTCGCTTCTGTTGTTCGTACCCCATCCCATCACCACCTCCATAGATCGAGATGGAAGTTGCCCCAGTATAGTAGGACATTCCCATAATCTGTTGATCGATTTGAAGCGCTAACTCCCTCGTCGGGACAAGGATAATCGCGCGTATGGATTCTTTAGCATCTCGAGCGACAGCATCTAAAATTGGCAACATATAGGCCGCCGTTTTACCTGTACCTGTCTGTGCACAGGCAATCATATCGCTTCCTTCCTTAATGATGGGAATTGTCTGTTCTTGAATAGGCGTAGCCTCCTCAAACATCATGCTTTCTAAGCCCTCTTCCAGTTCCGGAACAAAACCAAATTCAGTAAATCTCAAATTTTATTATTTTATTAAATATGTGCTAAGTTACTAAAACTAATCTATATATCAGGTCAGCATTTCCTTCGCCCGAGCCTACACACAAAATAAAGATCCTGATGACGTCTTAAAACCTCAACTTTTACTTATATTCCTTTTGGAATTATCAGCCAATCGCAACATCGTATATCCCAATATACCGGCGCATAGCGAGGCAATGAGAACCGCAAATTTTGCTTCCCCGATCAAGGCTGCGTTATCAAATGATAAGATAGAAATGAAAATAGACATCGTGAAACCGATCCCGCCCAATAAGCCAACGCCGAAAATTTGCATCCAACTCGCACCCTCAGGAAGCTGCGCGATTTTCAGTTTTTTCGCGATAAAACAAATTAAAAATATTCCAATGGATTTCCCAGCAATCAGTCCTGCGATAATACCAAGTCCCAATTTTGATGTTAGACCACCCACCATTTCTGCATGAATAGGAATTAATGTATTTGCAAACGCAAACAAAGGGATAATAATAAAATTCACGGGTTTAGTCAGCAAATGCTCTAGCTTTTCCAGTGGAGATTCCTTTTCATCAGGAGTAGTCGGTAAAGTCATCGCAACCAATACACCAGCAATAGTCGCGTGTATACCGGAATGATGGATAAAATACCAAATAAATACACCTGGTATAAGATAAGCCCACAGTGCTTTTACACCAAGTTTATTGAGGACAATCAGAAAGACGAATATGCCCAAGGCAATAAATAGATAAGTTGCGTGAATTCCACCGCTGTAAAACAAAGCAATCACCAAGATCGCAAGCAAGTCATCTACGATAGCTAAAGCAGCCAAAAAGATCTTGAGGCTAGCCGGAACCTTATTGCCCAAAAGTGTGATTACCGCAAGTGCAAAAGCAATATCTGTTGCCATGGGAATTCCCCATCCGTGTGCAGTATCCGCAGCATTTTGATTAATCGCAGCATAGATTAACGCGGGCAATAATGCTCCACCCACTGCGGCCAAAATCGGAAGAACAGCTTTACTTACTGAAGATAATTCGCCCTCGACTATTTCTCTTTTAATCTCCAATCCTACTAATAAGAAGAAAATAGCCATCAATCCGTCATTGAGCCACAAAAGCCAAGAATATTTTAGCTGGATAGTTTCGGTTTCAAATCCTACTTCTTGAAGAAGAAAATCCATGACAGCCCCGTAAAGAGACGTATTTGCTACGATCAGTGCCAAGATGACGCAGGAAAAAAGAATAATCCCACCAGCAAAGCTAGATTTTAAAAATTCTCTAAAGACAGTTAAATTAATAAGTTTTGACATGACATTAATATCTTTAAGCGCTCAAAAGGTTCACAATATACAACTTTACGACCATTAATCCGACAACCGAACGTCATTACATAAATCTTATTCTATTATCATACAAAAAAAACTCATTTTTCACAGCAGAACCCCAAAAGACTAGTTTGAACAATGATCTTTCCTATTTATCTGAACAATTTAATTTCATATACTGTGTCAAAACCATCCATCTTAATAAAAATCAACTCATTATATCACAACCGCTATAAAACACCTGTTAAAATTGTCATTTTTGTAAAATTAATTTGTCTTTGTAGCAAAAAATAGTTAGCTTGCTACTATAGTTAATAAACCGTTTATTATGTGCAAGAAGTGGATTTTCATGGTGCTTCTTTTCGTAGCAAATTTTACATATGCGCAGACGACAGAGGATACAACCCAACATCAACAACAATCAGGTTCCCATTATATTATTTTAGGGATCATCGCAATTATTGTCATCGTTTATATATTGTACAAGAGGCAAAAGAGGAAATTTAATGAATAAGGGAGATCACTTGATCTCCCTTATTGTTTCTCCTCAACTAAACAAATTTCTTTTTGCCCACATCATCCTTAGTCTTTAATTGGCTCATTTGTCTGTGCCAAACGTTGCGATCCCGTATTAGCTGGACAGGCGATATCATCTGTTGCATCATAAACCAGCTTTTTACCTTTCAATTTCACGATAAGTCCCTCCGGCACATACACCTGTACTTTGGTCATGGAGTAACTGCTGGGGAAATATCTGACGTAATAACCATCAGGATGAAGTGTCCAGATACCACTTGGCACATCCGTACGCGGTTCGGCCATACCCGCCATAATTGCATACTTTTCGAATTCAGCATAAGAATAATTGCCTGAAGAAACCAGCTGTCTGATATTATTCTCCGCTTCAAATACGATTTGCATAGCTGGAGGCATCTGATCTTTCGCTTTTTGTACAACATCGAAAGGTAATATACCAAGTGCTCCCCCTTCCAACTTCAATAGCTGCTCTGCTGTTAATAACTTCAATGCGGTTTCTTTGACCTCGCCGGAATAATCGATAAATTTAGTCTTGGCTATAATTGTCCACAATAACATCTGTACAGATGATTGTTCCACTTCGGGATGCTTTTCTGCACTTTTCAAGATGGCGATAACAACCTCTCGCTTTTTGCCTAGGGTGGGCGCATACATATAGCCATCTCCTTTGGATGGTGCATAAGTCCCTGCTTTTAAACAATAACTTTTGTTTGTTATTTCAAAATGACCGGCCTCGAGCAGATAACCATCGTGACCATTTTTCGGCAATTCTGCCAACGGCTTATATACAGCAGTATTTTGAAAATCGGGCATCTCCTCTCCTGTCCGATCCACATCTTCAAAGCTTGTGCTTATTGCTTCAGGTTCTTTCAATAGCTTGTCTAATCCTAACATTTTGCTTCCTTTGGAAGCTACAGCCTTGCTCGCCTTGTCAAGCAGTCCACCAAATTGAGCGTGAGCACTTTGCAAATTGAGCAAAAGGGCAAAAATTGGCAATAAGGCATACGTAATGTGATTTCTTTTCATAATTGATTTTATTTCAACAGCAAAGCAACAAAAAAGAAGCCAATTATTGCGATATTTCGCGTTTCATAATTTGTTAATCTGCGGCAAATCTAGGAAGTGTATGACAACCTCCATTGTAATCATATCCATCTCCCTTTAGGTCAATAGCCGGAACCCTTATCCATTTTTTTGAAAATCAAAAATTTCAGTGATTTTATTGGGAACGATCTTTGGAAATAGTTAAAAAATACAAGTTTAAAACGTATCTTTGCAGCATGATTAATGTGTCAAATCTCTCCTTATAATCCATATATAACTAAATATCAGAACAATAAAATAAACAAAATTTACAATTATAAATTATTTGTAAATTTTCAAATTGTATATCAAGTACTTACAAAATAACAAACATTATCCATTTGGATAAGTAAATATAAGTTTCAATATTTGCATCATCATCATTCAAGAGTGCAGAAATTGAAATGATAACAGAAAGAAATTTAATAGCCTGATTGGGGGCGGAGGCTGCACTCCTCTAAACCCGATCAGGCTTTCATTTTTTAAACTTTAATTATGGGAACCTTTAATAACAAAAAAATCCCAGTAAGAAGTTCTGTTTATCCAGAAAACTGGGACCCTAATTCGGTTGAAGGCTACAATGATTTCATCACAAATGTGATCAAGCAAAATATGGTAAACGAGGGATTATTAAATGATCCAACTATACTGTCCGTTGAAATCCGCACAAATAAGCCTTTGCTGATAAAAGAATTAATTAGATTCTTATTCTGTGACCAAGAATTGCAAATGAATCAATTGCTGTTGTCGGCACAGGAAATCTTGGAAGGAGGTGAGAATGATCCTAGCTAGCATCAAAATATTCCCTATTAAAGATTTTCTAAATAATCGTAAGCGCAAGCAGGAAAATATTATTGAATACAACTCTCTCCTTTCGATTATGTCAACAACAGGATATGTTATTTATCACGGAGTCATTTTTAGATCAATTGCAGATTTCACAATAGCCTTCTTTGACGACCACAAATAGACGCAAACTTCTTTCTGATGATTTCAACTAGAAATAAGCATGGATTCAAGTATTTGACATATTCAAATAAAACCAGAATATGGACCGTCAATTTTAGAAGCAAAGGATGCCGTATTGTCAAGCATTTTAAGTCAAAACAGAAGGCCATTATTTATTCTAATCATATCGCAAACTATAAAAAGATTTTAAAGCCGAAGTCCTCATTAGAAGAAAAAGCTATTGCTGTTGAAATGATTAATAATGGTTTTTCATTGGCTGAATTAGGGATTTTAATAGGAAGGTCTATCCAGACATTATCTAGCTGGTATTCCCAATACTTAGGTCCTAACTCAAAGCCAGTTATCACCATTAACTTAAAAAGTAAAGTTTAGAAAGGATAAAGAAAATGAACTTAAAGCAGCCTAGACAAGAAACGATCACTGACAGAGTTATTGATCATGCTTTCCGCCATACTGCCGGGCTTTACAACCTCAGAACTTTTTTAGAAACCGGAAACTGGGGAAAGTCATTTGGTATCGGTGGCTATTCTGATAGGGAAATAAGCTGGGAAGGAAATGCTGACGGTATTCAATACACTTTAAAGGAAGATGAGATAACAAGAAAAATAAAACCAGTAGAGATAATGAACCGTGCTAAACAATGGCAACAAGTTTATTATCCTGGTGAACAGATAAAATTATTTTAAACAAACCATGTATAAACCAACAACAAAAGGATATTTTTCAGGAATAGGGATTTTCGAAATTGGACTGCAAGAGGCAGGACTACAATTCGTACAGTCTTTAGACATAGACAGGGGTGCGACGGATATAATGAAAATGAACCCTAAATATTTTTCACATAAAATTGTAACGTCCGATATAAAGGATATGCTCGTATATCCCCAGGTTAAAACAGATGTTGTTATTGGCACTTATCCTTGTACGAAATATTCTGACATTGGCGATATTCACGGTGTGCGTACAGGTGATGAACTATATCTACACTTCTTTAGGCATGTAGCTTTAGAGCTTCCTGAAGTCTATGTATTAGAGAATGTGCCCGGTATGATGAAATTTCCCGTAGTGGTGGAGGCGATGACCAAACTACCGCAATATTACGTCCAAGTATTTTGCCCTGTGAACGCTTTGAATTGGTTGCCCCAAGATAGGAAACGGGTAATTATAATAGGATCTAAAAAGCCATTTAATTTTAGAGAACCAAATGCTATAAAACGTAAAACGGTTAAGGAGCTGCTAGAAAAAGATCCTGTTTTAAAAATACCTAAAAACCTGTATGCGCGTCTTAATGGTCAATATCGAGATAAGCCTATCGTGGTAGATCCTGATTGTATTAACTCATACGCTCCGACTTGTGTCGCTCATTATTCAAAAGATCAAGGTACACGCGTGGTTAAAGATAAGAGTTTCCCAGGAGGCGTTAGACCGTTCACCGTAAGAGAATATGCGCGACTACAGGGAACTCCTGACGATTTTATTTTCCCGACACATAAAGATGGTTCAGATATAAAAAAGAACTACATGTATATCGGAAATGGAGTGCCTGTGCAAGTCGGAGAATGGGCAGGCAACGAGATAATGAGATATTTTAACTAACCCCCTCCCCCTATATGGTTAGGGGGAGATAAAAGAAAGAAGAATGAAAATAATAGACAACAGAGAACTTTTTGAAATAGAGTTCAACAGTAACACCATGCAGGTTTTAGCAATGGATTTAAAGTCAGCAATTACCCATGTATTAGACGAACACTCATTAGACGATGAAGACGACTACATCAGAGGTGAGAAGATGAGTGATGCTGTGGTAAAGAAATCCGTCACTTTCGATGAAGAAACCGGAAAGCACTCAAATCTAGTCGCATGGATAAAGAAAGAAATAAATCCAGGAGATAAACCTATTATCCTAACTTACACTGAGGTATGATACTAACAGGAAAAGCAAAACAAGAGTTTCTAAAATGGGTATATTCTGAATATGATTTTACAGAGAAGTCATTTAACGAAATATATCCCAAAAATTTAAAGGAATACTTTATCATTCTATGGCTCGATAGTGTGGATATACACTTAACGATAACCAAAACAGAACTAGGGTTCCATTACAATTTCAATAACCGAATTTTCATTAGAGACAACAATTTTAAAAGCAGGCTGGAAGCAACGGAAAAAGGTATTCAAACCGCCAGCGCTATTTACAATGAAAATATCTAAGAAACAAAGAGAAGCGCTCCGACTAAAGTATTCGGGGCGCTTGGTATCTTTGCTATTCTTTAATCTCAAAAACAAAATTGGCAATAATTTTAAAATTGTTAGGTTGTTCTGTAGGATGAATTACTATATCACGTACTTCGTATCTAGGCAGAATATCCTCAGTTAAAACCACTTGTGAACCATAGTCATTTAATAAATTTTGCACGAAGTTTTCCTTGTTTTCATTTTTAGGTATTACCCTAAAATTTAGGTATTTAAATACTTTTTTCATAAAAAAAATAGATTGTGTTTATAATACCCTAAATATACGAAATATAAAAGATGCTTTTCTGATAGGGTACTTTGCTAACAGTTCGGAAATTCCGAATAGTTGAAGAATACGGAATCCCATTTTACAATCACTATTTTATCCCTATTTTTAAATCATGAATAATAGTTTCGAAGAATTAATAATTCAAATGCTTCTCGAAGGCAAGTCACAACCTGAAATCTCTCAGGAACTTAAAGAGATGAACTTTCATCCAAACAGTCTATCTTCGATTGAAAAGACATTAAATAGCTTGAAAAAGCAACATAATGCTAAAACCCTGTTTCATCTAGGAGCTATAATTGCAATTAAAAAGTATATAAGAAAAAAAGACTAAACCAAAAATTTAGGCTTTAAGAAGAAAAACAGGTCGAAGTTAGGTTTTATTTTGAGGAAAATTAAATGTTATTAAGCTGTTCTTCGTTAAATTTTTTTAGTAAATTATTTATATCATCAAATTCACTTTTAAATATTGATACAACTTCTCCATTATGCAATTTAATGATACGAGTAAATAAGTCAATTATATCTGCTTTAATTTCAGATGTGAAGTAACCTAAATTTCCTTCGTCAATATAATCTTGGAATAATTGAGATGTTCTCGCGAAATAATCAAAATTATTTTCATAATAAGCGTTGTAGAGTTCGTTCAGTGTGTGAACAGGGCGGAGATATTTTTCTTTTTGCATAATTATATTTGTTTTTAAGGTTTAATAATACCCTAAAGGTACGAAATATATAAGATGCTTTTCTGATAGGGTACTTAAGCCTAGACAAACAATCTAGGCTTTTTTTATTATCTTAGGGTTATGGCAAAATTAGAACTTATGAGCGCAGGTATAGAATCTGGCTGGTCTTTAGATGATAATGATGAAAAATATTATGACATAACATTAAACATGCATTTTATTTCTCAGGGAGATTTTTCTCAATTTTTAAATGAAGATGGATCTGTCAATGATTCATATGTTATTGATAGGCTTCTTAAATTCTTCAAAAAAAATAAAGAGATTAATCTTTAGGATTTCACCACCTGATCAACCCAGTAAACTTCATGATCAGTCAAATTAATCATATCGTGCGGCGATACTGGGCAATCGACTAAATCTTCCACCCCATCGCCGATTATGAACTGTAAGTTTTCGTCAGGCACTTTTTCACCGGACAATATTGAACCTTCGTCCAGGAAATACAAGTCAGTTGTGATCAGGTTTACCCGGTTCTTTGTCACCCACTCGGTCAACTCTTCCTTGCTAATTTTCTTCACACGGCCGGCGACGTCTTGCGCTTCTTGTAAATCATTGGCAACAGTGTCGGGGTAGGCAATCCGTAAAAATGTCTCATACTTACTAAAGTCCCCTGTACGAATTGCAGCATTCCGCAAATACAACTTCTCCCCGTAATCCCCTACTTCATTCCTATAGTTTTCTAATGTCTTCATAATGTTTTCCATAAAAACACTTCCAAAAAGCGCTTCGTTTTCAATATTGTTCAATGCTTCGTCGATCGGCAAGATATGCGGTTCCTCAAATGGGATTGCTGTCACTCCTGCGGAATCTAAACCAACCAACCAGTCCATCACGTTGTCTACAGTGATCGCCTTCCAAGTAACATTCCTACTGTCCTCCACGTCGGATGGAGCAATCAAAACGTTATAACCTTGAGACTGCAATTTCCTCAATACGCCATGTGTCAGCTTGACAAACTTCATTTTTATTGGTACTTTTAAGTAAATATACAATATTATGTGTTACCATACTTCCACACCCAGCACTAAGCAACTAGTAGACGCTTTCAAAGACAAGAAGGTTCACTACCAGCACGAGGAAATATTCCATGTTACAGGGTTTACCCGCCCATACCTCCCTGTAACGCTGAATGCTAATCCAGAATCTATTGTTCCGGCCAGGTGGAAGCTGATTCCTTTTTGGGTGAAAACCGAAGATGACGCGGCGAAGTATGCAAACACTTTAAATGCCGAATCGGAGTCTATCTTTGAGAAAGCATCATATAAAAACTACATAGGTAAAACCCGGGGCTTGTTGTATGTCAACGGCTTTTATGAACCCCACAAAGTGGCTGGGCAAAAGGACACCGAAAATTACTACATCTATACCCCAACCAAGGAAATTTTCACTATTGGAGTCGTTTACAGCGATTTCAAAGACTATGAAACTAATAACATCTACCCAACATTCTCCGTGATCACTACAAAGGCCAACCCCCTATTGGAAGAAATACACAATGAGAAAAAACGAATGCCTTTGATAATTCCGCCGGATAGCAGGGATGCTTGGCTGTCGGCTTCCAAGAAAGAGGATATACAACAACTGATGATTCCGTATGAGGGTGAACTTAACGCGCACAAGGTATTTCGTGTAACTGGTGCCAAAGGCGATACAAACCGCCCCGACATCCAAGACGCTATTTAATTTTAAAGCTGGCGTTGTAAGATTCAAGCTTTCTCATTATTTCCTGCAGCTCAGCATTTGCTTTTGTTACCCATTCAGCGCGCTGGCGTATTGCGGCCATAGGGTTCATAATCTGAAATTCGTTTCGATTATTTTTACTACGATTTTGCTGGAAAACCACGAACCAATTTTCCATAAATTCGTCAGGTGTGTAATATCTCCTTGTTGGAATATGGTAAATCCACGCACCATTAAGCTTAGCATCACTATAAAGTGATGCTACAGCGCTTGGTACCTCTCTTTTTCTGTCTCTCCAATTAGATTCCATAAAGCAAATTTAAAATTCTTCTTGACATTTTACTAATAATATTAGTAATTTTACCACATGAAACCACTTGAAGTCCACTGCCGAAATCGTGTAATGTTCGTGAAAATGACCATAGATGATAAAGGTATGGGTATGCGTGACTATCACTTGTACGGTAAGAATGGCCTTTCATTCTATGTGTTCAGGAAATCTCAGGGCGAATGGGAATTGGCTTACGGTATTATGCCGGACGACGTTCGCGAAGCTTGCATAGACGCTCTTATTCTCCGATTTGATCACGATTCACCTGAACTTTTCTATTCTAATGGCGAAAGGAATATTGTCCGCATAAGCGCCAAGCTAGGTGGATTATGGCATGTTTATGTCAACAATGTTTATGTAGCATCTATCCAATATGATCAGCATGCTAAGAAGTTTGAATACTTTCTGGAAGCGGAAACACCACTGACCAAAGATCATATCGAAAAATACATAGGAATGATTCAACGTGGCGAAATAAAATGGGTGAAAGAACGATGAAAACTATAATGTTTCGGTGCGTTATTGATGGCTGCATGGAGTATGTGGATATCTCCGAATTGTACGGCGGTACTTCTTTTCAAATTATGATCAACAAGAGATTTATAACTTGCATTTCTTTTCTAAACAGTGAATGGGTTCTGCAAAGCTACAATAACACTTGGTTTACTACCGATGAGCTGACCATCTTTCTTGACCATTTTGATGCTGAGGTGGTCTATGAGGAGGAAATATAAAAAGGCAGGATTTTCTGATATCCTGCCTTTACATTTTACTCTCTTAAGGCAACTATGACAACAAATCAAGTTAAGGTTGTTATCATATTCTTGGATATTTATCTGTATTCCATCTATCAAGATGTTTCAATCTTTCAATATATACTCCCTTCTCATCATCTGAAATGGTGGCATTATTTAATATTATGTTCGAAACATCTTCAAAATTTCTAACAAATTTACCCTGATTAAAACATTCGGAACAAAACGCATAATTATATGTGCTATCATAATTTTTGGAAACAGACACTATAGAATCAAACAGTCTGCCACAAGATTGGCAACAATCTTTCAAATGTCCTTTCTCTCTCAAATTATATTTTTCTAAAAATCTTTTGTGTTCCTCATATAATTCTATTTTACGTTCTTGTTTTCTTAATGAATACAAAGAAGAAAGAAATACAAAAACAAACATACCACCCATAATGTAAAGTGAAGTTGTAATCTCATGGAAATACTTTATATTAATTGAATGTCTATCTTTTGCCCAAGAAAATCTAATTTTGTCAACACTTTTGTTTATTAAGGCTGAATTATATTCAAAATAAATAGGTAATATTAAATCGACCGCGGCTATATAATTCTTACTAGTATCTTTACTTAAATTAATTGTAGCTGTGGAATCTGAAAAAGATACAGGATTATTTATTTTATACCTATTTGAAATAAATTCTGAATATTTAGACAACTTAATCAAGTTATTCGATGCGTCGACCAAACTTTTTTGCTGTTTATCTCCTTCTTTGGTAAGTTCAATAAAATCATTATCCAATTTCTGTTTTTCAGATTGTATTGAAGTTATAACCAAGTACACAGCGACAACGCTTAAAACAAGGTATATCTTATTTGTATTATCTGGAAGCTTTTCAAACCCGAACATAAAATTAATATTTTGGCATTACTCAAATATCCAGATTATTTGTATTATTAACAACTTTTGTTTATTTCCTTCTTAAAAACCAAATAACTCCACATGTAACAATTAGTAGTCCGACAGCTGCCCATATCCAAATAAATCCTTTAGGCTCCGACTGGCTGACCATATCTTTTCCCCTATCCCTAGTTCCCTGCTTTTCCTGAACTTTGTTTTTTGATTTGACATCCATATGCCCTACGTAATTATCACTTCGTTCTACAGCCTTATTTTCATTCGATTTCCCCCTATCTTTTCGGTTTTGATTAAGCTTAGCATTGCCTTTCGCGGCGATTGATCCGTCAGGCTTAACTTCGATTTCATCGGCTGTTATCGATGTATTCTCGTCGATATCGTTTTGAACCTGCTTTTGTTCATTGGACACTATTTTGCTTTCTCCCGTTAGATCAACCTTCACCTGGCCTTTACTTTCTTCATTTACCTCAGTCTTTACATCATGCCCCGATGAACTGGAAGACTTCGTACTTTTACGAAACAATCCGCACCCACTAAGAGTGCAGATTGTCAATATTATTAATAGATTCTTCATCTTTTTTTGTCTTAAAAAACTCACTTAAATCACCGTTCTTCTCAAAATTGTAAAGTTTGAGCATGATAAATTTTGGTGGATATTTGCCCTTAGTTAGTATAAATATGTTTTTGAACACTTTAGAGGTTGGATACAAGAGAGTAAGCATTTGGATGAATATTCTAAATGCTTCCCCAGCAAAATTATCACCTGCAGTATAGCGAAGCATCTCCAACATAAAATAAACAACAACGACGACCCCGATCATCTCTATATTTTTCAATAGAAAATTCTTAAAGTTGAATGTCCCTCGTTTCAAATGATAGATCACTCCAATAACCAGGTTGAACATTAGGGCAATAGACATGAAAATGCCAAACTGCCTATTTTCAGAAAACCACCAGTTGGCTAGATCTAAACAAATAGCTATTGGAGTTAAATGTAGCACCACATCCCAAGCATATTTTATCTTTTCCCAGTATGTCGGCTGCGGCGCGGAAATTAATATCGTCTTCGCGATCAGTTTTTGTATAAGCCCTTTCATATTACTTCCACAAATTAGCATAATATTTAACCTTAGCCCGACGGTCGTCAAGGCCATTTGGGATTGTCTTTGTATTTACAGTGCCCACATTTATTACTCTAGCAACATTTAAAATGCTGGATTCTGTCAAGTCTTTTGCATAATTCCAGATCTTCTTTGCGTCGAACTCTTTGACCGCCGTTGTAAAGTAGTAAGCAGACTCTCCGATCTTGTCAGGATTATCATACAGTTCCTGACCACCATATCGCTTATAATCGAATCCACCAGTACACTGTAAGGCACCTCCACCACGGAACTTCCATCCATCCCCCGGACGAGTATTACCAAGTTCTTTCGCTTTTTTTGGATTACCTAGTCCATAAACACGTTCTGCTAAACCGTAAGGATTTCCAGTTAACCCATATGCTTCATTTATCGTTACTTTGGCTGAATGTCTGATCCCGAATATTTCCATTATTCTTTTCGCGGAATAATTCATATTCTCCCTGACAATTGTAAATCCCCCACTTTCGTGATGAATATTAGCAAAGAAATGGATCACTTGTTCACGAGTTTTTCCAAACTTGGCAGCAAACTTGGTTAGAGTTTCTTTGCCAATTACTCCGTCCTGTCCAGCTCCTACCAATCGCTGCAATTCTTTTATTCTATCTTTTGTTGTCATTTTATATTTTTTAAGATTCCCACAAACGAGATATTAGAATCCCTTTTCTATAAGTCAACCTGAGGGTTCTAAATCCATTAACTTCAGCTCTCCAAGCTTGAACTTGTGTAACAGTATCTATTCCTTGGTCCGAACCAACAAGTATCTCCCCGTTCATCCGGACATCTCCGTCAAAGTAGCCAGCATATCCCTTGCTATACGGTACAGTAGAATTGTAAGTTTGGTCAGCTCCATAAATCGCAGCGTTTACTGAAGGCGTTGAAAAAGTACCGCTAACCCGACTTTGTAATAGGCCAGCTATAGATACAGCTGAACTTATACCAGAAGTGGCAGAAATGGCGCTTATATTACTTCCATTGGAGAAGACTCCTTCTGATGTAACCTCACTATAGCTGTCGTCACCATCCCGATCACGAACCGATAAACCAGGCTTGTTATAACCATTTGTTTGCATGTACCCTACTTCCAGGCCAATTCTTAGTAATGCATTGTTGACCGATGATTCAGCAGCTCTGTTCTTATAGAAACCTATTTCGCCCCCTTGAGCCAGCAGCCTAGGCAAATCGTCGTTAACACCACTGGACAACCGTTTAACAATAAGATTTTCAATGTAGGCCATTTGCGCCAACAATAATCCCGTGGCAATACTTGAAACCTGTGAGCCGAAAGCTTCCCACTTAGTTTGTCCGGGATCGCCGGGCGCTATGTTATTGAATACCCCAGCATCAGGCTTTGCGAAATAGTATTGACCATTATATTGCACTATGTCGGATCGCACAGAAGTGCCGTAGTAGGTTTGCACACTGGTATTGCCATAATCGTCAGTATTGTAGACGCCGCGGTACATTGGTAAACCTCCCTTGTCTCCCTTCTCCCCCGGCTTCCCTTCGCGCACTTTAGTGACGGTCATTTGCTTGGTGTATGTGTTTGTCAAGCTTTCGGCATAGATATTCAAATTGATTATCGCCTGATCCACTGTGATGGATGCCAATTTAACATTGCTATTATCAATTCGCGTTGCGGTACCTCCAGTGACAGTGTTCACATTGTATCTAAATTGGCCTATGCCAGGTGTGGCATTAGCAGCAACGGCAGTCAGCTCACGCGCACCTTTGAAAACCATGATCTTTGTCCGAGCTGTATCAAGTGCAGCTGCTGTGACAGTTCCGTCGAAACTGGCTGGTAAAGCGTGCGTTTCATTATCCAACAAAATTGTTATTGCGTCGATACCGCCTTCTCCCTGTTTGGAGACAACGAAATTCACCTGAGCAACACCAACGTATCCATCTGCTCCAGTGAAATTGACCGTAACACTTCCTTGTGTAGCACTTACAGCAGTTATACTTACCTCGATGCCTGAAAAAGTAGCCGTACAGCCTGAACCAACAACACTGTTAATGGTAATCGCAATGTTGGCACCGCCTTTTTCAAGGAAAACACGAGTTTTCGCCGATGTTAATATAGGATTGCTGCCATCTGCATTGGCAGGGATTACAATTGCTTGCGGAGCAAGGCGGATGGTATAACCATCCTCCAAGCGAGTTATTGTCTTTTGACCTTTTGCTACTAATTTTGCCATTATATTTCCTCCTGTTTAATAGCTCTAGCAATTAATGAAAGGGAGCGAACACAGACAGGCACTGTTGAACTGATTTCAAGCTCGCCATTTGCATTGATTGTCGCAATATCTTCCGGAGCAGGTGTCCACGGAGTAGCAACAGTACCTTTTTCAACTTGCCAGTTGCGATGATAAACCTTGGTGTCCACTGGTGCTTCGGGATTATTCATTACCGAAAATGAGGGCATCCGATTACCAGTTAAGGAGCTTGCAGGACAAACTATTGAAATCCTTCGCCATGTGTTTGCAGTAAGAGGAAAATCCGAAGAAGATCCCAACGTAACAGTAAGCGGTGCTGTAGCCATCACGTCCATAGACAGGACAAAGTCCTGACCTGTTAAATCTTCACTTAAACCGTCCCATGACATGAGGGGATTGTAAGCGGATATGCGAAATTCTCCCGTAGATTTAAGTGTGCCTGTCAACCACCTAACGCCATTTTCAATCCCCTGTGTTAAATTGTATACCGTATTGTTGTTATTGCTCAATGTCACATGTAATTTCGATCCTTTAATGTAATTACGCCCCAACTGTACTAAACCATTAACGCCGTTCCCAAACCATCCTTTAAATAGATCACATTCCATATACCAGCTGTTAAATGGAAAAACAGATATTGGCCTAATGCCTGTAAGTTTATCTATCAATCTTGTTGCAGATGCGCTGGAAGTTGGTATGTAGGAAGTAGCTGCAACGTTCTCTTCCATCTGTAGACCAGAAAAAATAACAGACTTTGTAGTATTACTAGATCGCTTGAGAATACCAACATAAGTATTTGCCCCGTCTCGGGCCACAAAAGAATATTGAATTCGGTAAAGTCCATTTCCTTTTGATTCAACTAGCGCTGTAGAAATTGCAGCGACTGAACCTTGATAGTTAATTAAGAAATCATCGTCAGTGATAGCAGACCCATCGGACAATTTTGCATAGAACGAGAAAACGTATGTTACCCCTGTCGTGAACACATAGTTTCTATATGCGTAAACTGTATCTGAGGCAATATCCATTTTAACCCCTTTCGCCAATAGGGAACCAACATTCCAATTAGTATCTACAGCAGACAATCCAAATGCGCTTCTCGTTCCAAAAGAATTAATACCATTCAGTAAACCTGAATCGGGCAATAAGTTTGTCGAAGCTGGCTCAAATAGATATCCTTTCAATTGGCCATTAGTCGGGTTGTATTCTGGTCGAGGCATATCATTTTCATTTAAAGTTATCCCTCCATTATTAAATGTACTTATACCACTACTGTCCCTTGAAAATGAAAGTATTTCAATCGTCTTCGTATCGCCATTTAAAGCTCTAACTTGTCCGAGTGCTCGAGAGCCAATCGTTAATGCTAAAACAGCTTCATTTTTTACCACAGTCGGCAACCTACCCATTTCATTTGTAAAATTGGATGGTGTATTAGTTCCACCCATAGCTGTTAAATCCGAAAAAAACAAATCCGTATCTAACACTCCGGTAGGTACTTCAATTTCCTTTACGCGATTCTTAACAATCAGCCTTTTCTTAGTACTTTTTACAATTCCTGCCATTATAATAATATTGAGTTAGGGGTTACAGGTTCCTTTATTAAAGTTCCGTTAACCAGCCGTTGTGTGAAATAATCCATATTATCTTGTCCTTTGAGATAAATGTTAAAAAATGCTCCGTTTTGCCATTTTTTGACTGCTTGGTATTCTATCCCATCTGCACCACCTTTTGGCTCAAATTCTTCGGGGAGCTTACCGATCCAAACCAAGACCCAATCATTAGGACTTTGATAAATACTTGCCTGAAAGTCATCAGGAATGCCCAATTCCTCGAAAAGGGCATTCTTGTTATTAGTATTGAAATAAAGTGAATCCATTAGATAGTCATTAAGCGAATTACAAAAGTTGCTTTGGCACTCACGTCAGCAGGTAGGATTGTTATGTTCTTTCCTGTCTTAGTAAACGAAGCATCTAACGCACCATTTCGGTCGAATTTTGACCATTGGTAGCTATAGAGTGTACCAGCAGTATCAATTTCCTCACCACCTCGCCAAACCTCAGCTACTAAACGGATAGAACCCTGTCCGTTCTTGATAATGTCGCCGTCGGGGCTACTTACCTCGATATAGATCGGATCAGACATATCATTTAATGTCTCAACGGCTTGAGCGGTCTGACCCGAAGTAGATGCCCCCGTGCTGTTGTCCTTCGCAAGGCATTTGAATACCTCCAAGTTCAAAACGGCATTGGCAGGCACTGTTAATGTCTTGGTCGCAAATCCAGTGATACCATTGAAATAAGCATCTGCTGAAATTTTACCCCAACCTGCACCAAATGCAGCGTCGTAGTGTGGACATGTGGCAGCTGCACCACTGGCAATGGCCGTAGTAATATTGCTGGTCATGGTTACCACTTTGCTGGTCGTGTTCACAGTATCCACAGTGTAGGTAACTGTACCAAACTTGATCTGTGATCCAGCCTGAACGTTTGTAATACTTGTCAGGGTTACGTTCTTTTGACCTGTTGCAGCAGCAGCTGCTGCTGTAGTTGGTGCGAAAACACCAAGGTCACGAATACCCCAAGTATAACCAACGTTGGCAGTCAACAGCTCCGACGCACGGAAAAGGTCACAGCTTAAAGTCAAAGATTGAATTTGATCGTTTTGAAAAATGGTACCCTGATCAGCGGTGATAATTGCCAATAAACCACTGCCCGAATTTGAAACCGTATTGAACGAAATAACACTACTGAAAGAAGTTTCAAGACCGTTGTTTGGATCGACGAGGATAGCCGAAAATTGGAACTTAACGTTTCCTCCACCAGCGTTCTCATTCTTCTTAACTGTAAGCGCAAACGGTGCTGTTGCTCCGATAACATAGTCGGTACTGTTGGTCATCAGCACATCGTTTTTTCTCCATTGGGCCGATCCCGGTTTTATCCGGCCAGCCACGGCCATACTGTCTCCAGGTACTCCACTAATGAACAGCTGTGGAGTCAATACCAAGAATGGTGAAGCTGCCCAGTTTGGAACATAAGTATTATTGTCCTGTGAATAAATTTGCGTCAAAGGTTGATTAGAACCGATGAACGATTGAAATGAAATTGCATCGTTTTGGTCGATGATCGTGATTTGGCCTTTAGCCTTTACTACTGCCATGATATTTTACTTTAGTTATATGTTTACTGTTACTTCGCATTCAAACACGGCCTTTTTTACGACGTCCGTTTCGTCGATATGCACTTCCTTTTTGTCCTTTCCTTCATGGAAATTCCAAACTTCATCAGCTGAAGGATCTGCACTTTTTCTTGTCCATTGAAAACCGGTTACGGGAATCGTAGAAGTAATATTTTCGCCCCCGAAATACACATTCGCCCGTAGCCAGGTGTCTATATTGCCATTGAAAAAGATATCTCCGTAATCGCTAGTTACAACAACGGTCAATTCTCCCGAGCCGGAATAAAGTTTTACTAGGGTAATTTGGTCGTAAAGGTCTCCTACTCGATATCGAATTGTCAAGCTATCCTCACCAGCCCACATAGGGGAATTGTGCGGAACTTCAAGTTCGAGTGTGTTAAAGCTATTTACGACTTGTATCCATGCGGCACCGTTGTAATATTCCCAGATTCTGTCTTCGGGCTTTCCGGTAAAATTGTGCTCCATTGCAACAAGGGTTGCAAATTCCTTGTCCACCGTTTTGTTGATGTCATTGCCATAGACAAAAACCTGTTCGCCAGTTAGGGTGACAAATTGTGCCTTGGTCCGTTTGGCTAATAGCCTAGCTTGTTCCTCCTGGGTACGTTCTACATTTCCAATCTGAGCGTTATTTTTTGCCTGGCCCCTAACAAGCTTTTCTGCCAATGTGTAATTAATGGTGTCTCCGATCTTTGCTGTAATCTTGCTTGGATTGAAAATCGGATATGACATTTCTGTAACCCGAAGATTCCGGTCAACATTAAGTTTTTCAGACACCACGTGTATAGATGTACCGACTTTGATTTTGCCCACTAGATTCTCCCGACGGACATGCAACTCATCCAAAGCCAGTTCAAAACCTACTGTCGGGTGCGAATGCTTTTCAGCGTATTCAGCCATCGCATCAGCTACTTTGTTTTCCGCTGCAGTGATGTAGGTATCGGGCATAATAATGCCGATCAGCTTATACTTGTCCCCAGCAATTGCTTTAAAGGAAGAATTCGGTACTTTGTTACCGTTTTCCTCTTCGAGTTCGTTTATCCGTATGGTCTTTGTTGAATGATCATAGCTTGCAATCTCGAACCCGTCATATAGAGCCAAATCACCGGAAGTAAATACTATTTTAGCACCTTCAACAATCTGATCATTAAGATCGAAGTCGATAGTGTCGTCCCGGAACACGGTGGGCGCAACAACAGCCGTCAATGTACTTTCGCGAGTAGGGAAAATATCTTCGAAATACTCATCATGGACGATAAGGCCATATAAATCAATATTCTTGTCGATATACTCCCCAGTCATTACAATATTTGTTTGACCCTCACGATAGGAGGCTGGAATATTTTTTGAACCCCCGAAACCGTAAAATCTAGTGGCAAAAGGAATATCGGGCATTGAGATTTCTGTTAACTCATATAAGCCATTTCCTTTCCCCTGGCTGAAAGTCTGCCCTTCGAGAACACTTCCCACTTTTTTAGCCATTTTGATAGTATTGCCATCAAAAGCATATTCCATATCGAACGCTTCGGCAAGGATCGTGATAGCCTGGCGGCAATTAACCTTTTGAAAGTCTATTAATTTTCCATCTGCAACGAATTCAGCTTCATAATCCCATCCGTTGTCGATAACTGCCATGCTATCTACAATAAGCTGTAATATGGTTTGCGGAGTTCCGAAAAAACTAGAATACCTAAATGGCATATCATTAAACCTATACTCAGGAGCTTTGAAATTCGCCTCATAAGAGAATAGGCGTTCGCCAGACTCTGTGCGACTAGGTATATCGTTTCCTTTTATCGAATATTTTCGATTATTATGTAGGATATAGTCATAAGGAAGGAAATCAATTGGCTCGTAGTGATCGAATGAAACATTTATTACGTCATCCCCCATCAAATAGCATTCCCTAACAGCATCATCAACTTTTTCGATACTGATGGTCACTAAAATATCTTCCCCTCTATATATCTTTAAATCTGCCATTATACTATTTGGAAATTATCAACAGGGTAATCATCGGTCAACTGTATTGTGAAGTAGCAGCCAACGGTGTTATTTCCTTTTATTGTGGTAAGATTCTCAAACGATGTCATGTCTGAATACCTTACCTTGAATCGTCTCCCCATTTCGAGAAAGTCGAGATTGAATTCCTTTGCCGTTATTAAAAACTGCTTCAGCGCATTATATTTTTGATAGAATGCTACCCCATTTGCTGCTTCGATGAAAATTGGAAGATTATAAGTTTGACGTTCAAAAACTGGATTCTCATCGGGATCAGTTTCAATACCGTTTTCGTCGCCCCAATTGTACTCGTAGCCTTTCTTTTTTTTCGGTAATTTCAAAAGTTCCGCATACGTCCCTGGTCGAAATGAAATACCATAGGTGGTATAGACATCTACATTGTTGATTTTAGCAAACCCTGTCATTTTATGTATTCTCTTATTTTGGCATTCCCGATTTCTTCTTTAATCACTAAGCATTCTTTTACCTCAATTGTCACAAACGAATTTTCTACTGCCGTTAATTTTAAAACACCTTTTTTTGCGTAAATAGAACTTACTTCAAAACCGTTTATTTCCACTTCTACTTGACCTCCAAGGACCAACAAGAATCTGGGATTTACTATTGAATGTGATCCGTCAAAAAAGATATTTTCTGCCTCCAACTCTTTCCGGTATTTCTCCAAAATTGAAAGAGAAAGAAAATCTTCATCCATCGCGAATTCTACTCCTTTTGGAGTTTTGAGAATTTGGACTAGTTCTTTCACATTGCGTGCTTCTTCAATTCTCATAAGTCCCCAGCCACAAGCCTTATGTGACTTTACTATATTGTATATTTCATTATTCATCATAAACCCATCCCTTCTGACGTTCGTCCTTTGGAGCCACTTAAGTTTTTGTTTATACTTTGAAGCTCGGAAACTGCGTTATCAAGTTTTTTTACAGTTTCACCAGTATTGTTTTTAATTGCATTCAATACGTTTAACTGGTCCATAGCAATCAACAATTGTTTATTCAAGGTTAATCCATTGGATTTACTCTCTTCTAAAGTCAGTTTCTGTAATTCAAACGTGGCCCTGTATAATCCCGTAAGTTGAGAAGCTGTAGCCTCTGTCATTTCTTTTTGAATAGCACCTTTCAACCCTCCACTTGTGGAAGTTCCATCTTTTTCCAAGCCTAATCCTTGATATGCGCTTTCCAACGATTCATTGAAGGTTTTTCCAACACTAGCCAATTTTTCTCGCCATTTATTAAAATCGAACCCTACAGCGCTATTATCATTTCCAGCCATATATTTATCAAGCTGGTTGACCATATCCTCAATAATTGGATTAATCATTTTGATTCTTGCACTATTGACAATGGCGTTTTTGATAAACTTATCGAAGGCTTTATCCATGGATTCTATTCCTTCCTCTCCAGCTTCAAAAGCGCCTAATAATGCATCTGTGATTGATTGTGACAAGCTATTGATATCAGTTTGCAATCGCATTTGACGGACAGATAGTTCGATATCTTCGATCTGTTTAGCTACAGAATCTATTTCCTCGTAATATCCCTTAACCTTCTCCTTGTCAGTTTTCTTTTTGTCTTCTTCGGCTTGAGCCATTTGGTTGAGTACCACTTGACGTTGCTTTAGATTTGCGATAAGTTGATCACTATTTGCGTAATAATTGGTATCACTACCATTCATTTTACTTTGAAGGGTATCATAAGACTTTCCAAGGGCATCGAGTTGACCTTTATAAGCATCAATTTGTTTTTGTAGCTTTTTGTCTTTCGTATTGAACAAGTCAATTGCGGAAGAAAGAAACTTCACACCATTTGCAACTGAACCGAGAACATCACCTTTTGCGATAGAAGCCGCCAAGTTTCCAGCGTGTCCTAAAGTTTCAACCGTTTTACCCAAACCTTCTCGCAAGGATTCTGAACCGATATTTAGGTCGTCAAATATTCCTTTGATATCTCCTACAATATTTAAAGAAGTTTGAAATACGGAATTTGCAGCATCTGCCACATTTTTATTTTGATCGTCATAGGCTAATGTTCCTTTCTTCAATTCTCTAAGGATAGCAATTTGCTGCTTTAATTCTCCTAACAATCCGTGATCAGAAGTAGACAAACGAGCTTTAATACCAATGATTTGATCCAGAGATTCCTGATATTGAACTATAGTAATCTTCCCTTCTTTAAGCATTCTATCCAACCCTGATTTCAGTTCTTTAATTGAAGATTCAGCTTGGGATTTGGTATGATGAAATATTGTTGAGAATATCTCATTCCAATTGTTGTCCTCTTTAAAGTTTGCTAAGGCTAACTCAGACAATTCCTGAACTTGCTGCTTGGCCAAGCGTTGACGTTGATCATCTGTCGCTTTCCCATTTTTGTTTAATGTCGCGTATGCATCCTGATATTTTTTCTCAATGGCAAGTCGTTTTTGATCGTAGGTTTCAGAAAGTTTTAATGATTCTATCATCCTCTTGCTTTCCCTATCGCGTTCTTCCTTATCAAGAGAATCCAATAAAAGACGTAGAGCCTTGGCTCTTTCCTCCTGTGCTTGAGTGAGTTTAACAGTAGATCCTTTAAATTCGCCCGTTCCACCTGACGTCTCAAGAGTAATCAAATCCAGATATTCTTTCTGAAGACGATCTTTATAGCCTTTGAAGGATGCAAGTTGTGTTGAATAGCGTTTATCAGCTTCCGCTTTCGAGGTCTGTTCAGCATAAGTATTATACTCATCAAGCAACTGCTTTTGTACAGCAAGAGACTCGGTTAGACTCTTAGTTTCTTGCCGAGTTGTAGCTTCAGCAACTTCAAAATTTTCCGAACGTTGCAAACCACCTATATCGACACGTAAACCCTTGTTTTTAGGGTCAGCATAGAATTTTCGAACTTCCTCTTTGATCTTAGAGTATTTATCCTTCACCGAGGCAACCTCAGATTCATCGCGCGAAAGTTGGTTACGTGATGCAGTCTCGTTGATCTTATCAATTTCAAGCTGGAGAGAACGTTGGCGTTCGGTTGCTTGGCGAGTTTGTTCAACCAGTTTACCAGCAGATTTAGAAGCTGATTCATCCTTACTCAAGGAGTACTTATCAACGTTTTTCTGAGCTTCAGCGAGCTTTTTACTAAGTGATTTCCATATGTCAGATCCTTTCTGGGAAACTTCTAATGCATCAATTGCTTCTTGAGTATCTGAAACAATTTTATCCCAATATTCCTTGTTTTTCTTGACAGCTTCTTCCTGTTGAGGTGCTTCCGGAGTAGATTCAGGAGCCTTAGGTTGAAATCTTTCCAAGAATTTACTATCATCAGCGCTCAAAGTTCCACCTAAGTCCTTTTGGCGCTGTAGATTCTTTTTCATTTTATCAGTTAGTACAGCGATTTGTTCTGTTCTATATTCGATCCCCCCTACAGTAGCCTTTTCTAACAAGGGGCTATTTTTAGCCCATCCCAAAACTTGTTTTTGTGTTGCAACTAACCCATCTCTTTCTTTTTTCAAATCTGCCAGTTCCTCGTTTAACGATTTACGAGTAGATATATTCATATCTTTTACAAGTTGCTTTTGTGCCTCATTAAATTGGGTGATTTTCTTTTTGTTGATATCTATTACTTGTCCGTATTTGTCAAACTCTGTTATAGCGGTCGGAATAAATGAAGCAATTTTCTGAATAATGTCCCTCAACTCAATATGCTCATCCTTGTTAAGATTGGTTTTAGATTTAAGCTCATCATATCGTTTCAGCAATGGTTTTACAGCTTCTTCATTTTGTTTAGTTTGTTTTTCAAATCTGTAATAACTTTCAACCAATTTATCAGAAGCCATTGCCCCATCAGCCATAGAATCAAGCAAATCAGCAACAAAACCAACCACAGCTACACTCGCTTTACCGATTGCCCCCTGCCCATTTTCTATACTTAATATTAAGTTGTCCCAAGCAATTCCTACTCTTTCACTTTGATTCACAAGCTTTTCAGACGCAGTACTAAACTCGTCATCCATAGACCCACTTGCCTCTTTAACCTGCTTCATAGCGTCAGCTAGAACTTCATATCCCTTAGAAGCCAACGAACCAATAACATCTTTATCCTTTTGGGCAGTAATTCCTACAGCCTCAAGGTTCTTATTAAAATCTGAGGCTGTTTTACCTGTTCTGTTTAATCCGGCAATAAAATCCATTAAAACTCCCGACGCATCTTGTCTGAATCTATTGGACAATTCGGTTTGAGTACCACCGACTAATTTTAAAATTGTATCTACACCTTGACCACTACGTATAGCTTTCTCTAATACACCTAAAGTTCTACCGATTGATGATCCAACAAGTTCAGCTTCTACACCTACGGACTTCGTAGCAGTAGCGTATGCAAGGATCTCTTGACGACCTAGCTTATAAATACCTGTGGACTGGGCAATTCTTGTGGCATTAGCAAGTATCTGTGATTCAGTTGCAGGGAAATTATTACCGAGTTTTACAATTTCGTCGCCAAATGCTCTAATGTTTTGGACACCACCATCAACGAGTTGGAGAAGTCTCGCAATTTGTGAAGCTCCTTCTTCTCCAGATATGTCTGAAGCAGTTTCAAGTTTTGCTAATGCTTCGCTAAATGCTAGAATATTTTGGGAACCTTTAACGCCCAACTGTCCAGCAACAGAGGCATATTCCAAAAGCTTATCAGTTGAAACTGTTTTGAGGGATCTAGACAGATTAATAATAGCATCTGAAAATAATTGCAGAGATACACCTGTTAGACCAGTAGTCTTGCTTACATTTAAAAGCCCATTATTGAAGTCTATTACGGTTTGTTTGTTTTTCTGGAAAAGAAGAAATAATCCAGTTAAAATTGTAATTGCAATTCCAATTGGGGATAATAGAAACTTACCAACAGCTGTTCCGAATTCAATTAAAGTTTCTCCAAGCTCAGCAAATGCACTTCCGCCTCCCTCTGCTAGTTCCTTGATTGATGTCCCAAGTACATTAAGCGCCGAGTCTATATTCGCATACACCGGAGAAATATTGCCAAATGCCTGCCCATAATCCCCTACATTTCGTTGGTGAAGGCCAAGAGTGGCATCAATTTTCTTAATACCTTTGTCCAGGAGTTGAGTCTGCTCGACAAGATCTTTCGACCTGTTTTTTAAATCTTCATACGCAACGCTTGTTTGTAATCCTTGACGTTCTAGTTTAAACATCTCAGCTAATACATCTTTAGCTTCTTTTCTTACATTATTGAGGGCTTTATTTAGCTGATAGTATTCACTATTTTCTTTTTCAAGTTCTTTCCTTCGTTTTTCAGCAGCTTTTGCTGCTTTTTCAGCTTGACGTTCAGCATCTTTCCTAGCCTTCTCAGAATCCTTTGCCGCTTTCGAAGCCTTTTTTTCTTCTTCTGCCGCCTTTTTTAATTCTTCAGCCTTCTGTTTTAATGCTTTTTTTTCCTCAGCTGCTGCTTTTTTAGCCTCTTCTGCCTTTTCCTTTAAAACTTTCTTCTCTTCTTCAGCAATTCGTTTTGCTTCCTCAGATTTTTGTTTTAAAGATTCCTTGGCAATTTTATCGGCATCCTTCTGATCAGCAGCTGCTTTTCTTCTTGCTTCGGCTTCTTCTCGGAGAGTTTTATTGTACTCCTGAATTTCCAACTGACGATTTTTATAACTGATCGACAATTGTTTCTCTTCCTGGATTAATGCTTCGGTTGCACGTTGCTTTTCCGCAAGAGCGGCTTTGTGTTCTTGTTCAATTTGTTGTAGGGCTAAAAGTTCGGATAGTTCTTTCGCACGCTCTTCCCTAGTTTTTCGGATAGATTCTATATTTGCTAATTGAGCATCTCTTAAAGTTCTACTTGCTGAAATTACAAGCTCAGCATCCGCCTTCACAGCAGATAATGCCTTATCAATATTGGTTGAAAGAGATTTTGTTAAGTTCGCATCAAACTTATCCGAAATTTCAGACTGCATTCTCGCTAGATTTGCGAGTTTTTTCCGCAACTCTGAATCATCACCAACAAACTTAAATTTAACCTCAGCCATATAGGTTCAAAGGTACTTCGACACGATTTCTTAATAAATTACAGTACAATGCAAATCAAGTGTTTGCAAAATATTTTATTATCCATTTGGATAAGTTAAAATAAGTTAATATGTTTGTCATGTACAAAAGGAAGTTCTTTGAAAAATAAATAAAGCAAGGTGGCTGAATGAGACGCTGTAAATCGGGTGGAAGCAGGACTACAACAACCCGTAAAGACAGAATTACAAGCGGTAGGCGGAATAGTAGTTCTATGCAGGTAACCAATCCTGTCCTTGCTATAAAATCGAGGTGTGGCGGAATGGTAGACGCAAGGGAAGTAAATTGTGAGTAATTTAAACCATACCCGAAATCTCATACAGGTTCGAATCCTGTCACCTCAACTCCATTGCTGCAATTCCAAGAAATTGCGTGTTCAACTTACAGTTGTGAAACTGAATCGTTGGAACAGGGGAAGTCGTCTAGCGGTAAGGACACCATTGGCACTAGGATTGAAAAATCAATAACCTGTGGCAACATTGGTTCGAATCCAATCTTCTCCACAACTGTAGGTGGTATGCATACTTGTTGGTGGAAGCATATCGTCGGAGAAACCATCAGTATATCTGCTTGAAGGGTATGACAGCCTGGAAAGACAGGCTTTACAAAGTCTTTTCATAAAATAGGTTAATAATTGGTTGTTTAGCCGCGGGTCATCTCCCAAATTTCCTGCGGCTTTTTTAAAAATGTGTATGTAGCAAAGGGGATATGCATCGGTCTCCAAAACCGATAACGTTGGTTCGATTCCAGCCATACATGCTAAATAATTTTAATTTTTTAATATGAGAAAAGTAGGTTTACTATTGGCGCTTTGCGCCTTAATGACGACAACACTAACGTCATGTTGGGAGTTTAATCGAGAACAGACAATAAAGGATGCTCGTGCTATGGGCGAAGCAAAATTTGTTGAATCTGAAAACTCTAAGAAAGTTCTAATTGAAGATGCCAAGGCAAAGAATGAAAGCTCTACGCTACAAGCACAAACCAAAGTCACTATCGCTAAAGCTGAAGCTCAGGCAGAAATTGAACGTGCGAAAGGTGTTGCGGAAGCAAATAGAATTATTGGTGAATCATTAAAGGGCAATAGTGAATATCTAAGGTATCTACAAATAGATGCTATTAGAAATAGCCAGGGTGACAAGATATACATTCCCACTGAGGCGGGCCTCCCAATTTTAGAAGCACGCAATTGACTACAAACAAATCACTTTAACAACCAGGTCTTAAAAACCTGAATTGTTAATGTTGTTCACAAATAAGACTATAAAAAGGCCTATCTATCAAGTTTAGGCCTTTTTAATACTACTTCAAAAAATACAATTATGTTTTTCCATCAAGACGCAACTTTTGAAAATTTATCAATCCACCGCGTAGGCAACAAAATACAGGATGAATTTTACATTTTATCCGATGAACCAATTGATCTATCTTCATCAGAAGATCTACCCCCACTATTGATGCAGTACTTTATGCATCCATTCCTCAAGGTAAAAGAAGTGTATAACCTTTATCATCCTTCTGGAGATGTCCAGTTGAACGAAGTATATTCTTTGACAAAAAAATTGTTTGATAAAGAAATCGACTTCCACCTCTATTCCCAGGATATAGCAAAATTTCTTTACGAATCCAGCTGCCATCCTAAAATAAAAGGAGGAGAGTTGTACATAGTTGAACTTAATAACGTCCAAATCGAAGGTGAAGAACACAATGCTATCGGAATATTTAAATCTGAAAGCAAAGAGCCTTTCATAAAAATAGAGCCGATCAACGGTAACTTCCAGCTTGACTATGATCGAGATGGGATTAATATTGATAAACTGGACAAAGGTGCTATAATTATTAATTGCGAAGCAGAATACGGTTATAAAGTACTTATTACTGATTCCAAAAATATTCACGATGCGGTATTCTGGAAGGATGAATTCTTGAATGTCATAGCGCGAAACGATACCTACCAACAAACTTCCAATATTCTTAGGATAACTAAAGATTTTGTATCTGATAAACTAGACGAAGTGTTTGAAATTGAGCCAGCTGCTAAGGTGGACCTACTAAACAAGAGTATCAAATATTTCAAGGAGAAAGAGACTTTTGATCTCGAAGAATTTAAAGAGGAAATATTTGCCGACGATCAGGCAAGCGAGTTGTTCACAGATTTCAAAGAAAATTTTGAATCTGAATTCGAAACTGATATTCCAGACAGTTTCGAAATTAATGTTGCAGCAACCAAAAAGGCTCAGAATTCGTTCAAAAAAATAATCAAGCTTGACAAAAATTTCAAAGTCGAAGTTACCGGAAAAGCCAATTATATCGAAAAGGGGTATGATGAAGAAAAGGGTATGAATTTCTACAAACTCTATTTTGAAAACGAATCATGAACCAAGTTATCATAGTCGGTAGTAATTTTGGTTTAACAGGCTGCCAACTGATCCAACTTCATGAAGCAAGTGTTGTGTTAAACAAATCCGGGATGGATCTAATAGAAGCCATCGAGGGCCTGCAAAGAGTAGTCCAAAAGAGCATTATTGAAAAACAAGAACTTCAAAGTGTAATAGGCAAGGTCGCTACCGCTTGGGAACCTTGGGATCAATCCCACCAGACAATAAAAGAAAAGAAACCCAAATACATCCGTCAACAGCATAAACTTGCCCAAAGGCATTACAGGAGGAAATAATTATGAATATAGAAGACACTACTAGATTCCAAGCAAAGAAGTTACACGTTGCTTTTTATCGTCTTGTGGACGCATTAGGATTCAGTAAAAACAGGTATGTTGGAGGTATTTTAGTTCGATTGGTATTTGCTATTTGGATGGCGTACTTAATTAAGGTTTGTTTAATTATATTTGAATTATGGAGCAGCAAGATTATTTAAAGGATATAATTCGTTTTGGCCTAGAAAACAATCAAGACGCACTTATTTCCACTTTAAACCAATATATAGAACACAACAAAAATACAAGAAAGATAAATTTTGCACTTCAATTGCAAGCGATATTGAAAGAAAGCAAACGTCTTGAGACTAATTTAAGAATGAACAACCGTATTAATAAGTTAGAGGATGATTTTGTATTAGAAAGGCTTAATTCTGATTACCGTCTATCGAATATTATTCTTGACGATCATGCATTAGGTAAATTAAAATTTTTAATTGATGAACATCGGAAAATCGATCTGCTTTCAGAGTTCAATCTTCCAGTTTCGAATAAGGTCCTGTTGCATGGCCCGTCTGGTTGCGGTAAAACATTAGCATCATATGTAATTGCAGGTGAATTAAATAAACCGATGATCGTTGTTAATCTTGGCTCAATTGTTTCATCTAAACTCGGAGAGACAAGCAAAAATATTTCAAGTATATTCTCTAATGCTGCTCAGGAGGGTTCAATAATTTTCATTGACGAATTCGATTCTATTGGAAAACTACGTGATTACCATCAAGACCATGGAGAAATGAAGCGTGTGGTAAATTCCATAATACAGTTGTTTGACTATCTCCCTCAAAGCAGTATGATTATTTGTGCTACCAATCAAAAAGAGATCTTAGATGGGGCATTGGTCCGAAGGTTTGATTATGTGATACCGTTTGAATTGCCCAACGAGTATCAAATAAAACATCTAATTGAACTAGTATTGAAGGATGATCAATTCATTTTCGACGATGTAGTCGATTTAGAAACGCTAATAAAAGAAGCGGATGGCCTACCATATTCGAATATTCAGAAAACTTTGATGACAACGTTAAAACAAAGCATACTTGAATCTCCTCCTAAAGATGGACACAAGGCTGTTATTAATTCTGATAGATGGAAGGTTTTATTAAGGCTTGAAAAGTATAATCTGGGTATTTTTAGATAGAATTTGAGTTATGAGATTCAGAGCAGAAATTAAAATTAATAGTACTGAACTTAATGCCGAAAGTCTGGAATTTGCAAAACAAGAATGCATTGACTTAATTATTATAGAGGTAAAGAAAAAATATCCTGCTTTGAAAGAGGATGATATAAGGGATCGAGTAAAGAATGGGATTAAATTTGACGTTTACGATACGGCCAGCTCATTGATAAGCATTCATGACCAAATAAATGCTCGTGCGTCTCTTGAAAGTGATCCTATGTGCTATGTAATGGCTGAATTTATAGTAGAAGACCAACATTTGAATAATTAAAAATTAATACACCAGTTGATATGACCAAAGCAGGTAAAGCAATCTATCTCGATCCTTCAAAAAAAGCGTCTGTTACCTTTCTAAAAATCCCTCGGAAGCTCAAAAAGAAAATGAAGAAGGATGGTCGGTGGGGCATGCCAATTATTAAATTAAATGGTAAAGTTCTGAAGGTTTATGAAATTCCTGATGGCAAAATACCAAATGATACGTCTGAAATCCTTATTGAGAAATTAGAGGAGTATTGGAAAGGATTGGTTGAAGTTCCAGATTATTATGATGAGAACTTTTTAAAACGATATAAAAAACAGGAAGCTAGAGAATAGCTTAGTTGTTCTCAGGAAATCGGAGTGGGCGAATGCCATGCCCTGCACCTGATCGGTCGATACAACGAAAGGCATTTGCAAGTTAAACCCTTGCCCTGTTCTTATAATCCCCCAGCATCGTGTGATGTTTGGGGGATTTTTGGTTATTCATTTTAGCTTAAACTACCAAAGAAAACTTACCTTTCCTCTTTGTATTCTTTCAAGAATACAAAATGCTGATCTAGCAAAAGTTCTTGAGCTAACATTTCCAATCCGATGGAAACATTGAAATCCGCATTTGTAGTGACAATCTTTGTAAATTCCTCATTAGCCTCTAAGCGGATAATTGAACTTACTGAAATTAGCATTGTTGGAGGATAAAGTGGCTTTTCAGACACATAAAAAAAATTCGCCATAATTATTTAATAGATTAATTATCCAATATAGTGTATTTACTGGGTACTTCATAATATTAAGTAATATTTCCACCATCTGAGTTTGTATTCAATCTTTTCCTTAAGTTTGTGTTAACATACACACATTATGAAAAGGATATTTATATTATTTGCTGCTATGTTTGCAGTTTATTACAGTTTCGCACAAGTAGTAAAGATCACTCCAAACAACTTTGTTGATGAGAATGATAATACAAAAAACTATGTTATAATAGAAGCTCCTGGTAAGTCGAAAGAGCAATTATATTCTAACGTTTTGACTTTCGTAAGGAAATATTATAACAATCCAAAGTACGTTACAACAGCTACTGAAAATCAGCAAATCGTTGTTGATGCATTAGCAAATGAAGCGGTAAAAACTACTATAGTTTTAGCAGGAAATAACCTTTGGGACCTAGAATACAAAGCAGTAATGGAATTTAAAGACGGACGTATCAAATTGGAACCCATGTTTAAATTTCTAAACAATGGTGAGGGAACCAATATTTCATTAATCGGGAAAAAGGTTTTAGGATCTGCCTATGGATTATTTAATGATAAGGGTAAAGCTCTGAAAGACAAGCCTATCATCCTTATCGATGAATTTATGAATTCTTATATCCAAAAAATAAAAGAAGCAGCAAACTCAAATGCAGATAATTGGTAAAATGTAAGCCCTCTTTTGAGGGCTTACTCATATCATTTTTTTTATCATATATAAAACCTCATAATTTTTGACCTGAGCGGGGATTACTGTCAAAACTTTCCATCCAAGCGATTGGGCCAAATTTGATTTTTCATAATCTCTCATTATTCCCTTACCAGAACTATGGCCACTATGTCCTTTGGCCCAAACACCTCCATTGACTTCAATAGCAATCTTCCATTTAGGCAAAGCGTAATCGAATCGATAAAGCCTATCCGTTGAGAAAAAGAATTCCGGCCAAACATCACATTGAATTTCATTCTCCAGGAACTGAATGAAGGGATCTCGGTATTTCTCTTTGTTTTTAAGATTACGAGAGTCGTCGATCCAACCGGTTTTAATAATTTTAGATCGTTTTACTTTGATCTTACTTGCGGTTTTAGCTTCAAAAGAATTAGGAGGATAGTACCTATCTCCCACTTTTATATATCCGCGTTCCTGAAGATCTTTTATGATCGACATGCCTTGACCCGGTCTACCCCACTTCCCCATGCTTATACACCTAATCCTTCATCTAATCTCCTACCTATATCCCAAAGGGACATTGTTTCATGTTTAGGCACACTTCCTGCCTCGTTTGAACTATCAGGCGATTTTATATCTGGGCCAATGGAATTATACATGATAAGATTCCTCCAAGTTACACCCCATTTGATGTCTCTTTCTGTGCCTCCATAATATTTCCAAGTATTAGAAATTAGTTCGTAGGCTGTTCCTCGCCCAGCATAGTGTTCTCCAGTTCTTGGAGGCTTATCAACGAGCCGGAAATGACGAAAAAAGTTTGCATGTCTAACCTCCGGTAGACTTGGGTAACGGCCTCTTGCATTTCAGGGATTGAAAAGTGGAAATTAAGCGCATCATAAAGCCATTTAGGTGGCATGTCAGCGTTATTGTGAAGGCCATGAGCGAGAAATTCTACAAATAATGGAATATTGTTCTCCATCATCTTATAAATTTCTACATCAGATATTGATTCCGCTGCTCTGAGATTTTTTATTACACCGAGAAGTCTTATTACAGTACCTGGAAATAATTCTGACAAATAAATTTTCTTCGTTTTATAACGAGGAATTAGAAAAAAATAAGCTAGAAGCTTTTTCCACCAGTGTTTGTACTGGTTTCTAATTTTTACTGATTTTAAAAGAATCTTCTGGTCCGTTAAGGATTGGACTATCTCTTGTTTTACGTCTGTATTCATTTGGGTTAGGATTAAGAAAGCCCTACTAACTGCCTAACCTCCAGCTTTCGGGCTTGTATTTTAATTCGATTATCCTTCTGGAAGGGTTGCGTCAATAAACTTGTATCCCCAAGGAGAAACTGGTTTACCAGTAGCATCTTTCGGAGTAGTAGTTTTACCATTGAAACTCATTGCAAGAAATCCCGCACGTCCAAGGTTATTTTTAAAACCTGATGTAATAGCTGCCGCAGGAGCAACCCATTGCATTTGTTTACCCTGGAAAGGTTTTGATGTGATACGAGACGCTAGATAATGAACTTTACGATCAAGTGCATTAAATTCGGTTGCATCAGTAGTCACCTTGCCAAGGAACAATAAGTTAGCTTGGTCAATTTTCATTTCTAAAGACGCTCCCGAAAATGATGCAGGTTCTTCGTCACCAGGTAAAACAAAACGAATACCTGATACATCCTCAACTCGTACATCTACTGTAGCGAGATCTGGAATATTTAAGGTGATACCACCGTCTTCAATGTCAGTAATTTTAATCCAACCAGTAGTTGGCATAGCGCCATTCGCTCCCATTGGAGCAAACTCTACACTTTCGACTCCTGTAACTGCTGCCATATTATTTTAATTTTTGGCCAATGGCCGTTAAATACTTTTTTAATTATCTCTACGTAAAAAGAAATATTTGATTACTATATTGTAGTACCAATTTTTGCCGTCTGGGATAACCTCTCCGGGAGAAATTATCTCAAGAAAGAAATCAAACCCTCTGTATCCATCGAGAATCTCCAAAACAGATCGTCCAATGGTTTCCATTCTGATTGTATTAGGTTGAGTGTTATCCAAAGTATTTGGAGTACCTGCTGTTACGCCAGGAAGATTGGGAACATGGATATTCACATTCAAAATGTTTTCTGTGATCTGATTTGCCCCAGCAACAATGCTATTAAGGACTATATCTTCCGTCTTAGAATTCAATAGTCTATTAAGCAAATAAAAGCCGCCAGTCAAATTATTTTCACTTTTAACATCTGATTGCTCTAAAACATGTTTAACGTCCTCAATCGAGCCTATTGCTGTTTTAAGATATTTTCCCATTACACTATTGTTCCTATTTCGTCAAACGCTTCCTTCAAAATGGTATCAAGATTTAGCGATGTTCCAAGAAGCACGTCAAAACCTCTACTCTGCACCCAACTTGCGTACTCCATACCTGACACAAGGACAATTCCCCATCCTATTGACGCCCGCAATTCGGCCAGAGCAAGGGATAGTCCCTCTTTCAAGCCGGTTCTCTTATCAGTCCCTTTATCCGACTCTCTAAAATCCTTGTAGACTACTTTGCCATCTTTGTAAATGATGAATCCTGTAGAGCTATTGAGATTTCCAGTGTGGTCTTCATAGGGTTTTGACTCCATCTTCTTCCGAACTTTCTCAATCGCAACGTTTAACACTTTAGAAAGATGCCTCAAAGCTTCAGCGTCGATTTCCTTTTGGATTTCGGCGCTTAGCTTATTCATGTCAGTCACTATCTGAAAACTTATCTTCATCACAATCTTCCTATACTATGCAATTGACCGATATGAAACTCCATTAATTCCTGCTGGGATATAAACTGATAACCAGATCTATCAAATGCGTCGATTAATGTTGCGGTTGGTATCGGAGTGATTCCTTCAGGAAAAGCAATATCATACTGAAATAATATTTTACTCCCGTCTTGACCAATAAAATACCTACCTCCATAACTGGGTTTGAAACGACACTCAATCTCAATAGAATTTCCATTAAGATCAACATACCTCAAAGTATCAGGATATTGTTCAAAATCTACCATAGGTCAGATGTGCTTTCAATCACTGGTTCATCGTCTAATTCGTCGGGAACGCCCCATCTTTTTAGAAGAATAGAGCGCAGCTTTAGCCAATCATCGACATCATTTTGGGTCACTTGAAAATCAAGTTCCTTGATACTTTTACGATTGGTACAAATCCAAAAAAGAAGCCCTGCAAGAGCTAAATCCATCTTCATACTATTTCCCTCGGTAGTAGGATCAAATTCGTTTTCAGGATTTAATCCTGCTTTTATAAGCTGAGTTGATAATACTCCGTCCGGGACCTTTTGACCGAACTCAAATTGCAGGGTTTCTTTGTTATTCATGATCAGTATTTCTCTATACTTTTTGTACCAATTCTTTGGAAATTAGATTAGCTAAACGATCCTCTTCGAAGTCAGAGACATCTGTTCCGATATCGTAGATTGTTCCATCATCTTTTTTGGTATTACCACGAAAAGGGCTAATTACTACGAATCTTGGACCGCCTTTATCAACTTTAGCTTTCGACCCTTTTTTCGCAAGATCTTCCGTAAGCCTCTTTTTTTCCTGTTCCAAAGCGAGAATAATCTCATCCTTCTTTGCAAGATCTTCCGTAAGCGCCAAATTTTTTGTTTCCAATTCGCTCTTCTCGGATTCCATGGCTTGAATTTTAGCTTCCAATTCGACATTTTGATTACCTCCTGCTTCAGGAGGAACTACAGGGGATTGAACCCCTGTAGTCTCTGATTTTTTGTTATTATCCACCTGGTAAAATTGTTTTAAGAATGAAAATTGATTTCGCATTATTCAAAACAGGAGAACAGTATGCTGTTCCTTTGGTCACCACAGTGATTGGATCTTCCACCCCCCAAGTTTTGATTAATACGATACCCGATTTTGTTTTGGTAGCAACTCCAGCCTGTACATACTCATCCGCAGACGTAGTATGTTGTGTATTTCCTAGTTGTTCAGTAACAGAGAATGTGACATTGCCTTCTTCCCAACCCGTAACAACCGTTTGCTCACCGCTCTTTGACTCTTGGACCATTTCTGATTTCCAGATCTTGAAAATTGGCAGACCTTTAGAACGTAATGCTCTATTGATCTCTTCGAGGCCAGGCTCTTGCTGCAGTCCCAATGCATTAGCAACATACGTTGCAGTAAACTTCTGAACACCTGCATTCTGAGCAACGTTATCAACGGTAGCTTCCTCACACCACATGAACTGTGGTGCCGGAAGGTTAGCCAGCTTGAACATCTTCTTGACTTTTTTAATGTCGCCGATAATGTCTGCCGTTGGGTCTGTCCAATTTTTTGTTGCATTTACGTTATTTGTTGTAGGAATAGCGAAATCTACGTCGGTAGTTGTTTGGATACCCTGCTCGTTATTAACCTGGGTAAGTTTATATTTACCAGTAGAGGCAATACGTTTAGCTAACCATTCATTACGAGCTTCAATACCATTTCTAGCAAACACCTGGTCTTCGTAATGCCAATCAAGTATTCGTTTCATTGCTTCACGCTTAGTCGGCCCCTCTGGTAATAATCGAACGGAATTTTCTAACTCGCGAAGCGTATTAAAATCCGTTTCCACTTTATCCCGAGCGATTTCCAACTTAGGCATATCACCTTCAATTTTGGTTGGAAGATTACGCCCGAATCTAGGTGCAGAATTATTGAAATCAACAACCACCGCCATTACTTTGGCGCCAAATTGTGCTTCAATAGCTGACCATTTGAGGGTTGGTTGATATTGCAAAGGGAAAGCAGCTTCATATTGAAGTGTTTCGAATGGATGAGTCTGAATATATGCTTGGGCATCTGCTCTGCGAAACTCAGGTACTAGTTCTTGTACTCTTATCATTTTGTATGATTATCAATTAATTAAACAAAAGTGATTCTAGGTAAAGCGACCTTCAGCTGTTCTACAATCGCTTGTAATGCCGCAGGCAATGCTTTTATCCGTACTGTACCACTAATTACTACTCCATTTGCATAGGTATTCCCGTCAGATACTTCCGAATCACGGTGTGTTAAACCTAGCGGTTTGATGGCCCCATCAACAGCAATTAATACCTTACCGATTCCAGTCGCAGGATCACGGCCGACCATTGAACCTTCAGGCACGAAGCCATCAGGATAATCCGCCTTCACTACGTCAAGGGTCATCCCACCCGGAAGAGTATCAATTACGTTCTCGAAAACAACTTTGTTGAATCCTTGGGTACCTGATCTTTTTACTCCTTGTAATCCCATTTAATAGATTATTGTGCGCCTGCTTTGGCCTTAGCTTCTGCTTCGCGCTGTTGAACTAATAATTTCATTGAAGGCGACAACTCATCATCCTTCAGTTTGCCACCGCCAGCGCTTTTGCCGGGGAAATCATTGCCAAGACCAGCATCGCTAGAAGCCTGAATCTCCTCTGCAACATCCTGTTCGATAGTCGCTAGATAATTATTGAAATCATCATCGCTTTCTAGCTTGAGAATTTCAAAATCACGAAGAGTCCGAGTTTTAAATCGTTCAGGAGCTTTTTCTAACTTGGCTTCAAGTTGTTGGCGTCTTGTTTGGATAAGAGAGCCGTGCTGGATTGTTGCGAGAGAATTTGTAAGACCCTCAATGATTTTATTTTGCCCTTCTACGTGAGCCTTAAACCAAGCAGGCATTTCATCTCCACCCTTTCCTGCACCTTTAGCAGCTTCTTCCGCTGCTGCTTTTTCTTCCGATTCTTTTTTTGCTTTGGCCGCTTCATCCTCTTCCCCAGCAGTTTTGTTTTCCGCATTGCGTTTAACATCATCCAGCGAAGCCAATTCTTTGAAACTAACAAGTTGGTCTAATTTGTCTACCTCACCGTCTATTTCGTCTTCGCTAGTTACAATTGCATCTAGCTTGTCCGCAAATCCGTTGATTCTGACGTTTGAAAGATTAGAAGCACCCACCGCGGTTGCTTTTGCTTTCAATTTTGCGATAATCTTTGCTTTAAGTGACATAATTTAATTGTGATTGTGAGTCAAGTCCGAGTAGCTATTTCGTGCTTGCCTCGTATAGTACATATTACCACAAAAATATACCAACTTATCCATTTGGATATGTGCAAAGATATTGCAAATCATGCATTTGCATTATGCTGCGGTTATTTGTATCTTAGGATTTAGCCAAATGAATTAACTATGACAGATTTTTGTAAACAGTTTTTTGGGAAAAGTCTTTTAGATTTAACTTTTGAGGATGTTGAATTATTCTTTCAGGAAGAAAGAGAAGAATCAAACATATTAGAATTTAAAAGTGGTCAACATAATGCTCAGGAATTTGATGGAAATTTGAATAAAAAAATAATTCGAGCAATAGCATCTTTCCTCAATTCAGAAGGAGGATTACTTATTTGGGGGTCTCCTCGTGAGGTAGAAAAAGAAAAAGGAAACAAGAAAGTAAAAGTTGCAGTTGGCCCTTTGCAACCAAATCACGTCTTCAATGAAAAGGACCAATTAATAAATAAAATCACTCGATCTATCTCTTACATGCCTACTGGAATAAGAATGGCAACATTGGAGTTAGGCGGTCAGTATATTTACGTATTTGAGGTTGAAGAAAGTCAATCAAAACCTCATCAATATGCAGATCAATATCCAATCAGAATCGATGGTCAGACTTTGCCAGCGCCGCATTACCTAGTAGATTCAATGTTTAAAATGGTAAAAGTACCTGAGCTAGATGGTCGAATAAAATTTCACAATATAGAATTCTCGGCCGGCAACTATGTTAAAATAGGAATATCGGTTGTAATATATAATAAAACTGCTATTATTAACGAGAAAAATTTATCGTTTCAGCTCGTAGTGTCTCCTGGAATAATTTTATCAAACTCGAAATCAGCCTACTATAGTAAAACGCATAGTGTATTGCATTATGGAAGACCATATTTAGAAGAACATACCATATATATATCAAAAGGAATGTTTGCTAAAAAGCCTGATTCATTAGATGTAATCTTATCGTTTGGAGGAGAACTTGGCCAAGCATTAACCAGTAAATATAAAATCAATCCAAGGGATTTTAGAACTGGAATATTTGATTTCAAAAAGTACATTATTTACAGTGTAGAAAATGAGAACTTCAAGGATACAACAGAAGCTATAGGAATAACTCACGAAGAAAGTGTTAATATTTTCATGAAAATGAAGTCCGAACGTAATTAAATCCAAACCTGCAACATAGAAGTAACTTTCATGCCATACCATTTTAGGAAAAAGCATCCATTCAATTTAGATACTTCATTTGAGTCTTTTAGATGGAAGCTATTTCCGTAAATATCGTAAACCATACCTTGGTGATATAGGAACAAGTACCAAACTCCCTTTTTATGATTTGTGCATCTCATAATGCATGGATAGGGAGTTTCCGGATCGAACTTAACGAACCTTGGATTAGTATTAAATCCAAGCTTGCGTAATACTTGGACATAAGTCTGTCCGGACCAATGCTGTCTCTTTACCGCCTTCACGGCTTTATCAGATTCCTCGAAATCCAAACCAGTCAATGAAGTAATGACGGATTGATTGTGCAATCCGCCACCATAAAAAACAACTTCTATCTCATATTTATCCATGGTTAAGCTACTTCAGTTTCCGCTTTACTCGCTAAAGCTTCCTTCTCTTCCTCTTCGATCAATTTCATTTCTTCCTCTACATTTTTTGTATATGGAGAACGGCCGACACCTGATCTCTGCGAAAGTAATTTTGCACCTCCAGTTGCCTTTTGAAGTAATGATAATGTTTCCGAATCGTCATTTATTCTGAATATTGGCACTTCATAGGTAATCTCCAACGTCTGCGCTGCTTGAACGAGAGTCGTATCTATCGCAGCAGCAAATGCCTTAGCAAGATTAATATCCCGTTGTATACCTTGTCCGAAATCTCCATCTAGCTCGTCACGAGCGGCGAGATGGGCATCAATAAAGATTCGGTCGTATGCAACACCGGATGTTGCGCCTAACCCCTTTAGATCCTCCATTGACATCTGGGGCGTTTGCGTACAGGTGTAGATAAACTTAACCAGCGTATCAATTTCAAGTTTAACAGCTTCCGTAGCTTGGTCCCAAGTAACATATTTAGCATCACCATTATCGCCTGTGATCTGCAGTGATTTCCCTTGCTCACCTTTCTCTAGGACCTTTGCCCCTACTTTACCCATCATAACAAACACAGGAGAAGCATGATAATCGTTCGTATCGCCAAAGTTCGACAACAGAGTTTCCAAGCGAGCAATCGATTTTTGAACTTTTGCCCAAGGCGGCTCCGGCTTGAAGTAATACACTACAGGGATTTTTCCATAAGAATGAGGAGTGACAGATTCGACAATCCAGCCGTCGCTTGTTCCACCTGCCTCACCAGATCTTACTTGACGAAATTTATATATAGCGGTGTCCGCATAGATATCTATCCGTTTATCCTTTTCGTTGGCAAGCTGAGCCAATTGCGCACCATCAGTAATCCCAGATAACTCCAATAAACTCCTTCTAGATTCATAAGCCACGCCAAAGTAAAGCAGGTTTCCATAGTCATCGAATACTGGAAGTAGCTTATAACCCAATTGCGGAGAAACAATCTTACAACGCATTCGGAAGTTTCCTTTCGCTCCTGGAATTGAAGTCCAGTAAATGGGATCGACTGGTTCGGAGTACCAAATTTTTGCAACTTGAAGTTCACTGAGCATCCTAGTAGCAACCTCCTTCTCTAAAAAATCAAGCTTATTATCGGTCCTGTGCTTTTTAACCACCTCAAAAAGCCTTTTCTGGCCATCATCAATAGGATTGGCTATTAACTGAATATTGCCGACGTTCATGAAAGAAACACGACGCTTCACAATTAGTTCCTGAAGAGGCAGGCCGATGCGGTTTACTTCAATCTGTTCCGTAGTGTATTGTTTCTGCCCTTTAGAGTCTAAAAGAGGCTGGCCATCGACACCTTTGACGACTTTTCTAACCTTTTTCTTAGGTCTAAGAGTTTCGCTAAAAATAGCGTGTTGTGAGACGTCAAATTCTTGCGCAGATGTTGAATAAGATGGTGCAAGAGCTGCTCCTACTGCATCAACTAAAGCAGGTAGCACTTCCGGTTGAAATACTACTGTTTTCGCTGCTTGGTTCTGTACCTGTTTTGCCATGTTATTAATTTTTAAAATAAATCGAATACTTCGTCATCTGTCTCTTCCTCTACCGATACGAGATCAAAGTATTTCCTCATCAATATTAAATCACGCCAATCTGGCGATCTGCCAATCTCTGCCTTCACCTCTTTCTTCGGAAGTATTCTAAGTTTGTTTTCATCATCAGATTTATACGTTTTTAACCAGGAGAACTCCTCCTGTATCTCTTGCTGCTCTGACTCCGATTCAATACATTTAAGTAGTATTTTATGTCCGGCAATGTCGTCAGCTAGCAAATAAGCACACTGTGTCTGGAGGTTCTGATAATTCTCTTTTTGCGGAAGATCATCGCGGCTATCGCCGTAGAATCTATTTTCGTTTTCTTTAGCTTCATCAGTGATAATAGCCGAAGCATTATTTACAAAGCCAAGGATACCGCACGCGTCAACAACACCACCACCTACTCCATCTTCATCGGCAATACAATGGTGAGCAGGAATACTCCATTTTGCTCTCATTGCTTTGATACATGCTTGTATATCCAAAGTGGAAGATTTACCAAATGAATGGACCTCCATTAAGATCCAACCCCACCAAACGCCAATACGGGCCTTATCAGAACCGAACCGCGCAATATCGGCTGTTATATACCATTTCGGTTTATCAAGTAAATTCTGATAGGCAGTCCAGATATGGGTATTAGTGAACATAGCTATGATGTCATCATATTTGCACATTGCATTTGGATCGTCATCATATTCCCAATTCCCGTTAAGCAATCGCTCTTTCTTTGCTTTGTCTTTGGTGCGTCGAAGCCTCTCAACATATCCGTTATCGATATGAGGATTATCTTGAACAAAGGCAGCTAAGTACTTCATTATTGAAGGAAGAGTGCCTTTTTTATTGGGAAGATAGAATGTAGTATACATCCAGTTCTTCTTTGGGTTGCAGGTAATAAACAGTTTACCTATCAATCCATATTTCTCATTGTATTGACGGCCTATCCGAGTTTTAAGGACGTCATAGGCTCCAAAGTCAATCTCACCGCCCTCTTCTATCCAGCCGCCAGTATATTCGGTTGAACCAAAACGTTCGTATACTGGATCTCGGGGAAGGTACTTCAGCTCCAATAAATCGATACGACTACCGTTCTTGAATTGAATAAAATTCTTTTGGCCATTGTATTTAAAATCAACACCGTTGCGGAGGCCATAGGCCATGGCAACTTTAAAAAATGTGATCAGTGTAGATTCGGTGATACGTTTTAGCTCTTCCCGGCCGATAAACCATCGTGTGCCAGGATAATTCCAACATTGAAACATCAACCAACAACATCCAGTCCATGACTTCGCACCACCAGCGGCACCACCGTATAGAAACTCTTCCGTTTCGTTATCTGTTAAGATTTTGAGGGCCTCTTCCTGCTTTTCATGTCGGCCTTTGGGAGTTTCGACTATAAAGTCAAATATCCCTCGTTTGAAGGATATTCCTTGAAGTTGTCTAACATCAAGATTGGACAATATAGCATCGACTTCGTTCATCTATTGAGATTTCCTTGCGTTCATTAATTCACGGATAGTATCATCACTCAGCGAATCCGGATCGATCTTATTCTTGTCATCTACAACAAGCGTCTCCGAGTACATACCATTGACTCGGGCAAGCTTATCAAGCATTCCATCAACAGGATACATTTCGACTTTAGGTCCAAACTCTTTCCATTCAAAAGATTTGATCTTACCTCCTTCTTTGTCCCTAGCAAGCTTCACAAGATCAATTTCTACTGACTCATAGGTTTCTACCTCACTATCTTCAAATGTGGCAAATGGATCTAATTCCAAATCAATCTCAGCACGAAGAATAGCGTCTTCCAGTGGCAGAATATTTGCTTCGATATACTTATCACGCAGGTCATCGGTTAAGCCCTTACGATCAAGATACATGGCGTGTCTTGTAATTTCGAGTTGCTTTCTTTCAATTAACAGACGCAGAGATTTCGGGACAAACTTCGTTCGTTCTCGCTGAACGATCTTCATGTAATCGTTAATGTTCGATCCGGCGATGTCCTTCATCATCTTCATCACCTGGTCCGAGTCCATCCTAGATTCTTTCAATCGCGCGTTGATTAGGCTTGAAATCTCAACATTTTTCAACAAACGCTGACCTTGGGAGTAAGCTGTCTTTTCAGAATAACCAGCTGTTTTAGCAGCCCTAGTTGCATTGAAATGAATTAGGTAATCATCCACAAACAACTGTTGCTTAGCTGTTAATGTGTTTTTAGATTCATCACTCATGCACTTCTCCTTTCCACTATCTCATCAACTATATGTTTAAACACCTTATCAACTTCATAGAGTTCTCTAGCAACACGAATACGGTAAGATGATTGCTGATGACGTCTCAAACCAAGCTTTTCCTGGATGATCTGGGCAACGCCATATTCTGATTTTTCGGCAAGAAGGATTGCTTTTGGAGAGAATAAAAGAAGGATCGCAGCGGTGAAAACTAATTCAGAATTCGATTTTCGGGGTTTTGGCTGAACCTCGTCAAAAATACTATCGACCATTGAAATGTCGAGGGATTTAGGTTCTAATGCCTTCCGGTATCCCTCAACATCTATTTCGGGGTTATTCTTCAACACTAATTTCAAAACCATTTTATCCATGGTAACAAAACTAGAAACTTATTTTGACTTATCCAAATGGATAAGTTTTAGAAAATCAAAAAGGACCATCATCTGGAAATCCCGGATTATCCCATTTTACGAACTTCGACATGTCGTTGCTTGGTAATTGAGCTTGCATGTTGACAAATGAGAAATCGGTTATAATCTCCTTTTTTGGAGAAAAATCATCATTTAGTTCTGTGAAATTAGTTGTTCGGCCTACGAAACCCATTTCACAAGTTGTTACTGATCCATTCCTGTTTTTAGCAATAATTAATTCCGCAATTCCGGCAGTAGGCCTCCCTTCTTCGTCTTCAGTAATTCCATAATATTCCGGTCGATACAAAAATCCAACGATATCTGCATCCTGTTCAATGGAACCGGATTCGCGCAAGTCTGACAGCATCGGACGTTTGCTGTTGCCCGGTCTAGATTCGACTGCGCGGCTCAATTGAGACAAGGCAATTACAGGAATTCCAAGTTCTTTTGCCAAAATCTTCAACCCCCTAGATATTGTGCTTACTTCATCAATTCTCGATTTCCCAGGTACTGTAATCAATTGCAAATAATCGATCACAATCAACTTGATATCATGTAATCGCTTCATTCGTTTAGCTTTAGACATTAACTCGACCAAGGTCAATCCAGGGGTGTCATCCCAATGAATCGGGAGACTCGCTAGTTTATCCTTTTCGGATCTCATTAAAGCTAGATCTTCCGGATTTAAATTTAATTTTTTGATTTTTGCTAAATCGATGCCAGTTTCAAATGAAACCATTCGGTCAATTAACTGTTCCTTGGCCATTTCCAGCGAGAAAATTGCAACAGGATTTCCTTCTTTTGCTGCATTTGCGGCTAACCTTAAAACGAATGCAGTTTTACCCATTGCGGGCCGAGCAGCGATAATTATTAAATCTGAATTCTGCCAACCTCCAGTAGCTTCGTTTACATTCGTGAATCCTGTTGGAATCCCAGTAACGTCCTGTATACCAAGAGCTAGTTTACGTTCCAATTCCGCGTAATAGCTGTTGATCGCATCTTCTTGTCTTATTTCTTTTTTCGTGGTGACATGGTTGACAAGTTCATCTCGCTTAGTTTCGTAGCTGGAAAGTATATCAAAAATATCCTTCGTTTCATCATAGCATTTATCAATCGTGTCATGAGAAACTTTGATCAACTCCCGCTGCATGAACTTCTGAGCGATGATTCTAGCATGGTATTCCATGTTTACCGAGGAAACAACACGATCCGTTAATCCAGTGAGAAAATACATCCCGCCAATCTTCTCAAAATTCCCATCCTTACGAAGCTTTGCCATGACCGTCATTAAGTCCAATGGATCGCCAGATATAGAAATATCCTGGCATGCTTTGAAAATGATCTGGTGGGATTCACGATAGAACATTTCAGGTCGCAAAACATCAGCAATGAAAACGAATGCATTGTTTTCACTCAAACAAGCACCCAAAATGGCTTCTTCCAAATCTATTGCCTGTGGGGGCAACTTCCCTATCCCTTCTCTGACTTTCATTTCAATCCGTGTTTTTGTTTTTGATGTTCTGTGAATTTTGTGGTGTCTCTCCACCCGTTATTTAACCAAAGCCATTTTCCTGAATTATCTGGAGGATTAGCTGAATCCGTTAGTACGGCATTGGAATGGACTAAATGTGATCCAGTACCAACATTTGGATATTTCTTCGCGTACCAAGAAAAAAAGTGCTTTTTGAATTCCGACCTATCTGTATGGAATTTATCAGTTGCCTTCTGGTAATTGAAAAATTCCTCTACTCTTGATTTAACATCATCTGGATTAGGAACTTTTGCAACAGCTCCAATATCCATCAACGAATTATTGTCAGAAACTATCGAATTCTTGACCTCCTCCATGGATTCAAAAGCCTTTCTGAAAACTGGAAGAGGCTCAGCAGAAGGAGAAGGAGATTCTTCTTTATCTATTTCTTCTTCTTTTACTTTACTTTCCTTTCCTTTACTTTCCTTTATAGCATTGGGTACGCTTTCCGAATGCATTGCGTTCGCATGATTTTTTGATGCGTTCGCATTCGAATCAACCTTGTTCCACCTTTTAAGGGCGCTCTCCTTCGCCTTCTCAGATTTAGAATTACGCTGTTTCATACGATCCAAAACAGAGTTGGACCAGAAACGTACACCATCATTTTCAAATAAACCGAAGTCGTTTATCAAGCTCGTAATACACTCTTCACTTGTGCGCAATGCGAACGCATAGCTATCGCAATCCGAAAGCATAAGGTATCCACCTTGTTCGTATAGCATCTCTATTAGGTCCCAGTATACACCTTTCCCCTCCTGCTTTAATTTCATCAATACTTTGACCAATTTTGGATCGTTCCTTGATCCGTAGTCGTGGCTGAAATAGAATGATTCTTTTGCCATTATTATCTCCTTCTCAAAACTGTGCGCTGCATAAAATAAACCCCTCTCTTTGCCTTATCGAATTCGAGGGTAAGGAATAGTCCAATCGTCATAAATAAGATCGCTATACCCATTAAAAATAGACCCAAAAGAAATATAGGAATGTAGAGGATCGCTCCGATTTTAATTAGCTTTTCCATTAGATCCCCTCTAATTCCCTAACTTTTACACCGCCGTTATCTAAATCATTCTGGATATTAAATCTATTCGCCTGTTTTACACCATGGGAAAATGCCTCATCCGAATAAGTTTGTCGAACATTTTGTGTTATTGTCCGAACATCAAATTCTGAGAATTTTTTATCTACATTTGATTTTTTCGCTAGCATAAGCCCTCCTTTATTTTCAGACTGGAAGCTACGCTCTCTTTCAAAATATAGATCATTTACTTTTGAATTTATTGTGTCAATCCAACCCGAAATAAAGTCTCGACGAAGGGTGTTGCCGTGATAATGCATTCTTAAAACTTCGAATTTTCTAGACTTTTTAAAATCATTTAAATCTGAAATCAACCCGGACATTATTTTTTTGTACAGGTAAATTCCAATTTTAACATCGGTTTGATACCCAACAAACGTAACAGTCTCTTTATTATAGAAATGACGTAGATCAAAAAGTTGGCAGATGATCGGAAAAAAAGCAGTAGTACGTTCTTTTATAGAAATTATTTGAGTTGCTTCCGTTACTATCGGATCGTCCTTCAAATCTTCGATATCATTTATTGTAATAAAATATTCTTTCATCAGTTGGGTAGCTTTTTCAAGTGCCGATTTTGCTTCCTCTATTGAAGCCCCATTTTCTTCAGTCTTTTCTAGAAGAGCCTTAATACGTTTCAAGGCTCTATCCCTTAATATGTTATTATCCATTGGTTACCTCACTTTCTTGGTTAGTATTTCCTATAATTGATCTTTTTAAGTCAACAGCGCCTTCCCAATATAGTTGCAGCTCATTGTCCCTCAATCCTCCTTCTCTTCCTGATTCTTCAATTTCATCATCACTAGGTAACTCAAATTCTTCGAGCCAAGCTGTGGCATTCATAGGTCGATCATCCATTGGGTCTAGAAATTCACCATCTTTAAAATATAATTGCTGCAAACCATCCACTGGCGAACATATGGCAATTATACCACCGTTGTTTTTCGGCAACCGATCCTTGACGCTTACCTCTCTGTATAGCCTATTCACCCTCCACCTCCTTTCCATCAAATTCCCACAATGACAATTTGCCTTTTACATTAAAAATAGGCTTGTCAAGCAATACTGGATTCGCTAATACCCAATTGTAGATTGGTTTGCCGTAGGCGATATCTTTCCACCATTCTTGACCACAATCCCTACATTCCCTATATCCATCGCCTACTAAATTTTTATTGACAAAATCACTATTTCCACACTCAGGGCAAGCGGTGGCTTTTGGAGCATGCTCCGCCCAAATACTACCATGGTTGATTACACAGTCTACAATATCGACTTTGCCTATAATGGCGGATTTCGGGTAGGATAAGTGTCGGCTGTCTAATTGCAAAAAATCATCAAATACAATTTGATCGATCTGATCATGTGTTAGATTCAATGTGAGATTATTGAATGATGGCTTGCCACTGGCATGAATGTAAATTGTACCACGGTACTTAGTTGCCCAGGTTCGATTCTCAATATCCTTTATACCAAGAGCAATAAGGCTTGCCCATGGTTGTTTTATGCTTAATGTTTTCATTATTTATGAATTGGAGGTTTTGGAATAGTTATAGATTGCCAATGAGTGTATCCATTTTGAACAAACATTGATTTTAATACTTCTGGACCTGCCTTGAGAATTTCATAGATTTCAATAATGACACATTTTTTTTCTTTTGACATCAGATAAAACCCATTGATAGTTGGAAGTTCCTTATCTATGGAGATCCAGCCGTTATTTTGCTCGATACCGCGTAATCCCTTGGGACGACTACCACCAACCAGTTTTCCAGGTTTGATAGGTGTTGCCGCCGATATAAAATCCCACTCAGCGAACTCTTCGTCTGTTAAGGAGAAGGAGTCTCCTACAAAAACTCCTTCTGGATTAATGAACTCCTTTAAATCGTCGTAGCGAGGTCCATATATATCTTGAATAACTTCTAATTTCGTTTTCATTATTTCGACTCATTAATGCGAACAACACCTTTAAACATATCCCGGATCTCCTCATAAGTTGCCCCAGTCATTTCAGCAATAGAACGAATAATCTTGTTGCGTTTGGATCTGGAAAGAGTGATGCTCTTGAAGTTGTTATTTTCCTCTTCCAAATGGGTGATATAACGCTTTTGGTTGTAGATCTTGGTGGAGAGCTTTTCATTCTCCTTTTTTTGTTCTCTAAGCTCATGGTGCTTATTGAATTCAACGCGAATAGATTCGCCGAACTCCTTGTTCATTGCAACATTGAAAAGCTTCACAGCATGCTCGAATCCGGATTTATAATCGATACTGAACTCTGGTTCGTTTAGAGTTTTGCCTGCCGATTCAATTCTGTTGTGGATCCTGAGTAATTTTTGATAGTTATGCATGGTTTATAATTGTTTAAATGAATAATTGACCTTTTACTTTCGCATCTTTTTGGAGAGCGAGAACTGTTCTAAAGAAGTTTGTAGCTTCCTGTTCAGACAAAAACCTCCTACTTCCAAATCTTCCAGAAATTGAGTAATCGATTCTCTTAGGGTCACTCTGATCAATGCAAATTGTTTGCATCACAAGCCACTTATATAGGTCCTTAGTATCTCTATTTTGCAATAGAACATACTTCTGGTCTGCGAAAACCCATCCAAGAGAAAGAATATTTTCTTCCAGATCTCGGTCAATATTTAAGATCGCTAGGTCTATTTTTCGTATCTGGTTAAATATCGATTTCGTTATTTTAACCTTTTTAATTTCAACTAACATAGCTATAAGATTAAAAAAGCCCTTACTAGGAATCCCCAGCGTCTCACTTCCGGTTCATCCCAATAAGGGCTATAATTTCTTTGAATTGCGCTAAAGTGAGACGTCGCAATTGACTAACACTCCAAAAGTAAAAACTTATTTTAACTTATCCAAATGGATAAGTTAAAAATATGAAAAATATTAATAATCGTATCTTGACCAATAAGTCTCTACGTCTTTTTCATCCAGTTCAATAGGGCACTGAGAAGCATACAGATTGAATATGAAGTGATCAAATGGACCATGCATAGAAGAGGCTCGCAAATCACCGCGCTGTGGCTTCCACCCTTTGATTTCAAACATCCACATGTGTCCATCCTTTTTATCAATAGATATCTGATATTCACAAGAGTACCGTTCTTTTGATGACTCTTTGTCAAAACCGATATAAATAGAACCATAGTTTCCATATTCAACATGAAATGAAATTTCTACCTCATCATCATCCGAAGAATCCCATTCGCATTCTCTGTACTTCGCAATAATCTCCGAAAGTTTATATGTTCGCTTTTCAAATGGCGCAATAATTTGATTAAGGGTTTCTTCAAGTGGTTTGGAAATATGTTCCAAAGTAGCTTCTCGAAGCTTTTGCTTAACGATGTCGGTAACTATCTGCTGATAACCAAGCGTTGAAACAGTACTTAAGTCAATTTGCAGTACCGATTGCACAATCTCTTTTAGATTTTTACCAAAATCCGAGTACTCTCTTAGCGCGTCATGGAAAAGACTTTCAATCGTTTTTTCTACATTTTTGGCAACTATTTCTTGAATTTTGCCAGATTCTACAATATTATTAAGTGCGAGCTGCACCTGATCCTGTATATTCATAATATTTATTTTTAAAATGGTGTATCGTTAAAATTTTCAATAATTAATCCTTTTGTCGCAATAGTTACGGTTTTCAAGGTACGCTCCTCAATGATCTTCTTAAACAACCGGGAATCGCTATTGCGGTCTGATAAGTGGATCAAAACGATATTGTTTACTTTCGTTAGATCGTTCGCTTTCAATGTCTTGATCGCCGTTTCAACACTCATGTGTGACTTCAATACCCGGTTTCGCAAGAATGATTGATCACGCAACTTATCGTCAATGATGTTTTGAGAATAATTAGCTTCGATTAGCACATTCGTAAGCCCAGGAAACTTATAGTCACAATATATTGTATCGGTAAGGAATAATGTCGTTCCCATTTCTGGGTGACGTATTAAGAATCCCAACGGCTCATTTACATCGTGATGCACATCAAAGCCCATAATATCGAACTGACCTACTGAAAACTTCTCACCTTTTTTGATCGGTTTCAAACGGTAACTTTGAAATTTAAAAGCTTCTATCGTACCAGCAGATGCATAAATATCTAAACCATACTTTGCGGCGTTCTCGGCGCCTTTGCAATGGTCCCCATGTTCATGAGTCACCAAACATCCTACGACATTAGACAAATCGAAATTGAGTGCTTTCTTCACATCATCGAACTTGACACCTAATTCGACAATGAGAGTTTTCCCCTCATTGTCGGTAAATAGGTAGCAATTACCTTCACTATTGCTATTGATAATGTGTAATCTCATTAGAACCCAATTGCAACCGGTCCATCATCTTGTGGATTCTCATTTGGCTGAATGGCGCTCACTGGAGGATTGGACGGAATAGGTTCAGGCTTCTTTTCTTCCGTGTGAGGAATATCAATCACTTGAGCGTCCGAAAATCCCAGTTCCTGCTTGTTCGCATTATTGGCAATTTCAGATTTAACCTGGAGCAAAGTTTGGTCACTTCCATTAAGGGAAAGAGATTCAGCCTGCATCATTTTGACTAAGTGATCATCAATTTTCTCACTATCAATAGTAATTGAATTGTATGCAGCTCTCTTAAGCATCTTCTCAACCATTTCTTCATACCATCCGTCAATCTGCTCAACTTCATCCGAATTCCATTTCTTCTTTTCGCCACCCCAAAACTCTGGAGATGCATTTTTAGGAATCCGCTTGTTGATATCCTTCATCGTCATCACTTTCAATCGATTCTTTTCAGGGTTACTGCGGAAAACGTGATAATAGAACCCACCGATAACCTCACCTCGATCAAAATCATTGACAATATCAAACGTGTATGATTCAACTTGGTTATCCTTATTTTTTTTATGAGATTTAAATACATCATTAGAGTATACCAACTCGACAATTACGTCATCTGGAACCTCAAAACCGTATTTAACAGCTTTGATTTTCATTCCTTCATAACCGATTATAAAGCCGATATCAAATTGGTTAGTCTTCTTATTTTTGTAAGGGATCAGGTTGATATGGTTATCTTGTAGTGGGTCAAGACCAATACTGGAATACGCTACGACGTCCAATGCTAATTGGGACATGTTTACGTTTCTCCAGATAAACTCAAGCGGATCTCGATACTGTTCAGACTTGCTAATTCTTTTAACTTCATTTTCTTTTAATGTCATATCCAGTTTAATGAAGTAATTTTGGATAAGCTTCCTTTGAAAATTAGTAAGTTGCACATCTCCTGCGTTTGTAGTAAATTCTTTCATTACTGCCTGGGTGAATCTTTCGGATTGAGTTGGTTGTGCTATGGCTACTTCTGAATTACTATTTGTTGTCGCCGGTGTTTGATTGTTGTTTGACATCATTATTTTCTTTAATTGTTTTGTAAATACAGTGTTTTAATTGTTTGGCAGGCCTTGGCATTTTTGATTTATTGCACCACATTAATACTCCATCGTCATTTAATTTATAAATGCACTCCTCACATGATACCAGCCCAAATGATTGAAGTGGTGCAGAAATCTTTTTAGCCATTATGCAGCACGTTCGCTTAATTTTCGATCAATAAATGCATCGAAAGAATTTCCAGTCTCTTCTTTATATTTCTCGAATTCGGCAAGGAACTCAGGGCTATACAGAGGTATCCCAACATTTAATTTTGAGAATGGGGAAACAATAAGATTTACAACTTGAGCAGCTGTTTCAGGAATAACCGAAATAGATTCTCTATTGTCCAGGAATACCGGAGCTGTTACCTTGTAATGAGCTGAAAGTGTATTGATGATATCAATTCCCACCAAGATCTTACCAGCAGTATTTAAGTCAGAGAACGGCACACCATTGAACGTAGCTTTACAAGTTGGCTCTTCACCACCATTATTTAGCTTGCTGAATAAAGTAAATTTAACATACTTGAACAGGCCATTAACACGGGCTTCCAATTCTTCAGCTTTGGCTTTTTCGTATTTCTCGGCAGAAAACTCCAGTTTTTCAAGGTCGGCCAATTGTTGGGACCACCCACGTTCTTGTTCCATTAACTCTTGGATACGGGAATTAGCGCGATCAATTTGATCACCAATCGTTAATTGGCGTTTTAGTGAGTCTATATCTGCGTTGACAGTAGCTTTTTGAACTCGTAGGTCGCCCAAATCAACATTTTCCGGCTTTTCGAATTCTTCACTTTCAAGTGTAGAAATTTTTCCAATTATATTTTGATAGAGTTGATCCTTTGAAAGACGACTTTCAACACTTTCTACAGGTGTTGATGTGGTACCTGAAAAAGCTTCCAATGTAGACTTGGCATCGGCTAAAGAATTTTGAATAGTTGCTATAGAAGCATTTAAAGCTTTTTTAGTTAACTCAAATTGATCGATTGCAGTCCTGCCCTCTTCATCTCTTCGATCTAAATCTTTTTTCAACCCTTGCCCCTGCAGATTGATACTTTCAAGTTCATTTTTCTTGCGTAATACAAAAGCAGCCTTTACCTCTTCGAGCTTTGTAGGATCAAACTCTCTACCACAGCCTGCGCAACAAGTATCGTTTTCATTAAGCTCCCGACCATTCACCGACTTGAATAATTCGCGCAAAGAATCCATTCGTGATCCAATATCCTCTTTATCTTTCTCAAGTCTTTTTAGATGATCAAAGTGGGTTTTAACCAGTGAGTCTATTTGTTGAGTTTGAACAGAAAGCTGTGATTCAAGAGTTGTCACTCGTGACTTCGCTTCATTGATGCCAGACTGACTGTTGTTCAGTTCAGAATTATAAGCTGCCTTGTGATTAGCTTCAATGTTTTGCTTCTCAATCTTAGCTTGGTGAATAGCATTTTGGTTATCAAGAATAGCTTTGTTGATTTGAGCATTTGCAGCATTGTAAGCTTCATTCCGGTCCGTAATTTGTTGATCCAATAGATCGTATTTCGATTGCAATTCGGCAATACGCTCATTGATACCTTCCTCGTTAACCAATTCAGGCTTTGAGCGCTCAAGCTCGTCAATACGCCCAGGTATTTGCTCAATATTATCCTTAAGCAATCTTTTGTCGGATGCAACTTTAGCCTTGAACTCCTTCAATGACTTTCCAGCAAGATTTTCTAAAAGAACCTTCAGTTCTGGATACTTTGCAGAAAGGAAATCGTCTGTAATTTCTCCAACAATGCTAGATAATGATGTGCGTTGATCCTGCCACGGCATCGAATTAAAATAAAGTGGATTTGTAATTAACTTGAAGACCTTCTCGTCCAATAGACCATTTACCTTAGCTTGAAACTCTCCGGCTTGTAATGGCACTTCGTTCCAGTAATAAAGGTGTTCGTTTCCTGTAAACTCGGCTATAGCTTCCCCTCTCTTTTTGGTCCACTTCTCACGATGTATGTGGCGGATACTAATTTCTTCACCATCAACTACAATGATAGCGGAGACTTCATTTTCCAATTTGTCTGTCTTTTGGCCTTCCAGATCTAGGGGTTTAATATTAAAGTCCTTGCGATCGTTAGAGTCTTTTCCGAAAAGCAGCCATAAGAAAGCATCAAAGATTGTTGTTTTGCCAGTAGCGTTGGCACCGAAGATGTTAGTCACCTCTGAGAAATCAATTTTGAAGTTCTTAACTCCCTTAAAATTGATGATAGAAATTGTTTTGATTAGGATATTCATTTGAATAGATTTATTTTGTTAAAAGATTAATTAATTGCTCCAGTTTTTGATCGTTATCGATTTTTGGAAGTCCGATATATTGGCCTTTGGTCGTTATTTCTACAGTTTGCAGATTCGTAATTTCAATTGCGAAATCTTCATTCTCTAACTTGTGATCAACCACCCTTACCTCTTCATCATTCCACTCATGCCTAGAAAATCCTAGATTTTTAAGCGTTCCTTCTAAAAAGCTCATGGTTATTTTCCTCTTGTGTGTACGTATGTAGCTAAATTTGCACTCGCTGCAATAGCGTTAAGTTGGGTTACATCAATACCAGCCTCGGTAACTATAAGGACCTTCTCCTGTATCCATCTATCAACTTTTCTGCGACTTCCAATCCTTCGATATGCTTCTTGATTGGAAATGAACTGTGGCATTTTCCCTACGGAGATTAATGCTTTAGTCGCGCCCATCTCTGCCGATTCCTGCAGTAGGGAAATCAACTCGGGTTCAACGACGCTAATTGTCTTGAAACGGTTCATTTTTTACTCCTTTCGTTATCAGTTCAGCCTTCACTTCAATAAATCCAGCGATTGCATTTACGATAGTGCTATATTTCATATAAGGCTTAGAAAGCTTCATCTTGCGGCCAGCCGCTTCTCGTACAGCTTTAATATGTTGAAGATGAAATCTCTTCACATCTCCATCCGACATTTCCTCAATGTGATCAGTTACTGTTGGCTGTTTGTCTATTTTGATTATCGTATGTAATTCCATTATTTATTTTTTATTTGGTTTGTAAAGAGTAATTCCTTTTTCGGCGGCAAAAAGAGCTAAATTCAATTTGTCTGATTCACCAGTCTTCTCGCGAATGTTTTGTAAGTGTGTTGAAATTGTCTCCGGCGATCGATTCAATTTATCGGCAATTGCCTTATCGGGAAGTCGGACATATTTGAGAACTTCTAGCTCTGCTTTTGTCAGAAAGCCATTTTGAACTTTTATTGAGTCGCAAAGCTTCCCTTCAAATGGACATTTACCTCTTAAGCCACACTCATAATATTCTGATCTATGTACATTGCCATGTTCATCGACATCGGGAGTATCATCAAGACCTCCGAAATTGCATAGGATGTATCTATAAATTCTATCCTCATCCCGTAAATTCGGCCACTTAACTAACTGTGCGAGTTTTTTTGGATTATCTAACATGTCCTTTTCAACGATCGCTATTACATTTTCAGGAAAATGTGGCCATCTATATTGCCGCATATCATGACTGCAGTAAAGAATTCGTGTATCCAGATCTTCAAAAAACTCGACTCCCTTATCAATCATACCCGCATATATTCTTTGCTTTTTCATTATGGTACTATTTTGGGATTGTCTGTTTTAAACTATTGTATTACCTTTGTTTTGTTCGTATGGTACAAATGTAAACATTATATTTACAGTGTCAATATGTAATTTACTTACATTTCAAAAATCTATTGTATATGCCTGATTATAAGGGAGAAAAATTTCAACAATTTTTAAAACTTAAGGCTATCGGTGCAGCCAAAGCGGGTGAGATCCTGGGGGTAAGCAGACAAACTGTCTACCAATATTTCAAATCTCAGTCGCTTGAAAGGGAAACTGTAAATAATATACTTACAAAATTCTCTACAACCGAGGAGGAAGTTTTTGGAACAGCCTCAAAACATCTACCTATTTCAAACGCGAAGGATATTGGGAATCCTGAGATTTATGATGAAGACGGTGATCAAAAATTCACTGAAATTTCTCCAGGCAGGTACCGGATGGGAACGGAACTTGTGCCTGTATATGCTCAGGCAGGATATTTAACTGGATACGCGGATAAAGAATTTATTGAAGAATTGCCAAAACATTATATAACCGTTGATAAGTACGTGAGGGGGAAGTACAGATCATTTGAAATAAGTGGACACAGTATGGACAATGGCGATGTCAAAGAAGCGATGCCTGATGGCACCATTGCTACTGGAAGAGAAGTAAAAAGGGATTTATGGCAAAGCAAACTGCATAATCACCAATGGCCAAATTGGATATTTGTCCATAGAACAGAAGGGATTGTCGCAAAACAGATAGCTCATCAAGATTTAGAGACAGGACAACTCGTTCTTCGATCTTTGAACCCTGATAAGGATAAGTATCCAGATTTAATAGTTTACATGGACGAACTGGAGCAAATCTATAATGTTGTAAAAAGAGAGATGCAATAATATGGCTTATAATGCCGATTACTCCCCTGCGGAACTCAACGTGTTCAACGTTGTAAGGAGACACCTTAATGAGAGTATGCTACAAAAGAACGGTGTGTTAATCGGCGGTATTCATATTAAACCAAAGCCAAGTACAGCCCGTTTAAAAATTGTGGAGCTAAACAGTTTTGGATCAAATAGAGCCAGATTACTGAGTAAAATTGCAATGTTCATAAACATTAATTACCAGGACGACGATAAAATGCTGGTAGAAGAAGTTACAGATTATATCAAAGATCTTTTTGATCAATCATTCATAAGTAACATATACTTCAAATCTACTCTAAGGCAGGTATATCGTAGCTCTCCCTACCTTTGGCTCGGAAACAATTGTTTCGAAGTTTTACATAAAAATCTAAACAATAAAATAAAGATATATGGCTACACAGACTGAAAGTAATACAAGTGCGAGTTTGATCGGTCAGAGATTCAAACAATTCAGAAAAGAAAAAGGAATCACCCAAGAAGACCTAAAAGAGGTCGGTAATGCCGTTGTAATGTCTCGTATAGAGAACGGACACCGTTTTCCAAACACAGAGATACTTATGTATATGGCCAATAAATATAAAATGGATATAAATTGGCTTTTAACAGGACAAACTTCGAAAAAAGAAGCTTCTGTAAATTCTGAAATCCTTGCTCGCCTTGGATTAGCCGAAGTAAGAATTTCAGAACTTGAAAAGGCTTCTGGGATAAAAGGTAACTCCTAGTCTGTTTTAGGATCACTCCCATCTTCAACAACTTGTTTATCTTTGAGAAGATCCAGTACTGCACGCTGGATCTCGTCTATTTTAGACCAATCCCGAGCTGTATAAACCGCTGCCATCGTATTTGTTTTTTGGTTTAATGCCCTTTGGATATCGAAATCGTTATAACCACAAAATCCTGCAAGTGTTGCGAAAAAATGCCTAGCATGGTAATAAGTGAAATTAGGAATTCCAAATAGGGTTCCTAAACGAAGAGTGAACGACTCTGAAAGCCTATTGTTTATTGCTTTTGGAAGAGCATATCTTTTTTGCAGATAGCCAGCATATTTCTCCACAAGTGGCTTTGCTTCTTCAGTGACTTTAATACTTATGAAAGCATTATCTTTTCGTTTCCCTTTTGTCTTATTCCTATTATATGCAAACCTTTCTATATTTGGGTCAATAAGAGATGCATGAAAATCATTAGCATTTGTACCGCACATATAAAACGAGAGCATAAATAGGTCCCTTGCAATGGAGTCTGCCTCATTCGTTATTTCTACATCTCTGATATATTTGATAGTATTAATTATTGATTTTAAATCAATATACTCAAATTCTGAAGATGCTATTGTTGTGTGAACGGAGACCTCCAATCCTTTTTTGCGACTTTCAGGAGACTCAGGCGGCGAATATTTAGAAAAAGGAGAATTGTGAATTCTAACAATACCTAACTCCTCATTATTATAGACATCTTTTGCTTCATTGAATATTGCCCTTATATCTGCCATTGTATTTCTAACAGTATTAACGGCATATTCATTTTCGAATAAAAATTTTTCAAATTCGCGTAGTAATTTGGAAGTGATAAGATCGACACTAAATTGAGTTTTATTCAAAAACCGTTTAAAAAATGTAAGACTGGTTTTTCTTCTTAATCCAGTACTCTTTCGATTACTATTTATTAATGCCAAAACGTTCTCGTCGGCAAACTTAATAAAATCTATAAGCTCATCTTCTAATGAAAAATACTCCTTAATATCTGATGCTGACATATAGTCAACTTTAGGTCCTAAGGCATTTAGTTTTCTACGATAATCATTCACTGTAGAAGTCAAGTAAGTGTCGATAAATACCTTTTTTAATCGTATCTTTGTATCAACATCAGACTTGCCGGCATAGATACTCGTATCCATGTAAACAGTAGATCCTTTATGGGTTATTCTAATTTTTACGTTAAAAGTGCCGTCTTGTTTTTTATGGTGTTTAAGTATAACCGCTGCGACAGTAGCCATCGTTCTTTGTAAATGATTTGTAAATTATATGTTTCAAATATACACAAATATTATTGTACAATCATGCACAATCACCTAAAAGAACTACTTACTCAATCATCATAAATAACTGATAAACAGAATATTTAAAACAAAAAATACAATAAATTCATTGCTGAATGATTAATGTGTCAAATCTATCCCTTCGTTATGGTAAACGTGTACTATTCGAAGATGTCAATCTAAAATTCACACCCGGCAACTGTTATGGTATTATTGGTGCCAACGGAGCTGGTAAATCTACTTTCTTAAAAATTATTTCTGGCGAAGTTGATCCCTCTACAGGTTCGGTTGCATTTACTCCAGGCGAACGCATGTCGGTATTGAGTCAAGATCACTATGCTTTCGATGAATATACCGTACTAGAAACTGTCATGATGGGCAATCAGGAGCTTTACAAAATCATGAAAGAAAAAGACGCCATTTACATGAAAGAGGATTTCTCTGATGCAGATGGCGAACGTGCCGGTGAACTTGAAAGCCTTTTTGCAGAAATGGATGGCTGGAATGCCGAGTCCAATGCAGCCACACTATTGAGTAGCTTGGGCATTAAAGAAGAATTGCATTACAAGTTGGTATCAGAAATTGACGGTAACCAAAAGGTACGGGTCTTATTGGCGCAAGCTTTATTTGGTAATCCGGATATCTTGATTCTTGATGAGCCTACCAATGATTTAGATATCAATACAATTGCATGGCTAGAAGACTTTTTAGCCACCTACGAGGCTATCGTGTTAGTTGTTTCCCACGACCGTCACTTCTTGGACGCTGTATGTACGCATACCGTAGATATCGACTTTGGTAAAATGACCATCTATACGGGTAACTACTCATTCTGGTACGAATCTTCCCAATTGGCTTTAAAACAACGGTCTGATCAAAATAAAAAGATGGAAGACAAGGTGAAGGAACTACAGGAATTTATCCGTCGTTTCTCCGCCAACGCATCCAAATCAAAACAAGCTACTTCCCGTAAGAAAGCCCTGGATAAGATCAATATCGATGAGATCAAACCATCCAACCGTAAATATCCTGCAATCATGTTCAATACGATGAACCGTGAGCCTGGGGATCAAACATTACAGGTAGAAGGTTTGAGTAAAACTGTCAATGGTGAAGTATTCTTTAAGGATATCACATTTATGATTAATAAAGGTGATAAGATTGCGGTATTGGGACCAAATTCATTGATCACAACGGCGTTTTATGATATCATCACAGGTAGGGACAAGGATTTCGGTGGTGAATTCAAATGGGGCGTTACCATCACTCCTGCCGATATGCCAATTGAAAACGCAGCCTTTTTTGAAGGCAAAAACGAAAATTTAGTTGATTGGTTAAGAGACTATACAACCAACCCTGAAGCAGACGAACAATTCATACGGGGATTTTTGGGCAAGATGTTGTTTTCCGGCGAGGAAGTAATGAAAAAGGTTTCTGTCCTCTCAGGAGGCGAAAAAATGCGTTGTATGTTTTCAAGAATGATGCTACAGGGAGCCAACTTTTTGATTTTTGATGAACCAACCAACCACTTGGACCTGGAATCAATTACTGCATTGAATAACGGGATGTCAGACTTTAAAGGGTCTATGCTGTTCACCTCACGTGACCACGAGCTAACTGAAACTGTTGCAAACAGAATCATTGAATTAACACCGAAAGGGATCATCGATAAATTAATGACATATGATGAATATATCAACAGCGATGTTGTAAAAGCGCAGCGCGAAGAGATGTATAAATAAGATAATTTATCCCAATTTTATAAAGGCTCCATAATTTATTTTATGGGGCTTTTTTATTAACAGGCTTTCCGCTAAATTGACAGGCTCTCCACTACAAAAAAAGCACTGAAAGGGGTTCAGTGCTAATCGCGATTGATATGAAAGAATGGAGAAAGTCTAATGGTCAGAAGGAGTTGTCAATCGCCATCCCAGCTGCAGCGACACCGCACAGTGGTCAGAAAGATCTAGCCCTTCCCTATTTTGAAAAAGCTTCTTTTGAACCTGATAGTTCTTAGCTTCAAATATAATACGGTCATTGTTACGGTAATAAATCTTATCAATTCCCTCACAGTCATCCGTTAAGTCCAACGCTGCCCGGGCAGCAAAGTCTTCTTCACATAACGGGATTTTCCCTTTATTTTTCAGACTCACCCATGCATCCACCAGGGCTAACTCATCCTGAAAAGAAACAATATTATCCAATACATACGTATAATGGGCATTAAAATCGCCCATTACGAGCAAAGGCTGTCCCGCGGAGTGCTTTTGAATATAATCTTTCAATTGATTCAAATTCTTCTGACGAGCTATCGCTGCATTAGGATCATCTTGTGCCGTTGCATGGACATTGTACACATCAATAAAGACTTCTTTTGCCAATTGGATCCGGGCGTATGAAAAACCTTTCGGAGTCAGACAGTCCGATCCATTGCAATCTTCCCAGCTCACTCGCTCAAAGTCCTGAATAGGATATTTTGACAGTGTGCTCAATCCGTCACCGAATGGTACACCACCCATATTTTCGGTCCGGTAGGCATGCCTATTCTTACTGTACAAAAACTTATTGTAGTTAAAATCCTCCTGCACATTGACAATATCGAAGGCATTGATCCGCTCGCCGATCGATGCTATGCTCGAAGCTCTTTCGGTTACAGCACTGGAAATGAGTTCCGGAAGCCCCGCAATATTATAAGTTAATAAATTGAGCTGCCCCGCCTGCGCATTTGGCATATCGACATAAACGAAATTCATTGGCCTCACTTCCTTAGGCTTCAATTTAAAGCCCAACATGATGCCCGCCGAAGCGCAAATAGCTAAAATCAGAACCTTTCGGAGACCTTTAAGTCTAACTTTTCTTTCGAACAATAAATCTAATAACATGGACTGAATACTTTGTTCATTCCAAAAATACCATTGCAAGATTAGGTCAACTATATTCTAAAATTAATTTTACTTATAAAAATCATTGACAAATTATTAATAATTAACAATTTACAAATACTTTAATGATAAAAAATTAATATCTAAATAGCTTTTGAGTTACGCTTTTCAAATATTTTTATGAAACCCCTAATAAGAATAAAATGAGAAAGGTAGCCTTTTTTACAGAAATACTTGTGGAAGATTTCGATGGTGCATCGCGCACGATGTTTCAGTTGATAAACCGTATTGACAAACAAAATTTCAAGTACTTCTTTATTTATGGCGGCGGTCCCACACAATTCCGGGACTTTCGTTCTTACAAAGTACCCACATTTAAAATACCCGTCAATGATGACTATTGCCTAGCCATTCCGCAACTCATCAAAAAAAAGCTTGAACTGGCTTTGGACGAATTTGCTCCGGACATCATTCATATCGCGACTCCCTCTCTCCTCGGATTTTTTGCCTTGAACTATGCCAAACGTAGAAATATCCCTGTATTAACAATATACCACACCCATTTCATCTCTTACATTGCCTATTATTTTAAGAATATCCTACCGCTGGTCAAACCCACAGAACAATGGATGAAAAAAGCAATGAATAATTTTTACAACAAATGTGACATTGTCTACGTCCCCACCAAATCCATCTTAACTGAACTGCAACAGATTGGACTTCAACAGGGCGGCTTAAAGCTCTGGCAAAGAGGCATTGACACACAGCTATTTAATCCAAAAAAAAAGAATGCAAATTATATCCGCCAACTGACTAAAAATGAAAAACCAACGGTACTATTCGTAAGTCGAATTGTCTGGGAGAAAAACATCAAAACCTTAATTGAAATCTACCAGCACATATACGCGCAAAAACTGGGCTACAATTTCATTGTCGTCGGTGAAGGAACAGCAAAGGCGACGGCAATGCAGGAAATGCCCAATGCTATTTTTCTAGGAAAAAAGACGCATCAGGAACTTGCAATATTGTATGCATCTGCAGATGTATTTGTTTTCCCTTCAGTTTCAGAAACCTATGGTAACGTTGTTGTCGAAGCTTTGGCTTCGGGCCTTCCTTGTGTAATCGCCGATGGTGGCGGTTCGGCCTCCCTCATTGAGCAGGGTGTAAATGGATTTAAATGTCATCCCGAAAATGCTGCTGGATACGTATATTATTTGAAGAAGATTCTGTCGGACACAATACTAAAAAGAAAACTGGTTGCCGCCGGACTTTCTTATGTAGGCCAATTGGATTGGACAGGCTTATCTCAACAATACTTTGATGACATTCAATTACTTGCCGATAAAACGCAAGATGCAGACCTCGCATGGGCAAATTAACAACACCTCACCGGATCATTAAAGCTGTATTTTTGCTTGTGATCGTGCTATCCCTGACAATTTTCTTATTCCACAGTGATCTGTCCGCTTTGAAACGAGAGCTTTCAACGATTGGTTACCGCTTTACCCTCCTATTATTGATCACTTTAGTCGCCTATCTTTTCGGGACTTTCGCCTGGTGGATTTGCCTGGGATCTTCGAAAAAAAACATCAATCTTGCAGAGCTTTTTGCGGTACGTCAAATTGGTGAAACTGTCGGACTCTTTAATCCTACAAGCGTTATCGGCGGGGATCTACTGAAAGCCGAATTACTGACACGCTATGATATTCCATTACAGCAGGGACTCAGCTCCGTGGCCATCTCCCGCATTACAGCCATACTTTCGCAATTAAGCTTATTCTTGCTGACAATGATCTGGCTGATATGCTCGCCACTAAAAAATGAAGTTATGCGGTATACGGGGTATACCATCTATGTCGTCTGTGCGACTTTATTATTGGTTGTCCTTTTGATATTCTATTGGTTAATCTCTACCAAAACAGCGCCTAAACATATACCTGCCGACACTTCATTTTTAGGGAAAGCAAAGAATCAGATCCAGAAATTGTGTTGGAATACGAAAGACTTTTACCAACAGCAAAATAACGTGTTTTGGTATTCCTATCTTCTGTTTGCGCTACATTGGTTTGTAGGGAGTCTCGAATTCTACCTGATTCTAAAATTTTTGGCCGTCGAGGTCAACGTAATTCATGGATTAATCCTTGACATGAGCGTCATCCTATTGAAGAGCGCTGGTGCATTTGTTCCTGGTCAACTAGGAGTTGAAGAAATCTCAAATAAGTTATTACTTAGCATGATCGGAATTTCAGGCGGGAGCATCTGGCTGACTGTTTCCCTCTTAAGGCGTGGCCGTCAGGTATTTTGGACAGCCATTGGCGCGATATTTTATTTATGTATTAAACGCAAAAAACTACATGTTACCATCTGAAATGGAAATCTTATTTGTTAGCCACAAATATCCACCTGCAGTTGGCGGAATGGAAAAACAGAGCTTTGAGCTCATCAATAATGCAGCACTTTATCTAAAAGTACATACATTGATTTATGATAATAAGGAATCTATCTTGCGGTTTTTCATTCATCTAAACAAACGCATCTTATCCAAAATCAAGAATAACCCCGGCATTAAACTTATTCATTTTAATGACGGATTAATTGCTGCTTTGGCCTCTTTTCACAAAGGTTACGATCACCTGAAAAAAGTTGTCACCCTTCATGGGCTTGATGTGGTATTTCCACTTCCTTATTTCCAACGAAGGATAATCCCCCGCTTCAATACATTTGACCAGGTGATAGCGGTCAGTCAGGCGACTGCCGAAGCCGGACAGTCTCGGGGTATCGACGCCTCAAAAATCACAGTCATCCCGAATGGCGTAGATCCAGCAACGCCGGAGTCTGCCTTCATCGCTGATAAAGGTATTACCGGAACCGAAAATCATCAACCAAATGGGAATACACTCTCCCTGCCCTATTTTATCACCTTAGGAAGGCCTGTGAAACGCAAAGGGTTCTCGTGGTTGATGCAGCATGTCATTCCCGCTATCCAGGGTAATTTCAAACTCATTATGGTAGGGCCATTTGACCAGGGCCCAACCTGGAAGGAGCGTTTACTCAACATGCTGCCAACAAACCTCTACCACCTATCAACCTTATTCCTCGGGCATCCGACGGATCAACACCATATGCGCACATTATTGAAAGCACATCCCGAAAAAATCCAGCACTTAGGGAAAATTCCGAGCCACCAATTAAACCAACTTCTTGCACAAGCGCATGCATTTCTGATGCCCAATATCCCGGTACCAGGAGATATGGAGGGGTTTGGACTCGTCTGCCTTGAAGCATCTTCGGCCGGCACCCTTGTTGTAGCCGCCGAATTGGAGGGCATTACAAGCGCCATTACACATAATCACAATGGACTTTTGCTCAGGAGTCAGGATACTAATGCTTGGGTCAGACAACTACAATCCATTTTGGATAATCCAGATCATTATATGAAGCTCGGACAGCAATTTAGAAGCAATACAGACATAAATTTCAGCTGGGATATCATGGCCAGGAGTTATTGTCAAAACTTTATAGCGCTATGCCAAAAACCTTGACCATATAGCACTTCTACCCAATTCACAAATGAAGAATTCGCTGATAATGATGTTTTATCCCCTGATAAAAAATTAGCAGAATCATGGTCATGGTGAAGAAAATCAGTAGTGCTGTGAGGGAAAAAAAAGTACATGTTATAAACAGCAGCAGTAAAAATAGCCGCAGCAGCTCAAGCGGAAAAACCCACTTTTCGTGCTCCAGTAGCCCACCGATACAGATTACACTGCACAGAATGAAAAGGCCTCCTACCAGCAATTGTACACTATGTTGGTAATTCCCGTAAAGCAAAAAGAAAAACAGCAGCACCATTGTTAGCATAGACTGGAAAAAGATATATCGGCTTAGGTTTCTTCCGTGGACCCGGGACTTTGTGCCGGCAAATATTTTTTGCTCCAATTCTTCCCTAATTTCAGGCTGTATATCATCGGGACGGCCAAATATCGTCCGCATTTTGTTTTTTATTCCTACCGCACGCTTGAAGGATACCCCTATCTCAAATAGATAGTGAAAATGTTGCCAAAGGAATGTATACCGATGAATAGGTTTGGTGAGCCCATAAACACAGGGTTCATCGCGTTTTTCGGCAATAAAAGTTCCAAACATCTTATCCCAAATAATTAAAATATCACCATAATTCTTATCTAAATAAATTTCATTGCTGCTATGATGAACACGGTGATGCGATGGCGTAACAAGAATTTTTTCAAGCATTCCCAGATTACCCACGGTCTGTGTATGCGAGAAAAATGGATACACCCCATGTACCAATAAGATTGCGGTCATCATAAAAGGTGGAAAGCCCAAGAGCGGTATAAAAGCCCAGAACACAGAACGGAAGACGGCTTGAAATATCGTGATCCTTGCAGCAACGGTAAAATTATAGTCTTCACTCTGATGATGTACCACATGCGCCGCCCATAATAAGTTAATCTCATGGCTATAACGATGATACCAATACCACAAAAAATCCGTAAACAGAAAAAGTAAGATCCATGTCCACAAATTAGCTTCGATATGGAAAATCGCAAAATTCTGATAGATCCATACGAAAAAAAAGTAGAATAGACTAACTGAAAACATATCGCACATACGTTCAACAATGCCGACGTTAAGATTAGAAATTGATTCATCAAATGTATAATACCGCTTTTGTTTCTTCAGGCTATACCAATACTCCAACAGCATCAACACTAAAAACAAAGGGATGATAAAAGCTAAAAAATTAAGTCTTTCCGTATACATGTAGCACATATTTTGAGTTAACAACTTCTTCTTACCGACTACCTTATAGGTATAAATTTCAAAAAATCTTTTATTATTTAACAATCAATTTTGAATCAGGTTTTCATTTATGCCTTTCGGGATACGAAAAAGCCCCCAAAAAATAAAAATCTTTTGAGGGCCAATAAAACGATAAAAATTCTGAATTAACTATTCCCAATTAAGGTGTCACTTCTAATGCACACTTGACATATCCACCTGCGTTTTCCCTTGCTTGATCATCAATACAAAAGGTACACAAAGTAAAAATATAATCCCCAAATAAAGGAATACATCCATATAAGACAATACGGTTGCTTGCTTCATGACGTTCACATCCAATATCTGATGCGCTTTGGCCAGCGCCTCATTTGGAGCAAAACCTTTCGCCTGAAAACTCATTTGCAACTGTTGCACACGTTGTTGCACCTCAAACTTACTCGGATCCAGATTCGCAACTAGGTCCACACGATGTTTTTGGGAATCACGGGAGATAAATGTCGTGATCAACGCAATACCGAATGAGCCACCCAACTGACGCATCATACCCGTGAATGCAGCACCCTCACCAATGGATCTACCATGAAGAGTAGAGAGCGACAACGTCATGACAGGAACAAATAGTAAACCCAAGCCTACACCACGAAGGATAAGTGGCCAAAACATGTGTTCAGATCCCGTATCATTGGTCATTAGACCATACATCCAAAAACAAAAGCCAAAAAAGATACTTAAACCGACTGCGACCATATATTTCTGCGGCACACCATTCTGAATCATTTTACCGATAAAAGGCATCATAATCCCAGTCATGATCGAACTTGGCAACAATAACAAACCTGCATCCGTTGCTGTCCATCCCAATATGGATTGTGTATAGATAGGAATAATAAAGGTAGATCCAAATAAACCAAAACCGAGGATAAAACTCATCACCACCCCTACTTGCAAGTTTTTATCTCGCAACACCCTCAAATTAACAATCGGTTTGTCATAGACCAACTCTCGCCAGATAAAGAACAACAATCCGAATACAGATAAAATCGACAGGCCTAAAATTAATGGATCATCAAACCAGTCATCCTGCTGACCATGTTCCAGTACAAACTGAAGTGAACCAATAAACATAATCAAAAATAACATACCGAACCAATCCACTTCACTTGCCGACTGTTTTTGACTATATTTAGGACTTCGTACAAAGGACAATGTCAATAAAGTAGCAATAATTCCCAAAGGCACATTGATGTAAAAAATATATGGCCAAGAGAAATTGTCTATGATATAACCACCCAACGGTGGGCCCAAAGTAGGTCCAATGATAACTCCCATACCGTAAATAGCCTGTGCCATACTACGTTTCTCTTTTGGATAGCTTTCTGTGATAATGGTCTGAGCGGTCACCAATAGCGCTCCCCCGCCCATCCCTTGAAGAAAGCGAAATGCAACAAGCTCCCAGATATTGGTCGCGTTACCACATAAAAATGAAGATACTGTAAATATGATAATTGACACGGCAAAGTAATTTCGCCTTCCAAACTGTTGGGATAGCCAACTTGTCATTGGAATAACAATTACGTTAGCAATGGCATAAGCTGTGATCACCCAAGCCACATCTGTCAATGTTGCTCCCAACGAACCTTTCATATCGTTAAGAGCCACATTCACAATTGTCGTATCCACGATTTCCAGCAAAGCACAGAGCACCGCTGTAATCGTGATGACTACACGTCGAAAACCATATTCAACCAGACTATCTTGTTGATTTAAATTTTCCATAGTTATTGAACATGCACATCTACATCAGCATTCATGCCGGGTCTGAGCAAAGCGACATTTTCAACTTTATTATCTTTTGTCAATTTGATTTTTACCGGAAGGCGTTGTACCGTTTTCACAAAGTTACCCGTTGCATTATCTGGAGGCAATAAAGAGAAACGTGAACCAGTCGCCGGAGAAAATGAATTGACTTCACCTTCAAATTCGATATTTGGATAAGCATCCACTTTAATACCTACTTTTTGACCCGGTTTCATTTTTTGCAATTGTGTCTCTTTAAAATTAGCGACCACCCAAGTTTCAATGTTATCGACAATGTAAAATAAAGACTGCCCTGCGTTGATCATCTGACCTGGCTGCACTTTAATATTAGATACCTGACCATCTACTGAAGCCAGCACAGCAGTATATGAAAGATTCAATTTGGCTGCTTCCAATTGTGCTTTTGCTCTTTTGATATTTGCTTCCGCCACAGATGTTTGCTTTGAAGCAACTGTCGTTTTACTCACGATTGCATTACGTTGTGAAGCACTTGCATTGCGTTGTTGTTGTAAAATTTCAACTTGTTTGTCCGCTTCCAACTTAGCTGTCAAAGCCTGCTCATATTGCTGCTTTGTGATAGACTGATTGTTATATAAATTTTGGTAACGGATATAATCGTTATTCGCTTGTTTTGCGCGGATACGTGCTGCCTCAATGCTTCCTAAATTTGATTGAATCGTTGCATCCGAGATCGCTACATTAGCAGAAGATGCCGAAACATCCGCCTTTGATACATCAAAGCTACTTTCCGCAGCAGCCAATGCCGCTTCTGCTTCGTCCACACGGACCTGATAATCTTGGCTCTCTATCATAAACAAAGTATCCCCTTTTTTCACCAAATCATTGTCCTTGACATAAACCTTTGAAATGAATCCCCCTACGCGCGGGATGATCGGGCTCATGTTCTTCTCCACCTGTGCATCGTCAGTCGTTTCATGCGCCTGACCATGTAAATATTTATAACCTCCGTAAGCCCCACCGAAGATAACCAGAGCGGCCAGAATAATGGTGAATTTTTTATTTGTACCTTTTTTTTCAGGTGCCTTTTCTACTGTATTTTCCATGTCTAGATTAATTGCTATTTAATGTTTAACGACCCATTTGCCAACAGCAGGTCATAGTATTTTTCAATTGTATTTGCTTTGCTGATTGCCAGGTTGATCTTGCTCTGAAGCTGTTGTACATCAGCAGTCAACAAATCATCTGTATCGGCAATCCCATTATCATACTTGTCTTTGGTAATACGATAATTTTCAACAGCCTGATCTACCGCCTGGTGGTACACCACATCCTGCTTCTGGGCCAGCATATAATTCTCATTGGCCTGTTGCACCTGAACTTTTACACGGTCATTGAGCAACTCTAGGTTTTCATCGATTTCCTTGATCCGGTTCTTAACCACGTTGACCTCCCGTTTATTTTTATATAAAGAACCGATATCATATGATATCCCGACACCTACTGATGCCGCGTTGGTCACTGTGACTACCTTTTGTAGGCCAAAAGCATTATATCCTGCCGAAGCAAAAACACTTGGCAATGTGGATGACTTGGTCACTTTCAATTGGTCCTCAGCAACCTTACGTTGGGAGGCCAATGATTTTAGATCCGATCGCTCCGTTTTTGCCGCTTCATAGGAAGCCTTCAGTCCTAGATCTATTCCGGTGACCTCAGCCAGATTAATCTGATCCAATTGCGTATCTTCTGCAATCTTGAGCAAATTCGCCAATTGATAATTCAGCACTTTGATGTTTTTTTGCGCTTCCTGAAGAGATACTTGATAATTAGACAATTGCAATTCCGCCTTAAGCAGATCGTTTCTTGCAATCAGCCCATTGTCCAACATGGCTTTAAAATCTGAAACACGTTGTTCCGACTGCTTAATATTTTCAGCAATCAACAAATTGGTCTGCTGTGCTTTATACAGATTCAAATAAAGTGCTATAGCACGTAGCGCCAATTGCTCTTTGCTCGCCACAGCATTCCATTCTTCTGCTTGCAAAGCATCTTTTGCTATGGCAATTCCCCCTTTAATTTTGCCACCTGTATAAATCGGCATGCTGACAGATGCCTGTCCCAGCCACAGCTGGTTTGCAGCGATATCCGGAGCCGAACCACCTTCACCCAGTGCCAACTTTAGATTCACATTTGGTGTAGTCATTGCCATGTATTGCCCGCTCAATTTTGCATCGGGAAGCTGTTTCGATTTGGCACTTTCGACCTCGAGCTGTCTTCCCAGTATTTTGGTATCGGCGGTTTTCGCTTCCACACTTTGGTTTGCAGCCATGTGAATTATTTCTTCCAAAGTCAGGTGTTTGTTGTCTTGCGCCAGCAAACCCAAAGGACTCAAAAGCAATAAAGCACTTAAATTGGCCAACTTATTTTTCATATGTCAATAAAGCTTTAATTGTTTTCTGTATAAATTGTGTTAATGTTGTTTCGATATACCTTGCATATTCCGTATCACTTGCAATACGCAACTGTTCCTGTAAAAAACTGTAGTTCATCTGAAAATTCATAAAAGTTCCCATCATCATCGAGTGAATCAGAATCGGGTCGTTCCCCCCCTTAAATACACCCTGTGCCACCCCCTCATTAATAACTGACGAGATGACTTCCAGATTGTGCAACTTGAGCTTTCTAAAAGCCGCTGATATCAGCATACGCTGCTTTAAGGAACTTTCAATTGTTATAATATGATATAATTTTCGATGCGAATTCATCGATTTAATAGATCTATCCACCATGGCATCAATCTTGTCCAAAGCGTTTTCTATAAGAGCGAGTTCATCCACATTGATCATAAAATCTGGAACACGCCATTCAAAAAAGGTATCCAGTAGCTTGTCTTTTGACCCAAAATAATAGTTGATCATGGCGACATTGACATTTGCTTCGTGTGCGATGTCGCGCACGGAAGTTCCATCAAATCCTTTTGTTGCAAAAAGTCGCTCAGCTGCAAGGAGGATATCTATTTGTTTCTCGTTAAAATCCATTAAAAACCCCTAACTTTTTTACCGATAATTATGCCTGTTATCCACCGGAAAAAATTATCTTCTGTTAAATGCGGGACAAAGTTAAACAAACGTTTAATTTAAACAAATGTTTAATTATTAAATTTATGTAAAAAATACAGCAGGAAATGCTACACAAAAACAGCTAAATGATCACAATAAAATGATTTACAACAAGATATCCATTTATCACAAAAACCATTTAAAGGATCTTTAAATGGTTTTGCACCGTTTTAGCACAAAAAATCTGATGGCCTGTCCACATAGCGTTCTACGTTCAATAATTTTGCGAATAATGCTTTCGATTGTGCCATATCTTGTACCGGATAGAGCACTGTTTTAATTCCCTTATTCATTGATTATATATTTTTGCCTACTCTTCTGGATTTCAGTAACTCCCGTTTTATGGTTGCTGCCCACTAGCTACTTGCTACGCAGTCCATCACGAAATTATAACCTAGACCGGCGATCCATAAATAACAAGACTACATTACATGTAGCTATTTAACTACAAAACATTTTTTTGTTTTTTTTTCAGATTAATGTAAATTCGAGTAATTTCTATTCTCAAGAGTTTTCATAAGCATATAGCAGATTGAAATGCCAATTACATATAGCAACGCCAGTATTAAAAAAAACAGCATTCGATTGAAAATTTATCTTTTTATGCTATTCATGGGCCTATCGCTGCTTTTAGTAGCCCAGCCTCGGCATATACGGCTAATAGGCGCTGTTTCACCCGACAATTTCGCTAAGTACTTTAATACAGACACAGTACAGTTAAGCCAGCTAAACACGAGCAAAACACCTGCAGGAGTTTTTGTTGCTTACGAAAAAGCAGATACGCTTAATTTCAAGCATGAATTTTATAAGAGCTTTGACGGCCCAGGTTACACCAAAGTCGGATTGGCATTTTATGCTAGAAAAGGAAATGATTATCAGTTGTCCTTCAAGAATGATAACGCTTTCTTTTGTGCGTCGTGCAATAATATGAGTTATTATAACGTAAATGCCAGCCGCGATACCGTAACCATCTCGATTTCGTGGGGGCCGAACGCTTTTGGTCAAAGTGAGGGTTATTATTTTGTTTATCGGCCGGCGACAAAACGCTGGCAATTAGCTGAACGAGATAATTCCGGATCGGATGATGAAGGTAAAAGCAGCAGCGAATATATGTCCTATTCAAAAAACGTCAAGGTGTATCTAGACGACTATAATGCGGAGTCCCTATCCTATGATTCCACCGTGATCAGCAATCAGAGGATTAGCCTTAACTACAAACCGGGCGATTACAGTACACTACTTCGTTCGTTAAAAGAAATACCTAAAAACAGCCTTTTTTTGCTACCTAGAGTTTTTAACGAGCATAGAGCAAAGTATTTTATGGAAAACAGCCTGGACGAGGAGCAGCCTGACAATGCAAATCCTATTCATGGTAAAAATGTACAGGCGGTCAATGACATCGGTTATTTTTTGGAACAAATCGGTCAGCTGGATGTGGCACAGGTCTTCTTGGACAAGGTGATAGTCTATTTTCCTGAACGTGAAGTAGCTTACCTAAACCGTGGTGACGTGTTTTTCAAAAGAGGACAAGGCTATGTTAAAAAAGCGGCTAACGATTATCGCACCTACATTAGACTGATGAATAAACGCGGTTTACAGGCAAAAATTCCACAAAGAATCCTGGAATTTTTGGACACGCATTAGCGTTTCGGAACTTCCAGGTATCTAATTTAAAATTCGATAGACCATTTCTTTGAGGATCTCTTCACTATCGAAATTGCTGGGCACATTAACCCCCTTTGACTTCAGATCAGTCTCTTTGAGTACATTCAGCACATCAAAAGTTTTCCGGCGATTGTAATTTCGGGCTGCCAGCTCATATTCCTTTAAGAAAAAAGGATGCACCCCCAGTTCTTTTGCGGCCGCAGATTTATCAATGAGGTAATGGTATTTCAGGATTTTAGTAAAGTAGGTAGCCACCTGCCCCACCACCATCACCAAGGGATTGTTCTTTGGGTTTGCCACAAAATAATCCACGATCTGATAAGCTTTCAACGCATTACGTTTTGCCAATGCTGTATTGAGTTCAAACACATTGAAATCTTTCGAAATTCCAATATTGCGTTCGACATCATCCACAGTGATCTCCTGATTCTTAGGAACATTCAGCATCAGTTTGTCCAATTCATTGGATACTTTGGCTAGGTCATTGCCGAGGTAATCCGCAATCAGTGCTGCTGCCTGCGGATGTATGCGCCAGCCAGCATCTTTAAGGTATCCACCAATCCATGGGGCTACTTTATCATCATATAATTTAGCCGCATCAACGACTAATCCGGCTTTTTCAAACACCTTGTATATTTTCTTCCGTTTGTCAAATTTGCCATGCTTATAGCAAAAAACCAGAATGGTTGTCGGTGTCAGGTGTTCCAAGTACTTCATCAACAGTTCCTCCGTATCTGATTTCCATTTTAGTTCCTGAGCTTCCTTTACAATAATCACCTGATGATCGCTCAACATCGGATAGCGTTTGGCGGCATTGACTACGGTAGAAATATCGATATCCTTTCCGTAAAAAACAGATTGATCAAAGCCTTTTTGTGCATCATTTAACACCGTCGACTCCAACGCATCTGCGATGGTATCGATAAAATAACTTTCCTCTCCCTGTAGCAGATAGATCGGTTTAAAAGATCTATTCTTTATATCGGATAAGATCGGATTTATATTCATAGAGGCGAAATTACGATTTTACTATCAATTCTACTGCAGCATAGCAATGAGAATTCGTCCCGCTATCCGATCTATATTAGTTAAAAGACCTAACCAATTGATTGAAAGAAGTAACGATAAGAGCGAAAAAAACCATTGCGGAGAATCCTATGAATTCCCTTTTTTTGCTGAAATTTTAGTATATTTGTGTATGTTTTCACCGACACCGCTCAATTTGCCACCGTTCAAAGCTAAAATATCCAGAAAGAACAACGCGGTCTATATTTTTGATGAACTGCGAAAAAAAGAACTGGTATTGACGCCAGAGGAATGGGTACGGCAGCATTGGATAAATTATTTGGCTTTGATCAAAAATTATCCAAAGTCACTGATGAATATCGAGGGTGGGTTAAAGCTAAACAATCTTCAGCGACGGAGTGATTTATTAATTTATAATAGTAAAGGGCATAAAGTTGTGTTGGCCGAATTCAAAGCACCGCACATTAACATCACACAGAAAGTATTCGAACAGATTGCTAATTATAATTCCGTGCATCGTATTCCATACTTACTGGTGAGCAACGGTATAAATCACTATTATTGCAAAGTTGACTTTGACAACGAATCATATCAATTTATAGAAGAGCTTCCGGATTATAGTGAAATCGGCTAAGAACTTCTAAGTGAATGGATAAAGCATAAGCCCTATTATAAGTCACCTTTCTTTGCTGAAAGCGGCTGTACCGAAAAAATGTAAAGTAGATGTAAAACATCTTTTCAATTTATTTGATTTTTAAAATATAGTTTTATATTAGTCCTACAGATAGAAAAAAATAAAAAGATGAATATAGATAAAAACGAATTCAGAAAATATGCCGTAAAGCATCACCGCATTGGAAGTCAACATGTTGACAGTTTTATTGCCCGCACAGAGACCAGCATCCCGACAAACCTTACACCATACATCGTTGAAGAGCGTCAATTGAACGTTGCGCAGATGGATGTGTTTTCACGTTTGATGATGGATCGTATTATATTTTTGGGAAGCGGTATCGATGACCAGGTTGCAAATATTATTCAGGCACAATTGTTGTTTTTACAGTCCACTGACGCACAACGTGACATCCAAATCTACATCAATTCACCAGGTGGAAGTGTTTATGCAGGTTTAGGTATCTACGATACGATGCAGTATATAACACCAGATGTAGCTACAATCTGTACAGGAATTGCGGCATCTATGGGCGCTGTCCTCTTAGTAGCAGGAGCAAAAGGCAAACGTGCTGCTTTACGTCACTCACGCGTGATGATCCATCAACCATCCGGCGGCGCTCAAGGGGTTGCAGCAGATATGGAGATCAACTTGCGTGAAATGATGAAATTAAAAGAAGAATTATATACCATTATTTCAGAACACTCCGGACAAACCTACGAGTGGGTAGAAAAATCTTCTGATCGTGATTACTGGATGCGAGCCAACGAGGCCAAAGAATTTGGTATGATTGATGAGATTTTACTTCCTAAGAAGGAGATTATTAAATAACGATGGCGAAGAATAACGATAGAGACATTCATTGTTCGTTTTGTGGAATAAGCAAAAATGAAGCTCAGATGCTCATTGCTGGAAATGGAGCACACATCTGTGATAGATGTATCCAACAAGCAGGAGAAATCTTGGCAGAAGAATTAAAACAACGGAAAAGCAAGACTTTACAGACTGCATTAAAATTAATACGTCCCCAAGAGATCAAAACGCACTTGGATCAGTATGTAATCGGTCAAGATGATGCAAAGAAAGTAATTTCGGTGGCCGTTTATAATCACTATAAACGTCTAAATCAAAAAGTGGATAAAGATGAAATTGAAATCGAAAAATCCAATCTGATTATCGTTGGTGAGACGGGTACCGGTAAAACATTGTTGGCGAAGACTGTTGCCAAAATATTGAACGTTCCTTTCTGTATTGTTGATGCCACAGTACTAACCGAGGCAGGATATGTAGGGGAAGATGTGGAAAGTATTTTGACACGCTTGCTTCAGGCGGCCGATTACGATGTTGCTTCAGCAGAACGTGGTATCATCTATATCGATGAGATTGATAAAATTGCGCGTAAAAGCGATAACCCTTCCATCACACGTGACGTGTCGGGTGAAGGTGTGCAACAGGCGCTATTAAAGATCTTGGAAGGCACGGTTGTGAATGTTCCACCTCAGGGCGGCCGTAAGCATCCGGACCAAAAAATGATTGCGGTCAATACCAGCAATATCCTATTTATCTGTGGCGGTGCATTCGATGGTATCCAAAAGAAAATTGCAAACCGTTTGCGCACTCAGACTGTAGGTTATAAGATGAATGAAGATGAAGAGGAAATTGACTTGAACAATCTATACAAGTATATTACACCTCAAGATCTTAAAAACTTTGGATTAATTCCAGAATTAATTGGGCGCCTTCCGGTGTTGACTTATTTAAATCCATTGGATAAGGAAACCTTGTTGAGTATTTTAACAGAGCCAAGGAATGCGTTGGTAAAACAATACAAAAAATTATTTGAGTATGAAGGTGTCGAACTGAAATTTGATGCCGACGTATATACTTTTATTGTAGATAAAGCTGATGAATTTAAACTTGGAGCCAGAGGGCTACGCAGTATCTGCGAAGCAATCATGCTGGACGCCATGTTTGAAATGCCATCAACCAAAGAGCAAACGGGACAGAAAAGCTTGGAAATCACCTTGGATTATGCGAAGAAAAAATTCGAAAAATCCGATCTGAAAAAGCTTAAAGTCGCTTAAAAAAAATCCCGTTCGCTGAACGGGATTTTTTTTTACCTATTGAACCTTCTCACTGAGCTGTTATCACACTTACACAGCAATATTCGATCAGCAAAAACGCTTAAATAAGGTAAAATAGGATAAAAAAGAATTTAAAATCTTATATTACATTAATAACATAGCCATAACGGAATGTTGATAGACAGGTAAGAAATTCGTGAAATTAAAATGAAATGACTATGACAAAGAAAAGCACAAAAAATACAGTAAATAGCCCGATAACACCAGGTTTAAAAACAAAAGAAGAGATCGTAAACAATTGGCTTCCGCGTTATACCGGAAGACCCCTAGAAGAATTTGGGGAGTACATCCTCCTGACAAACTTTTCAAAATATATCCAACTATTTTCGGAAATGCATGACAATGCCCCTATCTACGGTGAGGACAAGCCCATGCAATCCGTTACTGCTGGAGGCATTACCATCATCAATTTTGGAATGGGTAGCCCGATGGCCGCAACCATTATGGATCTGCTATCCGCCATTGCACCTAAGGCGGTTCTATTTTTGGGCAAGACAGGTGGTATTAAAAAGAAAATCCCTGTAGGCGAACTGATCCTGCCTATCGCGGCGATCCGTGGCGAAGGGACATCGAATGATTACTTTCCACCAGAGGTACCCTCACTACCAGCCTTTGCCATGCAGAAAGCGATCTCCACAACAATTCGTGACCACCAACGGGATTATTGGACGGGGACGGTATATACGACCAACAGGAGAGTATGGGAACATGACAAAGCTTTTAAAAAGTACCTGAAGTCTATCCGTGCCATGTGTGTCGATATGGAAACAGCGACAATATTCAGTGTCGGTTTTGCCAACAAGATTCCAACAGGCGCTTTGCTGTTGGTTTCTGACCAACCTATGGTTCCGGAAGGAGTAAAAACATCCGTTAGTGATGTTACGGTTACAGCCAAGTATGTTGAGGCACATATCAGCATAGGGATTGACGCTTTGAAACAGCTTATCAATAACGGGCTGACGGTAAAACACCTTAAATTCTAGAGGTTTAGACAAAGCCTGGTACTGAAAAAGCCCCTTAAAAAGCTTGAAGTTGTTGTAATAAGTTGATGAGCTCGTTTATTTTATCGGGCTCATTCTATTTGATCTGTGTTTTATTTACTTCACCATCTTTATTCCACTCAATAACGGTTTGATATCCCCCCAGATCCTGCCTGCCCTGACTCATTGATACCTCCTGAAAAACAACGACTTAAAGCTAAAATAATATATACTTGATTATTAATTGAACTGTTATTAACTATAAATTGAAACGTTAACAAATGTTAATTTGCACAATAATTAAACTATTTGGCGTTATATGTTGTAATAGTATTATTACAAATAGCACATATATCATAAATTTAATCAAGCATTGTGAAGAAAAAAACATTATCTATTTTCAGCGTCTCCTTATTGATTTGTTCAGTCTTAGCCACCCAGGTAAGTTGTTCTTCAAGTTCCTCCAAAGAAAATAATGTCAATGAAAAACCCGTAGCCTTACCAGTGTATACTGTTGTAAAATCAGATGCGACCACGATCAAAGATTATTTGGGTACCATCGAAGGAAAAGTCAATGTAGAAGTCAGGCCGCAGGTTGAGGGCTTATTGCAAGAAATCTATGTCGATGAAGGATCTTTTGTACAAAAAGGACAAAAGCTATTTAAAGTAGATCCTTCTACTTATCAAGAAAACCTTAACAATATGGTTGCTACGGAACAGGTTGCGCGGGCCAAACTAAAAAATGCGCAGTTGGAGGTAGACCGTTTGAAGCCATTGGTTCAAAATGACGTCATTTCAGATGTAAAACTGGCCTCGGCCAAATCTGACTATCAAGTCGCCAAAGCAACCTTAGATCAGGCCATAGCTGCTGTACGATCCGCACAGATCAGCAAAGACTTTACCATCATTACCGCTCCTGTAAGTGGGTATATCGGAAGGATACCAAAACGTGTGGGCAATTTAGTATCCAAAGGTGATAAGGAGCCCCTCACCTACCTTTCCGATATCCAAGAGGTCTATGTATATTTTTCGATGAACGAATCTGATTTCCTATATTTTTCAAAAGCACAGGCAAAAAAAGACAGTGTTGAGGGCAAGAAGTACAACCACAACCAAAAACTGGTTTTCCCCCAAGTCACATTAGTTCTCGCAGATGGCGAAGAATATGCAAAGAAAGGAACTGTCGATGCCGTCAATGGACAAATCAACCGAACCACCGGCGCGATTTCTTTACGTGCAACTTTTCAGAACCAAGACAATATGTTACGTTCAGGAAGCAGTGGTACACTAAAAATTGCCGAAGTAAAAAAGAATGTTCTCCAGATCCCACAGATTGCCATCAACGAATTGCAGGATAAAACGTTTGTCTACATATTAGACAAAAACAATAAAACGCAACGGCGGAATATCCAACTTTCGGGCAAAAGTAAGGGCAATTACATTGTGGCATCAGGTCTAAAGGAAAACGACCGTATCATTACCAGCGGATTTGACAAACTAACCGATGGTTCGATGGTAGCCCCTATTCCACAAAAATAATTAACGCACTCTTCACGTATTTATGGCAGCCTATTTTCAGGTTTGCCCTTGGTATGTCTAAAATTCTTATGTATGTTAAAAACCTTTATAAATAGACCTGTTTTAGCGACGGTCATTTCTATCATTTTAGTCATATTGGGTTTGGTGGGGTTGAAATTACTTCCTGTATCCCGCTTTCCTGAAATCGCACCGCCGAGTGTCCTGGTATCACTGAGTTATCCGGGTGCCAACGCGGAGACGGTAGCAAAAAGTGTTTTACTGCCCATTGAAGAGGCCATCAACGGTGTTGAAGACATGACGTACATTAAATCTTCTGCCTCCAATTCTGGTTCGGGAAGTGTATCCGTCTATTTCAAAACTGGAACAAATCCAGACATTGCCTCAGTGAATGTGCAAACCCGCATTTCAAAAGCCATTAGCGCTATTCCTGCCGAAGTAAATGAGGCCGGGATTACCGTTATGCCACGTCAGACGGGGGTTATCATGACCATTAATCTCTATTCAGATCATCAAGATAAGGCCTACGACGAGACTTTCTTGCAGGCCTACGCACAGATCAATCTCATGCGGCCCTTATTGCGTGTCGACGGGGTAGCGCAAGTATCCCGTCTCGGTGCAAGGGATTATGCGATGCGGCTTTGGCTAAATCCTGAAAAATTAGCACTCTATAATTTGGTTCCCCAAGATATTATGAACTCCATCAAAGATCAAAACTTTGAAATCGCTCCGGGTAAATTTGGGGAAACTTCTGACGAAGCATTTGAAACCGTGATTCGACACAAAGGGCGCTTTACAACCCCCGAAGAATTCCAGCATATTGTCATCAAGACAAACAATGATGGGTCGGTCCTCTACCTAAAGGACGTTGCGCGGGTAGAATTTGGCGCAACAAATCTCAGTAGCGACAATAAAGTTAATGGTCATCCCGGGCTGACCCTCAATCTGACACAAACCAGTGGTTCTAACGCCCACGATATAGATATTGCCGTCCGAAAGGTACTCGAAGAGCAAGCTAAGACATTCCCTAAGGGATTACATTATGAAGTGACTTACTCCGTGCGTGACCAGATTGATGAATCCATCAATCAGGTTGAACACACCCTTTTCGAAGCATTTATTCTGGTATTTATCATTGTTTTCATCTTCCTACAAGATTTTCGGTCTACCTTGATTCCAGCGATTGCAATACCCGTTTCTTTGGTAGGTACTTTCTTTTTCCTACAGCTGTTTGGCTTCTCGCTCAATGTATTGACGATGTTTGCCTTGGTGCTTGCCATTGGTATTGTTGTGGATGATGCTATTGTTGTTGTGGAGGCGATACATGAGAAAATGCACAGCACAGGATTAAAACCTAAAGCAGCAACATTATCGACAATGTCAGAAATTACCGGTGCGATACTGTCCATTACCATGGTCATGGCAGCCGTATTTTTGCCTGTTGGCTTTATGGAGGGACCTGCTGGTATCTTTTACCGACAATTTGCTTATACACTGGCAACTGCGATTTTAATATCGGCATTAAATGCATTGACATTGAGTCCTGCCTTATGTGCACTCCTACTCAAAGCCCCAAAACATCAGAACGAAGAAAAACATAAATCCAAAATTAATCAATTCAAAGATCGTTTCTTTAAAGCATTCAACACTTCTTTTGATCATCTGACTGCCCGGTATGTATCCATCGTGCAGTGGTTGATTAATCACAAAAAAGTAGCCTGGATAGGTTTGATATTGATTACCGCAATCGGAGTCGTTTTGATGGTCAAAACGCCAAAGAGTTTTATCCCAACAGAAGATGATGGATTTATCACTTACAACATCGCGCTGCCTCCAGGAGCCTCGCTAAGCCGGACGACAGAAGTCCTCCATCGTGCCGACAGCATACTGAAAAAAAGAAAAGATATTGAAGGAATGACAACGGTATCTGGATTCAACGCCTTGGATGGTAGTTCAAGCCCTGCATTTGCTGCAGGTTACATTACACTTAAGCCGCATGCTAAGCGCGAGCATATTAAAAATATCAATGCTTTTATGGACACCATCAGGAATGATTTGGCTCAAATTAATGAGGCTACGTTCACAGTCTTCCCAAGACCGACCGTACAGGGATTTGGTGATTTTGCGGGCATTGAGATGGTTTTACAAGATCGCATGGGCGGTGACGTAAGGGACTTTAATACCATTGCGGATACTTTCATTAGCCAGTTGAATACCCGTCCGGAAATCCGGAGCGCTTACACCAGCTTTAAATCCAATTTCCCACAATACGAGGTGAACATTGACGCTGTAAAAGCGAAATCACTTGGCGTTGAGATCAAAGATCTCATGTCCACGATCCGCTCCTATTTTGCACGGGTACAAGCCAGTGACTTTAATCGTTTCGGTCGTCAATATCGTGTCTACGTGCAGTCGGATTTTGACTTCCGTAAAGACCCCGAGTCTTTCAATTCAATTTTCGTACGGAACAACAAAGGTGAGATGGTACCCATCAACACCATATTGACATTAGAAAAAACGGTTGGGCCCGAAACCATCACCCGGTATAATCTATACAATGCTATTTCAGTCAATATAACACCGGCTGAAGGATACAGCACCGATGACGCCATGCAAGCGATCCAAAAGCTAGCTGACCAGGAGCTCCCCGGCAACTATGGCTTTGAATGGACGGGAATGAGTTATGAGGAGAGTCAATCAGGCTCACAGACCATCCTGATCTTTGCACTAAGTATCTTGTTTGTTTACTTTCTGCTCGCTGCACAGTATGAAAGCTATATTTTGCCTTGGGCGGTTTTGTTGTCAATACCTGTGGGTTTGATCGGTGTTTTTTCAGTGATCAATCTTGTCGGCTTGCAGAATAACATCTATGTACAGGTGGGCTTGATCATGCTGATCGGCCTATTGGCTAAAAATGCAATCCTCATTGTCGAGTTTGCCATCCAAGAGCGCAAAAATGGGAAAACCATTGTCGAAGCGGCAGTCAGCGGCTCAAAATTAAGGTTAAGACCGATTTTAATGACCAGTCTCGCATTTGTTGCAGGTCTCGTTCCATTGATGTGGACAGTTGGCCCCTCGGCTATCGGTAATCACTCGATTAGCTTTAGCGCCGCGGGCGGCATGCTGCTAGGCGTTGCGTTTGGCATTTTTATTATTCCGGTACTCTTTGTTGTCTTCAAAGGTCTGGATGAGAAATTACAGGATAAATTAGCTAAAGAAGAAGAATGAAGAACATAAGAAAATACATTTCAGCACTATGTGTAGCTGCGGGCCTATTGATATTAATGAATGCCTGTAAAGTTGGCAAAGACTATGTTCAGCCCAAGCTAAAACTTCCCAACACCTTCCGTGGTGATACACTGGATTATTTTGGTGATACGTCAAGCATGGGTCTTATTCATTGGAAATCGTTTTTCCATGATCCCACCCTCAAACTGCTAATCGACTCTGCTTTAGCCAATAACTTCGAGATGAAAACTGCATTGCTCAATCTTCAAATCTCCACGAGGGTCTTGGCACAGAATAAATCGAACTATTTACCAAGTGTCAATGCAACCATTGCCAATGGCAGCCGTACTTGGCGATCCAAAGATTTTGGAAGCGGGCCATTGACAAAATACTATGAGCGTAAGGGCGAAAAAGCAAGGGAAAATATGTTTGTTTACCAATCTCAATTTGGATCAGATATCAGTTTTAGCTGGGAGATAGACATCTGGAAAAAGATCAGCAGCAAACAAGAACAACTCCTTGCTGAATATTTGGATACACAGGAAGCGAAAAATGCAATTCAAACCAATATCATCACTGCTGTTGCCAAAGGTTACTTCAATCTTTTGATGTTAGATGCCAAGATTGAAGTGGCCAAACGCAATGTCCAATTGAATGACAGTACATTACGCATGATCAAACTTCAATACAATGCCGGTGAGATTACAGCGCTGGCCATACAACAAACCGAATCGCAACGCTTGCTTGCCGCCTCGCTCGTACCAGAATTGGAAAAGCAGATTGTAATTCAAGAGAATGCACTTCAGACGTTAACTGGAAGACTTCCGGATAGCATCAGGCGCGGGACTTCATATGAACACCTTTTTGCTGAAAGCAAAGACATCTCACTCGGTTCACCCATCGAAATTGTAAGAAATCGTCCAGATATACGTTCGGCCGAGTTTCAATTGATGGCCGCTAATGCGAACGCCAATATTCAGCAGGCTATGCGTTATCCTTCGCTCAACATCGGTGGAGTATTGGGGGTAAACGCTATGCTTCCCAGAAATTGGTTCAATATCCCCGGCGCTTTATTAGGTGGCATCACTGGCAATCTGACCACACCCATTTTCAAAAACAAAACACTAAAAACAGAATATGAAGTTGCTAGACTGGAACGAGATAAGGCCGAAATCCTGCTTCAACAGAAAGTGGTTGAAGCCGTTGCTGAAGTCTCCAATGCTGTAGTAACCGTCGACAAACAGCGTGAACAGCTGGAACTGGCAAGGCAAAGAGTGGATAATGCGCACCTCGCGGTGAAGAATGCAAATCTACTCTTCAAAAGTGGTTATGCAACTTACCTCGAGGTGATCACCGCTCAGAGCAATGCCCTGGATAGCGATTTAGACCTTGTCGAATTACGCCAGCAGCATTTGGATGGCTTCGTGGACCTCTACCGTTCTCTAGGTGGCGGTTGGAGATAATGATTTAAAAAGCTATTTTTGTCTTATGACACCAGAAGAATTACAAGAATATTTTCGCTCTCGGGAGCTACCCAAATCGCTGGAAATACAACAAGATATGCAAGTTTTTGATGTAGAACGATTTATCAGCACGAGTTTTATTCATGTTGGACTATGGAAAAAAGATCTGAGCAAATGCCCCGCATGGGTCAGGCTCCTAAAGTTTAAAGAAGCTTTGGAAAATAACGAAAAAGCCTAACAAATTGTTAGGCTTTTTTATGCATTTAACTGTTGCAGCAATGCAGCCATCTCCTCCTTCGAAAAGATCTGCTCGGCGCCTCCCGCCAACATTTCAATACGTTCGATTTCATCACTACTCGAGGTCAGGCCAAATATACGAATGGAAGGAAATTTATCCCTGACTATTTTTGCGGTTTCGATACCGTTTAAGATCGGCATGTGCAAATCCAGTATACACACCTCTGGTAGTGCTTTTTTATGTTCAATCAGATAGTCGATGAGATCTCTGCCGTTGGAAGCGCAATACACTAATTCCAAAGAATGGGATTGGGCCATAGCCTTCATCATCACATGATGGATCATCGCATCATCTGCGTAGACAATCTTACATTTACTTTTGGTATCCATTCGAAAAAGATGTCATGCTACTAATTAATACAATAAAATTCTATAAATACGTAATAAAATAAAAAAACTGGAAATAAGTTAGCAAGAATTATGTTAATATGCAAACCTTATTTAAAAAAATACATTGTAATTCGCTTATAACAGAGTTCAGATCGAATAAAAAAGAATATCAATAGGTAGAAATTGTCTTTGGGACATTATATTCAGATCCTTGCACTTGTTGACAGATTTGATTTAACGATATAATATCGTTAAAAGTCATCCTCAATAATTTCGGCCACTCGCCCCACCTGGCCATCAGTCAGTCTTACTTTAATACCTCTGGAATGATAAGATGAAGATGTCAATAAATCTTTTACAATACCTTCTGTAAGATTTCCACTACGTTGGTCTTTTTTTAAAATAATATTGACCAACATTCCGGGCTTTACGTCTGCTCTATTTCTTCCGTCCATGTTCAAATGTAAGAAATAAAAAAGGAGTTTTCCAAAAGAAAACTCCCCTATTTTTTGTTGAATTATTGATTCTCCCCTCTACTCTATGAGCGTTGAGGCCATCGAGACGATGGATTTGATCCATGTTTTTTGTTTTCAACAATTCGCCTACACGATTCGATATCAAGTTGTCGCGCGTACAATGATCGTATCAATATTCATCTTGTACTAGCGAATATGCAAGACAATATTGTACCACTTAGGTTATTTGAACAACTTAAAAATATCATTTCCAAATATAAATACCATGAGCCCCAAAAGGATAAAGAATCCCACCATTTGTGCCTTTTCAAGAAATTTTTCGCTCAAAGGTTTGCCTTGGATCATCTCAATCAATAAGAACAAGACGTGACCGCCATCCAGTGCCGGAATAGGCAATAAATTCATAAATGCAAGTGCCATTGAAAGCATCCCGACCAAAGACCAAAAACGAATCCAATCCACTTCGGTACCAAACAAGGTAGCAATACCAATAGGACCAGATAGTGCTTTATCCGCCCGTACCTCACCTTTGAAAATTTTCCCGAAACCCTTGGCATTATCCGTAATTACCGTAAATGCTTTCTTAGCACCGATCGGAAAAGCCTCCATGAGGGTATAATGTGTTGTAAACGATTTAATTGAATAATCATGATTGATACCAATACCTAACATAGCATCCGCTGGTACAGTACCTTGCAAAGAAACCTCAGCTCCAGCACGATTTACTTTAATGACAACAGCTTTATTGACATTTGCTTTAATTAATCCCCTAAACTGATCAAAGAAAGGTACCTGAATATCGTTTACGGCAACAATGCTATCCCCTTTTGCAAAGCCCATTTTGTTGGCCACTGATCCAGGGGCCACTTGCGCCACGCTTGTTGTTTTCACACGTAGTTCAATAAACTTTTCTCCTTTTTTATCTGACAAAGTATTCAGTAAGTCTGCTGGTACCTTAATTTCTTTTGTTGCACCATCACGTTCTATCGTAAGGGCTACACCGCCCATTATCACTTTCGAACTGATTAACTCGGAGTAGTTTTCCACGCGATGTCCGTCGATAGCAATAACTTTATCACCTGCCTTAAGACCAATGGATTCACCAATAGATCCCGGGACAATACCGTTCACGAGCTGATCCATCCTGATATCTGTATTGCCCATTTTAAAGGTCAACATCCAAAAAACCAGGATACCCACGATAATATTAACAATAATACCGCCCAGCATCACGATCAAGCGTTGCCATGCGGGTTTCGAACGAAACTCCCAAGGTTGAGGTTCGCCTTTCAACTGTTCCGTATCCATTGACTCGTCGATCATGCCGGCAATCTTCACATAGCCACCCAAAGGTAACCAGCCAATACCGTACTCACAGCCTTTATAATTGAACTTAAACAATTTCACTCCCCAGGCATCAAAGAATAAATAGAATTTCTCCACTTTAATTCCAAATGCACGTGCTGCTAAAAAATGTCCTAACTCATGTAGAACAATTAAAATTGACAAGCCTAAAATCACTTGTCCGACCATAATTAAAACGCCCATGTATGCTTTCTATATTTAATCTTTGATTATTTCTTTTGTTATCGACCGTGCTAAGCGATCAGTCTCCAAGTAGTCTTCTAATGTCGGATTGGCTATAAATCCTACCTTCTCCAGTGTACGCTCGATGACATCGCTCATTTCCAGGAATCCGATCTTATCGGCTAAAAAAGCGCCTACAACTACCTCATTTGCAGCGTTCAATATACAAGACTTATTTCCGCCAGCACGAAGCGTTTCATAAGCCAGCGCCAAGTTCCGAAATGTTTCCCGATCCGCTTTTTCAAAATGTAGCGTTGGATAGTCCATAAAATTGAACCGCTCAAAATTATTTTCGAATCGGGCAGGATAAGTCAAGGCATATTGAATAGGCAATTTCATATCCGGAACCCCCATTTGTGCTTTCATGGAGCCATCCTTAAATTGGACCAGGGAATGTACAATCGACTCTGGATGTACAATGACATCAACCTGATCGATCGAAAGATCAAAAAGCCATTTCGCCTCGATCACCTCAAGACCTTTGTTCATCAAAGAAGCGGAATCTATAGTGATTTTGGCCCCCATAGACCAATTGGGATGTTTTAACGCTTGCACTTTCGTTACATGCAGCAACTCTTCTCTTTTTTTTCCGCGGAAAGGCCCCCCAGATGCTGTCACATAAATTTTCTCAATGGGGTTTTGGTCTTCACCGACCAAACATTGGAAGATGGCCGAATGTTCAGAATCTACAGGTAACATGCTTACACCGTATTCTTTGACCAGAGTCATAATCAACTCGCCGGCCACCACAAGGGTTTCTTTATTGGCCAAAGCAATATCTTTTCTGGATCGGATGGCTACGACTGTAGGTTTTAAACCTGCAGACCCCACAATAGCATTTAACACAATGCTGATCTCGGTATATTGCACCACTTCAATCAATCCCTCCTCACCGTATAAGACAGTCGTCTCCTGAGATGCCAAGGCCTCTTTAACCTTTTTATATTCGATCGGATCGGTCACGACGACCGATTTTGGTTTAAACTCTAACGCCTGTTTGATCAACAGCTCGCCGTTGCTGCCGCAAGTCAAAACAACTGCTTCAAACTTATCCGGAAAGGCTCTAATAACATCCAAGGCTTGTGTGCCGACACTACCCGTTGCCCCTAAAATGGCAATTCCTTTTTTACTCAAAACCTTCTCTCTTTATTAAAATATATTATTCAAAATCTTTGGATCCTCCCCACCGTGGTAGTCCGACATCATCTCCCGGTAAGCAACCGAAACAACAATACAGGCCAAAGGTACCACCAAGAATGAACTCACAAGGTTCAAAATAATAAAAATTATGTAATATTCTAAAAAATTAAAATACATCTGCAATAATTGAAAAAAAGCAAATACCGCCAAGATCAATAATAATTTGAATACATTCCCCTTGGTCAGCGCAAAACTAAACCGTAGTGACTTAAATGTTCCCGCATGTTTATCAATGATAAAGAAGGGATAAAATGCCACACGAATAATCAATATAAAAGTCAATACTGCTGCGATGAAAACCACAAAAACAGTAAACTTACCCATGAGTTCAGCACGATTTTCTCCATTTTCAAATATATACAGAAACGGAAGCGATACGGCTCCCAATAGTAATAATAGTGCAATAGAAAGTACCATAATACTTAACATCGCACCAAAAAAATAGATAAGCTCCTTGCTGCTAGGGATACAATGGATCAATTTTTTATCCTGATTGCCATCGATTAGATTGAGAATGTATTTGAATAAGGTGAGATTCAGCCCAAAATACATCACCATGAAAAAGAAGGCCATAAAACCACTCAATACCACATTGAAATCACTGATCGTGGTGGCCAAAAAATTGGATAAACCAGAGGTTATAAACAGTAAAAAACAAAGGCCGGCAACAGAAAAATAATGCTTTTTAAGTAGCTCCAACGATTTATTAAAAACTTCATTTACGGCAAAAGTACTTTCCTTTAGGAATTGAATCATTTTTTCTTTAAATAAACTTTTACAAAGATGCCATTATTTTTAATTTTCAACAATTTAGCCTGCTATAAAATTGATATTTTTTATATTTTTTTCAATAAAAAAATCCCTTATCCTAGCAAAAGATAAGGGATTTTGAAGAGAACCGTAGCATTTACTACTTAAACTCTTTTGGAAGAGGTTTCTCTAATAGATATTGATAGTAGAAACGTGCACGCTCATTAAAGTCATATTTACTTTTTGAACGGTCAAATCCGTGGCGGCTGCCCGGATAGATCATCAATTCAAATGGCACGCTTCGATTCGTTAATTTATCCACCAGCTGCGTGGTATTCTGCAAATGCACATTGTCATCCATATCACCATGCATGATACGTAATACACCTTTGTAATTGTTGGTATAGGTCAATACTGACCCGGCTTTATACCCTTCAGGATTATCCTGCGGCGTATCCATCCAACGTTCGGTATAATGCGTATCGTAGAGTTCCCAAGAGGTCACAGGCGCACCGGCAATACCAAAGTCAAATACATCAGCTGCTTTGGTCATCGCTAGACAAGTCATGTAACCGCCATAACTATGACCTGTAATCAATACTTTGTTTTTAGCAACCCAAGACTGCGATTTCAGCCATTTTACGATAGTGGAATAATCGATTATTTCCCAATGCCCTAGGTTACGGTGCATATAAGCAACCCCTTGTTTACCAAAGTGACCAGACGCCCGGTGATCCGCTGAAACCTGGATAACACCCTCATTCGCCCAATACTGATTGCCGGTACCTTTCCAGGTATCCTTTACTGTACCCGCATCAGGACCTCCATAAATACTAAAAACAACAGGGTACGTTTTGGATTTGTCGAAATCGGTTGGATAGGTAATCGTCAGCGGCAGATCAAAAAGACCATCATCTGATTTGATATGCAAATACTCCGTTTTCCCATAAATATATGAATCAAAGTCCGCAGCTTTGCTATTCGCTAATTGGCGCAGCACTTTACCTTGATTATCCACTAACGCAAAACGGTCCGGTGTACTTACATTGGAATATCGGGTGATAAAATACTTGCCATCAGGCGATACGTTGACATCATGTGAATATTCACCAAAGGTCAAACGCTTCAGATTTTTACCCGAATAATCTACACGATATAGATCAAAACGTGCGGAATTTTCCTTACGCGCTGTAAAATAAATTACTTTATTTTTCTCGTCTATCCTTTTGATCTCAGTCACCTGCCAATCGCCTGATGTAATCGGATTCACCAATGTCCCATCCAACTTATACAGGTAATAATGTGCCCAACCGGTTTTATCCGATTTTAAAATATAATATTTATTGTCAGCAAGGTACGTAATGCGCTCATCATGATCCAAATTGATCCACGAAGGTTGGTGTTCATCGTAAATCTCCTTTTTTACCCCTGTATTCGGATCGACCTGATAGAATTTCAGGTTATTCTGATCCCTGTTCATCCATTGGATCATTACATTTTTACTATCAAATGCCCAATAAGGCTGGCCGAAATACTGATCATCCTTTTCATTAAAATCCGCCCAGGTTACCTTACCGCCGTTCAATTGTACAATCCCCACTTTAACCTCAGGATTAGGGTCTCCCGCCTTCGGATAACGTGTTTCTTCGAGATAACCATGTTGCCCTTTGGATGAATAAATTGGAAACATCGGCACCTTGGTATCATCAAAACGCATAAAAGCGATCATTTTGCTATCTGGCGACCACCAAAAGGCTTTATAATTTGTCGAGCGGCCCAAAATCTCCTCATAGTAAACCCACGAAGACCAGCCATTATAAATCACATCGGTACCGTCGTTCGTATACTGAAATTCTTTTCCGGTATTCACCTCAACACTATATAAGTTACTTTTACGTGTAAAGGCCACATATTGACCGTCTGGAGATAAAGTAGGATTTTGTTCAGCAACCTCAGGTGAATTAGTCAGTTTTTTCGCTGCACCGGAGCCATTTTTGATAAAAATATCATTTTGCTCAACATAGACAACTGTCCCTTCCTTGGCAGGAATCGTATAGATACTTCTCTTCCCCGATTTGACGTTGACCTGATAGAGTTGACTATCGTTGACGTCATTTTCAAGATAAGCGGTTCCATCCGCCCAGCCCGGATATTGATTTGTGCGCACGGTTAAAGACTGCTTCTGTCCCCAGGATTGCGCAAAATCCAATTTCTTCTGCGCAAAGGTCAGATCATGCACAAAAAACACAATAGATGCACCTAAGAGCACTCTTGATACTGTATTCATTAATTCTTGGATATGTTTATTAATTATTTCAGCTAAGATAAAGAATTGTGGTAAATAACCACGATTTTACCTGTAACAAGCTTATTCAAGCCAACACATCGTTGACAGCCCCAAATAGTAGTCAATTTTATTACGAACCATACTGCTCAAAGAGAGCAAGCTGAATACCTTCTTTTGGAAAATCCGCCTCATCCACGAAATTAGAAACGGAAACTCCCAGTAACCGCACTTTATTAGCTAAGATAATCTTACTTAAGAGGCTATGGGCTGTTGCATAGATTTTTTCTTCCGAATCAAAACTGGTATCCAATGTAACGCTTCTTGTTAGCTGAACAAAATCTGCATACTTTAGTTTCAATGTCAGCGTCCTGCCCAAGATTTCCTTTTTTCCAAGGCGCTCCCAAAGCTGTTTGCTCAGTCTTTGAAGAATAGCGTTCAATTCTTCAAAGGTTTCGATGTCCACCTCAAACGTATCCTCTATACCAACCGATTTACTACTTCGATTTGGAGTCACAGGCCGGTCGTCTATGCCCCGGACTATACGGTAAAAAAAATGCCCGGTCTTACCAAACCAACGCACCAAATCATCCTCACGCTGTTTTTTAAGATCCATACCTGTAAATAAACCCAACTCGTGCATTTTCTTGGCAGTCACTTTTCCCACGCCAAAGAATTTTTCCACAGGTAGGGACTCCATAAATTTCAGCACCTTGGAAGGGCCTATAAATGTCAGACCATTGGGCTTATCCATATCGGAGGCAATCTTGGCGACAAATTTATTAACTGAAACTCCCGCAGACACGGTCAGGTTAAGTTCTTCCTTGATTGCACTTTTAATCGCTTTGGCGATGTCGATAGCCGAACCGATTCCCTGTTTGTCTATCGTAACGTCCAAAAAGGCCTCATCGAGTGACAAAGGCTCAATTAAATCCGTATACCGCTGAAAGATCTCCCTAATTTGATAGGAAACTTGTTTATACACATCAAATCGTGGGCGGGTAAATATAATCTGCGGACAAAGCTGAAGCGCTTTTCGGGAACTCATCGCTGACTTTACGCCAAATTTACGCGCTTCATAACTAGCTGTCGCCACCACCCCGCGCCCGTCCGGTGAGCCACCCACAGCGATAGCTTTGCCCCGATATTCCGGAAAATCCCGCTGCTCCACGGATGCATAAAAAGCATCCATATCCAGGTGGATAATTTTACGATATGATTGGGACGAATCCATTGTTCAAATTTACAAAAATTAGCAAGAATCACTAAAATCCGCAATGAAATACTAACATCATTAGTTCGTTAAACCGATTATCAGGCAGTTAATATTTTAAGCCTATACGCTTAACTTTTTCCACCTTATTTTTTCTTTGACTATAATTGGCCGAATTCTTGTGTATGATGAATTTATAAAGGCTGTGACAGAGCTCCAATATCAGTTGACAACAGTCTTGAAACTCCATATGGCTACTTATTTTCCAGAAAAATTAAAAAGCAATACGGATATTTTGAGCAAACGCAAACTTGAATACGTAAAAAGAAACAATATAACAAACACTAGTGTAAAGAATCATGGAAAATTTACCGGAACAAAAACGGACTAAATCAGGCTTTAAGAAATTTCTATTTGTCCTATTACTCTTTTTGTTAGTAGGCTTTGGGTCTTATGTTTATTGGAAATACTATTATGTCTTTGGTGAAGGCGTAAAATCAGGCTATTTAAATTTTGCTGTTAAAAAAGGTAATATATTTAAGACGTACGAGGGTAAACTCATCCAAGAAGGATTTGGTCGCGCCAAAACCGGTGGAATTGCCAGCAATCAATTTGAATTTTCTATTGAGGATGATTCGATATTTCGCCAACTGGAACTGAATAGCGGTAAATATTTTGACCTTCGTTACAAAGAGTACCATGGGGCACTGCCCTGGCGGGGCAATACAGTTTATGTAGTCGACAAAATCATTAACATGAAATAAATAAAGGAGGGGTATCCCCTCCTTTATTATTCGGAAAGCACATCTCGCACCGTTAACTGTTCTCCAAAATAACTTTTAAGTATTGTACCGTCGCCATGCAATGTCCAGACTTCCCGCGGCGCTACCATTTTTATATAATGAAGGATATCATTCCAGTCTACATGGTCTGATATATACAATTCGATATCATTCTGAGCTTGTAGCCGTTTCCATCCAGAAGCAAAGGCTCGCAATACTTTTGTCGCTCTAAAATAACTGTTGAAGGTCATGGGCGGTACCAGGTAAACCTTATTCTGCTCCCCCTGTTTCATTTCCCTGCGGTTGTAAGGCTCATAACTCATTTTTTTAAGTCCATGTTCATCATACAACCGATGGTAAGGTAATATTCCGCTGTGTACCAGCACCCTTCTTTCTGGGCAATACCTATTAATCAGATCGGTCACCCGTTGTGCTTTACCCAGTACATAGGTTCCCAACAGGATATTGCTCGCATGTCCCTCCAGTTTCTTGATCTCAGCAATAGGATCGGGATGGATGATCTCGGGGTTTGCGAATGTACTCTCGGTGATCAACACATCGGCCTGCCGCACTTCGATGGCTTCACAGGTCTCATCAGGCTGCAATTTATAGTCGCCCGTATATAAATAACGTATACCTTTATATTCCATTAAGATCTGCGCCGAACCCAATATATGGCCAGCTGGTAAAAAAGTGATTTCGACCATACCTATTTTAAAGGAGCTATTAAATAATTTTATCTGATAGGAATCCTTACGGTTTTGCTTATAGCGGTAATTCATAAACAACGCAGTCCCATTGGTACAATAGACATAATCGTGCCCCGAGCTGGCGTGGTCACCGTGGGCATGAGATACCACATTATGTGCTACGGGACCACCCGCATCGATAAAAAAGTCGCCATAACGGCAATAATACCCTTCCGGTTTTCTGACCAAAAAGTCAGACAATATGATAGACATATATTTATTTTAGAAATTTTTGATGCAATGTCCATACTTGCGGTAGTAGTGGAGTGATTCCATCGTTAACGATGACGAAGTCCGCGAGCTGCAATTTTTCCTCGTCAGACAATTGTTTGCTGATACGTTCCCGTACCTGTTGTTCGGTGACGCCATCCCGCTTAATGACGCGCTGTATACGAACATCCATTGGGGCTTTAACCAATATGGTATAATCCAGTTCTTTGTAGGAACCACTTTCGAAAAGTAGCGCAGCTTCTTTTAGCGAATATCGTGATGTTTGCCGCTCGGCCCAATCTTTAGCTTCCTGAATGACAATCGGGTGTACAATACCGTTTAATAATTCCAGTTTTTCCTTGTCCGAAAAAACGATAGCTGCCAGGAATGTCCTGTCCAATTTACCATCCTTGTAAGTAGCCTCGCCAAACAGCTCGATTAACTGTTTTTTGATCCGTGTATCGGAATTCATCAACCTTTTGGCTTCTTCATCCGCGTTATAGACAGGCACCCCCAAGGCTTCAAAAAGCTTAGCAAGAAATGTTTTTCCGGAACCGATTCCTCCTGTTATTCCTATTTTCAAACCCATTTTATCCCCTATTTTCGTACAAAGAAGTCCACATTTTGCGGCACAACACTGATAATCTTACAATAATCCGGCACCTTAGTCAACAGGATCGGCAAATATTGTACTTCGTTTTTTTCCCAGTCTGCCAAGTCTACCACAGCCTCAAAATCGCGGGATGTATAATTATTATAATCTTTAACCGACATCAGTACAGTAATCACCACTTTACTTGGGCTGGGTCTAACGGAGCTATAACGTTGTCCATTTTCAACCTTCACAGGTAGTTCAATAACTTTCTCAGTCAACTCGCCTACTGGCATCAATACTTCCACAGAAGTAGGATATACGTTGATGTTTCCTTTTTGGTTACGGGCAAGATTGGCCACAGTGCGTACATCAGTCTCCACCTCTTTTCCGCGAACAGTATCTGTTTCCCAATATTCTATCGTGGAAACATCCTCATATGGCCCTGTAATAGTCACATATGCAGGTGTCACCTTGGTATCTGCGATAAAACCATAACCCTTTTTGAACAAGATATTGGACAATGGTTTTACAGGAACCTTGCGCTGTGTTTGTTTTGAGAAATCGAAAAACAAGGTATCCGGGCTCACAGAAACGACACGTTGTTCATGCGGAAATTGACGGTTAATAAATCCCAATTGATTGGAAAAGACAATCCAATCTTTTGTTTTCAGTGAACTGAGATCGACCTGCACTTTTGGTGTCTCTAAGGCGGCCTTAGAAAACAGGAACTGCCAGCCCGTCATCTCGAGCTTTACTTTGACGGTATCGGATTGTTGTGGATGAAAAGCACGTTTTTCCGGCAAATTGACATATTCTATCGCAGCCTTAACAGATACCGTATATTGATTGGAAATTGAAAACAGTAACCAAGCGAGCAACGAAATTCCAACACAGCGCACAAAGATATTGATCTTGCGTCGTTGGGTCTTATTTAGTCGAACTGCGTTTGCCATGCTACAAACTTAATCAATTTGCGTAAAAATAAGTTCAAAAGGAATTAAAAATCCGTATTGCGCTACCTATAATAGCAGCCATAGCTGTTCAAAATTTATAGACCATTTGACACTGTAGGACAAAATCAATCGGATTTAATAGAAACAAATGAGATCGTCATGCGATAAACTAATTTAACGATTATTCAGATTCGCTCAGGTACTGGTGCAAGACAAGATGCTCCTTCCCGCTGATCTTTAGTAAGGTACCTTCCTTCATCAGCTGTATTTCGTCACTGATGTCCATGACGTCACAATAAGAATGATCAGCAATCAGTATCCCTTTATATTGTCTCATATAAGAAAAATGCTCCTTAAACAATTCGACATATAATGGGCTTAACCCTACAAAAGGCTCATCAAGCAGTGAATAACTCGCTTTGGAATATAAGATCAAAAGATCTTCAATTAACCGAGCAAGCCCAAGAGAGAGGCTGCTCATATCGCTCAACGAAATCCACCGCCTCCCACAACAAGCAAATTGTAACCAATAAATTGAACAAGATAACGAAACTAAAGAATTGAAAAGAGAGCTTTATCATTAATTATCATCGGTTGTCTAATGCATCCAATAATACAACGATCGGCCAAGTATTTCCCCAAAAAGCATCCCCACTAACAACAAAACAACAAGGATCACCAATACCGTCAGTCCCTTTTCCCGAGTATCAATATTTATCTTCATAATTGATTTATGTTAAGTCTTTAAGTTACAAAAAATTATTTTAAATAGTAACAGATCAATTCCGCTTCGATTGACAATTCAACACATTTTTTAAAAAATATTGACCATAAGTGATGTGAATCTGAAAAATGCAGCTACGTCTGCAGCACAGGAATGAGTGCCTTTTTACCGAGCTGGGCTAGATTCGGGGATCTTCTTCACAGTGTGCGGAACAAAACTATAATTAATTCATACCAATTCCTATATTAACAGGGATATTACAGGGGGTTAACAGGGGTATAACAGGGGTATAATTAGGATAAACCCCTGTTATACCCTTGTTAATACTATGTAAAATTAGTGTTACATCCTTTTTATTTGAGAATTTGGTATTAACTTGGTAATAAGTTGTGTACCAACGATTATAAACCAATGGAAAGAAACGACTATGGCGATTTTACAAAACGGCCCCAATGGCCCTATTACCGGAAAATTCGGTTCTGTCAGTGCTTATATATTGAATGGCCAAAATATTGTACGCGGCCCTAAAAGAAAACGTACATCCCCGCCCAGTGAAGCAGAACTCCTCAACAGAAAAAAGCAAAAAGTTGCCGGGCGATTTGCCGGAGACAATCGAGCAATATTTGATTTTGGTTATCAGTCCCTCACAGAAAAAGGCAGCCGGGTCGGCGCATTCCAATTGGCTCAACGTCATATTTTCAAAGAAGCCCTCGAATTAGATTCGGAAAATAGCCCTTTCGTCAACCCTGAAAAGCTACTTGTATTTGCGGGACAGCTAGCCCCGTTGACCAATTGTCAAATTAGCCTTTATGGCGATGTGATCGATCTTACATGGACGCCCAATGTGCTATATGAAGATAACATATACAAAATCAATATCGCACTGATCGGTTTGTATGGAGAGTCTCATTTGAGAACTTCAATCGCCGAAGTAAAGCAGGGGACCTGCTCATTACAATTTAAAGGAATAAGCCGGAAAAACTGTGATTACCATGTTTATGCAGGTGTATGGGATACGTTGCACGATAGTTTTTCAAATTCCATCTATTGTGGAGTAATATAAAGTAAACAAACTAAGCCGCCAACAAAAGATGTAAACTAGCCCTGACACAACAACAGCATCGCACAGTGCCACCTTCAAAAAGGATGAAATAAAAAAGCCAGTCCCTTTTGGAGACTGGCTTTCAATTTTAAGAAAAACCTTATGAAGCGCTCTTCTCTGTTGCGTTTGCAGCTTTTGAAGCATCCAAAGCAATTGCAGACTTGTCAAAACGAATTCTTACGCCTGAACCAACGTCTACTAAAAAAGTAGTATCAGATACCTCTACGATACGCCCGTGGATACCTGCTGTCGTAACGACTTTAGAGTTGACGCCCAATTCTTCAATATATTTCTTATGATCTTTTTGCTTCTTCATCTGCGGTCTGATCATGAAGAAATAAAATACCACAATGATCAAAACCATTGGTAAAAAACTCATCATGCTACTCCCTCCCGCTGCTTGTAATAATACTGTATTCATCTGTTATATATCGTTTAATAATGTGTTATTTTGCTAATACTTCACCCTTTAGCTGGACGGTCGTCATACTATTGGAAGCATTCGATTGGATCGTGATGATCTTTTGCTGCTTACCAACCTGCCCTTCACTATTGAAAGTAACGTGGATATCCGATGTTCCTCCCGGTAAAATAGGGCTTTTTGAAAACTCTGGCTGCGTACAGCCACAAGATGCAGTCACTTTGGATAAGATAACCGGCGCATCACCTGTGTTCTTCAATACAAAAGTGTGCTTCACCTGTGCACCTTCTTTGACCTGCCCAAAATCAAAGGCCGATTCTGCAAACTCTACTTTACCCAGTTGCGCCGCTGCTTTAGAAAGACTATCTGTCGCTACGGTTTCAGTCCCTGTTTTAGCAACCTCAACTTTTCCGTTTTGGGAATTTCCACAAGAAAAGAAAAATACCGATGCCAAAGCTAAAACTGAATATTTACTAAAGTTTTTCATTTGTTTATTGCTCTTTAATCCCTTAAACCACGACCTGCCTTCTGGATTCTTCCTTGTTGGTTCAGATCGCTTAATATTTTATCTAAGATACCATTAATAAATGTATTACTTTTTAATGTACTGAATACCTTAGAGATTTCAATATACTCATTTATTGTCACTTTCACAGGAATCGAGGGAAAATTAACCAATTCGCATATTGCCAATCGCATCAATAAAGTATCCATCAAAGCAATACGGTCTGATTCCCAGTTTTTTGTTTTATCAGAAATTAGCTTCTGATATTCATTTGTATTACGGATTGTTTTGCCCAACAACGCGATCACATAATCACTATCGTCATTCCAGTTTTGGGTTATTTCAGCAAGTTTATTTTTACGCGGATCTTCTGAACTGAAATTCTTAAAAGTCTTTGCGATCAATGCCTGCAATACTTCCTTGTCTACTGGCCAGTTGATAAATTTCTCCTCAAAAACCTGCTCAATAACAGGTGATTTCAGAATGATCTTTTTAAAGATATGTTTAATAATATCCTTTTCCGTACCAATCGAACGATCTTCTTGCTGTAAATATTCCAAATATGCTTCAGAATCCTTCAATTGCAAAAATACTGTACGCACGATTTCCGGATCAAAGCTCCATGAAATTTTATATTTTTTGACTCCCTCAGCATATTGCGGATTTTGTCTTAATGACTCAATAAAAGTATTTGTACTTAACTTGGTCGTTAAAGACAAGTCTTTTTCAGTCGGCAAAAATTTGTTGGCTCTGCCTTCTGCGTCTATCAATACATAATCGGATACCTCATCCAATAGATTCAGTGTCCAGATATACATCTCGTAGACCTCATCCACATTTTTTAATAGTGCTTTTTCAAATGTTTTGATGTCTTTGTCTTCTGTAAGACTGTACGCATAAAGCGTTTGCACTACTTTTACCCTCAGGTGTCTCCTGTTTAACATAGTAATTTTAAAGAACGATTTTTTTATAAACTAATAAATAAGAACGATTTTGGAAAGAAGACTATCTTTTGATTTTTTTAATATCTTGGATACGTTTCTCCGCTATGCGATTGGCCGCTTCAAAAGTAGAGATATTCTCTTCTTTTGATTTTTTCAATACGTCTCTAGTCGCATTATATATATTTTTGATCACAAATTCCGTGTGATCTACCCCATAATTCTGAATTTCTGAATAACAACTAATCAATGCCCCTGCATTGATCAAATAGTCTGGTGCATATAATATACCTCTTTCATGAAGGATGGTACTTGTCGTTACTTCATCTTTCAATTGGTTATTTGCCGAGCCTGCGATAATTTTACATTGCATTTTTTGCGCCGATTCGGGGTTTACCGTACCGCCCAATGCACAAGGTGAATAGACATCAAACTCATGATCGAATACTTCATTGTATGGGATCGGCTCAGCTTTGTATTTCGCAGCCACCTTAAGCATTTTCTCTTCTGTGATGTCGCTCACATATACACGTGCATTTTCCTCACGTAACATAGCGATCAATCGCTCTCCGACACTACCTACTCCGTGTACAATAACTTTTTTACCTGCTACACTCTCCGATCCATACAGCTCCTTCAAACAGGCTTTAATACCGAAATAGACACCTTGGGCTGCAAAAATTGATGTATCTCCAACCCCACTGCCGTGAATCGCTTTGGGCAAACCAGCAACATGTTCTGTCTCTGTATAAATATATTCTAAATCGCGTTGTGTAGTACCTACGTCCAACGAAGCAATAAAGTTACCATTCAATCCTTCAATAAACTGGCCCAAACGACGCAATAAAACCTCAGATTTGTCCAAACGGCTATTACCGATAATAACGGCACTTCCGCCACCCAAATTTAATCCAGTAATGGCAGATTTATAGGTAATGGCCTTGGATAAACGTAAAGCATCATCAATAGCTTCTTCTGTCGTTTCGTATGGTAACATACGAACCCCTCCTATTGCCGGCCCCAATGTGGTGTCGTGGATCGCAACAATAGCTTTTAAGCCCACTAATTCATCATTACAGAAAAATAAGTTTTGATGACCAGACTGGCTCATCAATTCAAAAATAGAATTTTGAGATGTTGACATAAAATGTACTACTCTAATTTGTTTTAATTTTTTAAGGTACTTGTTGCAAAAGTAGGAAAATTATTCGTTGTGCATAATATCTTTTTTTATCCAAGACTTAACATTTGATTTCCGAATGACAGTAATTTCATCGAAATATAAAGGCATTTTGCTGAATTAGTTCTATTTTTGTATCCATAATATGAAGGATCTCGCCTACTTAAATAAGTACTTTTATAAATACCGTTGGAAACTCGTTCCAGGGGTTATTTTTGTTATCGTTTCCAATTACTTTGGGGTACTCCCAGCTAAAGTCATTCGCGAAGCCTTTGACCTTGTACAGGAAAACATTTATCTCTACCGCCTTTTCGACGGGTTTGACAGACAAGAGCTGATTTACAAGGTATTTGGCACGAGCTTATTGTTCTTCGGTTTTGTCGTATTACTGCTTTCACTGTTGCGCGGAATTTTCCTATTCTTTATGCGCCAGACAATTATTCTGACTTCCCGCTATATCGAGTATGACCTTAAAAATGAAATTTACAACCATTATCAGGAATTGAATTTCGGTTTTTTTCGGAAAAACAATACGGGCGACCTGATGAGCCGTGCAACGGAGGATGTCAACCAGGTGCGAAATTATCTTGGACCTGCGATTATGTATGCCATTAATACGATAGTCCTGTCTATTATGGTTATTTATGCCATGTATAGTGTCAATGGAAGACTAGCGACCTACGCATTGGCTCCTATCCCGGTCTTATCAATTATCATCCTTTTTGTCAATAAAATTATCAATAAACGCAGCTTAAAAATACAAAAGCAGCTTGCAAACCTCTCTTCCTTTGTCCAGGAAACCTTTGCTGGTATCCGTGTTATCAAGACATATACCCGGGAGCAGAACAAAATGGAAGCATTTGAAAAGGAAAGTACCATTTACCGCAACACCGCATTGGATCTGGTGAAGGTACAAGCCGTCTTCTTTCCGCTTATTTTGTTGCTGATTGGTCTGAGTACCGTCATTACGATCTATATCGGTGGAATTGAAGTTGCCAAAGGAACAGTTACTGCCGGAAATATTGCCGAATTTATTATCTATGTCAATCAATTGACTTTTCCGGCCATGTCTTTAGCATGGGTGACTTCGCTGGTACAACGTGCGGCCGCATCACAAAAACGGATCAATGAGTTTTTAGAAACACAATCGCCGATCATCAATGGTCAAATAGACAAAGAAATCGCCGGAGAGATCAAGGTGGAAAATATATCGTTCACTTACCCAGAAACAGGTATACAGGCCATTAAAAATATATCTTTCCAGGTGCCTATCGGCAAGACACTGGCGATTATTGGAAAAACAGGTTCGGGGAAATCTACCTTGGCCAATCTGCTGCTGCGTATGTATGATATCGACAGCGGTAATATCCAATACGATGGTGTTGCCTTAAAGGAGCTTAACTTCAAAAATCTTCGCCAACAAATTGGCTTCGTTCCACAGGATGTATTCTTATTTTCAGATACGATTGCCAATAACATCGGTTTCGGACTGGATCACTTCACGCAGCAGCAGATCGAGCAGGCCGCGAAAGACGCTGCTGTGTACGACAATATTATCGCTTTTGATGAAGGGTTTGAAACGGCTGTTGGCGAGCGTGGCATCACACTTTCGGGCGGTCAAAAACAACGTGTATCCATCGCCAGGGCATTAGTAAAAGAACCAAATGTATTGATCTTTGATGACTGTCTATCAGCTGTAGATACCAAAACAGAAGAAACAATCTTACGCTCGTTGAGCCGTATCATGAAAGGCAAAACCTGTATCTTTATTGCCCATCGGATTTCGACCATAAAAAACGCGGACCACATCCTTGTCATGGATCAAGGTGAAATTGTCGAACAGGGTACACACCTTGAATTAATGGAAAAAAGAGGCGAATATTTTGAACTCCATGAAAAACAATTGCTGGAAAGCGTGGAAGGATAATGACAATAAACAGGGTATAAAATTAAATATCCCTGAATTCAGCTAAAGAAAACAGGAATTATCTCTTCTAAATTTGCCTTATACATTTATATCACACATTTTATCGTATAAGTATCATGGAGAGAAACCAAGTGCAGGGCACATCATCAAACGACGGCAAGACTGTTGCTATCATTTCTTATTTAACATTAATTGGTCTAATTGCGGCCATCATTATGAACAATAAGGAAAAGACCGCGTTAGGTCAGTTCCACATCAGACAGAGTGTAGGTATTATGGTCACAGGATTAGCACTGGGCTTATTGCGCTTCATCCCCGGCATAGGTGGAATAATGATGAATATTGTTGGAATAATCTTGCTTATCGCTCTTATATTGGGTTTAATTGCGGCTTTCTCGGGCGAAAAAAAAGCACTTCCTTTTATTGGTGAAAAATATCAGCAATGGTTTAATATGATTTAATCCGTTACCTATAAAAAATAATGTTGCAAAAAAATAAAGAGGATGCTAATGGTAAAATTAAGAGCTTTTAGCGTCCTCTTTCGTGTTTGGGTGGACCCATTCTAATTATCTTCTTGGCAAGCACCTTAAGGCCGTATCCAAAAATAGGTTAAGCTAAGCAGATCCCCTCTACTTTCCATAAAGCTTTTACTTTTGCTATCTCGGGATTATACTAACAGCTGTTCCGGCTTTTCCTCTTTGAAAAAAATAGCGAACAGGAGCAGACAGAAAAATGAAATCCCTGCCGGTATAAACCATAGGTACTCCCAAAATTGGTCCGCATAGCCTGCCTTGAGATAATCTGACACCGCGCCAGCCACCCAAAATCCAATCAGCATTCCCACGCCATACATGGCAATCGTAATCAGGCCCTGGGCCGAGGCCTTATACTTTTCTCCTGCAATACGATCGGTATAAATCTGCCCGACGACAAACATAAAATCATAGCAAATTCCATGCAGGACAATACCTAAAATAAGCAGAAACGCTTTTTCCTGTCCATTTCCAAAAGCAAAGAACAGATACCGCAATGCCCATGCGGCAATGCCCAATAAAATCATTTTCTTATAGCCTAAACGTCTAAAGAAAAATGGAATCAACAGCAAACAGATTGCTTCTGAAAACTGTCCCAATGCCATTTTTGCGGTTGGGTTTGCCATACCGACATTGACCAAAAAAGGGTTGGCATTTTGATAATAGAACGAAATGGGTATACAGATCACAATCGCGGTAACAAAAAATATTAGGAAACTCTTTTGTTTTAACAGCCCCAGGGCATCTAAGCCAATGGCTTTTCCAAAATCAAATTTTTCGCCTTTCACCTGTTTCTGTGGTGGAGTCTTTGGAAGAAACAAGCAAAACAACGCTAAAAGGACAGAACACACAGCACCCATAATAAAGGTATTGTGCAAAGCGCCCTGAGTAATTGCTTCAGGACTATCCCAGCGGAATAAATAGCTAATCACGAGCCCCGAACAAATCCACCCGACCGTTCCCCAAACACGTACCCCGGGAAAATATCTTTTGGCGTCCCCTATATGCCGGAAAGCAATACCATTGGAAAGGGACAGCGACGACATATAAGCCATGAAGTAAACAAAAACATAGGGGTAAAAATGACCGGCATCAGGTGCTTGAGACATCCCATAAAGCAATGCAGCGCCTATGAGATGTAAAACCGAGAGTACCCGCTCCGCATTAAAATAGCGGTCTGCCACAAAACCAACAAAGAAAGGTGCGAAAACCGCACCCAGGGACTGGGTAGAAAATATATTGGCAACTTCCATTCCAGAGGCATTCAGGGATTTTATTAGGTAGGTACCCAGTGTAACAAACCAAGCTCCTTTAATAAAATACTCCAAAAACATCATCAGGGACAATTGGAGGCGTAAAGTAAGTGTCATAACGGTTTAGAATTGTTTCTGTTTACGAATATATCATTTATTTAGCACACCTATCTATCAGGGAAGCATACCTCCGTGTAACGATCTGCTTACCATATTCCCTTTGACCTGTACTCATGATGTCATCTTGAAGCTCCTGAGCGGAGGGCCACATGCATTCGAGGTAATCCTGTTGTCAGCGATCATTATGTCCACCAGATTAAACAAGAGGATAGCCACATGAGGCTAAACTTACATATAATAATAACACGGTCCGCGGAGCTGTTACTACTCCGGCAAGGCATTCCGCATAAAATTCAACCAGTTTTGGTTGGCAATTTTTGCAAGATCAGCATTGCTGTAGCCACGTTGCTTCAATAGTCCGAAAACCTTTTGGATATCAGCGATGGTCTCCAGGTCATAAGGACATTGTTCACGACCAAAGGCGCCATCCAGATCACTCCCCACCCCCACATGATTTATATTTCCCGCCAATTGACAGATATGGTCAATGTTATCGGCCATAATTTCCATAGAACAATTGCTGGATTTGGGATCAGAAATACCCCGCACCCAGTTGGGCACCATCATCCAAGCATCCAGGGCAATGCCAATAACAGCACCCTTCTGCACTAAGGCTTTGATCATCTCGTCGCTAAACTGCCGATTGTGATCAACAAATTTGCGGCAGTTGTTGTGACTGGCCCAGATTGGTCCATGATATCGACCTATCGCATCCCAAAACGCATCATCATTGAGGTGTGTAGCATCAAGGATCATACCCAACCGCTCCATTTCGTGCAGTAACTGGAGGCCTTGCGCGTTAAGCCTGCCGGAAGAATCGGTCCCGTTGGCATATCTCCCCGGGCCGTAATGTGCCGGACCAATTGCACGCAAACCGTAATTATAAGCCTTTTCCACATAGCTAATATCCACCAAAGAATCAGCTCCTTCCAAGCTCAGTAGATAACCAATCTGCTTAGGAGTCTGATCCGTTCCGTCAGACCACAACGCTATATGCTGATCCAAATCAGACTTTGTCTTGATCATTTTCAGGTGCCCATCTGCCTCCATGGCTTTATACCAAGCCAATTGCCCTTGTGTCTGCGCCCAAGCCTGCTCTGCTGAGTACCAGCCCGGCAATGTGCTATCAGGGCGCACAAAACGTGCAATCTGTGTTGCGACGACTATACCGATGTTCCCTTTGCGTAGTTCGTCAAAAGTAACCGTCGCTTTTGCGCGGTCGGGCTTATCGTTCATCCCCTGCTCCCGCCGATTTAGTTCCTGAATGGGCAGCCGGAGATCCCGATTCCATTCCATGGCGTTCATGCTCAAATCGAGGTGTGCATCAACCACAAAAGGCATTTCAAATTCGTACATATCAATAATTTATCTTTTTACTTCGAGCAAGTACCTTCCAAACCTGTTCAGCAGTGCCCTTCTCTACGACCTGTAACTCGTCATAACAAGCGACTGTAGGACAGATGTGCCGTGGCACACAATATAGCTCATCGCCAATCTTAAAATCGGCACTGTTCCGCACTTCCACGACAAGATGCTCCTCACTCTGCATTTTGATCTCTCCGATCCGCTGGTCAAAAAATTTGACCCGTGGCTGTGGAGACTCGCTTGCAACAGATTTGTAGCCAAGATCTAAGCACAAATACCTGTGATTTACGATGGAAACAACACGTGTGAGCAATACAGCGGCTACCAGAAATTCCTGTTCTGCATAATTTTCGGCGTAACCAAAATCCCAAAACACAAAGGTGCCCGGGCTACATTCCACATCATGTCGTCTTGCATGGAACGGAAAACTTGGCGATCCCCCGATCACCTTTGTTAAGGGCGTAGAAGTAGAACCTTGTGCCATCAGGTAGGCCATATCGAGCGCACTGTAAGCCTGCTGACTTTGTTGTTGGCGTATTGTGTAGTCTTTATCATGAATATGTCCATCATAGCCGTGCACACCCACCAAATGAATACCATCCAACAACTGAATAGCTAACACAAGACGTTCCATTTGTGCAATAGAAGCCCCCGTACGCCCCATACCAATGTTTACATCGATATATATTGCGATAGATTTGCCTCTTTCTAGCCCTCGTATTGACAGCTGATTTGCAGAATCAGCATTGTCTACCAGGCAGGCGTAGTGTGTATTGGGAAATGCATCGATCAAGCGCAACAAACGAGCAATCTTTGGCCCCACCGGCTGATAGGCCAACAAAACATCCTTTGCTCCTACCGTACCAAGCAGTTCGGCCTCAGCAATGGTGGCACATTTGAATTTGTTAATCCCCTTTTCCAGCAACAGTTGGCAGACTTCTTTACATTTGTTAGTTTTGATATGGGGCCGTAAACGATTTACGTCCCCTTGCACAAACTTCAGTGCGCGATCAATATTCCGAACAATACGATCAGGATACACCAGCAGTGCCGGTGAATCTACCTGATCAACATTTTGTACCCGATACCAAGTTTCCATGCCCCACTGATTAATGCAATTCGAATAGTGCTTCGATCTCAACAGGAATATTATCCGGTAAAGAGCCGAAACCTACAGCGCTACGTGTACCGATTCCATTTTCCTCACCCCAGACCGCAGCAAACAACTCACTGCAACCATTGATCACGCCAGGATGATATAGAAAATCGGGTGTACAGTTGACCATCCCCAATACCTTAATGACCCGCTTAATTTTATTTAATGAGCCCAAATTGGTTTTGATCGTCGATAGCATCGTCAAACCTACCTGTCTGGCCGCAAGTTTTCCATCCTCAGGGCTGATATCACTACCAATCCTTCCTATAATGAGTGAAGCATCATCCTGTACCGGCCCATGGCCAGAAAGATAAAGATACTTGCCATCAATCACATATGGTTTATATACACCTTTAGGTGCCGGTGCTGGCGGTAATGTCAAACCTAATTTTTCAAATTGTTCGTCTGCGTTGTACATCATCAATGATTTTAAAGTTTAAAAATATAAGAGCTAATATAAAATTATTTGCAATAGCAAAACAGCTACAATCCCGACAATGGAAACGATCGCTTCCATGACCGACCAGGAAAATAACGTATTCTTAACACTCAGGCCAAAATATTCCTTGAATAGCCAAAAGCCAGCGTCGTTGACGTGGGAAAACATGAGACTTCCTGCCCCAATTGCCAGCACCATTAGATTGGGATCTACCTTACCTGCTGTTACGATAGGTAACAGAACACCTGCTGCCGTCAGCGCAGCAACTGTCGCGGACCCGACGCAGCCTCTAATGACCGCAGTAATTAACCAAGCTAACAATAAAGGCGAAATAGGAAGTTGCTGTAGGGTATTGGCAAGCAATAGGCTCACACCACTATCTTCCATTACTTGTTTGAACACACCCGATCCGGCAATAATCAGCAGGATCATCGCGATATCGCGGACTGCGGATTCATAGATTGACATCACATTCACCATGGAACGACCAAGTCTCAATCCCAACAAATAGGTCGCCACAACAATAGCAATGACCATCACAACTGTTGGGCTACCTATAAATTTCAACCAACGTTGTACTGTCCCACCCTCTGTAGGGTATAGATAGGGTATGAGTGTAAATAAGATAATCAACAGAACGGGAAGTAGTGCCACCACCATACTTATACCAACAGTAGGCCGTTTATAGTCTAGCTGCTCAGCAGTTTTCTCCAGCCGAAATATGGATTCCTGACTGGGGAGCATGTTTTTCAGCCGACGGCCAAAGATTGGTCCACCTAATATAATCGCTGGAATAGCAATCAAAAGACCATAAATCAGTGTCAGTCCCATGTCTGCATGAAATAATGCCACTAATGCAACAGGAGAAGGATGAGGCGGAATAAATCCGTGTGTTACCGACAATGCGGCCAACATAGGTAAACCGATATACACAGCAGGCAACTTATAACGATAGGAGATCGAAAAAATTAAGGGTACCAATAGGACAAAACCAATACCATAGAACAAAGGAATCCCCACCACAAAACCTGTCAACATCAAGCCCCATTGCAAGTATTTCTCACCCATTAGACGGACCATCTGTACAGCAATGATTTCCGCAGCGCCACTTTCAGCAACAATCTTCCCCAACATTGCGCCAAGCACAATAATCAGTGTCAGGCTGCCCATCACCCCCGCAATCCCTTTTTCAACAGTACCAACCAGTTGGTCGGGCGCAATCCCCAAACACAAACCACTGAGAATAGAGACCAATAAAAAGGAAAGAAACGCATTTATCTTAAAATAAGTAATGCATAGGATAAGCAAACAAATGCTGATTACAATGAGGATTATGGTCATTATATCATTATTAGGTCCGAGCCCTCAAAAGAGAGGCGTAATAAATTTGGTCTAGTAAATCATTTTTTCATTCTGAAAGTACAATTATTTTCCAATTTATGCAAGTAAAATTGAAATATAATACACATATCACTGCTTCGCAAAGCAAAATTAGTGCAGCTATTGAACCTAACTTTCGCATCGAAGATTCAGCTCGTATGGAATCACTCCGTTTAAAAAAGAGGTATCCAAAGATTATACTTGAAAACTAATCTGAGTACAAGAAGGAGCAGCCGTTTTAAAGGCTACAAGGATAAAGGAACAACAAAGATTGGGCATATTTTAAGAAAAGGGTTGTCTAAATATGAGGTGTCTCCCCATTTGGTCGAAGACCTATGGAATTCACTTCATATTTAGACAACCCTTCGTTTATTACCCTGTGACTTAAGCTACTATGCAGCAAGGGATAACAAGCTTATTTGCGCGGAATTTCCTTTAAGATTTCGAGGACGAAATTCCAGTATTTCTGAACAGAAGATATAGAAGCACGTTCTGCTGGCGAGTGCGCCCCCAATATCGTTGGTCCAAAGGAAATCATGTCCATACCTGGATAGTTGGTCCCCAATATACCGCATTCCAGACCGGCATGACAGGCTACAACTTCCGGAGCTTCGCCATGTTGTTTCGTATAAATGGATTTCAGTACTTCTAAAATTTCAGAATTTGGATTGGGCGCCCATCCCGGATAATTACCAGAGAACTCCACTTCAAAACCACCTAATTCAAAGGCTGCCTGCAAAGAATACGCTAGGTCAAACTTGGACGTTTCGACCGAAGATCTGGTTAAACATTTAATCGCAATCTGCCCGTCCCCTACTTCAACTTTAGCGATATTGTTGGAAGTTTCAACCAGATCCTCAAAATCAGCACTCACACGGTAAACACCGTTCAAAGCCGCGTAAATAGAATGGATCAAATTCTCCTGCACTTGAACAGGAATAACTTCCGCATGGGCAACATCACTCGGTTCAACTACGATCTCCATAGCGGGTTCAGTGGTGGCAAACTCAAATTTGATGGCCTGAGCCAATTGTGTGAGTTCCTCGACGAAAACTGCCGATTTATCTTTATCAACGATTACGTTGGCAACACTTTCCCGCGGGATTGCATTGCGAAGGCTTCCTCCCAATAAGGAGGCAATACGTAATCCATAGCGTTCATTTGCCTTAAATAACAACCGGTTCATCACCTTATTGGCATTGGCATAGCCCTTATGAATATCCATGCCTGAATGTCCTCCATGCAAGCCTTTTACGGTAAGCTCAAACGATACGGTATCTGAAGAACAGGCCTCGGTGCTATAAGATTGTGTTGCAGTAACATCAATACCCCCCGCGCAACCGATGTCAATCTCTTGATCATTTTCAGTATCCAGATTCAATAAGATCTCGCCTGACAGAATGCTACCTTTTAATCCCAATGCTCCAGTCATTCCAGTTTCCTCATCGATGGTAAACAACGCTTCAATAGCCGGATGAACGATTTCTGCTGATTCCAAAATAGACATGATTGTCGCAACGCCCAGTCCATTATCTGCACCCAACGTAGTTCCTACAGCTTTTACCCAATCCCCATCGACATACATTTTAATGCCTTCGTTATCGAAATCAAAAACAGTATCATTATTCTTCTGGTGAACCATATCCAAGTGCGATTGCAATACGATGGTTTTGCGGTCTTCCATTCCCAAACTAGCGGGTTTCTTGATCAACACATTGCCAATTTCATCCACACTGGTCGCTAAACCCAATGATTCCCCAAAATCTACCATAAATGCAATGACACGTTCCTCTTTTTTTGAAGCCCTAGGAACAGCATTCAATGCAGCGAAATTTCTCCAAATTGCTTTTGGTTCTAATTTATCTAAACTATTTTCAGTCATATCTAAAAATTTGTACCCGTCAAAGTTAATCCATTTTTATAATATATCCTGCCATTATCCGAAGCTTGTAAAAACAAAATCCCGTCGCTGATCGTTCTTATAGGAGTGTGTACATGAAAAACATAGCAATGCATAAACCTGTAAAAGTAGAGCGAAAAGACATTTATTTTAAACCGGACAAGAAAAGGGTGTTGGCAAGATTCTTCTTTCTTGGAGACGACCGAACAATCAAAGTACTCAAGCGTATCCTGGCGCTGAGCGAATCCGAACGCAAAGAGGTTTTTGGTCAGGTTCTCCGTAGCTACACAAAAAGACATCGCAGTATTGTGAATATTTTTGAACGTAATTTTGAACGTGTGAGCCATTTATTGGAGAAAGTCCCTTTTCCAAAAGACAGGCTCAGTCAATTAGACAAGCTATTGATTGGCTCTTATTTTACCATGGAATATTCCATTGAGTCGGCAGCACTCTTCAATCCCTCTATTGTCGAACATCCGGATCAGACTGAGCTTTTTAAGGGCGAGAAACGTGTGATACTCAGCTTCAGAGCCACTGGTGAAGGTCATGTTTCCTCGATTGTATTTCGGGCCGGAACACTTGACGTAAACAATAATATTCATATAGATTATATCGGCAATTTGTTGGATAAGCCTATTCAGGTCAAAAATCATCGTTATCATAAGGAATCATTTTTAAAAAAGATGAATGAGCTACATGCTGAGCCTACCGAAGTCAAAATGAAGCTTGAGCAAAAATTAACCGCAACCTTTACTTATGAAGAACTCAAGCGTTATATTGACGAAGTCAGACAGGACAGCGAAGAAAATTTGGAGAACATCACCTTTTTGCAACAAGCACTGTGGTTAGCCTCGTCCCATTATGAAATGACATTTTCCCTGGATACCTCCATTTCCGAACGCGTGATCTTCCCAATAGCGGATACAGAAAAAAGAGGTATCGAAGATGCCCGCTTTGTCCAATTTAAGGATGAAAAAGGAGAAACTATCTATTATGCGACCTATACAGCTTATGATGGTTTTAGTATACTACCCAAGCTCTTGACTACAAAAGACTTTTACCATTTTAAAGTAAAACCGATCTACGGAGAGATCGCCAACAAGGGCGCTGCACTCTTCCCCCGAAAGATCAACGGAAGGTATGCGATGCTTTGCCGCATTGACGGTGAAAATAATTATATTGCTTATTCCAATAACATCAATATCTGGCAAGAAACGGCCATACGGATCCAACAGCCTGAATACGCCTATGAATATGTGCAGATAGGCAATTGTGGTTCGCCAATAGAGACAAAATATGGCTGGTTGATTTTGACACATGCTGTCGGCCCGATGCGCGAGTATGTCCTTGGTGCAGCACTGCTGGATCTGGATAATCCCCATGTGGAGATAGGACGCTTACACAGCCCCCTGATGACCCCCAACGACGAGGAACGTGAGGGCTATGTACCCAATGTCATTTACTCATGTGGTGCCTTAGTCCATAACGACACGCTCATTTTGCCGTATGCCATGTCAGATTATGCGTCGACCTATGCCACCATTAATCTAGAAGAACTATTGCTTGCTATTTTGAACCCTGAGCGTTATCAATAAAAGCGCGGTAAACCACGATATAAGCGAGATAAAAACAAAGGGTACTTTCGGCGCCCTGGTTTCTATTGATCCCATAAGATTCCAGGCCGTCGCAACAGCCTTTTGTTTCCTCGTCATATAACCCCAACTTTAAGTCGTTTTCGCCCAAAAACCAACGAAAGGATGCAATCATACGGGCGAAATAAACCTTTTTATTTGTCAGGCGAAAAGCTTCACGATACATAAACACCATTGCTGTGACGTCGAGCGGCTGCTGACCAAATTTACTGACCTGCTTTCCCTTTTTAGCCCATTCCTGGTTTCCGACCAGCGAGAGTGCACCATTTTGAATCGTCATACTTTCCAAGAATGTCATGGTCAATAATCCCAGTTGCTTTACGGACTCGTCATTGAGAAAGGGATAGGCGGTAAGCAAAGCATAAGGCAAAATTGCGTTGTCATAGGCTAACACCGGCTCAAACCATTGCCAATCGTCACCCGCACTTGCTTCATATTCTTTCATTAACTTACCAATTAGCTGGCGCATCAACTCAACCATAACTTCATCATTGGATTGATGATGCAAATATTCGGCAATACCAAGTATTGTATAAGCGATGGCCCGATTGGACCGCAATTGGCTAAAATGTGGTACAGATCGAAAAAACAACTCGTGTCCCATCTGGTAATAACTCGTCAATTTTGTTTCCCTAAGGAGTACACCCAACGCCCACATTGTCCTACCAAATGAATCCTCTGATCCAACTTCATCGAGAAAATGATGTTGGAAACTCATAAAGTTGTGAAACAATCCATCCTCACGCTGATGATAATAGATGTAACTCAGGTAGGTAGAAATCCGACGATCAAGCTTTTTGTCTGCAAAATCACGCTCCGCCAACAACGTTACCAGCAACGCACGTGCATTGTCGTCCAAACAATACCCCTCCTTGTAGTTAGGTAATGAGTACGTCGCATGCTGCAAAATACCGACCTGATTGGTCAAGCGGTCAATATGTTTCCAGCTGAATTTGGGCATTTCATCCTTTGAAAAAGTCACGCTTTCTTTAAAACCGTCAAGTGAAGGAATTACTTTGTCCAAAAGCCGGGTATAGCGAAGCCCAATATTTTTCCAGGTTATTTCTTTACCAAAGGCCCGGGCATTGTCACGCAAGGTGGTACGGTATTCTTGATTACTAAACAACGCCGCCAAGGTTGCTGCCATTACAGTCGGATTTTTGAATTCGACCAAAACTCCCCGACCTTCAGCCAATAGCTCCTTTGCATGCCAGTAAGGGGTGGATACGACAGCTGCGCCCGCTCCAATTGCGTATGATAAAGTGCCACTTGTGATTTGTGCTTCGTTAACGTATGGTGTCACATATACATCACAGGCTGATAAATAGGTAACAAGATCGGACTGACTTACAAAAGAGTTGACAAATTGTACATGCTCATCTAAATGATAGGAATCAACTAAACTCTTCAGATACTCACGGTATTCCTCTCCAGAATGCGCGAGCACATTAGGATGTGTCTTGCCAACAATCAAATAAACAAGATCAGGTTCGCCCTTGACAACTTCGGCAAGCGACTCGATCACTGTTTCTATTCCTTTATTTCGGCCTATAAAACCGAAAGTAAGTAAAACCTTTTTACCTGAAAGCCCTTTTTGTGCTTTGGCTTCTTCCTGAGTAAGGTGAAATTCAGGTACACCATGATGGATGAGCCTAACTTTCGTGGTGTTTACCCGATAAACAGATTTTAGCAGGGTAATCGCATAATTACTCATCACGACTACAATAGAGGCACGTTTGACTATTTCAATTAAGATCGCTTTTTCATCGACATTTGGCTTTTCTAAAATGGTATGGAAGTTTACCAATAAAGGAATATGAAGCGCGTTAATGAGTGAAAGGATGTACATACCGCTATTTCCTCCGAAAATACCATATTCATGCTCCAAGATAACGCAATCATAACCGTTGTTATTAATATAGTTGGCGGCTTCGATGTAAGAAAGCTGATGGTGCTGATCAATGGTGAAAACGACTTCATGGGGATAATTGTAAGGTCGGTCTGCAACTGCAATGACATGTTGCGTTAGATCCTGATTATGTAGTGCCACTGCGTGTAACAGATCTGAAGTGAACGTAGCGATACCACATTCTTTGGGCAGGTAGGTACTGATATAAGCGATTTTCATTATATAAAATTATTTTGAATAAAAGCCATTCGTGATAGCAAAAGAATTCTGTATGTCCATTATCTAAATGCTTCTCATCAGCAAATTGTTTGTAAATACTGAATTAATTATCTTAAATCAATAGCTTCCGCCAATATATGGTGACCCTTATTTTATCTATCTATGCGGAGCCTAAAAAACTTCCTGTATATTTGCTCCAGATCAAAAACAGTGACTGAATGAAATCACCTAAGGAGAAAATGATTGCCGGCATCCCATATATTGATTCGGATGGACAACTATTTAAGGAAAGACAATATGCGAAGGAGGAGCTCAAGCGTTTCAATGATTCCGAACCAAAACAGATTAAATTCAGAAAACAGATCATTCAAAAACTATTTAAATCAACCGGTACGCGATTCTTTCTGGAACCCCCATTCCGCTGCGATTATGGTTATAACATTTCAATAGGTGAAAACTTTTACTGCAATTATAACTGCACCATATTAGATGGAGCGCCGGTTACAATAGGTGAAAATGTATTATTCGGGCCCAACGTAAGTCTTTTTACCGCAGGTCATCCGATTTATTTTGAAACAAGAAATCAGGGCTGGGAATTTTCAGCACCTATTGTAATTGAAGATAATGTATGGATAGGAGGTCAGGTCGTAATTAACCCCGGTGTCCACATCGGCAGAAATTCGGTCATTGGATCTGGCTCGGTCGTCACCAAAGATGTCCCAGCGGATGTAGTTGCCGCAGGAAATCCATGTCGTATCATCCGTTCGATCACTGCGGAAGATCACCTTGACTACACGCTGATCCCGACGGTATAAATAAGCCTTCCCGTATCAAAATAACGTCATAATACGAATAAAGATCCAAAACATGCTTAAGCTATTATTTTAAAAAGAAGTAGTTTTGTCCAATTGGATCAGCATGAGATTGTATATGACAGGACGTTTATTTTTTATAATTTCACTCTTTTTTTGTTTGGTATGCTGTTTACCCAAGCACACAATGGCGCAAAGTGAATTGGTTATATTTCAGGACAGCAGCATTAAGCTAGCCCCACGATCTGCTCAGCGGATTTTGGGTTCTGAAAAGTTAACTGCAATGCATTCTTTTCAGCGAGACAGCAGCCTAGTTTATACGAATCTTAAAAAAAATTCCTCAAAAAATTTTCAGCTAGGTATCCAAACAGACACTGTATTCCACAACCCGAAAAGATTATGGACACGGGCAGGCATTGAGTGGTTCTCCTTCCAGGCTTTACCCGCCTCATTCAATTACTTCGTACGAAAGGATCCCTACTCGCACATCAGCTTAAATAATTGGATCAAGCATCTCAACCCGAAGGCCTGGGCTTGGGATGACAATGCCTTTGCGACAAATCAGATCGCCCACCCCTACCATGGACAGCTTTATTTTAATGCATTTCGTTCCAATAACTTCACATTTTGGGAGTCTTCTGTCGCTACGGTAGCAGGGAGTTTTCTTTGGGAAACAGCAGGTGAAACGCAGGCACCATCAATAAATGACCTTGTTAACACCTCTTTTGGTGGTATTATATTGGGTGAAATGACGCATCGTTTATCGCAAAACGTTCTATCCAGACCGACCCACTCAGTGGCCGAACGGCAAAGTAAAGAATTTCTGGCATTTTTGATCAATCCTATCAATGGCCTAAACCGCTTATTAGATGGGCGCTGGGGAAGGGTTGTTAAAGGACAAGTAATTGACAGTTCGCATGTACAGGCGGAATTTGATTTAGGTGTCAAGCGCTTCGATGCTAAAGAGGGAAATATTATAGAAAAGGGAAAAAATGACATATATGCCCGGTTAAAACTTCTTTATACAAATGGTGAAGTAGACCAAAAAAAACCTTTTGACGATTTTTATGTTAATCTTGAAGTTGGCTCAGATGACAGTTCTTTTGTCAATTCACTTAACGTCTACGCGTCATTATATGGTAAACGTATTTTCAAGAAATTACCCGGAAGGCATCTGGGGATTGTCTCCGCCAACTATGATTTCATCCATAACGAGGCTTTTTTCTATGGAGCACAAAGTGTGAATTATAATGTCATTTCCAATTTTACCTTTGGGAAGCACAACAAGCTAACAACAACAATCGGTGGCGGCCCCGTGGTATTGGCGGCTGTGCCGGATCCCTACCTCCGCTTTGGTGACAGCCGGAATTACAACTACGGTCCAGGCGCTGACCTGCGCGGATCTATAGATATCAGCGTTTGGAAGAGATTAAAATTGGGATTGAACTATCATGGCGGATACTTTGTTACCCTCAGCGGAAATGATTCGCATTATTTTCTGCACACAGCTGCTGGCAACGCCAGTTTGAGACTACTCAAAAATTTCTCGTTAAATGCCAGTTCGGGCTACTTTCGACTCGAAGGAAATTTTAAAGACTATCCCGATATTGATAAGGATTACCCCTTTGTGCGGTTATCACTGGGATATAATGTCCTCTTCTAAATTATAGGTAAATCTTCCTATTCTATCAAATTCTTCGACCAGAACAAATCCATTATGAGTCCAGAAATAGTGGTCTTGTAAGCTTGTTCGAATAAAAAGGCAATGGCCGTCGAAGGTTTTGACAAATTGCCGCGCATGACGGAGTAGTGCGCAGCCTATCCCTTGCATTCTAAAATCGGGATGGACAGCAAAATATAGAATCTCGTAATCATCGTCTGAACGCCGCAACGTCAATATACCAACAACATCGTTTTCATGATAAGCCGCAAAATGAGATGCTTCAAAATCCTCGTCCAGCATAACCTCTGCCAACTGTCCTTTCGAACTAAAAACTTCCTTTCGAAGTTTCCAGGTACGAGCCGCAAATACTTGCTCAATATACCATTTCGTCATCAGGATACCTCCAGTTCTAAAAATGCCGCAGGAAGATAATCCACAATATCAGAGGGCAATAAAGAATAAACGCCGATCGCCTGCACGGCAATATCCGCAGCCCGACCATGCAAATAGACTCCCATCAGCAAGGCTTCTTGCGAAGGGTAGCCCTGCCCTAGCAAAGCTGTCAATATTCCCGTCAAAATATCCCCGCTGCCCCCCGTAGCCATTCCTACATTGCCCGTACTGTTGAAATAGATTGCTGCATCGGGTGTAACCATAGCGCTGTTGGCACCTTTTATCAAAACGTACAAGTTGTATTCCGACGCAAAGGCTTTCACCTTCTCCATCTTTTCAAAATCGTTCTGCCAAGTTCCCAATAGCCTGCTTAGCTCTTTGGGATGCGGGGTTAATATACTCCCTTTTGGGACAAATTGCCATAATTTGGGTTCCTGCGCCAATATATTCAGCGCATCAGCATCTAATACCAAAGGAGTATCAATCCCGCGCAAGATAAATACCTTGAAAGCATCAATTGTAACTTGCGCTGTCCCCATACCGATCCCGATACCGATAGACTGAAAGCTGCGATTATCTGGAAATCGGCTAATCAAATCTTCCTCGGGATCGCTCAGTACCATCGCTTCTGGCACAGCTGTCTGAATACTTGTATAACCGCAGGCCGGAATATAAGTGGTAGCCAAACCGCAGCCTGCACGTAAAGCTGCCTTTAGTGCCAATTGCACAGCCCCCATCTTTCCCCGGCTCCCACCAATAATCAGACTATGCCCAAAGGTTCCTTTATGGTCAAATTTTTTTCGTTTACGATAGAAGGTCTTTAAAAAAGTGAAATCAACGTAGTGAAAGGCTGCATCAACCTGATCTATGGAGGATTTGCTCAGTCCAATATCCAAAACCTTGAATGCTTTAGCCCACCCGCTATTCTCGGGCATTAATAATCCTAATTTAGGAGACTGGAATGTATACAGCATATCCGCTTCGATCACTGGCGCATCCGGTGCTGTGGTCGCATCAGTTAATAAACCTGACGGCATATCAACGGCATAAATAGGCCCTGCACAATGGTTAATGCTTGTAATAAGGTTGCGCCAATTGTCATCCAATGGGTGCTTCAGCCCATAGCCAAATAAGCAGTCCAGCACAATTACCCCGGCAGGGATATGAATCGTGCTTGCAGGCGTGATTTTCTGAATAACATGGGTAGGCAAGCGGTTTTGGTTAGCTAAATTAGCTACTGAATAATCCATTGCATCGATCAAGTATACACTGACTTGAGCCTGTTGTTGATCCAAAAGCCTGGCCAGCACTAGTCCATCACCACCGTTATTACCTTTACCGCAAAAAATATAAAAAGTATGTTGCGCCAACTGAGGGTATAGCTGCTTTATTTCCCTAAAAACAGTAGTTGCTGCCCGTTCCATCAGCTCGAGGCTGCTGATCCCCTGATCTTTCATGGTCTGTTGATCTACCCAACCCATTTGGGCGGCCGAAAGTATCTTCATGTTTGCTTTATTTCCATTGAGGCATCTGTTTTCGAATTCTTCTGCAAACAGATACCTTTTCTAATTTACTTAGAAAATAGCGTACAAGCAAGATCGGGACACTATTCGCTCACAGTCAGTTCCTTCACACCACCAGTACGTTTCAATGTGCCCCAGGTATTTAATTCACCTTTAATGGCTTTTCTAACCGACTTCAACAGCACAAAATACATCAGTTGACGCCAGAAAAAACGTTGTGGAAACAGGTAAATCAAATTTTTAATTTTCTCACCTTCCATCCGAAAAGCGATGCCAGCAAAGAAAATATCCACAAATACAAAGAGAAAGTAATAAAACATGACCTGACCAAAACCGTTGTGCAGAGAGAATAATCCCGCGATACCGGTCCAGCTGATACCATTCACTTCACTCAAAGAAAACAGACCACCAACAAGGGAAAATAACATAAATAAATCTGCCAGCGGTGCGAACAAAGGCAGGATGATCTGAAAAACCAAAATATTAGGCATACCTACCATTCCGAAATAGCCGTATTTGGGATTTAATAATGTGTTCTTATTTTTCCAGAAGCTTTGCAGTACACCGAAACTCCAGCGAAAGCGTTGTTTGAAAAGCATTTTTACGGAATCTGGTGCTTCAGTAAACGCAATAGCCTCTGCAGAGTTGCGTACCGTGTAACCTGCTTTCAGTATACGCATGGTCAAATCACAGTCTTCTGCCAATGTATCTGTTGTAAAGCCACCAACTTCTACAATAACGGAGCGCCGGAAAGCACCAATTGCACCAGGAACGACAGCAATCATATTGAGCAGGTCAAAAGCTCGTCGATCCATATTTTGGGAAGTGATGTATTCAATAGATTGCCACTGCGTCAGCATATTGTGCACATTTCCCACTTTCACGCTGCCAGCAACGGCGGCAATCTGATCACTATTAAAATACTTCATCAGCATCCGCAGTGCGTCGGTCTTTAGCTGTGTATCTGCATCTATACAGAGTACAAATGCGGCTTTAGATTGTTGAATACCATAGTTCAATGCCGATGCTTTTCCGCCATTAGATTTCGTAAACAACCTTACTTTTGGATGATCACCGTATACCTTGCTCACAATTTCGAAGGTTTTATCATTTGATCCATCATCAACAAAAATTAACTCATAAACCGGATAATCGAGATGAAGCAGGCTTTTGATCGTCGCCAAAACGGTTACTTCTTCGTTATAAGCAGGTATAATAATACTGACCTTGTCCTGTGGGTCAGCAATTAATTTGGATTGCTCCTTCTTATTTTTCTTTTTTTGCCGTATTGCCAAATAGGCAATCATCACTGTCCGAAGGATTGCCAATACAATGGCTATTGAAAAAATCAAGTTAAGGAAGATATTACCGTAGAACAACGTTCCAAGAAACAGGCGATTGAATGAGCCACTGAAACCCGAATCCGAAGCATTTTGCACAGGTGGCATCAGCTCGTCCCGCTTCTTGCCCATTAAGTCCCCTATTGTCGCAAATTTATACCCATTTTCCTTAAAATAATGGATAATATGGGGCAATGCCGCTATGGTCGCTTCTCTGTTGCCTCCAGCATCATGTAGCAAGATAATATTACCATTATTCCGTTGTTTTATAACCTCCGTATAAATTTCATCCGCAGTACGTCCTGGGACCCAGTCATTCGGATCAATGTATTCACCGACATTAATGTAGTTTTCCTTTCGGCTCTGGGCGACGGGAAGAATCTCGGCTACAGTTTGCGGTTCAGCATCTGCATTAAACGGTGCTCGGAAAAGAATTGTACTATGCCCAGTGATACATTCTATGATCTTTCTCGTTGCATTTAGCTCAAATTTCACCCTGTTGGGACCAATCGTCGACATATCTGGATGGAAAAAAGTATGGTTACCAAGTTCATGCCCTTGCTGGTATTCTTTTCGGACCAGATCCATATTCTTTTCGGCCATCACCCCAACGAGAAAAAACGCGGCCGGGACATGCTCTCTTTTTAAAATATCCAACACCTCGGGTGTATATGTTGGATCTGGACCATCATCAAAAGTCAGCACAACAGTTTTATCCCTTTCACCGAAGCGCTTGATGACATAATTGCTCGGAATTTGGACATACCGCTGATTTTGAATTAAGCCGGTAATGGAATCATATACAAATTTGACCAAGCCGGGTTCAGGACTATTAACCAAATCAAGAATCTCGCCATCACCAATATATTGTATCCCACCGACATTAATTTTACTGATCTTCTTAAAATTAAAAGGCTCTTTTGCCAAATCATCGTGATCCAATGACTTGGAGATAAAAGACCATAAACGGGCATCCTCACTTCCCAATCGCCAGAGCGCTATACCCGCCAACCCCCAATCGTCAGCTTTACGAATCAGGTTGAAGTAGGTCGCTGCATCGGTGAAATAGACATCGTGCCGCATACCTGTTCCATCTTGATAACTAAAATTGAGGTTAGCAGACGCTGGGTCAAAGTGAATATTTGCGTTGTAATTATGAGCCAGAATAACAGCATTATCATAGGTCAGGGTCTGGCCTACTTCCCCAACAGGCCAGTCATACCCATAACAGGCCAATGCCAAAATCACCTTGTCAGCATCCACTTTACTGCATAATATATCCAGATTCTCTTCTACCCAAGCCTGATGGGAAATTACGCCGGCATTACTTTCAACCGAATGCTGATCATAGGCCATCAAAATGATATAATCATTATATTTTTGTAACGAAGTGGGATCATAATCATCATTTTCCGCCGAGATATCTTGTGAAACAAGTAAGCCTTCGCTATGGAAAACATGATAAATTCGCGCCATAAAATCATTTAAGAGTTTACGGTCATCCAATTGAAGGTTTTCAAAGTCAATATTGATTCCTGAAAAACCTTCACGTTTTATTTTGATCAGGATATCGTCTATAAAACGTTGCTGCCTTACCGGATCTGCTAATATTGTCCGCACCGTCTGCCCATCAAAATCATTGCCACTGAAATTGGAAATCTGGGCAATAGCTTTGCGTTTATATTGATGAATGACATTCAAGGCAGCGGTATCTGCTTTATCCACAATTGTATCTTGGCCGGGCACTGTAAAAAAAGATTCCATTGCAACCATATCCAAGTGGCCAATGTTACGCCTTAAGTCGGACAGGGATTGCTGACGAACCTCATTGGACCAAGAACTGACATAAAACCCCATGTTAATCCTATTTTTATTGCCCAAGTGCTTTAGGTGTTTAAGCTCTCGATCCCGTTTGATCTTTTGAAGTTCTGACTTGACAACAGCAAATTCTTTGAACTGTCTGGATTTTTTAAGCTTAGCAGTAGACCTTGCTGTCAATGGCGCATTTGTATTGATGGTTGGAAATGGAGGTACCTGAATCTTGCCCAGGGTATAGATAACGCATACAATGGCTATGATTATTGAAATGATCATAGCCCTGCTCATCCATGAGAAAGCGTACCAACGCTTTTTGCTAGAAGTCTGAAAAATCTGTTTTTCTGACATAAATTATTGCAATTAACTTTGGCTAAGCTACATCAGAAAATGATCCAAAAAGCTCCTAGACAGCTTAAAAAATCCTTAATTTTCAACGATTGATCAACCTGAACGCTCTATTGAATTTTATTATATTAGCAGAACGGACGACATTGACTAAAAAACGCTATATGACAACAACATATTTATTACTATCCGCACTAACCCTACAAACATTCATTGGCTGTGGGCAGCCAAATTCAGCTGTCTCACAAGCAAAATCAAAGGGCCAGACGACAACTGAACATGCCGAGCAAACACCGTTAATTAATCCGGGCGGGATGACCGTCAAAACAAGAATTTCGTTGCCTAAAGGTTTTGAAAGACGCAGTTTTACAGCAAACGACTTCGGGAGTTTCCTAGAAAATCTTCCGCTCTACCCCATCGATCACGAGGTTCGTTATTATAACGGAAAAATTAAGCCCAGAAACAATATCTACAATAGCGTTATCAAACTGGATATTGGTAAACGTGACCTACATCAATGCGCCGATGCCGTAATGCGCTTACGTGCCGACTACCTCTATCAGCAAAAAAGATATCAAGACATTCGATTTAACTTCCTTTCGGATGGAAAACCACGCACCTATACAAATTATACCAAAGGAGACTATTCCTATGCAAAATACTGGAAATACATGGAGTATATCTTTGCATATGCCAACACAGCTTCTTTACATGATGAATTACCTGAGGTGAAAACAACAAAAGCGGTTAAAATCGGAGACACCTTCATACAGAAAGGCTCACCCATTGGGCATGCCGTTATTGTCGTTGACCTTGCGATAAATAAGGAAGGAAAAAAAATTGTGCTGCTTGCTCAAAGTTATATGCCAGCACAGGAAATACAACTCTTGAACAATTGGAATAACCCACAACTGAGTCCTTGGTATGATATTGACGACGATGTCATCAAAACGCCGGAATGGACATTTTATGCTAAAAACCTGAAAACCTGGGAATAGTTATTCCCCAAAAACCCATCGCCCCATTTACCAGATAGCAAGCGATGGAAACCTCCAGAACTTGGCTTGGTATGCCACTAAATTTAATAAAAGATATTTTTGTCTTTTATTAAATTTTCTTATTTTTGTTTCCGATAGTCATTTGCAAATGTACCCTATCAAGGAATAATAACAACCTCTGCAAGAGGAAAATTACATTTTCATTCCTTTTTTTCAAGAAATAAAAGATAAAAAGGTACTTAAATATTCTATTATGATCACCGAAACACAGAAAGATTTAATCAAAGGTACTATACCAGTCTTGAGGGAGCATGGTGTTGCGCTTACCAGTCATTTTTACAAACGTATGTTTACCCACAACCCTGAGCTCAAGCACATCTTCAATATGGGTAATCAACAAAATTCAAAACAGCAAACGGCATTGGCCACTGCTGTATTAGCCTATGCTGAACACATTGACGATCCCAGCGTATTACTGCCTACTGTCAAACACATCGGACAGAAGCACAGTAGCCTCCATATCCGTCCCGAGCATTATCAGATCGTGGGTAAGCATCTGCTGGCTTCTATCCAGGAGGTGCTGGGCACGGCAGCTACAGAAGAACTTATTGAAGCATGGAAAGTGGCCTACTTTCAATTAGCAGACCTGATGATCGGCATCGAAAAGAAAATGTATGATCAAATGGCTCAAAATGAGGGCGGATGGACAGGCTGGAAGCCTTTTAACATTATTAAAATCGTTTCAGAGACTGCAGAAATCCAATCGATTTACTTAGCACCGAGCGATGGCGATAAAGTTCCCACACATACCGCCGGCCAGTATGTGAGCGTACGTGTATACTTACCCGAACTTCATCTTTATCAACCGCGACAATATAGTTTGTCCGATGCCAGCAATGGTAAATACCTTCGCATCTCTGTTAAAAAAGAAACTCCTGCAGGAAAACCCGAAGGAATGGTCAGCAACTACCTACATCAGTACTTTCAGGTAGGAAAGCAGCTGGAATTGACAGCTCCTACCGGTTCCTTTAACCTGGTCGAAAATGAACATCCGCATGTGTTTATCAGTGGCGGGGTCGGACAGACACCCTTAATGGCTATGATAGAACAGCTTGTCAATGCAAACGGGCGAAATCCGGTGACATGGATTCATGGTTGTAAAAATAACGATCTACATGCATTTAAAGACAGACTTCTGGCGCTTGAGGCTCAATACGAACACATCAAGTGTTTTTCCTTCTACGATGAAACCCAAGGGGATAAAAAGGGCAATTTCTCGGGCTGGGTAGATCTTGCGAAAATAGATTCCGATCACCTGCCACTAAAAGCTAATTATTACTTATGTGGTCCTTCAGGTTTCATAGCGAAGCATTTTCAGTATTTAACTGGCCGGGGTATCGGAACCGAGAATATTCATTTTGAAGAATTTGGTCCCGCTTCCCTGCAGCTCAGCTAAAAGAATGGGATCGCCATCCGTAAATTTTCCCTGAATTGCGGATGGCTATTCTTGATTTTGTACCTTTGTGGAAAAGCAAGAATAGATTATGGGTATTTTTTCCAAAACATGCGAATATGGTCTTCGGGCAGTTTTTTTTATCGCGCAGCGTTCGCAAGAAAACAGACGTGTCGGTATCAAAGAAATTGCCAAAAATATCCATTCCCCTGAAGCCTTCCTTGGTAAAATCTTGCAGAATTTAAGCCGCGCAGGTATTATTCGCTCCATGAAAGGCCCTGGTGGCGGATTTTATCTAGATACTTCAGATATGTCAACCCCGTTGTCCGATGTAATCAAAGCAATTGATGGAGAGAATCTCTTTGTAGGTTGTGGGATGGGCTTGGAGTTCTGTTCAGAACAGTATCCCTGTCCGTTACATCATGAATTTAAAAGCATTCGCAATAGCCTCTCCGAGATGCTTCAAAAAACAACGGTTGGTCAATTCAACGACGACCTCATTAAAGGAAAAATTCTGCTGACAAAACCCAAAATCGCCCCCAATAAAGATCGCTAGAACTGAGCGCAAAAGCTGAGCAAATAGCTCCACAATAGTATACTTTTCACCCTATTATAGAACGTTCCAAGCGATTTCAAGTCCTTAAAAAACGCTTCTTACAAGGCCTCTTCGGACGCTACTATTTAGTAAATAATAGCTTTATATAAAAAACATAATAATATTGAAATAAAGCATATTAAACAACAATAATAAACTTAAAATAGTCATTTAACTTTTTATCAGACCAGCACCTCTGGCAATAGAATCATTTGATTTGATCCCTACAATGAGCTCTTTGAGAATGACCTCTATCTCATACCTATGCTGAAAAGCCATTGCCAGTAAAAAGCTGTAAACGATACTATAACCAATGATGCCTGCTTCTGTGAACACAAATTTTGGCAGATAAATAAAAAAAGAACCGTTCAAAACCAGCGTTTCTTATGGGTTAAAATAGCCCGTATCGTGTAGACTCAAGGTCAAGACAACGTGTTTTCAATTTTTCCAGGCCTAAACTTTTAATTCCATAATAAAATATTACTATCATTTAATATAGAGATCTTTATAAATTTTATATAAACAAAAAAATAATACAAAACAAACGATAAAATCTATTCATTTTTATAGAAAAAAGATATGGATAAAATTTTATCCATATCTTTTTTCTATAAAAATATTCTGGGATCAAACCAGAAGAGCACCGATGCGCAAACGTAAAAATACCGCTTGTCCACCAAGGAAAGCCATCGGCACCATTTCACTTTGCCCGGCTTTCTCTACATACGTAAATGTGTACGATGCAGATCAGCAAATTACAGACATGGACCGTACCTGGATTGGAAACCCACACCCTGATTTTTCCTCAAGCTTGAATCACACTGCTTTATTTGATTTGCGAAAAGGCCATCTACAATGCCCCAAGACTGCATGCCTCCTCCCCCGAGCCTACCTTTTGATTTCAGGCTATTTTTAAACGCTACAAACACTTTAATTTGCAAAAGGAATCCGATTACACCGGTCTATACAAAGGATAGCTTAAAACCTTTGCACTCCTCCATGAAATCCAAAAATATTTCTCCAAAGCAAGTCGTGCGGCTGACCAGCTCCTACTGTCTATCATTCCATGCTAAATTTTACACCCGCAGTTAACATCATTTTTTTGAATACTAGCGAGCAAGCCCTTTCTTGTCCTTCCAGGCATTGTAGTCCATAACTTGCGGGATATCTCCCAATTGCTTTTGGACGCGACAGCGATTGAATACTGCTCCGACAATAAAGCTAGCTCATAGCTATCGTATAAAAGTATAGAACTCAACAAAAATTAAATATAAAAAACTAAAAAATAGATATTTAATAATATTTATATAAACAATAATAAAATATAGAAAAGATGAATTAGAATCGTAAATTACCCGCTAGACAACCGATCATGTCAAAATTTTTAGATTTAGAAATAAGCAAATAAGCCCGCTTCTTACTATCTTTATACCAACATTAATTCATTACATGTATAATTACTCATCTGACATTATTCTATTTCTACAAACCGAGATAAGAAAAATCAAGAAAGTTCGCAATGCTGGTATGGGACTCTTTATAGGAATATTTTTCTTTATTTATGGCTTCTTTCTTTATGTCTTTTTTGACAAGTGGGTGAATGCGGAGGACAAGCTGACTTTTTTCTATAAATCCCTCCCACTACTTAGTACATTGTTCGTTTATTTCGGCGTACTATTCGGTGGATTAAGCTGGGCCGTTTATGCCAAAAATCAGAAATTTATTATCACCTTAAGAGCTCTCAATAGTCGTGACCTTGCTGTTTACCAACAATACACAAGCAGACTTGTCCGCATTTATGCAACTATTGCGCCTTATCTTTTTCGTGAACATGAACTTATATTCTTCACTTTTTTTGGAAGTAAAAAAATCCCAATCAGTCAGATCCTCCGCATCGAGACTAAGATTATACAGAACTCTCGCGGTCCAAACAGCTTCCGCATCTATTTTTACAATGAATTCTCCAAGATCCATCAGGTGACAATGAACCAGAGAGGTGCCTTTGATTTTTTACAGGAACAGCTTCTATTGGAAAACCCACATCTGAGCATTACCTCAAGAAACCGATAAGCACCATATAACCAAGACATAAATAAATAAATAAACAACCATCTTCTACGCTATCCTCAGCAATAATGGATATAATCTCCTGATTCCGCGACCACTTTGATGATACGGTTGCGCTCTTCAAGAAATCGTTTCATATATACAGTAAGGAAAGACCATTCAGCAAACCTCCCCAGAAGCCCTAAAGGCGCCCTAAAATGAAACACATCCCGCATCAGGACAGTACCATCCACCTGCTCTTCAAAAAGATGCTGATGATCCATCGACTGAAATGCCCCCTGTATCATCTTATCCTCAAAAAAATAGGGCTTTTCCATTTTCGTGATCCGCACCGTCAGGGTTTGATATACGCCCAGATGTTTTGCCCGCCACTGAACCGTCTGTCCCGCTTCGATCAGCCCACTGGTAACACCTGCTATCGCTTTCTCTTTTGTTTTCTTCGTCGAATACATATGCAGGTCTATGCTGCGGGCCAGATCAAAAACGATCGTTAAAGGCGCATTTATGATGGTATCTAATATAAGTGTTGGCATGCAATCTTCTTAACGGTAAATTCGGAACGAATTTCGTAAAAATCACGATTTTTTTAGGAAAACACCCAACAATTTTCTAATTTACCCCTACACTTACAACCCACTGTCAATATTAAAGTTATGATCACTTTACTTCCATTTGAAGAAACTGACTTTGACCGCTTCAAATCCTGGATAAAATCTCCAGAGGAACTCCTGCAGTTTGCAGGCCCTTATTTTACCTTTCCAGTGACTGATGAACAATTAAAAAAATATATCGCTGACCTCAAACGACGTCCATATAAAATTATCAGTACAGAAACAAACAATGTTATCGGACATTGCGAATTGAATTTCGAAAGAGATACCCCCAGACTTTCCCGCATCTTGATTGCTGACCATACCGAGCGAAACAAAGGATTTGGAAGAAAAACAATACATGCTATGCTAAGGATTCTTTTCATTGACAATACCTACGATAAAGCAGACCTGAATGTGTATGCATGGAACAGTAATGCAATAACGTGTTATGAAGGAGTGGGATTTGAAATCAACGAAGGCATCACTACAGAAACTTCCATCGGCGACAAAATCTGGAAAGGTTTAAACATGCAGATTACAAAATCCAGCTGGATAGCCAAAATGCAATGAAGAAGAAACTTTTTTAAGAAAGGCTTCATTGCTTTCATTATAATTACAGCTTTGGCCGGCTAATACGCTTGGCAAATCGAGCCGCATTGGGTGAAATACGAACAGTTACGATTACCAATAAAAAATCTTCCTGAGGACCTCGAAGGGAAAGGGTTAGCTGTTCATTAAAAAGATTTGTTAGCGCTCCATGGCTCACTGAAGGCTCACCTACAGGTATTAAAGCAGGTGTGAGTCGAGGGCACTTAATGAATAGGTAAATATCAGTAGGGTTGTCCACTCAGAGGGGAACAAAAAACAAGCCCTCGCTTGGCTTCCACATAGTTTCTGGCTATTAGAAGTGCTTGAGGGCTTTATAATTCAACGCTTTTAGCACAAGCGGAATCTTCGTTTACTAGTACTCAATCAAAACCTCAGTAACCTGAGCACCTTGTTTAGCACTTTTGAATTTAAACTTCACTTTTTGGTTCAGGTTCAATTTCTGCCCGACAAGACGGTCATTGAAATAAATAGATTGTTGGGTCTCATTATCCCTAATGAATCCGTAATTGGATTCTGCATTGTAATGGACGACTTTTCCGAAAGAATACTCATCCTGATGATTTGAGCTCATGCTTGGGCTCTCCCCTTCTTTCAATTTTATTGCAGGTCTGTCTGAGATATTCCCGTGTTCATCAACATAAGCAAACAATTCTTCCAAAGATTTTCCTTTGTCGTTGTTTGTTTTATTGAATTCTTTTTTCTCAATTTTGTGTTGTTTTTTGAGTAGTTTCTTTTTTTCTCGTTCTTTTTTGTTAAATGTAATTTGGCTTTTGCTCATTCAATATGGATTAAAAATAAAATGTTCCCGAGGAGGTTTCGGACCTTTAGAGCTTCGTTGAAAGATAAAAATGCGAGGTGTTCTAAGGAGATAATTGCAAAGGTACAAAAAAAATAGGAGAAATCAGATAGGTGCTTTTGCAATTATCTTTGGGTTGCCGGGCAAATAGCAAGCTATTTACCGAAGATATGAAGACTATCGGTTTTGATTGAATACGATAACACTGCTCGATAACGTGGGTGAATCCTATACCCCATAGAATTTGCTTATCACTGAAGGTCAAAAAGCGTACGCATACTACTATAGTATAGCTATAGTTTGACTTACGGAGTAAAAATCGAAAACTTTGATAAAACAAAAATATCTTTTGGACGTTATTTTGAAAAAAACACTATGGAAGTAAAAAATATCGAAAGAGAAGACAAAGGCAATTTCATTGCTGAGGTGGAAAATAACGAGGCTGGAATTTTGGAATACACATGGCAAAGTGAGCGTGAGTTCTCCATCGACCATACCGAAGTCTATGACGAATATCAAGGCATGAGCGTGGGCAAAAAACTCGTCCTTGAAGCTGTGGATTACGCACGGAAAAACGATGCCAAGATTATCCCAAACTGTCCATACGCAAAATCAATTTTTGAAAAAACGATTGCCTTCCAGGATGTGTTGGCATAAAAAAGCCATCTTATCCTTGGGATAAAATGGCTTTTATTTGATAACGGAAAGAACTAAGCTACGATATTGATTATTTTCCCTTTGACAAAAATAATCTTCTTAATTGGTTTTCCATCCAGATGTCTTTGTACATCAGCATGCGCCCTGATCGTATCTTCAACAGTTTGTTGATCTAAGTCCAATGCAAGTGAAAGATTGAACTTCATTTTACCATTGAAAGATACCGGATAGGCAAATTCAGACTCAACGAGATATTCCGGTTTAAACACAGGATAAGTTGCTTGCGAAAGTGTACCTGGCGCATTGCCTAACAAGTTCCACAATTCCTCGGTGATATGGGGTGCGTAGGATTGAAGAACGATGATAAGTTGCTCCAATACCTGGCGTTTATTGCATTTTAGATCAGTCAATTCGTTGACACAGATCATAAAGGCAGAAACTGAGGTATTGAAAGAGAAACGTTCAATATCATCCTCCACTTTCTTGATAATCTTGTGCAGCGCTTTAAACTCAGCTTTTGAAGGCTCTACATCAGATACGTTAAAATTACCTTCCGCATCATGAAACAGGCGCCATACTTTCTTTAGAAATTTGTAAACACCTTCAATACCATTGGTATTCCAAGGTTTAGCCTGTTCCAATGGTCCCAAAAACATTTCATAAAGGCGTAAGGTATCGGCACCGTAAGTTTCGATGATATCATCTGGATTAACGACATTGAATTTTGATTTGGACATTTTCTCCACCTCACTGCCGCATATGTATTTACCATTTTCCAACACAAACTCTGCATTCCCAAAATCAGGCCTAAAATTTTTGAATTTTTCCAAATCCAATACATCGTTCGATACAATATTGACATCCACGTGCATAGGGATTGTATTGTAATCATTTCTCAGTCCGTAGGATACAAATTGATTAGTTCCTCTACCCTCTTCATCCAATACACGGTAGACAAAATTTGAACGACCTTGAATCATCCCCTGATTGATCAGTTTTCGGAACGGTTCTTCCTCATTGTGATAGCCAAGATCCTTTAAAAATTTATTCCAAAAACGGGAATACAACAAGTGTCCGGTCGCATGCTCTGAACCACCAATGTATAAATCAACTGCTTTCCAGTAATCAACAGCTTCCTTAGAAGCAAAGTTACCCTCGTTCTTTGGATCCATGTATCTGAACCAATACCATGAAGAACCTGCCCATCCCGGCATCGTACTCAACTCGTACTCGTACTGATCTTCATATTTCCAATCTTTTGCACGTCCTAAAGGAGGTTCACCTGATTCTGTTGGCAAGTATTTATCTACTTCCGGTAATAATAAAGGTAGCTCCTCCTCCTTAATGAGATAGGGTAAGCCATTTTTAAAGTAAACAGGTACCGGTTCGCCCCAATATCGTTGACGACCGAAAATGGCATCACGCATACGGAAGTTGATCTTTGCCTTACCTAATTTTAATTCTTCCAACTTAGCGATCAAAGCAGGCACAGCCTCTTGATAAGTCATGCCATTGATAAAATCGGAATTGATATATTTCCCATCCTTGTTCGGATCAGCCTCTTCCTCGATATGCTGTGTATTCGAAATCGGGATAATTTCTAAATTAAAATGTTTAGCAAAAACATAATCACGCTGATCACCACTTGGAACAGCCATTACTGCCCCGGTGCCATATCCAGCCAACACATAATCAGCAATCCAGATCTGTACATCCCGACCCGAAATAGGGTGTTTCGCGTAGGCACCTGTAAAAGCACCGGATACTGTTTTGGTATCGGCCATACGATCTAATTCGGATTTTTTTGCCGTTTTCTCGATATATGCCTCAACTTCAGCTTTTTGTTCTGCTGTGGTTAATGCGGCGACCAATTCATGTTCAGGAGCCAAAACAACAAATGAAACGCCGAAAATGGTATCTACACGTGTTGTAAAAACTTCTATCGCGGTATCCAGCTGCGGAACGGGGAATTTTACCGAAGCGCCAACAGATTTACCAATCCAGTTACGTTGCATTTCAACCAAAGGTTCGGGCCAGTCAATGGTGTCCAAACCTTTTAATAGGCGATCGGCGTACGCCGTAATACGCATGGACCATTGCATCATCTTCTTTTGCTCAACCGGGTAGCCGCCACGTTCAGATACGCCATTGATGACCTCATCGTTCGCGAGTACTGTACCTAATGCGGCACACCAATTCACCGTACTTTCACGCAAATATGCAATCCGGTATTTTAACAACTCGCGTTGTTGTGTTTCTTCATCAAATGATTTCCATTCCTGTGAAGTGAACTCCAATACATCATCGTCAGAAACCCCCTGAATAGCCGCCGAACCATTTGTGGAAAATTTTGCGATCAATGTATCAATTGGTTCCGCTTTATCCGTTTCCTTATTATACCAGGAATTGAATAATTTCATAAAAATCCACTGCGTCCATTTATAGTAAGCCGGATCGGAGGTTCGTACCTCTCTACTCCAATCATAAGAGAAACCGATATTGTCCATCTGCTCGCGGTAACGACTGATATTCACTTCGGTTGTAACTGCAGGATGTTGTCCAGTTTGAATCGCATATTGCTCTGCCGGAAGTCCAAAGGAATCATAACCCATTGGATGGAGAACATTGAAGCCTTTTAAACGTTTATATCGTGAAAAGATATCCGAAGCAATGTATCCGAGTGGATGACCAACATGTAGTCCTGCCCCAGATGGATAAGGAAACATATCCAACACATAGTATTTTGGCTTTTGATGCGTATCTGATGTTTTATAAGTTTGATGATCCGCCCAAAACTTTTGCCATTTTTTCTCTAATGATTTGTGATTATACTCCATTTTTGTTCGTAAGGAATTTTTATGACTTGCGAAATTACGATTTTAATACTGAAATGTGATAAAAGTTTTGTAGTTTGAACAATAAATTATAGTATTGAAAAGTTATTTAAACATAGGTAGAATACAAAATTCGAAATGATTTTTATCAAAGTAATTACAAGATAAATTCGAAATCTTCCGCTCAATTAGTTACTTTCGCAAATAAATTTTTGCTTATTATGTCAGAATACGAATTAAGCACACAAAAAAGAAAAACAAAGTCTGTATATGTTTCCACAGTGATCAGCATTGCACTGGTATTGTTGGTGACCGGTATGTTAGGCTTATTATTGGTGCACGCTAAAAACCTTTCAAAGTACGTTAAAGAAAACATTGTCCTAAATGTCATTGTAAACGATGGCACTAGTGAGGGTGACGTACTCTCCTTACAAAAAGATCTTGAAAAAGATCCCTATGTACTTCGTTCGGTATATATCAGCAAAGAAATCGCTGCGAAAAACCTGAAAGAAGATCTCGGTGAAGATTTTGTGCAGTATCTTGGGCATAATCCATTATTGCCTTCACTGGATGTCTATATGAAGGAAAATTACGCCAATACAGACAGTATCAAAACATTCATTGAAAAAATCTCTAAAAATAATAGAATAAAAGAGGTGGTTTATCAGGAATCGTTGATTGATATGGTCAATAAAAACGTTCGTATCATTGGAATGATTGTTTTAGCCTTTGCTGTTATATTATTGATCATTGCTGTTGCCTTAATCAACAATACCATACGCTTGGCCATTTATTCCCAACGTTTCTTAATCAAAAGTATGCAATTAATAGGTGCGACCAAGAACTTTATTCGTAAGCCTTTTATCACTTACGGTATTATCCATGGTCTCCTTGGTTCATTAATCGCGATTTTATTATTGATATTGACGCTTAAATTTGCGCAGCAACAGATACCTGAATTGATATTTTTACGCAATTGGTTTGAATTTGCGGTTATCTTTTTAGGGGTTATCTTCATCGGAATTTTAATATCAGGACTTAGTACCTACTTTGCTGTTACTAAATATTTAAAAGCGCAATCTAACGATTTATATAGATAAAAATGGCTCAAATAAAGAAATCTACTGAATCTGTAAACAAAGGTTCTTTCGTATTTTCCAAAATAAATTATCAGCTTTTCATAGCTAGTCTGGTTATAGTAGTCATTGGCTTCGCGCTTATGTCAGGTGAAACCGATATTTATAGTTTTACCAAAATCACATTAGCTCCTATTGTTGTAGTTCTTGGATTTGCATTGGGATTTGTAGCGATCTTGTATCGTCCCAAAACAACCAAAACTGAAGAATAATCTTATTAAAAAATAATGTCTATTATTGAAGCTATTATCCTCGCTATTATCGAAGGACTAACGGAGTTTTTGCCTGTCTCCTCCACAGGTCATATGATTATTGCAACCGCTTTGATGGGTATTCAGCCCTCTGCGTTTGTTAAATTATTTACAATTGTCATTCAATTGGGAACCATCTTATCGGTACTCGTTTTATATTATAAAAGGTTTTTTAAATCGCTTTCATTTTATTACAAACTGGTGATTGCAGCTATTCCAGCTTCGGTGCTGGGATTACTTTTCAACGATTACATTGATTCACTTTTGGAAAGCCCATTGGTCGTTGCAATCATGTTGGTGATTGGTGGTGTTGTGTTACTATTTGTGGACAAATGGTTTAATAAACCTACTGTTGAGGATTCCGACGAAATTTCCTATAAACAGGCTTTTATGATCGGTGTATACCAATGTCTTGCTTTGATTCCGGGCACATCTCGATCTGCAAGTACCATTATCGGAGGTATGGCCGAAAAATTAACGCGCAAAGCTGCAGCGGAGTTTTCATTTTTCCTCGCTTTGCCGATGATGTTTGGTGCATCAGCCGTTAAACTTTTGAAGTTTTTCAAAGAGGGGAATACATTTACGGGTGAAGAACTGAACCTGCTGATTGTTGGTAACCTAATTGGTTTTGTCGTAGCGATTGTTGCGATCAAGTCTTTTATTGGTTTTTTAACCAAACATGGGTTTAAGGCCTTTGGATGGTACAGGATAGTGATTGGCGTTATTATACTGGTATTACTCCTTTCTGGTCATAGTTTACAAATTATCTAAAATTTTTCATGGAAAACAGAGAGGTTAGTGAAAACTCAGCAAGGTTTAATTTTGCTGAAGGCGAAATGTTGTTGATTGATAAACCTTTGACATGGACGAGTTTCGACGTTGTTGGTAAAGTCAGGAATTCCCTGAAACCATTAAAGTTAAAAGTTGGCCATGCGGGCACCCTAGATCCCTTGGCCACAGGATTATTGATTGTTTGCACTGGGAAGTTGACTAAAAAGATCGACAGCTATCAGGCTGAAGATAAAGAATATACAGGTACAATTACACTGGGAGGCACAACCCCTTCCTACGACTTGGAAACCGAAATTGACGAGACATTCCCGATCGCACATATTAACGAACAAATGATTTTGGATGCCGCAAAATCATTTGTGGGTGATATCCAACAATTTCCTCCGGCACACTCTGCCATAAAGATCAATGGGGAACGTGTTTATGAAAAAGCACGCCGCGGTGAAGATGTCGAAATAAAATCCCGGCAGGTGCGAATCAATAGTTTTGAAATTGAGAAGATTGAACTTCCCAAGGTATATTTCCGCATTTCCTGTTCAAAAGGTACATATATCCGTTCATTGGCGTACGACTTTGGAAAAGTATTACAAAGTGGATCACATTTAAGTTCATTAAGGCGTACCAAAAGTGGTGATTATCGTGTCGAAAACGCATGGAACCTCGAACAGCTTATCGCTGAAATAAAACGTCATAAAGAAATCATTAAATAATCCTATCGGCACTTTTTATTGATTCTTTATCTTATTTTTGCAAAAAATCCTATAAATGAAAATCTACAGAAGTTTAGAAGATTTCTCCCCCGTTGAAAATGCAGTCGTTACCATTGGTACTTTTGACGGTGTTCATATCGGCCACCAAAAAATATTAGTCCACTTAAAGGAGGCTGCACAAAAGATCAACGGCGAAACCATATTGCTTACTTTTTTCCCTCATCCCCGGTTAATTATTAATCCCGATGATGATAGCTTACGGCTAATAAATGATATTGAAGAGAAAGTGAGCCAATTAAGCAAAGTTGGTATTGATCATTTGATCATTATCCCCTTCTCCCGTGATTTTTCCAATCAGACTCCTGAAGAATATATTAGCAATGTACTTGTAGGAAAACTGGGAACAAAGAAGATCGTGATCGGATATGACCACCATTTTGGAAAAGACCGCAAAGGTTCCTTAGGCGACCTGGAACAATTTGCTTCGATATTCGATTACAGTGTAGACGAAATCCCAGAGCAGGATATCAATGATATTGCAGTCTCTTCCACCCGTGTCCGTGAAGCACTCATCAAAGGTGATATTAAAACTGCCAATCTCTATTTAGGCTATCCCTTTGAATTGACAGGGACAGTTATCCGGGGCGATCAAATCGGACGGACTATTGGATTTCCAACAGCCAATCTACAGGTACATGAGCCCCATAAACTCATTCCTGCCTACGGTATCTATGCAGTTGAGGTCTATATATACAATCACATCCAGAACATCACGACAGGCGAATATAAAGAAGAGAATCCCGTTTCCATTGCTAAGGGCATGGGATACATTGGCACAAGGCCTACGGTTGATGGCATGAATCGTGCGATTGAAATCAGCCTGTTTGATTTTGATCAGGATATTTACGGTAAGACGCTCCGCGTCAAATTCTTACATTTTATCCGACACGACGAACGTTTTGATTCGCTCGAGGAAATGAAGGCACAGATCAAAGCAGACGAGATAGCGATAAGGAGCCTTATCTGCTAATACCTTCGCTTTGATTTTACAATAACGAGAAAAGGCGGGAGTTCCCGCCTTTTCTCGTTATTGCTTCTTATTTTTCTCTAATAATACTTTTATTTCGACGATTATCTTCATCCATAGCATCCAAGATACCTCTAAATCCCTAAGCGTAAGTCAAATAGAGCTAATTATCGCTCCTGTAAAGCTTGCTTTTAGACTAACAGCGCTTCGATTCCAAGTCGGTAACTATCCAATCCAAAGCCGCAAATCACTCCCCTGCAATTTTTAGCCAAAAAGGAATGATGACGAAATTCCTCCCGTTGATGGACATTGCTGATATGAACTTCAATGACCGGAGTCTGAATAGCAGCGATAGCATCACCAATAGCAATGGAGGTGTGTGTATATGCGCCTGCATTCATAACAATGCCATCGTACTCAAAGCCAACCTCATGAATCTTATCAATTAATATTCCTTCGGAATTGCTCTGGAAATATTCTAATTGAACAGTTGAAAAACGTTTTTTCAACTCCTCAAAATAACTCAGGAAATCCTGATTTCCATAAATTGACTTTTCCCTAACACCCAATAGATTTAAATTTGGGCCATTTAATACAAGGATTTTTTTCATTGATATTTAGTATTTTATACATGTTAGTTGCCCGATCCGGCATGCTTGCTACTTTTGGTGGCATCAGCGTAGACCAAATGCAAAAAATGAATAATCATGATGTTTTCTTAAGCTCAATAGTTGCTTCAACTTTAAAAACTTCCTATAAATCATTATAAATTGCTCTAAAGCTCGAACGAAGTCCAAAGGTAACCACGCCCGATTTATTTACGACAGGCGTTTCGTATTGTGCTTTAGCATAACGTTGCATATAACCTAATTCTAACCGAAGATTATATTTAGGGTTGAGCACATATGCTGCTTTCGCATCCGCATAATAGATATTATTCTTTATCCCTTGGGCAATATGATTGCCGTACAAATTGGGGATGGTGTTATACGATTGAAAGATATTTCCGCCCATATTGCTTCCGTCCGGTAGATCCAATCCATTTTGCGTATACATTCCTTGCAAAGAAAAATCCCATCTATCCCAGGCGTAGTTGACAAGACCAACCAATTCCCTGAAATTAGCACCTTTTGGATGCGCCAGCGGTTCGGCATTGTTACTATAATTGGAATAAGATTTAAAGTGTGCATACGTATAAGGACGAGCGGTATTATACTCGGCCAGGAAATTTAGGTTTTTGACTCCAAACATATCATAACCCCTTACCCCTAGCTGTGCGCCCCATTTATTGTGTGCATAGCCATTTCCTGCAAAAAACTCCTTAGCTGTAAATTCGCCCAATAGAAACTGACCATAAACAGTCAAGTTATAAGGCAACTTATATTTTGACGTCAAGCCTAGGAACATCTTATCGGGCGATGTACGGTTATTACTCTCAACAGGACGGATAAAGATAATTGGACTCAAATAACTAAAGTCAAATCCTCGCTTCCCGCCTTCATCCTGTGCTGCCCAAACGACAGACTGGAAGAAACCAACGGACAATTTATTGGTCACATTCCAATCTAAATATTGAAACGCGCCCCATTTTTTCCCATCTCCCAGGCGTCTGTTATTTTGCCCTTCCATAGGGTACATTCCACTGATATCTTGTCTTGGATGTGTTGGATCATTCATATACGCCCAGATGGAAGTATATTGTACATTACCGATCGTACCCGTTAGCTTCAGATGTGCATAATTAGACGAAAAGTCAGAGAGCAACATCGAGCGATATCCGTCTCCAATGAAGTTCTTGTCGTAGGCTATGGTCGCTTGGATATACTTGTGTGCATCATAAGTCATGCTTGCTGTCGCATACATCCAATCCATCTTATTCTTAGACTGAAATTTGGTATTTCCCTGGCCAGGAATTACTTTATTGGCAACAATATAGTCATCCAGGTATTTTGGAAAAACAGCCTGGCTCTCAAAGGCCGATGAGTTAAATGTGAATTTATTTCCTATATTTAACCCCACCTGAAAGCCCCTTCCGTTCATCCAAGTCCGACGCTTATCGCCCTGCATATCTTTCCCGATATACATATCTGGCAAAAAATCAGCATAGAAGGTATAATCATCTTTCTCCACTTGAACCAAATGTTCGTTAAAGATTTTACGCATGAACCAATTCGATGAGGCAACCGGTTTATTGGATTGAATCGAGTCAAATTTGGCCAGCAATAAAGAATCCTTGATTACGAATGGTTTGGCTGTTGTGTGCATTCTTGTCTCAGTAGAATAAACGACATCGTTCATTTTCTGATAGAAATGATACGAATAAGGTTGGCTTTTAATTTGTCCAAACCCTGCGAACGAGACACCTACCCCGATGCCTCCCAGCACAATTCGAAGTAAATTACTTTTTTTTGATATATTAAGCCCCATAAAATTATTTCAGATGATTTCTTCTAGCAAAATGTATTCCTAACTGCAAATTAACCGAATAAAAATGACTTTATTAACATTCTAAGTCAATTTTATAATGCTAAATCGTATTTGCTGTTCGTTATATTCAAAAATATTTATATCTTGCATCTTAGTAAATAACCTTGTATAACAAAAAATCAGCCCTAATAAGCATGAAACGCAGAACATTTATCCAAAACGCAACCTTATTAACAGCAGGTGCATTTGCGAGCAAATTTTCCTTTGCTCAGGAACATTCTTTTCCTACTGTGCGTACCCCTAAAGAGAAACGACTTTTTTCGAGCAAAGTAATTGAGGATGCTATCGCAGAATTTCAAAAAAACACAAAAAATAAAGAGTTAGCCTGGTTATTTAACAATTGTTTTCCAAATACATTGGACACGACAGTATTTCCATACGTCCAAAATGGAAGAAATTATACCTATGTGATCACCGGGGATATAGATGCCATGTGGTTACGTGATAGTAGTGCACAGGTATGGCCTTATCTTCCTTTTATGAAAAAGGACAAAAAATTACAGGATCTGATCGTTGGTTTAATCCAAAAGCAGAGCAAATGCATTAACATCGATCCTTACGCAAATGCTTTTTATAATGACCCCACCAAAAAGGGAGAATGGTTTAGTGACCATACCAACATGAAACCTGGCATCCATGAACGGAAATGGGAAATCGACTCCTTATGCTACCCGATTCGATTAGCTTATCATTACTGGAAAGAAACAAAAGATAGCAGTCCATTTAATGAAGAGTGGTTGGAGGCACAGCATAAAATCTATCAAACTTTTGTTGAACAGCAACGTAAGGATAATTTGGGCCCTTATAAGTTCGAACGTACGACTTCGAGAGGTTCAGACACCTTGCAGGTCGATGGTTACGGATATCCTGTTAATCCTGTGGGTTTGATCTGCTCAAGCTTTAGGCCGTCGGATGATTCCACAATTTTTTCTTTTTTAATCCCTTCCAATTTATTTGCAGTCGTTAGTTTGAGACAAGCGGCCGAAATTCTTAAAAAGGTCAAAAACGAACAAGAGCTTTCCGCAAAAATGGAATCATTGGCGAATGAGGTTGAAACTGCCATAAACAAATATGGAATTATTAACCATCCAACGTTGGGGAAAATATATGCTTTTGAAGTTGACGGTTATTCAAGCCACTTGATGATGGATGATGCCAATATCCCGAGTTTATTAGCCCTACCTTATTTAGGGGCTATTGACATCAATGATGAAGTTTATCAACGTACGCGCAATTTTGTATTATCCGATAAGAACCCATTTTTCTTTAAAGGTTCCGCAGCCGAAGGCATTGGTGGCCCGCACATTGGTCGTGATATGATTTGGCCGATGTCAATTATCATGCGTGCACAGACTTCGACAAACGATGAAGAAATCCGCAACTGTATCAAAACATTAGTAAGCACACATGGGGGCACAGGATTTATGCATGAATCCTTCCATAAAAATGATCCTAAAAAATTCACCAGACATTGGTTTGCCTGGACCAATACATTATTTGGCGAATTAATTTGGAAAATATACAAAGAGAAACCATCTTTGCTTCAGTAAAACTGAATCTTATGACGCAATGTTATAGGTGGATGTAACTTATAGCATTGCGTTATGAATAATACAATAACTTCTGGTCCTATTGGAATTTTTGATTCAGGCTATGGCGGCCTTTCGGTATTTAAGGAAATTCAGCAACTTCTCCCTCAATATGATTACATTTATTTAGGCGACAATGCACGCGTCCCTTATGGTACACGTTCATTTGAGACGGTGTATAACTATACCAAACAATGCGTTTTTAAACTATTTGATCTAGGCTGTAATCTCGTTATTTTGGCCTGCAATACTGCTTCGGCCAAAGCATTGAGAACGATCCAGCAAAACGATCTTCCGCAAGGAAAGAAAGTTCTTGGTGTCATCAGGCCAACGACAGAGATCATCCATCATTATACGAAGACAAATAAAATCGGTATTCTTGCCACGACAGGAACAGTAAAATCTGAATCGTATAAAATAGAGATCCAGAAATTCAATCCTGAAATTGAAGTATTTCAACATGACTGTCCTTTTTGGGTTCCTTTGGTTGAGAATAATGAGATCAATACAGAAGGTGCGCAATATTTTGTCCAAAAGGATATCCATGAGCTATTACAGCAAAGCGATCAAATTGACACCATTGTTTTGGCATGTACACATTATCCGCTTTTATTGCCTATCATCGAAAAATATGTCCCCAAAAATGTCAATATTATTTCTCAAGGGCCGATCGTTGCGAACAGTCTGCAGGAATATCTCCACAGGCATACTGAAATAGAAGCATGCTGTTCCAAAAATAGTCAATTAGCTTTTTATACCACGGATGACCCTAGGGACTTTGAAAACAAAGCAAAAATATTCTTTGGACAACCTGTTGATGCAAGCCATATCAGTGTTTAATATAAAAAGCGAAGAATTATTAAAACTTTTGTCTTTTACTTTTCGTTATTCTAGGTAAAGGAGCGTCTAATGAAAAAGAATTTTATAACCATCACATACAATCAAGAGTCACAACATTGTGAGTCAAAAGAGTTTTCGACTTTTCAAGAAAGTGCGGATTATTTCAAGACTTTTGAGACTTCCGCTCAACCAAACTATGTCCCTGTATGTATTTATAATTTAAACACTAGTACAACATTAGAGGTGAGTGATTATTTTGTCAATAGAGATCATGAGCTGCAACAGATACTGACGCAATGTTTGGATAAGTTTTAGGCACCCCTACATTCACATTGCACAGGATGGAAGAAGATGCTATCTGTCCTATTTTTTAGATCTTTGGTAAAATGTCGATAAATTTATTACACGATATCCGATAGCATCTCATTTATTTTTAATATCTTCAAACGAACAATCGGACCATAAACAAGTCATTAACAATGAAAACCAAACTGACAATAAGCCTTTTAACAATATCGTTAGGCTTGACTGCCTGTAATTCCAATCATGCAAATTCAGGTTCCAGCCAAGATAGTACAATGAACTCAGCGACAGATACAACGAGCTACCCTCCGGTAGAAACTCAAAAAGCAAATACAGATTACAAACCCGCTTTTGCTGGACAGACTAGGATCGCCGGAGTAAAAACAGCTACATCGTTCGAAGGCAAAGTCATAGCCGAAGGATTAAAGTCACCTTGGGGCATTGTGGCTCTACCAGATGGTAAGTTACTCATTACAGAAAAAGAAGGTGATATGCGTATAGTAAGTACCGATGGAAAATTAAGCGAACAAATCAAAGGTCTTCCTGCTGTTAATAGCAGTGGCCAGGGCGGATTACTTGGATTGAGGCTAGATCCGGATTTTGCTGCAAACCGGATGGTATATTGGGTTTTTTCAGACAATACGCCAGCAGGAACACTAACGGCAGTCGCCAAGGGTAAGCTTTCAGCTGATGAGAAATCAATCGAAGGAGCAAAAGTGATCTATCAAGCAACTCCAGCCCATAAGGGCAATTTACATTATGGCGGACGCATAGTTTTTGATAAAGAAGGAAATATTATTTTCAGTACCGGTGAACGATCGGATTTGGTTACGAGACCTCTGGCACAGGATCTAAATGCTGCCTTGGGCAAGATTTTGCGTATTACCAAAGATGGACAGCCTGCATCGGGAAATCCATTTATAGGAAAAGCAAATGCACGACCAGAAATCTATAGTTACGGACACCGAAATCCGCAGGGACTTGCTTTTCATCCCGAAACCGGGGATTTATGGGAAACTGAATTTGGCCCTCGTGGTGGAGATGAGCTTAATAAAATCCAGGCTGGCAGCAATTATGGTTGGCCAACCATTACCTATGGGATAGAATATAAAGGAGGTAAAGTTGGTGCAGGTATACAGCAAAAAGAAGGATTGGAGCAGCCGGTTTATTACTGGGATCCAGTCCTCTCGCCTAGTGGAATTACGTTTTATACAGGTCAAAACATCCCTGAGTGGAAAAATAACTTATTTATATGCGGCCTAAGTAGTACGCATATTGCCCGAATTATTCTGAAAGATAATAAAGTCGTTGGCGAAGAGCGCTTACTTGGTAGTGAAGGGCAACGGTTTAGAGACATTACACAAGGAACAGACGGTGCTCTATATGCCATCACTGATCTTGGTAAATTATATAAAATAGATAAAAAGTAAGTTTGATAAAGATAATTAGCCCCAATATGGGGCTAATTATTATAACATTGACGCTGCATAGACATCCCGTTAACCAAAACTCCCTCCTGCTCCACCTATTTTATTCCTCAATTATCAATTCAGAATCAAATTACAGGATCAATTTGGCACATACTACAGTTTGGCGTGATTATTGACAACATATAACCGAAACAATAAAATATCATATGGTAAAAAAAGAAAAAATGAAAAAATTATTAGAAATTAACCCCTTATCGTTCTATGTGACTAACTGGGGATTTGTAAACAACACCGAACCAAAAAGAACGCGCAAGACCTCCCAGGCTTCTCCGAAAAATTAAGCGTTCTTCCTCTAAACATTTCAATCAAATTCATTAAATCATCTACTGATATCCTCCATACGGATATTAAGTAAGAGATTTATTCTTTTACTTATACCATCAGTAGAGGATATCAAATTATGCAAAATAAATTGCCAATAAAATCACGATAATAATGCAGGCTATCATGATGTATTTATTCATTTGGCTATTTTTTTCTCCTTCATCACTTTTATAGTGATAATCACGTTTATTCGGTAAATTCATAAGTCTGTTTTTATTAATGATGAAGTTACGGACTTTTTTCCATATTATTCGTGATGATAAGGTTCACCTTTCATAATGGAAAATGCTCGGTAAAGTTGTTCAGTAAAGAATAAACGGATCATTTGATGCGAAAAAGTCATTTTTGACAAAGACATTTTTGAATTGGCTCGATCATAGACTTTTTGATCAAAACCATAAGGACCACCAATGATAAACACCATATGCTGTACACTGTTGATCATCATTTTTTCCAAATAAGCCGAAAATTCCAAGGAACGGAATTCTTTGCCGAATTCGTCCAATAAAATAACCATATCCTGTGGTTGTAATTGTTTTAAAATCAGTCCAGCCTCCTTGTCTTTCTGCTGCTCCTCTGAAAGGTTTTTGCTATTTTTAATATCCGGTATTACTAGAAGATTAAAGTTTACGTAGTACTTTAGTCTTTTAATGTATTTGTCGATTCCTTCGATCAAGTAATTATCATCTGTCTTTCCAATACAAAGTAATGTTATTTTCATAGTATCTATCAAGTTATCAAAGTTCCGATTTTATTTAAAATATACGCAAACAAAAAGCTACAAAACAATAAAGAAAGTTATTCGTTTAGTTATAAAACATTTATTTTCTCAACAAATGCACGAAAACCAACTTTTAAGTATGAAAAAAATTAAGTCAATCTTTCTTATTGCTTTAAGTTTAATTAGCTATCGAAGTTTCAGCCAGGAAACCCCTACTGACACCAGTAAAATATGGACCATCAAAGGTGAAAACACCTTTTTGATTAACCAGAGTTCATTCTCCAATTGGGCTGCAGGTGGTGTCAATTCATTTTCCGGAAATCTCACCCTAAATTATGATTTCAATTATAAAAAAGATAAATGGTCTTGGGATAATAAAGTTTTAGCAGCCTACGGACTAACTTTCCAAAAAGAATCGGATTGGCGTAAAAATGATGACAGATTGGTATTGAACAGCTTATTGGGCCATCAAGCCTCGCAATATTGGTTATATACTTTTTTCCTTAATTTTAATACGCAGTTTGCCGATGGATTTGATTACACCAAAACTCCCAAACAGCCAATATCACGGTTTTTAGCGCCTGCATACTTAAGCTTTGGACCTGGTTTTGCCTACAAAAAGTCTGATAACTTAAGGTTTAATCTATCCCCAGCGGCGCTAAGATTTGTTTTTGTCAATAATACAGCTCTTTCTGAAAGATACGGACTGGATCAGGGTAAAAAAGTAAGAACTGAATTCGGCGCATCTTTTGATGCCTATTATAAAGTAAACTTAATGGAGAATGTTTCCTTTGAAAATATTCTAAAGCTTTATTCAAATTATCTCGACAAACCGCAGAATGTTGACATAGATTATACCGCAAATCTGTTTATGAAGGTCAATAAATTTATAACGGTAAATGCTGGTGTGCAACTGGTATATGACGACAACACTACCCTTCCGATCATTAAAGATGGTGTAGAGGTCGGTAAAAGAAACTCAGCTTTACAGGTTAGACAAATCGTTGGTGCTGGAGTAACCTACAAATTCTAGCAGCCGATAGTAATCCTATTCGAAAACAATTACCCTAGTTAAGTAAACACATCAATAAAAAAGCCGAAATAACACTATTTCGGCTTTCTCATTTATGGATACTGATGTAAAATTACTTATTAAAATGGTGCATCGTCAGGCATATCGTTCATCCGTGAAGGCATCGTAATACCACCACTAAATCCAGCCCCGCCAAAGTCATCGCCAAAATTCGGGGAAGGGTTCAGGGCTGACGCTGAAAATGTAGCTGGTGCATCACCGAAACCATCGCCACCACCCATTCCAGAAAATTCATCCTCGAGGTCGACGAATTTAACGAATTTACCAACGAAACGAAGTGGCACGATTCCTGTTTCACCGTTACGGTGCTTGGCAATGATAACTTCACCAACACCGGCGGTAGGGCGTCCCTCTTCATCTTCTGTCAGACCGTAATATTCCGGTCTGTATAAGAAAAGTACCATATCGGCATCCTGCTCGATAGATCCCGACTCGCGTAAATCGGATAACATCGGTCGTTTACTATTTCCTGGTCTAGATTCCACTGCACGGCTCAATTGTGATAAAGCCAAAACAGGGATATTCAATTCTTTCGCGACCGACTTCAATGCCCGGGAAATACTACCGATTTCTTGCTCCCGGTTACCTCCGCCTTTACCTTCTGCTTTACCGTGCATCAATTGCAAATAATCGACAATCACCATTTGAATATCATATTGTGCTTTTAGACGACGGCATTTTGCCCTAAATTCAAATACATTCAGCGCAGGCGTATCATCAATAATGATCGGAGCATCTGTCAGTCGCCCGATACGAGAGTGCAATTGCTGCCATTCGTGATCTGCCAGGTTACCTTTTTTCAATTTTTCCTGTTCAATTTCAGTTTCTCCAGCAATAAGACGATTAACCAACTGAACCGATGACATCTCCAGCGAGAATACCGCTACAGCTTTACCGTGTTCCACCGCCGCATTTCGCGCGACAGACAATACAAATGCCGTTTTACCCATGGCTGGACGTGCAGCGATAATCACCAGATCCGAAGGTTGCCAGCCAGAAGTCATACGATCAAGCGCGGTTAGCCCTGATGGCACACCGGTCAGACCGTCCGTGCGATCACGTAACATCTCAAGATTTGAGATGGCTTCACGCATAATATCGTCCATCTTCCGGGAATCTCTTCTCAAGTTATTTTGTGCAATATCAAACAAGCTCTTTTCGGCATGATCCAAGAGGTCGAAAATATCGGAGGTCTCGTCATAAGAGCTATTGATAATTTCAGTCGAAACTTTGATCAGTTCCCTTTGAATATATTTCTGAGAAATAATCCGTGCATGGTATTCAATATTAGCCGCTGAAACAACCCGGTCAGTCAGTTGAGTAATGTAATAAGCTCCGCCTACCATTTCCAGCGCACCCATTCTCCGCAACTCGGATGTAACCGTCAAAATATCAATCGGTGAGGTCTTTTGGAATAAACCAAATATCGCTTCAAAAATTTTCTGATGCGATTCCTTATAGAAAGACTCAGGTTTTAAAATATCAATAATCTCGCTCAGTGCATTTTTTTCAAGCATCAATGCGCCCAAAACAGCTTCTTCAAGATCTACCGCCTGTGGTGGTAGCTTACCTAAGCCGCTTACCATGTTGTTTAATTTGGTACGGCGCTCACCATAATTACCTCTTTTGTTATTATCCGTATTATTCGCCTCAAAATTGCTCTCGTTCATCATGATATTATATCAGAAATATAGCTTCCCAGCTCTTAAATTTAAGATGGGATAACAAATGTATAAAAAATAAAATTCACCACGATGATGAATTACAAACAGTAGATTTAGTTGTTCAGCCATCAACTGTCAAAACGCTTTGAAGGACACAGTTTTATCGCCTCACTTATTAACACAGCCTGTGGAAAACATGTTGAAAATAAAAAACAAGCACTTAAAATCAATACATTAAAAAGTGTTGATAACTTAAGCCACTGTGAATAACCAAAATTCCACAAATTCAAAATGGCAGCATTTATTTCTTATCAGGGGCGAGGCTAATCACTATGATTAAGCCAGAAAAATCTCAGCTTTAAATCAAAAAACAAATCCTATTTTACGCCTTAAAAATATTCTTATATTGTATATTTGTAAAATGACGCACGATTCTTCTACATTAAAGCCCTATAAAGATGCCAATGATGGCAAGAAAAAACAGGTGGCGGATATGTTCGACAATATTTCCCATTCCTACGACTTCTTGAACCACTTCATGTCTTTAGGGATTGATATTATATGGCGAAAAAAAGCCATTAATGCCCTAAAATCGATCAAGCCTCAGCTGATGCTTGATGTAGCAACCGGAACGGGTGATTTTGCATTGGAATCTATAAAAATATTGAATCCAAAAAAGATAATTGGTGTTGATATTTCACAAGGGATGCTTGATGTCGCCAAAAAGAAAATAGCAAACAAAGGGCTTGAAAGTCAGTTCGAAGTACAATTAGGGGATTCGGAAAGACTTCAATTTGAGGACAATACGTTTGATGCTGTTACCGTGGCGTTTGGGGTCCGTAACTTCGAGAACTTAGAGAAAGGATTATCTGATATCTACCGTGTATTGAAACCTGGCGGTAAAGCTGTTATTTTGGAGTTCTCGAATCCAAAAAAATTCCCAATAAAACAACTCTATAATTTTTATTTCAAATATGTAACCCCAACCATTGGAAAATTCTTTTCAAAAGATGCCAGTGCTTACGAATATTTACCGGAATCTGTTGCTCAGTTTCCCGATGGACAGAAATTTGTTGCTATAAATAAAAAGGCTGGCTTTGACCAAACGATTGTAAAACCCCAGACGTTTGGTATCTGTACGATTTATATCGCTACAAAATAAGTCAATAAACGATTCTACAGCTACATTTTAGCATTAAAATACGGTCAATATCGAGTTTTAATATTTCAACTAGTTAACATATATGACAAAGACAGTTTTCATCACAGGAGCAAGTTCAGGTATTGGCCAGGCCTGTGCTGAAGTATTGGCAAAGGAAGGCTACAATCTTTTACTTTGTGCCCGCAGACTAAATCGTTTGGATGAATTGAAGGAAAAACTGAGTTCAGCCTACCCCGATATTAAAATTCATACCTTTGAATTAGACGTTAGAGATTCAGAGCAGGTCCAGAATCAAATAGATGGTTTGCCAAAGGAATGGAAAAAAATCCATGTGTTGATTAATAATGCCGGACTTAGTCAAGGGCTGGACCCTATTCAGGATGGCGATATCGGTGACTGGGACAGAATGATCGATACCAACATCAAGGGCTTGCTTTATGTGAGCAAAGCAGTTATCCCACTCATGGAGACTGAAAATGGGGCACATATTGTCAATTTAGGATCTATAGCCGGAAAAGAGGTTTATCCCAATGGTAATGTATACTGTGCGACAAAACATGCCGTCGACGCATTAACAAAAGCAATGCGTATCGACTTGCTTTCCAAAGGCATAAAAGTTAGTTCCATTGATCCCGGGATGGTCGAAACAGAGTTCTCCGAAGTTCGTTTTCATGGTGACAAGGAACGGGCAAAAAACGTCTATGCAGGCGTGCAGCCTCTAACCGGAACCGACATCGCTGAAACAATACTTTTTGTCATCACCAGACCGGCGCATGTGAATATCAACGATCTATTAATAATGCCCACGGCTCAGGCTACGGGCACGATTGTCAATCGAAAATAATTAAAACATCATGTCATTAGAAACACAAATAAATCAAGACATTAAAGCGGCAATGATCGCAAAAGACACCGCAACATTGCGTGGATTACGTGCCATAAAAGCGGCGATTCTTCTTGCTAAAACTGAAAAAGGCCATGCAGAAGAGCTAAATCAGGAAGCTGAAATCAAAGTTTTACAAAAACTGGTAAAACAACGCCGTGAATCTGCCGAAATCTATAAGAATCAAAACCGTGAAGATCTTTACCAAATTGAGGTAGAAGAGGAAAAAGTGATCGAAGCTTACCTTCCTAAACAAATGAACAAAGAGGAAGTAGAATCTGTTATCAAAGCAATCATCGCAGAGACCGGCGCTTCATCGATTAAGGAAATGGGAAAAGTAATGGGTGCTGCCAATCAAAAATTAGCCGGGCAAGCTGACGGGAAAACAATCTCTGAAGTAGTAAAAAGCCTATTGGCATAATAATCCCATTAAAATAACATAAATCGAGTTACCAACCAATCGCTCCTGCGTAGAGTCCGTAACTCGATTTGTTTGTCTTCATTAACCATCATGGAATATAATTGGAAACTTAAGAATTTTGACGAGCTGACGAACCGGGAACTGTACCGCCTTTTAAAATTGCGTACGGAGGTTTTTGTACTGGAACAAGCGTGTCTATATCCTGAGCTGGATGATAAAGATTATGTCTGCTTACATCTTTGGGCGGAAAAGGATGGAGAAATTGTCGCATATACCCGTTTGGTTCCGGCTGGAATTTCATACCCGCAAGCTTCCATAGGGCGTGTAATTGTTGTGAAAGAGGCGCGAGGAACAGGCTTAAGCCAGCTGCTGATGCATAAATCTATCGCGGCTACGCTAGAAGCGTTCGGACCGCAAGAGATTCAAATCGGCGCCCAATTTCACTTAAAGTCATTCTATGAGAAATTTGGGTTTGAACAAAATTCTGAACCTTATCCTGACTATGGGATTCTCCACATAGACATGACTAAATCAGTTCTTAAATAAAATTATATTTATGAATAACATTGTAATCATTACCGCCGCATTATTGGGCGCTTTGGCCATTATATTAGGTGCATTTGGAGCCCATGCATTCAAAAAAATTCTATCGGCTGAAAAGCTGGATTCGTTCGAGGTAGGCGTTCGATATCAAATGTATGCAGCCATCACGCTATTGGTTCTTGGACTAAACCTATTCTTTGATTATCAGTCCGAGCGGGTAGCTTATTACCTAATTACCGCAGGCACATTCTTGTTTTCAGGAAGTATTTATTGTCTTTCCTTTGCGGAGTATTGGAAAAAAAATCTAAAGTTTCTTGGCCCTATCACTCCTTTAGGGGGATTACTCATGATAATGGGCTGGATTGCAATTATCATTCGTTTTTTATAACTTTGCATAACATAGTGGCAATGATGTCTGCCTTGAACCGCCTTTATAAGCTGATGACGTCTACTTTTAGTATAAAAACAACAGATTTTATATGAGTAGACTTATGGCTATCAAAACTTCAAATCAAACAACGCAAAACAAGTTTTATTTTCTTTCCAAATGGCTGATTACCTGTTGTATGGTAGGCTTTATAGTTGGGTCAATCTGCGCATTCTTCCTTTTTTCGCTGAATTGGGTCACCGCATATAGGGAAAATAACTCCTGGATCATCTACGGATTACCTCTTGCGGGGCTGATCATTGCCTTATCCTATCAGCGTTGGGGTAATCCCTCCAGTAAAGGAAACAACCTCCTGATTGAAGAATACCTTTATCCACAGCGCCGGATACCGCTCATCATGGCACCACTTGTCCTATTCGGAACTTTGCTCACCCATCTGTTTGGGGGATCAGCCGGACGTGAGGGAACAGCTGTCCAGATTGGCGGGGCAATATCCGACCAGCTCAACCGTTGGTTTAATTTCGACAAAACCGAACGTCGTATCCTGATATCTATCGGTATTACAGCAGGTTTTGCCGCCGTCTTTGGCACCCCACTTGCCGGTACGATCTTTGGCCTTGAAGTTCTGCTCATTGGCAAAAAAAGATATTTTGGGCTACTCCCCTCCATGCTCACGGCCTATATCGCAAACCTTAGTTGCCAGTTGTGGAATATTCCACATACACATTATCCTATACATGATAGTATACCCACATTATCTTTAAGCAATTTTGGCCTTAGCCTGATTGCCGGAATTTTATTCGGCGCGGCAGCCTGGTTGTTTACCTTGACGGGAGAATTCTTTAGTGCCCAATTTAAAAAGATCAAATCCCCTCAACTCAGACCGGTGATCGGTGGTATCATCATTGTAATTATGGTGGCACTGCTAAAAAGCACAAAATATGTAGGCCTGGGTATTCCAATGATCCAGGAGGCTTTTAACAATCCTTCGGATTATTATGATTTCCTCATCAAACTTGTGCTAACCACATTTACGCTTTCCGCCGGTTTTAAAGGCGGGGAAGTGACCCCGTTATTTTTTATTGGAGCTACGCTTGGCAGTGCGCTGAGCACCGTTATCCCGCTCCCTTTAGGGCTGCTGGCCGCCATGGGCTTTGTAGCCGTATTCTCCGGCGCCACAAATACGCCACTGGCCTGTATCGTTATGGGCTATGAGCTTTTTGGTTTTCAACCTGTCGTTTTTATAGCAATTGCTTGCATAGCCGCATTTATATTTTCTGGAAAAAAAGGAATTTATGTCGCTCAAAAAGGGGGAATTAAAGAAAAATTGTACCGAAGATTGAATCTGTAACTCAGTCCATAAAAAAAGCATAAAATCAGTCCCTGATTTTATGCTTTTCATCGCTATTTTTTTTTCAAACAGGCCTACAATAATTTGCCCTGCAAAAAGAACGCTGCAACGGTAAAATATATAATCAAGCCGGAGACATCAACCAAAGTGGCCACAAAAGGTGCCGATGCCGTGGCTGGATCCAAACCGAATCGACGTAGAATAAAAGGAATAAATGAACCCGACAAAGTTCCCCATAACACGATAAACACCAACGAAACCGCCACAGTAAGACCTATTGCAATCCAATAAGGGCCATAATCATACAGACCGAGAAAATGCCATGCCAATATCCGCAGGAAGCCAATGGTACCTAAAATTCCGCCCAAAATTAATCCAGAGGACACCTCTCTTTTCATCACATACCACCAGTCTTTGAGTTTCAACTCGCCTAAGGCCATTGCGCGAATAATAAGTGAAGCCGCTTGTGAACCCGAATTTCCCCCGCTTGAGATAATCAAGGGTACAAATAACGCCAATACAACCGCCTTTTCCAACTCCCCTTCAAAGAAACCCATGGCAGAAGCCGTAAGCATCTCACTGAAAAATAATATAATAAGCCAACCGGCCCGTTTTTGTACCAACTGAAGTAATGGTGTCTTGGTATAAGCCAGATCCAGCTCTTCCATCCCCCCAAATCGTTGAATATCTTCTGTGTCACGGTCTTCGATCCGGTCCAGCACATCATCAAATGTCACTATGCCGACTAATACGCCGGCCTCGGTAACAATAGGTAAGGCACTACGGTCGTATTTCTGAAAAATTTCGAATGCTTCCTCCATGGGTGTTGAAGCTTTAATTGACGCAAAATTGTAGTCAATTAAATCCGAAATTTTTGTGGATCCATCAGACAGTAGTAATTGGCCAATCTTCAAATCATCAATTAAGACATTTTTTTCGTCAACAACATAGATGAAATTCAGCGTCTCGGCTTTTCTTCCAAAGACTTTAATGTGACGAAAAACATCATCCACCGTATAATAAGGGCGTACCTGCACGTACATTGGTGTCATTAATCGGGCGATACTATCCTCTTTATATCCGATCAGCTCCAACGCCATTTGCTTTTCGCGCTCATTCAAGAGATTAATCAAATATTTGATCAGATCATCCGGTAATTCGGAAAGCAATTCGTTTCGCGTATCCGGCTTCAGGTTATTCAGCAATTCGGACAATTCCTGTTCGGTCATTGATTTGATCAATGTATATTGGACATCTACTTCCAAAAAAGAAAAGATTTCCAATCTATCCTCTAGCGGATAGTCCATAAAATGATGATGTTGCTCACCTTTATTTAGGCGCGATATTTCTTCCGCAATATCGGCCGGGTGCAATGCTGAATTTTGTTCCATTGGAAGAATATTTTAATGGATTTAGCGCAAAAGTAGTTTATTTTGTATGATATCCAATCATGTACAAAAGTATTTTTTAAGAAGGAAAGACGCTATTATTTCTAAAATAGGCTGCTGACCGCTTTCATTTTATTGTTAAGCCACAAAAACAATGCAGATTTTACAAAATCTTAAAAATTAATTAATCCGGGAGCAAGCTCCACAGCCTCTCTATTCGGTCGGAATACGCGGGCTGTCAACGTTCCCTCTAATTTTATTTCTCCTTGACTTACTTTTAACCAACTACCTTCCCGTAGCCCGATTACGGGTTGTGAATTAAATTGATGAAATTCCTGAATACGGGTTTCCCGTGTTTCTCCTTTATGGGTCGAATTCATGTCCGGATCCAAAAAATGTGGATTAATATTAAAAGGGAGAAATCCCAACGCATCAAAACTAGGCGGATAAACAATAGGCATATCGTTTGTTGTACCAATGGTCAATCCGGTTAAATTAGATCCGGCGGAAGTACCTACATAAGGAGTTCCTTTGCTTACCTGTACGCGCAATTGATGTACAAGATCCAAATCATACAATGTCTTCAACAGCAAGAAGGTATTACCGCCACCGACAAAGATTGCTTTTGCTTCCTGAATGGCCTTTTCTTGTTCTGAAACTCATGCAATCCGGTAACTTTTATATTTTTATCATCGAGAGCTTCCTGAACTTTGGCTGTATACGCATCAAAAGATATTCCGGATGGTCTGGCAAAGGGAATAAACAGCAACTCATCGGAAGCGATAAATTTCACAAAATCTTCTTTAATGTAATCGAGAAATCCGCTGCCATGAATGGTACTTGTGCTTACGACCAATAAATTGTAGATTGGATTGATCACCATATCTTATTTCTTAAAATTATATAACAAAAAAATGTACCTTTTACTTCGTTTGGAACGAAGCCAAAGGTACATTTTTACTTTCTGATTCTTTATTTTTTATCAGCAGACTTTTTCTCCGCACTCAATCGTTTATTTTCTTGCAGCGCTCTATGTAAAAGATATTCGATCTGCCCGTTAACACTCCTAAACTCATCTGCTGCCCATTTCTCCAATGCTTTGTACATTTGATCGTCAAGCCGCAACATAAAGTTCTTTTTATCTGCCATTTCATTCAGTTTATTGGTACAAAGTACCGGTATTTACAATTGGTGTCGCGGCTTTTTCTCCACAAAGTACCACCATTAGATTGCTCACCATCGCCGCTTTTTTCTCGTTGTCCAATTCTACAATATCTTTTTCGGACAATTTCTTTAGTGCCATCTCAACCATGCCTACAGCGCCATCCACGATCTTTGAACGCGCGGCAACAATGGCGGCAGCTTGTTGTCTTTGTAGCATCGCGCCGGCAATTTCGGATGCATAAGCCAGATGGCTAATTCTCGCTTCTTTAATAATCACCCCTGCAGGTGCAAGACGATCGGCAAGTTCCTGCTCAAGGATATGATTCACCGTATCGCCACCTTCACGCAAAGTGATCTCCGCTCCCTCATCCTCCAGGTTATCATAAGGAAAACTTCCCGCAAGATGCCGTACTGCTGCTTCGCTCTGCGTACGTACATAGGACGTATAGTTACTGACATCATAAGCAGCTTTATAGGTATCTCCTACCTGCCATACGATAACAGCGCCTATCTCAATCGGATTTCCCATCTTATCGTTTACCTTTAATGTCTGCCCTTGCAGATTGTCCGAACGTAAACTGATCTTGATTGTAGAATACAGCGGATTGACAAAAAACAAACCGTTCTCTTTTACAGTGCCTACATATCGACCAAAGAAATTCAAAACACGTGAATGATTTGGATTAATAATCATTAATCCCTTCAGGATAAAAAATGTTCCGATCATCAGGATGACACCAAGTACAACATACAGCGAACTTTCCTCGACGTTGGCAAATGAAAATATGGCAGCTATAAAAGAAGCTACTGCAATTAACAAGGCTAAATAGCCCGACATAGGTTTAATCAATTTTTCCATAATTTGTTAATATATATTTGATATCATTTTAATATCATAAATATAGCAAAAAATAATTCTTATTTAAAAGCCAAAATTTTTATTATTATTTTTGAATATGCTCAAAAGATCCTTTTTACCACTTGTGAATGCCAATACCAAAACGCTTATCCTCGGATCTTTGCCGGGTGACAGATCATTGGAGCAAAATGAATATTATGCACATCCACAAAATCGTTTCTGGAAAGTGATTAGACATTTATATAACAATCCCGATACGACTAGTTATGTTGACAAAGTGAACCTACTACTTGACAATGGTATTGGTTTATGGGATGTATGTGCCGAAGCATCCCGTCCGGGCAGTATGGATTTAGCCATCAAAGATGAAGGTCCCAATCCAATCATCGCCCTCCTGGAGGCAAATCCGGGGATCAAACTCGTAGTCTTTAACGGGCAAAAAGCGTATAAATTATATGCAAAGTATTTTGAGGAAAAAGAGAACATACGCTACCTATGCCTCCCCAGTACAAGTCCTGCAAATGCAAAAACCAACCTCGAACAACTCGTCACGCATTGGCGTACGATCATAAGTGATTAAATTACATAAATAAGGTTCGTTAATTCAGCGCTATTGCTTATTTTTGCGCTAAGATGTCAGATTTAAAATACAATCAACGAGGTGTATCCGCTGGAAAAGAGGATGTGCACAATGCGATAAAAAATATCGACAAGGGTCTGTTTCCCAAAGCATTCTGTAAAATCATTCCCGATATTTTGGGGGGAGATCAGGATTGGTGCAATATAATGCATGCTGATGGTGCCGGCACCAAGTCTTCTCTAGCCTATGTCTATTGGAAAGAAACTGGAGATATTTCGGTTTGGAAAGGTATTGCACAAGATGCAATCATTATGAATATAGACGATTTACTCTGTGTTGGGGCGATCGATAATATTCTACTGTCCTCTACAATCGGAAGAAACAAAAATCTTATTCCCGGAGAAGTTATTGCAGAAATCATCAATGGTACAGAAGAAATATTGGCTGAACTTCGTGATTTGGGTATCGGTATTTATTCTACCGGGGGTGAAACTGCCGACGTTGGTGATCTGGTACGCACAATTATAGTCGATAGTACGGTTACATGCCGGATGAAACGGGAAGATGTGATTTCAAATCACCGGATTAAAGGTGGTAATGTAATCGTCGGCTTGGCGTCCAATGGAAAAGCAAGTTACGAAAAAGCTTATAATGGCGGCATGGGCTCCAATGGCTTAACCTCAGCACGTCATGACGTCTTTAACAAAAAAGTAGCGGAAAAATATCCGGAGGCTTACGATCCGGCTGTCCCTTACGAACTTGTTTTTGCGGGGAGTCAGGATTTAACCAATGGCATCACAGTGGAAACAGGCGAAACAGTTACCGCGGGTAAACTCGTCCTTTCACCCACACGTACCTACGCTCCTGTCATCAAAAATATTTTAGATAAGTACCGTTCTCAGATTGACGGAATGGTGCATTGTTCAGGTGGAGCGCAGACTAAAGTGTTGCACTTTGTGGACAATGTACACGTCATTAAAAACAATCTTTTCCCAATTCCGCCACTCTTTGAATTGATACAAAAAGAATCCAATACAGACTGGAAGGAGATGTACAAGGTATTCAATATGGGACACCGGATGGAATTGTATGTGCCTGAAGCTATTGCTGCCGATATCATTGCCATTTCGGAATCATTCGGAATTCCGGCACAAATTATCGGTCGCGTAGAAGATGCCGCTTCTAAAAAAGTAACGATTACATCTCCTTTTGGAGAATTTATTTACGAATAAAATAAGTATGCACCAATCTAAGCGATAAAGATTGGTGCATCTATTCCTTTTGGTATCAATGAAAGAAAAACTTCTCATGGGCTGGAAAGAGACCCTGGATTTACCTGAATTAGGAATATTTGGCATAGAAGCAAAAGTCGATACCGGCGCTGCTTCCTCGGTTTTGCATTGTAACTCCTATAAAATCGTCAATGAAGATGGTCAGGACTGGATTCATTGCGAACTCATTACCAATTTCGAAACGGAAGAAACCAAAGTTTTAAAATTAAAGCTTTATAAAACAAAACTGGTCAAGAGTTCGTTTGGCCAGGAGGAAAAGCGGTATTATATCCGAACTACGGCAAAACTATACGACCAGGTTTTCAGTATCAAGATTTCATTTCGAAATCGGTCCAAAATGACTTACCCGATGCTTTTAGGAAAGAATTTTCTCTATCGAAGATTTTTGGTCGACGTTTCCAAAGAAAATCTCTCCTTGAAGTCCCCGTCAAAATAAAAACAAATAGCAAAGCTATTTTGTTATCTTAGCACAAAAATATATTCAATATACAAACCGTGAAAATTGCCGTATTATCGACAGTAAAGAGTTTATACTCAACTCGTCGTCTCGTAGAAGCTGCCCAACAAAGAGGACACGAATGTGTTGTCATAGACCACAGTAAGTGTTACGTTGGCATTCAACAAGGTAAACCCAGTATTCATTACAAAGGACAGGATCTCAGTGGTATTGACGCTATTATTCCCCGAATAGGCGCTTCGGTCACCTTTTATGGTTCGGCTATTGTCAGACAATTTGAGGTGATGGATGTAATTTCCGCAAATCCGAGTCAAGCCATTACCAGATCCAGGGATAAATTGAGATGCTTACAAATTTTGTCCGGTGCCGGCATTGGCCTTCCAATTACGGGCTTTGCACGTACGGCCTCTGATGTTGACGATCTGATCAGTATGGTAGGCGGGGCTCCTTTGGTGATTAAACTATTGGAAGGTACACAGGGGATTGGTGTTGTTTTAGCAGAAACCAAGAAAGCGGCATCATCTGTTATAGAGGCTTTCTACGGCCTCGGAAACAACATTTTGATCCAAGAGTTTATCAAAGAGTCGAAAGGTTCTGACATCCGAGCTTTTGTGGTTGACGGCAAAGTTGTCGGGGCAATGAAACGTACGGCTAAAGAAGGCGAATTTCGGTCAAACATACACCGGGGCGGAACAGCTCAGATAATACGCCTAAGCAAAGCAGAAAGAGAAACCGCTATTGCCGCTGCCGCTCAATTGGGACTTACCGTATGTGGTGTGGATATGATTCCCTCGGACCGGGGTCCGTTAGTTCTTGAGGTAAATTCTTCCCCCGGGTTGGAGGGTATAGAAAAAGCCACCAAAAAGGACATTGCTTCTGAAATCATTCAGTACATCGAAAGACAATATGAATTGAAACAGGCGCAAATGCCAAAAGTGGTAAAGAAAAAGAAAAAAAGAGAGAGCAAATTATAAAATTACCGAATTAGAAATAAAGAGGGTTGTCAATAGCTATTGACAACCCTCTTTATTTTTAAAGACGCTAGATTCAATGAAATAAAGATTTCCAATACGTCCTAAATTCAGCTACCGTTGAGTCCAAATTTTACTTATCTTAGGTTAAATTATGAATTAATGAAAAGATTTAGCCATCTTCTATTCGCTTTCGTACTAGCTTCATTTTCCGGGTCATTTAGCCAAACACCCATTCAAAAAACAGCCTCGCCAACTTGGCTCCGACCCATTACGAAAAAGGCCATAAAGCCAAATCTGGATGATATCAGTGATGGATATTACTATGAGTTAATCGAAAATCAAATAAACTTAGCTGCCCAAACAAAATATTATAGGGACATAAAAGTATTGTTTGATCACAGTGGAATCGAAAACCTCGGACAGGTTCAGGTAACCTTTGATCCACATTTCCAAAGACTTCAATTACATGAGTTGAAGATCATTCGCAACGGGAAAGATATTGACTTACTGCCACAGGCAAAATTCAACCTCCTTGCATCCGAAACGGAGCTTTCGAGGTCTATCTACAACGGAAGTCAGATGGCCCATTATGTCCTGGAAGATTTACGTAAAGACGATAAGATCGTATTTGCCTATTCCATAATAGGTGCAAATCCTGTATTTGAACATAAATTTTTCGATACCTATTACTTACAGGGATATGAACCTACTGGTTTGGTCCATCTCAATTATATTGTACCTAACAGTCGCAAACTTCAATTCAAAAGTTTCAATGGTGCACCTGAGGTGCAGCAACAATCCATGGGAAATACAACAAATTTCTTCTGGGAGCTTACTGAGGACAAAACAGTTCAATTCGAAAATTATAGTCCGGCCTGGTACAACCCTTTAAAATATATCCAATGCTCAGAGTTCAATACCTGGCAGGACGTTGATCAATGGAACCGCAGGATTAATCCCATACCACAGTTAGTTCCTTCAAGTACACTTCAAACTTTCGTCAATCAACTGTGGAAAGAGTCAAACGGGCAGCCCTATAACTACTTAAAAAAGGCCTGTGACTTTGTACAAAACGAAATACGTTATATGGGTATTGAGATGGGAGAATATTCACACCGGGCAAATGTTCCGGAAAAAGTATTTTCGCAGCGCTATGGCGATTGTAAAGATAAATCGATGTTGCTCGCAACAATACTCAAAAATAAGAACATCGACGTAGGACTGGTATTAGCCAATACGTATAAGGATCGAGGGCTGCAGGAAGAACTCCCCTCACCTTATGCTTTCAACCACATGGTTGTTGAAGTTAATATCGGAGGACGTTACCAATATATTGATCCGACCATAACCAATCAAGGCGGAGATATCAAAAACAGATATTTCCCCGCTTATGGAAAAGTGCTCTCGACCATGGGCAATGGAAAGCTTGCCGATGTACCACAACATATTGTAGGAAATATTAAAGTCAAGGAAACGTTGACGCTGGAAGGCAAATTCGAAGCGACCCTTGATGTCAAAACAGTCTATTTCGGAAATGAAGCGGACAATATGCGTACTTATTTTCAAGGTAGTGCCAAAAACGATATACAGAAGCAATACCTGGAGTATTATGCGAAAATCTATCCCAAAATCAATAAAATCGGCCATATACAATTCAAAGATGATATTGAGAACAATCGTGTGGAGATCACCGAAAAATACAAAATTAAAAACATCGGAAAAGCAGAAAACGGATCTTCCAAAAAGTATATTTCCTTGTTGGGCACAAATATAAACGACAAGCTACCCGAAATTATGGAGGATCGTATTGCCCCACTAAGCCTGCCGTTCCCTATGGATATCGAATATGAGATCGACGTCGTTAACAAAGGAAAAAATACATTTGGCAGTCATAAAGACAATAGCTATTTTGATCGTAACGCCTATGTATTCGGAAAGACATTGGAAATAAAGCCAGATAGTATCAAGATTGCTTATACCTTAGGTTTTCACGAACCTTTCGTTGAACAAAAAGACCTTCAACAGTATTATACAGATTTTGCCGATCGTGAGAATATCTTTTTCAATGGTTTTTATTTGGACGCCGACGGATATGTAACAGATGGAATAACTAATCTGGGCACACCGACATCAGCGAACGAGATTAATTGGTTTACCCTGATCTTATTCATTGTCCTGGTACCAGCTGTCATCTGGTATATTGTTAAAAAGTACAATAAGAGCAAACCATTTATCATCAAACCCTATGACGAAATTTATCACGATCAGATCGGCGGATGGATGATCGTACTGCTTATTGTACTATTTATAAATATATTGACCCTATCCGGTATGTTTTTCTTCCAACAGTCCTTTTTTAATTTAAATACTTGGCAAGCAGCAGATCAGTTAGAAAGTGTTTCACCCATTTTATACAAAATTCTGCTGCTAATGGAAATAATCGGTAATGTATTGATACTGGCTGGTTTGATTTATAGCTGTATCTTACTGATCAAGAAAAGGGACATTTTCGCACAGACCTTCTTTGTGGTTGCACTATTTATGGCCATATTTTGTACTATTGATGGAATTGCATCTTATTTTATGTTCAAAAGTTATTTAGATAAAACAGACGATCTGTTCACACACTACAAAGATACTCTAAAAGCGATTTTCTTTTTCTGCATTTGGGGAACTTATGTATATAACTCTGAACGTATCAAAGGCACCTGTCTTCGGACATATCAGAACGATGACAGTATTCAAAGGGCTGCGACAACGCATCCCTTTGATCAAGATTTTCTAAACCCCTATCCGATACAACAAGAACAAGATACAGAAATTACATCCGCGGATTATAAAACACAAAAAAAAGAATTAGATGACAAGCAGTCTAAAGGCAATCAAACTAAAAACTAGATATTATTTTTCAATAAAAAAGGGTTTTGCATGATATCATGCAAAACCCTTTTTTATTGAAATTTTTGATTATTTCATCTTCATAACCATATTGTCGGCCCCCTCAGTAGAGACCTTTGCTTGGCCAGATTTGTTTTTAGTCGATTTGTAGTGAACGTGATTTTTGATACCTTCAATTTGAACGGTTTCAAGAGACCCAATATTAACCATATTGTCTGCGCCCTCTATCGTAACAGTCGACACGTCATTTCCCGTTACGGTATTGCCTTTGCCTTCAATAATAACTTTACTAACATTACCACGTATCACCACCTTATTATCGGCACCTTCAATTTGGATTGTCTCTCCTCCCTTGGCCTCTATTGTCCGGCTGTTCCCTACCCCCTCAATTGAAATAACCTTTCCCTGTTGATCGAAAACAGTGTTTAACGAAGTACGAGATCCCGGCCCTTTAGCCATAACGATACCTCCAAATAACAGAAGTGAAAATCCAAATGCGATCTTTCTTATTTTCATAATTGTATGTTTATAAACCACTATACAAAAATCAAACCTAATATTGAGTGAGAATGGTTATTACATATAGTTTGATAACTTCAGTTGTTCAAAGGAGGCTATAAAGCCTCCGACAAATAAAATACGATGAGCAGCCCCTCGCTATGCGTTCAAATATCGTCCAAAAAAGACTACAGTGATCTAACAGGAACCCAAGTGACAATAAAAAAAGGAGCCTTTTGGGCTCCTTTAATATCTCTAACAAATTGACAGCGGATTAAAAACTCTATTTTACTGCGTCTACAACTGCTTTGAAAGCTTCTGGGTTATTTAAAGCTAAGTCAGCTAAAACCTTACGGTTCAAACCAATGTTTTTAGCGTTTAATTTACCGATCAATTGGGAATAAGAAATTCCGTGTTGACGAGCTCCAGCGTTGATACGTTGAATCCATAAAGCTCTAAACTCGCGTTTTTTGGTTTTACGATCGCGGTAAGCGTATTGTAAACCTTTTTCTACTGTATTTTTAGCAATAGTATAAACTTTGCTACGTGATCCAAAGTAACCTTTTGCAAGGCCTAGGATTTTTTTGCGTCTTCTTCTTGAAGCTACTGCGTTAACCGAACGTGGCATATTTTTAAAATTAGTTTGGTAAAAGGTGCCATGTATTTCAATGAACTTACGACCCTGTACCCGGTTAAAAAATTATTATTAAATAAAATCGAATAAAACTTATTTACCGATAGCAAGCATACGTTTAACGTTGCCCATATCGCCATCAGATACATAACTTGTTTGTGTTAAGTTACGTTTACGTTTTGTGCTCTTTTTTGTCAAGATGTGGCTTTTGAAAGCGTTTTTTCTTGCAATTTTACCTGTTCCAGTCAATTTGAAACGTTTCTTTGCGCTGGAATTGGTTTTAACTTTTGGCATAATACTTATAAATTTTATATCAATCTGTTAGAATTCTTATTATTTTTTAGGAGCCTTTGGAGCTACTGTTAAAAACATACGTTTTCCTTCTAATTTTGGTAAAAGTTCTACTTTACCGTAATCTTCTAGTGCCTGAGCGAAGCGTAACAACAAGATCTCACCTTGATCTTTGTGTACGATAGCACGACCTTTGAAGTGTACGTACGCACGTACTTTCTCACCACTTTCAAGAAACTTAATCGCATGTTTCAATTTGAAATCAAAATCATGCTCACCAGAGTTAGGTCCGAAACGAATTTCTTTGATAACAGTCTGTTTTGCATTAGCTTTGATTTCCTTTTGTTTCTTCTTCTGTTCGTAAACAAACTTACTGTAGTCGATAATCTTACAAACCGGCGGTACAGCATTTGGCGAAATCTCCACTAAATCAAGTTCCAACTCATCAGCCAACTCTAACGCTTTGCGTGTAGGGTAAACTCCTTGTTCCACATTATCTCCTACCAAACGTACCTCAGGTACCTTGATTAACTCATTAATGCGGTGATCTGGTTCTTTCTTTCTCATTGGTGGTCTTGGACCACCGGGTCTTTTTAATGCCAAATGTTTAAAAATTAAACGGTTATTTCCTTAATTAATATATCTCTAAATTCGTCAGCAGTCATAGTTCCTAATTCTACTGAGCCATGTTTACGTACAGAAACTGTGCCATTTTCCACCTCTTTTTCCCCTACAATTAACATATAAGGAAGCTTTTTCACTTCGGCGTCTCTGATTTTTCTGCCCACCTTCTCGTCACGTAAGTCTATCAGTCCGCGAATATCGGAATTATTTAGCGAATTCAAAACATTTTGCGCATATTCTTCGTATTTTTCTGACACTGGCAAGACGATAAATTGCTCAGGCGCAAGCCATAACGGGAATTGTCCCGCGCAGTGTTCGATCAATACGGCTACAAAACGCTCCAAAGATCCAAATGGTGCACGGTGAATCATTACTGGGCGATGCTTCATATTATCACTACCAGTATACTCTAACTCAAAACGTTCCGGCAAGTTATAGTCTACCTGAATGGTACCTAACTGCCATTTACGTCCCAGCGCATCCTTCACCATGAAATCCAATTTCGGACCATAAAAAGCCGCTTCACCATATTCCACGACAGTTGGCAAACCTTTTTCTTCAGCAGCTTCAATAATCGCCGATTCCGCTAAAGCCCAGTTCTCATCAGTACCGATATATTTAGTACGGTTTTCAGGATCACGCAATGATACCTGTGCAGTATAGTCATTAAATCCTAAAGCACCAAATACATAAAGAACTAAATCGATTACTTTTTTAAACTCATCTTTTACCTGATCCGGACGACAGAACAAGTGTGCATCATCCTGTGTAAAGCCACGTACACGTGTTAGCCCATGCAGTTCACCCGATTGCTCGTAGCGATACACGGTACCAAATTCGGCAAAACGAACCGGTAAATCTTTATACGAACGCGGCTTTACCTTATAGATCTCACAGTGATGCGGACAGTTCATCGGCTTCAACAAAAACTCTTCACCTTCAATAGGTGTTTTGATGGGTTGAAATGAATCTGCACCGTATTTCTCATAGTGACCAGACGTCACATACAGTTGTTTATGTCCAATATGTGGCGTTACGACAGGTTCATACCCCGAGTTCAACTGTGCTTTTTGTAAGAAATCAATTAGTTTTTGGCGTAAAGCCGCACCTTTTGGTAACCATAAAGGCAATCCAGCACCCACCTTTTCAGAAAATGCAAAAAGTTCCAATTCTTTCCCTAATTTACGGTGGTCACGTTTTTTTGCTTCTTCAATAAACTTCAAATATTCGGTAAGCTCCGATGCTTTCGGAAAAGTTACACCATAGATACGTGTTAATTGTTTCCGGGATTCATCACCCCGCCAATATGCACCGGCGACATTAGTCAGTTTTATGGCTTTGATAAATCCGGTATTCGGAATATGTGGTCCACGGCATAAATCTGTAAAATCACCTTGGGTATAAAAAGTAATCTTTCCATCTTCCAGATCCTTGATCAGATCCAGCTTATACTCATCCCCTTTTTCGGTAAAATAGGCTAAAGCGTCCGATTTAGAAACGGCTTTACGTTCAAAGGTTTCTTTGCGTTTAGCGAGTTCTAACATTTTGTCCTCGATAGCCTTAAAGTCATCCGAAGAAAATTCGCGATCACCAAAATCAACATCGTAGTAAAAACCTGTTTCAATGGCTGGTCCAATACCGAATTTAATTCCCGGATACAATGTTTCCAGTGCCTCAGCAAGCAAGTGAGCCGAAGAATGCCAAAAAGTAGATTTTCCTTTTGTGTCATTCCAGGTCAACAACTTCACGCTAGCATCTTCTTCAATAGCACGGGCAGAATCCCATACTTCACCATTCACCTCAGCAGCAAGAACATTTCTCGCTAACCCTTCAGAAATTGACAAAGCAATTTCTGCTGCAGTGATTCCTTTTTGATATTCTCTAACGGAACCATCAGGTAGTGTAATTTTAATCATTTACAACTATGATCTTTATATTGTTAAAAAATAGAAAACACAAAACAACATGTACAATTATGTTATTACACTTATGTTTTCAATAAATAAATTGTGAAACAAATTTAGCAAAATTTCTGGTAATAAACAGTTTTTTTATGATCTCTTGTCCCTTTTTCAGCAATCCTTCATATGGTAAGACCGGATTCAAACAAGAAAACAAAAAGCATCGCTTTCACAAAAAATCCCAAAATTACTGTTCAATTTTCAATCCCGTAAAAATGACATGAATTCCACTGAAAACAACAGTTTAAATTGAGCATATCATTAATATTTACTACTTTTGCAGACTCAAATTTTAACTATGTCGAATCAAGTACCAGAAGACGGAACACGATTACCTTTGATGGAAGAGTTCTACACCATCCAGGGGGAAGGTTACCACACCGGGACTGCTGCTTATTTCATCAGATTGGGTGGTTGTGATGTGGGTTGCCATTGGTGCGATGTAAAAGAAAGCTGGGATGCGTCTATCCATCCGCTGACAGCGGCAGATTCAATTATTGAAAATGCCAAGAAATATCCCGCTAAAACAGTCGTTATTACAGGTGGAGAGCCACTGATCTATAATTTGGATTACCTTACCAAGGGTCTGCATGCTGCCGGAATAAAAACTTTTATCGAAACATCCGGAGCATATCCTCTAAGTGGAGAATGGGATTGGATCTGCTTGTCTCCAAAAAAATTCAAAGCACCGAGAAAAGATGTACTTGATGCAGCCGGGGAACTCAAAGTGATCGTTTTCAATAAAAGTGATTTTGCCTGGGGTGAAGAATATGCACAATTGGTCGGTCCGAATTGCAAATTATACCTTCAGCCGGAATGGTCCAAATCCAAAGAAATGACCCCCTCCATTATTGACTACGTCAAAGAAAATCCGAAATGGGATATCTCCCTACAGACGCACAAATTCCTGAATATTCCTTAAAAGGACATAAAAATAGTGACAAGAAAAAGCATTCAATGTCAATAGATTGAATGCTTTTTTTGTCATAACCGACAGCTGTTTATCTCAAAAAAATCTAAATTATTTCACATATTCTTTTATAAATGCATCGAATTCAAGCGTTTTTGTCTCCTCTCCTTCCTTATCCCGCACCAGAACTTTACCAGCACTGTCTACATCCAAAAATAACAGGTTAGGTTGAACAATAATTTTTCCATGCTCATCCAATAATCCTATTTTTCCTTCTTCTGAAAACATCAAATAATTACTCAAAAACTTACTTATGTTTTCCTTCTTATCCAGTAAAACCTTCCCTTCTTGAGTAACGAGTCCAAAACTTCCATCTTTCTGAAAAATAGCCAATCTTTCCGTTGCCGGAGTGAGCCAGTCGAACCCTGTTTTGTTTACTTTATTCCCCTTTTTATCCAGTAGCCAGAAGTAATTATCCTTATCTGAAACGATGGCAGTCTGATCATTAAAATAAGCCAAGGAAAAAAGTGAACAGGACAGCACTTCCTGCCCCGTTGTGCTCTTTATCCCATAATATTCATCATTTGTTTCCTTATCTTTCACCATGACCCACTTAAGCGATCTATCCAAAGGAAAAGTATCCTCAAATAAACTCACATCGTCGCCACCCTCCGAAGGACCATCACCTGAAATATCAACAACTTTAATATCCTGAGGCAATCGGAAATCTTTTACGCCCGACACGTTAGACACTTTAGTTGTCTCGAAACCTAAATCAGCATTTGCACCCAAAGACAATTTTAGCACAGCCCCCGGAAGATCATTGACAAATGAAAAAGCAGTCATATAATAAGTTGGTACCGCTTCGGAATACCAAACGATTGCTTCCGCCGAATCCGCTTGATTTTTGATAAATAATTTTGCTTTTTTACAGGTCACTCCAGCTACATTTTCAATCTCACCTAGGTCTTGCATCCACACATAGGGACCCTCGGATTCTTTCAATTTATTGCTCACAATTTTATAGGACGGGTGATAAGATTCCGCCGTGACAATATCGTCTCCTGCCGAAAAAGAGTATGTTTTTGCCAATTTTCTATTCAAAATAGCATGTTCCTTTTGATTAATCACTGCAGAAGAATAATCGGCATCGGCTAAGATCTCAACATTCTTATAAGCCATCTTTCCCTTTAGAAAAGGCTCATAAAACTCTTTCGCAAATTCAGGAATCTCATTTTCAAATTTTTCAGGAGAAATCTCCCCTTTAAACACCAACTCCATCTGCCATTGCTTATCCTGCCCATGTACTACAGGGATAGACAAACCGAACAACAACGCTACTTTGAATAAATTCTGCATAAGAATGATAAATATGTAGCTAAATAACAAAAGATAGACCAAAAAGCCTATCCTTCCTTTATATTTTTTATTTATTTGTTTTTTATTCCGCTATTTTTTGCAAAAGAAGTAGATATACTTACACATTCTAGCGCAAGTAAGAATCACAAAATCACAGTTTGCTTTGTTTTTACAGCTTCATCACAAGCGAGCGCTATGCGTAAACTATTGATGGCATCTTCCATGGAAGAAGACAGGTCAAGATCCGCTAAGATTGCCTGCTGAAAGAAACACTGCTCCCTGTTACACAATTCCTGATGATCGGGTTCATCAGACAAGTTTATCCATTCATCTTCTTTAATAAATTCATTACGCTCATCTAAATCAGCATAATGCACCCGTAAACTTTCTGTTTGCGTATGCGCCGCAACCGAATCCGATTTCCCTTCATCACTTGCTTTGTCAGCAACAATGGATACCGAACCCCGCGGACCGAAAACGTCCTTCACAAAAAACGCATTTTGGCTCACCATAGGTCCCCACCCTGCTTCATACCAACCAATAGAGCCGTCCTCAAAATGCAACTGAAGCTGTCCATAATTATAGTTCCAATCCGGGATATCATCTGTGAGCCGGGCACCAATTGCCGAAACTCGCACCGGCTTAGCTCCAACCATTTGGCACATCACATCAATATAATGCACTCCACAATCAACGATTGGACTCAGACTTGCCATTAGATTACGATGAACGTTCCACATGTATCCATGGCTTTGTTGATTGAGGTTCATGCGCATAACCAAAGGTTTTCCCATGGTCTTTGTGATCTCTATAAACTTAATCCACGAAGGGTGGTAACGCAGAATATATCCCACCACCAGTTTTTTACCATATTTTATGGCAGCATTCACGACTTCTTCGGCTGAGGTTACATCCTCCGCCAAGGGCTTCTCAATGAAAACATGAGCGCCTGATTCGAAGGCCCTAATCGCGTAGTCCTTATGGGTATCCGGATAGGTCGCAATACAGACAGCATCAGGTTTTGTTTGTTCCAACGCGAACTCGTAAGACTCAAAAAGTGGATATTCGGAACCTAATTCCACATTAAGTTTACTTTTGCTATCACCTCTAGCAACCAGACCAACGATCTCAAATCCTTCTAGATCATGATAAGCCTTGGCATGAGAAGCACCCATATTACCACAGCCCACCACCAATATTCTAATAACTTGCATCAATTATTCGTTTAAACAAATTTCTATTTTATTTTCTTAATCCATCCAATGCAAAAGCAGAGCCTGCTCCCAACACCGCACCAGCCAGTACATCTGTAGGATAATGCACACCCAAATACATTCTGGAATAGCCAACACTAGAAGCCCAGAGTAATGAAGGAGCAACAACATACCATTTTGAATAGGCACGGGATAATGCGGAAGCTGTCGCAAATGCTGATGAGGTGTGCCCGGAAGGGAAAGAATAGCCGCTGGCTGTGCGAACGGATATAAAGTTTGGATATTTTTTAAATGGCCGGCTCCGTTTGATCAAATGTTTTATTCCCACATTAACTAATGCCGTTACAGCGGTACTACTCGCTACGTAAAGTGCATTTTGACGCATTGCTTTGTCATTATTAACAGCTCCTGCAACTAATAGGCCTACGGGTACTGCTACCTGTACATAGTTATTGATATCAGAAAGCACCTTAAAAGTTTGTGTCTGAGGTTCACTTCTTGTTTCTGCAATAGATTCCAAAATACGGATATCCAACGTAGAAGCTGGCTTCTCCTGAGCTACTGAAGCACCAGACAGATAGGTTATCCAGCTTATTAAAATAAAAGCTATTCTTTTCATCTAGCATAAATTATTTTTCCATATTATATTTCAGTTCTTTTTTAGCCAATTACATTATTTTCAGCAATATGACCACTGAGGTTGTCTCTAAACTGCTTCGTGTCTTATTCAACAACTTTTTGTTGATGAGCAATGTCAACTTTAAATGACTTTATCCGTTAAAAATAAGGAAATTTCTAAGAGTTGTTAGTCTATATTTCAAACTTTATAACAAACAGCGGGAAATTTTAGAATCTGAAACCGCCAAAGATCGAATTTTTAAACTTTTTAAAATGATATTTTGTATTTCCCATTAATTTACTATACATTTGTCTCCAGTTATTAATACAAACATGGTCTATACCTACGTACATCATTTTTATTTGCATCATCGCCAGTGTGGCGATATGTTGATTTAATGTGTTCTTACGTAGAATACCTTCCCTCTTGTTTGATTTCTTATTATTAATAATTTACTGCTAACATTTATAAAGCGTTGAAAAATCTTAAAATTGCTATCCAAAAATCGGGTAGGTTAAACGAAAAATCTGTTCAATTACTGAAAAACTGTGGTTTAGATTTCGAAAACTACAAAAGCTCCTTAATTACTACTGTAGGCAATTTCCCCTTGGAAATACTATTTCTTAGAGATGATGATATCCCAGGCTATGTTGAGCAGGGTATCGCCGATCTAGGCATTGTCGGCGAAAATATCATTGACGAAACAGAATCAAAAGTAGAATATATTAAACGGCTTGGCTTCGGAAAATGCACATTAAAACTAGCGATACCGAAAGATAGTCTTATTCAAGACATCAAAGACCTCAACGGCAAAGCAATCGCAACCTCTTACCCTAATATTCTTAAAAATTTTCTTGATGATTATAAAATCAATGCAGATATACGATTAATATCTGGATCTGTAGAAATTTCACCTGGTCTTGGACTTAGTGACGCAATATGTGATATTGTTTCTACAGGTGGAACATTGAAAAGCAATGGTCTCAAACCTTTTGCGGATGTCAAAAATTCTGAAGCGATATTAGTTGGACGAAAAGGCCTTGAAGGAAATGAAATCCTTGCAGAATTAGTACAGCGTATCGAATCTGTTCTATTGGCTAAAGAAACCAAATACGTCGTATTGAATGTAGAGAAGAAAAATCTTCCGGCAATCACTTCGTTATTACATGGTGTAAAAAGTCCCACGGTTGTCCCACTAGCTGAGGAAGGCTGGGTGGCGGTACACACGGTCATTACTGAGGACGATTTTTGGGATAAAATCAACAAATTAAAAACAGAAGGTGCACAGGGTATCGTTGTGATGCCAATCGAAAAAATCATTCTTTAACCCTCATCGATTCTTACGACCATGTTAAAAAAATATGATTACCAATCGCTAGAAAAAGAAGAACTACTCCAATTAATTGACCGGAATACAGACCCGAACAATGCAATCCAGGATGTGGTCCAAGATATTATTCAGCAGGTACGCATACAAGGTGACACTGTCTTACGCGAATATGCTGCAAAGTTTGATAAAGTGCAACTTGAAAAGCTCTTTTTAGATGAGGATGATATCGACGATTTATCGGCTACTATACACCGTGACCAACAGCGCGCTTTAGAAATTGCCTTCCAAAATATCCACAGATTCCACAGCACGCAACTTAAAAGGGAACGTACGGTCGAGACAATGCCCGGTGTGAAATGCTGGCGGGAAATACGACCGATAGAAAAGGTAGGACTCTATATACCTGGAGGTTCTGCCGTTTTACCGAGCACCCTATTAATGTTGGGAATTCCGGCTCGAATCGCAGGATGTAAAGAGATCGTAGTTTGTTCTCCGCCACAATCCAATGGAAAAATTAATGGGTTTGTCGCTTATTGTCTAAAATTGCTAAACATTAAGCGTATTTATCTTGTCGGCGGCGCGCAGGCCGTTGCAGCCATGGCATTCGGCACCCAATCTATTCCCAAAGTTGACAAAATATTTGGGCCGGGAAACCAATTTGTCACGAAAGCAAAATCGATCATACAAGGATTAACAAATGTTAGTATCGACATGCCTGCCGGCCCATCTGAAGTGCTTGTTATTGCCGATGAATCTGCAAACCCCGCGTTTGTGGCTGCTGACCTTCTCGCGCAGGCAGAACACGGTGTAGACAGTCAGGCTGTGTTAGTTGCTACTTCGACCGCAATTGTAGATGCTGTTAATATGCAACTTGACAAACAATTAGCTGTACTACCACGCAAGGAACTTGCTTCAAAAGCAATCGAAAACTCTTATGCAGTCACGGTAGGCAACCTTCAGGAAGCTATACAGTTTTCGAATGAATACGCTCCTGAGCACCTTATTTTAGAAACGGATCAATGGGCATCCTTGACACGCTATATCAGCAATGCTGGTTCGGTATTCTTAGGCCACCTCACACCAGAAAGTGCAGGTGATTATGCATCCGGAACAAATCATACCTTACCAACCTCTGGCTATGCCAGGTCCTATTCCGGTGTTTCCGTGGATTCTTTTGTAAAGAAAATAACATTTCAGCACATCAATGAGACCGGACTTCAACAAATCGGATCTACGGTCGAAATACTTGCCGAGCTCGAAGGACTACAAGCGCATAAAAATGCCATTTCCATCCGCAACGAACCCGTATAATCTAGTGGAACTGAAAAAATAAAAAAGCGGCCGCACATTGTAGGACCGCTTTTTTTATGCTTCTGAATCAGGCATAAAATCCAAAGGGAAATTACCTTCCGAATGTGTCATAATTATCTGTCGCATACTTCTCGAATCTCGTGAGAAGAGCAATATTGTCTTTTTCCAACGGACTCAGATCCGAACTTACATCTTTCGAAACCGGCACATACCAATCTACTGGATCGAAGAACTGACGGATAGCGGGTTTAGTAAAGGCATAGCCATGCCGTGCGAAAATCGTATTTCGGATAATCTCCAGATCTAATTTCTTTAGGTTTTTCAAATCTTTTTCTACCAACTTTTGTTTGGAAGCATTTATACTGAATACGGCTGGGGAAGCAGATCGATAATATTCCATCACATAGGTATAAGTCGAATCACCGTCTTGATCTGTCGCTTCTTTCTTTTTCGCATTGATCCAATCGACCAAAGTTCCATATTCTTCATCTTGATTATTAAGCATCAGATTGGGATTATAGGCAAACTGTTTCTTTAATAATTTGAAATGCCTTCTTTTAATTTTCACACTCTGGTCGTAGGCTACCCAGCTCCCGATCAGCGTATCATTCCTCAGTTTTATTTCAAAACGCCCGTCTGATTTTTTATCCCCTGGCTCATCTAATAGCAGCTGTATTACATGCGCATCGCCTTCAAGTTTTCCCGTCAACGAACGCAAATTTCCTTTGACTACATTTTGTCCGAAAACACTCCCTTTATCTGTTATTTTTTTGATGGTCAGATTTATTTTTGGATTATAATCTGTATTTGGCAGCTCCTCACCTTCCTCAAGTAAATTTTCATCAATTACAAAATCTCCCACCCAGTTGCCATAAAGCTCCTGATGCGCTTCACGCTCGAGAACAACGGAATCTTTTGCTTTGGGCTCAATGGCATTCTTATTTGTTCGATCCTTACAACCGATCAGGGCGGAAAGCGCCAACAATAAATAAATATTCCTTTTCATTTTGTTATAATTTGTTTTATTAAATAAATGAATTCATGCCATTTATAAGTCGGATAGACCGTAATTATTTCGTAAATTATTATTTTTTCGATAAATAATAAACTCTACAAGTAATAAATTAGGAACCCAGCCCAACCAGGCGATAATCTGATAAAGATCCACCGGATTGGGATGGACGAGATAAACCAGAATTACCTTCCAAAAGCGCAATGTAATCGCTGAACAGGTCAGTGCAAAACTGCGCAGCATAAAATCATGGTGGAGATTAATTTTTTTCTGAATTGCTAGACGCACTGCTTGCCATGTAAAATAGAACCAGCCCAGGGCAAGCAGCTCAAAGGAGATGATGGCAAATAAACCACCATTGGCAACAAAACCAATTAAGGCACCGGAAGGTGCTGCGAAGCCCAAAATACTGAGCACATACACATAACCAATTGTCCGGTGCAATCGCGGATACTTTGTCAGTAAACCTGAATTAAATTGGGTAAAACCAGCTGGTAAGGCAAGAATAGCTGTGCATACATGGGTATAAAAAACATACTTGTACCACCAAAGCTCCTCAACTTCTGTTTGTTTGATCATTAGAAAATTAGCATCCAACGCAAAACTGTGGTATCGCCAGGTGATTTCTACCATCAACGTACAGCTGTAAGCAAAAATCAAAAGCCAAAATCCATTCAATATCGAAATTTGAGCTTTTTTTTCCATGACGAGTTTATTTACTTCGAATTGCTTCGACTGGATCCAACCGGGAAGCCATTAAAGCCGGAACGATCCCTGATATTAGGCCAATAAAGGTCGAAAGAGAAACCGTAAGGATGACCATCTTTAAGCTGACGACAATGGCCACACCGGTAGCCAATTGAACGATAAAAGCCAGAAAATAGACAACGACAAGACCAATCCCACCCCCTAGTAAACAAAGCACGATAGACTCTATAAGAAATTGCGATAAAATAAAGAAGTTTTTAGCTCCCAGTGCTTTTTGGATTCCAATGATATGTGTACGTTCTTTGACACTCACAAACATGATGTTAGCAATCCCGAATCCGCCAACTAAAATTGAAAAAATACCAATGGAAAAGCCAGCAAGATTGATGATGCCAAAAAGCTGATCCAATGCACCTGTGATCATCGTTGTCTGGTTAATAGAAAAGTTTTCTTCACGCTGTGGGGAAATGCGACGGATCGAACGCATCAATGTTTTTGCTTCACTTTCTGCCTCCCCCAAGGTATAATTCGACTTGATCACCATGGCTATACTCGGCGAGAAATTATCATAATTCACAAGGTTACGAGCCAATTCAAAAGGAATAAAAGCCGTATCATCAGGCGACGTATTGATTAAGACACCATTACCTTCTTTTTTTAACACGCCAATAACCTGTATCTTTCTACCCAACATGCTGATATACTTCCCAACAGGTTCCTCATTTGGAAAAAGCCCCTCTGCGATGTTGGCCCCTAATACCGTCACAAGAGCCCCACTTCTGGATTCACTTTCCGCAAAATATCGACCGTCAACAATATTTAAGTTTTGAATATATAGATTTTCATAGGTAGCTGCATTTACGGACGAACCTTGGGCCGAATTGTTCTTATACTTAATCGTCGTATTGCCGATGTTGATCATATACGCCATATACTCGGCCGTGGTCATACGACTCCTTAAATCCTGGTAATTATTATAGGTAGGTTCAGGCCTATTCAAATATTTCCACCAAGGGTAATTGGGACCGCCATCCCAGGGCCATTTTTCGATATAAAGTGTCTTACTACCGATCTTCTTGACAGATTCCTCAATATTATTTCGTAGGGTATCTACCGCCGAAAACACTCCTATAATGGTAAAAATACCGATAGTCACGCCCAGCAAGGAAAGCAGGGTACGTGTACGATTGTCCTTTAATGCTGAAAACGCAAACTGACAACTTTCCAATATCAATCGAAGGAATAACATAATTGCATTCTAAAATACAATATAGTTTTGATTTAATGTCAAAATCAATAAAAATATATCCATAAATTAGAAATAAGGCCTTTTCATACCCAAAAAAGTTATAACTTTGTATGCTTTTTGCACCCTAGTATTTAGTGCACTGTAATGCACTGAAAGGCAGACATTAAAATATATATCATTAAAGATGAAGTTATCTCAATTTAAATTCAACTTACCAGAATCATTGCTTGCTTCTGAACCTTCTGAAAATCGTGACGAATCACGTTTGATGGTCCTACATAAGGATACTGGTAAAATTGAACACAAAATTTTCAAAGATGTATTGGACTATTTTGACGACAAAGACGTCATGATATTAAACAATACAAAAGTTTTTCCAGCACGCCTATACGGTAATAAAGAAAAAACTGGAGCTACGATTGAAGTTTTCTTGTTACGCGAATTGAACAACGAGCTTCGTCTTTGGGATGTATTGGTTGATCCTGCACGTAAAATCCGTGTCGGCAACAAATTATATTTCGGTGAGGATGACCTATTGGTCGCTGAGGTTGTTGACAACACGACTTCACGTGGACGTACAATCAGATTCCTATTTGATGGTACCGACGAAGAATTCCGTCGCAACATCGAGATTTTAGGAGAAACACCACTACCTAAATATATCAAACGTAAAGCAACTCCAGAAGATAAATTCCGCTACCAAACTATTTATGCCAAAAATGAAGGCGCTGTTGCAGCACCTACGGCTGGTCTTCACTTTTCCCGTGAATTAATGAAGCGTTTGGAACTTAAAGGTGTAGATTTCGCTGAAGTTACTTTACATGTTGGACTTGGTACCTTCCGTACTGTCGAAGTGGAAGATTTGACGAAACATAAAATGGACTCAGAGCAATTTATCATCACAGATGAAGCTGCAAAAGTAGTGAACAGAGCAATCGATAACAAACGTCGTGTATGTGCTGTCGGTACCACTTCCATGCGTGCAATTGAATCATCTGTATCTGCAGATCATCATTTAAAGGCTGCATCAGATTGGACTAGTAAATTCATCTATCCTCCTTATGATTTCAGTATTGCAAATTCAATGATTACTAATTTCCATACACCGGAATCTACTTTATTGGTCATGATTGCAGCGTTCGCGGGATATGAGAATGTGATGAATGCCTATGAGGTTGCTGTAAAAGAAAAATATAGATTCTACAGTTATGGCGATGCGATGTTGATTATCTAAACAACGTAGGTTAAAAATATCTTGAAACGTGGGTAGCATGCAAACTATCCACGTTTTTTTAAATAAATACACGCAATCTCTGTCTATGAATTTTGTCATTATCGTTGCCGCTGGAACGGGGAGCCGTATGAACAGCGACCTACCAAAACAATTTCTTGATATAAATGGTGTACCTGTGATTATGCATACCATTGATTGTTTTCAACAATCATCAGTTATTTCGGAGGTTATCCTTGTCATCAGTAAAGAAATGGAGCAATTTTGGATGGATTTGTGCTTAAAAAGGCAGTACAACACGGCGGTTCATTTGGCTTTTGGGGGCTCTACTCGCTTTGAGAGTGTAAAGAATGGCCTCGCATATATTCAGGAAAATTTTGAATTAAGAACAAGTGATTATATCGCTGTTCATGATGGGGCTCGCCCTATTGTTTCCGACTCTTTAATTGCTAGGGCGTTTCAAGGCGCCTACACCCATAAAGCAATCGTATTGGCCCAAAAAAGCATCGAATCGGTACGGGTCGGCAATAGCACCTCAAATAGTGCTACCGATCGAAATCATATCTGGCTAGTGCAGACTCCCCAAGTATTTCACGCAGACTTACTGTTACAAGCGTACCGTCAAAAAGAAGATCCTTTATTCACAGATGACGCCTCTGTGGTCGAAAAAATGGGCAATCGTATCTACATTGTTGAAGGAGATGCTAAAAATATTAAAATCACCTATCTACAAGACCTACAAATTGCCCAGTTTTATTTGAATCTGATTAAAAAATGAATTGTTTAGGCATTACCGCGGATTACACGCAATAGCACAACAATAATTGCAATCACCAAAAGGATATGGATGATATTTCCACTTGCATAACCTCCAAAAAAGCTGATCGCCCAGATGATCACTAAAATAACGGCGATGATGTACAATAAGTTTCCCATTTCTTTATAATTTAATACCCTATTCTGTTTTATATAGGTATAACAACAAGAAATGGTGTATGGTTTTATATTAAATGGATTCGTCTAGATTTATTTGTAAACCATCATAAGCTAAATACATGTTGGCAGGAAGTTCTTCCGACACCTCGGCATGTAAACCCATCCGATGCCCAATATGTGTAAAATAGGTCTTATCAGCGTTCATATCCTCTGCAAATGCTATCGCCTCCCGCAGGGTTAAATGGGAAATATGAGATTCCTTTTGCAGTGCATTGACGACTAGAATTTTTACACCTTTTAGTAGCTTCCTAGATTCTTCGGAGATAAATTTCGCATCGGTAATGTAGGCAAAATCATCTATCCTAAATCCAAGCACAGGCATTTTATAATGCAATACTTCGATAGGCATAATCTCTTTTCCAAATAGAAATAGTGGCTCCCCCGCTTTTATTTCTTCTAAGTCCAATCGCGGGGCTCCGGGATATTTAATTTCAGTAAAGGCGTAGTAAAACTCACGTTTTAGGGCTTCATGAAGCGCTTCTGTCCCATAAATAGCCATGGAAGAATGCTGCTGATAGTTAAACGCCCGTACATCATCCAGCCCAGCTATATGATCTTTGTGCGCGTGTGTCATCAAAACGGCATCCAGATGCATTACTCTTTCGCGCAACATCTGATAGCGAAAATCAGGACCGGTATCGACCACAAGCGTATGATCATTATATTCAATAAGAATAGAAGAACGTAGTCGCTTATCATGTTTGTCTTGAGATTGACAGACTTGACATTGGCACGCAATAACGGGCACCCCTTGTGATGTTCCGGTTCCTAAAAATGTTATTCTCAAACTATTGTCTTTGATTTCAATACCTCTTCATAAATCGGAAAAAGCTTTTCAGAAATAACCTCCGAATCAATTTCCACCTCCAATAAAATATTCCATAAGGACTGAATTTTTATCTCCAGATTGGAAAACTTATTCACGACAACAACCTTTGTCGCCTGCAACATGCAGGCCCCGGTGCGGAATGAACCTTTTTCATACCTTACTTTAAAGCCCTGCTCTTTAAAAAACTCCTCTATCTTTGTTAAACTACTCTGTGTAAACGGCAACAAAATCTCTCCTTCTTTTTAGTTTTTTTCTCAGTATTCCAAACTTAGATAAATTTGCCTTTATATACAAATAAATTCACTTACACACATTTTTCAGGTGTTTAAAATACAATTTCAAAAACCGCTATAGCACGGGATATTTTTGTTATTTCCAGGTATCAATCAACCAACTTAAGAATCTCATTTCCAAAGGTATCCCAACTGAATTTTTTCTTTTCGTCTATAATATTTGTTCTGAATTGTGCTTCCTTATCATGATGATAGAAGGAAACTATACCATTGACTATACTCTGCACATTTGGTTCTACCACATAACCTACGCTGCCGTCCTGTACCAGTTCGGGTAAGCCACCGACATTACTTACAATCATCGGTAAATCGAAGTGATAAGCAACTTGTGTAATGCCACTTTGTGTGGCGGTTCGGTATGGCAACACAACACAGTCAGCAGCTGAAAAATACCAGCCAACCTCATGATTGGGAATAAAATCAGTACGCATATAGATCCTATCTTCCAAATGGTATTTTTTGATAAGCGCCAGATATGGTGCTGGGTCTCCGTAAAACTCTCCGGCTAATAGCAATTTGATATTTAATTTCTGAACCTGTATGTCCGCTAAAGCTTCCAATAGCATATCCAACCCCTTATATTGTCGAATAAACCCAAAAAACAAAATAACGCGATCTTGCCGATCGATATTGAGCAACTTACGCGACTCAACCTTACTCAAATGGAGTCCATAATTATCGTAAAGAGGATGAGGTGTGTAGACAGCAGGCATACGTGGGCTCAACATCTTTAAATCAGCCAATACGCTTTTGCTCATAGTGACACAGGCATCCACAGATTTTAAAAAATAACGGATTAGCAATTTGTCGCCGAACCGCTGTTCGTGCGGAATGATGTTATCTGCTATGCAGACAATTTTTGTGTGTTTATTTTTTCGTACTTGGCGTTGAATAGTACCTAGGCAAGGACCAAAAAAAGGCATCCAAAAACGAACGATGAGTAGATCGTATTTTGCTTTTCTGAGTTCCCTTCCGATGCTAAACCAATTCAAGGGGTTGATTGAATTAACTTTAGTCTTGATATTCAGACCTACCGGGGGAGATTCATCCGAGTATTGGGATTTGCCAGGAAACAAAAAATTGGGATACTGTAAAGAAAAAGAATAAATATCCACCTCATGCCCCAACGTTTGAAAGTGGCATGCTAATCGTTCGTTGAAAGAAGCAATCCCTCCTCCTCTTAAAGGGTATGCAGACCCTAGGATCACGATACGCATGGTGAATTAAATAACTTTTTCGATTTGATAATCATTCCGATCCGAACTACTTCTTGAAACCAGCTCAGCCAAAAAACCTGTCAAAAACAATTGAGTCCCTAAAATAATTGCAGTCAATGCAAAGAAAAATAGTGGCTGATCAGTTATATCCCTAAATGGCGTACCGCTAGCTATACTCATTAGTTTGTGGCAAATCATATAAATTGAGATAAATAAACCTGCTAGGAAGCTTACCACCCCCATTACACCGAAAAAATGCATTGGACGTTTAGCGAATTTTCCAACAAAAAATATAGACAAGAGATCCAAAAATCCTTTAACAAAGCGCCCAGGGCCAAATTTCGTCGTACCGTATTTACGTGGATAATGTTGAACAATTTGTTCTTGAATATTCGTAAATCCAGCCCATTTTGCGATAACAGGAATATAACGATGCATTTCACCGTATACTTCTATATTTTTAATTACTTCTTTTTTGTATGCTTTGAGACCGCAATTAAAATCATGCAGATTATGAATACCCGACATTGATCGCGTTACACCATTAAATAATTTAGTTGGAATCGTCTTTGTCAATGGATCATAACGCTTTTGTTTCCAGCCCGAGACCAGATCAGCGCCTTTATTCATAATTCGGTCGTATAACTCTGGAATCTCGTCTGGGCTATCCTGCAAATCCGCATCCATAGTAATGACCACATCTCCTTGAGCTGCTGCAAATCCGACATTTAAAGCAGCAGATTTACCATAGTTACGTCTGAATTTAATGGCTGAAATATTGCCATTTTGCGCTTTCAATTCTTCAATGATTTTCCAGGAATTATCCTTACTCCCATCATCTACCAAAATAATTTCGTAGGAAAAGTGATTGGCTGCCATGACACGGTCAATCCAGGCTGTCAATTCGGGTAAAGATTCTTCTTCATTAAATAATGGAACAACAACAGAAATATCCATGTGAATGTTAATCATGCTAAAAGTGTACTATATTAATACAAACAAAGGTATTACTTTTCTCAGCAATACCTTGTGCGCTATATTTTATTTTATAAAAAACTAGGTCGTACTTTGATTAAATGTCAATTTTTCTCTTTTTGAGAGCGCAGACAATAGCAAAGCAAACACGAATTGAAATAACAACGTAATGGCCAAGCCCTTAAAGATCTGACCCAAGGTTATTTTTCCGATCGCGTCAACCTGTTTTTCCAATTCGGCAATTTTCGAATCAATGACTTCGTCCGGCACATTATTTTTTTCCATGTACTCAATGGTCACATTAATTGTATGTTTCACCACCTGCTCCTGCAAGGAAGGATTGACAAAATTAACATAAACCTGTGTTCCGATCGTTGAAATAATCGTCGAAATAGCCAACATCATAAAAATGGATTTAAGTGCAATGGAAAAACTCCAGTAACCTCCATTTGCCTTTCTAAGAGAAAAAGAAAACAACGCGGATATAATAACAAATATACCGGTATTAACAACAAATGACATAGACATAACTCCCCAGAAGGAATTCAGGTCTTTAACGACGAATAAAACGATCAAACCGAGAATGAAAGAGATCACACCTAAAACGATGCCATAGATAATACTCTTTTTCTTATTAAATACCGCATCGAATCCGGCACTACTGGGGTTAATTGAATCCGTCATAATTAATTATTATAATAAGTGCTAAGTACTTTATAAAGCGCCAAATCAAAAGCTTTATTGTTTGATGCCGCAACGTAGTCCTCAAATTGTTGATCGCTTGGTTGCAATTCACCGAAGAAACTCATTACTGGATAAAAAAGCTCATATACTTCGCTTCTAGGGTTGACTCCTTTAGCCACTTTGGCTATTTCAGCATAAGGGCTATCAACTAAAATCTGATTAGCGATAATATCTTCGTAGATTTCATGTTCATCTTGAAATTCATCTTCATCGACTAATAAAAACTCTTTTAGAAAATCATCTAATTCCGGCTCTATCTCGTCATCTTTACATTCACCTAAATATAGAAAAATATTCAATAATTCAGTTCCACGATCTATTGTCTCATCTTCGATAGCTTCCCATTCTTCCGAATCTAGGTAGTCATCCTCAAGCTTGAGCACGTCGTTAGAAAAGAAATTCATCAATAGTAAGTCAACATAGACTTCACGAAGTTCATCAAACAACGGATAATCGTCAAAAGACTGATCCAGAAGTTCCAATTTCTCTAGATAGGTAGCTTCAGTATTGAATACTTGAATGATTTTCGTCAGAAATTCTGGGGCCGTTTCAATCCCGTCAACTTTTCCATAATTTAAAATACCTGCTTCAACAGCAGCTTTTATGTTTGCTTCCATGGTTTAATCGTTTTTAATGATTTGATTATTATTGATGACCAATTCGACAGCCCCCTTTAATGTCTGTCCGAATAACGGGGAATTTTTTGATTTGGATTTGTTTGTCTTTTCATTGAAAGTCCAGGATTTCGCAGGGTCAAACAACACAAGGTTCGCCATAGCCCCTGCTTTAATTTGCGGGATAGCCATCCCAAGAATTTGTCTTGGCCTAACAGCTAGGCTGTGTACAATTTGCTCTTCGTTTAATCCAGCACGAATTAGTAAAGGTAATACTGTTTGTAACCCTATAATACCATTTTTTGCAATATGAAATTCCACATTTTTAAATTCTATTTCCTGTGGCGTGTGCTGTGATACCACAGCATCTATTACACCATCCTTAACGCCTTTTATCAGCGCTTTTGCATCGGCTTTGGTTCTTAATGGCGGGCTCACTTTATAGTTACTGTCAAAACCTATGATATCCTCATCTGTAAATACCAATTGATGTGCTGCCACGTCACAAGTAACCCGAAGGCCTTTAGCTTTCGCTTTTTTAATTAGATCTACGGCTTCGGGCGTACTGATTGACGCAAAATGGATCGGGGCTTCCGTATATTCCGCGAGATATAGATCACGGGAAACCATCAAAGATTCTGCAAGATTAGGAATTCCTTTCATTCCTAAATAAGTGCTCATCGTACCCTCATTCATTTTATTGCCACCCGCCATGGATTCATCTTCGGCATGCGAAAAAATCAGTCCTTCAAATCCTTTTGCATACAACAAAGCTCTACTCATTAGTCCAGCTTGTTGCACGCTCCTATTTCCATCACTGAAAGCAACAGCACCATTCTGTTTCATATCATAGAGTTCAGCCATTTCCTTACCTTCCCGCTTCTTACTGATTGCGCCAATGGGATGTATATCGACAATATTTCCCTTTGCGGCATTGACCACGAGTGCCACTTCGGACCGGCTTTGAATAGCAGGTTCGGTATTAGGCATTACGGCCACGGCCGTGAAACCACCAGCAGCGGCAGCAGCCGTTCCCGTCCGGATATCTTCTTTGGTCTCTAAACCCGGTTCCCCAAAATTGGCATGTAAATCGAAAAATCCAGGCGATAAAATCTTACCTGTTCCATCGATGGTCTCTACGTTTTTATCAGCTACTTTGATGGTTTTGCCAATCTGTATAATCTTCCCTTTTTCGATAAATACATCAACAGTCTGCTGATGATATTCGTTACCCGGTAAAATTACTTTAACAGAAGTAATCAATAAGCTTTTCATATATGAATGTGATTGAAATTAATAGGATACAAATTGTCTATTGAAGCATGTAGCGTGTTCTCTAGCAACAAACAAAAAACGAATTTATCACTATATATTGTATAGCTATAAACAGATTTTTCGCGTGATGCTTTTGATTGCTTCATTTCGAGAAACAAAGTTACAAAATACAATTTTATTATAGAACACTAAAAATTGATTTTAGTGAACATTCATTAGGAATTTTCTCCCCATTGATAATGTTTAAAATCAAATCCAGCTAAGCTCAAAATCCGATCAACCACAGTCTCAGCCAACTCCTCCAAAGTTTTTGGCAAGCTATAGAAAGATGGAGAAGCAGGACAAATGATTCCACCTGCCTCGGTAACGAGTTTCATATTCTGAATGTGAATAATACTTAATGGTGTCTCACGTGTAACTAAAATAAGTTTTCGTCTTTCCTTTAACATAACATCCGCTGCACGGGTAGTAAGATCTGAAGACGTTCCATAGGCTATTCTTGATAAGGTCCCCATAGAACAAGGACATACAATCATCGTGTCAAAGCGCGCCGAACCCGATGCAAAAGGAGCGAAAAAGTCATTTTTATCGTAGAATTGAAAAGGTGCATCTTGATAGCTCTCATCGCCCAATTCCGCCCGCCATACATCCTTGGCATTATTTGACATTACGATGCCGACTTCTGCAATCTGAGATTTTAGAGAATTCAATTTTTCTAACAACAACTTGGCATATATAGAGCCGCTTGCCCCCGTAATAGCAACAACAATTTTTCTCTTTGACATTTCTTTTAAATATAAAACAAAGCTATAAAAAAAGGGTCGAAGTGAGAAACACTCGACCCTACATCTACCTATGAAAAACATGCCCTTGGGAGGGGCTTAACAAAAGTACATCTACTTTTTAATTTTCAAAAATATTATATGAATTACTACACATTTGTGTATATAAATTTTCAAAAAATGCCTTTTTCAGCCCGGTTCACATCCAAAATATTGTCCAATATTATACCCCAAGACATTTTTCAGGATGTTATGTCAATCTGATTTAGCAAATAAATTCGCTATTCAAACCGTTATTTTCATTAATAAAACCTATTTTAGTGGGAGTGTTACGCAATTACGTTTGAAAATGAACCTTTCTGTTTTAGAACAATATATTGAAGAAGGCAAAAGTCACGACATCGACCTCCTATTGATTGGAAACCCTGAATTATTACAAGAGACAACCAGTCATGGGATTTCTCCGTTATTATTGGCATGTTATTATAACAAACCTCAAATTATCCGAATACTCCTTCAACACAGCAAAACGATGACCATCCATGAGGCATGTGCAGCAGGATTAACCTCATATGTGGAGGCAATTATTCAGCAAGCTCCATCGGTTGTCAACGAATGGTCTTCACACGGTTTTACACCTTTGTTGTTAGCAACGTATTTTAACAAAGCGGACATTGTGCGTCTTTTGTTATCCAAAAAAGTAAATCCCAATATTGCCAGTAGAAACGAACAACTCTGCTACCCACTACATATCGCTGCCTCAAATAATAATGAAGAAATCGGCAAAATGCTCATTGAAGCCGATGCCGATGTAAATGCTATTCAGGCAACCGGTGAAACTGCATTGCATTTTGCTGCCCAACATGGAAATATTGACTTTATTGTTGCCTTACTTGAATTTGGCGCCGACACAAAAATTTTCAACCTCGCCGGATTAAGTCCGGCAGACTTGGCTATGGAGAAAGGATATAAAGAAATTGCCGAAATACTAGCAAACTAATCACCTCGCAAAATTTCGGCTCCAATCCGACAATGCAGACATTGTCTCTTGTCGCAATACATTTTCTTCAATTGTAATATTGCTTGGCTTTGAGAGGCGTTTTGAGCATGCCAATCCAATTCACCAAACTTTTTAATGATCGCATTTTTCTCAACAGGAAGCATTTCCAAAAAATGAACGGCTTTGTCTATATATTTCACTATCCCATAATATTTTCCATAAGCAAAGAGAAATAGCACCACAACATTAACAATGAGAATATCAATGGTATCTTTTCCAATTTTTCCAGAATGCTCAATAGTAGCCTTTCCTCCTATTGAAAAACGAGATTTCCAATAATCATTTAGTTGATCAAGACGAAACAATGAATGTGCATCTGCTAGATTTTCCAGATCCAAAATCTTTGAAAGACTTAGGGACTTCTCCTTAAATAGGGCTGTCAACTGTGCAATGCGGAGTTCAGGAAAACTATATGGCCTCATTCTCAGTTTTTTCCATTCACCATTCACCACTGCAATTCCATGAACACGTTGCTGGTAATTAAACTCATTATACAACAATTTCGTATAGTCATCCTGCTTGTCACAGGTTAAGAAACCAGCAATTCCAAAAAAAATAGCTTCAACCTTCAACGGTTCTGAACGATATTTCTGCAATAAAGATAGTGGTAGTTTTTCTCCGAGTTCATGAAATGTCTCTGCGTTTACCTTCAATCCCATGCACCTACACATCCAGATCCAGAATACCTTTTCCCAATCGTTTTCATTATCATCCAGCAATTTAAAGATGGTCTGAACTTTCATTTCCAACCGTTCATAAGATAATATATCCAACCACATTGTTTTTTTTAATGAATCAATTGAACTTAGCTGGGCCTGACAAGGAATCCAGTTTGTCGTGTTCATCATCATTGAATACTTATTGAGTAAATGCTGATTTACAAATGCTGAAAGTACTAGGGTTGGAATAACACTTCCATCACTCCTGTGTATGATCTTATCATTTATCCAGACAATATGTAGTATGACATTGTTATAAGCAGTATCTTCCTGATGTCGATGTCTATCCCAGTCGGACGAACGAAGATGGAGTTCGATATTCCCATACCATTCTTTGTCCCCGAGTATTATACGAGATATCAAAAAATCTGGTCCTGCATCCCTGTTATGCTGACCAACGTTTATCACGATCAACGGCTCCCCATCGCTCGATTGTAGTCCTTTGGTATTGAATAGCCGTAGTTTCCAGATAAACTGCATTAAGTTTTCTGTCATCACCATAATTGTATACTAAGAAATTAAGCTAACCGGCTATGATTTATAATTTCCTAAATATACAATTTTATCTGAACTATTTCACATAAACCATCAGCAAATCACTGGAAATCATCCGTTTTTCCAAAATGCGTCCATTCAACTTTGGAGCGGAAACACCGCTATGCAATTCCTTCTCCGATTGAAACACGCGTGCTTCATCCCAAAGACCAGCATCAATAAATGTTTGTAAAGTCTTTGCTCCCCCTTCAATGATAATGGACTGTACATCCATCAGGTACAATTGATAAAGGATACTTTGCGGTAAATACAGGCCATAATTTTCAAGTTCAATATATTTAATATGCCCTTGCCAATCTGTTATTTTTGCGTTAAAAACGATCGTTTCAGCAGTTTCATCAAAAATTTTTGCCTCTGGAGAGATGACTAAATCTCGGTCTATCAACACACGGGTTGGATTTTTACCTTTCCAATGTCGTACTGTCAAATTAGGGTTATCAATTCGCGCGGTATTCGTACCTACTAAAATGGCATCCTCCTCTGCTCGCCAACGATGAGTCAGTTGCTGGCTAGCAGCATTACTAATCCACACTTGCTTATCCTCTTGACCTATAAATCCATCTTTAGATTGCGCCCATTTTAAAATAACATACGGGCGATGTTGACTAATTCGCGTAAAAAAACGACGGTTGAGCCAGATAGCTTCTTTTTCCAAGAGTCCAATTTCAACTTCAATACCGGCGGCCCTTAGTATTTCAACGCCTTTACCATTAACTTTAGCATAAGGATCCAAGCAAGCTATAAAAACTTTTTTCGGTTTTAAACCGGCGATCAAATTTGCACAAGGAGGTGTTTTACCATAATGTGCGCAAGGTTCAAGACTTACATAAAATGTACTTGCAGCCAATAAATCCTGTGCCCCCTTACCGTACCTATCCAACACCGAATTTATAGCATTAACTTCAGCATGGGGACCTCCGTATGGAGAAGTATATCCCTCGCCAATAATTTGGTCATCAAGAACGATAACTGCACCCACCATGGGGTTTGGGCTTACAGATCCTGCGCCTAACAGAGCGAGATCCAAACAACGTTGCATATATTGTCTGTGCATATTCATAACGCAAATCTATGAAAATCGTACCTTTGGTGGATGAGAATACTTCAAGATTTCGAATTATCATTTCAACATGAATTAAAAGCAGTCTACGACAGCAATGAAATAAAATCCATATTTCTACTTGTTGTTGAAGAGTTATTCGGTATAAAAAGAATAACATATCAATTAAAAAAAGGCAATATAGTATCGGAAATAGATACTGTTCGCTTGCAAGAAATTCTTCGGGATCTAAAAAAAAACAGACCCATTCAGTATATTTTAAATAAGGCAGATTTTTATGGGGAATTTTTCGAAGTCAACGAATCGGTTCTGATACCGAGACCAGAGACAGAGGAACTTGTTGACTTAATTATAAAAACACATGCTAACCCGCCTAATCTAAAGGTGATTGATATTGGAACTGGTTCTGGCTGCATCCCTATTATTCTGTCAAAACACCTTAATCAGGCACAGGTGACTACGGTAGATATTTCTAAGGATGCTATCAATACTGCGAAAAAAAATGCACAGCGACTAGGGCAACTTGTTCATTTCATCAATGCGGATATTTTGGAATGGGAATATATTTTTTCAGACCAACAATACGATATTATCGTTTCCAATCCTCCGTATATCACACCACATGAAAAACAGCACATGCAGCAAAATGTGCTGACTTATGAACCCGAGATCGCATTATTCATTGAGGATAGTGCACCTTTGATCTTTTATGATGTTATTTCGTCATTTGCATTAAAACATTTAGTTCCGAACGGAGCTCTCTATTTTGAAATTAATCAATATCTAGGGCCCGAAACAAAGGATCTTATCGAAAAAAAAGGCTTTCAGCATGTCGAGCTCATTAAGGATATCAATGGCGCCAACCGGATAATTCGCGCAAAGAAGAGTGGTTAACAAAAAATAATCTTTTTATTTATTAGACAGTTAACCTTGATTTAGCAAATTTTAGAATCAATTATTTGGAGCATATTGAAAGAAATTCTACCTTTGCATCACTTTCAAAATCGGAAAGGATTCCGTAGCTCAGCTGGTAGAGCAATACACTTTTAATGTATGGGTCCTGGGTTCGAATCCCAGCGGGATCACGTCTTGGGACAAGTCTAAAAATGTTAGACTTGTCCCATTTTTTTTGCTCCTTAACTCGCTGTTATTCTGATAGATAAGAGCAATCGCAGAATTTAGTCTCGGAGTTCGATGTCGTGTTCCGTCAAATTCCAAAAATTCGGGGAACATCGAACTCACTATAAGCCTTTTTTCCTCAATATCGCCGTTTTCATAGCGTCTATCAATGTTTGCGACCTTTTTTAAGGTGGAAGCTACTAAGTCTTTAATTTCCGTTCCTACTACCGCCAAGTCGTTTAATCTTCTCTCCAAAACCTCACTCTTTCCTTTGGTCAATTTCTTTACTTCTTGGAAATCATCGTCTGCCATTTCTCCATCGGCATTTTTTAAAAGTGCATTTTGATAGCGTTTGTTCAACGCATCAATCTCACCTATGATATTTGTGCGTTCGGTGTTTTGGGCTTTGGTCTTGTTATTGAAGTCTTTAATAAAGGCTTCGATAAAAACATCGACCATACCCTCTTTTGGCGACATATACCGTAATTGTTTTAAGAAAGCCTCATTAGCAGGTTCAGCTTTGAACCTTGTTCCGCAGGCAGAACTACAATGGTAATAATAATAGTAATTGCCCATCTTTCCCTTTGAGGCACTTCCGGTCAGCATACGGTCGCATTTAGGACATTTGAGAAACCCTCTAAGCGGTAGATTGTCCATAGCCACGATTTTAGGTTTTACAACCCTCTTTCTCCCATCGAGAATATCTTGTACATCCGCAAACGTCTTTTCGCTGATTAATGGCTCATGTTGTCCTTTGACAAAATATCCCTTTTCCTCTTTGTAGGGAGGAATGAATATTTTGCCACAGTACAAGGGGTTGCGCATGGCTACCCAAAAATTGTTCTTGCTGAAACGACCTTTTCCATCAGCTTTCTCCCGAACCATTTTCCAAATCTGTTCCGTATTGAAATTGTTGGCAACGATTTGTTCAAACGCCCATTTCAAAAGTGGTGCTTCAAAGTCATGTGGGGCAATGAATTTCTTTTTGCCCTCTGTTATCTTATTGACATATCCCAATGGAGCAGTACCCATATAACGCCCCTCTTTTTTCGCCCTGCGCATTCCGTGAAAAACGTTCAATGCACGCCTGTCGTTCTCAACTTCGGGTGAAGCAAGATAGAACGCAAGCATGATTTTATTTTCGGGAATGGTAAGGTCTAAGGGCTGTTCTATTGCCACAGGTTCAACGCCATGTGTACGTAACTGGTTAATCATTTGGTATGCATCCCCTGCGTTTCTGCTGAACCTATCCCATTTCGTAAATAGTATTATTGACCCCGCTTTGCTGTTCTTTGTTTTACGTAGGTTAGATAAGTATTTCTGCCACTCTGGACGTTTGAAAGATTTTGCCGAATGGTCTTCTATGTACACATCCCTCACCGGAATGCCTTTGATTTCACAATATCTTCTTAGCCTGTCTTCTTGGTCACGTTGCGAATATCCTTTGTCCGCCTGCTCGTCTGTCGATACACGTATGTATAAATCTGCCTTTCTCATCACAACAGTTTTCCTTGTTCATTAGATTAAAGTTTTCCTCTTAGGTACTGGTTAACTGCAATGTGAGCTATCTTCTTAACAAACTCCAAGATGGTTTTTGCTTCCTCTATATCGACCTCTGTTCCTTTCTTTTTCAAGATTTGCACAACTCTTTCGGGTGTTAAATCGTTCGCTTTTTCTTTCTCCATCTTCAACTGATTTTTGCCTGTTAACCATACGGATTAATCCGCACAGACAAACTTATTGCACTGATGGAGTGGATATTGGATTGTGTCTTTGGGTTGAATTACTTGGCATAGTCTGCCTGTTTAGAACTATTTCGGCAATGCTATCCTCATTACTTCCACGTTTGGTTATGCCTAAAAAGCGAGTATGCCTGTTGTTCACGTTTCATGGAGCAAAGGTATGTCCGTGTTCTTAACGCAGGCAAAAGGTCAAGACAAGTTTGTAAAAAAAATCTCCACCTATGGGTAGTATTTTTTTCCCAAAACCTTGTGCCTGCTAAACACTAACCTTTGATGCTCCCGAAACGAAACACAGCATACTCCGGCTCTTTACACGAATAAAAAAAATGTCAGGCATGAGGATTATAAGCATTGGAAATAGTATTGAAACAAAACAACAGCACCACCTCTCATTGCCGAATAAATCAAAAAAATTAATTCAAAACAGTAAAGAAATGACACATCAAATAAACACATCGGAAGCAAGGGTATATGTCGGCACATACGGGAAATACAATGACGGTTCAATCTTCGGGGAATGGTTAACGCTATCCGACTATACGGACAAAGACGAATTTTACGATGCTTGCAGAGAGCTACACAATGACGAGGAAGACCCCGAATTTATGTTTCAAGATTACGAGAATATCCCCAACGGCTTAATCGGCGAATGTTGGATAAGCGACAGCATATTTGAGGTTTTGGAGGCATTGGAAGACATGGACGAAACCCGAAAAGAGGCATTTCTAATATGGTGTAACAATGGACACCGTAAACTATCCGAGGGGGATATAAGCGACCTAATAAGCGACTTTGACGATGACTATATAGGCGAATACAAGGACGAGGAAGATTTTGCCTATGAACAGGTAGAGCAAATGGACTTGCCCGAATTTGCAAAAACGTACTTCGATTATGAGGCTTATGCCCGTGACCTGTTTTGCGGTGATTATTGGAGCGATGGCGGTCATGTATTTTACAATTCCTAATCCACAGGCGACCGCCTGCAAAGGTGGTCGCCTATCAAAAATCAAAGCTATGATAATAGAAACTTATAGAGCGACCGTAAAACATGATACGGGCATGATACGGATAAAAGTAGTATCGCTAAGCGGTGAAAAAGGCGCAATACAACAGATAACCACCGCCGAGCATTGCCCCGAATGTGCCATTATAAAATTGAAGAGGATTAACACTAAAAAAGTATAACGACATGAAAGCATTAAACGAAATGAACAACGTAGAAAGAGGGTATTTACTTGCTAAGCTATTCCCCGAAAGCCTCAAAGACTTGACCCTGTTTGTACAGCAGGAAACGGAACGTTTCAGAGCGCAGGAGGAATATATACGCAGTATTTGGGCTGATAAAACGCTTATGACCGCCGATTTTTGGTATGCCTTAGTCAGTAATACCGAACAGGTTTTGAAGCGGTATAACGTCACGTTACACCGCAGTACACGGGTGTTTTCCGACCAGTTATTTGACGGCTACAATGCCATATTTTTAACAAACTGCCTCATTGAATATGCGGACAGGGAAGAATGTAGCCCGAAGATGAAAGAAGCAATACACTTGCTTTTCGGACATGATAAAATGATTGTAGCCAGTTGATTTTGTACGGGAGCGGTTCGCCGTTCCCATTTTACCTCAATAATCGGATGGGCAAAAAGACAGATCCGCCCCTGGTCGGAACAGTCTTTTTGCGAACAGTGGAACAACCCTTTTGTAAATGCTCCGCCCCACTATGCCAACACATCTGCATTTTCCAAACAGGTTGCATCAGAAGTGGACTACTTTCTTTCGTGAGTTGAGACGAAAAAGAAAGTAGCAAAGAAACCTAACTTTAGGATTGACTTTTAAAATATTCCGTTGCTATTTCGCTAATCCCTACACTGAAATATTTTTTGTTTTCGCTCAATGCGTTGACGGCAGTCGCCAATTCTTCGGGGTCGGCAAATTTCAAGACATAACCCGATACACCTGCCTTTAGCATATCCCTTACACTCTCGGTGTCGTCTTCCGTACTTGAAATTAGGATTTTTAAATCGGGGTGTTTCTCGAGCAAAAGTTTAGCGGTGGCAAAGTCTTCCTCGATGATACAGACATCCGGCCACCCGTCATGCTCTTTTAACTTTTGCAGGGCTTCCTGCCCGTCATCTGTTTGGAACACTACTATATAGCCCGATTTTTCAAGTTGCTTTACAGACATATCCCGAAGCTGTGCATTGTCATCTATGACCGCTACACAGACATTGTTTTTGTTATCTTTTCCAGTATTCATAATATCCGTTTTAGAAGTAGCGACCTGCAATAAAAAAAGCGCAGGCAACTACACTTACCGATACTGGGGCACTGGTATGCCTGACAACGAATAAGCGAGCACCCACGCCTATGGCGTGAGCATTCCTACTTATTGTCTCGTTGTCTTAAAAATTACCAGTTTTCAGTATCGAGACTTAAAGTAACAACACTTTAAGATTTTTATATTTTCAGATACAAATATAGTGAAGCCAAAAAGGTTCAACAAACTTATATCCACAATTTACAGTTTGACTTTCATTAGAAAGTTTTGATTTTACCATTTTCCAACCAATTCGGAATTTCAAAGTTATTCGCTCTGGGATGTTGATGGAATATATTTCTTAGATTTCTAAGCACTGAATAAGCATCACTAATAATTCGTTTTTGTTTATCAATAAACTGCAAATCATATTGGTTTTCACTAATTCTATGAGCCGGATTTTGTCTTTCTCTTCGTATTTTCTTTAACGGTTTAAAAAGTTCGCTGATTGCACTTTCTCCCTCTACGTTAAAAACTGAAGTTAGCCATTCTTCGAAAATTTGTAGTGTACCTTTAGACTGCTTTTCTACTAAGCCATTTCCTAATTCTTTGTATTCAAATAGTTCAACCTTCCCCTCAAAAAAATCTTTATTGATGTTTTCTGAAATCATTTTATCAAGTAGCAAGATGAAATCATTATAGTTTTTCAAAGTTGGTGTAAAGAAAAATGTGAATTCCTTTGGTCTATTCTCTTCTTCAAATGTTTTTCTAAATAGAGGCTTGGAAAAAATCAATTCAGTTAGGTCGTTTATGCATTTTTGTTCTCCAATGAAGCCAGAAAAGATAGAATATGAAGATGACCAGTTGCCTTGGATTGTATTCTGATGATATTCTTCAAGCATTTTACAGTTACCTGATTTCTCTCTGCTTTTCCAATAGACTTGATGCTCAGCAGTTAAATCCTTTAGGTATCTTAAGTAAACCACTGCCAACCTGTTTCCATTTTCATCGAAACCTAATCCAAATGTTTTTAGAAAGATGTCGTCCTCATCCCTTACAATTGGCTTTTCATTTTCATCATATTTACAAGAAATACGTCCAGAATAATCTTCAAACTTGAAATCAAATCGAGGGTCATTAGAATACCTATCCAACACTTCTATTTCAAAAAAAAATGGTTTTAAATGAGGTTCACCGAGTGCAAGCTTTTGCGTATAACAGGCATTACCAAATTCAGCTAAAGTTCTATTCTTGCTAAGGAAAATTTTACTTGGATAGAGGCAAATTGGGAATTCCGTATCTTCCGATGAAATTTTGAAATCACCAAATGAATGAATAACTTCTTTAGTTTTTTTTGCTTCTTCTAAAATACGTATTTGACTGTCGATTGGATAATGCTGAAAACCTATAATATGAGGATTGGTGCTTGACTGAATGGAAATTATATCTTCAATAACGAGTTCTTTTATTAAGTCTATTGAAGCTTCATATTCTATATTAAGCTTTTGAGAAATATTCCGTAGGGGAATTCCGTTGAAGTCCGAAGAGTTCACAAAGAAATCGTAGACAATAGTTTGAATTTTATTTTTCAATTTATAAGTATTTGTTATCAAGCTTGCCCATTTATTAGGAATTTATAAGAACGGTGATGCTTCACGGTTTACGCATTTCCATATTTTGGGATGCCTTTTCTTTTTCCTTTTTCTGTCTTGAATAACTCCACAGGAAAAGCACTCCGAAAATAATCAAAGCATAAGCTATCCATTTGCCCAAACGTTCAGAAGTTTTTATAATAACCGATTTCTCATAAGATGAAAAGCCCTCTGCTCCGGTGGGGCTACGCCTGTAAAACTTCCTGCGATTAATCCAGTAACGCAGACCCAAACCTAAAACCAAAAATAGTATGCCTAAAACCAATGATGCCCCCATAACGATAGCTATTGTAATTCGACACTTTGAATTTACGAAAAAGCACCGAATAACAGGCTTAAAAAATGAAAAAACCCCGCCACATCGGGCAGGATTTTTCTGTCTTTAATCACGGCTGTTAAACTGGAAACTTATCTGTTTTTCGTTCCCGAAATTGTCCGAAATCCAAATGTCAAAAGACTGTGATACGGTCGATTGGGAAGTGTAATACAACCTAAACTGTGTCTGTGGCAACACGTACAGGTCATTGGGCATATACGGCGGTTCGCTGTAATACCGCAATGCTCCCTGTCCATCAAACTGGAAATAGCGGATAAAGTATTTCGCATCGCTGAAATTGCCCGACCGTTGAACGGTAATCCGTATTTCAACGATCTGCCCGATTGTCACCTCTTTGGGTACAGGCATCACCTGTACCTCAAATGGGTAATTCTGTTTGATGTCGAGTTCGTCTTTTTCGCACGAAGTCAGCACCACGGAGCAGACCAACATCGCCAAGAGCATAAACGTTGCCTGTAAATGAAGCCTGTATTTTCTGATTAATGTTTTCATTGCAAATCATTTTAAAAGTTAAACCTTAGTCCAATCCCTGCCGATGGACTAAACTGTTTCAAATCCGTACCCCAAAGCACTTTTGTCCGCCCTTGCAGGAGCAGGACAAAACGGTCGGACAGGTACGTTTCAAGTGTGAGCCGTCCGCCTGTACCATAGACAAAATTGTCTTTGTCAAGGATGGTTGAGCCGTCCGGTAGCACTGCCTTGCTCCGGTTGATGGTTTCGTAACCTGCCACGGCTGTAAGCCCTGCATTCAGCGTGATGGTCTTCCGTGCATCTCCCAATAGCTGAAGACTGTAACCCACCTCGCCCGTATAGGTTTCGAGCGGTATCTGTACATCCCTGTAACCGGAAAGCTGATGGGCGTATTCCGCACCCCATATCCAGTAATTGCCGTTTTTTCCGTTCACGGTAAGGGTCAAATTCAGATAGTAATTGTCGCTTACTTCTTTGGACAGCATACCTGCGTTTACTTCCAATCCCTTTTGTTTGGGTAGCATTCGCTGTGCCTGTACCGCCGTGATGCTCCACATGGCAAGCACCACGGCAAAAATGTATGTTTTCATCTTTTTAATTTTATTTTTAATGGTGATGAAGCTTGCATGGGTTGGCATAAAAACTCTTTAAGGCAACCCATGCAGGTATCATTGTTCGTTCATTTTGGGTTAATTAATCTTTAGGTGCATATCGTTTATCAACTTGGCATTTACGAGGTCTGAATTTTCCACCTGCAATACCTGTTGTCTGCCACCGTTCTTTTCAAAGATTTCAATCACGAGTACCTTGTCATCCGTGATGGTAAACTGGTCAAGCAGGAACACGTTTTGGTCGGTCGTATTGCCCGTTATTTCACCGAGCGTTTTGTACGTCCTTAGTGGTTGCATTGCCTTTTCCTGTACCACGGTACGCTTGGCGACTTTCTTGTCCACCACCTTGAAATTCACAAAGTCGATATTGAACGGCACATTACTTTTGTTGCGCAGTTCCGTATGGAAATAGAATTTCCCATGATGCACGTAGATACCTTTCAGCAGGAATTGTATGCCGTAGCTTTTCGACCCGATATGCTTTACAATCCGTTTGTTTTTCCTGTAAATCGTTTCCATGAGCAAGCCTGCCAGTGACGGAGAATTACCCCCTAATTCCTCAAACAGAACATCGTTGCCGTTTTCCCTGTCCGATGCCTTTTGCATCGTCAGCAAATCATAATTCAGCGCCAGAGGATAAGCACTGTAAAAGACGTTGAAATTGTAGAAACGACCATCGTCCGTAATGACGGAAAAATTGGTTTCCTCGTCAAAATCCCTTACGCTTGCCTTAATGCGCAAGACGTTTTCCGCATCTTCGGCTTTGCCTGCGATAAGGTATTCACTGCCCAAATCCACGTAGCGGATAGCGGACGGGAATATCAGATGCGAGGTTTTGCTGTACGTCACCTGCATTTCGTAAGGCTCTACTTTGCCCATACTCAATTTTGTGGTATTGGATGCAACTTGCTGTGCATTTGCACCTGTGATAAATACTGTCAAACAGACTATTGCCAAGAGGCTTTTAAATATTGCGTTCATATCGTTATTGTTTTTTTTAATGGTGATATGGAATGTCCATGTGTGTTGATTTTTTCGGAAACATGGACATTTCATTTTCGTTTTTATTTTAGTTGAACATTAGTTTTTTGAAACAAGGAAAATTTGATGACCGGCTTTGACGGTTACTTTGGGTGTTCTTACTTTCTTGGAGAAGTAACCCGACACACCCTGTACCACGCCACGGGAAAGGTCGCCTGCCACCTGTTGACCTGCCGAGCGTGTCATCATAATGGACGTGCCGGAGGTTTGGCTCATGTTGGAGGCTATCTCACTTAGGGCGTTCATTTCGGGAGAATATGGCACATATAGCCCTTGCTGTCCGTCCATATCGTACACGGTTATATCGACCGGAATAATGTTGCCCTCATATTCGATGGACGTTACCTTTAACTGCAACCTGCCACCTTGAAACTTGGCATTTGCCGTTAGTACCGTTCCTGCCGGAATGGAGCGGACAGGCGTTTGTGCCGTTTCCAACAGGCGCAAACGCACACCACTTTCGCCCGTCACGACCTGTGTTTCCTGTACCACTGCCTTGATGCTATTTTTGGGCTTTATGACCTGTTCCGAAACACCTGCCGTATAAAAGCCACGGTTTCGGGTTTCGTTCCAGTTTGCCCAAAAAGCACTGTCGGTCGGTTCACGGTACAATGCGGAAACCGTATTTTTCCTTACGGGAGTAACCGCCACAAAATGCTCCTTTTGTGAGGCACTCTTTGCGGAAACCATTGTGTCCGTACTGTTCGGCTGTGCAGGGGTTTGTGGCAGGTAACGGGAAGCCATTTCGTATGACTTTTCCATCAAAGCCAGTTGGTCTTCCACGGTCGTTAAAGGTGGTACGTCTTTTTCTGCCAACTGTTCTTTGAGTTCCTCAATCTGTTTGCGGAGTTCCTGCGTTTCGTAATCGCTGTTGTCGTAGAACGAGGTCAGCGTACTTTGCGCATTGCGGTAACTGTTCAGAGCAGGGTTGCTGTTCCTGCGTGTACCACCGCCGTAACCGTAGCCGTCTTCGTAAACCTCATCCGGTTGCTCCGCTTCCGGATCGGCGGTACTGTCCTCGCTCCAATAGTCGGATAGTGACAGGAGCGAATTGCGCTTTTCCTGCATTTTCTGTTCGAGCAGTTCCTGTTCATAAGCCTTTTGCTTATCGGATTGAAGCCCTGCATCGCTTGCCTGTGGTACGGCATCGTTCAGACCAATATCCTCGACCGTTTTCTTATCGGAGGACGGTTTGAAGATGAGGTACATACAGCCGAGAAACACCACGCCCATAAGGGCAAAAATGATAGGCTTCTTTAGCTTGTCGGCTTTGTTCTGCGCCCCGTCTTGGGTTGCATCCATTCCGTTTTTCGGGTCGTCATCTTCGACCAAAAAACTCACCTTTTTGTTTTCACTGTTTTTCATCGCTATAATTTGTTTTTAAATGGTGATGAAGCTTGCATGAGTTGAGCGTATACCTTTTCAAGGGCAACTCATGCAGGTTTCATGATTTTTATCTTTTAAGATTGTTTTAATACTGTCCTGCGGTGAAACCGAGGAATTGTTTTGCCTAATGGGGTTTTCGATATGCTCAATGGTCATGGTATTATCGGAATGCGCTACATCGTAGCACACTTCGAGCAGTACGATGACGGACAGCAGTGCATAGCCTGCAAAGAGCAGTAGCGTATAGCGATGCTGTTTTTTAACAGGCATCGCTCGCCACTGTCCATCGAGCTTGTCAAACCAATTACTGATTGCTGTTCTTAGATTTTTCATGCCTTAATCTATTTTAGAAACTGAACCGCTTTTGCCTGTGAACCGCCTTTTGCTCCGGTGCATCGCTCACCATTGCGATTGCCTCCTTTGCTTTGGGAGCGGTCACTACGGACAGGTCGGTCAGTTTCTCTTGTTTCAGTAATTGCCCGAACTGGTCTTTTCTCGCAAGCTCCATTTTACCCAGGAAGAATTTGCCGTTTAGGTATTTCACCCGCATACAGCATTCTACACGGGGTTTGTCATCGCCTGCCCATTGCAGAAAACAGGATAGCAACAACTCCTTTTTAGCTACACCTTTGGGGCAGTTGGCGAGATATTCGCTGATGCTTGCTTTCAGTTTTCCGGCATACGCACCCTGCGTATGGAAATCGCCGTCATACCCCTTTGCGGTAAGGATTTTGGCGAACGTGTTCAAATCTGATATTGCTTCCATAATCTTGGCTTTAGCGGTCAATGACTTCTATATCCCTGTTTTCCAACACGGCAAACTTTTCGATATTGAAGCCCTGTGGGTTGTTGTCCGAGCGGACGGAGTTCACGAGATAACAGGAGGTCACAAGGTTTCGCCTTGTAACGTTGCTTGACCGGATGATAAACTGTTTTGCATACGTCCTGACGGCATAGGGATAGGTATCGAAGTTGCACACCACACTGTCCACTTCGACACGCTGTTGCACGTTGCCCGAAATGATGCGATTATAATAGCCCTTTTCCGAAAGGTCTTTGTAGTAATCGAAAGCTGATTTGTCGGCAAGATTAAAAGCCCTTTTCATGTTGCTTTCAATAGCGTTCTTATCTGGTGCGAGCGTAAAGAACAGTTCATGGAAACGCCTTACGTGTTCCCTTGCCTCAACAGGTCTGTTGATGCTTGCATCCTGTGACAATGCCAACATCAAGGACTTGCCGTTGTCCAGTACATAGACCTTTTGTCGTTGCAACTCTGCAAAGTTGTAGGACTGCCAAACGGCATATCCTACAACAGCGATGCAGAGTACGGCAAATAAAATGGCGTACAGCCGTATTTGCCTAAAGCTGTTTTCTATATTTCTTAGTGTCTTAAATTCCATTGCTTTCTGATTTTTATTTGTTCATTAACCTGCCACCGATATTTCCTGCAACTGCCCCCGTTCCTGCTCCGGCGATATTTCCGGTCTTCGATGCCGTAGAGTTTACGTTGCGCATGAAGTTTCCTGCACCACCTGCCTGTATTACCCAACCTGCCACCGTTGGCACGGTGAAATAACCCACTATGCCAATCAGCATGAAGATGATATACACGGTGTTGGATGTGTCGGAAATGTAGGTCGGGTCGGCAAGCATATCAATATCCCTTTCGATGATGAGGGTCTGTATCTTGGCGAGCATGGAGCTGAACATATCGGCAATGGGCAACCACAGGTACACGCTGATATATCGGGTCAGCCATTGCGTAAGTGTGGACTGAAAACCATCCCACACTGAAATCGCAAAGGCTATCGGCCCGAGTATGGACAGCACGATAAGAAAGAATGTCCGTATGGTGTCTATGACCAAAGCGGATGCTTGGAAAAGGACTTCCAGTAGCTCCCGAAACCAGTCACGGATGCTTTTCTTTAAATCGTACATGCCACGTTCCATGTACATACCGGATATGGCAACCAAATCGGACGGCGACCATCCCAATTCTTCCAGTTTCTTGTCAAATTCCTCATCGCTTACGAGGTAAGCGGTTTCGGGATTGCGGAGCATCGCCTCTCTTTCCAACAGGTCTTTTTGTTCCTGCAACTTGTTCAAGTCAAGCACTTGGTTTTCGAGCATGGCATTTGTGCCTTTTACTACCGGACTTAGCACCGCATTGATAGTTCCCAATACGATGGTCGGGAAGAACATAATGCAAAGCCCGATGGCGAACGGTCGCAGGATTGGAAACACGTCTATCGGTTCTGCACGGCTCAATGCCTGCCACACTTTCAGTGCTACGTAGAACAGTGCGCCCAATCCGGCGATGCCCTTTGCCACTGTCGCCATATCGGCGGACAGTGGGAGCATCTCATCGTAAAGCGAGCGCAGGAGTTCGTGAAGATTGTTCCATTCCATAGCTTACCAGTATTTTTGTTCAGCAGTTCCGTACAGTTCAAGCACCCTTTTGGTGTTGTTCTGTTTCTTAGCCCTCAACATGCTTACGGAGATATTCTTGTTGGTGAAATAGCGGACAAGGCTATGGTAGTCCTTGACCTCTTTGTACACCTTGTCGATGATGTCCATACGCTCTTTGTCGTTCAGCGAAAGCGAGGAAGAGGTGACAATCTGTTTCAGTTCTTTCAGCAACTCGGTGCTTTCGTTGAGCAGAGCAGAATAACCGTTGGCGATTGCCGTCAGTTCCTGCGGACTGAAATTCGGGTCGTTCAACATCTTGCCGAAATTGTTCACGTACATTTCGGACACATCGCCCACGAGCAACACCGTTTGCTGAACTTTACGTGCATCTTTGACAAGGTTGTTTACGGCTTGCAGTTTGTCGTAATATTCCTTGCCCTGTTCATACACTTTTTTGACCTCGTTGAAATTCTTAACCACGTTGGACACGGTGGATGAGGTCTGCACGATTTCATTGGCGGAGTTGATAATGCCCGATGCCAAATTTGAGGGGTCTACAACGACCCATTGTGCTTTTGCGGACGGTGCAACGGCAAGCATAAGTGCCGTAAACACCAGTAACATTGTTTTTTTCATTGTTTCTGATTTTTAAAATGATTAATAAGTATTTGTGCTTTCACGTCTCTGTTGGGCAATGCGCTTTATCGCCAGTTCCACATTGCCGTCCAGTTCGGATGCCAGTTGCATGACTTCCATTTTTTCGGTTTCCTCTGTGGTGTATGCCAAATATTCTTCGAGCGAAACCTCTGTGGCATACACGGCGGAGTGTGTACCGCCAAGCCCAATCCATACCTCTTTGTAAAGCCTTGACGGGTCATTGTTCTGATTGATGGAAAGGATTTGGGATTTTTCCTTTTCTGTAAGCCCCAACATTTCCTGTATCGCATCGAATTTGTTCATGTACTTGCGTTGGTCAAGCAGGATTTTACAGTCGGAATTGTTGATGATACTTTCCTTGACCACGGGTGACTGGATGATGTCGTCCACTTCCTGCGTGACCACGATAGCCTCACCAAAAAATTTGCGGACGGTCTTAAACAGGTACTTGATGTACTCCGCCATTCCCTCTTTGGCTATGGCTTTCCACGCTTCCTCAATCAGTATCATTTTGCGCACACCTTTGAGCCTGCGCATCTTGTTGATGAATACTTCCATAATGATGATGGTCACTATGGGAAAGAGGATTTTGTGGTCTTTAATCGCATCAATTTCAAACACGATAAAGCGTTTGGAAAGCAGGTCAAGTTGCTTGTCGGAGTTCAACAGATAGTCGTACTCTCCGCCCTTGTAATAGGGTTCAAGCACGTTCAGAAAATTTGCGAGGTCAAAGTCTTTTTCCCTTACCTGTTTGTCTTCCAGTACCTTTTTATAGTCACCCTTTACGTACTTGTAAAATCCGTTGAAAGAGGGATATTCATCGCTTTGCCTGATACGGTCGATGTAACCGCTCACGGCATTTGACAATGCCACTTCCTCTGAACGGGTCGGCGGTTCATCGTCTCGCTTCCAAAGCGTAAGGATGAGCGTTTTGATACTTTCCCTTTTCTCGATGTCGAATACGCCGTCATCCGTATAAAATGGATTGAATGCTATCGGGTTGTCTTCGGTGTAGGTAAAATACACACCGTCTTTGCCCTTTGTCTTCCCCTTAATCAGTTCGCACAATCCTTGATAGGAGTTGCCCGTATCGACCAATAGTACATGAGAGCCTTGCTCATAATACTGCCTCACCATGTGATTGGTGAAGAATGATTTTCCACTTCCAGTTTGGAGGGTTGGCGGGCTACTCAATTAAGAATAGCCCGCCAACCCCCAGATGGCCCCAAAATAAATTTGTTGCGGTTCGTGATAGTGCCTTTTTTCATAGGCAGGTCGGAAATGTCCAAATGGATGGGCTTGCCCGTGAGCCTGTCTGCCATCTTGATACCGAAATGTGACAGCGAGCTTTGGTAATTGGTTTCCTCGGTGAAGAAACACAAGGCAGGTTCAATGAACGTGTAAAAACTTTCCTCTGCCGGAAAGTCACCTGCATTGCCTGCCATACCTGCCCAATACAGTGTGGCAACATCCACGGTGTTGTGCCTCGGCTTGCATTCCATCAAAGCGAGCGCACTGCCCGTGTCGTTCTTTAGCTGTTTGAGTTCGTTCGGGTCATCCGACCACGCCATCACGTTGAAATGCGCACGGATAGAGGACAGCCCGAAGCTGTTCGCTTCGTTCAGATACCTTTCTATCCATTCTTTGTTAATCTGATTGGCTCGGCTGTACCTCGCCAGTGAGTGCATGTTACGGGCAGACTTTTCAAACTTGCGCAGGTTCTCATCGCTGTTGTCCAAAAACAGGTACTGGTTATAGATATGGTTACAGCTAAGGAGCAGACCGACCGGAGAGGCAAAGGACAGCAGGCAATCGCTCCTGTCCGTGGACAGTTTTTCATACCTCGAATTGGACGATACCGTATTGGGCAAATCGTCCGTATCGGACAGCGTGTGCAGGCACAGCCTTTTATTCCCGATACGCACATCCTCACTGCCCAAAGCTATATCCTGCATGGGCGTTCCGGCTTCCCTTGACAGGGTAAGGTACTGTTCGAGCAATCCCTGCCTGTCGCCTGTGCCGATGATGTCGTCTTCGGTCAAGCGTTCCAGTTTCACAAAACCGCTATCATTGATAATGCGCTCAAACTGCGCCACTGCTTCCATAAACCTGCGGACGGTTTCTTTATCCCTAATTTCTTTCGGGATAAGGACACCTTTGCAAAGCGAACTAAAGTTGCTCTGCATCCGCATCCGCTCTTTGGTTGTCTTGGTCAAAAAGAGATAGCAGTAATGGTTTAAAAAAGGACGTTCGTTGAAATGTTGCTGATAGGATTTGGCAAGGAAACTCAACCCGTCCTGTGCCATATCCGGCGCATAACTTTCCTTGATGTACCAGTCCTGTTTGTGGACAATGGTGTAATCCGGCAAGGTCTTGATAGCCTTATGCCATGCCGAATGGATGGCATCGTACTCTGCCGATGCTACCGTGAACAGTTCCGGCAGGTGTACCCGAAAGCAAGCCGTGATGTCCGCATCCTTTGATATGATGCAGTTCTGCTCCACCGCCAGTAATGGAAACTTGCTCTCCAACGTTGTGGCTTTTCCTGTATTTCTCATAAATGACTGGATTTAGAAGTGAATTTTAAATAGCGGTGTACGGCTCTGCGACAGATGATGTATTTCGGATGCCTTTTCTTTGCACCGACTTTCATCAGTCCGTGTTCTCCGTACTTGCCGTTCAATGCGAATGTTTGCCATACGATGAGAGATGCTCCGCCTGCCCCGATAAACAGGCACACATAGGAGTTTACGCCTGCCATGTACATGACCATGACGAGGATAAGCACGCCGAGCAGACCACCTGCGAAGATGAACAGGTACTGTGCTTTCAGCCCTCTGAACTCGACCGTCCTGCCGATACCTTTGTTGATATTGTAATTGCTCATAGGTCGTCGGCTTAAAGGAAGAATGAGCGGAGAATGGTCGCCGCTACGATTAAGAAGATACAAGCCCCAAACCACGACGCCGCTGTCTTGCTTGTATCGGGGTCTCCGCTACTAAATTTGTTGTACACCTTTACGCCACCGATTAACCCGACTACAGCCCCGATGGCATAAATCAACTGCGTTGCAGGGTCGAAGTAACTCGTTACCATCTGCGTAGCTTCTTGGATGCCTGCCGAGCCGTTGCCCTGTGCGAACACACCAAATGCCGACAGTAACTGGGCGCCTGTCAGCAACACCTTTTTGCTTTGTTTTTCCATGATTTAACTGAATTAAATTGTTACTACTTTCCCACCTCGTGTGGGCTTTCGCAACAAAAGTCTTATGGAAATCGAAGCGTTACGGGAAAGTGGAAATCCGTGGAATTAGTTGGAACAGTATGGCAGTATGGGTGGGAAAAAGGCATAAAAAAACGCCAAACTTGGGCTGTTTGACGTGTGCCAGAAATAAGAGGGCAGGAATACTCTTTTTCCGTACACCAACGTATAAAATGAACGAAAATTGGTAACGGCTGAAGAGTTTTACATTGTTTTTTTTTATAATTTAGCTAATGAAGGCACAAACGTTTATGATAAATTAAAAACGGATAAATTGAGTTTACGTATGAGTTATAGCAAGTCTATATAGACCAAGAACTAAAAACTAACCGAAATATAATGGAGGAAAATTCAATTTTAGAACAACAAGTAGAAACACTTGAAACGGAAGTAAAAAAATTCGCAAATGTACTTCCCTATTGGGCAAAATTTCTTGCAGAAAAAATTTTGTCAGGTAACGTTATTTCAGATAACGATATTGATATTTCATATTCTTATTTGCTTGAACAGTTAAAATTAAAAGACGAGACAGAACAAGCGGAAATTTCTATTAACTACAATGTCGAAAATTCAGGAAATTATAAAACTGATTTACTTCTTACCAAACTTGAAAATGTTGAAGGCGTAAACGCTTTAACCGAAAACCAAACAATTGAATTTAGTCCGAACTTGACTATTGTTTATGGTGCAAATGGTTCAGGAAAATCAGGCTATGTAAGACTTTTGAAAAATGTTTTTTATTCGAAAGCACCAGAAGAAATTTTGCAAAATGTTCATCTTGACAGCGGACACAAACCTGTTAACGCAAAATTTACTTTCAAATCGAACAACGCTGAAACTTCGTTACATGTTGCGGACAAAGAAAATGCAGAGTTTGAGCAATTTGCAGTTTTTGACGGAAACAGCGTTTTAAAACATCTTGAAAACAAAAACGAATTTGAATTTAGACCAGCAGGATTAAGTTTCTTTGCTGATTACACAAATGCGATTATTCGTGTGGAGCAAAAATTAAATGCCGACATTCAAACCAAACAAACAGGTAATACAGCAAACGATTTATCGGCTTTGTTTGACGGCAATTCAGAAATTAAAACACTTGTTGAAAATCTGAAAGCAGAAACGAAAATTGACGACTTAAAAAAATACACGCCTTTTTCTGATGAAGATAGAACTCAAAAAGAGACGATACAAAAACAATATGATGAACTTCTTTTAGCTTCAAAAGGAAAAGAGAAAGAAATAAAAACGCTTGAAAGCATTAAAGGCTTGTTGGTTCAAAACAAACAAGCGATTGAAAAACTTAATCAGTTTTTCACAACCGAAGTAATTGAAAAAGTAAAGACAGCTATTTCGGATTGTGTTTCAAAAGAAGCGATAGCAAAAGCCGAAGGAATAGAAAATTTCAAGACCGATAAAATTGAAAACGTTGGAACAACGGAATGGAAAGATTTTATCGTATCTGCCGAAACGTTTGCTAAAACGCAAAAAGCCCAAAATGGAGTTTATCCAGAAAATGGCGACAACTGTTTACTTTGCCAACAACCACTTTCAGAAGAAGCCCAAAAGCTGATTTCAAATTATTGGACTTTTATAAAAAGCGTTGCAGAGCAAAACGCAAAACAAGCTCAAGAAAAATTGGATAAAGCGAAAGGGAATTACGAGAATTTAAACTTTGATTTATTTCTGCAAGACAATACACTTACTGTTTGGCTTACTGAAAAATATCCAAACGAACTAAATGCATTAAAGCAAAAACTTTCTGAACAGAAAACACTTGCTCAAAACGTTGTTGGCGACATTCAAAGTAAAACGGCTAATGAAAGAGCAGAAATACAAATCAGCATTGAACAACACACAATGATTGACACAGCGATTGATAATTCAATTAAATTGCTAAAAGAAGATGAGCAAAGTAAAGAATTGGAAAAATTGCTAAACTCAAAAACCCTTTTGGAACACAAAGAAAAATTTAATTCGCATTTTTCAAAGTTTGAAACCTTTGTCAGTAATCAAGTTTGGATTAAAAAGGCAGGAAAAGCTGATTTTTCAAAACGAAAAATAACCGAAACCGAGAAAGGATTATCAAATAAGTATTTCAATCAAAAGTATATTGATGCTTTTAATGAGGAATGTCAAAAACTAAACGGAAATTTTGGGATTGATATTAATCATACAGGTACAGCAGGAAAATCATATAGACAACTTAAATTAAAAGGTAAAAATCCCAATTCCGTATTAAGTGAGGGTGAACAAAAAGTAATTGCTATTGCTGATTTTCTTGCAGAAATGCACTTATCAGAAGTAAACAAGGGGATTATTTTTGACGACCCTGTTACTTCATTGGACGAAAAACGAAAAAGTGAAATCGCAGAACGACTTGCAAAAGAAGCGTTGCAAAAACAAGTAATTATTTTCACACACGATTTGGTTTTTGTATCTTCTTTAATTGGACATTGCAAAGAAAGTAATACTGCCAATGATTGTCATTGGATTGAAAATACTGGAGGAAACCAACCTGGGACAGTTTGGTTAAGGAATACTCCATCTTACGAAAAACAATATAAAACATCTGGGAAAGCACAAGCACACCTTGACCAAGCAAGAAAAGCGGAACCAGAACTGAGAGAAATTCTCATTAAAAACGGATTTGCTTCTTTAAGAACAAGTTATGAAACATTAGTTGTTTTTGGACTATTTAGTGGAGTTGTACAAAGATTTGAAGAAAGAGTTAGTGTCGACAGTTTAGGAGATGTTGTTTTTAATATAGAAATACGTGATAAAATCTTAGACAGTTTTTATCAATGTTGTAGATATATGGAAGGCCATTCGCATAGTGACAAGTATGCATACAAAAAGCCTGTTCTTGACAACCTGAATGAAGAAATTCAACGATTTAATGAGCTTAACAAAGAAATTAAAGATTTAAGGAAACAAATTAACCAACCCAACCCATAGCAAGATATTGTCAAAAGTGAGGCTGAACAGCTTTGATTGGACATTTGTGCTAAGAATCCTCATCTTCGGCAATACGCAAACCTGATAGATAACAAAAGGGAGTTTGCTCACACAAACTCCCCAATGTCGAAATCCTCTAAATCACTTTTCCGCAAATCGGGAGAACTGAAATCCGTTCCGGCGGAGAGGCTCTTGTCTAACAACTCTGCAATCTTCCGTGAAGCCCCATCCATTGAGTTTTCGAGCAGACTTAAAAATTCCGTTCCCTGTAATCTCTGAACTATATCCACCGCTTTCTGTTGCTGGGCAGGTTCAAGTGTATCTTGCTCCAACCATGCCCCCACGGTTGTCAGTTCATCAAAGGTAACCCCTGTGGCAAACTCATTGTCGCTGTCCTCAAACCCGTACTCATCCCATTCGTCTTCCTCATTTTCAAAATCGGACATACTCCCGAAAACTTCATCCGGCTCTCCCTCAATCTGCGGATTTTCCAATCCAACACCTATCCCGTAGGTTTCTGTACCAAAATTATCAGCTATCCCGTCACGTTCGCCCGATTGTCTCTTTGTGGCATTCGCTGGCAAGGTGTGGCGTTTCACAGGCTTGGGAAGCCCCATAATATCCGGCAGGTCTGAACTTTTCTTCTCCGGCTTTACCTCCCTGCGGACGGTCTTATTGATGACCACCTTATCTTTCAGCAAAAGGATGATGACGATGATAAGGCATATTACAATCAATGTTTCCATAGCTATAAGATTGGCTTTTGCTTGTCGGCGTAGATAATCTTTATTTCGTCTCCGAACTCTTCAAAGTGATGTTTCAGTACACTGTGCAGATAATCGGTAAGCGTAATTTCTCCCTCTCCGAGCAGAAAGACGATACGGGATAATTTCTTGTGGAAATCGGGGCTTATGTAGACCGATTTTCCGCACCTTGCCACGACCCCTGTCGGTCTTAAAAATGCTGATTTGTAATGCGCTTTGCGCAATACCTTTTCCGGTTGTTTTTGCTGTGTCTTGTTCATAATCGAATACTTTAAAAAATGGGTTTAAACTTATTGTTGAAATCATCGGTGATGGCTTTCTCGAACTGTTCAAAATGATGTTCGAGAATATTATCCAAATAAGCGTACAAGGGTATCTTATCCTCGCCGATAACCTGCACGATACGGGAAAGCCGTTCGTGGTATTCCTGCCGGATGTAGATGCTCTTATCGCCTCGGCGTGTCATGGTATGGCTATCGAGAAACCGCTCGCCATAGCCCGTATCGGAAGCCCTCTTTTGCCGTGTTCGCTCTTTGGCTACGGGCTTTTCCGTTGCCGTTTGTTTTGTAGGTTCTGCCGTTGGCTCTTGGGGAGCTTCCACCTGTTGGGGCTTCTTTGTTTCGCCTGCCATGATGGACATGAGATACGCCTCGTCAATCGGCGCATTCGGCTTTTTCTTGTTTTCGTTTTCCATAGCGGTTACAGGTTAATGGTTCTTAAAAACTCACTGATGAACAAGTCCAAGCCGGAGGCTTTCATCAATCTTTTATCGGGGGGCAATAGCGTGGAGCGGAAGACGGTCTTTGCCGTTGCCTCGCTTTCCTTGCGGAAACGTTTGCTATCGGCAATGCGTGTTTCCATTGCTTGCAGTCCGACTTCCTTAATGACGTTGCCGTAGATTTCGTACAGTAGGGATTTTTCCCTGCCATCGACCATGTTCCAAAACAGCTGTATGGTTTCGATGGAGGTCTGCCCGTGTCTCATGAGGACATTGGTCAGCACATCGGTAAAGCTCAATGTGCTTTCCATGACCACACGGTCTGCCGTGATGGGCGAAAAGATGTGGTGCATTCCTGCCAGTGTGTTGAGCAAGCCCGTAGTGTTCACCGTTCCGGTCAAGTCAAAGAAAACCACATCCACGGGAACGGTCGAGGACTGTATAAACGCTTCCGCATCCGTTAGGGCATTGTCAGCCTTACTTTGCAGTACCGGATAGGCTTTCTTATTGATGGTGGAGAATTGGCGGTGCGCCAGTTTTTTCAGCACCTCGTTTTGCATGACCGCTTTCAAATCCCGTTCCCTCATTTGGCAGATGCTGTGCTGTGGATAGTCACAGTCAAAGACGGCTACATTATACCCCATTTGGTAATGGAGTATACTTGCCGTAACCGTTGTAAACGTACTTTTTCCAACGCCCCCTTTTTGGCTTGAAAAAGCAATGAATTTTGTCCTGTTTGTTGCTTCCATTTCTATTCTATTTTTAAGTTTCTGTTTCCGTGGACTGCCTGCCATCCTGCATGGAGCAGGGCTTTCATCCTTGCACACTGTCCGGCAGTCTTGATACAATTCCGTCTGTCGGGCTTGCCCTCATTCATTCGTTCAGCCGTGCCGTCATTCCGGCTTTCATACAGGCAAGACCGATGGCTTGCCTGTCGTCCTGCCCGATGGAATGGCTACGGGATAGCTTTCATGCTGTCCGTTGTTCCTGCCTGCCGTATGGAATGCCGTCATGCGTTCCGTTGTTCCTGCAATCCTGCGCTCCGGCTTTCCTAACTGCCATCGGGAGCGGATGCCTGCAAACAGGCTTGCGTGACTGATAGCGCAAAGAAGCAGGTTATTCCAATGCACTCTTTTAATGCGGTAGTTTGGGGCATTTGTTGGCAATGTTTGGTCGTGACAGATAGGTCAATGCTTTGAAAAAGCTACCCTTACTTTGTAAGGACTTCAATGCAAGGGGTAAATGGAAAAATCTTTGGAGTATGGAAGTTGTGGGCGGAACGGCGAAAAGCCGTTTTTTCCGCTTTACCCAATCCGACCCATAGGGCGGATTTTCTGTTCACCCGAACAGAGCAAGTTGTGTTTTGAGGCACTCGAAACCCGTTTCTGTGCCTCAAAACCACTTGCCCTTGCAGGGAGCTTTAAAACACTCTCCGAAGTCGAGGTTTTGTTGAACTATTAAAATGGATTTGTGATGAATGGAAATGAGAAAAAGAAACATAACAGAGGTGGGCGCAAGCCTAAAGCAGACCCAAGTACCCACCGTTATGTTTTCCGTCTTACGGACGAAGAAAATGCCAAATTCCTTTCGCTTTTTGAAGCATCCGGAGCGGATAACAAAGCACAGTTTGTTACTTCCGTACTCTTTGAAAAGCCGATTAAAAGCGTAAAGGTGGATATGGCTGTCATGGATTATTACACACGGCTAACGACTTTTTTTGGTCAGTTTAGGTCAATCGGTGTCAATTACAATCAAGTTGTAAAGATACTCTACCGTAATTTTTCCGAAAAGAAAGCATCTGCCTACCTCTCTAAACTGGAAAAGCAGACAGCAGTATTAGCAAACCTATGTCGTGAAATCATGGAACTGACACAGGAGTTTGAAGCCAAGCACATAGGTAAAAGCGATGAAAAATGATAGCAAAAATTGGTAGAGGGGCTAATATGGTGGGCGCACTTGCTTACAATCAACTTAAAGTCGAAAAGGAAAACGGACAGATATTAGCCACCCAAAGGATTATGGAAACACCGGACGGACGATATACGGTAGCACAGCTACACCGTTCTTTTGAGCCTTATTTTATGGCAAACAAGCGGACGGAGAAACCTGTCCTGCACATATCGCTGAACCCTGATCCTGCGGATAAGGTCAGCGATGCGCAGTTTGTGAAAATGGCACAGGAATACATGGAGCGTTTGGGCTACGGCGAACAGCCGTATATCGTTTTTAAGCATACCGATATTGAACGCACCCATATTCATATCGTATCGACCTGTGTTGACCGTTACGGCAAAAAGATACCCGATAATTACGAAAAGTTACGCTCGATGGAAATCTGCCGAGCATTGGAACAAAAATACAACCTCGTTTCTGCCACGGAGAAACAGCGCACGGGAAATGAGCAGGTATTCCGTCCGGTAGATTACAGAGCCGGAGACGTTAAGAGCCAAATCGCTTCGGTGGTGCGACACCTGCCGAAGTATTACGGGTACGCAAGCCTAGGAGCATATAACGCCTTGCTTTCACTTTTCAATATCACCGCAGAGGAAGTCAAAGGGGAACTGCACGGACAGCCCAAAAATGGGCTTGTCTATTTTGCACTGAACGAGCAGGGAGAAAAAGCGAGCAATCCTTTTAAGGCATCCCTTTTCGGCAAGCAGGCAGGACTGGACGAACTGCAAAACCAATTCGCAACAGCTAAGGAGAAAATGAAAGCCGACCCCACAAGAGCAGTACTCAAAAGCACCATTGAAGTGGCGATGCACACCGCCAATGATGAAGCTGATTTTAAAAAGCAACTGTTGGAGCAGGGTATCAATACCGTGGTACGGCGCAACGATGAGGGGCGTATATACGGTATAACTTTTATCGACCACGAAAGCCGTACCGTTTGGAACGGTTCAGCGTTGGGCAAAAAACTTTCGGCTAATGTCTTTAATGATTGGTGGAACGAGCAAGCGGTTGGGCAACGCCAAGAAGCCGAAAAAACATCTGCACAAAATCAGCCATCGACCACGGGCAACACCGTAGAGAAAGAGGAAGCCCATTCACTTTTTGACTTTCTGAATAAAGGACAGCCGACCGATGATTTGTTGATAGACGGATTGGGTGGGCTACTGCCGGAGGCACAGGGTGAAGACTACGAGGAACAGGAATTTGCCAACCGTATGAAGAAGAAAAAAGTAAAAAGAGGCTAAAAATAGTTTTAATTACATTTATACGGCTAGATCTTCTTTTAAATCAATTATATTCAAAAACAAAATATTAACTATTCCAATATCCATCCCATTTGCATAAGCTATCGACTAGTAATAAGAGTTGCTTGCCTTTATCAGTAATACAGTAAATTATCTGTAAAGGAGTCGTATTCATTCTTTTATCCTTCTCAATTAAGTTGTTTTCGACCAAATTATTTACACGGGTTGCGAGAACATGTTCCGAAATTTCAGGGATGCTTTTAGTTAGTGTAGAAAATTGATTATTCCCTAATGAAATTTCATATAATATTGTCATCAGCCATCGTTTACCTACCAAACTAAGTGTGTCATTTACTCTACATCTATCTGATAATATTCTTCTGTTGGCTTGGTTAGTAGAGCTTTCTTTAATTTTATCTCCCATTACATTACTAATAAAAAAATGAGTTATTGCGTACTACTGACAATCAGCATAGCTTTGTTGCAAAGTTAAAAATTAAGTTTATGGAAATTAAAATAGTATTGTTACCAATTGTTACTGATGATTTTGAAGAGACAGTAGCTTTTTATAGAAAAATTACTGGTAAAGATGTATCTCTTTCAGCTGCCCACGACGGGTATCAATTAAGTTTAGTGGATCATTTTGTTATTTTGGGTGCTGTAGACGGGCCTGAAGCACTCGAGATACCTAGCTTGGTTAATGCAATATTTGTAGTTGACGATTTGGAAGCTTTTTGGAAAATACTTGAAAAAGAGTCTAAAAGAATAATTATTCCCGTTAATAGAGTTAGTACAGGTGTCCGATTTATAGTAGAACAAAAAGATGGAAAAGTGATTGAATATCTTCAACTTAATGATAATTAAGTCGGAGGTAATGCTCTGGGCTATGCTATCTGTGATTTGTATTTTAATGAAAAAAAACAGCTTTCGAGTTTGAAAATTTTACAACCTCGAAAGCTAAATAATAAGCTTCCTTAAATCACTCTTAATATATTTATGTAAACAAAAATTATGGGAGGAGAAGACTTTAAACAAGCATTAATGATAGAGCATTAGTTTAATTTACAATTCAATCAATTCAATATAAAGTTTTCCTGATTTTTGGTTAAAACAATGGGGTCTGTCATTATTTTTTGAACGGCTTTATCATCAGCAGTCCGGAATCCGTCAACAAATTTTTCTAAATCGGCTTCGCTCTTAGGCAGGAAAGATGCCGCATTATTCTTTGCATTGGTCTGAAATTTTTCTACAATAGGCTGCATCAATATGTTATAGCTATCACAGGCGGTTAAGATATCATCCGGATATTCCGAAATATAGTGTGCCAATGCCTTTGCACCATAAATAGACAGGGAAGCTCCCATTCCTGATAAAGCAGTCGGACAAAAACCTGCGTCTCCTAACAAAACCAAACGACCATTATGCAGGTTTGAAGCATTTATCATGCCCATTTTGTCCATGAAAAACAAGCCATCGTCTAAAAGGCTTTGCAGTAATTGCTTTACTTCCGGATTATAATCAGCAAAAGAATCTTTGAGAATGGATGAAGCATTATTTTTAATAAAGCCAATGTCTTTGGAGCTACGGATATAACACTGAATGGCTATTTCGTCCTCTGCAATAGGGTAGACATGTAGCGATCTGTTGACATCTACATAAACCTTAAATACACCAACTTGTTTTTCATGGTTTAGTTTTAGTTTTCCTCCTACATAAAGCGTATTGAAATCTTCTAATTGATAATTGGTAAAATACCGTTCTCTTGTTGAGGAACGTAATCCTTCGGAAACAATGACTAAATCAACATCTATCGAACTTCCGTTTGAAAGTATAACTTTTGTCAAATCTGATTTTTTTTCGAGTTGTGAAATCGTTGTGTCAAAAAGCACACTTACATCGTTTTTGATCGCTTCATACAAAACGTGATGTAATCCACCACGACTTATAAGAACTGAACGTTCAATATTAGTATGCATTTTATCATAATCAATGCTTTGAATGACTCTCTCATTGGTTTCTACAAAATGAACCGTTTCAGAGGGTGATGATTCTGCTTGTAGATTTTGAGTTAGCCCCAATTCGTCCATGATTTTTACACCGAAACTCTTGAGGGAAATAAGAAATCCTGCTTTACTGAATGAAGGCGATCTGTCAATTACTGTAATGTTATGACCTTGTTTTGACAAAAAGTTAGCAGCTGTTAAACCTGCAATCCCTGCTCCGGATATTAAAATGTGTTTTTTCATTTCTTCTATTTTTAAATTGATATTGCAAATTTATTTATACTTTTAAGGCTAAAATAGCCCAGTAAAAAACAAAAATAGTCCGATAAGATGAGTGATAATATAAAAAAAGAAGAGATGTACTATTGGGTAGAGCGTTTAGGGGTTTCGCTTACACCATCCAGATCTGAATTGGATATGCTTTATCTCAATGAGCTTAAAATCATAGATTTAATGCCAGAAATGTTTGTTATGGTTCGCTCTGTCGTGGCAAAGGAAACATTTTCTATTCGGCGAAAACCGATAACAGCTTTTGAGAGCGGAATATCCATTTCATTTCAAAACATTATCAATTCGCCATTAGACATATCTGTCAAAGACAAACAAATATTACAACAAACACAGCCACACGTTCGCATTATCCCGTTGCATGTTGAAAGTGATGTGAGCTTTCCAAAAGATATAAATATTCAGCAGGTAACCATAATTGTAAGTCTTGATTATTTAAAAAGCTTTATCGGGAAAGACTATGTAAAATTTGATTATCTTTTTAATAACGAGAAAACGCTTTGGATTGAAGAATTCATATCTCTAGAAATAGCAGAAGTGGCTAATGAAATTTCGATTACAAAAATACAGGATACTCTATCAGATGCTTATTATAGGCTAAAATCGCTCGAACTACTATTTTATTTGTTTAAAAACCTATCAAGAAGAGCAAATGTTACGCATCAGCATCTGTCAAAATATGAACTAGAATCGGTTTACAACGTACGAGATAAAATCGCAGCTTCGATAGACGAACCGTTTCTCCAGGAAGAGTTAGTGAAGTTAAGCGGTATGAATGTCATTAAACTTCGGAAACTTTTTATGCAAGTATTTGGTAAAGGGATGTATTCCTATTACCAGCATTTGCGTATGCAAGAGGCGGCAAGACTTTTACGTGAAGAAAATTTATCGGTGTCTGAAACCGGCTACCAGTTAGGTTTTAGCAACTTAAGCTATTTTGGAAGATTATTTGAAAGACATTTTGGATGCAAACCGAAGAAATGGAGCCAAAATAAATAACAGCAATCAGCCAAACATTACCTTTCAAAGCCAATAACTACTATATAAATAGATACTATTATATACAGTCTTTAAATTCACGCCCGAACATTAAAACTAAAAATAATGCAGGGAGAAGACGACTTAAGAGGTTTAGCCAAAATAATGGCTTTTATGCGGGCTGTCAGTGTTTTACTGGTGCTGATGCATCTTTACTGGTTTTGCTACGGTTTCCTTTTAGAACGCGGCTGGACACTAGAAATCATCAACAAGATATTAGGAAACTTTAATCGAACCGCTAGTTTATTTGAACACACTTTATACACCAAAGTATTTGCTATTGTTCTACTTTCTTTAAGCTGCTTGGGAACAAAAGGCGTAAAGAACGAAAAGATAACCTGGACTAAAATTTACTTGGTTCTAGGTATCGGTTTTGTGTTGTTTTTCTTGAATACACCATTGCTAAAGCTATCTCCGGTAACAGGTACATTCCTGTATATCCTTACTATCTCGTTAGGCTATATCGCATTGCTGATGGCAGGCGTATGGATGAGCCGATTGCTCCGTACCAATTTAATGGACGATGTTTTCAATAACGAGAACGAGAGTTTTCAACAGGAAACCAAGCTGATGGAAAATGAATATTCCATCAATCTTCCTACTAAGTTTTACTACAAAAACAAATGGAACAACGGCTGGATTAATATAGTCAATCCCTTTAGGGCAACCATTGTTTTGGGAACTCCGGGTTCGGGTAAATCATATGCCATCATAAATAACTACATCAAGCAACAGATAGAAAAAGGCTTTAGTATGTACATCTACGACTTCAAGTTTGACGATCTTTCTACCATTGCATACAATCATTTGCTAAAGCATAGAGATAAATATAAAGTTCAGCCCAAATTCTATGTGATAAATTTCGATGATCCAAGAAAAAGTCATCGATGCAATCCGCTTAATCCAGATTTTATGACCGATATATCTGATGCTTACGAAGCGGCTTATACTATCATGCTGAACCTCAATAGATCATGGATACAGAAGCAAGGTGATTTCTTTGTGGAAAGTCCAATTATTCTTTTGGCTGCTATTATCTGGTATCTGAAAATCTATGAAGATGGTAAGTATTGTACTTTTCCACACGCTATTGAATTGCTGAACAAAAAATATTCGGATGTGTTCACGATTTTAACCTCTTATCCCGATTTAGAAAATTACCTATCGCCATTTATGGATGCCTGGCAAGGCGGAGCCCAAGACCAATTGCAAGGTCAGATTGCATCGGCTAAAATTCCTTTGTCAAGAATGATTAGTCCACAATTGTATTGGGTGATGACAGGCGATGATTTTTCATTAGACATCAACAATCCTAAAGAACCGAAAATTTTGTGTGTTGGCAATAATCCCGACCGTCAAAATATTTATTCCGCTGCTTTGGGTTTGTACAATTCAAGGATTGTAAAACTGATTAATAAAAAGGGACAGTTGAAGAGTTCGGTTATCATAGATGAGCTGCCCACGATTTATTTCAGGGGACTGGACAATCTCATCGCAACAGCTCGAAGCAATAAAGTGGCTGTTTGTTTGGGTTTTCAGGATTTTTCGCAATTAATTAGGGATTATGGAGATAAAGAAGCTAAAGTAATTCAAAATACGGTTGGTAATATTTTCAGCGGTCAAGTGGTTGGCGAAACGGCTAAAAGTCTTTCGGAACGTTTTGGAAAAGTTTTGCAGAAACGCCAAAGTATGACCATTAACCGTAACGATAAATCTACATCTATCTCCACGCAGTTAGACAGTCTTATTCCGGCTTCCAAAATCTCAACGCTTACACAGGGTATGTTTGTCGGTTCTGTGTCGGATAATTTTGATGAGCGTATTGAGCAAAAAATATTTCACGCTGAAATTGTGGTGGATAATGAAAAGGTAGCCGCTGAAACCAAAGACTACCAGCAAATACCGCAGATTTTATCTTTTGTAAATGAGCAGGGCGAGGATAAAATGAAGCAGGAAATTGAAAGCAATTATCGTCAGATAAAATTGAATATTGTCGATGTAATTCAATCTGAAATGGAGCGGATTAAGAATGATCCTAATTTACAGCATTTGATAACCGAAAAATAACAAGCCCTTCTTACCATAAGACAATTCTTGATTTGATAAATACTTCATATCGTAAATAGAAAACTTATTGGCTAAATACAACAAATATTAGGCTAATTATAGACATCAACAAGCCTTCATCTTTAATAATTTTGGAATTTAATTCTTATTCAAAGAAGGAATGACAAAACTTTATTATTTGAAAAACAAAACGACTGTAATACATATTGTAACACTATATTTTATCTTATTAGTAGCTACTGTTGCATCACTTCTTATTGGGGTAAAATCAATATTGCCAAATAGTGTTACATTGCTAAAACACTCAGATCTACAAATACTTATTATAAGTAGAATTCCTCGAACAGTTACACTTATTTTGACAGGTGCAGGGCTTTCAATCTGTGGTATTATATTACAGCAACTTTCCCACAATAAGTTTATTTCTCCCACAACATCTGGAACATTGGATTCTGCAAAACTTGGTATATTATTTAGTTTGTTTTTGTTTCCCCAGTACAGTGTATTTACTAAACTACTGTTTAGTGTTCTTTTCTGTTTCGGCTTTACTTTACTTTTTATTTTTTCAATTACCAAGTTAGCCAACCGCAATACAGTTCTTATACCCATATTGGGAATAATGTTCGGTTATACACTCAACTCAATAAGTAATCTATTTGGTGTTGAACTTAACATAGTACAGAATATGGAGAGTTGGATGGTCGGAAATTTCACAAAAACATTGCAGGGGCAATATGAAATAATTTATTTGATGTTGCCTTTATTTGTCATATGCTACCTATATGCCCGTAAGTTTACTATAGCATCGATGGGACGAGATTTTTCAACATCTTTAGGAATCAATTATCAAATGGTTGTTATCATTGGTCTGATTCTTACTTCTATCATGGTAAGCACAACTATTTTGACGGTTGGCTCATTACCATTCATCGACCTCATAATTCCAAATATTGTAGCATTTATATACGGTGATAATGTGCGTAAAAATCTACCTTTTACAGCATGTTACGGTGCTCTGGCATTACTGATTTGCGATATTGTAGGAAGACTTATCATTTATCCTTATGAAATACCTGTCAGTATGATTGTAGGATCATTAGGAGCTGTTATTTTCTTAATTATTCTAATAAATAGGAATCGATGAAAAAACTATTGTTCATTTTGTTGACATTGCTGGTAGTAATTGTGTTGACATTCCTAAGTTACGATATAGATTTCAGTAACAAATTCGTTGTTGCAGGAAGAGTGGAACGTTTAGTGGCATTGATTCTTGTAAGTATCAGTATCTCTTACTCTACAGTGGTATTTCAAACTATTTCGGACAATAAAATTCTTACTCCCTCTTTAATGGGATACGAATATTTGTATGTCTTTTCACAGGTGTTACTTTTATTAATATTTGGCGGCAATAGCTTGTTTTTCAGATCTAAAGAATTAAGTTTCATTTTTGCTTCAAGCATCATGATAGTTTATTCCCTGATTCTCTATAGAGTGTTTTTTAAGAGAAATAAGAAAAATGTATACTTTATTTTACTTATTGGTTTAGTGCTTGGGATATTCTTCAATACTTCGACTCAGTTTTTACAAATGATTATCAACCCAAATGAGTTTGGGTATATCCAAGGTGCTATGTTTTCCTCGTTGAGTAGAATCTCGATAAAAACTATTTCAATAGCCGTAGTTACGATATTGATTGTCATAGTCTATTTATCTCGTTTCTTTAAATTTCTAGATATCCTGGTTCTTGGTAGAGAATATAGCATGGGACTTGGAGTAGATTATGACAAGATTTCTAGAAATCAGCTTATAGCAATATCAGTACTAATAGCAATATCCACAGCACTTATCGGACCAATAACTTTTATAGGTGTATTTATATCTAATATTAGCTATCGATTGACTAACACATATCTTCATCATAGAACCATAACTGTTGCATTTTTTATTACTGCAATGTTCATGTTGGCGGCTCAATTTGTGATTGAACATATTTTAAATTATAGACACAGCCTCGGGGTATTGATAAACCTCGCAGGAGGACTCTATTTTATTTTATTAATACTTCGAACTTTAAGAACTAAAAAATGATAAACATCAATTCACTAAGCAAAAGTTATGCAGGCATACCTGTTTTGCATGATATAAATTTAGAAATTCCAAAAGGGAAAGTTATCTCATTAATTGGACCTAACGGAGCTGGAAAATCTACGCTTCTTGTATTAGTGGCAAGATTGGCAAAAGCAGACAATGGTTCTATTATTCTTGATAGTGAAGAGTTATCTAACTATTCATTAGACCAACTTTCAAGAAAAATATCATTTTTAAGGCAACAGAATGTGTTTGATGTGAAGATAACGATCAAAGAATTGGTTGATTTTGGACGATTTCCTCACAGTAAAGGGCAACTGACTATTCAGGATAATATGAAAATTGAAGAATCTATAAATAAAATGAATCTTCAAGATATCAAACACGCATATATAGATCAAGTTAGTGGAGGTCAGCTTCAAAGAGCCTTTTTAGCCATGGTAATCGCTCAAGATACGGAATATATACTGCTGGATGAACCTTTAAATAATCTTGACATGAAGCACTCAGTAGAAATCATGAATACAACACGACTCCTTGCTGACGAATACGGAAAGACCGTAATTACAGTTATCCATGACATAAATTTTGCGGCAAATTATAGCGATTATATAATTGCTATGAAAAATGGGCATGTATTTTTTCATGGTCCCAACAAATCAGTTATAACCGAAAAGAACCTAAAAGAATTATTCGATATCGAATTCAAGATAATACAAGATGACAAAGTCATTATTTGCAATTACTATAAATAACAAAAATAATTAATCAATAAATTTTTTTATATCATGAAAATTAGATACTTTTTTTTAACACTCTTAGGAGGTCTCAGTAGTTTAATTATAAGCTGCAATAACCATGAAAGCAAAAAAGACAAAGTGGATAGTATAACCGTTCAACATGAACTTGGAGAAATAAATGTCTCAACTAATCCGAAAAAGGTTGTGGTATTTGATATGGGTAGTCTCGAAACTCTGAATGAACTTAATATACCTGTCGCAGGAATTTGTAAGGATTATGTACCTAAATATCTACATAAATATATTAACGATAAAAACGTCAAAGATGGTGGGTCCATTTTACAACCTAACTTTGAAATGGTTAGTAAGATTAATCCCGATCTTATTATTATATCTGCCTTACAAGCAAAAGATTATGAAAAACTTTCTTCTATAGCCCCGACATTATATCTCGGCATAGAAAATGGAGACTTTAAGTCATCTATCAAAAAAAATATCAATACTATAGGACGGGTCTTTCAATTAACTGATCAAACTAATCAAATAAATAAAGAATTGGAACAAGCTATAAACGAAGCTTCTAAAAAGATTGCTTCTTCATCGAATAAAATTATGATTCTGCTTTATAATGCAGGAACTTTTAGCACATTTGGTTCCGATTCCAGATATGGATTTGTCTTTAGTGATTTAAAAGCTAAGGCGGCAGATGATTTAAAAGAAGAAGCTATTTATCATGGAACTGTGGTCTCTAGTGAGTACATCGCTGAAAAAGACCCTGATGTATTATACATTATTGATCGAAATTCAGTCTTGGGAAATGTGACAAATAGAAATGAAATCGAAAACAAGCTTGTTCAACAAACCAGTGCATACAAGAAAAATAAAATTATCTATCTTGACCCTGATGTTTGGTATCTTTCTGGAGGAGGATCTTATTCTACGAGGACCATGATAGAGGATATTCTTAAGGGGTATAAATAATAAAAAAAGGACTGTAAATTTCAAAATCAGTCCTTTTATATTATTTACAATCTGTTGTGCATTATGAAATCGGAAAACGCTTGTAATGTGATGCTGAGTTAAATCAAACCATCAACATCAATACTTTTAGATTTTTCCTATCTTTAGAATGAACTTTTTGAAGTAATAATGCAGATCGGATATTTACAAATGCAATAAAAAATGGAAACTGTATTTAAAACATGGAAAACTAGTCGGAAATTATATCTGGATTTTTTTGATAAATATTCGTTAGACCAACTCAATAAAATCCCCAACGGGTTTAATAACAATCTGATCTGGAACATCGGACACATCATTGCTACGCAACACAAATTGATTTACATAGGCTCCGATTTGCAAGGATATCTTTCTGACGAAATGTTCAATAAATATCAATCTGGAACAAAACCGACAGCGCCTGTTTCTCAACAAGAAGCAGACGGACTTAGATCCCTGTTGATTTCTCAAATTGAACGAACCATCAATGATTTTGAAAATGGCACTTTCGTTACCTATAACGAACGCACAACAGGAATAGGATTTCACTTAACTTCTATTCAAGATGCGTTTGAATGCAATAACTTTCACGAAGGGTTACATTTGGGATATGCAATGAGCATCAGAAAATTTGTTTAAAGCAAATTTTCTGATGCTTCCTAATTAGGATGCCGCTAAACCAATTAAAGCGGCCGTTCTTATTTGGTTTTAAATTCAGTAGGTCTCATATTAGTTAGTTGCTGAAAATTATTGCTAAACGCAGATATATTCGAATAGCCTATTTCATAAGCTATTTCCGTCATGTTCAAATCTGTATCTTTTATCAATTCCATCGCTCTGATAATACGGAGCATCTTTAAATATTGAACAAAAGTGATATGCAATTTCGTTTGAAATAATCTGGTCAAACTACGCACACTCATTCCCGATTGCTGAGCAATACTATCTAAACTTAGATTTTCATTTAACCGATTTCTAAAACTGTCGATTATGGCATTGAGTCTTTGATCGTCTGTTGTTGGAAGTTGGATGGAGAATTTTTTGAGGTTTTCCTTTGATAATACGCCTTTAAGCGTAGTTAAAAACTCAAATTCCCATGAACCTTTAAAATAATCACCTTGCCATTTCTCGCTAAATGAGAGCATTTCTGCCAGAAGCTTACTAACAGGATAAATACCCAGTTCATCATAAAAACTATCTGCTTTTTCATCTGGAAAATAAATATTGATAATATATAAATCCTGTGTATTAAACATCAAATTGTGCGGATAATTTTTCGGTATCCAGATATAATGATTAGACGGAATATAGAAATCCTTTGCGTCTGTTTGTAAATAAGCAATTCCTCCATAAACCAATAATAACTGAGCCTTATCGTGTTGATGAGCAGGCAAACGTTGCTCAGTTTGCTGTCGCATCACGAGGATAGAATCAGGATTTTGATCCACACTATTTATTAATTGGCTAAGAATTTCCATATGGCCAAATATAGCAAACTTTAGGCTAATTATATAAAATAAAGGTTTGGGGTGTTGAATAATTTTGCTGTGTTAATAATAGTAGAATCATTATGAAACATAAAATCATAAAACCTGACAAAGATTTTGAACTTGAAATACAAGCCCAAAAATCTGAACATAAATTATCTCGTGCAGATGAAGAAATTGATAAAACTTATATCTACTGTTTGGCTTGTACTTATTCCAGTCCTTTTATGCCAATTGTCGATTTAAGCTTTGCTTTTGATGAGTTGAAAAAGATGCTAACAAAATGGTTAGAAAACAGAAAGAACCCTATAATTTATAAAAACAAAACTAATGAAACAATATAAAACAGTTACGATTTTGGGTATAATTCTGATGTCATTTACATCCTCTATTTATGCTCAAAATACAGCAAATATTCAACCATTAAGTTTAGAAGAAATATGGAAAATTGCTGAAACAAATAATCGACAACTAAAACTATCCGACCTAAATCTTCAGCAGAGTAAAATAGAAATATTGGAAGCCAAAGATCGTTTGTTGCCCGAACTTTCAGTAGGTGGAGACGTAAAACTCAATTCCAAATTTTTGATTTATGACAATGGATTATTCTCTTCTCCACAGGATGTGCCCGTAAAAGGTTATGGTTACGGAGTAGGTTACAACTTAAACTTTAATCTTTACAATGGTGGTAAAGACAAAAGAAACATTGCCATGAAAAAGGAAGAAGATACACGAAAACAATATGAAGTGGATCTGCAAAAGCATAGTGTAAAATATAATGTCGCAGTTGCTTATTTTGATTTGTATAAGTTTTTGCATTTCTATGATTTTCTTCATGCAGAGATTGAAGCAGAAAAAAAGCAACTGAGATTGATAGAAAGTCTGCATAAAAACGGTACCGTATTAAAGAGTGATGTACTGAGAACCTCCGTGAAATTGTCTCAACTGGAACTTAATCTTTCCGATGTTACGAAAAAGATTGAAATCGCTAAACAACGGCTCAGTATTCTGATGGGACGTGAAAATGACACTGAATTAGCAATACAACACGAAGATACAATTGAATTAAACGCTATCACAGACGGTGACTACAATGACTATGTAGACATTGCTTTCAACAAATCCCCAGAATACAAAATGGCTGGTAGTGACATCAAATGGAGTGAACTGAACGTAAAACAAGTGAAAGCTACGCTATTGCCCAAAGTTTCTTTGTACTCTAACTATAATTACAACTATCCACAGATTTCCTTTTATCCATATTCAAATGACTTGTGGGGATTTGGTCAGACAGGAATTAAAGTCCAGTATTCTATTGATAATTTGTACAAAAGCAAACATACCATTGCCCGTGCTCAAGTTGTCAGCAAGCAAGCGAAAGAAAAAGCAGAAATGAAGAAGGACGAAATCTCTCTTCAGGTAAAAGAAGCTTATTTACAGCAAAAACAGGCTTTGGAGAGCGTGGAAACGGCAGAACAAAATATTATTAAAACCGCCGAAACCGTTCGTGTTATCAGAAGTAGCTACCTAAATCAGGAATCATTACTGACCGATCTTTTGGAAGCAGAAAATGCCTTATTGGAAGCAAAATTCAATCTGACAACAGCACAAACAAACGTAAAAGTAACCCATATCAGACTATTAGCAATTATAGGAATTCTTTAATACAAATATTATGGACAAAAATAAAACAGATAAAATTATTGTAAGCCTAACCAAATGGTTTGGTATCGCATTATTCGTAGGGATCATTATTTGGGGAGCTACCTATTTCTTTAAAGGATATCGCTATGAACAAACTAATGATGCACAGGTAGATGCTTATCTCTCACCGATAAACACAAAAGTAGGTGGCTATATTAGCAAAATATATTACAAGGACAATCAGCTTGTTAAAAAAGGTGATACACTTGTTGTCATTGAGTTGGACGAGTATGGACTGAAAAAAGATGCTGCATCAGCAGAGCTCATGAGTTCACACGCTAAATTACCGATTTTAACTGCGAGCGAAGAAACACAACTTAAAAGTATTGAGGTTATAAAAGCACAATTGGCAGGAGCTAAAGCGAGATTGAACCAACAGCAAAAAGAATTTGATCGTTATAAAAATCTACTAGCGGATGAATCTACCACACAACAAAAATTCGACAACATCAGTGCTTCTTTATCCATTGCACAGTCAGATTATGATCAGGCTAAAGCTTCTTTAGAAGTAGCAGAATCTAAATTGAATGATTTCAGAGCTCAACATAATGCTATACAGGCAGAGATAAAAATTAAAGAAACACTTGTTCAAAGACAGGAATTGGACATTCGATATACGGTTATCACTGCACCTTTTGATGGGCAAATTGGTAAAAAGACCATTCAGGAAGGTCAACTGATACAAGCTGGGCAAACTTTGGCTTTTTTGGTGAACAAAGCCGAGGAAAAATGGGTGATTGCAAATTTTAAAGAAACACAGATTGGCAACTTTAAGATTGGGCAAGCAGTGTCTATAGAAGTTGATGCTTTTCCGAATGAAAAATTCAAAGGTACTATCGAATCACTTTCGCCCACCACAGGATCACGTTATTCATTACTTCCACCAGATAATGCTACAGGCAATTTTGTAAAAATCATCCAACGGATTCCTGTTCGTATTAAACTAACCGATACGCCTATAAAATTAGGGAAACTCTCTGCCGGAATGAATGCTAATGTTTATGTTTTAAAAGATTAATGATGCAAGCACATAAAATTCCTATTTTCAAATCCTGGGTATCTGAATGGATGGCGAGATCTGTCATATTTGCCATTCTGATGACCTGTCTGTTTAGCTTTGCTTATTACGGTAGTCCGGTTGCGGCAATGGGTTTCTACGGAATACAGCCTACCGATGTACAATACGGTATGGTCGTTATTTATGGCTCTACCGTAGCTTTCTTGGCACTTGATTTTCGGATCGTAAAATATTTTGCACCTAGGAAATATTTACTGATTGCCCTTGCTGTAAACGCAATATGTTCTGTGATCTGTTTTCATTTTAAAGATTGGACATTGTTTGTTATTTGCCAGTTTTTTCAAGGAATTACCTGTGCGTTGATGTCAGGAATTGTGTTACAACTCATTTTTCCAAGATTACAATCTGTACGTGCCCGTGTGATTGCTTTTAGTCTACTGTATGGCAGCATACAGATTGCCGTTCCTTTTTATTCTATTTTTACCAGTGTAGTCATTCATTTTTTTGATTTTAACTGGCTATTCTACGGATTTATCGTCATACTCTTCATTCTAACGATTACCATATTGCTTACGATGAACAGCAAAGCTCGATTTACCAAAAAGATTCCACTTTATCAGGTGGATTGGATAGGCTATCTGTTTTATGTATCTTTTATCTTAATCTTGGGATACATCCTTGTATATGGGCGACAATTGGGATGGTTCGGTAGTTCATTAATCATTACGCTTAGTGTAGTTAATCTAGTTCTTCTTTCACTTTTCATTATTAGAGAATTAAATCTTAAACGACCATTAATCAATTTGCAGATTTTCAAGACCAAGAATTTTGTCATTGGTCTATTACTACTTTTTACATTTTATATTTTTAAAGGAAGTACTGGACTTGCCTACGGCTATCTTGAAGTAATTTTAGGAAACGACCCACTCAGCACCATTCCTATATGGACGTCTGTAATTTTAGGGACTACACTGAGCATGTTCGTTACTTCCAGATTTGTTTTGATGGATTATAACCTGATAAGAATGATTATTGTTGGCTTTGGAATTATGGCGATTTATTATGCTTATATGATACTATTTGTTTCTGTACAGGGCGAAACAATGGATTTCATTTTACCGATGTTTATTTATGGTGTGGCAACAGGAGTCTTATTTGTTCCTATTGTTTCGTTTACCGCTTCATCAGCACCGCCAGCAATTGCTATCAATGCATCGCTCGTTGGCATATTGGCTAGGTTTACAGGGTTTACAGCTAGTCTGGCACTGAATAACGAACTTCAATTATTTTCAAAATCAGGAGTTCGCGAAAAGATTCGGGAAGCAGTTACGGAAACCAACCCTCAATTGCCAACTACCTTACTGGATATTCAAAATCAATATATGAATACAGGTAGCGATATCTATACTTCAAAAGCAGTATCCTCAGGCTATTTTAATCAAATGTTAGGTCATCAAATATTGGCTCGTGCTACCAGAGATTATTATGGTTGGATGCTGACAGGTGTGATTATCGTAATTGTTATTTTACTTCTTTTACCTCAAATTCAAAACGTTGTTTTGAGATTAAGAAAAGGTACTATTCCTTATTAAAATGAACAATATATTCGACAACATATAAAATAAATTAGATGAGGATCTCAAAAAAAATCATCTTAAAGATAATACTTCTTTAAGTGTCCCTAAAAATAGACGGTTTAAAATTGAACATCAATGCTTGTATTGTAAGTTATTTAATACTAAATCGATTCGTTTCTACGGAAAATACACTACACTCCCTCAGGATATTGGGATTTTCATTACTCCAATTCCTAAAACACTAGGAAGTAATTATTCTATACCATTAATTTTAGCAAGTCGGATTTGTAAGAAGCTCCAATTGGAATTTTATGCGTGCTTATCTTTAATCTATTCCCTTCGATCATTTCAATATGTTGTAATGAAACGATAAATGACTTATGCACCCGTTTAAATAGTTTCGAAGGTAAAACATCTTCTAGACTTTTCAAGGTATATAGGGCTGTAATTCGCTCCCTGTTTGTATGGAAGGTTACATATTCTCTTTGTCCCTCAACGAATAACAAATCATCATAATTAATTTTGTAGAACTTGGTTCCATCTTTTACCGTAAAATAAGAAGATTGGTATTCCTTGGGATAATTTTGTTCGGTCTGTCTTTCAATCTCTTTTTTTGCATAGTCAAATCTATCTTTAGCCTTATAACAAGCCGTTAAAAATCTTGAAAATTCCACCGGCTTTAGCAAGTAATCTACTGCGTGCTGTTCGAACCCCTCCAACGCATACTCTGAATAAGCAGTAGAAAAAATAATTAACGGACCATTCCGTAAGCTTTTTGAAAACTCTACTCCTGTCATATTAGGCATCTGTATATCAAGAATAAGCAAGTCTATCTGTTGCTCGGTCATTAAACCCATTGCTTCAAATACATCGCTACACGAACCAATTAAAATCAGAAATGGAATCTTTTCAATATAATGTGTCAAGAGCTTACGCGCATGAAAATCATCATCCACTACCAATACCTTCATGATACTATTTGTTTAGTTATTTTAAAAACTAATTTTAAACTATACAACTCGTTGTTTTCTTGGATGATTAGTGAATAGTCATTATCAAAATTCATCTCCAATCTTTTCCGTAAGTTTTGCAAGCCGATATGTGTACTCCTTACAATGCTTATCTTGCCTTCTGAAGATTTTGTATTAACCGCTTTAAAGGTCAAAACATTTTCTTCACACGCTAAATCTAAGCGAATAAAGTCTGTATCCGAATGTAAAGAACAGTATTGAAAGCAGTTTTCGATAATCGGCTGAAAAATCATCGGTGGCACAAGGTTATCGTGATTTCCGGCATTGTTATGGTTAAATATAATCTTTTGTTTATCGGTTTCATTTCTCGATTTCTGAAAATCCAGATAGTGTTCTATATACTCAATTTCTTTATCCAACAACACGTGTTTAGCATCACATTCTTCTAGAACATAGCGTAGCATTTTAGACAATTTCATAACATAGTCAGAAGCCTGTTTGGAATCAAAATAGGTCATGGAATATATATTATTTAACGCATTAAATAAAAAATGGGAGTTAATTTGTGATTTAAGCATATTCATCTCCATTGTTTTTTGCTCTATAATAGATTCCTTGTCTTTATTAAGAAAATAGATTACGGTACAAAAAATATAGGTAATTGCTGAAATATTATTATGACTTTGTTTTTGTGATAAAAGGTCGATTTCTATTTGAAATAACGTGCGAGAAGTTCCTAAAATAAAATATACCAATACATTGACCAGTATAATTAGTGCAAATGAGCAAAGGATGTACACAATAATCTTAGACCGAGCTAGCAATTTAGGTATCAATAATTTGGTGGTCACTATCCAGACTAAAAAAATGTTCAGGGGTGTCAGCAATGCTATAACTGTTGCCGGAAAGAAGGAGTATGGTAAGATCACATTTACCAAGCTAACATAGCAGATTAGAATCCCAACTATCACTGTCATTCGATTTTTAGCTACTCTTTTCATACATAACAAAAATACGCAATAAATAGGCTGGGCAAAAAATATCCTACGAACCTAGCAGATTTCCATACCAACGAGCCATTTTCTAGTATAACCTCGAATTTCATGTGTTTTATATCATTTACATATGTTAATGTAGATTGATAGCACACTTGTTGAATATTTTTCTGCTCTTACATTCTCCTCTTCATTTTTGCCCGCAACATTAAAAAAATGATATGGGAATACGACAAAGTCAATTTAGTCTGTTTTTGTTTACGTTCTGTCTGGCGACACTTTCGACGGTAACTAACGCACAACAGATAAACAAAGGCGGTACCTTAAAAGAGTGCATCAATTATGCATTAGAAAATAACGCAAAGATCCGACAATCAGAAGCTGATCATCACGAATACTATTACCAAATCCAAGAAGTTAAATCTAACTTGCTACCTCAGGTATCTGGAAGTGGTGTTATAGACCGTAACATCGTTATACCCACAATGATACTTCCTGGAGAAATCGTAGGTCAACCTGGAACAAAAATCCCAGCACAGATGGGCACAAAAAATCTCCTTGATTTTTCGGCCCAAATCGAGCAGGTCATTTTTGACCCTGCATTATTTCAGGGGATTAGGATTGCAAAAACCAACCAAGAGCTGTTAACTCTTCAGAAGGAGCTTACAGAAGAAGAAGTTATCTACAATGTAAGTACGATTTTCTACGAAATAGCACGGACTAAAGAAGAGTTGAAAAATGTAGAACACATGCTTATTCTACAAACTGAAAGCTATACCATTGTCGATGAACGTATCGAACAAGGTATTAGTCGGCCTGTTGATCGCAACCGTATTCAAGTGAATATAAACGGTCTGAAAACTAGAAAGAGAGGCTTAGAAAGCATAATTTACCAACAGACAAATTATTTAAAAGCCTTGATAGGTGTGAATGTTAATGAAGATTTCACAATCCAATACGGAATCGTTTTGACTCCCCAAATTAATGATGCTTTTCTACCTTACGAAAACACCAATCGGACAGAGATTCAACTATTAACGACCCAAAAAAATCTAGTGAACTTTGAAATTATACAAGAAAAAAAGAAATACCTACCAACACTTTCCGGTTTATTTTCCGCCGGATATCAGTTTCAATCCGATCAGTTTAGAATAACCCAAGATCCTTGGTTCAGTTCCGTTGCCATTGGTTTACGTCTTAAAGTGCCCATTTTTGATGGTCATGCAAAACGTAGCAGAATACAGCAATTACATTGGCAAAACCAACGGATCGAATCTCAGATTCTGCAAAAGCAACACGACCTCGAAGCTGACGAACGTAATGCATTCTATAAACTGCAACGCTCACGGGAAAATCTAACAGAGCAAAAGCAAAATGTGAATTTAGCCGAAGACAATTACAACAAAACAAATTTACTCTACAAACAAGGATTGATCGACATCGGTGAGGTCTTCAGCACGGAATCATCTCTACTGGATGCAAAAACAGCATACAGTAATGAATGTATTGCTTATAAAATTGCAGAAATAGAATTGCAGAAGGCCTTAGGAACACTTAAAAATAACTTATAAAAACAAAAGAACAATGAAATCGCAAATAAGTATAGCAGTCGGTGTTATCGTCATTTTAATTGGATTATTAATAGGACAACTATCGGCCAACAAAGAAAAAATGGCTGCAGATATCGAAAAGTCCCTCGTAATCAACACCACCGTACCCGTAATTATTGAGACACCTGTAAAAGCTACTTTATACAACGCCATCGTACTGCACGGCACTATTACGCCTGAAAATGAAATACCCATTCTTTCAAAACAGCAGGGAATAATCATCAGAAAGTATAAGAAAACTGGCCAATCCGTTCGTAAAGGAGAACCAATCGTGCAGTTAGAAAATGAAATTTCACAAAAAAGTCTACAGTTGGCTCAGGCAAATTATGTAAAACTAGCAAAAGACGTCGATCGCTACCAAATTCTAAAAAAGAACGGTGCTGTAGCGACCCAAGAGCTCGAAAGTATACAGATGTCACTACGTGATATGGAAGAGCATATTAGTAGCTTAAAGGATCAAATAGCCAATTCAACGATTCTGTCTCCGATAGACGGTATTATTGCTGCAGACTATGTCGAGGAAGGGCAATTCGTCATGACAGGTGGACAGATCGTACAGATTATCTCGGGCAGTGGATTAAAGCTATCCTTGAGTACAGCGGAGTCGGATGTTTTAATGATTAAAAAAGGTCAAGAAGTGACTGTTAAGGTAAGCGCTTTAGCAGGACAATCTATCAAAGGAATCGTAGAACTCATCTCGCCCAAGGCTAATGACCTGCACTATTACATCGTTGACATCACGCTAAAAGAGAAAAATCCTGATTTAAGAGCAGGTATGTTTGCATCTGCCGAATTGTCCCTGACAGCCAAAAACACTGCTGCCGATGATATCGCTATTAGCCGCAAAGCGATAGTGGGCAGCATAAAAAAACCATATGTGTATGTCGTAAAGAACGGAATAGCACAAAAAAGAGAGATCAGCCTTGATTCTTACAACGATAAACAGATTGTCGTCCGTTCGGGAATAACATGTCAAGACACCGTCATCACGAGCGGCCAAATCAACTTGTCGGACGGATTCCCTGTCACGATTTTAAACAAGTAACAAAAATGAATTTAACAAAAGTATCTATCAAGAGGCCTACTGCAGTCATTATCATCTGTATTGCATTAGTAGTTTTCGGCATCTATTCTCTAATGAATATCAATCAGGAGCTTATGCCGAAAGTTTCTACAAGCACCATCTCCATCACAACGCTTTATCCAGGTGCAGGCGTACAAGAAGTTGAAAATTCGATCACAAAAAAAATCGAGGAAGCAACCGCAGCTTTGGAGGGTATAGACAATGTTATGTCTACATCGATGGAGAATTTTTCCCTTGTCGCCATCACACTAAAGCCGGGTACGAATCTAGAAAAAGTGATGCAGGAAGCACAGCGGGAAGTCAATAAGATCCGTTCAGAATTGCCTGAGGACGCTAAAGAACCGGCCGTCACCGATTTTAAAGTTACAGACATTCCGATTATGACCATTGGAGTCACCTCGTCGATAGATGAAATGGAACTCTATGAAATTGTCGACAGCAAGATAAAACCAGCATTGGAACGCATATCCGGTGTAGGTAGAGTGGCTTTAATCGGAGGCCTTGTAAAAGAAGTTCAAGTGAATATCGACGAAGATAAGCTCAAATCTTACGATCTATCCATCAGCCATGTTGCCCAGATACTGATAACATCCAATATGGAGTTTCCTACCGGGAAATTAATCAACGAAGAAAAACAGTTACAGATACGTTTAGAAGGCAAATTTCAAACACCTTCTGATATCGAACATGTTATTTTGAAAACTTTACCAGATGGCACTTCAGTAATGGTCAAAGATGTAGCTGAAGTGGCAGATACTTATAAAGAAGTAGCAACTATCAATCGAACCAATGGTATCCCATCGATTGGTATTACCATACAGCGTTCAGCAGATGCAAATACGGTAGAAATATCAAAAATAGTAACGTCCCAATTAGCGCTGTTAAAGAAAAAATATGAAGAAGAAAAAATTTCTTTTGTAGTAGCCGTTGACAATGCCGAATTTACAATTGAAAGCGCAAATTCTGTTTTAATTGATCTGGTCTTGGCTATTTGCTTGGTAGCGGTCACCGTCTTGCTTTTTTTGCAGAGTTTCCGCAATTCTATTTTTGCAGCAATTGCTATACCGCTTTCCTTGATCATTACGTTTATACCGATGTATCTATTCGGGTTTAGTCTCAATATCATGTCTTTGCTGGGACTGACGCTGGTCATCGGAATTTTGGTTGATGACGCCATTGTCGTCATCGAAAATATACATAAGCATCTGGAACGTGGTAAAACTGTAATCCAAGCCGCTTATGATGGCGTCAAGGAGATTGGATTTACCGTCATATCCATTACGCTAGTCATTGTTGTTGTATTTGTACCTATTTCGCTGACACAAGGAACGATCTCCGATGTCTTCCGTCAATTTGCTCTAACCATAGCCATTGCGGTAATCGTGAGCCTAGCCGTCGCTTTTACAGTTATTCCGCTGATTTACTCTCGGTTTGGCAAACACGAAAAAATTAACCCGGATTCTTTTCTAGGTAAATTACAAGTTGCTTTCGAACGTGGAATCACCTCTGTAGCATCTTGGTTTGGGAATATCCTGAACTGGTCATTTTCAAATAAAATTATCGTGTTTTCGACGGTCGGCGTCTTACTTGTCAGTTCGATGGCGCTTATTGACCAAGGCTTTATTGGTAGTGATTTTGCGCCGCAAGGCGATCAGGGACAATTTGTCATTAAGCTTGAACTCCCCAAAGATGTAACCATCCAACAAACCAATGCCTCTACTTTTCAGGCCGAAAGTATCGTTCGCAATAATTCGGCCGTAGAAAACGTATTTACTACCGTTGGTGCTGAAGAAAATGGGCAATCACAAGCCAGTTTGGCCGAACTCCGTGTCAAGCTTGTGCCGCATAAAAACAGAAAAATATCTGCAGGTGACCTTGCACAAGAGTTGAAATTAACATTACAACGAACACTGCCTGATGTGATTGTTAGTCTTGGAATGACCGATATGATGGGGAATATCGATGAAGCCCCTGTTCGCTACTACGTTACTGGCCAACATATAGACACTGTGCGCGCCGCAGCCCATTTACTCCTTGAGGAAATGAAAAAAATCAAAGGTGTTGTCGATCCAGAGCTATCTGCCAAAGAAGGAAATCCCCAGATCAGTATTGTGCCCGACCGAAAAAAGATGGCACATCTCAGTGTGGCTTTTGCTGATCTAGGACAAACATTGAGCCTCGCTTTCAGTGGCAATACAGATGCTAAACTTCTTCGGGATGATAAAGAATATGATATTAATATCCGTTTGGATCAGGCAGATAGAGAACAGATCCAGCATGTAGAAAATATTTCGGTCATGAACAATAAGGGGCAACTCGTTCAGCTAAAACAGTTTGCCAATATCACGGAGACACAAGGTCCAACACTTTTGGAAAGACGTGATCGAAACCCATCCATTAGTGTCAGTGCACAGGTAGGTGGAAGACCCGTTGGCGATATAGGCGCTGATATCAATCAGGCCATCGAACAATTAAACTTATCAGATCAGATAGAGATTATCCCTGGTGGAGAGTTGGAGATGCAAGGTGACAGCTTCGGCTCATTAGGAATAGCCTTATTGGTTTCCATTTTCTTGGTGTACTTTATTATGGTTTTGCTGTACAACAGCTTTGTGTATCCGTTGGTGGTATTAGGTTCACTACCCTTAGCTATTATTGGTGCATTATTGGCTTTGGCTTTGACCATGCAGACATTAAATGTCTTTACCCTTTTAGGAATGATTGTTCTCATTGGTTTAGTCGCAAAGAATGCAATCTTACTGGTAGACTTTACCAACCATCTTAAAGAACAAGAAGTGCCACTAAAAGACGCTCTTTTACAGGCGACACATGAGCGGTTTAGACCAATCGTGATGACAACCTTGGCTATGGTTGTAGGAATGCTACCCGTCGCTTTAGCTTCAGGTGCAGCCGCAGAATGGAAGAACGGATTAGCGTGGGTCATTATCGGTGGGCTAATCAGCTCTTTGTTTCTTACTCTTATCGTCGTCCCTCTTTTTTACTATGTGATGGATCGCTTGTTGAGTCGAATCGGATCAGGCAAACGCAAAGAAATTGTGATTCTGGAAAATGAATAAACTATGGAAAGAGAAGATCTAGCATTTATTCTAACCTGGCCCGACACGACCATCCGTGGAGATGAGAAATGGATGATGTTCTTTAAGAAAATCGGTTTAGTGAAAAATTTAAACTTTAAAGTTGGTCATACGGGTATTGTTATTGTTGAACGACAGACCGGCGAGATGCTCTATTATGACTTTGGGCGCTATGTAACTCCTCGAGGGTACGGGCGTGCGCGCTCAAAATTTTCAGACCCTCGTTTGGAGATTAAGCTCAAAGCAAAATTTGACGGTAAACGCATTACCAATCTAGAAGAAATTGTCACGCACTTTGAGCTCTTGAAATTAGAAATGAAAGGGGAAGGAATATTATATTTTTCCATTGCGCAGGACATCAGTTTTACACGCGCAAAAAAATATGCCGATCATTGTGTACTTGAAGGTAGTTACCCATATGGTGCGGTAGCACGTGGAAATAATAATTGTTCGCGCTTTATTGTCCGAATGCTGATGTGTTCATCCGTTCGGTACAATTGGTTTCATAGTATCAACTTCCCCGAAACAATCAAAGCGAGCCCGATTAGTAATGTCGTAAATGCGACCTCAGACAGAATAGTATATTTATACTCGCGACAAAAAGGCTTAATTCAATTTAAGATGAACCGATTTCAATCTGTATTTTTTTTATTGAAGAAACTGAGAGATAATGTACAGTCGAATAAAGCGAAATTGTTGCCCAACGATCAGATCATAGGATGTATGTTGCACACAGTAAGACCTTTGAGTATACCTTCTGACGCACAATACCTAGGAGGCGTGGGTGATGGGGCTTGGTATCATCTACAGCCGACCGAAGATGGAATGCTTATCGTCAAAAGATTTAACTCAGATGGTGAACTAGAATATGCTGTTCTAGGTGAAGCCGCCACCCCTTTAGCTCTGTCACTACCTTGGAAAATTACATATGATAGCCATCTTCTCTTTACCCATGTGATACAGAAAGGACGCAAAATTCTGATTTACCATAGACAACAACTAGCTATTAATTCATCAAGATTAATGACTACACATTTGGAACAATTTTGAATAATAACATAGAGGAAGTACTTCTTCCTATTTACAAAAAGATAATTGAATGGACGAATTTTGTAATAAAGCGATAAAAAAATTGGAAACAGCGATCAATGAACTCGAACTCGAATCTGACTATCAAATAATGCGAATAGAAGTTATCATAAATTTGATTATCAGAAGTTTGACAGACATTAAAGAATATACTCTGAAAAGAGGCTTCAAGAGCGAAAAAGAAGAAATTCGCTTTTTCAAACACCAAAAGCCAATAATTGTTTCTAAACTTATTTACTATCATGCTATTTACAAAATTGAGACTAAAAAACCTCATGGGGAGAAATCCATAAAAAAATACCTCAATAGAGAATTGAAAAAACTCAAACGGTACTTTGACAACAACCTTGATTTTTATAAATACTACCGTACCAATAATACTTCGCTTGATGAGAAGCTATTTCTACGGGGCAACCACGATATAAAGCTATGTCTAGACACGGGCTATTTTCAGTCCGATTTATCTTTTTCCACCTCGCATGATTATAAGGTCGCTAAGATAATAGGTAATGATTTGATACAGGTCTATATCGAAGACCAATTGTACAATAAAGACCAAAAGGACAATCCAAAAACCCTAATTCAACTGAACTGGACAGGTAGTAAGGTGGCAATAATCGAATTGATTTATTCTCTGCACTATCAAGGTGTCTTTGACAACGGGAACGCCGATATAAGGCTAATAGCGAAGTATTTTGAAGATGTGTTTAATATCGATTTGGGTAACTTCTACCAAACATATTTGGAATTGCGAAACAGGAAGATGAACCCTACAAAATTCCTCGACACGCTTAGGGAAACGCTTATCAAGAAAATGGACGAAATGGACGGGAAGTAAGGTTTGGGCGTGTCACCGTCTGCATTTCATCACCGCACAACAGGCAATAGCAGTAATGCAGACGGGTCGGGCTATCCGCTATATCTTTTGTGGATCTGCAAGGACCACAAAAGGATGTCGCTTCTATCCCTCACGCTGTATGTCGTTCAGAAACATTGGCTTTTATTTCCTTTTGGGTTTCCGCTTTTCAAATTCAAAAGACACGTTGCCTGTATCGTCCATGACGATATAGGCATCAAATTTATTGTCCGACTTACTTTTCATGCCTTTGATAAGTTTGGTTTTTCCACTGGTCACAAGGCTTTCTATATCGGCAAAGGGCAACGGCACTCCGCACACCGTACGGAATTGAAGCCAACCGCACCCCTCATCGGGGCATTTTACAACCTTGTTCCATATCAATAGCTGATGGCTCGTGCATTTTGGGCAGGTCAGTTCGGGTTGTTTTTCATTGGCAATGGTCATGTCCAAAATCTCCTGTGTAATGGAAGTTGCATAGGCTTCCATATCTCTGTGAAAAGCATCTGCATCTGTCTCGTTGTTCTCGATTTTCTGCAACGCCATTTCCCATTCGGCTGTCATGGCTACATCGGCAATCTTTTTGTCCTTGACAGCCCTGTAAACCTGCAACCCCTTATCGGTAGGGATTAGCGATTTCTTTTCTCGCCGTATATAATCCCTTTTAAAAAGGGTTTCTATAATGGATGCTCTTGTGGCAGGTGTGCCGATACCGATGTCTTTTAGGGCTTTGCGTTCGTCCTCGTTGTCCACTTCCTTTCCGGCATTTTCCATTGCGGACAACAGACCTGCCTCCGTGTAAAGCACGGGCGGTTGGGTTTTCTTTTCCAGTACGGAAGCCTCTTTGATTTTCAGCTCATCACCGACCTTTAATTCCGGCAGTTCCTGTACAGGCTCGCTGTCGTCATCTGCAAACTTTTCTTTGATGCCACGCCATCCGGCTTCGATAATTTTATGCCCTTTCAACGTGAAATCTTGATGAAAAGCCTGCAATCCGATGTCGGTTATTTCTTTGGTACAGGCAGATGAAAGGGCTTCCAGTAATCGGTGCGCAATCATATCATATATGACGTTTTCGTGTGCGGACAATTCGGACGGGATTTTTTCGGTAATCAGCAGACCGTGGTGGTCTGTTACTTTTACATCGTTCACGATACGTTTATTGAAACGACCCCACTTCACTTTTCCGACAGCCTTTTTGCACGAAGCCCGTGCTTCCAAGTTCCTTACCAGTACAGGGATTTCCGACCACATATCTTCGGGAATGTATTTGCTCCCTGTACGTGGGTAGGTGATAAACTTCTTTTCGTACAGGCTTTGGGCAATGTTCAATGTTTCCTCGGCGGTATAGGATGCTCTTTTGTTGGCTTCTTTCTGCAATCCCGTAAGGTCGAACAGCAAAGGCGGTTGCTCCGTAACCGTTTTGCTCTCGACTGCCGTAACAGTAGCCGTTCCGGCACGTTGGACAGATTTCAGCGTATCTTCAGCAAGTTTTCTGTCATCCCATTTGGTCTTGGAAAGGCTTTTAAAGTCCACAAATTCTTTGCGGTGTTCCAACTGGATTTGGAAGTATTTTTTGATGGCAAAATCCCTGTTTTCCAAATACCGCTTGCAGACAAGGGCAAGCGTTGGCGTTTGTACACGTCCGAGCGAGTACACGCCACGACCTGCCGAAATGCTCAACGCTTGCGAGGCATTGATACCCACAAGCCAATCGGCTCTACTTCGTCCTTGTCCGGCTCTGTACAGCCCGTCAAAATCACTTCCGGCTTTTAAGCTGTCAAAGCCCTGTTTAATCGCCTTTTCCGTCAGAGAGCTTATCCATAGACGTTCAAAGGGCTTACGGCATTTTAGGTACTCGTAAATGTACCTAAAGATGAGTTCGCCCTCACGTCCGGCATCGGTGGCCACGATAATACTATCGCATCTACCGATGACCTGTTCGATGGTTTTCAACTGTCTCAATGCTCCGCTATCGGGAACATAGCTTTTGTCCTTTTTTATCTTTCGTACCGTCAGTAAAAAAGTGTCGGGCAATATGGGCAGGGCTTCACGTTGGAAGCCCGACACCCCATAATCTTCGGGCATCGCCAGTCCGACCAAATGCCCCAATGCCCACGTAACTTCATAGCCGTTCCCTGCGAGGTAGCCATCCCGTTTTTCGGTCGCTCCCAAAAGGGTAGCTATTTCCCTCGCCACACTTGGCTTTTCTGCAATGATTGCTTTCATAATGCTAATGGATTAAGTGTTGGACATTTCTCTTTGAGAAACCCCTCCGTTTTTTGTGAGAGGGGATTTCCAAAGAAAAATGTTTTTTTATAGTGTTATCTTCTCACCCCTTTGGATTTAGCCGGAGCGTTAGGCTCATTCTGCCGTTGCTGTTGGGGTTTGTTTTTCGGCGTTTGTTGTTCCGGTTTCAAAGGCTCTCGGATGTTCTTGGTTGCCTCGTTGGTCTTTCCCTCGGAGTTGACGGCGACCTGTGTTTTGTGAGCCTCGGCAGGCTGTGCCTTGTTTTTAAGTGCATTGGGATTTCTAAAGCTGAAATCATATTTTCCTGTTTCTTTGTTCAGCGTAACATACCCTTTGTACGGCTGTCCTTTTCCGTCTTTGAAATCCGACACATAAATGGTTTTGCCCTCCGTGAGTTGTTTGTACTGTTCATCCGAAAACTCTTTGCCACGGAAGATTTTCGGGTCTTGTTCCTGTGTTTGCTTGGGTGCTTTGTCGCCAAAAAGGTACTCTGGATATTTTTTGTCGGCGTTGAACTGTACATAGGCATTTTTGTTCGTACTGTTTTTAAAATCCAACCCCTCTAAATAGATGGCTTTTCCGTCTTTCAAATCCTGTTTTTGGTCTTCTGTCAGCTTTACGCCCTTAATCTCATCGGGTACTTTTATCCTGTCCTGCCTAAATGCAATGACCTCGTTTGTAAGGTGGTCAATACTGATAACTGACGGTATCTTTTCACCCGTTTTGCGGTTGGTCAATTCCACCACACGCCCCATGTTTCCCGTCTTCAGCAGGTTCTCTTTGTCCTCTTTGGTAAACTCGTGACCAAAGAAAGGGGCTTTGAGGTTCGGCTCATGGCGGACACCATACATCATAAGCACGGGTTTTCCGTCTTCACCGTCTTGAAAACCAAGCCTTGCATCCGAGCGCATAATAACCGCACCGAAATTGACACTTGTCGGATAGACCTTATTGGTTTTATAGCCTTTCAATAGCAAGTCCATCTGTCCGTCTTTTTTTAGCCTCTCTTGGTCTATCCCAAATTGCGCTAAATAATTCCAGTCAACATCTTCCGCCTTATAGCGATAATCGTTTTTTTCCTGCGTTTTATGTGGTTCCGGTGTCGCCTGTGGTGCTTCCACATCTTTTTTTGCTTCCTGCTGTTGCTCCTTCGGCTCTTTGACTTCATGCTTTCCCATAACAGCCTCGCCCTCTTTGGTGGGGGCATCGACCTGTTTCTGTATCTGTTTGGCGGTTTCGACCGCTTCCTTCGCAGGTACTTTAAAGAATGAAAAGTGGGTCGGGTCTTTTAGCTGTCGCCAAAAATTGGAGAAGAAATTTGTAAACAAATCTCCGGCTCTGTCCACTCGCATGAATTGGCTTTGGTTTTTCTTATTGGCATCTACGGTTTTCAGATTACCGTTTTCGTAAACACCCGTTACGGCTTGGATTTTCTTTTTCTCCTTGTCCATCACCAACAGCACATCCGAAAGCTGTTCGGGATATTGCTCTGGATTTTCGATTGCTTGTTCGCTCATGATATTGATTATTTAAAGTTTACATTGTCCGAAAGTAATCCTCGTGGATACCCCATTTAATTATCCATCCTCGGACGGCGGTCGTTGTCGGGGATTGTCTTTAGTACGCCTTATAGGTGCATTAAAACTTTCCCTTATGAACTGGTGTACGTCCGATAATTTGTAATACAGCTTTCCACTAATGGTGTAATACGGCAACTTGCCTGTGGAACGATAGCGTTGCAGGGAACGGTGGCTTATTTTGAGCATTTGTAGGATATCCTGATTGTCCAGTAACTCTTCGCCATCTATGCTCTGCCGTTCTCTCTTGATGTTGAGGACGTATTCTTTCATTATGTCGAAGCGTTCCATAATACGTTCCATCCATGCGATAAATTCCATTCTGTCGATGTTCATAACAATAACTTTTTAATGATTTCTACACCACAAAATTGGAGCGATTGGCGGAGGCTGTCGTCCGATGCGTGTCTATCAAAAAGGCACTTTTTTCATTTTTTTACAATTCATGTAAAGTGCTGTTTTTACGGGATTTCGGCGCTTTTGGTCAATGGCTCGGTGTGCCATACGACCCATTTGCCGATAGACACATATAGGCAAACGCACAAAAAAGGACAGCACCGACTGATGCTGTCCTATTATCGACAGGAAAAGATGAAAATTACAGGTTGTCTTCCCTGTCCATATATTCTTCTAAACTTTGTTTCAGTTGGTCTAAAAACAATGTCCGTGAGCCTGCACGGGTTTTCATTCGGTGGAAGCTGTTATGTATGTCGTTCAGCGAAATACGGAAAAGGATTTGGAATACCATGCTTATTTTGCGGATGCCTATTTTCCCATGCGAAATGGCATCGCAGGCATAGAGTGCATAAATCAATTCGATAAGGGCATTTTTTGTCTGTGTCCAAAAGAAGTCCTTTGTTTCTTCGTGTTGAAGCAGTACATCAGGATTTTGTTCGGGGCTTAGTTTGGTCGTCAGGTAATTGTATACTAATTCGTTGGCTATGATTTTCGCCACTTTGTAATCAAAGTAGGTCGAAAATTTGGTGTCGATTTCAAATACGAAGCTGTTTAATCCATCATAGCAGTTGATGTTGCCAAGTGTAAAATATTGCTCGTCACGGTCAGTTCTGCCCGAACGGTAGTAGCGGTAAAAATCGGAATTGCAGACATGCTCCATATATTCTTTTTTGAGTTGTTGCAGGTGCATGGCAAAATAATTTTCATAGATATTCCCGTTGCTTGCAGGGCAGGCAGTTTCTATTCTGAACACTTTGTTGTAATAGATGAGTTTGCCAAGAACGGTCGGCTTTATCTGTTTAAAAAAAAGGATTTCGTCTTCTTTATTCGTGAAGCCATCTTTCACTATATCTTCTTTCACATCGCCAAGAAGTTCTTTTAAGTAAATTGTCATCCCATAAGCCTCGTCCATAAAATTCGAAGCCTCTACTGACAATCCCTGCTCCTGTTTCTGTATGTCGGAGACTATTTTGTGTAATAGGTGTCTCATAATCCTAAGGGTTTAAAATGAAGCCAATATGCCTCCGCAAAATTTGCGATTAGTACCGAGCTTTTTTCATGAGACAGGACGAAGTCAGGTAAGATTTTTTTTGAGCAATATATGTTTACATTTCATGGATGCCTTTGAGACTTTTTTTATTAAATTCGCTAAGAAAACGCTATAATATATAGCGTGTAATTACACTGTTATATAATGGCAAGAAAATTAACCACCAATTCCAGACTCGTTAATGAGTTGTTTGCGAATTACATCAGCACATTTGTAGCATTTAGCGAGTTAATGAATAATTCTATTCAGGCTAAGAGTAAAAATATTTGGATCGAGATAGATTATGCCGCTGACGAAGAACTAAGCACAACCTATATAAAAAGGATATCAATAAAAGACGATGGAAAAGGTGTTCACGTCAATGAGCTTGAAACCAAACTATTAGATATTGGAACGACTAACAAGGACGGTGGAAAAGGGATAGGTCGATTTGCAAGCTTTCAGATCGGAAAAGAAATTGAAATTGAAACGGTGGGATATTGCACTGAAAGTAAGACTTTTTCTAAGGCCGTAATACCTCTTTCTTTTGATTGTTTCGGTAATAATATCAATGTGTCCGAGATCAATATCCCTACTGATGAGGAAATTTTAAAAGGAAAGAACCATAATACATATTATAAGGTGAGTATTACGAACCTCTATCCTTCGTATGTTACAGACAAAGAACCTAAGAAAAAGATAATTGATAAATTTTTACGGCGAAATATAGCGGATGCAATTTTTGAAAGATATCCTCTTAAAATTTTTAATAAAGAGATTGTCTTTCACATAAACGGTCAAACAATCAACCCAACTGATTTTGTAACTAGTGAACCAATTAAAATTGCTTCAACATTTACAGATAGTAAAGGGAAGGAACATAAGGTACTTTTTGACTTTATGCCAATAAAAAAAATTGAAAAAATAAAAGTCTTTCTAACAGTTCAGAATGCAGGATTGAATACAATTGCAGGAAGTTTAGAATACGACGCAACTTGGTTAAGTCCTAAAGTTGGAGGATGGTTTATTTATGTGTCATCTTCTACGCTGTCTTCCGATATTTATCGCAATATTGATCTAGATGATTTGGATCCTGATTGGAGAAAAGTTAGGGAATTTATCAAAGACAAACTAAATATCTTTTTTAAGGAGAGAAATCAGGAGTTTGATAACTTTTCAGATAATCTAAAAAAAGATACATATTACCCATATAAAGAAAAGACGAGTTCACAATCCAAAGTGATACTATTCGACAAATTAGCTTATCTGGTAGAAGATAGATACCATTTGTTAAAAGACGACAATCAACTTAGAGAAATCATTTATCCATTAATAGACAGAACAATATCAAATGGAGAGCTTAACAAAATTCTTTCTAGCATATTAAAGCTAAATAACAAGCTTATATCCAAATTCTCTGACTTGTTAGAAAAAACTGATTTAGAAAATATAATAGAATTTTCGGACAAAGTTGCTAATAAGATTGAAGAAGTGGAGTTTTTGGAAAAGCTGGTATATAGTGATATAGCCAAAAATGTAAAGGAACGAAAAGAATTACATAAATTTCTTGAACGTATGTTGTGGATATTTGGAGAAGAATATAGTGAAACCACAAAATTACTTTCAGATAAAAACCTTGAGAAAAATCTAATTCAATTGCGGGATGACTGTCTTGGATATAAAGCGTCGAAAAAAGATGACAATATCAATGAAGTCGCTGAGCGGTCTGTCAAATCTATTACAGATTTGTTCATGTACAACCAACGGATATTAGATCATAAAAGGCGAGAGGTTTTAATAGTTGAGTTGAAAGCACCTAAGGTTAAAATTAGTCCGAAGGAAATTGCTCAAGTGATGAAGTATGCACGAGAAATTGAGAAGCTGAATTCAATTAGCCGTGATGTTTCTTTCAAAATCCTTCTCATAAGCTCTGAAATTAATTCTGATGCTACATTCGATATACAGGGCAGGCAAAAAGGTGAGGATAATCCATATTTCTATTTCAGAAACGAGAATAAGAATATTGAGATCTGGATTATGAAATGGTCTGACTTAATTGAGAATGTAAAAAGAAAACTTCAATATATGTCAAATCTACTTCAAACGAAGGACATTGATGTACAGGAGAAGGCACAGAGAGATTTTGCAGATATTGAGTTCAACAAGGTTAGTTCGTCTTTGAAGAGAGTTGCTATCTAAAAGATTACTGTTTTGAGTATATAGAAATAAAAATGTTTAATCTTTTCCGTACATATCCTATGTAATTATATGAGAAATGGAAATTTTACGAAGCAAACTTTAACTATCCTTTATAAAAGAGCAGGCGAGCACTGTACATTATGTAAAAAAATTACAACTAGACCGCATAGAGATCCCGAAAAATTTCATAATCTAGGGGAAGGTGCACATATTAATGGAGTTAAAAGTGGCCCTAATTTACGGTATGACAGTAGTTTATCTATCAGTGAACTACAAAACCCTAGAAATGGTATTTGGTTATGCAAAACCTGTCATCATATTATAGATAATGACGAAGTGACATATTCGGTTAGTGTACTGAAAGAACTAAAGGAAAAGCATGAATCTTTAATAATTAGATTACAACAATCTGGAGAGACTTTGATGCCATCATTATTAGAAAATGATTTGCTAATTGAAAAATATAAAAGAATTATCTCTACCCAAGAAAATGGTTCAAGTGAGGAGGATTGGATTTATAACGAAGAATTAAATCGCATTAAGTTTTCACTGGCAACTTTAGAGAAAGAGAACGAGTTCTTAACCAATCAACTTAATAAAATCAAATCTCAAATAATTGACTTAGATGATACTGAACTTCAAAAAGCTCTATTGGCTGAAGCAGACATCTCAAAGGCTTTAGGAATACTTAGTGAGGAAAAATTAGCGGATTCAGAGATAACGATAGCAAAAAGCCGAGTATTAAGAGGCAGATTGTTGATCTCAATTAAAGATTTCGTAGGTGCGGTGGAGAACTTTGGAAAAGCTTTTTCTATCTGCCCAAGGTTTGAAATTGCAATAGAATTCATTCAATTATTGTACTTTAAGAGCCTTGATTATGAAAGAATCATAAAGGTTTGTGGAGAAGCATTAAATAATGAAAATGATTTACAACGTAAGATTACGCTCTTAGAGCAAAATGCTCAAGCACATTTAAAACTAGGAAAGCCTGAATTGGCGCTAGAATATCTCTCTGATGCTAAAGATATTCTAATTGAAGTTACGGATGAGATATCTGATCGCGATTGTCATTTAGCAATCATAACAAAACATATCGGAGACTGTTACAAATTAATAGGAAAATTAAAAGAAGCTCTTCAAAGTTATGAAGTAGCTTTGAACTTGTATTTTCAGGCATTTTTAAATGATAATAATGCCGGAAAAGTGCAAGATTTTGCGGGACTTGCAACAGCAATTGGACTTCTTTATGAAGCTAATAATAATGAAACAGAGGGGTTAATACATCATTTGCGAGCAAAAGATGTTATAAAAAATAACGAAGAAACGAAAATACCTAGGGCTTTAATTCTTATGAACCTTGCTAGTTGCTATTTAAAAAGATGTACTTTCAACCCTGTAGAGGCAAATAATAATGTAAAGGAGGCCATAAGTATATTGACCGAGATTGCTAAAAATGAGCCTAATGAATGTCTGGAATACCTTGTTGGTGCAAAATGCTTGTTGGGCGACATTAGCATTATCTTAGATCCTCAAAAAGCAGAAGAGTACTATTTAGAAAGTTTGAGATTAGGAGAAATTTTATATAATATTAATCCGATTTTTATTCACACAATATCACATGTATTACATAATTATTCAGTCTATCTGGTAACAATTAAAAAAGAATATAAAGAAGGAATAAAAGTATTAGATGATTCTATTGAGAAAATTAGAATATCACAAATATCTAAAAGTGAGCGTATCAACTATTTATCTCAGGCTCTCTTTTTCAAGTCTCAATTAGTTGATGAAAAACAGCACAAAATTAATTTGCTCAATGAGATAATAGAGCTAACAACGAATTTAGATCCTAGTGATAAAAGTATTGTTCTTAGATTTTCTGCGGAAAAGTATCTTCGGTCTTTAAGAACATAATGAATCAAGTTCTTATTTATTATTTCAATAGAAATGGTTTTGAAATAATCAAATTTTTAGATTTCTCGCTTTTGTAGGAAGTTGTGACTGTTTAAGTTTGTTACTCCCCTCATCATTTTGAAATGGACTATCTTTTAGTTGGTTTAATCGCCTCAAATCTTCTAATAAAAGGTTCGAGTTTCGTACCAGCGGGTTCACAAAGAAAAGCTAATCGCAAGATTAGCTTTTTTTGTTTATGCTTTACCCTACTCTCTTCTGCTATATCAACTACCTAAAATAAAGCTTTTAGCCGGAACTACCATTGGATTTTGCAATCTCCATTTGAAAACCTTTTTTTTATCTTATCTTTATAATTTAATAATTCATCAGCTAAATACAATTAGACCTGGTAAGCAGCATTCGTAAAAATAAATTTACTTCATTCCGTCGTGAATGAATAAAACATGTATGGTTATAAGAAATGGAGAGGAAAGAGAACATGAAAAGAGTCACCTTAAAAGAGATCGGAAAACAATTAAACCTTTCACCGGGAACAATTTCCAAGGCGCTTAACGATAGTCATGAAATCAGTGCGGAAACAAAAAAAATGATTCGAGCTTACACACAAAAAATCAACTATATACCAAACTTTTCTGCCAAAAGCCTAAAAACAGGGCGTTCAAACACACTCGCCATTATCGTTCCCTTTATCTCTAGTTCATTCTTCTTTGATTTCTATGAAGAAATCTCACATATTCTGTCTCAAACAAATTATCAATTAATCTTGTTGCAGACGTTCAATGATGAAAAAAAAGAAAAAGAAGCGCTAGAACTCTGTGTACAAAGTAATATTGACGGCATAATCATTTCACCAGTAAAAAATGACTCTAGTTTATCCCTTTTGATGTATATTATGGATCAAATATGTCCAATCATCATCTTTGATCGAATAAACCATAAACTTAATACCTTTAAAATTGGAATACAAAACAACAAAGTGATTTATCAAGCGACAGAGGATATGATAAAAAACGGCCGTAAAAACATCATTCTACTACTTTGCAAGGATATTGGAGGAAATGCCAGCAGAATTAAAGGCTACAAAGATGCTCTTTTTAATTACTCAATCCCGTATAAGGAAGAAAATATTGTTGAAATATCTTATTCAAGCCCAAAAGATGATATCGATGAAGAACTCGAACGGAAAATAAGTGCTCTATTAAGCAATTCTCCGCACCCAGATGCACTTTTATCGACCACTGACACCTTATCCTTAAAGATCTTACATATTTTAAATAAGTTAAAAATAAAGATTCCAGAAAATATGAATTTAATCGGATTCAGCAACACACCCTTTGCGAATAGCCTGAACCCATCTTTGACAACTATTACTCAGCCTACACGTCTCATGGCAGATAAATCCGTAGAACTCCTACTTGAAATGCTAAAAAAAAGAAACAAGAAAAATTATTTTGAATTTGAGACTTATTTTCTAGATTGCCAAATAGAACATCGAAAATCGACTTCAGTATTTCTTGATTAAGCCAGGCTCTTGATAGACTTCATTCAAACGGTTTTGTGACAATTATTTAACCTTATTACAATCATTTATAAACATAGAATACGAATATGCCACTTCATTCCGATAATTATCCAGGAAACGATTCAAGAAGGTCTTTCCTGAAAAAATCCAGTATCATTGCGCTCGGAAGTTCACTACCAACTTCCTCCCTATTATCCTTTACAGATCGGTCGAAAGAACAGGTGATCAAAGTAGGATTAATAGGTTGCGGCGGCAGGGGAACCGGCGCAGCGATCCAGGCACTACAAGCTGACCCAAACTCTCAAATTACTGCAATGGCAGATATTTTTCAGGATCGTATGGATGAATCTTATGCCGCTTTGATGGAGGTCCGTCCAACACAAGTGAAAATCGACAATGGAAGCAAATTTTTGGGATTCGACGCATTTGAAAAAGTTATCAACAGCGATGTAGATGTCGTGTTGCTCACCACACCTCCAGCATTTAGGCCGCTCCATTTAAAAGCTGCTGTTCAGGCAAAAAAACATATCTTCTGTGAAAAACCAATGGCTGTCGATATCCCCGGATTACACAGCGTCCTGGAATCGGTAAAAAAAGCAAAGGAATTAAATTTATCGCTTGTCTCTGGTTTTTGCTTTCGTTATGACCTCCCTAACCGAGCCACGTTTACCAAGGTATTAGAAGGAGCAATAGGCCAAGTAAAATCAGTCAGCACATTTCGGTATGGCGGCGAGGCAACTTATATCGAACCTCGCCCAGAATGGAATAAAATGACGCAGCAAATGAGAAACTGGTTCTATTACAACTGGCTTTCAGGCGATTTTATCGTCGAGCAGGCAGTCCATAGTCTGGACATGATGTCCTGGGCCATGGGTGATGTCATGCCTATTTCTGCAATGGGCACAGGAGGCAGACAAGTCCGTGTAGACTCGAAGTATGGAAATATCTATGATCATTTTGCAATCGAATTTAAATATGCAAATGGAGCGATCGGAACGCACTTCTGTCGACAGCAGGCGGGAACCACTCCAAGAAACTCAGTGAGCATGTTAGGAACCGAGGGGCTCGCTGAAGTCGTCATAGGCGGAAAGCATACCATATCAGGAAAAACAGACTGGAATTATACCGGCGCAAAAAACAATATGTACCAAACACAACATGATGAACTGTTTGCTGCCATCAGAAATAACAAACCGATCAATGATGGAGAATGGATGACCAATAGTACACTTCTCGCTATCTGGGCACGCATGACGGGTTATACAGGACAAAATTTGACATTTGACCAAGTAATGAATTCAAAAGAAAACCTTGGTCCTGAATTAGCTTCCTATAGTTGGGAACTCAACATTGATGGTCCACCAATTGCCATACCAGGAAAAACAAAATTTAGTTAAGGAGTAAAACCTGATGAAAAAACTCATTTATACTATTTTCAGCATGTTATTGCTTAACAATAGTAACCTTCTAGCACAAACCAAAACCTTATTCGATTTTGGTCAGGAAATCCAATGGGAAGATTTGATATCAAATGAGAAAAATTCAAAAACAATACATTGGATCAATGTCAATACGGATCCGGACACTTGGCTTATCAAGAAAGATCTCCTTATTTGTAAAGGAAAACCAATAGGTGTTGTACGCTCCGCAAAGCAGTACGAAAACTTTATGATTCAGGTTGAATGGAACCATCAGTATGCGGGCGGTAATTCAGGAATTTTCGTCTGGTCTGACGCCAAGCCCGACCCATCAGGTAGACTTCCCGGAGGCGTCGAAGTACAAATGCTCGAATTAGACTGGGTAAATCAAAACCTTATGGATGGAAAACAGGCACCGATCGCCTATGTACACGGCGAGCTTTTTGGCGTAGGGGGTGTCACAACAGTTCCGGACAACCCCAGAGGCACACGCAGCAAGTCCATTGAAAACAGGGCTAAGGGCAAAGGCGAATGGAACAAATACACCATCGTATGTATTGATGGCACCATTAAATTAGCGGTCAATGGAAAGTTCGTCAATGGCCTACGAAATTCAACCGTAAAAAAAGGCTACCTCTGCCTTGAATCTGAGGGATCAGAGATTCACTTCCGTAATTTCAAACTCATCAAACTGCCTCCCGGTGTCACAAGTGACCAACAAGCTGCAGCATGCATCACCCCATAATCGTTAATAGAAAAGGTCAACATTCCAACTGAGGGAATGTTGACCTTTTTTATCAGATACCTACAATAAAATTAGAAAATCTTGCTATTTGATCAAACCCCGTAGCGCATGCACGGGCAAATCTATTTTCGTGTCGTTTGATAGATTTCCTCGCAATGTGTTCCACTGCAAGCTATCCAGCCGAACAGAAGATACCCCTTCCGTTGTGATATCCAACACATCAACTTTGGATTTATCCCCCTTTTTATTGAAATAGATTTCCGAATTCTTTGCAAGAATATGAGCTGTCTTGTAATCAACACGCGGCAATCCCAGCATCGTATTCGTTGCATCAACGAATAAATGATTAACAGGCGCCGTATTTTTGTCATCACGGTACCCAAAATCGTCTATATGCGAATTTGTCAAAATCAAATTAAGTGTATTTATAGCGGTCTCTCCACTTAATGAAAAACTTTCAATGCTATCACCGACAATGGTAATTTCATCCAGCTTCGCCGAAAATTCATTCACACTAGCATTTTTCAATTTTAATATGTCCAGGTCCGGCGCAAAAACATAAACTGATTTGTAGTACCTATCACCGCCTTCCAAAAAATCCAGGATAAGGAAACCATCTCCATCCACCTTTGCCTTTACAAAATCAGCCTGGTTCTTATTGATCTTTACCAGAAACTTATCGCTTTTTACCAGGTACAGATTTATCCCCTTCGCATCCGCTCCGAGTAACTGAAGCTTATCAAATTTCCCGACCGGGAAGGATCGAAAATAAACATCCTTTGTGTCTGCACTTGACACTTCTTTACCCATCTCCGCATGATAAAGATTTGCATCTACCCGATTGGTTTGAACGATATAAGAGGCTACCAATGTTGGAATCACAAAAAGGATTACTGCGAGCCCTATCAATAATTTAGTACTTAATTTCATGATTCATTTTGATTAAAATTCTGTTCAACAAACTGTCTGTAACGTCGCTCCAATTCACTTAGACCAATTTCCAATAAATAGATATTCCGAAAGAAAGGCGGAAGATCCTCTTCCAAAAAAATGGTCTTCCGGTAGGATTTAACCTTTTTGACAGAATCTTCGGTCAGGAAGAAACCGATCCCGCGTTTATTTGCAATAATCTCCTTCTGCTGCAGTAGATCGTATGTCCGCATAACGGTATTTGGGTTAACCTCCAGCTGAACCGCCAATTCCCGTACGGATGGCACCTTGTCGTTCGTTTTCCAGGTCTCCATTAAAATATGATCACATACATATTCCGCAATTTGTAGATAAATCGCTTTGTTGGCATTAAATTCCATATTAAATCTCCTTCTCTTTTAGCCTTAAAAAGGCAAGCCCCCAGAATATCACCGTGAGCACTATTCCTGCAACGGTGATTAAACCAAAAATGTGATAGACATCTGACCAATAATTATCATCCATACGCTGCACGGTGTTCTCCGTTTGCGTTTTCATCAGGTACACAAAAAAGCATATCCAGATCACGCAGTAAAGAACAAGTGAAATGGCTGTTTTGATATATTGATAATTCTTAAAGACAATACCGCCCAGTAAAAATACCCCATTCAATAAGAATGGTAAAAAACATAAATAAAAAACTCCTCTTGGATAATCCACACTAAAATAATATGGCCAAAAATCCACGGTAACCTGCTCACCAAGCGAATTTACCTCAGTTCTTATGGCTGGGCCAAAGCCACGTAAATAAGAGACAAAGGCCAAATCGATCAGGTAATAGATCAATAAGTAAGAACTGATGCTAACGACCACCGTATAGAAAATCCCCACCAGAAATTTTTCCAGCCGGGAGGCCGGTATCATCAATTCAAAAATTGCTTTTGTCTTACTTCCGAGATCCGCAAAATAGCTACTCGAGATTACGGTCACAAAAAACATCCCTAAAACACAAAACAACGGTGATCTAAAGTTCAACACCGAATAAATTTGGATAGATTCATTTTTTATGTCATTATAATTTGCACCGATATTGAACGCATAAAAACAAAATATAATACCTGCTATCACCCCTATTGACATCAGATAAATTCGTCCAAAACCGATCCATTGCCTGCGGACCAGCGCAAAAAAACGAGTTGTATTAAATAGGTTTGACATATTCATCGACTTTAATAAGATTTGTAATTTTTTCCTTCTGCAACAATACGGCATTGAACAGCAACTCCAGATCTAGTTTGGAATCCTCCCCCAATGTATTTGGAAGAATCGCATTGAAACCTCCAAGCGCTTCTTCAGCATGGAGTGCATCAAAAGACAGCTCTTTCATCTTTTTGAAACAGAGCTTATCGGTAATCAGGTTAATAGGTGCATTCAACGCAACCTTATGCTCATCAAGCAAAATGACCGCATCAATCAAATTATCTAGATCCCGCACCTGATGGGTCGAGATAATTACACAACGGTCGTCTGTGATAGCCGAAGCCATAATTTTACGAAATTGTGCCTTAGAAGGAATGTCCAGACCATTTGTAGGTTCGTCCATGATAATGATTTTCGTATTGGAAGCCAAACCGAAGGAAATAATGTATTTCTTCTTCTGGCCATAGCTCATCTCCGCCAATTTTTGTTCTACCGGAATTTCAAACTCATTGATCAGGCGATAAAAATATTCCCGATCAAAATTTGGATAAAAACCAACATTGGCTTTTAAAAATTGTTCTGACTTCACCGCGGGCAAATAGAACTCCTCAGGAATAAAACTGATCTCGCGCAACAGCGAAGGTTCCCGTCGATTTGGGTTATGTCCCAGCACCTCGACATGCCCCGAAACGGGAAATACCAATCCGGCCATGTTCTTAAGCAAAGTAGATTTGCCCGCCCCATTCTTTCCAAGTAATCCGTAAATATGACCCTGCTTCAATGTGAGATCCATATGGAGAAAGAGCGGTCTGGATTTACTATAACTGAAATTTAGATTTTGGATAGTAATCATACTACTGTATTATTTAATTAATACACTAATATAGACACTAATTTTCCAAGTTTCCAAAAATTATTAAAAAAAAATAACGCTTTCAAAGTTTAAGGGGATCAATGGCGTACTTCCTATAAAACCCAAATTCACGAAGAAAAAAGAAAACAAATACTTTATATAAATAAATTTAAACACATGAAGATAAACAAATTAAATATAAATATTACGAAATTCATAATGAAAAAACAAGGATAAAGACACTTGATTCGGCTTCCAAGCTAAAGTATACTCAATCGAAAAACGTTCATATTAGCCCCGTAGAAAGCGTTCGTATTTTTCCCAGTAAAAACCCGGTCATGTTATAAAAATAGCTTAAAACGTTTAAAAAATACATAAAACAGCCCCAAACACCTTAACCTTGTCCCTTTGATTCCAATTGGAGATATTCATCGGTAATTTTTAGTCGAACAGTTCAATTTTCAAATACAAAAAAAACGCGTTATCAGCTCAAAAACAGCATTAACCTTAAGTTAATAAGAAGATATTATAATATTTAACAAACTAAAAATCAAAATAATAATAAGATTATATAAACATAAAAATCACCCTATATTTAACAAGCATACTCCCCTATTTCTTCGATCAATGTTAACACCTGACATCCGGTTTATTCCTCAGATCGGTCTATTTATCCCGATCAAATTGGTACTATTGATGTGATTTTTTTCCCATTTTATACGCATATTTGTCATGTGATGACTTCGATTTACCCTTTCATTTTGGCACTGCATTCCATCTGGCGATGGATTGTTTTGATTATTTTTATAAGCAGTTTACTACGTTTTGCTTATCAAAAAAAGAACAGACGTCGCTTCACCCCTACTGATAATTTCCTGAAAAATGCAGTTATTTTCACGTTTTATACACAGGCATTATTGGGTATCATACTCTACATATTAAGTCCGATCACACAGTATTTCCTGACTCATTTTAACACAGCCATACACTTACGACAGATTCGTTTTTTTGGAATGGAGCATAGCAGCATGATGATTCTCGCTGGCATATTTCTACTCATCGGTAGTCTAAAAAGCAAAAACGCCGATACGGATGATCGACGTTTTAAAATACTTTTAATCTGGTTTGGCCTTGCTTTACTGATTGCCCTGAGTTCTATTCCCTGGGAATTTTCCCCGTTGACCAGCAGACCAAGCTTCCGTTCGTTTTGATTAGCTATTCTTCCAATGCCCTTTTCGTTTATCGCGCATTGCCGCCATCCCTTCCTGGAAATCGGCCGTTTTGCGAAGCTTAGCGAGCTCATCCAGCAGAAAAGCATAGTTATCTGCCTGTGGATTTTTTTTCAATTGACGAAGCGCCTCAAAACCCCTAGAAATAGCCAAAGGTGCATTCGCTACAATAGCGTCTCTCAATGCTTCCAATTCAGCTTCCCCCGGCTCCAAAACGGCATACAGCAACTGCTTTTCCAGGGCTTCCGCGGCGGAGAAAGATCCCCCACGGATACAAAGATCCATTGCTCTCCTTTCGGGCATGTATTCCAGCAGCAAAGCCAGCACCTGAAATGGAAAAAGCCCAATCTTCACCTCGGGCAGTGCAAACCGCACATCTGGCGCAGCAAACAAATACGTACAGGAAAGTGCAATCAAAAATCCGCCCGCAATAACATCACCCCGAACAACACAAATAGATGGCTTATTTAGCTGTGCAAACAACTCGGCCAACGACTTTTCTACTTTTGGAATACCGGGATTTCCGACATCAACCGTCGGGTCTTCGAAAGCCTTTAAGTCCATCCCTGCGCAAAATACCGGTCCCTCAGCTTCGATCTGTATCAAACGAACCTCTGGATCACTGTTAGCGATTTCCAGGGCGTAGGCAATCTCACTGACCATTGTTGGACTAAAGGCATTCCTTTTCTCTGATCGGGCAAGGATCAATATAAATACATGCTGTTCGCGACGTACCTTTATGAAATTTAATTTTTCCATGATTTATCTACAAGATCATTTGTCTGAAACTGTCTTCTAAGCGTGCTCTTTCGGTCAGGCTACCTCGACCGAAAAGATCCAGTAAAATTTCAGAAGGAATATTTCCAACCAGGTCGTCCTTGGCAAAAGGGCAGCCACCGTACCCTAATAGGGCGCCTTCAAACTTCCGGCAACCGGCATCATAGGCAGCACGAACCTTTACAAGACTATCTTCCCTTTTTGCGTGAAAATGTGCACCAATGGCTAACTGCGGATATCGCGTTCGAACAAGACCGTAGAGATCGGTGATCTGTACAGCATTCGCCTCAGAAGTTGTATCCGCCAAAGAGAATTCTGTGATACCTAGCTGCATGAGCTTATCAATCCATTCCTCAACCAGTACCGCAGACCAAGGATCGTTATATGGATTGCCAAACGCCATACTGATGTAGACGACCAGAACCTTGCCATTGGCATCAGCCAACGCCTTCATTTCCTTCAGTTGCTGATAAGATTCTTCTAGACCTCTATTCGTGTTCCGCAACTGAAAGGTTTCTGATATCGAAAATGGGTAACCTATCAAATCTATTTTTTCTTCCTGAACAGCATCCTGAACACCCCTCAGGTTGGCGACTATTGCCAATAACTTTATACGATCATCTTTTATAACACCGGCCAGCACTTCTTTGGTGTCAGCCAACTGCGGAACTGCCTTCGGAGAAACAAAGGAGCCAAAATCAATCACATCAAACAGACCACTTTCAATCAACCTATTGATATGTTTAATTTTCTTATCCGTTGCAATAAAATCATGCAGTCCCTGAATGGCATCACGTGGACAATCGACCAATACAACCTGATCTTTCATACAGTATAATTAAATATCTTTTTCAATTTCCCGGGCAATTACCATCTTTTGAATGCTGGAAGTCCCCTCTCCTATCGTACACAGTTTGGCATCGCGAAAGAACTTCTCTGCGGGATAATCTTTCGTAAACCCATATCCCCCAAAAATCTGCACAGATTCATTGGAAACACTTACTGCAGCCTCCGAAGCATATAATTTGGCCATTGCACCTATTTTAGACACACGCTCACCATGATCTTTGAGATAACCTGCCTGACGGGTCAATAGCTCACTGGCCTCCACTTGAGTAGCCATATCCGCCAAGGCAAATGAAACGGCCTGAAAATCGTAAATCTTCTTTCCAAACTGCTCTCTTTCATGCGCATATTTTAGCGCACATTCATAGGCTCCCCGGGCAATACCCAGCGAAAGCGCCGCAATAGAGATCCTACCGCCGTCTAAAAGTTTCAATGCCTGTACAAACCCTTGCCCCTCCTCACCAATCAGCTGATCGCGGTGTATTCTACAGTTGTCAAAAAACAGACATGCCGTTTCTGAAGCACGCATGCCTAATTTATTCTCTTTTTTCCCTGCAGTAAAACCAGGGGTATCTTTTTCAACGATAAATGCAGACATACCCTTTTTATCGCCCTTTCCCCCCGTACGTGCAATCACAACAGCAACACTCGAGCTGATGGCATGCGTAATAAAATTCTTTGAGCCATTCAACACGTAATAATCCCCATCCCGCTCAGCAAAGGTGGTCATACCGCCGGCATCCGAACCGGACCCCGTTTCTGTAAGTCCCCACGCACCAATCCATTCTGCTGTAGCCAGCTTTGGAAGATAACGTCGCTTCTGGTCTTCATTGGCAAAGCTCAAAATATGATTGGTACATAAGGAGTTATGCGCCGCAACCGAAAGTCCGATCGATCCACAAACTTTGGAGATTTCATCCAGCACAGTGATATACTCCTGATACCCCAACCCCGAACCTCCGTATTCCTCAGGCACAATAACGCCCATGAAACCATGTTCACCTAATTTTTTAAAAAGTTCTATTGGAAATATTTGGGCTTCGTCCCATTCCATCACATAAGGTTTGATATGATGCTGTGCAAAATCACGTGCACTTTGTCTGATCATATCCATTTGTTGTTTATTTTCAATAAACATAAGCATGAATATTAAATTTACAATCGGTAATACAATTCAAATATATCAAAATATTTAGGAATAAAATTGCAAACATTTTAAAATTTTATTTTAAATTTATCTAAAAATAAGAAATTCTTAATTATCCGCTTTTTAAACCAGAATTATAAACTATGAAGGAGCTGCTTGCATTACTTCGCCAAAAAAGAGAAAATCTAAAACTCGGTGGTGGCATCGATAAAATCAAAAAACTAAAAGAAAAAGGCAAATTATCGGCCTGGGAGAGAATAACCTACTTACTGGATGCTGACCGCGAGTATCTTGAGATTGGCATGTTTGCAGGGGAAGGTATGTATGTTGAGCATGGCGGATGTACCAATGGAGGTTGTGCGGCTGTAATAGGTTATGTTAAATCCAAGCTTTGTGTAATTATCTCAAATGATGCTACCGTTAAAGCTGGAGCTTGGTTCCCCATTTCAGCAAAAAAGAATCTTCGTGCGCAGGAAATCGCCATGGAAAACAATCTTCCAATTATTTATCTGGTAGATTCCGCAGGTGTTTTCTTGCCTATGCAAGATGAAATTTTCCCCGACAAAGAACACTTTGGGCGGATATTTCGCAATAATGCGCGCATGTCGTCCATGGGCATTCCGCAGATTGCGGCAATTATGGGTAGTTGCGTTGCAGGAGGAGCCTACTTGCCCATCATGTCAGACTATGCTTTCATCGTCGAAGGCACTGGATCCGTATTCTTAGCCGGCCCTTATCTGGTTAAATCCGCCATCGGTGAGACCGTCGATGCGGAAACACTTGGCGGAGCTTCTACACATTCAGAAATATCTGGTGTTACAGATAATAAATTTCCCGATGACCAGAGTTGTCTTACGGCTATTAAAAATGTTATCGATAAAATCGGTGGTCATGTGCAGGCAAACTTCAATCGAAAGGAAAGCCGTCCACCAAAAACAGATCCTGAAAAAATCGTAGAAATACTTCCGGAAGACCGCACCAAACCCTATCGGATGCAAGATATCCTCGAAGCAATTATTGATGCAGACACACTGGAAGAATATAAACCCGATTACGGCAAAACGATAGTGTGTGCACTTGCACGTGTAGAGGGATGGGCGGTTGGTATTGTTGCCAACCAACGGGAGATTATCAAAGCTAAGAAGCCGGGAAATGCAATGGAAATGCAAATGGGTGGTGTTATTTATAGTGACTCAGCAGACAAAGCTGCACGCTTTATTATGAACTGCAACCAGCAAAATATTCCCCTTGTTTTCTTTCAGGATGTCACTGGGTTTATGGTCGGCAGCCGGTCCGAGCAAGGCGGAATTATTAAAGATGGTGCCAAAATGGTCAACGCAATGGCAAATTCGGTTGTCCCTAAATTCACTTTTATTGTAGGTAACAGCTATGGTGCGGGAAATTATGCCATGTGCGGAAAGGCTTATGATCCACGCTTGATCTATGCCTGGCCAACCGCCCAAATGGCTGTCATGAGCGGGGCTGCAGCTGGTAAAACGTTATTTCAAATTCAGGAATCAGCATTAAAAGCAAAAGGGAAAGAAATCAATGAAGAAGAAAAAAACAGCCTTCTCAAGTCCATTGAAGATCGATATAATGAACAATTAAGTCCCTATTATGCCGCTGCCAGACTCTGGGTGGACGGCATTATCGCACCGCAGGAAACCCGAAAGGTAATCAGCATGGGCATAGAAGCCGCTAATGAAAAATCTATAGTCGAGCGGTACAACGTTGGTGTAATTCAGGTTTAGGAATATTCGACCAATATGTTCCCTAATAGGTCTATTCTAACAATACAAAACCCTCCTCGATCACAGATCGTGGAGGGTTTTGTATAAAAGAGAACCATACATCTTTTATTTATGACAACTTATTCCATGTTTTGCTAATTATTTCAAATCCATTCACGGACTCCGGATTGCGCATGACATCTTTTGAGACTGCCCGCTCAGTAGGAATACCTGAGAAAATCTTTTTTATTGGCAGTTCCAGTTTTTTTCCGCTCCAGGTATAGGGGACGTCGGGAACCTGGAAAATTTGGTCGGGCACATGCCGGGGGCTATACTCCCTTCGAAGAGATTTCTTGATTTTATCCTTCAGTTCATCCGTTAAGATTCCGCTTTTTAGCTGAACAAAAAGTAACATATCAGAAGAGCCATTTTCGTGATCAACACAAATGACCAAGCTATCCTGCACGTCATCTGTTGCATTCAATACATTATAGATCTCGGCAGTCCCGATACGTACACCACCGCGATTAAGGGTAGCATCAGAGCGACCATACATAATTATCCCGTCATTCTTCGTAATCTGAATCCAGTCACCATGGCTCCAGATACCAGCATACTTATCGAAGTAACTATCGTAATATTTTTGATTGTCCGCATCATTCCAGAAGTAAATCGGCATACAGGGCATTGGTTCCAAAATCACCAGTTCCCCCACCTCTTCATAAACAGCGATTCCCTCTGTATTAAAAGCTTCTATTTTGGAACCTAAGGTACGGCACTGTATTTCGCCGGCGTGCACATCAAGCAATGCGCATCCTGAGAGAAAAGCACTGCAGACATCCGTACCACCACTCAACGAAATAATCTGGGTGTCCGGAAATTGCTGATGAATCCATTCAAAAATAGCTGGTGGTAATGGAGAACCGGTCGATCCAATTGTTTTTGGCGTATACGCCAATGCTTTTAAATCTTTATCCTGGCAAGAAATTAAATAAGCGGCACCCACGCCAAAATGATCAACACCTGTTTCTTTTGCAAACCTCCACAGGCTCAATTTATCCGGAAAGTTGGTTGCCCCGTCATATATACACAAGGTATTGCCCATTAATAGTGCCGAAAGTGCATAATTCCACATCATCCAGCCTGTTGTCGAATACCACATAAACCGCTCTCCCTCCTGCACATTCTGATGCAATCCCAAGGCTTTCATATGTTCTAACAGCATCCCTCCGGCGCCATGTGTGATCGCTTTGGGTTTGCCTGTCGTTCCCGAAGAATACAAGATCCATATGGGATCTTCAAAGGCCACGGCTGTAAACTGAAGTTCACCTTGGGGAATGGCAGAGTCCATTATCATTTGCCAGTTTTTATCATGGATAAAAACACAAGCCTTCAGAGAGGGCAAACGTTCCGCAAGCTTTCGTACACTTTCTTCCTTCTCAAAGACCCGTCCATTATAAACGTAGTCCGCATTTGCAAAAAGCAGCTTTGACTCGATTTGCTCAAAACGATCTTGAATACTTGCCTCACCAAAATCAGGGGAACAACAGGACCAGATTGCTCCGATTGAATTCGTAGCCAAAAACAACGCTATGGCTTCCACTCCGTTAACCAGCACGCCTGCCACGCGATCCCCTTTCGAGACTCCCTGATTTTTTAAATACACCTGTAATCTGAGCACCATTACCCTCAACTCTTCCCAGGAGACTTCACGTGGAGAATCTTGTTCAGACCGAAAAACAAGAGCGGGCCGGGTATCGGTGGCACAGCGAAATACATGCTCCGCGTAGTTTAACGTCGCTCCACTGAACCATTTCGTTCCGATAAAACTATCTCTGTTCGCGGGACGGGTTAATATATGCGTAAAATTTGAATGAAATTGTATGTTAAAATAAGTTGCAAGACTCTCCCAAAAGTCAGCAATATGCGCAGTTGACCATACCCAGAGCTCGTGATAAGACGCAAAGGATAATTGATATCGCTGTTCGACATACTGTTTGAATCTATTGATCTCCGATTGAGATTGCTGCTCTTCTGTCGGGCTCCAGAGTAATTTCCCCATAATAGTTGGATATAAAAAACGGTTATATCCAAACTTAGCTAAATTTGCTTTGAAATGCAATTTTAATTCGGACTCAAACAGAACAAATAGATAACATCAACTACGTTATTGAAATATTATTCTGAAATACCCGTAGTTCATCAAATAAACGAGGTAAATCCGCCCTTTAAAGCACCTCGATCTCGGTTCCGTCCACCAGCGGATGACCAGTACACAGTAAGATCCGTCCATTCTCCATTTCACGGTCCGTTAGCACTTCGTTGTAATCCATTCTCACTTTTCCTTTGGAACATTGCGCAATACAGGTACTGCACATACCAGACTTGCAGGAATAAGGCAGTTTAATTTTATGTTCAAGCCCTACGTCCAGAATAGACTTATTGTAGGGAATCTCCAGATGATAGGTCTCACCTTGAAAACGTAATTTGATCCGATAAGAGGTCGTATCGATCACCCTTTCAGATTCATCGTCATCATCTTCTTCATTTTCGGGCAATAAGAACGTTTCTCTTTTGATCTGATTAGCATCAAAGCCCATTCCCAAAAGCGTGAAACGACATAAATCCATGTAAACCACCGGTCCGCAAGTGTAAAATAGTGTTTCCTCTTTTGCCCCCACGAGATGATCTTTGACGAGAGAATGAATATAATCCCGATTCAGACGGGCTTTCATCAGGTACTTGCTATTGGAATATATCCACACAATAGTGAGGCGGTCCGGGTATTGTAGAGCCCATTCCTCCAATTCCTCCCGAAAGGGCGCCTGATCAGCAGATCGATTACTGTATACCAACACGACCTTAGACTTCTCTTCAACAAGAAGCGCCGTTTTAAGAATCGAATACAGAGGTGTTATACCAATACCGGCGGCAAATAGAAACAAAGTCCTTACTTTATATTGTTCGGGTTCATAGGTAAATAATCCCTGCGGCTCCATGGCCTGAACGATATCCCCTTCGGCAATTGTATGATGAAGTAACCTCGAAATTTCGCCATTTTCAACACGTTTTACAGTGATGCTTAGCGGCTCGTTATAATCTGGGGAACTATTAAAAGAATAAGAACGACGCACCTCCCGATCACCGAACGCAAAGGAAAGCGTAATAAATTGACCGGCTTTATAACGAGGATAGTCGCCATCAGGAGATTCCAGCTGAAAAGTAATATTATTATTAGGCTGAGGAATTATCTTTGCTATTCGTAATGCGTACATAAGCCAAATATACTGTCGAATTTTGGCTTACACAAATCAAAAAACCGGATTCGAAAGCGGCTTTCTACGATGCGCTATATAACAATTTTGTTGTATTACAATTGACAGACAATTCTCGTACAATATTTGTAGAATTTCACGTTATATTTATATAAAAACTAATCATAATAAGATTATATGCAAACACGCAGAAACTTCCTTCAAAATGCAGCAAAAGCCACATTGGGTATTGCTGTATCTGGATCAATATTACAAGATATTGCTTCCGCGAAAGAAACTGAATTAAATGCCGCTACGTTAAAGTTTTCCCAAGTCAAGTTACCTTTCAGTTATGCCGCATTGGAGCCCAATATTGACGCCCTGACGATGGAAATTCATTATACAAAGCACCATATGGCCTATATCAATGCCGTCAACGAGGCCATTGTTGCCGAATCCATCAAAGAAACTTCCGAAGAGCAGCTTTTAGCTAATATATCCAAATATTCAGCGAAAGCCAGAAATAATGCAGGTGGTGCCTGGAATCACAATTTCTTTTGGGAAAGCCTGTCCGACAAAACAAGCCAGCCTTCGGAAAAACTATTGACCATGATCAACAAGACCTTCGGTTCAATCGACAAATTCAAAGAGCAATTTGCCGCGGCAGCGACCACGCGTTTTGGTTCGGGATGGGCCTGGTTGATCCTCGACGATTCAGGAAACCTGAAAATAACGTCTACGCCAAACCAGGATAATCCATTAATGGATGTTGCGGAAGTAAAAGGTATCCCTGTTTTGGGTCTCGACGTTTGGGAGCATGCTTATTACTTGCATTATCAAAACAAAAGAGCAGACTATATCAAAAATTGGTGGAACGTCGTCAACTGGAAAAAAGTAAATGAGCGAATAGCTTAACATAAAAAAGCTCGATCTAACGATCGAGCTTTTTTATGTTATATAATCCGTCACCAAGACCTACTATCCCAGCACAGCTTTCAGTTTGTTTACCTGAAAATCGATCAGCTTTTGAAGCGGACCCGTAGCGATCATTTTCATCATCATATTTAAATCTGCATCAATCACAAAAGTCGCTTTCGTCACCGTATCCGATACGGCCTGCAGTGCCCAGCGTAAGGTAACCTCAAATGGTGCCTTTTCAGAAGGAATGAGCTTTATTAATTCATTAGCTACCCGTTCCTCAACTTTTAACGCCAATTTCGCCATATTTTGAATGGTAAATCGGGCTTCGTCTGCTGTTGAAGACCAGTTGTAGATATTTTCGGGCATTAACTGCTCATGATTATTGAGATCAGTTAAAAAAGCAAATACTTCGTCAACGCTCCTGTTAATTTCTGTGGTATTCTGAATAGTGGTCATAACAGTAAATTATCAATCTTTATTGAAAGTTTTCCCCCCATCCGGCAGGATTCAATCTCCATTTTTTCAAAATTTCAACATCTTCTTCCAATACATAGCTATTCTCAGCTGCGACCTGAATCAGTGCATCGTAGTTACATAAACTGAAATAAGGACATTTTGCATCTGCAAAATTATCTGTCGCTTGTTGCAATCCATACGTAAATATGGAAACCAATCCAACAACATTACAACCTGCTTCGCGCAATGCTTTTACTGCGATCAGGCTGCTTTTACCAGTTGATATTAAGTCTTCAACCACAACGACCCGCTGGCCACTAACAACTTCGCCTTCAATCATATTTTGACGACCATGATCTTTTGCTGAGCTTCTAACATAAGAAAATGGTAGGCCTAAATCCTGCGCTACTAACACACCTTGTGGAATGCCCGCCGTAGCAACTCCAGAAATCATATCTACTGATCCAAACTCTTCTTGAATAAGCTTAGAAAGCTTCTGACGAATATACGTGCGTATCGCTGGATGAGATAAAGTGATACGGTTATCACAGTAAATTGGAGACTTCCAACCCGACGCCCAAGTAAAAGGACTTTTAGGTTGCAATTTTATTGCTTTAATTTGCAATAAGGATTCAGCAACTTTTTGTTCAACCTCATTTAAATTATTCATGGCGCAAATTTATAAAATTTATATGAACGAAACCCTGCTAATTTTAGCAGATTTTGTTCCCTCGAAAACTAAAAACACGCAAACAATTAGTATTCAAGACATTGAGCTTCAAAAACTTTTCAAACAATCTGAAATTGACAAAGTTCCGAAAACATATCTCTATGTTAATAGGGATTTCGAAACTGTATTTCAAAATTTAAAAAGCAAACTTAAAATCATCAAAGCAGCTGGCGGATTAGTCAAAAACGGTGATGGAGATTATCTTTTTATTTACCGTTTAGGCAAATGGGATCTTCCGAAAGGCAAAGTTGAGGACAATGAAAAGATGAAAGAAGCCGCTGTACGGGAAGTAGAAGAAGAATGCGGTATTAAAATAAATTATTTGGGTAAGAAGATAACCACATCGTACCATACCTACTATTTACGTAACGGAGAGTTTGTTTTAAAGGCAACCAATTGGTATGAAATGGGCGTTAATAAAGTTCCGAAATTGATTCCTCAAACAGCTGAAGATATTACAAAAGCGGAATGGCGTCACGTGGACCAATTTGATGAAGTGCGGGCCAATACCTATCCCATTATAGAAAACCTCATCAAAAAGCTTAAATAGGCTGCCTTTTGAGGTTCATCTGACAGTAATCTGGCAGATCATTCTTATTTTTATCGTATGGAAAATATAACAGGAAAAAGGGCTTTAGTTACAGGTGGGGCCAAAGGATTGGGCAAGGCCATTGCCATAGCATTGGCTAAAGAAGGGGTTCACGTAGCGATTACGGGCAGAAACGAAACTGCATTGAAACAGACCGTTGCCGAACTGGCTGAATTAGGGACCGAGGTTACCTACGCGGTATTTGACGTGGCTGACAACACTGCCGTGCAACAGGAAGTTAAAAATCTCAATGAAACCTTTGGCTATTTTGATATTTTAATCAACAATGCGGGTATATCTTCCTTTTCCTCGGTGATGGATATGGACGTTAACGACTGGACGGCGATTATCAATGTTAATCTGCTGGGAACCTATTTTGTTACAAAGGCTATCCTGCCACAACTTATTGAAAAAAATCAAGGCGACATTGTGATGGTGTCTTCTACCGCTGGACTGAATGGCGCGGCTACCACCTCAGCCTATAGCGCTTCAAAATTTGGCGTTATTGGATTTGCTGATTCCTTGATGCGTGAAGTACGTAAAAACAATATCCGGGTATGTACCCTGATGCCAAGTACCATCGCTTCGGATATGTCGAAAGATCTTGGCCTCACGGATGGTGATCCAGAAAAGGTATTGCAACCCGAGGATTTCGCAGAACTAATTATTGCGAATTTAAAATTACCGCGAAGAGCGATGTTAAAATCTGCCTCGTTATGGTCCACAAATCCGTAAAAATACAATATTTCGAAGCTTCACGAATTTAGAAATTCGCAATAAAACTATTAATTGTAATCACCAATCTTCCTGGACAGCCCCTGTCCAGGATAAGAAAAAAATTATGAGTCAACTATTTTCATCAATAAACATCGGTTCTTTACATTTGAAAAACCGCTTAGTCGTATCCCCCATGTGCCAATATTCAGCTAAAGATGGTTTTGCAAACAACTGGCACCTTGTTCACCTGGGTCAGTTCGCTACCGGAGGTGCGGCGGCAGTCATACAGGAAGCAACAGCCATTGTTCCTGAAGGCAGGATCAGCTACGGAGACCTTGGGATATGGGATGATCAGCATATCGAAAAACTACGGGAGATAACAACATTCATTAAAGAAAACAATGCAGTTCCGGGCATTCAGCTTGCCCATGCAGGCCGCAAAGCAAGCAGCAATAAACCCTGGCTAGGCAGAGGTCAATTTGCCCCTACAGACCCGCTAGGATGGCAGACTGTCGCTCCATCCGCACTGACTTTCCATTCGGGAGATTATGTCCCACAGGAACTTAAAATAGCTAAAATTGAAGACCTGATTGAGCAGTTTGGACAAGCAACAAAAAGGGCAATTCAAGCTGGCTACCAAATCATCGAACTCCATGCTGCACATGGCTATCTCATTCACCAGTTTCTCTCGCCACTGAGCAATATACGAACCGATAAATTTGGTGGTTCTTTTGAAAATAGGATTCTTTTTTTACTGGAAATCATTAGACGGGTAAAACTGGAAATAACAACCCAAAGTTTATGGGTACGTATTTCTGCAACAGATTGGGCCCCGGGTGGCTGGGACCTGGATCAATCCATAGCCTTATCACAGCTCTTGACCGAGCAGGGAGTTGATATCATTGATGTATCGAGCGGTGGAGCAGTTTCCCATCAAAAAATTGATGTTGGCCCTGCCTATCAACTTCCATTCGCCCTCGCAATCAAAGAAAAAACTGGAAGTAAAACGGCTACTGTCGGAATTATTAAAACAGCAACTCAGGCCGCCGATATTATTGAGAAAGATCAGGCGGATTTAATTATGATCGCTCGGAGTTTTTTAGATGATCCACATCTCCCATTACACTTTGCAAAAGAATTATCCGTAGATATCCCCTGGCCAAAACAATACGAAAGAGCAAAATGAAATTAAGCTTAAACAAAATACATCATATTGCGATCATATGTAGCGATTATCAGCAGTCGAAAAAATTCTATACCGAGATCCTCGGCCTTGAAATCTGGCAGGAACATTATCGGCAAGAGCGGGATTCATACAAATTGGATTTAAAACTCAACGAAACCTACATCATTGAACTATTTTCCTTTCCCTCCCCCCCTAATAGACCTAGTTTTCCTGAAGCTGCTGGTTTAAGACATTTAGCTTTTGAAGTCGATAATCTGGATACGGAAATACATAAATTAGAACAGGCAGGTATCGCACATGAAGGGATAAGGATCGACGAACTAACACAAAAAAGATTCACTTTCTTTGCCGACCCCGATCAGCTTCCGATAGAACTTTACGAACGTTAAAACAAAAAAAGCGTTGATTTTCATCAACGCTTTTTTATTATGTCGTAAATCGGAATATTACAATTTACGTTTTACTTCTACTTGTTCGTAAGCCTCAACGATATCACCTACCTGGATGTCGTTGAAACGGTCAATGTTCAAACCACACTCGTAACCTTGTGCAACCTCTTTCACGTCGTCTTTAAAACGTTTCAGGGAAGCCAATCTACCTGTATGGATAACCACACCTTCTCTGATTATGCGGATATCATTATTTCTATTGATTTTACCTTCTCTAACCATACATCCCGCAATGGTACCCACTTTAGAGATTTTAAATGTTTCTCTGATTTCAACCTCAGCAACAATTTTCTCTTCAAATTTCGGAGCCAACATACCTTCCATCGCAGATTTAATCTCTTCGATAGCATCATAGATGATAGAGTATAGACGAACGTCGATTTGCTCATTCTCAGCCAATTTACGTGCATTTTGTGTTGGACGTACTTGGAAACCAATGATGATCGCGTCAGAAGCAGATGCCAATAATACATCTGATTCAGAGATCGCACCCACTGATTTATGGATAATATTTACTTGGATCTCATCTGTTGACAATTTCAATAATGAATCTGATAATGCTTCGATAGAACCATCCACATCACCTTTCACGATAATATTAAGTTCCTTAAAGTTACCGATAGCCAAACGACGACCGATCTCATCCAAGGTAATATGTTTCGTTGCACGCATACCTTGTTCACGTTGTAACTGAAGGCGTTTGTTTGCTACCGTTCTAGCCTCAGATTCGCTTTCAAGAACATAAAGCTTATCCCCTGCTGTAGGCGCTCCGGCCATACCTAAAATCTGTACAGGTACAGAAGGTCCCGCTTCTTTAACACGTTCACCTCTTTCATTGGTTAGCGCTTTCACCTTACCTGAATGCGAACCTGCCAAAATTGGATCTCCAACACGAAGAGTACCACCTTGGATCAACACTGTAGTTACGATACCACGACCTTTATCCAAGGCTGCTTCGATCACCGAACCAACAGCACGTTTTTTAGGATCCGCTTTCAAATCCAACATTTCAGCTTCTAAAAGAACTTTTTCTAAGAGAAGATCAACGTTTTCTCCAGTTTTTGCAGAAATCTCTTGTGCTTGGAATTTACCGCCCCAATCTTCAACTAAGATATTCATTGCAGAAAGCTGTTCACGGATTCTATCCGGATTTGCACCAGGTTTATCCACCTTAGTAAAGGCAAATACAATTGGTACGCCAGCTGCTTGAGCGTGATTGATCGCTTCTTTCGTTTGTGGCATGACTGCGTCGTCCGCCGCAATAACGATAATAACGATATCTGTTACTTTCGCACCACGTGCACGCATTGCCGTAAAGGCTTCGTGACCTGGTGTATCTAAAAATGTAATCTTACGATCATCATCCAACTTCACGGCATAAGCACCGATATGTTGTGTGATACCACCAGCCTCGCCAGACGTGACGTTCGCTTTACGAATATAATCCAACAAAGATGTCTTACCGTGGTCAACGTGTCCCATCACTGTAACAATTGGTGCTCTAGGCACCAAATTTGCCTCAGTATCCGCTTCTTCCAGTTCCGCAGTTTCCTCATCTTCAGGTTTAATAAATTCAACTTGATAGCCAAATTCATCTGCTACAATAGTCAAAGTCTCTGCATCCAGACGTTGATTGATGGATACAAACATCCCTAAACTCATACATGTAGCGATAATCTGTGTAACCTGAACGTCCATTAAATTTGCCAGCTCATTCGCCGTAACAAATTCTGTGACGCGCAATACCTTTGCCATCAATTCTTGCTCCATTGCAGCTTCTTCTGCATGTTGCGCAACATCATCACGTTTTTGACGTCTTAATTTCGCACGTTGTGCAAATTTACCAGATTTACCAGCACCACTTAAGCGGGCAAGTGTTGCTTTGATTTGATCTTGGATTTCTTTTTCAGAAGGCTCCTCTTTATTTTCAACAGGTCTTCCTTTTCCTCTATTATCAAAACGGCCATGCTGAGGTCTACCCCCACCTTGTCCTGGTCTAGCTGGATGTTGGTTGTTTCCACCTTGTCCTGGTCGGCCTGGATGCTGGTTGTTTTGTCCCGGACGATTGTTCGGATTGTTGTTACCTTGAATCCCACTTCGGTTTCCTTGTTGGTCACGATTGTGGTTATTATTTCCATCACGAGGACCACGGTTTTGGTTGTTATGACCTTGACCTTGTCCCGCATTAGGATTTACTGGACCGTTAGGATTCGTGCGCTTACGCTTGCGTTTCTCATTATTTCCAGCATTTGAAGATGATGCCACAGGTTTGTGGGAAGGTCTAGCAGAAGGTAATTCAATCTTACCAATTACTTTAGGACCTGTCAATCTTTCTGCACGTGCAGAAATGATATCGTCTCCTTCTTTTTTCACAGGCTCCACTTTTGGAGTTACTGGTACAGCAGCTTTAGGCGCTGTTTCGTCTTTTTTCTTTTCTTCTACCTTCACAGGTTCGGTTTTTGTCTCTACAACCGGAGTTGCTTTTACTTCAGTTTTATCTACTTCAGGTTTAGGAGCTTCTGCCTTAGGTGTCACGACTTCGGTTTTTTGCTCAATAACCTTTGGTTCTTCTTTTTTAGGTTCGACGACTGGTTCTCTGACTTCAGCCCCTTTATTCTCGATCACTTTATCTACCACTTTAGGCTCCGCAGGTAAGTCGTTCGCTACTTTAGGCTCCTGCTTATTAGGTTCCTCTTTTTTAACCTTGTTTCCCCCTCTATTTAGGGCATCAAGATCTATTTTGCCTACCACTTTCATTCCTCCTTGATGAACAGGTTCATCTGCTTTGGCAGGAGCGGATTCTTTGGTAGATGGGATTTCTACAGTATTCTTAACCAAAATCTCTTTTGGTTCTTCATGTTCTTCAAAATCCTCATTTCTAGATGACTCTTTAGGAGAAGCGGACGGCGACTCCTCACGACGAATTTTGCCAATAACAATTTGTTTAGCTTCATCTTTCAGTGATTTGTCTCCCTGAAACTCTTTTAACAGCACACCATACATCTCTCCGCTCAATTTAGTGTTAGGCTTTGCTTCTACATCATATCCTTTTTTCACTAAACATTCTACGGCAGTATGTATCCCGATGTTGAGTTCCTTTGCTGCTTTAAGCAAGTTTGTTCCTTTTCCTTCAGTCATCTATAATATAAACTATTTTAATATAATTACAAAAATATGTTTTTTTCCATCCATAAACAATTTATTCCGAATGTTAGATAGAAAAAAATTAGCAAGCTGAATTTTATTCAAATTCAGCTTGCAATATGCGTACGATATCACGGATGGTGTCTTCTTCCAAATCGGTACGTCTAACCAGCTCTTCTTCACTGAGTGATAGTACAGATTTTGCAGAGTCCAAGCCAACACGTTTCAATTCGTCAATAACCCAGCTTTCAATTTCGTCGCTGAATTCCTCGATATCCACATCCTCATCAAATTCATCATTCTCTCTATAAACATCAATCTCGTAACCAGTCAATTTGCCGGCCAATTTAATATTGTGTCCACCACGACCGATTGCCAAAGAAACCTGATCCGATTTTAAATATACAGCAGCAGTTTTATTTTCCTCATCAATCTTAATGGAGCTAATGCGGGCAGGGCTCAATGCACGGGCGATATACAGGGAATGATTTGTCGTAAAATTGATCACGTCAATGTTTTCATTACGCAATTCACGCACAATACCATGAATACGAGACCCTTTCATACCCACACATGCACCAACGGGATCAATACGGTCATCATAAGATTCCACAGCCACTTTAGCACGCTCACCAGGTTCGCGGACAATTTTCTTAATGGTAATCAGACCATCAAAAATCTCAGGTACTTCCAGTTCAAATAAACGTTGTAAAAACGCTGGGGCTGTACGTGAAATAATAATTTTAGGATTGTTGTTCATCATATCCACTTTGTGAACAACAGCACGAATACCATCACCTTTTTTGAAATAATCCGCTGGGATTTGTTCAGATTTAGGTAAGATCAATTCATTACCATCCTCGTCCAACACCAGGATTTCTTTCTTCCAGATTTGATAAACCTCACCGATGACCAACTCACCTTCTCTATCTTTATATTTTTTAAAGACTTCGTCTTTTTCTAACTCTAATACTTTCGACACCAGTGTTTGACGAGCAGCTAAAATAGCACGACGTCCAAAGCTCTCTAATGTGATCTGTTCGATAAAATCATCCCCTACTTCCAAGTCCTCATCGTGTTTTCTTGCTTCTGCCAACTCAATTTCGAGATCATCATCCTCAGAAAATTCATCTTCAACAACGACACGCGTTCTCCAAATCTCTAAATCCCCATTATCTGGATTCACGATAACATCCACATTTTCATCCGTACCGAAACGACGACGGATCATACTACGAAAAACCTCTTCTAATACTGTAATGACCGTAGGTCTATCGATATTCTTAAACTCCTTAAACTCCTGAAAAGAGTCTATCAGATTGATGTTGCTGTTACTCATTATTTTTAAAATGAAATTACCACTTTTGTTGCTTTTATTTGATCAAAAGGAAGTTCTTTTTCCACCTCTTGCGCTTTTTTACCTTTTTCTTTTACTTTTTGAAGAATGTTAATCTTGGTTTCGTCTACCATCAATAAAGTTCCTTCAATTTTTGTATTATCGTGCAACTTGACCTGTACAGTACGACCTATATTTTTTTGATATTGCCGATTATTGACAAAATTTGAATCTATACCAGGAGATGAAACTTCCAAACGATAAGCATTATCGATCACATTTTCTTCCTCTAAATGGAAACCGACATGACGACTCACTTGTGCACAATCATCAATATTAACACCGTTATCCCCATCTAAGAGAATTTCCAAAATCTTATTTGGAAGCATCTTTACACTAACAATAAACAAATCCTCGCGATCTGCTATTTTTTCTTCTATAAGTTCGATAACTCTTTTTTCTACATCTTGCATTGTTCTGCTGCCTAGAATGCTAAATTAATTGTATTAAAAAAAGGGGGCAATACGAGCCCCCTTCCTTTCAGATATGCAAATATAGTATTTTATAAAATAAAAAACAAATATCCCATCTACAGCAGAACTATTTTTTCTATTATTTTGAATTATCAACGACTGCATTAATTGTCTTTTGCATCTGAGCCATCATGCTGGTCAATGTTTCCATCGTCGGTTCAGGAGTTGGTTCCGGCAGTTGGGTGCTAATAAAAGCTTTCGCCTTCCATACCTCAAGAATATCAGGAGTCTCAACCCAGTATGGTTCGTAGGTTTTATTATCAGAAACGAGCTTTAAACCTTTATCTTCTTTAAATTTAAATGCAATCCGCTTATAAACCACCCCCTCCTCTCGAGACACGACTACATAAGTATGCCCTGGTTTTATATCATGCCAATTTTCGACATATTCCGCTACAATAATAGATCCAGATGGCAAGGGCAACATCGAATCTCCTTTAATCTCAAATGCCCGAAAAGTCCCCTGACCAAACATTGGTAGCGAAAATTTTGGAAGCTCGGCTACATACTCGGGATCACCATATCCATTTAAATAACCCGCACTTGCTTTAATGGGCACGAGCTCAATGTTTTCACGATCATTCCCGTCAACAGTCACACTCAATACCCGAAGGTTCGAAGCATTGCTTTTAGGTATAGGCTTCCATTTATCATCAATCACATCATTCGCCAACTCATCCATGGTTAACCCATAAAACTCGGCAATTTTTTTTAGCAATTCATATTTAGGTTCCGCTCTATCCTCTTCATAAGCACCGACAGAAGCTCGCTTAATCCCCATAATATCAGCAAATTGCTGCTGCGTAATTTTCTTTCCTTTTCGAAGGAATTTCAAGTTGGATGAAATATTTGACATATTATTTTTCAAAAATATTTTGCAAAAACTAAATTTATTAGTATTATTGTGCCAATAAAATTAGTAAATAAAATTTAAACATCCAAATAATTTAGCATTATGAGCAATTTTATTGTATATATATTAACTGACAACAACAGAAGACACTTTGAAATCAACTTCACCTCCAATATATTGAGCACTGTATTGGAACTCCAACAGACCAATAGCTTTATTTTCCAACAGGGCGCCAATTTAAACAGAATTATTTATTCTGAAGCCTTTACGGAATTGTCCTGCGCTAAAAAAAGAATAAACGAATTGCAGAATTTTACACATATGCAAATCGAGCGAATTATTCGTAAAAATAATCCAAACTGGAATAACCTATACCCGCAACAACAGCAGTCTTACATCAAAAGAAACAGCAGTTATGCAGCCTAATAAAATATAATAAAAAAAGCCACCTAATATTCATTAGATAGCCATTTATCTTAAATCCAAAACAGGATAATAAACTGTTAATCAACTTTACGCAAACTACAGATTCTCCGATGTACCCAAATTTTCGCTGACACCGCCTTCATTTTGGTTGCGTTCCGCATTTCCCTCTGTCGATTCTTCCTCAGGTCCAATAAAATCTTCATCTATTTGCTCCTCAACACTTGTCGAATCGCTCTGTTCTGGTTCAGGATCACTATAACGCGGGGTTTCACATTTGTAGGCTTTTGTAATTTCAACGGTAGGTTCGGGAAATTTACCCTGCGTGTACCCCAATTGTCTATCTTTATAAACAGACTCCAAAAACACGCCAAATATAGGTAGAGCTGTACGTGAGCCTTCTCCTGTGTGTGAATTTTTGAAATGTATACTTCTTTCATCACATCCCACCCAGATTCCAGTGACCAAATCCTTTGTTACTCCCATATACCAGCCATCAACATATTCCGACGAAGTACCAGTCTTACCGCCAATTTGATTTTCATTATCAAAAAGGTCCCACTCCCATAATCCCTGCGAGGTACCTCTCGGCTCTTCCATCCCACCCCGCAACATATAAGTCATCAACCAAGCATCCTGTTTATCAACCACTTGCTTACGTTCTGCCTGAAAAGTAGCAATAACATTCCCATCATGGTCTTCAATTTTAGAAACCAGTACCGGAGTAACCCGCTCACCATGGTTCATCATCGTAGAGTAACCGTTGACCATCTCAAAGACCGATACATCATTAGGTCCCAACCCAACCGATGCTACCGGATTAAGCCTACTCGTAATACCACAACGCTGTGCGGCATCCACAACTTTTGCTGGCGTGACCTTATCAGTCAACTGAACAGTCACTGAGTTAATAGACCGAGCCATTGCATGACGCAACGACATCTCACGGTATGAAAAATTCCAATCTGCGTTTTTCGGTTCCCACACTTCAATGGAATCCCCCTTATCAATCTTAATTGTAACAGGCTTATCCGTAATCTTATCACAAGGTGCCATGCCCGATTCTAGGGCTGCTAAATAAACAAAAGGTTTAAATGTAGACCCTGCTTGTCGTTTCGCCTGCATCACATGATCATATTTGAAATACTGGTGATCTATACCACCTACCCAAGCTTTAATTTCGCCCGAGTAAGGATCCATCGACATCATTCCTGCATTCAACATCATTGCATAATATTTCAAAGAATCCATCGTAGACATCTCCTTCTCGATCTTACCATTGTCCTTCCAATTATAGACCTCCATTTTTTTCTTCTTATTCAGAAAATAATTGATGCTGTCTGGACTATTAGCATATTTCTTACTCAAAAATGCATAATAAGGAGTTTTCTTAGCCAAATTCTCCAGAAAGTTCGGAAGTACTTTTCCAGAAAGATCCCGCCAAGGTTCTTGACCGGCCCATGTATTATTTAAACGTTGCTGCAACTCAGCCATCTGCTTTGCAACAGCCTCTTCTGCATGCTTCTGTAATTTAGAATTGATGGTTGTGTAAATTTTTAAACCATCGGTGTAGATATCGTAATTATTCTCCTCCGACCATTTTTCTAACCATTTAGCAACAGCGGCTCGCAGATATGAATCCCCTCCAGCGTTCACATCTCGATTATTGGCATTCAAAACGATCTTTTCTTTAATCAATGCATTATATTCTTCTTTTTTTAGAAAGCCACTCTTATGCATTTGACTCAATACCGTATTTTTACGATCAAATGCCTTCTCAGGATTTCTTATCGGATTATATAAGGTTGTTCCTTTCAACATACCGATCAAAACAGCAGCTTCATTTTGGTTCAGCTGATTAGCTCCTTTTGAAAAATAACGCTTCGCAGCGGTTTCTATACCATATGCATTATTACTAAAAGAAACCGTATTGAGATACATTTCTAAAATCTGACTTTTACTATATCGCTGCTCTAGTTTATAAGCAGTCATCCACTCTTTAAATTTCGTAATGACCAATCCGGCAACAGGCAAACGTGTCAATAATCCCCCTGCCTTATTATAACGAGTACGGTAAAGATTCTTTGCCAATTGCTGCGTAATCGTACTTGCTCCACGCTTATCCCCTTTTAAGGTAGAGACTATACCTGAACCGAGTCCAAGAAAATCAACACCATTATGCTGATAGAAACGTACATCCTCCGTCGCAATAAGCGCGTTGATAACAGTTTTAGGAATACTGTCAAAAGGAACAGGATTTCTATCCTCATCAAAATACCGTCCTATCAGTACGCTATCGGCAGTATACAACTCTGTCGAAATATTGACACTAGGCATAATAATATCTTTTTTAGTGGGAGAATAACCAAAAAGCCACAAAAAATTGAGTTGTATGGCACAAACCAAAACAACAACAAAATATATTGCAATAATGAGATAACGAAGAATCCGATTCTTTATACGTCTAAACATAAATGGAAATTTATCTTATAATCAACATATTGAATCAGCAAAAGGTTTTACCCTCGCTCAATATGCGCCTATATGTGTTTCAGGGGCTAAATATACAACTAAATACATCTCCCTAATCAACTATTTACATTTTTTAACAATAAAAAATAAGCCTTTAATTTGAACAAACTCTTTCGTGAAAAACGGCCAGTAACAATACCGTCATACTCGATTTGCAAAATTAAAATGCAAAAAAATTGAAGGAGGACTTTGTTTAGATCAATAAGTTAGCCGATGCTTCCACAAATATTATACCTACTTTTGATTTAATATCTATTTTATTTTAAAATAATAATGATATTTGTTTAAATTTAGATGTAAACTAGTCAACGATTAGCATGTTAAAACAGACATTACAACAAAAGCTATTACAAAAACTGTCTCCACAACAAATTCAATTTATTAAGTTGTTGCAGGTACCAACAGTTTCATTAGATGCCAGAATAAAAGAAGAATTAGAGGAAAACCCTGCATTAGAAGATGGTAGCTTGACTAATATGACCGATCCAATCGAAGAGTACCCCGATAAAGATCCGGATGACAATTTTGACAATGAAGAGAGCTTTGATTCAGATGACTTCAGCTTAGAGGACTATATACAGGAGGATGATTATAAAGACTATGGAAATGGATACGATTATGGTGACGACGACGATGAACGAAAAGAAATGCCTGTTGCCATTCAACATTCCTTCTACGAGCAGCTGCAACAACAATTAGACCTCCTTGCCTTAGATGATAAGCATTTTCTAATCGGCCAGCAAATTATCGGAAGCCTTGATGACGACGGTTACCTACGACGTCCGATCATAAATTTGGTAGACGATCTAGCTTTTGGTCAGAATGTGATGACTGACGAGCAGGAAGTAGTGGAAATGTTAAAAATAATCCAGGACTTCGAGCCAGCAGGGATTGGGGCCAGAGATTTACAAGAGTGTCTTTTGATTCAGTTACAAAAGAAAGATGCAAACAACCCAACGATCAAACTCGCCATTAAAGTGGTTGCCCATTATTTAGATGAATTCACAAAAAAGCATTACGATAAGCTTGAAAAATCCCTAGGGGTTTCTCCTGAAGATTTAAAAAATGTGGTGAATGAAATTCTAAAGCTCAATCCCAAACCAGGTGATTCAGGAGCAGTGGCAGGCAAACAGCTTCATATCATTCCCGATTTTCATATTAGTAACAACGATGGTATTCTTCATTTAACCCTGAACGGACGCAATGCACCAGAACTTCGTATAAGCCGGGACTATCAACACATGTTTGAACATTACGAAAAGTCTGATCAAAAAGATAAAAAAATGAAAGAAGCGGTACAGTTTGTCAAACAGAAACTCGATTCGGCAAAGTGGTTCATCGACGCCATCAAGCAGCGTCAACAAACGCTCCTCAAAACCATGAATGCAATCATGGAATATCAGTACGATTACTTTCTTACCGGTGATGACCGCAAACTGAAACCCATGATCTTAAAAGATATCGCAGACAAAATAGACATGGACATCTCTACCGTCTCCCGTGTAGCGAATTCGAAATATGTACAGACTGAATTTGGAACATTTCTATTAAAATCGTTTTTCTCTGAAGCCATTCAAACAGACTCTGGAGAGGAGGTTTCCAATAAGGAAGTTAAGAAAATATTGGAAGAATGTATCGCCAAAGAAAACAAGCGCAAACCGCTGGCTGATGAAAAATTAACCGAAATTCTTAAGGAAAAAGGCTATAACATCGCCCGCCGAACGGTTGCAAAATACCGAGAGGCATTAAATATACCCGTCGCAAGATTACGAAAAGAGCTCTAAGAGCTCTTTTTGTTTTACCCAATAATCAAATCTAAATTAAGAATAGTATCTTTGTGCCTGAATTAAATAAGCATTAAGGAATGAGCAAAGTAAAAGTTGGAGTTGTACAGATGAGCTGTACCGCAAACAAACAAGAGAATCTCGAAAAAGCAATCGCTAAAGTAAAAGAAGCCGCTGCAAAAGGTGCGCAAATTGTGTGTCTGCAAGAACTCTTTACTTCTTTATATTTCTGCGATGTCGAAGATTATGACAATTTCGCCCTGGCTGAATCTATCCCCGGCCCGTCTACAGACGCCCTATCCGCTGTTGCGAAAGAAGCAGGAGTCGTTATTATCGCTTCATTATTTGAAAAAAGAACTGAAGGCCTTTATCATAATACGACGGCCGTGTTGGACGCTGACGGATCCTATTTAGGCAAATACCGTAAAATGCATATCCCTGATGATCCGGCATTTTATGAGAAATTCTATTTCACCCCTGGCGATCTAGGTTATAAAGTATTTAAAACAAGATTTGGTCGAATCGGTATATTGATCTGTTGGGACCAATGGTACCCTGAGGCATCCAGAATTACAGCATTGATGGGCGCAGAAATCCTATTCTACCCAACAGCAATTGGCTGGGCTACAGATCAGGATGAAGAAACCAATAAAGATCAATACAATGCATGGCAAACCATTCAACGTTCTCATGCTGTCGCAAACGGTGTACCTGTGGTATCCGTTAACCGAGTCGGATATGAACAAGATGGTGCCATGAAATTCTGGGGCGGCAGCTTTGTAACAAATGGACAAGGCAAGTTATTGTACTTGGCCTCCCATGACAAGGAAGAAATTGAAGTCATCGAATTGGATCTAAGTGAATCTGACTATTTCAGAAAACACTGGCCTTTTCTACGTGACCGTAGAATCGACACGTATTCCCCAATCACCAAACGTTTTATTGACGAAGACTAATAGTAAATCATATTGGCCATTTTAATTTGTGATTCATGAAAAGAAGAACAGATTAAAATGGCTTTTTACATTTTAAAGCATGGAACAAGAAAGTACTTTCACTCAGGCATATTTTGACAATTCTCCCAAAAAACAAGGTTTCACATTCCCCCCTGAATGGGCAAAACAAGAAGCTATGTGGTTGAGCTGGCCGCATAAAGAGGAATCTTGGCCCGGAAAAATTGAAACCATATACGCGCCTTATTGCGAATTCATTAAAACTGTTGCTGCTGGGCAAAAAGTAAGAATTAATGTAGCTAACGAAGCCATGAAGGTGTTTGCGATCACAGAATTGAAAAAAGTAACAGTTGATTTTAGCAATATTGAATTTTATTTCAATCCAACTAATGATGCTTGGTGTAGAGATCATGGTCCTGCCTTCCTTATCAATCAACATTCAGATACAAAAGCCATTGTTGATTGGGGCTACAATGCCTGGGGCGGCAAATACCCCCCCTTTGATCTCGATGACGTTGTCCCTACACGTATAGCAGAGGAGTTCGACCTCCCTCTATTCACGCCTAATATCGTGATGGAAGGCGGTTCTGTCGAATTTAACGGCGCTGGAACCGTTATGACAACAACAGCATGTTTGCTCAATGAAAACCGAAACCCTGATTTCACAAAAGAACAAATTGAGACTTATCTCAAAGAATTCTATGGGCAAGACCAGGTACTGTGGTTAGGGGACGGGATCATCGGAGATGACACAGACGGCCATATTGATGACATTACACGTTTTGTAAATGAAAATACAGTTTTAACTGTTGTCGAAGAAAACCCTGAAGATGAAAATTATGCGATCCTTCAAGAGAATTTGGAAACACTCCGTTCTTTCAAATTATTAAATGGTGAACCGCTTAATATTGTCGAACTTCCCATGCCTGCACCGGTAATCTATGAAGATACCAGACTGCCAGCATCATACGCCAACTTCTATATAGCAAACGATGTTGTCGTTGTACCAATTTTCAAGGATGCCAATGACCAAAAAGCATTAGATATTATCCAAGGCTGCTTTCCGTCGCGAAAAGTAATAGGAATTAATTCAGTAGACATTATTTGGGGACTGGGTAGTTTTCATTGCTTGAGTCAGCAAGAACCGGCGCGCAGCTAAAGATAAAATTAAATATACAGGAAAATGCTTCATTTATATGCAATGAAGCATTTCTTTTATAGCTTAATTAATACAAGTAAACACTTAACATGGTCAATCTGCTATATAAAAAATAAGAACTTTATTTTTCGATTGTTCGAAGCGTCTAACCTCATTGAAATCATTTATTGCTATCAACTAAAAGCTACACAACAATAACTTGTACACCAGATTTCTCGAGCGATTCAACAAATCCGGCGCTGACTTTATCGTCGGTAATCAATATATCAATTTTATCGAAACCACAAATTCGACCAAAGCTACGTCTACCAAATTTAGAGGAATCGGCAAGTACTACGACCTTTTGAGCAGTGTCAATCATGATACGGTTTAACTGGGCCTCTTGCGCGCTGGATGTTGATACCCCATAGTCCAGATCAATACCATCTACCCCCAAAAATAGCTTACTACAATAAAAATCATGCAGTAAATTTTCCGCATACTTACCCGTCACTGAAGTGGAGGTTTTCCGTAATGTTCCGCCCATTTGCATTATTTCCACTGATGGATACTTAATTAACTCCATAGCAACATTTAACGCTGATGTGACAACTGTAATATTTCCCTTCGGTGTAATTTGCCTCGCCAATGATTGCATGGTTGTGCCTGAAGCAATAATAATTGAATCATTTTCTTCGATCATTTCAGCAGCCTTTTTTCCGATTCTACTTTTATCATCAGACCGAAGTTTCTCTTTTTCAAACACGGTCCGATCTGTTGTATAAGGATTATATTGTGTCGCTCCGCCGTGGGTCCGAAAAAGCAGACCACTCTCCTCCAATAATGTCAAATCTTTTCGAATGGTGACAGAAGATACGCCCAATTCTTCACAGAGATCAATCACTTGGACTATACCTACTTCTTTTAGTTGTTTTAAAATATATTGATGTCGTTCTACGTTTGTCATGGCTCTTTATAATATATGCGCTAAATATTAAATCCACTAGTGATTTATTCATACGAATAGCGCTGTATACCTAAAATATACCTCACTCACTATCCAAATTTTAGTGGACAACTATTCTATAAAATCTCTCTAGCAGAACTGACGTTAAAATAATGAAATTATTTAATTATTTACACCAATATGCAAATTTAACTTTATTTCAAGAACGTAAGGCCTGCGGTTTTCATAAGTTTAAAAACCCAAAGGATCAGGCCAGATATATTGATAATCCAATTCATTTTGCAGTAAGCTTCCGATCACTACTTTCTGAAAAGAATCGCCTTTTTCAAATTTGGTGGGTAAATCGAAGCCATATTTTTGTGCAGACGCCAGTATAACCTCTTTTTTTTGCGGGTGTACTGGTGCGACAACATTATAAATGCGATGACTGAAATCCTTTACAGTAGCCAAGGTAATTAAACGCACGGCATCATCGAGGTGGACAAAATTGGCAGGCTGTTCACCTGTTGTGCAAATACGATTCGCGAAATACTTTGCGAAGATGCGATTTTTACCAAATAAGCCGCCAAGTCGATATACATGAGTATCGTGCAGTTGTAACATTAGCTGTTCTGCTAAAAGGAGCTTTTCGGAAAACTCAATTCCTTCAGCATTCAATTCACTATAAACTCCATCCTTGTCTGGATAGATCCCAATGGAACTAAGAAACAGCTGCTTGGCCCATTGGATATTTTCAAGAAATCTCGAAATATTCGAAAAACGGAGTTCTAAATCCGATAGGCTGTTTTTTTTGCTGGCAGGAATGCTGTTTAACACAAAGTCAAATTGGCTTGGAAGAATCACCTCGGACGGCACATTGCATTGATCAAAGTTGGCAATAAATGAAAAAATACCGTCAGCTTTTAGCCGATGGTATTTTTCATATTGTGTTGTACTTGCCCAGACCTCATGTCCCTGATGTTTCATATCCATAGCAAATGATTCCGCTAACCATCCACAGCCTAATATGAGTATCCGCATAAGATCAAAAGATTAGTAAGCTTTCGCAAATAAAACTCGTCTATTGGAAGGTTTTCCGGTGAAGATACAAACACCCTGTTCGTCCTTTACATCCAAAGGAATACAACGGATTGTCGCCTTTGTTTCCTCTTTCACTCGTTTTTCTGTTTCTGTTGTTCCATCCCAGTGACAGGAGATAAATCCGCCTTTACCTTCCAGCACTTCTTTAAACTCATCATAAGAATTCACTTCCGTAAAATGAGATGCTCTAAAATTCAACGCTTTTTGGTAAATATTCTCCTGTATTGCATGCAATAGCTGCTCGATATTTCCCGCCAGTCCTTCTTGTGCTACAGTTTCCTTTGTTTGTGTATCACGACGTGCCAATTCAACGGTACCATTTTGCATATCTCTCGCTCCAACGGCTACACGTACAGGCACACCTTTTAGTTCCCATTCCGCAAATTTAAAGCCGGGGCGTTGAGTATCTCGATCGTCGTATTTCACGGAGATATTTTTTATCTTTAATTCGTTTGTTAGTTGATCCACGAAAACATCAATCTGTGCTTTTTCTTCTTCAGTTTTGAAAATCGGAACAATAACAACCTGAATTGGCGCCAGTTTTGGAGGCAATACCAATCCTTGATCATCCGAGTGGGCCATAATCAAAGCGCCCATTAAGCGCGTAGAAACACCCCAAGAAGTCGCCCATACATGCTCCAGTTTCCCTTCTTTAGACGTAAACTTCACATCAAAAGCCTTCGCAAAGTTCTGACCGAGAAAATGCGATGTTCCTGCTTGTAAAGCCTTTCCATCCTGCATTAAAGCTTCAATACAATAGGTATCTAAGGCACCAGCAAAACGTTCATTTTCAGTTTTACGACCGCGTATAACAGGTACAGCCAAAATATTCTCAGCAAATTCAGCATACACGTCCAGCATACGTTCTGTTTCCTCTATTGCTTCTTCCTTAGTTGCGTGTGCTGTGTGTCCTTCCTGCCATAAAAACTCTGCTGTACGCAGAAAAAGACGTGTGCGCATTTCCCAACGAACAACATTCGCCCATTGGTTTACTAAAATCGGTAGATCACGATACGATTCGATCCAGCCACGGTATGTATTCCATATAATGGTTTCAGAAGTCGGACGTACAATTAGTTCTTCTTCTAATTTTGCATCTTCATCCACCACGATTTTACCTGTACCATCATTTTTTAGTCTATAATGTGTGACCACTGCACATTCGGTTGCGAAACCCTCCACATGGGCCGCCTCTTTAGAAAAAAATGATTTTGGGATGAATAAAGGGAAGTAAGCATTGCTATGGCCTGTCTCTTTAAATCTTTTGTCTAAGATCGCTTGCATTCTTTCCCAGATAGCGTATCCGTATGGTTTGATCACCATACAGCCCCGTACAGCTGAATTTTCAGCCAGATCAGCTTTGATCACAAGGTCATTGTACCATTGCGAATAATCTTCTGCACGACTTGTAATTCCTTTACTCATATGAAATTGATAAATTATTGTAACATTATAACGTTAAGTCTCGTCTGTATTTCAATACAAAAAGCGTTCAATAAAAAATATTTGTATTTTTGATTACTTCGATTAAACCCCGTCGAGAAATTTGCGTCTAAGATAGTAAATAAGGCTGTATAATCGAAAATAACGATTTAGGATATTATGAAAAAAAATAGATTATTTATCGGAGCACTTGCCATGACAGGAGCATTTATGTTAGGTTCCTGCGGTACGAGTAGGCAAATCTATGGCGACGATGTCTATGGCAATAATGGACAAGCTAGACAGAAAGTCTATCAAAGTCCGGATTACTATTACACAGATGCGGACCAGGTTCAACAGGAAGGGCAATCACAGGGCGGTTATTATGATGACGAATATTCAGATCAGGATTACAATAACGATTCCTACGAAGATCTTGAATATGCAAATCGGATAAACCGGTTCTATTATGCCTCTCCAGGAATGACCTATTTTGACCCATTCTTCGATCCATGGTATGGTTATGGATTTGGTGGAATGTATGGATATGGTCCTTCCTTCGGTTTAGGTTGGGGCTGGGGGTCCGGTTGGGGATCTTCATGGTCAATCGGCCTAGGCTGGGGCTGGGGGTCTGGCTGGGGATCTCCTTGGTATGGTGGCTATCACCCTTGGGGCGGCTGGTATGGCGGTGGATACTGGGGATCTGGCTGGTATGGTAATGGTTATTGGGGCGGGGGCTACTGGGGTAATTCAAGACCTCGTTACGCATCCTCCCGTTCATCTTATAGAGATAACTATAATGTACGTACTTCATCTTCTCGTACCAGAACTTCGGGTTCTTATGACCGCACAGGTGTAGCTCGGGATTCAAGAGGACGCATCACCTCGGTTGCAAGTACACGATCGACTGCTGGCGGACGAACAAGAACTTCCGACGGTTCAATATCACGAAGCTCCTCCTATGATAGATCTGGTGGTAGAACTAGATCTTCAGATGGGATCTCTACAAGAGGCGGTTATATTGATAGAGGCAGAACACGTACTTCAGATAGAACCAATGGAACATATCCAAGTATGCGAAGTTCCAATGGCACTTCGAGAACTCGATCAAGCTCTGGTGAAGTTTCCCGTCCAATGAACCGTTCGATGGAAACGCGCTCAAGCAATCCGAGTTCAACTTCGAGACCTTCTTATACTCCACCAACAAGAAGTTATGATAGCGGATCATCACGCTCAAGTGGTGGCTTCTCCGGAGGCGGAAGTTCAAGATCCAGCGGCGGATTTTCTGGTGGCGGCGGAAGTTCAAGATCTAGCGGTGGACGTACACGCTAGTAAAAAACAGCTTACAGTAGCATACATAATCTTGTGTGCTACTGCTTATTTCAGACGATATTTTAGCTTATGACAATCAAAAAATTACTTTTTGGAACTGCATTTTTATTAGGTGCAGCAGGAACTGCCCAAGCGCAATATACGAAAGATGTACTTTTGTTTTCCCAAGGGGACAATGGCGGTACGGCTCGTTTCAAAGCGATGGGAAATGCCTCTACCGCATTGGGTGGTGATATTAGTTCAATTACTGGCAACCCTGCAGGTTTGGGCTACTTCAATCAATCCGATATCTCTGTAACAGGTAGGTATCTTAACAATAAAAATAAAACAGATTATTTTGGACAAAATTCAAATAGCAGCAAAAATAATTTCAACCTCGATAATGCGGGCATAGTTTTTCATTTACCAACTTACCGAAATGGTGGGAGCCTAGAAAAAGGTTGGCTAAATTTTAATGTTGGTATTGCTTATAACCGCAATTATGTCTATAACAATTTATTAGAGTATAAAGGTGTTAATAACACAAGTTCAATAGCGGATGCCTATTCTGACCGCTTGTCTGCGCCGGGTGGAATGAATGGTTGGGGCCAGGAAGTCTATAATAATTCTTTGTTATTTGATGAAGAAACAGGCAATAAAGGGAGCTATTTTCCTATTACTGACTTTGATAATTTTAATGGAAAAGATGGTTTTAACCAAGTCAATTCCATCCTTGAAAAAGGAAGCAAATCAGAATCAGTGTTGTCCTTTGGTGCCAACTATAGCAACAAATTATACTTAGGAGCCGCCTTGGGTTTTACAGCTTTTACCTATGATAATTCCAGCTGGTTTACTGAATATGGCAGAACCATGACCTCCGAAAATTTGGCAAAACGCAATCCAGGCTCTGAATTTTTAGATCCAAAAAATGTCAAAAAGAATGAGATGTTAGGCAAGGACTATGAATTATATGATGACTATGCACAAGCGACGGATGGTACGGGAGTGGATTTCAAATTAGGGGTAATCTATAAATTCACACCGACCTTTAGTATGGGCTTTACAGCGAAGTCTCCGACATTCATGAGCATCCGAGACGAGTCTTATAGCAATTCGGAATTCCGTTATTTTAAACAGGGCGAAGACAAAACATTTAAGGATCCTTATCGCACCAGCGATGATGCAGGACATAGCTACCTCGAGTACAATATGAATACGCCATATAAGCTTTCCTTAGGTGCTAGTCAGGTATTCTCTAGAGGATTAATTACCGCAGATGTAGAATGGGTGGATTATGCTGCGATGCGTTTTAAGGATGCGGGCGCATATAATAAAACCTTAGAACAGGAAATGAACCAAAAGATAAAAGACTCTTATCAAGGCGCCTTGAATGCGCGCATTGGTGGTGAAGTTTTATTTGACAACGTGTTTAGTGGTAGAGCTGGTTTTAATTACAGTGGTAATCCTTATAAAGATGTGGATTACACAAACTATACAGCCTCTTTGGGTATTGGTGCAAAACTTGGTCGCGGTATGTATATTGATCTGACCGGAGCCTATAATTCCATCAAGTATGAGGAAAGACCTTATCTTATAGATGAGCAGTACTGGAACAATACGAGTCCAGTAGCCAATATCAAAAATCAACGGACCAATGTCGTGTTGACAATCGGTTCTAAATTTTAAGAGATTCTTCTCAGAAAAAAACGTCCAGCTAGCCTGGACGTTTTTCATTTATTACAATCTCAACAGCCATAATTTAAAAGCTTTTAGTAAATTTGTCCTCTTGGTTAAAACACATGACGAATCAGCGCATCTTAAAAGCATTCAATATCCTATTAACATACCCCATTTGGCGGATCGAAATCGATGCTGAAAATAGACTGATTGCAGTAGAGACCAGAAATCCAGCAGACACACTCCCCTATTTCAATGTCATTACTTTTGATGGGGATTATCTGATTCAAGACCTGGAAGCAATAAGCAAAGAGTGGGTGCTTGCAGGAATTCAATGCCATAAACTAATCTTAAAAAAGATTTCCAGCAACTCACCCATTGATGCAGGTGTACACCTGATAGATTGCTATCAGCCAGATCAACAAGAAACTTGGTTTAATTATTTTTTTCTTGAAATAGTCGATGGAGGAATACTGCTTCGTCCCAAAATGATCGAACAAGGAATGCAGTTGTTTTTAGATCTAAAAACAATGTCCATTGAAAACAAAAAAGAGGAATTACTTAAACCTTTTGACAGCCAAATAGTCTACCCTATAATTTACAATGGTCAAATTCCGCAATTTTTGACAGATTTCACCGCCGATGGCGAAATTTGGATTAGCGCATTGGACGACCATTTTATTTGGGCTTTCTATGAAAAAAACACCGATAATCACTATCAAATCCGGATAGTGCGATCTACAAAAGAGAGACTAATTGATTCTATAATTGCAGTTGATCAGTTGTCCTTAAAGTTTTTCAACATCTATTTTCTTGTTAACGAACAAATATTCCTTTTGACAGACAATAAACGGGAGTTTGTTTCGTATTTAGTATAATTGCAAAATATATGAAACTATTATTCGAATTAAATACATATAAAAAGATAGTCATTTTATCGATTTCAATGCTATCTCTTCAACAAGTCGAAGCTAGAAGTTTGGCTTCTTTACATTTAAATGCGATTCCGGACTCCGTTGGTACCGAAGTGATCAATGGCGAAGAATTTGTCCTTTTTAAGATAGAAAAAGGAGATAATTATTATCAACTCAGCAAGAAATACAAAACAACAGTAGGACAGCTCACACAAATAAATGGCAATGGCACATTAAGCCTCGGTCAAATTGTTAAAGTACCCACTGGGCGAAAACCTGTTGTAAAGAAACCTTCTGGCAACAATACACAGCTGAATCCACGAGATCCACAACAGGGTTTTACAGAATATATAGTTGGCGAAAAAGAGACGTTATATGCCATATCCAAGAGGTTTGGTATAACTGTTGAAGATATCAAGAAAACCAATAACCTAAAAAACAACATCATTAGCGGTGGAATGAAATTAATGATTCCGAATCAGCCACTGCCACCGGAAAGACCAAAATTGGTTGAACCTAGAGGGATCGAAATTATTACGCCCGATTCCACAAACGATGACGATAAAGAAGAAAATCAAATTTCAACAAATCGCTATGGAATACGTGAAAAATCCGAGCGGGGGATTGGCGTATGGATTGATGGTTTGTCTACCCAAGGAACAAGCAATCTCGCACTTCACAAAAGTGCACCCGTGGGAACGATCTTAAAAATCACCAACCCGATGACAAAAAGCGTTACCTATGCGAAGGTTGTCGGAAAATTTAATGATAATGCCGAAAACCAAAATGCCATTGTAGTGTTATCAAAGTCCGCTGCGGCAAGTATCGGCGCATTGGATAAACGCTTTCAGGTCGAAATTGCCTACGGATTACCTTTAGAAAATTAATTAAATAAAATAGCTCTTATAGCGCAAACAAGAATGAATAACAAACCGTATGTCATAGGGATTGCCGGAAGTAGTGGTTCTGGAAAAACATTTTTTTTGAATAGTTTTTTGAAACATTTTAAAACAGATGAGGTTACATTGATCTCCCAAGATGACTATTACATTCCTGCCAATACAAAAACACAGGAGGAGAATAAGCTCTATAATTTTGATATTCCGACATCCATCGACCGGGAAGCTTTCTATAAGGATATCAAATCTCTTTTTAATGGAGAGACAATCTATAAAGAGGAATATACCTTTAATAACCCTTCGCTCACCCCCAAGATATTAGAGATAAAGCCAGCTCCGATATTGATCATCGAGGGACTATTCATTTTTTATTACACAGAGGTCAATGCGCTTATAAATCATAAAATTTTCCTGAGCGCTGATCAGGATATCGCGCTCCGAAGAAGGCTCCACCGTGATTTAGTTGAACGTGGTTACTTTGAAGACGATGTTATGTACAAATGGGTCAATCACGTCCTCCCCTCATATAACGAGTATTTGCTACCATTTCAGGACACTTGCGATCAAGTGATATTTAACAATACAGACGAACCTGAACCCATCTGGGATATTACCAATCAGATTTCAGAAGAGCTGAAAACAAGACTCAATTTAGTATAATATAAACAAAGGGGGCTTATCTATTGGTAAACCCTCTTTATTTAAAAGTACTTGATTAATTGACATCAAGACTTTAAATTCTTATCTTTGCGCCACGAAACAAATCCATCATAATGAACCATCCTGTAAAGATTAAAAATGCTTTGGTCTCAGTCTATTATAAAGACGGCCTAGCTCCTTTAGTTGAATTATTAAACAAATACGGTGTTACATTCTATTCCACTGGTGGGACAGAAACATTTATCAAAGATTTAGGTATAGCTGTCGTTCCAGTGGAAGACCTGACCAGTTATCCTTCGATTTTAGGAGGCCGTGTTAAGACCTTACATCCAAAGGTGTTCGGAGGTATTTTAGCACGTCGTCCGCTTGAATCAGACCAACAGCAACTTGCTCAATATGAAATACCAGAGATCGATTTGGTTATCGTGGATTTGTATCCATTTGAAGAAACAGTTGCTTCTGGTGCCGCTGAACAGGATATTATTGAGAAAATTGATATCGGTGGAATCTCATTGATTCGTGCAGCAGCGAAAAATTTTAATGATGTTGTCATCATTTCTTCTAAAAATGATTATAAAGAGCTTGAAGAAATTCTAGCGAACCAAGAAGGCAATACTTCTTTGGAGCAACGTAAAGAATTTGCAAAACGTGCTTTCAACACATCATCTCATTATGATACCGCAATCTTCAATTATTTCAACCAAGAAAACCCAATTGAAGTATTTAAACAATCTGAGCAAAAAGCTCAAGTATTGAGATATGGTGAAAACCCGCATCAAAAAGGTATTTTCTTTGGTGACTTGGACAACATGTTCGACAAGTTAAATGGCAAAGAACTTTCATACAACAACCTTGTTGACGTGGATGCAGCTGTAGCTTTAATCGATGAGTTCAAAGAACCTACATTTGCTATCCTAAAACATACAAACGCTTGTGGTGTCGCATCTCGATCAACAATCAAGCAAGCATGGATCGATGCCTTAGCCTGTGATCCTGTTTCAGCATTTGGAGGAGTCTTGATCACCAATGGTGAAGTTGATGGTGCAACAGCCGAAGAAATTAATAAATTATTTTTTGAAGTCTTAATCGCACCTTCTTACTCAGCAGAAGCAATTGCTATCCTTACGGCCAAGAAAAATAGAATTATTCTAGTCCGTAAAGATGTAAAATTACCTGCTCAACAATTCAAAACTTTATTGAATGGTGTCATTCTTCAAGATAAGGATAACACAATTGAAGCGCCTGAGCAAATGGTGGCTGTAACAACTGTAAAACCTACTGCTGAACAATTGGAAGATTTATACTTTGCCAATAAAATTGTAAAACATACCAAATCAAATACGATTGTTTTTGCAAAGAATGGCACCCTGTTAGCCTCAGGTGTTGGACAGACATCACGCGTTGATGCCTTAAAGCAAGCAATTGAAAAAGCAGTTTCCTTTGGCTTTGACTTAAAAGGCTGTGCAATGGCATCGGATGCCTTCTTCCCTTTCCCGGATTGTGTTGAGATTGCATCTGAAGCAGGTATCGCAGCGGTGTTACAGCCGGGTGGTTCTATCAAAGATCAATTATCCATTGACATGGCCAATGAAAAAGGCATTGCAATGGTAACTACTGGTGTAAGACATTTCAAACATTAAGAACGGTCTAACCACTTCATAAAAAAAGCTACTTTTAAAAAGTAGCTTTTTTTATTTCCTGATTTCACAGTTCAATTTTTCGAGCTTATAGCGTGCTATTTCTTCCGAAAGCTTGCGCATCGCATAAGCAACAATGGCAACATCATCCAACCAGCCACCGACAGCAATAAAGTCAGGGATGGCGTCTATTGGCGAAATCACATAAATAATTGTTCCGATAATAATGGATAGATTCCAGCTGTTCATTTTAAACTTACCTGTAATTGCATCCTTGCACATGGCGATCAATAATTTAAAATCGCCAACGTAACTCCCTAAATTTTTTGCCTTGGATTCTGCCTGCACCAGTTCCTCTTCAGTGATTTTACGATGTCTGAATCGCTCAAACATGCCTGTTGCAATCTTTTTGATTCTACTGTTCATAACTCAAAATTATGATTATTTTTTATTTAACAAAGCTTGTGCCTTTTTTCTCTTAGATAAGGGTTATGATAAAATAAACCACAAATTGATTATTTTTGTAGCTAACTGTAGCAAAGTGTATGTCAGGTCCGTATAATAGACAACACAAGCGCAATGTGTTTTACACAAAAAATAGATTTTAATATTACACGGTTATGAAAAACTATAGATTATTTAATTTTATTGCCATCGCTTTAGCGACATTTTTACTATCCAGTTGCCTGAAAGATAACGACGACCAACGAATTCCTGGTGCGCTCTTTACCATGGTCAACGGGTACACTGATGCTAATGCGGTTGTATATTATGCCGACGGGGGCTCATTACAAAGTCCATATTATCCTTTGGAGTTTAAAAGCTATAGCCAAGTTGGCCTATTTACTGGAGCTAGAAAAATAGCCGTTTCTGCAGAATATAACAACGCGCTTGTTGATACAACAGTTACGATCAAAGACAGCACCATATACACCTCATTTGTTTATGGCAACAAAGAGAAGCCAGTCCAGGTGATTACAACTGATAAAATCAACAAAGAAATCAAAAACACGGAATCCGGTTTACGTTTCTTTAATCTTGCGGAGGGAACAGATCAGGTAACCCTGCAAGTTGGCAGTGAGACTTCTCCATCAGAATGGACCAACCGTGCGAAAGAAACCCAAAATTCAGCTACTGCCCACCAAGGATTCATCGCACAAAAAAGTGGTACTTTTACAGTCATTGCCAAAGATAAAGCCGGAAAAACGATTGCAACCCGGAAGGATGTCAAATTGGCTGAAAACTATTACTATTCATTGATATTGATCGGTAAGGCTAATGATGATAAGAAACCATTATATCTTGGTTTAGTAGCTCAAGCAGCAAATTAAAAATACCCCATTTCTATATACTGAAAAGACCATCATATGGTATGATGGTCTTTCTTTATTTTGTAAAAATATAAAGCTGATATCGATATGTTTTAATATTAAATTTTAAGGATTTTCTTTGGGTGCAACTTTAGAGATTACGTAAATATCTTCATTTTCTTTCTTCATTTTATATTTCTCCCGAGCGATACGTTGTACCTCCTGTGGATTGGACCGTATATCATTGATCGTCTTTATAATTGCCGCATTCTCTTTTAGATAAAAAGACCGTTCCGTTTCCAAATTGGCCTTTTGTTTTTGATAGCTGTATTGCGTAGCAAAATCATTTCTATCAAAAAACAACATCCACACCAAAAACGCCAAAGTGGCTAATAAATACTTGTTTCTTATTAAAGACCATAATCGTTGCATAGGACAAAAATACTATTTAGCTTTTAGACTCCCGATATTTTCTTCCAAAGTTAAACATCTTTAATTAAAGATATGGAATAATGCACTCAAATTCATCATATCTTTAGAATAATATTATCTTTAGCAAGTCAAAACAACATGCTATTAAATAGCCCGAATGGAAGGCACAAATACACGAAAAAATGGACTGTATCTTCCATATGGCATTAAATAACAAACCGAGTGCAATGGGTTCATTTTTACCAATGAAAAACAGCACCAATACATAATCATTTTTCTATGAAATACTATCTTATTGCTGGTGAAACATCAGGCGACCTACATGGTGCCAATCTGATCAAAGCGCTTAAAAATGAAGATCCCGATGCGACCTTCAACATTGTAGGTGGAGATTTAATGCAGGAAGCGGCTGGAGAAAAAGCATTGATACATACCTCGGCAATGGCTTTTATGGGTTTTGTGGAAGTTTTGAAAAATCTGGGTAAGATATCCAAAAACTTGAAAACCGTTAAAAATGACCTCCTAAAAGAAAAGCCCGATACTGTTATACTTATCGATTTCCCAGGCTTCAACCTAAAAATTGCCGAATTTGCAAAAAAACATGGGATCAAAACATGTTATTATATTTCACCAAAAGTATGGGCATGGAATCAGGGCCGCGTCAAAAAGATCAAAAAAATTGTTGATCATATGTTCTGCATTCTGCCTTTTGAAGTGGATTTCTATAAAAAATGGCGTATGCCGGTCGATTATGTAGGCAACCCCTTATTGGACGCGATCTCAACTTATCCTTTTAATCCAAAGTTCAGGGAAGAAAACGGTTTTACAGACAAACCACTTATTGCCTTGTTGCCAGGCAGCAGAGAGATGGAGATCACCAAACTTCTGCCTATTATGGCCGAACTCCCCTATTTTTTTCCTGTGCATCAGTTTGTCATTGCTGGTGCTCCAAATTTTGACGAATCTTATTACAAACAATTTTTGAAGGGTATTGATATTCCGGTCGTTTTCAATCAAACTTATAATATCCTCAACAATGCAGAGGCTGCGGTAGTCACTAGCGGCACAGCAACCCTGGAAACAGGTATATTGAAAGTCCCACAGGTTGTGGTTTACAAAGCTAATCCGATATCTGTCTGGATAGCAAAGCTTGTGGTAAAAGTAAAGTTCATCTCCTTGGTCAATCTGATCAATAATTTTCTTTCCGTACGCGAGCTTATCCAGGATGATTGTACAGCTTATGATATTTCCTATGAAGTAGGTGAATTAATAAACAACAAAGCGCATCGGGCGAGTGTGCTGGAAAATTACGATATCCTGGCCGAGAAACTTGGCTCACCCGGCGCATCGGAAAAAACAGCTAAATTAATTGTAAAATATCTGGGTAAAAATTAAACTCTTTGGGCTTTCAATTGTCAAACTACTAATTAGTTACATATAATTAAAGCTTTATGAAATCGAAACTTATTTTAGGCTTTCTTTTTTGCTTCGCATTTACCTTGTTCGGTAAAGCGCAGGAGACACAGCATTTTTCCAAACTTGAAATTGGGAAAAAAGCCAAGAAAAATATTGACAGCAAAGATTCCACAGCAGTTATTCATATCGACACATTGATTATGAAGGATAACGCTACCCTTTCCTTTTATGGAAAGAAAGATGTTAAAATCACAGTAGGTTATGCGGAAATCGGTAATAAGGCTACTTTCTATGGTACAGACGGGAAGAATAATGGCGCTAATTTTGATATCAATGCCAATTTTCAAAAATTAGGATCATTGTATATCATTGCGAAAGGTGATGATGCTTTTAATGGCACAAAAACATTTCCCAATGGAAATGGTGGAAAAGTCAAGGTTACCCTGGTTACGGGAAGTATAAAACCACAGACAACAGACAAGAAGTCACCAAATTACATCTATGCAGATGTCGTAGCGGGTGGTAGAGCTGTCAATGCAAACACAGACTTAAGAAACATTTATGACCGGATCAAAACTGCGCCTACGGGTCTCAGGGGATTACCGCAGGGGCAAATCTACTCTGGTAGTGCAGGCACGGAGGGGTCCTTTGAACTGATTTCGACTCAATAAGGCAAGCGAAACGGCCTATAAAAAACAGCATCAATCTTAAGATCGATGCTGTTTTTTTATAGCTATTCATTTTGCTATAAAATTTAATTGCAACCTCTCTTCTTGAGTTCATAGGCGAGCACCAATCTCGTCATGCGATCATATCTTGCAATTCCCTCTTTTTGGTTGTTATGTGTTAGGTATTGGTTGTAAAACAGCCCCATCAAGTTGTTAATCCAGCCCGTATAATTGCTCCAAAATAGGCGTTCCGCCGCCACATCCGCCAGCACCGCTTTACTCAGTTTGTTTTGATAGACTTTAGAAAGCTCCGGGTACATGCCCCGTAATTCTCCCAACATATAAAGGCTTGTCTGCAAATACGCTGAATAACGATAAAAGGCCTGTGGATGATGCTGCAAGCGAACAAAAGCGATAAAATTAGCTTCATCCTCAAAACCTACTCCCTGTTGATGGGCGAGCTCATGCACATACGTAAAAGGAAAAGATAGAGCTGGCATAGCATAGTTGACCTGCGCTTCATGCGTGAACGGATTAAAATAGCCCGAAACACCAAAATAAGAAACGATCCTGCTATTTAACGGAGATTTGGCGTTGATCTGACTGCCTGACAAAAAAGAAGAAAATGTAGTATCTTTTTTCACCCAGGTCGCCAGATCTTCCCGCATGTGATCCTTCCTTTGGCCCCATTGTGCGGGATCCACCTGTTCCCGTAAGGCATTTGTACTATCCAGGTATTCATCAAGCACCATGAGGTAATCCGCGAGCCGCAAGCTATCGACCTTCAGCTGTGTATTCATACTGATTGGTTTCCGGTAATAATTTAGGCCCCAGGAGATATAAAAGAAAATATAGAGTCCAAACAACAGGTTTAGCACAAATAAAAAAGCTCGGCCAGCATCGGTCCATTTTCTACGCCATACCTTCCGGATGAGATTGGCCAGCCAATAAAACAATAAAATAAGCGCGAAAGCATAAAAAATGTCCCCTACACTAAAAGGAATATAGCCAAAAATATACTTCGGAATATAACCGTAAAGCCGGTAAAATCCCTGCGCATAAAACGCTTCGATCCATGAACTATTGCTTTCGATCAGCGATAAGAAGAATATCAGCCCAATGAATAATACCAAAGTAAGAATGGCTATTTTGCTACGCTTTATCATAAATCATCAACTTTCGTTTTCGAAATAGACCTTATAATAGTTCATCCCTTTATCTTCATCAAATCCTTTTTCAAGATACTCCCGTTTTCCATGCACGTAGATATGAAAGTTCTTATCCAATTTTAGCACGGATTTGTAAGAAGATTCCATCTTTTTAACCGCTTTGTCTGCTATTTCAAAGCTCGACTGGAAGGGTGAATCAAACTCATCTTCAAAACCCGCTTTATAATCTTGGAACAGGGCTATAGCCTGGGGATTACCCAATACCTCCTCCTCAAATTCCTCCTGAACAAAAGTTTCCTTCTCCTTAAAGTAGTTCATTGATTTGTTCATCAGATCGATCTTATCGGCTTTCTCGAGTTCAAATGTTTCATCGAGTTTCTCCTGAACAAAATTCTTATAGACTTTCAGGTAATTTCCGGTCTGATTAAAATTGTCGTTGCGTACGCGCAGTTTCAGAAACTCATCTTTCCAGTAAACGGCTTCCTGCTGTCTATTGGTCTGGTCGAGTACAAGAACCTTATAACCTTCCTCTTCCTCAACATTGATAATGATGCATCCTTTGTCCAACTTATTGATATTAATCGCTTCCTGTTCATATTCTAAGGTGAACGCACCTTGTTCAGGATATACCTTTAGGTAAGTCTCCTTGTTTTCCGATTTAAATATGCCGATCGCGTCGTGTTCCTCGCCTTCTATCTGCACATTTTTTAGTGCCACCACATAGACTTCTCCTGCTTTAATCTTCGGATGGCTGGACACTTCGTAAAGATGCTTTGAAATCTGCTGGGAGAAATCGTGAAAGGGAAGCTGTTCTTTAAAGTACTGACGCACGAAATAAAACACCTCATTCAGATCCAGTTCTTCATTGGGATGATAAAGACGATATACTTCATTCACTTTAGCAAAGGGACTCATAAAATACTGCATCAAAAGTCCGGGCAATACTTCGTCGCCCTCAAGGGATACCGGCTCGTCTGACAGGATATAAAATTCGTCTTGTGCTTTGTTTCCCACACGGTGTATGGATAATGCTTCAAAAGTTGCGTCTTGATGAAAAAACATATTCTTATTTTATAAATGATATAAATCGATTGCTATTTTAAATGTTTGGCAATGTGCATTGACAATATCTCTGATCTGGGGCGAATATCCCCCACCCATACTTACCTGAACAGGGATATGCAACTGATGACATAAACCCAGTACGACTTCATCCCTTCGTGCACAGGTCGCTGGACTTAAATTCAATTTGCCCAGTTTATCTGTTGCTAAGATATCCACACCTGCCTGATAAAAAACAAAATCAGGCTGGACGCGCCTAAATAAATCCAACAGATTCTCTTCCAATATTTTCAGATACTCCTGATCCGTAATATGTTCCGCAAGACCGATATCCAGATGGGAACGTTGTTTTATAAAGGGATAATTTTTCTCGCCGTGCATCGAAAAGGTAAACACCTGTTGGTGCCCTTCAAAGATATGTGCCGTTCCATTTCCCTGATGGACATCCAGATCAATAATAAGGATTCGATTTGCCCGATCATGTTGCAATAAATAACCTGCAGCAGTAGCTTGGTCATTCATCAGACAAAAACCTTCACCAAAATCATACCCCGCATGATGGGTACCGCCGGCAACTGTAAAAGCTACCCCATATTTGAGCGCATACTTTGCAGCCTGAATGGTCCCATCCAAAATATAGCGTTCCCGGTCCACCAACTCCTTATTTAACGGAAATCCAATCCGCCGTACCATTTTCGCATCTAATGTCAAATCAAACAGTTGCTTCACATAATTTGGATCATGTACCAGACAACAGGTCTCAAAACTTGCCAGTTCAGGACAGAAAAAATTAGTTTCATTGGCCAATCCTTCATGCCTTAACTGCAGCGGGATCAACTCATACTTTAACATCGGAAAACGATGTCCTTCTTTGACCGGATGGATAAATTCGGGATGAAAAGCTATCTTGAGCACTTTAAATCTTGTTTTATTCATGCGAAGATAAGAAAAACTAAAGCAATCCCATTTTATCCAACAATATCCAATCGGATATTTTGGAGTTGTATGGGAAAAAAGGCATCTTTGGATAAGAACAAATCCTCAAGTTGATGTTGGGCACCGTTTGACATTAAACTTATATTCGATCATAAATAGATACATTAAAATAACATGGAAACGACTAATTTGCCTCAATTGTCTGCAATGGAACAGCGTGTCCTAGGCTCCCTGATTGAAAAATCAAAGGTGACCCCTGAATATTATCCCATGACGATCAATAGTTTACAGGCAGCATGCAATCAAAAAACTTCACGCAAGCCTGTAGTTCAATATACAGAAGAAGACATCGTCAATACACTGGACATCCTGAAAAAGAGAGGATTGATTTCAACCGTTATCGGTGGTGGATCTAGGGTAACCAAGTATAAACACAATTTTGCCATACAATTTCCTCTTGTGCCATCCGAACTGGCTATTATTTGTCTATTGCTGCTCCGCGGGCCGTTAACGGCAGGTGAAATTAATTCAAGCGCCGGAAGGCTCTACGAATTCGAATCATTAAGTGAAATTACTGAACAATTGGAAAAGCTGTCGCAAGAAGGCTACCTGAAATCGCTCCCTAAACAAGCGGGTCATAAAGAGGTGCGTTATATTCATCTGCTTGGCGAGGTAAATATGGAAGTTTTTGAAAGTACAGGCAGCCCACATTCGGCTGTTGCGAATCCGGCACTTCTGGAGCGTATCGAACAACTCGAACAGGAAGTCGCTGAATTAAAGCAGAAATTTCAAGATTTGTGGAACGAATTACATTAACCAATGATTTCTAGTACTGATTCCAAAACACAATTGTCCCAAGCGACTTTATGGCTGATGACCTTTGCCACAGGTTTGGTTGTCGCCAATAACTATTATAATCAGCCACTGTTGGGGCTGATTGCCAAGGATCTGCATGTTGGTGAAGCCACAGTTAGCAATTCGGCTATGCTAACACAGATTGGTTATGCCTGCGGGCTGTTGTTAATAGTCCCCCTAGGTGACATGTTCAAAAGAAAGAGGATGATCTTGATTGATTTTATATTCATTATCCTTTCTTTGGTTGGGATGGCACTTTCCCAATCGATTCTATCTATCTTGATCTTTAGTTTTCTGATCGGTTTCACATCTGTGATACCACAAGTTTTTGTACCAATGGCGGCAGAGCTTGCTTCAAAGGAGAGACAAGCGGCTGCGATAGGCATGGTCATGTCAGGACTACTGATCGGTATCTTATTATCACGGGTCGTCAGTGGTTTTGTCGGTTCTTATTTCGGCTGGCGCGAAATGTATTGGATCGCTACAGCGATCATGGTGATCACAGCACTGGCCATTGCCATTAAGCTTCCTGAGGTAAGCCCCAATTTTAAGGGTACTTATAAAGAATTGATGCTTTCGGTATGGAATTTCGCCAGGAAACAACCTGTCCTGCAGCTGGCGGCATTTCGCGGTGCTATGGGATTTGGTGCTTTCTCCGCATTTTTTACAACTTTGGTTTTCCACATCGAAGGACCACCATTTTTTGATGGACCAGCTGCCGCCGGAGCATTTGGCCTTGTCGGCGCCTGCGGTGCTCTTGCAGCAGCTTTTGTTAATCGAATGACCGTATACATGGGTGCCGCTAAAATTATCCTGTATGCCATCTTATTAATGGTATTTAGCTGGATACTCTTTGCGTTATTCGGGAATTACTACTGGGGACTGATTATCGGCGTCATTCTCATCGATCTTGGACTACAGTCCATGCATATCTTAAACCAGAGTGATTTTTACGCACTAAACCTCGGCGCCAACAACCGCCTGAACACTGTATATATGGTCAGCTATTTTATTGGCGGTTCAACAGGCACCTTTTTTGCAGCGCAGGCATGGCAGCACTTCCAGTGGCCTGGTGTAATAGCGGTCGGAACTCTGTATACGCTATTGGCATTGCTCGCACATGTATTATTTGATCATAAATTAAGAAAAAAACCGATATGAAATTTGGCCAAGTAGAACATCCCGAAGAGGTAGATTTCACCCTACCTCCTACTCCAAAAGAGACCTTAGCCCTTTTACAGCATTTCAAAAAAGACGAACCCTTTGAAGTGTATGTTGGCTGCGCAAAATGGAACAAACAAGATTTAAAAGGCTTTTATCCAAAGGGAACGAAAGACGAACTTGTGTACTATGCAAATCAGTTTAACAGTATCGAACTGAATGCCACATTCTACAACTCACCCAGCCGAGAACAAGTAGAAACCTGGAAACAGAAAACACCGGCAGACTTTAAGTTCTTCCCAAAAGTCACGCAGTCCATCAGTCATTTCAGCCGATTGCTCAATACGACGGATAAGGTAAAACTATTTACGGATGCCGTTGTTCGATTTGATGAAAAATTAGGCATGGTATTTCTGCAGATGCATGACAACTATAATCCAAAAGACATGGCCCGTTTAAAACTATTCTTACACGACTGGCCGAAGGATGTTCCTCTAGCATTGGAAGTCCGAAATAAAGACTGGTTTTCGAAAGCTGAAGTAACGAAAGAACTCTATACACTATTGGAGGAAACCGGAGTGACCAATGTATTGGTAGATACGGCCGGAAGAAGAGACATGTTGCATATGCGTCTGACGACACCGGTCGCATTTATTCGTTACGTTGGCGCTAATCACCCCTCGGACTACGAACGCTTGGACAATTGGATCGAAGTACTAAAACTCTGGCGGGATAATGGATTACAGAAACTGTACTTTTTTATCCATCAGAATGTCGAAATTGAATCGCCGTTGCTTGCGACTCATTTTATCAAAAAAATCAATGAAACATTTGATCTCAATCTCAAATACCCGAATAAAGCGACAGGAAATACCTTATTTTAATCTCAATATTTAAGGCAAAATAATAGCCGCACGATTATTGCCCCTATTAATCTGCGTATGGACTTTTTAAAATATAATATCTAAAGCCGGTTAAAACATATATAATATACGGCCGGTTATATGCAAATAAAAAGGTCGGATCCATGGATCCGACCTTTTTATTTAGCGCAATAGGTTCAACCTATTTTTTCGCGTATTTAAAGTTTTTACCGATGAAACGGGCGTTACCACCCAATTCCTCTTCGATACGCAACAACTGATTGTATTTAGCCATACGGTCAGAACGGGAAGCCGAACCTGTTTTAATTTGGCCACAGTTCAACGCAACCGCCAAGTCAGCGATCGTCGCATCTTCGGTTTCACCTGAACGGTGAGACATTACTGAAGTGTAACCAGAATTCTGTGCTAAAGTCACCGCGTTGATCGTTTCAGTCAATGAACCGATTTGGTTTACTTTTACTAAAATAGAGTTTGCTGTATGCGTGTCGATACCTTGTTGAAGACGTTTTGTATTTGTTACGAAAAGATCATCACCTACTAATTGAACGTGATCACCAATTTTGTCAGTCAATGTTTTCCAGCCAGCCCAGTCATCTTCAGCCATACCATCTTCGATAGAAATAATTGGGTACTTCGCTGTCAATTCTGCCAAATAGCTTGCTTGTTCTTCGCTAGAACGTACCGCCCCTTTATCGCCTTCAAATTTAGCATAGTCATATTTACCATCTTTGTAGAATTCGGAAGAAGCACAATCCAATGCCAAACAGATGTCTTGACCTGGTTTGTAACCTGCGATTTCAATCGCTTTCAATACGGTTTCGATTGCATCTTCTGTTCCTTCAAACGTTGGAGCAAATCCACCTTCGTCACCTACAGCAGTAGAAAGACCTCTGTCGTGTAAGATTTTTTTCAAGGTATGGAATACTTCTGTTCCCCAACGTAATGCTTCAGAAAAAGAAGGGGCACCTACCGGCATGATCATAAACTCCTGGAATGCAATAGGTGCATCAGAGTGTGATCCACCATTGATGATATTCATCATCGGGATAGGCAATGTATTCGCATTAACACCGCCAATATAACGGTATAAAGGCTGACGGGATTCTTGTGCAGCGGCTTTTGCTACAGCCAAAGAAACACCAAGGATAGCGTTTGCACCCAAATTACCTTTATTTTCACTACCGTCTAAATCAATCATGATTTTATCGATGGCGTTTTGCTCGAAAACATCCACGCCTTCCAAAGCTTTCGCTATTTTGGTATTTACATTTTCAACAGCTTTCAAAACACCTTTACCTAAGTATTTTGACTTGTCGCCATCACGTAATTCCACTGCTTCGTGAACACCTGTTGAAGCACCTGAAGGAACAGCTGCACGACCAACAAAACCATTTTGTGTAGTAACATCTACTTCGATTGTAGGGTTACCGCGCGAATCCAAAATTTGACGCGCATGAACATCGATAATTAAACTCATTTCTTTATTAGACTATAATTTACTTTCATTACTTAGTGTAAATAAGACACACTCTTACCTACAGACATTTTTAACAACCAAATATAACAAAAAATGTATTTAATCTGTCATTTATTGTGAATAAAATATGACAGATCTGAATAATTGGCTCGATAAACGCCATAAAAAACCCTCCACAATGGGGAGGGTTTTACGTACTATTATCTTTGCCTAGTTTTTGATCATTGCTATGAAATCATCAAACAGGTAACGCGAGTCATGTGGACCTGGAGATGATTCAGGGTGGTACTGTACTGAGAACGCTTTTTGTCCCTTAATACGGATGCCTTCGATAGACTGGTCGTTCAAATTAACGTGTGTAATCTCAACATTTTCCGAATTTTGGATATCCTCTGCTACGACACCAAAACCATGATTTTGCGAAGTAATTTCACAACGGTTAGCAATAATATTTTTGACTGGGTGATTGATTCCGCGGTGTCCGTTATGCAATTTACTGGTACGGATACCATTGGCTAAAGCTAAGATCTGGTGTCCTAAGCAGATACCAAACATTGGTTTTTGCGCGTTCAAAATAGATTTTACCGTTTCGATGGCGTAATCCATTGGTGCAGGATCTCCAGGACCGTTTGAAATAAAGTAACCATCGGGGTTCCATTTTTCCATCTCTTCAAATGTTGTCTTAGCCGGGAAAACTTTTGTATAAACGTCACGTGCTTCAAAATTGCGCAAGATGTTTTTCTTAATTCCCAAATCCAATACGGCTACGCGTAAAGCGGCATTCTCGTTTCCAAAGAAATAAGGTTCGGCCGTGGTTACCTTAGAAGATAGCTCAAGTCCGTCCATCGAAGGAACTTTTGCCAATTGGCTCTTTAATTCTTCTACATCAAGTGTTTCGGAAGAAATAATTGCGTTCATTGCTCCCTTATCACGGATATGTCTTACCAATGAACGTGTATCCACATCGGAAATACCCACCAAATTTCCTTCTTCAAAATAGCTTTGAATAGATTCGTCGGCCATTTTACGGCTATAGTTGATGTTGTAGTTTTTACAAACTAATCCTGCAATCTGAATTTGATTTGATTCGGTATCATCCTCATCAATACCATAGTTACCAATATGTGCATTGGTTGTTACCATGATTTGTCCAAAATAAGATGGATCTGTAAAAATCTCTTGATAACCGGTTGTTCCTGTATTAAAACAGATTTCACCAGTAGTCGTACCAATTTTACCAGCGGCTTTACCGTGATAAACTGTACCATCTTCTAAAACTAAAATTGCAGGCAATTTGCTGTAGTTGGTCATTATCGATGTAATATTATAAAATGTGTATCTCTTCTGTTCTGAATTTTAAAACCGTTCCTATTGGATATAAAAAAAGCCCTCAAATGGGCTAAAATATTAATTAACAATGCATTACCACGATTGACAAACCGTTTCCTAAGGCACCTACCAATAAAGACTCTACTTTAATTTTCACGGGAGACAAAGTTACGACATATCAGTTAAAAGTGAAAAACATTTTTCAATTATTTTAGTCCGCATGCGACAATCGACGTTTAAATCGCCGAAAGTCTTTCAAAATCAAAAAGATAAATACCGGGATAAGGACAAAGATCATTGGATTTGCTGACCAGGCATCCCCCCATTTCATCTGCAACAGCGCAATAAAAGCAGTTGTAAGTCCGCAGCCCGGGCATTCATATCCTGAGATCACCTTCCAGAGACAAGGAATGAGGATATGAATGTCCGACACCATATAAAGCGCTATAGCGATACTAAAATACCCCATTGTGATGGAGTAGATCCAATGCAACCGAAGGTATTTCAGTACGAGATAGACCATTAATTATTGTTTATCGGACTTTTAATGTATTGGCCATCTGCATCCTTGTATTTACCAACAATGATCATGATCAGATCAATCAGCGACCAAATTCCACAGCCCCCTAAGGTAACCAATTGGAGAACCGCTGTTCCGATCTGTCCCAAATAGAAACGATGTCCACCGAAGGGGCCTAGAAATAAACAAAATAACAAAGCGGGCAACCAGCGATCATCCTGAATGCTACGGTTCTGTTGGAAAGGTTGGTTTGCGTAAAATATAGGCTGTCTCACCCCACAAAAAGGACAAACCTCTGCCTTGACATTAATTGCCTGGCCACATTCTACGCAATATTTTTCATCTTCTGCTTTCATTTAGATTTAGTTTGGCGATGGAACTAAAAACCAGTATCCATCAGGGATTAAATAATAGGTTGAAATTAATAAAAAAACTTAAAAAACATATATTTTTTGAATTACGAGGATACGCGCTAGTTCATCTCCAACCCCAAAATATCCAACGCGTTATTACCTGCGGTTAATGGAGAATGATCTATGACCGCACAAATGCGATCTTTTGTTACATAAGTGCAGCTTCTTCCTTTTTTTCCTTTAATTTTTTTTTGCAGCTAGTCAGAAATAACGTATGACCAAATTTAGATTTTTGACATTACTTATTCAGTGATTGTTCAGTGCTTGTTCAGTGATCACTCAGTGCAGACTGAATAAACAATGAATGATTACTGAATAAAAACTGACTTAAAATTGTGATAACGGATAAGTTGGTAGTTGGATGTATCCGTTTTAATGTTTATCTTGATTCGTTATAATCAGCCAATTGGAGCAATCATCAAAAATGGAATTATACCAAAAGTTTGGGGGCAGTAATTTTTTAAACATAAAATTTCATCTACTTGATCCCATTCTTTTATCGCAAATAATATAAACAGGAAAGGCGCTTCATGTCATGAAGCGCCTTTCCTGTTTATATTATTCAACTATTACGAGTTAATTGCTTTCCAGATCATATCTTTCAATGGCAAAATATTCTTACCGGCAACAGACGAAATGAAAATATGGGGAAGTCCTTCAGGAAGTTCCTTTTCCATTTCCCTTTCAAGCTCATCATCAAGCATATCCGATTTTGTGATTGCCAACAACTTGGGTTTATCGGCCAATTCGGGATTATAAGCTGTCAGCTCATTCAGCAAAATACCATACTCCTCGGCTATTGTCCGATCAGTATCAGCTGGCACCATGAATAATAACACTGAATTCCGCTCGATATGTCTTAAGAAGCGGTAACCGAGTCCCCTGCCTTCCGAAGCCCCCTCAATGATCCCAGGAATATCCGCCATTACAAATGAACGGTTATCGCGGTAACTCACCATACCTAGATTGGGTACCAACGTGGTAAATGGATAATTCGCAATTTCAGGTTTTGCAGCCGAAACGACAGACAATAAGGTTGATTTACCAGCATTCGGAAAACCTACCAAACCAACATCCGCGAGTACTTTTAATTCGAGAATCATCCATTGCTCTTTCCCTGGCATTCCAGGTTGTGAAAATCGAGGTGTTTGTTGTGTAGGCGACTTAAAATGCCAGTTACCTAATCCGCCCTTTCCTCCCGGAACCAAGATCTTCGTCTCACCATCTTCGGTAATATCAAATAAAACCTCGCCGGTCTCCGCATCCTTGGCAATGGTACCCAATGGCACCTCCAATATTTCATCACGACCTGTAGCACCAGTCCGTAAAGAACTACCCCCAGATTCACCATTAGAAGCAATGATATGTTTACGATACTTCAGATGGAGCAGTGTCCAGATATTCGTCGTTCCTTTTAGGATGATATGCCCTCCGCGGCCACCATCACCACCATCCGGACCACCCGTCGCTGTGTGCTTGTCACGATGCAAATGAGCCGAACCTGCCCCACCATGTCCTGAACGACAACACACTTTCACATAATCAACAAAATTCGATCCTTGCGCCATTACAATCTATTACAGTCTAAAATGTATTTATTTCAATTAATAATTATCGATAATATCCGTTAGGCATTTGAAGATTGTATCGATCTCGCCAATACCATCCACCTTGGATAATTTACCTTGTGCTTCGTAATAAGGCAATACATGAATAGTTTTTGTAAAATACTCATCAATGCGTTTCACTAATTTATCAGCATCGTCGTCCGAACGACCAGAAATCTCTTTACGTTTAGCGATGCGCGCTTTTAATTCGTCTTCATTTACATCCAGTGCGATTACAACTGAGATTGACGTATTGATACCTTCCAAAAAAGCATCCAAAGCCTCTGCTTGAGCGACAGTACGTGGAAATCCATCAAAAATAAATCCTTTTGCATCAGGATTCTTTTTCACTTCTTCCTCCAGCATTGCTATCGTAATCGAATCTGGCACTAAATTTCCCTCAGCAATAATCTGGCTTACTTGTTGACCAAGTGGCGTTTGACCTTTAATATGTGCTCTAAAAATATCACCAGTTGAAATATGTATCAATTGATATTTTTCAATAAGCTTAGCAGATTGAGTTCCCTTACCTGCACCCGGAGGGCCAAATATTACAAGGTTTAGCATAGTTTTATTTAAGAAATTAAAACGAGTTAAAAAATAAAAGCCTAATCACAGATGATGACTAGGCTTTTCAGTCGTGCGCTCCAAGGGAGTCGAACCCCTAACCTTCTGATCCGTAGTCAGATGCTCTATCCAATTGAGCTAGGAGCGCAGTAAACCATTACGTTTAGAACTCTGTCCCATTTGTTTTGGTGACGCAAATATAGTCAGAATTCATTTTTTTACAAACTTTTTTTCAAAAAGAAGTTTCCATATCCCCAATAATCACCGTTCGCATCACTTCCTTTCATTAAAAAAGCCAATCTTAAAGATTGGCTTTTTGTGCACTCCAAGGGAGTCGAACCCCTAACCTTCTGATCCGTAGTCAGACGCTCTATCCAATTGAGCTAGGAATGCCTCTTTTAATAATACAAAACTGTATATTGTGCGCGCCAAGGGAGTCGAACCCCTAACCTTCTGATCCGTAGTCAGATGCTCTATCCAATTGAGCTAGGTGCGCTGGGCAACCAAAACAGACCCGTATCCTTTTTCCGTTTTGGTGTTGCAAATATCGGTATATTTATGGATTTAGCAAACATTTTCTCTCTTTTTTTAACTTTATGAAACAACATTTCATTTATCTCGTTGATAATATTATATTTAAAATATCAACTTTTTTTTTCAGACACTGACAAATGTTATTATTCATGAGCAAAAGAGAATTAAAACTCAGCAAAATCCGCATTGGAGATATCAGCATCTCTTATTATATCCGTCCCAGCAAATCATACCCTGTCCCTAAAACCGTTTTATTCATCCACGGATTCCCTTTTAACAAGAATACCTGGAAACAACAATTGCTGGATCTTGACGAAGAATATACAGGGATTGCCATCGACGTCAGGGGGCATGGTCTCAGTACAAATGGCCATGGCTTTTTTTCTGTTGATGTGTTTGCCAAAGATCTTGTTGAATTTATCCGCAAGTTGGACCTCAACCATGTTGTACTCTGCGGCATTTCCATGGGGGGGTATATTGCGCTACGCACCTATGAGCTGATCGGTCAACAGTTAGCCGGACTGATTTTATGTGACACCAACTCCCTTGCTGACGACAATAAAACCAAACAAAAACGTTTTGATTCTATACAGGCATTGCTTAAATACGGCAGGCGGCCATTTGCCATTGGTTTTACTGAAAATGTATTTTACGAAAAAACCATTCGGGAAAACCCAGAGGCTATCGAACTCATCAAGAGCTCTATTCGCAGAAATGAAGTTTCAAGTATATGTGCAACACAACTTGCCCTTGCTTCCCGTACAGATACAACACATTCCCTAAAAACGATTATTATCCCAACATTAGTGGTCAAAGGCAAGTATGACAAGTTAATGAGTGAGGAACAGACAAATATCCTTATTGAAAACATTCCTGATGTTAGATTCCTGGAGTTTGAAGAATCAGGGCATTTACCAAATCTCGAAGAACCTGAAAAATTCAATAGGGTATTGAATGAATTTTTAGCCACTGTATAGTACTGAAATTTCAACGATCAAGGGAATATTTATTGAAATAAAAAAAGCCACGTTAGTGGCTTATTTCTTTTTTCATTGAGATTTCATCCTATAATACATTAGAACGAAAAATCATCTTTTGAGCGACTATCAGCTTCTTCAGCATACGCATCGTCAAAGTTAGGCTCATAACGTTTTTCGATTACCTCCTGGTTAGACTTAATGTAATTTACAACATCTGTCAAACCTTCCGCAAACTTCTCAAAATCTTCTTTGTATAAGAAAATCTTATGCTTAATAAACTGTCCATCCTCAAAGCGCTTCTTGCTTTCTGTGATAGTAATGTAGTAATCGTTCGATCGAGTTGCTTTTACATCAAAAAAATAAGTTCGCTTACCTGCTCTCACCTTTTTTGAAAAAACCTCTTCACGCTCTTTGTTTTCAAAATCTCCCATTGGTTGTTATTTAAGTTTAAAGTAATCTTAATCTTTGATAAATATATAATAATTCATTTTAATACACCAAATAATATTAAAAAAAAAGACAATAAACAGCAAAAATGATATATTCATTCAACCGACATTGGATAAAAATCAAACAACAAGATTTTTTACCGACGAAATCAGTACATTTACCGAAAATATAAGTTGTATTACCTAAAGCGAATATGTATAGTTTATTTGTGCCTCTATCTTTGAGTCATAAATAGTAAAAACATTATGGAAAAAGAACCTATCATACCAAACAGCAATAACAGCCGCAATATCGTGGGCGCCATTGTCATCATCGTAGGTATATTCTTATTATTGAATAACCTGAATTTAGGAGACTGGTTTCCGGACTGGTTATTTAGTTGGCCTACAATATTAATCATTATAGGCTTAGTGATTGGCGTAAACTCCCAATTTCAGAAAAAATCAGCGATTATCCTTTTGATTATTGGCGGCGCCAGTCTGATTTCCCGAATGATGCGCACGGATTTTGGTTCAGTAACCGTCCCTATTATCATCATTTCGCTCGGGATTTATTTTATCATGAGTAAGCGGAAGCCACCAATGGTTCCGCCGGCTTACCCTAATCCCCCGCAAAACCCCTACGATTGGGATAAACGCGTCAATAGTCCAACAGATACTCCGTCGGACGCCACAGCACCCGATGCGGACGCAAAACCTTTTAACGAACAATATGGACCAAGCCAACAAGCCTCGCCTAACGCGCAGGCTTTTGGCAACAAAGAGGACAACTCTTTTCACCAGTCTTTTGAGGACAGCCTTAATCTGAACACGATTTTTGCGGGCCAAAAGAAGGTAATCTATTCCAAACATTTTAGAGGCGGTAATTTGACCAATGTTTTTGGAAGTATCGAATTAGATCTAACGAAAGCAGACATTCAACAAGCAATCGTTATCGACACTTTTCAATTATTTGGTAGTGCACGCATCATTATCCCTCCACATTGGACGGTATTCAGCAATGTGGCCTCTATCTTAGGGTCGGTTGACGACAGAAGATTTCAGACGATCTACAACCCTGACACAGATAAAAAGATTTATATCACTGGCACATGTATTCTGGGCAATTTAACGATAAAAAATGCTTAAATAGATGAAAAATAAGTTATCTCTAAGCATCAAAAGTCGATTAATAGGCATTATTTGTATATCCGTATTTATCGGATATCTTGCGTTACAATACTTATTAATGCTGCGTTCTGGTTTTGACTCTCAATTAGCATTTAAAGATTCGCTGATCAATAGTGGCGTGATGATGTTTTGCTGTTACGGCATGTCCTCAGCTTTGAATTTCTATACACCGCAACCGCGGGAAATATGGAAAGTGTTGATTATAGGGCTAATTATGGCTGCCATTAGCACTGGGTTAAGCCGTTTTTTAATGAACTATTTTATCCAGCCCAACTTTATTACATTGCTGGATTTGACACTACCGTTTCGGGGCATCGTTAACTTCCTTATCCTTACTTCTGTTGCTATTATCAATATTGTATGGAATATTCAGGAAGATAACATCAATAATATCAAACGGAAACAAGAGTCCGAAAATCTGCTTCGCGAAGCAGAACTCTATAATTTGCGGCAACAGCTGCAGCCACACTTTCTATTTAACAGCTTGAATTCGATCATCGCCCTCATTGGGGCAAATCCGGATGAAGCGCGTAACATGACATTTCAACTATCTGATTTTTTAAGAGGCACATTGCGAAAGGAAAACAATCAGGTTATCACACTGGAGGAAGAGTTAGACCATCTGCAACTTTATCTTGACATTGAAAAAGTACGCTTCGGTCATCGCTTAAATACCTCCATTTCCTCCTCCGAGGAAATATTTACCACTAAATTGCCAGCAATGATCATCCAGCCTTTGGTGGAAAATGCCATAAAGCATGGATTGTACAATATAACAGATCAAGTCGAAATACAAATTAAATGTATCTCAAACGAAGGTCAACTTCTTATCCAGATCACGAATCCATTTGATGTAGAAGAACAATCTAAACCAAAAAAAGGAACCGGATTCGGGCTCTCCAGTATTCAACGTAGATTATACCTGCTTTATGGTAGAAATGATCTTCTTGAGACTCAGATTCAGGACAATATATTTACTAGCACCCTAAAAATACCTCAATATGATTAAAGTCGTTATCATTGATGATGAACCACTGGCACGCTCTATTATAGCGGGCTATCTAAAAACCGAAACCGATATTAGCGTCATGGCCGAGTGTGGTGATGGCTTCGAAGGCGTTAAAGCAATCCAGATACACGAACCCGATCTGGTTTTTCTGGATGTCCAAATGCCTAAATTGACCGGTTTTGAAATGCTCGAACTGGTAGACAATCCTCCTGCCATTATTTTTACAACAGCATTTGATGAGTATGCCTTAAAAGCTTTTGAGAAGAATGCCTTGGATTATCTATTAAAACCGGTATCCCCCATGCGTTTCAAAAAAGCACTGGAAAAGTTTAGGTCCAGCTATTCCGCCCCTGAGAAAAAGGTACAACCCAACTATGAGGTGCTGTCGGCTCAAGACGAAACAAAGATCGACCGTATCGTTGTAAAAACTGGTACACAGATCAAGATTATCCCTATCGACACCGTTAAATATCTGGAGTCTTATGACGACTATGTAAAGATTCATACCAAAGATGGGATGTACCTCAAAAACAAAACCATGGCATTTTTTGAAAAATCCTTGGATCCTAATCAATTTGTACGTATTCATCGATCGTTTATCATCAAAGTAGATCAACTAGCTAAATTGGAACCCTATGAAAAAGACTCTTATATCGCGGCATTGGTATCTGGAGAAAAGCTCAATATCAGTAAATCAGGCTATGCCCGACTAAAACAATTGATTGGAATTTAAACATTCCGTAGATTTGTGCCTAACAATGATTATGAAACATTTTTATACTACAATATTGTTGGGCATCACATCTTACTCCTTTGCCCAGACAAATCAAGCAGAACAAGTCAACAAAGGGGTGTATAATAAATTGGAATTTTTCATCAATTCCCAGATGACAGACTCTGCCTATAATCTTGCGAGTGATTCCTATAAACAACAATATAGCCTTCCAAAATTCACACAGATGTTAACGCAGATCTACCCCTTGGGAAGGGTAAAAAGTTCTGAAATCATCCGTTTTGAAAAAGGTGCAGCAACCTATCGTTTAGATTTTGATAGCCAGACTTATCAAGTATTATTTGCTACAGACTCAACGCTAAAATTTAACACCTTACATTTCAGCCAACTGAACAAACCTGCTGCCGACACAAGTATTCACGAACAACCGATCGAGAAAGCCATCATATCAAAAGCCGTTGACAAAGATGACTTTTTCATCGATTCCGTTGCAAATTCTTACCTCAAGCAACAAAACACACAGTCCCTCGCAATAGGTATTATCAAAAATGGACAGGCCAAGAGCTATTTTTACGGCGAGACAGCACAGGGTAACCAGACATTACCAACAAAGGCTTCACTTTACGAAATCGGCTCGCTCACTAAAGTCTTTACCGCGATCTTATTGTCAAATCTCGTGGAGGAGGGAACAATAACATTGGATCAGCCCATATCCTTATTTCTTCCGGATACACTCAAAAAAAATCAAGACTTGGCTAAAATAACCTTTCAGATGCTGGCCAATCATACATCCGGATTCCCCCGACTTCCGGACAACTTTGAAAAAGTAAAGGGCTACAGTGAAACTGACCCATACAAAGGATACGATAAAAAAGCACTCTATAGCTATTTATCCAGCTTCAAAAATCAGAAAGAACCAGAACAGGAGTACGAGTACAGCAATTTGGGTTATGCAATACTGGGTGATATCATCTGTGATATCTATAAAAAGCCATACGACCAAATTGTCCGTGATATCATCTGCAAACCGCTCGAAATGAACAATACCTTCCAAGCATTAGACCCTAAGAGAAAGGATACTTTTAAAGTATACAACAAAGAAGGACGTGAAGTAAATTCTTGGTCTTTCGACTCCTTCGCTGCGGCCGGCGGACTAAAATCGACCGTGGAAGATCTACTTAAATTTGCTAATGCACAGTTTAAAATGCCACAGAGCCCGTTGGAGAATGCGATGGCGAATACCAAATTATTTACCTTCTTTCTTCCGCCAGATACGGATTTGGGATTGGCCTGGCACATGAACCTCCTCGATGATCTTACTTTTTATTGGCACAATGGCGGGACTGCAGGAAGCAGTTCTTATCTTGCCTTATCCCCAGATAAAAAAAGTGCCGTAGTCGTACTGGCAAATGCAGCAATTGCTGTCGACGACCAAGGAAAAAGTATTTTGGACTACCTGTTACATTCGAAATAAAAGCAAGGCATGTATATATCTAAGCTATATCGAAACAACGGTATAGCTTTTTTTGTTGTAATAAAAAACGATTAACTTTGACTAACGCCGGGACACATCCGGTCGTTTTAATTTTATTTGCAACAGCTTTTACATGAAGATATTTATTACAAAAAAAATTCCACAAAAAGGTATAGATCTATTAAGAGCTTCCGGACATGAAGTCACTGTACACGAATCAATCAATCCACTCTCCCCTGCCGAACTCATTCAAGCCGGACAACAGGCGGACTACGTGCTGAATGGTGGCATGCAAAAGTTCGATGCGGATTTTTTCAAAAGCTGTGCTAATCTTAAAGCACTATCCCTAATGAGTGTTGGATATGATAACGTTGATATTTCCGCAGCAACCCAATACGGCATACCAGTCAGCAACACTCCGGGTGTGCTTTCTGGAGCAACAGCTGATGTTGCCTTCCTATTGATGCTAGCTGTTTCTAGAAAAGCCTTTTTTAATCATAAACAGATTCTTCAGGGACAATGGAAAGGTTTTGACCCAACTGCTCATTTAGGCATTGAACTCAACAACAAAACATTAGGAATCTATGGCCTGGGACGGATCGGTTTTGAATTTGCACGAAAAGCAAGAGCCGCCTATAACATGGAAATCATCTATTATAACCGTGGGCGCAATTTGGAAGCCGAACAAACCCTAGGCGCTAGATATGTCAATTTTGATAACCTGTTAACTCAAAGTGACGTCCTTTCCATTCACGCCGCACTTACTGCGGAGACAGCCAATAGATTCAATCAGGATACATTTAAACGCATGAAAAATACGTCGATCCTGATCAATACGGCACGCGGGGGATTAGTGAAACAAGAAGATTTAGCGAAAGCGCTGCGTGAAGGAGAATTATGGGGAGCTGGGCTTGATGTGACAAACCCCGAACCAATGACACCTGACGACCCTCTATTGAATCTTGAAAATGTCTGTATTCTCCCGCATATTGGATCTGCAACAGTGGAAACCAGGGACAACATGGCTTTAATGGCGGCAAGCAATTTATTAGCAGCGATCAAAGGTGAAAAGATGCCTCAAACGATCAATCCCGAAGTATACCCATGACACGTCAATTTTTTCAGTTCCTAAATAAGCTAAATAAAGCGATACTCCCCAAATATGGGAGAAAAGACCCCTTGAAACTAAAAAAGTACCAGCAGGCCATATTAGCCTACCGGTACTTTATTCTTATCCGGGCTTTGAAAGAAGATTAAGCATCTGTTTTGACCGGACCCTTTGGATCATTTGTGTTCGAGACGATGCTAATCTGCGCCGGATTGGGTGCTACACTAATGTCATTGCGTGCCAGTTCAAGCATAATTTTTTCTTGCATGGAATTGCGTGCTGGCCAATAATGCTCACGCTTTGTCCATGCTCTTACCGTCAACACAATGGAATTCGTTCCCAATTCTTTAACAAATACCGTAGGTTCAGGTGCATTCAGCACGGTTTCATTAGAACGCAGCACCCTGAGTATAATGTCCTTTGCGTCCTTCACATTCTTATCGTATGATATGCTCACGGTGTATTCAAACATCCGTTGAACGATTTTTGTGTAGTTCTTGATCACTGAATTGGCTAATGGGCCATTCGGGCTGAAGATTCTTACACCATCATCACCGATCAATGTCGAGTATAAAATATCAATTCGCTCTACTGTCCCTGAAGTACCATTGGCGCTTGATATATAATCTCCGACTTCAAACGGTCTAAACATTAAAATCAATACCCCGCCCGCAAAATTACTTAGACTCCCTTGAAGTGCCATACCAACGGCCAAACCGAAGGCAGACAAGGCCGCAATAAATGAAGTTGTCTGTATACCAATTTGACTGGCCACGGTCAACATTAACATCACCCACATAACGATCTTTACAATGCTGGAGATAAATGCCCGGATTGATGGATCGACATTCCTCTTCTCAAAACGCTTATGCAATAACCGATTGACTAAGTCAATAACGTATTTACCAATAATTAATAAAATAACACCACCAATAATACCTGGTATTGAATCGATAACAATATCAGTCAATCGCTCGAACCTAGTCCCTAGGCTATTTAAATTACTTTCCATATGTTTTTTATATTTCCACACTTTTTGAAACAAGGATCATTCCAACATCTACATTTGACACGCAAAATTTCAAATCGTTGAAAAATACCACAAAACAACAAATAAACACCACGATAAAAAGGATATTTAAGCTAACTTTGTATTATGAATAGAAAAAACACCATTCCTATTATAGATAGCTGTAGTCTTGACCTCAACAATAAAACAACTATCCATATTGATGATTTAAGTAAATATGTCATTAAACACGATAATATGGTGTTTCCTCACAAGCATAATTTTTTTCATTTTGTATTATTTACGAAAGGTTCAGGTAGTCATATTATTGATTTCAATCACTATAAAGTCCAACCTTTTCAGATTTATTTTATGGTCCCCGGTCAAGTACATACCTGGAATTTTGCAGGTGATGAAGAAGGTTATGTGGTCAATTTTTCGACAGACTATTTCCAATCCTTTTTGTTACGTACGGACTATCTAGAGCGTTTCAGTTTCTTACAGGGTAAAATTGAACATTTAATTTTTGAATTGGAGGAGTCTTGCCGTGCTCAGGCGACGAATATCCTTGATGAAATTCTGGCAGCCAAGTCCACAGGTCTATCTGAAGACTATATTCGTACGCTGTTGCTCCAATTTTTATTGTATATTTCTATATGTTCGGAAAAAGAACAAAAAGAAGGCAGCAATCCTTATAATCATAAAATATTCAATAGCTTTCAACAATTGGTGGAGCAACAGTTTAAATCTACCAAATTACCGAGTATATATGCCGATCAACTTTTTATCACAGCCAATCACCTGAATGCGATCTGTAAATCCTATATCGGTCAGTCCGCGGGTGAGATCATCCGCAACCGGATCGTCCTTGAAGCAAAACGTCTGTTGATCAATAAAAATTTAAATATTACTGAAATTGCAAATGAACTGCAGTTTAAAGACAACTCTTATTTTACCAAATTTTTTAAAAAATCAACTGATCTCACACCTGAAGAGTTCAGAAAACAATTATAACTATGGAAGAAGTTAAATACGAATTATCCGAATTCAAAGCAGCATGGCAGGCAAAATGTCCAAGATGTAGAGTCGGTCATGTATACAAAGGTCCGGCCTACGGTTTAAAAGTGCAAAAAATGAATAGCCACTGCGAATACTGTGGTCTTCGTTACGAGCGTGAGCCAGGCTATTTTTATGGAGCAATGTACGTAACCTATGCATTCGCAATTGCCGAGATGGTAACGGCTTGTATGGCAACTTACATTCTTACGGGAAATGATTCATCGTTTGTACTGTATGCAACAGTTGCCATATTAAGTGTGGTCTTGATGTCACCATTCAATTACCGTTATTCACGTGTCATTTTGATGTATTGGCTGACGCCGGGATTACGTTATGATCCGAATGTCAAAAAGAAAGAAGTTGGTGTAAAGGCTTCTACATAAACGTCATTATACCTACCTTTATACGGATGAAGGATACCATATATTTGGACAACAATGCAACCACCCGGATTTTGGATGAGGTATGGCAGGAAATGACACCCTATTTCATCCAAAATTATGCCAATGCATCCAGCGTCTACCATCAGATGGGAAGGGCAGCAAATGCTGCTGTCCAGCAGGCCAGATCGCAAGTTGCCGAGGCTTTACACTGTAGTCCAAAGGAAATTTTCTTTAATTCCGGAGCGACAGAAAGTATCAATACGGTGCTACGGGGGGTATTTGACAAATATCAGTCGCGGGGGAATCACATCATAACAGCAGCTACAGAACATAAAGCGGTGCTGAGCTGTTGTGAGCAGTTGAAAAAGCAAGGCGGGAAAATCACTTATCTCCCTGTCGACAGGCAGGGTCATATCTCCTTAGCTGATCTTAAAAATGCGATTACTCCCAAGACCATACTGATCTGCCTGATGGCTGCCAACAATGAGACAGGTGTACTATCTGAGCTTGAAGAGATAGCTGCTATCTGCGCTAAAGAGGACATTCTATTTTTTTGCGATGCCACACAGTCAATCGGAAAAATTACGATTGATCTGCAGCAGCTCCCCGTCGATCTCTTATGTTTAAGTGCACATAAAATGCACGGTCCTAAAGGAGCAGGTGCGTTATATATCCGGCGTAAATCAAAACCCATTCAGCTTACGCCTTTAGTTTTGGGGGGTGGTCAAGAAAATGGCTTCCGTGGCGGTACCTACAATGTTCCTGCTATCGTCGGGCTTGGAAAAGCGATTTCCAAACTAAGCCCAAAAGCTTATGAGCCTGTTGAGGCGTATCGAGACCTGCTGGAGACCGAACTTGCAAAGATTCCTGAAATTATAATACATGGACAACAGACCCTCCGTCTGCCTACAACAAGTTATATTAGTTTCAAACATATACTTGCCAGCGAAATTATGACTGCCTGTCCTACATTGGCCTTATCATCCGGTTCTGCCTGTGTCACGGGATCAAGGGAACCGTCCCATGTTTTGCTTGCCATGGGTGTATCCAAAGAAGACGCGCTTTCGGCCATTAGATTTAGTTTAAGTGTTCTAACCACCCGTGAAGAAGTGCTGCAATGCGCACAATTGATTACAGCAGCGGTGCAAAAAATAAGGGATCAATCTCCCATATGGCAACTTTACAAGGCGGGTTTGCTCAGTTAATTTATGACATTCTAAAAACTTAAGCGCAGGCAAAATATAGCAGGATTGTATGTATCTTTGTAGTAGACAAAGATACAACTATGATTACAGTTACTGATAAAGCAAAAACTCGTATCGAGGAAATCATGAAGGATGAGCAATATGACGGCAACTACTTTGTGCGTGTTGCTGTAGAGAGTGGCGGTTGTTCAGGCTTAAGCTATAAACTGAATTTCGATAATGAGGAAAAGAAGGGGGATCAGTTTTTCGAAGATAAAGGAGTGAAAATCTGTTTGGATATTAAATCATTCCTCTATCTGGCAGGAACAGAACTTGATTACTCCGATGGGTTGGACGGCAAAGGATTTGAATTTCATAATCCCAATGCAAGCCGGACATGCGCTTGCGGTGAAAGTTTCTCTGTATAGGGAACCCCATTTAAATAGAACAAAATTAGCCCTGAAAAATAATTTCAGGGCTTTTTTATTGGCCCCACCAGGATTAGTTCTGCTGTCAAATTAATAGTTTTATAATTAAATATTGACCAATCCCTACTTTCTTATAAAATTTATATTATTTCAACATTTTAATGGATAAATATCAAAAATAGTAACAAAACATATAAACAAATGATATTTTCATATTTTTGTATCAAATAACTGAAAAAGAAAAAATGATGCGATGTACAATGATCCGTACATGGCTTTTCAATTGACTCATATGGAGGGAAGAAAACTTTTAAATACCGAGGTTGCTATCAGCTTCGTTAAAGATACATTTGTCCAAGAATTAAAGAACAAATTAAATCTGATTCCAATTTCGTCACCGCTAGTGGTTCTGGATGGTACCGGTTTAAACGATGATCTGAATGGCATCGAGCGTCCAGTTTCTTTTCCGATCAAATCTTTAAATGAAAAAAGAGCTGTCGTTGTTCATTCATTGGCAAAATGGAAGAGAGTCCGCTTAAAAGAGCTTGAAATGTTACCTGGTGAAGGTATTGTCACCGACATGAAAGCCCTTCGTCCAGATGAAGATTACACGCCTATACATTCCATTTATGTGGATCAATGGGACTGGGAAAAAGTGATCGCCAAAGATCAGCGTAATTTGGATTTGCTGAAAGCTACCGTACTCAGCATCTACGAATCACTTCGATTTACAGAATTACAGGTGGAGCGCAAATACCCACAGATAAAAGCGATTCTTCCGGACACCATTACATTTATCTCCTCCGAAGAATTACTACAAAGATATCCTAATTTAAGTGCCAAAGAACGGGAAAATGCCATCACAAAAGAATATGGCGCGGTATTCTTATATGGCATCGGCGGCGCACTGAGTAATGGTGTGGCACATGATGGCAGAGCAGCAGATTATGATGATTGGAGTACAGCGAATGATGCTGGTTATCTGGGTTTAAATGGCGATATCCTCGTGTGGAATCCTATTCTAAATTCTGCATTCGAGCTTTCTTCGATGGGAATCCGTGTCGACAAAAAAGCGTTAGCCCATCAGATGGAAATCAGAAACTGCAGCGAAAAGTCCAAACTGACATTTCACAGTATGCTACTTAATGATGAATTGCCTGAATCGATGGGCGGCGGTATCGGTCAATCACGCGTATGCATGTTTATGCTAAAAAAACAACATATCGGTGAAGTACAGGTCAGTATCTGGGAAGAAGATAAAAAACAGACTTTACGCGAACAAGGTATCGATATACTCTAAATTAATACATCTTAAGTATCGTTATTTGTAGACTGTTAACAATATTTGTTTACACGAGAGCCTGCGAAATAGACGAAAAAGGTAATCCAGCTAAGGGGGTTACCTTTTCGTTTTAATTCGTACTTTTGTGCCATGCAGCTAGAAGCTATATTAAACAAATTAAGTATTTCATCCCTGAATGAAATGCAACAAAAGGTATTGGACGCCTATAAACAAGATAAAGATCTCATCCTACTCTCCCCTACGGGGTCAGGAAAAACATTGGCCTTTTCATTATTAATACTACAACAGCTAAAAGATATTGCCCGTGAAGTACAGGTTTTGGTTTTAGTGCCTACCCGTGAGCTTGCCTTACAGATTGAACAGGTGATCCGAAAACTATCATCCGGATACAAAGTAACCTGCGCCTATGGCGGACATAGTACCCGGATCGAGAAAAATGCTTTCAAAGATGCGCCATCTATTCTCATCGGTACCCCCGGTCGAATAAAACAGCATCTTGAAGAAGGAAATTTTGATCCGACACAGATCCATACCCTAATACTGGATGAATTTGACAAGTCACTGGAGCTTGGATTTCATCAGCAAATGGATTTTATCATTCGGCATATGCCCAAAATTAAGTCGTGCGTATTGACATCTGCGACAACAATGGAAACGATTCCGGCCTTTACACAGATTCAGGATCCCATTACTGTCGATTTCCTGAAAAATGCAAACAATATCCCACGGATCACAATAAAAAAAGTAGTCGCGACCAGCCAAAAGAAACTCGAAGCACTGTTAAAACTTATCTGCAAGATCGGCACAAAAAAAATGATTATTTTTTGCAACCACCGCGATGCTGTAGAGCATATCTGTGAATTATTGGACAATCGCAATATTATTCATGACATTTTTCATGGCGGCTTGGAGCAGCAGGACAGAGAACTGGCGCTGCTAAAATTCAGAAACCACTCCAACAATGTCCTGATTACAACAGACCTTGCTGCCCGGGGACTGGATATTCCCGAGGTAGACGCCATCATTCATTATCAACTTCCGCACAAGGAAGATGACTTTACCCATCGCAACGGAAGGACTGCACGTATGCAGGCCAAAGGTGATGTGTATGTGATATTAAAACCCGAAGAAAATTATCCCTATATTTCCGCTGATACAGCTGAAGAAGAATTCCCTGATTTTTATGATCTACCCGAAAACTCTCCTTTTGCGACACTTTATGTCAACGCGGGAAGGAAGGACAAAATCAACAAAATTGACATCGTTGGCTTTCTGCTGAATCTGGGCGGAATCGAAAAAGACGATATTGGCATTATCGAAGTCAAAGACAAAGTCGCCTATATTGCGGTTAAACGCAAACTTGCTTTAACGATCATTAATGCCGCAAACGGACAAAAGGTCAAAGGTCGAAAAGTGAAAGTTGGGAGAACTTAGAAAGCATAACGACGTGTATCTGGGTATAAAAAAAGAGGTTTGCCGGCAAACCTCTTTTTTTATTTCTAACACGCTAAGCTTTAATTGATCAATCGAGATCTTTTAAATAGCCCAGATAACGTTGTACAGCTTCCCGTTTTCTATCCGTTAGGTGAAAATCAAGATGTGCCGTCAAATATTTTGTATAGTCAAATCCTTCAAATTCAGGAAGTCCTTTAATAACATCTGTTGCATGCGCTACGCCATAAGCGAGCGCATCATTGAAATCTTTCACAAAAGATTCGGGCAATTTTTTGTTACTTACCCACAGGGCGAATGCGAAAGGTAATCCAGTAAAATCAAACCATTCTTTGCCCAGATCATAAACATAGGGTACTGTATTTTTTTTTCCAAAGGTGCGATCACCGATCAGAACATAAGCATCGGGCTCCACCTCATCGTCTGTAATTAACTGAACATCTCTTTTCCAGTAATTCTTTAACAGCACGCGGGCAAGACCGTTTGATGTACGCGATTGCTTATCCAGTCTGAGCGTGTCTATCGCTGTAATGGGTTTATTAGAAAAAATAAACACCGAATCCACAGCTCCCTCGGTTCCGATACAAAAATCCGTATTGATGTAATATTCAGGGAGACTTAATAGTGCGGCAGTAGGAATAATTCCCATATCTGCCTCGTCATCTATTACTTTTTGTGCGCAGGCACTCGGATAATCGACACTGAGATCAATCTGATCCATAACCTTTGATTTACGTATTCCGTTCAAAAACGGATAAGTGTTTGTGTAAGATACGGCTGAAACTCTAATTTTATTCATTCATTAATGCTTCTAAGTGATCTGTATTGTAATGATCTATAATTTCAAATTGACCATTATCGTACAGCAATTTATATAAAGCAGTATTTGTGTGTGGAAAATCATCCATATATCGGGCATCAATACCTGTCATCAGGCAAAGCATAATACGCAGCGCACGACCATGCATGCAAACAAGGATATTTTTTTCATTTGTCTGAGCTAACATATGATCCAGTGCAACTTGCTGACGTTGCATCAACGCTTGCGGAGACTCTCCATTTTCAATACTGACATCCAATTCTCCGTTGCGCCATGCAGCAACCAATTGTTCAAAGCCAGACAGTAATTCGGGCGTTTGCTCCTTTCCTTCATAGATTCCCCAGCTAATCTCGTCGAGTCCAACAAGTTGTTCCCAAGGTAAATTCTGGTCGATGAACCCTCTTACGGTCTGATGGGTACGCAATAATGTAGACGTATATACTTTGTCAAAAGGCACTGTATTGTACCGTTCAAAGAAAGCCTGAGCCTGGGCCATGCCTGTTTCATTTAATGGGGAATTAACTCCTCTTCCTTGCACAATGCCTTTTAAATTTAGATCAGTCTGTCCGTGTCGTATAAAATAAAATGTCTTTTTCAAAATGAGTATAATCTAATTTATGAGTTCACAACAGGTAGGGCGTAATAACTTTTCTTTTTGGAGTCTTCGTCAAAGACCACATCATTATAATCAGTTACGACATGATACAATGTGTCCCGTTCGATGGGATGGCGTCCTACCTTCTTTATCAATTCCACCACCTCTTGTGTAGTCATTCCGGGTTTCTGTTCCTCCGCACCGGCCATACTGTAAATTTTGGTCGTATCGTCCAAGGTGCCGTCAATATCATCTACACCGAAAGCCAACGATAATTGCGCCGTGTCTCTCGATATCATCGCCCAATAAGCTTTGATATGGTCAAAATTATCCATGTAGATCCGTGCAACCGCATAGTTCCTTAAATCTTCGATCACCGAAACCTCGGAGATGTGTGACATTTGGTTTTCCTTATTCCGAAATTTCAACGGAATAAATGTTTGAAATCCACCCGTTTTGTCCTGAAGCTGTCTCAAACGTTCCATGTGATCCACCCGATGCCAAAACTGCTCAATGTGACCATATAGCATCGTTGCGTTGGTATGCATCCCCAAGCGATGCGCCTGCTCATGAATGTCCAGCCATTGTTCTGCAGTACATTTGTCTTGCGCAATCTGCTCCCTGATTTCCGGATGAAAAATTTCTGCTCCTCCTCCAGGCATTGAGTCCAGACCACAAGACTGCAAATATTTCAGGCCGTCATAATGACTCAACTTCGCTTTCTTGAAAATGTAATAATATTCGACCGGGGTCAGTCCCTTGATATGCAGTTCCGGTCGGTGCGCTTTGCATCTTTTGAAAAAATCTGCATAAAATTCGAGATTTTGTTTCGGAACCACACCACCTGTAATATGCACTTCTGTAACAGCTTCATTGTCATATTTTCTCACAATGTCCATCATACCATCGACCTCCATCTCCCAGCCTTCGGCGCGTTCTTTGATCAATCTGGAATAGGAACAGAATTTACAGTCATATACACAGACATTGGTCGGCTCAATGTGAAAATTACGATTAAAAAAAGTATGGTCTCCATGACGTTTCTCACGAATGTAGTTGGCTAAGACACCAAGATAACCCAATTCACCTTTTTCATATAAAAGAACTCCTTCATCAAAAGTGATACGCTCCTCTCGCAAAACTTTCTCCGCTATATTTCTTAACCCAACGTCTAAATTTTTATCGTTGATCAAGAAATTTAATTTATCTAATGCGTTCATTAATGTATCTCCTATCTTAAACAAATGTACCGAAAAGGCAACAAAAGTTATAATAAAAAATGTGATAACACTTATTAAGCAGTGTATCCTTTCCCTGTTATAAAGACGATTAAAACTTTATCAAAACAATATCCTTAATCTGTAAATTGCTGCATCTCGATCAACTTCTTATATAAGCCATCATGCTGCAATAGTTCACTATGGCTCCCCGCTTCGACAATCTTTCCGGCTTCGATCACAACGATCTTATCCGCATTCTGAATGGTACTTAAACGGTGGGCGATAACGACTGTTGTCCGATTGTCCATCAATTTATAGAGTGAATCCTGTACCAATTTTTCAGATTCGGTATCCAAAGCCGAAGTTGCCTCATCCAGTAGCATGATCGGTGGATTTTTCAGCACTGCACGTGCGATACAGATCCGCTGGCGTTGTCCACCGGACAATTTCCCCCCTCTGTCGCCAATATTCGTTTGGTACCCATGATCTGTTTTTAGAATAAATTCATGTGCATTGGCGATCTTCGCTGCAGCTTCGATCTCCTCCTGACTGGCAGACAGGTTAGCAAATGCGATATTATTAAAAATGGTATCGTTAAATAAAATTGATTCCTGATTGACCACACCGATCATATTACGCAAAGAATCCTGATCCAGCTCTCTTAAATCAATGCCGTCAAAAAGGATCTGACCATCGGTAACATCCATAAACCGAGGGATGAGGTCGACCAATGTTGATTTTCCTCCACCAGAAGGACCGACTAAAGCAACTACTTTCCCTTTTTCAATCGTCAGGTCTATTCCCTGAAGGATTTTCTTATCCTTCGTGTAAGCAAAATTCACGTCCTTAAAAACAATATTTCGTGCAAAACTTTCAACTTTTTTTGCATTAGGCCTGTCGGTCACTTCACTCCGCTCATCGACCAGTTCCAATACCCGTTCTCCAGCCGCAAGACCATTATGAATACCACTAAAGGCATCGGTCAATGCTTTTGCAGGACGCATGACCTGTGAAAAAATAGCAATGTAAGCAATAAATGCAGGGGCAGTTAAACTCTGATCTCCTGAAAGCACCAGATGTCCACCATATAACAAAATGATTGCCACCATGATGACCCCCAATAACTCCGAGACAGGTGAACTCATTTGTTGTCGCTTAGCCATCGCACGCCCGATATTAGCGTAGCGTTCATTCTCGTTGTGAAATCTATTTTTGATAAAAGAAACCGCATTAAAGGCTTTGATGATTTTGACACCTGATAATGCTTCATCCAGATAGGAAATCATGTTTCCATAGGACTCCTGTGCCGAGCGCGCCTGACTTTTCAGATTCTTTACAATCCTGGCTATAAAAAATGCCGAGATAGGAATTACCAGCAACGAAAAGAAGGTCAGTCTTGCTGAAATATTAAACAGCATCACGATATAAGCGATCAATTGCAAAGGTTCTTTGAATACCACTTGCAATGTACCTGTGACCGAATACTGCACCACTTGTACATCGGATGCCACCTTTGAGACGATATCCCCTTTGCGTTGCCCTGTAAAATAGCCAACGTGTAGGTCCATTACATTATCAAATACAGCTCTACGGAGCTTTAACAAGGTATGAATCCGAAAATTCTCCATGATCCGCTGACAGAAATAGCGGAAAAGATTGCTTATAAATACAGAAATTACAATAACAATACAAACGTACTTTAATGCGCCGTAAGCACCCAATTGTTCATTTGCCATACTAGCGTAGTAATTAAACCACGCTAAAATATCGGTGTAAGTCTCGGGTTTTATTGCTTCGACAGTAGCTTCGCCTGTATTAAAAAGTGTATGGAGTAATGGAGCGAGTAATGCTAAATTTAATGTGCTAAAAACAACCGTAATCAACGTGCAGATTACATACGGAATTGCAAATTTCTCAATGGGTTTAGCGAATGATAAGAGCCTAAAATATGTTTTCATTAATTTTGAACTAAGACAAATTTATTTTATACAAAAAAGTAATTTGTCGATCTCTCCTCTTCCATTAAGATTTCTTTTAGCGAGGAAATTGAACAAAAATAACAAATTAATCAAGAAAAGTACTCATACACTTCTTTTCAATAAAATTGTTGCACCTCAGTGATAAATGACAAATGGGATACTCGTTTGAAAAAACGACAAAAATAGTTACATTTTATAGATAATTCCCTAATTTAGCTTCATTCAAATACCAAAATTATTAAAAATAAAATGCAAATAGACGTTGCCAAAAGATTGCAGCACACTGAAGAATACTATTTCTCAAAAAAATTAAGAGAAATAGATGAATTAAACAAGCAGGGTGCACGTGTAATCAATCTAGGGATCGGAAGTCCTGACTTACCCCCTCATCCGGAGGTAATCGCGACATTGAACGATAATGCTCAACTTCCAAATGTACATGGCTATCAAAATTATAAAGGAGCTCCGGCCTTAAGGCAAGCAGTCGCAGATTGGTATCAACGTTATTATCAGGCTACCTTTAATCCGAATACGGAGATCTTACCGCTCATTGGATCGAAAGAAGGAATCGTCCATATTTGCATGACTTACCTCCAAGAAGGAGACAAAGCTTTAATCCCTAATCCCGGCTATCCTGCCTACGCTGCAGCAGTAAGATTAAGTGGAGCAGAAGCAATAACTTACAAGCTTACACAGGAAAAAAATTGGCTGATTGACTTTAGCGAACTTCGCAAACAAGATCTATCGAAGGTCAAGTTGATGTGGATCAATTATCCGCACATGCCTACGGGTGCCTCGGCCTCGGATGCGTTCTATAATGAACTGATTGCGTTTGCAAAAGAATATAATATACTTATCTGTCATGACAATCCCTATAGTTTTATCCTGACAGATAAACCACGTAGTATCATGAGCGTGGACGGCGCCAAAGAGGTTGCGATCGAATTAAATTCTTTAAGCAAATCATCCAATATGGCCGGCTGGAGAGTCGGGGTATTGGTTGGTGCGGAAGAACGGATCAATCAGGTGCTACGATTCAAAAGCAACATGGATTCGGGGATGTTCCTCCCCGTCCAGCTAGCGGCGGCAAAAGCCTTGCAGCTGGACGCATCCTGGTACCAGGATTTAAACAAAATTTATGCTGATAGGCGTCAGAAGGTATATGAAATCATGGAACTATTGGACTGTTCATACCAACAAGATCAGGTAGGCTTATTTGTATGGGCTCAGATTCCAAATTCCTACATAAATGGTTATGCACTTAGCGATGCTGTATTGGACAGAGCTCGGGTATTTATCACACCCGGAGGCATTTTTGGGAATGGTGGAGATCAGTACATCCGCATCAGTCTCTGTGCCACAGTTGAAGTTCTTGAAGAATCCATACAACGTATCAAAGAAAGCTTTTAACGGTAATTTTCAATGTTAACATTTGAATCAGATGAAATAGCCCGTGATGACGAAAAACAAAACAGCTATTTCATTTGATACCAAAAAAGACCGGGCTTCAAGAGCCCGTAAAATAAATGTGAAGCATTTATACATACAATAAACACGAATTAATAATTATTCACATATGAATATTGCCATCGTAGGCGTAGGCTTAATTGGCGGCTCAGTTGCCATTCGCCTAAAGGAAACAAAATTCTGCAGTAAGATTATCGGCGTAGATAAAAGCGAGAAAAATCTTGACAAAGCCAAGCAGATAGGCTTTATCGACGAAGCAATGACCTTGGAAGAAGCAATAAAAACATGTAAGGTACTTATATTAACTATTCCTGTTGATGCTATTTTGCAGGTTGTTCCACAGATTCTTGATCAGGTCACCGATCAAGTTGTTATCGATATGGGGTCAACTAAAACTAACATACTCAACAAAATCAAAGATCATCCAAATAGAGGTCGCTATATAGCTGCCCACCCAATGGCGGGTACAGAATATTCGGGGCCGGAGGCTGCTGTTGCCGGTCTTTTTAAAGGGAAGATGATGGTTTATGTCGAGGCCTTCAGGACAGACGAAGATGCTTTCGAAATCACCGATGCAATCACCGATCAACTGGAGATGCGCACCTGCTTCATGAACGCGGACGAGCACGATGTACATACAGCCTATGTTTCACATATCTCTCACCTCACTTCATTCGCATTAGCCCTAACGGTCCTAGAGAAGGAGAAATCGCAGGGACGTATCTTTGAGCTGGCAGGTTCAGGTTTTGAATCTACCGTGCGCCTAGCAAAAAGTTCACCCGACATGTGGACCCCTATCTTCAAACAGAATCGGGAAAATGTACTGGAAGTACTGGAGGAACATATCAAACAGCTGCAGTCCTTACATGATTCGATCGCCAGTGAAGATTATGACAAGTTGCACAAACTGATCAAGCGTTCAAATAAGATTAAACGAATCATTAAATAGCGATCGAAATATGACTCAAAAAAACAGCTGTTGATCCTTTTTGGATAAAACATAAAATAGCAAAGGTTCCTTCGTCATTGCCGGAACCTTTGCTATTTATTCATCTTCCAATTCGTTAAACTTATCTAAATCCAGTTTTGCCCCCGCAAAATCGCCCAACTTTTCTTTAATCGCAGCCCGATAAGAATATAGATCTGAATAATAAGGATTTAACTCGATAGCCATTGAATAATCAACCAACGCGCCGTGCATGTCCTCTAGTTTTTCCTTAAGATCTGCCCGTAGAGAATACACATAAAAGTCCTCAGGATTCAGTTCGACCAACCGGTCAAAATCAGACAATGCTTCGGGTAGACAGCCTAGACGCTCGAATAGAGAAGCCCGTTCTTCATAGACGATCGATGAGTTATGGTCATTTTCTTCGGCTTTTGCGTAATCCTGTAGTGCTTTTTCGGAATAACGATATGATTCAAATACCTTGGCCCGGAATACATAGGCCGCAGTTTGATTTCCATCCAATTCGATCGCCCGGTTAAAATCATTCAAAGCCAGTTCAAAACAGGTTAATTTCAAGTAGAGACTTCCTCTAAAAACGAAGAGATTACTATCATCTGTCGTATTTTTACTGATGGCCATGGTATACAATTCGATCGCCTTCAGATAATCGTAACAATGTACATATTCGAGTCCCAACGAGTTCAATTCATCCGTACTGAGATTTTTCTGTGTAGATTCCAATTCTTGAATGACCAGATTCTCTGCTTCAAAATAGCTTACCTCAGCCTGGTTTTCCTGCCATTCCAATACACTGTGATAATTAAAATCCAATCGTTTAGCGATTTGGTAATCATAAAATGCACCTTCATCCTCGCCAATAATGCGATAGACTAGACAGCGGCTTGCATAAAAATAGGGTTCTTCCTTAAATAATTCAATTGCTCTAGTATAGACGGCGATAGCTTGATCATAAGCCTGTATTTTAAAATAATAGAGCCCAAGGTAACTATAAGCCAACACACTGTTAGCCAAATCAATCGCTTCTTCCAAAAGCTGTACAGGATCACCACCACCAATGATTCCGATAGAAAATCCCCTTAATAAGAGCTTAATATCCTTTTGGTGAATGTGATCAAACTCATCTTGGGAGAAGGAAATGATATCCGTTGGAAAAAAAGACGAAATTGGCAAAAAAGAAAACTTAGCAAGTAATACAGGAGACGGAAGTTTAAAATCCGTTTCTGTAAAAGCATTGCCCCGGAGGGTAACAGATAGATTTGATATCAGTTGCTTCATACCCAAAACTAAGCTAAATTTCGATAGAAAAGAAATTTAACAACCTGCAATACCAGTTTAAGAAAACAGTTTTAATTCAGTTCACCGGTCAAATAAAGATATTTATACCGAACGATATCCCTTGAATTAGTAAATCTGACAAGTTTTTCACGCTTAAAGACATAATTAGAAACTTTATCCTCCATTAAACGGAGAAATTCCACAAATTCCGCAAAAAAACTTTGGCGTTCATCAGCTGTAAACTGACTATTTTTTACAATCCAGAAGAATTGTTCTTCGTTTACATGAAAAGACACTTCATTTTTCTTCTCTTTTCGAAAAATAAAAATCGGATCATTTTCTTGGTTAATAAATAAAGCAAAACCTGTATTTCCACCATCCAGGTTTACGACAAAAGCAGAAAAATAAACGGTACCTATCTGTAAATTTTCCAGACAAATTAATTTATGCAACATCAGGTCGACAGTTAGATCACCTAAAAGTATTAAGTTTTTATTAAAAAACAAAAAAAAGACCCACAATAATGTGAGTCTTTTTTTTGTTTTTTAATAAGATTTTATTAGAATGTAAACTTAACAGAAGCATTCCAAGTTCTACCTTGACCAATTAATACGAAATTGGAGGTATCGATGCCATTCCAGGTATTGTTGACGTCTGTTGTCACTGTACTTGAGGTCGCTTCAGAGATATAGAATTTGTTTAACACATTGTTCATGTTAACGCGGAAGCTCATCGTATTTTTATCGCTTACTTTAACCTCATAGGATAATCCGGCGTCCAATAGATTGAACGAAGGAAGTTCCATTACACGTCCAACTTTTTTACCGTCCTCTTCAACTGTCCTGTGTCTTGACGAGTACAAACGATCATACTGCCTGTAGTTACCATCCACAGAAAAACCTTTGAATACAACATATTTTGCACCAAAGCCATATGTTGTTTGTGCGGCATTCCCAACATGTTCTCCAGTCAAATCAACCTCTTCCCTACCCAATTCAACACGGTTATCATTACGTTCAATAGCCGTAACTTTTCCATCGTATTTCCAATCACCGATTGATGCGAATCCTGTTAAAGTCAAACCATGGAATGGACGTGCCGCAACATCTAATTCCGCTCCTTTATGATCCTGTTTAACACCATAATTTGATGTATAAATAAATTGTCCGGCAAGCAGAATATTCGGATCGTTCGTTGGATTATATTTAGCAACATCTTTATCCGTTGCCAATCTTGAACTACCTGTAACACGGTTTTCCCAAGTCGTGCGATAAACGTTCAAATTGACATCCAAGAATCGTGAAGCAAATTTATAACCGGCTTCTAAACCAAGGATTTTTTCATTTTCAGCATTTTCATTAATATCATTTGCATAATTCATGAAAATATTATTTTGATAAGGCTGACGGGAATAATATCCGGCATTAGCAAAAATACTGTGTTGCCCCAAAGTATAACTTACACCACCTTTCGTGTTATATCCAAAGTTGTTTACTGTTTTGGACTTTTCATTTCCAGGTGTGTATTGGAAATAATCATAGCGTTTGTTCTGCTGTTCAGAGACGGATCCCTGGAAAAATGCGGTAAATCCATTTTTAGCATATTCCAATTGGCCAAACAAACCTCCATAACGGATGTATTGGTTATAGTCCCAAGCGAGTCGCTCATCGCGCGAATCCGGTTTGCTTGAGAATGCCTTCCAAGGGTTCGTTGAATACGTATTAGTCAGATATACCGGATCAGTAATATTGATATTTCCTCCTAGCAGTACACCATTTGTATTGCCAAGTGGATCAGTCAATTTACGGTAATGCGTTCCCTTATAATCCCTCACATCAAAACCGATATTAAAATTCAAAGACTCTGAAAGCTTGCGGTTATAGTTTGAAACAACGCCAAACCATTGATGATTGTTCACATCAGCAGCTAGGTATTTTTCTTTGTTATATTTATCACTTTTTAGTCCTTGGCCACCACCTGCAGCTAAAGAAGCATACGCAACAGTAGATAATGAAGATTTATCATCGATAGTCCAATCCCAGTTTAAATTAGCCACTGGTTTATGATAAAAATTCTTTTGTGCATTCATCATGACGCCATTGGCATCTTTGTAATTATCATTATATCGTTTACCAAATTGTAGATAATTTGACAGTTTTGAGGTATACCCTTGATTATGCCATTGCGGAGCGCCAGTTACCATAAAGTTAAAGTTGTGCTTCTCGCTAGCTTTGTAACCTACAGATAGGAAATAGCTCTGTCCCGCACCTTCGGTATGATCCATATAACCATTACCAGACCATTGGGTGAACATTGCCGAAACAGCAAATCCATTTTTCATGAGGCCAGTATTATAACCGACAGTGGCTTTCATAAACATGTCATTACCGACAGTTGTCCTTACAAAGCCACCTTCTTTCATTGAAGTAGATTGCGTTACATAGTTTACAGTCCCCCCAACAGACGAGATCGCTAATTTGGAAGCGCCCAAACCACGTTGAATTTGCACCAATGAGGCAATATCAGTAAGCCCAGACCAGTTTGACCAGTAAACACTCCCATTATCCATGCCATTGATCGGTTGACCATTCAATAAAAATGCGGTATTAGATTGGTCAAAACCACGTGTAGTCATAGACGACTCACCAAAACCTTTTGCCTGGCCAGTAATATAAACAGACGGTGTATTGGCCAAAGCTGAAGTAATATCCTGTGCCCCTACTTTTTCTTCTAAATCCTTTTTGTGGATTGTTGATACTGCAATCGGTGTTTTTCTACCCACAGCGATATCAATAACACCATGCCCAACAATAACAACCTCATCTAAATTCGTTGAAGATTCTTCCGAAAAAGTCGGATTTATATTCAACGATTCGCCCGATTTCAACATGATGTTTTCAATGACAACTGGTTTTTCACCAATGTAGGTCACTTCCACTTTGTAGGGACCACCCTCTTGAAGATTTGAAATTTGAAATTTTCCTTGAGCATCGGCAGAACCGCTTACTACCTGTCCACTTGGGATGTGGGTGATTTTAATGGTTGCTCCTTTAACTGTTTGTCCAGCAGCCTCCTTAACAACTCCTGAAATCGAACTAGTATTTGCCGTTTGTGCATGAATTGATCCATAGCTAGCAAAAACAAGTGCAAAAAAAAGTAAAGACTTTTTCATGTTAGATGTGATTGTTTTGTTTTTTGTGCCGCAAAATTAGGAATTGATTGTCTTTTTAACTAATTTTAACATGAGCATAACTATAATCAGTCCATTTATATTCACTTCGAATTTTACACTTCCATAGATTAAGCGTGATTTTAAGATCAAAACAGCAAATCAAAAATCAGCTCGTTAATAGAAATACAATAAAAATATGGTTTCAATGGAAATATACGAAAAGAAGACAAAATAAAATTTTGTCTTCTTTGAATAAGTCAGCATATTCTTTTATTTCTGTTTTTTATCCGGATATCTACCTAAGGTTGCCTTTATTACTACAGCAAAGAATAAGGTCGAAATGGCTATATTTAAGTATTAATAAAAAACTATGTTGTCCATTGAGCAAGCTTACGCGGGCGTTCTTGAACCTGCATTAATTGAAGAAATCACACAGACTGCGCGAATCAGAACATTCCATGAAGGTGATCTGATTATTGATACTGATCAATATATCAGAGCCATGCCCCTACTGCTAGAAGGTGCGATCAAAGTGGTTCGGGAGGATGAAACGAAAGGTGAACTCCTGCTATACTATCTTGAGCAAGGACAGACTTGCACCATGTCCATTGCCTGTTGTATGGGTAATAAAAAAAGTGAAATCCGTGCGTGGGCAGAAAAAGATACTACCGTAGCGATGATCCCTAATGAACAGGTCAATAACTGGATGGAAAAATATCCTTCCTGGCGGAATTTCATTATATCAAGTTATGCCAGCCGGATGAATGAGATGCTCCAGGCGGTAGATAATCTGGCATTCTCCAATACGGAAGAACGTATCCTAAATTACCTGAAAGCCAAAGTAAACCTTACCAACAACCGGATTCTTACCCTCACTCATCAAGATATTGCATCCGATCTGACCACCTCACGTGTGGTGGTCTCGCGGATCTTAAAAAAATTGGAGAATGAAGATAAAATTGTACTGCTCAGGAATGAAATCAGAGTATTGATTTAGATCCAAAATCGCATTATACCAGCGAATATCGTGGCCGATCGGGCGGATCTCAAAGCTGCAAAGTCCTATTACTGCTTTGAGCCATATGAATCCAAAAACATTTGTATCTTTATTGGTAAGAGAATACTCGATTCACACCATTTAATTTAATATGAGAACAGAAAACGTAGGATTTATCGGATTGGGAAATATGGGCCACCCCATGGCAAAAAACCTAGAAAAAGCAGGTTTCCCTCTTTCCGTTTATAACAGAACTATAACAAAAACAACAGATTTCGAAGCGCAATCAGCTGTTTACGAAAAAGTCTCTGATCTGGTCAATGCCAATGCTATTGTGTTTACGATGTTGACCAACGATACTGCAGTTCAGGAGGTTTATGGTAAAATTCTTGAACAGCCTATCAGCGGAAAATTATTTGTGGATATGAGTACCATTTCACAGGATGCAAGTATTGATATTGCCCGAAAGCTAGAAGAAAAAGGGGCCACTTTTCTGGATGCACCTGTGGCCGGAAGTACCAAGCCTGCCGCAGAAGGTACACTGATCATTATGGTGGGTGGAGAACAATCAGACCTTGAGCGTGCCAGACCTTACCTAGAAAAGATGGGAAAATCCATTAAACATCTTGGTGAAAATGGCAAAGGTATTGCTGCAAAACTTGCCATCAATTACTTTCTATCAATCATCTATCAGGGTTTAGCCGAAACTATCTTATTCTCTGATCAATTGGGGATTGAACGCAGTGAAATGCTAGAGATTATCAACGATAGCGCCAGTGGTAGCGGAGCAACAAAAGTAAAAACACCGTTGCTCATCGAAGGAAATTATACCGCAGCATTTGCGCTGGACCTGATGTTAAAAGATATTCGATTGGCCCAAAAGGCGGGTGCAGCTTATCCGTTACTCGGAACCCTTCTTGACACCTACCAGGCAGCACATGAAAAAGGTTTGGGACAATTGGATGTGATCGGAATTATTGAATCTATAAAACAATCCTGAGTTTATAAGGGTTAATAAACATATTAAGGCCCCTACCTCACACAAGGCAGTTACCTTAAAGGACAATCATAAACAAATGGTTTAATCAAATCGAATAGCAGATGAATTGGCGGAAGTTAAAACTTCATTTAATCGCGAACAACATCTGTCGAATAAAACAGAACAGATGAAAACAGCTTTAACATTTTTTCTATTGACTATTGTTACCATGAGCATGAAATCACAGGAGTTAAAACAGGTATCCTATAACGACGGAACACAGCAATTGAATGGGCTCGTCACGTCCAATGCAGATAAAAAAGGGCCTGCGGTCCTTATTTTACCTGCTTGGAAAGGCATAGATAATGAGGCGAAACAAGCCGCTTTGCAACTTGAAAAAGCGGGCTACATTGCGTTCATTGCCGATATCTATGGAGAAGGAAATATTCCAGCGGACAATACCGCTGCCTCGAAAATTTCGGCCCATTACAAAGCAGACTACAAAGCCTATCAGCAGCGGATTGCAGCTGCTCTGGAACAATTGAAGAAGACTGGAGCAGATCCTAAAAAAATTGCAGTAATTGGTTATTGTTTCGGTGGAACAGGAGCTCTCGAAACAGCGCGCGCTGGTTTACCCGTTGCAGCTGTGATCAGTATTCATGGTGGGCTCTCCAAATCACCCGACAGACCCAATACTGCGATCGGTGTGAAAGTATTGGTTGAACATCCCGCAGCTGACAAAAGTGTATCAAAAGAAGATTATGATGGATTGATTAAGGAACTTAATGAAGGAAAAGCGGACTGGCAGATCATTACCTATGCCAATTCTGGCCATACCTTTACCAATCCGGAATCACCAGAATATAATCCTGTCATGGCCAAACGTGCCTGGGAGCATACTTTATTATTCCTAAGAGAAGTGTTACACTAAAAGTCAGCACAACTCGTCTTTCCCGGTCAAAATGAGCTGTCCTTCGAAATCAACAGTTTTGCATCATGTGATTTTCCAGCTATTGGTATTGCTGACCTGTGTGCTCCCTGCAAAACCGCAGGAAAAAAAATCAATGGAAATCGCAGCACCTACCCAAGCCATCCTCTTCGTTATCAATGGATCTGATAAATCAACGGATTTTATGATGCGCCTCCACGATCAAAAGGCTAATGAAATTATTCGACAAGTTCCCTATAGCACGACTAAACTCCTGGTTACAAAGACAGATGCCCAACTACTTACTTTTGTGGTCAACAAAAGTAAATGGACAGTGGATGTACCCACACTAAAGCAAAGAAATGCCATGATACTATTTGATGGTCAAAGCCGACCAAAAGTGATCTATGGTAGCCAAAGCTATCTCCAGGCCGCAAAGCTAATATTGACGGACAATAAGGAGACAAGTGCATCTCAAAAAGCACTTAAATATGACGCAAAACTATTCTTCGATTCCATAGCTGCTATTCCGTTTAAACCTTCCAAACAATATGCGAAGGCCATCATTTCCCGAACTAGTCTTCCGATCTACTCCAATCAGAAAAAAGGCAGATATGACGGAACCTACATTTCGCAGACTTTTACAGCGGAGAACCCCGAAAAACCCAACGGCATTATGACGATTGTTTATCAGAAAGGCAAAGAGCTATCAACCAACAATTTATCTAATGGAGTCAACTATTACACCAAATATTTTCACAACAAATGGGGATTAATCGATTCGATACAGCAGCTTCACAACAGCAAATGGACATACAGTACAATTTACCAATACCTACCGCATACTATTCTCATTAGCGATGCCGAACGACAAAGCGTATCCATCTATCATTTAAATAATCAATATCAACTGGTCCGAGAGGAATCCATTCATTTCGCTTACCAACGGATGAATTGGATCGACCACCGTTATAATGAAAATGGTCAGCTTATTGAAGAAGTTTCGGGGCTAAATAATGCCATCGAAAACCGTAGACTGTATTACTATGATGATCCAAAAGCAAGCGATTTCTCTTCGTGGCAGGAATTTGACGCAGCGGGTAAGCTCACTGCTGAAACCAAAATAGCTGTACAAGGCAACGAAACTACCTACCTATTTTATCGTGATGGTACATTGGAAATGAAAATAGTCTCAAAAGAACTGGGCGACTACCAATATGAGAGCACTGTATTTGACAAACAGAATAAAATCACTTCTAAAACAATACAAAGAAAAGTTAATCCAATTCTTAATAATTAAAACTCGCGAACTGAAATAAAAGTAAATCATTGTCCTATGACCAACTTTTCTTCAACGCAATAAACAGTTATTCGTCATTAGTGAAAAAACGGAAATTAATAAGTCAACGTCACCCTTTGCTGTATTTTCTTGCTGTCTGGGCAAGAAGAATACAAAGAAAGGCCATTTGGTTGCTGGACAATAAAAACTATACAAAAACCAAGTCTACAACAGCGTTGCAGTACCGCATAAAAAAGCACCAGTCTGTTTTATTAAAGAAGCTAGGAGAAAACAATATGCAGCTGCAAATCAACAAAGTGACCAACCTAAAGATCGCGGCAAAGCAAATCAATGGTGTTCTGATCCGCCCGGGTGAAACGTTTTCTTTCTGTAAACTGGTCGGCCAGCCCACACAAAAGAAAGGTTATCTTCCGGGGATGGAATTGTCTTTCGGTGAAGCGCGGGCAGGTATTGGCGGTGGAATCTGCCAGATCTCCAACCTAATCCATTGGCTTGTTATCCATAGCCCCCTGACAGTTACAGAGCGCTATCATCATTCGTTTGACCCTTTTCCTGACGATGGCCGTGTGCTGCCCTTCGGAAGCGGTGCGACGGTATTTTATAACTATCGTGACTATCAATTCACCAACAACACGGACTATACATTTCAGATCAACCTCTGGTTTACTGAAAAATGTCTTGAAGGTGAATTACGCGTCAATAAGGAACTCGATTTCGCTTACCATGTTTTTGAAAAAGAACATCAATTCCTTAAAATAGGAGATCAATTTTACCGGAAAAATGAAATCTGGCGGGAAAAGTTCCTAAAATTTCAGGGCGGAAAGGTTCTTGACACAGAACTCCTGACAAAAAATTTTGCACGCGTTACCTATATCCCTTCCGACTATATGGAATTACCACTTGAAAAATAGGATGCTATCCTAAGTACACCGAATGCAGCGTTGAGAGCAATACAATTTTTTAGCAAAAGACCTGCCGCCCTTTGATCATCTCTGGCACATCGTTTCACTGTGCATGCACATGGTCTATTTTCTCCTCAGTTGATTGGATCGAGAATGCGTTCTTACACGGGCCTATTGGTTAATAGCTTATTTTACTATTCCGAGATTATGTAATAAAGCACCTATAAAAAGTCCTTTTTTTTGCCTAAATTTGATATGGCTTTGGGGGTATTCTGTATAGAATTGAGATAGTCCCTTCGAACCTGATCCGGTTTATACCGGCGTAGGGAAAAGCAACCGCTTATGTATATTGCGATATACCTGACAGCCTATCTGTCTCATTTCTTCCCGACAAAGCCACCTACAAACATAGCGATCAAAAAGAAATGGAAGATTTAATTATCAACCTGTTAACACAGGTCAAACAACAAAAACCGCTTGTACATAATATCACGAATCTGGTTGTCATGAACAGTACTGCCAATGCACTACTTGCCCTCGGCGCCTCCCCTGTCATGGTACATAGTCCATCAGAAGTACGCGAGGTGGTAGACCTTGCCCAGTCGCTGGTTCTTAATATTGGTACATTGAGTGAACTCACCGCCGAGTCCATGCTTGTCGCAGCTGAACATGCCAATAACATTGGCCGCCCCTGGGTATTAGATCCTGTAGGAGCTGGTATATCGGCTTTTCGCAATGATCTGTTAGCAAATCTGCTGGAATTAAAGCCAACGGTCATACGAGGCAATGCTTCGGAAATCATGAGCCTTTACAATTTCAACCAAGTCAATACCAAAGGTGTCGACAGCACCGCAGACAGTAAAGCTGCTGTTGGATATGGCCAAGCACTGCAGGAACAAGTGGGATCAATCATCTGCATCTCCGGAAAGGTAGATTATATCCTATCTGAACAATATACAGTCGAAGTACACAATGGGCATCCGATGATGACCCAGGTGACAGGACTGGGCTGTAGTTCAACTGCACTGATCGGCGCATTTTTAGGTGTTGCAGACCAACCATTTGAAGCAGCAACAGCCGGAGTCGCCCTTTTGAGTCTCGCGGGTCAACTGGCAGCGGCCAAGTCCTTGGGGCCTGGTTCCCTACAGGTGAATATCTATGATGAGCTCTATCAGCTGAATGCTGATCGCATCAAAACTGATCTCAACATTAAACAATATGGCAATTAATCCCTTGTTTCCTTATCCACTGTATCTAGTTATTTCTGAACAGGATTGCTACCCACAATCCTGGCTTCATGTTGCTGAGGAAGCCATCCACGGCGGTGTGGATATTGTTCAGTTGCGTGAGAAAAACGAAACTCCGGCGCGATTTCTAGAAAAAGCGAAGAAGCTAAAGCGAATCACCGACCACTATGGGATCCCATTGATCATCAATGATGCCGTTGGTATAGCGCTCGAAATTGAAGCTTGGGGTGTACATGTTGGACAGAATGATTTCCGACCTTTGGAAATACGAGAGAAATATGGACAGCAGATTCAAATTGGCTGGTCACTTGAAAATCTTGCACAACTGGACAGTGAACAAATGCGAGCGGTAGATCAGCTTGGTGTGAGCCCCATTTTTGCAACAAAAACAAAAACAGATACCATTACAGAATGGGGAATCAGCGGATTGTGCCAGGTACGGAATTTAACCGAAAAACCCCTGATCGCCATTGGACACATGGACCTGGATACGATCGAAAGTACGTGGCAAGCAGGAGCAAATTCAATTGCTGTCGTATCAGCGATCTGCAAAAGTAAAGATCCAAGGGAACGTAGTGCCCAATTAAAGGAATTATTAACATGAACATAACAAAAAAATACACTGTGCCCACTGTACTGAGCATAGCGGGATTTGATGGTAGCGGCGGAGCTGGCATCCAGGCGGATACGAAAACCATATCGGCCCTGGGATGCTATGCAATGAACGTCTTGACAGCTTTACCAGTACAAAATACACAGGGAGTACGCAATATTTACGAAATCCCTACTCAAGCAGTCCGAGAGCAGCTGGATGCAATCTTCGACGATATTTATCCGGATGCGATCAAAATCGGGATGGTTCACAACATTGAACTCGTCGAACTCATCAGCAACTACCTGAAAGACTACCGTGGAACAATTGTATTTGACCCTGTAATGGTAGCTACAAGTGGCCATAAATTAATTCATGACGATACGATACAGGCTTGCGTGGACCTACTTTTCCCACAAACAACAGTGATCACCCCCAATCTGGATGAGGTCAGTGTACTTGTAGGAAAAACCATAGACAACGTTCCAGCGATGGAGGAAGCAGGTATTGCACTCCTTAAAAAAGGATGCCAAGCAGTACTTATCAAAGGTGGACACCTGCAAAGCACTGAACTTACCTCCCTCCTTTTTCAGCAAAATACATTGCCAAAGGTGTTTAAATCACAAAAAATTGAAAGCAAAAACACGCATGGATCGGGTTGCTCGCTTTCTTCGGCAATAGCCAGTCAGTTGGCGCAAAAAAAAACACTTGATCAGGCTGTTGCGATCGCACTAGATTATGTCCACGAGGCAATCAAAGGAAGTAAAGATCTCGTTATTGGCAAAGGAAATGGGCCACTTAATCATTTCCACAACCCTTCTAAACTTATTTTTCATGAAATGGAGCGATAAAACATGGGATACGATCAAACCTATCTACGCAGATATCATAACGATGCCTTTTATTTCAGAACTAAGCGATGGCAGCTTACCCCTGGAGAAATTTCAATTTTACATGCGCCAGGATGCTTTCTATCTAGAGGAATTTGGACGAGTCTTAGCTTTTATCGGAGCAAAAAGCGCCAACAACCAGCAGGCCCTTGACTATTTTGAATTCGGACGCAATGCACTCATTGTCGAAAAAGCCCTCCATGAAAACTATTTTAAAGAATTTGGCCTATCTCCAGAAGACGGAAGCAAAATTGAACCTATTTGCCATCACTATATCCATTTTCTGAAAAGCGTCGCCGCATTTGAATCCATAGAAGTTGCTATGGCCGCAACATTGCCCTGCTTTTGGATTTATAAGGAAGTTGGCGATCACATCCTGTCTATCACCAATGGCAGCCAAAACCCCTATTCCAGGTGGATTGATACCTATAGTGGTGACGAGTTTGCTGAGGGTGTGAACAAAGCGAAAAATTATGTTGATCAGATTTCTGAACAAAGTAGTGCAACAAATCGAGAGAAAATGCGACAAGCATTTATAACGGCTTCTCGATTGGAATATCATTTCTGGCAAGCAGCGTATGAGAAAAGAATGTGGTAGCCACCAAAAACAACAATAAATTGTTCGATAGTGAACACCGATTGTTCATAAATGGGCAATAGTTAAAAATGCCTTAAAACAAAAAGAAATGTCTATCAAGGATTTACGCAGTTTTTACTTTTTGGCATCACTATTATATAAGTAAGGAAGAAATGAGGCTGCTTTTCGAAATGAAAATTGAAAAATAGAAATAGTAAACGCATAAAATTAAAAACTAATAATAGACAAAACCATGAAAAGAATCCTAACCATCGCCTTTATTTCATTTTTATATGTTACTCAGGCCCAAGAGCGTGAGACCCGTAAGATTTCCGCTCCGGATGGCATTTCGGCAGCTACTTCGCTACGTGTTGACTACATTCACTCCAACCGTAATGAAGTTGTTGTTGAAGCTGACAATGCAGCGCATCTGTCGCTGATCGAAACGAATGCAAAAAATGGCATATTAAAGATACAATATAAACGGAATTCACAGGTCAGAAATGCGAGAAACAATCGCGTAACGGTATATTCAAGTAAAATTCCGACAAGTTTTTCCGCTTCTTCGAGTGGATCAATCTACAGCAACGAAACGATAAAAGCCAGCAAAATATCAGTAAACGTTTCTTCGTCCGCCCGTATTTCGCTTAAAAAATTAATTGCGGATGATATTCTACTTTCTACAAGTTCTTCAAGTAGGTTAACGACGGATGTAACTGCAAAAAATCTAACGGTGAATTCAACAAGTTCGTCCAAACAGGAGATTGCAGGAAGCGCGACGAATCTGAGTTTAAGTGCCAACTCCTCTACATCGGTGGACATGGCTTCTTTTACAACAACCAATGCACAAGTGGATGCAAGTTCATCCGCGGGTGTTACCCTAAGTGTTAAGGACAATCTGCAGGGTAAAGTGTCTACCTCAGCAAAGATCGCCTTAAAAAATCAGCCGCGAAATGTCCGGGTTGACAAGTCGACAAGTGGCCGAGTCGTTATGTAATTTTAGTTTAGGTCTTTAAAGAAAGACTGTTTATTTATGTTTAATGTTTAGTTAGTTAAAGGTGGCACCCTCCCCAGTGTCACCTTTTTTTCTTATTGGCCAGGCCAATAAGTAAAGTAGGCTCCCCCTATCCTCCTTTTAATTAGAACGAGGTCACCCGATATCCGTTATTTTCGTATCTTGTGCTAAGAATCACCAAACACATATAACAGACATTCCAATGAATAATTTTTTAGCGAGCAGCCTCAAACAATTTAGGGAATTTAAATCACTGGGGGACAAAACTTTTGACCAGTTAAGTGATGAAAAACTATTTTGGCAGTTTAATTCCTCCAGCAACAGTATCGCGCACATAGTAAAACATCTCCATGGCAATATGTTGTCCCGCTGGACTGATTTTTTAACTACTGATGGCGAAAAAGAAGGACGAAACCGGGATATGGAATTCGAAAATACGGCATTGAATAGACAGGAACTTATCGCAATGTGGAACGCCGGTTGGGATTGTCTCTTTCAAGCGCTTGAGTCCTTGAATGAGGAAGATCTAACAAAAACAATCTTTATTCGGGGTGAAGGACATACTGTATTGGGGGCTATCCATAGGCAACTCGCACACTACCCATACCACGTTGGACAAATTGTTTATATCGGAAAAATGTGTATGGATGAACAATGGTCCTCTTTATCCATTCCAAAAGGAAAATCCGCTGCGTTTAACCAGGAAAAATTTGGTCAAAGCAATAATGTATAACACATCTATCAATTTTCGCTGCCCAACAAACTATTGGGCAGTATTGCTTTTTTCTCCTTTTCAATCGAAATAATAAACTATAAATCTGTATAAAACATTCCATGGAAAGCAATTGTTTAATCCTGTATTTGCAAACATTTGATTATATTTGTATAATCTACCATTGTTGGTTCATAACGTCATTAGTGAATCCGCTTGCTTAGAGTAATACAAAAAAAAAAAGCAAATATGGGAAGCTCAGTTATCCCATAGAGAATAAAAGAGCAGTAAAATATTTATTTGCAGATGAAAAATTCGATTAAGATCATCAACAATTACGAGTATAAAAAGTTATTCTTACCCGATGTTTCTGAGCACAATCTATTTAACGAAAATAAAATCCAAGTTTATCGAATCGAAAATTATCTTCGGAGCATTTTAATGCCGGTCATACCCTATCGCACCACTTTCAATTTTCTTATTTTCGTAACAAGAGGTTCGCTGGCACAACATCTGGAATCAGCCTCCTATACACTCACAGAAAATCAAGTTATCAATATCAAACAAGGCAATATTACCGCAACACTTGCTATTTCGGATGATGTGGAAGGTTTCTTTGTGGTCTATGAAAATGAAATTGTTACCGATATCGAACTTGGGATCAACGATATTAAGTTTTTCAATTCTCATCCATTCACCACATTAAAGCCACATGTTGCCAGCTGGATACAGCAAATGCTAATTCTCCTTGAAGAAGAACTTTTTACCGAAGGCCGTGTGATGGAAGTATGCATCTCGATGATGCAGTGTATCTTATTGAAGGTGATAAAGTCGGATATCGAAACAAAAGCCCCGATGAGCAGGCAGCTGGATATCGCATTCCGTTTTCGGGAGTATGTACAAAAATTCCATATTGACCATAAAAATGTATTGTTTTATGCCAATCTATTGCATATCTCAGAAAACTACCTGAACAAATGCGTGAAGGAAGCAACCAATAAACCACCCAAGCAATGGATTACAGAGATCAGTATTTTACACAGTCAGATCTTATTGCAGGATGCGACACGGGATATTGCAGGAATAGCTTTCGAATTAAAGTTCCAGTCACCTTCGTATTTCACAAGGTTATTCAAAAAAATCACCGGGTATTCACCCAGTGATTATCGAAAACATAAGTTTATGGCGGACTAACGTTTCTTTTTATGATAAGGCAGATTCCAGATCAGATCAACCGCCAGATAATGCACGCCAAAATCCACTTGATCGTAGCCTTTGATCAGGTCATTCATATAGCCCACATCCAATCGTAAAGGGGTCTTTGGAATGTCGGTCATATAGTAGAAGCCTAATCGTGTTTCCTTGTACCCAAAACTCGACCAGGCATCAGGTTCATTTAATTTACTGATCGCAAAAAGTCCCTCGGCACTCAAGGCCAACTCCTGCTTATTCCTATCTGAAATTTTAAAATTTAATTGCGATTTCAAACGGGTCCGAAACTGAAAGTTCTCTTCAGCCTTGTGAAAGTCTGCTGTAAAAAATTTCCGAAACTCTTGCCGCAGCGTGTTTTTCCATTTCCAGCGCTCACTCAGTTTAAGCGTATATGCATAACGTCCATACAATCTGAACTCTTGCTCAACGCCTTCATTGTGATAAGGTGTCTTCTCGTCATATACATTTTGACGTCGATAGCTCAAGGCATAGCTATATTGCTGGTTTGGAGCAAATTTATGATAAACCTCATGATTCAGTACCCAGATCGCCTGTTTGTGAAATGGATTGGAATCATCAGGTGTACTCTTTGTTCCTAGACCAATATAAGTCAGTGCTTCCTTTGTTCCAGCACTGTCCAGCTTATGTCGCAGCCCCAATACCGACCATGACGCTGTTTTAGCCTTACCAAGCCCGGGTGGGCTTACCTGCCCATATACTGTATTGATATGAGTTCCCAAAAAAAGCATAATTGGGACTAGTTTTATGAAACGAAATTTCAACATAGATAAAGTTTAAGTAAAAAAAAGACCAGGCAATCTATGCCGTTCCCGAAAACTTAGCGACCAACCAATTGTCAAACCGCTTAACAGGCTCCATTGCCCACATCGCGACCACAAAAGGAAAAGTTAAGGTCGTCCAACCATTATGAATCAGGAAATGGTCGAAATAAGTTGCTATAATAACCGCAATCAGTACATACACACCATCCCTAACCCGCTGACCGCTTAAACCAATTCCACATAATACAGCGTTGAAACTAAAAATGCCATTATTGGTCATATTAGCTGATTCATGGCCGTGATGCGAAATGTAAACACTGATGATGACAGCGGCAAAGCCATACAATGCGCCAATCGGTTTACTGATAAATACACCAATGAAAAAGATTAGTCCTGCAATTAAGCTACCCTGAAATATAACCTGTCCAAAAGCATGCCCTTCAATAAGAAAATCATCCATTTCCTCAATATCAACAAAATGTTCTGGTACCGTACGTAAGGCCAGTTCGGGAATGCTCAATAGGTATAGCGCAATCCAGGTAATCATGATAAACGGAAAGGTAAATACAGGAATATTTTTCTTTAGTGCAAAACCCATCAATATCGTGGTCAAAGCCGAGCCTATAATCAGAGCTGCCCAAACCCAAATATTAGCCTGAAAATAAAAGACCAGCGCAATTCCGTAAAGTGTCGCATTAAAACCAAATAGTCCATCATTGATATGATCCTCTTCAAATTTCATCAATTTAGCGGTTATTACGCCAACAAGATTGGCAAGTATCCCGGCAAACCCCATGAGTGAAGAGTCATAAATAATAGCGCCAATAAACAGGATACCAGTCCATATATTACCTTGTAACATAATCTGTCCAAATCCTTTAAAAATTGCTTTAACAAAAGCTAGGATGTTATTTTTCATTAGAATAATTGTTATTTAAAAACCGTAATCTTTCCCTTTTATTTAATTCAGGAATAATTTTCCCCATAATGCACTTTGCATTTCTTTAAAAAGAAGGTAAAGTTGTTCCGCACCATACCCCAGCACACGTACCATAAAACCATCGTGCTGCAATTCACTGATACCGAAGGCTACATCCTTGATTTCTCCGTATTTCTCATAAAATGTCTCAATCCATTCGGAGGGATTTAAGCCAGCACTATTCAGATAAATCAATGTTCCCTGATGCGTATACCCTTCCAAAATACCCAACTCCTGAATGGGCATCCGGTCTGGTTGTAACAAGACGTTATCCTTCACCACCAGCTTTCCGTTCACATAACATTCCGTCAGGTTCTGAAAATGATTGTACTGAAATTCTTCCCCGGACATCTTTCTGCCGCAGGTCACGATTTCGCTCAATAATAAATGGCAATTGGAATCAAGATGGATAACGTTGTGGCTCAAAAAGTGAGAAGAATGTTGTGGCACTACTGGATGGGGAACATAGGAAAAAACGGAACCTTCGCCCAACGTCACATTCATTGTCTGCGAGGAATGTCCTTTCATATGAAACAGGCGCTGATAAGCCTGCGTCTGCAATTGTAACTTTGCCCCTGGCGCAATATCAACCTTGATCTGATGATCATCACCATCCAATAATCCCGGAGAGGAACTCATGATCATCAAATAAGCTGCATTGTCTTTTTGATATTGCCCGACAGGGACAATACGGAAAGGTTGAGTGGCATAAGCGTCCTTCATAAAGGATTTTCCTTCACGATGCGCTATTTTGACAGCTAAAGAACAAATCATAATTATCGAAGTAAGTTAGGTTCTTCAATATCCCGAAGCAGTGCATATTTCTTTATCCATCCCACGATCTCCTCCAGCCCCTCACCAGTTTTCAAATTGGAAAATAAAAACGGGGCACCTTTACGCATCTTACGCGCATCATGTTCCATGACTTCCAAACTTGCGCCCACATAAGGGGCCAAGTCTTTTTTATTGATCAATAGCAGATCTGAACGTGTAATTGCAGGTCCACCTTTACGCGGCATTTTTTCACCTTCGGCAACATCAATCACGAAAATGGTAATGTCTGCGAGATCCGGGCTATAGGTAGAAGTCAGGTTATCACCTCCGCTTTCAATCAGAATGAGTTCAAGATCGGGAAAACGGCTGGCAAGCTCGTCCACTGCTTCCAGGTTCATGCTCGCATCTTCACGTATTGCTGTATGTGGACAACCACCAGTTTCAACACCGATAATGCGTTCACGGGCCAACAAACTGTTTTTGGCCATATACTCCGCATCTTCTTTTGTGTAAATATCATTCGTGATAACTGCCAGATCCAACTCATTCATCAAGCGTCTGCTCAGTCTTTCCAATAATGCTGTTTTGCCGGAACCTACAGGGCCACCGACTCCTATTTTAACATATTTTCTATTTTCCATTTTTATTCGATTTTAAGAGATATAAACCCTAGAATATAATCGTTCATGTTGCATGCAGCGAATATCAAATCCGATATTGCAAAGCCCCACTAAATTTCGTTCCACTGCTAAAGTCTCCTGACAGAGTTCAAGTATATTATCATGCAGGCCGAAAAGAATATCCTGTCCATCCAGTTGTCCTAATGGCACGAGCTTTACGGCATTCGTCACCATTGTAATGGCTGCATTGTAGTAAAAGCCATGTAATGCTTCCTCTAAAGGAATTTCCAATAAGGAAGCTAACATTCCATACATCAGACAATAGTGGCTATCCACTTCCTTTTTCTGAATTAATTTTCCCCAGGCAACGACAAACTCCTGTTGTTGATAGCGGCTAAATATCTTGTAAATCCGCACACCTAATTTTTTGCTGGCCTCACGTATCTCCTTTGGACTCTTCAAGGCTGTACATTCCTCATCCAATGAAATCAATGCATTGAGATCTTGTGATGCAGTGGCTTCATACGCCAATTTCATCAACGCAGCATCGTTGTACTTCAGATTATACCATAAATTATGGCGCACATATTTGTCAGTAGTCACTTTGTCACAGACCAACCCTTGCTGTACATAGGTCTCCAGTCCATTTGAATGGGTAAATCCACCGATCGGTAGAGTCGGGTCTGCGAGATGAAGCAACTTGCCCAGAAAAGTATTTTTCATTGACATAAATTATTTATTCATTATTTGTTGACGCGACCTGTGGCGCTATACCCCATGTTCTTTAACGAACAAGGGAATATTTTTTGTTGAAAATTTCAACGTTTGATGATGCTTTGGGTCCACATTCGCATTAAGCGGATGCAGCAGCTGATGCACGCAACATACTGGTGCAAACCCATTTTTAGCCAACCATTCATACATTGAGCGTTCATAAGGCATAAGCAATTCATTTGCCTCTACGAACAGAGGCAAATGTTTGTTTCCGATTTCACTGCTGACAAAAGCAACCTCAAGGAAATCAATTGCAGTCACTTTGATGACTTCACAAGGTTTGATGGTCACCACAACGATTTTTTCTTCATCTTCATACAAGATATCGCCCTCCTGTAAGCAGGAAGTATTACCCAATAATTTTACAGCAATATCCATCCCCTCCACTGTACGTAGACGTTGAATTCGTTTGGTCGATTCATACCACTCAATCGCGAGCGGATCACGGCGCTTATTGATCTGCTCACGATTGATATTCCTTGTAATTTCTGTGATAATCATTGTAATTGTTTAAAAAAATAGATTTTTTGACAATCCCAGTCCCACTGTTGAGCCATTGATCCCAGTAATCACTTCGTGATCGTTTGGAATCGCAGCATCTTTACCGTGGGTCTTTTTGTAAGAAAGCTCCGCAACCTTTGCTTTCAAAGCCCAGCCTTTTCCAAGATTGATACCTACCAGTGGATATACTCTAAACAGGAAACCGTTATAGCTTCCATCTACCATGGATCCGGATGCATTAACAACATGTTGATCCCCCCATAGGTAATGTGCATCCACTTGACCGATTAACATAAAATGCTCGCCCAATGGCCAGGTATTGCTGTAGAATGGTCCGACTTCATGTGAGTGATCGGCAAAGTCAAGTGCTTTATTGTAAGCACTGTTGAATCCGTAATTTATCCCCACGTTCATGTTGTCGTTAAAAAAATATCCCACGCCCACCGGCGCCGCACCAAATTGATGCCCAGCGGTAGTTTCATGATAATTAAGTGAACCATACAGCATGATTCCACCTTTTTGGGCATGGGCAGATTGTATCGAAAAGCATGCTATTGCCAGACAGCAGCCCAAAAATGTCTTTAAATTTTTCATTGATAATATTATTGATCTTAAGGGCATTAAACCATTCATAAATACGATATCGCTCCTTGGTAATTAGCGCTATATTATGCCATGAACGTTTTATCAATATGTCTTTCATTTATTATGCCCTGATATACAATCAGGGCATGGTACGTTTTATGCAGATTAAAACAAGAAATACAATTGTCCCAATGACACCGTGTCAATCGGTTCTGAACGCAAAATCTCTCCATCGAGACTCACTTCATAGTTTTCAGGATTAACGACAATTTCAGGTGTAGCATCATTGTGAATCATACTCTTTTTGGAGATATTTCTACAGTTTTCTACCGGAAGCAAGCCCTTTGCCAGCCCATACTCCTCTTTAATGCCTTTTTCGAATGAAATTTTCGAAACAAAGTTGAAACAGGTATGATGTACAGCTTTGCCTAAACCGCCGAACATTGTTCGTAAGATAATCGGTTGTGGTGTAGGAATGGATGCATTTGCATCCCCCATTTTAGATGCGATGATCATCCCCCCTTTGATGATCATTTCTGGTTTTACGCCAAATAATGCTGGACGCCAAATGACCATATCGGCAATTTTACCTGGTTCGATAGAACCCACATATTTTGAGATTCCATGTGCAATGGCTGGGTTGATGGTATATTTTGCCACATAACGGCGCGCACGGAAGTTATCACTGTTTTTTCCTTCATCCTCAGGTAAAGGACCCACTTGTTTCTTCATCTTGTCAGCAGTCTGCCAAGTACGTGTGATGACTTCACCTACACGACCCATTGCTTGCGAATCCGAACTCATGATACTGAATACACCACGATCTTGCAATACATCTTCAGCAGCAATAGTTTCTGGACGGATACGTGAATCTGCGAATGCCACATCCTCAGGAATCTCTTTACTCAAATGGTGACAAACCATTAGCATATCCAAGTGCTCGTCAATCGTATTTTTTGTAAATGGACGTGTTGGATTTGTTGAAGCAGGCAAAACATTCGGGTACATCGCAGATTTAATGATATCCGGAGCGTGACCACCACCAGCACCTTCCGTATGGAATGTATGGATTACACGTCCATTAATCGCCTGAATGGTATCTTCCAAGAAACCAGCTTCATTCAATGTATCGGTGTGAATAGCGACCTGAACGTCATATTTGTCAGCTACTGTCAAGGCTCTATCGATTGTTGCCGGTGTAGCTCCCCAGTCTTCGTGAATCTTAACACCTAATGCACCAGCTTCAATTTGCTCGATAATAGGTTGCTCGGTACCTACATTTCCTTTACCAAAGAAACCGAAGTTCATCGGAAGATCTTCCACAGCCTGCATCATGCGGCGAATGTTCCACTTTCCGGGTGTCACTGTGGTAGCATTTGTTCCGTCTGCTGGGCCAGTACCACCACCGATCATCGTTGTCACACCACTGTATAAAGCTGTTTCCACCTGTGTAGGGCTGATATAGTGAATATGGGTATCGATCCCCCCAGGTGTTAAGATATAGCCAGATCCACCGTGAACCTCAGTCGAAGCACCAATAATCATATTTGGTGTAATATTATCCATGGTGTCAGGATTACCTGCACGGCCTACACCAACAATCTTACCATCCTTAATACCAATATCACCTTTCACAATTCCCCAGTGGTCAATCACAATTGCATCTGTAATCACCATATCCAAGGTACCTTCGTCACGTGTATGCACAGAAGACTGACACATTCCATCACGGATTGTCTTCCCACCGCCGAATTTTGCCTCATCGCCATAATAGGCGTAGTCTTTTTCAACTTCAATAATAATATCAGTATCCCCTAAACGGATCTTATCGCCACTTGTTGGACCAAAAATGGCGCTATAATTAACTTTGCTAACTTTTAAACTCATGATACTTTGTTTTTAAAGCCTTGTTCTTTCACTTTTTTTAATGCATTTTCTCTCGCCACTTCGGTCTCGGTATCACCGTTTACCAAGTCATTGTGACCGTAGATCCTTTTGGCACCTGCATATGGGACCAACTCTACATCTTTGGATTCTCCCGGTTCAAAACGTACAGCCGTACTGGCAATAATATTCAACCGCTTGCCAAAGGCTTTTGCACGGTCAAATTCCATCATCTTGTTTACCTCAAAGAAGTGAAAATGTGAACCTACCTGAATCGGCCTATCGCCTGTATTTGTTACAGTGATTTTCGTAACTTCTCTACCTTCATTACAGATGACATGGCCATCTGCTATAAAAAATTCTCCTGGAATCATATATTCTGTTTTTAACAATTATCGAATCGGATTATGAACAGTTACCAATTTGGTTCCATCCGGAAAAGTCGCCTCAATCTGTACATCGTGAATCATTTCGGGCACGCCTACCATAACATCCTCACGTGTCAATAAGGTAGCACCATATTGCATTAGATCAGCAACAGTACGACCATCACGCGCAGCTTCCAGAAGTTCACTGCTAATCAATGCAATAGACTCCGGATAGTTTAATTTAAGTCCTCTAGCTTTACGTTTTTTCGCTAGTTCGCCTGCAAGATGAAGCAATAGCTTCTCTGTTTCTCTAGGTAATAAATGCATATAAAATATTATTTAAATTATTGTTATTTCAATCAAAAACAAGTTACTACGCGTCCACACGAATCAGAAAATCGTTCGAAAAACTGATAAACTAAACCCATAGCAGATGCTTACGGCATAGCGTTTCGGTTCTCAGCGTAGCAAGAAAAGGAAAGGGTTATCCCTGAAATGGGATCTTTAAACTTTGGAAAAGAATGTACTTGGGTGGTAGGATCAGTCGATCCATGTAAGGCTTTCTGTTATTCTGCATGTTGAGACATACAGGATAGCAGATTATAAAAAGACAAATGGACAATACAACCAAGCTCAGTAATTTGCTCCATTCATCTTGTAAATCCATCTGTTCACTGATATCATAAAGATCATGCTCGTGTACAGCAGCAACTACATTTTCTCGTACACGGTGATCAGCACCTTCGTCAATTTGTTTATCCGAAGTGGAAAAACCGATGGCAATACCAACAGGATTATGAACTGCAGGCTGTTCAAAAATCGTTATCCCTCTCAGGAGCATGATGCTCAAAAGGAAAACTAAAGAAAACAAACTATGCCTAATCATTGTATTCACAATCCTATTATTTGTTGTTCAAATTTACAATCAAAACAGGCCACTTCACTAGTACAAATCTTGAATTAAATAGTCCAAATTCGTCGAAAAAACCAGTTTTGATCGCTTTTTTTCATTTTCTTGTGGTTAAAAGGAGTAGCCGATTGAAACCATCACATTCCTTGGCGCTCCGGCGAAGGCACGCGTATAGTCAAATCCTCCTAAAAAATAGTATTTATCAAACACGTTGTTGAGGTTGAGCGCCATTTTCATTGCACCGATGTGGTAATAAGCCGCCGCGTTGACGGTAGTATAAGCAGGCCATTGTCCCCAAAGCGCATTCCCCTGGACGTCTTTGCCAATGCTATTGTCCATACGCTTGCGATCAACATAGTAGACACCGGCACCGAAGCCAAGTCCTTTTAAGGCTGTCTCCGAGAACACATATTTCAGCCAGGTGCTAGCCATATTTTTTGGCGCTCCAGGCAAAGCCCGCCCCACTTCGGATGCGACGGAGGAAGCCTTCACTTCGGTATGGTTAAAAGTGTAATTTGCCATTAACTGAAACTCTTTAGTAAGCTGTCCACGGATATCCAGCTCAACACCCTGTGAAAGTGCATTTCCAGATTGTCGATATTCTGGCAATCCCGAATCATTAATTACCCCTGTTGCGATAAGCATATTGCTACGTTCTATCCGAAACAAAGAAAGATCCATTTGTAATTGATCCTTAAAGAAGCCCGTCTTCAGCCCTGTTTCAATCTGAAAACTGCGCTCGGCATCAAAAGGCATGTCCGCACCATAATCCTTATAATTCTGGATAAAATTAGCGCCTACCGGAACAAAACCCCGGGAGTAACTTGCAAAATAATTGATCTGTTTATTTATTCCATAAGTTAGACCAAAGCGCGGCAATAAAGCATTTTGTGTTGCCCGGAAACGATTCTGTCCATCGATAGTTTCTGATGAATAATGCTCGTGTCTCAACCCCACAATTAACTTCAGGCGGTCTGCAATGCTGATCTGATCCTGAATATATTTACCCGTCGTTTTATAAGGACTCAAAAATGGGTAAGCAACCTGTGTACGCCAGACGTAGTTGGTCAGATCATGTGCGGTATAAGTCGGGTTGTTCAAATCAAAAGTTAGGGGCACTACTTTGCCATCTACGGTCTGTTGTCGTGCTTCCCGCAATTGGTTCTCCTTATCACCGCGATACTGTGCAAAGTCTACTCCAGCCACAATATGATGATTTATATTGTCCCCCGCCAGATCCCATTTGATATAGCCGACAACATTATCCGTATAGTCGCGACCATGCCGATCAAAGAACCGCATGTTCATAATCGTATTATGCGGCGCGTCAGCAAAGATATTTAGCGTACGGTGCTCATTGACATTTTCCTGATAGATAGATTTCATATAGCTCACATTCAAGCTAATATTTTCGGTCAGTCTTTGCGTCAGCCTTCCGCTGAATGAAAAAGTTTTGGAGTTATAAAAATCAGAAGGCTGGCTCAAGGTAAACGAACGTGGGAGCGCGTAAAAATTATTTTCCTTTATTCCCATTCCCCGATCCAGATAGCCGTCGAATTGGTTATATACAACATCAATATCTACAGTTGTGCCTGCCGCAGGTTTAAATGTGAATGAGGGTGCCAGCATCATCCGCTTTTGATGGTTCACATCGCGAAAAGTCCTTGAATCTTCATATCCAGCATTAAACCGATAGAGAATTCGTTTTGCACTATCCAGTGGTCCGCCCAGATCTACTGTGGTACGCATGGTTTCAAAACTTCCACCAGCAAAACTAACATGACCTTTAAAGTCTTCCAGAGGCTTCTTTGTGGTCATATTGATCGTACCACCGGGTACAATATCGCCAAAAAGCGAAGCTCCGGGGCCTTTCAGTACTTCAAAATTTTCAAGATTGACCGTTAACGGTGAATTATAATAACTATTGCCATATCCATAGCCCGAGCGCAGCCCATTGACCAACCGAACTCCGGTCTCATAACCGCTTTTAAAACCACGGATCACCACATCATCATAAGATGACGCTTCGGTTACACCCGCCAGATCCTGCACCAAAGCTCCTGTAGTAAAGGCTTGTTTATCTTCAATAAATTCTTTGCTCAGTACAGCAACGGATTGCGGCAGATCTTTCAATTTTCCGGCAAACTTGCCCCCCAATTCCATGTTGTTTGTTAGATAAGAATTATTCCGCCGGCCGGTAACCAATACTTCATCTAACGTCTGTCCCCCCTCTTCCATCATCAGTCGAACCCCTTTCTTTGCATTCCAGGTGGCATCATCAATCTGAACTAGCTGCGGCTTATAACCGATCGCTTCGGCACGCAGCTGTACCGGGAAGATTGCCGCTATGGTAAAAGCAAATTCACCATTCGGAACCGTGCTGACCTTTTGCCCCTGACCAACAAGCGTGATAGTCACTCCAGGAATCGGATTCCCATTTCCATCTTGTATCTTCCCAAAGATCGTAACACTTTGCTGTGCGTAGACCGCCATCGGTGCAACAGCACTTGTTAATAATGCGAAAGCGAGTGCTTTAATTGTGTCTTTCATCAATATTTTTTTTCATCGCTCAGATAGAATTTACCCTTTCTTAATCCACATTTAACAGTTTATTAAAGCGCGAATCTAAACCAGGAGATTTCATCCGGAGTTCTGTTGTTTATCGGTTATTTTTTTCGCTCAACTTATTAACATAGTTCACATACAAGACTGGTAATCAGAATATTTTATCCTATTAGACGATTTTAGTTCCGCCGAATCTTTCAGCCCATTGATCTGCTCTACCAAAAGCTCCATATGAATTGTCGGAAAACCCGCTTCATCGCAAAAGTCTTTGAGATAGAACCCCTGTTTTAACCAAAATTCATAGGCTCCATCCAAAAATGGGTGGGTATGTAAATAAAGTCTTTCAACACCACTATCCCGGGCAACTGTTGCTAACCGGTGAAAAAGAGTCGTCCCAAGTCCGGACCGACGGTAATCGGGATTGACAAAAAGACGCGCTACCTCGACCGTTTTCCGCGAATCTAAATCCAAGTGCGGGAAACGGTAGTCATAAGCGAGCATTCCTATAACCCCTACCAATTTACCAGTACTGTCCTTTGCCTGTAAGAATGTTCCGGCTTGATCGTCGAGATACACCTGCCCAAAATCCTGCAAATCTTTGGGCATCTTTTGTGGATCCAGCATGGGAAACAACTGTTTCCTGAATTCAACAACGTAAGGTAATACAGTCTTCATATCCTGTATGGTGACTGCACTTATCGAAATATTTTTGATAGTATCCGTTTTTGAAATACCTATAGTCTTCATCGTATTTTTTTTGTTTTTAGCATCCATATCGCCATTTTGGATCTTTTGCATTTTTGGGACTGATAATTTACAGTTAATTATAGTTTATATATTTCATCCAGTTCAAATGATCTTAGCGATGCCGAGTCATCGGAACCAAGCATAGGGGTGAACATCCATTTGCCCTGATTTTCCAGACTTACCAATGGTAACTGATAAGTCTGCTCCAAGATCTCCCGAACTTGCTCTCTATCCTTATCTTGCAGATCCACCAGTGTATTGTCCTGCATCAAATAAAAGTGATCACCAAAAAGAAAGGCCATATTAGGGTCATGCATGACACAGAGAACTGTCGTGCCTTCGTTTACCAGCTCTTTTGCTGTCTGCAAAACTGCGATCTGGTATTTTAAATCGAGATGGTTTGTCGGTTCATCCAAAAGCAACAAATCAGGCTGCTGCACCAATACCCGACAAAGCAATACCAGCTGCCTTTCGCCTCCCGACAATGAGGTATAAGACTTATGCTTTAAATGTGTTAAATTAAATTTATCCAAGATTCTATCTACGGCCTCAAAATCTTCGCGGCCCGGCGAAAAACGGCTGAACGAAGCGCGCCCTGTTAATATGACATCGGCAACCTGAAACGGAAAAGTCGTCTGATGAAATTGGTTCAAAAAGCCCAATTTCAGGGTATTCGACTTACCTATTTTCCATTTTCTACGCTCTGTTTCACCGATCATTACTGCTCCATCGTACTGTTTCTCCAGTCCAGCAATAACATTGAACAGGGTCGACTTTCCACTTCCGTTCCTGCCCAGAATAACCGAAAACTTTCCTTCAGGAAAAGATACATTGACGTCCCGCAAAATAGTTTCTTTACCATAGGCAAAAGACAGATTTTCGATATGGATGGATTTGCTCATGAGTTCCAGTTAATTTCGTTCCGGCGCATCAGGTAGATAAAGAGTGGAGCGCCAATAATCATCGTAAAAACGCCGATCGGAATTTCGAAAGGCATGACTGCACGGGAAAAATCGTCAATCAATAATAGGAATGTTCCGCCGATACTGATATTTGCCCAAACGACAATATTATTATTGGGTCCAAAAATCATACGGCTGATATGCGGGACAATAAGTCCAAATAAGCTGATTACCCCTACCGCAGCGACAGCTGATGCAGTGATCATTGTTGCAACTCCAATCATCACCAATTTCAATAACCTGGGGTTCACACCAACTGCAATCGCCTCCTGATCCCCTAATGCCAACAAATTTAATTTCCAGCGCAAAAGGATTAATATGATCAAGCCAGCCAATATTGGTAAAAAAGCGTTCTGCACTTTTGTCCAGGAGGCCGTATGGAGGTTTCCCATCGTCCACTGTACAATGGCCTGCAATTTATAAGGGTCACTGATATATTGTAACAGGGTCAACATTGCCGTAAAAACCCCTGAAATTACCATCCCTGCCAGGACCATCCCAATGATTGATGTTTTTAACCCTGCATTGGATACAAAGTACGTCAGTGCGACAGCACATACTCCAAAAAGAAACGCAGAGACATTGACGGATAACAGTGGAAACAGCATGGCTAATGCTGCACCGAAAGCAGCGCCCGAAGATATCCCCAGTGTAAAAGGATCAACAATGGGATTTCGGAAAATTGCCTGTAATGTACCTCCTGATGAGGCCAGAGCTGCACCTACCATAAAGGTTAGTAGAATCCGCGGCAAACGTACCTGCCACAAAATCGTATCTATATTACTAACCAGTACTGTTGTATCATTTCCCTTATAAAATCCCAGTTCCAGTCCAATACGTTGGCAGAGTTCGACAACGCCAATATGTTGACTCGAACCGATCAACAAGGAAAGTAGTAGCAGCAATAGTGGCAATAGCACAAGCAATACCAACTTTTTTAATTGAAGTATCATTGAAGGAGCCCTGCTTTACCGTATAATTTTTCAAATGCCACTGACATATCGTGATCAAGCTGCTCCCTTGTGTAGTTTGGAAAGCACCAATGCCGCACCTGTTTGGCAAACAGCATAAATTTCACCGTATGGGGATCAAATGGAAAGGAAGGTGACATCACAAATACTTGTTTATTTTTTACGGCAGGTAGCGCCGCCAATTCCTTCAGATCATAGACGTCCGAGACCTTGGAATTCCATAGAATAATAAGATCAGGATTCCACTTATAGATCGTTTCAGCACCTACATTTGGCGCTTCCATTTCCAAAGGACAGGCATTTGCTGCTCCTGATAGACGAATAGCCATATCAATGAGACTGCCTCTTCCTGAGGTTGAAAGTACCCGTCCTTTTGACCAGGCATAATAGACTTTCTTTTGCTGCTGATCTATCGGAGCTGTCATCTTTTTGACCTCCGCTTTGACAAATTGTACGATTTCCTCAGCGCGGGCTTTCCTATCCAATAGTTCCCCCACACCGATCAGTTCATTAAAAATACTGGTTTCATCTTTCGATGAAAAGCTAAAGACGGGGATACCGAGGTTTTCGAGCTGTGCAATATTATCCTGATCCGTATTGAAAGTCAGGACAAGATCAGGATTCAGGCTTACGATGCTTTCTACATTATTGGCCTGCCCGCCAAAAGTCGGTGTCGTGATGCTTTTCTGAGCGATACGCGAATCAAGCTTCGCCAAAAAAGCATGGGTATCCTCCATTTGATAAACTTGTTCAGGAATACCTACCAACCGGTCGCCCGCCTGCAACATATAGACCTCATCCACAAGAGAGGGATAAAGAACAACGATACGTTGCGCAGGTCGATCTAATATAATTTCCTTACCGCGACTGTCCGTGGCCCTAACTCCATTTTTATTTGCTTTGGACTGCTGATTTTGACAGCCCTGTAGACAGACAGTCAACATCAGTGCCAACAACAATGTATATGTGCTAATTTTCATCCTTTCTCCTATTCTTTAACTGTCGACGAATCATGTTATCGGATAGCAATATCGCTTCTTCCAATTGAATCGATGCACCATATTTCGCTGCAATCTGTTCATAGAGCCGACCATCGTAGGGCAAATGAATCGATTTACACTGATCAACCTGAAATATAGGAAGATGTCTATTGCCGACGAAATAACTGAAATCTGCCAGCTGTACCAGATCTGAAGGGTTAAACCTGATTGTTAAGACCGGTTTAACCACGACGATTGCCTGCAATTCTCCCTTATGATACAGCGCATCACCGTGATGCCATTCCTGCCCCTGCTCCAATTGCATTAAGATCGTTTTGCCAGACAGCGTATTCCTGGTCAAACGTCGTTTATGTATTTCAAACCATTCAATGTAGACCCGGTCCGCCTGATCAGCAAACGATTGATCCTTGAGGACAATGGTATCTATGGGTACAGGCAATCTATTCATTTTTATATCAAATATTTCGTGTATGCTATGCTGTGTGACCAGCAATCATCTTATCGTCCGAAGACCAAAATTGCGCATTTATTATTTCGCTTCAGCGACTTTCTGTTGTTCCTTTTTCAATTGGACTTTCTCCTTTAACCAGTCACACCAGCTGTCCAAGCCGTCACCATTCAACGTACTGATAGTGATCACTTCCAAGTTTGGATTTACTTCACGCGCGTCTTTTGTTACTGCATCGACAGAAAAAGGTACATAAGGCAATAAGTCTGCTTTTGAGACAAGCATCAATTCACTGGTCAAAAACATACGCGGGTATTTTTTAGGTTTATCATCACCTTCAGTTGTCGCCAATAAGGTAACCCGATAATCTTCACCCAAATCAAAAGCCGACGGGCACAAAAGGTTGCCGACATTTTCAATAAATAACAAATCAATCCCTTCGACATCAATGTGATCCAGCGCCTGTAAAATCATCTGGGCTTCGATATGGCACATACCACCAGTCACAATTTGTAAAGCATTGATTCCAACATCACGCATACGGATGGCATCGCGCTCGGTTTCGGGATCTCCCACTAAAACTGCAATGTTTAAATCCTTGGAAAGACGTTTTCCAGTCTCTTGCATTAATGTCGTTTTTCCGGAACCGGGAGAAGAACATACATTCACTACACATACATCCTTCAGCCTGTCGCGGATACTCTTTGCAACGAAATCATTTGCTTTTAATAAATGCAGGGTAGTATTTTCACATTGAACTGAACCGACACGGTTACCTAAGCTTTTAGGATTTTGAGTATTGTCTGACATGATAAATGATTTTTTAATCTTGTTTAAAAATTACTTTTGAAATATAGAGTTCATTTCCTTGAACGATGGTGCTCGACGGCAGTCCACAATCGCAGACAAATCGGTGAAAATGAACAGGAAAATTTTTCTGGCAGTGCTCGCAATAGGCGATGATATCATTTACCACAACTTCCATTTCCATATCCCTATAATGGGTATTTTCTGTGATAAATGCGTCAAAAGCATTTTGAATCAGCACAGGTTGCACATTGGATAATAATCCGGCTGTCACCTGAATTTTCTGGATATCATCCACTCTGTTCTCGTAATGCGAGTTCAAGGTATCGAAGATATCCTTTACTATACTTAGCTCGTGCATTGGTATATGTTAAGAAATCAATAAAATAAACTTAGAAAAGAAGTGAGGATTTTCTACTCCATTTCCTATAAGAAGGAAAATAAAAAAATCGTTAAAATGGAATTTTAATCTGCTCAAAAAGCAAGAATCGGGCGATGGGAATCGGTTCAATAGCTAAAATATGCTGATATCGGTAATCGTCCTGCAAGACCGAATGCAGTAAGTCGTGCCACAGCAGATCGATCGTAACTAACCAGCGATCTGTTAACCAATCCTGATTACTCTCGATATCCAATTCTGCAATAGATTGTAATGATGGATAAAAAGGATGTAAGTCTTGGTTGTCTATTTCTTGATCGGTTGAAAGCAGAAAACCGGTATTACTAGGCGATGTTCCAAAGGATGAAATGCTGGTTTGAAAACTATCACTTTTCGGTACAATACTGTTCGCACTTAAATTTTTAAATGAAACAAACAGGACTGTAATTAGAAAAATAAAATGCTTCCACATAACTGCAAACTAACAAAGTAACAAGTTTCCCTTTGAAAACAATACAAAGTTACTACCGATCAAATAACAAAAAGTAGCACAAATCTTGAATTTTATTACACAAAATCGGAAAAGCCCAAAGAAAATTCCATAATTCTTCATATATTAAATTAAAATTTGGTTAAAGCCAGATTAAAATGATCTTAGAGGCATAAATTGACGGTTTTGGCACAAAAAATTAAAACAGTTTTAAGCAATTATAGCCATCGTCCCTGGCCTATACCAACTAGCTCCTGGCGGTACTATCAGGAATGGCTTGATTTGCTCTTTTTACATTTTCAGGTCGATTATGATCTGTTGCGGTCCTTAGTACCCGCCGAATTACAGATTGATCAACACGAAGGCAGCTCTTATGTATCTTTAGTCGCTTTCAAAATGAAAGATATCCGCCCAAAAAATTTACCTGCATTTTCGCCTATCTCGGACTTTTATGAAATCAATGTACGCACCTACATTGATCAGGATGGCAAAAAGGGCGTTTATTTTATCAATATTGAAGCGAGTAAATATCTATCCGCATTAGTCGCAAGAAAGTTATCCGGGCTACCTTACGAAAAGTCTATGATACTACGGGATGCGCAAGGATACCACAATCTTAACCAAAAGAGAGGTTTTAAGTTGAAAACGATATTTGAGGTGACCGATGAGATTAAAATAAAATCCAGCCTTGACAGCTGGCTTACTGAACGCTATTGTCTTTACCTGGACAAACCAGATGGAATATATCGTTTCGACATCCATCATCCGGAATGGCCGTTATTTTCCGTGCAATTGCAGGAATGTCAGCTGGACTATATAACAGGGAATATCCATCTCCACAACGAAAATATTGCACTTTTACACTACTCTCCGGGCGTACCTGTACTGGCCTGGGAAGCCATGGAGATTAGTCTTGATCGCGTATCTCTGTAATAAAAAAGAGCCTGTACTTCCGATCAAGTACAGGCTCTCCCATTATCAATTGCTTGTCACATGCCGCCCTTGTGTTCTGAGCTTATTTTAACAGGCAGTGCCAGGTCAATTTATCTGTGTAAATCAAAACGATCCAGCTCCATTACCTTATTCCAGGCAGCGATAAAATCCTTAACGAATTTTTCTTTCGCATCAGCACTACCATAGATTTCAGCAACTGCTCTTAATTCGGCGTTAGAACCAAAAACCAGATCCGCTCGTCCAGCAACCCATTTCTTTGTTCCAGACTTACGATGGGTGCCTTCAAACAGCTCCCGATCCTGAGAAATGGCTGTCCATGCTGTTCCCATATCCAATAGGTTCACAAAAAAATCATTGGTCAAGTGTCCGGGGCGTTCGGTCATAACACCCGTCTGAGAACCATCAAAATTAGCCTGAAGCACGCGCATTCCCCCAATTAAGACGGTCAATTCCGGAACAGATAAAGTCAAAAGTTGCGCCTTATCAATCAATAATGATTCTGTCGAGACGGTGTAAGACCCTTTTCGATAATTTCTAAATCCATCTGCAATAGGTTCAAGGTACCCCATTGATTCTACATCAGTCTGTTCTTGAGTAGCATCCATACGCCCCGGATGAAATGGAACCTTAAAGGCAAAGCCCCCCGCACGTGCTGCTTGCTCGATTGCTGCTGCTCCGCCAAGGACAATTAGATCGGCCAATGATATTTTTTTACCTCCTTGTTGTTTGCCATTAAAATCCTGTTGGATCTGTTCAAACACTGTCAGTACTTTTTGCAATTTCGTGGGATTATTAACCTGCCAGTATCGTTGTGGCGCCAATCGAATTCGAGCCCCATTTGCGCCACCGCGCATATCCGAACCCCGGAAAGTAGAAGCCGAAGCCCATGCTGTAGTCACGAGCTCCGCTACGCTGAGATCCGAGGCTAAAATAGTGGCCTTTAAGTCTTCGATATCGTGTGCATCGACCAAAACATGATCCACAGCAGGAATAGGGTCTTGCCACAACAATTCTTCACTCGGCACTTCCGAACCCAAGTAACGTTCACGTGGCCCTAGATCGCGGTGCGTTAGTTTAAACCATGCACGCGAAAAAGCATCGGCGAACGCATCCTGGTCTTCGTAGAATTTACGGGAAATCTTTTCGTAAACAGGATCAAAACGCAAAGACAAATCCGTTGTCAACATAGTTGGTCTACGCTTTTTATTCGGATCAAAGGGATCGGGAACAGTTGCTTCCACTCCTTTTGCTACCCATTGATGGGCACCTGCAGGACTTTTCGTAAGTTCCCATTCATTTTCAAAGAGATTTTTAAAAAAGAGATTTGTCCATTCTGTCGGTTTCTGCGTCCATATAACTTCGAGACCGCTGGTAATCGCATCTGTACCTACTCCAGTACCATAGTTACTTTTCCATCCAAGTCCTTGTTGCTCAATCCCAGCAGCTTCGGGTTCCTTACCAACGTTATCTGCTGGCCCGGCACCGTGTGTCTTTCCAAAAGTGTGTCCTCCGGCAATTAGCGCAACAGTTTCCGCATCATCCATCGCCATGCGCCCAAAGGTATCCCGGATATCCTTTGCTGCTGCAATAGGATCTGGATTTCCATCTGGTCCTTCCGGGTTCACATAGATTAAGCCCATCTGCACAGCTGCCAGAGGTTTTTCAAGGTCACGCGAATGTTGCTTACCGTCGGCATCATCATCCGCAGATAGGACACCATGAGATTCAACCACGCCTTCAGAACCATGCGTATAACGTACATCACCACCTAACCAAGTTTTTTCCGATCCCCAGTATACATCCAGTTCCGGTTCAAAAGCATCCACACGTCCCCCCGAAAAGCCAAAAGTTTTAAACCCCATTGATTCCAAGGCCACATTACCCGTCAAGATCAATAAATCGGCCCATGAAATATTCTTGCCATATTTTTGTTTGATCGGCCACAACAGTCTACGGGCTTTATCCAAGCTAACATTGTCCGGCCAACTATTTAATGGAGCAAAACGCTGCTGCCCCGAACCTGCACCACCACGACCGTCACTCACGCGATAGGTACCGGCGCTATGCCAGGCCATCCGGATAAACAAAGGACCATAATGTCCAAAATCTGCTGGCCACCAATCCTGTGAATCGGTCATCAAAACATGTAAATCCTTTTTAACAGCTTGCAGATCCAATTGTTTGAAAGCTTCAGCATAGTCAAAACCTTCATCCATAGGATTCGATTTTGCCGCATGCTGCCTCAAAAGGTCCACACGAAGCCTATCCGGCCACCAATCTTGATTTTGTGTTCCTCCTCCCGCAACTGAGTTACGCATAGTTCCATTGTGAAATGGGCATTTGCTAATGTCTTTTTCGTTGTTGTCCATATAAAAAGAAAGTTTATTTTATATAATATTTTAAATGTTCAAATTGTTTGACTTTTACTTTCATAAAAGTAAACAAATACAGACGCCCCCGCTCATTGAATGATTCGATACGATATAGTCATAATCTATAATACCACACCGAAATTATAATATATCAGATATACACCATTTAAATTCTTTTTTTAAGTCCACGACAATTTTAAAACAAAAAACGTCCTTCTTTTATTCTACTAATAGATAGAACTAAACATCCATTTGTCATGGGAGAATTATCCACATACCTGGTCAGCGCATTTATCGGTATTAGTTTGGCTGCTGCAACTGGCTTCCGGATTTTTATGCCGCTATTTTTGTTGAGCTTGGGCTGTCGGCTGGAACTGTTCCAAGTAGGCAACGAATGGGCTTGGGCAGGTTCTAATTTGGTGCTTATAGCGACAAGCATGGCAATGATTATTGAAATTGCTGCTTACTACATACCTGTTATTGACAATATTTTGGATACAATTTCCATTCCTTTGGCAGCTGTCGCGGGGACTTTACTTTTTGCAATACAGTTTACAGATATTTCTCCGTTTTTCCGATGGTCTACAGCTATTATCGCCGGCGGGGGGACTGCTGCAACGATAAGTACGGTCCTAGCTGGTACCAGGGCGGCTTCCTCAATAGGTACAGCAGGTCTTGGAAATTTCATTATTTCGACCATGGAAACCATTGGTTCAACCATTTTGACCATTCTAGCCATATTCGTTCCTTTTATGGCTGTTTTGGTCGTTCTAGCACTATTTTATTTCTTCGGAAAATTTGGAAAAAAACAACTGCAAAAAAAACTCAAAAAAACATGAAAGAGGTCAATGCACCTGCATCGACCTCTTTCGGAATTGCTGTTTAGGCACTACTTGCCGATTATTTAGTCAATAATGACTTCTTGCGGTCTTTTCACCTTGTCAAGATCCTTGGGAAGAATGACTGTTAGTACGCCATCTTCAAAACTGGCATGTACATTATCTGTAAGCACCTGTTCACTTAATTGGAATTCGCGCTCAAACGCAGTGCCCAAATGCTCCTTATAGATATAAGCTACCGTATCGTTGGTATTTTCTGTACAGGAAATCGTTAAGATCCCTTCATTTATACTGACCTGAAACTGCTCTTTCTTTCGGCCGGCAGCAAACACCTGCACTTCGTAGAACTCGGAATTTTCAGAAATATTTACAGGAACAAATTGCTGTCCCTCTCCGCGTGGTCCTGCTTCGCCTTCAAAAAAATGTTGCTGAAATTTTTCAAAACGGTCTTTGAAATGCTGACCACAAAATCTATTTTGATTTGAATATCCTCTGGAATAATGATCTCTTTTAAACATGTCTTTATTTTTTTAGTAATGAATATTGTGTATTGAGTAATGAGCAGCCCAAAGGACTTCACTACTGTCTCTATTTGTGTTGTTTGGTTTTCTACCAGGTCCTGATATTAATACACCGGGACGATTGTCGCATTCTTAACCCGTTGTTGTTTGTGCAAAGGAACAATTGCACCATTCTTTCTCGACGCACTGGACATGCCGGGGTAGATCGGTGCCTTGTCCATTTTAGGTGAACGCATTTCTCTCTGGCGTATTTTGGCCATTGCCAAGCTTCCTATTCCAAATAAGATGGATGCAACCAACAGTAGCTTAAAGATCGCTCCTATTATTAAGGTTGCTAACCCCGCTACTACCGTCAATGCGATTAAACGGGGCAATATAAATCGAACTTTATTTTTCATTTTTTCTTTAATTTATTTGTTCATTAAACCCAAAATCCGTCGACCCACTTCTTGGTAATTCTATTCGTTATCCTATATACTTCTCCTGTCGTCAATTTTTCAACCCAGTATAATTGTCTTATATCCCTAGTAACAGATCATCGCGTTCTGTCATTACCTGAAAGTGTTTCTTCAGCTTTTGGCATAAAAAAAGGCGCCTTTATAGAAGAAGACGCCTGTACTAGGCTTTTACTTTAAAAAATTTTATTTTTTTTCAGAATCCACACCTTCCACTGAAACGACGCTTCCATTCCTCCCTTAGACGCTCCCTTTCCTCTTCTGAAAGATCTTCATGACGGCCCATATCAGGGGGGAAATTTTTACGGAATCCGCCTCGCCCCGGTTTACCAAATCCACGCCCAAATAGAATCCGTGATAGCACAAAAAGTCCAAACGCCTGCCAATAGGTAATAGCCTTCAAATTGAAAATATCACACATCAATGTATTCCACAAATATTGTAATAAGGCTACCAGCAAGAAAACTCCAATAATAATGGCAACAAACACAAAAGCAAATTTGCCTTTTCCCTGTCTTCTCATTCTTCTATTCATAGCTATATTTTTAAAATTTTAATTCTTCATATAAGTTCCGCAAACGTAAACGAAGATGTTTCACCGCATACCCCTTTCTGCTTATTATCGTTTTTAGATTTTCATTTTCCATATCGGCAATCTCCTTCAACGTTTTATCTTCAATTTCATTGAGCATAAAAACCCGACGTTGTTTTTCAGGCAATTCATCCAGCGCCTTCATCAATTCATCCCAAAAAATATCCTTGAATAATTTGAGCTCCGGGTTATTCGAATCATCAGCCAGCAAAAACTGACGTATCGGGAAAGCAGTGTCCACTTCCTCTCCATCCGCCATTAAATCGTCAAGCGACTCATCTTTCTTTTTTCGGTAGCTATCGGTAATCTTGTTTCGGGTGACAGCATACAACCATGCCCCAGCATTTTCCAGTTCGTCCATATTGGTCAAACGGCTGAATTGATACCAGACCTCCTGCAAGATATCTTCGGCATCTTCCGTTTTTTTGACCTTTCCTTTTACAAAACGTAGCAACTGACTCCCATAAGTCTTGACAATGTCTGTAAATGATCTGGAGTTTTTTTCTGCCATATGATTTTGGTATGCAATGTCCATAGTTACATAGACGAACCAACAACGCTTTTACTCTAAATTATTTTCATTGACATATTATTTGTTGTTTAAGGGAATTGCTTCCGCTTATCCCGAACAACTTTCCCTTTGTCTGTAATAAATATAAAACGATAATTTGGAAAATTATGGATTAATTTCTTCCCCTCTTTTTCACCGAGTACCATAATGGACGTACTCAGTGCATTGGCTATTTCTGCCGACGGGCCATAGATTGTTACCGAAGTCAGTCCCGTAGCTGGGTATCCGGTGACAGGATTAATAATATGGGAATAACGTTTCCCTTCGATTTCGGCATATTTTTCATAGCTCCCCGAGGTAGCGACAGCCATTTCATTCAAACGAAGGACCTCTATCATTTCATGTGCCCTGAAGGGGTTGTTCACCCCTATTTTCCAGGGCTCACCATTTGGTTGGCTACCCCAGGTTGATAGGTCACCGGAAGCATTGACAATTCCTGCAGGTATACCGCGGTTTTTCATGATCTCCCTTCCCCGATCGGCAGCATAGCCCTTCCCGATCGAGCCAAAGCCAATCTTCATACCCGGAAGTTCCAAGAAAATAGTTGAGGCAGTACTATCCAAAACAATATGTTTATAGCCAACTTTAGTAACCGAGTTTCTGATCGCATCCCCGGAAGGCATTGTATCCATACTTCCATCAAACTTCCATATTTTGTCTAAAGCGACAATGCTAATATCAAAGGCTCCCTGTGAATTCCGGGCGTATTGAATTGCTCTTTTGGTCAGATCAAATACTTCCCGGTCGACTTTGACAGCTTTGATCCCGGCATTACGGTTTACCTCCGAGATTTGCGTATAGGGACGCCACTCTGAAATCAGATTTTCTATACGTTCAATCTCTGCAATGACTTCGATAATATGCTTTTGGGCAGCTGAGCTATCCTGATCAACTAATGTGATCTCAAAAACAGACCCCATAAGGGTCACCTGTTTTTTGAGCAATACCTGTGAAAAACCGTTAACGGTGGCTATCAACGAAAATATTGAAATCAGTAGATATTGCTTAGAATAATTCATTACACATTGTCAAAATAAATGATAGCATAAGATTGTAGTGTTTAATAACAATCTGTCAGGATCTGACCATTTTCTTTATAGCTGCTGATCGGTTTGCCTGTACTTGCCAGCAGCATCTCATTTAATGTTGCTTCGACATCCTGTTGCATGCGGAGTGAACCGCACAATAGGATACAGCCCTTCTGTTCGAGCAATTCGACAAAGTAGGCACCATCCTGACGGATCAGATCCATCACGTACTGTCCGTGCTGTTCCCGCGAAAAAGCCAGCTGTACATCGTTCAGATGTCCCTGCTTTTTTTGTTCGTCGGTAAATTGCAGATATTGCGCTGTCATCTCATTGTTTGTGCGGAATCCTGCATAGAGTTTGACAGGTATTTTATGCTGATTTTCTGCAATCATACCCAAAAACGGTGCAATACCGGTTCCGTTTGCAATCAAGGCCACAGCTGGTGCCACCTTCGGAAAATGAAAACTTGGATTGGCCATGACACGTGCTTCCAGAACCTGATCAGGTTTTAGCTGATATAGAAAACCCGAACCAAAGCCTTCAGGAAATAGCTTGACGACCAATTGAATCATTCCGTCCTTACATCCGATGGAATAGAAGCGTTCCCGTTGATCCTGTGCCGGATAGATGGCCAACAAATCACCGGACTGCACTTTCATTTTTCCAAGAGCTTTTAATACAAGCGTGAAGGTACTGTTGCTCTCCGAAACAATCGATCGGGCAATCACTTTAAATTTCTTTAATCCAACCGCTTTTGAACTATATATTGCCGGAGCAGCAGCTAAGGCGATATTGGTTTGTCCACTCCAATGATGTACCCATGAAATCAGTTCATCAACATTTTTGTCGTTGACTGTATGCAAGTCTATCAGTCGGGAGGCCCATTTTTGCTGACTAAGTAGTCTGTCTATTGTACATGCATAAGCACAAAAATCAGGGTATGCTTTTGATCCAAAACCCAGGACAGAGAAATTAATCGACTGCTGCTGCGGATGGGCCAATAATTTTTTCTCAAACTGAGCCGCATTGGAAGGTGCTGTGCCTAGACCATAAGTGGACGTAAACAGTAAAAAATGTTTTGCTTTCGGAAAGCACTGATATTGGTTCATTCCAAGCAAAAGTGATTTTTTACCGTCTGCCAAAAGCTGTTTGTGAATCTGATTGGCAAAAAACAAGGTACTTCCATTTTCTGTACCAAACAGAATAATTATTTCGGCTTCGGAAGCCTTATACTTATTCTTAATCTTTGTACGCGTACGTTTAAAGGTAATGACAAAACCTGTATAAATAAAAAACACAATATTCAATGATGCAAGGCCCAAAATGATGGCCCATATCATATTGGTTTTACCGGTGTGAAGATCGAGCGAAAGTTGTTCGGTCAGTGCAGTAAACGGATACTTGACTTCTTTATGTACGGCACCGTTCAATTGATTTATTGTCAACTCCCGATCTTTCAGCTTGAGAACATAATATTCGTCAGGATCTCCTTCCATAAAAGGAAACTCCACCTTCACGACATCGTTAAGTTTCGTTTTTTTAAAGATCGAAAAATCTGCTATCGCCAGCTCCTCGGTCTCATTTTCCTTCACTGGATATTCAACCGTTTGGTTTGTCTTCTTTAACAGTTCAATCCGGACCATAAATAAATAAGTCCCCGTCAAAGCCAAAATTAAAATGGGTATCAAAAACAACCGTCCAGAGACGACATGAAAATACTGTGCGAAGAAATCCCGATTGATCTTGGCAAAGAAATGTCGAACGCCCTGTTGACGTTTGATAATCAAAACCAAACCTGAGATTGTAATTAAAAATAGTAGAAAAGAAACTACGCCGATAATAATACGTCCCGTCACCTTTAAGAATAAGGAACGATGTAGGGCGGTAATCCATTGAACAAACTGCGTTTTGTTCTTTTGTGCGCCGAGATATTTACCAGTTTGAGGATCAATATACCCCTTTACGGTATTTCCATCAGCATCTATAGCGTCAATGCTCACAAATTGATTGTGATCGACCGAAATTTCAATTATCTCCGGATAAACCTTTCGCAGACCAGCTATGGTCTGCGAAAGATCGAAAGAATCTATATTTTCTATGCGATAAGAAGGTATTTTTTCATTGACGGCATCAATTGCCAAAATTACCCCAGTGACCGATAATAAAAGTAAAAAGACAGAAGAAACAAGCGCTAAGGCTAAATGTGCATACCTCCAGACAGATACCAGCATTTTTCTTATTGTACTTTGTTTAATTTGATCAACTTAATGTATCCTTTGCCACTCACTTTTTCAGTAATAGCCTCTTTTGTCAATGGGATTTCGACATCTGCAGTATGATATTTCTGTTCTTCTACCGCAGATTCAAAGCGAAGTTTATACCCTTTATTGAATTTGGACTCATCAATTTCCAGTGTACGCATGGCGCGGTCGCCGCCACTAATAGAAGCCCCAGTTACAGCACTGAGTTTTTCTTTGGTTTTGGTCTGAAATTTATACCATTCTTTTAGGGTGTTATACCATTGCTTGTCCGGTCCAAGTACGGCAAGTGTTTTTTCGTATGCTCCTTTCGGATTCATCAGAGAAATAACAACATAAGCCCCCTCTCCCGTGTAAGCGTTCATTTGGATCATACATTTATACTTACCCGTCTGGGCAAATGTACTTACAGAAATTACTGAAAACAAAAGTGTGATTAGCGCGCTCTTAACTATAGTATTCATCTTATTATTTTAAAAAGTCCAACTGCACATTTCCTTTTGACAAAAAGTCATTTTCTTTTGCCAAATCATATGCGGTCTCATCAAATTCAGTTTTCAATTCTTTTTTTGCTCCCAAAGCAACCAGTGTTTTCAATAAAGAATCGTCTTTGGCGATCAAAGCGGCTTTATGCAGCGCAGTGGTGCCCTCTTTATCCTGTGCATCGATATCTACCCCCAACTCACTTGCTTTCTGAATGAGGTTTGTGCTTTCTTTAGCGACAGCAAGATGATAGAGTGTGCTACCGTTTTTCTGTGGTGCGACAACATCCAGCCCTCCAGTTTTAAGTACACCTAATTTTTCTTTAAAATCATCAACCGGTGAGTTATTGGACTGAGCGCCTTGTGGCGGGCGACCTCCCTGCTGGGCTTCTTTAAAAGAATTGAACCAGTAAACAGCCAAGTTGTTACCATCTTTGTCCAATAATTTGGCATCGGCACCGTTTTTTATCAAGAGCGCTGCAATCTCAGCAGAGCCACTACCGATAGCTTTAGTCAATGCAGATTCCCCTTTCTCATTCACCGCATTCACATTCTTTGCTTTTGAAAGCAGTAACGCTACTAATTTCGCGTCTTTGCCATTGGCGGCAATCATAAGGGCGGTATTACCTTCGTTATCCGCCTTAGCGACATCAACTCCCTTATCCAGAACGTAATTGATCACTGCCATATCCGGACGGCGTACCAGCGCATGTAACAAGGTTGCACCATCTTTATTTACGGCTTTGGGATCCAACTTCAACTTTTCAACCAAATAGGTATACGTCTCCAATCCATTCGATACCTGCCTGGATCCTTGTGTAGCAAAAAACAAGGCATTGTTTGTTGGTTTTATACCACGGGCAATCAACTTATCCACTAATTCCATATTGCCCAACTTAGCCGCGTAATCAGTTACAGTACGTCCATATTCATCTTTATCCTGGATGGAAAGCCCCTTCTTGATAAAATAATCGGTCAGCGTAAGATCTCTGTCAGCTGAAGCTGCAAGCATCATTAACGTGGCGCCACCCTCGTATTTCTGTTTTGGGTTTATTCCTGCTTTAAATAAAGCATCGTAAACAGCGGTATTGGTATTTCCTGTCGACGCAGCATACGCTATAATCGGATAGCCATGACTATCCTGATAGTTGACATCGGAACCTTTTGCAATTAAATAATCCACCAATTCAGCATTGCCACTCGAAGCAGCCCAATGCAAGTAACTCCGACTATGGTGTGTTTTCTTTGAGACACTGTTTCCTTCCTGTTCGATCATGAATTTAACAACATCTGTCGGTGCTCCATTGAGGATTGCCATCGTTACAGGATCAAAAGAAGCCGCATTAGGTTGTGAAGGGCTATTCCCTTTTGTAATTTCTCCCTTAACCGTAGCCAGAGTAGGTTTACTTTTCCAAAACTCCCCATTCATTAATGAATTTGTCTGTGCCTGGGCATAAGATGCCGCAAAAAGTAAAGCTGCTAAAAGTGTCTTTTTCATTAGAACGTATTTTTTATTGGTAATGAAGTATCTTGAGCAATCGCTATTCCTATCACGATGTATGAATATCGCCTGAACTCATGCTACCTTCAGTTGAATACAATGTATTTAAACAAAAGAATCAATTGCTTATTTAAATTAATTCTAAATTATTGCAAATCTAAAAAATATTCCGATACTAAAAAATTAATACGAACTAAATTTATTCAATATGATCCCACTAAAGTTTTTTTTCAGGCTGAGCAAGGTCAACTTGCAAATCCAACAAAATAATCTTAGTTTACTTTGACAACAAAAGAACAAAAGCAATGAATACGGTATCATCCAGTCGTTTTTCGATAAATTCTTTTGCGGGTAAAGCAACCCACAATCTCTTCTACAGCATATATAAACCTGTAGACCAACCGGTAATAGCGACAATATTGATTGTCCATGGTATGCAGGAACACAGCGGCCGGTATCAGCTACTTGCAGAACATTTGTCCGACCGGGGTTTCGCTGTACTTACCTATGATCAATTGGGCCATGGAAAAACGGCAGCAAATACTGATGGATTAGGTTATTTTCAACAATCTGATCCGGCGGAGCAGCTCGTCTCGGACGCAATAAGGATGAGTGAAATGATACAACAGTCCTATCCAGATTACCCCCATTTTATATTAGGGCATTCCATGGGATCTTTTGTCACCCGTTGTGTCTTACAACAAGCTGGCGATCGCTTTAAAGGGGCCATAATCATGGGAACCGGCGCGCGACAAAAGGGATCCATAGCTTTTCGTATGCTATTGGCGGTGCTCAATTCTTTTGCACCAAAAAAACGTAGTCGATTGATCAATAGTCTGTTCGATAAACGCAATAATGCACGGTTTAAGGATGAACTCAACCAGAATAACAGCAATTGGCTAAGTGTCAACAAAGCGAATCGTATTGCTTTTATCGAAGATCCATTATGTGGTGGTTTATTTACAAACAATGGCTTTTATACGGTATTGAGTTTATCGCTACGGGCGACAGATAATGCGCGCAACAAATGCATCCCGAATAACTTACCCTTATTATTTATTAGCGGACAGGATGATCCTATTGGGGACTTCGGGAACGGACTAAAGCAGACAGTCACGCAATTGCGCCTGCAGGGAAAGACAGATATCACCGTAAAACTCTACGCAGGAATGCGTCACGAAATAATCCATGAAGATTGCAGGGAAGATGCCTTCCAATTTATCGATCTGTGGCTTGATCAGCATTTAAGTTAATCGCCAACAATCCCATCTGTATAACTGCCCCGATTGCACAGGGCAGATTACAATTGGCAGCTATTCAGCTATTACTTAAATATTGGAGCCACTTTTTCAGTAGCACTACTCGTTGCTCCTTCAATCGTAGGCCAATCCTCCTTCCAGATTACTCTATCCAATAAGAGCATGCGGCGATTACCGCCAGTAGAAACGCGCGGTTGTTTGGGATCCATAGCATGATAAAGCAACCAGTCATTGCCCTGTTCATCGCTTATAACCCGGGAGGTATGTCCTGTCCCAACAAATCTCTCGTTTCCTCTCAGCAATAAAGTTCCGCTTCCTCTTTGGGTTAAATCGCGTCCTTCCTGATCCAAATAAGGGCCCTTCAAATTTTTTGATCGGCCAACGAGTACGTGATAGCTACTTTTTTCACCTTCACAACAGGAGCCCTTTGAGCCAATAAAATAATAGTAGTCTTTCCTTTTATGAATCACAACAGCTTCAAAGTCACCTGCGGCAACTTTAAATTTTTTATCCAAATCTGGTATTTGGGTTCCATCAGCATTCAAAGGTACGCCATAGGTACCTTGCGTAACGGCATCACTAAAACTTCCCCAAAAGAGGTAATTATGCTCCTTCTCCCTAAAAAAATAGGGGTCTATCGAGTTAGGCACATTGATCGCCTTGCTATCGAACAGCTTGCCCCTATCCACAAATGGACCTTCCGGCTTGTCCGCGATCGCCACCCCAATACCGGGATTAGGGTCGCCCCAAGTTGAATAAGCATAGTACATCAGGTATCTTCCATTCAATAAAACCACATCCGGCGCCCAGATCCCACCTTGCGGCTTCCAGTCCGGTTTGGTGGAAAATGCCGTCCCGATCCAGGTCCAATGCACCAGGTCTTTTGACTGCAAAATAGAAACTAAACGCTGCCCCTTACCATCCCCCCAGTTGTCAGCGGTTCCATACGCATAAAATAATTTATTCTGGGGATTCCGGACCACGGTAGGATCCGCAAGTATCGGTTCAAAGACAGGGTTTATATAGGTCTTGTTTTGTGCCGATGACTGACCAATCTGGGTAGCTTGTTGAACTGAGCCTGAAGAACTCCCACACGAGTTCAACAGGCTCAGTATCAAAACTACGACAGTAAAACACCTCAACAACATTGATTGCAGCATGTTTGTCGATTTAGGATAAAATTACTTAGTTGGCGCATGATACAACGCCTGATGGGCAGCGTTTAATTCTGCTTCAGGCATTTTAACGACTTTACGATCATACGTCATCAAACCATTTGTTTCCACCTCTACGTCGGTGGTCTGTGTATAAACCCCTGCAGACAATCCCATAGGAATTAGTCTTGTCAAATCTCGGATCAATTGTTTGTAGCGTTCAAGAAGTTCTGCTTTATTTTTAAAGCTTTGGTACCCCCAGTTGTCCTTTTGTTGCCAAGAATGACCATCTATTGGAAGTCCTAAGCCACCAAATTCACCCAATGCCAATACCTGTTTTGCACCAAATAATTTTGGATCGGGCATTGCCGCATCAGGATAATTATGTATATCCAATATATGGCCTGTCTCCATAAAATTACCACCACTGGCGCTATTTACCAAACGGGATGGGTCATTGGCCATCGTCCATTCTGTAATTTCTTTGGTTTTAAATTGTCCCCAAGCTTCATTAAAAGGTACCCAAATCACAATGCTAGGATAATTATGCAAAACTTCCATGATGGTCTTCCACTCTTTTCTATAGTAGCCCTCAGACTCCTGTGAACGTACTTTATCCCGATTTCCACCGGATATTTTTCCGGGTTGCATATCCCAATGATTTCCGCCCAAATCACCGCTTGGCATATCTTGCCAGACAAGCATACCGATACTGTCACAGTAACGATACCAACGTGCTGGCTCAACTTTAATATGCTTACGGATCATATTAAACCCCATTTCTTTTGTCTTAATCACATCAAACTTTAGGGCTTCATCCGTAGGCGCTGTATGCAAACCATCGGGCCACCAACCTTGATCAAGTGGTCCGTATTGAAAGGTAAACTTGTTATTCAATAGGAGCCGCTGTATTCCGTTTTCGTCTTTTCCCATTGAAATTTTACGCATGGCGAAATAGCTTCTTGCTTGGTCAATGACCTTCCCTTTGCGGACCAACTGAATTTCTAAATCATAAAGCTTCGGATTATTGGGTGACCAGGCTTCCAAATTCGGCACAGCAAGCTCGAAAGCAGTATTTGGTTGCCCCACCTGTTCTTTAATAACCTGAGTTCCGTTTAGTGCCCGCACTTTAATTTCATCACCGGCCTGGCTACCTGCTACTGTCGCTTGGAAGGCTAGTACTCCTTCATCCAACCGCGGCGTCTGCTTTGTTGTCACGATATAGGATTGTGGTACACTTTCCAGCCATACTGTTTGCCATATACCGGTAACTGGTGTATACCAAATACCATTCGGACGTTTGACCTGTTTACCCCTAGGCTGTGGACCATCGTCCGTAGGATCCCATACACGTATGGCGATTTCCTGTTTGGCTCCCTTTTTGAAAAAACGGGTCACATCCATCGAAAAAGGATCAAAACCACCTTCATGCCTACCCACCAACTGATTATTTACGTATACATCACATTGCCAGTCTACAGCACCAAAATGGAGCAAGACATTATTTTTGTTGACCGACTTGTCCAAGGTAATCGTGTTGGTATACCATAATGCTTTATCTTTACCAACTTCCTTACCAACCCCTGAAAGTGCAGATTCTACCGCAAAAGGTACCAGGATATTTCCGTCCCACTGTTGGGGAATTTCATTTGCGTTTACTGGAGTAATGGCATATTTCCATAAGCCGTTTAAATTTTGCCAGTTATTTGTCCGCACCAGTTGTGGTCTCGGATATTCTGGATGTGGTTTCTGTGCAGTCACTTTTTCACCCCACGAGGTCAATATGTGATCGCCTACCGGCTTCCATTCCTGCGCAAAATTCAATTGTGCAGCCATCATCAGACTGGCAAAAAATAAGGTTTTCTTCATCATAAAAAAATCGTTATATCATTTATATCTTTAATTACTTTACTGTCGGAAATGCTGCGATACGCAAACGGGCAGCCCCCATTGGAATCAATTCGACTTGTTGAACTGCTGCCTGACTTTCCACTGGGCTTAATGGCAATACACCGGTCAATCCATTTTCATCTATTTTCCAGCCATCAATTCGTTTCGCTTTTACCAAAATGGAAATAGGTACCGCATCCGCTTCAAATGGAAAGGCATCTTTTGGCCACGCCCGTTTGACAACTTTCAATTGATCTGGAGCAAGCAATTCATTTTGGACAAGGCCATAATTCCAATCACTTGCCGGGAGGATCTCATACGAAGGCCATTTGGTTGGGTCAGCGGTTTCCTGCCATTTTGAATCACCAATAGCTGAAGCTTTACTATCCTTTTTCACGTAATTCTCCTTAATCTTCAAGGCATAAGTCAATGGCCCCCGTTGGATGCTAACCGCATTTTTATTTGCCGTCCATGTATTCAATTCGATAGACATTGGCAGCAGAAGTTCGACCTGATCTCCATCGTTCCATTTTCTTTCAATCCGGATATATTTCGCCCCCGATTTAACGTTTTGTATCTTTCCATTAATTTTTACCTGTGCCTGTTTTGCCCAGGCAGGAACCCGCAAATAGAACGGGAAATCAGCTGCCTTTCCATTCGTTCCTATTGTAAAGCGAATAGATTCTTCGAATGGATAATTGGAGGCTTGTTTAATCTGAATATTTTGATTATCGCCGACCTTGATATCCGCATTGGACGCGGCATACAATACTGCTGCAACACCATTGTCATTTGTCGCCATATACAAATGCTCGGCATAATACGGCCATCCTTGGCTATGATTGTGTTGACAACAACGTGAACTAAAGGGATTCATCATCAAAAACGGACCGTTATTATCGATACCTGGAGCATGATTATGACTATCGCTAATGCTCATATTTGGGCTAGTGATATAACGGAGCGCCTTGAAATCAGCTGTTACAGCTGCGGGATAGGTATTAAAAGCAACCTCTTCAGCGTGATCTGCCCAAAATGGATCCCCTGTAATTCCAAGAAGAATTTCATTTGAGGCCATCTGTTCGACCATGCCACAAGTTTCGACACCTTGTCTAGGGTCAGTATATCCTGGACGGGCATTTTCGTCGGCGCCAAACATTCCGCCCGGAACCTGACCAAATACCTGTCTAACGAAATTAAAATTGTCATAGGTTGCCTTCAGATCATCAGTCGACTGACTCTTGAGATAATAGGTTGCCGGCTCCCTAAAACACTGTGCAACATTGACATTGTGCCAATTCGGCAGATCACCTTTCTGACGCCAATTGGCGGTATTTCGATGAATTTTATCTGCCAGATCCATCAACCATTCATTACCTTCGGTTCTATTATAGAGCCAATAGACAGATAGTAAATTGTCCCCACCGCGGCTATTCTCCCAATAGTCTTTTAGAAAAAAGCTATCTGGTAAATTTGACTGCCATTTAAAGTAGTTGGTCATAAGGGTTAAAACACGTTGATCAGCGCTATATTCATAATAGGATTGTAAGCACCATAACATAATCATATTACCCCATAGGTCAGGTTTATTATTGCGCAAGATCAGGGGACCAAAGTAGCCATCAGCCCGTTGGCTCTTGATTGCTGCTTCCAACCATATTTTTGATTCGGCTATTATTTTAGGATCTTTCAGAATATACCCCAGATTTGCATAACCTTTCAGCCAATAAGGAACTTCCTCCCAACCGTAATCACCTTTCCCATTGGAGCTCAACCATGCATTATTTTTCTTTGATAACCATGCACTAATTTCACCCAGATGCCCCGTAAGACCATTTTTCTGTAAATCCAAATATTTCCCCAACCAACCTTGCGGAACAATACTACCTACGGGCAATTTCAGCAAGACATTCTGTTTTAATGGCAAACGATTGTTAACATAGTTTAGATTTTCACCTTCAATCGGCAATTGATCAACAGTGGTTACAGCATTGCTTTGCGCCGAACACAGAAAACAAATTCCAATGAAATAAGATAATAGGCCTATTTTTTTTATCATTATTGGCTTGATTAGTTTTATAACTGATTATCCAAAATTAAAATTTTAATCAATAAGTTGGACGGTTGATTTTTCTCAAAACACTGCCTATTTGTATCAAAAAAAGGAAGCACACCTTCAAAAAGATGCACTTCCAAAACCAATCATTATTAATATGTATTATTTTACCGAAAAACGATACAGGGATTTCGTTTGATAAATCTCCCCAGGACTTACAACTGTCGTTGGGAAACTAGGTTGATTCGGCGCGTCGGGAAAATGTTGTGGCTCCAGGCAGAAAGCTGTTCGGAACGAATCTTTTTTCCCATTCTTTAACTGCACTTGCTCATTCATAAAGTTGCCGCTATAGAATTGAATCCCCGGCTCGGTGGTCAAAATATCCATTACAATACCTGATTTATCGCCCACAACACACGCCGCTTTATACCATTCTCCTTCTTTTTCCTTGGTCAACACAAAATTATGGTCATATCCTTTTCCGTAAGTGAGCTGACTGTCACTGGCATTGATATCTTTTCCAATTGTCTTGGCTGAGGTAAAATCGAATGGTGTTCCTTTTACTTCAGCCAATTGTCCTGTAGGTATCAAGGTGCTGTCTACTGGCGTATATTGATTGGCAAACAATTGAAGTTTGTGGTCTAGAATTGTACCACTTCCTTCGCCGTTTAAATTAAAATAAGCATGGTTTGTTAGATTGACCACTGTTTTCTTATCGGTTTCAGCACGGTAAGCGATCATCAATTCATTATTGTCATTGAGCGTATAAGTAACTTCCATCTGAATGTTGCCCGGAAATCCTTCCTGTCCATCAGGCAATGTATATGCAAAAGTAACCGATGACGGGTCAGACTTCTTCAGCGTCCAATGCGCAAAATGTACGCCTTTAAATCCACCATGCAATGTATTCGGTCCATTATTGACCGCCAGTTTATAGTTCTTGTCATCTAGCTTGAATTTCCCTTTTGCAATACGATTGCCGAAAGGTCCCACGATCGTTCCAAAAAAAGGTTCTTTGGGGTTATTATAATCACTAGCCTTCGAAAATCCCAATACGACATCACGTAATTTACCAGTATTATCAGGCACCCACAAACCAACCAAACGTGCTCCAAAATTGGTAAAATAGGCCTGTACACCATTTTTATTCGTCAATTTATATAAATAGATTTTTTTAGCATCAATTGTAGTACTAAATGATGAAGTGTCCATTAAGGCTGCTACCGTGTCGTTTTGAGTACTTTTTGAATGATTTGTTTGCTGACAGGACAGACAACAATAGGTAAATATTCCAGAAATACTCAGCAACATCAATTTTCCTTTCATTTGTTATGATTTAAATGGTTTATAATCTTTATTGGATGATAACTTACTTTGTTAGCTATATTTTTTATAATTTTATCGGTTACAATACAAATACTAAAATCCTACTTTTTTTTATTTTTTTGGGGTTAAATTGTTTCAATTTTAAGCTATTTTGTATCAATAACCAAATGATCATGATCAACCTTAAGCCGCTACATTTTTTATTTTTCTTGCTGCTGTCTCCTTTGCTTATCCACGCACAACCCTATTATTTTAACCATTATCAAATAAATGAGGGGCTTTCAAACAATGCGGTGATCTGTAGTATGCAAGATAGCTACGGATTTCTCTGGTTCGGCACTAAAGATGGTCTCAACCGATTCGACGGAAATAGCTTCAAACATTTTGACGCCTCAGCTTCCGAGAAAAATAGCTTGGGAGGTAATAATATTATCTCCCTGAAAGAAGATTTCAAAAAAAGGATCTGGATTGGCACTGATCAAGGAATTTACTGTTACAACCCCATCGATGAACAGTTTAGATTATTAAGTAAACAGTTCGAAAATTCGGATGTACCTGTTATCATTACAGATCAGAAGAAAAGAATCTGGTTTATATCGAATGGCCTACTTTATTACTATCATCTGGTCAACAAGGAGATCAAACAAATCACCAGATCAGATCTTTATATCACGGCAGTCAGTTGTACAAAAAATGGAACTATTTTCTTTGGTACTCCAGAAGGAAAAATTTTCCAAATCAATAACACTGACAAACCAGTCCTCCTACTGGACTTTCAACTAAAATATGGTGCGAAAGATTGGTTCAGTATCGAAAAAATAACGGAGAACCGTAAAGGGGAATTATTGATTGGCACCTCCAAATCTGGTGTGTATGTTTACGATTTAAAGGCAGCTATCTTAAAATCCATGTTAGGCCCAGATCGGTTAAAGCAATTTCTCTATGTCCGAGATATCCTGCAACCAAATGATACCGAGTATTGGTTTGCGACCGAATCAGGGCTCTTTATTTATCAAATTGCCGATCAAAGCTTTATCAATATTCAAAAAGAACAGGAAAATCCATGGGGTATTTCTGACAATGCCGCTTATAACATTCTACAAGACAAGGATCAGGGAATTTGGATAGGCACTTATTTTGGTGGCGTCAACTACTATCATAAGAACAACAGCATTATCGAAAAATTTTTACCACAAGATAAACCCGGTAACTTAAAAGGATCAGCCGTACGTATCATTACCAAGGATGAGACAGGCAATATCTGGATTGGAACCGAAAATGGTGGTTTGTCCAAGCTAGATCCAATTTCCGGAAAAATCAAAAATTTCTCCGAAAAACAGGGAAATCTGGCAAACAACAATATTCATGGAATTCTTCCCTTTGACAATAAATTATTGGTTGGCACTTTTGTTAACGGGCTGGATATCTTTGACCCTAAACAGGAAAAGGTTATTTACCATATCGACCGAAATAGTTATTCCAACTCCGATCTACAAAGTAATTTCCTCTTTTATCTGTATAAAACAAAGAAAGGGGACATTTTAGCTGCCTCCACTCGTGGTTTATATCGCTTTGATTTCGCCAATAAATCTTTTCACATAGTTCGAAACGTTCCTGAATATATGTTTTATACGACTGTGCTTGAGGACAAACAGGGGAATATCTGGTTAGGCACCTGGAGAGATGGCTTATTTTGCTATAATCCTACCACTAGAGCCTTTAAACATTATACGCATAAAAAGGATGATCTAACTTCGCTACCAAACAATCGAATTAATAGTTTATTTGAAGATTCGCAGAAACAGATTTGGGTTGCAACGGAAGGTGGTATGGCAAAAAAACAGGCTACAGGTAATGGTTTTGAAAAAATTGGTATACATGAAGGTATGCCCAGCAATGTGATCCTGGCCTTTCTTGAGGATCAGCAAAATAATCTTTGGGTGAGTACATCTAAAGGATTGGTGCGTTATCATCTATTGAATGGAAAAAAACGAGTTTTTAACCTAGAATCTGGACTACCTTCCGTTCAGTTCAATTACAATTCCTCATTTGAAGATGGTCAGGGGAATTTTTACTTTGGCACGATCAATGGTTTAATCCGTTTTGATCCAAAAAGACTCAATCAGGTCAATTATAATACGCGAATTCCGATCTATATCACAAACCTCTATATCAATAACAAAGCGATTAATCAGTACACAGACAGCAGTATACTTTCCAGATCCATCCTCTTTACGGATAAGATTCAATTGAAACACGATGAATCATCATTTAGCCTTGATTTTGCTGCACTCCATTATCAAGCCCCCCATTCTATCCATTACAGTTACAAAATGGAAGGTCTTGATAATAATTGGGTAGATATTACCAGTAATCAACGGGCTTATTTCACGAAGCTTGCACCGGGAACTTATGTTTTTACAGTTAAAGCGGAAGACCCCAATGGAAATACCATCCCTACCGCTGCAAGTCTTAAAATTGTTATTCTTCCTCCTATTTGGGCAAGCATACCTGCTTATATCGTTTATGCAATAATTCTTATTGCACTCATTACATTTATTATTTATCACTTTAATGAAAAGATAAAACAACGTAATCGTCAACATTTATTGACCGTGCAAAATCTTCGTGAACAAGAGCTCTACCGCTCAAAAATCAATTTTTATACAGATGTAGTCCATGAAATACGCACACCACTGACATTAATTAAAGCGCCGCTGGAAAAGCTCATGGACAAGGTCGAACACAATCCAATAACGGATAAACTATTAACGACCATGCAGAACAATACCGAAAAATTGATTGCGCTCAGTAATCAGTTGCTGGATTTTAGACAGGTCGAAACGGAAGGTTTTAAATTACACTTTGAGCTGGAAAACATTAGTCAGGCAGTACAAAAAATAAGCAATGATTTCAGTGTGACCGTTCAAGCCATGAGGAGGAACATGACAGTGACCATCGCTCCTGATATCATGGGGTACATTGATATAGATGCTTTTGATAAAATCTGTTATAACTTGTTCAATAATGCCTTAAAATACTCATCACAGGATATTGAAGTGAATTTAGCAGAGGATAAACAGAAAAATATTGCTATATTGACCGTGAAAAACGACGGTGCTTTAATTCCTTCAGAAGAAAGGGAAAGAATTTTTGAACCATTCAATCGATTAAAACAAAATAAGAACGTTCCTGGAAGTGGTTTAGGTTTAGCATTGACAAGATCCTTGGCACTAAAACATCAGGGCAGCCTAGTATATGATATTGAAAATTCACGGTGGAATATATTCCGTCTGACTTTACCACTAAACCACAGTTCAAACCAATGATTATGAATGCAAAAGCCAATTTATTAGTAGTAGATGATCATGCTGAATTACTTGAATTTATTGCGGATGACCTTAATGAAGATTACCATATCACCACCAGCACCAATGGAAATGAGGCGCTGAATTTACTGGCATCGGAGTATTTTGACCTCATCATTAGTGACGTGATGATGCCCGAAATGGATGGCTATGAACTTTGTCAAAAAATTAAAGAAGATATCGCTTATGCACATATTCCCATCATCTTATTGACTGCAAAAAATAGCATAGAGTCGAAGATCCAAGGTTTGGAATATGGTGCTGATGCATATATTGAAAAACCTTTTTCGCCCGCATTTTTAAAAGCTCAAATTGTTAGTCTGTTAAAAAACAGGACTAAAGTCAAGGAATTTTTTATCAAAAATCCGATGTCCCAAATACAGCAAATCGGTCAGAATCAAAGCGATCAGGACTTTCTGCTCAAAATTGAAGAAATCATTATGGAACATTTGGATGACCCTCAATTTAATGTGGACCGGATGGCAGACATACTCTGTATGAGTAGGCCCACACTGTATCGAAAAATAAATCTGGTGTCAAGCCTCTCACCGAATGAGCTCATCAACCTGACCCGACTTCGAAAAGCTGCTGAATTGCTTAGTTTACGACAGTACAAGGTCTATGAAATTTCAAATTTATTGGGCTACAGTTCAGCAACACATTTTTCGCGAAATTTTCAAAAACAATTTGGACTCAGCCCTACGGAATTCCAGGACTCACAATCGAATAAGACGTTGTTCTAGCAACGAGCTCCATTTGAGATAGATTAAGTTTGACCTCGAAAATTTAAAGCAAATCATTGTCAGCGTCTTATTAGGTAAAATCAAAAAAATTTGGCCCGAATTAAATTGAGTTATTTATCATAATTCGATTATCAATAAAAAGAACCAAATTCGCTAAGAATTTGGTTCTTTTATTATTCGGATATGGCAACTGGCACATATTCCGCTCAAGTTTACAAAAACAGGATTGCTATCCGATCCTTCATTTGAAGATCAAGTGTTCTGCCCTACTACCATTTAACATCTACGTTCACACCATCAGGGCTATTTTCAAATCCCAACAAATAGGTTTTTGTTCTGGTATCCCAATTTTCCTCCGAAAAGACCTCTTTTTTATCCACTAGCACGCTCTTTGGTCTATTAGGTAATAATATCCGCGAAATATTTGTTGTATTAATCGGGCTTTTTGCCGTAAATGAATAGTGATGATTAGCCGATGTTTCGTTGTAGATACGGCTTGCGGAAGCTAACACTTGCGGTTGTTGTTTGTTTTTTATATGATCTAAATTCACAAACAAACATTGCTCATTCGGTTGGATATTTTTAGAAGTAACAATGGGCAAAGTCGGATCATAAAGATCAATTAGATTTCCTTTAACATGATATGGCTGATTACTCACACTCTCATCCAATACGGCGATCAGATCGTAATTACCGCGCGTCAACGTAAAATAATTTTTAAATTGTAGCTTTTCAGATTTGCCGTTGTTTTCATAAAGATTTTTCGTCACGTCCAGCAGTTTCTGACTGTTATCCGGTTTGACCACAAATTCTTTGGGATCCGATCTTAACACATAAAAAGTACCTTTCCCATACGTATATTTCCCCTCCTTTGCCATACCGTCCTTCAGCCCCATTTTCTCAAATAGATGATCCGATGGCCGTTGGTAGTTTTTACCGTTCGTGTTCCACCATTCCTGTACCGATTGAAAGGGGTCGAGATCTGTACCACAATAAATTAGGATGCCGCCATTCTTTACCCAATCGGCAAGGTACTGATGTGCCTCAGCTGCCAGGGGCTTCATATTGGAATAGGACATTAGGAGTATTTTTGTCTCCGCTAAGGCATTCTTAACCGCTAGATTCTCCAAATGAACTGTTTTAACAGGAACCCCACGTTTTAGGAAAGGAAGAGCGAGACCGTAAAAGTTCGCTAGTTGTGGATCGTCATATCCGGCATGCGTCGGAAAACGTTGAAACATCAACGAATTTGCCAGTAGGACACTGATTCCTGTCGATCCAGAAACTTTGCTGGCCGTTTTTGGCATACTATTCAGGCTATTGATCATCACCTGCATCTGCGTTGAATAATGCCGTGGTATTTTTTCCTTTTGATCACTATTGGGGCTTGTCTTATACAGTCCCTCATAAATACGTTCAGGCCAGGGCATCACCTCATAGTCAGCAATATTGGGATACAAAAGTTGTGCGGTGAAAGTGGCCTGATAATTTTTCTTATAGTCCGCCCAGTCCCGGGGCCAATCTTCGATCGGATCCGTCAGAAAAAACATCTTTCGTCCAGTGGGAGCTGTCATAGATTCCATTGCACCATACTCCAAGAATGCAGTTTCGAAAACACGTTCTTTCGCTACACCATTAAAATAATTAGGTTCACGCGAAGTTCCTGTCCATACCTGCGCGATATACCCATCCACACAAGGAAGCGAAGCCAAACTCGCTTCAGGACTCACGATCATCCATTGTGAATAGTTGATCAAGGAATGCGTGGGCACATAACATTTTACGTCCATCCCTTTGCTTTTTCCATAAGACTTCGCGTACGTAAAGACCTCATTCAGTGCATTGAGGTATAAAGCGTACTTTAATTTATTGGATAAGTAAGTGTTCTCAGGCGATTCATGCTGTGGTCGCCAATCAAAACCATAGTATTTTTTCCATTCTTTCTTAAATGATTCACTATAACCCGCACGTGCCCAGAATTCGGGTTCCTCCATAAATATGGCGTCAATCCCGGCATCAATTACCCGCTTGACATGCATCTCTTTGATGTATTTTAAATAATTTTCAGTAGGAACAATATAGGGAACCATATGACCATGCCAGATGGTATCGCCTTTTACGTCAACCTGTCCCTCATCCAAATGCATCTTTCCATCCCATTTTCCTGTAAAGTAATCCTGATACTCGCCCCAGGCAATCCCGGTCATAAAATGGGTAATATATCCCTTATCACGCCAGGATTTCACGCGCTCTTCAAATGGAATCTTTCGAGACTTGTCGGATGGATTCCCTCCTGTTCCATAGATCATTACCGCGTCCGCTCGGTTATCTATTGTCGGGCGCCATTCTCTGGAACTCTGAAATGTCGTCTTTACGGGATCTTTTTTTTGAGCGACCGCAGTAAGCGTCGTCAGCATCAATAAAGCGAGTATATTCGTTTTTATCATAATCTATTGTCTATTTCCGTTGCTATTACTCATGGTTTACTCCTACATTTTTCATACTATCCAATATGATTAACCAGTTTATTTGGTCAACCAGCTGAAACCAGTCTTATTCAAAATCCAACTGCAACATTGATATTTTAAACAGACTGGTTTCAGCCGGTGGCGGATTCCCTTATGGGATATCTACTCTTTTGGCATCATTGTAATTCCACCTACGGGTACCCGTTCCGCGGGGAGTATCGTAATTAACTCGCGATGCTGCACGTACGAAGACCGTACGGCCTTTTGGGATTTCACCGATAGATTCGAGCTCAATAACCTGTCCCAATTTTGTATTAAAGCTGTCACCACCGTACTCGATTTTGCTGGACCAACGTTCATCCCGTGCCCTATATCCTACAGTGGAGGAATAGCTAACAAAAAACTGTATATCGGTAACATTCAAAAAATCTCCGTTATAATTTCCCATCGGTTCTATTTTTTCGCGAAAAAACTGTTCGCTTACCGCACGGGTGACCTTTACCTTAGCTTTTATCTTGCCGTTTTCGACAATGGGGTCGCCAACCCATTCCACTTTAAGAAAAGGGTGCACCTCCATTTTTATTTCATGCGAACCATTCAGCTCCATCGTTTTACTATCGTCTGACAATACTTTACCATCGACATCTGTACGCACCAATGGGATAAAAGGCCCGTCTACCGTGATATGATAATTACCTTTGAATAATTTGGTATTCTGAAAAGTTCCATCTGGCATGCAATAAAAGTCAGGGTTGTGCTCCACATTATCTCCCCAACTAAGCTCTGTCAATCGGACACGGATACCTTCACTCCCCTGATCGGTCAATACCGGCTCACCTGTCTGTGCATCAACGACAACTCCTTTTAATGCCACAGAAGGGGCTTCATAATTATCTGCCTCAAAGAGGCTACACGAACTCAGCATACATACTATACCTATCGCGCCAAAAATGCTATTTTTCATCTGTTATACGTTTAGTGATGGTTTGGAATTATTGCCTTCGCTATGCTCGGGTCCTCCATTCCACCAGTAATTCATTATACTTTAATAGTAGAAATCCACTCCTCCAATTAAAACTGCCCAGCTCAATTACGTTCGCAGCACAGTATACTTATCTATCGGTTGGGTTGCTGGTCGATCACTGGACTTTTCGCCACTTCTCCACCGGGAATTTCAAAATAATAGTCTACGGGTGTGTACCGAAACGTTTTGGTACTTACCCATTGGAATCGTGCATCAAAGAAGTATTTACCTGTTGCCGTGGAAAAAAATGGATACAATCCTCTAAACCTAAAGTTCTCGTTATTGCTGTATAGATTTTTATCCTTTTGTGTCCCCCAGAAACCATCCCGACCTTCAAAATGCAGTACCCGCCAGCGACGTAAGTCCCATTTCGCCTTATGTTCAAATGCAAGTTCTTTACGACGTTCTCTTCGAACAATGTCCCTTCCTGTATTATCACCAGTGATCGTACCTGTCAATAGATCTGCTCCCGCTCGCGAGCGAATCTCATTGACAGCGCTAGTCGCTGTCTGTAACAGGTCGCTTCCATCAGCAGAATTCGCACCCAGTATTTTTAATTCAACAGCTGCTTCAGCGGCATTTAACAAAACTTCCGCATAACGCATCAAAATAAAGGGCTGATCAGATTTTCCTTCTCCAACTTCTTTTGCTGGATTTGTATTGAGCCATTTGCGCACGTAGAACCCTGTTAGTGTAGCTTCTCCATTATCAAAGAATGGCCCTTCATTTCCTGCAGCATTCATTTTTTGCCCGTTATAATCCACTGTTTGCTGCCCATTGCCATCTCTCGGACTCAGATACAAGGTCTTTGGTGAACCTGTATATGCCCCCAGCTGTTGATAACGGGTATCCGCTGTAGCGTAGGAATAATCTGTAAACAAAGGTTTTATAGGAGTTTGACCGGTATAAACTCCTGCCCGTATATCCATTTTTCTTTCCTTGAAGATATCATCAGGAAAAATAACATAAGCACGCAGGCGAGGTTCCGCATTTTTAAAGAAGTCCATCGGTTTGTCGTACAGCTTATACTCGCCCTCCTTGCTGCTTTGACCGGTAGTCACTTTAACTGTTCCGTCAGGATACTTGTCAAATCCATCAAACAACTCCATAAAATCCACTGTAGGACAGGTTCCTGCAGAAAGTGGTGACCGAAAGGTGAAAGGCGAACTAAATGCATCAAAACTATGTGTCAACGTCGGATAAACATATTCTTTGACGTAGATATTTTCCGGGCTACTGAGGTCACTGAACATATCCACCATATTTTGATATTGTGCATCTTTATCGTTCGCTGCCCATTTCTTTTTATACAGAGAATAGCCTCCTGCCGTTATTACTTGTCGGGCAGCAGCATAGGCTTCTCCAAAATACTTTTGTGAAGCGGTTTTTGCTGTAGTGGGATCAAAACCGATAACCCGCACACCAGTTTTCCTTCCGAGGCCTGTCAAGCGGCCGGAAACAGTTTCATTGTATTTGGCCACACTTCCCGCATAGAGCATGGCTTCGGATTTAAAAGAAAGTGCCACAAATTTATTGGAATATCCTGTTTTGGGACCTTTTGGAAGCATTAATTTGATTGCTTCATCATAATCCTTCAGGATCTGGTTCCAGGTATCTTCTTCCGATGCACGGGGGACTTCTAAGTTTTCCGAAGTGTTTGGATACTGCAGAACCTTCGTCACTAAGGGAATCCCTCCAAACCGCCGGGCCATCGCGTAAAATACCGTTGCCCGAACATAATATCCTTCACCTAAATAATGGTTGTAAAGATCTTCAGAAAACTTGTCCTTGTAATTGGGTAAATTCTCGATCAAATGGTTTGCATCCCGAAGTAATTCGAATGCTCTTTCCCAATAGGCTGTCCTTTCGCCGGTAAAGGAAGTACTAATGCCATCCCTGGTCACAGCTTCCCCAGTTCCTTCAATGCCGATGGCAGCCAGCCAGCCATTGAATTCTATTCCCCATTGTGCCATATATTTGAAATCTTCAAAAGGCATTAGGCTGTACATTCTGGCCATGTAAATATCCATGCCAGCAGGACTGTTCAACAGATCTTGATCTGTAACCACATTTTTGGGCGTAATATCGAGATCGGCACAACCTGTAAATCCGATTGAGCCAGCTAATGATAATATAATGAGTAGTTTTTTCATTGGAATATTTTTTTGCGTGCTAAAAAGTAAGCGATAAGCCTAATGAGTAGGTCTTATTCAATGGATACATCCGACCTAAGTCATCATCCGGATGTTCTGGATCCACAAATCGTACGCCTGTTATTGTAAATAAATTATAAGCATTCGCGTACACGCGTAACCGCATCGTCGACGAAGGCTTTAGATTTGAGAAAGTATATCCTAGTTCCACACTCTTCAATCTCAGGTAAGCTGTACTGACGCGATTGAATTCAGAGTTTTCCTTTGGATATCTTCCCGTAAAGGCATAATATCCTTTCACCCATGCAGTTGCTGGATCGTAAGGATCAGCGGAAGGATCCACGGGATGCCAGCGATCAAGATATTGTTCCAGCGTTCCGCCGCCATTTGATCCCCAAATTGCGTAGAGAGGTTCTTTATACTGCATGGAACCGAGAGCAGACCCTTGCAGTAATAAATTCATATCAAAATTTTTGTAGGAAGTCTCAAGGTTCATACTATAGTTAAGCCAAGGTGTCTGGTCGAAGGCAAAGGGATGCTCATCTTGGCCATTAATTTCACCATCACCATTCCAATCCAGGTATTTATAATCTCCGGGCAATAAATCGCGTTCCTTATAAATCGGATAGCTCCAGATATCTGCCCAATTTTCGTATCTACCGGCCGATTCATATCCAAACTGAAGCCCCTGATAACGATTGTTCAGGTTATCATTGCGCCAGCGATCATAGGAATTGCTATAAGGTCCATTTTCGACTGAAGTCAGGTACTTATTCCTTGTCACTGTGGCGATTGCTCGAACGTTATAGGAGAAATCATTGATTTTATTGCGGTGTTTCAACTCCAGTTCCAATCCCATATGACGATCACTATCTGCATTTTGCAAAGGCGGAACAGCGCCGATTACTGTAGGAAATTCGCTTTCAGGACGCTTAAATATCCCTGTCCGTGTCCGTTCGAAATAATCTAAAGTAAAACCAAACAAACCATTCCAGCCTTCAAAGTCTATACCGGCATTAAATGTCTTTGCGGTATACCATGTTATCAACTCGTTTGCAATAGGTTTACGAGTAACTCCAGTAACGTATTTACCACCAAAAATATAACCTGGTGCATACTGATTGTTATAGCCATTTTCGGCATTACCGCTGGTTGCGGGATAGATATAACCCGGAAGCCAACCAAAATCCCAGTCTTTGAACTGATCATCCCCTAATGCGCCATAACTTGCTCTCAATTTTAACTGATTGACAAAAGAAAGTGCATCATTAGACTTGAAAAACGGTTCTTCAGAGATACGCCAGCCTACTGAAGCTGATGGAAAAAATCCCCATTGATGTCCTTTTGCGAAACGCGACGATCCATCATACCGAAACTGGAATTCAGCAATATATCGGCCTGCAAAATCGTAGTTCACCCGCCCAAATAAAGCCGATTTCGCTTCGTTGTAGTAATCACTGATCCCGCCATACATTGAAGTCATCTGGCCATCTTCTACGCCAGCGAGCAATTGATCAGAACCAAAAGCAAGATTTTTCAGTCCATAAAAGTTATCGCCATCATTTTTTTGTGATTCCCATCCCACAAGTCCGGATACCTTATGTTGCTCCCCAAACGTTCGATCATAATTCAAGATAAATTGCCCCAATACCTGTTGTTTATCGAAAAATTCCCGTTTCATTTGATTCGGACTGCTCAGATTATAGAGTTTCTGATCATATTTACCCGTTGTTTTATTAAATGCATATTGATAATATTCCTTTCTGAATAGGGAATTGTTATCCGTGCGGTAATCATAACTAATCAATGCTTTTGCGGAAAACCCTTGCAGTAGAGGTGATAAATTACTCAGATCGTAATTCAGTGCGGCCGAGGATTGAAAGGTCTTCTTTTTGAATTTACGATACCCGGAAATATCCGCGTCCATCATCGCGACCGTATTTTGTTCTAAATCCAGCCCCTCATAATTTAACAAAGTGTTTTCGGGATCAGCATACGCGGCAAATAACATTCCTTGTTTCCAATAGTTACGGATAATATCGACCGAACTTGTATAGGGATTATTTTGCTGATCGGCCATGCCGCTGATATTCAAATCCAACTTCAAACCCTTTGCCAATTCTGCCGAAATATTCGAACGTAAATTGTATTTATTATAATTGAGATCACCTGATTTAAAGAAACCTTGCTGATAGGAATAGCCGCCACCAATATAGTATTGAATTTTATTGCTTCCCCCTGAGAAATTAATATCGTGCTGCGTCTGCGGTGCGTATTTAGAGAAAACCAAGGAGGTCCAGTCTGATGAACGTCGTGTCCCATTTCTAAAATCTTCGAAATCTTTTTCGGTATAAATAGGATTACCCCCATTGATGTTGTTCATGGATTTCTCATTGTAGATCGTCATCGCGCTGATCGCATCGGCTAATACAGGCAGACCCGAAGGCCTTTGGAAGGTATAAGATCCATTATAATTCACTGTTGTCTTCCCTTCCTTCCCTTTTTTGGTTGTAACCAATACAACACCATTTGCCGAACGCACCCCATAAATTGCTGCCGATGCATCCTTTAATACCGAAACATCTTCAATATCACTTGGATTCAGGCGTTGAAAGTCTTCGCTCGTACGAGGGACCCCGTCGATCACGACCAGTGGAGCACCAAGCCCACGAATATCGAAATTGGCACTGTAGGCACCCGGCTCTGCGCTTCTCTGCCACACACGTACACCGGCCACACGACCCGTCAGCATATTCTGCGGATTTTCATTTTTCGTCTGCCTCATTTCCGTCCCCTTTACCGACGCGATAGCGCCAGTAAGCGATTGCTTCCGCTGCGTACCATAACCGACAACAACAACCGTTTCCAACTGTGTATCATCATTTTCCAACACAACATTAATCGTGGATTTTCCGTCTGTGAGTTCCTCCTTTGCAGTAAAGCCAAGCGATTTAAATAAAAGCTTCTTCCCTTCCGGAACAACGATTGTATAACTACCGTCAGCATTAGTCGTTGTTTCGATGCGCGTACCGGCATTTTGAACCGAGATCGTTACCCCTGCAATAGGTTTATTGTCACGATCAAGAACTTTCCCTGTGACATTTTTCTGTTGCGCCCATCCAATAGACGGAATACCCAGCGCCAGCAGTACGAGCAGTGTGCTGAGTCGCCGCTTTGATTTCCCTATATCCTTTTTCATCTTAATAAATTGGTTTTAAATATTGATTATGCTATCTGATCTATTTCATGAGCCCGCGAGCTCGGCTTTATTGGTATTCATTTTTACAATCTTCATTGTTATGCTGATCTTTTTGTATATTTCACTATTTGCCGGCCTCATATTGAGAGAGCATCGCATACTGTGCCGCATAAGCAAACATGAACATCCCTTCCAGGTTATTTTTGTCTTTGTCCGCATGCCATCCTCCAAGAAGGTCCGGTGGTAATAAACCGGAGCGCAAAAAATGGGCATACCCATAGTCCAAATTCTGCTGAAAGGAGTCCATATAAATCCCTGCTTTTTCAAAAACCGGAGAAATTTGGAGGAATCCCCGAAGTAATACGCCATTAAACCAGTTGTTAAATCCGTCCGAAGGATAGGTATAGTGCGCTGGAACCCGCGACCCTAGCTTGGTAAAGTACTGAAAACTGGCATTGGTTAATTTTTCTCCATCTTCCAAATAGATCTTAGTTCTGGTCGCCCGGTACAGATCGGCAGCTCCAGAAATCATTGTACCACTGTTATAGGAAAAGGAGGTTCCAACAGCTTTCCTTAATTGGGTATTTTTTCGGTATTTTACACCATCAACGATTTCGTAGGCAATGCTACAATCTGGATAACAGTCGCCCATCATATCATCATAGACACCTTTATTATTTAGTAAATGATCCTTTTGCCAAGCATAAATCCTTTTAGCAAAATCCAAATAAAAATCACTTTTCCGCAAGCTTTTTGAACGACGTGATTGTTTGTCTTTTGCATCAATATACTTGTATATTATCTGATCTTTCTTTTTCTTATAGATTTCATGTAGCCAAACCAAAGGACTAACCATTGGCGCATTACTACAAGCGTGTTTGGTCACATAACCTGGCCCCCAGGGAATTCCACCATTTTCATTCCCTTGATCATTGAGCGTGCAGTCCCATCCATCCAGAACGTAAGCAGTTAGATATTCTGCTTCCTTCAAATACGTTTCCTTTCCAGTCAGATGGTAGGCTTCTATCAGCTCGCGTATCATCCACATTTGATCGTCATAAACATTTAACACCCCTGTCGCCTTGGCTGCGCCTTTTTCCCGGGCACGATCTACTGCGTACACGGTCCAATCCTGCGCCTGAGTAAAGGAAATAAGGTTAAAGGATCCTAAATAATAAGCTGCATTGTCATGGAGCTGAGCCAATAGATCAACATAACGCTTATAATTTTTGTCAAATAGGCTGTGATTCCCCTTTTCTTTCTGCAATCTGAGGCCACTTAAGATCGCGTTGACTGCTTCTATTGAAGCTGAATACATCCATATGCTTGCTTTTTCTTCCAGGCGCACCTTTGTATCTGGATTATAGAATCGGTGCATGGCTTGCCTGTCTGTGGAGAAATAAACCTCCATTGAGCGATCAACAAGTTCTATCGCACGTGTTAAGTTTTGCTCTTGAAGCGCCTGACGGTCTTTCGTATGCATAGAAAAAGAAACTGGGTGTTCAGCATGAACGTGCGTGACCATCACCATTGATACGGAAGCAACAAAAATAAATTGCAGCTTTTTAAAGACTTTCATAAGTAAGATTTCGATTTATAATTAGTTTGAGTTCCTACTGGAAATATCTGCAGGAATTCTAACGCAAGGTAAAGCCCGATGATTAATTTTTGGGTTAAAATTGGGTTAAAACCTAAAAATAAAACGATAACCCTAGCAGCTATTTCTTTTTATAATAATATTGAGATACGAATGCCTATAGTGATTGTAACATAGCTTTTATTTTATTGAGCGCATTTTTTTGCATACTTTTAATCCTGTTAGATATTGATAAGGGGTATCCTAACCCTTACTATGTCATAAAGCGCCGACTGGGGACAAATTGTAATATTTGAACAGCTCATTGTCGACGACTATTGGTTTAAGTTTTTTGATTGCGCTATGCGACGCTGTATATTATATATTGTTTTTTTACTTTTAATTCCGCTACTTTCCCGATCTCAGGGGCTCAAGTTTAGAGCCGGACATGAACCTATCGATAAACGAACTTCCTATGAACTATTTGACAAAAAGGATCTTTCTTTTGAAAAACAGTTTACACTAGCATTCCAACTATCTATTTATTCGTCAAACTCATTAGGTAATATTTTCCGTATCAAGAATAAAGATAATAACACAATTTACAATCTGTTCTACGACGAAGAGGCAGGCAGTTGCATCTTCCGTCTGAACGAAGAAGGGAAAAGTAGTCTGATCATAGCGAAAATAAGCCAACAGCGACTATTCAAAGAGGAATGGATCAATATCCAATTGACCTTTGATCTTGAAGAGCAACTATTTAAGCTCAAAATCCAGGATCAGGCTTTTGAGTCTCCAAAGGTGAAACTGCCCAAGCGATATAGCCCCCAGGTTATTTTTGGAAAAAGTGACTATCTGATCGATGTGCCAATGATGTCCATCAAAAATGTACAGATTGGAAATACAACTAATGAATATTTCTTTCCGCTAAAGGAAAATACAGGTCATATTGTCCACGATGAAGACGGAAACGCTTATGGACGTGTGTCTAACCCAACATGGTTGATTGTGGATTCTTACAGATGGAAAAATATTTTTGCGAGCAGTTCGCCATCACAGGCTGGTTCTGGTTACAATCAGCGAACCAAAGAGATTTATTATTTTAATCAGGATTCTATTACCATATACAATGTAAAAAACAATCAGACAAAGAAACTGGCTTTTCGGAAGCCCTGCCCTGTCAAACTGGTTTTAGGAAACAATTTCATTGATACTACGACAAATACATTGTATGTCTATGAGCTTTTCTATACCAAGCCTTACCAGGGCCCTACGGTAGCTAGCCTCAATCTGGAAAATTTTGAATGGAAGGTTGAGAGTTATGATCTGATGAAAAAGGAACTAAACCATCATGGATCTTTCTACGATGAACGACAACGGCAGTTTTATATTTTTGGAGGATACGGAAACATGGCCTATAATGGTCAATTTAACAGATATGATTTAGATTCCAGTAAATGGCAAACCGTTGATGGATGGGATGGTGACAAAATTTTTCCACGTTATTTCCTTTCGGCCGGACAAGCAGCTAATAATCGGGCTGCTTATATATTCGGGGGTATGGGAAACGAATCGGGGGAACACATTGTTGGAAGAAAATATCTTTACGATTTCTATCAGATAGATTTGGACAGCAAAAAAATCACAAAAAAATGGGACTTAGTTTGGAAAGACAAGCATATTGTACCAGCCCGCGGTGTGGTCTTTCCTGACAGTAACCATTTTTATGCCCTATGTTATCCAGAATATCTAACTAAATCGAATATTCAATTGTACCGTTTTTCTGTCCAAAATGGAAATTTTGAAGTTTTGGGGGACTCTGTTCCAATCTATTCAGACAAAATAAGTACGCATGCCCAGCTTTACTATGATCAGCAATTAGGTAGACTCTTAACATTGGTTCAAGAATCAAAAGATGATATACAATCTACATTGAAGGTATATTCTTTAAATATGACACCAATAACCTTTACAGAATTAAATAGCTTTCCATCATCTGGCTCAAGCCGCAAAATATTCTTGTTGTTCTTATTATTTGGTACATGTGGCGTTGGCACTTATTTTATTTGGAGACAAAGTCAAAGGAGAGGAAAAATAACAAATTTAAGTTTGACTAAAGAAATAGCCATTACAAGCACTCCAGTATCAGCAACAGTAGCCTTTCAACCGATACAAAAAGATGAGATTCCCAGACCAAACGCAATTTTTTTATTTGGCGAGTTCCGTGCATTTGACCGCAATAAGCGAGATATCTCCTATTTATTCAGTACAAAGTTAAAGCAGGCATTTTGTATCATCTTATCTCATAGCGCTGGTATTAGTTCACAATATTTCAGTCAAATTATGTGGCCTGATAAATCAGAAGATAAGGTAAAAAACTCAAGGGGCGTTACGATTAACCATTTAAGAAAAGTTCTGAATGAATTTACCGGAATAGAACTTGTATATAAACATGGCCGCTTCATAATCGAACAAACAGACGATTTTTATTGCGATTATGTCGAATATATTCGATTAATGGCAAAGTTCCCCAATATTTACGAAGGTAGATTAATCCAGATTATTCAAAGAGGGAAATTTTTACATGGATTGGATCAGCCCTTATTTGACACATTAAAAGCGGGAGTTGAACAAAATTTACTGCCCATTTTACTAGCAGAGCTTCAGCAGGCGGACCTCGGGCACCAGCATAAAAAAAGCATTGAGCTAGCTCATACAATATTCTTATTGGATCCCCTAAACGAACAGGCATTGTTTTCTGAAATAAAAGCAATGTATGCTTTGAACCAAAAGCATGAAGCGCATATTAAATTTCAGCAATTTTGTCTTGCCTATAGACAGTCGATGAATGAGGACTTCCCCTATCACCTTGATAAAATCATATAAGTAAAGCCAGTCATACCTTATTGCATGACTGGCTTTACTAACATTTTTTGGTATCAAAAAATTAAGAGACTAATACCTCCTGATGACGTTTTACAAATTGCTTTTTGAGCAGATATAGTTTATAATGATCATACAAGCCTATGATCAACAAAACGAAACAAACGACATAAAATGTTTTATAGGACAAGTAATTAAAAGAAATTCCACTGAGCAGGCCTCCCGCTACGTAGGCTGAAACAATGGTCAGTAACAAGTGAAATTTATTCACTAAATCTTTGTTGCTTCTATTCGATTCTTTTGTGAACATGGATATCAATATCGCCAAATCAGTCGTCAGTCCGGTTAAATGGGTTGTTTTCACGACGGAATTCGATATGCTCGCCGTTAGCCCATTTTGCAAACCCATTGCAAATAGTAAGGCACCTACTAGTATCTCGGTTTCCTTTAAAGAGTCTTCATAGAAGATTTCAAGATATATTCCTACGAACAATATACTTAATATCTCGAGTACCAACGGTATAGAATGCGTTAGGTAAGCGCTGAATTTACCTTTACCATGGATGATAATCAAATTTGAAAGCATGCTTCCAATTAAAAATAATAATATCCAAAACAACACGACAGCACCTTGATACCAGTTCCCTTTCGCTATTTCCTGTGCAAAAACGGCATAATATCCTGTTACATTAGATGTAAAGGAAAAAAATACAATAACAGAGGCGACATTTACCATCCCAGCCGAAAATGCCGTTATTCCACCCAGCTTAATATTGTCTTGAATCGTCCGGTGATTGCTATATTTCCTTAGCATATTTTTCCTTTCCTCCTTTTTTCAGCACGATACGTGCTATTCCTTTAGTTTGCATATCCAGGTTGAGATGTAAGACGAGCTGGTTTTTATTCAGTTTCTGAATAATAAAGCTTTCCACAAGCTCATTATTTTTACGCAGCTCAAGGATATGTCCCCTTCCTTTTAGAAACCAGTTATATTGTTTATCCTTGTGATGGGCAACAAAATTCTTCTCACCCATCCTTTCAAAATGCCATAGGCCGTCCTGTAGTGGTGGCAGATGTGCGATGGCAGCATCTTTAATCTCCTCATGGATAATCGCTTGTTTTTTGAATGTTGGTGATTTTTCCACCTTTTCAAAGTACCAACCCTGCTCTTCCCACTCTCCTTCCAAAAGCCTCTCGGGATTTTCATAAAGCATAACCATTGACGACGCCCCGAAAAGCAACAATGCCAAAAAGACAAAGTTGAATCTTGCCAGTATTTTTCTTTTAGTAGTTAACATCCCATTTTTTATTAAAAAATAAATCCGCTAAGACACTTCTTCCCGTTTTGTTCGTTGCCGGTTTTTCGACAATGTTCACGTGCTTATGCTTAGTCTTGTTCAAATGCAGCAATGCCTGTCCAACATCAAAGAAATGTCTTGTTCTTTTTTCAAATTGATAATCTGTAGGAATCTTGACCTCGTCAATTCGCGCTCCAGTCAGATAATGATGTAAATAATTGGGATTGTCTGTACCGATAATATCTGCGTAGATATTAAGTTTGCGGTTTTCATATCGATGGCAAATCATCTGACAGGCCTTTAAAAAGTCTTCAGATTGAAGATCATTGAGCCGGTCCTCTAGTGTGATTCCTAATAACTCACTGATTGAAGTGCTGCTCTTATTTCCGTAAACCAAAATAATATCCAGCTGTTCGGCCTGAGACTGCTCGATGCTATGGATTACAAAAAAAAGTGAATCAATTGTAAAATCACTTGGAATCAATACACGCGTTGTTTTTGCCATACCCAATTATTTTTTTTAACAAAGTTAATTGGCGTGCATGGCAATGGCATGAAGCTAGAATTAGCTTTTCATTAGAATTTTAACAGACTTATTAAAATGAGATTAAAAATACAGCACAAATTAAAATGAGATTAAAACCGAATGTATGTTGGCAATTCAATCTCTACGGTTGTACCTTCTCCAACTACAGAATTAACCTTCAATGTTCCACCGTGTAGCTTGATTATATTTCTTGCCAATGGAAGACCGATACCATATCCATCGATTCCACTCGTATTGGAAGCCCTAAAATAGGGATCATAAATATATTCTAATTCTTTTGAAGGAATCCCGATTCCCTTATCTTTTATCAGAATAAACACCTTATTATCCAACGCCCCCAAAGCAATATAAGCTGTTCTGTTAGAAGAATACTTACAGGCATTGCTAATGATGTTGGATAATGCCAGTTGGAGCAAAACCGCATTTCCATTGACTTTAAGCCGCATACTATCATCAGGTAACAGACTAAAATCGGTCGTAATTTTAAATTTGTCGTTGATGGCTTTAACCGTCAACTCGGCATCCATAACAATCTGGTCTATACGAACAGGATTGAACGTTGTTGAGTTACTTACAAAACCTGTACGGGCTAACAACAAAAGTGCTTTGGTCTTTTTTTCTAAATGTTCAGCTGATTCAATAATTTTGCATAACGTACGTTGATATTCCTCAATGGTTCTTTCTTTCGAGAGCGCCAAATCAGCTTGTCCGATAATTGAGGTCAGCGGCGTATTTAACTCGTGTGAAGCATTACTGATAAAGTTTTTCTGGGTTTCAAATGAAGTTTCCAAACGCGTCAACATGTTGTTGAATGTAAATGCCAGATCATGAAGTTCACCCTTATATTTCTCTTCATCAAGCCGTTTATCGAGATTCTCAGAGCCAATCTGCTGGACTTCTTTCATCATTGTAAGGATAGGCTTCAAAAATGAACGCTTCATGAACACTGAAACCAGCGAGATAAAGAGGATACCCAAAATCAAACTAATAATGAGCAAATTACGCAGGTAGGCCAAGTGATGTGTATAAAAGTAATTTTCAGCCGATGCACCGATAATATAATTTTTATTATTTTTTGAAAAGTACTTTGTCGAATAGAATTGATGTCCGGCTTTGAAATTTGATGTTCCGGCCTTATTAATTTTCTCCCACAACTCCGAATGAAAGCCCTGACTTCTCAAAATCTCCCCATTCTTATCAAATTCAACAAAAAATTCATGTTGATTATTTAGATTTTCTATAAAATCCAAACTCCACTGATCCGTTTGTGATACAGATTTACCATTGAGGAATTTTTCTGCCGCAATATTTCTCCGCAGATCCAGGCGTTTATAGAAATCTGTAAAAGCAAAATTAGTAATGGAATAAAAAATAAAGCCTACGAAACAGCTAACATATATGACTAATATCGCTATTAGATAAATGAGTTTCCTATTATAATTATTCATTTTAACCTATTCAGTTTTCCTACTTAGTCTTCAATTTTTAACACATAGCCCATTCCAATAACAGTATGGATAGCTTTTTTGCTTGTTACCCGCTCAATCTTCTTTCGAAGGTAATTAACATATACGTCAACGACATTGGATCCTATATCAAAATTAATTCCCCATATTTTATCCAGCAGCTCGCTGCGCTCGAAGACTTTCTTGGGACTCTGTATAAATAGTAAAAGTAAGCGATACTCCGTACTCGTCAGGCTAAGTTCCTGACCGTCACAATAGGCAACTTTTTTGTAATCATCAATCGTTAGAAACCCATAATTGAATGTGTCTTTTGGAGCTTGTGCTTCGCGTTGTGTCGCTTGAAGAATAGATTGCTGTCTACGAATCAACGAACGAATTCTCGCTTTGAGTTCGATTAATTTAAATGGTTTAGAAAGATAGTCATCAGCACCATTATCGAGGCCAAGAACAACGTTTTCAGGTGTTCCGAGTGCCGTTAGCATCATAACCGGCAGATCGGTATAGCCCCATTGACGAATCTGTTTGCAGATATCAAGTCCATTGGTACCAGGCAAAAGTATATCCAAAAGCACGAGAGAAACATCCTGTTTGGCCAGTAATTGCTCAAGTCCTTCTGAGCGGCTCAGATGAATGACCTTATAACCTTCTTCACCTAATCCTTGTATGATTAAATCTGCAACATCCTGCTCATCTTCAACGAGAATAATTTTTTGCTCCTCAATATTCATCATAATGTATCTGTCCTATTATCGCTCATCCTCCAAACCATAAAAATACTGTTTTGTTATTACAGACACAAATCTCTGAGCTGTGATAAATAAAGGGCAGCAGGGCATTCGTACTTATATTACGGTTAGGGTTACGCTATAATATTATTCTGCTGAGTTCACTTGGGAATTGACTTCTTCACTCTCCTTACGGCGTTCGTTAGCAGATTTATCCTCTGAAACCCCGATTTTCCAATAAGAATATGCGTAGAGTTCTTCTCTTTTCCAACCAAGATTCTTACGTAGATAGTCACGTATCTCCCTCACTGTTGAAAATTCGGCAGCTACATAAGCAAACCGATCCTTCTGAGGAAGATATCTCACTTTCACCAGATCGGCCAGTGGGCTTCCTTCCTGCGGAGAATCATTATGCAGCCAGATAAAATCTATCTCTGCATTTGTATATAATTCTTGTACATCTTTACTGCCGTAAACCTCGATAATGCACGTTCCTTTGGCAGATGCCGGCAGATTTTCCAATATCGCCCCTAATACAGGAATAGCCGTCGCATCCCCCACGAGTAGATAATTAGCGGTTTGTGGAAATAATTCTGTCTTACCGGCTTTCATCAGAACGCCCAGCACATCCCCTGTTTTGGCACCTATTGCCCAGGCTGAGGCCGGTCCCTCATCTCCGTGTGCTACAAAATCTATCCAGATTTCGTTACGTCGATGATCAATACCACGATGGGTATAGGTCCGCACGGTCGGTCGAATACTATCGTCCATGGGTATCCATTGTCCCTTTTCAAAATCAAATTCCGGAAAATATACTTTATCTAATCCCGGAGGAGGGATCATAATCTTATTATTAACTCCGATGGTTGTGTCTGCTATTTCCAAAACACCGTCCCCAGTAAAATAAATTCGGATATAGTGCGGCGTCACGTATTCTTTTCGGCTGACTCTTAATTCTGTTTGTATAATTTTCATCTCGGCTCTGCCCATAGCTATATAAATTTAAGGGTAAATGATCTGTCAGGTTTTCATAACACTCAATAATATTAAGATAATTCTAAATAACAAAGTTAAAAAATAACGAACCCTGCCTCCCATGAGGGATCGATTAAAATATCCGTATTAACTTTTCAATTTACTTGGTGGAAATCCAAATTTTCGTCTAAAAGCATCTGAAAAATGTCGCTGATTTTTATACCCAACGACATCAGATACTTCACCAATGGTCATGTTTTTGTCTAAGATGAGTTTTTTGGCATGTTCCATTTTTGCATCATTCCAAAAACCGAAAACTGTCATACCAAAAAGCTCCTTAAAGCCCTTCTTTAATGTAAACTCATTTGTCCCGACCAGATGAGCTAGATTGACAAGTGTGTTATTTGAATCCATGTTATGCAATAAAAATTCACGGACCGCATAGATTTTATCGACATCAGACTTTTTAAGGGTCGTGTTCGAAATGCTATTGTCGGCTAACTGCTCCAACTGGAGCAGCAATAATTCCATGATCTTCGCCTCGAGAAATATTTTTTTAAAAACACCCTTACGTTCGCAATTTATGATACTATCAATAATAGCATGCATGTCATGCGTAATTCTTCTATTAATATCCGTAAGTAGGCCAGATTTTCCCTTTTCAATACTATTTCTAAAGTCATTAAATAAGATGGAATTATCGGGTAGAAATTTCTTAAAAAAATCCGGAGCTAAATTTATCTCACATAACTGGAATTCCTCACGCTCCCATTGCATCTGACCACAGATCGAATTGCCGTAAAAGATATTGTGTTGGTAAGTTTCAAAATCTATCGCTGCAGTTAACATCCCCCCGGCAGCCCGGCTTCTACCCTTCAATGCAAAATGCATCTCAACCGTCTCAAAGTCACTTTCAAAACGTAACAGTATCCGTTCATACAGATTTGCATGACCAAAGCCAATATGGATTCCATCAAAAAAGATTTCTTTGTAATAGCCTTCACCAAATGGAGCGTCCAGTTGTGTGACGCATTCCTGAATACCGGCATCGATCGAAAAGAACCTCTGCGGATAGTTTCTTTCCAACAATAAACTAGCCGAATCAATATCATAAAGTCTTAATCCCATTCCATATTTCTTTAAGGTTCAACTATTCCTTTTCACGGACTTTTTACTCCTCATTGCATACCCGACAATAGCACTTTACCTATTATCTTTGGCTAAATTACAAATTTATTTAGAATGATTCTTAATTATTTAATACCATTTGGAGTATGCAAAAGAAAAATATCAATCTTGAGATGTCGTTAACAGATCACATCGACATGCACTTAATCCCGGATAGCATCTATAACAATATCAAAGTCGGCAATCCTCTGGCGAGTAAGCTCGACATTATTTACGCGGCGGAAAAGGCGATGGTACTGGACTTTGCCTGGGAATTTCCTAAAGGTTTGGACACTTTTGTCCATGACGAACGCTACCCACTTTCTGTTGAACAAAAGCAACAAATTAATTTAGCACGTATATATTTAAAAAATGCACAAAATACGAACTCTGGCATTGATATTTCGAGTTCTGATGTATTTTAGTGATCTATCTACTAGGAACCGGCTCATCCAATAAGATGACAATTTAGTAATTATAAAACACCAATTATTTGCCAAAACAGAACAATAAAATTTAACCCCATTTGAAAAAATCGAATGGGGTTAAACAAAGCGATTAAACTTAGGAACTATTCAGGGATTTTTATCTCAGAACGATGCTCCGCCAGCCACTTCCTTGCAGTAGCAGCTTTATTCCTTGTTTCTTCCATTTGTGCCAGGAGGTCGGCCATCATCGTATCATCAAAATAGATCCGTGAAAAAAGGCTCGCCAATTCTGGTTGATCTTTGCTAAAGCCTTTACGAGCATATATTTTAATTTCCTCCATACTCCCCAATGTTTTTTTAGGATCGTTCAAAAATTTCAGTTTCATTTTGCCAAACATCCAATGAGGTTTCCACCCTGCAACAACAATCCAACGATGTTCCTTTATCGCATTTTGAAGTTCAGTAATCATCGCAACTGTAGATGAATTTATATGTTTATAGTTCAGCTTATAGTCTTTAATAACCTGGTCGATAGCCCTTGTAATTCCAGCACCTTTTTCGATACCAATAATTTGATTATCGAACTTCATCTGATGTTCGTTCAATTGTTCTATATCATCAATTGGAACATAATCGGGTACGACAAGGCCGTTTCGGGCAGATGCATAGCTGGTACCTATCTCTTGCAGATTCGGAAACTTAGCTACCTTCGCTCCATGTGTCAAAGGCAACCAGACATCCATGTATAGATCTGTGTCACCATTATTCATTGACGCAAGTATCATATCTGGGGTAGCGCGCTGTATCACTACATGATATCCTTTCTCCTCCATGACCGCTTTGGCAACATAGGTCATTGCAACACCCTCGGCCCAGCCATCGACCATTCCAATATGAATGATATTCTTATTCCTACCACTATTGCAAGCCGAAAACAGAAAGGCTAGCATACAGAGTCCTATTATTTTAATTTTCATCATTGGCTTATTTCTTATTTACAAATCCCTGCGTTATCCGGTCCAGAATGATTGCTAAAATCACAACGGACAGACCACTTTCAAACCCAAGGCCAATATCCAGGTTATTGATACCCTCTAGGACCCGTTCGCCCAAGCCTCCAGCGGCAATCATTCCTGCAATCACAACCATAGACAGCGATAATAATATTGTCTGATTGATCCCTGCAAGAATTGTTTTTGTCGCCAGAGGCAATTCTACCTTAAATAAAATCTGTCTATTCGTGGCTCCAAATGAACGGGCGGCCTCCACAATATCCTTGGGTACCGCATCAATACCCAATGTTGTCAGACGGACTGCCGGAGGCATTGCAAAAATTATGGTAGCAAACGCTCCCGGCACTTTTCCGATACTAAAAAACAGTACAGCCGGAATTAAATAAACAAAAGCTGGCATGGTCTGCATTAAATCCAATAAAGGGCGGATAACCTTTGCTGCAAATTTATTTTTCGCAGCCCATATCCCAAGGGGCACCGAAATAAGTAAAGCGGTCACCGTCGCAACCAGAACCAAGGCCAAAGTTTCCATTGTCTCGGTCCAGAAGCCCATGAGATAAATCAGCGTCAAACCCAGAAATGTAGTCAACGCAACTCCTTTCCCAGATTTCCACCAGGCTAATGCTGTAAAAAGTGCGATCATTACGAAATATGGTGTCGCGATCAATATCCATTCAAGACCAAGAATAGAGGTGTTTCCGGTATTTTTTATCAGGTCAAAAAATGGTTTTAGATGTTCCGTTAACCAGTTCACCCCTATTACTATATATTGTCCTATGTCGATTACTTTATTCATATCTATTGATTATTTGCTTGTTCTTTTAATTCGATAATCTCCTCTTCATTGTACTTGGTCGCCTCAATAATTAACGAGGTTTGGGTGACGATACCCAACAGGCGGTTATGCTCATTAACTACGGCAATGGGTGATCTCACTTCCGAAATCAAGGGTAACATTTCCTCAACGGTCACCTCTTTTGACACTGTGGAAACGTTGGTGTGGATGATTGCCTCAACCGTAGGTTCTTTGCGTTTGGCTGACAGAATCACTTCATTGATATGTACAAAACCAAAAAAATGATCGTGTACATCTACTACAGGCAGAATATCGATGCCTGTTGCGCGCATTTTGCGAAGGGCCCCCTCGGGACCATCTTTTTTGAACCTCACCACAGTTGGTTTTTCAAACATCAAAGAGCCTGCGGTAATAATTGCTTTCCGATCCACTTTTTCGACAAAAGCTTTTACATAGTCACTTGCGGGGTTAGTTAGGATATCCTCAGCAGTACCGATCTGTTCAATCACCCCATCTTTCATAATCACAATACGATCGCCCAGTTTAATGGCTTCATCAAGATCATGCGTAATAAATACAATTGTTTTCTGTAGGGTATCCTGCAACTCAAGCAGCTGATCTTGCATTTCTGTTTTGATTAGCGGATCCAGTGCCGAGAAAGCTTCATCCATAAGTAACACTTCTGGATCATTGGCCAACGCACGGGCCAACCCGACCCGTTGCTGCATCCCTCCGGAGAGCTGGGCAGGCAATTGTTGTTCGAAGCCATTCAATCCAACGATATCGAGCGCCTTTTGTGCTTTCGCCTCACGGGATTCTTTATTTTCGCCTCTGATTTCCAGCCCAAACGCAGCATTGCTCAGAACGGTATGGTGCGGAAGTAATCCAAATTTTTGAAAGACCATACTCATTTCTGTCCTACGCACCTCCAAAAGCTCTTTATTGTTTTTTCCGGTAATATCTTCATTGTTGACAAACACCTTTCCTGATGTCGGCTCATTCAATCTATTCAGGCAACGGAGTAAGGTAGATTTTCCGCTGCCAGAAAGTCCCATTATCACAAAAAACTCGCCCTCATAAATTTCAAAATTTGCTTTATTAATCCCTATCGTACATTCGGTCTTCTCCAATATTTCTTTCTTCGAGAAACCCTCGTCCAATAATCTCAAAGCCTGCTTTCTTTGTTTACCAAAAACAATGGTCAAATCTTCAACTTTTACTTTTACCTTTCTGGTTTTATCCATTCTTTAATTTTTTTAAACATAAATAAAACAAAATAGCATGAGCAAGCCACTAAGGTTGTAGACCTACGTAGTTTTCATTTATATAAAATATTCCTACAGTTGAATTCGTTTGATCGAAGTTTTAAACTCCAATTCAATCTACTTATTAACTAACACGCTTTACTCTCGGTTCGATAAGAGCAACGATGAAAAAGAAAAAATCTTTTAAAGATGAGTTATGTCATACACAACTCCAAAATATACTTCAACAAGTACAACGAACAACATAGACTGCGCTCAAAAAGGCGTCCAATCATAGCGGAATAAACTCACGCCATTCTGTCTTTTGACGGTACAAAGTTACAAAAAATAAATTAAATGACTTTTTTCAAATACAAATACTTAATTATCAATTTATTACAATAACACACTAAAAAAATGAGAACTACAATCCATAGTAGCTATAACTTAGAAATTCATTACTTACAGCATTTGACTAGCTGTTCAAAGCTGAAGTGAAAAGTTTACCCTCAGCACCCAAATATTCAGTTTACATCTTAAAATCACTCAAAAAAACACTTTATTCAAAGATCAATCGCAAATATTTAATTTTCAATGCATAATAAATATTTTAATTCATTACCTTTATGGCATTGAAACAAAACTCAACACCAGCCATGTTTATCGGCGCTGTCAAATGGTTCGACAATAACAAAGGATTTGGTACCCTTGCGTTACCTTCCGGAGAAGAACTCTTTGTGCATATACGCAGGTTTAAAATTCCTCCAGAGCATATTATCCAGCCTGCTGAGGTAATAGTCGGAGACAAGAAGCCCGATCCCAAGCGGAATGGTTTCTTAGCCCACAATTGTAAAATCCTCAAAAGGCCAGAAGACTGGAAATTCGTTATCGCTCTCTTTGAAAAGGATCATATCGTACTTATCCCCGATAACCACGGCCATGAGCAGAAGCACAATCTCACCTCCTTAGCAGCAAGACAATTACTACGAACTCAAGGTAAAGACAACGCGGTCGCCATGTTGACTTCCCATTTTGACGCCCGTTTCAACAGTACTATTTTCTTGGCGTATGCTGAATTAATTGACAAAAGCATTTCAGGTATTTTCGAAAAAGAAACCGCCTCTGAACTTCTTTCTCAGATTTTTAAATATTTTGGCAACCATGTTTCTCATCAGATTCTTTTTCAGGTATGGAAAGAAAGAATGTTCAGATTCATTGGCTATCCGGCCGACGGCGACTATGAGATACCAGAAGAGGTACTTAACCTAAATGCAACAGAGATAAATTATGATGATTTAACACGGATCAGAACCTATAGCTTTGGTAAAGCTTTCTGTAATGATTTCGTAGAGGCATTATTTGACGATTTAGAAACAATGGATAAGCAAGATATCGAACCCTTGATCCCCTATATTGATTTCCTTGAAAACGAAGATGCTATTGAGAAAATCAATCTGATCATGCAATAAGACAAACCTGCGGCAGGAAATTTCCTTATCAATCGGCACTAGTACACCTATTTACGAGCAAATTTGATGACAGAAAAACGCTGTAAAGATCTACCGCAGAATTAAACAGAATAAAATAACAACCTTTCTTATATTAAGATAAAAAAGTGACTGGGTTGCACCAAAGTAATTATTAAAATAATAAAACCAAAAGATTAACTAAGCCAATATGTTGCAAGAATTGTTATATACATTAGCATTTCGACACCTATCCGGTCATTTCTATCTAATAGACACTTTCCGGAACGATGATGATTTTCTGGCAGTCTTGCTCCTGATGGGATCATTCGTATTTCTCGCACTTACAGTGATAAGTATTCTTCTTGGTATGCTCTTTATCGTAACAATCATTCTGCTCATTAGTGCAGGTATTATCTCAACCTCAGTTATCGTCGGATTACAACAGCGATCCATAACCAAAGGTTTTAAGGCCTTATTTCTTTCCTCAGCGATTGTGGGCAGTAGTATTGTTTCTGTTATATTTTGTATTTTCCTTAATACAGTCTATCAATGGCATAGCAACAACATGGCTATTCTAATTGGCATCGCACTGGGAATTATTCTAGGTACTGGTTTAGGATTGCTTGCCTTCAAGGCCATGACTGGCCTTGTCAGATTTTTGATAAATAAATACCGCGCATAATTCTTATCTACCTGAATAAATGGCACATATTTTCCTTCACGAATAATTGCCCTTTATTTCGCGAAACACAGTTTTTGCCAGCGGCACCATCCCCATCTCTTCCATTCGCTGCGCAAGGGTACGGTGCGTGCTAGCGTATCGATTGCTAAACCTAATACAATCGTTTTAATGCTCATCGATAGAAACTTTTGGTCTATCGAAATACGCCATTATATCATAGGCATACTATATCCATTCTGATAACTTTTAGCCAAATAACGGTCTGCATCTTTATCATTAAAAGTGCGTTTATTTTTATCCCAAAATAATTTCTTCTTGCTTCGATAAGCTATATTTCCCATCTGAGCGAAAATGGCAATATGTGCTCCTGCTTCTATTGGTGCATGAAGTACTTCACTGGATTTATTCCGAACAGCTTCTATAAAGTTGACCATATGTTTATCTAGCCCATTATCTTTTGAGGGCTGAAAAGCAACAGCTTCCATACGGCCCTTTTCAGGAATAACCTCCCAGCCTTCACGATTGACGACCAGTGTCCCGTTATTGCCAATAAAAGCGACACCATGTGTTTTTTGATAAGGGCCAAGATCTATTCCCGTTGCTTGCTCCCATTGAACATTGAATCCATCAAACTCGTACACTGTCGTTAAGCTATCCGGTGTTTCAGCTGCATCATCCGGATAAGCAAATTTTCCTCCGGCGGCCATAATTGATACCGGATCAGCAACCTTCATTCCGATCAAAGCGTAATCCAACATATGTACTCCCCAATCTGTCATTAAGCCACCAGCGTAATCCCAGTACCACCTAAAATTGAAATGAAAACGATTAGCGTTGAAAGCTCGCTTTGGAGCAGGCCCCAGCCACTTATCATAGTGTACACCTGCCGGCACCGGAGCGTCAGCCAGCACAGGAATACTTTTCATCCAGCCTTGATAAGCCCAAGCTTTAACCAAACGGATTTTGCCTAGTTTTCCGCCATGAACAAACGCCATTGCATCTCTAAAATGCTGTTGGCTGCGCTGCCATTGCCCGACCTGCACAACACGCTTATACTTTTTTGCTGCTGCAACCATCAGTTCGCATTCCCGAATGGAATTTCCAATAGGCTTTTCAACATATACATCCTTTCCTGCTGCAACAGCGTCTACCATATGTAAACAATGCCAATGGTCGGGTGTGGCCACAATCACAACATCTACGTCATTTGCTTTGAGCAGTTCTTTATATTCTATGTAAGTTTTGACCGTAATATTTCGTTTTTTTAATTCCTCAACCCGCTTGTTAAGTACGTTTTCATCTACATCACAAAGTGCTGTGCATTGGACACCAGGCACCTTCAATATTGCATTTAGGTTGGACCACCCCATTCCATTTACTCCGATCAATCCAACACGTACAGTTTGTGTTTGAAAACCGAAAGCGTTTGTATTGGCAAATAGCGTTGCGGCCGTCAGTATTCCCGTATTACGGATAAAATCTTTTCTTTTCATTGCTTAGTTTGGTTTATTTTGATTATTTCTAAAATATTTTTAGTAAGCCGATTAATTCACAGCTTCTCTAAAAATAACTAATATAACATTTTATCTTGAGTATCAGGAAAAAAAATAGAGGAATCACTCCTTCCACTGGAATGATTTGCAATTTATTATCAAGTAGACGCAGGTTTTCCAGCAATGTGCACTCCTGCTTTCATACCCGAAAAAATGCAACCACCCAAAAATGTCCCTTCCAATGCTCTATATCCATGCATGCCACCACCACCAAAACCCGCTACCTCCCCAACAGCATACAATCCTTCGATAGGATCACCGTTTATTGTCAAGACTTGTGCGTCAAGATTCGTCTTAAGACCTCCCAATGTCTTACGTGTTAGTACATGTAAACGTACAGCAATCAGTGGTCCATTCTTTGAATCCAAAATTTTATGTGGAGATGAAACCCGCCCAAGCCTATCTCCAATATATTTCCGTGTACTACGGATGTAATTGATCTGCGTATCCTTTGAAAATTTATTATCCAGCTCGCGATCTCTTGCTACGACCTGTGATTCAATAGATTCATACGTTAGCAGAGGCTCTCCAGACAACAGGTTCATTTGGTGCACTAAGTCTGATAATGTATCCGAAACAATAAAATCTATTCCTTTCTCTTTAAATGCTTCAACTGGCCCGGGGGCTTTTTTACCGAAAATTCGTTTGACAAACAGCTTATAATCCTTATTGGTGATATCTGGATTTTGTTCAGAGCCGGAAAGAGCAAATTCTTTTTTGATGATTTTTTGCGTCAAAATGAGCCAGGAATAAGAGTACCCGCTGTCTTGTATATGCTTTAGCGTCCCCAAGGTATCAAATCCAGGTAAGAATGGAGCAGGAAGCCTATTACCTCTTGCATCAAACCAAAGTGAAGATGGCCCCGACAGAATTCGGATACCGTGATTGGGCCAAATTGGATCCCAATTATGGATACCTTCTGTATAATGCCACATTCGATCCTTATTGATCATATGCGCTCCCACTTCTTCGGCTATACCAATCATTTTTCCATCGACATATGCCGGAACTCCCGAGATCATAGTAGATGGTGCTTTACCCAATCGTTCTGGCCAATTTTTTCGTACCAATTCGTGATTAGCGCCAATTCCTCCCGATGCAATGATAACATGAGGAGCATGGTATTCAAACATATCGATTACGTTTCTATTCGTAGCGGCACCTCTTTCTTTATTATCATCTTCTAAAATTTCACCGAATACCCCTTTCACAGCACCGTTTTCAGTAATCAGCTTCGTAACCCGATGCCTAAATTTAAATTGCAATAATCCGTTTTTTTGGGCAGTATAAGCTTTTTCGATAAATGGTTTGACGACTCCTGTTCCCGTTCCCCAACTTACGTGAAATCTAGGAACTGAATTTCCGTGACCCGAAGCACTGCCATCTCCACGCTCGGCCCAACCAACCATAAACATGAATTTAATACCTAGCTGAGTTATATACTTATATTTCGGCCCAGCAGCAAATTTCAGGTAGGCTTCTGCCCATTGACGAGGCCAGTAGTCTTCAGTCCGGTCAAATCCCGCTGTACCCAGCCAGTCTTGCCGTGCGAGCTCTAGGGAATCTTTTATTCCCATACGCCGCTGTTGTGGTGAATTGATAAGAAATAGCCCACCAAAAGACCAAAATGCCTGTCCCCCAATATTTTTTTCTGTTTCCTGATCTAGTAGAAGCACCTTCTTTCCTACTCTGGTAATTTCCATTGCTGCAGTTAATCCTGCCAAACCAGCACCTATAATAATGGCATCAGGCCTAAATTGCACTGTTGTTTGCATACCTCTTTAGTTTTCATTTACTTGCAAAATTATCCGATCGCTTTTTCATTGATCACGAGCCTCTTATAAATTTGCTGGCTTATCATAAACAATTGCTCATTAATATTCCCAGGTCGAAAATTTAAAATTTCAGAAATGAAAAATCGCTCGTATGACGGTCCTTTATTTATTTTACCGTAGCAAAACAGTCAATGATTTCCATTAGTGTCGAAGCCTCCTCCATGGAAGCAGGATTTGGGCCCTTCCCTTGAAAAAATGCCACAGTACTGGCTATCATCGGAAATTGTATATGCTCGGGATGCTCAAATACATATTCTTTTTTCTGGCGATCATATTCAACTGTTACAGAATTACCAAATATCGAAAAGGTAATCTTTCCCTGACTACCAATAATCTCACAACGATCTATATTATCTTCTGACCTGACATTAAAACACCAGCTTCCATTAAAGATTACGTGATTTTCAAACAATATCGTTCCAGTTGTATGATCAGCAACCGTACTTACTGGATCTTGGATCTGACTAAATCCCTCGTAAGAAATGGGTTTACCAAAAAAATACAGCATCAGATCCAATTGATGTGGTGCAAGATCGAAAAAATATCCACCACCCGATATTGTTGGATCTGTACGCCACTCTGCAACCCCCTTAGTCACCAATTCTGGCGACCGACTCTGCCATAGCCGGAGCTGAACTGTCCGAATAGCTCCGATTTGTCCCGCTTTCAATAATTCTCTAACTTTTAGAAATAGAGGTAGTTGCCTTCGATAATGCGCAACAACTAGCTTACCATTTTTCCTTGTCACTGCGTCCAAAAGCAACCTCGCTTCATGCGCGTTCAATGTAACCGGCTTCTCCACATAGACATCTTTCCCCGCTTCAAGTGCTTTCAAAGCATATTCAAAATGTGAAGATGGCGGCGTTGCAATGTAGATGGCATTCAATGCCGGATTATCCAACAGCTCCTCCACCGTTGAATACCAATTCGGTACGTGATGTCTCTCAGCATAATCTGCAGCTTTAATGGCATCTCTCCTCATTACAGCTAACAATTTACTACCTTCAACCTTGTTAAATGCAGGACCGCTCTTTTTCTCTGTAACATCACCACAACCTATGATTCCCCATCTTATCTTCGCGTTTTCCATTTCTTATTTTTTTGATCTAACCTTCCATTCTCGCTTTTTATTCAGGTTTTTCGCGGCCAATAAACCGATTTTTACCAAGCAAAAAACCCACTGCCTTTTCGATATTTTTACGTCGACTTTCATCCGTCTTTAAAAAAGAAATATAACGGATAATCTCTTTTCTTTTGGATGGCGCCAGACGTTCAAAGACAGCTTTTGCCTCTTCATTTTCTGCCAATGCCTGCTCAAGTTGGGGGTGCGGAACTAAACTTCGATCAGCTGGATCAAAAACAACAGATAATTCCAATGTTTCACCAATTCGTTTGGGTGAATTTGTCAGCATCTCCGTATTAATGTACAACCTCCACTCACCTTTATAGCGCAACAAGGTCTGTTTGTAATCTTTACCATTTACCTTGCCTCTAATAGGGATATATCCCTTGTTGATTCCGGCTTCCTTAAAGAGATTATGCAAAATATCTTCAGGTACAAAAACAAAGGGATTGATTCCTATAATCTCCAATGTGGCTTTAAAGACTGACATAGGCATTGCATTTATTGTGTATCGACATTATCATAAGGAAAGAATATCCGCTATCCGATTGAGTTCTTCTTTACCAAAACTCAAATTTTCAAGCGCCTTTAACGAATCAGTCAATTGTGTACTATTTCTTGCCCCGACCAAGACCGAAGTCAGGCGTTCATCCTTCAATAACCATGCAATCGCCATTTGTGCCAGCGATTGTCCACGCTGCAATGCAAGTTCATTCAAATCAGACAATTTTGTAATAAGCTCGGGTGTAATTGCAGCACTCTTTAAAAAATGTTCTTTCGAAGCCCGGGAATCTGTTGGAATACTACCTTGTAGGTATTTATTAGTCAGTAAGCCCTGTGCCAAAGGTGAAAAAGCGATAATGCCGACTCCCGCTTCATCCAACACATCCAACAGGGCATCTTCTGGGGTGCGCACCAACATGGAGTACTTTGGTTGATGAATCAAACAAGGGCATCTAAGATCGTTCAATATAGCAACAGCCTTCTTCGCCAGATCTGCAGGATAATTGGATAGGCCTACATAAAGTGCCTTCCCCTGTCGTACGATATCACTTAGCGCAGCCATCGTTTCTTCTAATGGTGTATGGGGATCCGGTCTATGATGATAAAAAATATCGATATAGTCCAATTTTAAACGCTTTAGGCTCTGATGCAGGCTTGCCATCAAATATTTACGGCTTCCCCAATCGCCATAGGGCCCATCCCACATGGTGTACCCGGCTTTTGTAGACAACAAAAGTTCATCCCGGTGTGCAACAAAATCTGTAGCCAATATTGCCCCCAAATTTCCCTCCGCACTACCGGGCGGTGGACCATAATTATTCGCTAGGTCAAAATGTGTAATGCCATTGTCAAAAGCTGTATATAGGGTCTGCCTAAACACTTCCTTCTGATCAATATCACCAAAATTTTGCCATAGCCCAAGGGAAATAACCGGAAGCTGGATGCCGCTTTTTCCACATCGCCTGTAAGGCATTGTATGATATCGGTTCGGATTGAATGTCACGTAATCAAGTTTATTAATGCAAAATACAAAACTATTTTGAAGAGTCTATGCGGTTGCAACCGTCATTATTCAGAAAATATTTCGATACGCAACGATTTGAACCAAAACTTATGTCTTCTATACAACAGATAGCGTGCGTGTATCACAAATATTTTTATATTTTTGAGGAGAGTCCAAAAAGAGCAGTAACATTAAGAACGTCCCCATGATCAGTAGATTCTTTAAAAAATTCTATTTACATATTGTGATATGGATCATTCTTCTTTTCCTTCCCTTCATCACCTATCTTTATCAACCGGATAAAATCGCTGATTTCAAAATCTATTCGGCATTATCGCATCTTGGCAATATCATATTTCTGGCGAGCAGTTTTTATCTACATTGTTACGTCGTCGCGCCTAGATACTTCTTTGGCCGTCGAAAGATTTTCATCGCACTGATCGCGTTCGGCTTTTTTGCTTATGTGCTACTCAATTACGCTATCGTGTATTTTAATCCCGATGGTGAATTAGCTCACCTTAAAAAGGAAAATGTACTTTTTGTGCGATTGGTGATCGGACCAGGAATTATCTATTCACTCTGCATGATTACCTCATCCATGATCTTCCTTTATGACGAACAGGCCCGACAAAAAGAGCTTAATAAACAGATCGCACTTGAAAAGACAACTGCAGAATTGACAATTTTAAAGCTTCAGATCAGTCCACATTTTTTATTCAACACGCTCAACAATATTCGTTGGCTGATTCGTAAACAATCTCCGGATTCCGAAGGTACAATAGTCAAACTATCCGAAATACTGCGTTATATTCTATATGAAGTTGATGGTCCGAAAGTCGAACTTTTTAAAGAAATCGACCACATGCGCAATTTCATCGCTTTACAGACATTAAGGCTCCCAATTGAAGGACATGTCGACCTTAAAATCGATCGTGCAGTCAAGAATAGAATGATCCCACCATTATTATTTATTCATTTTGTAGAAAATGCCTTTAAATATGGAGTCGATAGTAAAAACATACCATACATACAGTTTCAGTTTGTGGATATTCCCGGTGGGATCGCTTTTAAATCGGTGAATAAGATATTGCTATATACAGAGTCTCGATTAAATGAAGGTATCGGGTTGACAAATGTAAAACGACGATTACAGTTACTCTATCCCAATCGACATGATCTTTCCATCCAAAGAACAACGGATGGATATTTTGAAGTGACCCTCAGACTAATGACAGATGAAGATTAAATGTATACTAATTGACGACGAACCATTCGCACTTAATTTGCTGGAAGACGATCTGCTGAATTTCACGCAAATTGAAATTCTACAAAAATTCAATTCTCCCATAGAAGTCGTTGACTATGTAAAAAAACATCCTGTAGACTTGATTTTTCTGGACATTCAAATGCCTGGGCAGCTAGGAACGCAATTTATCCGTGAACTTCAAGATCCGCCTTTAGTTATATTTACGACAGCATACCATCAATATGCTGTTGAGGGATTCGAATTAAATGCAGTAGATTATCTTTTAAAACCTATCTCAAAAGAACGCCTCACCACTGCAATCCGTAAAGTAGAGGACATCGTTGCGCGACAAACCAAACACTTCAACGAGAAAGATCATATTGTTGTCCATGTAGAATATAAAAAAACCAAGATTTTTCTCAACGAAATCAGTTATATCGAAGGTCTAAAAGATTACGTAAAAATCTATTTGGTTGACCGACAAGTTCCGTTGCTAACCCGTAGCAATTTACGTGGTATGGAAAAATTACTACCGGCAAACGATTTTGTACGGATACACAATTCCTTTATTGTCAACAAGACCAGAATCGAACATTGCACACTTACAAAACTTACATTGCGTGAAGTTGCTCTGCCGGTGGGCAAAAAATATGTCAAAAATATCGAACAACTCCATACAAAAATAACATCGAATAAAGATAACATGATCTGACAACATACATTCGTCTACACATTCACCCCTTCCGTCTACAGATGATTGTATAGTACAAAAATGATTTCCAAATTTGCTTGATATCTATTGGCCTGGTATGGGCTAAGCGATAATTACAGTAAAAAAAATGAAGAAAATCATAGCAGTACTCCTAATGTCAACCGCTGTTGCCACATCATATGCGCAAACACCGCCGGCTGGCCGTCCAAGTAGTTTCGTCATCGCCGAAGGAAAACTCACAGGTCAACTCGTAGATCCTCAAGGCAAACCAATAGCACAAGCTTCTGTCAATCTGCTACGGGTAATTAATGAGCAGTCCACCACGGGCAAAGAACGAGAAATCTTATTCAAAAGCACAAGTTCACTCGAAAATGGAAAATTCAGCTTTACCGCGCTCTCCACTAGAGACAAATGGAAATTAAAAATAAGCTCTGTAGGTTATACCGCGAAAGATATCCCCGTCGACTTTGGATCCGACAACAAAATTTTGGATAAAGACCTCGGTCATATCACATTGGAAAATGATAATCGAAAGCTAGATGAGGTGACAGTCACTGGACGTAAAGCCTTACTTGAAATGGACATCGACAAAAAAGTATATAATGTAGAAAAGAATATTGTAGCTGCTGGTGGTACAGCAATTGACGTCATGCGCAATATGCCCTCTGTACAAGTCGATATCGATGGGAATGTCAAACTCCGGAATGCCGCACCCACCATTTTTGTAGACGGAAAGCCAACGACACTAACACCAGACCAAATACCTGCTGACGTAATCGAAAAGATCGAAATCATCACCAATCCCTCTGCTAAATATGATGCCTCGGGAAGTATGGCTGGTATTCTAAATATTATTCTGAAGAAGAACAAGAAAACAGGTTACAATGGTATGGTTACCCTTGGAGCCGATCGTTTCGGCGGAACCAATTTTATGGGAAGCCTTAATCTCCGTCAAAACAAATTCAACATATCCCTCACAGGAATGAATATGCGTATGCGGACAAATACCGAAGGTGATAGCTATCGGAACAGCATAATTAATGACATTAGTTCTGAAGTTAATCAGGATATCGAAGGGAAAACGAAAGGAATGATCACCTTTGGAAGACTGGGATTAGACTATGACCTTAGTCCACGCACGACCCTATCTGTTGCTGGCATCCTGGTCGAAGGTAAATTTCGTCCCAATGAAAATACAATGATAACGACGAAATCACAAGGCAATAGCAATAGAATTTCCGAATCCGAACGTAGTTTCAAACCAAGAGGTTTACAGGCAGGTCTTGTTCAGAAATTCAAAACCGAGGGTGAAGAATTGACGGTAGACTTCAATTATTTTGGCGGCACAAACAAGTCCAATGGACTTTACACCACCAATTATTTAGAAAGTACAGAAAATATCATCGGCTCACAGATTCAAAAAAATATCGGATCCGGTGACAACAAATTTATGACTGTACAGGCAGATTATGTTAAACCATTCAAAAATGGAATGAAATTGGAGACTGGACTTCGCGCACAGATCAACAAACTCAAAAACCTGAATACGAATTCCCTCAAAGCCTTAGGTGAAGATGTATTTAAAGATATCACTGCGGCATCCGCGAATTATGACAATAAGAATACGGTCTATGCTGCTTATGCTTCGCTGGGTGGCAACCTCAAAGATTGGGTATCTTATAAAGTCGGTTTACGTGTAGAAAATTCCACTTATGACGGTGAGCTAATCAACACAAACCAAAAATTCCACAACAGCTATCCGGTTAGTCTCTTTCCTTCGCTATTCTTGAGCAAGAAACTAACAGAGAAAGATCAGCTACAAATGAGTGTCACCCGTCGTGTCAATCGCCCTAACTTCTTTCAGTTAATTCCATTCGTTGACTATACAGACAGCTTAAATATTACACGTGGTAATCCCGACCTCGTTCCGGAGTTTACAACCTCGGGTGAACTATCCTATAGCCGGACGCATGGTAAAGGTACTTTCTTGGCTTCGGTTTATTACAAATATACCACCAACCTGATTACCCGTTACCTGACACAAGAACTCAATCCCATTACTGATAAAATGGATTTTATTAACACCTATATCAATGCGAATTCAAGCAAGAACTATGGAGCTGAGTTTACTTACACCAATAACTTAAAAAAATGGTGGGATCTGACGGCAGACCTCAATTTCTATAATTCAAAAATTGAAATAGATGATAATACACCAGCAGAAGGTATGTGGACAGTTTTTGGAAAACTGAATAATACATTCAATCTGAAAAAGAACTGGAACCTACAGCTCGCTTTTGAATACCAAGGAAAAACAAATATGCCTGTCACACAAAATCAAACCTTTGGTCCACCGATGAATCAGGCACAAAGCTCGTCTCAGGGATACATTAAGCCTTTTTATGGGATCGATTTTGCCATCAAAAAAAGTTTCTTGAAAAACCAGGCAGCTTCCGTGACGTTGGCTGTAAACGATATTTTTAGAACCCGTGGCAATACCATTGTGTCTTCGGGTGATGGTTTCTTCCAAAACTATTATCGTCTGTCCAATCCACAGCTGGTCAAGTTGAATCTATCTTATCGTTTTGGTAAAATGGACATGAATATGTTCAAGAAAAATAAAAACCAAAATTCGATGGAAGGTATACAAATGCAATAGATTAGTGATTAAACTTATATTAAAACAGAAAGAGACCGTCCTATCGGTCTCTTTCTGTTTTATATCATTTGCATTTCTATATCATAGATGATCGTCATTTCATTAAACCACCTGACTTGGGGTATGATATTTCTCAATAATCGGAACAATTTCCAATAGATCATCGATAATATAATCCGGATTAGCTGATTTTAGCTGATCAGAACGATGAGCCCCGGTCGTAATGCCAATGCTTAATGCACAACCCGCATTTTGACCTTCCTGTATATCAATGATTGAATCCCCTATTTTCACAACAAGTGCCGGATCTGTAATAGCAAATTTTGTTCTCGCAAAATCAATCATATCCGGGTAAGGTCGGTTTTTAGGTACATCAGACGCGGTGACCAATGCGTCAATATCCCGTCCTACGACCCAATTAAGTTTTTTTAAAAGAGATTCTGCTGTTTTCCGGTCATATCCTGTATTTAATACCCGGAGGATATTCATGTCATTTAAGATTGTGAAAAGTTCATTCGCATTTGAATTCGGATAAATACTCTCTATTTCATAAGCATTTTCAAGTGCTTGTAAAAATGACTGAAATATTTTCTCTGCCAATTGCTCGTCTTCCACATTCACACATTTTTTTAATACCGTCTGAATGGCCTGAAATTTTTCTTTTCCAGCTCCATGCTCTAATATCTCTGCCAATGTGAGTTTATAACCACCGATGTCATTAATCACATGCTGAAGTGTCTTATAAACTATATTATTCTCATTTATAGTAGTACCTGCCATATCAAATACCACCATCTTGATCGCTTCTTTCATCTATTCACCTTTAAATGTTTAGCAAAAATAAAATATTGTTAAATAAAACTAAACATTTTCAATGTTAACTTATTACTATATTTAGGTTAAAAAGAAAACACGTTAAGTTAATACAATATAAAATAGTAAGTCCAGCAGATTAGCAATAATTGAAATGGGATTCGAAACCACAAATATTCTATACCTTTCCCGTCGTATGTTGCAGTCTCATAATTTAGATGTCTTATACAGGCACGAATATTTGCCGGCAGTATAAGGATAAAAAAGACAATCAAAAGTATACCCGTAAGACGGCTTAAAGATGGTACAAACACACCGAAAGCAGCTAAAATTTCCAATACCCCAGTCAAATAGATCATTTCTTTTTTTAACGGAATAAAATCAGGTAGCATCAGCATCATTCCTTTGGTATAGATGATGTGTCCGAGAGAAGTGAACAATAATGCCGCAGCGAGTGCGATTTTTCTCGCCAGATCATAATCCATGTGACCTTTGTATTGTGATATAGCCAAGCTGCCAATAGCAAATACAATGAATAAAACAAAAAGTGGTTTCATAATCTTTTTTTCAAAGTTAATGCCCCTCTTCTTCCCTATCATTGAACAATTGTCAAGAAATTTCCTTCCTTATCCTACTCAGCGACTGAGGCCTGATTCCTATATATATGATGCAAGGTATTTTAAAGGAATATTTTTAATCAGCTCAGGCTGTTCCTGTATCAGATTGACATACCTGGTCTTCGCCGAATCCTCAAGTAAGGTAAATTCACGCTTCATTTTTTTCAAAAAGAATAATCTTTGATCTTATCCATGCTATTGATATTCCAAAACAAGATAATAACTTCCGGTCAAACAAGGAAAAACATATCTTATTACCTATTTAATTATTTAAGTACTTAATTCAACGAATAAATATTAAATTACCTGGTATAAACTCTCATTATGACTTTTAGTACCGAAAACAGTATCAAAATATGGTCTCCGCCGAAGAAATTCATCTTCCGATTTTCATTTATTTTCATCTTTTCATTCCTATTTGTATTCAATAATGGTGCTTTTCCTATTTTCGGGTACATCAGCAGACCGCTAACCGACTTTATGCATTGGCTCACTCCCTGGTTTGCGAAAACCGTTTTACGGTATCAATACGATTATGCGATTTTTATTAATGGCAGTGGAGACACTTCCTATGGCTGGATATCGTTACTCCTCCTGGTGATCATAGCTTCAGCGGTTGCAATTATCTGGTCTCTATTGGATTCAAAGCGCCCAAACTATGAAACTTTATATTATTGGCTGACCACAGCGATACGTTACTATATTGCACTCATGTTGATAAACTATGGTGTAATCAAAGTAATGCATTTGCAGATGCGACCGCCATCGCTGACACAGCTCATGCAGCCTTTGGGCGAATATTCGCCAATGGGATTGGCCTGGACATTTATTGGCTTCTCTAAAGGCTACAATATCCTCATTGGCATAGCCGAAATATCGTCAGGATTACTTTTATTCAGAAAAACGGTTGTATTGGGAGCTTTGGTTACTATTGTCACTAGCATCAACATTATGTCCGTTAATTATTTTTACGATGTCCCTGTGAAAATGATTTCGACCGCACTGTTTTTACTTTCACTGTTTTTGTTACTGCCTTTCGCACAATCACTGTTTTCCTTATTTATAAAAGGGCAACCAGCACAGTTGATCACTAGCCAACAACCCTTATTTAATAAGGCCTGGAAGAGAAAAGGACTTGTCATCATCAAAATATTGATACTTACCATCTTTGGGGTACAGCAGGTGGTTGGTGGTTTTAAAACTCGGGAGATGATAAACGCATATTATAGAAAATCACCACTCTACGGAATCTACCATTTTGAAAAGAATGATGAAAATATCAAAACCATTCCGAAGGGATGGCGACTGATCATTTTTCAGCATGACAACGATCGTGCCTTTGTCCGAGACATAGACTACAATCCGCAGCCCCTTTCTGTATTAATTGATTCGCAACAGCGGAAACTTACATTGAACGATTATCAATACGATTATGAAATCGAGATCAATGGAGATATCTTATTGACGAAAACTTTTGAAAACCGTATAGAAAAAATTAAACTCATCAAACAGGATCATCAAAAACTAGAATTGATAAAGCGCTCTTTTCATTGGATACAGGAATATCCATATAATCGATAAATCAAGCAAATGGCCCCATATCTGAATAAAAATCGATTATGGAGCCATACTTTTGTTATTACATATTACGAGTTAAAACATACTAGAACCTATTTTTTCTTTAGGATTATATTATCCAAATATACCCTGTCCTTACTTGTATTCGTAAATGTGATTCGCACAATTTTTTTATTTGGTTTGATTTCCTGACCGGTTACAAAACTAATGTCTCGTTTCTTGCCTTTCTTACCTAAATTCTGCATTTGTTGCTTTAAGCTTGACAGTTTTCCGGTGACAACAGTCACATCATCTACCTCTAACTTTATATTCCCCCCCTTACCCCAATATGTAAGGTTAAATAACTGTTCTGGATCCAGATAAACATATTGCTCAATTTTCTGCCCCGATGCCAATACCACTGCTTTACTCCTCTTTTCTCCAGCTCCATCCTCTACCCTTACGTCTCCTTCCCAGGGCGAAAACCCAGCCCTACCTTCAAAATCAGGATTAGGAAGTTCATTTCCATCCTTCAAAGGCCAATTGTAGGCCCGAATATAATCAACCTCCATATTCACTCCACCTTCGGATCCATACGCACCCAGAAAAATATTCATAAAATGATTAGGTGAATAGATTTGGTTTTTATTGGTGTATTCTTTGATTAGGTTACCATTTATGTAGTGTTTGATACTTGTTGGTGTCCATAAAACACCATGCATAACCCATTGTCCTACATGTTCGTAATCTTCGGCAATATGTGTCGCAAGGTTACGTTGAAATACCCCTTTTGAATCAACATGTCCATGAATCACAAACTGCGCCGTGATATACTCAAATACATCGATTTCGAAAAGCTGTCCCTTTGGACGTATCCCCTTTATTCCACCCGCTTCAGATCCCTCCTGAAGATAATAACGAATATCTGGTCCGGGTGAATCGAACCAAAATGCAGTATTTGTTCCCTTTGGATTACCCTGGCGATTGCGTCTTACTCTTACCTCAAAATAACCGCCCTTACTATTGTCCAGTAGATTTTCATTCGTTTTCCAGTCGTAGGTTTGAATGGATGAAATTTTTTGGTTCCCACCTTCTGTAAAAATTCGGGTTGGGATAGTATCGTTTACATAAAGGTTGATTGCATCTCCATCAAGTTTATAAGCTGGTTGGGGTAACCGATCCTGCAGCATCTCCTGTTTTGATTTTTCATTCAGATAATTCAAAGATGAAAAATAATTGGTACTCCATTTGTTCCGGTTTAAGAGCTGATCGTTAAACTCATCCTGCCAATAAACTTCCATGCCAGGCGGAACAGCTCCTGAACTTGGTTTTTTTTGTACTTCCTCAAGTTCAGCCTCGTCCAATTCCCAACTTTTAGAAGTATAGGACTTCCCTTGAGCCAAGAGGTTACCAGTTGCAGACTCTACCCAAATATAATACGTCGTCTCTGGATCCACCTGTTGAATATAATAACGTTTTGTACCTTTACCTAATACGACATTGGCTACAGATGGCTTCCTACTCGTTTTGGACCAAAAGACTTTCGCACCCGACAAATTTGACAGACTATCCTTCATGTCCACACGAATCCAGCTCCGGGTCCCCAATAATCGCAATGAAGCGTCGGTTTTCGTCGTTTGTGCCGACAACAGTAAAGAAGACAACATCTGAATTGTTGTCAGGAATATATATTTTTTCACAATTATCTTATTTATGTACCCATTGAGTATAGTCTCGCGATGATAATGAGAATTATTAGCTTTGACAACTCGATACGAAACGCAACCGTTTGTTCAATTTATAATAGAAATAATCTGTGGTCAGCGGCTCCATTTATAATAGCGTGCCTATAAAATGTTAGAAACTACGTATATTGATTTAACTTTTTTGAAATAAGTTCTAATATTGCTATTTGAGAATTATCCACTATATATTATGAATACAACACAATCTGATTCTTATCAACCCTTATTGCTAGCTCAGCATTGGATAGATGCATGGAACCAACATGATTTAGAAGCAATTATGCAGCATTACAGCGAAAACATTAATTTTTGTTCACCTGTCATTCAAAAAATGGGAGTCAATACGGCCGGATGCATAAACAATAAACAAGAGTTACAAACATATTTCCAGAAAGCTCTTGAAAAATACCCGGATTTACATTTTGAGCTTTTCCATATACTCGAAGGAGTCAACTCGATAGTACTCTTTTATAAAAGTGTCAATAATTCCTTATCGGCAGAATATATGGAACTGGATCAACAAGGTAAAGTGTGTAGGGTATCCGCACATTATAAAGGACTATAACGATACACACTGTTATCATTAATTATTTTCCTCCTCACGAACAAGAAAATCATAAGAATACCAGAACTTCAACGGTGAAAAATCGTCCAGGTTTCTCATTGAATAGCTTATGGGAAAATCAAATGATTTGCTTTGTTTTTCAAACTCTTTCTTAAATTCTTTTATCAGTTTCATTATTCCCTGTAAACCACTTTCACGTCTGATAAAGCTTTCCTTTCTACCACCACGTAAATAAATCAACAGGTCTGAAGCATTTAAGATGTTTTCTTCATCCTCACTCAGTCGCTGACCATCCAACAGTTTATCGAGTACGTTTTTAAAATCAATTCGCGGATAATCACTTTCGCCCATCATTATCACATGTGTACCGTAGTTCACTACATTCGTATAATATGGATTAATTCCCGCTTGCTTTAACTGCGAAACATCACTCCTGCTAAAGGCAGACGAAAACTCATTGATTTCCGCGATTAATGAAAATGCAATATTTTCGCTGCGCATCAAGCAACTATATGCTCTTTTGATTGTTGTTGAATCATTGTGTTCAGCAAGCCTTAAAACACTATCTACGTCAGGACTATTATTGAGGTGATAGCGGATCGACTCATAATCAAAAAAATCTGTGATAGAAAAACCCGACATAACCGCTTCGGCATTTTTATTTTTACGGGCATAGGAACGAATTCCCTCGAAAGTTGGAGTAATTTTGGAACCTGAAATTGCAGAAGTCGTTGGTACTATTGTTATTTTGAAAGGTTTATAGCGACCACGCAAGGATTCCAACTCTACTGTAGGCATAGTATCTTTCAATCCCCACACCGTCCCTAAATAAAAATTTTTATCTATGGTTTGGTCCACATAGATCTGGTTTACCGAAAAACCGACAGAACGACCAATAAATTGAAACTTCTTAGATAATGCGCCCCCGTCGATCTCCATAGAATCTGGATCAACTTCCTCCTTGTCACAACTTGACAATAAGAATAAACCGAGCAACAATACAAAAAGATATTTCATAATTCAAAAATTACTCGTTCCCAAAAAGTCAAAATATTCCCATGTTGAAAGCAGGAAGGCTAAAGGCTTTTGGTTCTTTATCAAAGATATATAAAAATACCTATCCAACCTATATAAAATTCAGAATAACAAAGGAATAAGATAAAAATTCTCCTAACGACAGTACACAAACTTGCTGATGGCCAACCGAACCAATGATAGATAAAAATCCCACAATCAAAAAATTACAAAATAAAAGCCGCTGGAATGGGGAATCCCAAGCGGCTTTCTTCTAACCTAATGAAAAACATCCATACCTTGATCGGTATTGTGTTGATCTCCTAATTCCAAATATATCAGGTCTATTTCTTTATATACTTTGCCAATTACAATTCGCATACTGTTATTTACGATTCGTAAGGCCTGTACTGTTTGTGGCCTATTCAATTGATGTGGTTAGATTTTTTTTAAAGAATGGTATGTTCATGTTTTCAATAATCCGAAGCACTTGAAAACCTTCTACTACGAATTTATAAAAAACATATATGTTTTTTATTTTAAATCAGTCTAAATAACCAAAATAGTCGTATGTTTGCGCCGACAAATAATTTAGACTAATTCAATATTAATAATGAAAAGATCTTTTCTGGGACTTATATTAAGTCTGGGATTGGTAGGAGCTACACATTTAGATGTTTCAGCTCAAAGTAAAGGGGTATATGGACGCGTCAGAACCAAAGACGGTGCGCCAATTGAGTCGGCAACGGTAACAATTAGTGGGTTTAGTAAATCAACATCAACGTCTTCTGACGGTAGTTTTCAATTTACCAACCTTCCGGACGGAATGTATACTATTCGAGTCAAGAGTATAGGCAACGCGGTAGCAGAACAAATAGTAGCCGTTAAGGACGGTAAAGCTTCTGCGGTTAATATCGCCATGAATATTTCTGAATCACAATTGGAGCAGGTTGAAGTGTTTGGGTATAATTCTCATAACAATAAAACTATCAATATTGGGAAAGCAGGTATTATTGACAAAGACTTACCACAGAGTGTACAGATTATCAATGAACAAGTCATTTCCGATCAGCAAGTCAACCGATTAAGTGACGCCCTCAAAAATGCGAATGGTATTGCCCTTGGAGCAAATCGTGGTGGAGTAAATGAAAATTTCTATGCAAGAGGTTACAGTCTCGGTGCGAACAATATCTTTAAGAATGGTATTAGAACCAACAATGGTGCCTCAATAGAGGCTTCCACATTAGAGGCCGTAGAAATTTTAAAAGGTAGCGCAGCTCTGCTATATGGTGGTGTAAGCGGTGGCGCCGTTATCAACATGGTCACAAAAAAACCTAAATTTAACTACGGAGGAGAAGTGAGCTTTCGAACGGGAAGTTATGATTTTTATAAACCAACAGTAGATGTTTATGGTCCATTATCCAACAATGTAGCCTTTAGATTGATCGGTACTTATGAAAATGCCAACAGCTTTCGTGATGTCGTCAAAAATAAGCGTACCTATGTAAACCCTTCGTTACTTATAAAAGCCTCTGACAAGACAGAGATTGAACTCAACGGAGATTATCTAAAAGCAAACAATACACCCGACTTTGGTATTGGCACGATTGGCGGAAAAATCGATAAATCTATCGGTAGAAATAAATTCCTAAACACAATTTGGGCATTTAATGAGACCGAGCAGGCAAATTTCCAAACCGCATTAAATCACAAATTTAATGACAACTGGAAACTAAATATTGCGTTAGGCGCCCAATCTTATAATCGCGATTACTTTGGAGCTGAGCGCGCTCAAATTCAAACAAATGGTAATTTAAATATTGCCTTAAATAAAACGAGATCTAAAGAAATTACCACTAACCAACAGGTAAATTTAACCGGAAAATTTTATACTGCAGGAATTAAGCATAATTTATTGATCGGAGGGGATGCAGATCAATCCGATGTTAAAAACTTTACTTTTGCCATTTCCGATAAGGGAAATGTAGTCGGCGTAGATGGAAAGACAAAAGTCTATGACCTCATAAACATCTATCAACCGGGGGGAGAACGAACGGATATCCCCGACGCACCATTTAAAAATTCGACAAGAACAAATATTTACCGTTCAGGTGTATTCGTGCAGGATTTAATAGAGCTATCAGAAAAATTTAAAGTTCTAGCTGGAGCAAGATATACCTATCAAAAAACTCCCGAATCAAGGGTTACGGATGACCAAGGAAACCAGACTCTGACTGAAAACAAACCAGCAGGCCCAAAGATAGACAAAGCATGGTCTCCAAAATTTGCTTTGATTTATCAGCCTATTTCAAGTTCGAGCATTTTTGTAACTTACGCGAGTAACTTTGAAGCCAACACTGGATACGACCGCGAGTATCGTTCATTAGGACCTTCTATTATCGACCAATATGAATTTGGTGTAAAAAATGAATTTATGAATGGCCGTTTAACAGCAAATGCATCCGTATATAGAATTAAAAATAATAGATTTGCGCAAGCCGTTATCTCAGAAGATGGCAGCATCAAAGATACTCAAATGAAAGAGTTTACTGGAGAAACAACATCAGAGGGTATAGAGTTGGATTTACGGGGACAATTAACAGAAGGACTGAATATTATAGCTGGTTATAGCTATAATTTTAGGAGATATACAAAGACCAGTGAGATGGGAAATGCTGAAGGAGAAAGACAGGTCGGATCTACGCCACATACTGCAAACGGAACCGTATTTTATACCTTTCAAAATGGGAGCTTAAAAGGAGTTAAACTAGGATTTTCTTCCTTCTACACAGGAAGACGTAACGCAGGATGGAACAATACGAAGGCAAATATCAGAGACGGCTTAAATCGTCTGATTTCCGTCAGTCCATTCACAACCATTGACTTTTCGGCCGGATACGCCTACAAAAATTGGAGTATTCTTGGAAAATTGTCCAATATCGCTAATGCATTTAATTATTACATCCACGAAAATTATAGCGTGAATCCAATTGCGCCGCGCAGTTTTATGGCAACACTTGCGTACAAATTCGAAAAAAGATAATTTAATAATCTTTTCTTCTATCAACAAAACACGGAGCTTTAACCCAAAGGCTCCGTGTTTGTCGATCTAATTTTTGAATTCCCAATCACAGAATTTTTAGATTTCATTTTTTTTCTTTTTATCAGATCGGCAGACAAAAAAGCTGTAACGCCCGCTGCAACCAATGCAGAAATACCAATATTCATTGTACTGATCAGAATGTGATCGGAAAGGGAGTATTTTATGCTATAATAAGTAAAGGTATAGCTAATCAAATAAATGATAAAGGCTTTAATAATTTCCATAATATTAATACTGGGATTCAGCTACAGTAATTCCTAGATCAAATATAAAGAGCCTTTTATACTTATTTCATTTTGCTTACAATTCGTATTACTTGATTTATGATTCGCAGTTTTAACACGCATGTTCTTTCTACAAGATCCATGGTCTGCTCAGCTAACGGTTATAATAAAAAAACACCCGATAGCATGGGGTACTCCGGGTGTTTTAGCCATATTATTAACCTATTTTATGAAAAGTGCCCGTGATGGGCAACACTAAAGTAGAAAAAAACTTTGTATAAACAAAATAAAAAGTAAAAAAATCAGATTTTCAATCCCAGCTAAACCGGTTAAACATCCTATTTTAGACGAATACTTAATCTTCGTTCTTTCCTGCACAAGCTGATAATTGATTAACACCAAATTCAATAATAACATCGTAATAACAGGGAGATAGCAGGGGGTTAACAGGGGTAATTCCCTGTTAACTCCCTCTCAATACAATATAGAAGTACTGTTATTTCATTTTTAGTTTAGAAAATGGTATTAACTTGGTGATAAGACATATATTAACATTCTTTTCTGTCCAGTTTATCTGGTGTATTACCAAAATATGTAGATACGCACAAAAATATAGACACCACGTTGTGATTATCAGATTTTGTTTAATTTTAGTCCATTCAATAATTATAAGCTATGACCGATCGCGAAATTCTCAGGCAACATATCAACAAGACCGTCCTATTAAATGACGAACAGTTCGATTATTTCTTTTCCTTTTTCAAACCAGTATCATTTAAAAGGAAACAGTCGATAATTAACATTGGCGATACAGTAGAATGCGAATATTTTGTCCTAAATGGCTGCCTGAAAACTTTTGTAGTCAATGATGAACAAAAGATGCATATCCTACAATTCGCTACGCAGACATGGTGGGCATCTGATTACAATGCTTTGCACAACAATACAAGAGCAACAGTCAACCTGGATTGTGTAAGCGATGCAGACACACTTTGTTTGTCGGGAGAGGACCGTGAACATGTATGCAAAGAAATCCATGAGGTGGAAACATTTTTAAGATGGCGTTCCAATAAAGGTTATATAGGATTGCAAAAGAGAATTTTGTCCTTGCTAAACAATGATGCCCGCAGCCGTTATGAGGAACTAATGCTGCAATATCCCGAACTCTATAATCTTGTTCCCAAACAGTTGATTGCAGCTTATCTTGGAGTTTCCCGTGAGACGCTCAGCAGGCTCTACCAAGCTAAATAATGTGATGTAGATCAAAAAAGCAAAACCATTCCCTAAAATGTGATGTATATCACATAAGGATCTGACAATTTATATCCTACTTTGTGTTATCGTTTAGAAAATTAAATATTCTTAAAAATGAAAAAAGAGAACTTAAAGGTATTGGTCGTGCTGACCTCACACGACCAATTGGGAGATACAGGAAATAAAACAGGTTTTTGGATAGAAGAGTTTGCAGCACCCTATTATGTTATGGCTGATGCGGGCATCGACATCACGATCGCTTCGCCAAAAGGGGGGCAACCACCAATAGATCCAAAAAGCGCACTTCCTGATTTCCAGACAGCAGCAACAAAGCGCTTCGATGCAGATAACGAACTTCAGAGCAAATTGGCCAACAGTGTGCCTCTATCTGAAGTTAATGAACAAGATTACGACGCAATTTTCTTTCCAGGCGGCCACGGTCCACTCTGGGATCTTGCAAATGACAAAACTTCGATTTCTTTAATTGAGACATTCTGGAAACACGATAAACCTGTAGCTGCCGTATGCCACGCTCCTGGAGTATTTCGATTTGTAAAGAATCCTGACGGCCGTTCACTGGTGCAAGGCAAAAAAGTTACCGGCTTTTCTAATTCCGAAGAGGACGCTGTACAGTTGACAGATGTTGTCCCTTTCCTAGTTGAAGATGAATTGATCAATCTTGGCGGACAGTATACTAAAGGTGATGATTGGAGCAGTCATGTGGTCAAAGATGGTAAGCTGATCACTGGCCAAAATCCTGGTTCATCAGAAGAGACTGCAAAAGAACTATTGGCCCTTCTGAAGCAATAAAACTGCAATAACATCAAAACTGTTAAAACATTGGACAGTGGAGGTAAATCATCGATTTGATTTACCTCCGCTGTCCAAATTGCGATATTTATCTAACGGCATTTTATAACTGTTCCCTATGAAATGTCATTATATTCAAGGATGTTCTAAAATCAATAAATTACTATTCTTTTATTCCCGATCTATAGCATGTGCATTGACTATTTTTTTTAAGTCAATCCCTTTGCCCAATACCGGTTTAAAAATATCACCCACTGTATTTATCCGTTCAATCACGTTAAAAATAGTAAAATCGGTCATCTTCAGCCCTTTCTTTACCTCGTCCCAGTGGAGCGGCGTGGACACGGTAGCTCCTGGTTTGGGCCGGACCGAATAGACCGATGCAATCGTCGCGTGAGGTCTGTTTTGAAGAAAATCCAAGTACATCTTTCCTTTGCGGTCACGTACAGTACGTTCAAGACTAGTATAAGCTGGTATTTCAGCATGCACTAAAGTCACGATGATACGTGCAAACTCCTTAGCCTGATCGTAGGTATATTTGTTTCCCAAAGGAATATAAATATGGAGCCCTGTAGAACCACTTGTTTTGCAATAACTAGGCACGCCCATGTTATCCAGAATTTGTTTGGTCACCTGTGCTGCTTCAATCACCTGATCGAAAGAGTTTTTATCCGGATCAAGGTCAATGATACAGTAGGTTGGATAATCAGGCTTTTTGACTGTACTATTCCAAGGATTCATTTCTATACAACCGAGGTTGGCCATGTATAATAAAGTTGCTTCATCCTTCCCAACGAGATAATGTCTATCCCGATTATCCGCTTCACTTTGATATAAATAAAGTTCAGCCCAATCCGGCGCGGTATTAGTAACATCTTTAAAATAGAATCCCTCCCCATTGATACCATTAGGGAATCGATTCATACTTTGCGGTCTACCTTTCAGGTATGGTAATATAAAAGGTGCAGCTTGATAGTAATAATTGATAAGATCGCGTTTGGTAATCTTTTCTTTAGGCCAAAAAATCTTATTAAGATTAGTAAATTTAAGTTCCTGCTTATTGATCTTTTTCACTTGATTTTTCTCTGTTGGGTTTAACAGCGTCCTGCGTTCTACAGCAGACCTTGATTTAACCGGAGCATTGATTTTATCTGCAACGACTTGCTGTGTAAGCTGTTCCTGTTCAAGCATCACTTTCTTTGGATCCTTATCTTCCCGCATGCCATCAAATGAAGGGTGCCGCATAACACCATCATTTGTCATTTCCGTAAAACTGACCTCACAGATCAATTCAGGACGCAACCAAGTCACTGAAGCATGTGGTGGATTGGGTCGGAAGCGTGAAGGTTTGTTGACATCAGGTTCGTCCGCAAAAGGTGTCTTTTCTGTTATCAATGGCTTAAATAGTACCATCAATTCCTTTTGCAACTTGGCATTATAACCAGTCCCCACCTTACCTGTATAAATGAGTTTTTTACCTTTATATACACCTACAAGCAAACTACTAAATACCTTACTAGAATCATCGTTTAGGGTATAACCTCCAATAACAACTTCCTGGCGCTTATTGGCCTTGACTTTCAACCAGTCATGGGAACGGTTATTGGCGTGATAGATACTATCTTTTCGCTTCGCCATCATTCCTTCTAAGCCCATTTTTTTTGCTTCTTTCAGAAAATCAATTCCAGAAGTATCAAAATGCTCACTAAAAAGGATTTGTTCATTTTGTGGAAGAATTTCTTTTAGGATCGCTTTTCTTTCAAGAAGTGACAGTTCCTTTAAGTCTTTACCTTCATACCACAATATATCAAATACGTAATAGACGAGATCGCCATCCGCTTCACTACGCCAATTCTGAAGGGCGCCAAAATTTGCTATACCACTTTTAGACAACACAACCACCTCCCCATCTATAACCGCATTGAGTTTTATTTCCTTGAGTTTATCGTATATGGGATAAAATTTTTCATTGAAACTCTTGTCATTTCGGGACTTTAATTCCACCTGCCCTTTGTTCATAAATGCGATGGCCCGATAACCGTCCCATTTCACCTCATATACCCAATCTGCATTATCAAACGGCTGGTCCACCAATGTGGCCAACATAGGCTCAATATGTGTATAAAATGCTTCGTTTGATAATTTCTTCAACAGTTTACCTGCTCCCTTCGCAGTCTTCGATTTTTGTTCAGGCTGCTTTTCGAGCTGATCGTTGATGATTTCAGCAGCTTTTTTCGTTGCACTGTGTTGGTCTTTTAATGTTGTATCTTTTTTTATTATATTCTCCCCATACACCTTGTCGGGTGATTTTTCCATCTGTGCGATAGTCTTACCGGAGATAATGGATTTATCCTTTTTTGTGATATCCTTATCGCTGGCATAGCTATCCTCAAGTTTCATCAGCAACCAGCCATTGTCTCCCCTTCCATAGGCTTTCACCAGTGCAAATTCTCCTTTCAGCTTTTCTCCATTCAGTTTGAATTTGAGTTTCCCAGAGTAAAGCTGGTGTCTGAGATTTTTGTCCATTGCAGCAATATCATCCTTCGCCCCTTCTACGGGCTCATAAGTTCCTTCGTCCCAAACGATCACTGTCCCTCCCCCATACTGACCTTGAGGTATAATTCCTTCGAAATTTCGATAATCATATGGATGATCTTCCACCATCATAGCGAGACGCTTAACATTCGGATCCATAGAAGGCCCCTTTGGTACAGCCCAGCTTTTCAGCACACCATCCATTTCAAGGCGGAAGTCATAATGCAAATGAGAAGCATCATGTTTCTGAACAACAAATCTCAGTTCTTTGCCGCTCGGCTTACCACCGAAAGGTTCAGGTGTTTTTTCAGCTGCCCGTTTTTCTTTATATTTCGTTAGTCCCATAGCACTATTTGTTTATAATAAATAATGTCAATCATAACACAACGCTGCAGCTAAAAAGGTTTAAATAAACAAAACATATTTTAAAAATAAGACCTATGCTCATCGTGCTAACGTATCGTAATCGCAGCTATTATTCCTGGCCCCATATACCACTATACCTGGCTGCTCGATAGCAACTTAACCAAGCGGTATACTCTCGATCTATTCATCCTTGGCCCAATAGGCATTAGACCACAATTTTTTCAAATTGACCACAATCTCCCAGTATATGGTCCTAAAAATGGCCCGTAGCATATTTAAATAGTTTTAAATTACATGCGTTATTCAAAATAACATTTACGAAAAACACTGTAACATTATAGATACAGTCAACATGGCACAGCATTTGTGTAGGCCATTGTTATAAGGTACTAACTATGAAAATAAATTTAATTTTTACTGCATTGACAGCCGCAGCGTTGTTAGGCAGTTGTAGTAAGGATGACAACCAATCCACACAAACAACCCCTGTTACCATTAAAATAACAGATGCTCCTGGTTATTATGATGCAATTCATCTGAATATTGATGAAATCGAAATCCGTACAAGTTCAGGTAGCGAAAGTCTTGATGTCGACGGCAACCCATTTAACATTCTTGAATATACAATGGGGAAAGACACGGTGATTGCAGGAGATGATGTTCCATCAGGTATGATTCAGGAAATAAGATTAAAACTTGAAGATGAGGGAAATGAAATTTGGGTTGATGGAGTTCGTCATCCGCTAAAAACTCCTAGTGGACAATCTTCAGGTGTTAAGATAAAAGTGCAAGACGAATTGATTCCAAATGTCGCCTATACCCTTTTACTTGATTTTGATGCGTCGAAATCAATCGTACAAACAGGCAATGGCCAATACTTGCTTAAACCTGTCATCCGTGCAATTCCAGTAGCAACTTCTGGAGCAATTACAGGTACTGTTAATCCTGCTGCTTCACTGGCGCATGTTTTCGCCATAAACGGAGTAGATACTGTTGGAACTTTGGCAAATTCGGCAGGAAAATTCTATTTCCCGGGTATGTCAGAAGGCACTTACAAAATCGTTATTCAACCGACCGTATCAGGATATGTGGACAAAACCATTGAAGATGTTCGAGTGGTAAAAGGAAGCGTTGAAGATTTAGGTACTATTTCAGTCCAATAAAAAACGTTGGTAAAACACGGAGTCTATTTTTGTTATATCTCAGAAGAGCTTAGAGCTTTCCTGCACATCGTAACAAATATAGGCTCCTTTTTATATTATTATATAACGTTTTATTTTCATTGATCTAATCAGCTACCGATAGACAACATATTAGCAAAAAGCCTATATGCTCCAGCCACACCAGCTGGAAGCTGTCTAAATAAGGACAGACTGCTATAGATGTAGTACCCCCTTCCCTTCTTATTGACAAGCAATAATCCATCTACGTTTTTCCCATCGGAATTTTGAGTGCGCAATATTGGCATAAATCCGCTCGTCCAATCTTGTGGTAAAAACAATGCGCGATCCTGTACCCAATTGGCAAAATCGTGTTGTACAATTTTATTTGGATAGTTCAAGAGCCGATGATCAGGGTCCAAGAAGCTAATACTTGATTCGGCGTCGCAAATCCGTTCGCTCGAAACCGCTAAAGGGCATATGCCGATCTCTCCTACAGATAGATCATAGGGTGTATGATATTGATTTATCAAGACACCCCCAGCTTCGACGTATTCCAGCAATTGTCTATGAGAAGCCGCTATGTCTGGATCAGTATTGTAAATTCGGATACCCAAAACCACAGCATCAAAAGTTGACAGGTCCCTATCTTTCAATTCAACAGGAGAAATCAGTTCCAAATGATTCACGAGCTGATTCAAACTTGCAACAAGTCCATCATTTTTACCTGCGATATAAGCGATTCGACTAGCTGTGTTTGCAATCGAACTATTTAAAACCCGTAAAACAGCAGGAGGATAATAAACCACCTCTTCAATATGGGGGTAATTGACCGATTTAAAACTATTTTGATGAACACCATAAGCAGTTTCGATCTCGAAACCAACCTGTTGCACCCTTTCGGTATGTTCAAGTGACGTTAATTGGAAATGGATTTTTTCGGAAGCATTGCCTTGAATGACTACCGTCTGTTCTTTTGGAAACAACTCCAGTCCTTCCGTCCCTGTTAACCTCACGCAAATTGATTCTACAGTAGGCACATTGGATTGCAGTTCGAGCGAAACAGAACGACTTGTAAAATCCGCTAAAACAATAATATCTGTATCGAAAGCCCCAGTAAATGCAGGAGAAATAATCACGGGCTTATTATTGTTCAATACAGGTACACGAATTGCTATGGATAAGCCTGCAAACTGCAACTGTAATTGTGCCACGATTGGATTATCCTGTTGGGAAAGTACAATATCGCTGAAAGACCGGGGAGAATATCGGCCCCGGCTCCCCTTCTCCTTTAACCAAGCTGGCAATGAGGGATCAATGGTTTGACTGAGACGGCCAGTTATTTCAACCCGCTCTGTCTGCGACAATCGATAAGGCTGAAAATATGCTGTCTCAAAAAAGGGAACTGTTACACTGGTCAAAACCAAATCGGAGTCCTGTGGTATATTCGCCTGCAAAGATAAGGTTACATTGGTACCCGGTACCCACCTGTCGTCCGTAGAATAGATTTCAAAAGATACCCCGAGTGAACGAAGCAAAAGCAGCTCCAGATCAGTCTGCTTTTCATAGATCGCATTATTGTTTGGTACGGTTTTCATCCAGAGCAAAATTGTCGCTATTGCCAATGAAAATTCAAGGTTATCTCCCTGAAAATGCTTCACCAACAAGCCATCAATTAGCTCTTTAAAGACCGGAATATACTGGTCTGAAGTTTCTGTCGAGCTAAATAAAGAGTTCGTTACTGTTGTATCAATAGGTTCTCCCTTCAATAATTCAAAATATTCAACGGAGGGTGTATATTGTATTAGACTAGCCATCGCCTGGGAGCGATGGTTATTACGGCTTTCGGCAGCTATTTTTCCGTAATGTAAACCCGAATAGCGATTATATACAGGAATATCAAGCGAAAAGTGCTCAGGTAATGGCGTCACTCTGCCGCCGATATCTTTCACACCACTTTCCTGATAGACATTCCATAGGAGATGTTCTGCCTTCCACACAGACAACTCCTCTAATTGTTCAGGATATGCCAGCGGATCCGCCGCAAGATCATAGGCCACTTCGGTCAAGACTGCTGAGCTCTGGTGATGTCCGTGGAGATCCGCAATATTCGGCGAAAATCGTGTAATGATGACATTTGGGCGAAAGTACCGTATTGTCCAAACCATATCAGCAAGTACCGCTTGCTCATCCCATAGGCACAAGGTCTCGTCTACGGATTCTACAAATCCAAAGTCTTTGGCACGTGTAAAAAATTGTCTTGTTCCCTCCGTCTCCCGCGCAGATAAACATTCTTGTACACGGAGTATACCAAGCTCGCTTTCCTTTTCCGTACCTATAAAATTCTGTCCCCCTTCGCCCCGTGTAAGGGATAAATAGGCCGCGTCGACAAGTTGCTCCTGCGCAAAATATGTTAACAACTTATTATTCTCATCATCTGGATGGGCACCTACATATAAAACGCGACCAAAAACCTTCAGTTTGCTTAGCTCGCGCATGAAACCATTGTAGCTCTTCTGCGAAGAAATTCTGTTTAAGAATTGCTGACCGGTTTTTTGTTTGAGAAATCTTAATGCCATATCCATCTATTCTACTAAGCTCGTTGTCCAAATATAGGAATAATTTCACAAAGACTACTAATTCCATAGATTTTATTGAAATATTAAAACAAATGCAGTTGAATCCCTTACGGAACATTTATTAACATGTCAAAATAACCATTTAGATTTCAATGTATTCTTTCCTTTTTCGATTATTCACACCGTAAGCATCACGCATGGTTCTCTATCGTTTTATTGCGCAGTACAGCCTATAGCGTTAAATACATGTCGCTATATGTTAAACTTTTGAAATTAACACTTTTTAACCGATATATACCGTAGCTTAGCACTTTATCAACAATTAGAATCAACCACAGAATGCCCTTTTTAGATCATGTGCTCCAAACTCCCAGCTACGGATGGAAAGACGACAACGGAGACCTTATTAAACCTAGTCCAAAACAAATATTTAGCGAATTTTTTAAAAGATTGAATATCTTTAAAGACCAACGCAACTGGCTTCCCTTTTTTAGTTGGTTAAAAGTAGCTTGTCTTATTCCATTTTTCTTTGTTTTTCTCTTTGCTCACCTCAGCTGGTGGACAGTGTTGGCGGCTTTTATCTACAGTATGATCATTATGGGTACACACGGTACCATCTGGCATCATCGGTTTTCCACGCACGGTGCCTTTAAATTCAGTAATCCGTTTTGGCGTTTCTTTACACAAAACTTAACGATTAATGTTATACCCGAAGAGATCTATGTTATTTCACATCACGTACATCATGCAAAATCAGACCAACCTGGAGATCCATACAATGCGCAAGCTGGATTTCTATATTGCTTCTTGGCCGATGTCAACCACCAACCCATTGCCAAAGACCTGACTGAGAACTCCTATAACCGAGTCAAGTCGCTTATGAAGCATACTGGCGTTACAGGCAATAGTTATGCGCAATATCAAAAATGGGGTTCCTATGTCAATCCCACCCACGCAATCCTATCCTGGGTATTAAACTGGTCATTTTGGTATGCCGTATTCTTTCTAATCGGAGGCCATGCCTTAGCTTGTTGCTTATTTGGCGCAGCTGGTTTCTGGGCCGTAGGCGTACGTACATTTAATTATGAAGGCCATGCCAAAGGTGAAGATAAACAACGGGAAGGCATCGATTTCAATGAAAAGGATAAATCCATCAATCAACTTTGGCCAGGTATCGTGGCCGGAGAATGGCACAACAACCATCATCTCTACCCTAAAAGTGCACGTAGTGGTTTCAAGCCTTATCAGATCGACCTAGCTTGGTGTTACATCAAAATGATGCATAAATTAGGCGCTGTCAGCAGCTATCGTGACGACAAAAAACGGTTCAATGAACAGTATCATAAGCCTTATCTTGATGCAAAAAAATAGAATTTTTAAAACAAAGAGCAAATAATAGGTTTTAAGCCGACAAGGTTAATTAACAAAAAAACAGCTAATGGATAGCTGTTTTTTTGTTATTAATGCACTAGTTTGATGGCTCATCTGCACAGAAAAACAGTACTAGTCTTACATACTTTTTTAAGACCACCCACCAATCAGAAATCGCTGATTTTTTTTGACTTGTACCCTAGTATACCAGGAAATATAACCGTACATTTTAATATTACCTTTTTCGCTTAAATATCTACCGTACTGACACATTATCCCTTAGATAATAATCATCAGCGTGCAAGAAGCACTCTTCCAAAGGGAATCAACGCTATCCGTGCCCCCACTACGCTCCGCCCGATTACCTTCGCCATGCTGATACGCTGCCCCTGGGAAGATTCATAACGAAGTCTATTTTCCCCCATAGTGAAAAATTTAATCTTGTCGCAAAAAAAACAGGTAGAAAAATTCAGTATATTGAGTATTACTTCGGTCAACTATAGGGGCTTCTGTACAGTTCTATTTAAAAATCGTCGTATGAAAACACACATTAACCGACAAGTTGTGCATCCAGGTATGTCCATCTTTATCATGGCCACTATTCCCAATCCAGATCCAAGAGAACCCAGTCCAGACCTTACCGAACCGAGCGAAGGATATTCCTCGACAGACGAAGAAGATCGTATAGCGGATACTGAAGAAGACAATGAAGATCCAAATACGGATTTGTCCGGTATTAAAGATGATCGCATTCATGACTCAGAAGAAGTTCAGGCCGAACAGAAGAGAAAAAACAATAATGATGAACCTGATCTCTCAGGTGAAATTAACGTTTAAAAATACAGTCATCGTGGCAAACAATATAGCTGAATAGTCGTTTTTTGTATCATTCACGTACCTTTTCGACTTACAATTGATACAAATACGTAGATACGGGTTAAATACGTGAATCTCATCCTTGGCAAACGAAGCAGCATATCGGCATGTTTTTCAATTAGAAATAAATCAAAATTAAATATGGAAAATAACATCAATAACCCAGCAATAATCAACGATATTATCAAGATAAACAACGATAGAATCGAAGGTTATAGGAAAGCAATCGAATTGGCGCATGCTCACGGCCTCCATGAACTGGAATCAGATTTCACAAAATATGTCGCACAATCCGAGTCATTTATTGCAGATCTAACCCCTTATGTAGAATTGGAAGGAAAAGAGCCAACAGATAGCACGATGCTAAGTGGAAAGCTTTTTAGAGCTTGGATGGGTATTAAGGTTAACATTACGGGCAACGATAAAAAAAGCTTATTAGAAAGCTGTGAAAAAGGCGAAGATGCTTTTAAAGCAACCTATCAAAAAGTTTTGGACGAAGACGCTGACGAGCTCTCTCCAAACGTTAAAAATGTGTTGACTATACAGCTAAACAAACAGCTCGAAGCGCACAACACTATAAAAATGCTGCGCGACAATGCTTCTTTATAAGTAATTGCCACTCCAATTAGTAGTGAAACTTCTTTATGACACCGAAGTGTTGAAAGCTTCGGTGTTGTCATTTTCGTAGTTATTTATTACTCAGGTTCCGAGATTTCAGTTCATTGTCGAGCGCTTCATCGGTTTTCTTCCAGCGCATAAAAGCCCAAGCTCCCATGACGAGTAGCATAAATGTAAAAATTGTGATCCCCTTGTTAGCAATACCGTAAACAATCACCCCGGCACAAAACCCTACAAGAACAGCATTGATCAGTTTGTCACTTTTTTGCTTCTTTTTTCTTTCTAATAATTCTTGATCGGTCAATTCACTCAGTTCTTTCTCTTTCATAATATCAAAATTTTGGTCAATATAGTATGACCAAATATACAAACTAAATAAGCAATTGCTGATCTCATCAATATATATTTAAATCGTATAGCGAATATCTTAAAATCCAACCACTTTTTCGAGGCTACACGAATTCGAAGTTACACAATTATACCTCAGCTAAATAGCTATCGACCATGAAGTCAGTTAAAAAACCGATATAAGAACAAAAAGTCTACATAACAATTTAAGTAGACTTTTCGCTCTCTTTGTTCAAGGATCAGGTATCTTCTTCTGGTGGGTATTCTCTTCCGGTTAAACTTTTTTAAAGGCCTGTACTTCTTTTCAGAAGCAGGATCGAAGATGCACTGATTTTGAAATCTGGTTTAGAGGTTTAAATCCCCTTCCTTGCCAATATCTTCGATATTTCCAGTTAGCGTTGCCTTTAACATGTTAAAGAGGTTAACAACCATGTTCGAATTTGAATCCCAATAATGGGCCTCCTGAGGAGATACGCACAACAATCTGATGTTAGGATCTTCTTTCCCTTTTTCAAACCAACCTTCCATCATTTTGTTCCAGTAACGATCGATCCTAGCCTGCTCTCTGGACAGTTTAGCTGTACCATTAATACTTAAAAAGGTGTAATTTTTGGGATCAGCATAAAAAACCGAGACCCGTGGATCATTCTCAATATTCTTATACGTGTCGCTTTGCGCAGAGCATATATACCATATATTTCCCTGGTTATCCACTTCTTGTCTACTCATCGGGACACCATGCGGATAGATAGATTCCTTACCAAAAGAGCAAATTGTGCCCACGTCGATCTGATCTACAATCGATTTCAACTTATCCAATGCTTCCTGATTGTTTATGTTTTTCTCTGCCATAGTATATTGTTTACTATTGAACAACTGCTCGTTCCAAATGGTTCAATTAACTTTTACCCCTTGACATCAGATAGCTAAATTAGAGAATAACTTAATAGGCGAAATCTTTAAAGTTCGCCAGCCAAAGGGAAGATACATTAGTAGGACTTTTACCGAATACTGTAACGTTTACACACACAAAAATAGCAGTTAATACATGTTATTTGTAAAATAATATCACTGCCAATCTGTCCGCTTGCCGGACGCTATGAGGTATTTTATTTATTCACATTGTTGCCGAAGACTAATATAATTAGTAATTTAGCTGTAATTACTAAGATATTGATCATGTTTGGATTTGATGAGAAGTTGAGGATCTTAGCTGACGCAGCAAAATATGATGTTAGTTGCAGCTCTAGCGGAGGAAAACGAAAAAATAAGGGCGGCATCGGAGATGCTTCAGCGAGCGGGATCTGCCATACCTATACCGAAGATGGGCGTTGTGTCTCCTTGTTGAAAATTTTGATGACCAACTCCTGCATTTACGATTGTTCATTTTGTGTCAGCAGGCGTAGCAATGATGTCCAACGCGCAGCATTTTCAGTCAAGGAAGTGGTCAATCTGACAATGAACTTTTATCGCAGGAATTATATTGAAGGACTCTTTCTGAGCTCCGGCATATTCAAATCTGCAGATTATACGATGGAAAGGTTAATGCTTGTGGTAAAAAAACTTCGGACAGAAGAAAGGTTTAATGGATATATTCACCTAAAAGCTATCCCTGGAGCCAGCGAGTCGCTATTAAAGGAGGCAGGACTTTATGTGGATCGGATGAGTGTCAATCTTGAGATTCCCACAGAAGAAGGATTAAAGCTTGTCGCCCCGGAAAAGGATCATAAATCCGTGCGTGAGCCTTTGGGAATTGTTCAAAATGAAATCCTCAACGTCCAACAGCATAAGAAGATTGATAAAAAAGCTCCACTATTTGTCCCAGCAGGTCAAAGTACACAGATGGTCATCGGTGCCACCCCGGAAACAGACCTACAGATTATGCAGACTGCCAACGAGTTTTACAAGGATTATCAGCTTAAGCGGGTTTATTATTCAGGTTATATACCGATCAACGCAACGGATAGCAGCCTTCCACAAATTGGCACCACCCCACCGTTGATACGTGAAAACAGATTGTATCAGACAGACTGGTTATTACGGTTCTATGGTTTCTCCTTGAATGAGATCTTAAACAACAAGCATCAGCAGCTTGAATTGGATATAGACCCCAAGCTGGCCTGGGCGCTGCGTAATCCTCAGATTTTTCCGATCGATATCAATAGCGCCGATTATAGTTGGATTATTCGAATACCAGGAATAGGAAGACAATCTGCAAATAAAATCGTGCAGGCACGCAAATATGGAAAATTAAAAGAATTTCAATTACGTAAACTCGGGATTGCTTTTAATAGGGCCAAATACTTTATGATTTGCCAAGACAGTATCGTTAGCACCGGATTTCACTATCCCGAGCAGATCAAAAAGTCCATTCTTGAATATAATCCCCGGCCAAAGTTGATCAATTCGCAAACGCAGTTAACACTATTTTCATGAACTATATTTTCGATGGAAGTTATTGCGGCTATTTATGCTGTGTTTTTGAAGCTTTTGAACGAAAAGAATTCGATATTATACCGACAACACAACAATTAATGGTAGCCAATATCTTTTCCGAGAAACGTCAGATCTCCAGCTGTTCAAAGAAAGCTTCGCGTATCATTTCAGGGATGGAGAAAATAATTGGAAAACATAATGCAAGACTATTTTATCATAATTTTCTAGCCGATAATTCATTGGAATGGACGAACGGATTTCGGCTTATTGTGGAGCTTTTTAAATCGCAGCATCTGGAGATGCAAAATTATGGTAGGCCAGACTTGCTGCGTCTACATCAAAGCATTAAGAAAATAAATCGGGAGAGGCACAGGATGAAAGCATTTATACGATTTGTCAAATCCTATAACAACCTTTATACCGCTATTGTAGAACCAGATTTTAATGTTATTCCACTTGTTATCGATTTTTTCAAGAACCGCTTCGCCGATCAGCAATGGTTGATCTATGATATTCGGCGCAATTATGGTTTTTATTATGACGGTCGCACCGTACAGGAAGTATCCCACATACATGGACAAGATATTCAGGATCCTTATTGCATTGAAGTCGACCTCGATCCCAAAGAAAAAGAATTCCAGCACCTTTGGAAGACCTATTTTAAAAGCACTACTATCGAATCCCGGAAGAATTTGAAATTGCATTTAAGACATGTCCCCAAACGATACTGGAAATATCTAGTTGAAAAGATTTAAGCGTTTATTGCCCGTAATAAATTAGCGATCTATTTATATCACTTAGATCCACCAAACAATTTGCTAATAATCCAAATAATAATGGCTACTACAACCACTACCATCAATATTCCGGACCAAACACCGGCTTTAAATATGCCTTCTATCGCGGCACAGCTAGAAACGAGTACTAGTAAACTCGACATTAAAGTAAAAGGAATTATTCTTTTCATAAGTACATGTTTTAATCGTTCAATTAACCATAAGACAATATGTAATCAGAAATTGTTTCAAAAAACGAGCTATTTCAATAAATTTTACAGCTATCGGTGTTTTTTATGGCGAAGAGGAATGCGTAGCGCACACTATATAGAAAGATGATTTCCTAAAAACGCTGTTTATGAATTAACTGTTCAAAAGGAAAGTTGAACACATATTAAATAAATGTAAAAAAAACACTTAATAAATGTAACCTAATTTATATCTTTGATATGTCGGTCAATATACATTTCGTCAGATCGCTAACCAAATAAAAGCATGCTTTCTTAATGCTGATTATAGACTATAAATTGCAATAAAATGAAATTAAAAAGTAGCCTCTTCCATCTTATTTTTGCGACAACTTTTAGCCTGCCCTTATATGCACAAATTTCCAAATCATTGAATTATTTCGCTATAGAGGATGTCCGATTATTGCCCAGTCCTTTTAAGCAGGCTGAGCAGCTCGATCTATCGTATTTACTTGAAATGGATCAAGATCGCCTATTAGCCCCCTTTATGCGTGAAGCCGGTTTGCCCACTAAGAAAGACTCCTATACGAACTGGGAAAACACAGGTTTGGATGGACATATAGGTGGCCATTATCTTTCTGCTCTCTCCTATATGTATGCATCAACTGGCGATTCCCGAATTAAAGAACGACTTGATTACATGATTTCCAATCTGAAACAATGTCAGGATGCCAACGGTAATGGATATATTGGCGGAGTACCTGGGGGTAAACTTATTTGGGAAGAAATTCAAAAAGTTAATATCCGATCAGGCACCTTTAGCCTAAATGACAAGTGGGTTCCGCTTTATAATATTCATAAAACTTATGCCGGATTACGTGATGCCTACTTATTGACCGCGGATCAGACCGCTAAAAACATGCTGATTAGCATGACAGACTGGGCTGTACAATTGGTTTCTCAATTGTCTGAAGCACAAATACAGGATATGTTACGTAGCGAACACGGTGGACTCAACGAGGTTTTTGCAGATGTCGCCGCAATTACCCAAAATCCCAGCTACCTCCAACTTGCGCGAAAATTCAGTCACCAGTCCATCTTAACGCCACTCATGGAACACCGTGATAAATTAACGGGATTACATGCCAATACGCAGATCCCAAAAGTCCTTGGTTTCAGAAGGATTGCTGAGCTCTCTGATGATCAGCAGCTGACCGAAGCAGTACGTTACTTTTGGGACAATGTCGTACAACATCGCTCGATTGCCATTGGTGGAAATAGCGTCAGTGAACATTTTAATCCGATCGACGATTTCTCCAAAATGGTCCATAGCATCGAAGGACCTGAGACTTGTAATACGTATAACATGTTGCGGTTGACAAAAATGTTGTATCGGACAGACCAACAGGGTAAATATCTGGATTTTTATGAACGTGCATTATATAATCACATCCTGTCCACCCAACATCCCCAACATGGCGGATTCGTGTATTTTACACAAATACGTCCCGGACATTATCGCGTTTATTCACAGCCCCAAACAAGCATGTGGTGCTGTGTAGGTTCGGGAATGGAAAGTCACGCCAAATATGGTGAGATGATATATGCGCATAAACACGATGAGTTATACGTCAATCTCTTTATTCCCTCACGATTAAATTGGAGGGAAAAAGGTGTCGAGATTATCCAAGACAACAACTTTCCAAAGGAAGCTTATACAACGCTTAAAATAAATACGCAACGGAAGCGGGAGTTTACGTTGTACCTGCGCAAACCTACTTGGCTTGCTGCCATACCAACTATTTCAATTAACGGAACCCCCTATACAATTACCGATTCTACAGCAACACATCTCAAAATAAAACGTACTTGGAAGCCTGGAGATCTGTTACGAATGGAACTGCCAATGGGCATCCATGTCGAACAGTTACCTGATCAAAGTAATTATTTCAGTATATTATGTGGTCCCATTGTACTTGCAGCCCGTTCAGGTACAGAAGATTTACGGGGACTCAAGGCTGACGACAGCCGGATGGGCCATATTGCTTCTGGCAAGCAAATTCCTTTGCGTGATGTTCCTATTCTGACAACCCATCCCGACGCAATTCCATCGCTCGTGCATCAGATCTCATCCAAACCGTTACACTTCACGCTTAACGGACTTCGTCAGGGTAAAGATAGCCTTAAAATGGAATTGGAACCTTTCTATGGTATCCACGATAGCCGATACATTCTATATTGGCCACAGGCAACAGCAGCGCAACTTCAAGAACAACAAGAGAAAATCGATCGCGATGAACGTGAAAGCTTGGCCTTGACGGCTATTACTATTGACAAGGTGACTCCTGGTGAACAACAACCTGAGTCAGATCACTTCTTTCGTGAAGAAAATAGCAACGCCGGCGTAACGGAAGATACTCGTTGGCGTGAAGCCAAGGGCTGGTTCAGTTACCAGATGAAAAATACAAACAATAGCGTGCTATTGTTAAAATTTATGACAGACACCGCTGTCCATAATACCGAAATTTTGGTCAATGGAATCCCTGTCGAAACGTTAAAAAACAAAGGCAATCAATTAGAAGTTAAAACCATACAAATTGAACTTCCAAAAGAAATTTCCAATATATCTACAATAGAAGTTAAAATTAAGGGGACATCAACGTCCCCTACTCATAAAATCTTAGAAATACGGACGCTCCGATCAGATTGATCGGAGCTTTAATTGATAACATAAGCTACGGTAGCTGTTTTCAGCCATGGCGAAGTAAATCGAAGATTGATTTTATCTCCCGATTTGCCTAAAGATTGAACATACACCATCATTTTACCATGGTAAACCCGTTGTCTATTATCCGTATAATCGCCCATATCTGTATTGTTTCCTGCTTCCAAGCCAAGTAGGCGTGCGTCTCCAATCACATCACAGGTGACCTCATCGTCAGATAAAGCTACGGGAACACCTTTTTCATCTACAATCTGTATAGCAATCTGAACAACAGCACCCGCATTAGTTTGCTGATCTTCTACCACTACCGCTTGGATGGAAGCTGGCCGCTGACTAGATTGAATAGCATGGCGGACAGCCTGTTTTCCGTTTACATCCGACCCCACAACCTCCAACTTGCCTGCCTTATACGGAATATCCCAAAAGATGATCCCCGTCTTCGCATCGTATTCTTTCTCTTCGCCAACAATATTGCCGTTCAGTTCCAGTCGAGCTCCAGTACTATTGGTATAACATACCACACGGATCAGCTGGCCATCCTGATAATTCCAGATCGGCCACGCATCCATCGAAGGGTTTTCATTCTTTCGTGGCCGCTGCTCTGATTCCGAAGTTGTCCAAAGGTCAGACACACCGCTCCCCCCACCCAATGGGTAAGTTCCCAAATAGGCCATGGGTTTTTCCGTCCATAAAGACTGACGATAATACCCACGAGGCTTGATAAAGCCTGCAAAATCCAATAGTCCAGAATAAAACCCACGCGAAGGCCAGCGTCCTGACTCCCCTAAGTAGTCGATCCCAGTCCATAAAAATTGGCCAAATATATGCGTGTTGTCACGTACAGCCAGCCACGCAGGCAAATCATGTCTATTTTCGCTACCGAAGATCACACGTGCCGGATAGCGTTTGTGATCCTGCTGATAGCGGCTTTCGGTATAATTGTACCCGGCAATATCCAGCGCTCCGGGGTAGGCAGTCTCGTTGGACATCGCTACACCAGCTAGACCGGCTGTCACCGCTCGGCTTCGATCGTATTTTTTCACCACGGCAACCAAGCGTTTGGCAATATCTCCCAAGCGCATCGCATCCGGTGTCTCCTTTTTATACCCTCCATAAGAGGCCTGTGTAAAGCCGCCTTCTTTTTTTTCACCGTTTAGTATCGGATGCGAATAAGGATCATTTGGATAGTCAACTTCATTACCTATACTCCAGGCAAAAATAGAAAGGTGATTTCTATCCCTTTTGACCATGTCCGCCAAATCCCGCTCACCCCATTCTTCAAAAAAGTCATATGCACCTTCAAATCCTGGCATACCCACATTCCAACCTTGTAACCACTTTCGTTTCGGAAATTCCCATTCATCAAATGCTTCATCCATGACTAATAGGCCAAGCTCATCACATAACGTATATAACGAGGAGGCTTGGGGGTTGTGGCTCGTACGAATGGCATTAACGCCCAGCGATTTTAAGGTGAGCAAACGACGCTTCCATACTTCGGTATAGACCTCAGCCCCGAGCACACCAGCATCATGATGTAGGCAGACGCCCTTCACTTTCATCCATTCGTTATTTAAAGCGAAGCCCTTGTTGGGATCAAACGTAAATGTCCTAAAGCCAGTCTTTACTTCGGACTGGTCAATCTGTTTCCCATTTTGCCATAGTGTTGTACGCAACGTATACTGTATAGGATTGTCCAAACTCCACAATTTAGGCTTTGCTAACGTCAATTGCTGCTGTACAGTTTCTTTTTCGCCAGTATTAACACTAAGTTTTTTTGTTTTTTTTGAAACGAGTTTCCCCCCCGCCTCAATCAACTCTTGCTGCACAGTAATTGGGCTAGCCGCCGTAGAACTATTGACAATAGTAATTTCGGAATTAAGAATCCCTTCTTCTCCTTTCAGTTCTGGATAAGCATATACACCCCATTGGTCTATATGTAATTGACTGGCCTTCACCAGCCAGACATCCCGATAGATTCCCGAACCTGTATACCACCTGGAATCCGCATACTGACTGTGGTCTACCCTAACGGCGATTGTATTTTCTTTCCCAAACTCAATATATGGACTGATATCATATGCAAAAGATACATATCCATTAGGCCGTTTTCCAACTGACTTTCCATTGATAAAAACTTCACTTCGGTTGTATACTCCTTCAAAATATATAAATATCTTTTTGCTTTGGTCTTCTACTGGTATCAATAGCTGTTTTTGATACCAACCAATACCACCCGGTAAATATCCAGTTGCGCTGGCAAGACTTGGGCTAAGGGGGTATTTGACACCCCAGTCATGCGGTAAACGGATCTGTTGCCAGCCTTCATTTTTCATTTCTGCCGGACCTTTAATATCGCCCAAATGAAAGCGCCAATCAGAATTCACGCGCTCAGCGGCGCCAAATCCAAGTTGAGCATATACAGCACTAGTTCCCATTCCCATGCCGAGCGCTAATACCGCCAAGTTTTTTATTATTTTTTTCATCCTCTTTTTTACATTAAGTTTTGATGATTAAAGCGTTGGAACAACAGGCACAACTCGTCCCTGTCCGTCAAAATACAGGCGATCCATGCATACCTCCCGATTAAATCCTGCGGCATCCCCCATTGCAATACCTTTCGGATAGTTGAATCTATGATAGACGATATACCACTCGTCTTTACCAGGAATCTGCAGGATTGAATTATGCCCTGTGCCATAAATCCCTTTGGCAGGATCTTTTTGTAAAATCAAATTTTTCTCTGGCACAGTGATCGGGCCATAAGGCGAAGTGGAAGTCCCGTAACGTACCCGATAATTTTCGCTCCGAGTATCATCTTCCGACCAAAAGAAATAATAAAGCCCCTTACGGTAGACAACATATGCACCTTCACGAAATGTCTTATCCGGAGTAAGCACTTTTACCGTATTTTTTTTGATGGAGATCATATCCTTGTTGAGTTCGGCAACAGCCAGATAGCCATTCCCCCAATACAGATAACTTTTTCCTGATTTAGGATCATTGAACACTGCGGGATCAATTTCCTGTCCTCCCTTTACACCTTCAGGCCTGAAATCGATCAGCGGTTTGCCCGAATCTTTGAAAGGTCCAGATGGTAGATCCGCCACCGCAACACCAATCTTTTGTGCTGCCGTAAAATAATAGTAGTATTTGTAATTGTTTTTTACTTTCTTTTCAGTGATCGTAGGTGCCCAAGCATTTCTAGCCCCCCAGGCAACATCTTTTTTAAGATCCAAAATAACGCCTTCATCTTTCCAGTGACTTAAATCGGGAGATGAAAAAGTCTTAAAATAATAACCACCCCAGCTATCAAAACCATCACTAGTAGGATAGATATAGTATTGCTTTGTTTTATTGGAATAAAGGACATCTGGATCGGCGTAGAAACCTTCCAAAATAGGATTCTTTCGTCCTCCGATCTGAATATCTTTGGGAGTTCCCCATTTTGAAGTCAGCGCGAGAAGTTCTCTTCTAGAAATAGGAATGATGGTTCCATGACGCGGATGAAAATCCATATCAATTGCATGATCAATTACCTTAAAGCGGTCAAGATCTTCGGATATGCAAAATTGATATTTTCCTTTACCGTAGACATCATACATGAGGATATACTTATCGGACTGATTTAATTTAAAGACACCGGATCCTTCCACAGCATCTTTGGTCTGTTGTTTATACCCCGGCTGTTCGATCCATTTTCCTGAAGTTAGGGAATCTGTTATCGCAAGCTTGATTCCATTGCCGTGGCCCTCTGTTTTGTAGAATAGATAAAATAGGCCATTTTTCTCGATAATGTCCCCATCAATACATGATTTACCATTTTTAGGGAGAAACAATACCTGTGGTTCGCTCTCAAAATCCGTAAAATCCCTATTTGCATAAGCATAATAGATAATATCCGGATCATTCCCATGTTTCATGGACCAATACACCATATATTTTCCAACAGCAGGATCAAATATAGTTTGCGGTGCCCATACTCTTTTCAAGTTCTCATGATCTCTGAACCGTTGTTGAATATCAATCTTTTGATAGGACCAATGCAGCAAATCTGATGATTTCAACAAGACCATGCCTCGGTTGGACTCCCAACCTTTGGATGATGTCATATCCGTCAATACCATATAAAATGTTTTCCCATCTTCTCCACGGAGAATATGCGGATCACGTACTCCACCAGTTTTGCTGATGTTCTTCGAATCCAGGACTGGGCGATTGTCATTAAGTGCCCGGTAGGTATAGCCATCCGTGCTGATAGCAAAATAGACTGCTTCATCCGCTACTGCATTCCCCTTGAAGTAAGCAAACAGGTAACCTGCAAAATCCTTCTCGGCGGGTCCATATTTATAGTCCTGTGCGTATACCGATGCCGCAATATTCATCCATAAAAATGCTATAATTGTAAATCTCATGTATAAAATAAATTAGTAAAAGGTTCGTAATCTGACAACGATGCGCTAGGTTTCTTTTTCCGAACTAGCGCATCTACTAAGTCATTTTTTAATAAATTAGCATTAATAACCTGGATTTTGTTCCAATTGTCCATTTGATGACAATATTTCTGAACGTGGAATTGGAAGCCAATAGTGCTTTTCTTCAAACCGACGGCCCGATAATGCCTCTTTTCGTGTATAGGTAAGCCCGCCACTTCCCTTTGTTATTGTCATTCCGTAGGCTGCAACGTTCTCCGTATCCATGGCTATTTTCCAACGTCTTACATCGTAAAAACGATGTTCTTCAAACGCCAGTTCTACCCGACGCTCATAACGCACATGCTGTCTAAACTCATCTTTCGATTGCCCAATAGGGATTTCAGGCATTTCTACTGAGGGTCTTGTACGAACCAGGTTCAAAGCTTGCCTAGCAGTTAAATCGCCACCAGTAGGAGTTACATCCGGACCATAAGCCTCATTTGCAGCTTCCGCATAATTTAATAGAATTTCGGCGTAACGGAAGTAATTCCACGGCTGAAATCCTGCATTTCCCCAAGGATTTTGCAATGGATAAGCATCATTCATAAATTTACGTAGATAATACCCTGTTTTTGACGTATTCCAGTTATCATTTCCTTGCGGGCTATCTTGCCCACCAGGCGTAAAGGTTTCGATAGATCTTCCTCTATACATGGAACCATTATATAAGATCGTCGCGTCAAAACGTGGATCACGATTGTTGTAAGGATTATTGGGATCGTATCCAGAAGCAGTGTTTATCGTTCCATCTGGATTAAAAGGAGTTCTTCCATTTTTCATCTCATAGGCATCTACTAAATTTTGATAAGGCGTGTTCCCCCCCCAACCACCATAACCATTTGGTCCGTTAGCAATTTCTAGGTGCACATGGTTCGCATTCTTTGTATAATAACGGGCGAAAATAGTTTCGGGATTACGATCTGTCAAAAACAAGGAATGATATCCACCAGTATACAAACTATATTTGTTGAGCACCATCAGATCCTGTGCGGCTCGGACAGCAGCTGCCCAAGAGCCAACATTATAGAGTGGACTTGCTGCGTATAATAACAGTCTTGATTTTAGCGCCATAGCCGCACCTTTTGTAGCTCTACCGGTCACCCATGTCGCATCGTTATTGTCCTTAGGCAATTTCGCAATGGCATCATCCAATTCCTTAATGACATAGTCCATTCCCTCTTGAATTGATTTTCGTTGAAACAAATTCGCTGTCGTTAAATCATCTTTTAAACCATACACGGTATCGCCCATCAAAACAACCCGACCAAAGTTTCGAATGAGATCATGATAACGAAACGCACGAATAAATTGCAGTTCACCCTCGAGTTGACGCTTATGTGATGTGCTCATCTGAATATTTGCCAACACCTTTTTAGCGTAATTGCATTCCCTTATACTACGGTAGCTGCGTGCCCAGAGCGAACCTGCTGTACCTAAATTTTCGGGAGAAAGCTGTCCTCGTATAATAAGCCAAGTATTGTCATCATTGGTATACATTGACTCGTCTGTCAATGAAGACCATAGCGCGTATTCAAATCCCCGACCAAAGCCCGGATTGGTACCATCTGCTTCATTTGATATAATTCGCTCCCCGATATATTTATTGATAATAAAGGCTTCCAAAACAGCTGTATCAGTCTCTATCGCTTCAGTCGAGATCCGATCCGTAGCGGTGACATCCAACAAGTTTTTATTACAAGCTGAGAAGATCATTGCTCCCAAGGCTAATAACACGATATATTTATTTAAAGATTTCATTGATTACCTTCCTTCTTAAAATTTTAAATTTACACCTACATTAATGATTCGTTGTTGCGGGTAAAACTGGCCGCTGCCACTACTTCCTTCGGGATCATAGTCTTTCACTTTGGTCAACGTCACTAAATTGAACCCATTCATATAGAAGCGAAGCCCGCCCAATTTCAGTTTTGACAAGGCTTGACTTGTAAACGTATAACCTATTTCTACATTTTTTAATCTCAAGAAAGATGCGTTATTCAACCAAAATGTATTGTTATACAAACCGCCACTGACCGCTGAAGAAGCTCGTTCAGCTACTTTTGGATAGGTGCCACTAGGGTTGTTCACTTCGTTAAAACGATTATCTGCCCAACTGCTGTAAAAGTTGCCCACTGTGCCGGACTCAGGGAGCACGTACTGACTGACTTTTGCCTGCCCGGCAAACAAAACTGCAACATCAAAATTTTTGTATGCAGCATTCAAACTGAAACCATAAGTGATCTGCGGAATATTACCGTATTTAGTTCGCACCATATCATCAGCGGTGATCTTTCCATCTTGATTGTAATCTTCATAAATTAAATCGCCGACCTGAGCACTAGGAGCCTGAGGAGAGTCCGCAAGATCTGCCGCGTTTCTGTTTAAACCCACTGCGTTATATAAAAGATACGTACCCAGCGACCTTCCAGTCTGGCGCTGATGATCCAATGTACCACCGGCTTCATCGATAAAGATGATTTTGCTTTTGGCAAGTGTAAAATTACCGGACGCTCCCCAACTAAAATCGCCCGACTTTTGATAGCTTAGTGTCGCTTCAACCCCCTCACTATTCACTTTACCGATATTCTCAGAAGGTACGAGTGGATCTGCATCGTAAGGGTTTACAATACCGGAAATTGCAGGGATAGAAGCATTACGGGTCGTTAAAATATCGGATCTTTTCTGGTGAAAATAGATCGCTTCTAAGCTAAAGTTTTTTAAGAATTGAGCGTTTAACCCAATATCTAGCTTCTTGGATACCTCCCAAGTAATAGCTGGATTTGCCAATTTTGCCAACTTAACATTTGGACTTATCTGGCTTTTGTCATTTAAAAGAGCGACCAGGCCATTCCCTACGAGGGTATAATTATCAAAATACTGGAATCCATTGACATTGTCATTCCCCAGCGTACCGTAAGAAGCCCTAATCTTCAGATCGTCAAAAAAGCCTACATTTTCTGAAAACCAATCTTCCTTGCTAATACGCCATCCCGCTGATACGGAAGGGAAATACCCCCATCTTTTACCCTCAGGAAAAATCGAAGATCCATCCGCACGAAGCTGTCCCTCAAACAGGTATCTCTCGTCATAATTATACGCTATACGGCTAATGATACTTTGCCGGGTATAATTCGTACTATAACCTGAGTTCAGGTAATCCGTGGAAGCGGATCCACCTTGTGACAATTCGGGCAATTTAGTAGAAAGATAGTTAAAACGCTGTGCATCAAAATATTCCAAATGTCGTTTACTTTGCTCATATCCAATAAATGCATTGACGGCGTGTTCACCGAATTTTCGGTCAAAATTCAGTTTAAGATTACTTGTAATCAGCGATTCATTGGTATGCGATTCGGTTAAAGTAGCCTTGTTATTATTCCCACCCACGATTGATTCTTCATAAGTGTTTTTAGCCTGATTGTAATTATTTAAAACATAGGGAACACTGAAATTTTTCCCAAAATTTGCTGACTTATCCACCGAAAGGAAACCGTCTACCGATAAGCCTGCTACCCATGGGAGTTGGTAACTTGCTCTTAAAATACCATTGAAAACTTGTTTTGGGTTGTCTACTGTTCCGCCGATATCTGTTACCATCAACACTGGGTTAGAACCTTCAATTCCCCGAGTCGGCAGCCCATTTGGATAGTAAGCACTGACAGTAGGGTAAGCACGGTAAATCGAGCGAAAGATGTCGCCAGCCGACGCAATCGGAAATTTCCGATCTTCTTGCCGCCCTGATAGAGACAATCCGACTTTAAACCGATCGGTGATGTTAGCATCTAAATTTGTTCTAAAATTATACTGTTTATATTTTGTGATCCCCTTTTTGTATAGTCCGTCCTGATAGACAGATCCTAAAGACATAAAATAGCGTACATCTTCAGTACCACCGGCAACAGAGAGATTATGCTGATTTTGTAAAGCCGTCTTCTTCAGAGTAACATCTGCCCAGTTAGTATTTGGATACAAAAGCGGATCAGAACCATCTCTAAATTGCTGGAGCTGTTGTTCTGAATAAATTTGGTTCATTCCACCAGCAGGACTATTTCCGTAGGCAATTTCATTGCGTAAAATGGCGTATGTCACCGCATCGGCCATTTTTGGCAGCCTTGTAGGTGAACTAAAACCCTGGTTACCACTATACGTAATCGTTGGCTTACCACTTTTTCCACGTTTGGTGGTTACCAAAATAACTCCGTTGGCAGCGCGGTTACCATAAATAGCAGCGGAAGCATCTTTTAACACAGAAACGCTTTCGATATCATTCGGATCCAGGCGTTCCAAACCGCCTATTTGTCCAGGCACACCATCCACAACAACCAAAACATCGTTGCTTCCAGTAGTCGCCTGCCCACGCACTGTAATCGACGAGCCATCATATCCAGGCTCTCCGCTGCGGTTGTTAATCACCACGCCCGAAAAGCGGCCGGCAAGCGAATTTGACAAATTTGGTTGTGGACTTTTAACAAGGTCTTTTCCTTTCACTTCCGAAATAGATCCCGTCACAGTTGCTTTTCGTTGTGTACCATAACCTACTACCACCACATCTTCCAAAACATGATCATCACTTTCCAGCTGAATCACCAGATTTGTCGTTCCATTCAAGGGTGCTTTATAGGTTTTATATCCGACAAACGATACGACAAGCATACCCTTACTGGCATTCAGTTCAAATTTTCCTGATTTGTCCGTTGAGGTCCCCCTACCTCCGCCTTCAATAATCACACTTGCACCTATGATAGGTTCATTGGCTTTATTCAAGACCTGCCCCGTAATTTTCCCTTGGGCGTATAACATGGTTGGCGCAACGCTCAGCATGGTATACAAAGAAACAATTTTTAGGTTGTTCATAAATTTCTATACGAATTAAACAGTAAATAATACAATCTGGTCAGAAAAGTCAGTGGAGATGATAAACTATGGTTTGCATTGTTTACATCAGTTGCATTGCTGTTTCCCTACCCAGATTTATAATTGATTATACCGTCAAACTTAATGGATTTTAAAGCATCCTACCGTATACAAATCCGTCAAATAACATATAATTTTCGGTCAAAAAACAGCTTCTAAGCTCCAATTTACATATATTTCTATTACTACCTCATTTTGATGGGTGAGTTTTTCTACGGGCGTTTTACATAGAAGACTTGTGTATGCTTACCTCGACGGAGCGACGACAGCAAGCATACATCATCCTACATTGATCAGGCTTTAGTCTGGGATTTTTGATAGTCCGATGGAAGCTTGCCAAATTCTTCTTTGAAGCACTGTCTAAAATAAATAGCACTATTGATTCCTACCATAAATGAAACTTCGGTTACATTGAATGCACCAGATCGTAGCAATTCGGCCGCTTTATGTATCCGTATTTTACGCACAAGTTGATTGATATTCTTACCTGTGATTCCTTTGAGTTTCCGATATAAGGTAGACTGGCTCATATTCATTCTTTCGGCCAGCGTAGCCGCATCCAATACCTCATCCTGCATATGCTGCTCGACAATGGACACAAAATCCCGTACAAAGGCATTTTCGCGCCATAATTCATCTTTCTCGATTTCCTTACCTTTTACACTGTCTTTTGGATCATTCACCTTTATTTTCTGTAAAATAGCACCGTTCATAGCCTTCTGCTTACGAAGTAAGTTCTCAATGCGTTTGATCAGCAATGCTCCCCAAATCGGCTTTGTTAGATAGGAGTCGATACCGAGTTCATACCCCCGTTGCCGATCCAACTCCGTATCCTTTGCGGTCAATAAAATTAGGGGGATATGGCTTGTCGCTCGCTCCGCTTTCAATCGCTCCGCCAAAACAAAGCCGTCCATATCTGGCATCATAATATCACTGATCAAAAGATCAGGCACGCTATTTTGCGCTATTTCTAAACCAACTACACCATTTTCGGCCAACAAAACATCATAATTTATGCGCAATATATTTCCTAAATATTCACGTAAATCCCTATCATCCTCGACCAAAAGGATCAGCGGACGACCATGCTCTGTTTCCTTATTTTCCGTTTCTATCACCAAATCTGTTTCAGTCCCGCTTTCAGGAGCGACTTTATTTGCTAAAAATCGTACCGATATTTTCGTTCCCAAACCTTCGGTACTACTAATTTCTATCTTTCCCTGATGAATCACCGTTAGGTCTTTTACCAACGCCAAACCTATCCCAGTACCATGCACTCCCCCCTTTGGAATTTGGTAGAACTTATCGAAAATTCGATCAATCTCTTTTGCTGGAATACCACAACCTGTATCTTCAACCGACAATATTGCCCAATTGACCAAATTTGACTCCTCATACACCAGGCTTAATTTGATATACCCAGCATCGGTATATTTATACGCATTCGACAGTAGATTATCTACGATCAACTGAACAATTTCACCATCGAATAACGTGCGGATATCTGTTTGGGGCAGATCAGACAGCAGCTGAACCTTGGGCTTATTATTTAAGGTCATATACTTTTCCAAGATATCCCTGAGCATTTCACTCAATGTGCCCGGTTCAAGTACAAGCGGTTTAAACTGCGATTCGACTTTTCTAAACTCCAAAAGTTGATTGACCAATGTAAAAAGTCTATTGGCACTTTTCTGAACGGTATGTACTAATCCTTTATTTTTTGGAGATAATTCTTCCTCATGAGAAAGATCGTCAAGAGGACCAAGTATCAGTGTCAATGGCGTTCGAAGCTCATGGGTGATGTGCGTATAGAAATTCATTCGCTCGCTATGCAACTGTTCATCTTGGCGGTGCTGCCGCTCTTTGAGTTTCAATTCAGATTCTGCTTTCATTCTTTTGATATAAAAGAAAATGAGCGTAGAAATAATCAGCAAAAAGATCAGTAGATAAGCGATCTTTGCGGTCAGACTCAGGTAAAAAGGTGGTGTGATTTTGATCAGCAAACGCTGATATGTCTGCGACCAAGATCCATTTTTTAAACGTGTACGGATCAACAGCTCATGATCGCCGTACGGAATATTTCGAAAGTCAAGATTGGTCTCGTTACCGAGAAAAATCCAGTCATTATTTAGTCCCTGCAATTGATAACCGAATTCGACCAGTCCGTCTAGCGCATAATCCATTACCGCAAGCTCGATCCGAAAACTGTTTTCATCATGTGCAAGCCTAATCTCATTGAATTCTGAGGGATATTTGTCCTCCTGTGTATTTGACTCTCCAGATCGAAAGACAATAAATCGACTGACGCGCAACGGAGATGTCGGTAGATTTGATGGGATTTCATTCGGGTCAAAATAGCATATTCCATCTTGCATCCCAAAAAACAACCGACCTTTTAGATCTTGCCCCACACTTCCATTGATAAAGCCCCCGAGTGGTAAACCAAATGATTGGTCATACTGAAGAAAACGCTTTTCTTTGGGTAGATAGCGTAACATACCTGATTTGGTAGAACACCAAATATGGCCATTTTGATCTTCCGAGAGCCCATTGACAAACAACCAAGCGTCATCACCTGGAGGCATTAAAATTATCAGGTCCCCGATTTTTTTTCTCGCTTCCTGCAATGCCATTCCTTGATTTGTCGCAATCCAGATATCATTGTTTTTGTCACGCATCAAATGATTAATGGTATTGTTGCGCAACCCATTTCCGCTATCCATTTTCCGAATCAATTTTCGGTTGCCATTATATACGTAGAGTCCTTGCCCATACGTCCCTACCCACATATTGTGCTGTCCATCTTCCACCAACGCTCTAGGGGCATAGTCTCCTAGCATAGGATTGTTGATTAACAATTTTTGAACGCTATGGGTAAACGGATCGTAGATAAATAAACCTTGGTATGCAGCAATCCAAATTGCTCCACGATGATCTTCATAAATAGCCCGCACCTCGGACACAGGCTCCCCCAGGTCAATTTCATGCCATTTTGCCGATCTAGCATAGCAGACTGCTATTCCCCCTTTTCGCAAACCTAACCAAATATGTTGATTATGATCCTTAAACGCTGTCAATATAAAATCCTCAGGGCTTCCATTCTTCTGAGTTATCTGTCTGAGCAAATCGCCATCTCTGTCGATCTCCACAATTCCAGATCCTTCAGTTGCCAACCAAACCGCCTCATTATTGCCTACGATTATATTACTCACTGTTGCCAACCGATCTGAAAGAAGTCCAGCTGATGGAAAAACATTAAAAAAAGGTCTAATATGACTGATAACACCCACACCGCCACCATATACCGACAACCAAATATTACCAAATCTATCTGCGGCGATATCCTGCACCATTGCATTATTTCCTTTTCCTAGATCAAAAACCTGCAGTTGCTTAACGCCCTCAATCCGTCTATCATATCCATAGGTAGCTTGTAAAGCAAAGAGCTGAGACGATTCTCCTCCTATCCAAATGGTATCTCCTATTTCTTTAATTGCGTAAACAAAGGGCTCATTTCCATTTTTTGATGATCCAGCCAAAGGAATACGCATGATCCGGCTGCTCGACCTATGGTAAACCGCAAGTCCTTTGCGGGTACCGATCCAGATATTATTAAAACGATCACAATGTAAGGCTTTAACCTCATTGTCCGGTAATTCACCAGCGGTATTTTGATGCGTGAATCTTTTTACCGATCGACGAATTGGATCCAGTATCGTTAATCCCTCTTTGACGTGTCCTACGTACAACATTCCTTTTTGATCTTCCGCGAGTGACCATATACTGTTTTCAGGAAATCCAGGTAAATTCTTTTTATTTAAATGGCTAAATTCTTTTTTTATCGGATCAAAGTGCTGCAATCCCTGATGATAAGTCGCTAACCACAGCTTTCCATCCCTTGCCTTAAGCATAGCTGTGATATCATTTGTAGCTATGGACTTCGCGTCGGTCGGATTATGTAAATAGTAGGTAAATCTATTCGTCGTTAAATCGAGTACATTCAATCCATTCGATCGTGTACCGATATATAGCTTTCGATCGTCATAAAGTAATGTATTGATTTCGTTGCTGTTGACGGAGAGCCCATCTTGTTTTTCTGAGGCATAGTAAGATTTAAAGGCTTTACCCGCAAAACGGTTGAGTCCAAGTTCTGTTGCTACCCACATGAAACCATCATCGTCATGCACGATATCCAACACTTGTTGATTTGTCAATCCATCCTGAAGTGAAAAAAAATAAGGGCGACTTGCTTGCCCTACAACCAACCATGGCGAAAGAAAGGCAAGTACAATCAACAATTTCTTCATAGTTCGACAAAAAAAATAAAAAACTGCTATTCTCCAAACAACAATGCTCCAGCATTTGGCTGTAAAGTCAGTCTGATCGTTTTTTCTCTTTTGAGATTTATCATTTTTTGTACGGATTCACGTTCTTTTGTATCGCTTATCAATTGTATGGATTTACCGGAAAGCATTGGCAAATTTATGTCAATTTCTTTTGTTTTCGCTTCCGCATTAATTGCTGCAATATACCATTGCTGATTTTTCCGTCTGGCCAATACCACGTATTTTCCAGGATAGCCATCCACAAACACCGTCTCATCCCATGTTGTCGGCACCTGCTTCATAAAATCAATAACATGTTTGGGCATATCCAACAGATTATTTGGTGTTAGGCCAAAATTCTGCACGGGAGTCTGAAATAGTATCGCCGTCGCCAGCTGAAATGTTTCGGTTGTCTTGCGCGTGGTACCACCATTATTTTCCCTATTATGGCGTTTATTGAGCAGCACCGGCCCAAAATCCATTGCAGCTACTGCATTACGGATAAAAGGATGCAGCGTAGCGTTAAAAGCCTCCATATCATTGGCATGCTGTGTAAAAATCAGATTCTCAGAGGCCAACACAGCTTCGCTTCCTACAAAATTAGGATACATACGTTCCCAACCACGGGGTAAGGTACAGCCGTGAAAAATCACTGCCAAGCCATATGCATTTGCGTCCGCAAGGATATCTTCATATAACTTTAGCGTTTCCTGTTTATCTCCACCAAAGAAATCCACTTTTATACCCTTGATACCAATAGATTGCATCCAAGCCATTTCTCTTTTTCGCGCGGCGCTACTATTCATCTTGTTTTTGGGTGTCTGCGGGGCATCGTTCCAATAGCCATTGGAATTGTACCATAGGCAAAGCCCCACCCCTTTTTCACGTCCATAGTTTGCCAGCTCTTCGATCTTAACCTTTCCTATGCGCTCATCCCACCAATTGTCAACCAAAACAAATTCATAGCCCATTGACGCCGATAAATCAATAAACTTTTTCTGATCATTAAAATTGATGCTTTCATCCTGCCACTCCAACCAGCTCCATGTCGCTCGGCCAAAATTATAGGATTTCGTCGCTGTATATTGCGCTTCGACGACATCAAATGGGATCGTCGTTTCGACAATCGGCTTTAGAGAGCTACCTACTGTCAGCGTTCGCCATGGCGTATAGCCCGGCAAAGATAGTGTGGGGTTTGCTGCACCAATCCCATTATTCTCTCCTATTTCAGGAAAAGCAATCTTGTACAATCCCTGCTTCGTTCCCTCACTGAGTTTGGCACCACAATAACTGGCATTCACTCCCGTCTCCGATAGCAGAATCCAACCCCGGCTACCGATATGAAATAATGCGGGAAAGGTATACCCCAGCCCATATTTGGAAGCAGTTCCCATCGCTTCGTCTGGCACATATGATTCTTCGTAGCTCGGTTTTGTCTTCTTCCAGCCGATCATTGGTGAAGCTTGCGGTGTGAGGAATGTTGTTGTTATTTCCGGAAATTTGAAACCAGTTATTTCCTCCCTGACCGTTAAGTTAGCAGGTTCGCCGGTCTGCGGAATACCATACCGAAAAGCAATATCATTATTACTGACCCGAAAGATAACAATGAGCTTTTGTTTTAGGTCATTTTCCAAAGTACATTGCAATTCATTTGCCTTGTAATGCACTTGGCGACGTTTAATCTTGGGTTCTTCATAGTGCTCATCAATATTTTTTGTATTGGAATCCACCAAACTCATGTTACTGAACAGGTCAACATTTTCGCCTTTTAATCCCAGGGGCGACTTCGCTAACATCTCCTGCCCCTCAAGATGAATTCGATAATAAAGTCTACCTTGATCCAAGGATAGATCTACTTCCAATTTTCCATCAGGACCAGACACCTTGAGTTCCTGAGCGGACAGGCCCGAAAATAGTAACAATAATATTCCAGTGACAATAATTCGTTTCTTCATGTCAAAAATACTTTTAATTAGTAATACACTTGATCAGCCTATTTCAATTAGGCTACCTCAGAGCGATATTAATCCGCGCTACCCCAGCAACACTACTTTATTCTCTTGGATAAGCCTTTTACCGGACTTGTAGCTTGATCAGTGTAAACGAATATGGCGCTAATCTATCGGTAAGTTTCTTCCCTTTAAAAGTAATCGGTTCCTGTTTGGGTTGAATATTCAATGGTTCTTCAATACTATTACTCCCATTCAAGTCTTTTCCCGCTAAGATTATCTTCTCCCCAATGTTTGCAAGTTTCTTCCTGCTAGCAATATCAAAACTAACCTCTACAGGTTTACTATTATAATTAATGAGTTTGACTATCAAGTGACCTAGCTTTTGGTCATATACCGCAGAAGCGTATAGACTATCCTTCCCGGCGACCGGCTGCCCGGCACGGGTGATGGGAATAATTTCCGAACCTTTATTGGTAGAATATAATTTCTGGACTTGGTAGCTCGGCGTTCCGTATACCTGTAAATTATCAACCCAGATTAAATCGGGTGACCATTGCCAGCCATCAACATGTCCAAATAAAGGTGCATAAGAGGCCATTTCAACCACATCACCATTTCGCTCTAAGCCAGTCATGAATGCAGCCTCTGACAGCGCAGCTTCCCAGGTACTTTTACCCGGACCATTGGGTCGAGTTGTATGAGAAGCATATTCTCCTGCAAAAATCTTTGCGCCTTTTCGGTCATAATGATCATAACGGCTCGCGCTCGATAAAAACCAGGATGGTGGACGATAATAATGTTCATCTATGATATTGATATTCATAGCTCTGAGCTTATTATTCAGAAAATCAAAACGATCTCCCTCAGGATCTGTTCCCGAACTTGCGATGATTGCAATTTCAGGATGCTTCTCATTCAGGGCTTTTTTAAATACTGCGAGCCGTTCAATGTACTGTGGTCCCCAATTTTCATTACCCACACCGATCATCTTCAAGTTGAATGACTCCGGATGCCCCATTTCTGCGCGTAATTTGCCCCACTTTGTATCGGCCGATCCATTTGCAAATTCAATCAGGTCCAACGCATCCTGTACATATTCATCCAGCTGTTCCAGCGGAACCAGCTCTCCTGTATTAAACTGACAGGCCATGCCGCAATTAAGAATTGGCACCGGTGCTGCACCAATATCCTCGGACAACAAGAAGTATTCGTAAAATCCTAGACCAAAAGTCTGGAAATAATCCGGGGTCAACCGATGCTTAAATTCGGTATTCCAACGGTTAATGATTAACTCCCGCTCATTTATCGGACCGACAGTTTTTTTCCATTGAAATCTGTTAGCCAAGTCCCTCCCTTCTACAATACAGCCACCCGGAAAACGAATAAATCCAGGTTTCATGTCTGCCAGCATTTGCACCATATCTTTACGTAATCCTTTGGATCGTCCTTTCCATGTATCCTTCGGAAATAACGATAGCATATCGACATCGAGCACTCCTGCACCACTAAACCAAACATTTAACTTAGCTTTCGCTGTTGTTGAGGTCACGGGAAATTTGATGGCCCCCTCAGACCAATTAGCTGACAAAGCCAATGGCAATACAGCCGATCCAATCACCTTATCCTGTTCATCCAACACCTCTACGTGGATTTTCATGTTCGCATTGGGACTACGGTACTGCAATGAGAATTCATATTCTTCCCCGTCCTTTACTCCCATACCACGAAAACCCTCATTTTGCAATCCTAATTTTAAATTCGACACATTATTTAGTCTTAAATAACGTTTATTTCCTTTGCGTTGACCATCATTCAGCAGTAAATAAGTCCCCTCGCCCGCATTATCCAGCTTTTTCCAACCCATCCAAGGTTGATCAAATTCAAAAGATCTATTTTTAACCAGTTCCGCATAGATTCCCCCATCTGCTCCAAGGTTGATATCTTCAAAAAATACCCCCCACATATGCGGTGATATTTTGCCACTGGCCTGATCCAATTGGATATTTAATTCAATCGGGGACTGAGCCACGGCCCAAGTACCTAGAGTCGCAAGCAACAGCGTCATTGACACTACTTTTTTCATCCGTTTAAGGTTTATTTTACAATTTATATTAGCTCCAGTACAATTACCGAAAATGCAGGAATATCGACCTCGACAGCGCCATTTAATAACTTCGCATCTTTATACACAGCAGGAGCGATTTTTGCTGGCATTTTGAATGAATTGTAATCCCTCAGATTATCTGAAGTGAGTATACGCCCGCTGACTTTTGAAGCCTTCAACGAAGCCAGATCCACACGTACCTTATTTTTCTTTTTCGGATCAATATTGACCAAAGAGATATGTGTACGTCCCTCCGCATCTTGGGAAGCCGAGACAGATACCGCCGGAATTTTTTCGTTGTTCAATTCAAAATCTGTTGATTGCAGCGTTATGGGAATTAATTTTGCATCCTGATGCACTTTATACATCTCCATTACATGGTAGGTAGGTGTCAAAATCATCTTTTTACCTTCAGTCAGAACAACAGCTTGCAGTACATTTACTGCTTGCGCCAAATTCGCCATTTTGACCCTGCGTGCATGATTATTAAAAATATTTAACGTCATTCCAGCTATCATGGCATCACGCATGGTATTTTGTTGATACAAAAAACCTGGATTTGTACCCGGTTCAACTTCATACCAACCACCCCATTCGTCCACGATCAAATCGACATTCCCTTTCGGATCATATTTGTCCATGATAGTGATATTCTTTTCCACCAGCTCATTCATAAACCAGGCCGACTTCATGGTTTTGAAATATTCCTCCTCCGAATAATTTACAGCAGAACCCTTTTTATCCCAATTAATCACAGCATAGTGATGCAGCCCCATTCCCTTCATCAAGCTACTCGGAATTTTCTTCATTAACGTTTCAGTCCAATTATAATCAGCACTATTGGCTCCAGAGGCGATACGATACAAGCCACCACCATTGGTCCAATCAGACATAAAGGTGGCATATTTTCTGTAGATGTCCGTGTAATAGTCGGCAGTCATATTCCCACCACAGCCCCAAGCTTCGTTTCCTACACCCCAAAACTTAACCTTCCATGGTTCATCCCGCCCATTTTTTCGTCTCCAATCCGACATTGGGCTTTTACCCGAAAAGTTCACATATTGGACCCAATCCGTCAGTTCCTGAACCTCACCACTTCCTACATTACCGGCCAAGTACGGTTCTGCACCCAACAATTCACACATATTGAGAAAATCATGGGTACCGAAAGTATTATCCTCCGTTACCCCACCCCACCAGCTATTCACCATCGAAGGACGTTGTGCCTTAGGTCCCACACCATCCTTCCAGTGATAGGTGTCAGCAAAGCATCCTCCAGGCCAGCGGAGATTCGGTATATTCAGCTTCTTTAAGGCTTCAATAACGTCAGTCCGTACACCGTTTTTATGAGGAATAGAATCATTTTTCTCACCCACATAAAAACCATCATAAATACAGCGTCCCAAATGTTCGGCAAAATGTCCATAAATATGCCGGCTTATTGTCAGTTTCTCGTCTGGGCGCTCTAATCTCACGCTACTTTGACCAAATAACATTCCGTTGCTCAGCGCAAATGCAACTCCTATTATAAATTTTAATTTCATTATAAAAGACTTTATTAGTTTACAAGGGTCATAATTTCTTAATCAGCTACTACGAAGATTTAATAGCGTTATTTCACACAAGAACATTTCGTCCAAGTATTTCGTCACCAACGCACATCTCAATCATTTCCGATCAGCATTGGCTACCCGCTCCATATCTCAAATAATCTGCATTTTAGCTAAATTTGGTTATAATTTACACCTGTTTTAACACTTAACTTTTCATGTTCACAGATAAAGTAAGCTATAAAAACAAATAATTAGTGTCAATTTAACATTTAAATTCTAAATAGGAAAGAATAATTTATTATTTCTACAAAAAAAACTAAATCTGTTTCTATTTGCCCAAGTAAAATACTCGCTCCATTTCTATTGGTAAACTAATTCTATGAATCAAAAAAAGTAATAAAACACTGTGGCCCTGAGAAAGAAAGTCTTTACCGAAACGATTTGTCCCTACGCTTTGACGACCTCCTTAGCTATGCTTCCACAGCTCTAAAAGTTTTGAAAGAGAAAAATGCCGGTAATCGCAACGTACACCTATTTGACTAAATCAAGAACCTGGAAAAATGTCTAAAGCTACCTCAGCCTTCTTTTGAAAATGAGCTAGGAAGACAAGCCATTAATTTGCTTTATCCTTCCATTTTCATCATATTCAAGTTCGGTGACTTTCATGCTCCTTAGCCATGTCTTTCCGCCCGATGGCGCTGAATCATGATAAAAAAGATACCATTTGCCTTTGAATTGTAAGATACTATGGTGAGTAGTCCAACCTACTACAGGAGATAATATGACACCTTGGTAAGTAAATGGACCATATGGATTATCCCCAATCGCATAACAGATCAAATGGCTATCTCCTGTAGAATAGGAAAAATAATATTTCCCCCCATACTTATGCATCCAGGAAGCTTCAAAAAATCGTTTTCCATTATCTCCATGTTTTAATGGCTCTCCATTTTTATCCAAAATAACAAGATCCTTAGGCTGCTCCGAGAATTCTAACATATCTTCGGACATCTTAGCAACCTTTGGGCTCAATGCCGCCTCATCTACATGCGGTAATGATGTTGGCGAAACAATTTTATTGTTTCTATAAAATTGTAGCTGTCCCCCCAAAATACCACCGAAATATAAATAATATGAACCATCATCATCTTTAAATGCGCAGGGATCTATGCTGTAGCTCCCTTTGATTGGGTTAGCCTGAGGGATAAAAGGGCCATAGGGTTGATCTGCTATTGCCACACCTATTCTAAAAATATCGTTTTTGTCTTTAAGAGAGAAATACATATAATACTTGCCATCTTTCTCGGTCACATCCGAAGCCCAAAGCTGCCTACCAGCCCACGGTATATCTTTTATATCCAACACCTTACCATGATTATTAACCTCAGCATCGACATCATCCATCGAAAAAACATGATAATCCTGCATATCGAAATGATCGCCATTATCGTTAGCTTTTATGCCACTTTCCCGATCATGCGATGGATAAATATAGATTTTGTTTTTGAAAACATGGGTCGAAGGGTCAGCCATGTAGTCATTAGGGTATAAATATCTACTTCTGCTCATTTTCTTTACCTCTTTTTTTTGAGTCAATGCGATAATATCTTTTACAAATGGCTTGGGTTGGTATAGACGGTCGAATAATAAGGGGTAATCCGTTCGTCCCAAAATGGGCCAGTTATTTTTCCACGAATCGCCATCGCCAACGCCCCACAAAGTCACACGGGATATTTTATCCTTGTGTTTGATATATAACCTAAAAAAATCAATATAGCGCTTTCCCAATTCTGACATTTTTCGTGCAGGTAAATACTTTTCATATGGATTCATCTTTTTACTATAATCAAGGCGTTCACTGATCTCCGCCCCCATATTTGGGCGCACATGTGGAAGCACAGAAACATCCATTTCGGTAACCATAACCTGGACCCCAAGATTAGCAAAGCCTAGAATGGTCTTTTCCACTTCTTCAAGAGATGGATTGTCCAACGCATTATGCTCCTGCATACCGATACCATGCACAGATGCGCCCGCCGTCTTCACCCGCTCAACCATCGCGATAATACCCTTTCTCTTCGCCGGAATTGACGTTGAATAATCATTATAGTATAACTCCGCATCTGGATCAGCTTCGTGAGCAAATTTGAAGGCCAATTCAATAAATTCTGGACCGATGATCTGGTAGAATTTGCTTTTACGCCATTCTCCATTATCTAATATTGCTTCATTAACGACATCCCAACCAAATACCTTTCCTCTATATCGCGATACAACAGTTTTTATATGATTGCGCATGCGTGCAATCAGCTCGTTACGGGAAACATCCTTCCCATCTTTATCGATAAAAAACCAGGCCGGTGTCTGTGAATGCCAAATCAATGTATGACCAATAATTTGCATCTTATTTTTTTTACCAAACTCTACGAAACGATCAGCATCCTTAAAATAAAACTCGCCTTCTTTGGGTTGAAGAAACATACTTTTCATACAGTTTTCAGCAACAATGGAATTGAATTGTTTTTTGACTACTGCAACAGCTTTGGTATTTTGCTCCCAGATCTGATCAAGATTGAGGGCTGTACCAATAAAAAACTTATCCTCAAAAGCTTCTTTCAAACATATGGAGTCAGGAGCATGTTCCAGATCCTGTATATTTGCTCGCGCACACGTAACTCCTAATAACGTTGTTACGGTCAAAACGATTGTTGTTACTATGTTCATAGTTTATTTTTTTTAATAATTATGTCTGGATTCAATATCCAATGATTTTATCGGTAGTTGCATCATCCAGCTCATATTTGGAAATGACGTACATTGCCAGCAGCCCCCCTAACACCCGTACCTGACACCAATCTTTTATATTCTGCTGCCCTTTCTATGCCCGCCAGTTGAAAAAGCGCGTTATTGCCGATTGGTTCAATTTAATATGTATTTCACCAGATAACTCTTCGTTTGGCCTTTGTAAATACAATTAACCTGAGCATGATCTGTCAACGAACTCGCCTGTTTGACCATAATCTTAACCTCAGCGTTGTCAGCCGATGCTCTTACAACAGGAATTTTTTTGTCTTTTGCGTCAATAGGAGAAACAACCTCATAAGTATTATAACCAACTAGGCCATTCTCATCCGTGGATCTAACCGGTATTGAAGGTAATGACAGTTTTTTACCGTTTACAGTAATCTCCACTGTAGGTGAAACTGGACGCTCAATTCTTTGTTCTTTCGAACTAAATCCCAATCCGATAAAATCAAAAAGAGCTGAGCCATCTTCACCTTCAGCCACAAGATAAAGAGCATGTTTTCGATCCAGATGATCGACGTATTTTGATACATCAACTGTAAACTGTGTCACAGCAGACTTAGCATTTTCTGGAATGGAGATTTGGGCTATCTTTGTGCCTTTCCAGGTATCATTATCCCAGGGACCATCCAGCCAAACATTAACTTTAAATGCGGCTTGGGTTTTTGGGGTAATAAATAAATTGAATGTCGTATTATTTCCTTGTTTACTTCCGCTAAAAGCCTTCAATCCAAATTTATCCTGATTCAACCCTCCAAATCCAAAATATTTAAACCCTACAATATTTCCATTTTTCATATTTGTCACCGGCATATGGTTATCCCAGACATCCCATGAGTCTTGCTGTAAGCTTATATCAGATAGATAGCAGGCGTATCCTGCAGAATAATATTGGTATGGGTTCAAACCATAAAAATGAAATCCTTCAGAGGTCACTTCGGCACCTTTATATTCCCTTCCTTGCTTATCTTTGATCGTCAAATTTTCCTGATAGGGGTCGAAAGCATGGATAGAAACCATTCCGCCATCTTTCACTGCTTTTTCATCCCATTCTATTTTGATGGGCTCAACTACTGCCTGCCGGGCAAAACCAAATCCTCGTGGTGGGCGATGATAAAATACATACCATTGTCCATTAATTAGTTCTATACTACCATGCGTATTATGGCCAGCATTTGTGGTTTCGATAGCCGATCCATCACGATTCAATACTGGGGCCCGTGAGTCGACTAAGACACCTCCGCTTTTCCATGGTCCTAGAGGTGAGTCTGCCACTGCATACCTTAGGGTTGAATTGGAGCTACTGACCCCATATTCAGGGCCAGAATATCCACTGTAGACCGTGACGTATTTATTTCCCACCTTTCGGATGGACGATGCTTCAAAAAAATTGAACGTCCCTAGGTCTTCTCCTTGGAAGATGGCAGGATACAACGTTCCTTTAGGATCACGTAATTCTCCATAACGCGCACTCGCTGGCAAAAGATAATTGATAATTTCAGTTCCAGGCCTTAGTGAATACATTGTTTTTTGATCCAACTGAGCTGCCATTGACCGTTGGAATCCCCAGAAGCCGTAAGCGCGAAAGCCTATTTCAAAATCAGGATCTTTCGGATCAGTAATATATTCAATGTAAACTGCCGGATCGAATCCCAAGATACTTCCTGGCAAGGTACGTTTGCCATCTGCAGTCAAATTTACCGGTTTAAACGGACCATTCGGCCGATCTCCTTTGACGACCATGGCTTCGCGATGCTCGCCTCTACTGTGTGGAAACAAGTAATATTCTTTTTTTCCATCTTTTCGTTTGACCTCCACAAGATCCGGTGCATACATGACATCCCATTTACCATCCATTGGATAAGTAAAAATAGCTCCCTCATCGCGCCAGCTCGTCAGGTCTTCTATCGGTGCTGACCACATTCTGATATCAGGTCCACAGTAACTTGTAAAACGCAAGTCATGTGAGCCGATGATATAGGCACGGTATTTTCCGGGCAGGTCTGGATCTTCAAAAACTCGGGGTTCGCCATCTGGAAGATGCTCCCAAAGTGGTAAATAAGGATTTCCAATAGATTGATGTACGAAACCTTTACTAACATCCTTCACGACATTTTGTTGCTGCCCAGTTGCCGTTGTCGTCATCAAAATTCCTGTAAAGGATAAGAATAATACCATTGTCCTTTTTTTAAAGACAATACTTAGTTGCTTCATAAAATTGTATAATTAAGTTACTTCTATTCCTGTTTTATTGATTTATTGTTGTTTTTATTATTACATTGCTATTCAATGCATATTTACATACCAATTGTCGGCACGAAATGAATCCGCCAACAATCCTTCGTTATTTATCAGATTAAACTCTTCGGGGTTATTGCCAGATATAGCATACCGCTTTGGGATGTTTAACCTTTGATTGATTCTGCACGATGATAAGCCACTATTAGTCTATCAAGGGTATTTTATTGCCAAGCGAGAATTTGGCTTCCCTGATCAATGTTTAATCTGACATTGTCTCTCCGCCTAGGTTGGAAACACCCAAGCCACCAAATTTCCAGCAATCAAAAAATAGAATATTGGAGGGTACCTTACCTTTAAAAACAAAATATAAATCGTGCACTCCCGTCACTTTATTGGACAATTGTTTGTCTACTGTCGTCCATCTGTCATCACCGCCTGTCATCGGGACTTGGATTGTAGCTAGAATAGGTCCATCAACTGCATTTGACCTCACCTCCATACTGATACCACCATTGTGTGTAGTGCCTACCCGCGCAAAGAAGTTCATCGCACCCTTGTCGCCAAAATCAACGTTTTTTATGCTTGTATATGCGCCGTTTTTGAGCGCTTTAATAAAAACGCCTACTTTATTATTTTGGAAAGATTTAACATGTTCAGACCAAGATATTGTTTCAGCCTGTATAAGGCTATAGGGATTCACAGTTTTAGGTGCTCCGGTAATCCCTGTTGTCATTTTCATTGGGAGGATACTACCGTCTGGATTAAACTTCAATTCCTGTACAGCGACCGAGCGCGTGAAACCTCCTCCTCCCTGCAAAGCTCCGTTGTGGTAAAAGAAATAGCTCTTTCCCTTAAAGTCGACCACACCGGGATGATTGGTAAAAGCCTTGCCTTCCGCAGGCATGACCACACCACCATATTTCCATGGACCCTCTGCTTTTTTACTGGTCGAATAACCAATAAATTCAGGTAAAGGACCGCCTGGCCAAAAAAGGTAATATAAGTTATTTCTTTTGTACAACCACGGCCCCTCCTCATAAGTAGATGGTCGTTTGGGATCTCCTTCTCTTTTGCCAAACGATGCTGCCGTCATAGGAACCTCCACAATATCGTCCTGATACGAAATCATATCTGCATTGAGTTTTACATACTTCAATTTTGGATTACCCCAGTACATATGGGCTTGTCCGTCATCATCGACAAATACGGTCGGATCAATATCTCCCGCCTCGCTTTGTACAAGCGGTTTTCCCAAAGGATCATAAAATGGTCCCAGCGGGCTGTCTGCTACTGCTACACCAATTGCTCCCCGATTGTTCAATTTGGAAATAACAGGTACATATAAGTAAAATTTACCATTTTTCTCCACACATTGCGCCGCCCAAGCGTCACCTTTTGCCCACTCAAAATCAGAATAGGACAAAATCGCACCATGATCGGTCCAATTAACCATATCATCGGTTGAATAAACACGCCAATTGTTCATGTTAAACCAAGTGGACTCTTCTTCGTCTTGTGTCGTGTAGAGATACAGGCGATTATTATACACCATAGGGGCGGGATCCGCCGTATATGCTGTTTGTACAATTGGATTCTGGGCCCTTAATACATTTGTCTTTACAGACAATATGATCAGAAACCAGAAAATTACCAGCGTAAAAAATTGTCGTCTCATATCGTATTAATTTGTAGCAATATGGAAATAATCAATATCAACATAACCGCCAGCTGCTTTGCTAGCATAGTTAAAAAGTCCAAACCGATACCCCATAAAATGAGGTATCGTGTAGCTCATTTTTAACGGGGTGCCTATGGCAGTCCAATCGCGTCCGTCGATACTGTAAAAAAATTCGGCAATGTCTCTTCTATTTGTAAAATCACAACTCGCCTTAAGAAATATACGTTGCTCCTTCAGGCTGATCTTGGCTACCTCTTCCGGAATTCCCGTAGTCGCATTGACCATAACCAGTGATTTGTTGTTTCCTTCCATACGAACCCCAAGGAGGCCATAGTTTTTTTGCAACAACGACAAACCTGCAAAATCACCATCTTTCATCTCCGACACATCAATAGCAATAGAGCCACTGCAGGTAGGACCAATAGTTCGTTGTGTCAGTGTGTTCTTGGCTTGTAAAAAGTCATCCGAAAGTTTCCCTGTTTTCAATCGCAAGAAGCCTTTGCGTTCGGTTACTGACCATAGATCAGGATCAGCATTATGATTCCATTGCCACACCAAAGGCAAGGCTGGTTGTCCTTTTTTTCTGTTAAAATCATCCGAATTAACAATACCAGGCATTAGCGCTTTGTTAGCTGGGAGGTTTAATTCAACTGGTACCTTCCCCTGAACACCCAATATAGGCCATCCATCTTCCCAACTGACAGGTACCAAAAATGGGATTCGGCCAACTGCGCCATAGTCCTGAAAAAGATAAGCATACCATTTCCCGTTCGGCATATCGATCAAGCCACCTTGTGCTACTCCTTGATCTTGTAGGACTACCTTACCTTCATAAGGTCCTTCAAGTCGGGCAGCCCGATGCACGATAACCGTACGCATCCCTCCCTGTGGCCAAGAAATATTAAAAAGATAATACATACCATTTATCTTAAACAACTGTGATCCTTCGGCAGGTAGGCCCATCTTTCCGTCTTTGGGCAGACTTGGCAAGGAAGCATCTTCGATCAGTATCCGCTCCATCCCGGGTTTTATACCTGAAAAATCTGGTGCCAATTCGGCCATATGTAAACGCCCCCCGCCCCACAGTATATAGGTTTTCCCATTCTCAAAGAATAAACTGTGATCGTGCAGCATTGGCGTAAATTCTTTTGCTTCCCATGGACCATTTTCTATATCTCTTGTGGTGTAGATATGAGTTTTTCCTGTGTTTGCGGAAAATGTACTGATATAGTATTTACCATCATGGAAACGTAAGCTACTCGCCCATGAGCCATGTCCATATGCATTTTTATGCTGCGACAGATTTAGTTCATCGGTATCTGCCAAAATGTTATACGCATAATTTACCAATGTCCAATTAACTAGATCTTTTGATTTCATAATCGGAAGTCCGGGATTCATATGCATGGTTGTACTACTCATATAATAGGTATCGCCAACACGTATCATCGACATATCAGGTACATCAGCAAAAATGATCGGGTTTTTCGCCTGTTGCGCTGAAGCGCTTGTAAACAAGGCAAAAAAAGATAGAGCGAGCACGATAATTTTCATTGTTAAGATGTTGATCAGGTTAAATAATAGGATTAATTCTATAGACCACTAAAAGTATACTTTCCTCCAGGCACAGTAGGCACGTCATATTCATGATAGCTCTGCAAATTGTTTCCTTTCAAATTTGCGTCCGGCGAAATCATGGCTGCGGGCGTTTTTGCTGGAACTAACAAAGGGTTAGACTGTACTTTATTAACCGTTTGCAACCCCTTTCCTCGCAGTGCTGATGCTGTTCTTAATCGCAAGTTTCCACCCAGTGATGAAGACACAATAACCTTTTTTATACGGCCATTTTCCCAACAGAGTTCGATCTCAAAACCGCCACGAGCCTTTATCCCTTGTACAGCGCCTTTCTTCCAGCGATTAGGAATGGCCGGCAACAGGTGTATAGCACCATCGTGACTTTGAACCAACATTTCCGCTACGCCCGCCGTCAATCCAAAATTACCGTCAATCTGAAAGGGGGGGTGAGCAGTAAACATATTCGGATAGGTTCTTCCTTCAGGATGATTTTGATCTGCTATCGTCAGCATTTTTTGAATGATTTCATAGGCATGGTTTCCATCCAATAGGCGTGCCCACAAATTGATTTTCCAACCGATAGACCATCCTGTTGCAAAATCACCGCGGTACATTAATGAGTTGCGCGCAGCCTCAAACAATTCAGGTGTACGAATGGAAGAAATCTGATTACCAGGAAACAAGCCATATAAATGTGAGACGTGCCTATGCTGATTCTGGGGATCGTCCAAGTCCTCAAGCCACTCCTGCAATTGACCATATCTGCCAATTTGCATGGGTGGAATACGTTTTGCCGTCATCAACAAACTATCTTTGAAAAGACCGTCGACTCCCAGGATTTCTGCCGCCTTAGCCGTACGGGTCAACATATCAAAACAGAGCTGATTATCCATAGTCACACCTGCAGACAAAGGTCCTTGCTCCGGTGATATTGAGGGGCTAAGCACCAACCAGTCTTTGTCTGAATAGGCTGGATGTTGGATAAGTGTCGAAAGTAGAAATTCGCTAGCCCCTTTCATAACGGGATAAACTTGTTTTAGAAATATTTTGTCTCCACTAAACAGATAATGTTCCCAAAGATGCTGTGATAGCCATAATCCGCCACTGGGCCACATTCCAGCCGCCGCAAAATCAATCGGGCTCGTCACACGCCATATATCCGTATTGTGATGTGCAACCCACCCCCTAGCATTGTACATCGTTTGAGCTGTCTCTTTTCCGCTTTCACTGAGCTCCTTGATCATCTCAAATAAGGGGTACTGCGTATGCGAAAGATTCGTGACATCCGCGGGCCAATAGTTCATCTCTGTATTTATATTGATGGTGTATTTACTATCCCAAGCTGGTGACATAGAGCTATTCCATATCCCTTGTAAATTGGCGGGTTGTCCTCCAGGTTGTGACGAACAGATCAGCAAATAACGTCCGAATTGTGCTAGCAGAGCCACAAGTTCAGGATCTTGTGTTTTTGTAAAGTTAGCTATACGGGCTTGTAAGGGCTGGTCCACTTGATTCGTTCCTTCTCCAAGCCGAAGCTTAAAGCGTTGGAATTGCCTAGCGTAAATTCCTGTATGGCGTTTTAGTGAAGATGGATAATGAGCAGACATTGCCTTATACAGTCGGTCCGCAGCTTGCTTGAATGGATCAGCACCCAGTAGATTGTAATGTTTAAAATTGGTCGCCATCGAGATATAAATACGCATCCGAGTTGCTCCCTTCACATCAATTTTTTTATCCGAAACATCTACTAGTCCATCTGTATTTTGTATGGATGTATGTGTTTGATAAACAATTTGACCAGCGATCCCCTCGTGATCACTACCCTTTCCTTCCAAGACCAGCGAATGACCACTTTTAAAAATACGGTGTTGCAATTCATTATCATAGCTTAATTCACAATTAATTTGTCCTTTTTTACTTGATGTTATCTGCATCACGATGACATCATCGGCAAAGGAGACAAACATTTCGCGTGTGAAGGTGACTCCATTTACTGTATACCGTGTCAAGGAGATAGCACGCTCGAGATCAAGTGCGCGATAATAGTTTTGATACTGTTCATGTCCTGGAAATCTTAATAGGATGTTTCCCCCAGTTTGATAGGGCATGCCATGTGTTTTTGTAAAAAAAGTTTGGTTTGCGAGTTTATCGGCCTCGGCTAATCTTCCTGCGAAAATATCGCTCTGAATCGTTTTTAAAGCAGCCCCACTCTTCTTATTATCATTGCGATAAGGCCCGCCAGCCCATATGGTCTCTTCGTTGAGCTGTATTTTTTCACAAGACGGAATGCCATAAACCATGGCTCCCATTCTTCCATTTCCAAGTGGCAAGGCTTGTTCCCAGATCGTTGAATCAGCGGGGCGGTCATACCACATGGTCAGCTCGGATCTCTTTTGCGCACACGATAGTGTCGTATTCAATAAAAAAAACACCGTCAATATACCTCCATACTTCACAATAAAATTTCCCATTATTTCTCTTACTAAAGTTTCAAAATTATTTTTCATGCGACGACACCCTATTTAAATTACATCTAATCCAATAGCTAACACCTTTCGTAAGGTCGTTATCATAGCTATGCTACTTGCCCGCCTTAAATAACAACTGAGAAATATTATAAAGGTCATTTTTCCACACATTGAAATCATGTCCTCCAGATTCTAAATAGTATATGTGAGGCACCTCATGATCCAAAAGGTACTCATGTGTCCTTTTGCTTATATTGAGCAAACCATCTTGATCGCCGCAGGAAACCCACAACATTTTTAGCTTGTTTTTAGCTTCCTCTGGAGCGGGTAATAATTCTTGTGGCATCTTTGTGTTGGGGGCAGAAGAAAACCCACCCACCCATGCAAACGTATCGATGTGGCCTAATCCAAAATTCAATGCCTGACCACCACCCATAGATAGACCAAAGATCGCACGATGCTCACGGTCTTGGACAACTGGAAATTGTTTTTCAACAAAGGGAATCAGGTCGTCAAGCAGATCTCTTTCGAAAGTCGAGAATGCAGCTACGCGATCCGGTGCCATGACATTTCCTCCGGCCCGGTCATCTTTCATCGCACGACCATTGGGCATCACCACCACCATGGGTTCCATTTTACCTTCGGCATAGAGATTGTCAAAAATAACCTGTGGATTTCCATGCCTCAACCATTCACGTTCATCACCTCCGATTCCATGCAAGAGGTACAGTACAGGATATTCTTTTTCGGAATTATATCCTGGAGGTGTATATATCAGTGCTTTTCTGGACACGCCCACCGTTTTAGACGGATAAATAATAGAATCTATTTTCCCAGTAGACATCAGTTTCCTTTCCACGTCAAATCCCTTTGGTGCAGCCTGTTGTGCATGGGACAACAAGCTGATCGACATCATACATAATGCTGTGCAAATAATCTTTCTCATTTTTACAATTGGTTGATTAGTAGTCAAAATATGGGGCAGTCCCCGTTTTTTGACTATTTGAATTGTTTTCTTTTTAGTACTCGAAGTACAGATGCCACTATGGCATCGGCATTTAGCCCATATTTATCCATGAGTTCACTCGGTGTTCCCGATTCACCAAAACTATCATCTACGGCAACATATTCTTGAGGTACAGGCATTTGTTTGGTCAATAGCTGCGCGATACTGTCGCCAAGCCCACCGATACGGTTATGTTCTTCGGCCGTCACCACGCAACCCGTTTTTTCGATAGATGCCAGTATAGCTTCCTTATCAAGAGGTTTGATGGTATGTATATTGATGATTTCTGCATCAATTCCCAGCTTTTCCAATTCCTCGCCCGCCCGGATTGCCTCCCATACCAAGTGTCCAGTCGCTATAATAGTAACATCAACACCTGAATTGAGCAGCACAGCTTTGCCAATCACAAATTCCTGATCTTCGGCTGTAAAAACAGGAACAACAGGGCGTCCAAAACGCAGGTAAACAGGACCTTTATGTTTTGCCACTGCTATTGTTGCCGCTTTGGTTTGGTTATAGTCACATGGATTGATGACAGTCATCCCGGGGAGCATTTTCATCAATCCGATATCTTCCAGGATTTGATGAGTTGCCCCATCTTCTCCCAAAGTAAGCCCCGCATGCGAAGCCGCAATCTTCACATTTTTATCCGAATAGACAATGGACTGACGAATCTGATCGTACACACGCCCGGTCGAGAAATTGGCGAATGTACCGGTAAAAGGTATTTTCCCGCCAATGGTAAGTCCAGCAGCGATGCCCATCATATTCGCTTCAGCAATGCCAATCTGAAAAAAACGGTCCGGATAAGCCTTGATAAAATCGTTCATTTTGAGGGAGCCAACTAAATCAGCACAGAGCGCTACCACATTTTCATTTTGTCTCCCCGCTTCCAGCAAACCAGCACCAAATCCAGATCGCGTATCCTTGGATTCTGTGTATGTATATTTTTTCATTTTAATTTAATCAATTTCGAAATCTCTTAATGCATGATACTAATAATCGCCCAACGTTTCCGCATTTTGGCTTAATCCTGACTCCAATTGAGCGTCATTCGGTGCCACACCATGCCATTTGTGTGATCCCATCATAAAATCAACACCATTGCCCATTTCTGTGTGCAACAATACCATGATCGGAGCTTTTTTGACTGTCATCGACTGAGCTCTTCGAAGGCCGGCAATGACCGAACCAACATCATTTCCCCGCCTAACTTCAACAACCTCCCAACCAAATGCCATCCATTTATGAGGCAAATCCCCTAATGACAGGACATCATTTGTAGCCCCATCAATCTGAGCTCCATTGTAATCCACAATAGCAATTAAATTGTCCATTTTGTTATGGCTCGCATACATGGCCGCTTCCCAGACCTGTCCTTCCTGCAATTCACCATCTCCCATCAGGACGTAAACTAAATGGTTATCCTTATTTAATCTTTTGGCCTGAGCAGCGCCAATCGCAACAGAGAGACCTTGCCCCAACGAACCTGAGGCCACGCGGATCCCCGGCAATCCTTCATGGGTCGTTGGATGGCCCTGTAGACGTGAATTGAGCTTTCTAAAGGTGGCAAGTTCACTTATCGGAAAATATCCTGCTCGAGCCAGTACACTGTAAAATACAGGGGAAATATGTCCATTGGAAAGAAAAAATAGATCTTCTCCTTCGCCATTGACATCAAAGTGTTCATTTCGCTGCATCAGTTCAAAATACAGACCGACTAATAATTCCGCACAGCCCAAAGATCCACCGGGATGTCCAGATTGGCATCCATGCACCATACGAAGTATATCTCTTCGTACTTGTTGAACAATTGCTTCTAGATTATGTATACTATTTTTAGTCATTACCATATCAATTAAAGCTCTGTGTAGCAACACGTTTATGATCAGCGAGAAATTGAGCTAATCCACTATCCGTCAAAGGATGTTTTAACAAGGAGAATATCGCCTGCAGTGGCCCCGTCATGACATCTGCCCTGATCTTGGCACAACCCAAGATATGGGCACTATGGCGTACCGAAGCTGCCAAAATCTGTGTTCCAAAAGCATAATTATCGTAAATTGTGCGTATTTCCCGGATCAGTGCTAGCCCGTCGACGGATATGTCATCAAGTCTGCCGACAAAAGGTGATACATAAGTCGCTCCGGCTTTTGCCGCGAGCAGCGCCTGTCCGGCAGAAAAAACTAGCGTACAATTGGTTTTGATCTGTTGAGTACTAAAATATTTGATCGCTTTAATACCATCTTCAGTCATGGGTACCTTAACAACGATTTTGCTATCCAAAGCAGCCAACTGCAAGCCCTCTTTGATCATGGTTTCATAATCGGTCGAAATCACTTCCGCACTCACGTCACCGTCGACAATTGCACAGATAGCTTTATAGTGACCATGCACATTTTCTGTTCCTGTCACACCCTCTTTGGCCATCAGGGAGGGATTGGTCGTCACCCCATCCAATACGCCTAAATTTTGAGCCATACGAATCTCACTGAGACTAGCTGTATCGATAAAAAATTTCATATCTCTTATTTAGTTGATAAGTTTATTATTCGCCAGATTTTGGCGATTTGGTATAACACAAAACTATAGGTTTCCAGAGGACAGCATTGCAACAAATAAAAAAAAGAAGGGTAAAAATGTCTAAAACAAATTACCCTTTTGTAAAATTGCGCCTAAAAAACAATTTAACTCCTTTTACTCGGAAGTAATCTTTTGGCACTGTATAAACTCACTTGGAGTCATTTGATATTTTGCTTTGAAGACCTTTGTAAAATAATTGGGATTCGCAAATCCTGTTTGGTACGCTATTTCAGAAATAGACTTATCGCTTTTCTCCAACAAGCTAGCAGCCTTTTCCAGTTTCACAGACCGAATGAAATCTACCGGCGACATTCCTGTAAGTTCCAACAGTTTATTGTACAGGGAAGCTCTACTCATCGAGGTGTGGGCACTCAAGGTCTCCACAGATAATTGCGGGTTATCAATATTTTCGTGCACGTAATTCAGCACTTTTTGCAAAAATTTATCCTTTTCTGATTCAACCGCTACTTCGGGCAAAACAATGGATACCTGCTTGCTGTACACTTCCTTAAATGCTTGATTTAGATGGAGCAAGCTATTGATCTTCGCTACCAGCACATGCATGTCAAAAGGTTTGGTGAGGTAATCCACGGCCCCCGACTCCAGTCCACAAACGAGTCCATTATCCACTTGAGAAGCCGTCAACAACACAACTGGGATGTGTTTTGTCCTTTTATCCTGCACAAGTTTTTGCGAAAATTCCATGCCGTTTAGGTAGGGCATCTGCACATCACTCACCACAAGATCGGGATGATGAAAAAGTGCTTTCTGCCAGCCATCCTTTCCATTGGTAGCCTCGATGATCTGATAGTATTCTTTTAAAGATTCTTTGAGGTAATACCTAAAGTCTTCATCATCTTCGATAATCAGCACGAGAGGGCACTGTCTAACCTCTACAGGCGCATCTGTAGGCATTATTTCCTGCTCGGGCATATTTTCATAACTCGGTTCAGCTGGATCTAACCATAGATCAAATTTAAAAACACTCCCTTTTTCCGGTTCACTGTATACTGAAATCTTTCCGTTATACATCTGAACAAATGACTGAGCAATCGATAAGCCGATGCCAGAACCTTGGCTAGCAATTGCGCCATCGTTGTCGTGCTGGAAAAAACTTTCAAATATGGATTGTTGCAATTGTTCAGGAATACCAATTCCTGTATCCCTCACCTCTAGACAGACCTGCAGCTTCTTGTCTTTCATACTGACCGATGCTATACTTACCGCAATATCCCCCTCTTTATTAGTAAATTTAAAGGCATTATAGATAAGATTAAATAAAATGCGCTCGATTTTATTTCGATCAAAACGGCAATATATTTTTTCTTGGCAAGGTAAAAAAGAATAGTCTATCCCCTTCTGCAAGGCCATGTCCTGAAATGACCGAAATACCTCCTGTACGAAAGACACTAAATCACCATCGTCGTCCTGCAATTTCAACTCATGATATTCCATCTTTCTAAAGTCGAGCAGTTGGTTGACCAGATTTAACAATCTTCGCGCGTTCCGGCTAATCAGATTCAGCGAATCAGCCAGTTTACGATCTTTATTTTTTGCTATCAGAGCGTCTATAGGCCCCATTATCAATGAAATTGGTGTGCGGAATTCATGGCTTAAATTCGTTAAAAACCTAATTTTCATTGCATCCAGTTGATGCTTGGTTTCAGCGTCTCTTTTTTGCTGCTCAATAAGCTGTTTCGCTTGGATACGTTCCTGTTCAAGTGCAAATTTTTGTTTTAGCTTTTGGATTCCGCGATGCCTGATCCATAGCAAGGCTCCCGCAACTGCTATCACATAAAATATATATGCATATATTGTTCGCCAAAATGGTGGAGCAACATGTATGGCAATGGATTTTATTTCCTTGTTCCAAATTCCATCGTTATTGCTGGCACGTACCTGAAATAAATAATCTCCGGGATCCAAATTTGTATAATAGGCATTATTTTCTTTGCCATTCCGAATCCAATTTTTATCGAATCCGACAAGTCTATACTCGTATTCGTTATCCTCCGGCACCGTAAGGTTTAGCGCTGCAAAAGAAATGGAGAAATTCTGTTTATACTTTAAGTAAATACGATCTGCTGTTAATAGAGACTGTTGTATAGCTCCTTTATCCGTAGGTTGAATGACGACATTGTCAATTTTCAGATCAGTTAGCGCTACCTTAGCTGGATTAATGTTTATTTTTAGATTGGCGGGATAAAAATGGTTAAACCCCTTCTGTCCTCCAAAATACATTTCTCCATCCGTCATTTTTAGCGTCGCCCCCAACATAAAAGCTCCTTCCTGTAATCCTGCAGCTTTCGAATAGTTCTTAAATAGCCTTTCTTTCGGAAAATAACAGCTTAATCCTTTGTTGGTCGCAAACCACATGCGCCCTTTATCGTCTTCTATTATACTCTGTATTGCGCCATTAGCTAAACCATCTTTTTCAGAAAGAGTAATAAATTGTGTTTTTCCTTTTTCGAGTACTCCAACGCCATTCCCATTCGTTCCTACCCACAAATTCCCTGTTTTATCACTGTGCACGGCCAACACATAATTACTGGGCAGCTTATTGTTCTCCATATTAAAAATTGCAGTACGTTTTGTTCCAGGATCATACCTGGCAAGCCCAGAGCCATAAGTGCCAATCCACATATGATGATCCTGGTCTTCCTCTAGCGCGCGGATAAAATTTCCCGGTAGCCGAAGATCAGCGCTATCGCCTTCTGTCCGTCTGTATTTCTTTACTATTGCACCTCCCTTTTGAATAATATTAATGCCGCCGCCATTCGTCCCTACCCATATATTACCTTGAAAATCAGTTTTCAAGCAAAAAACATCATTATTGTTTAAATTATCTTCTTTGTTGCCCGCCGTATATCTTTTTAGATCTCCACTAATCAGATCATGACAAAGTACCCCATGTTGGTATGTACCGATCCAAAGTTGATCGCGCTGTCTTTCTAAAGCCAATACGGTCAGATCAGAGGGCAGGTTAGCCGCCAGCTTGACCGGAAGCAGTCGATCACTGTCCCTTTCATACTTCCAGACACCAGCACCATCAACACCTAGGAATATTTTATGCTGGTACTGCGCAAAAGATGTTACCACAGCTGGATCCCCAGTCATTCCCGCTAAGAAATCCAAACTTTTTAATCGAAATTGACTTAAATTGGTATCATATTTATTCAATCCTCCCCGAAAGGTTCCCACCCAATAAATACCGCTGTTATCGATACATATAGACCGGATAGATTTATGTGAGAGACTATGAATATTACTAGGATCAGGTTTAAAGGTATGCACACTAAAATCATTGGTATTTAACACATCAAGACCGTTGTCTGTTCCAATCCATATACAGTGTTTGAGATTATAACTTAAGGCATAAATGCGTGGGCTGCTCAAATTCCCTTTTCCGGGCCCGACTATGAATTTGTTAAATTGTGACGCACCTTGATTTAGGTATTTTAGTCCGAGCATCGAACCGATCCAGATTCGGCCTTTATCATCCTCGACAATGGAAGTTATTTCAACCCCATTTTCATACCCTTCCCCTTCAGACAAAACTTCGAAGCGTTTTATGGTCTTTAAATCACTTGAAATGCGGAACACAGCACGCTCCGATGATACCCACATGTTGTTTTGTCGATCACGAAAGACGCAGTTGGTCACTTTACCTGCAAAGGTCTCTACGACAGGTCTATATTTCTGATCAACTTTCTTTTGCAAATCATCGACATTCAAAATAAATAATGCACCGTAAGAAGCAACCCAAATATTTCCGTTTAAATCTTTATCGATCGCATTTATAGCTGCACTGAGCCACTTTCCATCCGGAGTAAGATTATAAGTTCGAATGCGGTCAGCCTGTCGATCGAAATAGCTCAAGCCGCCTCCGTTTGTTCCGATCCACACCCTTCCCTTCTTGTCTTCACAGAGCGCCGAAATATGATTAGCCATTAGACTATTTTCTTTATTGGCATCATAGCGATACACATGATAACGACGGCCATCAAACCTGTTCAGTCCATCCTCTGTTCCGAGCCAGAGGAAACCATAACTGTCCCGAAAAATGCTATAGATTGTATTGGAGGAAAGTCCATCTTTCGAATAATAGCGTTGAAAGGTTACAGGCTCATTTTGCCCATAACACAAAAACGTTAACATTGCCAAGGTTGTTACCAGTAAAATCCGTATCATATATTTAGGTGTATCTTCACTTTCAATTGCGGCGTGAACTATCAACTAATTTATTAAATTAATCCGATCAAACCAGTCCATAAAAATGTTTTTTGCCGGATTATCGGCCCTATTTGACATTCTTATCCTTCATTTAAACATTCTTGCTATTACTAAAATTTTGCTATAGCTAGCTTTGGTCTACAATTATAAACTGCTTTGAAAGGTATCTCCGTTTGGAAAAAACTATAACCAAACGATGCAACCGGTTGCCATACATTTCTAAACAGCTAATTTTTAACCAATTATTATAATGCCATGATAACACTAGATGATCCATAGTCTGCGATCCTATTATGATCAAAAATGACCTAAGGGAATGCTGGTACAACCGTGCCAACCAATTACAGACAAATTAACCAAAAAAATTTTTAAACCTATTTTAATAATCCACATATGCTATGATGATTACAATCTCAATCACATTTATAAGGCATTGGAGAAAGCTATGGGGTATAGCTAGGCCATTCACTTTACTGTTATTCTTGCTTCTTGTCGGGCAGGTAACATTAAAAGCTCAAGCCAAAAGGCAAATTAAGGGCATTATTGTCGATGGCAACCACAAAAAAATAAGTGGCGCTTCCATCAGGGTGAAGGGGACATCATTAGGCACTGCCACCGACGAAAATGGAGCTTTTACCCTTCAAGTGCCAGCAGACAAAAATTTATTGACCATTTCCAAACTCGGCTACGGACAAGTCGAGCTTCCCATTGACGATAAAACCACAGTAGAGGTTCGGCTTATAGATAAGTCTATTGAAATAGAGGAAACGATCGTTGTTGGATATGGCCGGCAAAAAAAGGAAACCGTTGTTGGTGCCATAGCTCAAACTTCGGGCAAAATTCTGGAACGTGCAGGCGGGGTATCTAGTGTAGGAGCTGCATTGACGGGCAATGTACCTGGGGTAATCACGACAGCAAGTACGGGGATGCCGGGTGAAGAAGATCCCCGCATTGTGATCCGGGGACGAAGTACTTGGAACAATACAGATCCACTAGTGATGGTTGACGGTGTCGAACGACCATTATCAGCGGTAGATATCAGTTCTATCGAAACCATTTCAGTACTCAAGGATGCATCGGCGACCGCTGTTTATGGAGTGAGAGGAGCCAATGGTGTCATTCTCATCACCACTAAACGTGGTAAGGAAGGTCAAATGTTGATACGTGGTACCGTTAATAATGTCATTAAAACCGTTTCACAGCTCCCAGGTAAAATGGATTCATACGACGCGCTCATGCTACGCAATAAAGTGATTGAGTATGAGTTGGGCATCAACCCCGCAAGTTGGGCCGATTATTCGCCGCAAGATATTATTAATAAATACCGTTTCCCCGCCGACCAAACCGAACGTGAGCGCTATGTAAATACCGATTGGGCTAAAGAACTATTTAGAAGCCAAGCATTTTCGCAAAACAGCAGTGTTAATATTGCTGGTGGCACCCCATTTGTCAAATACTTTGCCAACGCAGATTATCTGTATGAAGGTGATCTATTTCGTCAGTTTGAAAACGCCAGGGGCTATAAAGCCGGCTACGGATTTAACCGTCTCAATGTCCGTTCGAATTTGGATTTCCAACTTACACCAACAACCAAATTCTCAACAAATCTCGCAGGCTCTCGGGGTGTCCGAAAAAGCCCATTTGGTGGTGGCAACGATTATTCTTATTGGATTGCAGCCTACACCGTAGCACCGGATGTTATCTATCCACGTTATTCAGATGGCACCTGGGGATTCAATGCGCCAAACCCAAATGCCGGAATAAATTCTGCTCGTGTACTGGCTATCAGTGGAACTGAGTACATTACCACGAGCCGCATTACAACAGATTTTACGCTCGAACAAGACCTCAAATTTTTAACAAAAGGCCTTAATCTACGTGGGACAATCTCTCTGGATAATACATTTGTTGAAGGCAGACGTGGTATTAATGACGCTAACAATAACACCCAAAGCAAGTGGATAGACCCCAAAACTGGACTTCCAACCTACCAAATTCCTTTCGATGGAACCAATAGATTCGATTTTGCCGAAGGCATTGATTGGACGACAGAAGCCGGAACAGTAAACAACGCACTCACGTACAGGAGATTATTTTATCAATTGCAATTAAATTATGTAACTACTATTGCCAAAAACCACAATATTTCGGCCATGGGATTGGTCAACCGAAATCAATATGGAAGAGGTAGCACGATTCCCTCCTATCGGGAAGACTGGGTATTCCGTACAACTTATAATTACAAGAATAAGTATATGCTCGAATATAACGGTGCCTATACGGGGTCAGAGAAATTCGCACCCGAAAACAGATTTGCCTTTTTTAATTCCGGAGGTATTGGCTGGTTAGTTTCGGAAGAAGAGTTTATGAAACCTTTATCCTTTTTGAATACGTTAAAGCTGCGTGGCTCCTATGGAGATATTGGTGACGATAGCGGTGGTGGGCAATTTCTTTATTTAACGCAATGGGCCTACGGCGGTACGGCAGGGATGGGTGTTGACGGTCGATTTTCCTACTCCGATGGAAATACCAGTCCATACATCTGGTATAAAGAAAATGTGCTTGGAAACCCAAATATCCGCTGGGAAAAAGTCAAGAAGTTAAATTTCGGTGTGGATTTTGGCCTATTCAACGGACAGATTTCTGGGAAGGTAGACTTCTTTAAAGATCATAGGACGAATGTGCTTATTACTGGCGGTGGCAGGTCTATTCCGTCATATTTTGGTGTAGAGGCTCCAACGGCCAACCTCGGAGAGGTAAAAAATAAAGGTTATGAGGTCGAATTAAAGTTCAATAGGCAGCTAAACAAAGATTGGAGGATATGGGCTGACCTCAATTTTACCCATGCCAAAGATAAAGTCATCAATGCCGATGCGCCTGAATTGTTGCCCGCATATCAAAAACCCGACAATAAACAGGTGAGTCAGACCTATTCATATGTTAGCTCCGGGTATTACAATACCTGGGATGAACTTTATGGCAGCACCATGCATGAAAGCAATGACCTCGCTAAGCTTCCCGGCAATTATCATATACTGGATTATAATGGTGATGGTATTATTGATGCCAAAGACAATATCCCTTATGCCTTTCCCTCTGTTCCACAAAACACATACAATTGTACGATTGGGTTCGACTGGAATAACTTTAGTGTAATGACGCAGTGGTATGCGGTCAACAATGTCACACGTCAAGTTGTCTTCAATAGCTTCTCAGGTCAGCTTAATCTGGCCTACGAAGAAGGTTCGTATTGGTCAAAAAACAACGTTCATGCGGATGTTCCTTTACCACGTTGGCTGTCTCAATCAAGTAGTTATGCCCCGGGTAACAGGTATATGTTTGATGGTTCATACATTCGATTGAAAACCGCTGAAATTGCCTACAATTTTAACCGCGAATCCAGCATGATCAAACGCTTGGGTCTTCAAAATCTTCGCCTCTTCCTAAATGGCAACAACTTGGTCTTCTGGTCCAAAATGCCCGATGACCGAGAATCCAATTACGCCGGCACGGGTTGGGCTTCTCAAGGAGCTTATCCGACGGTAAAGCGATTTAATCTAGGTGCAAACATTACTTTTTAAAGCAATTTAGACAGATGAAAAAATATTTCAAGATAATCTTCATAACTGGTGTGTTCTGGTCGTCTACAACACTACTCTCATGCAATAAATATCTAGACAAGGAGGAACAGTCCAATATATCTCCCAAAGAAGCATTTAAAAACTTTATTAATTTCCAAGGTTATACCGAAGAGCTGTATAACTGTGTGGTCAATTTCAGCAACAACTACTGGACCAATTCCTGGAACTGGGGTGAAGATGAAATCACCTCCACGGCGAACAATTTTCATTTCGTAAACAAAATAGACCAGGGCAATTTTTGGGGCTGGCAAAGGGAGTTTGATGGCTGGGGTGCGGGCTGGATGGATCAGGGGGATTTTACCACCAACAACAATGATGTATTCGCCAACCGTGCCTTTCGTGACCTATGGAGCGCATCCTGGTTTGGCCTCCGAAAAATAAGCCTTGGCTTAGAGAATATCGACAAATTGACCGAAGCGACGCAGGAAGAAAAGGACCTGATCAAGGGGCAATTATTATTTTTCCGAGGCTGGTTTCACCACCGACTAATGGAATATTTTGGTGGTATGCCTTACATTAATCATGTACTACCTAGTGACGAAAAGCTTCGGTTACCCAGACTTAGTTACCACGAATGTGCTGATCTTGCTGCTGCCGATTTCAGGGAAGCGGCTAACCTGTTGCCGATCGATTGGGACAATACAACGGCTGGAAAGCGTACACTTGGGAAAAACCAATTGCGCATCAACAAAGTCATGGCGCTAGCCTATCTTGGCAAAAACTACCTTTGGGCCGGAAGTCCACTGATGAATTTTCAGTCTACGGGAAGTAAAACCTATCATACTGATTATTGTAAAAAAGCGGCACAGGCCTTCGGCGAATTGCTATCTCTGGTTGAGAGTGGACAGACGAACTACGCCCTTGTTCCCATGGCCAATATTCATTTAAATTTTTACACAACGGGACAAAACTGGACCATGCCAGGCAGTACTGAGGCTATTTTTAGAGGGCCTTATATCGATGCATGGGTATCTAACTGGGGAACAAGCAAGCAATATATTCCCCTCGAAGTAGGTGATGGCGACCTTAAGTTTAACCCAACAGCAAATTATGTCGACTACTATGGCATGAAAAACGGCTTACCGATTAAGGACATTACCCAGTCCGATGCAGAGTCGGGATATAATGCTGAATACCCTTGGAAAGATCGGGATCCACGTTTTTACAAGGATATTATTTTTGACGGTGCAAAAGTGGTTCAAGGAAATATGGCGGCTACAGAAGAAAAAAACCGCAACGCCAATCTGTACACAGGTGGAAGCTATAGGGATATCCGTACCGGTAGTCAGACAGGCTATGTTCTACGCAAATTTATTCCTTTAACAGCCAATAAATATGATCAAGCCTACAGTTACGGTACCAATCTTCATATTTACGTCCCCTATATGCGCCTTTCTGATGTCTACTTGATGTATGCTGAGTCAGCCATGATGGCTTCCAATTCGGCTACGGGCAAAGCGGACAATTACAACAAAACTGCTGTTGATGCCATCAATGTCGTACGCGACCGCGCTGGTGTAGACCATATAAACGCTAAATTCCTAGGTTCTGCCGAATCATTATTACCCGAACTGCGTAGGGAACGTGCAGTGGAACTCGCCTTCGAAGGTCATCGTTTTAACGATTTACGGCGTTGGCTTTTGCTAACCGAGGCTCCATATACGCAAAAAAAATCAGTCTCATTTGACCGGAGCGGAACATTTAACACGATAGATCCTTCCCAAAACCGTGTTGTCAATCTCAAAGAAAATGTGCTCCTGGAACGCAAATTTGCGAGCAAGCATTATTGGTTGCCCCTAAAAGTCCGAGATGTCAATATGTATTCCGAGTACTATCAAAACCCGGGTTGGTAACAAGTTTTTCATTTAATCATTCAAAAAATGAAGTACAAAAAATTAAGAATAGCACTTTGTCTTGGATTAAGCTGGATCGCCACCTTTGAAGGAATGGCCATAGAATCCTTTGATCCAACGCTAGCAACATATAAAAATATATTCCAAACTTCCACGCTACAACGTCTCCAAGATAGTATTGGTACAGACAGTACGACAGTGGTGCAAGTCGCATTCCGGAAAGTTCAGAAGAAAGATCTTATGGGCAATGTACAGTCCATCGATATTCCTCAATTGCTTGATAAGAATTACACCACCTACAGCCTGGAAAACCTAGACGCATTTATTCCCGGTTACAACGGCAATATCTGGGGCATGAGCGGGTATCTGGTTTTAGTGGATGGGTTTCCGCGCGATGCCAACAATGTTATGCCAACAGAGATCGATCAGATCAGCGTACTGAAGGGCGCCAATGCCATAGCACTTTATGGCAGCCGGGCGGCCAAAGGCGTTGTCAGCATTACCACCAAACGCGGCAATGCCGGTGGCCAACAGATAAAGATTAGGGCCAATAGTGGCATCAATGCTGCAATCAGTTATCCAAAATACCTGGGTTCCGCAGAATATATGACACTCTATAATGAGGCGCGCCAGAATGATGGTTTGGTCCCACTATATAGTACCGAGACCATCTATCAGCATGCAGCGGGGACAAATCCCTTTCGCTATCCCAATGTCGATTACTATTCCTCAGATTACATCAAAGATCATTATAGCCGTTACGATGCCACTGCCGAAATATCGGGTGGAAACCAACGGGCGCAATACTATACCAATTTTGGATTTTGGTCTGAAGGATCAATGCTCAATTTTGGGCAGGCAAAAAAGAATGGCGGCGCCAATAGATTTAATATGCGGGGTAATATTGATGTCAAAGTCAGCGATATCATCTCATTAAATGTAGATGCAGCGGCCAGTTTTTATATTTCCAAGGGCGTTAATGCTGATTATTGGGGGGCTGCCGCTACGATGCGTCCCCATCGCTTCTCTCCGCTTATTCCGATTGACATGATTGAAGACGGTGATACCAACTCGATGATCTATGTCAATAACAGTAGTTTTCTCATTGATGGCAAATACCTGCTGGGGGGAAGTCAACTCGATCAGACAAATGCCTTTGCGAATGTTTACGCCGGTGGTACCACGCGTCTTCTCAACCGGCAATTTCAATTTAACACAGGCTTAAGTTTCGACCTAAAAAATATATTCGAAGGTCTGGTTTTCAAGACCAACCTCGCAGTAGATTATCTATCCAATTACAGTCAATCCTATAACAACAATTATGCGGTCTATCAGGCTTCTTGGAACAACTATAACGGCAATGATTTAATTAGCAGCTTAACAAAATATGGCGATGACCGTATATCTGGTGTACAAAATATCAGCGGTAGTAACTATCGACAAACTATTGGTTTTAATGGATCCTTAAACTTTAACCGCATATATGATAATAAGCATCACCTGTCAGCAATCCTCTTGGCCAATGCTTACCAAATTGGAGCATCTGGCAGCTATCACAAAACCAGTAATGCCAATTTGGGGCTTCAGTTAGGCTATAATTATTTGGGTAAATATTATGTTGACTTTAGCAGCGCTTATAGCCATTCTGCGAAATTACCGAAAGGAAACAGACAGGCCCTCTCCCCTACATTGGCTGTTGCCTGGCGTCTTTCAAAAGAAAATTTTATGGCAAACAGCAAGGTTGTCAACGACCTCAGGGTATCTGCTTCAGCAGGTATCTTGAATACCGACTTGGACATTACCGATTATTTCCTTTATCAAGGATATTATACCTACAACAATGGAGCCTGGTATAGTTGGGCGGATGGCGCATTAGTACACTCTTTTGATCGGCGCAGGGGCGACAATCCAAATATGAAATTCCCAAAACGCAAGGAATTCAACATCAACCTTGAAGGCGGGTTATACAATAACCTGATCACATTCAATACCTCCTACTTTTTCAATCGTATGACTGGCGGTTTGGTACAAGCGACAACACAATATCCGATGTACTTTATGACAGGTTGGCCAGTTTACTCGGATCTTCCCTATATCAATTATAGCAGTGACGAGCGAAAAGGTGTTGATTTTGGCATCAACTTGAACAAACAGATCGACAAAACTTTTGTATCGCTAGGCTTCAATGGGATGTATTATTCAACCAAGGCAGTACAACGGGACGAACTCTATCAGTTTGCCTATCAAAATAGGGCAGGAAAACCGCTGGATGCGATCTGGGGTTTACAGCATGATGGTTTTTATAGGAGTCAACCCGATATTGACAACTCAGCCTTGTCTTCATTTGGTGAAGTAAAACCCGGTGATATCAAGTATAAAGACCAAAATGGCGACGGCACCATTGATACGCGCGACGAAGTCTATTTGGGCAAAGGCGGATGGGCCGGTGCGCCACTTACACTGGGTCTCAATCTGACGGTAAAATGGAACAATTTCACACTATTTGCTGCTGCAACTGGACAGTTCGGTGCCAAAGCCATGAAAAACAGCTCATACTTTTGGGTAGATGCGGAGGACAAATATTCAGTGGTAGTACGTGACCGCTGGACAGAATCTACCAAGGAAACTGCTACCTATCCTCGCCTCACGACTTTCAATAGTGATAACAACTTTCGAAGTTCAGACTTTTGGCTTTATAAGACCGATCGCATCAACCTGTCTAAAGTGCAGCTATCCTACGATTTTCCCAAACACATGCTCAATTCGAAATTTATTCATGAACTGGGGATTTATGCCAATGGAGCTAACTTATTGACTATCGCAAAGGAAAAAGAAACTATGCTGCTAAATATTGGGCAAACACCACAGACACGATTTTTCAACGTCGGTCTCAAGGCCCTATTTTAATCATGAATATTTAAGAAGAGAATTATGAAAAGAATATTAACCATAGTTATCCTGGGCAGCCTACTGTTTTCTTCCTGTGAAGATATGTTTGAGCCAGCGATAGAGAATAACCTCGAACTCGAGACAGCGAATAGCCGTCCCTTATATGCACAGGGACTGCTTCTTAACGGATACAACCGGATTCCCAGCAATAGCTACAGCTTTGATGACGTTGCAACCGACAATGCGGTGAGCAATGATAAGAACAATACTTTTCTAAAATCGGCAACTGGACAGTGGACAAGTATAAACAACCCCTTCGATCAATGGCGCAACAGCTATGCAGCCATACAGTATCTGAACAACTTTCTGTCCTTAACCGATAAAGTAGAATGGGCCATGGAACCAAAAGTTAGCGTCCTATTCAACGACCGTATGAAGGGCGAAGCCTACGGACTCCGTGCGTTGTTTATGTTCCATCTTTTACAAGCGCATGCTGGCAAGGCAAGTACAGGAGAAATCCTGGGCGTACCAATTCTTTTGACCCCCGAGACCATTAACTCGGATTTCAACCACACGAGGGCTTCATTTGAAGCTTGTATGCAGCAGCTATACGATGATATCAAAAAAGCCGAAGATCTATTGCCCATGGATTACGAAAATATCACTGCCGATAGTCAGGTTCCAGCTAAATATGCAGGTTCAATCAATTTCAACGACTACAACCGTGTGTTCGGTGCCACTTTTAAGTTAAGAATGACCAAACGTATCGCACAGGCTATTCGTGTCAAGGCGGCATTACTTGCTGCAAGTCCGGCCTATAGTGAAGGCAGTAAAACGACCTGGGAGCAAGCTGCAAACTATGCAGGCCAGGTCATCCAGGCAAAAGGTGGGCCGACTGGAATCGATCCAAAAGGGTTTACTTGGTACATCAAGGATGTAGTCGATGGCTTAACCTCCGGATCTAATCCTACGGAGATTCTATGGCGTACCGATAAGGGAAATAGCAACAGCATGGAACAGGATCACTTTCCCCCTACATTGTTTGGCAGAGGTCGTCTTAATCCAACCCAAAATCTAGTAGATGCCTTCCCTATGGAAAACGGCTACCCAATTAGTGACGCAAATTCGGCCTATAATAAATCGAATCCTTATGATAAAAGGGACCCTAGACTAAAAACCTATATTATCGTGAATGGAGCGACGGCAGGTGTAAGCAATACCGCGATAAACACGGCGGCAAACAGCCCTACGAACGATGGTTTGAACAAAGTCGAAACATCTACACGAACCGGCTATTATTTAAAAAAGCTCTTACGCCAGGATGTGAATCTAAATCCATCATCTTCTACCCAACAGATGCATTTCAATGCTCGTATACGGATGACTGAAATGTATATGGCTTATGCCGAAGCGGCGAATGAAGCCTGGGGTCCTACCGGAACGGGAAATTTTACTTTCTCGGCATACGATATCATTAAAGCTATTCGTAAGCGTGCTGGTGTAGGCACAAACAACGGAGACCCCTATCTGGAACAGATAAAAAATAACAAGGAACAAATGCGTCAACTGATTCGAAACGAACGTAGGTTGGAGCTTTGCTTCGAAGGATTTCGGTTTTGGGATCTGCGCCGCTGGAAAATGGATATTAATGTTGCCGCCACAGGAATAAGTATCACCAATAACAATTATACAGAAATTCCTGTAGAAAATAGGCTTTATGAAACTTATATGAATTACGGTCCAATCCCGTACAGTGAGGTACTCAAATACAGCAATCTTGCACAAAATATAGGATGGAACTAACAATAAATCGATCATGATGAAAAAGATCAATCTACTTTACGCTATGGCTTTGGTAAGTCTGGCGTCTTGCAAAAATAACGACTGGGAGTTTCCAGATTTTGACTATCAATCCGTATACTTTGCCTATCAGACCCCTATTAGAACGGTCACACTAGGCGAGGACATCTTCGACAACAGCCTCGATAACCAACATAAGGTTAAAGTCATGGCTACCACGGGTGGAGTTTACAATAACAACAAAGACATTCGTATTGATTTTGTGGTTGATAACAGCCTCACGAATGGTCTGAGCTATCAAAATGGACAGCCGATCACTGCTTTACCTAGCAACTATTATCAACTTGCGAGCCACCAGATAGACATTCCGAGCGGTAGCCTGACAGGGGGCGTAGAAGTCCAGCTGACTGACGCTTTTTTTGCTGACCCAAAATCGCTGGAAACATTTTATGTTTTACCCCTAAAGATGACAAAAGTCACCAATGCGGATTCCATCCTTTCGGGTAAAGCCTCCTTTCAGAATGCCAACAGAGCCATTGTATCTGATTGGGACGTTGCTCCCAAAGACTTTGTCTTCTATGCCCTCAAGTATATCAATCCTTGGCATGGAAACTACCTTCGTCGGGGTACGGATCAGATTGTAGGCAAAAATGGCAATAGCAGTTTGACCCAAAACGTTATCCGACACCAAGCTTATGTAGAAAAAGACGAAGTTAAAAATCTGAGCACAGCGACACTTAGGAGATCGATCTTGCCCCTCGCTTTTAAGGGGGTAGACGGTGTTAATATCAATGTCAATCTAAACTTAACCTTTGATGACGATAATAATTGCAGCATTAGCTCCGCAAGTTCCGGGATTTCAGCTACTGGAAGTGGAAAATTTGTAAAACGTGGCGAAAAAAACAGTTGGGGAAATGCCGACCGCGATGCCCTCTATTTATCCTATGCGATTGAAATGACGCAGATGAGCATTACGAGCAAAGATACCCTAGTGATGCGGGACAGAGCCGTCAAAATGGAAACCTTTACGCCAATCAAAAAGTAGTCTCTCTTCAATAACGAACAACGATGAAAAAAATCAATAAAACTATTGTCATCCTACTTTCGCTCGGCACCGTCTGGAGCTCCTGTTCTAAATATACCCCACTGGAATACGCCGTAGATAAACCCGAACGGGTGTTGGCTCAGGAAGATATAAATTCCTATAATCCATTGAAAAGCTATCTGGATAAGCAAGCAAATCCAGGGTTTAAACTTGGTGTTGCACTCAACATGAATGATTATTTCAACAAAGGAGTATTGTATAGGCTTGCCAACCGCAATTTTGAAGAAATGGTGATGGACTATGAAATGAAGCATAGCTCCATTGTGAAGGCTGACGGTACACTTAATCTAGCAGGCGTAGAGCAGCTACTAACTGCGGCGCAAGAAAACAATATGGGGCTATATGGCCACACGCTCTGTTGGCATTCGGGACAGAATGCCGCCTATCTGAATAAGTTAATCGCACCGGTGGTTATACCAGGTTCGGGTGGGCCGGCACTAGCTGGTCATGCTTTAAAAATGAGCAATCCTTCCGTTGTCAATGCCTGGGAAGCACAAACAGCTTATGCCATTTCCCCCACGGAAGTGGGTAAAGAGTATGTATTGAAGATCGTCGCCCGAGGCAATAAAGCGGGCAACATAAGCATCGATTTGCAGACTAGCTCCAATTTTACCGGGGACAATATGGGTACATTAGCATTAACGACAAGTTACAAAGAGTACGAACTCAAAATTACTGCAACTGCTGACCGCAATCGTCTTATCATCAACTTCGGCCAATACGACGGTACTATTTTCATCGATAAGGTCTCGCTCACAAAAACAGGCAGTTCAGTCAACCTAATTGCAAACGGTGATTTTGAAAGCAATATTGATGGCTGGGGGGGCTGGGGAAACAATTCGACAAGAGCCCAGTCTGCTGATGGCGAAGGTTACGGCAGTCCGGGCGGTAGCATCATTGAAAAGACAGCTGCCGAGAAAGAAGCAATTCTCTCCAATGCGCTCGAAACCTTTATTGTTGGGATGCTAGAGAAGACCAAAGGCTACATTAAAGCCTGGGATGTGGTCAATGAGCCTATGTCCGACTGGCCAGATCAGTACGCCTTGAAAACCGGAGCCGGAAAAACAGATCTTGCCGACGACGAATTCTACTGGCAGGATTACCTCGGTAAAGATTATGCCGTTAAAGCCATCCAATTTGCCCGAAAATATGGCAATGCGGATGATCTGCTATTCATCAATGACTATGGTTTAGAAGGCAATGGCAACAAATGTAAAGGGCTGATCGCTTATGTCAATTATATTGAAAGCAAGGGTGCCAAAGTCGATGGAATAGGTACCCAAATGCATATCGATATCAATACAAGCAAAGACAATATAGTCAATATGTTTACGCTTCTGGCTGCTACCGGCAAGTTTATCAAAGTGTCTGAGCTCGATATTGGTCTAGGAAATGGCATAAAAACAAGCAATGCTACAGTTGAAATGTATCAGAAGCAGGCCGAACTATACAAGTTTGTTGTCGAAAAGTACATGGAGATCATACCCAAAAACAAACAATATGGGATTACGATATGGAGCCCTTTAGACAGTCCAGATCAAGAGAACTCATTTTGGAGGCGTGGGGAGCCCATTGGATTGTGGACCGAATCATTTGTTCGCAAGCCAGCCTATCAGGCCGTAGCCGAGGCATTGATGCAAAAAAAATAGAACATTAATCACCCTTAAATAGTTAAATTATGAGAACAAACAAAAAGTGGTTACTTCTGGTCTTTTTCTTAAGTCTTTTTGCTGGCTGCTCTACGCTAGATGAGAAGACATTACCGGAAGAATCCGAACGAAATCTTAAAGCTAACAGCTCGATCTTGGCTGTTACAACATGGCCTCGGCCTACCCCAATATTGCATGTTGGGGGCAAGCACCTTAAAGATCCATGCGATAATAATGTTGTCTTACATGGAGTCGCCATTACACCAAGCCCATGGTTCAATGGTTGTCAATATGGTGCCAATTCTGGTTATTGTACTTGGGACAATTACAATGTTCAGGGAGCGCTCAATTACAATAAATCCGTAATGGACAAGCTGAGCAATGCCTCTGACGGCTGGTATCTTAACTACATCCGTTTACATATTGACCCTTATTGGACCAATGATCCTGGCGCACCTATTCCCGAAAATGATATTTCGAGGTTCAATTATAATCGCTTGGTAACCTACACTGACCAGGTGATTGTCCCTTTGATCAATCATGCGCGAAGCCGGGGTATGTACGTCATCCTGCGTCCGCCAGGCGTATGTCCGCATCGTATTGCTGTCAATGATGCCTACCACAGTTATCTTAAGACTGTATGGACCTTTTTGTCTCAACATCCGGGACTGAAGAACGCAGACAACGTTATGTTTGAATTGGCCAATGAACCCGTCGAAATCCTTGGTACAAATGGTGTATGGGGGACTATAGGAAACGAGCATTTTGCTGCACTTAAAAATTTCTTCCAGCCTTTGGTCAATATTATCCGTAATAATGGCGCGAATAATGTTTGTTGGATACCTGGTACAGGATGGCAGTCCCATTACCAAGGTTATGTAAATAACCCGATTACAGGAGGCAATATCGGTTATGCTGTCCATATCTATCCCGGTTATTGGGGTGGTGTCAACAATTATCAAGCCTTTCAAAATGCCTGGAACACAAATGTCAAACCTATCGCTGACATAGCACCGATTGCAATTACCGAAACCGATTGGGCACCCCAAGGATACGGTACCTTCGGAACAGGCACAACCGGTACGGCGGGAGGCAACGGATTTGGCGCAAATTTAAAGTATATTGTAGATCAAGCCGGTAATGTCAGCTGGAATCTCTTAGCGCCCGATAATCTGATTCATAAAGGAGATCCCAACGCGGGTACAGCCTATAACAATGATTGGGAGGCCTGTGCTGCACCGAGCAAACAATGGTTCCAACAATACGCATCTTCCAATTATCCCGTCTCCAATTGCAATGTAACCGGGCTTGTCAATAATGGTATCTACGAGATCGAGTTCCAAACCGACGCCAACAAAGTACTTGATTTAAAATCAGGCGAGGATGTCAATGGTGCAGTGTTAAGACCCTGGACCAGGAATGGTGCGACTGCGCAGCGCTGGGTTGCCATTGATGCTGGCAATGGCTACTGGCGTTTTGTCTCTAAAGCAAGTGTATCCAATCGTTGCATCGATCTAACAAGTAACAGCAATACACTAGGAACTTCAATCCGGCTCTGGCAAAACTACGGGAACGACGCCCAAGCCTGGCAAGTAATCGCCGTCGCCAACGGTTACCATAAAATCCTGTCAAAGGTGGATGCAACCCGCGGCTGGGATGTGCCAAGCTGCGCTATGGATGGTAATTCAAACTTACATCTTTGGGATTATTACGGCACGTCTTGTCAATTATTTAAGTTTAAATTTATAGCCATGAATTAAGCGTTTTGAAAAAACGTACATATAACGAAACATTTATCTTTCCAAATCCCTTACATCTTTTCGCGGTAGGTCTCACCTATCGCGAAATACTTTTCTAAACAAAGACAAACTTTAAAAACTACATTATGCACAAAAAAAATAACAGCTTTCTGCTGTTCCTTCTCACTATGCTATGCTGTTTAACGGTGACAGTGACATTTGCACAAAATAAAAACTTCCATATTTATTTATGTTTTGGGCAGTCGAACATGGAGGGACATGGACAATTTGAAAGCCAAGACACTATTTCCGTGAGCAGATTCTATGCCTTACAAGCTGTTGACTGCTCCGAAATTGGGCGCAAGTCGGGCCAATGGTACCAGGCAAAACCTCCAATCACACGTTGTCATACAGGTCTTACGCCGGTAGATTATTTTGGCAAAACATTGGTCGAGCATCTTCCAGACACTATTGCTATCGGTGTGATTAATGTTTCCATTGGAGGTTGCCATATCCAGTTATTTGATCAGGATAGCGCGGCGAACTATGTCGCAAGAGCACCAGCGTGGATGAAACCCATGTTGGCCGCCTATGATAACAATCCCTATAAAAGACTTGTTGCCTTAGCCAAAATTGCACAACAAAAAGGAGTCATCAAAGGCATTTTACTTCACCAGGGTGAGTCCAATACGGGCGATCGCGGATGGCCAGATAAAGTGAAGAAGGTGTACGAAAATCTATTGAACGATTTGGACTTGAAGGCCGATGCGGTTCCATTGCTTGCAGGCGAACTTCTATCAGCCGAAGAGGGCGGAAAATGTGCGTCTATGAACAGCACCATCCAGACATTGCCTTCCACACTCGCTACTGCACATGTTGTATCCTCAGCCCGATGTCAGGGGATTGGTGACGGATTGCACTTTAGTCCTGCCGGATACCGACAGCTTGGCAAAAATTATGCTACCTGTATGCTTGAACTCCTGAAGAAAAAATAAGATTTGCAGCAGTTGATCTGTTTAAAAACAAGAGATAACATAGCTACGATAACGACAATCTATGTAATTTTTAAGACCGTAGCTATGTTATTTTGAATAAAATGATCTGGTAGCCTGATTTCAAGTGCCTGTTCAAATTGATTAAACGATATCTTGTCATCAGAGCCTAGTATTTGCACCTCTTTAATCGATTGGATATTTGGTCTAGCGGTTCCCAATGATTTAACGCTTAAAAGCCTATTCTCGGATTTGCCTAAAATAAAAGCGTATAATACCTTTCCTTTCGTGGTAAAACGGACATCATCGCTGGTAAAGGCTTTCCCTTTTCCTTCATTGAATCCCTGTACATTTAATGAAGGAGCATCTTGTTGCGCAGGCCCCTCCCCAAAAGTATGCCAAGGTCTTGTACCAATGATTGCTTCACTATGAATTGCCATCCAGGCGCCTATTCCGTGCACGACATCCTTGGCTTTATCGTCGATAGCGCCGTCGCCGCGTAATGGCACACTAAGCAATAGATTTCCATTTTTGCTTACGACATCAATCAACATATGGATTACGGTTTTAGCCGACTTATACTGATCACGATCATAGATCCGTCGGTCGTAGTGCCACGAACCTATACAGGTACAGGTTTGCCAAGGTTGAGGTTCAATCGCATTGCTCTGTCCTCGTTCGATATCCCAAACCAGACATTTTCGCTGCCTTTCATTCAGGATTTTACCATTGATCACCACCTCTACCCTCCCCCGATTCGCTCGCATGCTTTTATTGTAAAATTTGGATGCTATTTCCAAACCGACATTACTGATTGGCCAAAGCGGCAATACTGTATCATCAAAGTAAACGATATCAGGATGATAGTTATTAATCAGCTCCAATGTACGTGCCTTAAAATTTTCACAATAAGCTTCCGTTGGTACGCTCACACCCGATGCTACATCCCAATGCCATTGCCGATGAACGGTATTATCGTCTTTGCTATCTAGACTCGGTTTATGATCCTGGGCATACAGTTCCTGTGGATCATACTCGGCCCACCATTTTCCTTTTCCATCTTCCTTCTTTAGCTTACCATCATATGGAATGCCGGCCAACTTCCCTTCTTTATCGCTCCGCTGCGCTGTTTCGTACCACGTCCAGGCATGCGCTGCATGCACACTCACACCAAATTTAAGGCCTCTTTTTTTTGCAGCACGCTCCCAGCCTTTCACAATATCCTTTTTGGGTCCCAGGTTTACACTATTCCATTTATGGTGGCTGCTCTGATAAAGGTCCAAATTGTCATGATGGTTAGCCAGCGCCATAAAATACTGCGCTCCAGCTTTTTTATACAGCTCCATCAACTCTTCTGGATTCCAATTTTCGGCTTTCCATTGATGAATCACATCCTTAAAGCCAAAGACCGACGGGTGTCCGTATTTTTCAACGTGGTAGTTATACTGATCCGACCCCTCCTGATACATCCCCCGCGCATACCAATCCCCTCTTTCTGGCTGACATTGTGGTCCCCAATGTGCCCATATCCCAAACTTAGCATCGCGAAACCAATCAGGAACCCGATAATTTTCAAGGGAGCGCCAGTCGGGATGAAAAGGCACTTTTCCTAAATAGGTATGAGCGGAACTAAATTTGCTAAGAAAGAGCATTGGAAAGCTAGTACCCAAAAATTTGATTGCTGTTCTTCTATCCATCATCATTTTATCTAAGGTAAGAATGAGTTGCCCAAGGGTATCCCGAGACATTCAGTTTATAATTTGTTATACGCTATACGATCAAAAATAATTGTATTAACTTAAGAAAGAGTCCACATTATCGATTAAAAGTAGTACAAAATCGACAACCAAATTATCGGCAGCGTTCTAACTGAATTATCAGCACACATTAATTTACAACAATCGAAGGACTTAGCTCAAAAAAAGGTCAGGAAATCAATTCCTGACCTTAAAAATACAGCTACTTATTTCATCACTTTATTCGTACATAACATCCAGATAAATGCGCTAGTTATACCGATCAATTACCAAACACTTTGGCTAGTTCCTGATGCAAGAGTTCTCCTTTTATATTGATAGCAACAATGTTCCCCTGCGGATCCACCAGATAGTTTTGTGGGACCGCGCGTACTCCGTACAATACCGCGGCCTCGTTGCTCCAACCTTTTAAGTCAGCGACATGAATCCAAGGTAAACCATCATCCTTAATTGCTTTCAGCCACGCGTTTTTCCCTTTGGTGTCGTCCAATGATACCGCAAGTACTTCCAATCCTCTGCTTTTATATTTGTTGTATGCTTTTAAGAGATTTGGATTTTCAGCACGGCAAGGACTACACCAGCTCGCCCAAAAGTCGATCAGCACATATTGTCCCTTAAAATCAGATACCTTAACCATTTTACCCTGCGTATCAGGCTGTGAAAAATCCGGTGCCTTATTGCCGATCTTGACACTTTTCTCTGCCAAAAAGCGTGCTTCCAGTTGTCTCGCATTTGTTAATTGGCGTACCTCCTTGGACAATTTTAAAAATAAAGGTTCTATTTCACTAAGCTTACGTTTATTGGCCGCATCAATAAGTGCATCCACAGCAAAGATCGAATTAGGATTTTTAGCTGCAAAAGCCAGCTCTTTTACTCTGCGTGCTTCAAACCGAGCTTCAAACTTTTCGTGAATCGCTTTATATTGTTCATTGGCGTCCGGAGCGTCTTTATCTACCGCAGCAAAAGCCCTGTTTCCAGCATCAATAATATCCATAAAGCCACCCCCAATTTCGTTCAAATACGCAACATACCCATCATGCAAAGGAGATCCTTTGATCGATGCAGTCCTTAAAGAATCCTTAATAGTGATTGTGTAATTTTCATTACCTAAATAAAAATAAAGGCGATCACCGATATTCTGCGCAACCATTTTGCCTTTTCCATCCTGATCAAAGACCATTCTTGAATAAGATGGTTCCCCCACAACTCCCTTAAAACTAAATTTGCCATCTACGATCGCTGACGAATCAGATGCCTGGAAGCCATCCTTTGTATAGTCCAAATACACTTTTTTGCCATTGAAAGCTTTCGGTGCATTCCCTTTGATCTCAAAGTTGGTCTGCTGCGCAAATGACAGTATTGGCGACATAGCCAAGGCTAAAGCTACTATTTTGAAATTTTTCATATTTTCTTATAATTAGATTTGATTTTTATTTATGTTTATTTACGCCAGGTCACGTCTACAGGGCTCCCCGGGATGCCATCGATTTTTTTGACAAGCTCGCCACTTTTACCCACCTGGATATCGAGATAATAGAGTGTTCCCGCCGATCCCACGATCAGGGTATTCTCATCATCTTCTAATTTTAGCATAGTCACATCTCCTTTTATAGTGGCCCGCAAGAGCTGCAATTGCTCACTCAAGGGATTGTAGCGAAAAACTTGATTTTGTGCAGCAATGTAAATATAACCGCTACGACTAGCCACCATTTTTGTGTCAGCTGTGATCCACTCTTGACGTACAAAAAGTCGTTTATGGCCCGAAGTGAAGTTAAAAGGGCCAGCAAAGTTCACATTGAACATCAATTCATAGATCTTACCTTCTGGATTTTTCACATACGCATAAGTATCTGCGTTATTAATCTGCACCATCTGCAACAAGTCCATACCCACATTCACAGGATTGAAAATATCTGCATCAATAGCGCTATACTGCGTTCCAAAATACATGGGAGATCCATATAGATTAATACGTACGAATTGCTTCTTATTTTTTTCGAAAGCAATAACAGTATAATTATTGTTGGCTGTCGACAGCACAAACTTCGAAGCTAAATCATACTCTCCATCTGCATAAGTACCAAACATCCCGTAGGTTGCCGATTGATCCCATGTAGTGGTTGCCCCACCATAAAATTTGTTATTGATTACCCCCAATAGAACCCCTTGTGGGTGGGCCAGAAGGCTTCCTACGTTAATGGTCGGAGGAGCTAAAAAGAAATTATCAAATAAAGTCCCCGGCTTTAAACTTTCCTTTTTTAACGTATTGACATTCAAACGCACTCCACCTTGTTCCGAAATAATCCAATAACCCAACGGGGTATTGCCCGTGAATTGATTCTTTACATAGTGCAACTGCAGAGGGTCGACCGGTAAAGGTTGGCCATTAATCACCTCATAAATATTAGGTTGAACACTGTTGTCCGGTTTAATAAAAGAAAGTTTACCACCAGCCTGATCCGCTGATAAGACCAAAGTACCCCGAGAAAATTCCGTCACCCCCTGAATTTTAAATGGGTAAAAATATTTCATCCCATTCGCTTTATTGGTTACGGTAAGCCGAGCTGTATAGCGTTTTGCTTCTAAACCAAAGACAATCCGCAATGCATTCCCCTTGTAATGATTGGATTCTGGCACAAGTGCCTCAGGGACATCAATACGCCATTCACATTCCAGATTTTCGGCAGCTATACCTGTAATTTTAGGCTGCACAATTAGACTATCGCCAGTCATTGCTTCGTAGAGCGTATCCAAATTTTGTAACACCGGCGACTCAGGCATATCAATAACATAATTTCCTTTGTCCTTATAACAGGCTGTTAACATTGTCAATAGCACAACGCTTATTATCAATTTTTTCATTTTATCTAAGCTCCTTTCCTGATTCATCAATAAAGAAAAATTTACCCACCCCAGTATTTTTTTTCAACTGAATTGGTCGATTGGGATTATCCTTATGGTAGAAGATATAGCTTTGACCATTATCCCTGCTTTCCAATACATAGCCTTTTTCAGGATGGTCCGCTACCCATTTAAAAGGATCATTAAGCATAATGGTCAACAAATTGGCAAAGTAGAGGTTCTTTGGAGCATCCAATCCTTCGGTAGACAGTTGCCGCTGTTCTGTTGCTATAAAAAACAATTGATGCCTTACCCGTGAATATTCACCCAATGGCGACCAATTATCCCACCAATTTGGTTTTTCCAGTTGTGCCGAAAGAACGATATATGTTCGTATCAGCCGCGGATCATCAATACCGAAATCTGGGCTCGCTTTCAATTTTAAGATAAGCGACACTGATTTTTCTTCTAAATCCCTGGTATTATGGATAATTAATGGGACATAGCCAATTCCGCGATCTGCTTCCAAGGGATATTCTGCGGACAATGCCTGATAATGTTCATTGCTGCGTGCAGTGGAGGAATCCTTCTCCACGTACACCTCAAAATAACGTTGATTCCCCACCCGATTGCCCATCAGCCGAACCGGAATATAAAGTGTATCCGATGCTCTGGTCATTTCATAGGCAAAAGTATATACGATACTATCGCGTGCTTGTGAACTCAGATCGAAATAAACATTGGCAGCGGCATCGTATGTTTTTAGTTCTGTTTTCTGACAAGAAAAGAACAGGAATAAAACAAATGGCAGCAGTATATAACTATTTTTTTTCATCCTATTTTATATTAGCTTAGCGTTGTCCATAAGTTATTTCATCACTCGGCAATGGCCATACAAAGATTTTTGGGTTTGCCGGTATGACTGTGCCTTTTTCTCCAATTATCGAAGCATTTAACCGCTTATAAGCATAAAAAAGCTGGCCTTCGGCATACATCTCCTTACGGTATTCCTTTAGTAATTCTGCGCGGAATTTTGTCGCCGTCGACAAATCAGCAGGTTCCCCTATACCCCGCTGTATACGCACCTGATTGAGGTATTCTGCCGCTAAAGTCGGATTGCTTTCATAGTTACATTCCGCAGCAATATAGTAGAGCTCGCTTAGTCGTATTGCTGGCGCCATGAGATAATGTAAATTCGCTTCAAAATTGTCACTAAACGTATTTCTATTATATTTTACCAAAGAACTTAAAGCCGTTGTTCCCACGCTTATCGCTCCAAACCATTGGGTATAACGCAGATCGCCACCACCATTCCCCCCCACTTCATAAATCGTCCGTCCTTCTTCTTTGTCCAGATTCATCCGACCTGTGCCAAACCATTCTTGATTGTATTCTCTACTCATTCCGGGAATATACCACGCAAACAAGAGCTCCTTATAAAGAATTCGATCCTTTTTATCCTCTTTTACGGATTGAAAATCAGTATTATTTGTCCAAGGGAACTTTTTAGAAACGATCACTTCCATCGCATTTGCTAAAGCTTTAGGTTTATCTCCCTTATACAGGTAGACGCGCGCGAGTACACCGCACACCGCATAATAATTCAGTCTATGCCTTCTATTTTGCAAAAAGAGGCTGTTATTGTTCAGCTCCGAGTTTTCCAGTGTATCACTTACCGTCGGATACCCAACCACATAACCTGCAGAGCGTATAGGATCCACCTTCAATAGATCTTTCGCTACCACCAAGTCTGCAATGACCGAATCCAACACTGCTGACACTTTGCTCAAGGGAGTCGTTTTATTCGAATATTTGGTTACATAAGGAATAGCGTCAGCCTGTGCATTTACGATAGGTGCTGGAGCAAACAAACGTAAGGCATCAAAATGTAGGAAAGCACGCAAAGCCAACGCTTCTCCTTTGATCAAAGCGTAATTGTCCCCGACAAAAAGATTTCTCTTGCTGTCTATTTCTGCTAATAAGAGGTTTGCATTCACTATCCCATGGTATAGGCCTTTCCAGATATTGTCCTTGCGATCTTTAAAGGCGCCATCATCGTAATCAAATCGTGCAGTCTTCTGATAACCTAGCGGATCATTGTTCGGAATTGTATAATTCTGTACCAGTACTTCTGGTGTACCAATTGTCAGCTCCTTACCGTATAAATCACCGTTAGCACAGCGGGTATAAATTCCCAATAATGCTTCCTTAAAGCCATCCTCAGTAGTAAAGAGACGGTCTTTTTCCACCTCACTTTGGGGTTGTATATCCAGCCATTTCTGGCAGGATAGCAGACAGATGCTGCAGAGCAAGACGATAAATATATTTTTCTTTTTCATATGTTAATTCGTTTGTGTCAGGTTATTTTCACAAATAAAATCGCTATCAGTATACATTTTTAATCATAACAAAGCCTATTTAAATCTAGCTTGTAATGTCAGGGTAAGCGATCGTGCGAAAGGATATTTGATGCCGCGCTCTTCCTTCACATTTGACCAGCGAAAGATATCGTTGCCAATCAGGCCCACACGCAAACTCGCCAGAGCCAAGCGATTGGCAAAAGCTTGATTAGCATCATAAGAAATATTAAGCGATTGCAAGGTTAATAGATTATCTGGCATCACAAAGCGAGAAGATAATTCGCTACGCCCCAAATCCTCAATACTTTTAAAAAACGTGTGATCCCCCGGGTTCTTCCATCGTTCTTCGAGGACCCTAGCGTCCACATTATAACGTGGATCTGCATTTTCCACACGATCAACTAGGGTTTGATTATACGTCTTCCCCCCCAAACGCGTTTGGAAATAGGCGACCATCATCCATTGCTGATAACGTAAGGTACCGCCGAAAGATCCCTCCATTTTTGGTGTCGCTACCCCAACGACTGCAATATCACGAGCATTCCAATCATAAGTCAGACTCCCATCCCGTTTCACAAAGACTTCCCTTCCACTTTCTGGATCTATACCCAAGGAAGGAACCGCATAAATGGCATCCATAGACTGTCCCTCCTCATAGCGCAATAAGGGTACAGCTTTAAATTCATCTTTCTGTTGTTCTTCATCTGCACGCTCATTATAACTCTTCAGGGCATTGGAAATACGCACAATTTTATTGCGATTTTGCACCAGATTAGCCAGCAAACTCAATGTCCATTTTTCATTTTTAATCGCCTGCCAATTTATGCCCAACTCGACTCCTTTATTCTCCATATCACCTAGATTTTCTTTATATGAACCAAATCCAGTCGAAGGAGCGATATTAATATCCGCCAAGATATCTTTTGTAATTTTACTATAGCTACGCAGTGAAAACGTTAATTTGTTGCTCCAAAAGCCGACATCTACACCCAGGTCCACCGATTGCGTCCTTTGCCAAGCGAGATCCTCATTCCCATAATTACGCACCGTACTTCCCAATCCCGACGAGTACCAATTGTTTTTATCATAAGAATAAGTTACGCGCGACATATATGGATCAAATTGAACCGACCCTGTCAAGCCCACGGTTGCACGAAGACGGAGCTGACTAATCACCTTTGTAGAAAACCATTTTTCATTGTGCATATTCCAACCAATTCCCGTCGACCAAAAAGGTGCAGTACGCTTATTCGCTCCAAACTTTGACGATCCGTCGATGCGTAAGGTCGCATCAAGCAGATAGCGGTTGTCATAGCTATAGTTACCACTTAAGAAGGATCCAAATAAACGCGAAGCGCCTACATTCGTTTCCGGACTTTTACCCTCTTCATAGCCTTTCGCAAAACCAATATCTGTAAAGCGGTCATTGGGGAAACCAATCGCCTTGAAGTAACGTTCATCATAACTCTCCGTTCTTATATTGGCACCGGCGATCACATTAAAATAATGCTTGCCAATATTTCGGTCCCAATTCAAACGTATATTTCCATCCCAATACAATTCATTGTTACTATAACTTCCGTAGCTACCTCTTTCATCCGCCCTTGAAGTTTCGTAGGAATAAAACTCGTTAGACAAGGGGGATCGGAAATCGTCACCAGTGTTCATCCGTTTCAGCAAGGAAAGCAATCCGCGAAGGCGCAGTCCCTTCCCCAGATCAAGATCAGCAGAAAGGTTATTCAATAATTCGGTATAGCCAGACTTATTGTAGCTGCTCAATGTCGCATCGTATGCGGGGTTAAGCACATACTCCTCGTTTCTATTTCCTGAAGGATCTACCCTGATCCAACGATCCGACAATTGCGTGATATTACCTTGATCATCTTTCAATCTATAATAAGGATTCATTTTAACAAAATTCTCAAAACTTCCGTAAGGAGATTCCCTGCCATCGACGACCGTAATGGATAGCTCATTTTGAAAACGGATTTTATTTTTTGGATTGTAACTAAAATTTAATCCTCCGGAATACTGGTTTCTGCCAGAACCTTTCATCACACCTGGGCGTGTTTGATAACGCATATCCACGCCATAGCGAAAAGTTTGTGCACCGCCTTCCAAGAATACGCCATGTTTTTGTCCAATTGCAGTGCGTACCGGTTGCGATAACCAATAGGTATCTATTCCTCCAAGCACATTTGCCAATTTATGATAGTATAATTCGTCTAATACGTCCTGCGATTGACGTTGTTTTGTACCATCATAAAGCCCGGCAAGCTGTTCATATGCCAACTTATCCGCTGCATTCAATAGGTTATACCCAGACAGATCTGGCATATTTACATTAGTTTCATGCGTGTATGTCACCTGCAATTTGCCCTCTTTGGGAGCCTTAGTAACGATTACCATGACCCCATTGGCTGCACGCGAGCCGTAGATGGCACTCGCAGCAGCATCTTTTAAAGTCGTGACACTCTCAATACGCGTCATATCCAAATCCATGACTTTCTCTAGGCTCACTTCAAAACCATCCAAGATAAAAGCGGGTAAGTTCATGGTTGTCGTGACATTATCCCGACGCAGCACATCTGTGCTTCCACTGGGCAAGGCAGAGGATCCACGCACATTGATATTGGGTAACGCGTTGGGATTAGAACCGGCTATATTATTAGGTAATATCTTAAAAGAAGGATCAAAGACTTGCATAGCTTGCAGCACATTCTGTGGATTGACCTGACGCAGTTCATCACCACTTTTGGTAATGGCAGTTCCCGTATAAGAGTCCTTTTTCAGTGTTTGATAGCCAGTCACAACGACCTGATCCAAGGCATTCGCCTCTTCTTCCATCTGTATCGTATACACATCCTTGTTTTCAGCCAAAGTGAGTATAAAATTCTTGTAGCCGACCATGCTCATTGTAAGCGGTTGCATGTTTCCAACGACTGAAAATCGCCCCTCCTTGTCGGCCACAGCAATAGCATTCCCGTCCTGAACAATATTCACGCCGTACAGTGGCTTACGATCCTTTCCGAAGATCTGCCCGCTGATTTGCATTTGAGATGATTTTTCAGCCGCAGGGCGAACTCTCTGTTCAGTTTTGCGCGGCCTTGTTTTCTTTTCCAGGAAGATCGTTTTCGATTCAATGGTATACCCGATCTCCTGATTAGTTAAAATTTTATCGAGAAATAATTTAAGAGGCATTTTCTCTGCCTTGATTGAAATTGGCCGAGCCACCTCCAATATCTTTTTAGCTCCAAAAACCTCATAGTTTGTCTGGAGCTTAATGGCCTGGAGTACATCCTCAAGCGGAACATGATGTCCAGAGTAGGTTACAGTTTGTGCGTTGACCCGGTGGCTGAGCTGGAGTAAGGCAGCAAAAAATAGCCATAATAAGGGTTTGGTCGCTTGCGAAAAACAACTTAATTTCATTAATTCTAGTTAGTTTAGTTAGGTTAGATTGTGGGATCTACTGTCCAATTTGTTTATCCATATGCGGTGTTATGTCTCGTTTTCTTCGTTATTGTCCTCCTTTCTGCGTTTTAGATTCATTTTTCTCAATAATAAGTTTACCATCGCCTGTGAGCTGATAAGACAAGTCCTGATCTTTTAATATTTTCAATATCGTGGACAATTTACTTGTCCTGAATGTTCCTCCAAAAAATTCGACGTCAGGAATATCTCCCTTATATACCACATCTATGGCATACCAATGCGACAGTTCATCCATAACCTCACGCAGCGATTTTCCGTCAAAATTAAATTTACCATACACCCAAGCCATTTCCTGCTGTACATTGACAGCGTGTTTAGATAGATTTACACCCCTATTAACAGCTTGATCACCAGGAAATAAAGTTACTTGACGTCCTTGCTGTAATTCTTTTACTGTCACCTTTCCCTCAAGCAATGTTGTCTTGATTTCAGCTGATGTTCGATAGGCATTTACGTTGAAATGTGTCCCTAACACCAAGATATCCTGATTTTTAGCATGCACAACAAAGGGTTGCCCTTTACGCTTTACAACCTCAAAATAGGCTTCTCCCACCAGTGTTACTTCGCGTTTGTCTTTCGCAAAAACGGTCGGGTAGCTTAGTACAGTCCCCGCATTTAACTTAACCATCGTACCATCAGGTAATGTTACATCGTAGGTCCCACCGCGTGGGGTTTCTATTTTAGCAGAAACCGCCGCGTTTATTTCCGCCACTTCACCGCCATCGTTGTAGCGTATTCCACTGCCATCGATCACAACCTGACTTTCAGCCTTATTCAACTGATATTGACGGCCGTCCGAAAGTGTAATGACCGCTTGATTTGAAGCCGGCAGACGATCGTTGACTGCTGCTACCTGCAGATCCATTCGCTGATTTCCCTTCTTATTCCAATACCATACACCACTTATGGCGAAAATAATACTTGCAGCGGCAACATAAGGCAATAGCCTTTTCAATGCAATTGACTTTTTCTTTGGGGTATGGAATGTGATTTTGGATTTCAGCGCATCAAAACTACGTCGCGTTTCAAAATACTGAAGACCTTTATAGGCCTCACGCTGCTTTTGTCCATCCATGCATCGTTGATGGATTTGTCTATTGAATTCCGATTCATTTAGCCAGCTGTCCAAGGAAATCCGATCTTCGTCTGTTAACGTTCCTTGCATTTCCATTAAGACCAGTGTACTGATGCGGATAAATTTTTCTTCTTCTAGAGCGTCCATATTGAGCTATTTCGATTATAGATACAACACCGATTCAGAAAAGTACCAAAGACAATTAAAAAAAATTAAAATTTCCCAAAAAGCACAAGCAACGACAGGAGGTAGTTGAAAGAATCCCTATTCAAATGCTGGCGAAGAAGGCTCAAAGCACGCATTTTTTGATTTTTTACGGTCTGGATACTGATGTGTAAAAGATCTGCGACTTCCTGGTTGCTATTTCCTTGCAAGTAGGCCAGCTGAATAATTTCACGGGCTTTAGGCGGAAGCTTCTGAATCGCTTCATATAATTCGGCCATCGTCTCAGCATAAATAATTTCTTGAAGATGGGAGCTTTGATCTTGATCTTGCTGAGTCGCATAAATATCTACTCGATTCAACCTGCGCTGGCGTGCCGTCTGATGGTTGAGTCCCACACGACGTGTCGTTTGATAAAGTGCGGCTTTTAGGTGTGCCAAACTCTCAAAGTTACGTTTCCCCTGCCATAGCCGAATAAAACCCTCCTCAGCGATATCCTCCGCTTCCTTGGTTTCATCCACAAAGCTGGATGCGTACAAACAAATGCGACTAAAATAACGGTTGTACACATGCGCGCAAGCCTGCTCCTCCCCCTTTAGGAAGTTTTCAAGCAGTTCTTTTTCGCTCGTATAATTCATGGATAGATTACTTTAGCTAGGTTGATAGTTACAGTTCATAAAGATAATTAAAAAGAATCAATACTTCCTACTCCGGTTACAGGCATAAGTTCTTCCTATTATTTTTACCTTGATAGGCCGTTTGCACCATAAATTTTTCAGCGAATGCCCCTTGCATAACTGGGGCGGCAGTAATATATTCAGAAGTACATCTACAACTTGTTTTTCTACATGCAAATCTGCTACCTTTGGACAGCGGCAACGCTGCTTATACCTAACCGTATATAAATCTACTTTAACAGCAGAATACATGAAACCTATCTACATAACAAACACGTACAACCAAGCAGTCCACCTTATTATCGTCTCAATTACTTTATGCTTAATTGCCTGCTTTAGCCAAAGCATGGCTCAAAGCCAAAGCAACACTAGCCTTTACATTCCCAAGACCATTATCGATAAAGCTCGGTCTGCCTCCATTAAGATGTTTGGAATTGACAGTGTGACGAGACAGCAAAATAGTGCTCCATTCAGCGGTGTCGTGGTGCGAGAAGACGGTTATATTCTTACGGTGGCACACGCCACAGTACCCGGTAACTTTTATCGGGTAATATTTGCCGACGGAAAACAAGGTATCGCCAAAGCGCTTGGGCGATTGGTGGTTGACCAACAGAGCAACCTGCCCGACATCGCCATGATGAAAATGCAGGGGCAGGGCCTATGGCCCTTTACCGAAATGGGCTGGTCCTCTTCCATAAGTGACAAACAGCTTTGCTTTGGGCTATCTTATCCAGAAACAGTTCCTTTTGCCATTCCTTTTTTTCGCGCCGGCCGCATCTTAAAGAAAGTGGATAATTACGGTTTTATGTGGAGTAGTTGCATCATGGAACCAGGCGATTCGGGCGGTCCGCTCTTTGATGCAATGGGACGAGTGATCGGGCTTCATAGCCGCATAGACCGTCCAGAGGGCATCAATTTCGAAGTTCCGGTAGACAGCTATCGCAAATATTGGAGCAGCTTGACCCACGCTGTGGCGATCAATACCTATCCTATCTCGACAGATGCTATTGCGGGAGATCCCGCCAAAGCGAAGCTCTTAAAAATAGCCCTAAAAAAACAGACTGAACAACCAAAAACCACAATTCAGTCGCTTCCAATAAACAGTATAAGCCATGGCGATACCCTGCACATTCTTGGCACAGCATTTAAACTATCAAACAATAAACAGATCATTGTATCAAAAAGCAGTGAAGTAGCCGAAAATCCAACGTTGAACATCGGGAAAAGCACTTATCCCTTAACAGTCTTGCTGAGAGATGAAAAGACCGATTTGATTGCCTTATCTGCACCTAGCAAGTTATTTCCAGCATTTGCTATTTACACGGTGACAGACCAAGCGATAACAGACTCTTTGATCGGGCTAAATCTATGGTCTTTGCTTACGGCCAATCAAAGTAAAACAGGTGTGCTCGGCATGTCTTCTCAAGCTTTTCCGCGTATTCCTGTTCCCGGGACTTTCGATGCACAGATGCAGGAAATGAATGGTCTTCCGACTTTAACAAAAGTAGACAGCCTAGGAGCCGCTTGCCGCGCAGGCCTGCAATCCGGAGATCAGATTACAGCGCTGAATGGCAATGATGTATCCAGTGCCCTAAAAATCAATGCTGCCATGCAAAAATTTTCTGTCGGGGATACACTACTTGTTCAATATCGACGTGGGGTAGCCGATCTCCAAACAAAGGTAATTTTGTCTAAATGGCGAATTCGGGAAAACCCACATCCTGCGGGCAATATCCCCGGAGGCAAATCCATTCGTAGAGACAATTTTCCAAGTGTATTTTTACATGATTCGCGTATTCATGCCAACGAGTGTGGTAGCCCGATCGTTGACGATCAAGGTAATTTTATTGGAATAAATATTGCGCGCTTTAGCCATACAGCCTGCATAGCAATTCCTCGAGACCTTGTACGGGAATTTCTATCCAAAGTACCAACTGAACATTTAAAAAATCAAAAAAGTACGACAGTAGCTGGCACGTAATTGCAAATTGTTTTTAAGATACATTATCGATCTGAATCCAATTACCCCAATGTTTTCAACGATAATGGTTATTATTGCCTTGAATTAATTTTCGTTGACCACCATGATAAATAGGCAAAAAAACAGACTTGATTTTACTTTATTAAATATAGGTTATGCTGAGCACAATGCGGACTGGAATTTTAAGAATATTAAAAGTCCTTTTGCCCGGCTACACTATGTTTGTGAGGGTGAAGCGCATATTATTTTACAGAACGAAGTGATTAAATTGCAACCGGGGCATCTTTACCTGACACCAGCCCATGTGCATCATGGTTACGAATGCCTCGGTAAATTTTCGTTGTATTATATCCATATTTATGAAAACCCTGCCCTCAGATCGAGTATTTTTGACCATTACATTTTTCCAAAGACTATCGAGGTCAATCAGTTATTGCATGAGCTCATCATTCGCCTTCATCAGATCAATCCTGGCAGTGCCCTGTCAATTTACGACCCTAAAAGTTACGAAAACTCCGCTGCAATAATCAAAAGTATCGCCCTACAAGGAGCATCTCCATATGCCCTAGAGGCCGAAAGCCAAGCAATTATCCAATTGCTGATGAGCCGTTTTTTAGCCGCGGCAACCGCTAAAATGCCACAGGTCGAAAAACGCCTCGTCCGGGTACTTGACTATATTGACGACCATATCCAGCACCCCATTACTATCGATCAGCTCGCCGATTTGACCTTTCTTTCCAAGGATCACCTTATCCGTTTATTTAAAAAACACCTGAATGAAACTCCAGTGAGCTATATAAACCGAAAGAAAATAGAAAAAGCCCAGTTAATGATGCTAGCTGATGATAGTAGCATCCAAGAGCTGAGCTTTAGGTTAGGCTTTGAAAATATATCTTACTTCAATAGGTTATTTAAAAAAGTAACCGGCGAAACCCCCACTGGTTACAAACGCAGCATGATAAAATAACCAATGGAGCCTTCTCTTTTTGATTAAGTCAAGCCTGCAGTAGCCAGTTCATTCCAAAATGCTGACGAGATCTTTCGGGTAGCCATGGCTACATTAGCTTGTACTTTTTCAGCTTTGCTTGTATTCAAGGCGACAGCTTTGACACCATCAATTCCAAATCCATAAGCAAAGCAGGCTTCAGCGGGGGTAACAGCATACTTCTGACAGATTTTCCAGAATCGATCCCGCCATTCATATAATGCTTTGCCCTGCTCGCTGTTTCGATCTACCAGCTGATAATTGTAATAATCACTGCCGACCAAAAATCCGCCATTGAATACCGCCGAATTGATGACAGTAATATTTGCTGCTGCCAGCTCAGCTATAAAAGTCAATAATTCAGCCGGATGATCATGTATCGTCAAGCTATTGGCAATCATCACCCAATCCAAATCAACGTCCTGAACAAGACGTTGGATGGTGTTCCAGCTTTTGGACCCGACCCCTACTGCCAGCACCTTACCTTGATTTTTCAATTCGATCAGTGCACGATAGGCTTCCAGGATATCCTGATAACGTTGGCTTTCATCGGCCTGATTCAGTGCTTTGGCCAGATATTCGTCGGGATCATGTACTGAGACTAATTGTGCAGGATAATCCCCCAACATTTCATTTCCCTGATAAAAGCATTGCAAGATCCCTTCATAGCTAATCCGTTGTTCTGCATCATATTTCAGTCCTTGCCATACCCCCGGTTCAAAGGTGGGTTCATCTGCTTCCAGCGGAATCCGGTACCAGCCCAGTTTATTACTGATCAATACAGTAGAAGGATCAATTTCCAGTTGTTTGAGTCCTGCACCTAGCGATTCCAACGATAGGCCAGCGCCATATTTACCTGCCGTATCGAAAACGGCCAATCCTTTCGCTTGCTGAATACAGGCTCGTATAATTTCCAATTTGTCTGAAAATGGTATTTCATTGTATAGGTTACCTAAACTACTCGTCCCATAGATGACCTTTGGAAGTTGCACTAAGGACAATTTCTTGATTGTTGTCGGTATCATTATCTGTTTTTGTAGTAAATGGTCAATACTACAAAGTAAAGTGGAATAAAAATTATGCTATATCGACTTAAATTAAAAAAATATCGACGTAATCACCACCACTTTTACCTTCGTCACTATAGACATGCCGTTCGTCAAAGACTTTTCTGCAGGCAACAATTCCTTCGTTTTTTTGCACATATCAAAACAATAAAAATGAACAGAAAAGCAATTTTATCATGCGTTGTACTCTTCGCGATGATGTTAAGCAAAATGGTGTTTGCACAGGAGCAGCCCCGCATTCAAATCGGTATTAAAGGTGGGAGCAGCCTTAACAAGCTCAATACGGAGCTGGCAGATTTAGACGACAAATATGCGTTGGGCCTCCATATCGGTGGTATGGCACGTGTCAATCTCGGAAGAGCTTACGTTCAGGGTGAGGCACTTTTCAGCAAACGTAAAGCTGCGCTCAAACCACAGGGGCAGACCGAATCAAAACTCAAATGGAATGCCATCGATATTCCGGTCATGCTCGGCTACAAAGTCGTTCAACATCAAGACATGAATTTGCGCGTATTTGCAGGGGCGGTGTACAATTATACGCTAAATGACAACTTATCACCACTCAAGGCGATCAAAGAGAGTGTCAAACATTTCGATAAGTCAAATATTCAGTTTACGGGTGGCCTTGGTGTTGATATCCAAAAATTCAGTATCGATGTCCGTTACGAACGGGGGTTTTCTGATCTCAGCAAATCTTTCAAGTCCAAGCCACAAGCATTTTCCATTGGCGTAGGTTATTTCATATTCTAACATACTCTTTAACGCCAAACTTTGAAGGCAATTTCATATTCGCCTTCAAAGTTCTTTTGTTTTTACCTATGCTGAGCACCAAATACCTATACAGGCATCTTTTTTTCATTATTTTCTGGGCTGCGCTCTGGTTTGTCGTATGGATCCAAATCAAGCAGGACCTGGGCACATCAGTAGCTTTGCTATATACTTCAAGCGTGATGGTCGTAGCAATTGCCATTGCAAAAATCCTGAGTGATAGTGTTCTACCAAAAGCGCTTAAGACGAAACAAATGAAATCTTTTATCCTTCCAGCGATTTGCTTTACCCTCCTATCGGCATTGTGGATGGGGACACTTGATTTCTTTTTTATCTATTCAGATCAGTATCTGTCTACAAAAGAAAGAACCACCCTGCTATTGGTCCAATTTTATAAAGCGATTATTTCATCGTTATTGATGAATGGAACAGCCTGCGGTATCCGATTTTATCAGGAGCATGCGGACATACAACAGGAGCACAACCAGCTACAGCAGTTGGTATTGGAAAATCAGATCAAAGCACTACAAGATCAGATCAATCCACACTTGATGTTCAATGCCTTAAACCACATTCAAAAGCTGATGAAAAAGAACATCAAACAAGCCGATTATCTTTTATTAAAATTTTCAGATATGTTGCGTTATCAACTTTATGAAAGCAACCTGTCCAATGTGCTCCTTTCCCGTGAACTTCAATACTTAGAAGATTTTATCGCTATGGAAAAAAACCGATGTGATGATTGGTTAACAATCCGTACCCACTGCATGATTAGCACTTCCGGGCTACGTATTGTACCATTGATTCTCGTCCCTTTCGTCGAAAACGCATTCAAACACATAACCCGCCATCCTGATCAACTTGGTGAGATGACAATCGACCTCCAGGAAGAAAAAGGATGGCTCCGCTTTACCATCAGGAATAGCGGTCCGGTGATCTCTGTTGACACAACTGAAAAGTATACGCAAGCGGTATCTCAGCAGATCACAAAACGGCTGGACCTACACTATGCAAACAAATATGTATTTACTGTAAAACAAACAGCACATTGCTTTACACAATTTGTGCAAATCGATTTATCACAGCCATAACCTATTGGTATCAGTAAACACCTACGTGTAAGACCAAAAGCCACCACTACGCACCATTGGCCACTCAACATCAAATCTATTTAGCTATTTTTGTCCTATGTTTAAAAAAAACTATCTCTATCGGAATCTCTTCCTCATGCTCTTCTGGCTTGTACTCTGGTTTGCGGTTTGGATTCAGGTGAAGCAGGATCTAGGCGCAGGAGCTGCGCTTCTCCATAGTTCCGGGGTAATGATATCGTCCATCTTCATCTCTCAACTCTTGAGTGACAGCATTTTACCAAAAGCTATTAAAACACAAAAAATGAAGCCTTTTGTCTTCAAAGCCATCTTTTTTGTCCTTATTTTAGCTATACTGATCGGTGCAGTGGACGCCTATTTTATTCTGCAAAACCAGCAAGTATCGAGCGGCGATCGTTCCATGCTTTTGTTCGTTCAAAGCTATAAGGCTATCCCATCTTCCTTGCTAATCAATGGTACCGCTTGTGGCATCCGGTTCTATCAAGAGCATGCAAATATTCAACATGATCACAGCCAGTTGCAACAAAATTTTCTGGAGAGCCAGGTCAAAATTTTACAGGATCAGGTCAATCCGCACTTTATGTTCAACGTATTGAACCATATCCATATCCTGATGAAAAAAAATGTAGACATGGCCGATTATTTATTATTAAAATTTTCCGACATTCTACGTTATCAATTATACGAATGTAATCAGTCATTCGTGCTATTGAGCCGTGAGCTGCAATATTTACAAAATTTCATCAGCATTGAACAATTGCGCTGGGGCGATGAGCTGACGGTCGAATGCAGCTGGTCACAATCAACCGAAGATCTACACATCACGCCATTACTCCTAATCTGTTTTGTCGAAAATGCATTTAAACATGTAGCTCGGCTTCCGAATCAAAAAGGTAAAATCAGCCTCAACTGTGTTGAAGTAGACGGGCATTTACAATTCCAGATCAGCAACAGCTATCAAGATTATCCCCAGCAAATTTCATCGCGACATTCTGGCATAGGACTCGAAAATGTCAAAAAGAGACTAGACTTGCAATATGAAAAGCTCTACTCCCTAAAAATTAAAAAGCAAGATGGCGATTTTTGCGTTGAGTTGACGATCGATCTTAACTGCTAAGCGAAATGGAACAAAAAAAGATGCGATGTATCATCGTGGACGATGAACCCCTATTACGGCAGCATATTGCCGAGATGACTGAGCAAGTCAACTTTCTGGAACTTATAGAAACTTTTCCATCGGCTCTGTCGGCTGCAACAAGACTGCAGCAAGGCGATATAGACCTTATTTTTCTAGATATCAATATGCCCTACCTCAATGGTATTGATTTTTTGGAGTCACTCGAAACGCCACCTTTATGCATTTTCATTACGGCTTATTCAGAATATGCTTTAGAAGGGTTTCGGCTACAGGCGGTCGATTATCTACTAAAGCCTATTGTCTTCCAACGTTTCTTTCAAGCAGCAACCAAGGCCTATCAACAGTTTGTGCAACGCAACAAGACACGCTTGGAATCCAGTGCCAATGATACCATGCTCTTTGTCCGACAAGGCGATGCTTTTGTTAAAATTTCCTGGACTGATATACTTTATGCCGAGAGTATGCAAAATTATACCAAACTACACTTTAAGGAGCGGATCCTTACCATTCACCAGACCATGTTGGCGCTGGAGGAAGCCTTACCAAACAACCATTTCTTTCGCATACATAAGTCCTTCCTGGTCAATGTCAATCATATCGATATTATCTCCGGAGGGCGCGTATATATTGCAGATCAAGAATTGCCGATCTCCCGTACAAAAAGGGAGGAACTGCTCCAAAACGTTGTTTTTAGGAAGCTTCTGAGTCGTTAATTGGATGTATTACCATTCCGCAGTCGTTCAGTCCCAGAAATTCGCAGGAATTGGATCGAAGAACCAGTTATACTTTTGACTGAAATGAATCGCTGCCAATTTGTCACAGGAATTCACTTGGCACAAAAAGTGCAAGACATTAAACTCATAATTTAGGTTTATAATTGGTTAGGTTAAAACGCTTGGATCTCCCCGGTTCAAGCGTTTTTTTTATTGGATAGCGTCATAAGCAAATTTCAAAACATCCTCAGCCGCTTTGAATGACAGCTTTTATCACCAGTTAGTAAGGCATATTCCACTTAATTCCCACTGATGTATAGAAGGTCGGCGAAAACCTGGGATCTGCCTGTTTCTTTTCTTTGAAGAGACTCTTTAATGAACGGTCATTTTCGACATACATGCGTGCGAGTGTGCTTCCTCCGGTCAGCTGCAGTTTGAGGTTTTTGCCGAGATTAAATTGGGGCTGAATGCCCGCCGTCAGCAGCATAAATCCGCCCAGCGTAGACTTTCCGTTCTTTTCACGTTCGGCCGTCATCCCATCCAGATTAACCACCGCCCTTAAATCCATCAACTTATTTACTTGATAAGCAGCGGAGATCCCCTGTGGGAAATTCACGTTGAACTTTACTTTTCCATTTGTTTTCCAGTCAAAATATAATCCCGGCAGGATCATTGGCACCCCAAAGCTATTGCTCAGTACAGGTCCAAAGCCGAAAGCTAAATTAGGTCTAAACCGTTTGATAAAAAGTGCCCCCCCCTGTCCTAAAACATCTTTACCATTTACTTTGACAAGATCCGAATAGACACCGACCGATGCAAAGGTCAACAGCGTCCAATTTTTCTTTAGGGAAGTTAAGTATTGAAGCCCGATTTCGGCATTTAACATTTCAGTTGGAAAGAGAGATAGCTCGTAATCACGATTTTCCATTTTCGCATAGGAAGCCCCTACTTTCCAGGACCACCGTTTGATATTACCCAAGGAATCCACTTTGGTCGATAACGGTATTTCAAGATTGAACTGGATCCTTCTAAAGTCACTTTTTGATCCAGTCTTAACACTATCTTCTGGTCGGATATAGTTTGATAAGGGAACGTAGTCGACAACAACCTGTCCTGATACCGCATTTTGGGCATGTGCTGTCAGCGTTGCCAAACTATTGAACAAAATGGCACATAAAACTTGTTTCTTCATATTTTTTCAGCAAAGGAAGCCTTTGCGCCCCAGTGGCCGGAAATATTTTGACGTAGTGCAACTTTATGTTGACCAACTGCAAAGCTATAGCGATCTTTTTAGGCGTGCATTGAGCACCACGGTCATGCGGCGTAGTCTATGATTCACTCTTATATCACCAGTAATTGTATTAGCTACAAGAAATACTAGATCCGCTTAGAAAATGTATGCCATATCGGCAGAAACAAAAAAGACGCCCAATAGCGGACGCCTTCACCTAAAACTAACTATGAATAAAAAAACATTAATTTCTGAAATCAATTGTTCATATCATTTCCTTTCAAATTTTTATTGTTGTCCAGTTCAGCCTGTGGAAAAGGATAATACATAGCTTTAGCAGACCAACCTGCTTTTTTTAGCGGTGCCAACCAAGACGCATCGGCCATTCCCCATCTTAACAAGTCAAAATATCGCTGATATTCACCCAAAAATTCGACAAATCGTTCATGCACAATAATATTTTTGACAGAATTCAATGGAATACCGTTTTTTACGAGACCTTGTGCCATCAATCCGTCTACATCAGGAATTGTGCCGTTAGATTTTTGATACCAAAGGTGAGGCTGCTCATTTGGGACAATGTTATTGGCACGTTTGCGGACAAGATTGATATATTGTTTGGCAGCGGTAATATCACCACGTTCATTTAAACACTCCGCATATAGAAGTAAGACATCACTATAACGAAGAATACGATCATTGTTGCCATTATCAAAATCCGCTATCTGGACATCTGGGCAATATTTTCTCGTGCCATACATATCTTTGTTAGTGGCTAGATTTTTCATCCAATCGCTATAAGAAGTGACTTTTCCATCCAATTGCGTAAACTTCGCTCCATTTTCACACCATAGCGTCATGTATTTTCTCGGGTCCCCATCCTCAAATTCATCATGTGCCATTTTGTTGGGAGCCAGATTCCACCATGCGCCACCTGTGCCATCAAACATACCGATTTCTTGCCAGCGCCATGAGCTTGAGATATCATCTCCTAACCATCCTGGTCCATTGTAGAGCTGTACCTCAAAAACAGATTCCTGATTATTCTCTTTCGCTTCCAAAAAATTATCGCGATACGAAGACATCAATTGATACGCTTTGCTATCGATTACATTTTTTAACTGGACTTCGGCGTTCGCAAAATCGGCTACCTGTCCTTTTGCTAAAATTGGCTTGTACATATAGGTTTTAGCCAGATACGCCTGAGCAGCGCCTTTTGTTGCCCTACCGATCATTTTATTGTCGGCATACAGTGCTCCACGAGTGGGCAATAATTCGGCGGCTTTCTTAAAATCATCAACGATCAATGCATAGACTGCACCGGCCTGTGCATTACTTGGATAATAGTCTTCATTTGTTTCAACAGGCTTTTGGATCAGCGGAATTGTCTCGCCAAAAAGCATCCCTAGATGTAGATAGTTCAGTCCTCTCAGAAAATACGCTTCCCCCAAAAGTCTATTCTTTCTATTCTGGTCTATCTCCCCAGAAAAATTATTTATGCGCTCGATGGCCAGGTTTGCAGCAAACACGCCATTCCAAAAGTCTTTCCAGGTCAGTGCTGCCATACCATCGCTCGCAGGCGTGTTATAAGTATCCTGGTACATCGGTTCCCACTTAAAGGTATGGTTATAGTCATCTCCGGGAGCCAATAGTTCGTAGTATAGACTACGGGCGTAGCCCCCTTGCGTGCGACCAATCAATGCCTGATAGGCAGGTATCACCGAATTTTCCAACTCATCGGCTGTTTTATAATAGGTATCTGTCGACAATTCCTGTGGATTCGATAAATCCAGATTCGGTTTGCAGCTCAAAAGCTGTAACAATAAACCCACGACACCTAGTTTTATATATTGTCTATTCATGGTAACCCTATATTAATTAGAATGTAAATTGAATCCCGATAAAATATTCTCTCGAATTGGGAAAACTCAGCCCCCAAGGAGTCTGCCCGTCGATTCCACGGCTTAAGTTAGAACGCGTATCCCCTGAGCCAACTTCAGGATCATAGCCCGAATATTTGGTAAAGGTCAACAGGTTCTTTGCACCAATATAAAATCGCAGGCGATCAATCTTCCACCGCTGGAGCGTGGGGCTTGAGATACTATACCCAATGTTGAGCACCTTCAATCTCAAATAAGACCCATCTTCCACAAACCTATTTGATGCTCTTAGATTTTGATTGGGATCTCCCAGTACAGCGCGTGGAATATTGGTATCTGTATTTTTTGGATACACCGTCGTTTCACCTGATACAGGGTTTTTGAAGATGAGTTCCTCTGATCGGTATCGATCAAGAGTAGAAGCAAAATTATTGTAATAATGGTACATACCCTCTCCCCAATAGCGACTATTGTTGTAGATCTCATTGCCTTTACTTCCCTGCCACATCATCGACAGGTCAAAAGTACCGATAGCACTTTCATAACTTAAATCAGCGTTAAAGCCGTAGCTAAAGTCAGGTATTGGACTTCCCAAAAAATCCTTATCCTGATCGTTTAGAATCTTATCTCCGTTCCGATCGTTAAACCTGACATCACCAAGAGCGGCATTCGGTGCAAATGCTTTATCGGCATCCAGTTGCGCCTGATCGGTATATAATCCGTTGGTTGTATAACCCCAAAATTCACCCACAGAACGGCCAACCGCTGTTCTTGTAACATTTTCCCCTCCCGGAGCGATACTACCCCAGAGAATTTCATTATTGTTGCCCAGGCTTAATACGCGGTTCTTGACCAAAGATAGGTTTACCCCAAAATTATAACTAAAATTACCCGATTTATCTCGGTATGCTGCCAATATATCCCAGCCCCGGTTCCGTATACTTCCAGCATTCAGCACAGGAAAGTTATTCACATATCCAGCAGTAAATGAAATTGGCACATTGATCAGCATATCCTCGGTTTTCTTATTGTAGTAGTCAACTGTCAAAGCGAATTTGTGCTCAAACAATTCCAAGTCGAGGCCAATGTCAGTAGAATATTGGCTTTCCCATTTTACATTTGGATTGGAAGGAGTCTGCGGTAATGCACCGGTAACCATTACATTATTCAAATAATACCATACGTGGTCGAAGCTGACAGTCCGTTGGTATTGGTATTGGGCAATATCCGAATTGCCAAGAAGACCATAACTACCTCGCAGCTTCAGTTCGCTAATAGACGGAAATGCTTTCATAAATGCTTCTTGGCTAATCCGCCATCCGGCAGATACCGAAGGAAAATTTCCGTATCGATATTGATTGCTGAAGTTGGCCGATCCATCCCGCCGCATATTAAATGTCAGTAGGTAGCGACTGTCATAGTTATAATTGATCCGCCCCAACATGGAGTACATTGCGGATTGTCCCACAGCCGACCCCACCAAGCGGGAACTTGCTAAAGAAGCCGAATTGAGGATCAATACATCTGGACTTGGTAAACCACGAGCACCGGCATTTACGGCATTGTAGCGTGACTCCTCCGAGGTGATACCTGCCAACGCCGATACCGCATGCTTGCCAAAAGTATTTTCATACGTCAAGGTATTTTCAAATAGCCAGCGATTATTTTGGCTACTGGAAATATTGAGTTCATCAGGACTATGATTTTGATATTGGCCGACCGAGTAGTTGCCTATATATCCCTCATTTCGAATACGGCTAATATCTATTCCCATATTAAATTTGTAAACCAGCCCCTTTACAATTTCATAAGTGGCCCAAGCATTTCCATTTACAAAGAAATTGTCGTTGACATTCTTGTTCAGATATGCATTTGCCAATGCACTCTGCACATCGGTTCCATTCCCGGCGCCAGCAAAACCAGTGCTGCTATTGGCGTCAAATAAGGGTAATGTTGACGACCATTTTTGAGCATCGATAATATTTTTATCACTCCAGTTCCGACGAGTATACCCTAGCGATAAGGTCTCCCCTATCTTGAGTTTTCCTTTTGTAAAATCAGAGATAAACTGCGTTCCATAATATTTACTTTTATCTTGAATAATGATCGACTTGTCTGTTGAATAAAGACCAGTAAGTCTAAAATTAGCATTTTGGGAGCCACCAGAAACAGAGAGATTGTGACGCTGATAATTACCAGTCTGTAGCAGCTCGTCCATCATATTATACCCCTGTCCTATTTCCGTGGGTTTGGAAAGCGCTGGCAGATAATCCGTACGATTAGGATCCTTGTTGTACATTTCTTCATTGATGAGTTCGGCCAATTGCTGGCCATTGAGCAAGGGGACATTATACGTTATCTCTTTAATTCCGCCAAATGCATTATAATCAAGCTTTACATCCGTAGCTTTACCACGTTTGGTAGTCACTAAAATAACGCCATTGGCTCCACGAGCGCCATAGATTGCACTTGATGCAGCATCCTTCAAGACCTGGATGCTGGCTATGTTATTTTCGTCAGGCATTGCTCCGCCAATCATCCCATCCACCACATAAAGAGGATCTGTCCCATTAATGGATCCAACGCCGCGAATACGGATTGCTCCATTAGTCACCTGAACTCCCGGCACAGCACTCTGAAGCGTGGCAATTGTACCTCCAGGTACTTTCACAAGATCTTTGGTATCCACAACAGCAATAGAAGATGTCAAATCTACCTTCTTCTGTTTACCATATCCTACGATCACCACTTCATCCACAGCAATTTCAGCAGCAACAAGTGGGATACTGATCTCAGCAGAATTGCCTATAACATATTCCGTATTATTATATCCTACATTGGACACAATAATTACCTCTCCCGGATTTAGCCTAAGTTCAAATTCTCCTTTTTCATTTGTCGAGGTACTGATTGCTTTATTCTTGACTTTGATCGATGCGCCGATAATAGGTTTTCCATGATCACTTATGATCTTCCCATGGATTACCCGCTCTTGCGCAGATAGGCGTCCAATGGCCATCAACATGGAAACCATCAACAACCACTTCACTTTCCTATTCCTTTCTTTGGCAATGCAAAAAAAAGAAGATGCAAAATTTTTGTTCATAATCGTTTTTTGAGATAAAATTGTCGCACTCGCCTTTAAATGGCAAATACTTGGTTATTTTAAAATATTGGTTATTCTTTCAACACGTTATAGTTATGAAATTCCTAAGGAGACGCACCGGATAACGATTCGTATCACTAGGAAGAGATTTCATCAGACCTAAAATTTATTGCTATTTAAATTTTGTAGCTAATTCGCCAATTGGTTATAGAGCAAATCTATAGTTTATGAGAAGACAGCTTTGCGACGAATAATTAAAAGAAGGGTAAAAATGTTTAAAACCTTGCACAAACGACCTAACAGTGAGTCGATAGGCAGCAAATTGACAGGATGCCTTCAGCTCATTCTGGGTTCTTTATTATACTACTTACCGCAAATATTACAGCCCCGTAGGAGACCTCCACGTCATGGTTATGTGCAAATCAAAGGTACGGACCAATCTCTAAAATTTTGAAAAGCCTATCTGCTGTCACAGATTGAGCTGGCTGATTAGGGTCACATACTAGAAATGGATTTGAGCAGTAGGCGAATGAGCTAAATTCTAGCCTACTGTCAAATCTGGGTTATGTAAAAAAATTTAATAGAGTCCTTTAATAAACTGATAGTCCTCTTCAAGATGATCATCACTATGCTGAAGTGTATTATCCTTTAGTATAAAGAGATATAAGCTAGCGATGTGTATGCTCTGCAATGCCACAATCAATATCGAAAACATTCCTGTCAGCACGGCCATCCAGACAAGTGGCGCTTTGTATTGGTACCATGTCCAGGCAAAAACGGCCAATAAAGTGATATCCATCATGTACATAAAATACAAATAGGTTCTTGTGACGTTAAACGTTCTCATAATCTGTTTATTTTACCATTTCCAAAATCATATAAATCACTTGCCCCAATACCATGGTTATCAACATCGTATCCAACAAGAGGTCTTTTTTACCGTTTAATTCATTCAATTTCATCGTTTTTTATTTTACGGACAGTACATACTTCGTTATTTCGGTCAGTTCCACATCCGACAATTGTGGAAAACCAGGCATTTGCGGAAAATCAGCTCTTTTCTTTCCCGGCACTTTAATCCAATTTTTTAATCCTTCTTCATTGCCATTATAGATCTTTGCCATTTCCTGCACAGGTGGCCCTACCAGACGTTGTTTTTCCTTATGGCAGCTCGCACAATTTTGTTTGAATAGAGCAGTGCCTTGCGCCAGATCGCCCAATTCCGGATCAATCTCCACGTATGTACCATCACCGACCTGATGCTCACGGGCCGCTTTGCTCAGCCGCTCAAACGCTTCTGTCTTCGCAGCGATCAGATCGCGATGTTTATGCAATGCTTGTTCACGATATAACTGGCGACTTCCGCCATAGACCAGGATAAAAAACAATATACTAGTCATTACCTTCCAAAATTGGTTATCCCTTTTTTGCTCACTATCAGCAGAGAGAGCCTTCCAGGAAAACCACAAGGCCACAAATAACATGATACCACCAAATACCATCAGCTCAAGGACTTCAAAATTTATCCCCTTTGCAGGCAGACTAATCATCACAACGATGCCAAAGATAATTTGCAGGCCAAGGCCAAAAGTGGTCACATAATAACCCATTCTTTTCAATGTATTCCGATTAAAGGTCTGATACAGTAGCCCCACCGGATACGACTTTCGACCATTGTACCAAACGATAAATATACCCGTCACTGTCAGACAAGCACCAAGAAACTCCATATACCGAGGCAATACATTAGGTAATATCAATGCACTCATAAACCCTTTAATGTATGCCCAACGTTCAGGAAACAGCATCAAGTTTACATTGGTCAGAAATATGGTTGGGACGATCAAAAAGATGAACACAGCCAAAGCGATAATACTGATATGCAAATACTTATAATTAACCATCGCCTTCCAGGTGTATTTGTGTAAATAGGTCAGCAAAAAAGCAATAGTTACCAGCGGAATGATCATAAACCAAGCCAGTCCCGTAAGTGCATTGGCTGAATAAAAATAGACCGTATACAAGGTATTGATACTTAGTAAAGGGGCTACGCCCAATACCACCGCCATACTTTTATTAACGGTCACTGTTTTAGCTATTTCATAAGCAAAAACATCATAATCGTTATTTCTCAATCCCTTGATCTCAGCAAAAAGGGTAAGTATGCTCCCTCCAACCATCAGTTTGACAAATATAATGTGGAGCAGAAATGACACCACCAATAAAGTAACCAATAACCATTCTGGTAAAGGAAGATCCAAGGGTAGATCCCTAGGAACAGGCGTATTAGATGCCTGTAATAAATTTATATCCATAATTGAAAGCGCTGTTATTATCTTTTTGAAACTGACAGGGTATCCGCATACATTTTAGTGGACTGTTCACTATTCTGCATCGGATTGACCACGATGCCATCGGCCTGCGCACCTGACAGGGATTCACCAGTCTCCTGTAGGTGTTTGATATAGGCGACTAAGGCTTCTAGTTCTTTTTTATTTCCGGGAAATGGGGGCATAAATGTACGGCCTTGGTGCATATTGGGGATATACGCTGTCATTGATTCTTCATCCAATGGTTTACCCCTTCCATACATTTTTTCAAATACATTCACAACGGAATTGATCCCATTACTGGTATGGCAACGGCTACAGGTCAACATAAAAACATTTTGACCAGCTTCGACTTTATTTTCCGACGTAATCTCATGGACAGATGTATAGGTTGCATGTTTTAAAATTCCATCCTTCTTATACAGAGGATAATCTTCTTCGCGTAATAGGTTCGAATACATATAACCACCAATGACATAAGGTTTTCGGACAAACTCGCGCACGCGTTCGAAAATCCCCAGAAAACCAAAGATGAATAAACAAGGAACGATGACCACCGCGACATTTATCCTTTGGGGTTTCCATATTGCCCAGCCAGCCAGCAGAATCGAAAGCGCCGTTGCTCCGATAATAACGTATTTAAGTACATCATAATACTGCGCAAAGTCCATTGATCCCACCGCGGTACTCATATTAGCCTTCATGGCTTCGGGCATGGCATTCCAATAATAGATTGCGCCAGCCAGTGCGAAGGGTGTCCAGGCCAAAACCCATTTACCTCCCAATTTGATCACTTGAGACCGGAGTATTGACCCTTTTTTTGTAAACAAGGTTGTAAGCAGCATACCGAATACGCCCCCCATCAACATGGCCACAGGTGTCCTGAAAAACAGTTGTGGGATATAAATCGGATTTGTAAAGCCATTAAACAGACTCTTATGTGTATTCCAATTGCCCGGATCCATCATAAAGCTCAATATCGATACAATGATGACCATGGTGATCCAGGAAGCAATACTTAAAAATGCACCAAATCGAATATGCTTTAATTTAGATCGGAGCGATCGATTCGCACTCGTCCAGGTCAGGTAGTAGATCGAAATCAACACGACCTCAGTGACGAAAACCAACCATTCCGTAAACCAAGCCCAATAAAAAACCCGAATTAAACTTCCTATCGAACTGGGGCTTACAAGTGCGACAGTAAACCAGATTCCTACACCCGTCATTGCGCCAATGGTTGTCGTAATGATAAATCCTACTTTCATCTTATTATGGATAAGCTCATCCCAGTGCCAATCCGCAATCTGGTCCTTACCCGCACGTTGTACCCCCTTAAACTCAAGCCAGGTGATATAAGGGATAAACCCTACTGCAAGGCCGTGATTGATCATTACATGTATAATCGCTACCGCTGCGATCAAAAATCGGTCGTTCAACCAATCTAAGTGAAACATTGGAAAATCCATCGCTATTCTTTTTTTACAAAGATCTGCATCTAACACTCCGATAGGCAGAAATAACAGTTCGGATGCTTTCTGTTTCTATCCGATCTCATTTGATAAAAAGTCGGCTTGTTTCCATTTTCGTACCTATTAGGTCATAGGCACAAAAAAGCCTTTTCCATTCCGGGGAAAAGGCTTTTTTGCACTTGTTTAATCCTATTGGTTTTTTCTAAATTCTTCCGGACTATGTCCCTTCTTTGCTTTAAAAAATGTGATAAAATAAGGCACATTTTCAAAACCAAGTTCAAAGGCTATTTCCTTTACTGTTTTGAATGTATGGTATAGTAAGCGCTCCGCTTCCAATACAATCCGATCCCGAATGAGTGTACCGCAGCTCATACTCCGCTTTTCACGGCATATACGGTTTAAGTAATTGACTGAAATATTCAATCGACCGGCGTAGAAGGATGGAAATCGTTGCTGTTTATAATTTTCGTCCACTAAGGTTTCAAAGGCGACCATTCTTTCCTCTTTTTCGTCCATCTGCACAAACCCAAAATTCTTTGTAATTTGGCGACCCAGCATCTGAAGCAAAATATTCAGATAATTACGCAGGACCTCCCTTGATCCCAGTTTAGCTGTATCGTATTCTACCTGCATCAGTTCCATTAGGTGGATGCATCTTTCGATTTCATCACTAGTCAGTACAAAGCCATTCATCCGGTTGCTTTTTAAAAAGTTAAAATAGTGCACCGCTTCGGTATTGTATCGCTGCATAAAAAAAGCTTCGGTAAAAAGGATGACGCATCCTTCCACAGGTACATTATGCTGGAAACTGCAAACGCAATTAGAACTTATACTTACGATATCATGCCGGCCCATGGTATACATTCTTTTATCGGCCATCATCACGAGGTTACCCTCCTGAATCAACAATAAACTATAGAATGAGCGCGCATGCAGTGTATTCTGGTTGCCTTTAGCATGTAAATATTCGGCGATGGGCATAATAACAATCCCGTTGGAAGCCGAATCAATATCTTCTAGTCTTAAAAAATCTAGTTTTTCTTTTCGTATTACCATTATCTTATTCTTTTCTTCAATAAAAAATTTAAAGGGAAACGGTTATACGATAGGGGGTTTAAAAATCCGCATGAACGTGCCTTTGCACAGCTTGTTACCTTTTGTCGGAGGACAGCTTAACTTTAAAAATAAACTAAATGGTTGCTCCCAAGTTAGTGGATTGACGAGTTGGACAAATAGCAATATTTCGGCACTTTTCACTTTGATAAGTACATCGCTAACATCCTTCTGTTCCACAGTCTTTTCACTCAGGTAGCAGAAACCTTTACAGGTCGCAGCAGGTTCATACCGGTAAACACATAGATTTTGTTCAATATAGTCCTGATTGCACTCATAAGCGACAAACACCCACAATAAATTGGTTGCTTGCAAACAAATTACCCAGGCAATAAGTACACAAAACAATGTTTTCACCTTAAAGGATTTCATTGGATCAATTCAATATCTTATTTCGTTGTGCTATTCCGCTCGCGGAGATACTCCAAAATTGCGCGAGCCTCCTCTTCCTGTAAGCCTAGACTAATCATTGGCGATGCAAACTCCCCGCTCAATGCTTTGGCATCTGGATCCTTTTCAAGCATTGTCGCAGGATCGAGCATCATATTCATAATCCATTCCGGTGTACGCCGTGTGACGATGCCATTCAGTGATGGACCTACCAATGTCCGATCGAAGCCATGGCACATAGCACATTTCGAAACAAACAACTCTACCCCTTTAGTTGCGAGCTGCGCATCAAAAGGTTTATGTGCAAAAGATTTGATGGCCCCGACGCCTTTCGGTCCATCTATTTTATAATCCAGCATTTCAACCGTTGATGTCGTACTCATGTGTTCGGCAGCATTGTTTTCCGACGCCTCTTTTTTATTCCCATCGCCAGCGCAAGCTATAAATACGATAAAACCAAAACAGGTTAAAATAATATTGAATCTATTTTTCATTTTTTTCTCTCTTCATTAATTTCATTTAAACAATACGAAGTGCTCCTAGGTCCTTCCTGCCGGCTCAGGATTCAATAACTTCTTCTGACGGCCCTTCTAGCCCACTATAGGCAAGCCTCTATCGGACGAAGAATACGCAAGGCAGGTGATCAGCGAAAGGACAGTATGGGCATAGTTATCCCGTGAAGGATAAGATATACGGCGCAGTCCACTAGCATAAAATGCTAATCGCTGTATCCAGTAATTTTATTAGAAACGTTAAACGAGCGGTGGGTGAAAAATAGAAAAGATGGGACGGTAAGCATAATCTTCTTTCACTTCTGGAAAAGCCAGTGTAGCGGCTATTTCGTCAAAAGTTGAAGCTTCAAAGCTAAGATTCAGGGGAGTATTGATAAAAACAACATCAAGAATACGTGTTTCAAGATTTTTTTGCTCCTTTTCTTCATGCTCACGCATCTTTTTCATCAATATACATTGACCTCGACAGGAAAGCGCTTTTTCATTAAAGCGATTGATACATTCATACCTGGCAATGTAATCTCTATTAATCTGAAAAACAGACCATATCCATACACTAGAGAAACTCTGGAGGAGCATCAAAGGTAATAAGATCCATATGAATTGTTTCGCTTTCATGTCTTGACAATGTAGCAAATATAATAATTAATAACACCCAAGCTGGAAATAATTTAAGAATTCCAATAGAAAAACAATCTCCCTGCAAGATGAATCCACAAAAAGTCGTTTGGGTTATAATCATGTACTGATATAGGTTATAGCGTCAAAATCAGTCTGTATAATATCATTTAAGCGTAATAATAATTTGTAAAAACGAAGCAATCTATCCTTAAAACTTACTTTTGAATTCAAAAAGTCAACAACTAAGAGCTCAGATGAAAAAATTTTGGATTTATATTGTACTCGCTTCCATTTCACTTCTTATTCATAGCTGTAATATGTTTGATATTCACCCATACTCTGGTAAAATAGAAGGAAGACAAGACATCAACCGTGATAACATTATAAAAATCGAACGTGATTATGCTGACAGAGACACAATAAAGTATGCGTTTATCAGTGACTCGCAGCGCTGGCATGACGATCTTGACGATTTTGTAAAAATAGTCAACAAACGTAGTGATATTGATTTTATTATCCATGGGGGTGATATCAGCGATTTTGGTCTCACCAAGGAATTTTTGTGGCAACGCGACATCCTGGAAAAGCTAAAACAACCTTATGTAGCGCTGCTAGGCAACCACGATTGCCTGGCCAACGGCGAAGAGATTTTTGAACAGGTATTTGGCAGCCCTAATTATAGTTTTATTGCTGGGAAAACGAAATTTTTATGTCTAAATACCAATGCATTAGAATCGGACTATTCGACACCGGTGCCTGATTTTTCATTTATTGAGCACGAACGCCAAACGGATAAAGGGCGTTTTGAGCAAACAGTTGTAGTGATGCACGCCAGGCCGACTTCAGACCAGTTCAACAACAATGTGGCTGCTGTCTTTCAATATAGTATCAGGCAATACCCCAATCTACTCTATTGCAGCAATGGCCATGATCATACCTATCAGCAGGAAGATATTTTTAAAGATGGGATTATTTACTACGGTACCCCCAATATCGGCAAACGTCAATACCTAATTTTTACAATCACCAAGGATCACTATACGCATGAACTTGTCTCTTATTAACACTCAAAAACTTTTTATCGCGCTTGTTTCTCTATTGCTTTCGACAGTCAGCCTAGCCCAGTCATCCGATCAACAGCAGCGCGATACGCTGTCCAGCGCGGGCAATACCAAGGAACTTAAAAGAGCAGCCCTCAGCCTTGTCCCCTCCAGCTATATGATCCAATATGCTGGCTCCATCGGCTTACTATCTGCGGGTGCTGGATGGGATTATGGTAGACAAAAACAATGGTCAACAGACTTCTTGATGGGTTATGTACCCAAATACGATACCGACCGTGCCAAGCTCACCATGACCATACGGCAGTCTTATACCCCTTGGACGCTGCAGCTTCATGAGCAGCTCAGCTACCATCCCTTGCGCACTGGCATTTACCTCAATACAACACTTGGCAAACAGTTCTGGTACAAGGAGCCGGACAAATATCCAAGTAGTTATTATAAATTCTCCACCAGGTTACGGATCAATATTTTTGTTGGCCAGGATTTTAGCTATAAGTTCAAATCAAGCACCTCCTATTTCGAAGGCTTAAAATTTTATTATGACCTGCATACCAGTGATCTTTACCTAATCAGTGGTATACAGAATAAATATCTAAAATTTGACGACTACATTGGGTTAGCATTGGGCATCAAATTTCAAATCAGAAGAAAATAACAACTTGTTTGTATTCAGAAGATCAAAGAATTGATATTTGCCGCTAGCTTTATTTGTAATAAGTCTAAATAGAATGTATATTTGTTCGCTTTGAAAATCTCAATACGTAAAATAGCGATCAGCAAACGACAATTTGAAGAGTTTTTCCAAACGTATTGGAAAAGGATGTATGCTTTCGCGCTCAAAAGCATCGGGGACGAAGATGATGCCAAGGAGATTGTCCAAGATGTTTTCAAATCCCTATGGGAAAGAAGATCTGATCTTCAGCTAAATGATGCTGAACGTTATCTTTTGCGCTCAGTGAAATTGAAATCGCTGGAATTTCTTAGAAATAGAAGCAACAAGCAACGGCATCATGACCTAATCTCAAACAGCAAAACTGAATTTTATGAAGACAATAACCTTTATTACAAAGAACTTAAGAATCATTTGGATGATGCAGTTGATTCCTTACCCAAGCAATGTAAAAACGTATATAAACTGAGCCGCGATGAGGGATTGACCAATAAAGAAATCGCAACAAACCTTTCGATTTCAGAAAGAGCGGTCGAATACCATATCAGCAAGGCATTATCAGTAATCAAGATCAGACTTAAAAAGTATTGTAATATCCATATTGCTCGATTCCTATTAATTACTTTTTTGTACTTTTGAATGTATACGGATTATCAAAAAATGGAAATCAACCAAGATATACTAAAAAAATATGCTTCAGGTCAATGTTCTGAGACTGATAGGCATTTAGTCGAAAACTGGTTGAACGATGATTCCTGGCACAGTATCGCTGAAAGCACTCCAGTAAACGAAGAAGTTGGCTCTGCTATATGGGATAAAATCACAGTAGATGCTACTCACAACCACAAAATAAACTGGGTCAAAATTACTGCAGCAGCAGCAGTCGTTTTTGTGCTCGGCTGTTCTATTTTCCATTTTTCTCACCCTACTTTAGATAACCAAACATTTAGTAATACGTCTGTGGACAACAGTAAGTTCTTCACCGAAGACCACTATGATGTGCAATTAAGTAAAAATAGTACAGCCCATATTGATTTGATCAATAAAAAACTAACTTTCTCAGGAGACTTTATCATCAAACCTAAAAGGGATTTTGAGCTTTTGGACAATAATCATAATATCTTGGTATTTAAGGCTGGAAAAGAATATTTTGTATCTGATTCGCCAGATTTTGGTAAAATCGTTGCATTTCAAAAAAGTGACCTCGCTTTTTTACCGTCGAATATGCAAATTAAAATCAGAGAACAATTTCAAAGCATTTAAAAGATAAGCATGAAGCGATTATTATTATTGTCTTTTCTAGTAACTTTCATTTTTTCGTGCAGGCAAATTTCCCCAAAAAAAATCGATCCGAATTTTGTTCTTTGTTTGTTCAACAAAGATGAAAGCCCGAGCAGTTTATTGTTTGCCGAAAGCTTAGATGACGACGGGGGTACTACCCTTCAAATCCCCTTATCCACCTCGCATATACAGGAAAGAGAATATATTTATAAAAATGGCTTCTTTTATAGATTATCGAGCCAGACAAATGTCTTTAGCAAATACCAGTTACAGGGGTCATCATTAGTTCTTATCGATAGTATACCATTAAAGAACCGTGATTTTGAAACCATCACATGGAAAGACGATAGCAATCTCATTGCAGCCTGCCGTGAAAATATTGTAGGAGGCAAAAAACAAGCCCGCATCTACCAAATCAATGTTGAAGCGATGCAGATCGTAAAAGAAAACACCATTATTTTGCCGTTTGCCACAAAAGAATATGGAGCGCTACACGTCGGTCTTGTAGATATTGAAAACGACGATCTTTGGCTAGCCTATTCCTATTTTAAATCAACGGGAAAATATAGCTATACAACATCCGATACCACCTATTATGCCACCATAAAATATGATAGTTTTAAGCTTACTAATATTCAGAAAGAAACGCGTTCGACTTATCCCGGTGGCTTCAATATCATACAATCCTATAGTTTTAAGAACGAAGCGGGTGATTATTATTTTATGACCAACCCCGGCATTGCGTTGGGCAATAACCCGAACTTGCCAACAGCCATCTTCAGGAAAAAAAAAGGCCAGAAACTTGTTGATCAAGACTATATGATCAATATTTCCAAGTCGATCGGAAATCACGCTTATGGACTCTGGTATGTTGGCAACGGAAAGGCCATTATCCGTAATGAACAAAAAAAGCTGTATACCGATTTCTCCAATTTTCATGCTGTCTATCAATTTGAGTATAGGTTAGTGGATTTAAAATCTGGAACCATCGAAAAAATTCCATTTCCGTTGGATAAAGGCACACAGAAAGAGAACGTATGGAGCGATAAAACATACGTATACATTGCCATAGATGATTCAAATGACGAGCATTGTGTCTGGAAATATAACCTACAGACAAAAGCGATTTCGAAAGGAATCAAACTCCCCCCTACCACAAACTTTATCGTCCGTATGGATTATTTGAAATGATTACGCCTTCCCCTATCAAAAAAATAAGCCTTATAATCAACTATTTATATAAATTTTAAAAAAACAGCTAATATCAACATTCGGTAAAAGATAAGTATAGGCAACCCTCTTATATATACTTAATCTAAATAAAATGTTGAAGTCAACATCTACTTTTGTTCTATTATTAATTTTTACAGTATTTACACAGGCACAGACAGCTAAAAAGCATGTTATTTCAGGTTTTGTCAAAGATAATTTTGGAAAACCGATCGCAGGTGCGACGATACGACTTAACGATCAGCACACGGGCACATCATCCGATGTAGACGGATATTATAAATTACAGACAAGCACCTTCAATGACGCCATCATACGCGTTACCGCAGTGGGCTACAGGCCCGAAGAAAGAGCCCTAAAAGATAAATTCAACCAGGACTTTCAGCTCAAAGAAGATCGTAATTATATAGACGAAGTGACTGTATCAGCGCGTGGAAAAACTGAAAATGAGCGTAAGCTTGCCGAGATAAAACGTTCGGGATTTAATGTGAGCGTCATCGATATGAATGTATATGCCAACCAAACAGCTAACATAAATCAAGTTTTACGTACCGCGCCAGGGGTTACATTTCGTGAAGACGGAGGTTTAGGATCAAATTTTGTATTTCGCATCAACGGATTAGACGCCAAAATATATATAGATGGTGTTCCTATGGACAATTTCGGTTCTTCCATGTCACTCAATAACATTCCTGTCAACTTGGTCGATCGAATCGAGATTTACAAAGGGGTCGTTCCTGCCTTCTTGGGTTCTGATGCCTTGGGAGGGGCTGTCAATATTATTACAAAACAGCGATCAAGACATTATCTGGATTTGAGCTATAGCTATGGGTCTTTCAATACACATCAGGCAGCCTTGGTCGGTATGTACACAAATCCTAAAAGTAAATTGTCCATCCGCACCAATGCGTTTTACAACTATTCAGATAATAATTATACGATGTATAGCGAGCCGAAATACGGTGTAGTATACGAAACGACAATTGACAATAAGTTCGTCGCATTGGATAAAGTTAAAAGATTTAGAGATAGATACTATTCTGCTATGGGGCAGATTGAAGTTGGTTTACGCGATAAGAGCTGGGCGGACCAGTTTTACATAGGATTGACCTATGCGGCCAATAATAAACAAAATCAATTGGGGGCAACAATAAATGATGTAAATGGCGGTGATTGGAAATCGTCCAACTATCTGATGCCTGCGATCAGTTATAAGAAGCAAAATTTTTTGGTGAATCGCTTGTTTGCAGACATCTATACAAGTGCAAGCTATGACGTTGCCAATATTCGTGATACGGCACTTTACAACTACAATTGGAGTGGATCCTGGATTTCAAACCAAGGTTCTTCACATGTGAATCAGCAGAAACATGAGGAACAAAAGACAAGCAATTATTTAGCGCGATCTAATTTCAATTACGACTTTGATGAAGAACGGAACCACATCTTGAATCTCAATTATAATGTGAATACAAATCATCGTAGGACCTATGATAAAATAGCAGACTACAATACTTCGGGCTTACCCAGTCGCATGACACGTCATATTGTAGGGCTGTCGTGGCAAAACCAATGGTTCAATAAGCGTTTAGTCAATAATATTGCCTTTAAATACTATGGTCTGAATACATACAAAGAAGTTGATGAGCGCGAGTTTGACACAAATAATCAACTTGCGGGCGGAGCAATCGTTTCATATACCAAATATTTCAATTATCAGGGATATAGTTTTGCATCCAGGTACCGGATCTTTAGAGATGGTGGTGTAAAGTTTTCCGCAGAAAGAGCCTACAATATGCCAACAATGGGTGCGCTATACGGCGATGGCCAGAATCAAATTGCAAATTGGGACCTTAAACCGGAGCGAAGTGATAATCTGAACGGTGGATTCTACTACAATACTTTTTTTAATGACAATCACTTTATCAATTTTGATATTTCAGGCTTTTATCGTTTGACAAAAGATTACATCAATACACATATAGTCGCTGTTGACGGACAATCAAAATTTCAGGCGTACAATATACCCGGGGTGAAGCTTTATGGTGTCGAAACCGAGATCCGTTATGGTTATAAAGATGTCATCACAGCAGCAGTCAATGCCAGTTATGACAAAGCTTTAGATAACAAAAAATATACAGATGACACCAACCAAGAAGTTAGCCTGACCTACGGTTACCAGATACCAAATAGACCCTGGGTATACGGAAACCTTGAAATTGGCTTAGCCCAAAATGACTGGTTCGAAAAAGGAAGTCGCACCCAATTGTCTTGGACGACACAATTTACACGCTGGTATTATCTGAGTGATTCACACTTAGGCTCATTGGCCTCAAAAAATCACATTCCCAGTCAAAACGTACATTCCGTGATCCTAACCTATTCCTGGAACCGAAATCAATACAATATATCGGGTGAAGTTCGAAACCTGACAAACGAAAGGGCCTATGATAATTTTCGTTTACAAAAGCCCGGTAGAGCTTTTTACATCAAACTCAGAGTATCGCTCATATAATTTTAAAACAATTAATAACAAATAATAAATGAAACAGAATCGTATTTTAGCTTACTGCGCAATGGCAGTGTCCTTATTAGCATCTTGTAAAGATAGTCCAGATATCCCTGACACCACAGAGAAAATAAGCACCGAATATTCCATTTGGGTAACTTCGGCTACAGGCTCCTATATTTTGACGACCGATGATTTAATGAAGAATACATTGTTGACGCCTGCTGGAAATAAAGGCATCGATATCTCAGGCTACTTACCGGGAGATTGGTATGGTGTATATGCTTACAATTACCAAGGGAAATTCTACCTGTCTAACGATGGTACACGTTTCAGCCAACTGGAAATTCAGGATAATGCAACAATGAAGGAAACGAACAATTATGCTTTTCCAAGTGCATTTTACCTGGGAAAAGTGTTAAACGAACTCAATTCCAAAGATGAATTGGTGATAACAAAGACCGCAGGGACTTATAATGCTGCAAAAAATGTCCTGGAACAACCCATTTATTTTATGAATGTCAATAATTTAACACTCAATAAAACATTGACTGTCGATATCCCTTTCTTAGACTACAAGCCATTAACGCCAGACAATAAACCGTATATAGCTCCTTATATGGTGCCTACTAGTTTTACAGTCAGATCAGGAAAAATGTTTGTTGGACACAAATACAGAGGATCGGACGGAACAGGCAATAAAGATATTTTACGTATGTGACTATCCATCAATGGCCAATGGCAAGTTATTGAAAGACGCCAGAGGTGGCATAGTGGCTGGCCACTGGGAAGTGAATAATACCACATTCTTGGATGACAACAACGATTTGTACATTTTGACCAAGAAAATTGGACCATCAACCTATGGATTAGTACGGATCAAAGCGGGTGAAACAGAGATTGATAAAGATTATTTCTTTGATTTGAAAGATTATAATGTATTCAAAAATACCTCTGCTTCCACGATCCAAAAACTAGGCAATGGTAAAGCATATATCAGCCCTTATGTAGTGGATCCTGCGAATAAAAAAATAACTGCTGATTTGAGAATCCTAACGGGTGGGGCAGAACCAAAAACAACCATGAATCTGATCGAGAATGGCAAGTTATATGATGCATTCAAAACAGACGCTTCCAAATGGTATATCTACGAATACGATCCTGCGACAAATGCGGTGAAACGTGGCGCTGAAATCGATGGTGGAATTAGCCATGTATACCATATCAATAAGTTGAAATAAAAATTTTTAGCATAATGTCATGAAAAAACTATTATTTACCCTCTTCACACTATTTACAGTTTTGTCGGCCTCCGCACATGCGGTATTTATTGAAACTTCACTGAAAGGCACCAAGGGCGAGCCTCATGCCTTAAAAATAGTCTATGGCGAACCCAATGAACATGAACTCGTCTCCAAATGGTGGTGGTACAAAGTGGGCATGCAGATTAACTTAACGCTGACCAAACCTGATGGCAGTACATCGACATTGGCGACTACCGCGCAGGGTGATCACCTATCGGCAACATTTGTTCCTGACCAAGATGGTGTCTATCATGTTTCTTTAAAGAGAGATACCGAACGAAAAGAAGGCGCCAAAACGCAATATCAGATCAATGCCATAGCGACCATTCAAGTCGGTAATTCCACCCTTGGAAATACAGCGACGCATCTTGCCAATGAGCTCTTTGTTTTTACCGACCAGACTTCATTTAAAAATAAAAAGGAGGTCTCATTGACCTTATTCCAAAAAGGCAGACCCACAGCAAATACTGCTGTTCAAATCATTGCGCCCAGTGGCTGGGTTAAATGGTTAGAAACAGACGCGCAGGGTGTAATCAAATTTATCCCTGAATGGAAGGGCAAATACTACGCAGAAGTATCTCGAAGAGAAAGGGTCGAAGGACAATCTTTTGAAGAATATAGCCGCGCCAGCTCCATGAGCTTTGCCGTAAACTAAGCGGAAATGGCTGTAAGAAAGAAAAAAAGCTCACTGTTTCACTTAGTCAATAATTTATCTGGTATAACCGCAAGTGGGGTAAAAAAAGGGCGCGCCGCCTTACAGCTGCGAAAGACTCTGTATCAACCGATGACGTTGCAGCTCTAAATACGGCAACAGACCCAATCATAAAAAAACAGGGGTCCGTTGCCGTCCACAATCTATGAATCCATAAGATTATAACTTATCTACTATATGCTAAGACGGTTCTTTCTTTAGAAAGGACAAGAAATATTATTATGACGAAATCCACATTATTAACAATTCTGCTTTCAAGCTCGGCCATAGGACTCGCGGCACAGACCAGATTATCCGGAAAAATATTTGACAAAGACGGGCAGCCCCTTCAAGGAGCTACTGCTAGTCTTTTAAGCCTACCCGATTCGGCATTGGTTGCACAAGCTGATGCCGCTAAGGACGGTTCATTTCTATTACAGGCAACGAAAAATGGAGATTATGTAATCCGCTACAGTTCCGTCGGTTACGCGACGATATTAAGTAAATCCTACACATTATCTGGAGCTGAACAAATTGCCACACCGCTATTTTTACAAGCGCTCGCGCATACGATGGAGACAGTCAATGTGATTGGAAAGCAAGCCAGTGTGCGCCAGTATGCCGATAAGATGGTTGTCGATGTCGAAGGTAGCGTATTGGCGGAAGGCAACAATGTACTCGAACTCTTGGAAAAAACACCCGGTCTAGTTTCCGACGGTAAGGGAAATTTTTCCATTCAGGGCCGTGCTGGTGCCAATGTGCGTATCAATGGCCGCGAGATGTTTGTATCAGGCGAACAGCTTGCGAGCATTCTACGTGGGCTACAGGCATCCGAAGTCTCAAAATTGGAGCTGGTCAGCAATCCCTCTGCGCGCGAAGATGCTTCAGGGACGGCCGGAATCATTAATATCGTGACCAGACGAAACGGAAAAAGAGGCTTTGGTGGAGATGCTTTCGTCCGAGCGGGCCAGGGCCGAAAATTCTATGGCGGTTTTGGCGGAGGCTTACACTATAAGGTCAATGATCTGGACTTGTATGTACAAGGGAATACCAGTTATGACCGAAGTAAAAGCCATAATTTGACCGAACGAAGCTTTTTTAATAAGGGTAGCTTAACCTCCTTTCAGCAGCAGTATGAAAGCAAACAGCTCGATGACGCCTCCTTCCATAGTGTAAGGGCAGGCGCTAAATATGAATTTTCAGACGGCGGTATCCTAGATGGAAGCGTGCACTGGATGAAGGGTAACTATAAGCCTTACGCATCGATCGAGATGGATACCTGGGACTACCCTGCTAACATACAGACCGAACGGGCCCTCAGTAACAATCGTTTTGATGAAACTTTTAAAAACTGGACATTTAACATCAATTACATCAATAAATACGAAGGCGAAGACCACTTTTTAAAATTCAATTTTGACTTTGCTCCGCACGGCAACGATTACAACAATCGTTTTGAAACGAATAAATTCAATTTACAAACAAACACAAAATCTGTCACAGGGCGGACCAATGTGCAGGATTTGAGTAATACAACCTATTCCGGAAGGCTTGATTATAGCAAACCCATAACTGATTCGAGTAAGATCGAACTCGGCTGGAGAGGGACCTACTTTTACATCAAAAATGATGTCATCAATACGGTATTGGATCAGGGTCAATGGCTGCGTGATGATGCGACTTCCAACCGTTTTCAATACACACAACATATTGAAGCTTTATATGCCATCTATTCCGGTAAATACAAGCGGATCGAATATCAGGCTGGCCTGCGGGGCGAATATACCTTTATAGACGCCAATCAGGTTACTTTGAACAAAAAAACTAATCAAAGCTATTTTGACCTCTTTCCCAGTGGATCTCTGCTATACAACCTCAACGATAAGAACACCTTAAGGACATCTTTTAGCAGCCGTATTGAAAGGCCGGGCGATCACGACATCAATGTCTTTCGGATCTATGAAGATGCTTATAGTTACAACGAAGGGAATCCTGACTTAAAGCCGGAGAAAAGTTATATCACTGAAATAGGCCATGGCTATCAGAATAAGCTATTCACGACATTGGGCATTTCCTATGGACGGGATATGATCAATTGGATTGTCCGGCAGGGAGATCGGGTCGGCGAAAATCTGTCTAGGCCGGAGAATATCGGGCGTTATCTGAATTATAGCGCCAGTGTGATGTACAATCAGACGTTGCGTTCATGGTGGACAGCAAGCCATTATGTCAATGCGTTTTACAATAATTATTCTGGCCAGATCGATGAGGTCAACCTCGATTCAAGAGGCTCCAGCTGGACAGCTAACAGTCGCCATACCATCCAATTCAAATACGGATTGCGCACTGAAGTAGCACTTTACTACCGATCAGGAATTACAACCGGACCCTCGCGAACTGACAAACGGTATGGCCTGGATCTGGCCGCGGAAAAGAAGATGTTTGGCGACCGCGGAATGATTAAGCTGGCTGCAAATGGCTTACTCCGAAATGCCAATCCGCGGTTGGTCAGTGAATATGGAGACCTGAAAGTATTTAATTCCGATTACCCTGACAATAGAAAAGTATTATTGTCATTGAGCTATCGGTTTGGAAAATAATCCAACAGATCTGAAGCGGAAACAATACATAGGCAAAATAAATATCACCAACTATCTGTCCGAAATGGGGATGCCAACAACCGCTCCTTATTAATCAGGTTAGCATCGGCCGGATTATCACTCCAGGCATAACGCACAGCTACTGGACTGGGGATGTCTTTGTGACTAACGACGACTGAATTTCCCTTTATTATGGCATCTGCCCAAACAAATTTCCGGTCCTTTCCCGCTATGGCAAAATGTCTCAGCGTTCCGCCATCCTGGCTTGCCAGACCGCCCCCTACGTTGGTAAAAAAGAGCGTAATTTTGTTATCCTTAATCTCCATGCGCTCATAAGTGGGCCCCGCACTGACCAGCTTTTCACCGTATACCAGTTTGCGGGCAGCCAATAACAGCCGCGAAGCAATGTCTTTTTTATTTAACGGATGAATGTCATTCCACTCGCCGATATCATAGTTGACCGTCAATGCAGTATAAGGAACCTGACGGGCCACTGTTAACTGAGCTTCACGTACACCCGCCCATCCCGATTCAGCCGGATGCTCCTTTTTGCGCATATAATTAGGGAGCTGCACCAGCAAGAAGGGCAGCTGGGGCCTTTTCAAGCTCAGGCGCCAATCGCTTATCAGGAGCTTTAGGTAATTTGCATAGTCCTGGGGTGCACCCGTATTCGATTCGCCCTGATACCAGATCACACCGCGGACAGCAAAGTCTTTTATCGGATAGATCATGCCGTTGTAGAGTCCCGAACCCACTGTCTTTAAATTGTTCAGCCGCGGCAGATAACTTGCTACCAAGCTCAGATCCACGCCTACGTTATACTTCCATTCGCCCGTCAAATTTATTTCGTTATCATCCACCACCAATTTATAAGGTTTGTCCTCCACAAATCCGCCATTTCCGGCAGTTGACCGCAGCCGCACCGTGACATTGTTGTTCCCAGCCCGTAGGATACCTGCTGGGATAGTGTATTTCCGGGGTGGATACATATAACCTGTAGCGCCAACAAAATGGCCATTCACGAATACCGAATCGCTGTCTATCAGTGTACCCAGGTACAGCTTGGCATACCTACCCGCCAGTGTTGGGGGCAATTCAAAGGACTTTCTAAAATAGAGCACCCCTTTCCGGTCAATGTGTTGCTCCTGCCAGTAGCCTGGTACCCGAAATGTGGGCCAGCTGCTGTCGTTCCAATCCAATTTTATCCAATCCCGGAGACCGAGATCTTGCTGTGCCAGCCGCATGCTATCCAAAGCAGGGCGGTCCAGTGTCAGCCCGGGAAATTCCTTGAGCTGATCCTGACTGATCCAGCTTTCTATCGTTGATCCACCCAGGCTTGATACCAACATGCCCACGGGGACACCTGTATGTGCATAGTTCTGCTGCGCATAGAAATAGGCCAGTGCGGTCCAGGTCATGACCTCCGAGGCTACCCCCGAATACCAGCGGCCACCCGCGGCCATTTCCGATTGGCTGTCGAGCGTACTTTGCGTGGGCACCTTAAAATAACGGATCATATGGTTGTTGGACTCGTTGATTTCTGGGAATCGGTCTACCAGTCTTTCGATCGGCGTTTCCATATTGGACTGCCCCGAGCACAGCCAAACATCGCCAATCAAAATATCCCGAACAGCAAGCTCATTGATCTGCATCAGGAACGGACCGCCCGCTTCTTGCGCCGGTAGTTGAATAGACCAGCTTCCCTCTTTATCAGCCTGCGTTAAGTAGCTTTTTCCACGAAAATGTACGCTCACTTTTTCATTCCTATCAGCCCATCCCCAGATCTTTAATTCGGTATCGCGCTGCAACACCATACGGTCTGCTATCAAGGCCGGAAGCCGTACCGCCCCTAACGAAAGCTTGCCAAACAGTAACAAGCTTAAACTTAACAGAAAAAAACAGGCTTTTCTCTTTTTCATTTTTATACAATTACACAATTTCGGATGTTGATACGTATGTCCATCTCAAGTACAACCGGACATTATAGGACAATCCGATGAAAGAAAAAGACACCTGCAGGAGCCCATGCTTCTGTAGGTGTCTTTGAACAACGATTAATTATATCCTGGATTTTGATAAGCCGCTTTATCCTCGGCTGACATATCCATTGCGTCCAGCTGTCCCTGTGGGATCGGGCGGAGGTAATGCAATGGCTGTATTGACCGCGTAAAGGTCGTTGCGTTATGATCGCCAACATTCGATCCCGCAATGCGGTAAGTTTTTGCGATATCGCTCCAGGTTTGTGTACGCACCAGATCATACCAACGGTATCCTTCCCCGTAATATTCGCGGGACCGTTCGGCCAATATGTAATTCACGGTAATTTGAGCGGGAGTAGCAGCAGTCATTTCGGCCCGATGGTTAGCTTCCTTTGCCACATTTCCATTGTTGTCCCAGCGCCATACACCTGCCCTGCCACGGATCACGTTGACCAGTTCGCGCGCAGTCTTTCCTCCTTTGACTGCAGCACCTTTCACAGCGGCCTCAGCAGCAATAAAGTACAATTCCGAGAATTTCGCTATATTAAACGGCCGCGTGCTGCTGGCGTTGGGCTGTCCAAGACCATTGCCATTATCTGTGCGGTAAGGACCAAGTTTCCATAGTCCCGGATAGACACGGCGGCTGATCCCCTCAGGCGAAATCACGTAATCCGGTCGACCTGCCAGTACGCCCGCACCGATACTGCTCTTATACGTCTTATTATCATAGTTGATTGGCGTCTGGGGCTCCTCATCCAAAAAAGTCAGAATGGCATCTCCGGGTTTGACAAGCATATTGTTAGCATTATATAAGGTTGCATTGGCTACATTCGCCTTATTCCAGTTCCCCCTATATACTGCTGTAAAAGTACCATCATAGCGCGAGTCGTTGGTTTTATCAGCAAAGGTTTCGGTCACCACATTGATGGTGGGTGCCATTCTCGTCCAGGGACGTCCCAGCGCCTGGACAGCTTCCCGCTGCACACTATTTACCAGGTCCGCACTACTCCAGCCTGTTGTCTTTGAACTGGTCAGTGAAGTATAATTCCAGGTCATCATCCAGCCCGCAAAATTGTCCGGTGCACCACCGCTACCATAAGTTAAGCTTCCTCCGTTGTATAATTCGCTGTCTTCTGTATGATCCGCAAAAAGCAAGATCTCATTGTTGCGATCATTTGTTCCGACATTGACATCATAAAATGTAGGCTGTAAACCATAGGTTCCCGGGTTTTCAATTGCTTCAACCGCCAGGTCATAAGCCTGCTGAAAGTACCAGGCACTTGATTTGCCATTGGGATCGGTACGACTGGTTTCTGGATAGGTTGGAATATTTTTGGGATTTTCCAGCCACCAGGCATAGGTCAAATATGCTTTTGCCAGGTATAAGCGTGCCACGGTTTTGCTCACTGCACCTTTTAACCGGGGAACATCCGGCAGGTCACTAATTGCTTTAAGCAAGTCGGGAAATATCGCTTTTGTATAGACTTCTGAGACGGTATTGCGTTTTGATTTGCGTTCCACGGAGGTACTGTATTTCAATTCGCCTCCGCCCAGGTCGAGCGGTACGCCGCCAAAAGTCTGCACCAGAAGAAAATAATCAAATGCCCGGAAAAAATGCGCCTCAGCTATAATCGCTGGCGAAGTGCCCACAGCCGGTGCATTTTCAATAATTCCCGAAGCCATGTTGATGTTGGGTAGCGCAGCCCCCCAAGCCACATCCGCCCTGCTGTTGACGGCGGTAAGGTTAGCAACCCCGCTAAAATCCATTGCCTGAAAATTTTCGTCGGCACTCTGTCCATAAGTAACTTCATCAGTACCCGTCAGGCAGGCATTATAAAAATAAGCCTGTCCATAGATATAACGTAAATGGGCATACATGCCGACAATACTATTGTTTATGCCATTCGGAGTTTTAAAATCCCCCGGTGTAAAGATTCCTCTGGGCTCTTCATCCAAAAATTTGGAACAGCTATTTGTACTGAGCAAAAGTGAAGCCGCGCAGAGCCCTATGATAAGTTTTGAACTGATAGTTTTCATTGTCTTAATGTTTAAAATGAAAGATTGAGACCCACAATATAACTTCTCATCGCTGGTGTATTGGTACCTACCACCAATATCCTTCTTAAGCCGCCCACGGCAACATTTTCATCACCATAGGAATTGGGTTCTGGATCCCCGCCCGATTCTTTGTGGTAGGGAGAGAACATAACAAATGGATTTTCAACGGTCGCGTACACCCGTAGACGGTTGATTCCCATCCGCTCAACCCATTTTTGTTTAAAGTTGTATCCCATTGTGATCGTCCGTACCTTTAGATAGGAGGCATCAAAATAGCCCAGGGTACTTCCATATTTGGGATTATCGCCACTTTGTACACCTCCAGGTTTGGGGTATTTGGCATCCGTACGGTCTTCACGCCAGTATTCAACACTCACGTTGTTGCCAGCGCGCGTATTCAATTGATTTAAATAACCCGTACTTCCGTATAAAGAACTGATCAATGTCCCCCCATTCTGAAAGGTTCCCACCACATTCAGGTCCAGGTTCCGATAAGCTAAGCGGGTATTGAAACCACCCATAAAATTCGGTTGTATATTAATTATTTGCCGATCTGCCGGACCTATCTGTCTGGTAGGAACCCCATTTGCATCGTAATCACCTGTATATTCTACTTTAATCATTCCCAGGTTGCCGTTGGGTTCCAGAACATTCATATGTGCATCACCGGCTTGCCACAATCCTATTTTTTTATAGTCGTAGATCACATCGATCGGATAGCCTACAAACCATTGATTTCCCTCATCCCGCTGACTTCCTGAAGTCAGCTCTACAAGTTTATTGCGGTTGGCATAAAGGTTAAAACCTACATCCCATTTCCATCCATTTTCATTTTCAATGACTGCTGCATTCAGAGAGAGTTCAAATCCTTTGTTTTGTGTCTTTCCGATATTCGCCATATAGCTTCCGCCGCCGTTGGTCGGTGGCAATCCCACACGCAACAAGATGTTGTCCGTATTCTGTACATAATATTCCATTGTACCACTGATTCTATTATTGAGCAATCCAAAGTCTAACCCATAGTTATAGGTTTTGGAAAACTCCCATCCCAGTAGGGGATTCGGTAATTCGGACATATAATAGCCGGTCTGAAACTGCGTGTCAAAATTATAGGGTCTTGTACTCAATAATCCTAGCGTTTTGTATGGATCTACGGCCTGATTGGATGTTTGACCATATCCTACACGCAACTTAAGCTGATTGATCCAAGGTGTTGACGACAAGAATTTCTCATTATGGATGTTCCAGCCTGCGGAGAACGCCGGATAAGTATGCCATTTGTGGCCCGGCGCCAGGCGCGAAGAACCGTCACGTCTCATGGTCATCGTCAACATATACTTATTGTCAAATGTATACATGGCGCGTCCCATCAAAGACATCAGACTGCTTTTGGCATAGCCCTGCAGGTCAGGATTAACAATAATTTCGCCCTGGGCCCTACCAATATTGTAAAACTGGAAGGCATCGATCGGAATATCCCGACCAGATATCACCGTACTATTATTGCTGTTTTGCTCGGCCGAATACAGAGCAACCAGGTTTAAATTATGCTTCTGAGCAAATGTTCGGTCGTAGGTCAACAAGTTTTCCATGACCCATTGTACCGTCCTACCATTGGCGATGGAAGCAGAAGACAAGTTGTCCGGAGTACCGCTAAATACCCCTTGACCGGTATAATTACCGTCATTGTTCTGACGGAAGTTCAAACCTAAATTGGTCCGGTAGCTCAAGCCCTCCACTCCCGGAATTCTGATCTCGCCATACATGTTATTGTAAGAACCAAAAACGCGCTGCTGATTGACATAGCTATCGCCCAGGGCCTCATAGGATTCTCTGGTATGAACCCATTGCTGTCCGGATGTCTGCTGCTGGATGCGCGGCTTGAACGTGCCGTCCGTATTAAACGGATTTGCGATTGGTGAGGCGCTCAATACCGGATATACACCAATATTGTTGCCATTGGTGATACTATAACTTTGATTGAGGTTGAAGCCAAATTTAAATATTTTACCTACTTGCTGATCGAGGGCAGCACGGAGATTATAGCGGGTAAAATTCTGCAACGGAATCACACCCTCATCGCGAAAATAACCGGCTCCAAAATTGTAGTTCCCTTTTTCAGCACCGCCATTGATACTCAGGTCGTGGCTATTGACCATGCCATTTTTATAAAAGAGGTCCTGCCAATCGGTATTGGTATCGTCCGACTCATCCAGTGTATTTTGAAATTGCCCTACATAACGGCGCATTTCAGCAAATTCAGGGCCTGACATCATCGGATATTTGGCAAACACCGTGCGCAGCCCTGTAAAGCCCGTGTAGGCAAGCTGTGCCGGTTGGCCGATTCGGCCTTTGTTGGTGGTCACCAAAATAACCCCATTTGCCCCTCTCGATCCGTAAATCGCCGTCGCCGATGCATCTTTTAACACATCTACGCTTTTGATATCCGAAGGGTTGATATCCGAGATAGACCCCGCAAAAGGAATTCCATCCAATACGATCAAGGGATTATTATCAGCTGTCAATGAGCGTGTACCACGGATACGAATTTGCATAGGCGACCCAGGCTTGGACGAATTCTGCTGCATATTCACTCCGGCAATGCGTCCCTGCAACGCTCTACTGATATTTGCCGCTGGAACCTCATTCATCGTCGAGCCACTGACCGATGCAACCGAGCCCGTAACGGCTTCTTTGCGTTGTGTTCCATAACCGATCACCACCACCTCTTGCATGGCTATATCGTCGGACGCCAACGTTACCTGTAAGTTACTATTGGTACCCACCGGCATTTCAGCCGTTTTGTAGCCAACATTTGTAAAGATCAAGACCGAACTACTTTGGGCCTCAATGGCAAATGCGCCTTTGCTGTCCGTAGTTGTACGCTTGGCACCGCCTTTCACCGCTACTGTAGCACCTTCTATAGGCCTCTTCTGCTGATCCGAGACAAAGCCTTTTACGAGCTTATCTTGTGCACAAACCGATTGAACGGCTGTGAAAAACAATAGCGAGGCCAGGAGCCAGCATTGCAACAGTATCCTTTTGGGCACAGGAAAATAAAATTTAATCATTCTCATAACTAGGGGATTTTAAGCAAATTTTCTGTTCACTTGTGTTTATAATCGTGACTTATCAAGTCGTTTTAGATAATTTCATAATGTAATAGATCACAGGTTCATTATTCCGCTTCATCTATCTCATTTTATTGGCTGACGTGCTGTAGATTCCGATCAGGGCGCCTGTAAAACCACCGGCCAAGTCAGTCGATAAAATATCACCTGAAACGGTAGTGCCCACATTCCTGAAGCTAACTCCATCCAGCGCATAAGCAAATTGATAGGAGTCACCCGTCGCTTTTACCCTGAACGTCACCTTACCCGTAAGCTTGATTTTTTCTTTGGCTACGATACGGCTGCTTCCGTTTTCATTTCTGGCAAGTACAATATAGTCTTCAGTTCCCCGCTTGGTAATGCCGAGTACATAGTGGTATTTTTCGCTCTGCAGGCAGGTTATTCCCGCCAAATCCGACTCCGATGCCGGCACATAGGCTAAGGATACCGTACTTTCGAAGTTTTTGTGCTGCTGTCTATAAAACAAAGCAGAAATTGGCTTTTGTTCGCTTATATCAGCTGCATACGGTTCTAAGATTGTTCCTGTACTGGTTATTTGCAAAAATTTTTCACGGGGTCCACGTAAAGCCACCCAGCGATGATCCAGTTTACCAGCAGTCAGGGGATCAGAGAAAGTAAAATTCCCATTGGGAAAATAGCCTTCGGCATTCGTCCTATTTACTACTCCGGCCGGCATCTTTACACTAGGTTTTAAGACTTCCATTCCACCTTCGAAGACAGTCCATTCGCCAGACCAATCAACGGGTAATATAAACGTTTCACGGCCCGTATTGACCCGTTTTTCTTCATTGGGTCTGACGGCTAAAAATACACCGTACCAGGCCCCGTTTGGTCCTTCGACCAGATCAGCGTGCCCAGCCCACTCGACGGGGTTGGGCCTATTTTTGTCCAAATGCCGTTGGGAAAGTATTGGATTTTTGGGTGCAGGAGTATAAGGCCCGGTGATATGGTCACTCGAAAATATCACTTCGCTATGATCACTACCGGTCCCCCCTTCAGCACACATCAGGTAATATTTACCCGCTTTTTTGTAAAGATGGGGCCCCTCTATCCAAATGGGATTTTTCGCAGGATCCACACCGCCATCGACAATAATCCGGTCAGTGCCTTTGACGACCTGGTCGGTTTGAGTATCATATTCCCAGAGTTTGATCACACGATGTCCTTCATAGCGCTGAGTACCTTTGTCCGGAGCGTCATTGTGCAGCACATATGCTTTTCCATTGTCATCAAAAAACAAGGACGGGTCAATTCCGTCAAAATCGAGCTTGATCGGATCCGACCACTTCCCTTCCTTGGGATCTTTGGTCTTTACGACCATATTTCCTATACCGGAAGCAATCTGCGTGGTGATCATGTAAAACATATCCTTATGTGGATTATACACGATATCGGGCGCATAGATTCCGGCACTTATTCCTGCTGTCTGTACCTTCAGCTGAGATTCACGGTCGAGAACATGGCCCAGCTGCGTCCAGTTTACCAAATCCTTAGAATGGAAAATAGGCACCCCCGGAAACATGGAAAAGGAAGAGTTCACCAGGTAATAATCGCCGCCTTTGCGTGTGATGCTTGGATCGGGATAACATCCCTGCAGGATAGGCGAATAGAACTCCCCGGGTTTTAATGGATTATCGCCATAAACCGCATCCTCCCCTGTATAGCTAAAGTTTGAAAATATGGGCTCAGAAAGACCATCTTTCTCCCATTTTTTTGAATACTCTTTTGTATTGAATGCCGTTAACGTAGCCAGTGCTGCTACTATTCCCAGCACAGCTTTCCCCTTCCTCTTTAACATGATTGGTTTATATATTAGTTATTTTATAATTTGGTTTTTCAATTACAAACTTAGTTTGAAGGGTAATGGCAGCGATTAAAATATGTTCCAAAGACATTTCAATTTGTTACACCACCCTTCTTGGCCTGCATATTCGCTCATCTGGATGTATTTATTTAGGATGAGCAAAAAATAATAGCCAAAAATTTGATTAATTATGATGCTTGAGATCCAACTTGATCTTTTTCAAGTCGTCAAGTTCATGCACCGGACGTTCGAGATCTGCCGGTAGCGGCTTTTTTGCGAAGGTCTGAAAATAAAGCAGACAGGCATCGCGCCACCAGACCGCATCCCGCGCCTGTACTTTCAGTTTTGACTGTACCCCGCTGAAGCGTTGTGCATCGATCTTTCCTTCGACACTGTCCCATACCTGCTGAAAGTGGCGCACCTGATCCACACCCTGCTGATATGAATAGCAGAGATTGTCCCACAAAGATCTGCCGTTTTTCATACGGTAGGTCCAGGGAACACGGTGAAACCATAGCAGATAACTTTCTGGGCAGGTAGCGATGTTGGCGAACTGCTCCCTCAAGGGGCTATGGTATTGCGCCACCGCATTGCTTCCCGAAGATGTGCGGTCAAAGCCGACAGCAATGGAGTCTGCGTTATGGTAATACCAGGGCATCCAATCGGGCCTTCCGCCAGGCATATCACCCCAGGGTTCAGGTCCATAATGATGCTCAAAAGCAAACAGATGGTGTAAGCCCAGTGGCATCATATAGTTTACAGCCGCTTCCCGTGATGCGATCATCAGATCCGATAAGGGATCGACCAAATCCGGATCAGGGGAAAACGTCGCCGACAGCCACTCTTTTGCGATGCTGCTGCTCGACAGATCTGCGTTCCAGGCCAACCTACCGAAGGCATACCAGTTGGCCTGAGCAAAATGATGCCCACACCAATTGCGATCCTCTCCGATATTGGCTACGCCTGCAATGGCCGAAAGCTGCGGAGACGGCCCATGTTGGGTGATACCCGCCACCGTCGCGTTCATCGGCCTGGTGTAGGTCTGGGCATCAAGAGTCTCCTTAAACAGGGGGGCTAGATATACCAGATGGTTCGAAAAACCCAGATATTCCTGTGTGATCTGAAATTCGACCATCTGATTTGTTTTGGGCATCGCTCCAAACAAGGGGTTGAAAGGTTCACGGGGCTGAAAATCAATAGGTCCGTTCTTAATCTGCACGATAACGTTGTCATTAAATTTACCATCTAAAGGCACAAATTCCTGATACGCTTGTTTGGCGCGGTCTTCAGCAGAGGGATTGTACACAAATGCACGCCACATGACCAGGCCCTTGAATGGTTTTAAGGCCAACGCCAGCATATTTGCTCCCTCAGCATGCGTACGTCCATAATCCTGCGGACCCGGCTGCCCCTCCGAATTGGCTTTCACCAAAAAGCCACCGAAATCCGGGATCAGGCCATAAATCTCTGCAGCTTTCTTCTCCCACCACTTCGCCACCTCTGGATTCAATGGATCCGAATCCCGCAGCTGCCCCAATAGCTTAGGTGATGAAAAATTAATGGACAAAAACACCTTGATCCCATAGGGGCGGAAGATATCTGCCAAAGCTTTCACTTTCCCGAGGTAGTCGCTACGCAAGATCAAGGGCGCAGCGTTGACATTGTTCAACACCACGGCATTGATACCAACAGAAGCATTTGCCCGGGCATATTCCCGGTAGCGGGGCGAAATCTTTTGGGGCAGCTCGGACCATTTCCAGAGCGAATGCCCCGCATAGCCCCGTTCGACCGTACCATCGAGATTATCCCAGTGGTTGAGCATCCGTAGCGCATAGCTGGGCTTCTCAACAATATTAAGATCCTGAATGTCAGCCTGTAATTGCTGCAATCGCAAGAGATGATATGCTCCATAGAGCAGCCCAGTACTACTGCCGGCGCTGATGACAGTTTTATTTTTCCTAGATTGGATCGCATATCCACCGGTCTGTTGCCCAGACCAGCTTTTGTCTATGACCAGCGCGACATCTCCACGGCGCCAATAGTGCTGCAGTTCTTCGGCCGCCATGCGGGCTACAGGGTCATTGACCCTACACGCTACCCTACGAAGCGCAGCTTCGCCAGCAGGCACCCTGGTATAACGCAGCCATAATTGGCTACCGTCTTCGGCATGGCCCAGGCTATACAGCAGCACGCCCATTAGGCCTATGATATACCGGACGACTTTCTTCATTTAGCTACCCTCCACTGTTAGGATACGACCATTATCATCGTATTCAATCTCGGTTACCTTCATACTCCGCAGCCAGGTCTTACCACCCGAAGGGACAGCATCATGATGAAAGAGATACCATTTACCTTCAAATTCGACAATACTATGATGGGTTGTCCAACCCACCACCGGTGTCAGGATAACCCCCTGATACATAAACGGCCCATACGGATTGTCCCCGATGGCATAGCACAGCAGGTGACTATCACCTGTGGAATACGAAAAATAATACTTGCCCTGATAGCAGTGCATCCAGGAGGCCTCAAAAAAGCGGCGGTCGATATCGCCCTGCAGTAGGGGCTCACCGTTGCTATCCAGGATCAGCAGATCACGGGGTTCTTCGTCAAACTGGAGCATGTCATCCGACAGACGCACGACTTTAGGGCAAAGTGCCAGTTCGTCAGCCTGTGGCAACTCGCCGGGCAAGCTCAGCTTATTGTTGCGGTACCATTGCAGCTGCCCGCCCCAAATACCGCCAAAGTACAGATAGTACTGCCCCTTATCCTCAAAGGCACAGGGGTCGATACTATAGCTCCCCCTTATCGGATCCGGGTTTGGAATAAAAGGCCCTTCAGGTCTGTCACTTACGGCAACCCCCAGTCGGAAAATATCGTTCTTATCTTTTAATGAAAAGTACAGATAATATTTTCCATCCCTATGGGCGACATCCGAATCCCAGAGCTGCCTACCACCCCAGGGGATATCCGCTACCGACAGCATCTTGCCATGGTCGACCACCTCGGCGTCGATCGACGTCAAGGAAAAGGCATGATAATCCTGCATATCAAAATGGTCGCCCTGATCATTTTCTGCGATGCCACTTTCTCTATCGTGGGATGGGTAGATATAAATTTTGCCATTAAATACATGCGCCGAAGGGTCAGCCATATAATCTTTTGGAAACAAGTAACGTGCTTTCTTTTTCATTTTATGTCTATTAAAGGTTTTGCAATTTATTTAGTGGCGATGTCGATGATATCCGCCACAAAAGCTTTAGGACGATAGTTGCGGTCAAACAATAAAGGATAATCTGTCCTACCCGGTACTGGCCAGTTATTTTTCCAAGAATCACCATCCGTGACACCCCATACCGTAACGCGGTCGATTTTATCCCGATGCTTGAGGAATAGCGCAAAAAAGTCCTTATATCGTTGTCCAAGCAGCATCTCCTTGTCTTTTGGCAATCCTTTTGCATAGGGATCCAGCTGTTTATTGTATGTAAAGTGGGTGCTTACTTCGGCACCTCGGGTCTGCTTCGGAGCAGGCAATACCGAAATCTCCATTTCCGTTATCATGACCTTAACGCCGAGGGCAGAAAAAGCCAGCAGGCTATTTTCAAAATCCGACAACGCTGGATAATCGATATTTAAATGACCTTGCATGCCTATTCCATCAATTTTAGCCCCTTTTTCCTGCAGTTTGCGGACCATGCTGACCACCCCTTTTCGCCTGCCTTCCAAAAACATTGAATAATCGTTATAATACAGCTCAGCATCCGGATCGGCCTCATGGGCAAACTGAAAGGCCAGGCGCACAAAGTCCTCGCCGATAATCTGATAGAATTTACTTTGCCGCCATTCACCATTGTCCAAGATGGCTTCGTTGACCACATCCCAGCCTTTTATACGGCCTTTATAGCGAGACAGCACGGTATGTATATGCTTGCGCATCCGTTCGATAAGCACTTCTTTGGACACCTCTTTGCCATCCTTATCCTTAAAAAACCAGCTCGGCGCCTGGGAATGCCAGATTAGTGTATGACCAATCAGGCGCATTCCGTGTTTTTCGCCATATTCAACAAAACGGTCAGCATCTTTGAAGTTAAATTCGCCTTCCCGTGGCTGTAAATACATAGCCTTCATGCAATTCTCTGCAGTAATCGTATTAAACTGACTTTCGATCAATGGTTTGGCTTTGCTGTCCTTTTCATAAATCTGCTTCAGATTGAGGGCGGTGCCTATAGCAAACTTGTCAGCAAAAGCAGCTTTTAATGCCAGTCTCTCTGTTGCTTGCTGTGCTGTCAGGCTTCCGCTTGACAACAACATGAATCCCGCGACCAACATGGCCAGCTTTTTTGTTTTTTTCATATAAATAATCTGTTATTTCCTTAATCCTGTATTTAAGGCATTTCAGCCTCCTTACCTGCTGACCTTCTACGGTGGAGGTCATCCTGCAATCGCTCATTGACCTGTTTTGTGATCGGGTAAAACAAAAGTGCCAGCATTCCAAATACAAAGGTCACCGCCGGTATAATACTGGCACTCAATCGGATGCCCAGGATAGCATAGTCATCCTGCACAACATTGGCCACAAATCCGAAGGAGCCTATAAAGGAGCCACATAACGCACCACCGATACCCAATCCCGCTTTCAATGCAAATACGATCCCGGCAAATACAAAGCCTGTTGCCCTACGGTGATTTTTCCACTCGGAATAATCCGCTACATCGCCCATCATTGCCCATAGCAATGGAATGGTAGGTGCATAAGCTAAACTTTTCAATATATTGATCACGAAGAGGCTAACGATGGCGTCTTTGGGGACGAAGAACAACATAGCCGTGAAAATTGCCGTCAATGTAAGACAAACGATAAAAACATTGCGCTTACCAAAAATTCCGGATAACCATCTCGACAAAAAGATCACGCCCAATAAAGTCACCAACTGACCGACCATATTGAAGAAGCTAAAACCGACCGCAAAGACCTGCTCCGGGCGGTACACGATGAGACCAAAAGCATCCAGTATGCGATGACCTGGCCCCATCAGATCCGAGGTATCCCTGGCCAGGCCAAATTGGGCTAGAAAAGAAAATAGCGCTTCCTTATCCACATAATAATTGAAAAAATAAGACATGCTACTCGCCCATAAAGCCAGCGTTATAAACAGGAATAGCGTTAATACAAACATGGCTTTCCAGGGGCGGCATGAGAGGATATCCTTAAAGTCCTGTTTGATGGAGTTCGTCTGATCAGCTGGTGGGGTGATCCGTTCCCGGGCAGAGAAGAAAGCCACAAGCAGCAGGACAAAAGCCACAGCGGCATAAATACTGATGGTATACATCCAGCCTTTGGATGCGTCCCCCTGTCCCAGTTTGGCGACCATGGGTAATGTAAGGCCCTGGACGACGAATGTCGCTACCGTCGCTGTCACAAAGCGGATCGACGAAATGCTGGTACGTTCTTTTATATCACTGGTCATCACTCCTCCCAAGGATGCATAAGGCGTATTGTTAAACGAGTAGATGGACATCAACAAGGTATATGTGATCCCCGCATATAATATCTTTCCGCGCTCTTCCAGATCCGGCGTCGTAAAGGAAAGGATAAAAAACAGCGCAAAAGGCAAGGCTGTCCATAAAATCCAGGGGCGGTATTTGCCCCATTTGGTATTCGTCCGGTCCGCAAGAATCCCCGCCAATGGATCCACAAAAGCATCAAATACCCGGGCAAAAAGCAATATAAACCCAGCTGCAGTCGCTTTTATACCAAATACGTCTGTATAAAAAAACAGCTGAAACATCATCATCATCTGAAAGACAAGGTTAGCAGAGCCATCCCCCATGCTGTAACCTACCTTTTCCCAGAAAGCCACTTTTTGTGTTTTCGAATTCATATGTCAATAATCAATTTATTTATTAGTGATTTTATTTAAAGCATTTATACTACCCTCAGTCACAGGGCTCTCCTGCGGCCCCAAATAAGAAGGCCGTAACCCGCCCAAGTCAATAAGTATGCGCTGCAGGACAATACCCTGGTCGAGAAAACGGATTTTCAATTTATGCTCCCCAGGCGACATCGCATGTGTCGAAATACTTTCAATGATGCGGCGTGCCTGCCATGGTCCCAATTCGCCTTTGTAGTGACCGTTAAAGTTGATAATTGTCTCCGGTCCATTGTCCAGCGAGATGGCATAGCGCAATCCCCTATTTCCATTAAAATTTAATGTGGGCGACAACAGCAGGATCACTTTCGCCTCTTTCTTTTCCTTGATCTGGATCTTATACTCCAGGGCTGTATGATCAGCCAGCTGGGCCGTGACCGGCATAGTTGTCATTGCCGACACCGTCTTACCCAGGTCAGGGATTTCTGTCCATTGTACAGAGGGTGCGCTACTTGCAGCAGCATAGCTCCTCGCCTCCATGGCGATAAAGCCATGCGTTTCGACAAAGGTGCGCAAGACGGGTTCAGTGCTCGAATCCGGAAGATACTTTACCGCTGGCATGACCGATTTGGGCGGTTCGTTCCAGCTTTGATAACCAATACGTACCTGATCCATCATGTGGACCCACTTTCCGTTTGCTATCCGGTGGTTGTAATGGTCAGTGAACAGCGAATCCCGCCGAAAACAGGCTTTCACCCGATCGGCCCAGTCGTTCGCTTTACGGTCATTTCTCGCCCAGCAATACGCATTCATTGCCTTGGCATGATACATCTCATACAGATTGGCAGTCGCGTTGATCGGGAATACCACGAGCTGATCAAAGGCATCCCGAAGTGAATCGGGCAGCAGATAATACAGGCGAGAGGCTTCCATGGCCAGTGTTTTATAATCATTCAGCACACTGTCAAACTCCTTATAATGCGCGAGACTAAATGTCTTTTCGTCCAATAGTTCGGGTGTAACCCGGTGATTGTATTTTGTATAACGGTTGAGCAGGTCGGCAGCTTCCGCAGCATAGGCCTCGCCAAACTGTTGCCCACACCATTTTTTGGTATAGTCAAAAAGGTTATTGGCCTGAAAACGATCCGGGTTCCAGGCCATATCCAGAAAGAATGAGATTGGAAACTCCATGGGTTTGAGGTCCCCCACGTTGACAATCCAGATCTGGTCCACCCCGTGATGATAAGTCAGGTTCATCTGTTCCCAGATCCGTTGGATCTGGGATACATTGAGCCATTTGGAATTGCGCGGTCCACCCACATAATCCACATGGTAATACATCCCATAGCCGCCTTTTCGGGGTTTGGCATTTAATTCCGGGAGCTTTCTGACATTGCCCCAGTTGTCATCACAGAGCAGCAGAGTCACATCCTCCGGTACGCGCATGCCCTTATCATAATAATCCTGCACCTCTTTATATAAAGCCCATAGTTGTGGTGTCTCGGAGGCTGGTTTTCCGGTGACTGATGCGATCAGGCGGCGTTGATCCTTGACGATCTGTTCCAATAGTCCCACGTTCTGCTGTTCGCTCATGGGTTCATCCCCGTCGCCACGCATAGCGATGGTAACTACAGACTCCCAAGCCTTGGCACGCGCCATTCCACCGCGCCAAAAGTCCAACAGGCCAGCTTTATTTTTACTGTAATCCCAGCTTCCAGCATTGCCATACCTTTTCCATTCGGCCTGAGCCCGAGCCATGGGCTCATGGTGCGACGTTCCCATCACAATCCCCATTTCATCAGCAAGAGGCCCATTCCTGGGGTCATCATCATAGAAGGCGCTACCCCACATCGCGGGCCACAAGTAATTTGCTTTCAAACGGAGCAGCAGTTCAAACACTTTTTCATAGAAATCCGCATTGAAGCCCCCAAAAGTCGCCTTGGACCAGCCACTCAGGGCCGGTGCTTCATCGTTCAGAAAAATCCCCCTATAGTTTACTTTTGGTTCCCCCTGTGTATAAATACCCGGTTTCACATACAACTGTGTCGCCTGTCTTACCGGCACATCGGCCCAATAGTACCAGGGCGATACCCCTATCTGTGCGGACAATTCATAAATCCCATAGATCGTGCCCCGCTTGTCACTTCCCGCTATCACCAGAGCCGATTCGAGCCCCTGCAGTGGCTTATTAACGACTGTAATCACAAATTTTTCCCTTTTGCCAGCCAGTTCTTTCCGGTCTATAAGCCCTTTGCCAACAAGCGAATCGATCAAAGCCGATTTGCCAAAGGTGCCAATGATGATTTTGGATTTACCTGTGCCCCGCAGATCCTGTTTTTTACCAGTGACACGGGCAAAATCAGATTTTAGGTTTTCATAAGCACGCAGGACGCCTTTATGATCATTCTGATCAATAAGCAGCGGCAGCGGTATCCCATCCTGGATCAAGGGTAGGTAACCAGCCTTTGCCTGCCGGACCACGAAGCCAGCACCCGCAGTATCCGGGACCACAAAAGCTGCAGACCGGGCCGTATCGATACAAGCACATAGCAGTACAGCCATTAACAAGCTCCGGCCATTCAGCCACCCTGCCCAAAAGCCAAAGTGTATCCTCAAAAAGGATAAATTCATTTCAGTCAAAAACAACATGATAACCTTATTTACAATTGGTATTTTCCGACCCTCCGATAGCCCAAGCAATCACCCTCCCGGTTTTGCATCAACACAAAAAAAGGAAGGGGCCGATCTATCGCCGATCTGGAAATTTAAAATTAATATTCTCCATGCGTAGCGGCATTGCCATTCGTTACATTGCCTTTGGCATTTGTTGCAAAGCGCGACAAGCATGTTTCATATCTATTTCAATTTGTTTCATATGAACCAAAATGCGGCTCAAAGTGACTGAAATCTATTTTTTCTTTTTAGTGTCGCCCAATAATATGTATCTTCAACATGATAAACCAATAAACCAATGTGGAGGGATTTCTTTTCGACTGTATTTTTTTTATTTGCCTTTGTGTGGTATGCCCAAGGTCAGGCCACACGCATCTATGACAATCGGGACTATGGCTTTGGAGAGCTTTCATCCAACCTCACCAACAGCATATGCCAGGATAAACATGGTTATATATGGACGGCTACAGAATACGGACTTAATAAGTTTGACGGCATTCGTTTTATCCAATACCTCCACGACGTACATGACAGCACATCGATCTCCAGCAACAATATCAATATCCTGTATATAGACCACAACCAAAGGCTCTGGGTGGGCTGCAACAATGGGTTGCAGTACTATGATGAAAACATGGACCGTTTTGTGCGCATACATTTTCCCAATCAGATTGCGCCCCATATCACGGATATCATCCATAAAAAGGATGGCCGCATTTGGGTGGCCACATCGGGCTGGGGTATTTTCGATATCCAGGTGACACGGAGGCAAGCCTTGCCCTTACCACGGCTCAATTCATTGATGGGTGGAATGTTTGCACGCAGTATCTTCGAAGACCGGCAGCATCGTATCTGGGTGGCGGTAGACCGGGTAGGCGTGTCGCGTATTTCCGCTGATCAAAAGCAGGTGCAGCGCATCAACTCCGACCTGCTTCCACAGCCCAAGGGTGGCAATTACGATATTGTGCAGCAGACGGACGGCAGACTGATATTTGCATCACCCTCCAAGATATGCCGTTATGATGCGGCTAAGAATAGCTTCGAAGCGGTGGCCTTCAAGGAGAAAAGTCAGTCGACGGTCAGTGAGATCCAGCTTTCCAAAACAAAAAAAGACCACTTGCTGATCAGTACAGAGGGCGACGGCCTCTGGTACCTCGATCTCAACCGCAGTCCGCTGATGGGTACCAGGGCTGAGCTCCCGAATCTGGACAATGACTATCGCCACGGGCGCATCCGCACCTTTCTGCAGGATCGGGAAAACAATCTCTGGCTGGGCTGGTTCCAGCGGGGACTGGTGTTTATTCCCGTACAGAGCCGACAGTTTGAGTTCTGGCGTATTCTGGATCTCGAACAGTCCGACAAAAAGACCATCAATGCCATCACCAGAGACTGGAAGGGCAATATCTGGTACGCTGTCGACTATGAAGGAATATTTAGAGCCGACCCCCAGGGCATCTCCCATCAGAAAATCCACACTGCAGCAGATATCACCAAGCTGGAAACCGCAGCGGACGGCACAATATGGTTCAGCTCCTATACCAAAGGATTAGGGCAGATTGATCCTGCCACAGGCCAGTCCAATTATCTCGGTATCTGTGCAGACAAGCAAGTGCAGACCTTTGCCTTCGGCAAAAACAATAAGATCTATATCGCCACCTTCGGCGCAGGGTTTGTGGAATACGATAGTAACACTAAAACCTCACAGCGTTTCAATATGAATGGCACCAATACTAAAAAAGGGGCATTGGCCAACGATTGGATTTTTACGATATTGAGCGATAAAGATGGGCTCATCTGGCTGGGGCACCACAAAGGGGTCAGCTGCTACGACCCTGCTAACAATAGCTTTTCCCAATATACCGGTAACAAGCTATCCGAACAGATCACACTCTCCTTGTTGGATGACGGCGTCGGCAATATCTGGGCAGGTACCTATAATGGACTTTATCAGATCAACAAAAAATCAGCTGCGATTACGAGCTTTACCACAAACAATGGCTTGTCAAGCAATGTCATATCAGGTATCGGCCAGGACCAAAGAGGCAATATATGGTGCAGTAGCTTCAAGGGGATCAATTGCCTAAGCCCCAAGACAGGAAAGGTCGTCAACTATTATACAGGAGATGGGCTGGTCGACAGATCTTACAACAAGGGTATTTATTACCAAGATGTGGCAGGAAAAATATATTACGGGGGCAAGCAGGGCATCACCACATTCTATCCAGAAAAAATACGCTTGCAGAGCTACGCCTATCCCGTACTGATTACCAACCTTTATGTCAAAAACCAGCCGATCAAGCCCGGGATGTCTCCCAGTGGCAGTGCGATCTATCGGAACGACCTGATGGCGGCCAAAGAATTCTTTTTCCATAACAACGATGACAATTTCACCTTTGAGCTGTCCACCATGGATTTTAACAGTCCAGAAAATGTGCATTATGAATACCGCATTAAGGGCATCAACAAAAGCTGGAATGCCACCTTGCCTGGTGTCAATCTGATTACCTACAATAATTTGTCTTCGGGTGATCATGAGCTCGAAATACGGGCATGCAAATTTGGAGCATATTCACAGAGCCGGACGATTGTCCTCCATATCCTACCCCCCTGGTATCTGAGCGGACTGGCATATTTCGTTTATTTTTTGTTGATTTTGGGTATTATTTTCCTCATCAGCAACTATCTGCATGAGCGGAGGCTGGAAAAACTACATGCATTCAGATTGCAGCTGTTTACAGATATCTCACATGAAATACGCTCGCCATTGACCTTGGTCATGAGTCCCATCGATAAGCTACTGAAGACAGCAACCGATCCACAGACAAGATCAACGCTGCTCAACATGAACCACAATGCCCAGCGGATACTCAATCTGGTCAATCAGCTACTGGATATACGCAAGCTTGAAAGCGGACATCTTAACCTCAAGTTCGCCCAAGTCAACATTGTGGCATTTATCAAAAATGTGGTCAGTGCCTTTGATCATCAAGCTACTGCCCATCGCATTGCGCTGACCGTGCACAGTCAATCCGAGGACATTCCCCTTTGGATAGATGCAAACAGTTTTGAAAAAATCATTCACAACATTGTGTCCAATGCCTTTAAATTTACACCTGATGGCGGGAAAATAGAGCTGTCCTTATCTTCGATCCAGCATACACAATCTTCGCGCGAAAGCCTGCAGCTTGTTATTTCTGATACAGGTGTCGGTATTCCCGATAGCGATATCCGCCATGTCTTCAAACGCTATTATCAATCCACCGCAGGTGTTCTGAGCCAGCGCCAGGGCTCGGGTATTGGCCTTCATCTGACCAAAGTACTGGTCGAAAAGCATGGCGGCCAAGTCTATGCAGAAAATAGAAAGGACGACAGCGGAAGTCGATTTGTCATTACATTTCCGATGGGCAATAAGCACCTGGATAAGGAAGATCTCGTTGCCTATAAGCCTTCCGATGCACCGGGTTTTGAACCGAAAGAAAAGATCAATGCCCAAAATCAGGCGGCCTCAAGATCCCATTATCACAAAACAGATTTCAAAATCCTGGTTGTCGATGATGACAAGGACATTTTACAATTTTTGCATCAGGAACTCGCATCAGCCTATAAGGTTATTGTGGCCGAAAATGGGAGCGACGGATTCCAGCTGGCCCTTGCTGAGCTACCTGATTTAATCATCTCCGACGTCGCCATGCCAGCCATGGACGGCTATATGCTGGTCAAAAAAATCAAGGGCAACAGTATAACCAACCATATCCCTGTCATCTTGCTTACAGCTAAGTCCAATCAGGAGGAACGCATGGAAGGTATAGGTCTGGGTGCAGACGCCTACCTGACCAAGCCCTTTATGGTGGACGAACTCTTTATGGTTGCCGAAAATCTGATCAAGAACCGCATGAAAGTGAAAGGTAAATTTTCCGGGGCACAGCAACAAGAAGGGAAAGTGAAAACAATCAGCTTCAAATCCAGCGATGAGCTCCTGATGGAACGTATCCTAAAAACCGTCAATCAATACCTGGAAAATCCGGAGTTCAACGTACAGTTTCTGGCTGACGAAGTCGGGCTGAGCCGCGTACAGCTGCACCGCAAAGTGAAATCATTAACCGGCATATCGACCGGGGAGTTTATCCGTAATATCCGGCTTCAACAAGCTGAAAAGCTGTTACTCGAAAAGAAAATAAACATATCGCAGGTTGCCTACGCGCTCGGTTTTACCAATCAGACGCATTTTACCACCTTATTTAAAAAAATGTACGGGCTCAGTCCCACAGATTATATTCAGCGGCACAGCTGTAAGGAAAGTTGATATGCGCTAATTGCTCTGGCTCCGGCAATACCGATATTGGCTGGATCATAGCTTTGGTATAAGCGTCATACCAAGCAGCGAGATACGTGAATATTTTATTTATTTTGGCAAAATAGGGCTGATAGAAACTTTTGGAAGCCTAATAAAGCAGATTATTCTGAAAGGCAAACCGAACGAGCTGTGCTGTATTTCTGGTATTTGTTTTTTCCATGAGATGCTGGCGATAACCTTCCACGGTCCGTTTGCTTAAAAATATCTTATCAGCGATTTCTCCGTTGGTAAGGCCTTCGGCAATCAATTCCAATACGGCAAACTCCCGATCAGAAATATCGTACTGCTTTAACTTAGCACCTATGTCAACCGCAATTGGCGTAAAATTTTTGTAATCACGCATAAAGCTTTGACTTATCGAACTTGTCAGGTAAGGTTTCCCTTCAGCAATCTGTTGAATCCCAAACAAAATTTCGATATAGTCCGCAGCCTTCGATAGGTATCCGTCCGCACCGGCGTCGAAGGCTTCGACGACTGTGTTCGGCTCCTCAGACATGGATAATACGGCAACTTTAACTTCAGGATATATTTTTTTCAATACCTTGATAAGCGAAATACCATCCATTTCCTTCATTTGCAGATCCGTCAATACAAGATTGGGCGTCTTGCTATTTTCTAGGTATACCAACGCATCTTCGGCACTTCCTACTTCATCTGTCACGACCAGTTTTTCGTCAGACTCCAGTAGCATCCGTATTCCTGTGCGCACTACATGGTGGTCGTCGACTAATAATATTTGGGTCATTATCCTCTCCTTTTTAACATACTAATATAACGTTTATTTTTTGTAATTATTTTAATAAATATTTATTATTTTAAATTACTATTAAATGTCTGAACACTTTTGAAAAATAAAATTTATTAGTACCTCTGCGCACCGAGGATCAACCTACCTGCTGCCCTTTCGCCGACCGCTGTATTAGTTTTGGCATTACCCCATAATGTTTTTTAAAACTCGCTGAGAAAGCATAGATCTCTTGCTTTCTGCATTCGAAATTTTGTCAGGTAGCCATCGATAGTGGTCTGTTATCCGAAAATCCAGGAAAAAGACAAAAAGCAAGGAATTTCCAAGCCGTACAAAAAGAAAAAGTAAACAACTTCAGTTCTAATCGTAAATCCGATGACTCCCAACTGGTATATGGAAGTTATCCATTTTTGTGACTGCGGTATAGCAAGGGTGATTGCCCAAGATGGCCTTTAAAAAACTTGCTGAACGTACCAAAATCTGAAAAATTAAGTTCCTGCATCACATCCTTTACCGACATACTGGATACATTCATTAAAATAACGGCCTCAGAAATCACAATTTCCTCCAAGATCGCCTTTGGACCGAAGCCGGTTACATCTTTCACAATGCGGGTCAGATGTTTTCTTGAAATAAACAATCGGTCAGCATAATACTGTACCGACCGATTGGTTTTAAAATGAAGGGATGCCAGATTCAGAAACTCCATCACCATCCTATTTTTGCGCTCAAATCCTGCGCTTGTACGCTCCAGTTTGCTACTCACCTTTGCACTGATCTCATAGAAAAGCAGCATCAGCGTCATCTTGATGATTTCCAGGCGAAATGGCGCATCCTGCGGCGCCGTATTCTGATATTCTAGATTCATCAAATATTCATAAAAGCGGTTTGAATCGCTTTTATCAAGGTTAAGGATTGTGTCATCCTCATGGCCCAATTTTTCCATGGAATAGACTTTGTAAACAGGAAGTCCTATTTTCTGAAAAAAATCAAACTCCGTAAACAGCGTGTACATCTCGATATCGTCCGAACTCTCCATCACCTGCATAACGACCATGGGTGACAAAAAATACATGGTGTCAGCTTCAAGTATATGATCGACAAAATTAAGTGATAATTTCAATCTTCCTTTCCGTATCAAACATATTCCCAAATGATCAATGCGGATGGGCCGACGGCATAAATAATTCTGAATTTCGGCTTTTGTAGACCGATACATAATCAGACCTTGATAAAGCCTGTTATCCATCGCTTTTTCCGATAGATAATCTTTAAACGAGAGCTTTGTTATTTCTTTAACCATCTCAGCTGTCTTTCGTGATACAATACTTAAAATACGTGATGTCCGGCTCAGAAAAAAAATATTTTTCCAAAAAGCCCTGCAACAAGTCACCTTCATTTTGTTTGATTGCTTTCTTCAACGGCTCCAAACGTGTGGAAAAAAAGTCTTTTGTTGCAAAATATTGTTTCAGGATAGGATTTCCGGCAACAAGTTTTTTTCGCATCGCAATGATATTTCCCAACAGTTCTTCCCTATTTTTTGTATGTTGAATTTTCAGCGCAATTAAACGATAGCACTGCGATAGCTCATGGTAGATTGTCAATTCCATGATGCCTATCATACCGCCAAAGTACCGAAAGAATTTTGCTTTGGAGATTTTTGTCGACGTCAAAATATCCACTACTTTCGCTTTTTGAAAGCCCTGATTCAGAAATACCGGTTTCGAATCTTCGATGGCCCGTAGTATAAAATCTTTCGTTGCAACCATAATTATATCGTTAAAATCCACTTATTTTGGACGGCTTTGTTAGTTCAGCCCCCCACCCAGCGCTTTATAAAGCGCTACCTCTGCATATAACATTTTGCTTTTCACCTGTATCTGATCAAGCTCTGCCTGCAGTTTGCTCTGCTGCGCTGCGAGCACTTCCAGGTAGTTTGCCATATCATTCTTAAATAAAATTTTTGCCTGTTGAATCAGCTGTCGATTACGTTCGACCAATTGGTCATTATAGCGTTGTTGATCTTGAAGGGAAGCAATTTGTTCCATCGTGGTAGACACTTCACTTGCTGCCTGCAGCACCGCTTCTTTAAACTGTAGTTCGGCCTGTTCGGAGCGGATGACAGCTTGGTTGAGCGCAGTTTTCAGCCGTCTTCCCTGCAGCAAAGGCTGTGTCAATGAGCCAGACACCATCCCAAACAAAGATCCGGGAATATTGAACCAATTGCTTGACGTAAACGAGTTTAATCCGCCTTGTGCCGTGATCCGTAGTGCAGGATACATATTAGCCCGACTGACCTTAACATCTGATACCGTCTGTAAGAAAGCATATTCAGCAGCCTTGATATCTGGCCTTCTGCTCAACATTGCCGCCGGCACGCCGGTACCGAATACGGTGCGTTCTTTCAGCGCCAGCAGGCTTCCCCTACCCGTTTGCAAAGCCGGTAATTTTCCGACCAGCGCAGACAGTGCATTTTCCTGAATAGCCGTATTTTCTGCTATGATACGGATAGACTTAAGCAAATTGTCCCGGCTATTTTCCATTTGTTGCACCGCCAGTGAATTACTCAGTCCAAGGCGCTGCTGCACTTTGGTGATATGTAATGTACTATCTACAATGGCCAAGTTCTGCTGGCTAATGATCTTTTGCTGATCAAACAATAACAGGTTATAATAGCCTTGGGCTATGCCCGCGATCAATCCTGTTCGCACCGCATTGGCGGCCTCCTTTTGTGACAAGTATGCCGCTAATGTTCCCGCCTTCTGATTTTTGATTTTACCCCAGATATCCGCCTCCCAGGATATTGACAGTGTGGAGGAATAATCTTCCATATACGATTTGCCCATAAATTGACTTGCCATCATACCATTCATACTATTGTTGGATGGTCTGTTGATGGAAGCAGCGCCGATAGACAGGTCGGCCGTCGGAAGATAGCCCCACTTCATCTGCTTCAATGTTTCTTGAGCAGATTCAATTTGTTTGACTGCAACAAGCATATTATTATTACGCTGCAAGCCACTGTCGATCAGGGCAACCAATTGTTCGTCGCTAAAGAAATCGCGGTAAGAAAGCTCCGCGAGGTTCGCACTTGTATCAGTCGCTAAGGACGCGCCCCTATTTAAAAATTCAGTAGGCAGCTGTTCCTTTTGCAACTTTGGAAGTTCTTTATTCGTTTGGCATCCGATCATGGTCAATAGACCCAACGCTAGTCCCCACGAAATAATATTTTTTGATCTCATTATCATATTCTTACTAATTTCTGAACTTTCTTAATGCTGTTCCTGCAACAGCTGTTCTTCATATTCCCAATCTTTTGGATCAATCGCTTTACCGCTTACCCGTTCCTGTACATATTGGAACACGACAAATAGGATCGGTGTAAAAAAGACACCGAGTACTGTTCCCGCCAACATTCCGAAGACCGCCGCATATCCGATCGAATGATTACCGATAGCTGAAGGCCCTATCGCCGTCAATAAAGGGATCAAGCCCGCTATAAATGCAAGGGAAGTCATGAGGATAGGCCTCAAACGTGCTTTTGCACCCTCGATAGCTGCTGCTGCCAATGGTTTTCCGGCTTTGCGCCTTTGCAAGGCAAATTCCACGATCAAAATTGCATTCTTGGCCAACAGTCCGATCAGCATGACCAAGGCCACCTGTACATAGATGTTGTTGGATAGCCCACCGATGGAAATTCCCCAAAATACCCCCAGTAGCCCCACAGGAATTGCCAACAGCACGGCAAACGGCAAAATATAACTTTCGTATTGCGCTGATAACAAGAAATACACAAATACGATACATAGTCCAAAGATTGCCGCCGTCTGTCCCGAGGCTCCCCGCTCCTCGCGTGCCATTCCCTTCCAATCGACAGTATATCCCTGCGGCAGGGAAGTTTTACCCACCTCTTCAATTGCCGCCATGGCCTGCCCTGTGCTATAGCCTGGGGCTGTCATGATGGTAAGATTAATGGCATTGAAAAGGTTAAAGTGTTCCACATTTTCAGGCCCAGATACCGGCTTTAGATCAACCACACTCTTCAAAGGCACCATCTGTCCCAATTTATTCTTGATGCTGATGGTCTCGATCGACTTTGGATCAGCCCGAAATCCAGGTTCGGATTGCAGCACCACCCGATAATATTTTCCAAAACGATTAAAATCAGAGGCCTGCATGCTGCCGTAGTAGGCTTGCATCGCCGCCAATACATCGCTCACATTGAGGCTGAGCTGTTTTGCCAGCCCTTCATTCACTTTCATCTCATACTGCGGAAAAGAGGCATTAAAAGTGGTGAACGCAAAAGCTATTTCGGGACGCTGCATCAGACTGCCCACAAATGAATTCGAGACGTCATTAAAAGCTTGTAAAGTACCCGTATTACGATCCTGTAAAACGACTTCAAGCCCCGAGGTGTTTCCAAATCCCGGCACAGTAGGCATCCCGGCCACTAAAAATGTCGTTTCATCCTGTTGGGCTAATATCCCTTGAAACTGGCCGATCAATTGATTGATATCCCGTACTTCCCCCCGCTCCTTCAAGGGCTTCAGGCGCAGCATGATCGCTCCGGCAGATGAAGACGTACTGAAACTCATCATATTGAGTCCTGATATATTGATGATACTTTCGATTGCAGGATGATCCTTCAATAAGTTTTCAGCTTGCTTGAGGTGTTTGCTTGTCCGGTCCAGGGAAGCTCCCGGAGGGTCATTGGCCAGTACCATCAAGAAACTCTGGTCTTCATCCGGAATAAAACCCGTTGGCGTTGACCGAAAGGCATAGACAAAAAGACCAATAAAGAGTATTAGACCGGCGAAAGCTACTGATTTCTTTTTGATCAAAAAGATAATGGACTTGGCATAACGATTGGTCAATTTATCAAATCCGGCATTGAATCCAGCAAAGAAACGCTGTTTGAAAGAAACCTTTACATCCTGGTGATGGTCGTGAGATTTTAGCAGGATTGCACAGAGCGCCGGACTTAAGGTCAATGCATTGATTGCAGATATCAAGATCGCCATGGCCAATGTCAATGCAAACTGCTGGTAGAATACCCCGGTAGGACCATCCATAAAAGCTACAGGTATAAAAACGGCAGACATGACCAAAGTAATCGAAATGATGGCGCCAGTGATCTCACTCATAGCAGACATCGTTGCCGAGCGAGCATTCAGCTTCTTTTTCTCCATTTTGGCATGTACAGCCTCAACCACCACAATGGCATCATCCACCACAATACCGATGGCGAGCACCAGCGCAAATAAGGTCAATAAATTGATCGAAAAGCCAAATACCTGCATAAAGAAAAAGGTTCCGACAATAGACACCGGTACTGCAATAGCTGGTATCAAGGTTGACCGAAAATCCTGTAGGAAGATAAATACAACAATAAATACCAGGATGAATGCTTCCAGGAGTGTGCTCAACACCTGCTTTATCGATTGATCCAAGGACTCTTTTGAACTATACGGAACTTTGTACTTTAATCCGGGAGGAAACGACGCTGATAATTCTTTCAAACGCTCATTCATCGCAATTTCCACCGCATTTGCATTCGATCCTGCCGTCTGGTACAAAGCGACCATTACCGCAGGCTTATTGTCAAAACTCGTGGTCACGGTATTGGTATAAGAGCCAAATTCCACCCGGGCAACATCTTTGAGCAATAAAGACGAGCCATTGTTATTGGCCCGCAAAATAATATTTTCATACTGTTCGGGTTCGGTATACTTTCCCTGATAGCGAATGGTGTATTCGATCGCCTCCTTGGAGCTTTCGCCAAACTTGCCCGGCGCCGCATCTTTATTTTGTGCCTGTATGGCTGCTGTAATCTCTTCGGGGCTGATATCATAAGCCGCCATGCGTTGCGGATCTAACCATATGCGCATTGAATAATCCTTGTTACCAAATACCTGTGCATCCCCCACACCGGTGATACGTTTTAACTCGGGAACAATGTTGATTTTGGCATAATTCTCTAAGAAGAGCTCATCAATCCCCTTTTTATCAGCATACAAGGTCACCATGGCCACCATACTATTCTGCCGCTTCATGGTTGTCACACCGATCTGATTGACCTCAGTAGGTAACATGCTCGTGGCCTGGGAGACCCTATTCTGCACATTTACCGCAGCCTGATCCGGATCTGTACCGAGCTTAAAGACAACGCTGATCATCAAGCTTCCGTCATTACTTGCCGTTGAAGTCAGGTAGTCCATATTTTCTACCCCATTGATTGCATTTTCCAGCGGCGGAGCCACTGATTTTGAGATAACCTCTGCACTCGCTCCAGGGTATGTCGCCGTCACCGTCACCGTTGGCGGCGCGATTTCGGGGAATTTGGTGATCGGCAAGGAGGTCATCGCCACCACGCCCAAAATAACCAATAGTATTGATATAACGGTCGCGAGTACCGGCCGTTTTATTATTTTCTTCAGCATAATATTTTGATAAATAAGACCCAGCAAATTGTGCTGCGTCGATAGATATAACTTACTTTTTAGGTTTTACGACAGCACCTGGCCGCACAAACCCCAAGCCACCTGTGATCACACGGTCACCGGCCTGCAGCCCAGACTTGACATAATATTCTTCAGTGGTTTTTCCCGCGATCTGCAGTTCTACCTGTTCAGCCTTATTGTCTTTATCCAGTTTATAAGTATAAATTTTATCCTGCACAGCCAATGTCGCTTTTATCGGAACAAGCAGGACATCGTCCAGCGCTGCTGTCATCTCAATCCGGCCCGTATTCCCAGCCCGCAACTGCCTACTTGGATTGGCAAAGCGCGCCCGAATCGATATGGATCCTGTATTCTTATCAAACTGTCCCGTCACCGCATCAATGACACCTTTTTGTGTATATTTTTTCCCATTCGATAAAATCAGATCTACCGAGTCTCTGTCCGATGAGCTATTTTTTTTATCCTGAAAATTCACAAAATCAGCCTCACTCATACTGAAATAAGTATACACCTGATTGATATCCGTCAGCAAGGTCAGCGGTTCTACCGAAGCGGCATTCACCAGACTTCCCAAGCGATACGGAATACGGCCGATATAACCTGATACCGGAGCTTTTACCAGACAAAAGTCAACGTTTATTTTTGCCGCATTCATTGTTGCCCGGGCCTGTTCGAGGCTCGCAAGCGATGCTTCATACGAAGCTTTGGCCTGAGTGACCTGTAGGTCAGACACAATTTTATTATCCACAAGCTCGACCTTTCGGTCGAGATCAATTTTAAGATTTTTCAAATTTGCTTCAGCGACATGTACAGCAGCCTTGGCAGTTTTATATTGTTCTACAAAAGGTCGATCATCAATTTTAAAGAGCGCCTGTCCTGCATGTACATAGGCACCTTCATCGACAAAGATCTTACTTAAATAACCCGATGTCTGCGGCCTCACTTCTACATTTGTGATCCCTTCGATAGAGGCCGAGTATGTATTTTTGGAAATTCCTTTTCCAAGTTGAACCTGATGTACCGATACTTCCGGAGCTGAAGGGTTTGCTGCCGGCGTTCCTTTGCTCTGACACGAAAAAACACTGACGAGTATTCCTAAACCTACAACAGTATTTAGACTGCTCTTTAAATTCATATATTTTCCTTTATTTTTTATGCGTACAAATATAAAATCCATGTTTTCGCCTCAAAAGACAGGAAGATCCATCAAGTTGGTAAAAAGACGTATGTCATCATTATGACTTAAATCGGATAAATCGGGCAGGAAAATAGTGGGCAAAAGAAAAGGGACAATCCTCCTGCTGGATGACCTCCCTCTTCGTTGTCCTTATAATATACACCTAAAGTTACCTGCATTTCAGGTATTTTAAAAGTTAAAAAGATGCTTTCTATTAGGGAAAAGAACCCCTTTTAACCTTTTATGGCATCAATAAAAACTGATCGTATTCTTATTGAAATTTAGCGTCATTTTGTACTGATTTAAAAATGGGGTACCCAACAGACCATCAATTGGCAGCGCATCATGGCCTGTTCCTCCACCAATAGATTGATCTGTGATCACCGTGTACATATCCTGCAAGGGAAGTCCGCCCAATTTCCCCTGCATCAGATAAGCGATACGATTGCCTTTGCTGGTACCATTTACACCATTGATGTCCACTTCGCCCTCTTCATAATCAATAAAGGGTTTCAGTGTTGTTTCAAGCGATTTCTTTAACACGTTGGCATTTGCCCCACAATCTATCCCCATTGGGTATGTTTTTGTTCCAAACGCGATATCCACTATTGGAATATGTCTCTTCATTCGTAACGGAAAATGTCCCATCAATTTACCTTTCGGAATTTCCTGGCTCAGCAGTTCACCGCTTTTGTCTATTCGCTCGAGCAGCAATAGCTGTTGGGCATAATCCAAGGTAAACTGATAATCCTTGAGCAAACCTATTCCAAGTAATCCAAAAATTGGCGTACCGTCTTCAAGAGCCATGTCAGCCATATTCGAAACCGGAGCTTCAAAATTGTCTAGCACTAGTGCTCCGATTGCCAACCTATTGTCCGCCGACCAGACTACACCGCCCATTTGCCCGCCAACACCAAAGAAATCGACAGATACATCCGGCCTCATGTTATCCGCATCCACAAATTTCTTCCGCAAGATAATTACCGGCGCACCGCTATCGAACTGGAAGCAGCCCTTAGTGCCATTCAGTGTCGATTCGATGTAGATCAAACCATTCACCAATCGAAAGGGAATGCTTAATGTATCAGGCAACCGCGAACGAGTCAGGGCGTCCGACAATGCTTTTTCAGGATCACCTTTCAATCTTCCCTTAATAATGCCCAGATTAACGATCTGCCCCTGTTTATTGAACAAAAAACTAGGTTTCCCCGGTTTTCCATCGTGATAAGTGACTTCTACTTGAATCAGTTCATCGCCATTATCCTGCTGATTTCGATGGATAACTTTAAATGCTCTAATGGCCGAAAATTTGTTCAGTATATCTGGCACCGCAACCGTATTATTCAGCTTGGGAAGATTACCGATGGTTGCCGTATCAGCCATCATTGAAAGCAGTGCATCCGCATCTTTCTTGTTGATGGATTCAATAATTCTATCGAGCGATTTCATATTGTCCACCTGTTGAGCCGAGACACTATTTCCTAGCGCCCCCAAGAAGAATATAATAAAAATAACCTTCTGCATGATTATTTAACCGTTTGACCCAGCCACTTTACAATTGAATCCAATGTACTATCGGGTATGTCACCAAGTTTGGTATATTCTGATGGCGTACATTCCTTACAAGGCTGCAACAAATGGTTTACATTTGGCAATAGTACCGTCGTTACCTTTCCCTGCTGCCCCGATCTGCTATATTGTTTCCAATAATCTAAATTTACTGGATCTACGAAAACGTCTTTACTCCCATTGATCGCCAAGATCGGTACATCCACATTACCTAAAAAGAGCTGCGGCTCATATTTTACAAAATAACGGTACCAGGGGCCGATCGCATATTGCACATAAGACCAGATCGGAAAACGGAAGTGATCAAATTCAATACCGAGTGTCTTAAAATAGCTATCATCTTTTTGCTTCCAGTAATTGTATACAGCATTTAACTTACTTTCCAGACTATCAGAGGTAGCATATTGAAAAGCTGTCGCAAACATCAGGCGATTGATTTCATTGGACCTTTTTTTGTCAACTTCTGGTAAGGAAGAGTTATTGACCAAATTTTCATTTTGCACAAATAGCGACTCCAGACCATTTGAAGCCAGACCAGCCAGACTTACTAAAAATGTCACATCTTTACTTTTGGAAGCCGCTATAGAAATAACTGCTCCCCCTTCGCTATGTCCTAGCAGGCCGATATGATTGAGGTCTACATTCTTTTCGGCTTTCAAAAATTCCACCGCGCCCAATACATCCAGTGCAAAATCTGCTGTCGTTGCATAGCGGTATTCGCCCGTGGTTTTACCTACACCACGGTCATCCATCCGCAGGACAATGTATCCTTTTGGCGTCAGATAATTGGCAATACGCGCAAACATCTTGGTACCGCCCATGGTCCCATCACGGTCCTGCGCCCCTGTCCCCGAAGCAATAATTATTGCGGGGTATTTACCTGCCTTTTCCGGCGACGAAATAGTCGCCCCTATGGTAATACTGTCTGCTTTTGATTTAAAAACAACATCTTTGCTTTTAATATTTTGCGCAGATAGCTGCCCCATAGCAAATAAAAAAACAGAAGTTAACGCAATCGCAATTTTATTCATTTTCATCCTTATAATTTGTTTATTCTTTTATTTTCCTGATTTTAACACACCGACCATTTCAATAATTTCATCGGATAGCTCCGAAGCACTTCCCATATACCCTACTTCAGAGAATCGAATTTTGCCGTTTTTATCGACAACTATTTTATGCGGGATTGCGCCTACGCCAAAACTTTTTGACACACTGCTTTCTGTATCGAGCAAGACAGTAAATGGATAGTTATTTTCTTTTACGTAATTAGCAACATATTCCTTTGCATCCGGGCGCTTTTCTTGTGTATCCACAAAATAAAAGACAACATTGGGGTCATTTTTAAAATGTTCGACAGCTATTTTCATACCTGGAAAAGCAGCTTTGCAAGGTGCGCACCAGGAGGCCCAAAAATCAAGAATAACGATCTTTCCTTTTTGCTGTTCTAATGTCACTGTATTTCCGAATTGATCTTTTAATTGAAATGCCGGTGCATTTTTATTGACCAATTGCTGAAGAACCTTATTCTTTAATTCGCCCTGAAGGTTGGCATCCTTAAGACCGGACAGATAATCGGTATACCCCTTATCATTTCCTTTTTCGGCAATGTAGATCTCTTTCATTAAATCCAACATATACGGCGAACTCTGATTGACCCGATAACTAGCTTCGAGGCTTTCTTTCAATTCCTTTTTCTTACTCTGTGCTTTTAATATACGTGTGAATGTGTCATTTAAGCTAGCATCTTCAAAGCCTTTCTCACTTTTAGCAGCAGTAGCATATACAAATGCCTCATCAAAAAGTGCATTATCTGCCAATATTTTGGCAAACAAAGCGGCATTAGCATAATACAGCCGGCTATATTCATCGCCCTGAAAATTATCCTTATAATAATTCAAGCGATCCAGTACAACGCGGGTATAGGGCAAAATTTCTTTGGCTGTTTTTGAGTTCTGTGAAATGTAAGGAACGGAAATACTCCTGTAGATGACATTTGCCAAAGACATGTAAGGCTCAGCTTTTGACACATATTTTTTATACATTTCAAAATCATTCTTCATACTGGTATAGACAGAAATCGTCCAATAAGCACTGATATGACTGATCCGATGTGCATCGTTAAAGGCAACTTCCGATTCACGATAAGGGTGCTTATCCACAAAGTCCATTGCAGCTTTCAATCGCTCGTCATCCGTTTTTGCTTTTTGAATAAGATTAAAATCTGCCAATCGTTGCTGATCCTTGACATATTGTCCCTGCGGATATTGTAGACGGATCTTTTGTTCCAGTTCGTTTGTTTTGACCGTATCGTTCAGCACCTCTTTGTATACCCTAAATACCTGCAATAAATCCTCTTCTTTCACATTGGGCATAGACTGCAGCGCATTCAGCTCATTCTGGAGTTTTGATAACGACTCAGCTGTATTGATATGTTTTAAGGCATTGGCGGCAGGATATAATACTTTAAATCTATTTTCAGGATGTCCTTGCAACTCATATTTGGCCCACATGATCAATATCTCATCGGTTTTATAGGCAGATTTATCCACTACGAAAGGAGTCCCCGGAACGATATCCGGTGTGCGCAGCATGCCCCATCCGATCATACCACCCGAGACCTGTTTCCCGTCTTTTCCAGAAATCAAATAAGAATAAGTTAGATCGCCCCCCCGATCATAAAGCGTATCTGCCTGAAACGCAAAATTGACCAGCGCCATCTTCTCCGGAACAATATAACTCGCCGTCCAAATGGAATCTTTTTTGGTAAACTTTAAGGTATTCTGCACCCAACGAAAATCCTGGTATCCCGTCAGTGTACCCGAAATGGACTGCGCATCTTTCAAGTTTGTCTTACGGGCATCATATACAAATTGTATGGTATCACGTTCTTTTGGCAATTCGGGAATCACTTTAAAATTAGGCGTTTGTGCTTGTACAGAGGCAGCAACACCAAGAAATGCTGTACCCAACATTGCTCCCAATGATTGTTTTGTTTTCATATGAATAGTTTGTTTAATTTTTTATGGATTTTGAACAATTTCTGGACTTAAATTAATCTCATACTGTGCTATTGGAAAAACATAGCGATTGCTATTTGGCGCAAGGGAAACTGTTTTACCGGCAAATGTACGCGTATATGTTTTTTGAAATAATGCATCATCTTTCAAGCGGCGCATATCCCACCATCTCAGCATGCGGAACATAAATTCCCGGCGGCGCTCCGCAACGACTTTAAGCAAGGCATCATTCGCGTCGCTAGCCGATAAATTGACGGTTCCCTTCGAAAGGATTCGCTTGGCCCGAAGCTGGTTGACTAAGGTCATTGCCGCTGCGGGTTTATTGTTCCGCGCTTCGTTCTCCGCTTTAATCAATAGCATTTCAGGGACGGTAGGGCCGACATTTCGACCTTCGTTCATGACGTAATCCAGGTAGTAATACCGGCCTTCGTATACATCCCAAGACGAAATAATGTCACCATTCACGGTAAATAAATTATAGCGTTGGTCATGTTCTCCAAATAGTTTGATCAGGTCGCTGCTCAAACGAAATGCCGTGGGTGTATAAGCGGATACGCCATTTACAGGTACCTTTGATAGCAAAATCTCCTGGTTGAATACTCTTTTGGGGTAATTGGAGGCCGTCAGCTGATCCAAAGCAGTCAAATCAATCAATGTACTGTTTAGCGCCAGGGCCTGATCTGCCGCAGCAGCAGCCTCGCTATATCTGTTCATGTAGAGATAAGTACGTGCCAGCAATCCATATGCGGCAGCCTTGCCGGGCAGCGTCGTATATTGCTGCTCATTTGGCAACAATGGAGTGGCCTCCTGAATATCCTTTAGAATGGCATCATAGACCGTCTGCACAGGCACCCTTACCAAAGGTTGCTCTGTCGACGGGGACAGCAACAGTGGAATCCCCAGATCAGTGCCTGCTGTTGATTGTTGGTACGGTTTGGCATAGGTATTGACCAACATCAGATAAGCGGAGGCACGATGAATTTTGGCTTCGGCTATCAATTCCGCCTTTTCCAGCTCACTTCCATCCATCACCGACGGGACCTCATTGATCACCGTATTTGCATAGGCAATCGTATTGTACAGCGCACCCCATGCATCATCTTTATGGTACAAATTTTCAATTGGATAGATCACATCTGACCATTGATAAGCCCGGCTATAGTAGCCATAATAATCACTACTCACCAGACCTTTCTGCTGTGCACTGCCACCTATAATTTCCAGGTCATCAGCTGCCATATCAGAAATGGCGGGTGCAGCTTCAAATGCATTTGTATTGTTCAGCAGGTAACGATAATTTTCAATCGTACCCGGAGTCAGTTGCCCCTGCGTTTTGATGTCAACATATTTTTCACAGCTTGCAAATATTGTCAGGGAAATTGCTGCTAAAGCTGTGGTATAAGAAAAGTTAAACTTCAATCGTCTCATAACAGATTGATTGCTATTATTTTCAGTTGTTCGGTTTTTCATATCAATCCGTGTTAAAAGCTTACATTAATTGAAAAATTATACGAAGGCACCGGACGCAGATTTGTCGTATTGCCCACGAGATTCGTAAAGTCAGGATCATAGCCTTCTTTATTCGCTGTCCAGATCAGATCCAAATTCCGCACCGAACCAGCTAACTGGATATTTTCAACTTTCAGTCTGTTCAGCAGATTTTTTGGTAGGCCATAGCTCAGCGAAATTTCCCGGAGACGGATATAATCTCCCTTTAAGACATTGATATCCGAATTTTGATAACGCTGTAGACTATAGGAGCTATAGATATCGGCAGTTAAGGCCGGGACATTTGTAAAAGCTTCATCGCCTGCTTGCCGCCATCTATCTGCGATGTCAGCGCTCAGATCAAATTTAGGGATTGTCAAACCCCGGCTTGGAGCCATATAAGACTCGACGCTAGGTTTCATAAAAACATTGCCAAACTGATAAGAAATCAAAGCGTAAACCGACCATTGTTTATAGCGTAAATTGGTCCTAAAAGACCCATAGTACGGAGCCACCCTACGACCGGCGTAGGCCAGATCCTCCACCCCGTTTAAGGTCTGCGTGACTGGGATAATTTCATTATTCTTATTATAAATCTGTGTAAGTCCCTTCTCATCTAATCCAGCATGGCGAAAGACAAAGATTTTATCACTGGGATAACCTTCTAGATAACTGATGCCAATGGGATTATACGAGTAGGTAAACGCAGAAATATCTTTTGGATCAAATCTATTGTCAGTGATCGTATTGGTATTGTACGAAAAATTCAATGTGGCATCCAAGTTCCAATCCGTATTGCGCACAAAAGTACCCGTTAAGCCCAGGTCAATCCCTTTACCCGACATGGATGCTGTATTTCTTTTTAATGAACCCGCACCGATGGTTCCGACATAAGGTGCTGCGATCGGGAAGCCATATAAGAGGTCTTTACCATTTTTGCGGTAATAATCTATGGTACCGGTAAGACGGTTATCCAATAGACCAAAGTCCAGTCCTAAATTGGTTACGTAAGTCTTCTCCCAACGCAACTGCGGGTTTGCTACAGCGATAATGCTTGCCGAAGGCTGACCTGTCGGATTGTAAAGAGCATTATCAAAAGAAATGTAAGTAAAAGGTCTGACATCTTGTGTAATGTTGCCATTGACACCATATGTGGCACGGAGCCCAAGCTGGTTCAACCAGGTAAACTTTTGCATAAAATGCTCTTTTGCCAGATTCCATTTTAGGCCCGAAGACCACAAGGGCGTCGCCCGAAAGCTACGGTCCAAGCCAAAATTATTGTAATCATCGTACCGCACACTTCCCGAAAGCGTATACTTTCCATTTAATGTATATGCGGCATTAGAAAAGTAAGATAAGAACCGTCTTGTTCTGTCGGCTTGCGTGGGCCCTCCACTTAAGCCCGAGAGATAGCCCATCAGCGTATTGTAACTATTTTGGGCATAGCTAACATCTCTATTAAAACCCGTCTGTGGATTGTAGCCGTACATTGTTTTCATCCCCTGACCAGCCTGTGTCTGTCTGATCTCCGAACCGGCGATGGCCGTGATCTCATGTTTTTGATCGAAGGTTGCATCATAATTCAATTGCCCACGAACCGTATAATTGTTGATACTGCTGTTAATGATATTGTAGATTCCACCCTTGTTAATGCCAATGGTATTTGTCGTCTCCCCAATTGGAGTAAATTCATTCAGCAGCAGGCGATTTTTATAGGATTTCTCGTCATTAAACGCCCTATTCTCACCAAAAGAGCGTTCATTTGCATAACTTACCGATCCCTTTAACCCCTTATACAAAGGCACTTCCAAGTTAATAACGGCCGAATAGTTATTATCTTTCTGCATGTTGTCCAGCAGTTGTAACTCCTGCAAATAGTTATACCGCCAATCCTTGTAGGCTGGACCTAAAGGTTGTGTAAACCCCGGGTTTATCCGATCATAATAAATCCCATTTCCATTCTGGTCGGCCAAAAGCTGATAAGGCAGCAAAGTCGAACTATTTGCATCATACAGCTGGGCAATATCAATTCCATTTTTACTGTTTCTGAAGAACGTTCCCCGGACACTGGTCGAAAGGGTGGCAATTTTAAATATCTTCCAGTTATTGTTTAAGCTAAACGTAAACCTCTTTCCATTTTCACCTTTTGTGAATGGATTTTCGTTGGCATAAGATGCTGAGTAAAAATAATTGCTATTTTCCGTGCCATTGCTGATGGACAGGTTGTACTGCTGGTTGTTCATCGGGCGCAGCAAATATTGCTGGATCTGCGCCCTATTGTCAATCTGCTTCAATGGATTGACAAGCGCATCATAATCAGCCTGGCTTATCAGTCCATTTTTGAGACGTATTGCAGCGGCAGCCACTTCTCCTGGATAATAGCTCGACGCATACATGTATAAATTCGCTGCAATATTGTTTGAATTCAAGATATTTTTTGCGACGAGCTCCTCTTGGTAATCGATCATCTGCGCACTGTTCATGGTACGGAGATAGCCCAGATCAGGTTTACCGGAGAATGCGGTATTAAAAGAAAAGTTTATCCTTGGCACCCCCGTATTCGATCCTTTCTTTGTCGTCACCACAATGACCCCATTGGCTGCACGGACTCCATAAATGGAAGCTGCGGCGGCATCTTTCAAGATCGTAATGTTATCCACATCGTTGGGATTGAGCATAGCCAAGTCGATATTGGATATAGCGCCATCAATCACGATTAGGGGCGACTTTTCGGTATCTGTGTCTATCGATCCAACACCACGAACAGTGAGGTTATAGTCATTTTGTCCGATGGTACGGGTACTGGAGTAAATCCCCATTTGATTGTTGTTGTAGGTAAAGGTACGATCCCCCGAACCGAGGGACACCTGAAGGCCGGGAGCCAAACCCTCCATTCGGTTGATTAAGTTGGGGGATGGATTTTTTTCCAATTCCTTGGCGCTAATTACTGTTGCCGATCCTGTAGCCCTTTCCTTGGAGATTTTTTGGTAACCCGTAGAAATGACGACTTCTTCGAGCATATTTTCTTCAGCTTCCATGACAACCACCATTTGCTCACGATTTCCGGCCATCACAGTCTTACTTTTGTAACCTACTGCTGTAAAAACAAGTTCGTTTGTTGGCGCTAGGTCATACAACATAAATCGGCCATTTTCATCTACCTTCCCGCCCTTGCGTGTATCTTTTATCCAGATACTTGCAAAAGGTATGGTTTTGCCACTTGCAGAACGCACTGTACCCGACACACGCTCCATTCCGGTGTCCGCAGTCCGGTCATTTTCGGATATACTTTGCTGATTCCGGCTACTTGTTTCCTGACGCCGAACGATGGAATAAGACCTATCATCGACATATAAGAATACCAGCTGATTGGGGTACAATACTTTTTTGAGTACCTCCTCTAAGCGATTACCTTTTAACGATGCCGGATCCACAAATTTGCCGTTCAGTAGATTGTGCTCATAGCTTAAGTTAGCATTGAATTGCTGCTCGATTTGTTTGACTGCTTGGGCAAGCGGCAACTTCTCTTGGGCCAATGCCTGTTGCCCGACAGTAAATAGTAGCGAACAGACCGGAACCATCAAGATGCTCCGTATCGGCTGCCACCTGTTGTCTGTAATTTTCATTTTTAGTTAGGTTAGCTATAATAATGTATTAGATTGATATTGTTTTTCTCATTTAGGGTCAAGGTAGATGGTATCTTTTTCCGTGCGGATGTTGGCTTGTAAAATATTAGCAATCGTATAAATAATGCTTTCTGGGGAATTTAACGAGATACGGCCATCAATTTTTCGGTTTAACAATGCTGTATCATTAACGATGATCTCTTTTCCATAGACATAGCGAAATTCATTGATGAGATCAGCTATAGATAAGTTTTCGCCGGTCAGTGTCTTTTGGGTCCAGGCCACGGTCTGCTGCACGGTTCGCTTGTCACTATGCACATTTCGAAAGCCCTGGTCTCCGGCCATAACGATATCACCGGGGGCAAGAATCCGTGCCGCTCCACCCTGTTTCACATTACGCAGGGCAATGCGTCCTTCCAATAGCGATACGGTTACTTTATTATCTCTATTTTTTAGATTAAACTTAGTGCCCAACACTTCTACGGCCAGCTCACCGGTATAGGCTGTGAAACGCTCCTCCTGGCGAATAGCAGTAGTGTCCTTATTCAGATGCCTTACTGTTAATAAGGCCTCACCTGTCGTATGTACTTCCCGCTTAGATAACCAGTTCCAGGCACGGCGATAGGCCACCGAGGAGTTGGCATTCAACTGAACAGTACTGCTATCCGGCAAGATCACGGTCTGTAAGGCACCGCTTCCAGTCTGTATCACAATCATGGATTGGTAGTACCAAGCTGCTGTTACAAAAAGAGCCACAGCCGCTGCGCCCGCCAAGGAAGTCCATATGCGGATGATATGGTTTCTTCTTTTCTTTCTATTGTCAACGATGCCTCTTTCAATATCGCGGAATAGGCTGTCCGTGAAGCCCAGGTCAGGCCGTATGCGCGTGATCCCCATCAAGACCTGGAGGTAAGCTAGCGCCTCATCATATGCTTTTGCATTTGGTGGATTGCCCGCACGCCATTTATGCCAATAGCCAAGTTCCTCCTGATCCGGCATTTTAGCAAAACGGACAAAGTCCAGGTCGTCCAAAAAATCCTGCGTATTATAGGTATGATAGTTTTCCATTAGTAAGCCTTTGTTAAGTAGATGACAAATTGGGATTGGATTTTATCCCATGTAATTTTATTTTTTTTAAAAAAACTTTAAAAGCTATCTATAAATCTTGTCAAATTCATAATTTCGTAGCCAAACAAGCCTTTTAAAACCAAGTTTTTAGTGGAATTGACAATCTACTGACGATAGTGTGCTATTTAAACGCAGGCTTGTGTTAATGTTATTAAATCTTTACTATTTTTGAAAAGCGATAATCTATTTCATTAACTGACGCAAACGCTGAAATGAGTAATACGATCATAGATCTGTGTTGGAATGATTTTATTGAGGGCGATAAAAAGGCCTTCGAGCAGATCTATCGTGCCCTATTGCCCAGCTTGTATGAATATGGCATGCGACGTGTAAAAGATGAAGATTATGTCAGAGATGCTATCCAGGAAGTATTTATCAAATTTTGGGAAAATCGCAATAAATTAAAAGTCATATCCAATCCGAAGCATTATCTACTGGTTGCACTTAAGAACAGCTTATTAAACACGCAATTACGTGACGGGAGGCTGACCTCATTTGGCGAAAATGATGATTTCCAGCTTACTTACGATGTGGAGTCCAGCTACATCGCTGCCGAGGAACAACGAGGCAATGCGCTTAAACTGATTCAGGCACTTGAACAATTAACCGGCAAACAGAAAGAAGTTATTTTTCTTCGATATTTTGAAGAACTGAGCTATGAAGAGATCAGCGTACTGACCAATATCTCAGTGAAAAGCTTATACAAATTGAATAATCGCGCCATGGCGACGCTTAAAGATATCATGGGTATGCCAAAACAATCTCTCCTTGTACTGCTTTACATGATTAAATTTTTATATTCATAACAATCTATCAAATCGATTGGAGATAGACATCCATTAAATAAAGTGATCATGGACAATCAGTGGGCTAAATTCAACCATTTCTTTAAACGGCTAGAAATACCTGCCAAAACCGTTCTTTTACAAGAAGGGCAAATCTCTAAAAGGATGTTTTTCATTGAAAAGGGATGTTTACGGACCTGGGTCAACAATGATGGTAAAGATATAACCACCCAGTTCTTCTTTGAAGGTGACCGCGTTTCTGCCATCGAGAGTTTCAGGACCAACCGCCCTAGTTTATATAGCATTGAAAGTCTCGAACCCTGTATCCTACAAACCATTTCACAAAAAGATTTTCAGCATATTATTGACGACCTCCCTGAGCTGAGAAAGGAACTGGAAGAGCATCTCTTCAAAAGGCTTCTCCATGCACAGCAACTCTTTTATTCCTATCTTAAAAACAATCCACAAGAACGTTATCAAGAACTGATCGAACGGCATCCGCATATTATCCAACGGGTACCCCAGCACTATATCGCTTCCTATTTGGGCATCACCTCCGTTTCATTGAGTCGCATACGAAACAGGCGCTAGTCTTACTTTCTTAACATTTGTTATCGCGCAACGGTGAAAATCCTTCTCATTTTTGGGTAGTAATAAAACCGTACAAAATGAGAACAGCAATTGTATTCAATCATCCCTATGAAGGTAGCTACTGCAATGCCATCTTGACTGCAGTAACAAATGGTCTGCGCAAGGCTAAGCAGGATGTAGACCTCATGCACCTCGACAATGACAGCTTTAATCCTGTGATGAGCCAGGCTGATTTAAAAGCGTTTGTGGCCCATCAACCCTTGGATCCGCAGGTAATCGACTATACCGAACGTTTGAAAAAAGCGGATCACCTGATTTTTATTTTTCCGATCTGGTGGGATATCATGCCCGCTTCTACCAAAGGATTTATCGATCGGGTATTGTATCCAGGTATCGTTTATGATCATCACCCGCGGGGTTTCGGACTGGTACCACTGCTCGCTAACCTGAAAAGCGTAACCATCATTACAACCATGAACAAGCCCGGAATCATGTATTCCTTGCTCATTGGCAATTTAATCCGCAAAGTCATGTTGAAAAGTGTTTTCAAAACCATGGGTTACAAAAATCTGAAATGGATAAGTTTTACCTCCGTAAAGTCCCGAACGCAAGAAAAGCGGGTCAAATGGCTTGATGATCTCGAAAGCAGATATTCCAAAAAACCCATTACATAAAAACTGCGTTATGAAATTAGATAGAAAATATATTACGCCTTTTATTTCGGTGGTCTTCCTTGCTGTAGGTATTTCGGGCATTTTGATGCTTTTCCATTGGTTTGATGGCTATACAGAAGTCGTGCACGAATGTTTAGGCTTATTTTTCATTATCTGTGCAGCTTTTCATATCCTACTCAATTGGAAAGCACTAAAAGTTCATTTCAAAAAAGGCGTTTTCATCCCATCCTTTTTAAGCGTATTCGTTATATCGGCCTTACTCATTGTTGTCGAAGTAATGAATCCGCCAATAGACATCACCATTATTAACAAAGTGATAAAAGCACCTATTCATGACGCATTCAAGGTATTGGGGGTCGACTATTCTGCAGCGTCCACAAGATTTGGAAGCCATGGGATATCTATTAAAGGTGCAGCGACCATCGAAGACATCTGGTTAAACAACGACGTGGATCCTGAAAAAGTAATTGACTTGATCACGGAATAGTTTTTATCTGATGGCTCTTTAACAGCTGGATCACACCACAATATTTTGTAGTTTTAACACACGAACAAGACAAAAAATGAGCAATAGGATATTTATTGGAGGAATAATTGGAGCATTTATTTTGGCAAGCGCGAGTTCATGCTCCAGCCAAAAGAAAACAGTTAATATGGAACAACAAGTTTCACAACAAGAAATTACAGGCACCATTACCGCCATTGAAAACGGAAAAGATGGCTATATGGCAAGCGTTAAGGACGAAAAGGGTACAATATCGATTGTAACCATAAGTGTTGTCAATCTTCACAAATCAGGTGGAACATTCAAACGTTACAATATTGGTGATAGGATCCAAGCCAAAGGAGAATTCTGGAAAGACCAGGCCGGTGTCATGCATATCACTGCCAAGTCTATAATGGAAGTCAAATAGATTTATTTTCAGTCTATCGAATGGGCATAGGATAAAAGGACGGCCGAGATAAGTCCGTCCTTTTATATTTTTTATATGTGATAGTAATCTTATTAAGCTTATTAAAATATTTCAGTAAGCTTTTTATCAAGATCTGCATCTGTGCCGGCACCACTACCATAGCGTCCAATAATTTGACCTTGGGGATCGATCAATATTTTTGTTGGTAATGTAGTTATGCCATATTGACCACCGATGTAGTTATCATCCCGCTCTCCCTTTCGTAATTTCTCGATATTTTGTCCTGACAATACGTGCTTCCATACAGCAATCTTATCATCTTCGACAGCTTTTCGCCAAGCCTTTTCATTCCCATCATCAGATGCTACGCCAATGATCTCAAGGCCCTTTTCCTTGTATTTTGCATAAAGGGCCAGTAAATGCGGATTTCCTTTACGACAAGGCACACACCAACTTGCCCAAAAGTCAAGCAATACATATTTGCCTTTGTGAGCCGATAAACTTAATGGAGTACCATTGATGTCTGTACTCGCGAAATCGGGTGCATTTACCCCCACAGACCCACGGCGAATGGCCTGTATTTTAGATTGGACATAACGACCTGCGATACTGCGTTTGGCTCCAGTACTGAGGGCTTCATATCTTTTCGCAGACTCTTCCAGCGGCAACTGGCCTACCGCATACATCAGTCGATTGGCGGCAGTAAATCCGTTAGGAAAATGTTCCAATACTTGATCCTCGGTCGCACGAATTTGTAAATGAAATGGCTCCATCTCTTTCTGAACAGCATTCATTTCAGCCCGTACATTTTTTGATGCTGCCGTATCTTTCTGTTCTCTAATAGCCAAGTATTTCTCTACCACACGATTATAGTGTTGTTGGGCTGGTTGCATATTGATCCGGATGCTGGCTTGTTTTTTATTGAGCATATCTTGCTCCGCATTGGAAACAGAACCTTTAAGCTCGCCTAGCTCAAATTGGTTGTAATCGATGGACAACGTCATCTCTCCAGGCTCAAGAATAAGAGGTAAACGCTTATCTGCTAAGCGTTCACTCTTTTTTTCCATCAAAATTTCGGCTTTCGTGGGGTACTCGAGCTGTCCTGTGAAGATAAATTTCCCTTGATTTAATTGTATACTATCCATCCGTCCATTTTCGCTATCTGCAATCGACAGGTAGATATAGCCATCCGCTTTTCCAGCTACTTTTCCAATCAGCGTAAATGATTTGGACTGCGCGAAAAGTGGCCCAGCTATCAATAGCAAGCTAATTTGTATTATAATTTTTATTGCCTTCATCTGTAAATTATTTACTAAAAACCGCATTCAATTTTGCATCAAGATCAGCATCAGATCCGCCTCCGGAACCATAGCGACCAATAATAACGCCCTGGGGGTCAATTAATATTTTGGTGGGAAGCGTATGAATCCCATAATGTTCGGATATGTCCTGCGAGCGGTCGATGACGTTGTTTTCCATTTTAAGTCCACGAAGAACATGTTTCCAGATCTGGATCTGATCCTGTTCCACCGCTTTCTTCCAGGCAGCTTCGTTACGGTCGTCATCAGAAATACCGATGATCTCGAAACCGGCATCTTTATATTTATTATAGACGCTGATCAAATGTGGATTTCCCTGTCTACAAGGTACACACCAGCTCGCCCAGAAATCGAGCAGCACATATTTGCCCCTATAATCCGCCAAACTAAGGAGTTTACCGTCTATATCAGGTTTTGAAAAGACATAAGCAGGATTTCCCGGAGACCCGCTACGCATTTTATTAATTTCATCAAAGACCTCTTTTCCATAACTGCTTTTTTTTACGTCAGAAGTGAAAGAATTGTATACTTTTTCAGCTTCCGCCAATGTCATCCCCGATATCTTAAAACGCATCAGATAGGCCGATACAATAGACTGTGGGTTTTTCGCTATAAAGTCGCGGTCTATCGCTTCCTGTTGCTTTTGGAAAGGTTCAAACTTGTCCCGGAAAGCATAGTTATCAATTTTCATAGCCTCTACCTTCTGTTCCATTTCTTTTAGCGCTTTGCTTGCTTTGGCATATTCTTCATTACGCTTCTGATACTCGGCACGCAGCGGTTCCATGGCTTTATTGATCGGTGCCTTTTGCTCATCAAGGCTTTTTAATTTATCGTTCTCTTTTGATCCGGTGAGTCTACTTTTATTTATACTGTCCCGATCAAGCGTCATTTTCATTGTTGTAGGTTCGAGAACAACTGAAAAAACATCATCAAACGAAAGTGCTCGCCCACCCAAGCTGATGTAGCCAAATGTTGGTCCAGCAACGACTCCAGTAAACTTAAACTTCCCGTTAGCAACTGCGACACTGTCTTTTATTTGATTATCGTTACCCGTACCATAAGACAGATGGACATACTTTCCATTCAGCTCTGGGGCCTGTCCATTAATCACAAATTTCTTTTGGGCTGACGCTGTTAAAGTAGCCGTCATTAAGGCCATAAGAGCTATAAATTTATTGCTAGTATTCATGTTTTATCTCTTTAATTTTTAGTTTTTGTTTATTCCTGCCGATGCTTTTTAAGCCAGGCATATCTGCTATTCTGTTGATATCAACTATAGTTATGGGTTCTGCACGAGGTTTGGATTGCTCGCAATTTCTTCATCCGGGATCTTCATCAGAATTTTTCCTTCCGTGGGTTCTACCGTCATAGGCAAAGATTTGCCCGAAGCATAATCGCGTACCATCGAAAGGCCATTTCTAAATTCATCATAACTCGCATGCCCTTCAAAGGCAAGTTCAATTTTACGCTGTTTTAAAATTTCTTTGAACAGCGCCGCACCAGCTAAGTTTTCAAGCTCAGCCAATCCGGCACGTTTCCTGATGATGTTTACGTCAGCAAGAGCAGCGGCATTTTTTCCTAATTTGATCAATGCTTCGGCTCTATTCAAATACATCTCTGCTAATCTTAGGCAACGGTACGGAGAACGACTGTATAATGAAGTATAGCCAATGTTGTATTTATTGCAGGCCAAGTGATCCTCTGGAAAGCCCGGTGTTATATTTTCGACATAGAATGCTTTTCTATCGTCCTTTTCATCAAACAGGGAAAGAAGATAAGGTGAAGGTCGATAGAGCCCACCTGTATAATTTATCTGTGAAGGCATCTTAAAAAGGTTAGCAATCAAACCATTCATAAATTCACCGTTAATAGCAAATATATCTTCTTTGTTGTTCAGGTTGTCCGTATCGTAATATCTTTTAAAGGCATCCCCTTGTATAAGTTCGTAGCCCCCTTGACGGATGACCTTATCGGCGTATTCAAAGGCTTTTTGATTCGCTTCGTTATTTGGTGACGAAAAGGTACCACCCCTGTAGAGTTCCACCCGTGATAATAGTGCTTCTGCTGCCCAGCTACTCGCATAACTATTGGATTTCTGCTGTTTAAACAATGGAATCGAAGTCTTCAGATCGGATACGACCTGCTCATATATTTCAGCGACAGTGGCTCGTATGGGTGCGAGGCTCGGCGCAAATTCATCATTGACCACCAACATCACACCGAGCGAATTTCCATTACCTTGGTAGAATGGCATTCCATACAAACGGACCAGATTAAAGTAAATATAACCACGAAGAAATAATGCTTCCGCCTTTGCCTGCAGAATTACAGGATTAGTTTCGTCGTTTTTCACGTTGGCAAGCACTTTATTAATGTGCAACAAAACGTTATAGCTATTACGCCAAAAGGCATACGTATAGGAGAGATCTCTATTTGAAGAATTAATATAGTCAAATAGATCAGTATTCCGGTTTACTTGCGCATCAAGGGCACGTATGGTATTCCCCCTTGCTTCTGAAAGAAAAATCTGCAAATCGGTAAAGCCAACCCCTATAGCGCTTTCTGACCCAACAGTAATTAGATTATAGATGCCCAACACTGCTTTTGAATAGCCGGCCGGCGTATCAAATTGTCTTTCTTCAAAAATGACGTTGTGCGGTCTGAGCTCATCAAGTTGTTTATTACAGGATGTAAGGCCTAACAAAGTCAATGCGATTAGAACAACATATCGTAATGCATATAATTGTCTATTTTTATATTGAATATTTTTCATCATTTACAAATTAAAATGTCAGCTGCATTCCGAGTAAAAATCTTCTTGGATTGGCAAAACCGGTACCAGCCCCACCATAGCTTGTGTTTACCCCACCTAAGACTGCTCCTTCCGGATCTACGCCCACAAAATCCTTATGCTTGATCACATATAAATTATCGCCACTAACAAAAACATCTGCGCGGGCTAGCTTCAACGCTTTTAACACTCCGGTAGGCAAGCTATAGGTAAACCTGACATTACGCAGACGGGCATGGCTTGCATTTCCCCACATTTTGGATGAACGATAGGTAAGTGCAGTCCATGCATTCGGATCGGTGCTGAATACATCAGGATAATTCGCTTGCGTATCCCCGGGCCCTTGCCAGATATGTTGATTATCGGCAAAAACAACATTATTGCGGCCAAGCCTAGGAGCAGTTGGATCCTGGAAATTATTCATTAAGGACATCTGGGTATAGTTGCCCACCTGAAACCACCACTCTACATTTAAACTATAATTTTTGTATTGGAAGCTGTTGGTAAATCCACCGAAAAAGCGTGGTGTGGCCTGCCCCACCCGTTGCCAATTGGCCAAGTTGCTCACTTGCCCAATACCTTCCACGACTATTCTATTGCCCTTTTCATCAAAATTATAATGCTGCATATTACCATTTTCAGGGTTGATGCCTGCAAATTGAATTGCTTTGATCACATTGATATCTTCGCCAATTTTTCGGTAATATGATCTGGAGTAAGAATCCAAAAGCGAGTCCTGATACAGTTTGGTAAGTTTATTTTTATTATAACTAAAATTAAAACTGGTACGCCAGTTGAAATGAGCAGACTTTACATTATGCGTGCTCAACGATACTTCGATACCCCGGTTAACGATCTGTCCAACATTCTGATATTGGGCTAATGCACCCTGTGCAGAAGGCAAACTGACCTGCTGTAAAAGACCATCACTACGCTTGTGGTAGATATCCGCAGACAAATTGATCCTATTCTTTAAAACAGCGATATCGAGACCAATATTGCTGTTGTGAAGTGTCTCCCAAGAAATGATCGGATTAGCTAATTGCGTGATCACTGCACCGATATTATCGACCTGCTCATATCGACCTGTCTCCGAATAAAATGTGGTATTTAGGTATCCGTCGCCCAGGTCTCTACCAGATGTACCATAAGAAGCGCGAAGGCGCAAATTATCAATAGCCTTAATGTTTTTAAAAAAGTTTTCTTTGGATATATTCCATCCGCCACTGAATGAATAAAAAGTGCCGTATCGTTTGTCTCGTCCAAAATTGGTCGTCGCATCTGTACGAACGGAAAATGAAGCCATATATCGGCCTGCGTAGCTGTAGTCAGCCTGTCCGAACACCGAAAAGGTGGCGCGTTCCCGATAATTTCCCGATGGTTTGTAAGGAAATCCATATGCCACATTGATCGCACTTCCAAAATTTTGTGCGGCCCCCATATTCCGCTCATTGGGCAATAGATTATACATATCTATGTCCATGATTTCCGTGGTCCTTTTGCCCCATTCTTGCCCTACCAATGCACTGATAACATGATTACCGCCGACTGTCTTGTTGAAATTCAATGTATTGGACATGAGATAATCAACGAATTTAGTATCATCAATCTCTAGCGTTCCATTGGGTAAAACTGCACTTGCCGGAGAGAATAAATAGGGGTAGCCACCGTACTTTCCTGAAAATGAACGTGGGTCTAAGTAAGAATTGACATTGGTGCCTACAAAATTGAGCGAGTTGGAAGTCTGAACGCTTAAAAAAGGAAGTATGTTATACCGCAGACTTATGCTGGCTAAGTGATTTTGCACCTTTGTCAGCCTTGTATTATCATAACCCGTTTCCGCAAGGAAATTCTGCGTCCATGTTGTGTACGCAGGTCCATAATTACTTGACTGTCGTACAGGCAGACTGTCCAACAGATTGCCTGCATGATCATACGGATACATGAATGGCTGAATCATATATAATTCTGGCACCCCATTGCGTCTTGTGGTCCGATCGATAATAGAACTTACATTGATACGTGTATGTAGCTTACTTGAAATAGCATGGTCGATGTTAAATCTTATATTTTTTCGATCAAACCCATTATCATATAATGCTCCATTTTCCTTAAACCAACCGACTCCCATATAAAATTTAGTTTTATCGGTACCATGACGTACCCCCACTTCCGTATTCGTAAAATTTCCATTGCTGTAAATTTTATCTTCCCAATTGAAATTACGGGTACGATCTTCATCCGTATAGACGCGGCGTTCGTGAATAAAATCAGCGACGTTCGGAAATGTTGTACGTATGGAAGGAGTTTGCTCCCAATAGCGTTTCATCTGCGTATCCATAAAATCAATAAGTTCGGTCGTGTTCATAAACCGGATGTCTCTTACTGGCTGTATTACCCCAGCCTGTACCCTCGCTTCCACTGTACTTTTACCAGCCTGTCCACGTTTCGTAGTTACGACAATGACCCCCTGGGCAGCCCGGGATCCATAAATGGCTGTAGATGCAGCATCTTTCAATACGCTGATATCTTCAATATCAGCTGGATTGACGGCATCCTGTAAGGACTGATAATTGGTGATCACACCATCGACAACAATTAGCGGACCGAGGTAATTGTTTGTAGGAGTGGTCATTGACGATTGTCCCCTTGCAACCACCTGCCCTTTTGCCCCCGACTCTCCGGTACTCTCCGTAATATATAAACCTGTAGTTTTCCCTTTAAGCATCGATAGCACATTGGGGGTACTGACGCTGTTACGAAGTTCTTCACCCTTGACAGATTGCACCGCGCCGGTCACTTCAGAAGCCCGTTTTGTTATGTATCCCACCACAACAAGCTCTTCAAGGCTTTCAGCAAGAACATCCATCCTGATGGTTCCTATATTTTCAGTCGCAGCCAGATTAAGGCGCCGATAGCCAAGCAATGATATTTCTAAAAAACTTTGTTTTGGGACACTTTCTATAGTGATTTCCCCTTGGTTATCTGATTTAGACTCCTTTATAACACGTTTATTTGCCGAAATAACCCTGATGGTCACGCCAATTAGGGGCCGGGCCAGCGAATCGACTATCCGACCCCTAACTGTTATCGTCTCTTGTTGTCCATTATCACCTATTTGCTCAAGATTAGCTACTGTTGAGGTGTTTTCTCTTTCTCTGATGGTAATGAGCTTGCCCTGTATCTTATAGCTTAGCTGTAAACCATGAATAATCTGTCGGATCGCTTGATCCAACTCCATGTTTTTTATATCAATGGCAATTCGGGTATTGCTATTGACCCGCTTTGCTGACCACAGATAATGGTAACCAGTTTGCTTATTGACTTCGCGGAAAGCCTCTTTGAGTGTGATGCTCTTATTTGTCAGTGTAACTTTTTGCGCGAGAGCCGTAGCACTTATCTGCAGACAGACCAAAAAACAGCTGATGGTTGTCAGTGAAATTTTCATAATGTAGGGTTTCGTTCGACTAAAAAGCCGATGCACATCTTTTTTAATTATTTTATACATTTGTTTGGTTAGTTAGGTATTAAATGAGTTTTCAAGATGGTTTGATAACGGCTAACTTAATGATCGGGAGCGCTCCAACGCTCCTGATTATTTTTACTGTCCATACGTTATCTTTTTGTCGCTTTTTTTACTTCATAGGCTATCGGATATTTTAGCTGGTTTATATAATCTATTTTCTTTTTACGTATACGGTATTCGAATTGACGGTAAATTGGACTTCACCGGTGCTCTCTAAGGCTTCCAATACAAAACTTAAATTCTGGTTACGGGGTAATACCCCTTCAAATTTCAGTTTTCGTAAACTTTCGTCCTCATATTTCGCCTGCACATTATACCAGCGGCATATTTGATTTAAAATATGATTTAGGTCTTCATCAGAAAAGGTAAATGTGCCATCTTTCCACGAGACATAATTTACTGGATCGACCGGAATAAAAGAAATGCTGTTATTCTGGACAATCGCCTGCTGATTGGGTTGCAGTTGATGTAGCTTTTTATTTCCTTTTATATTAATAGCCACTTTACCTTCGACCAAAGTAGTTCGCGTAGCCTCGCCCGAATAGGCCGAAATATTAAATGCTGTACCCAATACTTGCACTGTCTGAGTGGGCGTCTTAACGAGAAAAGGCACTTTGATCCGCTTGTTGTTCTGAAGAATATATCTTGTAGCCACTTCAAAAAATGCTTCTCCCTCCAGGTCCAATTCTCTAGGTTGATCTTTACTTCTGATTTTATACGTCAATCTGGAGTCCGAATTTAACCAGATCTTAGACCCATCTGCTAATATGATGTGGTAGGTCCCACCTTTCGGTACCGTGATTACCATGTCCTGATGTATCGATTCATGGCTTTCCCACCCTTCGACGGAAGCCCCGTCGGCGTACATGAGCTCATCGCCGAGAACGATACTTTCGTGTTTATTACTGAGTGCAATTTCTCTTCCGTCGGCGAGCCGTAATGAGGCAATACTCGTACCCGGTTTTATCGTATTTCGTTCATCGTTATCCAAACGTGACAGCATCCACAAAGACGCTCCGATACTGACGACTAAGAGTGCCGCTGCAGCTATCGTTTTCTTCCAATTCCAGTTTAAATAGCGGGTTTTAGATCGAGTGCTTCTTATATTTGCCAATACATTAGTTTCCAATTCTGCAAACCAATTCAGTTCAACATGTGGATACTCTTCCACATTGGCCGCTATTTCATTCTCGATCAACGAACGTAAACCTTGTTCCTGATTATCCGATGCCAACAAAAGTTGAAGTTCTAACATTTCATCCTTGGTTAGCGTATCGTTCAGATATTTATTGAACAGCTCTTCAAATCTAGGGTTTTGCATACGTTCTTTTCTTACATATACGTTTGGAAATGAAAAACCAATGAAGTGAATTCAAAAAAAATAAAGAAAATGTAAAATTAGGTTTAGGAAATTGTTAAGTGTGCAACAATTTCGCTGAAAGCAGTGTCAGCACAATAAGGAAAGACAAATCAGGCCGCTGCTGAAAATAATTTCTAAGCGTCGTATTCGCGTTTGTGATATGGGTATTTACTGTTGCCACCGAGATTGACAGTAAGCGGCTTACTTCTTCATAGCTTCGGCCTTCGATCTTACAAAGTATAAAAACACGTCGGCGCTGCTCTGGCAACTGCTCAATTGCCTGATTTAGAATATCTTTCGTTTCCTGATTAAAAACCCCTTCCTCGATATGGGAATAAACTTCAGTAAGGTGCGTAAAATAGTCTGCAACAAGACGTTTTTCATGCGCTAACTTACGCAATCGATCGTATACCAAATTACCCGCGATCCTATATATAAAAGCATGAAAAGACAGATCAGTATTGATATCCTGCCTACGTGTCCAAATACGGATAAAGAGCTCCTGCAGCAGATCCTCTACCTCTTCCTGCGACTTCAGTATACGCATCATTGACTGCGCTAAAGTGCTTTTATATTTCGTGATCAATTCCTTCATGGCCAATTCATCTCCATCCTTGAGGCGATTAATTATTGAAGTATCCACGAGACCATTGCTTTTCAAATCGATGCTTTTATTAGGTCTCTAAAGGTAGTTAATCACAGGTAAAACTCCAAATTTACAATTTATCAAGTTTCTGCATCTAATTCTTTTGATACCAGGATTACGGGGCCAACGGCAATTGTCGTTGGCAGCCTACCCGCCTTTACCCACTAATTCTAACCAAGGCTAAAATCCAGCCCTTAAGGCGCGGCAACGGCATTAACCAGCAATACATCTTTTTTTAGGCCTTTGCTTTGCGCCTGTACCTGGATCTTACCCGCCTCTTCGGCAGCCTGCACGATCAGTGTAAGCTGTCCGTTAAACAGGTGCATCTGTGGCTTATGAAAAGCCTCGAGGTTGGTCGGATCGCCATTGGCCAAGGCCTTGAATGTACCGGCTCCTTTTACCTCAAACTGTACCAGTCCGTCTGCATGTGGGCACAAATTTCCATCTTTATCCACTGCCTTAACGCGAACATAAGCCAATGCGCGGCCATCTGCAGCAATAGTGCCGTGCACAGTCTCCATTTTTATCTGGTACGGTTTTCCAGCTGTCCGTACAATCTTCTCATCTGCGGCTTTTCCATTTTCATCGTAGGCCACCACCTTGATTTCTCCGGGTGTGTAAACCGTATTCATCCACATCAGGCGGTAACGTTCTTCGCGTGATGCTTTGCTTTTTCGTTGTATCCCCTGGCTCTTACCGTTGATAAATAGTTCGGCACTTGGATAATCCGTATAAACGAATACCGGAGTTTGTTGCCCTACACGATCAGGCCATGTCCAATGTGGCAGTATGTGCAAGGTATGTTCATTTTTATTCCAAAGACTCCGGTAGAGGTAGTAGCGGTCCTTGGGTATGCTTGCCAAATCAATAATACCGAACATTGAGCTGTGGTTGGGCCAGGCATCCGTATCGTAAGGCGATGGTTCGCCGAGGTAATCAAAACCAGTCCAGACAAATTGCCCCATGGTCCAATGATGGTCTTCGGCCAATGCAAAATCCTCATCCGGCAAGTTTGACCAGGAACAATGTTCCATATCATAGGAAGAAGACTGATGGTCGGGATATAGCATGTCTCCCTTTTTCACGACCGGAAATTTGTATACACCACGGGAACTCACCGTTGAGGCCGTTTCAGACCCCAGCACAAGGTTTTGTGGCAATTTGGCATAAGCTTCTTCATAACGGTGCGTACGGTAGTTGAGCCCCGGGACGTCCAGCAGACTGGCAAAACCATTTTCCAGTACACAGGTCACTTGATCCATCCCGCAGGTAACAGGCCGCGTAGGATCTTCACGATGGCAGATATCCTGCAAAAATGAAGCAACCTTATACCCTTCGGCACTACACTGCGTCGGTACTTCATTTCCGATGCTCCACATCACCACCGAAGGATTGTTTCTAAAATGATGGATCATATTGACCATGTCGCGTTCCGCCCATTCCCCAAAAAAGCGATGGTAACCATTCTTGCATTTGGCAATATCCCATTCGTCGAAAGGCTCGATCATCATCATCAGGCCCATTTCATCACAGAGGGCTACCAACTCCGGAGCAGGCATATTGTGCGCCGTACGAATGGCATCACAGCCCATATCTTTGAGCAACTGCAATTGGTAGCGCAGGGCCGAGACATTGATTGCAGCCCCCAACGGACCAAGGTCATGGTGATTGCATACCCCCTGAAATTTTCGAATTTTACCGTTTAGCATAAATCCCTTATCCGCAATGATACGGACTTCCCGAATCCCAAAGCGGGTTTCAAAATTATCCGTCAATTTGCCATCGACGTATACTTGTGTTGATGCCTGATAAAGATTGGGATGTTCTGGGCTCCATAGCGCAGGGTTCGTCACCTCAAAATTTTGTACGAAAGGCTTGCCATAGTTTATTTTTTGTTGATTTTCCTTTTGCGCCACCACACGCCCCTTCGCGTCGGTGATGGCTGTCACCATCCGCACCAATTTGCCATCGGCATTTTTCAGACTAGTTTCGAGTTTCACCGAAGCCAGGCTATCCGACACAAAGGGCGTCTTTATATAAGTGCCCCAGACCGGCACATGCACCTTTTCGGTAACGATCACATGGACGTTTCGGTAGAGGCCCGCTCCCGGATACCAGCGCGAGGACTGCGCTTTATTTTCCAAGCGCACAGCAAGCTTGTTGTTCATTCCATCGGCATGCAACAGCTCCGTCACATCACAATGAAAAGCATTATAGCCGTACGGCCAGAAGCAGGCTTCTTTGCCATTGACATAAACCCGAGCCTCACTCATGGCGCCATCAAATTTTAGGACCACACGTTTTCTGTTGGCGTCAAATTCCGGAATATCGAACTGATTGCGATACCAGCCCACACCCACATACGGCAAACCTCCTGTCCGGCCCGTCTTTACGGAAGCCTTCTTCTCCCCATTCTGTGTTACGGCCACATCCTGCAAATCATGTGCGCGGTCAAAAGGCCCATAAATAGCCCAGTCATGCGGCACGCTAACAGGTTGCCAGGTCGCATCATTCAGTGCAGTGGACTCGCCCCGATCGACCTCTCCCTGAAAAAAACGCCAGTTTTTCTCCAGTAAAAAAGAGTTTCGGGTCTGCTGTCCTTGTGATGTTGTCGGAATAAAGAAGAACAAAAGGAACAGAAAGTAAGTAGCATGCAGTAATTTCATCATTCAGGTGTTTGTCGTCTGTCGTTTAAGCTAATCATTCGCCATTTAAGCGTATAAATATACTATTATTTAAATGCATTCAATGCCTTTGTCGGTCGTCCATTGTTATCCAAGGCGCCTAAGGTATAACCATTCCAGCCATTGTAAGCCAGGGGCTCCCAGTAAAATATGCCCAGCACGTTTTGATCGGGAATTGCCTCCACCGCACTGAAAAGATCGCTGAGCCAGATTTCGGCCGTATCTGCCTCATCCCAGCTCATGCCCACCTCGCAGATCATTACCTGCGTGTTGTACCGTGCGATCATATCTTTGATATTGCCGACACAGGCAGTATTGCGTTCTTTCCAATTATCTTTTGTTGGATACAGTGACATCCCGATCACATCCCATTTTCCGCCGTTGTTTTTCAGCCCATCAAACATCCAGCGGAACAGCGCATTGTCGTAGCCATTATGGAGGTGTATGATGACTTTAGCCGCCGGAAAAACAGCTTTCACCGCATCGTAGCCCGCATTGTTCAAAGCGGCATAGTTAGCCATGCTGACCGAGGCTCTACCCTCCTCCCACAGCATCCCATCTCCGGTTTCATTCCCTACCTGTACCCATTCCGGTTCGATACCATTGTCCTTCAGCAATTGCAATACCGCAGTGGTATGGTCGCTTACGGCTTTCTTTAAGCCATCAAATGCTAAGCCTTTCCAGGCAGCAGGTTTTGTTTGCTGCCCGGGATCCGCCCAGGTATCGCTGTAATGGAAATCCACCATTACACGCATCCCCAAATGATGCGCCCGACGTGCCTTGACCAATACATCATTTTGATTACACCAGCCCCGTTCGGGATCTACCCATACCCGCAGGCGTACCGCATCCATTCCCAGTCCATGCAGTAACTTGAGCCCGTCCACCGCTGCACCCCCGGCGTTAAAAAACTGTACACCGGCAGCTTCCATTTCCGTCATCCAGCTGACATCCGCTCCTTTGGCCAAATGCGTTGTATCTTCGGCTGGCACAAGATTATCCTTGTCGCTGCAACTTGACAGGCCAAAATACAAACCCATCAAGCCTAAAGCCATCCCTATTTTTAGTGCTTTCATTAATTCCCTTTTTTATAGCGTGTTATAGCCTAAAATGACTACTCTACATGATATTTGAATTGCTTTGGATCAGTCAGATCGAGGATCAGGGTATGCGTACCCACCTTATCGTAGGCAAATCCACTTCCGTCAGCCGTGTATAATGCACAGTTGCCCTCACCTTCTGCTGCACCAAAAAACCAGGTCCAGCTGCCGTTGATCAATACTTTAATGCCCCATTGCTCGGCGGCCGTGGTTGTAATTGTCGCTTTCCATACCTTTGCCGCCTGATCATAAGCCATCGGAGTGGCCGTGGCGCTCCAACCATTAAAATCACCGGTCACAGCCAGTGACTCCACGGAGGTTTCCTTCCAGCTCATCTTATTGACATCAGCCGTTAGGTACAGGTAGCCGCCCAGGCTCGTCCAGCAGTTCCAACGGTCTGCCCCGCTATACAGGATGTATTGACTACCGTCCAATGGATAAGAACCATAGATCAGCGAAGCATTTGCACTTTCTTCATTTGTGAAATAAAAATTATACCATTGGTCGAGGCGAACAAATCCATCGTAAAACCCATCTTCTTTGCGCGAACACAGTTTCCAGGAAAATTGGTTCAGCTCCTTATTCGCCAGATAGAGATAAGCAGCCTCCTGGATGGGAGCATAGGCTGTAACCGCAATGGAGACCACGTTGCTATAAAGCCAATCGGTATTGGCTCCCAGCCGCGAGGCAATGCGGACATAAAGCGCTTTTTTCTCACCGGGTACAAATCCCATACCCGATACAAGACTGTTTAGCTGCTCATGGGTATAACTGATTGCGCTAGCTTCTTGTTCAATGCTTTTCGCGAGGGTTGAAAAAGAAGCATCAGCAGCTATCTCAATCTTATTTTTCAGTGCCGACTGCGCCATTGCAGCAGCACTCTGCAAGATCGCCTCATCCCATACAAGCTGCAGCGCGACGGCTTTTCGGTCCGTGGCCTTTAGGGTAAGCTCCTGCGTGCTGCTGTGCAACACAGCTGGCCTGATGCCAGTGACGGCAGGCATTCCGCCTTCCTTTTTACAGGCCACAAAGAGCAATGCCAAGATATAGAGTGTCAATTGTTTCATGTGTCAATATTTATCGTTAAAAGGCCATATGGAATACCTTATTTTAGCCTATTCCTTTGTCGTTAACCAACTTCAACCATCAATAGCCCGGATTTTGTACCAGATTGGGGTTTGCGCTCATATCAGTCGTCGGAATTGGATACAGGTTAAATTTAGCATCCACACTGCGGCCATTTATTTCACCACCTTTCCATTGCCAGAGGTACGCGTTGCCGGTAAATCGTCCAAACCGAATCAGGTCTGTACGGCGCGTGCACTCCCAGAACAATTCCCGGCCCCGTTCCGCCAGGATGAAATCCAGTGTCAGCTGCGCCTGATCAATAGATCCAGTCCCATTTCCGTAGGCCCGTTCACGAAGACGGTTGACCAGCGTAATGGCTTCCTGTACACTGCCACCACCGCCACGCAATACCGCTTCGGCATACATCAGATAGACATCAGCCAGGCGGATCATTGGAAAATCAGTGCTCACCAATCCTTCATCCGTCTTATAGCTGCCATCATCGTTCAAATTCGTAAACTTAACCATGCCATAACCCTGGCTTGACGCCCCCGGGTCTTCCACATCCAGTGACTGTCCATTTTTCCAAAAATCCCCCCTTTTATCTTGCGTCTGAAATAAGGCGACAAATTCGCGTAAGGTGCGGAAACTGTTCCAACCCGACAGCACACCATAATCTGATGCTTTCATGCTGCCTACAATCGGGCCATTGACCAGATACGTGGTGGCACCCCAGGTCGTCGTATGCGCCACATCAGCCTGAATCGGAAAAATGATCTCGTTTGTACGTTTATCATTGTCTGCATTGAACAGCTGTTTGTAATTGGAATGCAGGGTGTATCCGCCGTCGATTACTTTCTTGGCATAATTTAAGCAGTCCGCATAGCGCGCAGTGCCCGTGTAGACTTGCGCATTCAAATAGTTCTTAGCCAATAAAGACCATGCCGCAGCACGGCTCACACGTCCATATTCATTCTGCCTAGCTTCGGGCAGCAGCGTCGCTACCTCGGTCAATTCTTTTTCAATAAATGCGAAGAGCTCGCCTCTTGCCATCCTCGGCGGAAAAAATGCCGCTACGGGATCCTTTTCTGTTACAAAAGGAACATTTCCATACAGATCCATGGCATGACTATAAGCCAATGCACGCAGAAAACGCGCTTCGGCCGCAAATGCGGTGATTTGAGCCTGTTCGGTCGAGCTGAAAGCTGCTAATTTTTCCGCTGTTGCATTCCGTAAAAACTCGTTGCAGATCGCTACCGTATAGTAAATCCGGTAATACATCGCATTGACCCATGTATCCGAAGCGCCCCAGGTCATATACTGAATATCGGTCATGTTGTCTCCACCAGCCCAGGTATAGATTACCTCATCCGTGGGTACCTCCTGTAGGTTAAAGTACACCCGAAGGTAGCCCCAGGAGGCGGTGCTACTCGCCATATCCGGATCCGCATCCCCACGGCCATTGCCCGCAACGGCAAACGAGCCGTATAATTTGGCAAGCACAGCCCGATAGCCATCCACCGAGGTGTATACCGACTCCGAGGTCGTCTCCACCGTAGGGTATTGGTTCAAGTCTTTTGTGCAAGACTGTAGCAGCAATATCATGCTCAGCAATCCAATACAATATGTTCTTATCTTTTTCATCCTTTTCATTTGTTTTTCAACTAGTTATCTATTTTTCAGGTATCGCTTAAAAATCCAAATTGAGGCTTAACGAAAACGTCCGCGAGCGTGGATAGAATGAACTGTCAAATCCACTCGGAACCTCAGGGTCCATTCCAGTATAGTTGCTCACAATAAAGACATTCTGTGCCACCGCCCCCACGCGTAGGCTCGAGATCTTGCCCACCTTGCCAAAATTGTAGTTCACCGAAAGGTTTTCCATGCGGAGGAAGGATGCGTTTTCGACATAGTAATCCGAATAATATTGCCTCGTTTGAAAACCAGTATTGAAATAGTCACGATGTAAGTTATTGATCGCAGGGTCCACATATTGCAGCGTCTCCCAGGCACTCAGGTTCATTTTGGTATTGTTAAACACATAATTCCCGACATTTGCCCGCAGGGTCGTTGCTGCAGTCCATTTTTTATAGGTCAATTGCGTATTGAAGCCAAACAGCCATTTTGCAGCCGGAGACTGATAGCGGTACAAATCCTTTTCATTGATAGCCCCATCGCCATTCAGGTCAGCATAAACACCTTCCAGGGGTTTGCCCGCCTCATTATATAACTGTTTATAGACATAGAACATGTTTGGCTGATAACCAGTCGTCAGGATTTGAATTCCCCGGCCACTGACATTCGGACCCACATAAGTCCCCACAGCATTCGCATCTTGTACCAATGCAATATTGGTCACTTTTGTATGCTGGTTGGTTGCATTGAAATTAACTTCCCAACGCAGATTATCCTTTTCTACCGGGACCGTATTCAATTGGAATTCAAATCCGCGGCTTTCCACATTGCCCACATTAATGGTGGCATTCTGGTCAAAGTTTGTTCCTGCAGCTACTGGGACATTGGCCAGTAAGTCATGCGTTTTTCTCGTGTAGTACTCAACCGAGCCCGAAATCCTGTTTTTCCACAGGGCAAAATCCAAACCGTAGTTAAAAGCCTTGGTCGTTTCCCAGCGTAGATCCCGGTTATACACCGACGGACGGTACACCAGATGGTACTGATCGCCAAAGCGGTATTGCGCATAAGCCGTTCCCAAATTATAAACCGGCAGATATTCGTAATTCCCTATGCCCTCCTGCTGTCCGGTCACGCCATAGCTGGCCCGAAGTTTTAGGTCGTCTAGGAAGGAGATTCCTTTCATGAACGACTCCTGTGAAAGGCGCCAGGCCAAAGCGACGGAGGGAAATGTCCCCCAGCGGTTTTCGGGACTGAAGCGCGAGGTTCCATCCTTTCGAATGGTGGCCGTCAGCAAATAACGGCTGTCATAGTTGTAGTTGATCCGACCATACCAGGAGATCAAGGTATGGCGTTCGTCCGAGGCAATTGCCGTAGAGCGTATATTATCGCCAGCCTCATTATAGTATACGATCGGCGGCCGCCTTGCGCTCCAATATTGATAATCATGGCCTGCGGTCACATCAATTGTACTCTTGATGTCCGAAAAGAACTTATTGTAATTTAAATAGCCGGTAAACAGCCTGTTCTTGAGCGTCTGCTCATAGCGGTCAAAAGCACCACCGATCGTGAAATTATTGGCCGCACTTGCCGGGATCAGGTTGGATCCATTTCCTTTGGCATAGTCATATCCCAAAGTTACGTGAGCTTTTAATTCCGGCAGCATATGTAATTTATAGTCCAGGTCAAGGTTACCTACAGCGCGATTGACCGTACTGCGGTGTTTTTCCTGCTTGAGTAGCCCCAGCGGATTGAGGTTGGCCCCTGTTGCCGGCAGTCCAGCATTATCCAGACTCTCATAATAGCCCCCATAAGTATCCACCCCCGAGTAGATCGGCTGTGTGGGATTAAAAGCCACAGCAGACCATATAGCGTCAGTATTGGCAAAGCTGTTGTTGTTCCGTGCAGCTTTGACATTTAGGTTTACGGTCAAGTGTTTATTGAAAAATGTAGGGTTAACAACCAATGCGCCGGTCATCCGTTCCGTTTTGTCTGTCCGCAAAGTACCCTGCTGGTTATAATACCCCACCGAGGCACGAAAAGGCAAGACCTTACCCATCTTTCCCTGCAAACTCAGGTTATTATCCGTACCCATGGCCTGCTGAAATACCTCAGACAACCAATCGGTCGAACTATTGCCCAGTAAAGCTTTTTGTGCTGCTGTTCCCTTGCTATTGATCAGCTCGGCAAACTCATCGCGCGACATCATATCCGCTACCCCCAGCGCCTGCTGCATGGATACGATAGACGAAAAAGACAGCCGGAGTGCATCACCCTTTCCTTTTTTTGTCGTGATCAACAAAACACCGTTTGAGGCACGCGATCCATAGATCGCTGTAGAAGATGCATCTTTGAGCACCGTCATGCTTTCGATATCATTGGGGTTGATCAAACTCAGGAAATTGCCGCTGTTGCCACTAATTCCACCCGTCTCCAAGGGGACGCCGTCCAATACGATCAATGGATCATTGCTCGCGCTTAACGAAGCACCACCGCGGATCCGTATGGTACTACCAGAAGAAGGCGAACCACTGTTAGACATCACCTGCACGCCAGCCGTTTTACCATTGATCAGCTGCTCGGGAGAGCCCACCAGTCCACCATTAAAATCCTTACTCCCGACGGTATTGACCGCACCAGTCAGGTCCTTTTTCGTTGTACTGCCATAGCCCACCACCACCAGTTCCTCCAACACATTTCCGGCCGGCAGCATGTTAACGTTCAGCGTCGTACCCGTCACTGTCAAGGTCTGGCTGCTATAGCCCACCATGGAAAATAGCAGCTGCGATTTCCCTTTCGGCAAAGCAATGCGGTACGAACCGTCACTTGCCGTGGAGGTACCCGCCGTAGTTCCAGCCACCAAAACCGTCACACCCGCCATCCCTTGTCCTTGCTCATTACGTACCACACCGCGGATATCCTGTTGTTGCATCAACCCTATCCACCTGCTCTCTGCACGCGTTGCTGCTTGTAGCTGCGTTTCCCCAAGACAGGATAGCAATGACAAGCCCAATAAACTTGTTTTAAATGCAAAACCCTTCATTTTATTTAGATTTATATTCGTTTATAATTGTTTCTTTTTCACGTTATTCCTCTTATTATGGCGCTGCTTGCGGCTACAAATATTCCATCCAGGCTACTCCAGCCAGATCCTTGGCCCATTGCCCGCCAGGTTGTACGACCACTGCCGTTTATTGTCCGACTACTCCAGCCATACAGCCCCAATGGATAAAGATAGCCCCTGCATCTGCTGTCCCGATACGATCAGCTTTTCGATATCCATGCTGTCAAACTCAGCAGGAACAGCCGGTTTAAAAAACCGTTCAAGAAAGACGGGATAAGGCGCCGGCAACAAGGCTGTAGGTACAAGCTGTAGATCCGCCAGCTGGATACGAACCGTTGTTTGTGCCGAATCAAGCGCCATATCTTTCATATAGGTATACCCATTTTTTGTCACAAAACCAGCTTTGAGTGCAGCCCCTTGCCCCGTATGCTTTACTAGAAGGCAAAGCTGTTTGGCAGCAGCCAGTCCCGCAGGCCTTCCCTGCGCCACTGCTTTAATATCCTTTACCCAAAAATATTGAGCTCCGGCATCCTTTGCCTGAAACGTATACGTCCAAACAGGGATCTGTCCCAGATCCTGCTGTTGCCGCACCGAAGTCATATGAGCCGTTTCAGGGATCGCAAAGCTTTCGAAAGAAGATTCCTTGTCAAGCGATTCGAACAATGGAATCCGGGCATGCTGTTCGTACAATCCAACCGTCCAATACCCATTGACGCTATAATCCCAATCGAGCGGAGCACCGGCACGATTGTCCGGGTAGGTTACTTGTTTACCGGCGACGAATACAGTAGCGGTATATTTCAATTCATTTCCCGATAACCAGGATGCCGGTATTTCCGCTTCATAGGTATTATGGTCTTTGGCGACCAGTTTGATGTAGGGATTATTGTCTTTCCAAAACGAGACCTGATCCGTCTGTAATACGATTGAGTCCGGCTGTTGCTCATAGACCAGGCGGAACTGTAATTTTGCCGACCGGCCTTTTTCCAATACTTCCGGTTGCTGATGGATCAAGATCGGCTGCTTCAGCAGCTCGGTCTTCGGTGCATAATAGTCGTCCAGACGGCCATTTTTCCATAGTGAGGATGCAGTCCAGTTCGTATGCAGCTGTAGATCCTTACGTTGTAAGAGATAGACGCCAGGCTGGGCGACAAAGGTCGTTGCATCTACAGCAATAGCCTTTGTGGCTTCATGCTGCTGCCCCGAAAGCGGCTGTACCGTAAAACGCTCGCCCAAATCAGGGATCCGGATAGCGATCTCTTGCGGCCGATATAGGATATGCACAACCTCGCGGTTGAGGGAAGGCTTGGCAAAGGGATCCGCAATTTTCTCGGCATCCGGCATCACCTCCAAGCGCCATAGTCCATCTTCCAGACGATCCAAAAAATAAGCACCCGAGCCCGCGTAGTTTACGACAGGAGAAGAACCATGGCCAGCAATATGCTGCAACTTTTCCGGCTGTACCGGCTTGACCCTGGTATCATTGCTATAAAAAAACTTGTCAGGCGCATTCATCAGCGAGAGATCCTGTTCATAGCTGACCAGGAAATCGCCAAAGGCCGTATTTTGTGGATAGGGTGCAAATTTTTGGTTTCTTGGTATATTATACGCCACTTCGGCAGCAATCATCGTACTGATCGCCTTTGCAGGAGTAAAAGCCAAATTAAGATAATGCGTCTGATATTCGGTATTATAGGCAGCGATGTCCATTGGATCGTAAGCAAACTGGGTGATCCATTGGAATCCAGCCGAACGGAAGGTACGGCTCATCGCAGGGTGCATATAGCTGTAAAGGTTATCTGCAGGATCATACTCATAGACCGCCTTTGCTTTATTGGCAAATCCCTTCAGGTTTGAAAATGGGATAACATATTGATCGATATAGGGCAGAAAATTGCCTTGGCGTTGCCGCCCGGCCACCAGCCCAACAGGATACCATTGGTAGGTGGTGCCCTGGATATCGGCATTGAAGTAAGCCGAAACATGTTCCATATTATGGCTGACATTGTAAAAGATCGGCTTTTTATTGCCGCATTTCTTCATCGCTGCAACCATGCGCGCAATATAGGCCGAGGTGGTCTGTACAGCACCCGTATGACAAGGTTCATTATTAATTTCAAATCCAATGACGTACGGATCCTCCAGATAAGACTGGCCAGTATAAGGGTTGACATGGCGCAGCAATTGTCCGATATACCGTTCCTGAGCAGCTATAGCCTCAGGGTTGGCATGCACCTGGCATTTGTCATAGTGGTAGGTGAATGCATCCGTATTTTCATTTCGTTCCGGATAACCGTTGCCAAAATTGGTCATCCCTGTAATCAGGATACGGATCCCTTTTTGCTGGAGCTTAAAAAATAAATAGTCCAACAGGTCCAGGTGCTCATTACTGAGCAGATTGCCATTTTTATCCGAGATTTCAACATCCCAGATATGGATGCGATAAGCATTATATCCCAAACGGGCAAAATGATAAACATCACGGTCAATAGCCTGCTTATGGTCAATACCCTTTTCGCGCAGCGCGCGGTAAGCATGGGCAAAAGGGACGGTATAATTGACACCATAAAAGGAAGCCTCCGCCTTGGAGTCAGACCAACGCATCACACCCCGAGGGTCGACAAATACCGTTGGTACCTTTTTGTTGGGCTTAATCTGTGCATAGGATTTGATATACCCCAAAAGAGCAAAGCAGCATAAAATAATTACACGCATGGATTGTATCGATTTATAATTTTCTGGTTATTACTATTGCAAACCTATCAATCGACACGATCTTTTAAAGCCACAAATCGGACAAAGAACAACACAAATTAGACATTTTTCGCTTGTCCAATTTGGACACAATACCAAAACACATTAAATATCAACAACTTACTTAAGACTATCCATATAAGTCTTTGGCGGCATGCCAAATTCCAACTGAAAGCATTTTGAGAAATACGAAGCGTTGGAGAAACCGACCATATACATGACCTCAGCCACGGTAAACTTTTTTTGCTGCAGCAATAAGGCCGCTTTTTTGATGCGGATACTGCGGATATATTCTACCGGCGTATAGCCTGTCAGCTGTTTGATCTTGCGGTAAAGCTGTTTGGCGGCCACATCCGTCATGTCGCTGAGTCGCTGGACAGAAAATTCAGAATCATCGATATGCTCTTCGATGAGCTGTGTCACCTGCGTCAGGAATTTTTCATCTGGCGATTGCACAGTGAGAGGCTCCGCTGGTTTGCCGATTTCGTCGATACGCAATTGCGTTACGAGTTTTTCTTTTCTGTCCAACAGCTGTAGCAATTGCATCTGGAGGATTTCCAAATCAAAAGGTTTGGTCATATAAGCATCCACTCCGGCCGTCACCCATTCGCGCTGGATCAGTTCATCATGCTGTGCAGTCAGCAGAATGATCGGTATTGTTGCAGTAGCCGTATTTTGGCGAAGCTTTCTGACCATTTCAATTCCCCCCATATTGGGCATCATGGCATCCGTGATGACAATATCGGGCATAAAGGTATGTCCATCGATCAAGTGCAGTGCCTGACGACCGTCCCCCACAATGCCACAATCATACGTAGTTTGTAAAGCGTTTACCAAGAAATCAGCAAGTTCAGCATTATCTTCGACGATCAGCAGTTTACGTTTGTCGCCCCGATCAGGATTTCCCCTATCTACCTGGGGATTATCCGTACTGTCCGTATCGTCTATGCGCGCCAATTTCAAGTGAAGTGTCACTTTGGTTCCCGCCTGATTGCTTGCTATCCCGATGTTCCAGCCCAACTGATCACAATAGCTTTTGACCAAGAAAAGGCCGACCCCGGTCCCCTGTACCCCGCTCACCTCTTTTAAGGAAGAGCGGTAGAATTTGCTAAAAACATAAGGCAGGTCATCCGCAGCGATTCCAATTCCGGTATCCTCCACGACCAGTTGTACCCCGGTATCCATTGCCTGCAGGGAAACATCCACCCTTCCATCTGGCCGATTGTATTTGCAGGCATTCGCGAGCAGGTTATTGACAATCGATCCCAGTTTGGCCACATCCGTTTGTACAAAAAAACTTTCCAAATCACTATCAAAGCGAATCCTTAGGGTCGTATACTCAGGGAGCTGCTGCCAGTCTTCGGTAATCTGCCTGACATAAGGCACGAGGTCAATCTGTGACGTAAGCAGTCCCTGCAGCGGTGTTTCCTGCTGCTCCACCCGATCAAAGGTCATGAGTTCCTGAATCAGGTGACTGATTTTTAAGGCATTTCGGTGCACGCCATCCAGCTGTTTCTTTTTATCGCTGTTTTTTGTCTGCCGCATCAGTTGACTCACGGGCGCCAGGATTAAGCTCAATGGTGTTTTCAGCTCATGCGATATGGCTGCCAGAAAGTCCATTTTCATCTTCGTTAGCTCGAGCACCTTCCGTCGCTCCCGCCGCTCCCATTTCAAGGTATTGCGCACCCGGAAAAAATTAACGATCCAAAACAACAAGCAGCCAGCAATAAGGACATATACAGCCTTGGCCCAATATGAGGCATACCAAGGGTAGCGAATCTGGATGTGATAGGTATAAATTTCAGAAACAACATGGCCAGCAATATCCACTTTGGCCAATTGTAGATCATAGCTACCCGAATTTAAGTTGGATAGCAGCACCTTATTGTCGCCACGTTCCATGGGGATCCACGTTTCGTTTTGACCTTTGAAGGCATAGGCCAGACGATAGCCGAGATGATTCCCATAGTCCAAGTCCGAAAATTCAAGCCTAAGGTTGTTCTGATCGTGATCCAATGTAATTTCATTCCGATAGCGCAAGCCATAGCCGTAATTGCCGAAGAGTTCGTTGTTGATGTACATTGCAGTAAGTACGATCTTTTTTGAGCGGTCTATACCCACAAGCTCCTTTTGGGCAGGCAGCAACACCAGTTCATCAATCCCCCCGAGCACCACCTCCGCCCGTTCGGCATCGTAATACATGGACGAAATCCGCTGCCCATAGCGCAACAGTTCAGCCTTGAGGCTTTTCTTATTGATCTGCCAGACCCCAGCGTTTGTAGCCACCCAAATAGCGTCATCCACTTCGACCATGGCTGTGACCTCGCCCCTACCGACAGGGTCAAAGCGAATCCGTTTACTTTTCCCATCTGCGCTGATCTGTCTTAGCTCACCGTGCTCGCCTACCCATAGGGTATGCTGTCTGTCTTTCAGCATAAAGGTCGCCTGCGCAAACGAATGCCCAGCACTATCCTTCAATTCGCTTATCTTGCCGGTGCCCCTATCGATGCTACTGATACCCTTATTATAAAATAAGGCCAGCATCTTGCCCCGACCATTGTCGACGATCTGGTTGGCAAAATCTTCCAAAAGCCCATCCGCTTTACTAAAATTCTTGCTTGCTATAATTGGCCCCTTTGTTTCCAATAGCGTATTTCGGTTGACAACAAATATCCCACCCATGTAAGAGGCAATCCATAGATTATCCGCCTCATCCTCCAGAATATCGTACGCCCACTTTGCATTTCTCCGTCCACTGGCATCCACGATCGTAAAGTTTCTGAATTGCTGGCTATGGACATCAAAAACATTCACTCCGCCGTCAGAAGCAATCCACACCAAACCGCTACGATCCTCATAAATGTCCCGAATACGGTTATGTGCCAGACGATAGTCCTTGGCATCCATGCGATACCAAAAGCTTTCCAAAGTGCGGCCGCCCAATCCATGGCTACGGATCAAGCCATTATCACCGCCCAGCCAGTACCATCCCTTGCGGTCCTTTGAAATTTTATAAAAGCGGTTGCCGTCACTGCTTGATGTCAATTGGTAGATGGGTAATATTTTTTCCACCTTACGGTTTGACCATAAGGAAAAGCCAAGGTCGGTGCCCAGCCAGATATTTTCCGATCGGTCTTTAAAGATACTCCATACAATATTGTTGGCCAGTGAATTTCTATTGCGCGAATCATGTTTGATCCGCGTGACCAACTGCCGATCCAGCTGATAGCTAAACAGACCATCATCCGTCCCCACGAGCAGGGTATTTTTGTCCTTGGAGGCCATCGCCTTGATCGGATGATTTTGAAGAACGGGGCTCTTTCGGAGGGTACGGGTGCTATTTTCATACAGATACAGGCCATATTCGGTACCGATAAAGGTTTTGGCAGACTCCTTGATGGTAAATATCGAATTCACAAATTGATTGCTACCCGGCCTGTAATCCGGGAGTTCCAACAGCAATGCCTCTTTATGGGCAGGGTTCAATTCAAAAAGCCCATTATACGTACCGATTAAGAGTCTGTCCCCGACCTGATCAAGCGCATAAACAGCAGTTTTAATCTTATTATTAGGCACAGATTTGCCATAATCTACGAGCCGACGCGTCGCAATATCATAGCAGTATAAACCGGCGATTGAACCTATCCACAATTTATCACCTACGCGTAGTAAAGCCCTTACATCCGAAGGCCCGCCTGCCGGAAAGGCCTCAAAACGGTCTTCCTGATAATTGTAAAGCAGTACCCCTTGTCCGGTACCCAGCGCAAAGCGCTTGTCGTCTATCAGCGCAATGCAGTAGACAAAGGTCTGAAAAGGAGATTTGGCTCCAGTGAGCGCCTGTAAAGAATAGCCATCGTAATTAAAAAGTCCATTGTTACTACCCAGCCAGAGCATTCCCAAACTATCCTGCGCAAAGGAATGCACCGTATTTGCATTCGTTCCCAACGAAATATTCCGAAAAGAAGGCTGATCCAGTGATTGCCCAAGGAGGGAACCACTAATCAACGAACTGGCAAATAAACAATAGAAATAAAAAGAATGCATGGTATACGCGCTATACTACAAACTTAATTAATTCCCCATCGTTTTCAACTATTTCCTACATTTCCGCTACAATAAGATTCTCTACGTTGTGATCGAACTCAACATTCCTCCTTCTCTGCCAACCCACGCATCCAGGTATTGAAATCTGCATCCGAAGGGATTTCAAGCTTCTTGCGCAACCTGTTCTTGCGGACCTGTACAGCCCGGACAGTGACAAAGGTATATTCCGCTATGTTTTTTGTCGAAAAATTAAGAAAAGCCATGGCACAAAACTCCAGCTCTGTCGTTCTGATATTGGGATCCAGGATTTTCAAGGCTTGGATAAACTGCGGATAGAGTTCAGCAAATAATGTCAGGAACTCCGGGTTATTACTTTTGGCCAGGTCGATCAGATTATTGAATTTGTTTTCGCCGATCTGCTCCGTCAGCTCCCTATTGATGGTTTCTGTTTCCTGCAGTTCCTCTTCCTTTTGTCCCAACAGTCTACGGTTGTGCCTTACGCGCCATACAAAAAACGCAATGGCAATAATAAGTACCGCCAGGATGATTACAGAGACAGTAACCGATTTTGAGACCTTAGTATCCGATTCCTGATCTTTCAATTTTAAAATCATGCTGAGCACCTGATCGACGACCGCTCTATTTTCATTTTCCAGGGAATCATTGAGCCGGCTAAAAGCCATTTCATAGTGGTCAGCTTTGGCTTTGTCCAAGCCAGTTGTTCGGTAAAAATCGGCCAGCGCCCGGTACGAATTTTTCATTCCAATTCTGCTACCAGCTGCCCGCTTTCTTGCTAGGCTCTCCTCATAGAAAGCAGCAGCTTTTTTTAAATTCCCTCTCTTTTTCTCCAAAAGACCCAAGGTACCATAGGTATTCAGAACGACAGGAATTTTATATTTTTTCATGAGCTCCAGTGATTTGTCAAGGTATTGCTGCGCCTTCGCGAAATCACCTCTATCAACATATAGCTTTCCCAGGTTTTCATAAACAATTTGATAACGCATGGCCGCATCTTTCTCTTGAAAGACCTTCAGGTTCGCTAATTGGAGTTCGGTATATTTTTGCATAGAATCCAGTTGCCCCATGCGTTGAAAAACGACTGATAAATGTTCATAATTAAACTGGTAGGATTTTACCTGTTGTTCGCCAGTCAGTTTTTTGATCAGTCCCTGCTGCAGACGGAACGCTCGAAGGGCCTGTTGATTCAGCTTGAGCTCGCCATAGGCTCTCCCCCGTACGAGTAAGGCCTGAGATTGCATGAAAATTTCATTCTTATAATAGTCTGTGGTTTCAACACGATCCAGCTGTTTCAATCCTTCCTTAAATAACCCTGCAGTCACAAGACCTTCAGCTATATAAGAACCTGATTTTGCTTTTCCTTCATCATAATTCGCTTCGTTGGCCAAATTAAGCGCTTTTATAGCAGTCTCTATATAGGGCAACAATTTTCCCGCTTTAGCAAATTCTTTTGCTTGGGCTAAAAGCGATTCCACTGCCTGTTTCTGCTGATCGCTTACAGTTGATTTAGCGGTTGATTTAAGTGCAAATAACAATAAAATTAAAAATAGAAACTGCTTTTTCATCGGTTATTAGGTTATCATTAATTTATAGGAAGATATCACTAACTTCTAGGGCACGAAAATAGCGTTTTTTTTCTCAAGCAATACTATCGTTTTTCAATAATATGGGGGGGGTAATTTTCGCTAATTTTTGTTCCCCATCATATTCATTGAAATATAGAAATGACCATATTCAAACGCCATACAAAATTGCCTTTTAATATCTTAAGGATCAAAAACTATGATATCACAACTATATCACAATTATATCTCATTTTTTAAGCTAAAAACAGGTATCAGCATATCTTTCCGGTAGAAACTGATCCAACCTAAGTTTAGGAGATAAAAAGGAGTTTAAGTTAACCGCTTTTGTTAGTGTTAGGGTAATAAGTCTGCTGCAGCTCTTGAAGCTGTTTCACCACCGCATCATTACTACGCTCCCGTGCTATAGCAATTATTTTGTGAAACAAAGACTGTGTTGGGCGAAACGGATAATTTAGCGCTGCAGAGATCTTATCAAAATGCCTGCGAATGGCCGCCGGATCTTTTAACGCATCTCTGAAGTTCCAGCGATAAGATTCAAATATAAAACGTAGGCCATCATTGTTGCCGGGCAATGGTACAGTGCCATGATCATCCTCTTCATAGAAAACATATTTCCATCGAAGATTTTTTAACTGTTCCTTTTCCAATACCGTTCTAAACTTGGCAATCGCAATTTCATGTTCATCTTCGGTCACATTCCGGAGCCGGGCATTATTGGCCTGGGCAAGAAAAAGGCGGATATCCTTAAAATCCCGTTGCGTACTGTCAGTCTTTCTGATCAAGAGCTCATTATCCCACCAGAGGCTGGGATCATTGGCAATATAGGCGTTAAACAGCGGCGCCGTCAACAGGTTATTGATGGCTGCGAGCCCTCCAAAAGAATGACCCACCAACACTTTATACCCATTGGAGCGGTACGTTTTTTCGATAAAGGGAAACAATTCTTTGCTCACAAAATTCATAAAGGCAGGATTTCCACCGCTAGTTGGCGATGTTCTTGATCCTTTCCCGGCGTCCCCTCTTCCTCCCGAAACGGCAGTTGGCGTCAGGTCACGCGTCCGGTCCGTATTGGGAATACCAACGAGAATAGCCTGCGGCAGGATGCCGAAGGGCTCGCGGCTCAGGTAATGATATACGCTGGAAAGATAATTGAAGTTGGTCTCCCCATCCAGGATGTAGATCACAGGATAGCTTGTCTGCTGATAGGTTTGGTAGCCCTCCGGCACCGATATTAAGATGGAACGGTCTTCGTTCACGATTTGCGACTTGATTTTGGTTTCGATTCCAATACGCACTTCCTGTCCCCTGACGGCATCAGCAGCTATAATTAGTAAAAACGAAACGATAAATGGGATAACTTTCATAGGATAAGATCACGAGCTAATAAAAAAACGGCAATTTTAACTTTCATTTGCACTACTTGTTTGAACCGCAAATATACTATTATTTATATTAATTCTAAATAATAACAATACTTTGTTTTTTTTGCCAGGAACCTAATTTTAAAACTATTTTTTATCGTGAACACTCCATAGCACATTCAACTGGATAGAAAATAGGGATAAACAATTTCATCCGTAAATTAACTTATGATAGTCAGTAAAATACGCAAAGTCTCAATAAACACTTACAAATAAAAAAGACTAGATCGATGCTGATCTAGCCTTTCAAAAACACTGTTTTTTACCTACGATAACCTATCTATCTTTATACAAATCTCCTTTATAAACAACGACAACATAGAAATAGTTTTAATAAATTTCATTTTCTTATATAGAAAAGCAGATCAGAATCAATTCGGCAATCCCTAAATAAGGAATCTGATCGCTAGTAAACAGTTAAACCAGGATTGGGATCATGTGATTGGCTGACAGATTAGCGATCGCCATTTAAAATATAAATGCAACAATATTGCTTTTATGAATTTTCTATCTATATTTGCCTTATAACGAATGGTCATATTAATCCACGTCATCAATGCTTACTATTTTTATTGTATCCACATTGTTTTTATCTCCTTTTCTAAGCGGGCTTAGTGTTCTCTTTTTAAAGCAGGGCAATTCAAATTTTTTGAAATTGATCCTTTCCTTTAGTGGGGCTTATTTATTTGGATTGACTGTGCTTCACCTGATACCAGATGTCTATGGGCACGAGGGAAGCAATGGCGAAACCATTGGGCTTTATATCCTCGGTGGCTTCTTGTTTCAACTTTTGCTCGAACATTTTTCTCAGGGCGTTGAGCATGGGCATGTCCATGTAGAAAAAGAAGCAATAGGGACTTTTCCCGTTGCCATTATCGTAAGCTTATGCCTGCACGCCTTTTTGGAAGGCATGCCCTTGGTAAGCAGCGAGCGGACCCACCTTGTCTTTGGTATTGCCATCCATCATATTCCCGCAGCCTTCGCCTTAGGAACATTGCTGCTGGCTGCTGGATCATCGAGAACTGTATTGCTGCTGTGCATATTGGCCTTTGCCGTCATGACACCAGCGGGCTTTCTGACCAGCCGCTTTCTCAGCGAAAATGCTGCTGGTAATCTAGCGCTGTATTTTGACAAGATCATGGCCGTGGTGATCGGCATATTCCTACACGTCTCTACCACCATCCTGTTTGAATCAGGATCTCCCGACCACCATGTTTTCAATAGAAAGAAAATGGTAGCGGTATTGGTTGGTATTGTACTTTCCCTAAGCAGTCTGTTCTTTGGCGGACACAGTCATGCCGGACATGATCATGAGCACCAACATTCAGAATCTGAGCATCACCACCATTAAAAAACAGGCAATTGTGCTGTCATTCTGGAAAGCCAGAACATGAGTGCTAAAAAATAATCACTGCATTTTTGTCATGCGGCTTAGAATGGCACAGAAAGTGTATTACTGTAAATTCATAATTTAGGTTTATAATTGGTTAGTTAAAACGCTTGAATCTCCCCGGTTCAAGCGTTTTTTATATCCACAGTTTCTGAGCTACTCACAATAAAATAAACGATACTATTTTTTTACCACTTGCTAAAACTAAAAAAGGCTAGGTCAACCACGAACCTAGCCTTTACAAAAAACAATTCTCTAACCTACGTTTAATTATTTACATACTCGGTCAATAAACAAGATCACCGACAAATAGTTTGACCTTTTTTTAAAAAAACTTTCCGCCTCAACGGCTCCCTAGTGCAGCACATCGTTATCTATTGATTCAATCCATTCATCTACAGGTAGTTTAAAGACAAAACCAATTGATCGTGGCCTTCGTTCTTATTGAACAATCGTATCCGATTGTATTGGAAATTGAAATGGAATTTTTTACAAAATTGGATTATCATGGAAACTGAAATTATCGAACTTGAAAAGGAATATTGGCAGGCAATGGAAGACCGCGACTTCGGGACCATTAAGCGCCTGACCCGTTTTCCCTGCCTAGTGGCTGGAAAAAACGGAATACGCCAAGTTGATGAAACCACTTTTAAAACGATGTTTGATTCGAGCGAAGGCGTGAAATTAAAAGTCTTAGAAATAAAGTCCGAAGAATCACAAGTCATTCAGGGACAGACTGCAGTTATTGCCTATCTGATCAAAATGGAATATGTGACCAAAGGTGAAAAAACGGCATTTAATTGTGCCTGTACGTCTACCTGGATCAAAGAAAATAAAAACTGGATCTGTGCGATGCACACCGAAACTGAATTGGCGGACTAAGGTGAAACTGGGTGTTTATCCAAAGAATAAAAAAAGGCTAGGAGATCAATACCTAGCCTAAAAGAAAATACAATAATCTAACTATTTAAGGAATTCACCTAAAAAACCATTGTCGAAGCAAGAAAGTTTTAAATAAGACAATTCGTCATACATACCGTTCTGTATAACTATCAATAAAAATCAGTCTCAACGCTTTCATTGCCTGGCTGCGAATATGAAGGGGGAGTGACCAATACCATTGCAGGTACGTCTATATCCGAAAAGACATCATCGTATTTTTAACTCGGCCTTTGGATCGCTCCCTGATAAAGCATGTTATCCACTTTTTTGTAAACTTCCGGATCGTGCTTTTTAATTTTTATTTTAACATACTTTGAAGCAGGCATATTACTTTCCTTGACTACATTATTGACCGAAACGAGCACATTCGTCTCGGGAAAATAAGTGACCGTATTCTTTTCCGGAATCTGATAGGGAACAACAATAAATAGCGGGGCCACACGTTCGACAGCATCGTCATAATTAAAGAGATCCACCCGTTCACCGGCCTTAAATCCTGCCTTGTCGATATCCACCGGGTTCATAAAAATTACCCGACGTTCATTTTTGATCCCCCGATAACGATCGTCCAACCCGTAAATTGTGGTATTAAACTGATCATGGGTACGGGTAGTAGCCATCATATATTCGTCCTCAGCCAGGGTATTGTCGGGTATATTGGTCAGCGTAAACGGTGCCCGGCCGCCAAGATCCTTGGCAAAATATTGCTTATCGCGCGCCGCATTTGGAAGATAGAAACCACCTTTTTGCCGTACGCGGACATTATAATTTTCGAAACCCGGAATACATTGCTCAATATCGTCCCGAATGGCATCGTAACTATCATGATAACGCTGCCAGTCCACAACAGCCCGTTCGCCCAGCGTAGCCATGGCCATCCGGCAGACGATCTGCGCCTCATTGATCAAGTTTTTGGAAACCGGCTCCAGCATACCCTTGGAATCCTGCACCACACCCATTGAATTTTCAGTACTTACGATCTGCAGCTCTCCATTTACAATATCTTTATCACTACGCCCATAAGTGGGTAAGATTAAGGCCTCTTTGCCATGGACAAGGTGTCCGCGATTTAATTTCGTGGAAACAGCTACCAATAGATTCAATTTGCGTAAAGCATGTGCCGTATAGGTCGTATCGGGTGTAGCCGACAGGAAGTTACCCCCCATGCAAAACATCACCTTTACTTTTTCTTCGTGGATCGCCTTGATGGCGCGAACGACATCATAACCGTGTTTCCTCGGCATCTTAAATCCATAGAAATTCTCGAGGCGATCCAACTGCTCATCGGTCGGTTTCTCATCAATCATCATCGTTCTATTCCCCTGCACATTACTGTGCCCACGTACCGGGCAGACACCAGCACCCGGAATCCCCAGGCTCCCCTTCAGCAAGAGTATATTTAGAATCTCACGGATCATATCCACGCCATTGGGCTGCTGCGTCAGTCCCATTCCCCAGCAGAAAATAATACGTTTTTTAAAAGCCAAGGTAGCAGCGGCCTCATACAATGCTTCGTTGGAAACACCTGAAAGCCGAGCAAGTTCATCCAGATTATAGTGATCAAACTGCTTTAGAAAATCTTCATATCCTACTGTCTTTTCCTCGATAAAGGATGCGTCAAACACAGTCCCCGGGCTTTTTTGCTCAAACTCAATCAATAGAAGTTCCAGCGCTTTTAATAAAGCCATATCTCCATTGATCTTTACCGGCAGGTAGAGGTCTGCCAACTGAGCGCCCCCATGAAGAATCGCACCGACACTCTGCGGATTGGTAAACCCCATTAGTCCAGCTTCCGGCAAGGGATTGATCGCAATGATTTTTGCCCCATTCTGCTTTCCTTTTGCTAGGGCACTCATCATACGTGGGGCATTGGTCCCTGGGTTCTGTCCGATAATGACGATCACCTCGGCATCGTAAAAATCTTCGAGCTTCACTGTCCCCTTACCGATACCTATCGTAGGGCGCAAGGCAGAACCCGAAGTCTCATGGCACATATTTGAACAGTCGGGCATATTATTGGTTCCAAACTCTTTGGCAAATAATTGATAGACAAATGAGGCCTCATTACTTGTTCTTCCAGAAGTATAAAATGCAGCTTGGTCTGGTGATTCCAGCGCATTGAGATGCGCGGCTATTTTCTTAAACGCATCCTCCCAGCTTATTGGCTGGTAATGGGTCGCGCCCTGCGGCAAATACATCGGATCGGTAAGCCTTCCCATCTTGCCAATCTGATAATCATCCAGTTTAGCAAGATCAAATACACTGTTCTGTTTGAAAAACTCCGGCGTAACCCGCTTACTGGTGGCCTCTTCGGCAAGAGCTTTTGCTCCATTTTCGCAATACTCACCCAGCGCCGAGCGTTCATCATCGGGATCAGGCCATGCGCAGCTCGGGCAGTCAAAGCCACCCATTTGATTCATTTTGAACAGTGCCCGCGTCCCGCGGATAGCTGCTTTTTCCTCAAATAGATCTCTAAAAGCCGCCATTACTGCCGGAATACCAGCCGCAGATTTTTCAACATGCGTGAGTTTGAGATCAAGTAGCCGATAAGGATTTTCCGCACTGGGCTCCTTTTTGACTTCTTTGGCTATTCCTTTTTGATTAAGTTCTTCCATAAGCCCTGTTAGTTAAATGATCAACAAGAAAGACTAGGATTCGGGTAATTATCACTTTGATCCTCCACCGTGTTATCAATACATACGAAATCCTTTTCGACCAAAAGCTTCACTTGACCAACCTGCCCATCAAAACCCACCGTTTCCGTTGCTGCCAGCTCCTCGATCATACGTTGAGGCATCCCTAACACCACACTATTTTCCACAAAATCTGCAGTGAGCTCCTGACCATCTATTTTTTCTATCCTATAAATCAATGGCCTACCAATAAATGCCGTCACACTCGATACCGTACCATTTTCAGCCAACTCAGCCACTTCCGACTGCGTCAGGCGATATCTTACCGAATTATCTTTAATTCTTAGTTTCATCTTTAAATTATCTTTAGGTCAGCTTACAATCCTGTATTTACCAACACGGTAAGTCAACATTCAAGCCTATTTCAATATCATCAACGGCAATACACTATAAAACGCTGTTCTCGTTATACTTTTTCGATCCGACAATTGCGGCCCATATGATAAATATTAAATCGATTATCACGTAGAAAGCCCAACAATGTAATATCAAATTCTTTCGCTAAATCTATGGCCAGACTCGAAGGCGCTCCTATCGCTGCCACGATAGCGATACCAGCCATTGCCGCTTTTTGAATAAGCTCAAAACTCGCTCTCCCACTTAATAGTAGCATATTGTCCCTCAGCGGAAGCTGGCCTGTGAGCAGGGCATGGCCAATTAGCTTATCCAATGCATTGTGTCTGCCAACATCCTCTCGGAGGGCAAGCAGATTTCCGTCCAGATCAAAAATACCAGCAGCATGTATTCCCCCGGTAGCACTGAAATTATTCTGTAAAATCTGCAGCTTCGCTGCGAGTTGATAGAGCACCTGAACGGATATAACTTGTTGTTCGCCCATTCGCGTATCAAATATGCTGACTGTCCGTATCGATTCAATAGAGCCTTTCCCACAAACGCCACAACTGGAAGTCGTATAAAAGTTCCTTTCTGCTTTCATCAATTGTGGTACAACATCCTCCGCTAGTAGCACCGTCACACGATTCTCGCTATTTCTGGTACATGCAGCTTCCGAATGACGGATTGCCTTAATCTGATGGTTGCCAGAGATGATCCCCTCCGTAAAAAGAAAGCCCGCGGCAAGCTCGCTATCGTTGCCCGGAGTGCGCATCGTAACTGATATATTTCTGAGCTCCTTCTCACCATTCCGATGATATACTAACCCAATTTCAAGCGGCTCCTCGATGGCAATATCATCCATGCAGGAAAAACTACTGCTGTCTTTTAGCTTAACAATCTCGATCTTCCTGACCGATTTATTTTCCTGTAAATCTGCTTCCATTTCACTAAAATGTTAACTAAATAACCACTTCGTAGATCCAGCGAATAAATACATTAGGTTTCATGCGCATCTATCTCCATTTAAATTTACTAATATTTCATCAAACATTTGTCCCAACAATCAGGATTAATGACACTGTCATTTGTTTTATGCGACCAATCCTGACGGGAAGCCCATTATTCCATGTCAAGAAATTTGCTATGGTAACAGCCAAAAATGCCTAATAAGCAGCATAAAGATTTAAATTTTAAATGTAAATTAACCCAGAATATAAGAGGTCCAACAATTTGGCCATCTTAGCAATCAAAAGAAATATTCAAAATTGATAACATTCAAATTATGACAAAAAAAGATTTTTCATACAACGACTTGAATCCCCAAAATGTCACTGACTACCCAAATAATAACACCTATTTCCTGGTTTGGAACTTTAAGAAAAATATAGCTCCAGAAAAGATAAAATCAGTATTTCAGCGCCTTTGCGCCCTGGTGATCAATATAAATAACTCGGCCTTAGACAGATTTCCAAATTCTAAAGCAAGTTGTGTGATGGGGATCGGATACGATGCCTGGTTAATATTGGATCTGCCAACACCATTACCTCGAGAATTAAAAAAATTTGAAGAGATCCGAGGAGTACAACATACGGCAGTAAGTACCCCTGGTGATCTCCATTTTCACATCCGTGCGGATGAGAAAAGTTACGCCTATGATATGTCCAATGTAATTTCCGATTTCATAAAGAATATCGCGGAATGTAGTGTTGAGGTTCAGGGCTTCAGATACTGGGACAGCCGCTCGATTTTAGGTTTTGTAGACGGAACTGAAAATCCCCATGGCCAAGACCGGGAATATTTTGCTCTTGTTGCTGATGCAGATCCTGCATATCGTGGTGGCAGTTATTTATTCGTCCAGAAATATCTCCATAATCTCGATGCTTGGAAAGAACTTTCCATTAAGGAGCAAGAAAACGTCATTGGGAGGTCCAAAGAACAGGATATTGAAATGGATGACGAGACGAAACCCACTAATTCACATAGTGCCCTTGCGAACGTCGGCGACGATTTTAAGATAGTGCGGGACAATATGCCCTTTGGCAATGTTACCTCAAATGAAATGGGAACTTACTTTATCTGCTATGCAAGCACCTTCACTACAGTAGAAAAAATGCTTACCAATATGTTTGTCGGTAATCCCGTGGGAAACTATGATCGTATCTTGGATTTTAGTACTGCAACAACGGGAACACTTTTTTTCGTACCATCCATGGACATGCTTGATAGTTTCTCAGGATAAAATTCGACATTTTAAGCGTATAAAATCCAAATTGAATCAGAAAAAAACTTCTGTATTGTTTTATCGCCATAGTGTATTTACAGCAAGTGAAATTGTTACAAACTATCTATAAGATACCAACTCAATATAATCCCAATAATAAATATCAATACCGCTGTAACAGTGATCCCATAAGAACCTTGCGCAAAATTCTCCTCTTCAATTTGCTTGTTTGTCTTACGATATTTGAAAAACGCCAATACAACTGTCAATGCGCCTATAATCACAATTGATACACCTACGACACCCGAATATCCATGATGCGAGCCTGTAACAGCACCGGTTTTCAAAACCAACTCAATTTGACGAATAAAAAGTGAAAATTTTACAACTACAAACCCGAAGCCCATAATGCCCAAACTTGTTCGAATCCATGCCAAAAAAGTCCTTTCGTTGGCTAAATGATCACTTACCTTCTTTTGTATAATACTGTTTGACATATAAAATAAATTTTAATCAATGACTAAGTTAAGGGAGTTTAAAAAACTCAGCTAACCCAATTTCCTATAAATTACCTGTAAATTAGAGGATTGCAGAGAAAAAATATGATCTATAAAGGAAAGGTTTATGTAAGTCAAAATTTCATCTCGATTTATACAGATGAAATTTTGATACTAAATACGATATCGAAGTGATAAATTACGCCAAATCTCTGTGGCAAAATGCTGATCCGAATCCATATGTTCAAAAAACCAGTTATCACCCCTTTTTACCAATTTTTGATTAGTTCCATCTAGTAAAATCGGCACTTCGGTATCCTGCTTTGATAAGGACTTTTTCAACAACACAAGCTGGTAATCCTGTCCTTTGTAAGTGAAACGAAATACCTGTGAACGATGCGATTCTTCGTTTACTAAACTACCTGTGCCTTCCATAAATATACACCTTCTAAATTTTTAAATACGGGTATTATACCAACCATTAACGGGATCAAAAGCATAATAATTAAAATAATAAAGTGTTAATGACAATATACCTTTTGATAACGAATTACAATAAATAATCGTGCCAAAACACTTTATTTTTTCAAAAAAAATTGATCGACAATCCTTCCTCCATGGTGGACACGCGCCCCCCTTCTTCATGCTCAGAATTGTAACGAACTGTCGTTAATCACATAGGTCTTATTTTTGATCAGCTCATATATTTCGGCCCCCGCCAGGATAACCGGTCCGTACCCGTGTGCGGCAAATTTATTAACAGGACGGTAATAATAAAATGCCGGATCAAACCCCATGCCTGTACCCACACAGGTGCCTTCCACCTGCCCCTCGCTGTTGATTTTTGATTGCACGGCATTCCATGCCTGCAGCACCATCGGGCCATAGGCTTTTATATCCAACCAGCCGGCATTGATCCCTCTGGCGATGCAATAGGCATAGATTGCTGTTGCCGATGTTTCCAGATAAGAATCGTTGCGATCAAGCAGCTGATGCCAGAATCCGGTACCGTGCTGCAGCGCCACAATACCGGCGACGTGTTTCTTGAATTGTGCCAGCAGCCTGCCCCGGGCGGGATGGCCCTCCGGCAGTACATTCAGCAATTCGACCTTGGTCAGCAGCGCCCAGCCATTTGCCCTCGCCCAGTGGAATGCCGGGTGCGGCTCCATACCCTCTACCCAACCGTGTAGGTACAGCCCTTTTTCGGGGACAAACATTTTATCGGCAAAGAGCCAAAATTGCTTCATTGCCTCATCCAGGTACTTACTGTCTCCGGTAAACCGGGCCATCTGTGCCAGGGCAGGCAGGCTCATATAGAGATCATCCAGCCACAGCGTGTTTGCCTGCGGTCTGTTCCGGGCCAATGTACCGTCCTTCAGACGGAATTCTTTTGTCAGGATGTAATCGATATAATTGTTGATACTCGGTTTCATGTCCATCTGCGGTGTTCTGCCGTACTGTGCCTTGATCATTGCTGCGCACATGGATCCAGCATCATCCAATGCATGCGGCTGTACAACGGAATGCACCGGAGACCGATACCCCTGATGACTGGATTCGAGCTTTTTGAACTGCGGCAATACCTTGCCGATAAATTCCAGCCGGTCGGTCGTATAAGCTGCATATCGAGGATCCCCCATCACCTCTGAGGCCCGCAACATGGCACCATAAGTAACACCCCACTCGTAGCTGATCAGCCGAAAATCACCTTTTTTGAATAGCGTATTGGTATCGATTTTAGCCAGATCCGTCACAGCTGTGTGGTCCGCTTTCTGTTCCAGGGCCATGGGCGTCACCCGATCGAGATACGCATACACCCGGTCTATATCAGCGCGGATGCTATCGAGTGTCGTCTCACCGTACATCACCGGGTATTCGGGTTTCATCAGGTGCAACGGCGTATTGGAGTCATTGATCTCGGCCTTATCTTTCTGCGAACTGGATTGACATCCATATATAGCCAGCAAGGCAAAGGGTATAAGCGAAAATTTCTTCAGGTTCATCATGATAAAATTGGTTTTGTAGATCAGTTTATCAAACAAGATACGGCATCAGCCAGACATAACCGTTCTGTGGTGTCATGCTATGACAAAGGCAGCCTACTCCCACTGCTGTATAAGGATTCGATCTGGCGTGGATATCAGTGGCTTGTCAAGGGTAGCAGGTACTCACATGACGAAAAATAACTTAAAGTTTTTTCGGCACGAAATAAATAGTAATTTCAGCCCTACAACCGATTATTCGAAATTACGTGGATAAAATCAATATGATGCAGCGATGTTTATGTTTTCTGATAGCTTGTCTGATCACCATACAACTAGCTGCACAAACCAAACCCATTGCTCGTTTCAGCCATCTGACCACCGCAGAGGGCCTATCACAAAGCACAGTTACTTGCATCCTAAAAGATAAATATGGCTTTATGTGGTTTGGTACCATGGACGGACTCAATAAATATGACGGTTACCAGTTTAAAATCTATAGAACCAAACAAAACAATAAGAAAAGTCTCCCTAACAATCAGATAAAATCGCTGTATGAAGACCCCCATGGTGAGCTTTGGATCGGGACGATGGGTGGCGGTCTGGTCCGTTATGATCGGGACAATGACTCTTTTGAGCACGTCATAAAACCCCAAATTGGAAATAACAGAATTGATGTGAGCGTCAATGCCATCCTCGAAGATAGCAAAGGAAACTTTTGGGTGGGGACGTATACCGATCTCTATTCAATGGACAAAAAGACAGGTCATTTGACCCGCTATCAGTTCAGAGATACCAAGGGGCGTGCTATCACGGCTGTTGTTACGTCTATTTTTGAAGATAACCGGCGAAATCTATGGGTAGGAACGGAAAACGGCCTTATCCTGTTCAACAAAGAAACCCAGCGCAGCACTTATTTCACTTCGACAGGCGCCCCAGGCGCACTGAGCAATAATAAAATCAATGTAATCACACAACGCGGAGACGGGTATTTATGGGTAGGTACCTATGGTGGCTTAAACCGGTTTGATTACCATACCAATACATTTACCACCTACAAAAATGAACAGGGCAACAGCAAAACAATAAGCAATAATGTTGTACTTTCAATCGTTCCTGACGGTGCGCATAAACTTTGGGTAGGCACCGAAGAAGCATTAGAATTATTCGATTGCCAGACCGGGCATTTCACACATTATCAGAACAATTTCGCCGACGAGGAAAGCCTGAGCCATAACTCGATATACGCCCTGTTATTGGACAAGGAAGGGATCCTATGGATAGGAACATTTGCCGGGGGAATCAATAAATATGACCTGAATCATACCTATTTCCAGCTTTTTAAAAATTTTCATGTCACATCAGGTCAGAGCACAAGCACCATTACTTCATTTGCCGAACAGGCTAACGGGGATATATGGGTGGGTTCGGATGGCGGATCACTCAATCTTTGGAAGCGGGCAACAAATGAATTTACCCACTGGGATCCCAATGATAAAAAGGGATTAAATTCATTCTCCGTACTCTCTTTACTGGCGACAAGAGATAAAAAAAGTTTATGGATCGGAACCTATGAACGTGGGCTTAAGAGACTGGACCTGAGCACAGGTATATTTAGCCATTTTTATAGCGGTAAGGGACCGCTCCAGTTGAGCAACAATACAATTTATGCGCTGGCAGAAGATCGACTTGGTAATATTTGGCTTGGAACCAATGGCGACGGAATCAACATCATACAGAAAAATACACCAGAGATCAGGAAACATCGGGCCGATGGCCAGGCCAACGCACTCAACAACAACTTTATTCGCGCATTTTATGAAGATGACAATGGCGATATGTGGATCGCTACCTATGGCGGTGGCATCAATATCTATCATCCAGCAGACAACCGTTTTACCTGTTACAACAGGGCAAACAGCAATCTCCAGAGTGATATCATCAATACCATTTATGGCGATTCTGACCACAACATCTGGATAGGCACGATAGGCGGTGGTTTGCAACGCTTTGATAGACAGCGCAAGACATTTGTAAGCTATCGCGAAGAACAGGGCCTGCCCAGCAATGTGATCAACGGCATTGTTGAAGACAATAACAGACAGTTATGGATCAGCACGAATAATGGGGTAAGCCGATACAGTCTGGATCAGCATACTTTTTCAAATTATAACCGGTATAATGGCTTACAAGGAAAAGAATTCCTCGCGGGCGCAGATCTCAAAACGAGCAGGGGGGAAATTCTGTTCGGTGGCAACAACGGATTTAATGTTCTACATACGGCTAGTATCCGGCGAAATGTACATGCCCCGCCGGTAGTCTTTACCGATTTCCAGTTATTTAACAAACCTGTTGTGATAGGTGCCGAAAACTCGCCGCTGACGCGCAATATCAACGAGACCAACGAACTGGCCCTGGACTATGATCAAACTGTATTCACCATTGAATTTGCGGCGCTCGGTTATACCATTCCCGAAGAGAACCAATATGCTTATCTACTGGAGGGCTTTGACAAAGAGTGGAACTATGTAGGCAATAACCGAAGAGCTACGTACACCAATCTGGATGCAGGCACATATACGTTTAAAGTAAGGGCCGCCAACAGCGATGGGATATGGAACTCCAAGGAGGCGATATTGAAAATTGTCGTTGCTCCCCCTTTTTGGCGGACCGCCTGGGCATATTGCTTATATGGGCTGATCACCGCTGTTATACTCTACCTGCTTTTTCTGGAAATTAAATCAAGGGAAAAGCTCAAAAATGATGTGCTTTTAGAGCGATTAGCCGCAAAAAAGAACGAAGAGATCAATGCGATAAAGGTCAATTTCTTTACCAATATCTCACATGAATTACGTACTCCCCTTTCATTGATCCTAGATCCGCTTCGAAAAATCATCCATCAGGACATCAGCATGGATCAGGTGAAGACCTACAGCAGGCTCGTGTACAAAAATGCAGACCGCTTGCTCAACCTGGTCAACCAGCTGCTGGATTTTAGAAGATTGGAAACCGGGACTGCGTCATTCAAAGCGCATACCGTAAACCTGGTCGAATTGATCAACGAAATATGCGAAGCCTTTAAAGAACGTGCCCAGGTGCGCGAGATAGACTTTTCTACCCGCTATGCCAGCCCTGTCATACGGCTTTCCATTGATGAAGATAAATTTGAAAAAATTCTTTCCAATCTGCTTTCCAATGCATTTAAGTTTACCCCAAACGGAGGAAAGATCGAAGTAGTGGTAGCACAAAGTGAAACTGTCGTCGAAATCCACGTCATCGACAATGGCATTGGAATTCCGGAAGCGGACAGGGAACGTATTTTTGAAATATTCTACAAAGTAGATGGGGTACATCCTTATGAAAACAAGTCATCCGGCATCGGTCTGGCTTTGACCAAGGAGCTTGTCGAATTGCATGGCGGAAAAATAACGGTTCAGAGTGAAGTAGGCCGCGGCTCGGACTTTGCCGTCCATCTATCTACCCAAGGTACGATATTGCAGGATAAGGACGATGCTTTTGTCGCACGGTATGAAGAATTGCTATCGCCCCTCTTCGGTCAGGAAACAGAACAGCTACAGGCTATCGAAACAGATAGTCCTCAGAAAGAAGACCGGCCGATCGTGCTGTTGATTGAGGATAATCCCGATCTACAGGCCTATATCCGTCACGAGCTGTCGGCATATTTTGAAATTCTGAGCGCCACCAATGGACTTGACGGGCTGGAACTCGCCAGACAGTCTGTTCCTGACCTGGTCGTCAGCGATATTATGATGCCCAAAATGAATGGGCTGCAGGTCTGTCAGGAACTCAAAGCCGATGAACGCACCAGCCACATTCCAATTGTTTTACTGACCGCCAAGCAAACCGACGACAACAAGATCGAAGGGTATACACATGGTGCGGATGCCTATATTCCAAAACCCTTTGCGATGGATCTATTGATTGCGCGCATCTCTAACCTGCTCCTCTCAAGAAGAAAATTACGGGAGCTATTTGACAGCGCGCACAGGCAGAATACATCCGGCAACTTACCGGAGCTGAACAGCCTAGGGGCGATCGACCGTGACTTTTTGCAGAAAGTAGAACAGCTGGTGGAAGAAAACCTGAACAATACAGGATTTAATGTTGATCAATTAGCTGAGCTGCTGCATATGAGCAGACGTCAGCTATACCGCAAGATAAAAGCCCTGACAAATCAGGGCGTACAGGAATACATATTGAGCGTGAGTCTCAAACACGCCCGCAATATGCTGCTTACGGGTAAATACACCATAGCCGAAATCGCTTATAGGGTCGGTTTCTCAGAACCCTCAAATTTTAGCAGGTCATTTTCCAAATATTTTGGAATGAGTCCCAAAAACTACCTTGAGTGGGCTGCAAAGCAAAATAATTAGCTTTTTGGCATTCGCTGATATGCTTTTGGCACACACCGATAATTACTTTTTTCACATTTAAGTCTAATATTGCCTATTGACGGCCGGGCGTCCAGCCAGGCCGCCTAACGCATAACTAATTATCGTGTGAATGGAAAAAACGTAAACAGTATTGTGCATGATCAGATCTGTACGCCAATTATTTTATCAAAAATTTAAATAACCAATTTTATATGATCTCAAAGTTATTATCTAAGCCGATCGGTCTGGTCTGGCTGGTGAGTGCGCCTGCCTTGTTAACGGCGCAGGTTGCAAATAAAAAAGTGGATGGTATTGTCAAGAATGAGTCGGGCGTGGTATTGTCCGGCGTGTCGGTCAAGGTAAAGGACGGTACTGCTACCGCTGTGACCGATCGTTTCGGGCATTATCAGATCAACGCTGCTCCTACAGACGTGCTGATATTCTCCTATGTCGGTATGCAGACATCGCAGGTACCTGTGGGAAATCAGGCATTGGTCAATGTCACCCTGACTACTGCTGCTACACAGCTAGAAGATGTCGTCGTCGTGGGCTACGGTACCATGAGGCGTGCCGACGTCACCTCTTCGATCTCCTCGGTAAGTGCAGAGGCTATAAAGGACCTGCCTGTTGCAGGTGCTGATCAAATGCTGCAGGGGAAAGTCGCCGGGGTAAGTGTGTCGGCCAATGGTGGCCAGCCCGGTGGAGGAATATCCGTACGCGTAAGGGGACTGACTTCCATCAATGGAAACGAACCGCTCTATGTGATAGACGGTATTATCGTCCCTACCGGAAAAAGCACCATCGCACAGGATAAACTTGGCGGAATGGCCGGTTCCACCTCCCAAAGCGGAATTGCAGGGATTAACCCCAATGATATCGAAAAAATAGATATCCTCAAGGATGCTTCCGCACAGGCCATCTACGGTTCCCGCGGTGCCAATGGCGTAGTACTGATTACCACAAAACGCGGAAAAGCCGGCGAAGGAAAAGTAAGCTATGATATGTATTATGGTGAATCGAAAGTCCCTACCCGTCTTGAGCTGATGAACTTAAGCCAGTTTGCACAGTATAACAATCAGGTATTGCAGGAAATCAGTACCGTTACCGGAAATCCCTATGTACCTATCGGCGAATATCAACGTCCGGAAGTCCTGGGAGAAGGAACCAACTGGCAAGATGCCATCTTTCAGAAAGGCAAGATGCAGAATCATCAATTAAGTTTTTCGGGAGGAAGTGAAAAGACGACCTATTATTTGGGTTTAAATTACTTTAAACAGGACGGTACGATCATCAACTCCGGATTTGACAGGTTGTCCCTGCGGTTTAACCTTGACCACCAGATCAAAAGCTGGCTGAAGGTCGGTATCAGCAGCAGCACCGCCCGCACCAATCAAAAAACCACATTGACCAACGGATCTGATGCCATCGTCAACGTTGCCGCTTTCAATAGTCCAGCCGCCCCGATCTTTGGACTGAATGGCGATTTTGCACCACCGGTATCCATCGGAGGCTATGCCTTCGGGAACCCCGTCAATCCAGTCGCACTGGCGCAGTTGCGCCAAAATACAGGCGATCAGTTCAAAGCCTTTGGAAGTGTGTACGGAGAGCTGATTTTCACCAAGTTTTTAACCATGCGAAATGAGATCAACTACGACGTTACAAATGATAATAACATGTCTTTCCAGCCCTTCCTTTCCTCGGGCGGGACGACAATACTCGCTCCAAGTAAAATCGTCGAACAACGCAATCCCAGCTACTACTGGGCATTAAGGAATTACCTGAATTACAACCAATCCTTTGGTCAACATAACATCAATGCACAGATCGGACATGAAGCCCAGGCCTCCTATTATGACAATATATTGGCTTCGCGGCAAAATCTAGCCCTCAATATACCGTCTATTGCAGCAGGGGAACAGGAAAATCAGGTCATCGAAGGAGGCAAAGGAGACTGGGCCATGGAATCCTATTTCCTGCGGGCCGGTTACGCGTATGACAACCGCTACTCTGTCAACCTCTCCCTGAGACGTGACGGCTCCTCCAACTTTGGGCCAGACCGCAAGCTAGGCTACTTCCCAGCGGCCTCCGTGGGATGGACAGTTACAAATGAGCAATTTGCCAAAAATCTCAAGGTATTGAATTACCTGAAAGTACGGGCCGGAGTCGGAGCTGTGGGCAGTTCAAATGTCGGCGGAGCAAGCTATGCAACCAATATCCGTCTATTCGCCACCGGCCCCTTTGGCGCGGGCGGCGTACCCGACAATGTTGGCAACCCGGCACTCGGCTGGGAATCAGTCACCACCTACAACGGTGGATTTGATGCCGGTTTCCTCAATGGACGTCTGGATGTCACCTTCGATATCTATAAAAAGATCACCTCCGATATGCTTATGGCAACTCGACTGCCCAAATATACAGGCATAGGGACGGAATGGAATGATATCAAATCGCCCAATGTCAATGCAGGCCGGATGACAAATACCGGATTTGACATTGGTATATCTTCTACCAATATCAATAAAAATGGCTTCACTTGGAAAACAAACCTCGTGCTATCCCATTATAAAAATCGCCTGGACAAACTAAACAGCGACCAGGCTGACCTGATGCGTTATACGGAATATAGCAATGCCGTTATCCTGACCCGTACCGTTCCGGGCGGACCTATCGGCCGCTTTTATGGATTTATATCCGATGGTTTGTTTACTTCCGAAGATGAGCTGCACAACCATGCGAATCAAGGCCAAGCTATTGGTGCAAAAGGCTTGTGGCTGGGAGATGTCAAATATCGCGACCTCGATGGGAATAATGTCATCAATGATGGCGACATGACCTATATAGGAGATCCTAATCCAAACTTTACATTCGGATTGACCAACTCATTCAAATATAAAGGATTTGACTTATCTGTTTTCCTACAGGGTTCTCAAGGTAATGATATCCTAAATTATACCAAGAGATCCTTGGAAACACCGGTCAATATATACTGGAATCAATTGCAGACCTCCTTGACAGATCGCTATTCCGAATTGTTCAATACCAACGGTACTGTACCCCGATACAACCAGTGGCATCAAGATAATAAACGGGTGTCAAGCCGTTTTGTAGAAGATGGCTCATACCTACGGATCCAAAATATTACCCTCGGTTATAATTTGCCTACAGCCTGGATCAACAGAATCAAAATGCAGGCCGCCCGGATTTATGTCTCAGGACAGAATATCTACACCTTTACAAAATACAGCGGATACGATCCTGAATTGGGCTCTTACAACAATGACGCGCTGATGCAGAATATTGACCTAGGCAATTATCCCAATCCGAGAACCTTTACGATCGGTGCTAATATAACTTTTTAAACCTTTGAACAAGACATTATGAAGACAAAACTGATATACACAATACTTGGCGGCCTATTGTTTTTGGGATCCTGTAAAAAAAGTTTTCTGGACAGGCCTTCACAGAATAATCCAACGCTGGATACCTATTATAATTCCGATGCCGAAGTAAGAGGTGCAACCGGCTATCTCTACAATACCGTATGGTATGATTACCAGGATAAAGCCTTCCATGCCATCGGCGAGGTGCTGTCGGGCAATATGTACACCGGTGATCCCGTCTACAATACCTTCTTGAATTTTACGGTATCCGGAACCGACGAACAGGTGAGCCGTTCCTGGTATTCATTTTATAAAGTAGCAGGAAACGCCACGGTGCTGATCAATACCTTTGAAGAAAAGATGAGCAAAGGCGGTGATCCCTCCTATCTGACACAGGGAATTGCGGAAGCAAAGTTTATCCGGGCGGTCGCTTATTTTTATCTGGCCCGAGTATTTAAGGATGTTCCCATCGTCACCGACCCGGTCTCAATGGCCACCACGGGCAACTTTAATACACCACGGTATCTGCAAGCCGATGTCATTAAGTTTGCATTGGATGATATGGCTTTTGCGGAGGCAAACCTGAAAGATAACGATACCCCCGGACGAGTGACCAAGCTATCGGCTACGGGCATGATGGCCAAAATGTATCTCTACTTAAAAGACTACGAAAATGCGCGAAAAAAGGCCGAAACGGTCATCAATGCAAAAAAATACAGCCTATATCCCGATTATGGGAAGATGTTTACCGATCAGACTGCCAACAACAATTCCGAGAGCCTCTTTGCTTTACAATGGGCAGCAGCAGGCGGGTATGGTGTCGGTAATCCTATCCAGGCCTATGTAGGTCCTGAACCATTATTGAAAGAAACCACCGGAGCCGGCTGGTCCGCTATTATCCCGTCAATCGACCTATTGGACAGCTATGAAGTGGGCGACAAACGCAAAGGCTGGTCCATTATGGAGCAGGGATTTCATCGGGACGACTGGAAAAATTCTGCTTTTCCGAACGGTTTTACCTATGATACTACCTGGACAAGCTCCAATGACAATGCACGGAAGATAAAAACAGGTACCCGTTCCAACGCGCTGAAATACGTGGTCGGTCCGGGCGGCGGCGGTCAGGATGTCAATGGCACCTCCACGAGCATCTGTACCTACATCTTGCGCTATGCCGATGTATTACTGATCTATGCAGAGGCCGTATTGGCCGATCAGGCGCAGAGCACAGATGCGAAAGCACTGGCTGCTGTCAATGACATTAGACACCGTGCCGGACTGGGCACTTCACGTGATCTGACGGTATTGACCCCAGCGAATATCTTACACGAGCGACGGGTAGAATTTGCATTTGAGGGCGATTATTGGTTTGACATTCAACGCCAAGGATTTACGAAGGCCAAACAGCTGGTGGAAGCGCAGGAAAGAGGCACCTATAGTGCAGCGGGCAAGCCATTGGTAGATCATCTCAGCGTGACGCTCAGCAGTGAAAGCAAGTTATATCTTCCGATTCCGACAACAGAGGTGGTCAACAATCCAGAGCTGGCCAAACCCGCCGTTCCTTATAAACCTTAATATGATAATGAAAAAAATTATGAAGACCTTATATCACTACGTCTGCATCCTCGCAATCGCATGCTTTGCATTTGTTTCCTGTAAAAAAGACGATAAGCTGTCCCCATCAGGAAATCCCCAAGCTGATCCATTGGAAGTGACATCCGGTGCTCCGGGTACGGTAATCGTACTCACCGGCCAAGGGCTTGCGGGCATGAAATCCATCATTTTTGAAACGGGAAACGTTCCTGCCGGCTTCAATCCAGCTTTTAACAATGACCATGCGCTGCTATTCCGTGTACCAGACACAGCCGCAGCAGGGCAACAAGACATCATCCTGACCAATATGCTAGACAAGCAATTACGGGTTCCCTTCAATGTCACACCGTTACCTTCCGTTGCCACAGTTTCAGACTACAACTTTACCCCTGCGGTCACCCAGCTTACCCTGAGCGGCAACTATTTAAATGATGTAACGGAGGTGACCCTAACCGGTACGGATGCAAAGGCCACCATCGTGAGCAAAAGTCAACGTCAGCTGGTGGTGACCCTACCGCAGACAGAAGTCAGCAGAACAAAACTCGATATCAGAAGCGAAGCCGGAGAAATTACGACAACGCAGGAGTTTGTCAACGTTGATCAGGCTTTCAGGCTCTTTACGGATACCTATCAAAATGGTTTTGAAGGCTGGGGCTGGGGAGCAGTAACAATTAGTACGGCAACCTTTAAGTCGGGAAATGCATCTTCAAAAATGGTTTACGGCAAAGGAAGCTGGTCTGCCAATGGCATGGCCAACTGGGGTGATGGCATGGCCAAGAATGCCGACCTAAAATTTCTTTCATTCTGGATTAAAGGCGGTTCGCAGGACTATACGCTTTATCTTACCAGCGATGGGCGCGCTGCGGGCTTTGGAAATGCCGACAGATCCACTCCCATCCGCGTGCCGGCAAGCGTATGGACCTATGTTCGCCTGGATCTCGCGGATATCGGCCTCTGGAGCAAGGGCAATGCCTTCAAACAGCTCGGTCTATGGATCGAGGGACCAGATGCACAGGATGAAACGTTCTATTTAGACGACGTTATTTTCTTTAAATAGCAGGTCAAGATCCTTATTACAGCGGCATTTGGTTCCGATCAAATGCCGCTCAGTAAAAATTATCGATTATTCGGTGACCTAGCACCCATTACAAATGATGAAGCATATAAAAATCTTTACGGTAGCGGTGATCCTATGCCTGCTCCATAAAAGCGGAATTTCCCAGACCGCAGTACAAAGGCATGGTAGCCTCAGTATAAAACAAGGAAAAATAGTAGACCAACAAGACAAGATCGTCCAATTGCGCGGCATCAGTTTCTCCTGGAGTATATGGGGCGGCAAAAAGTACTATACCCCAGCAGTCGTTGACCGGCTGATCGACGATTTTAATGTCAACTTGATCCGTGTTGCACTAGCCGTGGAACCCGACGGTGGCTATCTGCAATCTCCCGAAGAGCAATTCACACTGATCAAGAACGTTGTAGACCGGGCATTGCAGCGGGGCATCTATGTACTGATAGACTGGCACGACCACCATGCCGACCGCAATATCAATCAGGCCAAAGCTTTCTTTACCCGGATGGCACAGCAGTATCCGGATCATCCACAGCTTATTTATGAGATCTGGAATGAACCCGAAAGAACAACCTGGCAAGTGGTCAAGTCCTATGCTGAGGAGCTGATACGTACGATCCGCAAGGATGCCAAAAACAATATTATTGTCGTCGGATCTCCGCATTGGGATCAAGATGTGGATAGCGTGGCCAATGATCGGATTCTGGGCTTTAATAACATTGCGTATTCTTTTCATTTCTATGCGAGCGACCCCAATCATCAGGAGCAGCTGAGAGACCGTGCGCAGCAAGCAATCGATCAACAATTGCCGCTGATCATTACCGAATGGGGCGTAGGAGAAGCCGATGGCAATGGCCAGTTTGATCTGAAAAAGACGAATATCTGGCTCGACTGGATGGAACGCAATCAACTCAGCTGGGCAAACTGGAATCTGACGGATAAAGAGGAAACAACCGCTCTGCTTAAACCGATGGCTCCCCTGCATGGCCGTTGGACGAAACAACATCTTACCCCGGCGGGGCAATACATCAAGGCACAATTGAAAAAACTTAACCCCTAAAGCATGAGAATCTTCTTATTTTTTAATTTACTCATGCTCGGGCTGCAGAGCTGGGGGCAGCAGCAACTGATTGATAAAGATGCAACGCTACAAACACAGGCGCTGTATAAAAACCTCAAAAGATGGGCTGGCAGTCATGTATTGTTTGGCCAGCAGGACGCTACAGCCTACGGACATGGATGGCAGGGAGATAAAGACCGATCGGATGTAAAATCGGTCACCGGTTCGCATCCGGCTGTCATTGGCTTCGACTTTATGGGTTTTTCAGGTCAATCTCCCAAAGCCATTTCCGAAAATCAGCAGCTGCTCCTGCAACAGGTCACCGATACCTACAACCGTGGTGGCATTACGACCATTTGCTGGCATATGAACAATCCCGTTTCCAATGATGGTTTTTACTGGAACGACTCCACATCCATAGCAGCGATGGCCGCCATAAAACCGGGCGGCACACATCACCGGAATTATAAAAAACTGCTGAAATCCATAGCGGCATTTGCACATCGTGCCAAGGGACAGGACGGAGCAGCAATACCTATTATTTTTCGTCCTTTCCACGAATTTGACGGAGACTGGTTCTGGTGGGGAAAAAAATACACCTCGCGCGAAGATTTTATAGCCGTCTGGCGATTTACGGTAAGCTACCTCCGGGATCAATTGAAGGTACATAACTTTATTTATGCCTTTTCGCCCGACTGTCAATTTAACTCCGTGCAGGAATTTTTGGAACGCTACCCAGGCAATGACTGGGTCGATATCGTCGGAATGGATAATTACGCAGATTTTGGCCGCGATGGCCATTATGATCTACCGGCAGCAATCCATAAACTCAAAATCCTAAGTTCCTTTGCGGAAAAGAACGGTAAAATTGCCGCCTTAACGGAAACAGGTCTGGAATCCATTCCCAATCCGCAATGGTGGAACGACGTATTGCTGAAAGTGCTAAAAACAGCGGGCGTTAACATGGCCTATGCATTGGTATGGCGCAACGATAAGAATAGTCCGACACACTATTATGCCCCTTTTCCCGGACAGATCAGTGCGGCCGACTTCCTAAAATTTTACCAGGATCCATTTACCTTATTCGAAAAAGATCTAAAAGAACCCTATCAATAAGTCTAATAAACAAAGAGGGGGATTTGCACAAACCCTCTCTTTGTTTATTTATCCTCGTTTAACTGATTCGCCAATTGTTGCACTATTTCTAGTACGGTTCATTTCAGCTTTTACCCTTTTTATGGTATAAGAACCAAATCGCGATGATCAGCATTATGACCGCTACAGCGAATCTCCCCATGGGGGTGGATCGCGTATGATTATATTTTCTTTCGGTATCAGACTGACTACTTTCTGCGAGGACATCCGCTGCCATCTGATTCTTTTGCGTGGTGCTTGTACTAGATTCCTGGGCGATCAAACCACCTGCCCACCCTATTAAACCACTGTCCGGGTGAAAGCGAAAAGCGCTATCCGTCCATACATACCAAGTACGAAAAAGACTATCCTGTTTTTTATAACTAAAGTCCACAACCTGTCCGCTCATGCGTTTAATTGATGTATGCTGCTCTTCGCTACGCTTTTGCTTGGCGGTGTGACAGGCACTTATAACCATTAGCCCTATTATAGAGACCAAAAGACAACCCCACTTCTTTTCCATACACCCCTCCCCTCAATCCAGCCAGTTTGAAAAAGCATAAACCGTAGCCAAGGCACGCCGTTTGGACAATACCCTATTCGCTATATTCCCCTCCACGGTCAGGATATATTTGTCCTCCAGTTTCCGGACGATGCCCACATGATTGATGCGACCAAGCCCTTGATTATAGATACCGAATAAGTCTGCTGGCCGAATACTCTCCTGTGGTAGCTGACCGGCAGCATAGCGCCGGGACATGGGAAAGAGTGCCGGACTCCAGGCGTTGCGCGGCGCTGACAGTCCGGCCTGCCCATAGCACCAGCTGACAAAAGCCGCACACCAAGCGTAACCTTTGCCTAGACCCGTATAGGCTAAGTACTCCTCTACCCGCTGCCCATCGTTGTTGCCCGTCGCTTCTTTGACGCCGATCTCGTTGAGCGCGATATCAACAATCTGCTGACGGAGCGGATGATACGAGGCTATGCCCGGTTTCCTATATACTGCTGCATAAGATGTTAAATGATTCGCTTTCCGCTCAGCTATAGTGCGATTGCCAAAGCGAGCAATAGCGAGAACAGTGACAGAAAGAACACCGAAAAATAGATAATGCATTGTTGCCATGATGTCAATTGATTAAAGTGATCACTAAAATTCTCCCGAAAGAATTTAAAAGGTTGCCAAAGGATCTCCTGTAGCCAGTAGCAGCAGTAAATGGCCAGCAACCCAGCCAAGATTCCGAATAGCAGCACGGACAGGATACCGATATCCAATACGCCCGCTGTGGGGTCTATGGCCTGGAGCAAAAGGCCCGCCGAAATAAAAAACAGGCATAGATAGGCCAGCACAATGCCGAGCAGCTGCCTGCTTGTTAGCGGCCAATAGATATCCTCGATATCAGCGGCCAGTTGTTTTTGTACTAAATACATTTTTATTTTTTTAGATGTTAAATCGAAATTTTCTTTGAAAAAGGAGGCACTCCTCATGGAGCACCTCCTACATGCAGATGGTCTATGTTAAGACAAACTCACCCAAATATTGACTACCGGAGGTTAGCACACCATCCCGATGAATATTGAACGTCCAACCAACTATTGTCTTGCCTGTATAGCTGTCGGGCAGGGTGATCTCCATCGTCGTATCCAACCTTGTCGCACCTTCGTATGCAAAAAAGAGATTATCTGCCTGATCGTATAGGATCACGAGCACTTGGTCATCATCAAAAGCATTAAAGCGATTGCCGATCGGATCCCAGGTTAAGCTCAGCACTTTTGGTGACGACTCTGCCGTTTGCAAACCGATTAAAGAAGCTAGTCCTCCACTCGCAATCTTTACCGCAGCATAATCAATGGTAAAGTTGGGATAAGAACCTATAAAGGCATTATTGATAAACTGCTGAAACGCTACATTATAACCTGTCTTGTTCCGTTGTTTGCTATCCGAAAAGCCCAACATCAACACGTCTTTGATGGATTTAAGAAAATTAGTAGTCATCCCAAATTTCATCCGCTGCGCCATCTGATCTTCCGATGCAGCTTTTGAACTCTTCTTTGGGAGCGAACGAACGTAGTCTATACCTCGCCAGGAGCTCCCTACGATATTTCCCACCTTACCCTGGTAGGATCCGTGTATTCCTTTTATGAATCTTGCCATAATATTTAATTTTTTAAAATTTTATCCTATGTGGCGCTGCAGGCTGCCACGATACCGATATCATGATGCTAAGGTAGTTCGCAAAGGGAAGGAAGGACGAGAAATGGCGTCATCTGGCGTCGTTTGACTGACGACGCCGTTTTCAGCGACAATAAAATTAAATTATTCCAAAATCGTATGCAGGTCTGCCGCTTATTTGAGGAACATACAAGGCATTTAAATGGAGAATCCTTTGCCATTAATAGGCCGACGCCAGGCTCTTTTTTTGCTCGCCAGGTAAGGAAATAGCCTAGAAAAGGCAAACAAATAGCAGAGAAATACCAAACCAGACCCAAGCCAATCCCCTAGCAAGACCAAAGGATAAGCAATAAATAAACAAAGAAACAGCAGAGTACCGGCAAAGAAATGGCAGAGAATAAGCAACCGAACTCCAAAAAATAACCAAAGAATAGGCAACATACGAACGTTATCTAAACAGAAAAGGGCTAGCCCTTTTCGAACCAGCCTCAGTCAAAAGGACCCGATCAAATTATCCCCCTCTCAATACTTCTCTTGATGGCATCCTGCAGATGCTCCTCACGGTAGTAATGTTTGTTGCCCAGATAAATAGGCTTGAGAATCCCAGATTTGACCCATCGGTTGTAGGTCCGTTCGGAGATCCCCAATTTTGACACCACAGCCATGCGGGTCATCAGTTCATCAACGTTCCATACTGTGCTCCTACCTTCTGCAGGAAGGATGTGGTGTGCTGTGCCGGACAGCTTCTCGTTGATTTCTCGTAGCAATTGTACGATTTCATCCAATTGTGACATAATTTATTCCATTGGTCGATACCATGAAATGTGGGGCAGCCATACCCGATTTTATTTATTATTCTGTTTATATACCTGATATTGGTATTCAAAATCAGCTTTATAATACCTGGTCATGCCAATGGAACAGCCATTTCTTGGTTTTTTAAAATATAGCTCATTTGGTCGTACAAGATCAACTTTGGCCAAGTTGACTAAGGTATTGATTCGTGGACGAGAAAACATCGCTGCAGGGAGGTTGGCTTGCAATTCCCTGAGGCTTCCTTTAAATTGATACATATCCTCTTCTAAAAAAATATCTATCGTATCGCCGCAAACTTGGACATAAAAGATTTTGTCCACTTCTATTTCAATCATTTCATTATTTAGATTTTTCATCGTTAAGGTTTGCACATCTCTACTTTGACGCTCCCGTTTCCTATCTACCATCTCGACTACATCTTCCATTTTCGATTTCAATGCATTGAAACTAATTTTTTTACTGAAATAGCTATAAATTCCAGCCTCATTAGCTTTAAAAATATATTCCGAATATGCCGAACAGGCAACCATTACAGGTGGATTAGGGATTAGTCTGGCTAATTTGACCCCATCTATATCCCTATCTCCGAGCTCCATGTCCAGTATCAAAACATCTACCTCATTTTCTTTTAAATACTTCAGGGCATCCACTGGTTTTTCAACAATACTGATTTCATCGTTGATAAAAGGAAGTTCCTTTAATGACATCAAGATATAAACCAGCGAATCCGGGTCATCATCAACGATCAAGAGTCTATAATTAAGCTTATTCATTTTACTTCACTAAAATTAAGTTTCATATTTACACAAAAGTTATTTCCATTTAAATTACTTTCTACCGAAGTATGGTAATCAACCTGAGCGAGTTTGGCATGCAATAAAGCAAAGCCTTTCTCTGATTTAACCCTATGATCTTTTGGAGACCAAAAATTCTTGCATGTTATTTGCACGCCAGATTTGTGGCTATAAATTTCGAATGTAATCGGATTATCTGTTGATATTAATGCATGTTTTAGACAATTTTCCAACGGAAAAAATAGTATTCCTGATGGTATATGGGGATAAGTGATATCTTCTAACGCTTGTTTATAGTGTATAGCTCTTTCGCCATAATACACTTTTAACAACCGAATAAAACAATTAAGTTCGTCCATCTCCTCTAAGAAAGATTTCAGTCCGCCATTTTTTTCGATTTCAAAAAGATATCCCAAAAATTGAATAATGTCCATTTTAGTACTTTTATCTTTAGGTTCTTCATCGATAAGCATTTTACCGAAATTGGTGAGAAAGATAGTCGTCAAAAAGTGTGATGTATACCTAACATCCGCAGCACGTTGCCGAAACTTCGTTAAATCTTCATTAATTCGGTCTCTTTCCTTTTTTAAAATGGAAACACGATAACGCCAAACAACAAGTAAAGCCAAAAGATTAGCCACCAAATAACCGCTCATAATTCGAAAATAGAATTTGGGTAAATTTTCGGGCTGTGTCGTCCGGGAGAAACGTATGCCAAAATTTGGGAGAATATCATAAACGGCAATTCTCACAAAAGAGTATACTGTTAAAGAAATAAAAACATAGATTAATGCACTAAAGATCTTCAATTTTATGTTTTCACTCCAATATTGAAATATCAAAATCGCGATGAGACAACTATACAGACAATATAACAGAGCTGCAGTTGCGATCTGATGTAATGGAATCACTTCGTCATTGAAAAGTATATTTGCTACCCATACGGCAGAAAACATAAAAGCAAAAATAAAAATATGATTATAAAATAAAGCACGTACACTTTTCATGGCATTTAGGTATCAGTTTTTTAACTAAATTACTTTAAAATATATTTTTATTCAAGTAAGTAACAAAAATGTTTCCTGTTAAAAACACCTCGTTTATTTCCCAACATTAGATCTATATTTCCATCCGACTCAAGTCCGTTATGATCTGGTTTGCTGAGCGGTAGCTCATAACAGTTTAATTCGTGCAGATAACTCCAGCATTCCCAGTGCCAAGCATGGGTCCTTATTTGATCACCCAAAAACTCATATAAAAATTGCATACATCGTTTTATATAATCCTCTTTGCTTTCATTTTCTTTTTTTAATAATGGCATTCCAGTAAATAAATCGCAATGATTTTCATATTGGTAATGTGAAACAGGTATTACCGGCGCTTGCAACAGATAACTGAGCAGTGCGATGCCTTTGCGTGCGTAGATCGTGCTTTCCAAAAAATTGATTTGTACTTTTCTATCGAGCGAATCACGCGCTCCACTATTGCCATCCGCAAATAGTACTAAATGCCGCCCTTCCCTTATTGTAGATCTCGCTTTTAACAGCACTTTTGGATCGTCGCTCATTAGAAAACGGTAATATCGACCAGTTTTACGAAGCCTATCCTGCATAACTTGCATTTCATGACCGTTCTTTTGAAATACTTTTGTATCCATTAGCAAATCAAAATGAATTCCATGATCAGCCAATACCAACGGGATCTGCCCATGCATCCCCAAATGGTAAAGACATATAATTTTAGGATTTCCGTTGTATAACGCATCAAGTGCCGACACATCCCATTCAATTAAATATTTAAGGGGCTTAGGCTGATGGTAAGCTTTCCATTTATTGTAAATTATTACGTGGTCTTCCCATTTCCAATAGGGTAGATACCGATGAATATGCGCAGAAAAAATAGCATACTCCCAGGTTAAGTGTTGTTTTGTAAACATGAATTAGGTGAATCAATTTATATTTAAGGGGGGAAAGTGCATTGTACCCTCCCCCCTTATTGGGTATTTGGCTGCAACAATTAGAACGTTAAGATGGGACAGCTTTCTCCGCTATCCGTTTCATCAGCGATAAAGGGCAACAATTCGTTCCATTGCAGAATTAACTGTCCACCATTTACCTGATCCTTGTTGGTAAACACCTGTTCTTTCAAGATTTCCATTTCATAACATCTTTGCTTTACAATCGGCTCTCCAAAGGGCTGTACCCTCCCTCTGTCGAACACATTATTACTCCATAATGGATCCAATGGCAGCAAAGATGTTAGCAGCGGGAAATGATTTCAAAAAAAAATGTACATACACTGAAAATTGACAGTTACGATACAAGTACAACACAGACATGTCATTTGCAATCCAAAAATGTCAGTTACATTTCAAATTGGTCAATCACAGCTAAAAATCAGTCATGTACAATTTTATTTGGCTTTCAACATTAGATCTTCATAAAATCATCTTTTAACTAATTATAAAATAAAGATGAAAAGACCTTACCATTTGACATTTAGTGAGGATTTTAGCGTTATTAATCATCCTCGAAAAAAAGTAAGTTTCTCCATTCGCAATGCCAAGGAAATGCATTGGCAATCCGCACGTAACCAGATCAGCGAGCAGACCTTTGATGGTCGATATGCTTATCTCTATTATTACGAGTATTGGATCAGCGAAGCGATGGAATTACCTGTTGAGATTATTATGCACGATCTGCATCTGATCTATCCCCTATCGAACGAAGTGCGTATTTCTGGAAAAAGAATAGACCAGGAATTCACCTTCGAGCTGTCCCCAGCAGAAGGTGCTTATTTTTATCTCGCCACGGGTCAATACCAGCTACAACTACCTGTTGGTCATCACATTCTCGTTGGTTTTGTTATCGATGCGGGTATGTTCAGACCGCCTGCCATACAGCATTTCCCTTTCCTGAAAAATCTGGTTCAAGCGAAAAAAGATGGCTCAGTGACGACGCTCAAAAGTGCGGATTTTCGTGTTGGCCCCATTACCATTAAATACCTTTGCATTCTGTTCAGTATCCTAAATCCAAACACCCTTAACAATGAGCATATCCTGCTCAAACATTTAATTTTCCTGGTGGATTTGAGCCGTTTCAAACTTTTGCACGCGCCAAATTCTGCACAACCCCTAGCAAAGCAGATCAGACAATTACTTGAAATCATAATCTTACAGCGCGGTGCACAAGCCCTTATAAAAGAAATCGCCGAGGTCTTTCTCACAGCTCCAGAGCAGCTGAGCCGCGAATACCAAAAGTTTCATAGGCTCAGTATTCAGGACGACCGCAACAAGCTTCTACTTGAACATATCCAACAGCGCATCGTCGAGCATGACAAACTGGGGACTACAGCCCATGAAGTCGGATTTAGTGGCCCCAGTGAAATGAACCGCTTTATCCGAAAAATGACCGGGCTGACCTCATCCCAGTTTAAACAGCAAGCCGAACAAAAATTCAAACGTTAAAACCAACACAAACCTTGATAAACTTAACACATGAAATTCGAAAACAACAAAAAACTAGATTCAAAAACCACCTATGCCATCCTTCAAGACACGTATTATGCCGTACCGCAGCTGATGAAAAGGCTTGCACCAGCGGGCTGGCGAAAGAGCTCCTTTCATCAAGAACTCATGAACTATCGTAGGCTATTGTACGATGAATACCTCAGCACCGATCAAAACCGACTAAGCGGATCAGAACCAGTCTTCCATTGTACCTACGATGATATTTCCAAAGAGGAAGAAATGAGTCTTGAGCAATATCTATATATCTGCTTCCCTCCACTCGACAACGATTATTTAGAGCTCTTTTATATTGTTTCCTCTGCACTCGCCGAAATCACTTATGTAAGTAGTCTCTACCAGGATAATAGCATTGGCATGTACTATTTTGACGATATAGCAATTGAGGATATGGTGATCCAACTAGCACATCAGAACGGGCAGATCGATAAGGACTGGGCAGAGGTGATGGTGTTTGCTTTTCCAGTCCCCTATCTGGATGAGATGGAAGTGCACTATTGTCTGGAAGTCTTATTTTCCATCTTGATGAAACATGGTTTTCAGCTCGATTACTGGCACAATGAGCTCTTAAACATTGTAGATCTGCAGAAAATGTATCAAGAGATATTATACAGCAATCTAGCATATCAGGATAAAGAGCGACAGCGCGAAATAATTAAAGAAGATATCCGTGCAGTTCTCAGGGACTACGACAGATCAGTTATTGATCCACTCGATCTGCCTGCTATCATTGCTATGTTTAACCGTCGGGAAGTGTGCCCCTTAGTCCTCGCCTACCTTCATGTTTATCATGAATTCCCAAAGGGCTACCCCTATTTATTGACCGACTATCAAGGTTATCTATAGATCGCCCTTGTCAAACTTGGCTTATCGATAGATCAAGTTTGGCCTAACACAAGGGGTACCTTAGGTTGTAATTTAGCATTGTAAACTTAGTAAGCAGATGAACAATACCAAAGGACATATTGACTATCGAGATCTTATTATTGATAAGATACTTACCCTAATGAGGTGGGTGATTAGGATCTGCAAAAGATTACCAGGTTTGATAGTCAGCTTTTGTTTAGTCCATTGGAAAGAAATCGCAGTAACATTTTATGGTTCACTTATGATTGGTCTTTGGCTCTTTGTTGCTCACAACAAGATCATGGATTTTGATCAAAATATAGAAGGCATGCTCCGCCAACCTTTTCCTAGAGCCTTTGCGATTTTCTTGACTTATGCTATACCCGCCAGTGAGCTTATTGCCGCACTATTGATCGGCTACTATCGTACCCGATTAATCGGACTGGGATTTTCAGCACTATTAATGACTGCTTTTACAGCATATGTCGGGCTAGCGATATTACATGTTTGGAGTGATAAGCTGCCTTGCAATTGCGGTCTGATCATTCAGATCGGCTGGAAAAAACATTTTGTATTCAATGTCTTCCTCTTACTCATTAGTTGTTGGGCATTTTTATTACAAAGGTGGATATTAAAATCAAAACGTAACACGGGTATAGGAATTAAAATAGATCGCTATAAAATCACCCAGTCGATCCCAATAGTGAGAAACCGAAAAAGGGAAACCCTGCATAAGCTGAAATGTAAGCATAAGCACACGAAAGAATAGCATCAAAAGCAACAGCGGATCTCTGATGCTAGGCTACCAGAGTGAAGGGCACGTCTGCCAAAAGACATGGATTACCCCTGCTACTTCGTTGAAGGCCACGGACGGAAAACTCAGCAAAAAGCAGGCTAGCATACAAATAAATCAATTACAAACATTTAAAAATTAAGGTTATGAACCTAATTAAATTTATCAAGACAAATGTAATGCCTATTCTAGGATTAGCCATTGCAGCAGGATTATCAACTTGGTCGTTGACATCTGCAAATACCACCAAATATGCCGCTCCAATGGATTGGTATGAAAGACAACCTGATGGTACTTATCAGTTGCTGTCTGGTGGTCCGACTGACGAACCATCAAATGGTTGTCAGGAAGCTATTACTGAGCTATGTGCCAAAGGTTTTGCACCTGGTACAGCGCCATCGGTTATCAATGATGCTACACCAGCAGTAGACCGTTATCATGTAGAACCGTAAGAGTTTTGTTAGCAAACGCCCCCCATATAACGCAGTGTTTTATGGGGGGCATTTGTTATTTTGCGGTCGCTTCCACCGGAAATGGCCAGGTCCAACGGGGATCATTAGGTGGTAATGTAAAGTTCTTTCCGTTCACCGTACGTTCCAAGGTAATATTGGCACCTTCCATATTTAATCTTCGGAGATCAGACCAACGGATTCCACGGAAGATCAATTCTTTTCTCCGCTCCTCTAAAATCACTTTCAAGGCTTCCGCCTGAGATAGTCCTTCAATCGGGATATATTTTCCCTTTTCCCACCGCTTCTCCAAAAGATGATTTAGATCAGACAGTCCTGCTGCGATTTTACCATTTCTGACACGACATTCTGCCCGATTTAAAAAGACCTCATCTACTGCTAATCCCGAGAAATAATTGCTTCTGGTCGAGAAGTAGTTATAGGTTCCTCTAAACCGATAACCATTTGGTCTGTTCTCAAAAAACAATTTCTTACGCAGATCAGCTTCGGCATAACTATTATACAGTTGAGCCGGGATAAGCGCACTCAAAAATGTCGTTGGATAATATTGAAAAGGGGCAGCGAGCATACCACTCCAATAGATCACCTCTGGTTTAATGATCCCCGACTGATTCTTGCCTGTCAACGGTTCTGTCAACGCCATATTTATCAGGTTATAGTCTAATAAGAAATCTGTAATAGCCAAACAGGAGTCGGCATATTTCTCCGCTGCAGTATAATCCTGCATCATTAAACACACACGCGACAGCAAGGCATACCCAGCCTGTTTAGAAGGTCTCGTCGGAAAATCGTTATTAACCCTAAGGTGCTGAGTACTTTCCTGCAGATCGCCGACAATGCGATTATAAGTTTCTGATACAGTCGATCGCACAAGAACTTCATTGATATCATCTGTCATCCGCAACGGAATTGATTTTTCATTATTTGCCTGCCCCCTGAGATATGGAGGAGCAAATATTTGTGCAAGCTGATAAAATAAATGAGCGCGATGGAATAGTGCCTGCGCCTTCAAATAATTTAAGTCTTCTTGAGAGGCTGTTATACGACTTAGATTACCCAACACTGTATTTGTAGCCAATATCGCACGGTAAGGGTATAGCCAGTCCAATACCTCCACCCCCGCGTATGGTTGTGCAGCCCAAGTATAATAATTCTGCATCTGTGGGCGCAAGTTGGTGTTAAAGTCAACATCCAATAAATAAAAATTGTCCGCTCCCGACTCCCCTAACTGTGGCGTCACCCCTTGACCGTCTGTACCATTCAGATAGGCATCTCTATCCAACAGCGCCTGGAAATGGGCTAATGTAGATGGAATAATCAATGACTCCTTTGGCTTTTCATTTAAAAATTCTTGCTTGCTGCATCCACTCAGTACAAGAGTAATTATCAATAGCTTTATAATTGGTTTCATGTGTTAAAAATTAAAGTGATACATTAAGACCAAGCGCTACCTGCCTAGCTTCTCTTGGCGTATTGTTATAGTAAGGATCAATGGCACGATGATTTGCTTTCCATAGTATCCCCAAATTGCTGAAATACATAAAGGCCCTTACATTTTTTAACTTTCCGAGCTTTGGGATGGAATAGCCAACATTGATGTCATCAAAACGGATATGATCACCACGCTGCACGAGTACTTCAGAATATCTATAAAAATTGTCCCGATTCACATTGGCAGGATAAACAAGGGAAGGAACATTTGTATGCATCTCATCTCCCACTTGTTGCCATCTATTCACGTAGTCTACATGACCATACCAGTCTCCGGCAAACATATTGGTATAATTGACCGAGTTTGTTCTAAAGTAATAACCTAATTTAAAACTGATACTAAAGGATAGGTCAAATTGTTTATACGTAAATCTATTTCTTATAGCGCCGAAATGCGTTGGCTGGGCAGTCCCAAAAAACACGAGATCTTCCAACGGCGTTTGGTTATATAATGCATTGTAGTCTTTAGAAAGATTGCCTGCCGATAGTCCCTGTGGATCACCATTGGTCGGATCAAGTCCTTCCCATTTCAATGCAAAGACACTATATAGCGGTTTGCCCACCAGCGGATTGGCCAATGTAATCGGCAGGTATTGCTGGCTTGTACTCGCAACTGGCAATAAGTACTTTGTTATCTTGGAATTTGTATGGCTATACATCCATACGGTTTCCCAGTTTAGCGCGCCCCTGATATTTTGCGTGCTGATCTGAATATCAACACCATTTCCTTTCATATCGGCCACATTCATATAGACACTTGAGACACCATAGGTAGGATCGACGGGTGTACTTGCCAACAGGTCGGTAGCTTTTTTGCTATACCAATCGACCGTTCCAGCAATACGCTTATTCAGAAGCTCAAAATCAATTCCCGCATTCCACTGCTTCACCCTCTCCCAAGAGAGCTTACTATTGGCTATTGTATTGAGATAAGCTGTTGGGAAAGGGTGCGTATTACCACTTGTATTTAATGTAATGGTCGATATCGCATTGGCATTGCGTGCTATATTTCCACTGACACCATAGGTACCTCTAAGCTTAAAGCGGGAAAATAATTTGTTTAACGCTAGATCTTCCTTAGCTATATCCCAGGCCACACCGACAGACCATAATGGTGTACCTTTTTCATTTGTATTGAGGCCGAAGAGATTAGCCTCATCCTTTCGTAAACTAGCGTAAACATCATATCGGTTTTTGTAGCGATAGGATAAATTGCCAAAGTAAGACAAGAAGTTGTCTATTGTGCCATCCTTATAGTCATTGAATGCAATACGCCTCGTGCCCGTTGTTGTTCTCCGTGGAAAATAAGTCAGCAGGTCGACTTGATTGGCCAAAGCTCCATTTTCGGAATTATAACCAATATTTTGATAGTTTTCACTTTGTGTCCGAATTGATCGGATCTCAAATCCGGCCATCGCATCCAGTTGATGTACCTGCTTCCAATTTTTGGAATAATTGAGCTGTCCCCGACCTTGGTGGCTGCGCGTGCTACTATAATTCTGCCAAATAACGCCACCCAATGGAAACGGATAAGTAACCAGACCCGTGGTACGATTGATCTGCGCAAGATCGTTAATATTGTTTCGTGCATAATACGATTCTTCGGAGAATAAATCCCGGCCATTACCAGACTGATGCTGATATTGGTATTGGACCGATGCCTGCAATCCATCAAGAACTTTGTAATCGCCGGAGACAGCAAATAGTAAATCCTGCTTATCCATGGAGTGCGTCTCGCGATTTATTTCGTCTAAAGGACGATAAGCCCAGTCCAACAAGCGGCCATTACCGACAGTATCTAAAAATCCTTTTCTATAATTCAGATAAACAGGCAATGCATTCCCATTGTCATCAGCCAAACGTGCATACGGTGATAAGGTATACGTACCAGAGGGTGCTGTTCCCATTCCGTCATTATTCCCACTTTTGTTGTTTGTACGGATATAACTGATTGTCGTTTCAAATCCGAGCCGATCGGTTACTTTAAAGCGATTGTTTGAACGCAGTGTAAATCTTTGATTGGATGTACCGACCAGCTGACTACGACCATTATCCAAACCCGTGGAAATGTAATACTGCATCCTGTCATTTGCGCCACTGATATTTACGGCATTTTGACTATTCAGTATACCCTGATAAAAATATTTCCGAAGATCCTCTTTCACATTCTGCCCCGCCAGTTGCGCTAACTGCGCATCAAGATCAGGAGCGTTAGCAATCATCAGTTCTACTGCATCCGGTACGACAGCAATTCTATTGCCCAAGGTCGTCGGATTCTTATAAGCATCGTATCGGCCATTGTCAAAGAGAAACTTTTCCAGAGCGATACGATCTGCTGAAGACATTATTTTTCGGTGATCAAGGTCAGGCTTTCCCTTATAGGACAAGTTACTATTCCAGGAGACTGTAGTCGCTCCTATTTTTCCTTTTTTGCTGGTCAGTACAATAACACCGTTACCAGCACGAGCGCCCCAAATGGAAGCGGCAGCTGCATCTTTAAGTACAGTCACGGAGGCAATATCATTGGGATTGATATTTTCCAGATCGCCTTCGTACGGAAAATTATCCAGTACAATCAAAGGCTTGGCCTCTGCATTGATGGTGCTACGCCCACGAATGAGAAAAGCGTCCTGTGCAGCCGCATCCCCGTGATTGACCAATAATCCCGGAGATAGGTTCTCGATACGTTGGATAATATTGGTACCGACATTCCGATTGATCAGTTCTGTTCCGATCACATCTACACTACCAACAGTCCTTTCTTTGGAAATACGCTGGTATCCTGTATTGATCAGCACCTCCTGCAGTATATTTTCTGCTTTAGCTAATCCAATTTCCATCGTATTGGATACATGCAGGTCAAATGCAATTGTTTTTTGTCCGTACCCTATCCGCGATAAGGTCAGGTTTCCTTTCAGAACGTTTGTTTTAATTTCGAATTTGCCTTTATTATCGGTAGACGTTTTTATTGTTGAATGACCGACAAGTGTAACGGTAACACCTTCGATAGTCTCGTTTATGGAAGAGTCACGTACTATTCCTCTCAATAGACCAAGATTATTTTGGCTGTAGCCAAAATTGGCTGATAATAATGATATGATGACGAGAACAAAGTATACTTTGATCCCGCTATTTAGTTTTAGTATAGGGGTCATTATAGGTTATCTTATGTTAGGCTTACTTTTCAGCTGTATTGTTATCCGCAAGGACTAGCACTTCTATTGTTCTCTTCTTTTTTGAAGCCGTCAGACCATAAGGTCTAAGGGCCAGAATGAGCCTATCAAGATTCAGCTGCAGATCTTTATAATAAGGCATAGATACTTTGCCTTTGAAACCCGATTCGTCGATAAAAAGTGGCTGATCCATTTTCCATCGTACCGAAAAATTCAGCAGCTTAATAAAATCGTGATAGTCCTGTGGATGGCCAGAGCTAGTGATGCTCTCCTTAGTGCTACTTCCCTTTAATTTGCTAATAATGATACAGTCCTTGGCGACTAACTTGCGCTCAATTTTGACATCAAACCGCAGGGATAGATCGTTTAAGATTTGTCTCTGCCAGTATGATCTGGAAGTATCCCCGCTGATCAGCTGATAACAGTACATAGCCTCCATACCAGGAAGTTTATCTATTTCCAAAAGCTTGCCATTCGTGATGACCGTTTTGTTATTGGGCTGTTTCAGTGTCCGTAAAAACATGGAAATCGGATCAGCATTGATGTAATTGACGAAGATTTTGTTTTGTGAAATTACCTGCGAGATGATGCTACCAAGCCCATGTTGCCCACTACTGAATGTTGAAACAGCGAAATTGCTGGCATTCGCGGTATCGATAAAATGTGTCAGATAACGGCTGGTGGAGAAATCGAGTCGATCATTTTTCGTAGCAAGCTTAAAAGAGTCTTCCTTGATTGCGCTTTGAATATTTTCACCTGTTGCTTCTGAGCCTGCGGTAATAGCGATTATTTTACCATTTTTGATCCATACCTGATGCGGGATCATTTTATGTGGAAAATACTGTTTCAGATATTCTGTTTTTGTACCCGAGAACAGTTTAATTCCCTGTTTTTTCAGGAAAGTATTTATCCGATCTCGCTCTTCATAACTTGTGGCAAATACCGCCAAATTATCTTTAAATATCGGCTGTAAGCTGTCCAGTTTGTGGATGGACTTGATACAGGGACTGCACCAAGTTGCCCAAAAATCAATAATGATCAGCTTCTTGTCCCGAAATTGATTAAGGCTAAATGAATTAGTTTTTGATGGAGCATTAACGATATCAATTGGTAAATCCCAAAGAGACTCTGGGATGCTATCTCCCACTTTCAACGGTTTGATTAGAAGCCCGTCAGCCCCGCTATCCTTGCGGGGCGTCTGAGCTGATAAACTAAACATAGAAAACAAAGTTGCAAGCAAGTGCATCAAGCGCGTCAATACCTGCGTATATTTAAAGTAATTTAGATTTGATAGAATAGAAAGTACCCTTCCACCCCTATAAAAATTTATCATTTTTTAAGGTATTAATGGTGGTTCAAGCAGTTTCTAATAGACTGTTGGATTGCTAACAATATCCGAGTCCGAGACAAGCTCGAACCACCGAATAAAAAATAAGATTATCTGTACCTCTAGTGCGGTGAAAAATTTCTATAACAAGGTCAATAACATAATGGTCGCTACGCACACTAGTAAAAATCGGATGCTGATATATGGATGATTCTCACCCCACAAAGCTATTCCGGAGGGCATTTTTTTAGAATCAATAGATCCTTAAAAAATGTACTCTTGATATATGATAAATAGAAAAGGAACCTCCCTTGCTCAATGGTTGAGCGTGAGAAACTACGCGACCATATCCTTAAATAAATAAGGGAGGTCCTATCTAAATATTTCCTGTATTCTTTTAAGCTTATAATGTTCATTCGTCTTGGTTTTCAGTTTCTCACGCTGGTACCAATGAATGAATACACAAAGATAAATAAAAGACAAAGACCAAACAAATATGTTTGGTAAATTATTTCTTTTTATCCCTTGATTAGCTTCTATGGATGACAAGGAAATAAAATTTAGAAAACAACTGGGTGCTCGAATTCAGGAATTGAGACAATACAAGGAGTTAACTCAACCACAATTAGCGGCATTAATTGGCTTTAAGGATTATCAGGCTATAGGCAGAATTGAAAATGGTAGAGTAACTCCATCTATCTACATTATTCACCAAATTGCGAAGGCTCTAGACGTAAAGATTGACGATCTCTGTAATTTTGAGTAGTTTATAACGAATTAATCTTTTGTTCACACAACTTAGTTACAAGAGACTTTAATTTCTCAACCTTATGAATTAATTTTTTCAAGTCCTCAGGATCGATAAAGTAATCATCCTGATAACGAGCATCCAAATAAGCCTTATTCAGAACATCAAATAATCTATATTCTTCACTATCGTCAATAGGATATTTAAAGATTTGATTTAGGTTTTCATCAATATGCTTCGAGTATTTCCTATAAACTTTTAGTTTATGAGTTTTGGGCTTATATCCGGTATAAACTAATAACAGTCCGCCATAAAGTTTCTCGGCTGCCTGATTTAAGTTAAAAATTATTTCATTCAGAGGATCTCCGTCATCCAAAGCTACTTTCAAAGAGTTCTTTGTAATTTTCAAAAAGCGAGAACCGCTATTCACCCATTTCTCATAGCTTCGAAGCGCAACTTCCTTCTCTTCACCCCTACTCAAAGGCTTAGCGTCTGAAAAGATAAATTCTCCGGAATCAAAAAGAACAATCCCGTCTTTGATGATATCCCTAAAGAAGTACTGCCCCATCTCTAATCCTTTGTTCACATAATTGAAACTATGCACGATCGGGCTTACATCGTTCTTATATTTCAGTGTTCTGTTTTCTATCTTGCTAGCAATATCATGCTCTTTGTCCTTGTCTCCGTCAGGTATCACAACTAAAATATCATAATCACTGATGTAAGAATACGTCGCTCCCCTCTCCTCATATTCATCCTCTACCCACTTATCAGACGCGTGACTGCCGAACAAAATAATCTTAGCTGGATCCGCCACCTCACAGATAACCTTTACGATTTCAGCTAGTTCGTCTTGTTTGCGTAGTGGTAAGTGTGATAATGGGTTCATAGGGTAAATTTACGAAAATTATGACAGAATTGCTCCTGATGGAATAAGGAACATTCCTATAAATGTAATAATCAAGCAAATTATAACTAGTATACTTAGAAACACGTATCGAATCCCTCCATTTTTATAAGTAAATGCCAGAGTTTGAAGAGCCGCAATAGCTAAACTTAAGAGCATGAAACAATTCCATATTGTTATAATAGTGGATGCTAGACCAACATTGTCGACAGCGCCATAGACTATATTCGTTCTAACCGTAACTGTTATAAGAAACGAAAAGATTCCGAAAGAAGGTTATACGTGTAAAATTCGTTTGGTTTTTGAATCATGTGTGATATTTCATTCATGAACACGCGTTTTTAAAAAGGACTTTGCATCAAAATAACGTGTTCCATTTAATTCATTGTATTTGTCACGACGTTGGCTACCAATTTCAACGAGTGGAATTTTGATTGCTATTTTATTTAAAAAAAACAATCCTAAAAGTAGCTTATATGCATGATAAATCTCGTATGCTTTTATATTTGTCATCTTAGTACAGAGAGGAAATCAGGCTTCAATGGCCGGGCTCTTGTGTCTAATGGTAATACCCAAATTATATCCTTTTCTTTCATTCTTCCACATGTAGAAATGAATACCAATTTCCGTACACGGGTTTTCATAATTTAGGCTTTTAAAAGTCAGTATACTTTTTTTGATTTTGTGAGGGATTTCTTCATGAACCGACATATCGTATAATTCATCGAAGATGCTTAGGAACAAATGTATATCGGAAATACGTGACGAATCATAACAGATTAAGTCCAAATGCAAACTATGTACAACATATTTACTGCCTTTAATGGAGTAATTGTACACTCCTGTCATAAAATCTTCACACAATTTTAGGTCTTTTGATTTCCCTTCCCATGTTTCCCCGAGATTGGAGTCGTACTCTCGGATGTTGATATTCTTTCTATACAAGAATTTTTTTGCATCAATAGGATTCCAGCCCTCTAATTCAGGGTGTTTTGGAGGTGTGTTTTCCTTAATTTGTTTTGCCCGAATTTTTCTCATCGAACTCCATAGACTTTCCTCAAGATTTAAATAGACAAAATTGTTACGCCATCTAATAACCCCTTTTATATTAAAATTGAAGAAGATTAGTGCACTAAAAAGCCATTGGTAATACTGTAACTTGTTTTTTGATTTACGTTTTAAAGGTGTAGCAATGTCCTCATACTGAACATAGAGATTTAGTGCAGCAAGAAAAGGGATAAATAGTATCGTTAAAATAATCGGAAGTGTAAACTCCTTTAATGTTTGTATGTTGAGATATTCGCTGTAATGGCGTATCGCAAAGTAGACAAGGTATATTAGCAATAAGACTGATGCAATCTGTCCCAAAATACCTAAAACCTTTCGGACAGGTGCATGCTCTTTTTTGTATTGTGCGGCTGTGTGCATTCCAACAAGTAATACTAATATAGGTATCGCTATAAATTCAATCCAAAAACTGAATGTAGCCAAGGTCATTACAAATGACAGAAAAACAGACAACTTAACATTGTCCTTTATAGCGTTTTTGAGGAAGTTTAGGGGGGCTTTATTTGTAGCAATCCGATACATTAGCATACTAGCACTCAATAGAACCCAATATATTGTATCTTTTAGCAAGGATTTATCCCAAAAACCAAATATTGACAGTACGTATATCAAGCCATAAAAGTGACCTAGTGTCAGCAGGTATATAATGTTGAACTTCCAATTAAACAAAAGCCTTAGTAAATTCCATACTGATTTACGTAGCTTAGGAGATGATATAATCAGGCAAATAATTATAGCTAGCCACGAGAGGTATGCCAGCTCTCTTGTGCTAAATATGGATATGAGGTTTTGTATATCTTTATAGATTATTGAAAATTCCATAGAGGAGTTGGTTTTATATCTGCTCGTCAATTTCTTCACCAATATTTTTCAAGTAGGCATTTAGATTTATCGCAGGTATTGTTCCGATTGCCTGTTGCAGATACCTTGTTAATTGCATAAAGAATGTTACAAAAGAGTTGTCGGCATTGCTGAATTTAATTTTGTTGAATTTTCTGTTAGAGTAAAACTCTAAATAAGCATTTTGCCCAGCGGTTGTAATTTCTGCATTAGGATTATAGTCTATATAAAAACTTCCATAATCAGCAATACAACCCAAATCAATGCTTTGAAGATTGTCTAATGCTTTTATGTGCTTTTCAATAGTGTTATCGTTTTGGTGTGTGAATGTGTTTGTACTACATAATATCCCCCCAACGATTTTAGTTAAAGGACGAGGAGGCGATTTATGTCCGCCATTGATGAAACTTGCCGCTTCTCTTTTCAATATTCTTACACTTTCAATCTTTTCTCCCGCATATTCAATATAATTTTTGTCTCCGACATTTCCTTGTATATCAGGTTTTACTTCAAAAACAGCATATACGCCTTCGGCAGGTATGTAGTAAAAACCGTTTTGATTAAAAATAAATGGAGTGAACCAATTATCGTAAATCACAATATCCAATTGTTGACTTGTGTTGCCTTCATGATCTATCACAATTGCTTTATCAACACAGTATCTATTTGGTAAGTATTTTCGTAACCATTCAATCCATGCATTTTCCAAGGCATCTCCTTTAGATCCGGGATGGTCAATAAATTCTCGATTTGTGTTCAATTGGGCAGACATCTGTTGCTGTAACCCCTTGAATAATTGTTTTAAATTAACTTGGTTCATATCTGAATAATTTATTTTCAAACCATACGTAAAATCCAAAAGTCACTGAGGACTTCGAATATCCAATTATTAGTAAAACAGGATTAGTAATGAAAGTATGCTTACTGTTTATAATCGTATTCATTGCCGAAATATCTGTTGCGCTCGGGATGGGGCTATTATCTGGATGTGTATGCCATTCTCCGATGTAAACTAAAGAAGGATTTTGTTTGTAATACTCCTCCAACGCTTCCTTCAGGCCTTCAACACCTCTTTCGAAGGTTGTTTTGGTAGATTTAAAATCAATTGGTAATATACTATCAATGATGTTCACCATTCTTTTATCGTCCGAATAATATCCGACTAAAACGCCTCCAAATTCTTTTGGATACTGATTACGTCCATAAAGCACGAGCGTATCTATTAAACTCTGTTCAATAGAAATCCTTAATCCTGTTTCCTTATTTACCAATTTCACAGCTGCTGTAATTTAATTTCAAATCCATTTTTGTTATCCGTTGAGAGGTAAAAAGACCGCAGCTTAACTTCGCGCTCATAATTTAAATTGATCTGCTTTAAGGCATATTGCATCAGTACAGAAATATCATTATATGAAGCCTTAAATGTAGGGTTCCAACATCCTGTAGGATTGTAAAGATCTTCCACATCATTATCCAATAACGCATAAATAGCATTGGTTGCACTATATAAATTTGGATTTACCGCACAAACCAGCTCTTTGGCATGGTTTGTAATACTTATACTGAAAATATCTGATTTTATTGGGAGGTTATTCAACATAAATGCTACATCATTATCCGTCGTACAATCGAATACAACATCAAAATCAGAAAGTGCTTCGCAGAGATAGCTAGCCCACTTATCGTTACCAATTCCAAGTTTCGCAGTATCTAATAACTGTTCATTAAATTTCAGTGCAACGAATGGAGAAATCGACCTTAAAGTCATCATCAACTCATGAATCTTTTTATTCACTCCAGTTGCAAACAAATATTCCGATCTACATATATTTCCAGCCTCTTTCATATCGTGATCAATAATCACCAAATTTGTTACACCACCCCTTACCAAAGTTTTTGCCAGGTTGCTACCGATCGCGCCCACCCCTAATACTGCAATTTTTGCTTTAGCTAATCGATCGTTCATTTTGCCTCTTCCAAAGAAAAAATCATAGGAACAATTATCAGTTTGCTGCCACTTGATTTCTTGAGGTATGCAGCAGTAATTCCAAACCCTCGTTTTAGGAATTCTATCAGCTTTGATAGGAGGTTTATTCATATCAATCCTTATTGATTGCCAATGAATATTGATATCATCTATTCTGTATCCTAACAAAAGAGACACATAACTACCATTGTTCGGCTTCCAAGCTCGTTTTATATTATGCAAATATTCTTTGAATGAATATGGTAGGAATCTATTGAGAGCTGACCAATCGGATACCGCAAAACGACTCATTTCTACTGGGGGTTCTTTTAGAAACACAAAAAGTCCTTCTGACTTCTCCCTCGCATATAAATCAACAAAACCTGTATCCCACTTGCATGAAGCGACTTTTTTATTTTTAATTCGGTAATCTACTACAATATTTGAATGTAATATCCGCTGAGGCTCTTCCTTCAGAATATTTGAACTAATCCTCGAATAAGTAAAAATTCCGAAATCATCATCGTTAAATAGGTAGTCTACATCCGTAAACAGAAACACGGCACCTTCTGTTCCTGATTCAGCAGAAACAATGATATGCTCGTAGTGACTATCTTTATCTTTCTCAATGTAATATTTTTTTACCCACTGCTTTAAAGAATCGACGTCATAAGCTATCTTTTGCGTTATATCTGGGCTATGTAGAGTATGTAAGCAAATTGACCCGTCCCTATTAACGTGATTTAAAGAGATCAAATCTTTATTGATAAATCGAATAGCTTCCTGACCTTGAAAACTTAGTGGATAGCAATCAAATATTTCAACTGCGAAATCCAATTGAACGTCCTCAATCGAAATTTTTATATTCCCTTTGAGCCGAAGTTCTTCGGACTCAAAGGGAGTTAGAATTTCGACTCCATCTATCTGTTCTAAAGCAGAGCCTATTTGGTCTAACCGGTCCATGTCTTATCCAAATTTGACAGGAGGAGGCACAGAACGAGAATCTCCGTTAGAGCCGTAAGTTTCCTCCGGAGGAAACTTCTCATTGATTGGAAAATAAAGTTTAATCAAATCGCTTGATTCATCAATTCTTTCAATCAGATAAGCAAAATCTGATGAAAGACTTTGCTTTTCATAATCTGTTAATGTATCAGCGACTTCATTATTGGTATTACCCGGATCTGGAAGAGAAATTGATTCTATATTATCCTTAAAAAATACCAAAACAGAACGTAACTTATCCCAAAGACCACCTTCAATAGCTAGCTTATCGAACGCTTTTATAACAATAAGCTCTATAAGAAATGACTTAGGATAATTCTGGTTTGTATGCTTCTTCCAAACCTTTAAAAGCCTGATGATATTACGAACGGACGTACGATCATCCCCACTTTGTCTTATATGGTCGACTTGTTTACGTACATTGGAGCGGATATAATCACTTCCTTGCTCAAGATTACCAAATTGAGAATACACATATAAGTTCAGCTTTTCATCCTCCACATACTGGCCTTGATTTAATTCTCTACCTGGCACCACATCTATTTTTACTACCTCTCCGTCACTGTCAGGAAAGAATTCTATTCCAATAGATACTTTTTGTTTACGAACGTGCGCCTCTCCATTAAATTCTTCATATAAAAAGTCGTACACCGCTTCATACATTTCCTCCAATGTACTAAAGGCGTTGCGTTTAAATGGAGCCATTAAATCGAAATCAAATTTGAGATTAATTGCTGTATGCTTGGCAAACGAGCCAGAATTAAAAGGAGAATATAAATTATCCCCAAATCTTTCCTTGAGGCTGTCCTTTATTGTGTCCCTCTTTTCTTTGAACTTATCTAATAGTCCCTCTTCTTTACTTACCTTATGGGAGCTCAATACATCCCATAAGTAACTACTTCTATCAGTTGCCATTTGTCACCTCCTTCTCGCTTTCCTCCTTATTATTATTTGTACTACTTTTCTCCTTTGAGCTGGTATATCTAGGTGTAACACTGGTGAAAACACCTGCTAACATTACCAAACCCCAATAGTCCTTATCCGCATAAATCATATATGCAGATATTAAAATCAAAAGAATTGACACTAAATTGTAACTAATGTACTTCATTTTATTTCTCCCTCCTTACTCCTTTAAACTTACCACCGGATGTTTTCACATCCATAAATTGTCCTGTTTGTGTATCACGCTTAGTCCACAATCCTGTTGTTGGATTTTGAGACTGCGTACGCCCACCGACGTAACCATGACGCCTATTGTCGCCAGATTTTCCATTTCCTGCCATAATCTTTTAAGCATTGAAATTTTAACCTTTACTTATACCAGACCATATTCAATATCTTTTTGCAAAAAACACATATAGATAATCAAAGCGATCCTGCTTAAGCATTATTTAATCCCAGAAATAACGTGATTTGTACTTAGGAAACCGGTCAGCGTATAACCCCGGCTATAACTAGAAAAGAGAAAGTATATATACTGTTTTTGAACAAAAGCTTTTGATTATACAAACAAAAATCTTTATTTTGCGTTCACTTAAAAAATCCAAATACTTTCATGCTACCTTTCTAGGTATGGATGAAACAAAAATTAAAGAGTTAAGTGGTCCAAGACTTAGCTCTTTTTTATTTATATCACCTCCCACATCTATCCATATCTCATTTTCATACTACTAATTATTTTATTATTAATCCATCAGTTATAAACAAAAATACTAAATTTTAAATCATCTATATCTTAAAGTGTGATGGAAGTTTTCCACATCCCCAAGTTTTACTCCCATAGCAATAGGCTATTGAATAAACACGTGATAGACTTTAAATTTAGTAGTTATCATTTTTGTTCTCCATCCCATTCCACATCAATTTCATATTTATCTAAGATCTTTTTAAGCTTTTCATCATCTTTAAATTGCTCATACAAACTATCCTCAATTACCACATGTCGAAAGTCCTTTTTTGTTAAACCTAAAGAAAAAGCTAAATCGATATTTTTATAAAACTCACGATAGTTGCCTATACTCGCATTCAATTCCGCTAATGTCGTATTTGCTAAAATATGTTGCGGATTGATTTCTAATGCTTTATAAACTGCCTCAAATCCTTCGACATATCGACCAGCGACACGTAAACTATTGGCATAACCGTTCCAAGAGCTGGGATTTTCAGGATCCTTATCCACAGCGAGTTTATAGTACATAGTTGATTTCTCATAATCACCTTTCTTACCATAAACCATTCCAAGCATAGACAAAGCTCCTACCATATTAGACTCTTTACCTATTTGATTTTCAAAAAGTTTCTTAGCCAGGTCAATCTTTCCTTGATTAAATAAAACATGCCCCTTAAAGTATTCAACATTATCAGCAAATTGTGGATTCAACAGCTCTGCTTCTTTCAAGTTTTTTAATGCTTCTTGATAGTGCCCCATATCATTATACGTAATTCCTAAATATAAATATGCAAATGAAAAACGGGGATAAAACAAAATTGCTTCATTTAATAAAGTTATTCGTTCCTCTTTCACTTGAGTCCGAACAGCCCTATCAACAAGCATATTAGCCTTTTTAAAATTCGCAATCGCCACGGCTTCGTCATTATCAATGACATCAACAGTAAGTTCTTCAAACAACTCCAAATAGTCTGTAGAAGTAATAGATTGGCTTAAAAGGTCATCACTTCTATGATGCATCCTAATCTCCTCTTGCATCTCTAGTTCAGGTTCAGAATGAATGACAAAGATATTTTCAACACTATAGTCTTTAATATTTTTGTGAGCCAATTTTTCGTTCAGGATCCTTAAAGCAGCACTTTTTGCATTCGCTTCTCTGGGTTTATCTTTTGCTTTAATAAAGTACGGAACCCTAGAAAGTACCACATTTATTTTAGGTATCTCATTTCGTAATGAGTTAGATGGAACAGCCAGCGAACATAGTACCTGACCTATCCCATCAAGATTTTCCATATTATTCGCTGCAAATAAGACAACCTCATCTGCCATAATAGACATGGTAACACCAGCAATATCTGTAATCCCGGTCCGAGAGTCTATCAATAACAGATCCGGCGCCAACTGCTTTTCAATCTGTAACTTGAGATTATAAAAGAAATCCACGCCCAAACTATCTTTTTCGTAAAAAAGCTTGGTCCAGTTTATATGGGATAGTTTTTTCCAATATTCTTCACGCGATGTATCTCCAGCAGCAATCAGAGAGATCTTTCCTCCACCATCATTAAATGAATTTACTTTAGTAACATAATGTGAAATATTTTCGGGAACAACGTTCTCAGATGTAAACTTGTGAATATAATCCACCAAGCCTCTTTTTATCCCTTTTTTCCCTATACTATCGCTAAACTTGATATGCAATCCCGGAGCCTCTAGGTCAAAATCAAGCATACAGACTTTCTTGCCAAACTCTGCCAATCTATTGGCAATATTGGCCAAAGCCAAGGAACGCCCTACACCACCTTTATACGAATAAAAAGTTATCGTTTTCATATTAACAGCCTATAGCAAATAATGTTCCTCTTTCGGAGACTCTTTCTTTAAAGGAATCAGTTTGTGAAGAATTAATAAATTTAAAAAGCGAAGTACTTAATGAAGTACTTAATACTGCCAATGAGCTTTGTTTTTTCTCTTTTGGACTAGACATTACTAGGTCATATTTGACATTGAGCAGATCTTGGTCTAAATTCAAAAACTCAGATAGCTCACGTATCATATTTTTTGATAGCGCTCTTTTTCTATTCATTACTTCAGAAACAATCCCACTACTCCCGATATAGGGCAGGAGATCTTTCTGCTTAAGTCCCATATAACTCATCTTAAGCTTAATGATCTCAATAGGATGACCTACCTGAATGTCTGTCACATCATTTTCGTAGGCTTCGATCCAATCTGAAAGCTGTTCAAATTGTTTCATGAGATCTTCATTTTCTCCGAAATCTGCGCGATCGCCGATTTCTTCCAACTTGGCTACTGCCAGGTTGTAATCCTCCTCATTTTTAAACATTTTCTTTTTCATCACTTTCATTTAAAACATTTCTACTGTGTACTGTTTATTCAGCTTACAAAGTTTTGTATATTCTGCATGGGTACCAATCCATTTTATATAGATAATACCATCTTTAAGCTTTTCGTGAAATTGATATTTAATTATAATCCGTAAATTATTACCTCTGATATCAATGACAGCTCGCCCAGTCATTCCTAAAATATCCACTGCTTTAGCCCCAAAGGATTCTACAATATCCTGAGGTTTTTTCCAAGTCTGTGATTTCACGATAGACACCCAAGCTTCAAGAGCTTCCTTCTCTCTCGGATTAGTTTTGATATAACTATCAATAGAAGTAGTTTTTATAATTCTCACCATACTGAAATACCGATCAATAGTGTTGCTCTCTAATACAAAGGTAATAATAAAAAACTCTCAAAAAGAGAGTTTTTTATTATTTTTAAATTTTACGTATTAATCATTCCATAAAGATACAGTCAACAATTACTTTATGCCTGCTGTCCACTAACCCGATCAGATGCCAGCTTTAAATTAAACTGTTGTTTTAATTCATTGACCAATGTTAAAGCTGTCGTCAAGTCTGTCGCATTTTGGGAAATAACATCGGCAACCACTCCAGACTTTTTCATTACACCAACGGTATTGACAGATGCTTCATTTTTTGATGTTATTATCGTTTGCCATTCACCAACAATATTATGCGAAATTTTCTGAATATAGATATTACTGTTACCTGTCGATCTAGAAGGCATGTAATAACGTGTCGCAACAAGATTAGCCACCTCGACTTTCAATGTACCGGCGGCTGCTGCGCCAACTGGAAGACCGATAATACTAGCTGCTATGGTATCATTTGTAATATTATATAAACCAGAGATACTAAAAGTGTCATGATTCATATCACCAATATTTTCCCCTGCGATTAAATTACGCCTAAAGCTTACCGATTGGGACAATTTAAAATTTGGCGTATTGAACAGAGCTGTCAAAGTTGCCTGTGAATCCAAGCGAATACGATTGCCATTTCCCCAGTAATTATTGGTATCGAATGTACCTGATTCCAATAAATACCCGCCAACTTTCAGTGAGTTATAAAACGTGTTACCATCAATTTCATTACCATAGCTTTTGGAGAGAGTATTTATACTTGAGTCCAATACGATACAGGCAACGGGTGCCACTGTGGCTACTCCCCACCGATTAAAAATATTACCCTGGATTTTGGAATTTATCACTCCCTCGGACAAGATGGAAGACCCGGAACTGGTCGTGAAATTATTGTGGCTAATAATTGTTTTATCAATTCGATCAGCATGAACAGCACCTTTGGAATTGTAAGGCGGGTTGGTTCCGGTATCGGAATACCGCTGCGCATGATCGACATTATTCGATGTAATGTTGCTATTAATAATATGACCTCCTTTAACAAAATAACCTAAAAGTGTGTAATCAATATTACTGGCGACAAGACTATTGACAAGATTACCCATAAAGAATGTGTTAAAGCTATCGCTAAAATTGCCGATGATATCAAATCCATAGCCATCAGTTGTCTTATTATTGATCAATGCAAAATTCTCCCGATTGGCATTGCCACTATCAAAGGAATGGAAGAAATTGTTCCATATGCGATAGCCTCTGGCGCTGCCACCGTATTTCCCCAACGTATTGAATTGTTTAAATACCATGGCATTATGTCCACCGCTAAAAGTATTATGTTTTACGGTCACCTGACGTCCCCAAAATTCCAGATGGGTCTCTGCATTGCCAAAGTCGCAGCCATCGATCACCGCATCAATGTTATTTTCCAGGTCATCCTTCCATGGATCGCCAGAGTTTGGGTATTCATCACCCCTTTTGAACAGTATGGCCACAGAATTTGCGATACTAACGGATCTGCCTCTAATAGCCACATCTTTCAATGTTGTTCCCTGTGAATAATTCCTAATGGTATATAAATCGGCGGAGGTTGCCATCAATTCGATACAGGACTTAATGTAGGAATTACTCCCTTGTTCGCTGACAATCCCCCCTCCTATGCTATCATGTGGTATACTAAGTGTTTTTGAAGTATAGAATTTTCGCCCAGGGAGACTTATGCATTTTCCCTTACCATCACAATAGTTTAGGGCATTTTGTATATACGGATAATCATCAGGATGTGGGGGTTGCCCACCTGCTTCGACACCTTTGGCACCAAAATATAGGACATTCACATTACCAACGAAATTATGGATCAATTTAATTCCTCCAGTTGCAATTACGCTGCCGCCGTCATCTGGTCCCGGATCGCTTGGAGCGAGGTAGTAAATGATAGGTGCTGGAGTATCGCCTTTTTTGTAATAGCCGAGTAACCTTACGCCTGAATATACTCCTTGTAACCATGCAATTTCCTCCGCGGAAAGAGCCCTCATCTCCTGCATTGTGTTTTTAATTAAAAGCTGATTTGCCATATTTCTTTGATTTAAAGTGTATAGCAAAAGTAGAGGTGCTGGTACCGCTATTTGAGGAAAAGAAGGGCTATGTAAGCGGTAGCGGGGAGATACCGAAAAGTCAGGAATTTTGAAACTTTCTTGAGTTGTTATTTTAAATCATTACATACGACGACCTACATGTTACTATTTTTTTTAGTATATTTACCCGCGTAAAATAAAAACTGTAATAGCCAGTTATTAAGTCTAGTTTTCTCAAACTGGAAGAATAACTTATAAAATCCAAATTATGACTAAGAATAAATTTTTAAAAGTAAATGACCTTAATATTGGCCTTAAAACCATTAGTAATAAAGATTTTATTTCGTTAACGGACATCGCAAAACACAAGAATCAATTGGAGCCATTTTCAGTTATTAATAATTGGCTGAGAGGGCGTAGCACGATTGAGTATTTAGGTCTTTGGGAGAAATTGAATAACCCTAATTTTAAACCTATCGAATTCGAGAGGTTTAGAAATGATTCGGGTAGTAATCATTTTACGCTTTCCCCTCAAAGATGGATTGGAGAAACTGATGCTATAGGACTAATTTCCAAATCTGGAAGATATGGCGGGACTTTTGCTCATAAAGATATAGCATTCGAATTTGCGTCATGGATCTCTCCCGAATTCAAACTTTATCTAATAACAGAATTTCAACGATTAAAAGAGGAAGAGAACGATCGTTTGAAACTAGATTGGGACTTACAAAGAACA